>OFLK01000001.1_pt1 | contig 1124799 bp, 1041 predicted proteins | sample 1540851 | NCBI WGS metagenome assembly OFLK01 (sample SAMEA4413042, study PRJEB24355) | metagenome | biome: human; feature: gut; material: faeces | place: United Kingdom | collected 2010 | reverse complement strand
AATCAAGACCAAGATAAAGATGATAACAACCAAGATAATAACCAAGATAACAACAATAACCAAGATCAAGACAAAGACGATAACAACCAAGATAACAACAATAACCAAGATCAAGACAAAGACGATAACAACCAAGATAATAACAATAACCAAGACCAAGATAAAGACGATAATAACCAAAATGATGACAATAACTCATCAAATATAAATGGTTTTTCAAAAGAACAAGTAGAAGTATTAAACTTAGTTAATAAAGAAAGAAAAGCTAATGGTTTAAAACCACTTACTTTAAATAAAGAATTATCAAATGTAGCTAATATAAAATCTAGAGACATGATTGAAAAAGGATATTTTGATCATACTTCACCAACTTATGGTTCTCCATTTGACATGATGAAAAAGTTCAATATAAGCTATAATACTGCAGGTGAAAATATAGCTATGGGTCAAAAAACGCCTAGTGAAGTTATGAATTCTTGGATGAATTCTTCTGGACATAGAGCCAATATATTAAACTCAACTTATACAGAATTAGGTGTAGGAATACAAAAAGATTCTAACGGAACAATATACTGGACACAAATGTTTATAGGTAGATAATATGTACTAAAAAGTATATATTAAAATATATATCAAATCATAAAACTAAAATACAAAAAACTCTCTTGTAATTATTATAAGAGAGTTTTTTGCTGAATCTAAAAATAAAATTTATTGCTTTTTGCCGATTGATAAAATAATTACCATAGCTATTATCATAGCCGTACCTAAAAAGTCCATAAATCCAAATGAAAGATTTAATAAGAATATAGAAAGTACAGCAGATGATACAGGTTCGATAGTTGAAAATAAACTAGTTTTAGTTGGTCCTATCAGTTTTGTACTTATTACATATATACTAAAAGGTATTACAGTACCAAATATTATAACTACAATTATAACTGCTATAGTATATATATCGAAAGTTCCACTAATATCGAATATAGGTTTTATAAAGCTGAATACAACCCCTCCTATTAACATACCCCAGCCAGTAACGCAGATATTACTAAAATTATTTAATAAGTTACCAGGCTTGATTGTATAATAAGCAAGTGCAAATGCAGCTCCTAAGGCCCAAAGTAAAGCTTGTTTGGATATAACTAAGTTATTTATATCCAGATGAGTTACTAAAACAAATACACCTAATATAGAAAGAACTACAGCAAATAATTCTACAAAAGAAGGAAGTGATTTGTTTTTTAGTGACTGATAGATAAGTATAATTGCAGGCCCTAAATATTGTATAACAGTAGCAGTAGCTGCATTTGAATATTTTATGGCTACAAAATAGGTATATTGAACTCCAAACATTCCTAATATGCCGAATAAAACTAAATCTTTAACATACCTTTTTGATTTAAAAATTTTAAATATATTATTTTTTTCTTTTGCATATGCAACTGATAATAAAATAAGTCCAGAAGATATCAATCTTATACAAACTACCCATTCTGGGGTAAGGTTTTTATTTTGAAATAAAAATTGAGCACATATTCCAGATAATCCCCATAATGTTCCAGCTATTAAAGCAAATAAGGTACCTTTTATTGTATTATTTTTAGAGTTTTGTTGTTTAAAATTAGATAAATTTTGTTTTTTTATTGAACTTGAATCCATCAAAATTCCCCTTCATTTATTTTATATATTTTGGTGAAGTTATATAGTCTAGAGGAGCTTTTAACATATCAAAGTTATCTTTATAATATATTAAATTGTACATATTAGTAGCTTTAATATCGTAGTTTATTAAAGTATTAAATATGTTGGAATTTATATATTTTATTTTAGAAAACTTTGTAATAACTTCTATTTCAGAGTTTTTCTTTATTTCTTTAAGTATTTCACAACCTTTTTCATTAAAAGCTAAAACTCTTACATAAGGAATATTAGTTAAATCTTTAGTTTTTAATATATCGACCCCTTTTATTCCAAGCATTATGTTATTTAAAGTTCTTGAAATTTTAGTCATAGTATATCGTTTTGATTTTATCTCGTTTTGCAAGGTTTCTATATTATGACATTTAAATATAGAATTATAAATTTTATTTTCAATACCTTCATTGACTTCAAAATAATCTGTTAGATTATCTTTATCTCTAATTATAATAGAAGAAAGTATTTGATAAAAATCTTCATTATAAACTAAATTAAATCCAGACTCTATAACTCTATTTATTATATCATAAGTATCTTTTGGCATAGTATAGTTTATAGTATTTAAACTATTATTTTTAAGGGCATTTCTAATAGCAGAAGCTGAGCAAATAGAATCATTTACATTTAAACTGTTGTATCCTGAATTTATTCTATTTATCGTATATGGTTTTATTTTACTATTTAACTTTAAAATACTTTTTATATATTCAATACCTAATATATTATTAGGTGAATTTAACATATTTAGTAAATCTTCTTCTGAAGTATCATATAATTTATTTTCTGTTATATAATAAAATAAAGCAGATGCCCTTGCTTTTGGGAAAGGAAGTCCCTTATCTAAATAGTCTTTCAATTTAATTTTAAAGTCTATCGGCTCATCTATTAAAATTTTAGAAATAAGATATAATATATCGATATCTCCTATTTCGCTACCAAAACAAATAGAATTTACACAATTTAGTGAATTTAGTAAACTAATTCCACCATGTGCAAATATTTCCGCACTTTGGCATGCATATAAAGTAGGAAGTTCGACAACCAAATCAACTCCATTTCTTACTGCCATTTCTGCACGAGTAAATTTATCCAAAAGGGCAGGAGTACCTCTTTGCATAAAATTACCGCTCATTACAGCAATCGTATGGGTAGCATTTGTTATTTTTTTTGATTCATTTAAATGATATAGATGTCCGTTGTGAAATGGATTGTATTCCACTATTAAACCAAGTAAATTCATAAAAATTTCTCCTTTTTCTAAATAAATATGTTTATTATTTTAATTAATTGAAATAATAATTCAAGAGATATTGCTAAATTATATATTAAAAGTAACTTAAAAAAGAAAACTAATTAGAATGCTTATAAATTTAAAATGATATATAAAATATTAACAAAATATATTTTTTTTAACCAATAATGTAATAAATATATTATAATTATATATGAGACAGTAAGAAAACAGATATCATTTAATGTGAAAAATAGTATGTACTTTTTCTAAAAAAAATGATATATTAATTTAGGTATTTTATTGTCCGCATTTGTTATAAGATAAAAATTTCTATATTTACTTTTATGAGATTTTTACCTTATAATAATAAAAGTCATGAGGACTTAATACATATTATTCATAAAATATTAAGGAGGTTTACTAATGAAAATATTAGTTTTAAACTGTGGTAGTTCTTCATTAAAATATCAATTAATAGATATGGAAAATGAAGCAGTATTATGTATAGGATTAGTTGAAAGAATAGGTATAGAAGGTTCTATACTTACTCAAAAAAAAGACGGAGTAGAAGGAAAATACGTTAAAGAACAACCAATGAAAGATCACCAAGATGCTATAAAATTAGTTCTTGAAGGTGTTTTAGATTCAACTTACGGTGGAGTTAAAGACATGGCTGAAATAGATGCTGTAGGTCACAGAGTTGTTCACGGTGGAGAAAAATTCGCATCTTCAGTTATAATAACAGAAGAAGTTGAAGAAGCTATGAGAAAATGTAGTGAATTAGCGCCTCTTCACAACCCAGCTAACTTAATGGGAATAGATGCAATAAAAGCTGTACTTCCAGGAGTACCAAATGTAGGTGTATTCGATACTGCATTCCATCAAACAATGCCAGCATCTTCATATTTATATGGTCTTCCTCACAGACTATATACTGAATACGGTGTAAGAAGATACGGATTCCACGGAACTTCTCACAAATACGTATCTCAAAGAGCAGCTGCAATGTTAGGAAAAGACATAGCTGACTTAAAAATAATAACTTGCCACTTAGGAAATGGAGCTTCTATAGCTGCTGTTGATGGAGGAAAAGTTGTAGATACTTCAATGGGTCTTACTCCACTTGAAGGTTTAATAATGGGAACTAGATGTGGTGACATAGACCCAGCTATAATACCATTCATAATGAAAAAAGAAAACTTAGACGCTGACGGTGTTGATAAATTAATGAACAAAGAATCTGGTGTATACGGAATGACTGGTATATCTTCTGACTTCAGAGATATATCTACTGCAGCTGCTGAAGGAAACCAAAAAGCTATAGATGCATTAGATGCATACCATAAGAGAGTTAAAAAATATATAGGTGCTTACGCTGCTGAAATGAACGGTGTAGACGCTATAGTATTCACTGCTGGATTAGGTGAAAATGGTATAGAAGATAGATTAGCTATAGCTTCTAACTTAGAAGTATTAGGTGTTAAAATGGATGCTGAAGCTAACAACGTAAGAGGAAAAGAAACAGTTATATCTGCTGCTGACTCTAAAGTTAAAGTATTATTAATACCAACTAACGAAGAATTAATGATAGCTAGAGATACATTAGAATTAGTTAAATAATTATAGTTATATAATTTATCAAAATTGATTATAATATAAATGTTTAAGGTAGGCTAAAACCTACCTTAAATTATGTGCATAGGATTTTTTTGAAGAATTAGTATAAAATACTATTATAAGTATCAAGTAAAAATACTTGACAAACATTAATCCTATTTGTATAATAAATTTGGTAATATGTTGAGGTGAAAAATATGATAATTAGTCTTAATGAGTTAAATAAAAGAGAAACTGGTAAAATAGACTTGAATTTTTCGCAAAAAATTGATAATATTAGTTATTGTGATAACACATATAAATTGGCTTCACCGATTAGCCTAATTGGTAAAATTTCTAAAAATGCAAAAGATGAAGTTCATCTACGTGCAGATGTAGATTTTACACTAATAGATAATTGCTCTAGATGTTTAGAGCCGGTAGAAGTTCCAATGAGTTATACCATTGATGGTTTCTTAGTTAGTGAAGATTTTGATGAAGATAGTTTCGAAGACTACGATGCTTTTATTATAGATACTGATGAAGTTGATTTAGTAAAAATAATAGAGCAAACATTAGACTTCAACTTACCTCAAAAAGTTCTTTGTGACGAAGATTGCAAAGGCCTTTGTCCAAAATGCGGAGCTAATTTAAATAAAGAAACTTGCTCATGTAGCGAAACTGCAAGTGACGAGGATGATAACATAGATCCACGTTTTGCTAAATTAAAAGATTTGTTTAAAAATGATTAAGGAGGTGGCTTAAATGGCAGTACCTAAGCGTAAAACAGCTAAATCAAAAACTAAAATGAGAAGAGCGGCTAATTCAAAAATGACAGTTAAAGGATTCGTAGAGTGTCCACAATGTCATGATGTAAAATTACCACATAGAGTTTGTCCATCTTGCGGACACTACAACGGTAAAGAAATCGTAGCTGAATAGTTATATAAAAAAACATGTAGTTTAGACTACATGTTTTTTTTTGCTAAAATATAAGTTATAATATAAGAATATCTAAATTTTTATATTATATAATTAATAAAATTTAAATGTGAAAATTATGTAAATATAATACAGAAATAGTTATTATCTTAAATAATGGAGATAATATATCTTTAATAGAAGATTTTTAAAGGGAGGAACGTATGAAAATAGTAATAGATGCAATGGGTGGAGATAATGCCCCACAAGCAACAGTAGAAGGCGCAGTACAAGCTATAAATGAATATGGCATAGATATTATCTTAACAGGGGATAAAGAACAAATAGAAAAAGAATTAGAATCAAAAGCTTATGATAAAAATAAACTAGAAATAATACATACTACACAAATAATCGAAAATGAAGATAAACCAGTAATGGCTGTAAGACGTAAAAAAGATTCTTCTATGGTTGTAGCTTTAAACTTAGTTAAAGAGAAAAAAGCAGATGCAATAGTTTCAGCAGGAAGCACAGGAGCTTTACTTGCAGGCGGAACATTAATAGTAGGAAGAATAAAAGGTATAGATAGACCTTGTCTATGTCCAGGGCTTCCAAATATAAAAGGTGGAATAACTCTTCTTGCAGATGGTGGTGCCAATGCTGATTGTAAGCCTAAGAATTTAACACAATTTGCTTTTATGAGTGATATATATCTAAGAAAAGTTTTAGGATTAGAAAATCCGAGAATAGGTCTTGCAAATATAGGAACAGAAGAAGGAAAAGGGAATGAACTTGTAAAAGAAGCTTTTTATGATATCAAAGATTTAGATTTAAACTTTGTAGGAAATGTAGAAGCAAGAGATGTAATAAATTCGGTATGTGACGCTTTAATATGTGATGGATTTACAGGAAATACACTTTTAAAATCATGTGAAGGTGTAGCTATGAGTTTAATGAAATTAATGAAAGAGAAATTTACGACTTCTTTCAAAGGTAAAATGGGAGCTTTAATGCTTAAAGATAGCTTAAAAGAAATAAAGTCTATGATGGATTATACTGAATACGGTGGAGCACCATTATTAGGTGTTAAAGGTGGCGTAATAAAAGCTCATGGAAGTTCAAATGCATTTGCAATAAAAAATGCTATAAATCAGGCTATAAAATTTGCAAATGGAAATGTAGTTAATGACATAGAACAAGTATTAAAAGAGTTAGAAGAAAAAGAAAAAAATAAAGAACAACAAGAAACAAAATAAATAAAATATAACAATAAGCATATATAAATGAAATTAAAATTAAAAAAATCTCTCCTAAATAACAGGAGAGATTTTTTTTGTACAAATTATATAAATATAATAAGTAATAATTTTTAACTTAAATAAATATATATTTATAAACAAGAAGGAGGGTATGTCATGAAACTTTCAGATGAAATCATTAATTCACTATCGATTAATTTACGAAAAAAGATAAACAATATAAAAAATCAATCCATAAATATTGAAGAGATAAGACTTAGAGTAAATAAGCCATTAATAATAAATGGTGATTCACAAGACTATTTTTATAATGATATAAATGGCGATTTGGATTTAGTTATGAGAAATCCTTACATAGTCACTAAGGAAGATATAGAAGATACATTTCAAATTATATGTAAATACTCTGTACATTCTTTTATGGATGATATAAAAAAGGGTTTTATAACATTAAGAGGTGGTCACAGAATAGGAATAGTAGGTAAGGTAATAATAGAAAATGGACAAGTAAAAAATATTAAACATATTTCGTCATTAAATATAAGGGTATCGAGGGAAATTAAAGGGTGCTCAAAAAAAGTATTACCACATATAATCAAAAATAAAAATCAAATAAACAATACGATAATAATTTCACCGCCGCAATGTGGTAAAACTACTATTTTAAGAGATATAGTAAGAAACATAAGTAATGGAAACAGAGAATATGGATTTAGTGGAGTAAAAGTAGCTTTAATAGACGAAAGAAATGAAATAGCAGGTTCGTGTATGGGTGTTGCCCAATTAGATGTAGGTATGAGAACAGATGTTATGGAGACATGTCCAAAAGATTTAGGTATAATGATGGTTTTAAGGTCTATGTCGCCAAATGTAATAGTAACAGATGAAATAGGTAATGAAAAGGAGATAAAGGCACTTTATACGGCTTTAAACGGCGGTGTAAGCCTAATTACAACAGTACATGGTGATTCCATTGAAGATATACTACATAGGACGGAATTAAAAAGATTATTAGATGGAGATCTATTTAGAAAAGTTATAATATTATCTTCTAGAAATGGACCAGGTACAATAGAAAAAATTTATGATTTACAGGAAAAGAGATGGTACTTTGGAAATTAAAATAATATTAGTAGGGATGTTGATAGGATGTAGTTATTTAGTTGGAGAAGATATATCTAAAAGATATATAAAAAGACATAAACAATTAAATGACTTAATCAGAGTATTAGAGATAATAAGAATGGACTTAGCTTTTGGAATGTACACATTAGAAGAAATATTTAGAAATATATCATTAAAAGATGAATATGATTTTAATGAATTCTTTTCAAAATTCGCAGATGAACTTTCAAAAGAAGATGGAAAAACTATAGATAATATACTAAATGAAACAATACATATATTATACAAGGATACATATTTAAAAGAAAATGAAATAGAAGAATTTAAAAAGTTGATTTTATCTCTAGGTAAAAGTGAAGTTGAATCTCAAGAGAGATTAATAGATTTAACTGTAGAAAATCTAAAAAAATTGACTGTAGAAAGTAAAGAAGACATAAAGAACAAGGGAAATCTATACAAAAAGCTAATAACATTTAGTGGAATATGTATAGGAATAATTTTAATTTAGGAGATGAGAATATGGATATAACTTTAATTTTTAAGGTGGCTGGTGTAGGAATTTTAATATCAGTTTTGAATATGATACTAACAAAAGTCGATAGAGGCGACTGGACATCACTTACAACTCTTGCAGGTGTAGTGATAGTTTTAGGACTTGTTATAGGGGAAATTAGCGATTTATTCAATACAGTTAGAACAATGTTTAAATTATATTAAAGGATATTTAATATAAACAACTGAAAATAAAATGGAGGTGGTATTTTGGAGATAATACAAATAATCGGAATTGCCATAATATCAACCATACTTTGTTTATTCATAAAAAAAGATAGACCAGAGTTTGCAAATTTTATAGCAATAACTGCAGGAGTAATAATACTTTTATCAGTAATTTTAAAATTAAACTTTATAGTAGAAGAAATTAATAAATTAGCAGATAGAGCAAATATCCCATCTATGTACATATCTTTAATAATAAAGCTAATAGGAATAGCTTATATTATGGAATTTGCAGTATCACTTTGCAAAGATTGTGGTGAAAATAATATAGCCTCCAAATTAGAGTTTGGTGGAAAAATTATAATTATGAGTATGTCTTTCCCAATACTTTTATCTATAATAGATGCGATAATTGGGATTATACCTTAGGAGAAAAATTATGAAAAATAAATTAAAAATAGTTTTGATAACTTTATTTTTTATAATCTCTATGAACAATATAAGTTTTGCAAGTCAAAATGATGAAAATAAAAACGATTTAAGTACTGAAGAGTATGAAGTATCAAATGAAACATCACAAAATTACATAAACAAGCAATTAGAAAAAATTAATATAGGTCAGTTAGAACAAGAATTAAAGAATAATGAACTTTTTAAAGATTTAAATTTAAAACAATATATAAAAGATCTAATAAAAGGTGAGGCTAAACTTACCGATTTAATAAATATACAAAGTTTAAAAAATCTAATTTTACAACAATTAAGTGCAAGTCTAAAAGTAATTATTATGATAATAGTTTTAGCTTTATTATCATCTATTCTAAAAAGTTTAGAGAGTTCATTTTCATCTGGTGAGGTAACAAAAATCGTAAATTACATAATTTTCATAACTATGGTGACTTTAGTATTAGTCAACTTTAAAGATGTATTATCAATAGCATATACAACAGTAAACAGCATTATAAGCATAGTTAATATATTAATTCCAATACTCCTATCCTTGATGGTTGTAGGAGGGCTTACAGCGACATCAGCGACGTTATCGCCAGTATTTGTAGGAGGAGTATCAGTAATAAATTTAGTTTTTAAAAATATAATTTTCACACTTATAACATTAGCATTTTGTGTATTAGTCGTAAATAATTTATCTAAAAATATAAAACTAAAGAGATTTTCAGAATTGCTTAAAAAAGCCAATATAGTAATTGTAGGGGCTGTATTTATTATTTATTTAGGTCTTATATCAATACAGGGAATATATGTAACATCATTTGATAAGTTTACAGTAAAGAGCGCTAAATTTGCTGTTGGAAGTTTTATACCTGTTATAGGTAATTTTGTATCTGATTCAGTAGATATATTATTATCATCTTCACTACTAATAAAAAATATTTTTGGAAGTATAGGGCTTATATTATTAATTGGTATTTGTTTGGTACCTATTATAAAAATATTTTCAATAATAATAGTATACAAAATAGGAGCAGCTATAGTTGAACCTATAGGAGAAGATAATATATCTTCTTTTATGGATGAAACATCTAAACTTATGACAGTTATTTTAGTTTCTGTTTTGGCAGTACTTATAATGTTTTTTATTACAATAAGTATACTTACATCGCTTAGCATTGCTTCATAGATAGTGATTATAAAAAGCTTAATTAAAAATATAAAGTTTAGGGGGTGATACATATTAAAAATTGGATAATCTGTATCTTAATAGGTGCTTTTATTGTAAATATAGTAGATATGGTACTTCCAGAAAGTAAATTAAAACCTTATATTAACTTAGTTTGTAATTTTATATTTATATTTATTGTAATTTCTCCAATTGTAAGTTTTTTATCATCAGGTGATTCATTAGAAGATAAGCTTTTAAAATCAATGAATAACTATAATGAAAAGTATGTTGAGACAAATAAAGATCTTGCTGATGGAAATAATAACTTTGATTTAAATAAAGAATATCAAAATAATTTAAAAACTGTTTTACAACTGAAATTAGATGAGTATGGATATGAACTTGAAGATATAGACTTTGATGGGACAGACATAGAAAGTCTTAAAATAAAAGAAAAAGATAATCAAAATAATTTGAATTTATCAAATCAAAAAAATAATTCTGAATCAAAAGAAAACAATACAGATAAAAATAATAATACAAATCAAAACAAGAGTAGTGAGGTATTTAGAAATTCGACAACTAATAAAACACAAAATGAAAACAATTTAAAAAACGATTTGATAAAAATATTGGAAGTATCGATTGATAAAATTGAAATTGATTAATAGGAGCGAGTTTTATGTTTAAAAAATTAAATTTTAATGAAAAGGAAAAGAAAAAATTAATAGGTCTATTAATTGTAGGTGCATTATGTGTAGTAAGTCTTGTTTTTCTGAATTTTGTACAAGATAAACAACAAGTAAGCAAAGATATTCAAGATGATAATCAAGTGACAAAACAAGAAGAAAGCGAAGAACAAAAAAGTAGTGAAAAGGATGATTTAGAAAATCAACTAACATCAATATTAAAAGAAATCAACGGCTCTGGTGATGTATCTGTTATGATTACTTATGACAATAGTCAGGAGATAGAACCAGCATATAATTCAAGTTCTACAAAAGAAACTACATCAGAAACAGATTCATCAGGTGGAGAGAGAACTGTTGAAACAGCAAGTGAAAATAAAACACTAGTTACATCTGATTCTTCTAATCCTATAGTAATAAAAACTAAAGAAGCTAAGATAAAAGGTGTTTTAGTAGTAGCAAGTGGAGCAAGTGATCCACAAATTAAACAAACATTGTACGAAGCTGTTCAAACAGCTCTTCAAATATCAGGACATCAAGTTGAAGTTTATGCTAAAAAATAAGTTTACTAAATAGGAGGGGTTAGATGAAATTCAATTATAAAAATAGAGGATTTATTGTACTATCATTAAGTCTTATGTTAATTGCTGTCGGTGTAGTTAATTATCAATTAAGTAAAGATTCTACTTTAAGTGTTTCAGATGAGTTTAAAGCTTATGAACAAGCTCAAATAGATAAAAATTCTTCTGATAAAGATACAACATTAGTAGATAGTATAAAAGGTAAAGTTACAGTTGATGATAGTGAAAAAGATTCTACTAAAACTACAGAGACAACTAATGAAAATAGCAGTGTAGAAAATTTAGCAAAAGAAACAAGTAAAGAAATAGCAAAAACTCTAAATTCTAAAGAAAATATGGAAAGTGATACATATATAGTAGATATGAAAATGACAAGAGAAAAACAAAGAAATTCTCTTACAGAACAATTAAATGAAATAATAAATAATCCATCTACAGCAGATGCTGCAAAAGTAGAAGCATCAAATATCAAAGTAGAAATGGTTAAAAATAGCGATACTGAATTGAAAATAGAAAACCTACTTTTAGCAAAAGGTTATGATCAAGCAATTGTATTTATAGATTCAGATAAAGTTAATGTGGTAGTAAATATGGAAGAAATAACTCAAAATGATGCAACTAAAATATTCGATATAGTTTCAAATCAATCAGGTATAAATCGCGAAAATATAAAACTTACAAATAATAGATAATTTATAAGTTTTAGAATAAATTAACAAATATGTGTTTATAATAAAATTAAGTCTTATTTCTTGCAAATTATAAAAGTATTTGATATTATATAAGAAATAATAGCCTAAGAATAGGGGGTAGTATGTCATGGAAAATAATAACCTAGGACAAGTTAAAATATCAAATGAAGTTATAGTAACTATAGCTGGATTAGCAGCTTTAGAAGTTGAAAATGTAGAGACAATAACTACAATAACTGATAAACTACTTAAAAATAACGGTGTAAAAATTCAAATAGATGAAGAACAAATCATATTAGATATATACGTTAATATCGAATTTGGAGAGTCTATACCAGACACAGCTTTCAAAATTCAAGAAAATGTCAAAAATACTGTAGAAACAATGACTGGTTTAGAAGTATCAATTGTAAACGTACATGTACAAGGAATTACTTTCTACAAAGAAAAAGCAGAAAAAGAAGAAGCGAAAGCACAAAAAAAAGAAGAAGCAAAACTAGCTAAGGCTGCAAAAAAAGAAGAAGCTAGATTAGCAAAAGAAGCTAAAAAAGCAGCAAAAGCTGAAGAAAATGAAGAAAATGGTCAAGACGACGAAATAACAATAGCAGAGTAAGCAATAAAAATAGAACCCTCTGAAAATCAGAGGGTTTTTTTATTGTAATATAGTGTATAATAAGTCTGAAGGAGGATTAAATTATGAAAAATATAAGAGCAAAACGTGAAACAAGTAGAGAATACTTAATGAAATTAATGTATCAAACTTATATATCAAATGGAGATATAACTGATTTAGAAAATGAACTGGAAGGATTTCTAGAAAATAATCAAGAATACATAATAAGCAGATATAAAGAATTAGTTCTAACTTACTCTGATAGAGATGTAAACTTAGATGATGTTACAGTAAATAAATGTGTAGATAAAGCTTATTTAACTAAAGTATGTGATATTCTTAGATTAAGAATTGATGATATAAATGAATTAATAGAAAATAATACTAAAAACTGGTCTATAAACAGGTTTTCAAAAATAGACTTAGCAATATTACAAATAGCAATAGCTGAAATGTTAAGTGATTTAAATATACCAGAGAAAGTTTCTATAAACCAAGCTATAGATTTAGCAAAAATATACTGTGAAGAAAAGACACCTAAATTTATAAACGGAATTTTAGGAAGTGTTGTAGATGAAATCAACAAGAGATAATATTGTAATAGGAATAGATACTAGCTGCTATACAACTTCTATAGCAGCTATCTCTTTAAATAAAGAAATTATTTTTAATGAGAAAATAATGCTTAATGTAGATACAAATTCAAAAGGGCTTAGACAAAGTGAAGCAGTTTTCAAGCATGTATCTAATATCGGACAAATAAGCGAAAATATAGCAGAAAAGCTTAGAGATTATAATATAGTAGGTGTATGTGCATCGGAAAAACCAAGACCTGTTAAAGGGTCGTATATGCCTGTTTTTACGGTAGGTTTAAATATTGGAAAGTTACTTAGCTCAACACATAATTGTCCTTTTTTTAAAACATCACATCAAGAAAATCATATTGAATCTAGTTTATTAGGAAAAAATCTACTAGATAAAAATAGATTTATAGCAGTTCATATGTCAGGCGGAACTACGGAAATAGTATTAGTAAATAAAGGAAAATGCGGAAAATACGAATTTGAAATTATAGGCGGGACTAAAGATGTGAGTTTTGGTCAATTAATAGATAGACTAGGTGTAAAACTTTCTTATAATTTCCCATGTGGTAAATACATAGATAAAAATGCACTTGAGTATGAAAAAACAATAGAAAACGGTTTAAAGACAAGTGTAAAAGAAGGATATATGAATTTATCTGGAATAGAAAATCAATTAGATAAAATAATGTCTAATCAAAAAGAGATAGACAAGTCTTTCTTGTCTAAACTACTTATGGATGCTATCATAAGAAATATGTTTAAATCACTATCTTATTTATGTGAAAAGCATGGAGTTTATGAAGTTGTATTTGCAGGAGGAGTATCTGCAAGTAAATATATATCTAAGAATTTAACTCAAAAATTGAAAAAATATAGAATAAAAACGCATTTTACACATGCTGATTTAGCGACAGATAATGCGGTAGGTTGTGCTTTAATTGGAATTCAAAATTTAAATTTAGGAGAATAAATATGAAAATAAGAGCTTTAGACGTAAGTGAGGCAAATTCATATATAAAAAGAATTTTGATAAATGATCCTATATTATGTAGTTTAAAAATTAAAGGGGAAATCTCAAACTTTAAAGTACATAGTAGTGGAAATGTATATTTGTCATTGAAAGACCAAAATTCAAAAATAAATTGCGTCATTTTTAGAAATGACTATGACAAAAGCTTAAATTTAGAAAATGGAACAAAAATAATAGCAAATGGATATATTTCAGTTTATGAAAGAGAAGGCTCATATCAACTATACATAAAACATATAGAAGTAGCTGGAATAGGAAATTTATATATTGAGTTTAATAAATTAAAAGAAAAACTACAAAAAGAAGGTTTATTTGATTATCAATATAAAAAGCCAATACCTAAAATACCAAAGTCTATAGGAGTAGTAACATCTCCTACTGGCGCAGTAATCAGAGATATCATTAATGTAACAAAAAGGAGATATCCAAAAGTTCATATAAAATTATATCCTGTAAAAGTTCAAGGTCAAGGCTCAAAAGAAGAGATATGTGAAGGTATTAGATTTTTTAATGAAGTTCACCCTGTAGACACTATAATTGTCGGCAGAGGTGGTGGATCAATAGAAGATTTATGGTCATTTAATGAAGAAGAAGTCGCTAGATGTGTATTTGAATCAAAAATACCTATTATATCAGCTGTAGGCCACGAAATAGACTTTACAATATGTGATTTTGTAGCGGATATGAGGGCCCCAACGCCTTCAGCAGCTGCTGAAATAGCAACACCTTCTTTAGAAGACTTACACTTCAAACTAGACAATATACAAACTAGAATGAATAAAAGTCTTAGTAATATTGTAGAATATGATGAACAAAAATTAAAATATACATTTAAAAGAATTAATACGATTTTAAATGACTATATTATAAATGATAAAATTATAGAATTAGATAAGATTACAGAGAAAATAAATTTAAATATAGAAAATAAAATTGAAAAAGAAAGTATGAATTTAAGAAATTTAGGTTCGTTACTTCACAATTTAAGTCCATTAAAAACATTAGACAGAGGATATAGTATAATTAATAAAGACGATGTAGTTGTAAATAGTGTTTTAAAAATATCAGAAAACGACGAGATTGAAGTTATTTTATCTGACGGAAGTTTAGATTGTACTGTAAATAAAATTAATAAAAAAGAGGTATAAATATGGAACTTACATATGAACAAGCATATTCAAAATTAGAAGAAATTTTAAACAAACTAGAAACAAACAATGCATCACTAGATGAATCTTTAAAGCTATATGAAGAGGGAATTAAACTATATGCTACATGTAATAAACTACTTGATGAAGCGAAATTTAAAATAAGCAAATTTAATCAAACACAAGAGCTAGAAAATTTCGACTTAGAGGAGGAATAAAAATGGCGTTTAAAGAAGATTTAAAAACAAAATCTGCATATATAGAAGATTTATTAAAACAATATATGCCAAAAGAAGAAGGATACCAAAAAACTATATTTGAGGCTATGAACTATAGTTTAAGTTCAGGTGGAAAAAGACTTAGACCAATACTTACATTAGAATCTGCTAAAATTATAGGTGGAGATGTAAAAGAGGTAATACCATTTTGTGTTGCAATAGAGATGATACATACTTATTCTTTAATTCATGATGACCTTCCAGCTATGGATAATGATGATTTTAGGAGAGGGAAACCAACAAATCACAAGGTATTTGGAGATGGTATGGCTACTTTAGCAGGCGATGCTCTTTTAAATTATGCATTTGAAATAATGCTTAAAGAATCATTAGGCAAAGAAAATTCTGATGTAAGATTAAAAGCCATATATGAAATTGCAAGAGGTGCAGGTATATATGGAATGATAGGTGGACAAGTTGTCGATATAGAAAGCGAAAATAAATCAATAGAAAAAGAAAAACTTGATTTTATACATATGAATAAAACAGCAGCTATGATTATCGGATGTATGAGGGCAGGTGCCATTATGGGTAATGCATGCGAAGATGATTTGCAAAATATAACTAAATATGCCAAAAATATAGGTTTGGCTTTTCAAATAGTTGATGATATTTTAGATATAGTTGGAGATGAAAAAGCATTGGGAAAACCAGTCGGAAGTGATATAGAAAATCATAAATCAACATATCCTTCTTTAATAGGGCTTGATGAATCTAAAAAAGTGGCTACAGACTTAATAAAAGAGGCTAAGGATAGTATAAGAAAAATATCGGGAGAATCACGCTTTTTAGAAGATTTAGCTGATTATATAATTTCTAGGGACCATTAGATATGAGAAAATTTAGGAGGAAATATGACGGACATTTTTCAAAATAGAATTTTACTTATAAGTATATTTTCTTGTTTTTTAGCACAGTTTCTAAAAATATTTACAGGAAAAGAGAAGAAATTTGACTTTAAAAGAATTATAATTTCAGGAGGAATGCCAAGTTCGCATAGTTCATTTGTAACATGCTTATCAATGCTTGTTGGATTTGATAGGGGATTTGCATCTACAGAATTTGCAATGACGGCTGTATTTGCCATAATAGTAATGTATGACGCTTCCGGTGTTAGAAGAGCCGTTGGTAAACAAGCAGAGCTTTTAAACCAAATCGTAGATGATTTTTTCCATGGCAAATTTGACCAACATGAAAAATTAAAAGAATTAGTTGGACATACTCCAAAAGAAGTATTATTAGGTGCATTATTGGGAATATTTATTGGAATAATAATGTCTTAACAATATGAAATTTGAGAAATCTCTTAAATTGAAAAAAAAACAATAATATGATATAATTCTAATGTTTAAAATATTGCTAGAAAGAATATACTTTATTTAAAAGAGTATATTCTTTTTTTCGTAATAATATTATGATATAAAACGAAAAAAGAAAAATATGATAAAATAAACTTATATAAAATAAATGAAAGGTAAATTTATGAAGAAAAGAATAGATGTTTTATTAGTTGAACAAGGATTTTTTGAGAGCAGAGAGAAAGCAAAAAGATCTATAATGGCAGGATTGGTATTTGTAGATAACCAAAAATGCGATAAAGCTGGCACAGAAGTAAAAACTGATGCTAAAATAGAAGTAAAAGGTAATCCAATACCTTATGTAAGTAGAGGTGGATTAAAGTTAGAAAAAGCTATGAAAAACTTTGATATAACTTTACAAGACAAGGTGTGTATGGATATTGGTGCATCTACAGGCGGATTTACAGATTGTATGCTTCAAAACGGAGCAAGAAAAGTATTTTCAATAGATGTAGGTTATGGACAATTAGCTTGGAAGTTAAGACAAGATGATAGAGTTGTTTGTATGGAGAGAACTAACATAAGATATGTAACAATTGAAGATACTAAAGAATTTGCTGATTTTGCATCTATAGATGTATCATTTATATCTTTAAAATTAGTTTTACCAGTTGCACATAATTTAATTATACCAGGCGGAGAAATTGTAGCACTTATAAAACCACAATTTGAAGCTGGTAAAGATAAAGTTGGTAAAAAAGGTGTAGTTAGAGAAAAATCAACGCATATAGAAGTTATAGAAATGGTTTCAAAATTCGCTGTTGAAACTGGATTTTCAATATTAAATTTAGATTATTCACCTATTAAAGGGCCAGAAGGTAATATAGAATACCTTATTCACTTAAGAAATAGCAATGAGGGTTATACATTTAATGAAGAAGACTATAAACAAAAAATAATTAAGGTTGTGGAAGATTCACATAAATTGAATCATTAATCAAAATTTAGTCGAGAAAGAGGGGGTTTAATATGATCCTTGAAATGTATATGAAAAATTGCGCTTTGATTGAGGAATCTAGACTAACTATTAACAGTGGTTTAAATATATTAACAGGGGAAACCGGTGCAGGGAAGTCTATAATAATCGAAGCATTAGGTTTATGTCTAGGAGAAAAATACGATAGATCTTTTTTAAGAAAGGGTACTGACAAAGGGGTTTGTGAAATTCTTGTTTCTTCAAAAAGTTCAAATCTTAAAGAAGTCCTAGACAAATACGACATCGATTATGACGATGACGAAATTATAATAACAAGAGTTATTTACTCTGATGGCAAGAGTGTAGCAAGAATAAATGGAAGAACTGTAAAGGTTTCTATACTTAAAGAAGTTGCGTGTACGATAGTTGATTTACATAGCCAACATCAAAATCAAGTTTTACTTAATAAGGACACGCATATTAGATTTTTAGATTTATTTGGAGAAAAAGATATACAAAAATTAAAAGCTAACTACAAAGAATCATATAATGAATTTAATAAAATAAAAAAAGAATTAAATGATTTAAATGAAAACAAAGATGATATGGAAATTCAAAGGGAAATTGATTTAATTAAATTCCAAATAAACGAGATTGATGCAGCAAATTTAAATCCAGAAGAATATGAAGATTTAAAATCTCAAAGAGAATTATGTAGAAACAGCGAAAAAATTTATAATAACTTGAGTTTATCATATGAAAAACTATATGAAGGAAATATAAATGCAGTTGATTTGATTGGTATGGCATCAAAAGAATTATCTGATATTGCATCATATGATAAAAATATAAGCGAATACAGCGAAAATATAGAAAGAATAATGTATGAACTTCAAGATATATCTAGAGAGATTAGAGATTATAAAGAAAATATAAGTTTTAATCCTTATGAAATGGAAGGAATCGAGCAGAGAATAGATCAAATAAATAACTTAAGAAGAAAGTATGGAAATTCTATAAAAGATATATTTGAATATAGACAAAAAATACAAAACAGACTAGATGAAATTTTAAACAGAGATGAAAAAGTTGCAGCTCTAAAAGCTGAGCTAGAAAAATTGGAGTCTGTGCTTTATGACAAGGCAAAAGAAGTAAGTAAAGCTAGAAAAAAAGTAGCAGTAGATTTACAAGATGTGCTAATAGAAGAACTTCATAGCTTAAATATGAAAAATGTAGTATTTGAAGTTAGTTTTAGAGAAATACCATTTAACCAAAATGGATGCGATGATGTAGAATTTATGGCATCATTTAACTTAGGTGAAGATATAAAGCCTATTTATAAAGTAGCATCTGGTGGAGAAATGTCTAGATTTATGCTAGCATTCAAAACAATTTTAGCAGATATAGATGAAATAGATACATTAGTATTTGATGAAATAGATACAGGTATAAGTGGTATAGCAGCTCAAATTGTAGGAGAAAAGTTATCAAAAATAGGTAAAAAGAAACAGGTTATGTGTATAACACACTTACCACAAATAGCTGCTAATGGACATACTCACTACAGAATAGAAAAAAATACATCTAATAATAGGACATATACTAATATAAAAGAATTAACGTTTGATGAGAGAATAGATGAAATTGCTAGATTAATAGCTGGAAATAATATAACTGAAAAGACAATTGAACATGCTCATGAAATAATTGAGTTGGCTCAATGTGATTAATCTAAAAGGCTTCTATTAATTTTTAATAGAAGCCTTTTTTAGCACATATGAAATTAGATTTTTATTAAATTATGTATAAATAGTAAAAAAATACAAAAAATAAGTAAATGCAAAATAGATTAGGAGTGATTTTTATTAAAAGAAAACAGTTAATAATATTTATTTTGGCATTTGTAGTTGTATTTTTAGGAATGAATTATTTTAAATTATCAGATAATTTTTTAGGGAATAAAAAATATGTGTATGTGCTTGGAAATGTTGTTGGAATAAGAGCAAATACAGAAGGCGTTTTAGTTTTAGGATATGAAGACAATATACAATATATAGATAAGCTAAAAGAAGGCGATAACATACTATATATAAATGATGAAAAAGTAAATAGTAGTCAAGATGTATATGATATTTTGAATAAATTAAAAAAAAATATTGTTAATATAAAATTTGAACGCTCTGGTAAAATACTAACTAAATCTGTCAAAACTAAAAATGAAGATGGAATATATAAATTAGGTTTTTGGGTAAGAGATAAAATTACAGGGATTGGGACAATGACATGTTACGATTCTGAAAAAAATCAGTTTTATGCGATAGGACACCCAATTTACGACGTAGACACACAGCAAGTATTAAAAATAAAAGAAGGAAATATTTATAATATATCTAATTTAGAAATAATAAAGGGACAGGATAATAAAATAGGACAAATAAAAGGAAATTTTGATATAAAAAATATAATTGGAAATTTTAAAAACAATTCTAATTATGGAATAGAAGGAAACTTAAATCAAAATTCAATAAATACAGACAATAAGAAAAGATTTCAAGTTGCGAGTTTTAAAGATATAAAACTAGGAAAAGCTACAATTTTATTTGCTTCAAAAGATAATGAAGTAAAATCTTACAATATTTTAATTAAAAATATAGATAAAAAAAGTAAGATTTTAGAAGTGGAAATAGTAGATAAAGAATTAATTAACTATACTGGAGGAATAATTCAAGGTATGAGTGGAGCTCCAATTATTCAAAATGACAAATTAATTGGAAGTATTACCTATGTTTTGAAGAAAAATCCAAAAAAAGGATTTGGAATTTTTATAGGAGAGATGATAAAATAGGGAAAATAAAATAAATTTAAATTTTAATGAAGGAAAATAATTTTATAATGTCGAATAGCTTAATATCGTTATTTATCATGAAGAATTATTCTTAAAGCTATACATCGAAAATTTAAATATAATTAATTAAATTATTTATATTTAAATCAGTATAATAACACCTCAAAATTTAAACTTTAAAAATGAATACTTATAAAATCAGATTAATATACAACTCAAATCAAGTTCAATATAGTTTTTTTCTATTAAATTATTATCTTAAAGTTTTAGTTAGTATAAATACCATAGCTAAAAATAGATTAATTATCTATATTGTATGAAAGGTTTGTATATATTTTAAAATTCAGTAAATTGTATTCATATTTAATATCATTTATATAAGATAAAAATAAAGAGGTACAAGGTAAAAAATTAGTTAAAAAATTGAAATTTAAAGGTTAAGAATTATAACTGTTATTAATCTTTTAACTATATAATGATGGGGGGAAATGAAATGAAAGAGAAAATAAAAATAGTTTTAGCCGATGATAATAAGGATTTTTGTCAAGTATTAAAAGAATACCTATCTAATGAAGATGATATAGAAATACTTGGTATAGCAAAAGATGGAATAGAAGCTCTTGAGCTAGTAAAATCTAAACAACCAGATTTATTGGTATTAGATGTTATAATGCCACATTTAGATGGTTTAGGTGTTATAGAAAAATTAAATGAAATGGAATTAGAGAAAATGCCAAAAATAATAGTATTATCAGCAGTGGGTCAAGATAAAATAACACAAACTGCTATAAATTTAGGGGCAGATTACTATATAGTAAAACCATTTGATTTTGTGATATTTATAAATAGAATAAGAGAACTAGTTTTAAACAAAGCTGCTGCATCTCAATCTAAAACATCTAATAAACAAGCTTCAGAAGTACAAATGACTAGAAGTAATGAAAATCAAAAATCTAGTGCTGGGAATTTAGATGCAGAAATAACTAATATTATTCATGAAATTGGAGTACCTGCTCATATAAAAGGATATTTATATTTAAGGGAAGCTATAAAAATGGTTATAAATAATGTTGAACTATTAGGGGCTGTTACAAAAGAATTATACCCAAATATAGCAAAAGAGTTTAATACAACTCCAAGTAGAGTTGAGAGAGCTATAAGACATGCTATAGAAGTAGCTTGGAGTAGGGGAAAAGTTGATACTATAAATCAATTATTTGGATATACAGTACATACGACTAAAGGAAAACCTACAAACTCAGAATTTATAGCTATGATAGCAGATAAATTAAGATTAGAACATAGTTATAACTAAGATAATAAAGAAATCTTTATTATAAAGAATCTTAAAGATATAGATTTCTTTAAAAGTTATAGCACTTGTTATGCCAAGTGCTATAAGCACATATATGGAAATTATGATTATATATAATTTTTTTAAATGAATATCATTTTCTAGGTGCTATAAAAAAAGCCTTCTAGCTATATTAGAAGGCTTTTTTTAAGTATTAAAATAATCAATATTATACAAAATAATAATGTATTTATTACTTAAAAGATAAATAAATATTGAATATTTGATATTATTTGATAAAATTAATAAGGGAAATTAATATATAAAACTTACATATTCTTAAAATAATAGATAAAAATAATCCAAAATGAATTAATGTGGTAAAATTTATATTAGGATAGGTGTCAAAAGCATTGTAAAGAGCCATTTTGCCAAAATATTTATTTTATGTGAAAATAATGGTATAATGTTTTAAGATTTAAAAAATTACGGAGGTTAAAAAAATGAGAGTCGAAGCCCCAATTAAGGTAGACAGAAAAACGAAAAAGCTTGCAAAAAGACTTTCTACTGGAGATATAGCAGTTATAAATCATACAGATATAGATGAAGTAGCGGCAAACTCTTTAGTTGAATGTAAGATAAAACTAGTTATCAATGCAGCCCCTTCAATAAGTGGAAGATATCCTAATAAGGGACCTAAAATACTTATAGATAATAATATTCTAATTATAGATAATGTAGGAGAAAAAGTATTTGAAGACTTAAAAGAAGGACAAATTATAGAAGTAAACAATGGATTAATCTATAGAGATGGCCAACTTATAGGCCAAGGTGAGGTAATGGACAAGTCTGTTGTTGAACAAAAAACAAAAATTGCATATGAAAATATGTCTGTAGAATTAGACAGATTTATAGACAATACTATAGAGTATGCAAAACGCGAAAAAGGTTTTATATTAGGCGAAACTGAAATCCCTAAAATGGCTACGGATTATAAAGATAGACATGTATTAGTTGTAGTTAGAGGTCAAGACTACAAAGAAGATTTAGCAACAATAAGATCTTATATTGAGGAAATGAAACCAATATTAGTAGGTGTTGACGGTGGAGCGGATGCTCTTATTGAATGTGGATACGATCCAGATGTAATAGTTGGTGATATGGACAGTGTTACAGATGAAGCCCTTAAAAAAGCAAAAGAAATAGTAGTACATGCATATGTAGATGGTAGAGCACCTGGACTTAAAAGAGTACAAGATTTAGGGTTAGATGCTGTAGTTTTCCCTGCACCAGGTACTAGTGAAGATATTGCTATGCTTACTGCATATGAATATGGAGCAGAACTTATAGTTGCATTAGGTTCACATTCTAATATGATAGACTTCCTTGAAAAGGGAAGAAAAGGTATGGCTTCTACATTCTTAGTAAGATTAAAAATAGGAGCTAAATTAATAGATGCAAAAGGAGTTAATTTACTTTATAAAAGTAAGTTAAAAATGAAATATATATGGGCCTTAGTAGTAACAGCGATTTTCCCGGTTTTAATAATCGCTTATTTATCTCCAACTGTACAACAACTTATTAAATTATTGCAATTAAAAATGAAACTGAATATGTAAACTAGGAGGACTAAATAATGAATATAAATATGAAATACTATATTGTTACTATAGGTTCTATATTTTTAGCTTTAGGTATAGGTATTATAGTAGGATTTAATTTAAATTACGATCAAGAGCTTAGCAAACAACAAAGCGAAGTTTTATCACAATTTGAAGAGAAATTTGACTCATTAAATGAAGAAAAATCAGATTTAAATAAACAAATAGATAGCTTAAATGAAAAATACGGTAAATTAAAGACTTATGTATCACAAAATTATAATCTTTTAATTGCAGATGCATTAACTAATAAAAATACTGGAATAATACTTACTAATGAGAAGAATGATTATAGTGAAGAATTAGAAAGTACAATAAAAGAAGCTAATGGAAATTTAGCTTTCAATATAGTAATAAAAGATACTATAGAAAACTCTGAGAAATTAAAAGAAGCAGCAGAGGCTACAGGTATAGAAATAAAATCATCTCAAGATTGCATAAACTATATAATAGATTCTTTAAATGGAGAAACTGCTAAAAGTGATTTAGAAAAATTAGCAAAATTAGACTTAATAGAAATTAAATCTTTAAATAAAGATTATGCTTCATATGATTCTGTAGTTTTAGTAGGCGAAAATGAAGATGAAAATATGAAAAACTCTTTTGAAGTAAAAGAAAAAAATATTATCTCTAAATTAAAATCAGAAAAGAAATATTTAGTAGCAGTTCAAAGAGAAGAAAGTACATCAGAATTTATAAAATTATGTTCAGATTTAAATATATCAACTATAGATAATATAGATTCTGAAGTAGGAAAAATATCTTTAACTATGTTAGTAAAAGATGAAAGTAAAGTTGGAAATTATGGTGTAGGTGAAAATACTACTGATTTAATGCCATTTTCAAAATAAACTTACAAAATTTGAATAAGGAGATATAATATGAGCTATATAAGTATAATAATACCAGCTTATAACGAAGAAAATAAAATCAAAGATACATTAGAAAGTATCAAAGATATAAAAGAAATAGACGAAATCATAGTAGTAGATGACGGATCTAGTGATAAGACATCTGAAGTTGCAAAAAGTGTAAAAAGCGACAAAATAAACGTAATAACACAAAGCCAAAATAGAGGTAAAGGATATGCCTTAAATAATGGTTTAAAAGAAGCTATGAAAAAAGCAGACATAATAGGATTTTTAGATGGAGATTTAGGAAATACTGCAAGTGAAGTTGAAAAATTAATAACACCTATTATAAATAATGAATGTGATGTAACTATTGCAAAATTCCCTCCAGCAAAGAAAAAAGGTGGTCTAGGTTTTGTAAAAAATCTAGCTAAAGAGTCTGTTAAAGAAATGACAGGGGTAGAGCTTACATCTACTTTATCAGGACAAAGAATATTTAAAAAAGAAGTTCTTGAAATATTTGATGAAATACCATTTGGATATGGTGTTGAAGTTGGTATGACAATAGACATACTAAAAAATAACTTCAAAATAGAAGAAGTATTAGTAAATATGACTCATTCTGAAACAGGAAGAGATTTAAAAGGGTTTATACACAGAGGTAAACAGTTTTATCATATCAAAAAAGTAGTAAGACAAAAGAAAAAAGAATGGAGGTAGTTGTATGTCACAATATATTTTTCATGCAATATTGTTCGCATTAGGATTTTTAGGAACATATTTTATGATACCTCTATTTAAAAGTATGTTAGTAAACGGAAATGTAATTAGACCTAATTATAAAAATGAAATGATACCAGTTGGAATGGGAATTGTATTCTTACCAATGATTATAATAAACAGTATAATATTAGGTTTTGTAACATTAAACAATATATGGTTTGTAAGTTCAAGTAACTATAATTTGAATATAGTATGGCTTTTATGTCTAGCTTTATATATATTTTCTATGATGGCAATGTTTTTTGCAGGTGCATTAGACGACTTAATAGGAAATAGAAATGTAAGTGGATTAAAAGGACATTTTAAAAGTCTATTTAAAGGAGAACTGACTACAGGAGGTTTCAAAGCTTTATTTGGAGGTTTTGTAGGATTAGTTGTTTCTGTGTGTATTTCAAGTAGTATTGTTGATATAATTGTAAATACATTAATAATAGCACTTTCAACAAACTTAATGAATTTATTTGATTTAAGACCAGGAAGGGCAATAAAAGCTTATTTAGTAATAATGATACCTATATATATAACATTAACAGGATATACAAAGGTATTTCCACTTCTTATACTTCCAAATGTATTAGCATATTTTAATACAGATTTAAAAGCTAGAGGCATGATGGGAGATACAGGGTCAAATGTTTTAGGAATATCAATAGGTGTTTTAATGGCACTTGGATATGGAATAAAAGTTAGACTTGCATGGTTAGTATTTTTAATACTTATGCATTTAATTACTGAGAAATTCTCTCTTACAAAAATTATAGAAAAAAATAGAGTATTAAAATTTATAGATAATTTGGGAAGGTAATGATATGATTAGTAAAAAAGTGGGGATTGTTGAATCTATAAAAAGCAGTGATGATAATTTAGAAGATATAAGAGTAAATGTCAGTGGACAAATTCAAAGAGCATATAATTATCCTAAAATGACTGGAAAGGTAGCTGTAGGTGATGAAGTTATATTAAATACTACTGCTGTTGAGCTTAGTCTTGGTACAGGAGGATATCATTTCGTAATAAGCAACCTAAAAAATATGGAATCTGATTTAGATTCTGCTGGGCATATTATGAAACTTAGATATACACCGTATCAAATAGTTGTAGATAGTGTAGAAGACCATGAAAGTAAATATCACGATGTAATAAACAACTTTGAAAGTTTAGATAATTTGCCGGTAGTCGTTGGTACTTTACACAGTATGTTGACACCTTTTGTTGCATCTTATAAAAGAAATAATCCAGATAAAAAAATAGCATATATAATGACCGATGGAGCAGCCCTACCACTTTATCTAAGTATGAACGTTAAAAACCTAAAACAAAAGGGATTAATAGATTCTACTATAACAATTGGAAATGCTTTTGGTGGAGATTATGAGTGTATAAATATATATACAGGGCTTATAACTGCAAAAGAAATTGCAAAAGCTGATGTAGTCTTTGTAAGTATGGGGCCTGGGATTGCAGGGACAGGAACAAAATACGGATTTACAGGAATAGAACAAGGACAAATACTAGATGCTGTAAAAAAACTAGGTGGAAATCCTATAGCAATTCCTAGAATAAGTTTTGCGGATAAAAGAGATAGACATCAAGGAATATCACATCACAGTATAACTGTGTTCGATAAAATAGTAAATGTAGATGTAAATATACCTATAACAATATATGAATCTCAAAAGCTAAACAAAATAAAAGAACAGTTAAAAGAAAATAAATTAGATGAAAAGCACAATATTATATTTGTAGAAAATAATAAGTGTAAAGAAGATTTAGAGTACTTTGGATTAAAAGTAAAGAGTATGGGAAGAAATTATGATGAGGATAGCGAATTTTTTGACTCAGCAAGTAGTGCAGCATATTATTTAATGGAGGTATGCCATGATTGAGAAAGAAAATACTGTAAGTAGTGATTTGGTATATACTGGAAAGACTATTAGTTTAAGAGTTGACACTGTAGAAGTTCCAAATAAAGGATATCAAAAAAGAGAAATAGTTGAACATAATGGAGTTGTAGTTATAATAGGTATAACAGAAGACAATAAGATTATTTTGATAAAACAGTATAGAAAATCAATTGAAGATACAGTTTTAGAACTCCCAGGTGGAAAATTAGAGTTAAATGAAAACCCAAGAGAATGTGCAATAAGAGAGTTCAGACAAAAAACTGGATATGATGCAGAAAATTTCAAGTTAATACATAAATTTTATCCAACTGTAGGTATATCAAACCAAATGATGTTTATATATTTAGCTAAAAAACTTGAAAAATGTGAAGACAAAAAAGAAGATTATCAGATAGAAATACAAGAAATAGATTTTGATAAAGTCTATAAAATGGTTTTAAATAACGAAATAGTAGATGGAAAAACATCTCTAGGTGTGCTTTTATGCAAAGATATAATTAATTAAATATAAAAGGAATAACCTCCTCTTAGTTAACATAATATTTATATGTAAAGATAGAGGAGGTTTTTTAATTGAGAAAAAAAGATTTTTATAAGAGAAACAAAAGTTTAATACTAATAAGTGTAATTTTTATTTTATTTATAGTAGTTGGTTCATGTATAAATAAAATTGATAGCAGTAATTTAGAGGACATGTCTAGCCAAATAGGTGAAATAAAATCATATTATAATGGAAATATAAGCATAAAAGATTTTACTATTACTAATATAAAAGAATATATAAGGTATTTAGGCTCAATTGGAATATTTACTTTGTTGTTTTTTACTTTTCCAATATCTATAATAGTATTTATAGTAAAAGCAATTTCAATAGGATATACTATAAATACAAGTGTTTTATTATTAGGGCTAAGTAGTTTTAAAATGTGTATAATCGTTTTATTAAAAAATATTGTCATTATTCCTATGTCGATAATTTTGATAGAACTAGCAATCAGTTACATAAAAAATGTTTATAAACAGTTGAAAAAGAAAAGACAAGATAGTATAGTAGCTTTAGGAAAAGAGTTTGTATTGAATTTAGTAATTATTATGTGTGCATCTATCATATTACAAACGGTACTTAATATAATAAGCATAAGTATAATACAATTCCTAGCAAGATAAAGGAGTTAAAAATGAAGGTTTTAGAAGAATATTTGAATTATATAGAAAAAAATAAAAAGTTATCAAAAAATACAGTAGCCTCATATAATAGAGATTTAAAAAAATATGTAGAGTATTTAAATGAAAGAAATATAAATCTTTCAGATGTAGTTGAAAATGATATAATAAGCTATTTGATTGAACTTGAAAAGGAAGATATATCAGTAGCATCAATTTCTAGAATGATATCTTCTATTAAATCATACCATGATTATTTGTTCTTTAATAAGATTTTAGATACAGACCCATCAAAAAACATAAAAAAGCCAAAAGTAAAAAGAGTAGATGTAGAAATACTAACAGAAGACGAAGTAGATAAACTACTTAAATTTGAAGATCTATCGACACCTAAAAGAATAAGAGATAAGGCAATATTTGAAATTTTATATGGGACAGGTATTAAAGTAACAGAGCTAATAGATATGAATTTAGAAGATGTGGATTTAGAAATAGATTATATATACTGTGGTAGCGGAAAAAATCAAAGAGTTATACCGCTTTGTGAAACAACAGAGTTTTATTTATTAAAATATATAAATGAGTCTAGAAATGAATTGACATATCCAGAAGAAAAAGCATTATTTGTAAATGCACAAGGTCAAAGATTTACAAGACAAGGTCTTTGGAAACTAATAAAGAAATACGCTAAAGAGGCGGATATAAATAAAAATATAAATCCAACAGTTCTTAGAAATTCTTTTGCAATACATCTATTAAATGGAGGAGCTAACGTAGCTGTTGTAAATAAAATATTAGGAAACTCAAATTTATCAAGTTTACAATTATATTTAAAACATATAGATAAAAATTTAAGAAAAGAAATAAAAGAAAAACACCCACGAGAACATGAAATAAATTAAAACCTCTATAAATTATAGAGGTTTTAATTTATTTTTTTGTTTTAAATATAATAAAATTGGATATACTATAGAAAATATTTGTCTAACTAATTTGTAATAAGTATTTTATTGTTGAAATATTGTTGGCTAAGTTTTATAATAAAGAAGATACAAATATATCGAGGAGAAAAAATATGAAATTAAATAAAAAAAAGGGGATCATATTGGCATCTTCCGTTATTTTATTAATCTTAATAGGAGTTTTCTTTGTAATATATGAAACTGGACCTTATGATAAAAATAACGGGCAAGATATAGTAGTTGATATTCCAATGGGGTCTACTATAAGCAATATAGCAGATATTCTTAAAGAAAATAACTTAATAAAAAATAAATTTATATTTGAGATAAATTTTAAATTAAGAAATAATTATTCTAACCTTAAATCTGGAAAATATTTATTAAATCAAAGTCTTTCTAATTCTGATATTATAAATAAATTGGCTTCAGGAGAAATGTATCAAGATGGTATAAAAATTACTATACCTGAAGGTTCTACATCAAATGAAATAATATCATTATTAGTTAAAAATGAACTAGGTGAAAAGTCCGATTATCAAAAATTAATATCAAATCCTAGCGATTTTTATGATGATTTTGAATTTTTAAACCAAAAAGATATAAAAACTTTAGAAGGTTTTTTATATCCAAGTACGTATTATTTTGAAGAAGATGCTAAACCTAAAGATATAATAAAAGAAATGCTTAAATTATTTAAAAAAAATTACACTGAAGAATTACAGAAAAAACAAAAAGAAAGAAATATGACTCTTCAAGAAGTCGTAAATTTAGCATCAATAGTAGAAAAAGAAGCTGTAATAGACGAAGATAGACCGATTATCGCTAGTGTATTTTACAATAGACTAGATAAAGATATGCCTCTTCAATCAGATGCTACTCTTCAGTATATTTTTGAAGAAAGAAAAAAAAGCATGACTTATAATGATCTAAAAATTGACTCACCATATAATACTTATATACAAAAAGGATTGCCACCAACACCTATTGCAAATCCAAGTATAAAGTCAATAAAAGCTGTATTAGAACCATCTGATACTGACTATTTATATTTTGTAGCAAGTATAGACGGTGGAAACGTATATAGTAAGACATATGAAGAACATAAGAAAAATGTTGAGCAATACAGAAAAGATAGAGATAAGAGAAACAAAGAATTAGAAGAAAAATCAAAAAAAGATAAATAATAAAATTTTGTATGGATTATATCTTAATTTGGGTATAATCCATATTAGTGTTTAATAGAAACTAAGGAGTGAAAAAATTGAGTAATATAGTTAATGATGTTGTTGAAGATTATATAAGACATACTTTAAAAGATGCAGACGGTCTTTTAAAAGAACTAGAAGTATTTGCAGAAGAAAATAGTGTTCCTATAGTTCACAAAGAAGTATCTGACTTATTAAAAGTTCTTTTAAAAATGCAAAAACCACAAAGAATTTTAGAAGTAGGATGTGCAATAGGATATTCCTCTATATTATTTGCAACAACTTGTGAAGGCAATGTTGATATTACAACTTGTGAAAGAAACCCTGTTATGATTGAAAGGGCAAAAGAAAACATAAAAAGAGCAGGATTTGAAAATAATATAAGAATACTTGAAGGTGATGCAGTAGAGCAACTTAAAAATGTAGAAGGAGAATTTGATATGATTTTCCTAGATGCTGCAAAAGGACAATATAAATTATTCTATGATTTAGTTATAGATAAGCTAAAAGTAGGAGGAGTATTAATATCTGATAACATATTATATAAAGGTATGATAGCTAGTGACGATTTAGTAGTTAGAAGAAAGAAAACTATAGTAAAGCGTATGAGAAATTACCTAGATTATATATGTAATTGTGATTATTTAACAACATCACTTTTACCTATGGGAGACGGAGTTGCAATAAGTTATAAAGACAGTAAAAGAGGAGAGAGTGAAAATGCATAAGATAGAACTAATTTGTTATGCAGGAAGTTTAGCATGTTTAAAAGCTGCATTAAATAGTGGAGCGGATAGTGTATATGTAGGTGGAGAATCTTTCGGAAGAGATACTTTATCACAAGAATTTTCAAGAGAAGATTTAATAGAAGGTATTAAGTTTGCTCATGAAAATAATAAAAAAGTATATGTTACTATAAACTTACTTCCTCATAATAAAGATTTTGATAAATTTAAAGAGTTCTTAAACGACTTAAATGAAATGAAAGTAGATGCTGTTATAGTATCAGAACCAGGAACTTTAATAACAGTAAAACAACTTTTACCTGAGATGAAAATACACTTAGGAAATGTATCTAATGTTTATAATTATGAAACAGCTAATTTCTGGCACAATCAAGGTGCAGACAGAGTTGTAATATCTAGAGAATTATCAATAAAAGAAATTGAAATGATGAGATTAAAAACTCCAGAATCTTTAGAATTAGAAGCATATGTACATGGTCCAATAGTAATGTCTTATTCAGGTAGAAAACTTATAACAAGTTATTTAGAAAGTAAAGGAAAAGAAAATTATTCTTCTAAAAAGAGATATAATTTAACAGAAGAAAAAAGGCAAGGTCAATATTGTCCTGTTTATGAAGATGAAGCAGGAACTATATTCTTCTCAAGTAGAGATTTATGTATGATAGAATACGTAGATAAATTTATAAGAGCTGGAGTAAGTACTTTAACTATAGAAGCTAGACTTCAAGATGAAAATTATATAAATACAGTTGTTCCAATTTATAGAAAGGCTATAGATGATTTCTATAATAATAACTTCGAATATAATTGTAGTGAAGATATGTTAGAAACATTAAAAAATGCTACTACTAGAAAACATACAACTGGATTCTACTTAGATGAAACAGTTGATTATGATTAGCATATTATAAAATAATCATAACAATACCTTACAAAATATTAAAATATAGGTTTTAAAGTATAGACCCCTTAATTATTGTCAAAACTGATAGTAGTTAAGGGGTGATTTTATGTCTAACAAATTAAATAATGCTGGGCAAAATATATTAAAAAGAATTAAAAAGAGTTTTTTTATTTTTTTTATATTAATACTAGCATTGATTATAAGATTGTCATATTTAAGTATTTGCAAATACGAGGCATATACAAGTAAAATAGAAAATCAGAGTATACAAAAATTAAATTTAAATTCTGGAAGAGGTATTATTTATGATAGAAATAATAAGCCTTTGACTGATACCCAAAAAACGCAAGTTATATGCATTCCTAAAAGTACTATAACTGGAAACTATAAAAACATAAATCTAATAAAAGAAGCGTCACATTTAGATGAAAATGATATATTTAAAGCAGTTCAAAAACAAATAAATTCTGAACTAATAGAAATAGAAGTATCTAATTTAGAAAAAAAAGATATAGAAAAATTAAATAAAATAAATGTAATAGTAGAACAAAAAATTAATCGATATTCAAGTAATAATTTATTATCACATACGATTGGATATATAAATCAAACAGATAAAAATGGAGTAAGTGGAATAGAAAAAAGTATGAATAGTGAATTAAAAAATTCCAATGAAAAATATATATCTGTTTTTAAAGCTGGTGATTTAGGCGTAAAAAATGGCCTAAAATTAGTTGAAGGAAGTATATCTAAGGTATCTAACAATGATAAAAATTTAAAATTAACTATAGACTCAAATATTCAAAAAAAATTAGAAAAGATAGTTGATAAAGAAGAAAATCCTTCAGCTGTAGTTATATCAAATATTCAAACTGGAGAAATACTTGCTATGACATCTAGACCTAATTTCAAACAAAATAATATTAAAGAGTCATTAAATAAAAATGATGGTCAACTTCAAAACAGAGTAATATCTGCAACTTATCCACCTGGCTCTGTATTTAAAATAGCTGTATTATTTGCTGCATTAGAAAATAAAGTAATTACAAACAGTACATATTATTATAATTGCACAGGAAGTGAGCAAATAAATGATAAAGAAAAGTTAAATTGTAATAATTTAAACGGACATGGGATTCAAACTTTAGGTGAAGTATTTGCTAATTCATGCAATCCAGCTTTTTATGATATAGCCAAAAAAGTAGGAAAAGATGAAATCTATAAGGCAATAAAGACATTACATTTAGATCAAAAGGTAGATTTAGGTTTAGATGAAGAGGTAAACTCAAATATACCAAATGAAATATCGTTAAGTAATTTATCTATAGGGCAAGGCTCACTAGGTATTACCCCAATACAGATAAATCAAATGACACAAATTATAGCGAATAATGGACTTTATAAACCTCTTTATATATATGACAGTATAATAAATAGTGATATGAAACAAATAAAAGAATTAACTATATCTAAAGAAGAAGAATTAATATCACCTTATACATCTACACAAATTAAACAATTTATGATAGGAGTAGCTAAAACAGGTACAGCAAAATTATTAAATGACATAGATGGAGGATGTGGAGTTAAGACAGGAACAGCTCAAAGTAGTGTCAATAATAAAGAAGTTACACATGGTTGGATAACTGGATTTTATCCTGTTGAAAATCCCAAATACGCTATTACTGTATTAATTGAAGGTACTGAAGAAAATAGTAAATCAGCAATCCCTATGTTTAAAGAAATATGTGAGAACATAAAACCATGATAACTTTATAACAACTTAATATAGTATTTAATATTATAAAAATTTTACTTTATAAAATAAAAATTTTAAATTATAAAGGGAAACTTATTTAGCTTAGAATCATATAATTTAGAGTGACAGCTAAATAAGGGGGTGGCAGATTATGACTGCTATTAAATCATTTGAAAAACCATTAACCCCTGAAGAAGAAGTTTATTATCTAAATTTATTAAAAAATGAAAATAATAAAGAAGCTAAAGAAGTTTTAGTTCAGAGAAATATGAGATTAGTAGCTCATATTTCAAAAAAATATAATAATTCTGGAGAAGAGTTAGATGACTTAATCTCAATAGGAACTATAGGTCTTATAAAAGCAATAGACACATTTAATGTAGACAAAGGAATAAGACTTGCGACTTATGCTTCAAAATGTATAGAAAATGAGATTTTAATGAATATAAGAAGTAATAAAAAAAATAAAATGCAAGTGTCATTACAAGATCCAATAGGAGTAGACAAAGAAGGCAATGCAATTAGTTTGATAGATATACTAGGAACAGATGAAGATTATGTTGTAGATAAAGTTGAGCTGAAAATGAAAATAAGTAAATTGTATGAAAAAATAGAAAAAGTATTAACAGAAAGAGAAAAGGAAATAATCAAATTAAGATATGGGTTGACACCAAGTGGTTACAAGACACAAAGAGAGATAGCTCAACAATTAGATATATCTAGATCTTATGTATCTAGAATTGAAAAGAAAGCACTCAAAAAACTAAAGAGGGAATTAAATATAGATAAAAACAATATAAATAAGAAAAATAAAAATGATAAAGATAAGACTGATAAAACAGATAAAAATAACTAGAATATGAAAAACCTTGCTTTTTATAAAATTGCAAGGTTTTTTGTCGTATATTATTTTTGGCTGGAATTCATAAAATGACAAATTATTTATAAATTATATGCTAACATAAAATAAACAGATAAAGTGATACCGCTTTTTGGTATAAAATTAAATAAAATGTTTTATAACCATGTTTTAAGTAAATATAATTGAAATTATGTATGTTAATAAAATAATATGTGGAGGATACATTATGAATACTTTAAATCAAGTTTTTTTGTTAAATAATATTAATTTTATATTTACTACAACTATAATGTTTATGATAATTTTTATATACTCTTTAGAAAGGCGATCCCGCTATATATCCTTTTTAATTATTTATAGTATAGAGTTAATATTATTTCTTAGTTTTAAACAGAATTTTTTTAATAGTTATAGTATAAGCATAGCTGTAATTTTTATAGTGAAGATACTTTGGATCATCTTAAATTTAAATAGTATTAGAGCGAATAGGTTAAAGAAAATAGAACTAATATCAATTAATATATTAGGCTTATTAGTAATAAATGAGAGTATTTTACTTGCTTTTTGTATAAACTTAGTAGTTAATTTCAGTGTATTTTACAATATTGTATATAAGATGCTATATAAAATCAGCAAAAATTTAGTATATATAGAAGGAAAAAATAATAATGTAAAAAATTATATCAATGACCTGAATAATGATATAGCTATTGAGTTGAACAAAGAAGAAAGTATAAATAAAAAAGAACAGTATCTATATAATATATTAGATATATCATTTTCGACAATGAATAAACCAATATTTTTATTAGATGGAGAAAAAATAATATATACTAACAATAAATTGGATACAATATTTTGTAACAAAAATTTAAAATTAACTGATTTAGAATATTTTTTTAAAAATTATTTTTTCAATAGTAATTATATTATTGAAAAAATAAAAGCAAATAATAATTTATTAAAATTAAATATAACTTCTTTTAGAGATAATATCTATGAATTATTAGTATTTAACTTTAAATATAAGCATAAAAATAGGAAGATGTTTATTTTTAATAATGTTACTGATATACATAATAAGAAATTAGAGATAAAGCATAATAAAGAGAATTATAAAAAATTAGTAGAAGCTTTAGATGATGGAATAGTTATTGCAGATAAAAACGATATATATTATATGAATAAAAAGATAAAAGAACTTTTAAATATAAAGGATAAAAATAAAGATGTTTTTAAAATTGAAGATTTAGCAAATTATATTAAAAGTTCATATAAAAACGAATTTGTAAAAAATATTATAACAGCTCACTTTAATGAAGAACCTAAAATATGGGTTACAAAGACAATTCAAAATAAAAAACTAAAAGTTATAGAAAATAAATTAGCAATAGACAAGGTAAAAAATATAAAAATGATAATGTTTTCTGATATAACAGAAAATCAAAATCTACTTGATGATATAGTTGAAAGTGAAAAAATATACAGAGTCTTATTAGAAAGTTTGCCTGATGGAATAGTTATGATAGACAAAAAGAGCAATAAGCATATTTATAAAAATAAATATATAATAGAAGTTTTTAAAAAGATAAAAACAGAAAAATTTAACAATATGGTAAATGATTGTATTGAATCTGGAGATTTTGATACTGTTAACATTATAAATTTAAATGAAAAAGAATCAGCATCTATTGTTGTAAGTAATATTGCAGAACAAAATATATATATTGTTATTTTTAAAATGATAAGAGAAAATAATAAAGCAAATAATCAAAGATCTAGTCTAGAAAGAATTCAACAAAATGAAGCATTTAAGACACAGTTTTATAAGGATGTAGTCGATAAAATACAAGAACCAGTTAATGAAATGATACGTGAAAATAAATTTATGGATAGCCAAACAAATTCATCTATAATAGATAGCCATATATGTTTAGTAAGACAAAATTTATACAGACTAAAGAAAGTACTAGATAATATCAATAATATTATGGATATAGAAAACTATTCATATGATTTAGATTATACAGTATTTGATTTAGTACAACTATTAAAACAAATTGTAAATTTATCTAAATATTATATAGATAGAAAAAATTTAAGTATTAATTTAGAGTTTAGCGATGATGAGATACTAGTATATTTAGATAGTGTAAAACTGCAAAAGATAATATTGAATATATTATCTAATGCAATAAAATTTAGTAAAAAAAATGGAACCATAAAAGTATCAGTAGAAAAAAAATTAGATTTTATAGTGATTAATATAAAAGATAATGGGATAGGAATTCCAAAAGATAAAGTAGATTTTATATTTGGAAGCTTTAATCAAATAGATAAAAGTCTAACTAGATTGGCAGAAGGTATGGGTATGGGACTTTGTATTGCTAAAAAATTAGCAGATATACAAGGTTTATATTTAAACGTAGAGAGTGAAGAGAATAAAGGTAGCCAGTTTAAAATTTTAATAAAAAATACTAAAAATTCTTTCTTAGATTTTAAATATAAGAAGGACATACATATTAGTAAAGAATTTGTAGATATACAATTTTCAGATATATATTTAAATTAAAACTAAATATAAAAATAAGTATATTGTAGGTTAGGGGGAAAAGAAATATGTCAATTTATATAAAATTAATTTCTATTGCTATATGTACCTGCTGTTTATGCTTAGTTAGATTTATTTTTAATAATGACAATAGAAGTATTGTAAAACATAGATTTATGATATTAGGTACATTTTGGATACTTCAAGTAAGTAGTATATTTTTAGAAAGTTTTTACTATCACTATAAATTAATTGATATTTTAAGTGTTTTATCTATATTCTGTATGATTATTCTATATAATAGAAAGCATATAATAAGAAGAAGTTTAATATTAAGTTTATATACTAGCATGATTGGATTAAATTTATTTTTAATAGATTTTAAAATAAATTTAGCATTAGATGACATATGTAATTTTATTGTAATTTTTTTCGCATTCCATAGAGAAATATATTTTTACAATAAAAAGATATATAAAAAATGTAAAAGTGCTAATAGTGAGTTTAATAGATTGAAAATAATAACAAAGTTGCGTTTAACAAAATTAGATACATTAAAATCTGAAAATAAGAAGATAGAAGATAGATTATACTTTAATAATTCAAACTTTAAATCATTATTGTCAGATTTAAATATGGATATATATTTTATTGATCAAAGTTTAACCAATATATATGAATACACTATTGAAAGTAATAGTTTATATAAAATAAGTGAATTTAATAACTTTTTTAATACAGAAATATCTTCTAATTTAAAAATATTAGAGATGATATATAATGTACTTTATGATTGTGAAGAGCATGGATTTGAAATAAAAGATGAGAAAGGTAGATATCATAATTGTAGATTAATTCCAAATACATTAATTCAAGATACTTTGGGAGTATTACTTATAAAGGAAAATGTAAGTGAACAATATAATATAAAAGCAATACATGAACAAAAATACAATGAATTTAAAAGTATTATAGATAATATTCCATATGATTTGATTTTAGAAAAAGACAAAAAAATAATTTATCAAAACAAAAAAATAAAATATGAAGATAATATGATAAACTTGTTATTAGATAAAAATATCAATGGAGATATAATATATAATCAAAGCAAAGATAAGAAAAATGATTTCTTTATAAAAAGAATAAATCTTGATAATCAAAATGAAAATTTAATTATTTTAAAAGATTTATCTGAGCATAATTCTTTAGTTACAAAAATGAAGTTATCAAAGCAAAAATATGAATCGTTTGTTGATATAATACCAGAAGGGGTAATTATAATAGATAACAATTCTAAAAAGATAAAATATACAAATAAAAGCTTAAATTATATATTAGAAAAATATAATTTAAACTGTGTAAATATATATAGTTTAATTGAAAACTCACCATTAAATTACTGTGATTTATTATTTAATATGAGATTTGAGCATAAAAAAATAACTAATTACTTAAATGAAGAGATTCATTTTGAATTTGCCAATATGGTTTTAAATATAAATAATAAAAATATAATTATAGGTGTCTTTAGAGATATTACACAAAATATAAATAATAATATAATTAAAAAGAAAATAGAAGAAGAAACATACATACATAAAACGAAGAATGACTTTTTAATAAATTTATCTCATGAATTAAAAACTCCTGTAAATTTAATATATTTAAAAAATCAGCTGACAAGATCTCTTTGTGAAAAAAATAGTATTGTTGATATTGGACAAGTTAATTTATTAAATAAAGAATTAAAAAATATAAAAGTATTGATGAACTTAGTAGAAAGTATAATTTCCTTAGAAAAATTAAATTTGAATTTTTATGAAGATAATAGAGATTATCATAATATAGTAGAAATATTAGAGAACATAGCTATAAAATTGAATAAATATGAAGATATAAATATAATTTTTGATACAGATTCAGAAGAAATTTTTGTACTTATTGATCCTTATAATTTAATCAAAGTTATAGCTAGATTGATATCTATTGTATGTAGGTATTCAAATAATAAGGCATTAATAAGTTTTGATATCAAACAAAATAAAGATAAAATAAATATACATATATATAATAAAAATAAGACAAAAGAAAACATAACAGAGAATGAAGCTAATGTAATGGAAACAGCTGCTATACTGTGTAAGCTAGTTCTAAATTTGTATGGCGGAAAACTAGAGATAAAACAAAGATTTAATGATGTAAATATTGAGTTACAAAGTGTAAATAATATAGATTACAATATTAGAAATGGATTAGAATTAATAAAAGAGGATTTTATAGAAGAAGAATTTCAAAAAATTTATAATTTATAATTGATTTAAAAGAGAGAATAAATTCAAAAATAAGTTCTCTCTTTTTTTTGAATTTATGTATAGTAGTTATTTAAATGGAAATAATTACTATATATGGAGGTGGGCCTTGAAAAAAAGAGGATTTATAACACTAGAATGTATTATAAGCATGTTTATTTTATCAATAATAGTTTATATGATAACATTTTCTATAAATAATAGCTTTAATTTGCTAAATAAAAATAAGGAGTATAGTACAATGTTAAATTTAGCACAAAATTATATGAATGAAACTAAAAATGATATCAAATATAAAAATGCTAAGATAAATACATAAACTATTTACCTAAATAAATTTCAAATAAATAAGATTATAACGAAAAAAGAAAATTATTATAATTGTTACAAATTAAGATTAGAAGTAAAATCTCAAGATAGGAGTGTAAACTTAGAATCATATGTCACGAAAAAATAATGGATCGATTTTAATCATAACAGTATTTGTATTTTTACTTGTAAATATAATTGCAATTAATTGTTCAGCACTTATACTTAGTAATACGAGATATACAAGGTACGATTATGAAGAAGTTTATATGAAAGAGCAATGTTTAGGTAAAATAGAATTAATTTATTCAAATATTTTAAAAGAAGTAGATAAAACTTTAACAGACACTAATGATTATGATAGCTTTAAAGAGTATATTGTATCGGATAATTTTTTAAATACAATAAAAAATATACAAGATGATGACCTAAATAATACAACCTATCAAATAAATAGAACTGATTTAAATGATAAAAATAATATTTATTATGAAATCATAAGTAAAACTACATATAATAAATTTTCAAAACAAATAGTAGCATATGTAAAAATTAAAAATCCATTTCAAGAAGATTCATCAAGTAAGAATAAAGATAATAGCCAAGATGTTGAAGATTCAGAGGAGAGGGATTTAAATAAATTAAAATCTTCAGATGAAAATATCGAAGTATCTCAAAAAGAACAGGAGAAGATTAAAAACATAGAAGATATAAACTGTAGTGATTTAGTAATAATGTTTGGATATAAGGAGGAATAAGTATGAAAAGAGAAGGAATGTGACTTTAGTAGAAATTATTATAGGGATAACTATATTATCGTTAATAGCAACAATGTCATTTACAAAGATTAATTTATCAAATTATAAAGTAAATGCCTTTGCAAAACAAATGGCTAGTGATATAAGATATGTTAGAAAAATAAATAGGTTAGGTAATAGCAAGGTATATATGTATTTTACTAAGCAGAATAATACAAAAGGATACACATTAAGAGAAAATGGTGAAGATATAAAAAGTGTATTTTTACCAGAAGGTGTAGATTTAAGATGTCCTGTAAGTAAAATATTTTTTAAAACAAATGGTTGCTTTTATATAGGAGGTACAACTATAAGTATTATACAAAAAAATAATTATACTGAGATTACAATAGTGCCAACTAGTGGAAGAGTTTTAATTAAAGAAGGTATATATAAATGAAAGTAAGGCAAGGATATATTTTGTTAGAGGTAATAGTATGCACATTTATTATGAGCATGCTAATTATGGTGCTTTATAGCGTTACCATTAGTGCTATTAATACAAAAGATAATATAGAAGATAAAATTGAACTCAATCAACAGGCAGAGGAAATGGAATATCATATTAAAAATATAGTTGAAAATTCTATAAATATAATAAATATAACTACAACAGATAATGAAGTAATAGAAACGTTACAAGAAAATAAAACATATAATGTTTTATCTATAAAATTAAATTTTAAAAGTGATGATGAAAATATTAATTCTAAAAATAAAAAAGATAATCAAGAAATTAGTTTTAAAAGAGATATAAAAAAGATATTTATAAATACTCTTTATGATGACAATTCGAATAAAGCAGGTGGGTATGAAATAGGGGATTATGTAGAAAGCATTAAAATTAAAATTGAATCATCTAAATTAATATGCATTATTATTAATTTAGAAAAAGATAAAGTCACTTTAGAAAAAGAAATGAAATTATTTATAAAGTCTAATGAGTAAAAAAAAGTACAAACCTTGGGGAGATTTGTACTAAGCTTATTGGGGAATATTTTTAAACCTCTTGGTTTAAAAATATTTCGTTTTGTATGGGATTTATATTTATTTAATATTTACCATTTATTTTATGATTTTATTTTACAGTAAAATTATCTATAAAACAAATTACAAATATCTATATAATTCATAGATAAAATTTATGGATTATATATTTTGACTAAATAAACTGTTTAAATACACAATAAGACAGTATTTTAGTGGAATATATATAAATATATAAACGGAAATACTGTACTATAGTTTTTCAATAGAAAAAAACTATAGTTAATAACTATACATAAAAGAAAAGGATGACAATTTAAAAAGTCATCCTTTTCTTTTATGTATAGATTACTCCAATATATAATTTTCTGTTACGAAAGATTTAAAGTTTTCAGCTATAGGTGTTAATGCTTTATCTTTTAATATACCTAAATAAAAGTTTCTTTCCCAGGTAGGTGATACTATTTCTATAGTTTTGACATCCATGAATTTAAGTATAGGCATATAAGGTACTATTGCAATACCAAAATTATTAGATACAAGTCCCGCAATAACTTGGTCTTCTTCTATTTCATATGCTATTGTTGGTTTTTTGCCAATAGAATCGAATAAACTATCTACAATATGTCTTAAACCACTTTTTTCGCTAAATACAATTTGAGGGTATTCAAGTGTATGTTCTAAAGTTATAGAATCATATTCTGCTAAAGGATGGTTAGATGGAACAATAAGTACTAACTTTTGTGCAGATACTGGAATAAATTCTATATTTTTTTCTTTTTCAGATTTTGAACAAAATATCATATCGTATTTCTTTTCTTTTAAGGATTTTACAAGATCAGCAGTGGTAGCTTCTGTATGAAAGTTAAAGTTTATTTTTTTATCTTTATTATTTTCAATATAGCTTTTTGCAAGTCTAGGAACAAAATTAGTACCTAAAGTACGCAAAAACCCTAAATCTATATAACCTTCACCATTGCTAATAGATTTTAATTCTAAAATACTATTATCTAAAATTTTTAATGATTCTTTGACTTTTTCTAGAAATATCTTCCCACACTTTGTTAAAACAATATTACGACCTTCTTTTTGAAATAATGTAACTCCTAGTTCTTTTTCAAGTAATGATATAGCATGACTTAAACTAGGCTGAGTAATACATAGTTCTTCGGCTGCCTTAGTATAATGTTCTAACTTGGCAAGAGTAACAAAATATCTTAAATGGTATAAATTCAAGATTATTCCCCCTTTTTATGTACATATATATTTTAAACTTTAATAAAAAAAATAAATATTATATAAAGTTTATTTTTTAAATTTATAGATATTATAAAAATAATATACTAAAAATTATATATAAAATCAATGGATTGATAGAATATTATCAATTAGTCATGTAAAAAAGATTATGTTAATATTTAAACATAAGATAAATATGAAAGAAAAAGACAAACAATTAACAATAAAAAAGTAACAAGGGGGATTAGGAATATGTCTAAACAACATCCATTAACAATTAGTTCTTATACATTAGGTACAAAAGTAACTTTTGAAGAAAGAGTAATCGCAGCTAAAAATGCTGGATATGAAGGAATCGGGCTAAGAGCTGAAAACTATATAGCAGCATTACAAGAAGGATTACATGATGAAGATATCTTAAATATATTAAAAAAACACAATATGAAAGTAACAGAAGTTGAATATATAACTTTATGGGCAGATGACGAAAGAACTTTAGAACAACAAATGAAAGAGCAAATCTGCTTCAAAATGTGTGAGTTATTCGATGTAAAACAAATAAACTGTGGTTTAATGGAAAACTACTCAATTGAACATACAGCTCAAAAATTAAAAGAATTATGTTTAAGAGCTGGAGATATAATAATAGGTGTTGAACCAATGCCATATAGTGGTATACCAGACTTAGAAAAAGGATGGAAAGTTGTAGAAGCATCAGGATGTGACAATGCAAAAATAATATTAGATACATGGCACTGGGTAAGAGCTAATCAACCATTTGAAAAAGTAATAGATATGATACCAGCAGATAAAATAGTATCTGTTCAAATAAACGATGTTCAAGCTAGACCATATGCAAAAGAAGTATTAAGAGATGAATCAATGCATGATAGAGTTGCACCAGGTTGTGGATATGGAGATACTGCAGGATTCTGTAAAATGCTACAAAAGAAAGGTGTTAAACCAAACGCTGTAGGTGTTGAAGTTATATGTGACGAATATGTAGAAAAAGGTGTAGATTTTGCAGCTAAATATACATATGACAATGCAGTTAAAGTATTAAAAGAAGCTTGGCCAGAAGTTTTAGCTTAATAAAAAATAACAATAAATAAAATGAGCTTACAATTACAATATAGATAAATAAAATAATAACTTATTAACGCGTTAATAATAGAAATTTTAACAAAATATTAAAATACTAGGAATTTAATATCTTACAAATTAAAATTAACTTGAATGGAGAAGAGGTATAATTATGAGTTTTGAAAATATGTTTAAGCCAATACAAATAGGCCCTATGAATGTACCAAATAGATTTGTTGTTCCACCAATGGGAAATAACTTTGCAAATACAGATGGAAGTCTAAGTGAAAAATCTAAAAATTACTATGCTGCAAGAGCAAAAGGTGGATTTGGTCTTATAACTATAGAATCAAGTGTTGTTTATTATAAATCAAAAGGTGGACCAAGAAAACCTTGTCTTTTCGATGACAGTGTAATAGATAGCTTTAAAAATGTAATAGATGCATGTCATGCTGAAGGTGCAAAAGTTTCTGTTCAACTTCAACATGCAGGTCCAGATGTAAATCAAAAAATAGCTGGATACCCATTAGTAGCAGCTTCACCAATTCCATCAAAAGATGGACATCCAACGCCAGTAATATTAACTACTGAAGAAATATATGACATAATAGAAGCTTACGGAGATGCAGCTGTTCGTGCTATGAAAGCTGGAATAGATGCTGTTGAACTTCACTGTGCTCATGGATATTTAGTAAGTACATTTATATCACCAAGAACTAATAAGAGGGTAGATGAATTTGGTGGATGTTTTGAAAATAGAATGAGATTCCCTCGTTTAATAATAGAAAATATAAAAAAGAAAACAGAAGGAAAAATAGCTATATTAGCTAGAATCAATGCGCAAGATGATGTTTTAGGTGGACTTACACTTCAAGATAGTACAGCTGTAGCAGTTTATTTAGAAGAAGTATGTAAAATAGATGCTCTACATGTATCTCGTGCAACTCACTTAAATGACGAATGTATGTGGGCTCCAACAGCAATACATGGAGGATTCTCTTCAGATTTAGTATCAAGTATAAAAGAAGTTATAAACATACCAGTAATAACTGTTGGTCGTTTTACTGAACCACAATATGCTGACATAATGATTAAACAAGGAAGAGCTGACTTAGTATCATTTGGTCGTCAAAGTTTAGCAGATCCAGAAACTCCAAACAAAGCAAGAGATGGAAAATTAGAACTTATGACTCCATGTATAGCCTGTTTACAAGGTTGTGTTCCAAACATGTTCCAAGGTAAGCCAATAACTTGTTTAGCAAATCCATTTTTAGGACGTGAAGGTGAATTAACTATGGCTAAAGAATCTAAAAGTGTATTAGTTATAGGTGGTGGACTTGGCGGTATGCAAGCTGCTTGGGTAAGTGCTTTAAGAGGACATAAAGTAACATTAGTAGAAAAATCATATACATTAGGTGGACAAATGAGACTTGCTGCATATCCACCAGGAAAAGGCGATATAACTAATTTAGTTCGTAATTTTATAGCTAGATGTGATGAATATGGAGTAAAAGTATTATTAAATACTGAAGCAACTGAAGAATTAGTAAAAGAAATGAACCCAGATGTTTGTATAGTTGCAACAGGAGCTACACCATTAGTATTACCAATACCAGGTATAAATGATGTTGGTGTAATAAATGCTATAGACTTATTAGATGGTCAAAAAGCTTGTGGTACAAAAGTATTAGTAGTAGGTGGAGGAATGGTTGGTGCAGAAACTGCAGAATTCCTAGCTGAACAAGAGCATGAAGTATCAATAATAGAATTTAAAGATAAGATAGCTGGTGATGTAGCTAAAGAACATAGAAAATACATCATGGAAGCATTTGATAGACATAATGTAGAAAGTATAACAGGAGCAAAAGTTGCAGAATTCTACACTGACGGTGTTAAATATGAATTAGCTGACGGTTCTGTACATGAAGTTAGAGGATTTGACTCAGTTGTACTTGCAATGGGATCTAGAAACTACGATCCAATAAGTGAATCATTAAAAGATATAGTAAAAGAAACTTATGTTATAGGGGATGCCGTTAGAGCAAGAAGAGCTTTAAATGCAACAGCAGAAGCTTTAGATGTAGCTTTAAGTATATAATTAAAAGAATAAAAAATTCTGATATAGTTTAATAATTGCAAACTTAGTTAAGTGTTTAGAGTTAGATTCTAAACACTTAACAAATGTCATTTTAGGGGTAAGATGGCATATGTAATTTGGGGGATATAAAGAATCGGAGGAATGTAAAATGGAAATTTCAGGTAGAACAGGTTTATTAGGATTAATAGGATCACCAGTAGGACATTCAGGCTCACCTGCAATGTATAATTATAGTTTTGAAATACTAGATTTAGACTACAAATATTTAGCATTTGATATACCAGTAGAAAAAACTGAAGATGCGGTAAATGCTTTTAGAACTTTCAATATGAAAGGTGGAAATGTTACAATGCCTTGTAAAGGAGAAGTTGCAAAATACATGGACGAATTATCTCCAGCTTCTCGTATAATCGGAGCTTGTAACACAATAATAAACAAAGATGGAAAATTAATCGGAGATATAACAGACGGAAAAGGTTATGTAAGAAACTTAAAAGAAAATGGTGTAGATATAAAAGGTAAAAAAATGACTATAATGGGTGCAGGTGGAGCTGCAACTGCTATACAAGTTCAAGCTGCACTTGATGGTGCAAGAGAAATATCTATATTCAATAAAAAAGACGCTTTCTTTGAAAAAGCACAAAAAACTGTTGAATCTATTAAAAAAGAGGTACCAGATTGTATAGTAAACTTATTTGATATAGATGACACTGAAACATTATATGCTGAAATAGCAACAAGTGATATATTAACTAATGCTACATTAATAGGTATGAAACCTTATGATAATGAAACTAATATAAAAGATACTAGTGTATTTAGAAAAGATTTAGTAGTAACTGATGTTGTATACAATCCAATAAAAACAAAAATGATATTAGATGCTGAAGAAGCTGGTTGTAAAGTAATCGGTGGAAAAGGAATGTTATTATACCAAGGAGTTGAAGCATTCAAATTATTTATGGAATGTGAAATGCCAGTTGAAGAAGTAAAAGCTAAATATTATTCTGATTTATAAAATTTAGATAATAATATTTATGAATAATATGTATAAGTGTTGATAGTGGTTTTCCACTATTAACACTAGTTATTTATACTTCGAGACGTTAAGAATTTAACAAATTAAAAAAATATAAATTTACTTTAAATTAAACATAACAAATTAAAATTATATAAAAAACGGAGGACACTCAAATGGAAAAAATTAATTATAAGAAATTTTATCCTACTGCAGTAGCTTTATACTTTACGTATTTTATACATGGTATAGGAGCTTCTATATTAGGACAATATAAACAAGATTTTGCATCAATGTGGGGTGCAAAAGTATTAGAAGATGGAACTTTTGATGTAAGTATGGTAGTTTCAGTAATCGCTGCACTTGGACTTGGACGTTTAATATCTCTTCCTTTCTCAGGACCAATATCTGATAAATTCGGAAGAAGAATTAGTGGTATTATAGGTGTTATATGTTATGCATTATACTTAGGTGGAATAGTATTCTCTCCAAATATGGCAGTAGGTTATGCATTTGCTATAATAGGTGGGGTTGCTAACTCATTCTTAGATACTTGTGTAACACCATCTTGCATGGAAATATTCCCTGAAAATGGTTCGGTAGCAAATATGTTCACTAAATTTTCAATGTCTATAGCACAATTTGCATTACCATTTGGTATAGGATTTGTTGCTTCAAGTGCATTACCATTTAGAACAATATTTATAGTAGCAGCAGTAGCAATAGCAATAGATGGTTTATTAATAGCATTCTTACCATTCCCTAAAGTAGATACTACAGAAGGTAAAGAGACTAAAAAAGAAGTTAAAAAAGAAAAAATGAAATTTACTCCAGCAAGTATAGCATTAATATGTATAGGATTTACTTCTTCTTCAACTTTCATGATATGGTTAAACTGTAATCAAGAATTAGGTAAATTATACGGTCTTGCTGATCCAAGTAAAATACAATCATTCTATGCAATAGGAACTTTCTGTGCAATATTAGTTTCATCAGTATTAATAAATAAAGGTTTAAAAGCAGCTAGAATACTTATAATATATCCAGCAATATCAGCAGCTATGCTTATAGCAATATACTTTATAAGAATACCTTCTATATGTTTAGTTGGTGGATTTGTATTAGGCTATGCAGCAGCGGGTGGAGTACTTCAACTTTGTGTATCAACAGCAAATGAAATGTTCCCTAAAGATAAAGGTAAAATAACTTCAATAGTAATGATTGCATCAAGTGTCGCAAACTACACTATAATAAGTTTTGCATCTTATTTAATCAAAGTTGGTGGAGCAGTAAATGGGCCAATAAACGTTGTTTTACTTAATATAGTAGTAACAGTAATAGGTGTATTACTTGCAGTATATGTAAATATAGAAAATGATAAAATGGAAAAAGCTAATAAAGTAGCATAGATTCCTAAAAACATATAATTATAAAAATGAGTCTTAAAATTTATTAAATTAAGTTTTGAGACTTATTTTTTTTGAACTTTATATATAAAAGTTAAGAAAATTAAAATTCTTTAATAAATTATGAAATTGAACTTTATATATAAATAAAAAATATTATTTATTGGAAAAAGCATATAATAAATTGTGTAAATTAAAGTGAAATGTAGTAAATTTGTAGTTTTATAAGTCAAAAAATACGAGCATACTTTTTTGATATGATTGACAATTTTTTTTTATTCGCTAGAATTTAAGTATACAAAACCTAGTTTTGTTATAAATAAAATAAATAAATGGAGGAAAAAAATGAAAAAACTAATAAAAAGTTTAGACAAATTAAATAGTTATTTCTACTTTAGCTTCTGGGGCTTTTATTTTAGCGCTGGCTATTTTTACTGCAAAACAAAAAATAAACTTTTTATTATGAGTTCTAAATTGACCTACATTTAATATTAAAATTTTAAAATAGGTAAATAATATTTTTGATAAAAAGGGAACTCATAGGAGTTCTTTTTTTATAATGCATAGGAAATTATAATCAGCTTTAAATTGTGGATAAATATAATTTCTGTTAATGCATTTCAAAAAAATCTACATTTTTAAAGGTCTTTAGGATAAAGATTTTTTTATTATATATAAAATTACAGGAGGATAATTAATATGAGTAGTATAAGTTCAAAAACAAAAGTATATAGTGTTATAGGGCATCCAGTTAGCCAAAGTTTTTCACCAAAGATACATAATTATTTATTTGAAAAATATGATATCGATGCGGTTTACGTAAGTTATGATGTAAACCCAGATCGTGTTAAAGAGGGCATAGAAGGAATAAGACATTTAGGTATAATGGGAACTAATGTTACAATACCTCATAAAATAGAAGTTATGAAATATCTAGACGAGATAGATGAAAAAGCCAAATTATTTGGAGCAGTAAATACTATTAAAAATGTAGATGGAAAACTATATGGATATAATACTGATGGGACAGGTCTTACTAAATCAATAAGAGACTCTAGTGGTGAAGATATAAAAGGCAAAAAAGTTCTTATAATAGGTGCAGGAGGGGCATGTAGAAGTATTGCTATACAACTTGCTATAGAAGAAGCAGCATCAATTGAAATTGTAAATAGAAGTATAGAAAAAGCTCAAATAATAGCAGATACAATAAATAGTCATTTTGAAACAAAGGCTATTGCATCGTCTAAAACTATAACTCAAGATGATATAGATAATGTAGATATACTTATAAATACTACACCAATTGGAATGGGAACTGATGAATCTCCAATTGATACATCATTAGTACCTCCTAAAAATATGATAGTAGCAGATGCAGTTTATAAACCACACGAAACAGCACTTATTAAATGGGGGCTTAAATATAATCTAAAAATAGCTTATGGAATACAAATGCTTATAAATCAAGGAATACATTCTTTTAGCATATGGACAGGTGTTAATCCAACATTAGAAGATACAGAAAATATACTTAAAATATTTTTAGAACAACAAAAAAATGCATAAAATTGGTATATGTAAAGATAGATTTTAAAATTTATACAAGATAAATTTTAAAACAAAATAAAAACACTTCATTTTATATGAAGTGTTTTTAAAGATTTATACAAATGTTATTTTTATAGGCTGCTTTACTAAGGTAGGTATTTAAAGCAGTCTATGATTTATATTAATATCCTATTTATAATTAAGTTTGAGGAAAATAACTTTTTTAGGATATTAAATTCTATACATAAATATCAAGGAAGTCGTGTTTAGTAAGATTATTTATAATATTTCTTCCTTCTTCAACACCTTCTATTATACGTCTAGCTCTAACGCTATCTCCAATAGAAATAACTTCTACATTTGTATCAGAATATTCTTCCTTAAGAGCTTCTAATACAGGGTTGTTAGATCTCATTCCTAAACATACAAATCCATAGTCAAATTCTAATTCATCTAATTTACCATCTGCATATTCAACTAAGAATGAATTATCTTTTACTTCTAATAATTTAGTGCTAGTAAGTTGTTGTACTCCATGTTTGTTTAATAAATCGAAAGTACCAACTTTTGATACTGGATCTATTCCATTTCCTATAACCGGTGCCATTTCAACTATAGAGCATTCAGCATTTCTTGGAGCAAAGAATTCTGCAACATCAAGACCAACAGCTCCACCACCGATTATAACAACTTTTTTACCATTTAAATCTTCTGGATAATTATCAATGTTGTTTATCATATCTAATATAGAGAATACTTTTGAATCTTCTTTAGCCATTACATCATGAAGACCTTTTATTGGAGGTAATAATGGAGAAGAACCAGTAGCATTTACAATTAGACTTGGTTTTAAACTTTTTACTAAATCTACAGTAGCTTCAGTGTTTTTGAATATATATAAATTTTCTAGTTTTTCTGCTCTGTTTATTAAGTATTTTGGGAAGTCATATAATCTCTTTTTATCTGGTATTTTAGAAATTTCAGTAGCAAGACCACCTAAAACATCTTTTTTCTCAAGTAAGAATGTAGTACATCCAACTTCTGCAGCTGTACATGCAGCTTCAAGTCCAGCAGTACCAGCACCTATAACTACTACAGAACAGTGTTTTTTAACTTTTTCTTTTTTGTAATTTTCATCTTCATTTACAGAAGGGTTTACAGTACATCTTATAGGTCTATTTATACCGATTCTGTTTCCAGCACATCCTATATTACAAGATATACATTTTCTAAGTTCATCTTCTTTTCCTAATTCAACTTTGTTTACCCATTCAGGATCAGCTATAAGTCCACGACCCATACCGATTAAATCAGCATCTCCTCTTTCAAGTATATCTTCAGCAACTTGAGGGTTTCTTATATTACCCATTGTTATACATGGTTTACCAAACTTTTCTTTTACAGCTTTTGATAAATAAGCTCTCCAACCATCTTTTAAGTAATTAGCATCTATTTGGTATTGGATTGAACCATTAAGAGCTGCAGATACATCGTATATATCAACTTCATCATTTAAGTATTCTAAGTACTCTAGGCAATCATCTATTGTATTACCACCTTCCATAAATTCATCAGCACTTAAACGTAATAATATTGGGAAATTAGGTCCAACATTTTTTCTAACTTCATCTATTACAAGTCTTGCAAAACGAGTTCTATTTTCAATAGAACCACCAAACTCATCAGTTCTATTGTTGTATAAAGGTGATAAGAATTGACTTATTAAGTAAGAGTGACCTGCATGTATTTCTACAGCATCAAAACCAGCGGTTTGTGCTCTTTTAGCAGCTTCACCGTATTTTTTAGCTATTTCATATATTTCTTCTTTTTCAAGTGGTCTAGGGATTTCTCCGCCAGCTTTTGATGGTATATTTGAAGAAGAAACTGGTTGCATTCCTGTTCTTGAAGACATTGCAGAAGCTCCAGCATGATTTATTTGTATAGCTATTTTTGTTCCATATTTGTGAACTCTTTCGCAAAGTTTGTATAATCTTGGTAAATAACTATCGTGGTCTATACGAAGTTGAGAAGTACCGTTTGAACCTTGTGGTGAAAATACACTAGCATTTTCTACTACTATAAGTCCAGTTCCACCTTTTGCTCTTTGTTCATAATAATTAATATGTAAGAAACTCATTTCTCCATTTTGTTCACCATAATTTGTACCCATTGGCATCATTACAATGCGGTTGTTTAAAGTCATATTTTTCACTGTTAAAGGTGAGAAAATATTTTTATATTTATGTGACATTTTAAAACCTCCATAATTTTTTCTTTTATTTTTAGCGTTAATAGCGTTAATATTGTTTTCTAATTTGTTTGTTATTTTTTTGTTAATTCAATTCTATCAGCATTTTTTAGAAATAACTAATAGACTTTTTATTAAAATTTATAGATAAAACTAATAGAAATTAAATTTTTAACAAAGGATAATTATAAATTAGCTAAAAAAGTATTTAGATTTTTATTGTCAAATAATTTATAAATAAAATTTTAAAAATAATGGATTTATATAGATTTTATTTATAAATAAGATATAATAGAAGTAAATCAATATTTTAAAAAATGAAGTATATATTAATAAATAATTAAGATTAATCTTTATATAGAAGGGGGACAAAATGAACTTAAATCACTTACAATATTTTGTTAAGTTAGCTTATTTAGAGCATTATACTAAAGCAGCAAAAGACTTATCTATAACCCAACCAAGTTTAAGTCATGCTATTTCTTCATTAGAAGAAGAATTAGGAACTAAATTATTTGAAAAACAGGGAAGAAATGTAAGTCTAACTAAATATGGAAAGACATTTTTAAAATATGTTGAAAAATCATTAGAATATTTACAAGAGGGTGTAGATAAAACAAAAGCTTTAACTTGTGCGACAAGTGGACTTATAGATTTAGGATATATATATACATTAGAGGCAGATTTTATGCCTAATATGGTTAGAAAATTTTTAGATGAAAATAAAGACAAAAACTTTGGTTTTACATTTTCATCAAATAATACAAAGTCTATTATAGAAGGATTAAAAAATGAAAAATATGATTTAGGATTCTGTTCTAAAGTTGAAAATGAAACTAGCATAGATTTTATAAAAGTAAAACAAGAAGAATTAGTAATAATAGTGCCTAAAAACCATGAACTATCTAAATATAATGAAATCGATTTAATAGAAACAATATCTTATAATCATATTGTATTTACAAAGTCAAGTGGATTAAGACAAGTTATAGATAATTTATTTAGACAAATAGGTAAAAAACAAAATATATCTTATGAAGTTGAAAATGATAGCTCTATGGCAGGACTAGTTGCACAAGGGTTTGGTATAGCTATAATGCCTAATATACCATTTTTAAAATATTTTGATGTAGATATTATAAAATTAAAAAGCCCTGCATATACAAGGAATATTTACATGGCGAAATTAAAAAACAAATACTTACCTCCTGCGGTAGAGAAATTTAGCAAATTTGTTATAAAAAATTGTAATGTAAAATAAAGTTATAAAATTTAAAATAAATATAGATTTATACTGAACAATATATAAATTTATGTTATATATCAATGTATAATTTTTTTGATATAATATTATTTAGGGATTTAAATAAATATTAGAAGGGAGATTTTGTGGAGTATGAGTTCTTTAAAAGTTAGAAATGTAGAAATAGGGAAGGGAATACCAAAAATAATTGCTCCAATTTGTGATAAAACAGAAGAAGAAATATTACATACAGCAAGAAAGTTTTCTATCATACCAGTAGATTTTGACATACTTGATATAGATATAGTTGAATGGAGAGTAGATTTGTATGATTATTATAATGATTATAAAAAAATAGAGAGTGTATTAGAAAAGCTTAGAAAAATATTAAAAAATATACCAATTATATTTACTATTAAAAGAAATGCAAGTCATGGTGAAGCGGAGATATCTAAAGAAGATTATGTAAAAATATATAAAGAAGTATGTGCTACAAAGTTAGTAGATTTAATAGATATTGAAGATAGTATAGGGAAAGATAATATGGAAGATATAATTGAATTTGCTAAAGATATGGGGACATATGTAATAACTACTAATCACAATCTAGATCATACACCTTCGAAAGCTGAATGTATTGCTACAGCAAAAGAATTAGAAGATATGGGGTCTGATATTATAAAAATAATAACAAAACCAAGTAGCAAATTAGATGTGGTAGAATTACTAGAGACAACAATTATTATAGCTGAGCATATTGCAAACGTTCCTATTTGTACAATTTCAATAGGTGAGAAAGGTGGGCTTAGCCGAATTTGTGGAGAATTTTTCGGCTCATGTATGACTTATGGGGTCAATAGAAAGAAAAGTGCTCCTGGACAACCTAATATAGAAGATTTAAGTAATTTATTAAAATTAATACATAAAAATATAGAAGCTTAGAAATCTATTTATATATATGCAATATATATAAATAAAGTAATAAATTAATTAGACGAAATTAGTATTATAGTTTACTATTAATTAAAAACTAATTTAAATGAGAAGGAGAATGGAAATATAAGAAAAAAATTTGTGGTCTAGTATTTTTTAGATTAAAAAATAAAAGTGAAATATAGTATTTTATTTAAAAATCAAACAAAATTCGACTTATAAAAATCGAAAAATTAAAAAATAAAGAAGATTATCAAAATGGGCTTTTTAATCTTTGGTATTGTTGAAATTTCATTAATATATTGCTATAATTTAGTAAAAATACAATTAGATAAGGTGGGTATTGCATATGGATAATATAGAAAAAGTAAGAGCTAAAATTAGTATGTATGATGATGAAATTATAAAAATTTTGTCAAAAAGAATGGATTGTATAGACGAAATAATGCAATATAAAAAAGAAAAAGGTCTGCCTATACTACAACCAGAATATGAAGGTAAAAAAGAAGTAGCACTATGTAAAAAATTAAAAGATAATAAATACGAAGATGAAATAATGAACGTATTTAGATACGTTGTTAAAAATGCTAAAAAATATCAAGCTAAAAACCTATTCCCATACAATATAATGTTAATAGGATTTATGGGATGTGGTAAATCTACAATAGCTAAATATTTAAGCCATATACTTGAAATGGAAGATTTAGAAACTGATGACTTTATAGTAAAAAGAGAAGATATGACAATAAATGAAATATTCCAAAGAAAAGGTGAAGAATATTTTAGAAAATGTGAAAGCAATGCTTTAAAAGAATTAGAAACTAGACAAGGAATAATAATCTCTTGTGGTGGTGGAATGCCAATGAGAGATGAAAATGTAGAATTAATGAAGAAAAATGGAAAAATAGTATTGCTTACAGCATCTCCAGAAACAGTATATGATAGGGTAAAATATAGTAATCAAAGACCATTATTAAATGGAAATATGAACGTTGAATATATAAGCAACTTAATGGAAAAGCGTAGAAGTAGATATGAATCAGTAGCAGATATAGTAGTAAATACAGACCAAAAACCAATACATGCAATAGCAGAAGAAGTAGTAAGTAAATTAGCAAATTTAGATTAATATAAAAATAAAAATCCTTTCTTTGATTATATATTTAGAAAGGATTTTTTTAGTACATAGGAAATTATATTCATTTATAGATTATGGATAAGTATAATTTCTGTATATGTGTTTTTAGCACTTGGCACAGCAAGTGCGATAACTTTCAAAGAAATCTACATCTTTAAGGGTCTTTAGGATAAAGATTTTTTTATAATTTTGGAATAAATATTTAATATAAAGTAAAAATTATAATATAGAAATAAAATATAATAAACTAAAATACTTAAAACCTTGTTTACTAAAGATAAATTATGATATTATAGTATATATGATTGTTAATATATATAAAACTTGACAATCTTAGTAACATATATATAATAAAAATGATAAAACATTAGAAATTTATTTACATGGAGGAATAATAATGGTAACAGCAGGAGATTTTAGAAAAGGTGTAACTTTTGAAAAGGAAGGTCAACCATGTTTAGTAGTTGATTTCCAACACGTTAAACCAGGTAAAGGTGCAGCTTTCGTAAGAACTAAATACAAAAACTTAAGAACTGGAGCTATAAGAGAAGAAGCTTTTAATCCAAGTGATAAATTCCCAAAAGCTATAATAGAAACAAAACAAATGCAATATTTATACAATGATGGTGAATTATACTACTTCATGGACGAAGAAACTTTCGACCAAATACCACTAAACTACGAACAAGTAGAAGATGCTATAAAATTCTTAAAAGAAAACGAAGTAGCAACAATAAGATTCTATCAAGGACAACCATTCCAAGTAGAAGCTCCAAACTTTGCAGAATTAGAAGTAACTGAAACTGAACCAGGTATAAAAGGTGATACAGCAAGTAACGTTACTAAATCAGCTACTGTAGAAACAGGAGCAGTAGTTCAAGTACCTTTATTCATAAATGAAGGAGACAAAATAAAAATAGATACTAGAACTGGTGAATATTTATCAAGAGTTTAATATTTTAGCATAAAAAAAGCTTATATATCAAATATTAATGATATATGAGCTTTTTTAAAACAAATACTAAAAATTTAAAGGTATTTTATAAAGTTTCATATTTTTTAAAGGAATTAAATTATATGCCTTAGAAATTATAATACATAAGATTTCTAGAAAGTTGTTTAAATCAAATCTATCTTGAGAAAGTTTTGGTTTAAAGAATCTTTAAAGTAAGGATTTTTAAAGTAATAGCTTTCTTAATAAGATATAAAAAATGCAAAAGGAGAGGTTTATCATGAAAAAACTAGGTGAAGAAGTTGCATATTTAAGAGGTTTAGCTGAAGGATTAGATATCGATGATAAAAGTAAAGAAGGCAAAATGATCGGCAAAATAGTAGAAATATTAGGATGTTTTGCTGATAAAGTAGAAGAATTAGAATATTCAGTAGGAGACTTAGAAGATCAAGTAGAAGAGTTAGAATACGAAGTTGAGGAATTACAACAAGAAGTAGAAGATTTAGAAGAATGGTTATACGACGAAGACGATGACGATTATGAAGATGATGACTACGATGATGAGTATGATGAAGACGAAGATTACGACGATGATGAAGATGGGTTAAGTTTTATAGAAATGGAATGCCCAAATTGCTCAGAAGTAGTAGAAATCGATGAAGAATTATTATTTGATGACTCAGTAGATGTAATTTGTCCAAATTGTCATGCTGTTATATTATCTTCTGAAGATGATTGTGACGATTGTGATGATAGCTGCGGTTGTGGCTGTGGTTGCGAAGTCGAATCTGAAGATGAAGAAAAATAGTTGTAATTTGTATAGTGAATGTTTGGTTTAAAAAGCGCCTATGAAGTTTAAATCTTCATAGGTTTTTTAAAGTAAATATGTTTTTTTGATTCATGGGAATTATATAAATATAACATAAATAATATTGAGATTGATCTAACAAAATAATTAGTTTGGAGGATGTTTAATGAAAATAAATAGAAGAATATCAAGTAATATAGAATTGTTTGAACAAAAAATAAATTATGAATTTAAAAATAAAGAATATATATTAGAAGCTTTAACACATAGTTCTTATTCAAATGAAAATAAAAACTATCCTTTTAATGAAAGACTAGAGTTTTTAGGAGACTCTGTATTAAGTATAGTAATAAGTGATTACTTATTCAAAAAAGAAACAAAATTACCTGAAGGTGAACTTACAAAAATAAGAGCAAACATAGTTTGTGAAGAATCTTTAAGTGAAGTTTCTAAAAATATACATTTAGGAAAATATATGCTATTAGGAAAAGGTGAAGAAGCTACAGGTGGTAGAGAAAGAATATCTATACTTGCAGATGCTCTTGAAGCTGTTATAGCGGCTATTTATCTAGATGGCGGAATAAAATGTGCAAGAGAGTTTATATTAACTAATATGGAAAAAATAATAAATGACTCTATAAAAGGAAAAATATTTAGAGATTATAAAACTTGTTTACAAGAAGTATTACAAAGTAATGGAGAAAATAATATCTGGTATAAATTAATCGAAGAAAAAGGACCAGACCACAACAAACGCTTTGTTATGGAAGTCGGAATAAACGACACTGTATTAGGTGTAGGTGAAGGTAAAAGTAAAAAAGATGCAGAGCAAGTTGCTGCAAAATGTGCATTAGACAAAAAAATGTAAGGTGGTATATTTAAATGAAAAAAAGAATAATACCTATATTTGTTCCTCACAGAGGGTGTCCTCATGATTGTATTTTTTGCAATCAAAAGAAAATAACTGGAGTAAGTACAGAAGTTACAGCGCAAGATGCTAGGAATATAATCGAAGAATGCTTAGAAACTATAGATAAAGATACAAATGTTGAAATAGCATTTTTTGGAGGAAGCTTTACTGCAATAGAAGAAGAATGCCAAAATGAATTATTAGCAGTTGCAAAAGAATATGTAGACAAGGGATTAGTACACGAAATAAGAATGTCTACAAGACCAGACTGTATAAGTGATTCAATTTTAGAAAGACTTAAAAAATACGATGCTAGTATTATAGAGCTAGGCGTTCAATCTATGGATGCTAAAGTGCTTATAGATAGTGTAAGAGGACATGATATAGAATCAGTAATAAAAAGTGCAAAATTAATAAAAGAACACGATATAAAATTAGGTTTACAAATGATGGTAGGTCTTCCATCTGATACAGAAGAAAAATGTATAGAAACAGCTAGAAAGTTTATAAGTCTAAACCCAGATTGTGTTAGAATATATCCAACTCTAGTAGTTAAAGATACAGGACTTGAAATGCTTTTAGAAAGAGGAGAATATACGCCGTTTTCTTTAGAACAATGTATAAATATAGTTAAAAAGTTATTAGTTTTATTCTATATAAACAATATTAATGTAATAAGAGTAGGTCTTCAAGCTACAGATGATATTCAACTTGGAAAAGGTGTAGTAGCAGGGCCTTATCATCCAGCTTTTAGAGAATTAGTAGAAAGTGAAATGATAAAAGACTATCTAGACTATATAGTAAAAGAAAATGAAATAAGTGGAGAGCTTATAGTAAATTCAAATAATAAAAATATTTCTAAAATAGTAGGAAATAAAAGATCAAATAAAATATATATGAAACAAAAATACAATATAAATCTTAAAACAATGCCAAAAGATTTACCAATAGATGAGCTTTCAATAGTATCATCTAAAGGCGAGTTTACTGTAAATATGAATGAAATTTACAATAAACTATTAGATATATACAACCTTTAGTTTTGAAGGGAGATGAGATAGTGCATTTAAAGAGACTAGAATTAAAGGGATTTAAATCTTTTCCAACAAAGACAGAGATAAATTTTAATGAAGGAATAACAGCAATCGTAGGACCAAATGGAAGTGGAAAGAGTAATATATCCGATGCAGTTAGATGGGTTTTAGGTGAGCAAAGTATAAAAAGTCTTAGAGGAGATAAACTAGAAGATGTTATATTTGCCGGTACAATAGATAAAAAACCTATGAATTACTGTGAAGTAGCTCTTACTATAGACAATAGTGATGAAAAACTAAATATAGATTTTAGTGAAGTTACTATAAAAAGAAGAGCCTATAGAAACGGAGAGAGTGGATTCTTTTTAAATGACAAAGCTTGTAGATTAAAAGATATAAAAGAATTGCTTCTAGATACAGGTATAGGTAAAGATGGTTATTCTATTATAGAACAAGGAAAAGTAGATGAAATTTTAAGTAATAACCCAGCGAACAGAAGAAAAGTTTTTGATGAAGCGTGTGGGATATCTAAATATAGATATAAAAAACAAGAAGCGGAAAAAAACCTAAAAAATACTAAAGAAAACTTAGAGAGAATAGAAGATGTTTATATAGAAATTGAAAATAGAATAAAGCCTCTTTTTTCTCAACAAAAAAAGGCTCTTAGATATTTAGAGCTTAGAGAAAACTTAAAGAAATTAGAAGTAAATAATTATATTAGAGAAATTAAAAAGATAGACAATGAATTATCTGAAATAACAAAGCAAAAGACAATACTAGCAAAAGAGTTAAATGAAAAAGAAGTATTGAGAGAAAAAATGGACAAAAATGTAGAGTTAGCTAATGAAGAAATCGAAAAGCTAGAAGAAAATATATCTAAGCTTAATGAATATATAGACTCTATAAAAGATGTAATAAATCAAAATGATTCACAAATTTCTCTTATAAATGAGAGGATAAACAACTCAAAGTCTAATATAGAAAACAATAAAAAGACTTTAGGTGATTTTGAACTTAAATTAAAAGAAGATAATGAAAAGTTAGTAGAATTACAAAATAAAAGAAAAGTAGACGAAGAAGCTATTTCTGTATTAAAAAAGGAAATAAGTGATATAGAACAAAAAAATAGTCAAAAAGAACAAAATTTAAATAACTTAACTAAAAATCTAGAAGATTTAAAAGACAATATAATAACTTACTTAAATGAAAAGAAAGATTTAAGTAATAGCTTATCTATGTTAGGTGCAAATATTGAAAATATAAATTCTAGAAGTGAAGTAATAGATAATAATATAGCAGATATAAATACTTCATTAGAACAAAAAAAATCTATATATAAAGAAAAAGAAGAAAAAGTAAATGAAATTAAAGTTGAGCTTAATAAGCAAAATACAACTTTAAATAATTTAAGAGAAGAGTTACAAAACTATAAAAATGAAAATAGAAATATAGATATAAAAATACAAAACAACAATTATTCTCAAAAAGAATATTCTTCTAAACTTCAAATATATAAAGATATGGAAAAGCATAATGAAGGCTTTAACAGAGGTGTAAAAGAAGTATTAAAAAATAAAAATTTATCTGGAATATGTGGAGCATTAGGACAAGTTATAACTACTAAAGCAGAGTATGAAAAAGCGATAGAAGCGGCTCTTGGAGCTTATATGCAAAATATTATAACTACAGACCAATTTGCAGCTAAAAATGCTATTGCTTATCTTAAAAAAAACAATATGGGTAGGGTTACTTTCCTTCCTATGAATATTATAAAATCTAAAAAAATAAATGAAAATACTATAAATTCTAAAACTCCATATATAAAAATAGCGAGTGACTTAGTAGAATTTGATGAACAATATAGAGATATAATTGAAAATATACTAGGTAGAACTATAGTAATTGACAATATAGATAATGGTATTAAATTTGCAAATGAAACTAATCACAAATTTAAAGTTGTAACTTTAGATGGAGATATTTTAAATCCAGGAGGATCTTTAACTGGTGGTAGTTTAAAAACAAGCACTAATATATTATCTAGAAAAAGACTTATAAGCGATTTTGAAGAAAAAATACAAAATATAAAACTAGAAAACGAAGAAAATTTAAAAAATAAACAAATAATTATTGAATTTATTTCAAAAACAAGACAAAGCATAGATACATATGAAAATGATATAAATGCATTAGAAAAAGACATAGTAAAACAAAATACTAAACTTACATCTATAAATTATGAAATAGATTCTTTAAAACAAAATATTGAAAAGTTACAAAAAGAGAAAAATGGTTTAAGTTCAAACTTAGACTATACATCTAATAAAATAGAAAGTATTGAACAAAATATAAAAGAAATAGAATTAAAAGAAGCTCAAAATAAAAAGAAAATAGAAGAGCTTAGCAAAATTCAAGAAACTCACAATGACGACTTTGATAAAGAAAAGAAACAAATCGAGAGTTTAAAATTAGATTTTGTTCAAAAAAGCGAGATATTTAAGTCTACAGAAGCAGAAATAAACAGAATTAAAACTGAGATAGATGATACAAATAAAAAAATTATCGATAATAAAAATAATATAGAAAGATTAGAAAAAGAAATCGAAAATTTAAAAAACCAATCTCAAATTCAAATGAGTGAAAGTGAAAACTTAAACAAAGAGCTTTCTAAGAAAAATAAAGAAATGGATAATGCTCAACAAGCTAAGAATAAATTCAAAGAAAATATAAATGACTTAAATAAACAATTAAAAGCATTTGAAAGACAAAGTATGGAGCTTAGACAAAGTGAATTTAAAATTGAATCAAAATTAGAGCGTTTATCATCAAATAAAGAAAGTTATACTACTAGATTATTTGAAGATTATGATTTAAGCTATGTAAAAGCTCTAGAGCTTAAAGACGATTCAATTGAAATAAATAAAAAAATACTTGAATCTATAAAAAGAGAGATTGCAAGTCTTGGAAATATAAATATAGATTCTATAAAAGAATATAAAGAGACGAAAGAGAGATATGATTTCTATAGTGAACAAAAAAATGATTTAGAAGAATCAATAAGTGCTATAGAGAAAATAATAGAAGAACTAGAAGTAAATATGAAAGTTCAATTTAAGGAACAATTTACTCAAGTTAATGAAAACTTCAAATATGTATATAAAAGACTGTTTGGAGGTGGAGAGGGAGAGCTTACTATATTAGACGAAGATAATATACTTGAGAGTGATATCCAAATAACAGCGAAACCACCAGGTAAGAAAATGAAAAACTTAAATTTACTATCAGGTGGAGAAAAAGCTCTTACAGCTATAAGTATATTATTTGCAATAATATTAGCTAAACCAACACCGTTTTGTATTCTAGATGAAATTGAGGCGCCATTAGACGATGCCAACATATTCAGATTTGGTGAGTATCTAAAGGAATTATCAGAAGATACTCAGTTTATAGCCGTAACACATAGAAGGGGTACAATGGAAGCTGCTGACTATATTTATGGAGTAACAATGGAGAAAAAAGCTATTTCAAAAGTAATAGGTTTAGATCTTCATGAAGCACATAAAATGACAGATATAATATAAAATGGAGGAAAAATTATGTTTAAAAAACTTTTTGGTTTTGGGAAAAAGAAAAAAGAAGAAATACAAGAAGAATCAGTTGAAGAATTAGAAGTGAAAGAAACTGAAGAAAACTCAAAAAATGTAGAAGATAGTAAAGAAGAAGTAAAATCTGATTTAGAAAATGATGAAGATAATTCTGAATATGATTCACAAAAAGAGCGAGAAGAAGTGGAAGTTTTAGAAGAAGACGAAATTGAATCTAATACAACTGAAGAAACAAAAAATGAAGAAGCTGTGTCTCAAGAAATATTAGAAGAGCAAATAGAAGCACAAGAAGAAATAGCTGAGATTGAGGAAATAAAAGCTGAAGATATAGAAAAAGCACAAGGTATAGAAACTCAAGAAAAACAAGATGAAATAGAAGAATCAGAAGATACTGTTGAAAATCAAATAGACGACGAAGTGGAAGAAAAACCTAAAAAAGTAAGTTTATTTGATAGATTAAAACAAGGTCTAACTAAAGCAAAACAAGGTATAACTGATAGAATTGATGAAGTTTTAAAAGCTTATACAAAGGTAGATGAAGAGCTTTTAGAAGATTTAGAAGAAGTTTTAATAACAGCTGACGTAGGAGTAAATACTACTATGGATATAATTGAAAAATTAGAAGATGTTATAAGAACTAAAAAGATAACAGATCCACAAGATGTAAGAGAAGAACTAAAATTAATAATAGAAGATATTTTATCTAAAGACGATACTAAATTAGATGTATCACATAGCCCAACTATAATATTAATGGTAGGGGTAAATGGCGTAGGTAAAACTACAACAATCGGAAAACTTGCTCACAGATATAAATCTGAAGGTAAAAAAGTACTTCTTGCAGCAGGAGATACATTTAGAGCGGCTGCAATCGATCAATTAGAAGTATGGGCAAATAGATGTAATGTTGATATAATAAAACATCAAGAAGGTGCTGACCCAGGAGCAGTAATATTTGATGCGATAAAAGCATCTAAAGCTAGAGGAGTAGACGTATTAATATGTGATACAGCAGGACGTCTTCACAATAAATCAAACCTAATGAATGAATTAGGTAAAGTATTTAAAATAGTAGATAGAGAATATCCAGAAGCTAAAAAAGAAGTTTTATTAGTAGTTGATGCGACAACAGGACAAAATGCAGTATCGCAAGCTAAAAGCTTTAAAGAAGTGTGTGATATAACTGGTTTAGCGCTTACTAAATTAGATGGAACAGCTAAAGGTGGGGTTATTTTAGCTGTTAAATCAGAGGTCGATGTGCCAGTAAAATTAATAGGTGTAGGGGAGAAAATGGAAGATTTACAAGATTTTGACTCGAAATCATTTGTTGATGCTTTATTCAGTTAAACTTGTATAAAATAAATGTTGACAAGTATATTTATTTGATATAAAATACAATGTGTAAAGTAAAGAACCTTTACAGTAAAGTCTTGGAAGTGATTGTTATGAACATAGAAAAAATGGTTGAAATTGGATTGTTGTTTGAGCAATACAAAGAATTATTGACTGAAAAACAGCGAGAAATGGTATCTCTTTATTACGAAGAAGATTATTCTTTAGGAGAGATAAGTGAGAACTTAGGAGTATCACGACAAGGAGTTTACGACACATTAAAGCGTTCAGAAAAGATACTTAGAGAATACGAAAATAAATTACATTTAGTGGCTAAGTTAAAAGAACAAGAAAAATTCCTTAAATCTATTAGGGAGAAAGTTGTTGACATTAAAGAAGATTTATTGCACAATAGAGATTGTGCGAATTTAATCCCTAAGCTAGAAAATATAGAAGAAATATGTAGGGAGTTGTTAAAATGATATTTGAAGGTTTATCTGATAAATTGCAAGGTGCCTTTAGTAAGTTAAAATCAAAAGGAAAACTTACAGAAAAAGATGTAAAGGCAGCTATGAGAGAAGTAAAGCTTGCTTTACTTGAAGCCGATGTAAACTTTAAAGTCGTAAAAGATTTTGTTAAAAAAGTACAAGAGAGATGTGTTGGACAAGAAGTTATGGAAAGTTTAACTCCAGCACAACATGTTATAAAAATAGTTAATGAAGAACTTACTGCTTTAATGGGAGATGTCCAAAGTAAAATTACAATATCTTCTAAACCACCAACAATAATAATGATGGTAGGTTTACAAGGGGCAGGTAAGACAACAACATCAGGAAAGCTTGGCGGATATTTCAAGAAACAAGGAAAGAAACCACTACTTGTAGCTTGTGACGTTTATAGACCAGCAGCGATAAAACAATTAGAAGTTGTAGGAAAAAGCTTAGATATAGAAGTATTTAACATGGGTGATAAAGAAAGCCCAGTTAATATAGCAAAAGCAGGACTTAGTCATGCTATAAAAAATAACAATGATTTAGTCATAATAGATACAGCAGGTAGACTTCATATAGATGAAGAATTAATGGATGAATTAAAATCTATAAAATCTGAAGTTAGACCACATGAAATACTTTTAGTAGTCGATTCAATGACAGGTCAAGATGCAGTTAATGTAGCTGAAAGTTTTGACAATGCTTTAGGTATAGACGGAGTTGTACTTACTAAATTAGATGGTGATACAAGAGGTGGGGCAGCACTTTCAATAAGAGCTGTAACACAAAAACCTATAAAATTCATAGGTATGGGTGAAAAATTAGACGATTTAGAGCCTTTCCATCCAGATAGAATGGCATCTAGAATCCTAGGAATGGGAGATGTTTTAAGTTTAATTGAAAAAGCCCAAGAAACTATGGATATGGAAAAAGCAAAAGCATTAGGTGCTAAGCTTAAAAAACAAGAATTTGATTTTGAAGATTTCCTAGATCAGATGGAGCAAATCCAAAAGATGGGTTCTATGGACAAAATCCTTGGAATGATTCCTGGAATGGGAGATATAAAAAATCAATTAGGCGACGTAGATATGAATGGCAAAGAAATGAACAGAATAAAAGCCATAATACAATCTATGACAGTTGAAGAAAGAAGAAATCCACAAATACTTAATGCATCTAGAAAAAGAAGAATAGCAAAAGGTAGTGGAACAAGCGTACAAGAAGTAAATAAATTAATAAAACAATTAAATGAAATGAAAAAAATGATGAAGATGTTTACTTCTAATAGTAAAGGTATGAAGAAAAGAGGCGGTTTTCCCGGACTTCCTTTCTTTAGATAAATAAATTAAAATTAAAATAGAAAAATTTTCGGAGGTGGCCAAATGGCAGTTAAAATAAGATTAAAAAGAATGGGTGCTAACAAAAAACCTTTCTACAGAATAGTAGTTGCAGACTCTAGAGCACCAAGAGATGGTAGATTTATAGAAGAAATAGGATACTACAATCCAGTTTCTGAACCAAAACAAATAAAAATAAACGATGAAAAAGCTAACAAATGGTTAGGTGTTGGTGCACAACCTACTGAAACTGTTAAAAAATTATTCCAAAGCCAAGGAATAATAGAAAAATAAGAAATTTTAATAATTTAAATTATCTTATAGTAACATTTTAGGAGATGGAAAATATGAAAGAGCTAGTTATCGATATAGTTAAGGCTCTAGTTGATAATCCTGATGAGGTGACAGTTGAGGAAACAAGAAAAAAAGGTGAAATAATCCTAAAACTTTCAGTTTCTCAAGATGATATGGGCAAGGTTATAGGAAAACAAGGGAGAATAGCTAAAGCTATTAGAACTGTATTAAAATCTGCTGGAAATAAAGAGCACCTTAAGGTTTCTCTTGAGATAGTATAAAAAGGATTAGGTATATGCCTAATCCTTTTTGTATATACTAAAAATGATAAAAGAGGTGACGAAATGGATAATAAATTGACTGTTTTTAGAATAGGACAGATAGTAAATACACAAGGTTTAAAGGGTGAAGTGCGTGTTTACCCATATACTGATGATATAAATCGTTTCGATGATTTAGAATATTTTTATTTAGATAAAGGTTTAAATAATAAATATGAAGTTGAAAGAGTTAGATACAAAGGAAACATGGTTATAATGAAGATAAAAGGTATCGACTCTATAGAACTAGCACAAAAATTAAAAACAAAAAATATGTATATCGGAAGAGATCAAGGTAAAGAATTAGAAGAAGATGAATTTTTCGTAGCAGATTTAATTGGACTAGATGTCTTCACTGTAGATGGTGAAAAAGTAGGTGTTGTAAAGGACGTATTACAACATGCTATAAACGATGTATATGTAGTTAATAATGGCGAAAAAGAGTATTTAATACCTTCTATTGAAAAGTTCGTACCAACTATAGATTTAGAAGAAAATAAAATGATAATAAATCCTATAAAAGGAATGCTTGATTAGGTGGTAAAATGAGATTTCATATAATGACACTTTTCCCGGAGATATTTAACTCATACTTTGGTGAAAGTATAATGAAAAGAGCTATAGAAAAAGGAATAATCGAAGTGTTTGTATATAATATAAGAGATTTTTCGGCTAACAAACACAAAAAAGTAGATGATTATCCTTTTGGTGGTGGTGCAGGTATGCTTATGACTCCACAGCCAATTTACGATACATATAAGCACATAGTTGATACTCATAATATAGAAAATCCTAGAGTTATATATTTAACTCCAAAAGGTAAAACTTTAAAACAAGGGATAGTAAAAGGATTCTCAAAAGAAGAAGACATAATACTACTTTGTGGACATTACGAAGGAATCGACCAAAGAATAATAGATTTAATCGTAACAGATGAGATATCAATAGGTGATTATGTACTTACTGGAGGCGAATTGCCAGCATTAATTCTTGTTGATGCTATAGCAAGACTTATTCCAGGCGTATTAAATCAAAATGAATCATTTGAAGATGAGTCATTTGAAAATGATTTATTAGAATACCCACACTATACAAGACCAAGAGAATTTATGGGTCTAAATGTCCCTGATGTATTGTTATCTGGAAACCACCAAAAAATAGAAGCGTGGAGAAAAGAACAAGCAATCGAAATTACGAAAAAAAGAAGAAAAGATTTATATAAAAAGTATTGTAAGAAATAATTTTTTATAGTATAATATGAAAAGTCGAGACTACGGGCATTCCTCTGTTACACTGGTCAGTAATTAAGAATGTCTATGAATACTAGGAGGAAAAAATGAACGAATTAATAAAATCATTAGAACAAGAACAATTAAAAAACGAAGTTCCTAACTTTGGACCTGGGGACACTGTAAAAGTACACGTTAGAATAGTAGAAGGAAAAAGAGAAAGAATACAAGTATTTGAAGGTGTTGTAATAAAAAGACAAGGTGGAGGAAACAGAGAAACTTTCACTGTTAGAAAAATATCTTTCAACGTAGGTGTAGAAAGAACATTCCCAGTTCATTCACCAAAAATAGAAAAAATAGAAGTTACTAGAAAAGGTAAAGTAAGAAGAGCTAAAATCAATTACTTAAGAACTAGAACTGGTAAAGCTGCTAAAGTTAAAGAAGCAAGAACTAAAAGATAATAAATCTTTATTAATATAAAAGGAAATCTCGAAAGAGCTTTCCTTTTTGTCTTATATAGAGAAATAAACTAATAAATACATAAATTATTAGAGATAATATAAATAGAAAATATACATCTTTAGAAGGTAATGAAATAAAGAGTTTTAATAAAATAAAAATAATTAAAAAGGAAGTGAGAACATGACAAGAGATTACGAAGAATATTTAAAAGACGATAATCTACATATAAACTGGTATCCAGGACATATGAAAAAAACTAAGGAAATGGTGCAAAACAACTTAAAGCTTGTAGATGTTGTTATAGAGCTTTTAGACGCTAGAATACCACTTAGTAGTAAAAACCCTGAGATAGATAAATTAGCTCATAATAAACCTAGAGTAGTTGTTTTAAATAAAAGTGACTTATCAGATAGAGCAAAATTAAATAAATGGATTAGCTATTATCAAAGTAAAGGTATAAAAGCTATACCAGTAGATACTCTAAAAGGTAGCGGAGTTAATAAAATAGTAGAAGAATGTAAAAACGTAACAAAAGAAAAAATGGATGCTCTAAAAGAAAAAGGTAGAAAAGAAAGAGCTATAAGAGTTATGATAGTTGGTGTTCCAAACGTTGGGAAATCTTCTCTTATAAATAAATTAACAGGAAGAAAAAGTACTCAAACTGGAGACAGACCAGGTGTAACAAAAGGTAAACAATGGGTAAGGCTTAAAGGAAACTTAGAGTTATTAGATACGCCAGGTATACTTTGGCCTAAATTTGAAGATCAAAAAATAGCTTTAAACTTAGCATTTACAAGAGCCATAAAAGACGAAATACTAGATATAGATACTCTAGGGTTAAAATTCATAGAAAAAATGTCTGAAATCGAGCCAGAGAAGCTAAAAGCTAGATATAAATTAGATTCTTTAGGTCAAGAACCATTAGAAACTATGGAGATGATAGGAAGAAAAAGAGGATTCATCTTAGGAAGAAATGAACTTGACTATACAAGAATAGCAAAAACTGTATTAAATGAGTTTAGAGAGGGTAAATTAGGTCAAATAACTTTAGAAGTTCCTGAAGATATAGAAGAAGCATAATTTACTCTTAAAATTAAATAGATAATTTATAAAGCTGGTTTTAACTACTGATTTAAAGTAGATTTAACTGGCTTTTTAATTATTTTAAATTATCTGTAAAATTAAAATATTAAATATATTTTTATTATATTGACTATTACATCAAATCTATGTATAATAGACTAATCAGTCAGACAACAATTTAGGAGGAATAATTATGAATACAAAAAATAAAGACATAATCATAACTGGTTTTGCCCTGTTTGCTATGTTCTTCGGAGCTGGAAACTTAATATTCCCACCTTACTTAGGAGTAATAACAGGGGACAAATTCTTAATAGGATTTTTAGGGTTTATAATAGCTGACGTAGGTTTATCACTACTTGCTATATTAGCATCAGCTAAATCTGATGGAGATACGGGAAGAGTATTTGGTAGAGCGGGTAAATTATTTGCGATAATTTTAGGTTCTGCTATAATGATATGCTTAGGGCCACTTCTTGCAATACCAAGAACAGCTGCTACAACTTTTGAAATGGGGATAATACCACTTATACCAGGATTCAATGCAGTATTATTTTCGACAATATTCTTTGCTATAACATTGGCTTTAACAATAAAGCCATCTAAAGTAGTAGATATAATTGGTTCGTACTTAACACCAGCATTATTAGTTTGTTTATTAGCTTTAATAGTAATAGGTATAATAAATCCAATAGGAAATTTAAATGATGCTGCCATAGAAAATGTATTTAGTGAAGGAATATTACAAGGATACCAAACGTTAGATGCATTAGGAGCGATATGTTTATCAGCTGTATTAATAAAAAGTTTAGTACAAAAAGGGTATAAAAAAGAAAAAGATAGAGTTAATATTTTATTAAAAGCAGGATTTATAGCTGCTTTAGGGCTAGCGCTTGTATACGGAGGTCTTACTTATCTTGGAGCGACAGTATCAACTCAATATGGAGTAGATGTATCGCAATCAGCATTAATAGTTGCTATAACAGTTGCTTTACTTGGTACTCCAGGAAAAGTAGTTTTATCTTTAATAGTAACGTTAGCATGTCTAACTACAGCTATTGGTTTAACATCTGCTACAGCAGAGTATTTTTCAGGCTTAACTAAAAATAAATTAAAATATGAACATATAGTAATAGCTGTATGCTTATTAAGTTTAGTAATATCAACTTTAGGAGTGGGAGCTATAATAAAAATATCAGCACCAATACTTAGCTTAATCTATCCGGCGACAATCGTATTAATTGTTATGACTATATTCAATAAATATGTTAACAATGACAATATAGTTAAAGGTGCAACTTATGTGGCATTACTAATGGGAATATTTATGGCTGCTAAAGATTTAGGTGTAAATATATCATTTATAGACTCTTTACCATTTGCTAGTTTAGGATTCTGTTGGTTAGTTCCAACAATAATAGGTGGAGGAATCGGCGCATTTATTAAAACATCTAAAACAGATTCAGATGAAGAATCAAAAGAAATTGCAGTTTAACATATAAACTTATAATATAAATCGTCAAGGAATTTAATGTATATTGAGTTCCCTGGCGATTTTTTGTATTATACTATATAATGAAATAATATTTGATATAAAATTACATAATAAATAGAAAAATAAAAATGTAAAATAGAGGTGCGTTATGAAAGATAAAAGTGTAAAAGAAATAAAAGAAATAGTAGAGAATTTAAATGAAGATCAATATGGTGAATATATAGATATATTAAATGAAGATAGTAGAAAATCTGTTCAAAATATAGCAAAAAGTTTAAGTAAGAAATTAGATAAGATAAAAAAAGAAGAAGAAAGATTAGAGTTTATAAATACATTTGAAAATGAAGGGTATGCAAATGGTTATCTATACATAGGTGGAGTTGATGAAGCAGGAAGAGGACCTTTAGCGGGACCAGTTGTGGCCAGTGTAGTAGTATTTGAAAAAGGCACAAAAATTCCATATATAAATGACTCTAAAAAGCTTTCAGAAGCTAAAAGAGAGGAATTATTTGATATTATAAAAGAACAAGCCCTAGATTACGGAATAGGTATAGTTGATAATGAAGAAATTGATGAATATAATATATTAAATGCTACATATATGGCTATGAATAAAGCATTAAATGCATTAAAGAAAAAGCCAGATTATCTTCTTTTAGATGCAGTTACTATACCTGATTTAGATATAAAACAATTCCCTATAATAAAAGGAGATGCGAAGTCTATATCTATAGCAGGAGCTAGTATACTTGCAAAAGTAACAAGAGATAGACTTATGTATAAATATGATGAGATATATCCACAATATGGCTTTAAACATCACAAAGGATATGGGACTAAAGAACACTATGAAGCTATTGAAAAATATGGAATAACTCCGATTCATAGAAAAAGTTTCTTAAAGAATGTGCTATAATTAATATAAGACAAATTCTTACAAAAATACAGAAAATGAAACTTTATTAGAGATTTAGGAGGATGAAATATGGATTACAAAGACGTTTTAAAAAGCGCAAGAGAAAATTTAAATGGTAGTTGCAAAGTATGTAAAGTATGTAATGGGATTGCATGCTCTGGTGAAGTTCCAGGAATGGGTGGTAAAGGAACAGGTTCTGCATTTACTGAAAATATGAAAAGTCTAGAAAAAGTTAAAATAAATATGAGAGTGTTGCATGATGTTAAAAATCCAAATACATCAGTAGAAATGTTTGGTAAAAAAATGAAAGCTCCTATATTTGCTGCTCCAGTATCAGGAACAACTTTAAATATGGGTGGAAAATATACAGAAAAAGAATATATATCATGGGTAATAGAAGGATGTCTAAAAGCTGGTATTTATCCAATGGTAGGAGATACAGCAATAGAAACTTTCTTAACGGATAATTTAGAAGTATTAAAAGAAAAAAATGCAGATGGTATAGCATTTATAAAACCATGGGAAAATGATGCTATAATTTCAAAAATGAAATTAGCTGAAGATGCAGGTGTATTTGCCCTAGGAGTAGACGTAGATGCATGTGGTTTAGTTACTTTATCACTTCACGGTAAAAATGTAGAACCTAAAACTTTAGATAAAATAAAAGAATTAAAACAATCTACAAAATTACCATTTATATTAAAAGGACTTATGACTGTAGATGAAGCTATACTAGCTGCAGAAGCTGGTGTAGATGCAATAGTAGTATCTAATCACGGTGGTAGAGTTTTAGACTGTACTCCAGGAGCTGCAGATGTACTTCCACAAATAGCTAAAGCTGTAAAAGGAAAAACTAAAATACTTGCTGACGGTGGAGTTAGAACAGGTGTAGATGTATTAAAATTAATAGCTTTAGGAGCTGATGGAGTATTAATTGGTAGACCATTTGTAACTGCATCATTTGGTGGAGGCAGTGAAGGTGTAGAACTTTATGTAAATAAAATAATATCTGAACTTGAAGCGACTATGAGACTTACAGGATGTGCTACTATAGCAGATATAGATGAAAGAGTTATATTTAATGGGTAAATATAAAGTTAAATAAATATATCAAAAGATATGGGATAAATCGTATTTATATAGGAAAATTCCATATCTTTTTTATGTGTAAAATTAAAAATAAAACGATATCAATTTATATAATATGGTAATATAAATAATATATGAAGATAAATCTTATTTTGACAATTTTATAAAGAGCAGGTGAAAATGGTGAGAAGAGAGAGTATATTAAATTTAGATTATTTAAAAATAGAGGGAAATAATGAAAACTACATTTATTATGGAGGAGATCAAGAGTGGTTTAAAACTGCTTGGAGAAGAATATCAGGGTGTGGTCCGACAACAGCCTCAGCAATTATTATGTATGAAAATAGAAAAAATGATATCGAAGGTGTGAAAAAATATTCTAAATCAAAGTTTTTAGACTTGATGAATGATATATGGAATTTTATAACGCCTATAAAAGGAAAAGGTGTAAATACAATAGATTTATTTTTTGAAGGATTTAAAAAATATACAAAAGCAAGACATGATAAATATAAAGAGTCTATATTTATGAAGATACCAATAAATTTTGAAGATAGACCTAATAAGAAAGAAGTATTTAAATTTTTATATAAAGCATTAGAAAAAGATCACCCAATAGCATTTTTAAATTTAGATAATGGAAAAGAAAATAAGCTTCATAGATGGCATTGGGTCGCTATAGTAGCAATTGCATATGATGATTTAAGTGATAAACTAGAAGCTACAATTGCTGATGAAGGAATGCTAAAGAAAATAAACCTGGGTCTATGGCTAACTACTGCTAAAAATGAAGGTGGATTTGTTTATTTTGAGTAAACTCATAATTTGGATTTTGAAATATACACTAAAAAAGCTAAGTGGAAATTTATATCTACCTAGCTTTTTTGATTTATTTATTTTTTAAAAGGACTTTTTATAACACTTATTTTATCATCTGTTTCTATAAGTTCAGATGTATTTTTATAAGATTGTTTTAAGTAACTTGAATTTACATAACTTGCTTTTTCTAAAATATTCCCAGCTATAGGAATTATTTCATACACAGTTTTAGAACCATTTTGGTATTTATCTACCCAAGTTGGAATACATTTAACTTTTTTTACTGTAGCTTCATTATTGCCTTTCTTTTCAATATCTATATCTACCATAAGACCATCTTCTGTGTACATACTTAAGACTTCTCTTCTTTGATTAGATATATAATTTCCAAGGGAATAAACAACTAAAGTTTCTTTTTTTCCATCAGTTGATTTTATTGTTTCTACAGGTTGAACAACATGAGGATGAGACCCTATTATAATATCTATTCCAGCATCACATAATTTTTGAGCAAGTTCAGTTTGGAATTTGCTAGGTGTTCTGCTATATTCATCTCCCCAGTGAATTATAACAATTTGCATATCTGTATCTTTTTGATATTTTTTAACAGTTGAATAAATTGTATTGAATGCTGTGTCTACATCTGAAATATCAAATACATTCATTAAATCGTTTTTTTCATCAGATACTTTTATACCATTTAGATATTTAGTGCCGTTTTTAATTTCTCCATAAGAATAAGCTGTAATACCTAATTTAATACCATTTACATTTTCTATAACATATTCATCATCAGATTTTTTTTCTCTAGTCCCTACTGTATCAAAGCCTTTTTTCTTTAATGTAGATAAAGTACGTTCTACCCCAAGACTAGACATATCAAAACTATGGTTATTTATAGTTGATAATAAATCAAATCCTATATTTTTTAAAGAATCTGCAAGTGCATCAGGTGTATTAAAAGTTGGATAAGAGCTATAAGCATACACATCGTCCCCACAAAGTGTTGTTTCTAAATTTGCCATAGCTAAGTCTGCATTTTTTATGTATTTTTTTACATATTTATAATTGTTGTCGAAAGAATATTTTTTAGTAGATGTATTATACTGAGCCTTAAGTTGAGGCATATGAGCCATTACATCACCACATGCAAGTAAAGATGCACTATAAGTTTTATTATCTGTAACCTTAGTTACTTCACTAGTTTTATTTGATTCTACAATATTTTCACTCCTGTTAAACATTTTGAAATAACCAAAAATAACTAGAACAATTGCTACAAGGATTATTAAGATTTTCCATTGTTTACTTAACTTACCCTTATTTTGATCTTTTTTAATTCCCATTTTAACCCTCCATTTGAAATGTTTTCATAATTTATAATATATTTATTTGTAAAAATTTTCAATTAAAAAATTAAAAAAGTGTATATATTGTAACCTTTATGACTAAAATACAAAAAAGATTTTAGGTGGAAGTTATGAATAATTATAAAATACTTAAAAATTTGGATAACGTTAAAAAAGGAAAAATAGGTGAAGAAATAGCAAGAAGATATTTAGTTTTAATAGGAATGAAAATAATATGTAGCAATTATAAAACTAAATTTGGTGAAATTGATATAATAGCAAAAGTAGAAAATAAGATTGTATTTATAGAAGTAAAATCAAGAACTTCAAAAGATTATGGACTTGCATGTGAAGCAGTAGACTATAAAAAAATAGGTAAAATAACTTCTGTTGCAAAGCATTATCTTTTAACCAATAATATAAAAAATTGTGAAATAAGGTTTGATGTTATAGAAGTTTATTTTAATGAAGAAAAAATAAATCATATAGAAAATGCATTTTAGGAAAGGATAGATATGTTAAGTATAGTAAACTCATGTAATTTAATAGGAATAGATGGATTTATAGTAAATGTAGAGGTTGATATAACTAGAGGTATGCCGTGTTTTAATATAGTAGGTCTAGCTAGCATAGAAATAAAAGAGGCAAAAGAGAGAGTAAAGTCTGCGATTATAAATAGTGGATTTGAATTTCCAGCAAAGAGAATAGTTGTAAACTTATCGCCAGCAGATATAAAAAAAGAAGGTTCCCTATTAGATTTACCAATATCGATAGGATTACTTATAAATTACATACAAAAAGAAAAATCTTACTTTGATGAAACAATATTTGTCGGAGAATTATCTTTAGATGGAAGTTTAAAAAAGGTTAGAGGAATTTTACCTATAGTTTTAAGTGCAAAACAAAAAGGGTATAAACGAATTTTTATACCGCATGAAAATTTAAAAGAGAGTTCTTATGTAGATGGAATAGAGATAATTCCAGTTAAAAATTTGAGAGAATGTATAAATTATATAAACGGAAAAATTGCCTTAGATTTAAGTTCTATGTTATATAAAAATACAAGTATACAAGAAGAAAAATATGAAGAAGATTTTGGGGATGTAAAAGGAAATTATTTTGTAAAAAGAGGTCTAGAAATTGCAGCAGCAGGAAATCACAATGTTATGTTAATAGGGCCTCCAGGCTCTGGAAAAACTATGATGGCGAGAAGAATTAAAACGATAATGCCTGATTTAGATAAAGATGAAATGATGGAGATAAGCAAAATTTATAGCATAGCAGGACTTATAAACAACAATATAGGAATAATAAATAAAAGGCCATTTAGAGCACCTCATCATAGTGCTACAAATGTATCACTAATTGGAGGTGGTGCAAAAGCTATTCCAGGTGAAATAGTATTAGCTCATCGAGGGGTATTATTTTTAGATGAGATTGCAGAATTTAACAAAAAAACGCTTGAAATGTTGAGACAGCCCATAGAAGATGGAGAAATAAATCTATCTCGTTTAAAGTTTTATGTAAAATACCCGTGTAATATTTTGATTATAGCAGCTATGAACCCTTGCCCATGTGGATATTTTATGTCAAATATAGAATGTAAATGTACAGAATATGAGATGACTAGATACAGAAATAAAGTGTCAGGACCATTATTAGATAGATTTGATATTTTTTTAGATGTAGTTCCAATTGAGTTTGGAGAATTCAAAGACAATAATTTTACTGAAACTTCAAAGACTATAAAAAATAGGGTTCAAGAAGCGAAAAATATACAACGAAAAAGATTTGAAAATAGTGATATAAAAAATAATAATGAAATAAAATCATATCAAATTAATAAATACTGTAAGTTAGATGAAGATGCAAGTAAAATAGCAAAAAAAATATTTACTAAATACAATTTAAGCAATAGAAGTTATACAAAACTACTTAAAACAGCTAGAACAATAGCAGATTTAGATTTATGCAAAGATATAAATAAAAATCATTTATTAGAAGCTTTTTCATATAGAAAAGGGTATTATAAATATTTTAAATGAGGTGATACTATGCAAGAGAGAGAAATGTATTTATTTTTATGTTCAATTTATAGAATAAGCCAAGAAGAAATAGATATTTTAAAAGCACAATTCGGGAAATTAGAGGTTTTAATGTACTTAGACGAAAAAGAAATTTTAAAAAATAAAAATTTAAATTCAAAATTATTGAAAAATATAGTAAAATATAGAAGTCATTCACGAATTGAAAACATAAAAGGGGTTTTGGAAGAAAAGGATATACAATATGTATGTTTTAGTGATGATGATTATCCAGAAAGTTTAAAGCATATACAAATGCCTCCACCTATATTATTTTATAAAGGTGATATTTCTATTTTAGATCATAGAAATAATATAGCAGTAATAGGATCTAGAGCACCTACAAATTATGGATTATATTGTGTAAGAAAGTATGCAAAAGAGTTATCAGATATTGGAATGGATATTGTAAGTGGACTTGCATTAGGAATAGACTCAGAAGCTCATTTGGCATGCATGAATGGAAAGTTTGGGAAAACAGTTGCTGTACTTGGAAGTCCTATTGATAATATATTGCCATCTAGAAATAGAAAAATAGCGGATAAGATTTTAGAAAATGGAGGAATAATAGTATCTGAGTTCTTTTTAGGTAGTAAAGTACATCCATTAAATTTTTCTTTTAGAAATAGAATTATAAGCGGACTAAGTGTTGCTGTTTTAGTAATCGAGGCAGCACAAAAAAGTGGTACAAAGAGAACATTTGATTATGCTGGAGATCAAGGAAAGACTGTATTTGCAATGACAGGAAGAATAAATGATCCTAAGAGCAGAGGTTGTATAGATATGATTATTGAGGGGGCAATACCATTTACCAGTGTAGAAAATATTTTTAGGGATAAAAGTGTTTTTTTAAATGCTAAAGAATTTTGTACTTTAAATAATTGTAAAGATAGTATAGAATATGATATTAAGAGTTTAAATTATGAAAAAAAAGAAATTTTAGAATTAATAAAACGACAAGGAAATATCAAAATAGACGATATTTGCAATTATACTGGAATGGATATAAAAACAATAAACTCAAATGTTAATGAATTATTAATAGACGATTATATTATTGAAATGGAAAATAAGACTTATGGATTTAATGTTTAACATAAAGAGTGGGGGTGTAATATATGGCGAAATCATTAGTAATTGTTGAATCGCCAGCAAAGGCTAAAACAATAGAAAAATTTTTGGGGAAAAGTCATTATACAGTAAAGGCATCTGTAGGACATGTAAGGGATTTGCCTAAGAGTCAGTTAGGTGTAGATATAGAAAATAACTTTGAACCAAAATATATAAATATAAGAGGTAAAGGTGATGTAATCAAGGAGCTAAAAAAGGAAGCTAAAAAAGCTAAGAAAGTTTATTTAGCTACCGACCCCGATAGAGAAGGAGAAGCTATCTCATGGCACTTATCTTATATTTTAAATATAGATGAAGAAGAAAAATGCAGAATAGAATTTAATGAAATTACAAAAGATGCTATAAAAAAAGCTATAAAAAGTCCAAGAAATATAAATTTAAATTTAGTAGATGCACAACAAGCTAGAAGGGTTTTAGATAGATTATTAGGATACCAAATAAGTCCGATATTATGGCAAAAAGTTAGAAAAGGTCTAAGTGCAGGTAGAGTTCAATCTGTAACTACTAAGTTAATATGTGAAAGAGAAGAAGAAATAAAAGCTTTTGTACCTAAAGAATATTGGAGTATAGAACTTATTGCATCAAATAAAGAAGAAAATAACTTGACACTAAAATTCTATGGAAAAGACAATGAAAAAATAGAGCTAGAAAATGAAGAACAAGTAAAAGAGATATTAAAAACGATAGAAAATGGGAACTTAGTTGTAACCAAAATAGAATCTAGAAGTCGTAGAAAATCTGCTCCAAAACCATATACAACAAGTGTGCTTCAACAAGATGCTGCTAATAAATTGAATTTTACGACTAAAAAGACTATGATGGTAGCTCAAGAACTTTATGAAGGTATAGATGTAAAAGGTGAAGGAACAGTAGGTCTAATATCTTACATAAGAACAGACTCTAAGAGAATATCTGAAGAAGCTAGAGAAAAAGCCAAAGGTTATATAATAGAATCTATAGGAGAAAATTACTACAAAGATCATGCAAAAGATAGTAAAGGTAAAAAAGAAAAAAAGGTTCAAGATGCTCATGAAGCGATTAGACCTACTTCTGTAGATAGAACACCAGATAGTATAAAAGATTCTTTAAGTAAAGAGCAGTATAAATTATACAACTTGATTTGGAGAAGATTTGTAGCAAGCCAAATGGAAGATTCAGTATTTGATGTATTAAATGTTGAGTGTAAAATTGAAGATTTAATATTTAAAGCGACAGGTTCTAAATTAAAATTTGACGGATATACAAAAATATATAACTTTACAGAGAGAGAAGATAAAATACTTCCAAGTTTAGATGAGGGGGAAATTTTAAAAATACAAGAATATAATCCTCAACAACATTTTACTTCTCCACCACCAAGATATACTGAAGCTAGTTTAGTAAAAACTTTAGAAGAACTTGGAATAGGAAGACCAAGTACTTATGCACCAACTATTACTACTATATTAAATAGAGAGTATGTTGAAAAGGATGGTGCTAGTTTAGTTCCAACAGAGCTAGGTATAATAGTAACAAAAATACTAGATGAAAACTTCCAGAAATTTATGGAGGTAGATTTTACTGCTGATATGGAGTCTCAATTAGATCAAATTGAAGAAGGAAATGCAGAGTGGAAAAATGTAGTCGAAGAATTCTATTCACCATTAGCTGAAGCAATTAGGGTTGCAATTGAAAAGATTGAAAAAGTAAATATGGATGAAGAAACTGACGAAATTTGTGAACTATGTGGTTCTAATATGGTGATAAAATACGGCAGATTCGGTAAATTTATGGCATGTAAAAATTATCCTGAATGTAAAAACACAAAGCCTATTGTAAGCAAAATTGGTGTAAAATGCCCAAAATGCAAAGAGGGCGATATTATAATGAGAAAAAGTAAAAAGAAAAAGGTATTCTACGGTTGTTCTAACTATCCAGATTGTGATTTTGTAGCATGGAATAAACCAGTTGAAGAGCCTTGTGAGGTTTGCGGTTCTTATATGTATGAAAAATATTCTAAATCAGGAACTAAAATAGTCTGTTCAAATAAAGAATGTAAACATGAAAAAATTATTGAACAAGACTAAAGTTATTGTCGAAAAATTATATTATTGAAATGAGTGAAAATTTTTAATATTTAATTATATTTATTGAATTGGTTATAAAAATATGTTAAGATTACATTGTATAAATGTTTAATTACAAACAGAATTATATTTTGATTTATATTTAGATTGACTGAAATTAAGGAGAGGATTATATGGCAAGCGAAGTACTACAAAAAACTAGAAGAATAAATAAAACTCTACAAACTAGTAGCGGAAGCAAAGTATCTTTCGACAAATTAGCTGAAACATTAGGCGAAGTTTTAGATGCTAATGTTTACGTTTTAAATACAAAAGGAAAAGTTTTAGGTTTATATTTAACTGATATACAAGATAGTTCAGTTATAATAGATGAAGATACAAAGCAAAAAAGATTTTCAATTGAATACAATGAAAGTTTACTTAAGATATCAGAAACACTAGAAAATTTAACTGGAGATGAACTTGTTAGGTTATTCCCAGAAGAACATGTAAGAAGTGAAAAATATCTTACTACTGTTCCAATACTAGGAAGTGGACAAAGATTAGGTTCATTAGTGTTAGCTAGATATAAAAAAGCTTTCAATGACGATGATTTAGTTATATCAGAATACAGTGCTACTGTAATAGGTATGGAAATATTAAAATCTTTAAGTGAAGAAATGGAAGTTGAAATGCGTAAAAAAGCAGTAGTTCAAATGGCAATAGGAACACTTTCTTATTCTGAACTTGAAGCAGTTGAGCATATATTCAATGAACTAAATGGGAATGAAGGTCTATTAGTAGCTAGTAAAATAGCAGATAGAGTTGGAATAACAAGATCAGTAATAGTAAATGCTCTAAGAAAATTTGAAAGTGCAGGCGTTATTGAATCAAGATCTTTAGGTATGAAAGGTACTCACATCAAAATACTTAATGATAAATTAATACCTGAGCTAAAAAAAGTAAGAAATAATTATTAATCTATAGATTTATCAAAAAATCCTTCTTTATTATAAAGGAGGATTTTTTGATATACAAATACATAAATAGATTATTAGATAAGGAGGCAATATGCAACCCTTAGCAGATAGATTAAGACCAGAAGCAATAGAAGATATGGTGGGGCAATCTCATATAATTGGAAAAGGTAAAATAATAAATAGATTAATTGAAAATAAAACAATACCAAATATGATTTTATATGGGCCACCAGGGACAGGAAAGACAACATTAGCTAATATAATAGCTAATGTAACAGGTAAAAAGTATATAAAACTAAATGCTGTTAATTGTGGAGTAAAAGAGATTAAAGAGGCTATAGACAACAGTAAAAGAGATTTGTTTTCCTACAATGGAATAATACTTATGTTAGATGAAATTCAGGCATTAAATAAAAAGCAGCAACAGTCACTATTAGAAGTAATTGAAGAAGGTTCTGTAACTTTGATAGCAAGTACAGCAGATAATCCTTATTTTGTAGTTTATAAGGCGATACTTAGCAGAAGTACTATATTTGAATTTAAACCTATACAAAAGGAAGATATATATATAGGACTTAAAAGAGCAATAAACAGATTAAAACCTCTTTATACTTATGAAAGTATAACTGCTGAAGATAGTGCATTAAGATATATATCTGAGACTTGTAATGGTGATATGAGAAGTGCACTAAATAAGTTAGAACTAGCTTTTAACTTAGGTATAGATATCGGAAGTAATAGTGTAAATATAACATTAGATGATGTTGTTAATTCTTCTAGTATTAAGATTTTAAATTACGATAATAAAGGTGATGATAGCTATTCAATTTTATCTGCATTTCATAAATCACTTAGAGGTTCAGATGAAAATGCAGCTCTACATTATTTGGCTAGACTTATAAAATCACAAGATATGCAATCGATAATAAGAAGGCTTTTATGTGTCGCGAGTGAAGATGTCGGTCTTGCAGTTCCACAAGCAATTACAATAACTAATGCATGTGTTGACTCTGCACTAAAACTTGGATTTCCAGAAGCAAGACTGCCATTAGCACAGGCGACAGTGTATTTAGCAAGATGTCCAAAATCAAATTCAATTGCAGAAGCAATTGATATTGCATTATATGATTTAGACAATATAGAAACAGGAGAGATTCCTGACCACCTAAAAGATGCTCATTATGCAGGAGCAAAAAAATTAGGTAGAGGAGTTGAATATAAATACCCTCATAATTATCAAAACAACTATGTAAAACAACAATATCTTCCTGATGCTATAAAGAATAAAAAATACTATAAAGCCGGAAATAATAAAAACGAAATGGCTTATGAGCATTATTGGAACAGTTTAAAAAATAAATAATATAAAGGGCAAACTTTTAGTTTGTCTTTTTTTGTTGCTTAAAAAATTGGTAATATCTATAATTATTGATATAAAAACTTTATTATTTTAAATAGAAAACGACAATAATAGGGCAGAATAGTTATTTGGATTTGGGGGATTTAGATGATAAAAAGACTAGATAGTAAATATGAAAAAAAAGTCATTGACTATTTAAATATTGAAAAAGAAATCAACACTTTTAATTTACAAGAATTAAAAAACTATGGATTTGATAATGTTTTTTATAAGGTATATTCAGATATAGATGAAGATGGAAATATAAAAGGAATTCTTTTTAAATGTTTTGAGTATCTTACATTTTATTCTTATGGTGAATTTGATGTAGATAAATTTTGTGAATTTATTATTTCAGATATAGAATTTAATGAAATAAGTGGAAAGACAGAATGTGTAGAAGCTATAGCAAGAAAATTGGGTTTATTAAAATATAGAAAAGTACACCTATGTAGATTAGATTATATAGATGATATAGAAAAAAATATAAATCCTAATTTGAAATTAAAAAAGATAAATATATTCAATATAAAAAAAGTAGTAAAATTATATGAAGAGATAGGGGAATTTCAAAATACTACTATAGAAAGTTTAAGATCTAATTTAAAAAGTGGAAGAGGATATTGTATTGAAGAAAGAAAAAAAGTAATATCGATGGCTAAATCAACAGCAGAAAATGATAATACAGCTATGATTATAGGCGTTGGGACGCATCCTGAGTATAGAAATCAAGGTTTAGCAAGTAAATGTCTTATAAGATTGTGTAAAGAGCTTTTAGCAGAAAATATAAAACCTTGTTTATTTTATGATAATGAAGAAGCTGGGAAATTATACAGTAAATTAGGATTTAAAACTATAGATAATTGGAGTATATATTATAAAAATTAAATATAAAATATCATGAAAAATCAAAAAAAGACAAAGCTGTGTTGTAGTATTTGCAATAGTTTATAAAAAATAATTTAATTCTGACTAAAATAGTCAAAATTAATGTTGACAAAAACACTCAAGTATAATACAATTATATCGTAAACAGAAATCCTACTAAAAAAGTAGGAATAAGAAGGGTGATAAAATGAAACTATCAACAAAAGGAAGATATGGTCTCAAAGCTATGTTTGAATTATCACTCACTCATAGTAAGGGGCCGGTATCAATAAAAACTATTGCTGCTAAGCAAAATATACCTGAGCAGTACTTAGAACAGATTTTTTCAAAATTAAAAAAAGCAAATTTAATAAAAAGTGTAAGGGGTGCTCAAGGAGGATACCTATTATCTAGAAAAGCAAGTGAAATAACAGTGTATGATGTATTGACTGTACTTGAAGGGCCTGTGTCAATATCAGATTGCTTACTAGATAAGGACTCGTGTGAAAACTCAGACAGTTGTGTAACAAAACTTGTTTGGGAAAAAATGAGAGACGCAATGGACAACGTTATGAAGTCTATTACACTTTGCGATATGGTAAACAATTATAATGAAACTCATAATATAAATAGGTTAGAAAATGATATTTATTGTTTAATGAATAATGAAATAAAAAAATAGGGAGATGACTATCATGGAAAAAAGAAGATTATATATGGACTATGCAGCAACTACTCCAGTTAAACCAGAAGTATTAGAGGCTATGATGCCTTATTATACAACTTACTTTGGAAATGCTTCAAGTTTCCATCAATTTGGGAGAGAAGCAAAAGAAGGTCTAGATAAAGGTAGAGCTCAAGTTGCATCTTTAATAAATGCAGACCCAAGAGAAGTATACTTTACTAATGGTGGATCTGAAAGTGATAACTGGGCATTAGAAGGAACTGCTTTTGCAAGAAGAAATAAAGGGAATCATATAATAACAAGTAAAATAGAACATCATGCTATACTTCATACTTGTGAATACTTAGAAAAAGTACACGGATTCGAAGTGACTTACTTAGATGTTGATGCTGATGGTAAAGTCGACTTAGAACAATTAAAAAGAGTTATAAGCGATAATACAATACTTGTAAGTGTAATGTTTGCTAATAACGAAATAGGAACTATACAACCTATAAAAGAAATAACAGAAATAGCACATGCACATGGTGCTTTAATGCATACAGACGGTGTTCAAGCTTGTGGTAACATACCAGTAGATGTTAAAGAATTAGGTGTAGACTTAATGAGTATGTCTGGACACAAAATATATGGACCTAAAGGTATAGGTGCTTTATACATCAAAAAAGGTGTAAAAATTCATAACTTCATGCATGGTGGAGCTCAAGAAAGAAAGAAAAGAGCTGGTACTGAAAACGTACCTGCGATAGTAGGATACGGAAAAGCTGCAGAAATGGCTAAAAATAATATGGAAAACCATGTTAGAGAACTTACTAGACTTAGAGATAAATTAATGTATGGTTTACAAGAAAGAATACCACACACAAGAATAAACGGTCATAAAACAGATAGATTACCAGGGACTGCAAATGTATCATTCCAATTTATAGAAGGTGAGGGTATATTATTACTTCTTGACCAAGCTGGAATAGCAGGTTCTTCAGGTTCTGCCTGTACATCAGGTTCTTTAGACCCATCACATGTACTTATGGCTTTAGGATTACCACATGAATTAGCTCATGGTTCTTTAAGACTTGTAGTTGGTGACTTTACAACTGAAGAGGATATAGATTATGTATTAGAAACATTACCACCAATTATAGCAAGACTTAGAGAGTTATCTCCATTATATCAAACATATATAAAAGAACATCCAGAAGAAAATAAATAATATGTTACAACATAAATATAATGGGTAAGTATTAAATAAATAAAAATAAAACAAATTAAAATAGATAAGCAATCGGGCTTAAATTGAAAATAACTTATATTAACTACAAATAAAAATAGTGAATATTTAGGAGGAACAAGATTATGCAATATAGTGATAAAGTAATGGACCATTTCTTACATCCAAGAAATGTAGGTGAAATAGAAGATGCAAGTGGTGTTGGTGAAGTAGGAAACGCTAAATGTGGAGATATAATGAAAATATTCTTAGACGTAGAAGATGAAATAATAAAAGACGTTAAATTCCAAACATTTGGATGTGGTTCTGCAATAGCAAGTTCATCAATGGCTACTGAACTTATAAAAGGTAAAAGTATACATGAAGCTTTAGCTTTAACTAACAAAGCAGTAGCAGAAGCTTTAGATGGACTTCCACCAGTAAAAATGCACTGTTCAGTTTTAGCAGAACAAGCTATAAAAGCTGCACTAGTAGATTATGCTCAAAAGAATAATATAGAAATACCAGAATTAGAAGGATTTGAACCAGATCACGATCATGACCACGGTGTAGAAGACGAAGACTAAGAAAATTTTAAAAATAAAAGAAAAAATCTTTGGGATACTCTCAAAGATTTTTTCATGTTTAACGATAAATTTTTAATAATTAATGCTTTTAAAATTATTGCAAAATAGATATAATATAAAAACGAGGTGATAAACAAATATGAAAAAGAAAGTAATGATAGGTATGAGTGGTGGAGTAGATAGTTCTGTTGCTGCCTATTTATTAAAAGAACAAGGATATGATGTAATCGGCGTGACTATGAAGTTATGGCAAGATGATGAAGAATATGAATTAATAGAAAATGATGGAGGATGTTGCTCTTTAGAGGCTGTAGAAGATGCTAGAAGCGTAGCGCAAAAGCTAGATATACCATTTTATGTATTAAACTTTAAAGAAGTATTTAAAGAGAAAGTAATCGATTATTTTATAGATGAATATATAAATGGGAGAACGCCAAACCCATGTATAGCATGTAATAAATATATAAAATTTGAAGATTTATATAGAAGAGCTAGACAAATAGGATGTGATTATGTCGCTACAGGGCATTATGCTAGAATTGAAAAAGACGAAGAGACTGGAAGATATCTTTTAACAAAATCAGTTACAGATAAAAAAGACCAAACTTATGCACTATACAATATGACTCAAGACCAATTAGAACATACTCTACTTCCAATAGGAGATTTCGAAAAAGAAAAAGTAAGAGAGATGGCAAAAGAACTTGGGCTAGTAGTTCATAATAAACCAGATAGTCAAGAAATATGTTTCGTAAAAGATAATGACTATGCAAACTATGTAAAAAGACATTCAAATGCTAGTATAAAAGAAGGTAACTTTGTAGATACTAAAGGTAATGTACTAGGAAGACATAAAGGAATAGTAAACTACACAATAGGACAGCGTAAAGGTCTAGGAATAGCCTTTGGAAAACCGATGTTCGTAATAGACATAAATGCAAAAAATAACACTGTTATATTAGGTGATAACAAAGACTTATTCCAACATAACTTAATTGCAAAAGACGTAAACTTTATATCAATAGAAGATATAAAAGAACCTATAAGAGTAAAAGCAAAAGTAAGATATGCAGCAAAACCTGCTGATGCTACAGTTTACAAAGTAGGACAAGACAAAATAAAAATCGTATTTGACGAAGCACAAAGAGCTATAACAAAAGGACAATCTGTAGTTATGTACGATGGAGATAAAGTTGTCGGTGGAGGAATTATAGAAAGTAGTTTCTAATTTAATTTAGTAACTTTTTATGACAAATTTCTTAATAAAAATAAAAATTAAATTATTTATTGACAAATAGTAATTTATAATTTAAATTAATATTAGTAAATAATATTTAAATACAATGAAGAGAAGTAGTAAGATATTTATATGGCTTTACAGAGAAAAGGTAGTGGTGAGAACCTTTAAGTACAAAATATTTGAAGCAGTCTTGGAGTAGCAATTCGGAGTTTAGTATGAATTGCCGGTAGTTCCGTTATAGCTAAGGTTTTCCGAAGATACCACTTTTATAGTGGTAATTAGGGTGGTACCGCGAATATACCTCGCCCCTATAATTTATTATAGGCGCGAGGTTTTTTATTGAAAAAAGATATTTGAAAATTTAGGAGGTAAGATTTCATGAAAAAAATGGGATGTAATGAAATAAGAAAATCATTTACTGATTTCTTTGAATCAAAAGGACATTATATAGGAAAAAGTTCTTCTTTAATACCAAAAAATGATAAAAGTTTATTATTAATAAACTCAGGAATGGCTCCACTTAAAAATTATTTCTCTGGAGTTGAAGTTCCACCAAAAAATAGAATGAGTACAGTGCAAAAATGTATAAGAACTGGTGATATAGAAAACGTAGGTAAAACTGCGAGACACGGTACATTCTTTGAAATGATGGGTAACTTCTCATTTGGAGACTACTTCAAAGAAGATGCAATAAAATGGGCTTGGGAATTCGTAACGAAACATTTAGAAATACCAGAAGATAAAATATGGGCTACAGTTTACTTAAATGACGATGAAGCACATGATTTATGGTTAAAATACTCAAGTATACCAGAAGAAAGAATAGTTAGATTAGGAAAAGACGATAACTTCTGGGAAATAGGATTAGGACCATGTGGACCTTGTTCAGAATTATACTATGACAGAGGGGAACAATACGGATGTGATAATCCAGACTGTAAACCAGGATGCGACTGCGATAGATACTTAGAATTCTGGAACTTAGTTTTCACACAATTCGATAGACAAGAAGATGGAAGTTATCCTGAACTTGCACATAAAAATATAGATACTGGTATGGGGCTTGAAAGAATAGGTTGTATAATGCAAGATGTTGACAATATATTCGAAGTAGATACTATAAGAGCTATAATAGATGAAATAGAAAGAGTATCAGGTGTTAAATATGGAGTAGATGCTAAAAGTGATGTATCAATAAGAATAATAACTGACCATATAAGAGCAATGAGCTTTATGATAGCTGACGGAATACTTCCATCAAACGAAGGTCGTGGATATGTTCTTAGAAGATTATTAAGAAGAGCTGCTAGACATGGTAAATTATTAGGTATAAAAGAAGATTACTTATACAACTTATTTGACGTAGTTAAAGAAGTTAGTGGAGAAGCATATCCAGAACTAGTTGAAAAAGAAGGTTACATCAAAAAAGTTATAAAAATAGAAGAAGAAAAATTCAATGAAACTATAGACCAAGGTAGTGAAATACTAAACGGATATATAGAAGAATTAAAAGCAAACAACGAAAGTACATTAGCTGGAGAAAAAGTATTCAAATTATATGATACATACGGATTCCCAATGGACTTAACTCAAGAAATATTAGAAGAAGTTGGATTTGATTTAGATGAAGAAGGATTCAACACTGAAATGGACAAACAAAGAGAAAGAGCTAGAAGTGCTAGAGGAAATATGGAAGGTGAAAGCTGGAAAGAAGATCCACTTTCAACATTAGATTCTTCAGTAGCATCTACTTTCTGTGGATATAAACATTTATCTACTACAGGAGTTGTAAATGCTATAGTTAAAGATGATGAAATAGTTGATTCTATAACTGAAGGAGATAAAGCAATAATCGTACTTGATAGAACTACTTTCTATGCAGAAGGTGGGGGGCAAGTAGGTGACTCTGGTATATTAGAAAACGAAAATGCAGTATTTGAAGTAATAACTACTAAAAAAGGTGCAAATAATACAATAAAACACATAGGTATTGTGAAAAAAGGTAGCATAAATACTAAAGATGAATTAAAATCATTAGTAAATAGAGAAATAAGAATGGCATCAGCTAGAAACCATTCAGCTACTCACTTACTACACAAAGCATTAAAAGAAACTTTAGGAGAACATGTTAACCAAGCAGGTTCATTAGTAACTCCAGAAAGATTAAGATTCGATATAACTCACTTTGAACCAATATCAAAAGAAGAATTAGATATAGTTGAAAGAAAAGTAAACGACGTTATCTTACAATCTCTTGATATAGACTGCGAAGTTATGGGGATAAATGAAGCCAAAGAAAAAGGAGCAATGGCTCTATTTGGTGAAAAATACGGAAATGAAGTAAGAGTTGTATCTATGGGAGATTATTCTATAGAACTTTGTGGAGGTACTCACTTAAATAATACTTCACAAGTTGGATTATTCAAAATACTATCTGAAGGTGGAGTAGCAGCTGGAGTAAGAAGAATAGAAGCTATTACAGGAAGAAGTGTATATGAATACTTAAATAATAGAGATGAATTAATCAAAGAAACTTGCAATGCTTTAAAAACTAAAGAAGATAATTTAGTACACAGAGTAAATGCTTTAGTTGAAGAAAATAAATCTCTAACAAAAGAGCTTCACGATGTAAAAGCTAAAATGAGTTTACAATCAGCTGATAAACTTATGGATTCAAAAGTAGAAGTAAATGGTGTAAACTTAGTAACTGCAAAATTTGAAGATATGGATATGAATTCATTAAAAGAAATGGCAGATAATCTAAGAGATAAATTACAAAGCGGAGTAGTAGCTATCTCTAATGTTAGTGATTCTAAAGTAAACTTCGTAGTTACAGCAACTAAAGATGTTATAGACAGAGGAATCCACAGTGGAAACATAGTAAAAGAAATAGCAAAAATTGCAGGTGGAAAAGGTGGCGGAAGACCAAACATGGCTCAAGCTGGAGCAACTGACGCTACAAAAATAGATGAAGCTCTAAGCTATGCTTGTGAGGTTATCAAAAGCCAAGTAAAATAATAAGGAAAAATCACCAAAAGCTCTCATATATTATGAGCTTTTGGGGATTTTAACTAATGGAGGGCTTTAGTTATGGATAAAAATTTAGATTACACAATGAAATTTGAAGGAATATCAGAGGAAAAATTAAGTATAAAAGAGACCCTAGAATACGTTTATGAAGCGTTAGAAGAAAAGAAACGTTATGATCCTATAGATCAAATAATAGGATACATACTTTCTGGAGACTCAAGTTATATAACAAGCAATAGAAATGCTAGAAGTATAATCAAGAAATACGAAAGAGATGAATTGCTTAAAGAGCTACTAAAGAGTTATCTATCTAAATAATAAAAAATTAAAAAATGAGTCACTGAAAAAATATAAAAAGCTATCTATCTAAATCACATAATAACAACTTACCTAAAATGGTAAAATAGAAAGAGGTAGACTTAATGAAGAAAAAATTAATATCACTTTTACTATCACTAATAGTAATTTTAAGTTTTTCTATATCAAGTATATATGCAGATACAAACAACAAAGGAAAAGTTATATATTTAAGTTTAAATAGAACAAGCTTAGAAAATTTACTTGAGATACCGATAATAAAAGAAAAGACTTCAAATAGCGGTTATGTTGCACTTATGACGACAAAAGGTGATGGATCAAATACAGATCAAAAATCTTTTGCAAGTATAGGTTCGGGAGTTAGAGCAAATGTTTTAGATGAAGACTACGTCAAATTCGAAACATTAAATGAAAATGAAAAAACTCAATTTGAAGCTGCAACAGGTGTTAAATCGTGGGCTATAGGTAATATTAAGATTAATAGAAATATAAATCAAAATACTGACAATGGTGGCTATGGTGCAACACTTGGTATGTTAGGGACAACATTAAATAAAAATAATTTGAAAGTTGCCTTACTAGGAAATAGTGATATAAAGAAAAATGACGATCTTAAAAAGATAAGAAATTTAGCATTAGTATGCATGGATGAAAATGGTAGAGTACAATCTGGAAATGTAGATAATATAAATAAAAAAGATGATACTATGCCATTTGGAATTTCAACTGATTATGATAAATTAAAAAGTGAAACAAAAAAATATTACGAAAATAATGATGCGATTTTTGTTGAACTTGGAGATACATATAGATTAGATGAGTATAAAAATAATTTAAATGAAAATACTTATAAATCTATGAAAAAGAAAATCTATCAAAATATAAATGATTATCTAAAAGAAGTTTTTGAAATGGCTGGAAAAAACGATACTATATATATAGTAAGTGAGTTTGAAAGCAATTTAGATTATAAAACTAAAAGAAGACTATCACCAGTTATAAAATTTGAAAAAGACGGATATGGTTTACTAGAATCATCTACAACAAGAAATAGCGGTATAGTAAGTAATATCGATATAGGTGTGGATATAATAAACAAATTCGGATTAAAAAATGAATTGATGATAGGTAAAGTATTTAAAAATGTACAAGATGAAAATGGAATAAAAAAAGTTCTAAAGGATTACGAAAGAATAGTATCTATAAATACTATAAGAGCATCTGTTGTAAATAGCTATGTAGGAATAGTATCAGCATCATGGGTTATAGCTATGATAGCGATATTATTTAAAAATAAAATACCTAAAAAAGAAAAAGGTTTAGGTAGAGAACAAATATTTAAAGTTCTAAAAGAACTTATAAAATTAGGGCTTATAATGCCTTTAGCATTTTTAACAGCTCCTGTATTCCAATTTAAAACTCCAGCAGGTTTAGTATCAGGAGTATTAATTGTAACAATTATATATTATCTAATAGGATATTTCTTATTTAGAAAAGATGATATAAAACAAATGGGATTCTATGCATTTTTAACAATAGGTCTTATAATAATAGACTGTGTAATAGGTACACCTCTTATGAAAAGTGGCATAATGAGTTATGATGCTATAAATGGGGCTAGATATTACGGTGTCGGAAATGAATATGAAGGTGTTACAATTGCGAGTGCAGTATTTGCATTAGCTGTATTATTAAATTATAAAAAGATATCAAAATGGCTAGCAGTTGTATTATCCTTAGTTATATTAATAACTAGTGCAATGCCTTCTATGGGGGCTAATGTAGGTGGTGCTATATCAGAAAGTGTGGCTTATTTATTATTTATACTTCTAATATTTGATGTTAAATTAGATTTAAAGAAAATAATTATGATTGGAGTAGCTACAGTATTAGTTGTTGTAGCATTTGCAGGATTAGACTTCTTAATGGGAACAGAATCTCATTTAGCAGTATTTACTAATCAAATAATCCAAGAAGGGCCAGCAGCTATATTTAATACATTTGGAAGAAAAATTCAAATGAATTTAAAATTAGCTAAATCAAGTGTATGGGTAAATATTTTAATTGTAAGTATAATTATAATTGGAGCCCTTATATTTAAACCATCTGGATATTTCAAAAAAATACATGATAAATATCCAATGATATTTAAAGGATTTATGGCATCTTTCGTAGGGTGTATAGTTACATTACTAGTAAACGATTCAGGTATAGTAGCAGCTTCTACAGCAGCTATTTATATACTAATACCTATAATAATAATAGGCATAAATATGATTATATTTGATAAAGAGATAGATTAAATTTTATTAAATTTAAAAATTTTAAAATAAGATAAAGTTTCCGGAAAATTATAATAAAAATTAGTCAGGAATAACCTGACTAATTTTTTTAAATAAGTATCTAAATTTAAAATACTAAAACTAAAGGTGAATAAATAAGTAGCAAAGGAGCAAAATATGTTAGATGGCAGAATAATGGGCCTAGATATAGGTGACAAGACTATAGGCGTTGCTGTAAGTGATATTATGGGTATAACAGCACAAGGAGTAAAAACTATAAGAAGAGAGTCTAAGAAAAAAGACATAGAAGAATTAAAAAACATAATAAAAGAAAGACAAGTAAATAAAATCGTATCAGGACTTCCTAAAAATATGAATGGGACTTTAGGGCCACAAGGTGAAAAAGTACTAAAACTTTGTGAATTAATAAAAGAAGAAACTGGATTAGAAATAGATTTTTGGGATGAAAGATTAACTACAGTTGCAGCAGAAAGATCTCTTATAGAAGGTGATGTTAGCCGTAAAAAAAGAAAAAAAGTAATCGATATGCTAGCAGCAGTAATAATATTACAAGGTTATTTAGATAGTAAGTCGAAATTTTAAATTAAGTATGTTATAATTTATATTTATGATATATAATATATCATGACATTATAATGATAAAAAATGTCGAATATTTATAGATACAAAGGAGAAAACAAATGGAAGAAAATATAATAACTCTAATAGATGAAGATGGAAAAGAAGTTGAATTCGAAGTATGTTTAACTTTAGAAGCAGAAGGGAAAGAATATGCAATATTATTACCTTTAGATGAAGAATCTTACGGTGATGATGAAGACGTAGCTTTAGTATTCAGAATTGATTCTGATGAAAATGGAGACATATTAGTTCCATTAGAAGACGAAGAAGAGTATCAAATAGTTGTAGATGTATATAATACATTAATGGATGAAGAAGGATTAAATGATAACGAATTCTAATTGAAAAATATTTTAAGATAGGGGACATATGTCTCCTATTTTTATTTTTTTATAAAAAAATAAAAATATTGTAATGGTTCATTTTACTAAATTTGTAGAAAATTATGATTAAATCATGAGTTGACAAAATAATGAAAATGTTTTAGAATAATTACAAAAGATTATCAGTTGAAAATAGGTGAGTTTATGAAAGAATCAATAGAAAGCATAAAGGATAAACTTAAAGAAACTGGTTTTAAAATAACACCACAGAGAAGGGCAATACTAGAAATTTTATTAGAAAATGACGATAAACATCTAAGTAGTGAAGAAATATATGATATGGTAAGGGTTTCTTGTCCAGAAATAGGGCTTGCAACCGTTTACAGAACAATACAACTTCTAAGTGAGGTTGGATTACTTTCTAAATTAAATTTAGATGATGGTTGTATAAGATATGAAATTAGACTTAATAAAGATGAAAAACATAATCATCATCATCTAATATGTGAAAAATGTGGTAAGATTATAGAAACAAAAGAAGATTTATTAGACGGAATAGAAGAATTAATTCGCGAGCAATATAAATTTAATGTTTCAGACCATGATATTAAGTTTTTCGGAATATGTGAAGACTGTCAAAAAATATAAGTCCTTTTTAGGGCTTATATTTTAGTTTGCACAAAAATAAAAGTTAAAACTGACAATCAAATTAAATAAATTAGAGGAATTTTGCCTTTAATTTAGTTATTTATAAAATTTGTCATAATAATTAGAGAAATGTATTACGATTATGACTTAAAATATATCAGAAATTATGGTACAATAAAATCAGCTGGTAAAAGTGTACGTGATTTAATATTATTTTTTTGTAAATTTAAAATTGAATAGACAGAGGAGAGGATGCAATTGTTTAAGAAAAACACCAACAAGATAAAGGTGATGGCTTTAGGTGGTCTTAACGAGATAGGAAAAAACATGACTTTAATCGAATACAAAGACGAGATAATTGTAATAGATGCAGGTCTTAGTTTCCCTGAAGATGAAATGTTAGGGGTAGATATCGTTATACCTGACATCACTTATTTACTTCAGAACCGCGACAAAGTAAAAGGAATTTTTATAACACACGGGCATGAGGATCATATAGGAGCTCTTCCTTACATCCTTAAAAAATTAGATGTACCCGTATATGGGACTATGCTTAGTATAGGATTAATACAAGTTAAATTAAAAGAGCATAAATTAAGTACTGCGAAATTAAATGTAATTACTCCTAAACAAATTGTAAAACTTTCAAATATGAGCGTAGAGTTTATTAAAAATAATCATAGTATTCCAGGTGCATGTTCTATAGCGGTTCACACAGACCAAGGTATTATATACCACACAGGGGATTTTAAAATAGACTTAACTCCAATAGATGGCGATGTTATGGATTTACACAGAATATGTGAATTAGGTCAAGAAGGAGTACTTCTATTATTAGCAGATAGTACTAACGTTGAAAAGCCTGGATACACAATGTCAGAAAAGACAGTAGGTGCTGGTTTAGACGATTTATTTAGAACAGCTGGAAATAGTAGAATTATAGTGGCAACATTCTCTTCAAATATACATAGGCTACAACAAATAATAGATATGGCTAAAAAATGCAATAGAAAAGTAGCTATATCAGGTAGATCTATGGTAAATGTAATAGGTGTTGCAAGAGAACTTGGATATTTAGATATAGAAGATGATATGTTAGTTGACTTAAATGACATATCTAAATACGATGATAGTGAACTTGTAATTATAACTACAGGAACTCAAGGTGAACCAATGTCAGCACTTGCTAGAATGGCTAGTAGCGAACATAAAAAAGTTGAGATTAGACCTGGAGATTTAGTTATAATATCAGCTCATCCAATACCAGGAAATGAAAAATTAATTTCAAAAGTAATAAACTTATTATTTGAAAAAGGTGCAAGAGTTGTATACAATGACTTAGCTGATATACACGTTTCAGGCCATGCATCTCAAGAAGAGTTGAAATTAATAAATAGAATGGCAAACCCAAAATTCTTTATGCCAGTACACGGTGAGTACAGAATGTTAAAAAGACATTCAGAACTTGCTCAAGAATTAGGAATGCCAGCAGAAAATATATTTGTTATGCAAACAGGGCAAGTATTAGAATTAGATAAAAATTCTGCAAAAGTTACTACTACAGTTCCAATAGGAAATGTATTAGTTGATGGATTAGGTGTTGGAGATGTAGGAAATATAGTTTTAAGAGATAGAAAACACTTATCAGAAGATGGTCTAATGATAGTAGTTGTAACTATTTCAAAAGAAGACGGAAAAGTTTTAGCAGGCCCTGATATTATATCAAGAGGATTTGTATATGTAAGAGAGTCAGAAGACTTAATGGACGGTGCAAAAACTGTAATAAAAGAAGTTCTAAACGAATGTGAAGAAAAAAATATAAAAGAATGGGCTTATTTAAAAAATAATATAAAAGAAAATCTTAAAGAATATCTGTACACAAAAACTAAGAGAAATCCAATGATATTACCTATCATAATGGAAGTATAAGATAAATTAAAAGGATGCCAATCGGCATCCTTTTTTGATTTTAAAAAAATATATTAATTAAAATTGAGCAGATAGAATAACAATATATACTGTTTTTTTATAGACTTGCCAATAATACACTAATTATAAATTTCTGATTTTGGAAAATATACTATATATAGAATAATCGTTTGAAGAGGTGACATTATGAAGAAATTTATAGGTGTATTTTTAGCAATAATACTTATTATTAGCCAAAGTACTCTAGTATTTGCAGATAAAAATGGAGCAAATTTAAATCTAAAATGTAAATCAGCTGTGCTTATGGATGTTACAAGCGGTAAGGTATTATACGAAAAAAATTGTCATGAAAAATTACCGCCAGCAAGTGTAACGAAAGTAATGACTATGCTTTTAATATGTGAAGCAGTTGAAAGCAATAAAATAAAATTAACTGATGAGGTAACAGTAAGTGAAACTGCATCATCAATGGGAGGAAGCCAAATATTCTTAGAGCCTAATGAAACTCAAACAGTAGACACATTATTAAAAGGAATAGCTGTGGCTTCTGCTAATGATGCCTGTGTTGCTATGGCAGAATATATAGGCGGCAGTATAGAAGGCTTTGTAGATATGATGAATAATAAAGCTAAAGAACTTGGAATGAAAGACACTAACTTTGTAAATACAAATGGCCTTCCAGTAGACAATCACTATACATCAGCATATGACATAGCTCTTATGTCTAGAGAATTACTAAAACATGAAATGATAGAAAAATACTTGACTACATGGATGGATAAAGTCGTAGTAGGTAAAAAACAAGCTACAATAGGGCTTGCAAATACAAATAAAATGATAAAATACTATAACGGTGCAACAGGAGTTAAAACTGGATTTACAGGAGAGGCAAAATACTGTGTATCAGCATCAGCAAAAAGAGGAAAAACCCATTTAGTATCAGTAGTACTTAGAGGTGAAACATCTCAAGAAAGATTCAAAGATGCATCTACTCTTTTAGATTATGGATTTGCAAACTATGAAAGTGTAAAAATATGTTCAAAAGATCAAAAACTATATACTTTAAAAATGAGAAAAGCAGATAGTGAACAAATTGACTTAGTTGCAAAAGACGATTTAGGAATACTTATTAAAAAAGGCGAATCAAAGAACTTTACTAAAAAGATAAAAGTAAATGAAGATATAAAACTACCTGTTAAAAAGGGAAGTGTATTAGGTAAAGCTATGATTTATCAAGACGGTAAATTAATAGATGAAGTTGAACTTGTAAATAATAAAGATATAGAAAAAGCAAGTTATATACAAATGTTAAAGAGATTGGCACAAGATATAATATAATCATATATAATTTAAAGAGATACCCCTTTATAAAATATAAAACTTATAAAGGGGTATTTTTATATATTCTTATAATAGAATAATAATTAAATTACTATTTATATTTAAATTATTTTGATTAAAAATACTATAATTGATATAATAATAGTATTATCTAAAAAATAATAGGAGAGAAATTAAATGAATTATTTAAGTGACTTATTAGTATCACTAGTAGGAATAGCATTTGCGATGACAATACATGAATTTGGTCATGCGTTTGCAGCTTATTTACTAGGAGACGATACAGCCAAAAGAGCAGGAAGGATGACGATTAACCCTGCTAACCATATAGATATAGTGGGTCTAGTTATGCTTATGATATTCCATTTTGGATGGGCAAAACCAGTACCTGTAAATCCAAACAATTTTAAAAACTATAGAGTAGGAAACTTTATAGTTTCATTAGCTGGAGCAGCTGGGAATTTAGTAGGCGCAATAATTTGTGCTCTTATATTAAAATTCAGTCCAATGTATTCTATAAGCATAATAGCAGCTACAGCTTTAAATTATAATTTATGGTTTGCAGCATTTAACTTACTTCCAGTCCCACCACTTGATGGATGGGGTGTTATATCTAGCTTTTTACCTTATAAATTTAGAGATTTTGAAATTAAATACGAAAATATAGGATATTTAGTATTAATCGTATTATTAGTTACAAATTTAGGTTCTTATATAACATCTCCATTAGTTAAATTATTCTGGTCAATAGTAGTTAAAGTAACAGGTATATATTAGATGAAATACAGCATACATTTAAACGTATATGATGGGCCTTTAGATTTGCTTTGTGATATGATATCTAAACAAAAGATAGATATAAAAGATATTTCAATAATCGAAATTACAAAGCAATATCTAGCATATATAAATATGTTAGAGGCTATGGATTTAGAAGTTACAAGTGATTTTATAACAATGGCAACAAAGCTATTAGAAATAAAATCAAAATATCTATTATTCTCACAAAGAGAATTAGATGAAGAAGAAGATCCAAGACTTGAACTTATGGAGCAATTAAAAGAATATAAGAAATATAAAAAAGCTAGTGAAGTATTAAAAGACAGTGTAGATTATTTAAATCAGCCTTATTATAGAAATAGAGAAGAAATTATTATAGATGATAAAGTAGATTTAAACGAAATATCTATTGAATCTATAAAATCTATACTGCCATACATATTTAAGGTGAAAAATATTGAAGAAGAAAACGAAACAAAAAAAGACGAGAGATTAAACAAAATAGTAAGAGGAAAAATAATATCTGTTGAAGAAAAGATAGAATATATACAAAATATATTAACTACAGCAGATAAAATAAGCTTTAACAATATAATAAAAGATAATACAAAAGATGAAGTGATAGCTACATTTTTATCACTACTTGAGCTTATAAAATCTAAGGAAATTGTGGTAGTACAAGAAAACTTCTTTGAAGATATTATTATTAAAAAGAATTTGGAGAATTAATATGAGCAGAAGTGAAATAAAATCTATTATAGAATCAATAATGTTTGCATATGGAGAACCAATAAGTGTAAAAGAATTAAATTATGCCATTAATGAAGAACTTTCTCCAAAAGAAATAGAATATATGTTAAATTTATTGAAAGATGAATATGAGGAGCAAAATCGAGGTATACAAATTATAAAATTAGAAGATAGATATCAAATGTGTACAAATAAAGATTATACTCCATATATAAAAAAGGTACTAGAACCTAAAAGAAAAAAGACTTTAAGTCAAGCTACTTTAGAGACGCTGACTATAATTGCATATAAACAACCTATAACAAAAGTCGAAATAGAAAATATAAGGGGAGTTAAATGTGATAAGGTCTTACAAACTCTTCTTGAAAATTCTTTAATTAGAGAAGCTGGTAGATTAAATAAAATAGGAAAACCTATAATATATAAAACTACAGATGAGTTTTTAAAACTTCTAAATATAGAAAAATTAGAAGATTTACCGCCTATTGAAGAATTTGAAGAAAATATAGATTAATTTTTACAGGGGGAAGCAATATGAAAAATATAAGTTTACCATTAATAATAGGGGCAGTAATGTGTGTGGCAAGTATATTATTTGGAGTTAATACAATAAATTCTGGGGGTACTGTAAAAGGTATATTATGGATGGTTGCAGCCTTATGCTGGGCATCTTTTGTAAGAAATGTATTTAGAAAAAATAACAACCAAAATAATAGACAAAATAATAAATAAAATATTTATATTAAATTTATATCGATATTATAAAGAAAATTTGTTTTAAAGAAATTAAAAAATGTTGCATGAAAATGCAACATTTTTTGTTTATCACTATTCCTCATCTTCGCCAAATGTATCGTAATAAAGCGCTTTTATTTCTTCTTCAGATTTCTCTTGTAAAGAATCTGAAATATCCTTGTGTGCAATTATAAGATAGTAGTTGATTAATTCATCTGCCATTATAGATATATCCATTTTTCCCTCCTATAGTCATTATTAGAAATTTAAATAAAATTTATTTATAAGGTGATTGTAGCACATATTATCTTTAAAATATATTTAAAAATAATATATTAAAAAATATACTGTAAAATTTAAAATAAATTAGTATTTTATATGAAAAAAGGGAATAGTAATAATGATTAAGAAGAAAGTTGCAAAGAGGTGTAAAATGGACATTATAAGAGAAGCGACAAAATTAAAAGAAATAGCTTTATCAATAGCTAAAACTAAAGGAATAAGCAATTTAGAAGCATGGCCTGAAGCTATTTCAATTTATAAATTAAAATACGAAAATTATTTTGAATAAGCTATGATTTATAAATTAAACTTTATGTTAAAAGCACGGAGTAAAATAAACTCACGACGATCTCCTTAAATTTAAAAGGAATACCAAAGTAATTCATTTTGGTATTCCTTTTTATATCATAAATCATATTAATTAAATTTACTATTTATAAACATCTAAAACAGCTTCTTTTAAAACCTCCCCTATAGCATCATTTATAACTAAAGAAGCCTCATTATCATATCCAGTAGAACTTTTATTAATTAAAACCATATCTTTTCCTCTATAATAATTTATAAAGCTAGCAGCAGGATAAACAACAAGAGAAGTCCCACCTATAATAAGCAAATCAGCAGAACTTATAGCTCTTATAGCGCCTTCAATAGTGGCATTATCTAATCCTTCTTCATATAAAACGACATCAGGTTTTACAACACCGCCACATTTATCACAATGAGGAATATTTCCATCAAGAGCAAGCATAGAATCTAAGTCAAAGAATTTATGACATTTTGTGCAGTAATTTCTATGTACAGAACCGTGAAGCTCATAGACAGTTTTGCTCCCAGCCATTTGATGAAGTCCATCTATATTTTGAGTTACAACAGCTTTTAATTTGCCAATTTCTTCTAATTTTGCTAATGCTTTGTGTGCATTATTAGGTTTAGCATCTTGATATATTAATTTATCTTTATAAAATTTAAAAAATTCATCAGGATATCTCACAAAAAAAGTATGTGAAACTAATTGTTCAGGAGTGAAATTTTTATTTAGTCTTTCACTAAATAATCCAGAGGAACTACGAAAATCAGGAATATTTGATTCGGTAGACACCCCGGCTCCACCAAAGAAAACTATATTATTGCTTTTTTGTATAAGTTCTTTTAATTGATTTATTTTATTGTTCATCTTTTTACCTCCTAAATTATTATTATATATATATGATATCAAATTATGCCAAATTTATAAATAATTAAACAATTTGTATATATTTAAAAAATACTGTTCTATTATTTACCATCTTATGAAAAATTAAAAATAAATTGTAAATACAGGAATATAGATTTATAATAATATAGAGTTAAATTGTAGAAAAAAGAAGGGAGATAAAGAAAATTGTATAAAAAAGTATTATTAACTAGTGCAATTGTATTACCGATGACTATGACAAGCATACATGCTCAATCAAGTCAAGGTATAATCACAGCATCATCATTGAATGCTAGATCGGGGGCATCTACATCTTACAGTATAAAATTTGTACTTCATAAGGGGGATAAGGTAAATATAATAACTTTTTCTAATGGATGGTATAAAATAACTACAGACAACAACAAAACAGGTTGGGTAAGTTCTAAATATGTAGAAGTTCAAAATACTACGACTATTAAATATGTATCAGCATCATCTCTTAATATGAGAAAAGGTCCATCAACAAGTTATAGTGTAATAACTACTTTAACAAAAGGCGAGGAAGTTGAAGTTATATCAGAAGAAAATGGATGGGCTAAAATAAATCACAATTCTAAAATAGGATATGTATCAAGCAAATATTTATCAGACGAAAAGCCAGTAAAAATAACAATAAAATATGTAAATGCGGACTCTTTAAATATAAGAGAAGGTGCAGGAACAAGTTATAAAATATTAGGTACATATAACCACGGAGATGAAGTAAAAGTAGTATCAATAGATGGAAATTGGGCAAAAATACAATATAAGGACGGATATGCTTATATTTCAAATAAATATCTATCAGATGAAAAACCAGTAAAAGTAACAATAAAATACGTAAAAGCAGACACTTTAAACATAAGAGAAGGTGCAGGAACAAGTTATAAAATATTAGGTACATATAAAAAAGGCCAAGAGGTAAAAGTAGTATCGATAGATGGAGACTGGGCAAAAATCCAATATGAAGATGGATATGCATATATCTCAAATAAATATTTAGTTGATAAAATGCCAACAGACTCAGAAAACGATAACAAAGACAACAATGTTGTTGGAGATGTTATAATAAATGAAAATTTAAATTATTCATTTGATGCTATGGTAGATTATGAATATAAATTATCACAACAAGGATACAATAGAATTAAAGCTAATTTATCTACAAATAATCAAAACTCTACAAAGTATTTACAAGCTACAAGAGAAGATTTAAGTAAGTATTTAAATCCACAGACATTTAGTACAAATGCTAATGGAAGGCTACAATTCTTAAAAATAGATAAATATCGTGAAGGAATAACAGCAAGCGAATTAAATGCATTCTTTAATAAATACTGTAAATCAAATAGTGTATTTATTAACAAAGGACAAGCATTTGTAGATGCAGCTAAAAAACATAATTTAGATGTAAGTTACTTAGTTGCAGCATCTATGGTTGAAACAGGATATGGAAGTTCAGTTCTTTCTCAAGGAGTTTATGTAGATGGAGAAAACGGAGAAAAAGTAAAAGTTTATAACTTCTTTGGAATATCTGCATTTGATGGAACAGCTGTATCATCAGCTTCTCAATATGCTTATAAAAAAGGATGGACTACAGTTGATAAAACTATAGAAGGTTCTGCAAAATGGTTATCAACTAATTATATACATAGCACTAAATACAAACAAAATACTTTATATAAAATGAGATGGAGTTATAATACAGGTCATCAATATGCAACTGATGTAAGTTGGGCACATATTATAGCAAAAGTAATGAACAACATAATACCTTATTATGATAACTCTGTTAGTTTAGAATTTTTAATACCAAATTATAAATAATTAAAGAAAGGGAAATCTAAATATAGGTTTCCCTTTTTGATTATAAAAGTGATTTTATATATTTTTCAACATTATTTTCAGCAACTATATCTTTTAAATTACCGTAATTATAAGTTGCTAGAGCATATTCTTTTATTTTTTCAAAAATATATCTTTCAGTATCACTTTGAAAATTTGCAATAGTTTTTCCGATATTCCATGCATTTATTTCTCTTGTAACATTATTTTTCTTAAATTGTATAATAGAATCTTCAATCTCTAGGGGAAGATTTTTTTTATAATAATAATCATCTTTTAAATCGATATTGTATTTTATTATTCCATTTGCGATTGATAAAATAATTTCATTAGAAGCGGATTTTATATTGCTTAAATTGGGATCTAGTAAATGGCCTATTTCATGAGATAAAGCGCTTTTAGCTATTGAAAATATATTTTGTTTTGAAATTTCGATATTTTTAGTATTAAATGAATTTATAAAGAAATAAAAATTATAACAAAATGATAAAAATCCCCTTTTAGATATAATCACAACACCTAGTTTAGGAAGGGCGCAAATTGGGATATTAGCGTTTTTATAATAAAATAAATGAACAGATTTTTTATTTACATCAATTTCTGACAATGCTTTTGTAAATAACTTTTTGCCCCTTAACTCTTCATAATAAATAGGTATTTTCTTTAAATCGTATATATTTGAACAAGTCATAGTATACCTCCAAATATAAGTCCTTATATATATAATATTAAAAAAAATCAAAAAATAGCTAATCCATAAAAAAATTTTATTAAATTATTTTAAAATTCAAGACCTTAAAAGATAATAAAAAATATGATATAATTTTCTTCTATAAATACTGAGGTGAAAGGGGTGTCATAAATGGATAGTATAAAAGATTATCTAAGTAAATTAGAAATTAAAAATGATTTTTTATATAAAAAATTAAGCGATGTATTTGTAACAAAAGTCGTGTATTACAAAGAAAATAAGACTTTTTATATATATCTATCATCTAAGGAAATTATTTCTTATGACATTTTATCATCACTTAGAGAAGCCTTATTAGAAGAGTTAGATTATTTTTCAGATATAAAGATAAAAATAAGATACAATGGTCTATCTCGTAAATCTAATAAAGATATAGTAAAGAAAAATTGGGATAATGTACTTCATATATTAAAAAGTATTTCACCTGCAATTGAAGGTTGGAAAAAAGACGTAGAATATATGTGTATAGACGACACTTTAAAAATAAAAATACCAAAAACAATGTTATATGACAGCTTAAAATCAAAACATTGTGAAGAAATCATAAGACATGCATTTTTAGAAGAGTTTTCGATAGATTTAGATGTTATTTTAGAAAAAGCAGTAGATGAAAAAGTAGACCGCAAAAAGTTAATGGAGAAAATGGAGAGGGAGATGGAAGAAAAAGTTAGAGAAATGCAAATATCTAGTCCAACTCCTGTTGAAGAGGAAGAAGAAAAATACATTATTAAAGAAGAACATGAGGATGAAAATCTAATCTATGGTGAAAATGTAAATGCTCTATTTGAACATATATGTGATATAGATAAAAATGCAAAGACTGTTTGTATAGTAGGAGAAATATTTAATATAGAAACAAAAGAGCTTAAAAATGGGAAAATACTTCTTATTGCAGATGTAACTGACAATACAAGCTCAATAAGCTGTAAATTATTCTTAAATGACTTAAACCAAGACAAAGTTCTTAGCAAAATAAGTGAAGGAACTAATGTAAGAATAAAAGGAGACGTAATATACGATACTTTTAAAAGAGAACTTACAATGACTATAAGTGGTATAAGACTAGAAGATAAGAAACCTAGAGTAGATAAAGCAGATAAAAAACGTGTGGAACTTCATGCACATACACAAATGTCATCTATGGATGCATTATGCCAAACTAAAAAGCTTGTAAAACAAGCATCACAATGGGGGCATAAGGCAATAGCTATAACAGATCATGGTGTAGTTCAGGCTTTTCCTGAAGCGATGGATGCAGGAAAAGCTAACGGTATAAAAATACTATACGGTGTTGAAGGGTATTTAGTTGAAGATAACGCCCCGATTATAAGAGAGGCAAATGACAAAGACTTATCTCAAACATTTGTAGTATTTGACTTAGAGACAACTGGTTTTTCAAATAAAAACGATAAAATAACTGAAATTGGTGCAGTAAAAGTTAAAAACTTTGAAATAGTAGATAGATTTAATGAACTTATAAATCCAGAAAAAGATATATCTTATAAAGTTCAAGAATTAACAGGTATAACTAATGATTTAATAAAAGATAAACCTACAATTGAAGAGATTTTACCTAAATTTATGGAGTTTGTAGGAGATAGTGTATTAGTTGCTCATAATGCAGAGTTCGATATTGGATTTATAAATCAAAAATGTAAGGAAATGAATATTGAATTTAAAAATAAGAGTGTCGATACTCTTATGTTAGCTAGAATATTACTTCCACATTTAAAGCGTTTTAAATTAAATAACCTTACAAAAGAACTTGGAGTACCACTTCATAACCACCATAGAGCTGTAGATGATGCGGCTGCGACTGCACAAATATTTATAAAGTTTTTAGATATGCTACAGAAAAAAGGAGCTAAAAAGTTAAGTGATGTAAATGAAGTATTAGGCGGCATAGATTATACTAAATTAAAAACAAAACATATTACATTAATAGCTCAAAATTTAGTAGGAGTAAAAAACTTATATAAAATCGTATCTGATGCCCATGTAAATCATTTTTATAGAGCACCTAGAATATTAAAAAGTGTGCTTTTAGAACACAAAGAAGGTATTATAGTAGGTTCAGCTTGTGAAGCTGGAGAAGTGTTCCAAGCTGTTAAACAAAATAAAAATGACGACGAAATAAAAGAGATAATAGATTTATACGATTATATAGAAGTAATGCCTATTGATAACAATAGATTTATGATTCGAAATGGTGAAGTAAAAGACGAAGATGAGCTTCGAGATTTAAATAGACGAATGATAAAAATAGCGAAAAAATTCGGCAAAATTCCAGTAGCTACAGGAGATGTACACTTTATAGATAAACATGAAGCTGTATTTAGACGTGTGCTTAAATATTCACAAGGATTTAGTTTAGATGATGAAGAGACTTATCTACATTTTAGAACAACTGATGAAATGTTAGAAGAATTTAAATACTTAGGCGAAGAATTAGCTTATGAAGTTGTAGTTGAAAATACAAATAAAGTAGCAGATATGGTTGAGGACTTTTTACCAATACCAAATGAGACTTTCCCACCAGTAATAGAAGGTTCTGACACAGAGCTTAGGGAAATGTGTTATAACAAGGCTAAGAGGATTTACGGAGACCCTATGCCTGAAGTTGTAAAGAAAAGATTGGATAGAGAGCTAAACTCTATAATAAGCAATGGATATGCCGTAATGTATATTATCGCCCAAAAGTTAGTTACAAAGTCACTAGCTGATGGATATCTAGTTGGTTCGAGGGGATCTGTTGGTTCATCTCTCGCTGCGACAATGAGTGATATAACAGAAGTTAATCCTCTTCCAGCACATTATATTTGTGAAAATGAAGACTGTAAATATTCTTATTTCTATGCAGTTGGTGAGTGGGGTTCAGGAGTAGATTTACCCGATAAAGATTGTCCAAAATGTGGGCGCAAACTAAAAAAAGATGGTCACGATATACCATTTGAGGTTTTCCTTGGATTCGAAGGAGATAAAGAGCCCGATATAGACCTTAACTTCTCTGGTAGTTATCAGCCTGTAATACACAAGTATACAGAAGAACTATTCGGTGAGGGACATGTATATAGAGCAGGAACTATAGGTACAGTAGCTGATAAAACTGCATATGGATATGCTAAAAAATATGTAGAAGAAAATGATTTAGATGTACCAAGTGCAGAGGTATTAAGATTGGCTAAAGGATGTACTGGTGTAAAAAGAACATCAGGACAACATCCAGGTGGAGTTATGGTTATACCAAACTACAAAGAAGTGTATGATATTACACCGATACAATACCCAGCAAATGACGTAAACTGTGGAGTTATAACAACACACTTCGATTATCACTCTATAAGTGGTAGGATATTAAAACTAGACATACTAGGCCACGACGTTCCGACCATAATAAGAATGATAGAAGATATAACAGGACTTGATGCGACTACTATACCGCTAGACGATAAAGAAACTATGTCGATATTTACATCAACAGAGGCACTAGGGGTAACGCCAGAGGAAATAAATTGTCCAATTGGTTCTTTAGCAATACCAGAATTCGGGACATCTTTCGTTAGACAGATGCTTCTTGATACAAAGCCAACGACATTTGCAGAACTTGTTCGTATATCTGGGCTTTCACATGGTACAGACGTTTGGCTTAATAATGCACAAGACTTAGTTGTTGATAAAGTCGTTGAATTTAAAGACGTTATATCAACTCGTGACGATATAATGAACTACTTATTGTTTAAAGGTCTTCCACCAAAGATGGCATTTACAATAATGGAAAATGTAAGAAAAGGTAAAGGATTAAAGCCTGAGTTTATTGAAGAAATGAACAAACACGATGTGCCACAGTGGTATGTTGATTCTTGCCAAAAGATAAAATACATGTTCCCTAAGGCACATGCTGTAGCTTACGTAATGATGTCGTTTAGACTTGCATATTATAAAGTCCACTATCCAGCAGCATTTTATGCGACTTACTTTACAACTAAAGCACAAGATTTTGATGCAGATTTAATTGTAGGTGGTCTTGATAGTATTAAACAAAAAATAAATGAAATCCACGAACTTGGAAATGATGCAACAGCAAAAGATAAAACTATGCTTACAGTACTTGAAGTTGCACTTGAAATGTACGCAAGGAAAATTAAGATAATTCCTGTTGATATTTATAAATCAGATGCGACTAAATTTATAGTTGTAGACGATAGCACAATACTACCTCCAATGATAGCTTTACAAGGAGTTGGTGAAAATGCCGCTATAAATATTCAAAAGGAAAGAGAAAGTGGAGAATTCATTTCAAAAGAGGATTTAAGAAAAAGAACTAAAATTTCTAAAACAGTAGTAGAGACACTTTCTAACCATGGTTCTTTAAATGACATGAGTGAAAAGAATCAATTATCATTATTTTAGATATTTTTTAGGGATTGACAACATATTTTGAAAATTTATAATATATTGTATATACAAATTAAGAAAAATGTTGTAGAATAAAAGAGTTATAAAGGTATTTAATCAAAAGACTTGTAAATAAAAAAATTTTATGTTATAGTAATAGAAAAATGACATATGCAGAAGATAAGAGTGAGGCAATAGTTCTCACTCTTTTATTTTAAATATGTTATAATACAACTGAATAGGAGGTACGTATGAAAAAGAATATAGAATCTACAATAGAAGAATTAGTACAACCAATTGTTGATGCTAGAAATATAGAAATAGTAGATATTGAGTACGTAAAAGAAGCTGGACAATTCTACTTAAGAATCTATCTTGAAAAAGAAGGTGGAATTACTTTAGATGATTGTGCAGAAGTTTCAAGAGAATTAAATCCAATATTAGACGAAAAAGATCCAATAAAAGATAATTACTTCTTAGAAGTCTGTTCACCAGGACTTGATAGACCACTTAAAAAGGAAAAAGATTTCATAAGATATGCGGGATATGACGTAGAAATCAAATTATACAAACCTTTAAATGGAACAAAACAACTTGAAGGAGAACTTATCGGTTTAACTGAAGATAAAAAAATCAAAGTAGTAATAGATAATAATGAAGTTGAGTTTGATAAAAAAGATATCGCATTAATCAAACTAGCGGTGAAATTTTAGTGATAACATTAATTAGGGAGGAATAAACAATGAATCACGAATTTATGGAAGCATTAGACGAATTAGAAAAAGACAGAGGGATTGACAAAGAGATTATAATAGATACAATCGAGCAAGCACTTTTAACTGCTTATAAAAAGAACTTCGGTTCAGCTCAAAATGTCAGAGTATCTGTAGATAGAGAAGGCGGAGAAGTTAGAGTTTACTCTCAAAGAAGAGTAGTTGATGAATCTGACTTATATGATACTTTCTTAGAAATAGAATTAGCAGATGCTATAAAAATTGACCCAAGTTATGAATTAGGAGATATAATAGAAAATGAAGTAACTCCTAAAGAATTCGGAAGAATAGCAGCTCAAACAGCTAAACAAGTAGTTGTTCAAAGAATTAGAGAAGCTGAAAGAGAAATAGTATACAACGAATTTATAGAAAAGGAAAGCGAAATAGTTACTGGAGAAATAGCTAGAGCTACTTCAAAAACTGTTTACGTTAACGTAGGAAAAATAGAAGCTTCTATGCCAGAAAATGAACAAATACCTGGTGAAGTATACAAAGCTGGACAAAAAATAAAAGTATATATATTAGAAGTTAAAAAGACTAATAAAGGGCCTCAAATAGTAGTATCAAGAAGCCATCCAGGTCTTGTTAAGAGACTATTTGAAATGCAAGTAGTTGAAATATTTGAAGGTATAGTTCAAATAAAATCAGTATCAAGAGAAGCTGGTTCAAGAACTAAAATAGCAGTACAATCAATAGATGAAAAAATAGATCCAATCGGTGCATGTGTTGGACCAAAAGGTTCTAGAGTAAAAGCTGTAGTTGATGAATTAGGCGGAGAAAAAATAGATATAATAAATTATAGCGAAGACCCAGCAGAATTCATATCAGCAGCTCTTAGCCCATCAAAAGTTGAAAAAGTTGAAATAAACGAAGAAGAAAAAACTGCTTTAGTAGTTGTTCCTGATTATCAATTATCTTTAGCAATAGGTAAATCAGGTCAAAATGCTAGACTTGCAGCAAAACTTACTAACTGGAAAATAGACATAAAAAGCGTGTCTCAAATGCAAGCAGAAATGGAAGCTATAAAAAACGTACAAGATGTAGATTTTGTTGAAGAAGACATAGAATTACAAGCACAAGATGTAGATATGGATTCTGAAAACATAGATTTAGATGCAGAATAAGAATCTAATATAGTTAAAGGAGGGATGACTTTGAAAAAAGTAAAAAAAATACCTCAAAGAAAGTGCATAGTATGTCAAGATAGAGATTCTAAAAAAGAGCTTATGAGAATTGTTAAAAACAAAGAAGGCGAAATATTTTTAGATCCATCTGGTAGGGCAAACGGTAGAGGTGCATATATATGTAAAGACTCTGAATGTCTTAAGAAAGCTATAAAAACAAAGGCTTTAAATAGAGCTTTTAAAGTTGAAGTTTCTGATGAAGTATATGAAAAATTATTAGCGGAGTTAGAATCTTATGATAAATAATGAACAAAAGATATATTCTTATATAGGTCTAGCTATGAGAGCTGGAAAAGTAGTATCAGGTGATGATACTACCCTAAAAGAATTAAAAAAAGGAAAATTAAGTTTAGTAATAGTGGCAGATGATGCCTCTGATAATACTAAAAAATTATTTAAAGATAAATCATCTTATAGAAAAATAAACCAAATCTACTTTGCAACAAAAGTAGAGCTTGGTTTAGCTATAGGAAAAGCACCGAGAGCAGTTATAGGAATAAAAGATAAAGCTTTATCCCAAAAGATAATTGAGCTTGTGCAATCAAAAAATTCATAGGGGGTGATCTTGTGGCAAATACAAGAATAAACCAAATAGCAAAAGAGGCTAAAGTCTCAAACAAAGAAGTAATAGCTAAATTAGCAGAATTAGGCATTGAAGTAGAAGACGAAAAAGCAGAAATAGATGAAGAAGATGCTCAATTAGTATTAGATTTATTAAAAGAAGAAAATGGAGAAACAATCAGCATAGATGGACCTTTAACAGTTCAAAATTTAGCTGATGCTGTAGGAAAATCAGTTTCAGAAGTTATAATGGAACTTATGAAAATGGGAACTATGGCTACAATAAATCAAGAAGTTACTTTCGAAGTAGCATCATTATTAGCTCAAAAATACGGATTTAATTTAGAAGTTGCAGGAAGCGATGAAGATGTCGAAGAAGAACTAGAAAAATTAATGCAAATACAAGAAGATAAAGAAGAAGATTTAAAACCAAGACCACCAGTTGTAACTGTAATGGGACACGTTGACCACGGTAAAACATCTTTACTTGATGCAATAAGAAACACTCGTGTAACATCAAGCGAAGCAGGTGGAATAACTCAACATATAGGTGCATCTGAAGTATCTATAAATGGACAAAAAATAGTATTCTTAGATACTCCAGGACACGAAGCTTTCACATCTATGAGAGCTAGAGGTGCACAAGTAACAGATATAGCTATACTTGTAGTTGCAGCAGATGACGGTATAATGCCTCAAACAATAGAAGCAATAAACCATGCTAATGCAGCAGGTGTACCACTAATAGTAGCAATAAACAAAATAGATAAACCAGGTGCTAATCCAGATAAAGTTAAAAAAGAATTAGCTGACGAAGGTTTATTAGTTGAAGACTGGGGTGGATCAGTAATATCTGTAGAAGTTTCTGCTAAGAAAAACCAAAATATAGACACATTATTAGAAATGGTTCTATTAGTTGCAGAAATGGAAGAATTAAGAGCTAACCCTAATAAGAGAGCTGTAGGTACAGTAATAGAAGCTCAACTTGACAAAGCAAGAGGACCAGTTGCAACTGTATTAGTTCAAGGCGGAACTTTAAAAGTTGGAGATCCAATAGTTGCAGGTGTAGCTTCTGGTAAAGTAAGAGCTATGATAAACGCTAAAGGAAAAAGAGTTAAACAAGCTGGACCATCAACTGCAGTAGAAATACTTGGTTTATCAGAAGTACCACTAGGTGGGGACCAATTCGTTGCTGTTCCAACTGATAAAATAGCAAGAAGCGTTTCTGAAAAGAGACAATTAATACAAAGAGAAGAAATGCTTAAATCTTCTCAAAGAATGTCACTTGACGATTTATTCAACCAAATGAATGAAGGTCAAGTAAAAGACTTAAACGTAGTAATAAAAGCTGACGTTCAAGGTTCTGTTCAAGCTGTAAAACAATCACTTGAAAAATTATCAACTGAAGAAGTTAGTGTAAGAGTAATCCACGGTGGTGTTGGTGCTATAAACGAATCAGACGTATTATTAGCTGCTGCATCAAACGCTATAATAATAGGATTCAACGTAAGACCAGTATCTGGTGCTGAATCTTTAGCTGATAAAGAAAGTGTTGATATAAGAACATACACAATAATATACAAAGCTATAGAAGATATTCAAGCTGCTATGAGCGGTTTACTAGATCCAGAACTAAGAGATGAAGATACAGGTAAAGCTGAAATAAGAGAAGTATACAAAATTTCTGGTGTTGGGGCTGTTGCAGGATGCTACGTAACAAGTGGTAAGATATATAGAAACTGCAAAGTTAGAATAGTTAGAGATGGTATAATAATCCAAGAATGTGAATTATTAGCTCTTAAGAGATTCAAAGACGATGTAAAAGAAGTAAATAACGGTTATGAATGCGGTATGAGCTTTGTTAATTACAATGACATAAAAGTAGGCGATATAGTAGAAGCTTACGTTCAAAAGGAAGTAAAAAGAGAACTATAATTAACAAAAGAGGTTGATATAATGGCATCAAATAATAGAACACGTAGAATTGCAGAAGAAATAAGAAAAATAGTAAGCACAATGCTTATTAATGGAATAAAAGATCCAAGAATAAATTCTTTAGTTAGTGTAACAGATGTTGAGGTTACAAGTGACTTAAGCTATGCATATATATATGTAAGTATATTAGGTGGAGATGAAGAATCTACACTTGATGGATTAAAAAGTGCATGCGGATATATAAGAAGAGAAGTTGGAAAAAATATAAAAATAAGACATACTCCAGAGATTATATTCAAGATAGATGATTCATTACTAAAAGGAATGTACATGGATGAATTAATTAAAAAAGTAAACAACGGATATAAGGATTCATCAGAAGAAAACGAAAAAGACGGTGAATAAGATGGATAAAATAATAAATTATATTAATGAGGGTAACTATTTTATAGTTACCTCTCATGTAAATCCAGATGGAGATAATATAGGCTCTACTTTGGCTATGTATTATTATCTAAAATCTTTAGATAAAGACGTATATTATGTTTTAGATGATGACACTCCTATTAACTTAAAGTTTTTATTAAAAGATATAGAAATTTTAAGTTCTGAGGAGTTTATAAATTTAAATATAGAACAATACAATTTAATAGCCTTAGACTGTGGTGATTTAAACAGGATATGTATCGATAAGAGCATAATAGAAAACTCTAAAAAGTTAATATGCATAGATCATCATGCAAGTAATGATAATTATGGTGATTTAAATTATGTAATGCCAGAAGAGTCTTCAACTTGTGAACTTGTATACAATTTATTAAAAAAAATAAATGAAGATAAAAATACTCAAGTTATAGATCAAAAAATTGCAACTGCATTATATACAGGTGTAGTAACAGATACAGGTAAATTTTCTTATTCAAACACTCACCCATCTACTTTTGAAATGGCAAAAGAGCTTTTAATATTAGGAGCTGAGACAAATAAAGTTATCTGTGAAGTTTATGGAAATAATCCGTATAATTATTATAAGTTATTAGGTGAAGCACTAAATACACTAGATATAATAAATAATAAAATAGCTGTTATAACATTAACTCAAGATATGTTAAATAGAAACAATGTTAGCTTTAAAGATACTGACGGTATAACACCATATTGCAGGGATATTGAAAATGTAGAAGTAGGTATTTTAGTAAAAGAAAAATCTTCAAATGAAATAAAGATAAGTCTTAGATCAAAAAATTACGTTGACGTAAGCAAAGTTGCAAAAGTATTTAATGGTGGAGGTCACGTAAGAGCTGCTGGATTAACTATATTTAATGAAACTATAGAAAATGCGATTAAAATGGTAGTAGCTGAGACTTTAAAATATATTTAAGGATGATATAATGAATAAAATTATTAATATTTTAAAGCCAACCGGGATGACATCTCATGATGTAGTTAGCTGCGTCAGAAGAACGTTAAATATGAAAAAGGTTGGTCACACAGGAACACTAGATCCAGATGCTGCAGGAGTACTTCCTATATGTTTAGGAAGAGCTACTAAAGTAAGTGAGCTTATTTTAAATAAAGATAAGTCTTATATTTGTGAATTGACACTAGGAATAGAGACAGACACATATGATTCATCAGGGACTATTTTATATAGAAATGATGATTTAAATATAGCAGAATCTAAAATAAGAGAAGCTTTTAAATCACAAGAAGGTGAGATAAACCAAATGCCACCAGTTTATTCTGCTTTAAAAGTAAATGGACAAAAGATGTGCGATTTGGCTAGAAAAGGTAAGGCAGATTCAATAGATATAAAGCCTAGAAAAGTAAATATAAAAAAGATAGAGATTTTAAATATATCTAATAACAAAATAACATTTTATGTAAAATGTTCAAAAGGAACATATGTAAGAAGTATATGTCATGATATAGGAGAATATCTAAATTGTGGTGGACACATGTCTTTTTTACTTAGAACTTCATCGGGCAAATTCAATCTAGATAATGCAATAACACTAGAAGAATTAGAAGATTTAAAGAATAATGGGCATTTAGAGGACCATCTATATGATGTAGACTATGTTTTAGACAATTTAGATGCAGTAGATTTAAAACCTAGTGCACAAAAATATTATACTAATGGTGGTGTCATTGACTCAAGAAGATTTAATATAAAAGAATCTAAAAATAGTGATGCAGAAAACTATCTCGTGAGAGTTTATTGTGAAAACATTTTTATAGGTGTGGGAAAAATATTAAAAGATAATAACACGATGACCCTAAAAAGTGATAAACTCTTTATATAGTAAATAATATTTCGGTGGGGAAAAAATAATGATAGTTATAACATCTTTAGAAGAATTGGAACAAATAAATAAAAGTGCTGTCACAATAGGCAAGTTTGATGGTCTTCATAAGGGTCATAAAGCCCTTATAGAGAAGACTGTAGATTATGCAAAAAAAAATAACATGAAAAGTGTAGTATTTACCTTTTCGAATCATCCAGCCAATTTCTTTGAAAGTGAAAAGGTAAGAAAAATTATTACTAATAAAGATAAGATTAACACTATGAAAGATTTAGGGGTTGACATTGTTATAAATCTCCCATTTGATGAATTTATGACAAAAATATCAGCTATAGATTTCGTGGAAAAAATTTTAGTAAAAAAATTAAATGCAAAAAAAATATATGTGGGTCATGATTTTACCTTTGCAAGAAATAAAGAAGGAGATGCGATTTTATTGAAGGCATTAGGCGGAGAATACGATTTTGATGTGGATATAGTAAAACCAATAAAGATAAATAATATAAGGGTAAGTAGCACATATATAAGAAATTTATTGGCTCAAGGTAAGGTAGAAAGTGTAAAAGAGTATTTAGGAAGTAACTATATCGTTGAAGGTATAGTTATAGAAGGTAAACAAATAGGTAGAACTATGGGATTTCCGACTGCAAATCTAAAATTCAAAGAGAACTTAATACTTCCGAGAATAGGAATATATGCTACAAAAGTGTATATTGGAGATAAAGTATATATAGGTGCTACAAATATAGGTTTTAATCCGACTGTAAGAGTTGAAAAATTATCAATTGAAACTCATATACTACAGTTTAATGAAGATATTTATGGAAAAAATATAAAAATAGAATTTTTAGAAAGAATAAGAGATGAGAAAAAATTCAACTCTTTAGATGAATTAAAACAACAACTTAAAAATGATACAAAAAAAATATATGAAAAGTATATTTGCAAAAGTAATTAACTTATGTTAAAATAGACAAGGAAGTTAACCATTACTCGGCATCTGAATACTCCAATCACTGCTTAGTAAATGGCGCTTATAAAAAAATTAACGGAGGTACATCACAAGATGAACAAACAAGAAATAATCAAAGAATTTGGAAGAAAAGAAGGAGATACTGGTTCTCCAGAAGTACAAATAGCTTTATTAACAGCTAGAATAAATGAACTAAACGATCACTTAAGAGTTCATAAAAAAGACCACCATTCAAGAAGAGGACTTTTAAAAATGGTTGGTAGAAGAAGAAACTTATTAGCTTACCTAAAAGAAAAAGACCTAGAAGGTTACAGAGCTTTAATAGCAAAATTAGGATTAAGAAAATAGTTTTATTACTTTTGACTAAAAAGCAGGTATACGTAAATACTTGCTTTTTTTGTATTTAAGATACTAGGAATGGATATTATAATTATATAACTATAAATAGGAATAAAATAATAATTTTAAGCAAGGGGGCTTAGGTCATGAAAATAAAACTAATTTGTGACAGTATGTGTGATATTCCAGAAGAAATAGTAAATAAAGAGTTTGTAGAAATGATACCCTTGACAATAAATATTGATGGTAAAGAGTATAAAGACGGAGTAGATTTTACAAAAGAACAATTTTACGATATATTAAAAAAATGTGACAATCTACCAAAAACATCACAAGTAACGTATGTTGATTTTAAAAATATATTTGAAAAATACACAAAAGAAGGATACGATGTTATATGTATAACAGGTTCTTCAAAAGCTTCAGGAACATTCCAAAGTGCTAACTTAGCAAAAGCTGATGTGGAAGGAAATATATATATTTTTGACAGTTTATTTTTATCATTAGGAAGTGGACAATACGTTATAAAAGCAAGTCATTTAATCGAAGAAGGAAATTTAAATGCAAGTGAAATAATACAAGAATTAGAAAACATGAGAAAAGATGTAAATCTATTATTTGTTCCTTTTACACTTGAGTATTTAAAACAAAGTGGAAGACTTCCAAGTGTAGTTTCTTTTGTAGGTAATATGTTAAGCATAAAACCTATATGTACTATGGAAGATGGAAAAAACAAAATAGTATCTAAAGTAAGGGGAACTAAACAAATAGCATCTAAGCTAGTAGATATGATTTTAGAATTAAATGATGGAAATGTAGAAGATAAAATTATAACTATAGGTTATGGATCAAATGAAGATGATTTTAAGAGATTACAAGAAGAAGTATCTAAAAAAATAAATGCTAAAAAAATTTATATAACACGAGGTGGATCTTGTATATGTTCACATACAGGACCAGAAATTTTAGCTATAAGTTCTTCTTATTAAAAAATAAATACATAATAACACTAAGCCTTATAGATTTTTCAAATAAATACTTTTTTATTTGTAATATTTTTGATAATATATTAAAGAGAATGAAAAAGGGTTTTAGTATAAGAGGAGGTACAAGCATTAATGTTTGAACATAAAATTTTTACAATGGAATTAGCAGGCAGAGAACTGTCTGTGGAGATAGGTAAAATAGCGCAATTAGCAAGCGGAAGTGCTATACTTAAATACGGGGAGACTATGGTAATGGTCAATGTATCTAAGTCAGCTGAACCAAGAGAAGGAGTAGATTTCTTCCCTCTAAGTGTCGATTATGAAGAAAAATTATATTCAGTTGGTAAAATACCAGGTGGATTCTTAAAAAGAGAAGGTAAAGCATCTGAAAAAGCGACACTTACATCAAGACTTATTGACAGACCGATAAGACCATTATTCCCAAAAGGATTTAGAAATGATGTACAAGTTGTTGCAACTGTATTATCAGTAGATCACGACTGCACACCAGATGTAGTAGCTATGATAGGTTCATCAGTAGCTTTATCAATATCAGAAATACCATTTAACGGACCAACTGGTTCTGTAAATGTAGGTCTTGTTGATGGAGCATTAGTAATAAATCCTACTGCAGAACAAAGAGAAAAAAGTTCACTACACCTTACTGTTTCAGGAACAAAAGATGCAGTAATGATGGTTGAAGCAGGGGCAGACGAAGTACCAGAATCATTAATGCTTGAAGCGATACTTACAGCTCATGAAGAAATCAAAAAAATAGTTGCATTTATAGAAGAAATAGTAGCAGAAGTTGGTAAAGAAAAAATGGAATTCATAGAGCCAAAAGCTGATGAAGATATAGAAGCAAAAGTTCGTGAATTAGCTACTGACAAAATGAAAGAAGCTGTAAGAGTAATAGAAAAATTAGAAAGACAAGAAGCTATGGACGCTGTTAAAAATGAAGTTCTAGATAGTTTTGATGAAGAAGCACTAGAAGAATTTGGTGGCGATATAGTAGCTGTTTTAGATAAAATAATAAAAGAAGAAGTTAGAAAAATGATAGTGCATGAAGGTAGAAGACCTGATGCTAGAAAAACTGATGAAATAAGACCAATATGGTGTGACTGTGGATTTATACCTAGAACTCACGGTTCAGGATTATTCACAAGAGGTCAAACTCAAGTAATGACAATAACAACTCTAGGAGCACTTGGAGATGTTCAAATACTTGATGGATTAGACGAAGAAGAATCTAAAAGATATATGCACCACTACAACTTCCCAGCATACTCTGTAGGTGAAGTTAGACCATCTAGAGGTCCAGGAAGAAGAGAAATCGGTCACGGTGCATTAGCAGAAAGAGCATTACTTCCAGTAATACCATCTAAAGAAGAGTTCCCATATGCAATAAGACTTGTATCAGAAGTATTAAGTTCAAATGGTTCTACTTCTCAAGGTAGTGTTTGTGGTTCAACTTTATCTCTTTTAGATGCAGGTGTACCTATAAAAGATATGGTTGCAGGTATAGCAATGGGTCTTATAGAACAAGATGGAAAAATAGCTATACTTTCAGATATACAAGGTATGGAAGACCACTTAGGAGATATGGACTTTAAAGTTGCTGGTACAGAACATGGTATAACAGCTATACAAATGGATATAAAAATAGCTGGTATAGATGAAGAAATACTAAGAACAGCTCTTGCACAAGCTAGAGTAGGTAGACTACACATATTAAATGAAATGAGAAAAACTATAGACGCTCCAAGACCACATTTATCTAAATATGCACCTAAAATAATAACTATGAATATAAATCCAGATAAAATAAGAGATGTTATAGGACCAGGTGGAAAAGTTATAACTAAAATAATAGATGAAACTGGTGTTAAAATAGACATAGAACAAACTGGTGAAGTATTTATATCAGGTATAGATCAAGAAATGATAGATTTAGCACAAAAGAAAATATCAGATATAGTTGCAGAAGTAGAAGTAGGACAAGTATATAAAGGTAAAGTAACTAGAATACTTAACTTCGGTGCTTTTGTAGAATTACTTCCAGGTAAAGAAGGTCTACTTCATATATCTCATATAGCTCATGAAAGAGTAAATAAAGTTGAAGATGTATTAAACATTGGTGATGAAGTAGAAGTTAAAGTTACTGAAATAGATGAAAAAGGAAGAGTTAATGTATCTAGAAAAGCATTACTTCCTAAACCAAAAAAAGACCATAAATAAATTTTAAATTAATAAAAATTTATAGATAGATAAAAAATCTTTCCGATATACGGAAAGATTTTTTTGTTTTTAAATATAAATAACATGTACAATAAATTACTTTAAAATGAGAATAAAATACCTCTTATTAAAATAATATGTAATATAGAATTGAACTTATAAGGGGGGAGCTAAATATGGTAATGATGGTACTTAGCAAAAGTAAATTAAAAAAGATAGTTATTTTTATACTGATAGTTGCATTTATAATTGGAGGTATAGCATACATATTAAAAAATAGAACACAAGATACAATGAATTTACTCGATATGGCTGGCAATACCCAACCATATACAATGGGAACATTAAGAAATAGTGGCCACGTTGCAATTACTTGCAACGTGGATTTGGGTTGGGAAGATGAATACATAGAAAAAATTTTAGAGATTTTAGATAATGAGAATGTAAAAATAACTTTCGCAGTTACTGGTAAGTGGGCAGAAAATAAACAAGATTTACTTTTGAAAATGAAAGCCAAGGGGCATGAAATTGCAAACCATGGATATCAACATTTAAATTACGATACGCTTTCTTATGATGAAAATTTCAATCAAATAAAGAAATCAAAACAAGCAATAGAAGATGTAACTAAAACAAAAAGTAAATTTTTTCAAGCGCCATCAGGAGCATTTGGTGATGATACAGTAAAAGCAGCAAATGATTTAGGATATATCTGTTATAAGTGGGATGTAGATACTATCGATTGGATGGACAAGGATAATCCAGATAAGATAATACAAAGAATACAAAAGAAAGATATAAAAGATGGAAGCATAGTTTTGATGCATCCTACTAAGGCTACAAGTATATGTCTAGATGAAATAATATCCATAATAAGAACAAGAGGATATGTTCCAGGCAAATTAAGTGATGTATTTTCCAATGAATAATTTTAACTTGTATAAATTAAATGTGTACACTATAATAAATACATATATAATTTTCAATATTTAAACAATTGGAGGACAGTATGTACAAATGTCAGACCTTGGAAAATGGACTTACTATAATTGGTGAAGAAATTCCATATTTAAAGTCAATATCTTTAGGAATTTGGGTTAAAGCCGGCTCAATTATAGAAACAAAAGAAAATAGTGGAGTATCACATTTTATAGAACATATGCTATTTAAAGGAACAAAAAATAGATCATCAAAAGAATTGGCAAGAGAGATAGATAATTTAGGTGGTATATTAAATGCTTTTACAAGTAAAGAATGTACATGTTTTTATGTTAAATTATTAGATGAGCATATCGATATAGGAATAGATGTACTTAGCGATATGATACTAAATTCATGTTTTGATAAAAAAGACATAGAAAAAGAAAAATCTGTAATTTTAGAAGAATTAAAAATGTATGAAGATTCTCCAGATGATTTATCATACGACTTACTTCTTGAAAATATTTATAAAGACCATAGTTTAGGAATGAATATTTTAGGAGATAGAAATACTTTAAAAAACTTCAAAAGAGAAAATATTTTAGATTACTACAATAAATATTATGTGCCAAACAATTCTGTAATATCTATTTGTGGTAATTTTAACTTTGAAGAAATTGTAGAAAAAATAAAAGATAAATTTAAAACTTGGGAAGCAAAAGAAGCAAGTATAAATACAACAGAACCTAAATTCAATCCTTGTATTATTAAAAAGAACAAGGATATAGAACAAGTTAACTTGGCAATTAATTTGAAAGCTATACCTATGATAAATGATAGAGAAGTTTACGCACTATCAGTTGTAAACAATGTTTTTGGAGGAAGTATAAGCTCTAGATTATTTCAAAAGATACGTGAGGAAAAAGGTTTAGTTTATTCTATATATTCTTCACAAACTCTATATCAAGAATGTGGAGAATTAGGAATATTTGCTAGTACTAGTAATGAGAATGTAGAAGAAGTATATAAACTTATATTAGATGAAATTGATTTAATAAGAAATGAATATATTTCATTACAAGAAATGCATGAGAGCAAAGAACAACTAAAAGGAAGTTACATGCTAGATCGTGAAAGCACTAGCAGTAGGATGATGTCAAACGGTAAGAATTTACTTATGAGAAATAAAGTAGATGATGAACAAGATATTATAGATTATATTAATAACGTAGAATATCAAGACGTAGCTAAAATAATTGAAAAAGTATTTAATAAAGAAAACATAGGTGTTTGTATAGTAGGTAAAGACGTAGAAAATATAAGTTTATAAAATATAATCCCATAATACATTTAATTACTTAATATAATAAGAAGCTTAATATATTAAGTATATGCATTTAAGAAAGTCAAAATAAAAGTTTATTAACTACTTAAAGTTTAGTATTAAATTTTAAAGTATTAAAAACTATAAAATTTAATAAATAATGATTTTCTTGTATTGGAGGGATATTTATGTATTTATCTGAAATAGCAGGTAAGGAAATTGTAAACCTAACCACAGGGGAAAGGTTAGGAGTAGTTGGAGAATGTGATATTATAGTAGATGAGGTAACAGGAGACATATTAGCTTTATCAATACCGAGAGAAAGAGGTTTTTTAGGGCTTAGAAAAGATAAAGAAGTGTTAGAAGTTCCTTGGAGAAATGTCAGAAAGATTGGAAATGATATGATAATAATAGAATATGAAGGAATATATTAGGAGGATTCAATGGAAGTTTTAGTACAAAAGTTTGGTGGCACATCAGTAGCCTCATATGAAAAGATGAAAGAAGTTTGTAAAATAATAGAGGCACATAAAGAAAAATATAAAGATATAGCAGTAGTAGTATCAGCTATGGGTAGAAAAGGGGCTCCTTATGCTACTGATACACTTATAGGAATGTGTACAAATATAAATGATAGACCGACAAAAAGAGAACTTGATATGATAATGTCATGTGGAGAAATTATATCAGGAACAATACTAGCAACTATGTTAGATTCAATGGGTATACCAGCTACATTTTTAACTGGAACTCAAGCTGGTATAATAACTACAAAGGCATTTTCAAATGCTAAAATAAAAAAAATAAATCCAAAGAAAATCCAAAGGGAATTAGCTGATGGAAAAGTTGTAATAATAGCAGGATTCCAAGGTGGAACAGAAGATGGAGAAATAACTACATTAGGTAGAGGGGGTTCCGATACATCTGCAGTTGCTATAGGTAAAGCTTTAGGAAGTGATTTAGTTCAAATCTATACAGATGTCGATGGTATAATGACTGCTGACCCAAGAATAGAACCTGATGCTAAAGTATTAAAATATGCAGATTATGATGAAGTATTCCAAATGGCGGAAAATGGAGCGAAAGTTATACATCCAAGAGCTGTAGAGCTTGCTAAAAATGCAGATATAATACTTCAAATAAAAAATACTTACAACCCAACTTTTGAAGGAACAAAAATAGGTCCAGCTAGTATGTTAAAAGATGCATATGAAGATAGCTCAAAAACTAAATTTATGAGTGCTGTAGCACATAGAGATAAAATAGCTCAAGTAAAAGTTATAGGAAGTGAAGAAGATTTTTCTGACATATTAAATGAAATGGAAGACAGACATATAAATATGGATATGATAAATTTCCTTACTGAAAAAAAGGCATTTGCGCTTGATGTAAGCAATCTAGATGAAGTTGAAAATATTTTAAAACAACATGATGTAGAATATGAAATAAAACCTGATTGTGCTAAAGTAACATTGATAGGAAATAAAGTTACAGAAACACCAGGGGTTATAGCAAAAATAATGAGAGCTTTAAATGCTGAAAATATAACGTTACTTCAATCTTCAGATTCTTACAATTCACTATCTTGCCTTGTAGATGAAAAAGATATGGTAACAACAGTTCATGTTATACATAATGCATTCTCTGCATAAATAAAAGTTACATAAATAACAAATAGGCTTATCTTTTATGATAGCCTATTTTTAATGTGTAAAAATATTTCCCATATATATGTATTTACTTTATAATAAAATTTTCTATTTTGGATAAAATATTTCTGTATAAGAAATGTTTAAATTTTTCTATAAAATTAAATATAATATAGCAGAATTTATAAATTACTGTTATGTAATATAAGGAGTGGAAATATGCCAAGAAACGAAGATTATAACGATAAATTCATGAATTTATGTGATTGGAATTTTTCTGATGCAAATACTATAAATTTATGTAACCTAGGAGACAATAATACACAAAATGACGGGTTAGAAAATTTACAAAGTAGACAAAATTATATAGAACTTGATCCAGCTAAAGATCCCAAAAAAGAACCAAATAAAGATTCTGATAAAAAGACAGAACAAGGTCATGGAAATTTGACAGGAAATATGAAATCGAGTAATCAATCTCCCAGTGTAGAAAATGAAAACGAAAATAACAAAGAAAAACAAACGGTACAAAATATAAAAGAACTTGGAACAAATAAAGTACCCACTAAAGATGACAAGACGATTCAATGTATAACTATAATAGGTGAGATAGAAGGCCACTTTGTAGGAAATCCTCAAAAAAAGGCCACTAAATACGAACACGTTATACCTATGCTTTATTCTATAGAAGAAGACCCAGAGATAAAAGGAATATTAATAATATTAAATACAGTTGGTGGAGATGTTGAAGCAGGGCTTGCCATGGCTGAATTAATAAACAGCATTTCTAAAAAGGTAGTCACTTTAGTTTTAGGAGGAAGTCATTCCATAGGTGTGCCACTTGCAACAGCAGGAGATTATTCATTTATAGCGCCAAGTGCAACTATGATAGTCCATCCAATAAGAACTAATGGACTTGTAATAGGAGTAAATGAAACTTTTGAATATTTTAAAAAGATGCAGGAGAGAATAAATGAGTTTATAACTAGAACATCAAATATATCAGAAGAAGAGCTTACTAGACTTATGAATGCAAAAGATGAACTTGTAAGCGATGTCGGAAGTGTACTAATAGGAAAAGAAGCTGTTGATTGTGGACTTATAAATGAAGTAGGAGGACTTAAAGAATCTCTTACAAAACTTAAAGAATTAATAAAAGAAGATAACAATAATGAAACAACTTAAATCTCCTGTGTTTAAATACTATAATTTATGATATAATATTAAAATACAATAAAGTGTTAGTGTTTATACATTAACACTTTTTGCTGTGAGTATTAATTTTTCACAGAATTTAATATCCTTAAAAATAAGAGGTGAGATTGGTGGCAAATAAGAAAAAGCAAAGTAAAGTTTCAAAAAAGAAAACAAAAAATACAGGAATTTCAACAGAATTTAGTAATTTAATAACAATATTTATAGGAGTTTTCTTACTATATGGATTGAATTCAACTTCCATGGGACTTATAGGAAGTATGACTCAAGAAGTATTTAAAGGATTATTTGGGTCTTTGGCGATATTAATACCGATACTTATCATTTTAGTTGGAGTTTTGGGATTTTTTGACAATAATGAATATGTATTTAGATTAAAAAAGAGTAAAGTATATTACATAGCAATAATATTTATATTTATTTTTTATGGTCTTTTAAATTCAAATCTTATACCGGTTGACAATCCATTAAGACCAGAGATGATAAGTTCAATTATGAAAGTAGCAGTTGAAAATCAAGGTATCGGACTTATAACATCTATAATAGTTTACTTTATAAAAGAAATATTTGGAATAACTGGTGGTTGGTTGATAAGTTTATTTGCACTATTTTTAAGTATTTTATTTGTATTTAATATATCAATACAAGATTTAATTTTTGCTATAAAAAATAAATCAACAAATCCTAAAAATAGCAATGCAAATTTCAAAGATATGTTAAAAAACTTAAAAGAGTCTGCTTTAGATATAATAACTGATGAAGTAGATGATACTACTATGGTAGAAGAAAAAACAGGTTTCTTTAAAAAATTAATGAAAGACAAAGATAAAAAACAAAATCAACAAGAATTTGTACCAAATGAAGATGATGAAGACTACAATGAATACGATGATGAAAAAACAGTAAAAATAGTAGGATTTAATCAAGCCGATGATGATGTATTAGAAATATTAGAAGGAACACAAACTGTAGATTATACTCAAGATGATTTAAAAGAATTAAATGATCTTATGAGAGGTAAAACCAATACTCAAAGTACATTAGAAGAAACTAATGACTACAGTGATACATTATTTAATACTAATGTAAATACAAAAAATAATAGTGATTTAGAGCAACTTCAATTTAATTTACCAAGCGATAAAAAGCAAGAAAATATATCAAATGGAAGTTCAAACTATAAAAAACCTTCTATAAATTGTCTTAAAAATTATAATGGTTCTAAAAATAGCTACAAAGAACAAAATAAGAGTAAAGAAGTAATAGATACTCTTAAAAACTTCAATATTGAGATACAAGATTGTAATGCTACTTTTGGACCAACTATAACAAGATATGAGGTTTCACCAAAACCAGGAACAAAAGTTAGTAAAATAGTAAACTTATCAGATGACTTAGCGCTTAGTTTAGCGGCTAGAAGTATAAGAATAGAAGCTCCTGTTCCAGGAAAATCTGTAATAGGAATTGAAGTTCCAAATGACAAACCTCAAGTTGTAGGACTTAGAGAAGTTATAACTAGTAATGAATTCATAAATGATCCATCTAGTTTAGCAGTAGGATTAGGTAAAGAAATAAGTGGAAAACCACTTATAGCTGATTTAGCAAAAATGCCACACTTATTAATTGCAGGGGCTACAGGTTCAGGTAAGAGTGTTTGCGTAAATACAATAATAACATCTTTACTATATAAATCATCACCAGAAGAAGTAAAACTTCTTTTAATCGATCCTAAAGTAGTAGAGCTTGCGCATTATAATGGAATACCACATTTATTATCACCAGTAGTAACTGACCCTAAAAAAGCATCTAATGCTTTAAACTGGGCAGTTAACGAAATGAACAAAAGATATCAATTATTCGCCGAAAATGGAGTTAAAGACATCGCGGGTTATAACAGAAAATGTGAAAATAAAATGCACAAAATAGTTATAATAATAGATGAGTTAGCTGACTTAATGATGGCTTGTGGTAATGAAGTTGAAGACTATATCTGTAGACTTGCTCAAATGGCAAGAGCTGCTGGTATGCATCTAATCATAGCTACACAAAGACCTTCTGTTGATGTAATTACAGGTATAATAAAAGCAAATATACCTTCAAGAATAGCATTTGCTGTTTCTTCACAAACTGACTCTAGAACAATACTAGATATGGGTGGAGCTGAAAAATTACTTGGAAAAGGTGATATGCTTTACTATCCTCTAGGTGCGGCTAAACCAGTCAGAATACAAGGTGTATTTATATCTGAAGAAGAGTCAGAAAAAGTAATAGACGAAATTAAAGCACAAAAACAAGAAGAAGTAAAATACGAAGAAGAAATAATGGAAACAATATCTAGACCAGTCGCTGTAAAAGACAACGACGTAGATGAGTTTTTAGAAGAAGCTATAGATTTTGTAGTTTCAAATAATCAAGGTTCAGCATCAATGCTTCAAAGAAAATTCAAAATAGGATTTAATAGAGCGGCAAGACTTATAGATTCTATGGAAGAAAGAGGGATAGTTGGACCGAGCGAAGGAAGTAAACCTCGTAAAGTTTTAATAACAAAAGAAGAATTAGAAAATTTAAAAAGAGAAAGTTAAGTAAGGAGCAATTAATTTATGTTAAAAATAGCATTAGAATCACTAGGGTGTTCGAAAAACTTAGTTGATGCAGAAATAATGATGGGTATATTAAACGAGAAAGGATACAAATTAACAGGTAATTTTGAAGAAGCAGATGTAATACTTGTAAATACTTGTGGATTTATCGAATCAGCAAAACAAGAATCAATACAAACAATACTTGAATTTGCAGAACTTAAAGAAACTGCAAACTTAAAATTATTAATAGTTACAGGATGTCTAGCTCAAAGATATGCAGATGAATTAAAAGAAGAAATACCAGAAATAGATGCGATAGTAGGTACTGGTAGTTATCAAAATATAGATGAAATATTAGCAGAGCTTAGCGAAAAGCACCAAATAGTAAGCTTAAACAATATAGAATTTGCATATGATGAAAATCTACCAAGATACGTATCAACTCCAAGTCACATGGCTTACTTAAAAATAGGTGAAGGATGCGACAATAAATGTACTTACTGTATAATACCTAAATTAAGAGGTAAATACAGAAGTAGAAAAATGGAAGATATAATAGCAGAAGCTAAAAAACTTGCAGAAAGAGGAGTTAAAGAATTAGTAGTAATAGCACAAGATACTACTAAATACGGTTTAGATTTATACGGAGAAGAAAAATTAGCAAATCTTTTAGAAGAATTAGCTCAAATAGAAGGATTTAAATGGATTAGGGTAATGTACTCTTATCCAGAATCAATAACTGAAGAGTTAGTAAAAGTAATTAAAAAATACGATAATATATGTAACTACTTCGATATGCCTATTCAACATGCTAGCAATAGAGTGTTAAAATTAATGAATAGAAAAACAACTAAAGAAGATATACTATCTAAAATAAACATGATAAGAAGTCATATACCTGATGCTACTTTAAGAACTAGTATAATAGTAGGGTTCCCAGGTGAAACAGAAGAAGACTTCAATGAACTTGCTGAGTTTATAAAAGAAGCTCAATTTGATAAATTAGGAGTATTTACTTATTCTAGAGAAGAAGATACACCAGCAGACAAACTTCCAAATCACCTTGAAGAAGAAGTAAAAGTTGAAAGACAAGAAGCTTTAATGATGATTCAACAAGGAATATCAGAAGAAAAAAACAATAATAAAATAGGGAATAAATATGAGGTATTAGTTGAAGAACAAATAGAAGACAACGTGTATGTAGGTAGAACAATATACGATGCAGAAGAAATAGATGCAATAGTATATGTTAAATCTATAAGAAATCTTCAAGTAGGGGAATTTGTAAATGTAGTAATAACTGATGCTTTAGAGTATGATTTAATGGGGGTAATAGAAGATGAATTTACCGAATAAGCTTACTTTGCTTAGAATATGTTTAATACCAGTTTTCGTAATACTTATGTTATCACAAGTTAGCAATTTCTTTTTAATATCATGTATTATATTTATAATTGCATCGATAACAGATTTTTTAGATGGGAAAATAGCTAGAAAATATAATTTAGTTACAGATTTTGGTAAGTTTATGGACCCTCTAGCAGATAAACTACTAGTATTATCAGCTTTAATATGCATGATAGAATACGATTTAGTTGCTGGTTGGATGGTAATAATAATAGTAGCAAGAGAGCTTACAGTAAGTATTTTAAGAGCAATAGCTGCAGATAATGGAAAAGTAATAGCTGCAAGTGGTGGAGGAAAAATAAAAACTACAAGCCAAATGATAGCGATAATATTACTTTTAATAGGAGCTAATTATTCAAATAGTCAAATAGTATTTGTTGGGACAATCGCTATGTATATAGCTACAATATTTACACTTTATTCAGGAATAGATTACTTATATAAAAATAGAGAGTTATTTATGAATAGCAAATAAAACTAAAGGGTTGTTATGTTATAAAAGTTAACATAGCAACTCTTTTTTAATACATAAAATTATAAAATTTTGTTATATTGATGTATAAAACTTAAAATATTTGTTTATAAAATAAATAGATTAAAGTGGGCAAAAATAATTTACTTATCAATTGACTATAAAAGTTTTATAAGATATAATAAATATACAAGCGAACAAATGTTTGATTATAAAAAATTAATATAAATTTAGTATGTGGAGGAATAAATAATTATGACTATAGAAAAAGAAAAATTAGATGCGTTAAATCACGTCTTAGGAAAAATAGAAAAAGATTTTGGTAAAGGCTCAATAATGAGATTAGGTGAAGCTTCATCTATGGTGGTAGACTCTATATCAACAGGTTCAATAGGTCTTGATATAGCAGTAGGTATAGGCGGACTTCCAAGAGGTAGAATAGTTGAAATATACGGACCAGAGTCTTCAGGTAAAACAACTGTAGCACTTCACTCAGTTGCAGAAGCACAAAAAAACGGCGGAATAGCAGCTTTCATAGATGCTGAGCATGCCCTAGATCCAGTTTATGCAAGAGCATTAGGTGTAGATGTAGACAACCTAATAATATCTCAACCAGATACAGGAGAACAAGCTCTAGAAATAACTGAAGCATTAATAAGAAGTGGTGCAATAGACATAATTGTAATAGACTCAGTTGCAGCGTTAGTTCCAAAAGCAGAGATAGAAGGAGATATGGGAGACTCTCATGTAGGTCTACAAGCCAGACTTATGTCTCAAGCCCTTAGAAAATTAACAGGTTCAATTAAAAAATCAAATTGTGTTGCAATATTCATAAACCAACTTAGAGAAAAAGTAGGTATAATGTTCGGAAATCCAGAAACTACAACTGGTGGGCGTGCGCTTAAATTCTACTCTTCTGTAAGATTAGACGTAAGAAAAATAGATACAATAAAACAAGGTGACAAAATTTTAGGAAGTAGAACAAGAGTTAAAGTTGTAAAAAATAAAGTTGCCCCACCATTTAAACAAGCTGAATTCGATATAATGTATGGAGAAGGTATATCAAAAATAGGAGATTTATTAGATATAGCTGCAAATGTAGATATAGTTAAAAAATCTGGTTCTTGGTACAACTATCAAGATATAAAATTAGGACAAGGTAGAGAAAATGTTAAAAAGTTTTTAGCTGATAATATGGACTTAACTAATGAGATAGAAGAAAAAGTAAGAAAATATTATAAATTAGGACCAGAATATAGAGATTTAGAAGAAGATGAATTAAATGAAGATAATCAAAATGCAAATGATATTGCAGGTGAATAATAATTGCTATAAACCACCTATAAACTTGACACAAGCTAGAAAAAATTATAAAATTAAATGAGGTAAAGTATTCTAATTTAATATAATTTTTGTTATCAATTATAAAATATTTAATTTTAAAATTGATACATGAGTTATCTATATTATAGTAGATAACTCAAATAGCAGTATTCCAAGATTATAAATGTAATACTTATCATATTAAAAAATGTTAACTTGAAAATTAAACAAGCTAACCTAGATGAATGTGAAAATAAGGAGTAATATTGAATTTTGGGATTAAATAACAAAGGAGGTGGATGTCATAGTAGCAGCAATTATAGCAGCAGTAGTTGGTTTGGCTATAGGTATTGGAGCTGGATATTTTGTAAGAAAAAATATATCAGAAGCAAAGATTGGCGAAGCAGATAGCTTAGCTAAGAATATAATAGATCAAGCAAACAAAGATGCAGAGACAATGAAAAAAGAAAAACTTCTAGAAGCAAAAGAAGAAATTCACAAATTTAGAAGTGATGCCGAAAAAGAAAATAGAGAAAGAAGAAGTGAATTACAAAAATATGAAAGAAGAGTAATTCAGAAAGAAGAATCTCTAGATAGAAAACAACAAAGCATAGAAAGCAAAGAATCTAATTTAAATCAAAAACTAAGAGCAGTAGATGAAAAACAAAAAGAAGTCGAAGCTATAAAAGTAAAACAACTCGAAAAATTAGAGGATATATCAGGAATTACTAGTGAAAAAGCAAAAGACATAATACTAAGTAATGCTGAAAAAGAAGTAAGACATGAAATGTCTATAATGATTAAAGAAATCGAAACTCAAGCAAAAGAAGATGCTGAAAAGAAATCAAGAGAAATAATTGGATATGCGATTCAAAAATGTGCAGCAGACCATGTTGCAGAAACTACAGTAACAGTAGTTAACCTACCAAATGATGAAATGAAGGGTAGAATAATAGGTAGAGAAGGTAGAAATATTAGAACTTTAGAAACATTAACAGGTATCGATTTAATAATAGATGATACTCCAGAAGCTGTAATATTATCTGGTTTCGACCCTATTAGAAGGGAAATTGCAAGAATAGCTTTAGAAAAACTTATATCAGATGGTAGAATACACCCAGCAAGAATAGAAGAGATGGTTGAAAAAGCTAAGAAGGAAGTAGAGAATATTATAAAAGAATATGGTGAACAAGCTATATTTGAAACAGGTGTTCATAGTCTACATCCTGAATTAGTAAAACTATTAGGTAGACTTAACTATAGAACAAGTTATGGACAAAATGTTTTAAAACATTCTATAGAAGTTGCACATATAGCTGGTATTATGGCAGCAGAAATAGGTGCAGATATAAAACTAGCAAAAAGAGCTGGGTTGCTTCATGACATAGGTAAGGCAGTTGACCATGAAATGGAAGGTACACATGTTGAAATAGGTATGGACTTACTTAGAAGATACAAAGAATCTAAAGATGTAATACATGCTATGAGTACCCACCATGGTGATTATGAACCTCAAACTGTAGAAGCAGTATTAGTTACAGCAGCAGATGCTATATCTGCAGCTAGACCAGGTGCTAGAAGAGAAACATTAGAAGCATATATTAAACGATTAGAAAAACTTGAAGAAATTGCAAATTCATATGATGGCGTAGATAAATCTTATGCAATCCAAGCTGGTAGAGAGATTAGAATAATGGTTAAACCAGAAAAAATCAATGATGAAGAAATTCATTTATTAGCTAGGGATATAACTAAAAAGATTGAGGATGAACTTGAATATCCAGGTCAAATAAAAGTTAGTATAATAAGAGAAACAAGAGCTGTAGAATATGCAAAATAATAATTAATTAAATAACCTCTCTTGAAGTAATTCAAGAGGGGTTTTTTGCATAGAAATCTATTTATGGTAAATTATATATTTAAATGATATAATTTAAGTATATGAACTCTAACATAGAATATTAAATTCTGGAGTTAATTTTACAAGAAGAAAGAGAGGGGGCTTACTATGAGTCAGTTTATAAATATTAACTCTCAATTAGATGCATTAAGGATAAAAGAATTTGAGGAAAAGTTTTATGAAAAAATATCCGATAATGTAAAAATAGTACCCAAGGTAACACCTTTTAAAGGAATTAATACAGATTTATTGTATATTAAAGATAATAAGATATTATTTGTGAAATTTATGGACACTTCAGAAGAATTGTTTTCAATACTAGATGAAGAATTAATTGAAGTTATGAATGAAGAATATAATATGCTTAGATTAAAAATGGCACAGCAGCACAGTAATATTAATTATAATTTTGTATATATAATGCCTTATGTAGAAATTTATGATGAATACGAATCTCAAGAATTTGTAAATAATAATATAATCGATAAAAATAAATTAAAACAAATTATCGAAAAAGAAAAGGATTTAGATATTTATCTAAAAGAAGAAAATAATGAAATAGAATTAAATATGTATCTTCTAGATATATGTCCAGAATACTATGTACTAAATAATCAAAAGCATATAAATAGAGATTTTAAAAAGATTACTTTTGTAAATGATGATTATGAATATAGCGCAACAATGCTAGATAAAAATGAGCTTAAGTATTCTTTATCAATAAATTACGGCAACAATTTATTTGAAGGTGGATCTGGAACAGGGAAAACAACTATAATGCTATCTAGAGCTATTAAATTAGCGAGAGTATACCCTCAACATAGATTTATAGTATTTGTATCTTCAAAGAAATTGTGTAATCAATTAAAAGAAGAATTGGAAATTTTATATAAAGATAATAATAATTTAGAAATTCATACATTATCTTCATTTTTATTTAAACTCGCTAAAAAGTTTGACTTAATAGCAGATTATAGAATGTTTAAACAAGATTATGAAAAATATTTAAATAATCTAATTAAACAAGCCCGAAATGTTATAAAAAACAAGAATATGTTTAAAGGTATATTTATAGATGAGGCAGAATCTTTTAAAGTAGAAGAAATTGAGTTTATCTCAGAATTCTTGTATAAGACAAAAAATATATTGGATATATATTATTGTAATGCTCTAAATATAACGAATGATTTAAATATATTCAAAAGTCGAGATGATATAAAAGTAAATCAAAAAATTGATTTAGATATAAATTATAGACAAGATAAAAATTTAATAGAATTTATAAATAGATTTTGTCAAAACTCAAATGACTATATTAAAGCTTTAAGACCTATGATAAAAAATGATATATATGTGCCGACTAAATCTATATATAATCAAGGACAAGATCCTGAAATAATAAAAGTTATAGATTTAGAAGAACAAATAGAGTCAATATTATGGGAAATTGATTTTTTAAGAAACAAAAAAGGTTTAGATTATTCAGATATAGCGATAGTATATCCTTATAATAAGAAAAAATTAAAAAATGGAAAGACAATTTATTTCCAATATATTTTAAGAAAGGCCCTAGAAGAGGCAAAAATACCTTATATGGTGGCAGAAGATGAAATAACTAATATAACTAAAAAGGTTGGAATAACGATTTCAAATATATATGGAATAAAAAACTTAGAATATAAAGCAGTAATTTTTTGTGAATTAGAAATGCTATATAATCAGACAATAGGGGACACAAAACAAGATTATCAAATAAATGATTTTGTAGGAGATTTAAACAAGATATATTTGGCTATAAATGCATCTACAAGTTATTTAAAAATAATAACTACATTTAATGAAGATTCAAGCGAAATAATAAAAATTTTAATAAAGTCTAGCTAGAACAAGAATAATTATAAAAAATCGCTTTAATCTTAAATGATGAAGTGATTTTTTAATTTACAAGAAATCAAAAAATTAATTTAGAAATATATACTTGTTAAAAGTATTTATATACTGGGAAGGATAAGAATATGGACGAAATAAAAATATTAACAAATGAAGAGTTAGGGCTATATGATGAGTTTTCACTTAGTTTTAATCCGAAAACTAAAAAAGACTATTTATTAAAGATAATACAATTTAAAAAGTTTTTAGAAGGAAAAGATTTATTAGACGTAAATAAAGAAGATTGTCAGAAATTTATGTGTTCTATAAGAGAAACTTATGCAAAATCTACTAGTGAAAAAATATATAGCTATATACATAGTTTTTATTCATTTTTACAAAGAAATAAACATATAGAGATAAATCCTTTTAGCTTTGTGGAAAAACCTATCGTAAGTAGAGATAAGGGTAAAGATGATGTTTTAAGTATTCAAGAAATAAATCAGCTTATAGATTCTCTTTATAAATTAAATGCAAGAGATAGACTTATAATGGTATTTTTAACAACTACAGGATGTATGTTAAATGAACTTGTAGATGTTAAATGGAAGGATTTAATAGTAGATGAAGATGATAACTATTATGTTAGATTAGGTAAAGGTAAAAAAGAAAGAGTAGTAAAATTACATCCATATTGCTTTAAACTTATTGAAGACTATAGATATCATTCAGGATTAAGCGAAATAATATTACCTACTGATGATTTTATATTTACAACACAAAAAAGCAACTCTATAACAGATAGAAATGTCAGAGTAATAGTTCACAAAGCATTCAGTTTGGCAGGGCTTGAAAATTATTCTGCAAAAGATTTAAGACATTCTTATGCTGCTATAAGTTTATTGCTTGGAGCAGATAAAGAAGAAATACAAAAACAACTTGGCTGGAGTGATAAATACTACGCAATAAGATATAAAAATGTAATAGATTTTGTTGATAGTGAAAGTATAGATTATATGATGCAAAAAGATAATATGAATATAAATAAAAAATAATAATAAATTAAAAAAAGCTAATAATAAATTAAGAAATGAGTTATGTATAAAGGATATATTACAATAAATTAGAACAAATTAAAAAAAACTATTGTTATAGTTCGTTAAATTATATATAATTATGATGTTGAAAAGAAATAGATTAAGGACGGTGTGCAAATATGGATAATAAATATAGTACATACTCAAACCCTCTTACTGAAAGATACTGCAGTAAAGATATGAGTTATATATTCTCTCCACAATTTAAATTCTCTACTTGGAGAAAATTATGGATAGCTCTAGCAGAGGGTGAAAAAGAACTTGGAATAAATATAACAGATGAACAAATAGAAGAATTAAAAGCTCACGTAAATGATATAAACTTCGATGATGCTAAAAGAATAGAAAGAGAAGTAAGACACGACGTTATGAGTCACGTTCAAGCTTATGGTCTTCAATGTCCAAAAGCAAAAGGAATAATACATTTAGGTGCTACTTCAGCTTACGTTGGAGATAATACAGATGTAATACAAATGAACGAAGCTTTAAAATTAATAAGAATTAAATTAGTAAACTTAATAAATAATTTAAAACAATTCGCTCTAAAAAATAAAGATATAGCTACTTTAGGATTTACTCATTTCCAAGCTGCTCAGCTTACAACAGTTGGAAAAAGAGCAACTTTATGGGCTCAAGACTTAATAATAGATTTAGAAGACTTAAACTACAGATTAGAAAATATGAAACTTAGAGGGGTTAAAGGTACAACTGGTACTCAGGCTAGTTTCGTGGCTCTATTTGAAGGTGACAATGCTAAAATAAAACAATTAGATAAAATAGTATGTAATAAAATGGGATTTGAATCTTCTTATGCTGTAAGTGGACAAACATACACTAGAAAATTAGATTCTCAAGTTTTAAACGTATTAGCAGGAATAGCTCAAAGTATGCATAAAATGACTAATGATATAAGATTACTTCAACATCTTAAAGAATTAGAAGAACCATTTGAAAAGAAACAAATAGGTTCATCTGCAATGGCATATAAGAGAAATCCTATGAGAAGTGAAAGAATATCATCACTTTCTAAATTTATAATAGCAGAATCTATTTCACCAGCTATGGTAGAAGCTACTCAATGGTTAGAAAGAAGTTTAGATGACTCTGCAAACAAGAGACTTTCAATACCACAAGCATTTATGGCAGCTGATGCTATACTTGAAATAGGTATAAATGTAACTGATGGCCTTGTAGTTTATGAAAGTATGATAAATAAACATATAAATGAAGAACTACCATTTATGGCAACTGAAAATATATTAATGGAAGCTGTAAAAAGAGGTGGAGATAGACAAGAATTACATGAAGAAATAAGAGAATTATCTATGAAGGCAGCTTATAGAGTTAAACATGAAGGTTTAAACAACAACTTAATAGATTTAATATTAGAATCTGATAAATTCAATATGTTAAAAAGAGAAGAAATATCAGATATATTAGACCCTATGAAATTTGTTGGTAGAGCTCCAGAGCAAGTAGTAGAATTCGTAGAAGAATATTTAGATCCAGCTATAGAACCATTTAAAGAATATCTTGGAAATGTAGATGTAGATTTAAAAGTTTAATTTATTTGAATGATAAATATTGTACTTAGACTCCTAGAAAATTGATATTTCTAGGAGTTTTATGTATGTTCAATTTAAAAATATAATAAAATTAAAAATATTAATAAAAATAGACTAAAAATATTGTACTAAAAATAAGTTTAGTGTAAAATATACAAAGACAGTAGAAAATCTTTAATTGAATTAAAAAGGGAGATTTTTTAGCACATAAATTTACATTACATATGCTTTATAGATTTAAATTAATGTAATTTTTAGTGTGTAATAAAATAACAACAATCTGAGGTGATCAAATGAAATGTATAGTGACAGATACGATAAGCTTTTTATCAAACACATTTCCTAAAATTTATTCTAGTTTATATTTAAACTATTTAAAACAGTATTCTGGATTATATGATGTTAACAAAACTCAATTAAGAGCTTTAGTATTTATGAAAAATTACGGTGAGATAAGTATGACAGAATTGTGTGCAAAGTTAAATATAGAAAAAGGGAGTTTAACTAGCATGATCGATGATTTAAGTAAAAAGGGATATGTTTACAGGGAAAAAAATCTTAAAGACAGAAGAAAATATATGATAGTTATAACTGAAGAAGGTAAAAAAATAGCTGCTGATTTTACGGAAAAATTAAGCAACGATTTAGAAGCAAAATTCTTCAAGCTAGACACTGATGAAAGAGAAAAATATTTAGAAGCTATAGAGACTTTAGCAACTTTAGTAAATAAAAGTGAATTAAGCTAATTAAAAAAGGGGATATAAGATTATCCCCTTTTTATAAAAAGCTTTTCAAAATCAATTTTTAAATTAATTAAGCATTAGCCATAGCAGTTTTGTATGCTTTTAATCCTTCTGCTAATAATTTACCAGCAACTTTTAAGTCTTCTTCTTTTAATATGTAAGCAAGTCTTATTTCATCGCGTCCAAGACCTGGAGTAGCATAGAATCCTTCAGCTGGAGTAGCCATAACTGTAGCACCATCCATACGGAATTCTTGTAACATCCATTTTACAAAATCTTCAGCATTATCAACAGGTAGTTTAGCAACTATATAGAAAGCACCCATTGGTTTTTCACATATAACGCCATCAACTTTCATTAATTCATTATATAATGTATCTCTTCTCTTACAGTATTCTTCATTTACAGCTTTTAAGTAAGAAGCAGGTGTTTCATTAAATAATGCAGCAGCACCTAATTGTTCTAATGTAGCTATGCAAAGTCTACCTTGGCACAATTTCATTATTTCACCCATTAATTCAGCATTTTTACAAGCTATAGAACCTATTCTAGCACCGCAAGCACTATATCTTTTAGATACTGAGTCTATTATTACACATCTATCTTCGATTTCTTTTACATTACCGAAGCTAGTGTATTGAAGTCCTTCATATATAAATTCTCTATAAACTTCATCAGCAACTAACCATAAGTCATGTTCTTTAACTATTTCAGCTAGCATATAAACTTCTTCTTTAGTATAAACACAACCAGTTGGGTTACCTGGGTTAGATACTAATATAGCTTTAGTTTTATCATCTATTTGAGCTACGATTTCTTCTTTTGGAGGAAGGTGGAAACCGTTTTCTGCTTTAGTAGTTATAGGTTTAACTTCCATATTTATAGATTGTCCAAAACCATTATAGTTAGTATAGAAAGGTTCTGGTATTAATATATTATCCCCTGGGTCACACATAGCCATAAATGTGAATAATAAACCTTCACTACCACCATTAGTTACTATAAAATCATCTTTACTAAAGTGCATATCATAAGTTTCATAGTATTTTTGTAAAGCTTCTATTAATTCAGGAATACCTTGAGATCCAGCATATTCAAGAACTGGTTCATTAAAGTTTTTAACTGCATTAAAGAAACATTCTGGAGTTTTTATATCAGGTTGCCCTATATTTAAATGATAAACTTTAACACCGTCAGCTTTTGCTTGAGCAGCAAATGGTGCAAGTTTTCTTATTGGAGAAGCTTGCATAGATTTTAATCTTTTAGAAAATTTCATTGAAGAATACCCCCTTGTATTTTAAAAATATAATTAGATTTATATATTTTAATCTATTAATATATTAGCATAAATTGGAAGAAAAATCATTATTTTAGACAAAGTAAAAATCGCATTATACGACATAAATGATTAACTAAGTACAAAAATAAAAAGAAATTTTAATAAATTGTTAAATAGAGATGCAAATATGAAAGTGACTAATTATTTGGATTTTGTGTAAAAAATTGAAAATATATATAAATTATATTTATTTTTACTTTTTGATATTATATATTATATAAATATATCTATAAAAATTTAAATATATACAAAAATAAAATTTTTAACTATATATTTTTAATTATAAAAATATATAGTTAAAAACTCTTAATTATAGGTATAATAAAAAAGAGTAAATATTTAATAATAAATGTATTAATTAAACAGAAAAGGAGAATATAATGAAATTTATATCATGGAATGTTAATGGAATAAGAGCATGTGTTACAAAAGGCTTTTTAGACTTCTTTAATGAGGTTGATGCAGATATATTTTGTTTACAAGAAACTAAGCTACAAGAAGGGCAAATAGAACTAGATTTACCAGGATATCATCAATATTGGAACTATGCAGAAAAGAAAGGATATTCAGGAACAGCTATTTTTACAAAACAAGAACCTATTTCTGTAAATTATGGAATTCAAATAGAAGAGCATGACAAAGAAGGCAGGGTTATAACTCTAGAATTTGATAACTTTTATTTTGTAACAGTATATACACCTAATTCTCAAAGTGAATTAAAAAGATTAGATTATAGAATGAAGTGGGAAGATGATTTTAGAAAATATCTACTAAAGTTAAATTCAAAAAAAGGTGTTATAGTTTGTGGAGATTTAAATGTAGCTCATAAAGAAATAGATTTAAAAAATCCAAAGACAAATAGAAAAAATGCAGGATTTACAGATCAAGAGAGAGAGAAGTTTACAGAGTTATTGGAAAGTGGATTTATAGATACTTATAGACATTTTAATCCAGATAAAGAAGGAATATATTCATGGTGGTCATATAGATTTAAAGCTAGAGAGAAAAATGCTGGATGGAGAATAGATTATTTCTGTGCATCAAAAAATTTAGAAAATAATTTAGTAAGTGCAGACATACATACACAGATTTTAGGTTCAGATCATTGTCCAATAGAACTAGTAGTAAAAGATTTATAGATAAAAAATAAAGAAGCTTAAGCTTCTTTATTTTTTATTGTTATTTGATAGGAATTTATTTTTTCTACCCATATTATAAGCAATATTGATTATTTTTTTATCTTCTTTAGAAAGTTCTCTTTTTAATATTGTTTTAAACTCAGCAAATAAATTATCATAATCTATTTTTAGTCTTTGTTTTTGCTTTTCTTTTTTAGAAAGATTATAAGTATATGTTTCAGCTTTAATATTTTTATTGTTTATCTTTTGAAAAACCAAAGCTGTATAATATGCATCATTTAAAGCATTGTGATATTGTTTATCTTGTTCTAGTTGTAATATTGAAATAGCATTTTGTAAACCGATACATTTACCTACAGGATTATTAAAAAATTTTGAAGCATGTTGCTGGATATTTATATACATAGTAGGAACGTTTTCTAGGGATAAATTATAAAAGAGTATATTTCTGTGAAGTTCTTTTAAGTCGTTTGTTCCCCAAGTTCCAAATATAGAATTTTTTATACCTATAAATTTTAAGAAATCCTCATAAACTTCTTTAAAAGAAGGTGCATTTTTAAGATTACTATTTGTAATACCAGTCATTTTTTTTACAAATGGATGTATATCTTTATATATTTCAGATTTGATATAACTTGAAAATGTATCTAATATATTTAATTCAGAGTCTAATTTTATAGCTCCAATTTGTATGATTTCAAAGGGACATTTTGCATTTGAAACTGTTTTATTATTAAGCCTATCAAATCCCTGGTTGAATTCTAAATCAAAAATTATATAATTCATAGTAATTTCTCTCCTAATTTGTGTATAGTTGTATAATATATTTCTGTCTGTATTTCAAAATATTGATTCTGATTAAATTAAATATTATCATATTCGATATTATATATAATTTAATTATAGCATTAAATTAATAAAAAAGATGCTATCACTATTAATATATGGAAAAATTAATTTTTGTAGTCATTATAAAATAATTATAAAATAAATAAAAATTGTTGCACAATTTCGTGAAATTTTATATAATAAGTAAAACAATAAATACGAATAAAATATAAAAAAAAAGAAAGAAAATACGGATTTATTTAAAATTTTAGGGGGATTATTTTTTTATGAAAGAACAAATTCATGTAATAGACAAAAGAAAAGTGAGTAATAAAGAATTAAAACAAATACTATTAGAAAACAAAAACATAAAATTTGTATCTCTTATGGGTGTAGACCTTGGTGGAAATGCAACAGATGAAAAAATACCAGTAAGTTTATTATTAGATGATGTAGATGACTTTTTAAAATCAGCTATACAAACTGATGGTTCAAGTGTTGAACTTCATAATATAGCTACTTTAAATAATGCAAAAGTAGATTTAATGCCAGATCAAGATTGTAAATGGTATATAGATTATAACTTAGAAAATATAGATCCAGAAACAGGTCTTGCTGTAGGAACACTTAAAATACCAGCTCTTTTGATACATGACAACAAAAGAGTAGGATCTAGAGGAATACTTAGAAAAGCTCAATCAAACTTTAAAAAATCATTAATAGGAATATTTGAAGAATATCCTAAAATAATAAATAGCATAGGTGTTGATAGTGTAAATGATATAGAAGATATAGTTTTAACTTCTGCTACTGAATTAGAATTTTGGGTAAATACTCCAGAAGATAAAGCAGATTTAGAACAATTATCTGTATCACAAAGTTTAAAAGAACAATATTGGAAAAGAACTCATGGAATAATAAGAACTTGTTTAGAGCAATCATTAGAAAAATTAGAAAAAATGGGAATATGTCCAGAAATGGCACATAAAGAAGTCGGAGGAATAGCTAGTTCTATAACTAGAGATGGAAAAACTAAACATGCTATGGAGCAACTTGAAATATCTTGGAAATTTGATAATCCAATTCAAGCAGCTGACAACGAAATGGCAGTAAGAGAAGTAGTTGAGGATATATTCACAATAAATGGGCTTGAAGTTACTTTTAAAGCAAAACCAATACAAGGTGTAGCAGGTAGTGGAGGACATACTCACTTTGGTGTAAGTTTAGTACTTAAAGATGGTACATTCAAAAACTTATTTGCACCAAAAGATATGACAAAGGATTACTTAAGTGAAGCTGGTTATGGAGCTTTAATGGGGCTTTTACATAATTATGAAGTTATAAATCCAATAACAACTAATAGTATAGATGGATTTGAAAGACTTGTACCAGGATTTGAAGCTCCAGTTTGTATAGTTACTTCATTAGGACATACTTATGAAACTCCATCAAGAAATAGATCTGTACTTGTAGGGCTTATAAGAGATGCTAAAAAACCTAAATCACTTAGATTTGAACTTAGATCTCCAAATCCACTTTCAAATACATATTTAGTTATGGCAGCTTGTTACCAAGCTATGTTAGATGGTATAAAATTTGCAGCAAAAAGTGGATTAGATACTAAAGCTCTAGAAAAGGAATTATCTAAAGATATTGGGGAAGAAGGATTATATCTAGAAAAAGACAGACGTTATAGAGATGAAAATAATGTATTTGAATATTACAATGATGAAGAAAGAAATGAAAGATTTGGAATGCCCCCAGCTACAGTATACGAAAATATGTTAAATCTTGAAAAATATAAAGAAAAGTTAGAATGCTTAAAAGATGGAAATGTATTTACTGATAGTATAATCGAGTCATTTAAATATGGTTCACTAGATAAATGGAAAAAAGAATTAAGACATAGAATAATCCATGACGATATAGAAGTATTAAGAGGATATGTAAAACTACATAACAAAGAAAATATGGATGCATTAGATGAAGTTAATTGGAATAAAATTTCAGATATAAAATTCAATATAATGAAAGATACTTTAACTAGAAAATCATTATTCACAAGAATAAATGAAGCCATAGATGCAAAAGACTATGAAAAAGTTTCTAGTTTACAATTAGAACTTAGTAAATATATGAAAGAAATAAGACAATTATATTCTGATTATAAAAAGAATATTTATTAAAAATAATTTTAAAGTAAATCTATATTAATTAAAAACTGTTACATAAGCTAATATTAAGCCTATGTAACGGTTTTTTTATGGGAAATTATATATTATAAATAAAAAAAGTTTACTTAATTGTTTATAAAATAATATGAAAAATTAGAAAAAATATTATTAAATAGGATGCGATTTTTTTGAGTAGATATTTTTCAGATTTAAAAAATATATCAAAATCAAATGTGATTATAAGAATTAAAAAAAATAATATTAAGGCATTTAAATTAAAATGCTTTATGCTATTGAAAAAACAAGATATGTGGATTAAAAAGAATATAAAACAAATAAAAATAGAGCATTTATTATATTTGGATAAAATAGGTAAAGCTGAATTTATCGACTTTTTAATATTCTTATTGTTCGTTTTGAAGTAAATATCTTGTAGAAAGTATAATAAAAAATTTAAAAATAATATTATAATACATATGCCCCCACTTATAATACCTAAGGTTTTAATCATGATAAACCTCCTTAAAACTTTCCTATTAATTATATATTTAAAAAGTATTCAAAAAAGTATATTTAAACTTTGAAAATAAGAGTGAATAAAAATTTTGAATTATATGAAATTTTAAATAAATACAAAAATTAAATAAAATTTGAAGGGATTTATATTTTAAATATAGAATAATAAACATAAGTGAATATGCTAATAAAGATTTTTTTATCATTAATAAAATATATTTTTTATCATATTTATAGAATATAGAGATATTTTTAGTTGATATTTAATAATTTTAAGAGTAAAGAGGGGAGTCGATTTTATGAAACGCAGATTAGTTCAAGAAGGTTTAATTTACTGTATTTTACCGGTGATAGCTATCGGTGGTTTTTATAATCAATATCGAGGTATCCCTTGGATGATTTTAGGAGTTGGATTTTTATATACTTTTTATACAAAGAGAAGGGAAGATAGGATTAATTATACTTTTTTAACATTTCTTATATTGTTTAATACATACTATATAATGACAAATAATATAAAAGGTGATATCTTAATTCAATTTAACTTAGGTTTTGTTATATTTATATCTATAGCGATTTTATTATTGGAAGCTATGGATTTTAGTATATGCAAGATTGCTTTCCAAGATATACTTATGATGTTGGGAGAAAGCAAAATGGGAGTTTATAAAGTAAGTAAAAAGAGTAAAGTTGATTTAAATTTGAAAAAATTATCTACAATAATAATACTAGAACTTTTATGTTGTGATTTAATAGGTATCTACTATATAAATATTAAGAATATTACAAATTTAAGCTATATGATAAGTTATGAAATTCTAGTAATAATAATATTTACATTAGTAGAAATGTATCAATTAAGTTTAATAAGAAGTAAGGTTAAGTATATAAAATATAAAAATAAAAAACTTATAAAAGAAAAGGTTGATTTAGGAAAGGTTATTAACTTAGAGCAATATAGATAGCATAAAATAAAGAGATTGAGCTCCAATCTCTTTATTTTATGTCTTAATTTTTAAAGGAGTTCCATCACATAATCTCCTATTTTTTCTGGATTTATATTTTTTTTGACATGGACTAAATTTTCTAACATAAAGTTAATTCTATGTTCTAAGTCTCCATTTACCATAAGATCAAAAATTTCTTGTAATTCGGATTCATTATTGTATACGATTCCAATTCCTTTATCTATTATAAATTTTGAATTTTCAATTTCTTGACCGACTTTCGGTGTTTTTATTATAATAGGGATTTGTGCATTTATAGCTTCAAATAAAGTTGCACCACCAGGTTTGGTAACTAATAAGTCATTATCCCTAAGTAAGTCAGGCATATTAGTAACAAATCCTAAGACTTCTATATTTTTTAGCGGTTTTTTTACTGTTAAATTATTAAAAAGTTTTTCATTTTTACCAGTTACAATAGTTATATGGAGCTTATCTTTAAAATCTTCATTAAAATCATCTAACCATCTTACAAAGTCTTCGCTAAAGTCAAATAGGCCTCTTCCACCACCCATAAGAAGGACATTATATTTTTCATCTTTGAAATAAACCTTATCTTTAATATTAAATCTTTTATCTGTTGGGACACCAGTCACTCTAAATATATCTGGATTTAGCCCTTTTTGAACATATCTATGCTTAATTTCATATGTAGGAACAAAATACATATCTGTATTTGGGAATATCCACTCTAAACTGTCTACAACATCTGTTATAACAGTTATACATGGAATAGGTGTATTTTCTTTTTTTGAATTAAAATCATGAACACATCCAGCAGCTGATGGAAATGTAGAGATTATTAAATCAGGTTTGATTTCTAAAATATATTCAGTTAATTTAGGAGTATATATTTTATAAGTTATATCAAACTTAGAGTTAAAATTTTTCTTAGCGTAATAATAATAATTATAAAGTTCTGGCACATATTTAGTATTTCTTTCATACATTTTAACCATTGGGTTATTTATGCGTGGTATACTGGCGTTTATAAAATTTTGAATTACTACATTATAGTTTGGATTTTTTTCTAGAATATATTCTTTTATAGCGTTTGCTGCACTTACATGGCCAGCACCAAATTGAGCAGTTAATATTAATATAGTCTTATTAATATTACTCAAAATATCACCTCCAATTAAAAATAATACTATTTATAGTATTATACAGTTATATTAAATTTAAATCAAATTCTATAAAAAATATCTACTTAAATTTAAAATTGGTTTACAAAAAAAATAATTTATAAATTTTAATAAAAGGAATAAATAGAAAAAACGCCAATTAAATATAGAGGTGATTTTATGGATGATATAAAGCCTAGCAAAAGTACAAAAATAAGTGAAATAGATTTCAAGGATTTTATAAAAATAATAAGTTTTTCCGCTCTAGGAATATGTATATTTTTTTTCCCTGTAATTATAAATAAGCAATTAATATTTCCTATATTTTTTATAACAGATTTAGTTTATTTAAAATATGAACAATTTGTATATATATGTGTAGTAGTATTTATTGCACTTTTATCTATAAAACAAATAGGGAAGAATGAAAAAGATTTAATTGATAAGATTGATATCACACTGAAATTAGTATCTCTCTTAATTTTAATTATTTTAATAACAAAACATGAATTTATCTTTTTTAAAGATGAGGATTTAGTTCAAATAATGAAAGAGAGTATATTTAAGATTACTATATTACTTCCAATAAGTTCTTTATTTTTACCTTTTTTACTCGATTATGGACTTTTATATTTATTTGATTGTTTTTTTAGCAGATTTACAAAAAGATTTTTTAGAGTAAGTGGAAAAAACATCCTTATATTTTTAATATTTTTCTTTATAGATAGCTTTTTAGGTTTTTATGTAGTTTATAAATTGTATAAAGAAGGCAAACTTAGAAAGAATGAATGTATAAATGCAGTATTAAACTACCCAGTTTTAAATTTTTCACTAGTCATATATATATCAACTCAATTAAAAATAAATTTTATAACTTTAGTAATATGTTATTCATTTATATTCGCAATTACAAATATAATTATATGTAGAATTTATCCTATAAAAAATAAACAAAAAACTTTCTTTGTAAAAAATAAATATAAAGAAAAAAGTTGCAGAAAAAATAAATTTAAGATGGCTATTTCATTGTATTTACAAAATAAAGAAGGAAAAAATATTTTTAAAAATATTTTAAATTATTTTAACGAGGTCATAAATATAGCTTCTAATATAATTCCTATTTTACTTATTTCATTTTTGTTTACAGATATATTGATAAGAAACGATAATATTATAAATACCTTATCGAATTTATATAGTATGTTTTTTGAAAAGTTAAAAATGCCATATTATGATTATATTTCAAAGTCAATTACGTTAGGATTTTTCAATCAAATTTATTCAATAGAAGCATTAAATAATGCAATTACTTTTGTGTCTAGATTGATAATTGCAATAATAATTATTTGTCAAGGTATATCTTTTACAACAAATATAGTTTTTATAAGACTAAATATGCGATTTATAACGTATAAAGATATTTTAGTAGTATATATAGAAAAAATATTAATTATGAGTTTAATTATATTTTTAATTTATTATTTTTATCTGGGATTTTCAGCATAGAGTTTTTAAAAAATACTTTTATTCTCCATTGTAACCAGTTTTTCAAGTTTACATATAATTATAATAAACAAATATATATATGTTTTTAAAGTCTTTATAATTTAAAAATAATTAAATTAGGACTTTGGTAAATTTTTTATCAAAAAGGGGAATGACTTATCATGAGAAAGAAGAAAAAATCTTGTGGCTGCAATACTCAAAACAATTCATGTAATACTAAAAATATGAATTATTGCACAAAAAAAGAAGATGTATACCAAGATAAATGTAGCTGTGTTAAACCATCAGACAAATGTGGTTGTACTAAACCAATGGATAAATATAACTATACTAAGCCAACAGACAAATGCAGTTGCACTAAACCAGTAACTGAATATAACCCAAAAAGTTGTATTCCAAATACTAATATAAATTCAATAGATAGCTGTAAACCAACTAAATGTAAACCAAAAATAAAAGAATATACTTGCCCATGTGAAGACTGTGAAATAACATGTGAAGATAAATGTGCTGATTTAGCTCAAAGAGCAGAAGAATTATTCAATAAAGCTATGAAATACGAAGAAAAAGCTAAATGTGCACTTAAAGAAGCTAAAGAATTAGAACAAAATGCAAAATGTTTATCACAAAAATCATGTAATTTAATGCAAAATGCAAAAGAAGCAGATAAAGGTTCTAAAAATGCAACTTGTTCAGCTCAAGAATTAATGAATAAAGCAGAAGAATTATGTTGCAAAGCTAAATGTTTATATAAAGAAGCTAAAGAATTAGAACAAGAAGCTGCAGAAAATTGCCAAAATGCAAAATGTGCTTATGAAAAAGCTGAAAATTATAATGCACAAGCAAAATATTTATATAACCAAACTCTAAAATATGAGCAAAAAACTTTAGAGTGTTATAAAGATGCTGAAGAAAAAATAAAAGAAATGGGATCTAAATCTAAAAAATGTGAAGATCTTATAAATAAATGTAACTCTAAATTAAACAACAGTATGACTAGTTGTGTTCAACCAGAACAAACTAAAAAATCATGTGGATGCAATATATATGATAAAAAACCAGTAAACAACTGTGGATGTACTTCTAAAGCAGAAACTTACGGATGCCAAAGTTGTGAAGAAGAAATTATTCAAGTGGTTCCAGAACAACAACAAAACACAACACAAAGTAATAATTGTGGTTGTATGTGTGAAACAGAATATGAATATAGCTATGTAAATCCAATGTATGATATGACTCCTATGCAATATATGGGTAATATGTCAAATCAATATATGACTATGGAAACTCCTTATATAATGCCATTTGATGATGGAGATAGTATGAATGATATGTGGAATAACTACTATATGTATATTCAAAAAATGATACAATCAATGAACGACTAATTAAAGAAAAAAATTTTAAGATTTGATAAATAAAATTAGATAGCCTTTTAGAAATATATGTTTTTAAAGGATATTAGAAATAAATATTTATATCATAAGAAAAAAGGGGGATAATATCCCCCTTAAATTATTTAAAAATTTACTTAAAGGTTTTATCAACCTTCTATTTTTATATTATTTTTAGGCAATTCAACAGTGAAGGAAGAACCCTCACCTAATAAACTTTTTACTCGTATTGTACCATCGCATAAGTCTACGATACGTTTTACAAGAGGAAGACCCAAACCATTTCCATTGCTTGAATGTGATTTGTCTTCTTGATAGAATTTATCGAAAATATGATTTAAACTTTCAGCTTTCATTCCAATACCGTTATCAGTGATTTTTACAGTAGCGGTATCTTCTGTGTCCATAAGTTGTATGGAAATTTTGCCGCCATCGTTTGTAAATTTTATAGCATTTGAAAGAAGGTTAATCCAAACTTGTTGAAGTAATTCTTCATTACTATAAATTTGCACTTCGTCTAAATCAATATCTATATCCAAGTTTTTCTGTGCTAAATCTCTTTGCAAGATTAAAACAGAATGTCTAAGCTGTTCATCTAAATAAAATGATGTTTTATCTGTTATAATACCTTGTGTTTCAAGCTTTGTAAGTTTTAGAATATTACTAGTTAAATTAGATATTCTAGAGGTTTCACTTATTATGATATCTAAATATTCATCTTTTTCCTCTTTTGAAAGAGTATCGTCTTTTAATAAATTAGAAAAACCTTGTATAGTTGCAATAGGTGTTTTTATTTCATGGGATACATTGCTTATAAAATCATTTCTAAGTGTTTCTATACTATTTAGTTCCCTTACCATAACGTTAAATTTAGCTGTCAGTGAGCCTAGTTCAAAGTCATTTGGTATAGGAAGCTGTATTTTGAAGTTACCTTTTGAAACTTCTCCCGTAGCATAATTTAAACTTCTAATAGGCATTAAAAACTTCTTACTAAACATAGTTATAATAATTGATATGAAAAGTAATGTAGAAGAAATAGCCGTCAAGCTGTTTATCATAATGTAAAAAAATAAATTATTCTTTGGTTTATTTGAAATTACTACGTATTTGTTTTCGACTTTTACAATAGTAGTAACCTCATGAAATAATGAGTTTTCACAGTAAATAATATTGCTATTTTGAGTTTTATCTGAAGTTTTGTAATTAGATATATCATCTAGTACAGTTAACTCGTACTCGTTAGTAAAATCAATAGAGATGATTTTCTCTAGAGGAAAATCAGTTTCATTATGTAATAATAAAATATTTTGAGCTATTTTAGTTTGATTTTGCTTCATTGTATTTTCTATACTATTGCCATAAAACAAATAAGACAATACAAGTGAAAAACAGCCAGAAAATGTTGCAATTAAAATGATAAATAGGATAAATCTGGTCTGTAAATTCCTTATCATGATTTAATCACCGCTTTATATCCAAGACCTCTTACTGTTACAATTTCAAAGTCATTAGAATCTCTATATCGTTCTCTAATTCTTTTTATATGTACATCGACAGTTCTTTCATCTGCCATGCTTTCCATTCCCCAAATTTCATCTAATAATTGTCTACGTGTAAATATAGTATCAGGTGATGATACTAATTTAAATAAAAGGTAAAATTCTTTTTTTGGTAGAGTATTACATTCACCATTAGAAGTTACAGATAGTGAATTATAATCTAAAACTGTATTTCCTATAGTTATTTTATGATCATTTACTATTTTTGAACGTCTAAGAATTGCTCCTATCCTTAGAATTAATTCTTCAAAATCGATAGGTTTTACCATATAATCATCTGCACCTATTGAAAATCCTTTTTTCTTATCTTCAAGTTGTTCTTTTGCAGTTACTATTATTATAGGAGTTTCACAGTGACCATCTCTTAATGTCTCTGTAAATTCATAGCCATCCATATTAGGCATCATTATATCGCATATTATTAAATCTATATGTGTAGTATCTAAAACATCAAGACCGACTTCGCCATCTTCGGCTTCAAAGGTAGAATATCCATTTTGTTTTAGAGTAGCACAAATAAGTTTTCTCATATTTTTATTGTCTTCTATTACTAATATATTAAACATTTAAAGCACCTCAAATTTTTTTATCTTAAGTATAAATTAATATCAAGTAAATTATACTATAAAATTATAAATAAAAAATATGAACTTAATGTAAAATTTAGAGTAAATATTAGGAATTCACATTTTATTAATATATGTACTTTATAATAACTATAAAATATATTAAAATAATATTATTATGTCTAAAATTGTTGAGGTATAGAATTTAGGAGGCATTATGTTACAACTAAAAAATATTTATAAAAGTTACATAACAGGTGGAAGCAGGCAAATTGCTTTAGATGGAATAAACTTAAAGTTTAGAGAAAGCGAGTTTGTAACAGTATTAGGTCCTAGTGGCTCAGGAAAAACAACGTTTTTAAATATAATAGGGGGATTAGAGCGTTGTGATAAAGGAGATTTAATTATAAATGGAAAATCCACAAAAGAATTTACTGATTCTAATTGGGATTTTTATAGAAATAATAATATCGGTTTTATTTTCAAAAATTACAATTTAATACCTCATTTAAGTATATTAGAAAATGTTACAATTGCTGTATCATTCAATGGATTGTCTAAAAAAGAAAAACAAGAAAAAGCAATAGAAGCGTTAAATAGAGTAGGTATAAAAGACTATATGAGAAAGACATCTCAATATTTGACTAAAGATGAAATGCAAAGAGTAGCAATTGCCAGAGCTCTTGTAAACAATCCAAAGATTATACTTGCAGATGAGCCTACAGGAAATTTAGATAGTAAATCTACTATAGAAATAATGAATTTGATAAAAGAAATATTTAAAGATAAACTAGTGATTTTAATAACTCAAAATCCAGGTATTGCAAAAAGATATGCTACTAGAATGATTACTTTTAGAGATGGAGAAGTAATAGAGGATACAAATCCATTAAAAGAAGATTTACACCAAAAGGAAATAGATCTAAAAAGAACACATATGAAAATTTCTATGGCTATTAAATTAGCTATAAGGGATATATCTAATAAAAAACTCCGAATGTTTTTTTATGTATTAATATCTAGCATTGGAATTATGGGAATAGCACTTATAGTAGCTTTACTTCAAGGTTTTAATAAGCAAATAAGTGGTTATGAAAATGATACTTTGGCAAACTATCCCATAGTTATAAATAAAGTATATACTAATTACAGCATTCACAATACATCACAAAATTCAAAACAAAATCAAAATGATCTGAAAAACTCAAAATTAAATACTAAAAATGATATTATTTATTCATATAATTCAAGTCAAAATAGTACGGAACATATAAACCAAGTAAATAAAGATTATATAGATTATATAAAGCAAATGGATAAAGATTTGGTATCAGAGATATCTTATGAGAGCCAAATTAATATGAATATACTTAGAGAAGATGAAGATGGGAAAGTTTCAATATTAGATACATCAACTATTAATTTATCATCATATCCTAAAGACTATGGACAAGAAACTTATTTAGAAAAAAATTATGAATTATTATATGGATATTATCCTACAAATAAAAATGAGGTTGTTTTAATTGTTGATGAAAAAAATAGATTAGATACAAATATTTTAAATGCACTTGGAATTGATGTTAAAAAGAATAAAGAAATAAAATTTGATGATTTAATCGGAAAAGAGTACAAGATTATTTTAAATGATGAATTTTATAAAAAGCAAAATGGACATTTTTATGTAGATAGCAGTGAGAAGAATTTAAAAAAACTTTATAACTCAAAAAATACTATAACAATAAGTATAACAGCAATACTTAGAGCAAAAGAAGATAGTAATTTATCTAATTTGCCAGAAGGGATATCATATAGCAATGAATTATGTAATTATTATATTGATGATTGCAAAAAATCAGATATAGTAAAATCACAACAAGACTCAAATTATAATGTCATAACAGGACAAACTTTAAAAAATAGTAAAAATAAAGAAGACGAAATATTTGAGATTTCAGGAATAAATATATTAAATAATGTAAATCAATCAACAACAAAAAATCAAATGTTAAGTTCACTTGGTGCATCTTTATTGCCATCGTCTATAACTATTTATCCTAAAGATTTTGAAAGTAAAAGCGATATAATAGAGTATTTAGATAACTATAACAAAGATAAAAATGAAGATGAAAAAATATTATATAAAGATACATCTACTACAATTAATAAATTATCGACTAATATTATGAAGGGAATAACTATAGTTTTAGTAGTATTTGCAACGTTGATATTTTTTATATCTTTAATAACGATATTTATATTGACTTATGCATCAGTATTAGAAAGAAAAACTGAAGTTTGCATACTTAGAGTTTTAGGTGGAAAGAAAAGAGATATAGTTAGATTATTTAATACGGAAAATGTAATAATCGGATTTTTAGCAGGAATTTTAGGCGTATTTTTGGCATATACATTTATAGTTCCTATGAATTATGGATTAGAAAAAATAACGGATTTATCTAATGTCGCTATTTTAAAAGTAGAAAATGCAATTGTTGTAATCGCAATAAGTGTAATACTAACATTTATAGGAGGATTTATACCTGCTAAGATAGCAGCAAGAAAAGACCCTGTAGAGTTTTTAAAAAATCAAAATTAGATAAGAAAGGCGACTTTGAAATTAAAAGTCGTCTTTTTAAATTTACACTCCAAAATGATATTTATTTTAAATTATCTATAATATTAAATGCTTCTATTATTCTAGATAAATACTTTGGTGATGGCAATCTAAATCGTACAGAGTTTTTATCTACTGATTCGAAAGAAGCACAAGAGATAACACCTATTTTTAATTTTGCAAATTCTTTTTCTAAGTCAATATCTTTATTTTTATGAGTTACCATCATTATAGATACAGTGGTGCCGTTGTCGCATATATTTAAGTTTTTATACTCCTTTATAAGTTGAGATTTCATTTCTGAATTAATTTTTCTCATTTTTTCTAAAAAATCATGATCACTTACAACTTTAGAGGCGATGACTCTAGTTATAGAAGACATTTCATAAGGTGTATTTATATTTTTCATTGCTTTAGTTAAATCTTCGTTTTGGATTATATATCCGCCACGAAGACCAGCAAGACCATAAGCTTTAGAGAATGTTTTTGTAACTATTAAATTTTCATATTTTGGAACCAAGTTTACGGCAGAGTTATTTTCATTCATATAGTCACCGTAAGCCTCATCTACTATGACAACAATGTTTTTATCTAAGGCTACTTTTAAGACTTTTTCAATTGCTTCTAGAGGGATTATTTGTCCAGTAGGATTATTGGGATTATCTAAATATATAAGTTTTAAATCATCATTTATTAAATCTATAAATTCAGAAGCTATAAATTTATAGTTATTTTCAGGTTTTAATTTATAAGATTCGAAAATACCACCAGACATAGTAACATCCATTTTGTACTCTGGAAATTGAGGCGCTAAACCTAAAACTTTATCATTATTTTCGATAAATAATTTGTTTATTAAAAATAATGCACCTATAGAGCCATCACATAAAACGATATTATCATAGTTTATTTCAGTATCTGTGTATTTCTTCCAAAAATCAATTATAGATTTCTTTACAGTAAGTGAATGAGGGTAGTCTTTCATAATAGTATAATCGATTGAATTAAATGCTTCTATTGCATAATCAGAAAAAGAAACTGTATTTATACCTTCAGCACAGTCGATATCTATATTTTGAAAAGCGTCTTCACCTTCAATTGAATAAGATTCTTTTATATTTGATGCAATTGACTTTTTTATTTTATATTCCATAAATTTCACCCCTTATTTTAAATTAGGCCTAATAAAATTATTAGGCCTAAGCTATATTACTTATTAAATTGTTTGCTAGAATTTTTACCATCCATTTATTACAGATAAAGCTTCATCTGATATTTTACCATCTATTAAATCTTTTATAGATTGTTCTATTATTTCTATTGATTTATCCATTTGTTCATAAGTTATAACAAGTGGTGGTTGTACTCTTAAAGTAGATTCTCCAAGAGATATTAAAACTAAACCATTTAGTTGACATTCATAGATTATTTTAGTAGTAGTATTTTTATCACATAAATCTACACCTATTGATAACCCAAGTCCACGAACATCTTTTATTATTTCAGGATATTTCTTTTGAAGTTCTAAGAATTTATTTTTAAAGTATTCACCTTTTACTCTTGATTGTTCTACTAAATCTTCTCTTTCAAATATTTCTAACATTTTTAAAGCTGCAGCACAAACTGTTGAGTTACCAGACATTGTAAATAAGTGGGCTGGAGCATCTAAGCTGTCCATTATTTCAGATTTACCCATTACAATACCCATTGGAAGTCCTCCACCTGAAGATTTACCCATTACTATTAAATCAGGTTCAACATCGAAGTTTTCTATAGCAAAGAATTTACCACTTCTTCCCCAAGCTTGTTGTATTTCATCAACTACGAATAATATGCCATGCTTCTTACATAGTTCATGCAAAGCTTGTACATATTTTTTTGGAGGCACTATTATACCAGCATCGCCTGCTATAGGTTCAAAGAATATAGCAGCAACTTCTTCTGGTGGTAAATATAAACTAAACGCAGTTTCTATTTCTTTTAAACATTCTAAGTTACATGATTCTTCACATTTTCCATACGGACATCTAATACAAACTGGATAATTAAAGTGATGAACATCTGGAATCATAGCACCCATTTTTCTTCTCATATTTAAACTTATTGCAGATATAGATATAGCACCGAAAGTACTACCATGATAAGCTCCATTGAAAGATATTATTTTATTTCTTCCAGTATAACCTTTAACCAATTTGATAGCAGCATCTATAGATTCAGAACCAGTAGTTGAGAATAGAACTTTTTTATTGTTGTCCCCTGGATATAGTTCTATTAATTTCTCAGCATATTCAACAGGTTCTTTACAAGAGAAGTAAACTATTGAAAATTGAGCTAATTTAGCCATTTGTTCTCTAACAGCATCTGCAACTTCTTCATTACCATGTCCTATATTAGCTGAAGATGCACTTGCTAATAAGTCTATATATTCCTTTCCTTCATAATCGTAAAGAAGAGCTCCTTTACCAGATTTAAATGCTATTGGGCAGTATGGCAGTTTTTGAGTTTTTGCTAAAACTTCTGACTCTCTAGCACATATTTCTTTACTTGTAGATAATCTTTCTTTATTTGTTGATAATGAACTCATGTTAATCCCCCCTGATTTAAAAATGATATATAATTTCAATATATAATTTATTTACATTATAAAATTTTATATAATGCAAAGATTTTTTTATTTTGAAATTTTCTGAAAAAACTAATTTAAAAAGTTTTTTCAGAAAATTTATATATATTATTAATAATAAGACTTAAATTAAAGAAAATCAATGTAAATAGACAAAAATATTTACTTTTTTTAACAAAAAATTTTGCTATATTAAAACAAATATGCGCTATATTAGAAAAAAATAATCATTTGAAATGTATAATAAGTGTTATCTCAATAGTTCACCCTCGATTGATTTATATACACTTTGCATAAGCAAGTTGAAGTTTTGTGTACTTTTAAAGTAATTTTCAACTAATGGATTTTGAAATACTCTTGAATATTCTTTGTCTAATTGAGACACTCTTTTATTTGCTTCATCTATTTTATATCTAGTGTATATTTTGTCTTTTTTACTTAAGTAATTATCTAGCTGTTTTTTTATATTTTTATTTTTTTCGATTTCTCTTTTATATTTATTCATAGTTTGGAATTCATCAGTTGTTTTTATAAGTTTAGCCAACTCTTGGGCTTTTTGATTTATATTCATAAAAAAATCCTCCCTTGTATATATATTATGATTAAAAAAAGGCAAATTGTAATAATATATTATAGACTTATATATTTATTAAACTAAAAATCTATAATATATTTATATAAAAACAAAAGAGGATGTAGAACTTAATATTTAATTGTTTAGAGAAGTTAAATCATTTAAAAAGACTTCGAAAAATACACCATCATTAGGATCGATATCATACTTGCTAGTGTATTCTATACATTTAAATATAAAATCAGAAGCTATTTTTATTGAATCTTTAAAATCGTGCCCATTAGTTATAAGACCTGAAATTATAGATGTAAAAATATCGCCTGTACCGCTATATGATTTATTGTTATACTTTAGGGAATAAGATAAATACTCATCGTTTTCTTTATCATAACCTAAATTTATTATATTACCATCTATTAAAATTCCAGTTATTATAACCTTTTTAGGTCCTAAAGCAGAGATTTCCTTTGCCAAATCTAAAGTCTCTTCTAATGTGTAATTAGTATGGTATTTATTATTTGTCAAAAGACAAGCTTCTGTTAAGTTAGGAGTTACTAAATCAGAAATTTTAACTAAATCTTTTATTTTATTGCAGATTTCATCATTAAAAGTTTGATAATAATCCCCACCATCGCCCATAACAGGATCGACAATTACATAGGCATTATCATTGCTTTTTATAAAATCACGAACGATGTCTATTTGATCTATAGAACCTAAAAAACCACTGTATATAGTATCAAAACTTACATCTAATTCTTTCCAAGCTCTGTTGTATTCTTGCATATAAGATGTAAAATCTAAATATGTAAATTTAGGATATCCAGTTTGACTAGATAGTATTGCTGTTGGATAAGGACAGCATTGTGTTTTTAATGCTGATAATATTGGAATAGCAACAGTAAGAGAACACTTTCCAATCCCAGACATATCATTTATTGCAGCTACTTTTTTTAGCATATGTTTTCCTCCGTTAGTTAAAAATTGCATAAGTATATTTTACTATTAAATTGTATTTTATGAAAATACTTATTTTTTAAATTTATAAAATTAAATTTGTAATAATACAATTATAAACTTTGTTAAAAAACAGAAATTATAATTGAAAAATATGTAAAGTATTTGAAATAATTATTTGTTTAATATTTTGGATATACTAATAAAAATTATAATAAATAACAAAATAAAATGGAGGTGAAGTATTTTGATAGAATATAAGAAAATCTACAGGATTTTTCTTGTAATAACTTTATTTACAGTAGGAATGAATTCTATAGAGAATAATTATATATATGCACAAGATAAGAATATATATCAAAATGAATTAGAAGCTGATAATCAAAATAAACAAAAAAATACAGGTACGAAAAATAAGGCAAATGACAAAACAAATAACGAAAAAACAAAACAAGATGAAAAGAATTCAAATACAAGACAAGACAAAATAAATAATCAAAATATAGATGCAGAAGATGGGTATAAGAAAAATAAAAGTATGAATGAAGAACAAGATATCAGTAAACAATATGAAGTTTATTTGAAAAATTTATTTGATTATAGAAATAAAGCGATTATGGATCATAATGAAGAAATACTAAAAAAAATATATGATACAGACATAAAATTTGGATTATGGGCATATGAACATGAAATGAAAAAAATGCAGTATCTAAAAAACTGGTCAGATAAACAAGGAGTAGTATTTGATGAAATTGATGCAAAAGTAAAAATAAATAAAATGAGAGAAAGAGAGAAAAACCTATATGGAATAATATGTACAGTTTGTACAAAATACAAATACTACTATGAAAATCAACCAGATATAAAAAATGAGTTTCAAATAGGGACTCAACATTACTTACATGTTAGGGTTGAAGATGACAGATATGTAATAACAAAAGAATGGTATACAGATCCATTTGCTGATTCTTTGAATTTAGAACATATAAATTCAAAAGAAATCAAAAGTTATATATTATCTCAAGGACAAGTTCAATTTGACTTAAGCGATAGACAAAAAAAGGCTGTTGATTATGCTCATAAATACTGTGGAGCAGCTACAAATGTAGATGACAAAATCTATCTTATAAATCCAAATTACAAAGACTTTAACTCTGATGGAGGAGATTGTGCAAACTTTGCATCACAAATAATGTATGAAAGTGGAACTTTTTCAAAAAATCCAACTTGGAATTATGAAAATGGAGCAGCGACAAAAGCGTGGGTAAATGCTCAAGGATTTAAAAACTATCTAGTATATAGCGGAAGAGGATATTACTTAGCAAAAGGTAGTTATGAAGAAGTATACAAAGAAGCTTATAAATTGAGACCTGGGGATATTGTTGGATATGAAAAAAACGGAAGAATAACACATGTATCTACAGTAACAGGACTAGATTCTAGAGGATACCCATTAGTAACTTGTCATAATACAGATAGATTACTCGTACCTTGGGATTTAGGTTGGAGTGATAAAAAAATAGGATTTCATTTAATTAAAGTTAATTATTAAAATAATATTAGATTTTGAGAATTATAAACTCGAATTTTGCATGTGATTTGAATAAATATTTTACAATAAATAAGAATTTATTTATAAAATGTATAAAATTAAATTTAATTGACAAATATAATTATATATGATAAATTAAGTATAAGGCTATTTTGATAGCCAATTAAGTGTGTTTTTAGGAGGATTTATTAATGAAAACAGGTGTAGTAAAATGGTTTAACAACGAAAAAGGATTTGGATTCATATCTGTAGAAGGTGAAGGAGATGTTTTCGTACATTTCTCAGCTATACAATGTGATGGATACAAATCATTAGAAGAAGGACAAAATGTAGAATTCGACGTAGTTGAAGGAGCTAAAGGTCCTCAAGCTGCTAACGTAGTAAGATTATAATTAGGATTATAATGAAAATTCATATATATTAGTAACGCTAGTGATATGTGAGAAAAAGGCCACTTATGTGGCTTTTTTTGTGCATAAATTTATATGCAAATACATACATATCTATGTTAAAATAAGATGAGATAGATTTTTTGTAAATTATTATGGAGGTGTAATATAGACATGAATATATTATTTTTTCTAACACCAAAAAGTGAAGTAGCATATATAACAGAGGACTTTACGATTAGACAGACACTAGAAAAAATGGAACATCATAGATATTCATCTATCCCTATATTAACAAAAGATGGGAAATATGTGGGGACAATAACAGAAGGGGATTTACTTTGGACATTAAAAGATTTAATAGAAAAAAAAGAAATAAGTTTAAAAGATATAGATGTTATGCCTGTTATAGATGTGCCTAGAAGAAAGAACAATACTCCAGTGCCTATAAGTGCAAATATGGAGTTATTAGTATCAAAAGCTATTACTCAAAACTTTGTTCCAGTAATAGATGATACAGAAACTTTTATAGGAATGGTTAAAAGAAGAACTATTGTGGAATATTGTTACGAAAAGATGAAAAAATAAAAAAAATTTATATAAAATAAGTTTTTATATACCGATAGATATACTAACTGTTATAATCTAATTATAGGAGTGTTAAAAATTCCCAAAAGGAGGTATATTTATGAGAGAAGATTCTTTAGACTTTGACAAATTAGGTATTCATTTAGACAAAACAGATATAAAAATACTAAAATTACTGGCTAATGATAGCAGAATATCATATGCAGAAATTGCGAGAGAAGTGCACTTATCACGTATGGCAGTAAGAGAAAGAGTAATGAAAATGGTTGAGGAAGGTGTAGTTGAAAGATTTACTGTTCAACTAGATTCTAAAAAAGTTGGTTTAAATACTCCTGTATTTCTACAAGTAGAAGCTGCACCAAGTAAATTAGATGATGTTGCCAATGAGCTTGCAAAACACCCAAAAATAGAAAGTGTTTGTGCAATGACTGGTAAAAACGAATTATATGCTAATGCATTTGTTAAAGATGTTGAAAGCTTACAACAATTTGTTTTTGAGGAAATATATAAAATTGATGGTGTAGTTAAAGTAGAATATAATATAATTACTAAAAAATATAAAAGTAGAAGATTATTTACATAAAATTAAATTTTAGTGCTTTAGTATTTAAAATAGTTAGTTATTTAAATATTCAAAATTATAGTTGATAATAATTTAATGTAAATAAGAACAAAAAAGCTTGTCGCTAAAAATATACGACAAGCTTTTTAGTTTGTAAATTTTTAGATTACATGTAAGATACTATATCACCGAATTTAGCTTTTACTTCATCTAATTTATTTTTGTAAACTTCACCTTGTTTTTGGAACATTAAAGTTTTTTCAACTTTGTCAGCTATTTCTTCATAAGCTGGTATAGAAGGTTCGTTTTTAGCTTCTAATTTTATTAAGTGGTAACCAAATTGAGTTTTAACAGGTTCACTTACATCTCCTACGTTCATAGCGAAAGTAGCTTCTTCGAATTCTGGAACCATTTGTCCTCTACCAAAAGTACCTAAATCTCCACCTTGATCTTTAGATGGGCAAGTAGAATTAGCTCTAGCAGCATCTTCGAAAGTAACGTCTCCAGCTTTTATTTGAGCTAATATTTCGTTAGCTTTTTCTTCTGAATCTACTAATATATGTTTTGCATTAGCAGTTTCTGGGTTAGAGAAATTAGTTTTGTTAGCTTCATAGAAAGCTTGTTTTTCTTCATCAGTTAATTTTACGCTAGTTAATATTTGGTTTATTACATATTGTTTTAATACGTTTTTTTCTATTTCAGCCATTTCTTTTTTGAAAGCTTCATCTTCATCTATTTTGTTGTCTTTAGCATACATGTAAAGAAGTTCTTGATTTACTAAGTCTTCTAAAACGTATTTTCTTCCTTCTTCAGTTTGGAATTGTTGTGCTTGATAAGGGTCTAAACCTTGTATAGCATTGTCGATATCGATGTTAGAGATTTCTTTGTCTCCAACTTTAGCTAATATTTTCTTTTCCATAAGTCGTTTGCTCCTTTTTATTTATTTAATTTAATTTTATTTTTTGTTAAATTAACTACATTATACATGATAACAAAAAATTATTAATATGTCTAACATTTTCCATAATAACATAATAATATATGTTGATTAATTAGTAATATGTAGCGAATACAAATATTAATATTGAACCTATAATTCCAACTACACCTTCTTCGTCTTTCATATTTACTTTTTTACAAGAAATATAAAAATACATAAAATTTATAATTGTTTTGATTAGTAGTAAATTTATACTATTTGAATATAGTAAAAAGTACATCATTGAAATTACAAAAGTTATTATTGAAATAAATCTGTAAAAAAAGTTTACTTTTTCTTTTTTATCAGAATTACGCTTAATTTTATCTAAGATAGATAAAACTATATATATAATTGATAATACAAAGTAAGTATTAAATATGTAGTGATTGATAGTTGTATTAGGGATAAAAATCCAGTTAAGCAGCAATGTACTCCAAAACAAAACTGTTAAAATTCTAAAATAAAATTCTAATATCATAACTCTCTCCTAATCTATTTCTATAGATAAATATTAACCAATAATAGTTAATATATACGCCATTTAAATTGAAAGGAAAAACTTTCATATTAGTCGTTTGAAAATAAATTTTACTAAAAAACTATGGATAAAAAATGACGTTTTGAAATTATATTTATTAATGTAAAAAAATTAACATTAATAATAGTATTGTATCATAAATTTATAGCGTATAAGATATTATACTAATTTAATCTAAATATTATATTTAAATCATAGTAAAGAAATATTTATTATGAAAGTCTTTCAAAAATATTAATACTTTTATATTAATTTAAAGAGCATTGGAGGGAATAAAATGTATAGATATTATACAAATGGAGTATGTGCAAAATCGATATTACTCGATATAGAGGATGATGTTGTGCTTGATGTAGCATTTGAAGGTGGATGCGAAGGAGCATTAATAGCTATAAAAAATTTAGTCAGGGGGCAAAATATAGATTATATTATAGATACACTTGAACAAGTACCTTGTAAAATGAGAGGAACTTCATGTCCAGACCAACTGGCTAATGCACTTAAAATATATAAGGAGTTTGTATATAATAAAAATATATATGAAGGAGATGATGGATATTAGATAAAAAAATAAGCAGTCATTTGGCTGCTTATTTTTTTAAATTACAATTATTATCTAGTAACTAATATTGCAATTTGATATTTTTGATTGTAACTTATTTGTACTAATTGATTTTTCTTTATATTTTGTAAATCTTCAGCACCGTGAGTTATTTTTAATTTTATAGGTTTTTTACCTTGTTTTAATATTGCAACGTACTCTTTTTTACCTTTTTGCTCTAAACTAATTAGATTACCTACATAAGGTGTAAAGTTTTGGAACTCTTGAGCTTGTTTTCTTATATAGAAGAAAGTAGCAACGCATATACCTAAGTTGATTGCAAGAACTATCCAACCATTGATATGCATCATAGCACCAACTATTATTAATATAATCATAGCTACTATAGGTATGATTGCTTTTTTCATTAATAATTTACCCATGATTTCATTTGCTCTTTTTTCAGGTCCACTCATAGTTTTTGACTTAGCATATGATTCGGCAAATCTGTCTTTTAAACCCATATCGATCCTCCTAATTTCAAAAGATATTTAGTTTTAATTATTTTAGCCTATGTAATATATTTTAATCGCATAAATCATATTTAGTTTTAAGGCATAATAAAACATATTACTTATTTTATCATAAAATCCATAAAAAGAAAATAAATCTATATATTAAATTTTGTTATTAAAAAACCCTATTTTAAAATAAAAAAATATAAATATAATTATAAGTAGTATAATAAGTAATGATATGCAAAAAGTAGTATAATATAAATTAGTGAAATTTTAATATAACAGGTGGTATATGTATGGAAGATAAAATTTGTATAAGTATAAACAATAAAAAATTCAATAAAGAAAATGAGAAGACAAAGGAAGCTATATACAAAGCTTTAAATAAATTATGTGAGTTGATTCTTCAATTTGAAGAAAATGGACAGCCTTTTGAAAGGATATTCAACAATGAAGCTATAAAGTACGATGTATTTGACAATAACTTCTACACGTATAAATTTAGATATGCTGACAATACTCAACTTAGGATTTTATATCATTTTGTAAGGGAAAAAGATAAAATAATAATAGAGCTTCATCAATACGCTGTAAAAAGAAGAAATAATAAAAGTTATATAGAGGCATTTGAAAAATACGTTAAAAATTATAATAAATAAATGTCTAAAGGGGAGAATAATATGGAATATAAAAAATCAAGTATATTTAGCGATAAACAAAAGATAGATAATAGAAATTTGTGTCTTTATTTAAATTTTAAAAATGAAAAAAACGAAAATATACTTAATTTATTAAAATTAATAGAAAAAGACTTAATAGAAAAGTTTGAAGATGATTTCATATTTGATATGGAATTTAATGAAGAACCTATTACAAATAAATATCTTCACAATAAATTTAATAATATAGGTAATAATTTAAATAAAAAAATAAATTTACTTTACGATGCAATACTAAAATCTGAAAGTATATCTACTAAATTTGAGTATAAAGATCTTATATCAAAAAGAATATTTATGGAAGATTGGGATATGAGCGAGATAGAGTTTGAATTTGACTTAAACGACATAGACAGCATAAAAGATTACATAATTAACAATATGAAAAATACAAATGTAGACTACTTAAGTGAGCCAACACCACAAGATATAGGCCTTAATTTTAATTGTGAATATATAGAAAGAAACGAAAATACAGAAAATGATGATTTTGGTTTCTACGGTTTTCTAAGTTTTAATATAAGTGGATATATACTAGACTACGATTTTGATTACTTTATAAATTATCTAAAAGACTTTGTTAAAAAATGCGGACAAATATTAAAGTCACTATGTGCAAATATATTTATATCTGAAAAAAATTTTAAAACAGAGTATTTTAATTTATTTGAGATGGAGCTTATCGAAAATAAAGATATTGAAGATAAAGAAATTTACGATGAATATATAAATCACCACAGATATGGGCTTTTATGTGGAATAGAAGGAATTAACTATATATCAAAAGATTTATTTTCACAAATAGACAAAGATAAACTAAAAAATGACCCTATAAAAGTTGAGATATACGAAAATGGAGTATTTGTAAATATAGATAAATCTCTAGAAGATATAGATATAGACGATAAATACGAAGTTAGAGAAGTATTAGACAATATCTTAATTAAAGGATATTGTGATCACGATGTGATTCAGTTTATGGAATTTTTAGGCAAGGTACCAATCTATGAAGAGGAGATTTTAATAGTTGAGATCCTAGAAAATGAAACAAGAAAAGATTTATATAATAAATACTTTATAATAACTAAAAATAAAGAAGTTGAATATTTAAGTTTAGACTCTGACAAATTTAAAATACATAAATTAAAATAAAATTTGAGCCAGCAAAGTTTTAAAAAATTTTACTGGCTTTTTGTATTTATGAACATATTACTCCTAACAAAGCGTTTCTTTTTGTTCTTCCTCATTAAATTCAATCAACTTTTGAACATATACTTTATTAGAAAATGCACGAATTGATGCGACTAATATTTTATTATGTATATTATCTTCAATTAATTTATTTTCAGTATTGTCACAATCAACCTCTCCTACGAATGTATCTTTTAGAGAACGTTCTAATTCATAACAAAACATATTGTAAAATTCTTCTACTTCATAGTCCTGATTATTTATAATTTTTGATATTTCAGAAATACTAAGAACTCTTTTTAAAGTTGAGATAATAATTAAGTATGAAACATGAAATCTTTTATAGCGTTTTTTAAAAGGTTTTTCGATAACATTTTGTTTTACATAATTATTTATCATAGATTTAGTAATTATATTTTCCTCATTTTCAGACGAGAATATACTTAAAGAGTTTTCTATAATGCTTAAAACTTGATCCATATATAAATCTATATTTGGAAGCTCATCAAACCTAGGAAGATGAAAGTCTAGAATTTCTTTTATATAGTGTGAATCTTTAAAGTCCAAATTTATCCGCTCCTTTTGATATATATTTAAGTGCTTATTTAAAAATTTTACCATGTAGCATTAAATTATTCAATAATAATAAAAAGTAGCTCATATAATATTAAATACTACATAAAATAGTATAAATAATAAAAAGACTTGACTTGGTTATTCAAAAGATATAATATAGTATTAAATACTACATAGTGTAAAAATAAAAATTTAAAAACTAGTGATTAAAATGAATTTATAAAAGAAAGGTATGGTGGATATGAAGAAAATAGCTATTTGGGGCGATTCAGTATTAAAAGGAGTAGTTTTAGAAGAGGGAAAAGATAGATATTCTCTACTTAAGGATAGCAGTATAGAACTTATTAAAAGAGAATACAACCTTATGATAAAAAATAATTCTAAATTTGGACTTACTGTTACTAAGGCTATGAGACTTATGGACAAGAGTTTGTCAAAAGGCGATCATCCTAATTATGTATTGGTTGAATTAGGTGGAAATGATTGTGATTACAATTGGAAAGAGATTTCTGAAAATCCAGATAAAGAGTATTATCCAAATACACCATTACCTAAATTTATAGAAAGTATAAATGCTATTATAGAAAAATTTAGAGCAAATGGAATAGAACCGATACTTACAAATTTACCTCCACTTTCTTCTCAAAAATACTTCGATTGGTTTGGCAAAAATGGGCTAAATACAGATAATATAAAGAAATGGATGGGAAATATAGATAGGATTTATAGACATCAAGAGACATATTCACTAGCCCTTATGGATATTGCAAATAAACAAAAATGTGATTTAATAGATATAAGAACTCCGATTATATTAGAAGAAAATACAGATGATTTTATATGTGAAGATGGGATACATCCAAATGAAAAGGCTCATAAATTAATGGCACATACATTTATGACTTACTTAAACAATAAAATGGCGTATTTGTCTTAAATATATAGTAAATAAACTTAAAAATAGTTATCATATAATATATAAATTTATATGGTAGCTATTTTTTTAATAAAGCTAAAAATTTCTTATAATTGGAAAATGAGCGTATTAATTATATAAATATATAAGGCTAAAATATAGATAGATAATTTAATATAAAGAAAGGTGACATTATGAAATTAATAGTAGATTATGCGAATTTAGAAAAAATAAAAGAAATGTATATGTATTATCCAGTAGATGGGGTTACTACAAATCCATCTATTTTAGCAAAGGAAAAGAGAAATCCATATGAAGTATTAAAAGAGATAAGGGAGTTTATAAGTAAAGATGGAGAACTTCATGTACAAGTTATATCAAAAGATGCAGAAAATATGATAAAAGAAGCTTATAAAATAAGAGAAGAATTAGGAGACAATACATATATAAAAATACCAGTTACAAAAGAAGGTCTAAAAGCTATAAAAATATTAGCGCATGATGGTGTAAATATAACTGCTACTGCTATATATACACAAATGCAGGCTTATTTAGCTGGAAAAGCCGGGGCAAAATATGCAGCTCCATATGTAAATAGAATAGACAACCTAGGTTCAAATGGAGTGAAAGTTGCAAAAGACATACATGATATATATGTAAAAAATAATATAGATACACAAGTTTTAGCAGCCAGCTTTAAAAATTCACAACAAGTATTAGAGTTAGCTAAATACGGAATAGGAGCAGCTACAGTATCACCAGATGTAATAGATGGATTAATTAAACTAGATGCAGTTGAATGTGCTGTAGATGCATTTATTAGAGATTTTGAAGGTGTTTGTGGTCAAGACAAAACAATGATAAATATATAGAAAATCAAATTTAATAAATCTTAACAAATAAAAGAGTATAACAGAAGGCAAAATCTGTTATACTCTTTTGTATAGGAAAAATAATTTTGTAGGGAGATTTTTAAATGAAAATTGAAAGTTATAAAACTGAAAAGTTAAAAGTCGAAAAAGACTTAAATGAAATGACTAAAAAGAGCGACTTGATAAGTTGGATAAGAGTAGCTTTATTCATTTTAATAATGGGATTATTATCTTACGGATATTTCAAAAAAATCGATATTTTTTATGTTTTTGTAGCAGTTTTAACAATTATCTTTTTTGTAATTGTAAAATTACATAGCGATATTGAATTAAAGATAAAATATAAGAAAAGTAAGATTCAAGTATATCAAAAATATATAAAAAGATTAAATGGTACTTGGTACGACTTTAAAGATAAAGGAACTGAATACCTAGACGAAAATATGCCTTACTTAAAGGACTTAGATATATTTGGAGAAGGCTCTTTATATCAATATATATGTAGCGCAAACACTATATACGGTAAAAAATCTTTGGTAAAACATTTAAAACAAAATGATTATAAATTAGATTATATAATTAAACACCAAGAAGCTGTAAAAGAACTATCTAATATGCAAGATTTTGCAAATGAAATAGAAACTTTATCGTATTTAACAAAAGAAAATAAAAAGAAAAATATAAATAAAGAAATTAAGAAGTTTATAGAAGTATGTGAAGATGAAACACCTAATCAAGTTAAATTAAACAAAATACTTATGATAGTATTGCCAGCTATTCTTATAGCAGTATTAGCACTTTGTCTTATAGGAATAAATAGAACATTCTATTTTAATGTCTTAAAAGTAGTGATAATAATAAACTTATTGCTTGCATTTTTAAATATGCAAAAAAGTACTTCTATATTATTGCCAATTGGAGATTTCTATAAAAATATAAAAGTATATGAAAATATATTTAAAGAAATAGACAAACAAGACTTTGAAAGTTCTTATTTAAAAGAATTAAAAGAAGGTTTAAATAAAGACGGAGGAAGTTTAAAAGCTATAAAAGAGCTTAAAAAAATAGGTTCATATATAGATTTAAGACAAAATTTCGTTGCAAATATAATACTTAATGCTATAGTTTTATGGGATTTCTACTGTATAGATATGTTTGATAAATGGAAAAAATCTTACGGTAAAAATATAAGAACATATTTAGAAATAGTAGGAGAGATAGAAGCCCTTATAAGTTTAACATCTATTACATATGTAAGAGATGACTATACTTTTGCAAAAGTAAATGAATGTGATGACTTAAAACCTGAAATAGATTTTAAAAATCTAAAACATCCTCTTATAAAAATAGAAGATGCAGTTGGAAATGGTATAACTTTAAAAGGTCAAACTTGTGTTATAACAGGTTCTAATATGTCTGGAAAGACAACATTTTTAAGAAGTATAGGTATAAACTTAGTCTTATCATATGCTGGAGGGCCAGCGCTTGCATCAGAATTTAAAACATCTGTTATGAAGGTACTTACATCAATAAGAGTTGAAGATAATGTAAATAAAGGTATTTCAACTTTCTATGCTGAACTTTTAAGAATAAAAGATATGACAGAATACAATAAAAATAAGATGCCGATGATATGTCTAATAGACGAAATATTCAAAGGTACAAACTCAGCAGATAGAATAATTTGTGCTACAGAAGCTATTAAAAAGCTATCACAACCATGGAGTATAACTTTAGTTTCAACACATGATTTCGAGCTTTGTAATTTAGAAAACGACGATAATATAAATGCTGTAAACTACCATTTCGCTGAATACTACGAAAATGGTGAAATAAAATTCGATTACAATATACAAGACGGTAGATGTGTCACAACTAATGCAAAGATGCTTTTAAAGATGGCTGGTATAGTGGATGAAATAGAATAGAGAGAATATAAAAAATAAAGTGATAGATTAGTTCTATCACTTTATCATTTATCATCTTTCGTGTATTCTAAAATGTCGCCAGGTTGACATTCTAAAACTTCACATATTTTATCTAGTGTTGTAAAGCGTATTGCTTTTGCCTTGCCATTTTTCAAGATTGAAATATTGGCCATAGTTATTCCAACTTTTTCAGAAAGCTCCGTTACACTCATTTTCTTTTTAGCAAGAACAACATCTAAATTAATTCTTATACTCATAAGATCACCTCTATATTTTATACAATTTATATTGTAAGATCATTTTCATTTTTTAAATCATAAGCCTTTTGTACAAGGTGTGCAAGTACAGCTGTAAATACTGAAATACACATAGCTATAAAGATTACAAATAATATTATAATTAAAATGCTTAAATGTAGCAAATTAAAATATAATAAAATTAAGGCTCCTGCAAAATATAAAAAACATTCAGATAGTGCATATCTTCTTATTCTATTTAAAGAATCCATATTTTTCTTAGAAAAAGAATTGTCTTTATTTATTTCATTTGAAATTTTCCAACCTTCAAATAATGCTGCATAAAAAGGTATTATTGTAATCCATATAAATACTAAAAATGGGTAGTAAAGGTAAGAATACTCTGGACTTTCTAGTATTATATCTTTTCCTACTTTTGGGATAATGACAAATGCACAAATTGCTAGTATTATACAGGTCAATCCTATAAATAATTTTAATGATTTTGCTAATTCACTTTGTTTCATAACAACCTCCAGTGTTTTAAATTGAAAATAATATATTTATTTACTAATTTAATGATTATGTATGAATTAATAATAACAAAAAAGATACAATACGTCAATAATTACTTATCGTTTATCAATAAAAAAATATTGTTTATTAATAATTTTCTATGTTTAATAACTTGAATTTTTGTGTATTAAATTTGTATTATGTACATTGAAAATATATTATGGTATAATTATCTAATACTTTTAAACTTTTAAAAAAATAGATGAGGTGACAAATTTGAAAGAATTACAGGAAAAAATACTTAAAGAAGGAACTGCTTTAAATGAGACTGTCCTTAAAGTGGATGGTTTTTTAAATCATCAGGTAGATCCTTTACTTATGCAAAAAATAGGAGAAGAATTTGCAAATTATTTTGAGGATAGAGGCATAACAAAAGTCTTTACTATAGAGAGTTCTGGAATAGCTCCAGCAGTTATGGCAGCTATAAAATTAGATGTACCAATGGTTATACTTAAAAAGCAACAATCAAAAATATTAAACGGAGAGGTTTATCAAACAAAAGTAACATCATTTACTAAAGGAACTAGTTATGAACTTACTTTATCTAAAAAATACATAGATAAAGATGATAAAATATTATTAATAGACGATTTCTTAGCAAATGGAGAAGCAGCACAAGGTGGTATAAGATTAATCGAAGAAGCAGGAGCTACTGTTTCAGGAATAGGTATAGTAATCGAAAAATCATTCCAACCTGGTCGTAAAAAACTTGATGATAGAGGATTTGATGTATATTCTCTTGCAAGAATATCAAGACTTGATAAAGGTGTTATTGAATTTGTAGAAGAAGCATAGATTTTTTAGGACTGTTCATTTGAATAGTCCTTTATTATAATATAAAGTAAAGTTTTTAGTTTATTTAAAGGAGTAAAATTATGGAGTATTGGGATATTTATGATAAAGATGGTCACTTTACAGGAAGAAAAAAAGGTAAATATGAAAAATGGGGAGAAGATGAATATCATCTAGCTACAGAAGGTTGGATTATAAATTCAAATAAACAAATACTTGTCCAACAAAGGTCAAACAAGTGTCAACTTTTGCCGGGAATGTGGGCCCTTACAACAGGAAGAATTATATCTGGAGAAAATACAAGAGAAGGCTGTGTAAGAGAATTTAGAGAAGAATTAGGAATTCATATAGATAAAGATGAATGTAAATTAGTAAAATCATTTATGAAAAATAGATTAGGCATGATTTGGGATATATATTTCATAAGAAAAGATGTAAATCTAGATGAGTTAGTTTTACAAGAGGAAGAAGTTGCAAGAGCTAAATTTGTAAATACAAATGAATTTAGAAATATGTTAAAAGAAGGAATTATGTGTGAGTATGAAGAAATATATGAATTACTAGATATTATAGATAATTTAGAAGCCTAAAGGAGGAGCTACAAATAGCTCCGATTTTTTAGGTAATTAATTTTTATCAAAATCCAACTTTTTATCTATATTAGATAATATAAATGCAGTTATAGATAAAGTAAGCAAGACTACAAATACACTTTTCATACCATATACAAAATAAGAAGATACTATATCTTCTACCTTATGTCCTGCAAGAGAGCTCATTTGATGGTATAAAATTGATGTCGAAATCGATGTGCCAGAAGCCATTCCCAAATTTCTTATAAGTGAATTTATACTTCCAGTTATACCTAAGTATTCGCTTTTAACTGTGCTCATAACTAATGTAGTATTAGGAGAGTTAAATGTGCCACTTGCAAAACCGAATACACATAAAGATGCTAGTATATATACTTTAAGTGAGTTTTCGTCAAGTCTTATCATTAAAATCATAGAACAAATAATTATAAATAATCCAGCAAGTGTGACTTTTTTCGGTCCAATTTTGTCTGACAAATAACCACTAACAGGTGCGATAAAAAACATTATAAGTGGGTTGACTAAAATAATAGTTGAAATTTGTGATTGTGAATAGTTAAAAGTGTCACTAAGATAAAAAGGTATAATTAAATTTATAGAACTTGAGATAAAATAATAAATAAATGCGCAAACTAAATTGAATGAAAGCGATTTAATCTTAAATAAATTTAGATTTAACATAGGTTCTTTCAATTTTTTTTCAAGTCTTATAAAGAAAAATAAAAATACAAAACCAATGAAGAAACCTAAAATCACATATAAATTGCTAAATCCCATATCTTGACTTACTAAAAGCGATGAAAACAATATAAAGATAGATATAAAAAATACAAAAGCACCGTATTTATCTAATTTTACATCCGAAGTAGAATTTCTAGCGGGAAGAGTTTTATATCCAACTATAAATGAAATAAGTCCAATCGGAATATTTATTAAAAATATAAAATGCCAACTTAGATAAGTCATAATAAATCCTCCAAGAGCAGGGCCGAGTATAGAACCTAATGCAACAGCAGACCCAGAAAGACCAAGTGCGCGTCCCCTTTCATTAGGTGGGAATACGATTGCAGTAAGCCCTTGATTATTCGCCATAACAATCGAAGCACCGATACCTTGTATAACTCTAGAAATAATTAATATAGTTATATTCGGCGAAATGCTGCATAAAAAAGAGCCAAATATAAATACGATTATTCCATATAAAAAAACTCTGCCTTTTCCTTTTAAATCACCCAACTTTCCGAATATTATAATCGTAGTTGCAACAGTTATAATATATGATGACACAATTAAACTAGAAAGCGATAAGTTTATGCCGAGGTCCTTTTTTATAGATGGCAAAACTACATTAACAATACTCGCATCTAAACTTCCCATAAAAGGAACGACAATCAATACAAACTGTATAATCCATCTGTTTTTATAGATTGTTTCCTCATCAAAATCAAAATTTTTCAAAGCATACACCCCCTTTATATTCTACGGGATTAAGATGATTATAGTACCAAAAGATTTGTAAAGTCAAATATATAAAATCTCATTTTACATATGTGAAGATTTATTATAAAATAGGAATTAATTTACAATTTGGAGGAAAAACATGATATATAGATTAAGTATGGAATTTACTGTAGATAAAAAGCAAAAGATAAATTATTTAGAAGGATTTTTAAAAAATATGTAGAATATTATAAGAATACTAATAAATTTCGATTAATGCACATCAAAATATTTCAAGGCACACATTATTAATTTTTTACTAAAATATTAGTATTTTATTAGATTATATACAAAACGTATATAAATAAGTAAATTATTAACAAGGGGGGCAATATATGATGCTAAATAACAATTCGATAGGAATAAATAAGGTGAAGGAATCTGATATTTCGCTAGAAGGCAACTCTAATAACCTCGTCAAATTAGATGATTCGATGAAAATTTATTTAAAAGAAATAGGAAAAATACCACTCTTGAGTAGACAAGAAGAATTAGATATTGCAAAGAGGATTTGTGAAGGAGATGAAGTAGCAAAAAAAATACTAGTAGAATCAAATCTTAGGTTAGTTGTAAGCATAGCTAGGAAATATGCAAGAAAAGAGATGGCTATGTTAGATTTGATTCAAGAAGGAACACTAGGTCTTATAAGGGCAGCAGAGAAATTTGACTATACAAAAGGATTTAAATTTAGCACATATGCAACATGGTGGATTAAACAGGGAATAACTCGTGCCATAGCAGATCAATCGAGAACAATAAGAGTACCCGTTCACATGGTAGAAAAAATAAATAAAGTATCTACAATATCATCACAACTAGCAAAAGAGTTAGGACGTGAACCTAAACCAGAAGAAATCGCAAAAAGAATGCATGTACCAGTAGAAAAAGTAGTACAAGTTATAAGAATATCACAAAGACCACAATCAATAGAATCGACAATTGGACAAGAAGATGACACAGAATTAGAACAAGTAATACCAGACAAAGAAGCACACTCACCAGAAGAAATCGTCACAATGTCACTTTTAAAAGACCAAATAGAAGACGTATTAGATACATTGAGCGAAAGAGAAAAAGGAGTAATAAAACTAAGATTTGGACTTGGCGATGGTGAGAAAAAAACACTAGAAGAAGTCGGCAGAGCATTTAATGTTACAAGAGAAAGGGCTAGACAAATCGAGAAAAAGGCGTTGAGAAAACTGGCTCACCCAAGCAGATCTAACAAGCTTTTGGATTATTATTACGATATATGTTAGAGTGGATGTATGCACCTCAATTTTTTTGGGGTGTTTTTTTGTTTTATGGAATTAAGCCAATAATAATTTTAGAGAGTTATAGAAAGTAAATACTGAGAAGATATTAAAAGATAGAATATAGGAGGCTATCAAAAGTTTTACTTTTTGATAGCTCCTATTCAGCAAATAAGATATCTATTTATCTCTATATTTTATAGCATTTAGCTTTGATTGAGGTAAATTACGGTACATTTCCTCTATATGAGTATTTCTTATTTTAGATGCAATGGTATCCTCTATTATCATATTCATAATGTTAAATAAGTTTAATGCTATTTCTTTATTATCATTTAAATCAATTTCCCCAGGATGAACAGCTTCATTACCGATTACCCTTACTATATCTAATGAATTAATAATTCTTTGGTCTAATCCTTTTTCATGTAATTTATGAATATCATTATTTATATCCTTTCCTTTTTCTCCTAATTCTTTACACAGAATTTGAAGACCTAACCTAAGTAAAGCGGCAGCAGCTCGTGGAGATTTTGAAAAAATCTCTCTAGATTCATTGTAGATTTCTTTAACGGTATCAGGCATATTTTGATGTGGTTCAGGTGTATCTAATAATCCAGGATAGATTTCGATATTATCTTTATAAATATGATACATACCGCAGTTGCTACAAACTCTTATTTCTAAATTTCCAATTTCATTATTGTGTTGTAAATATTTTTGATATCTAGTAAATGTGTCAAGTGGTGATTCTAGCATATTTACAGATACTGAAACTTTGAGTTTGTTGAACTCACAATTACCACCACAATTAATACATTTGTGTTTAGAATGAATATTTTTATCTTGCATAATGTACCTCCTATATATATATTAAATTTCGACATAAAAGAAGAAAAACCTTCTAAATTAGTTATTTTTTTAGATAATTGTTGTTAGTACTTAGTTATTCCGTTATACTAATAAAACTAAAAAAATAGCAAATATATTCAAAAAAAACAATTAATAGAACAAAGTTATTGGAGGTATTTGTAAAAAAATAACAAAAAAGTAAAATAATTCATTGACACAATAAAAATATATCAGTATAATTATAATTAGAAATAAAACTAAAATAAAAGGGGTATAATTATGTTAGAATCTTTTAGGGCTTCTAACTTTGCATCATTCAAAGATGAAATATATATAACTACGTTATGTAATTCATCTAGAAAAGAACTTATAAAAACTAATACTTTTGAATGTAGGAATAACAGATACAATAAAGTTACTTACATATTTGGAGCTAATGGTTCAGGTAAAACAAATTTATTTTTAGCATTAAATAAATTAAGACAAATAATAGTAATGTCAACTGTAATAGGATCTAAAAGTAATAAGATTCTAGAGGTTCCTATTATAAAGAAAGAGTTAAACTCACCTATAGAAAATTTTAAATTTGATAGCGATAGTAAATATAAACCAACTTTATTTGGGGTAGATATTATTATTGATGAAATATTGTATAGCTATGAATTTGAAATACTTGATGGAAAAATAATTAGTGAGTTATTAACAAAAAAAAATAAAAGAAAGGAGGTATTGATAAAGAGAACATCTCCAAGTTTTGAAGATATAATCCTTAGATCAGATCTAGCAAAATTTAAATCAAATGTAAATGTAGTTAGGGAAAATTCACTTTGCCTGGCTATGGCTGCACTTTTAAATAATAAATTAGCTAATGATATAATAAATGAAATAATGGGAATCGATATTATTAATATGGCTAATATGAATGGAAATACTCGATTTAATGAAGAAAATACAAATGAGGAATTTATTCAACGATATTTAGATATATTAAAGTCTGTAGACCCAACAGTAAAGAATTTAATTATTGATTTAAAGGAGAATGGAGATATTCCTATTGATGAGGATGATGAATTTCAAAGCAAGGATGTTATTATAAAAAATATTAGGGTAGATGTAAGTTCAGTACATGATGTTTATAAAGAACATAAAAAAGTTTCAGAAGTCGAGTTGCCGTTTTTAAAATATGAATCAAATGGCACAATAAAATTATTTGGAATTTTACCATCTATCTTTGAAGCTCTAGATACAGGCGGGGTTTTATTTATAGATGAACTAGAAAATGGATTGCATCCGTTAGTAGTAGAGTTTATTATTAAATTATTTAATGATACTTCTATTAATCCTAAAAATGCTCAGTTAATATGTTCTACACATAATACATTGTTATTAGAAAAATGTAGAAGGGATCAGGTATGGTTTATGGACAAGAATGAGTATGGGGAAAGTAAACTTTCAAGATTGAGTGATTTTTTAAATATAAGAAAAAATGACAATATTAGTGAAAAATACCTTAAAGGTGTTTTCGGTGCAATTCCAAAATTTTAAATAAAAAAATAACCAAAGATTTGACTTTGGTTTAAAATTTGACCTTACCGAAATGTATACGGTATATAAATATATTAATATAAAATTACCTAGAGTGCAATATAAATATTTATTTCAGATATATCAGATACGTTTCGGAAATAAAATTTGACACAAATTAAATACAGATATAAATATAATATATCTGTAATATATTTATTAAAAATTCCAAGTAGGAATAAAAAGAAAGGCAGGTAATTTATATGAAAGTAATAGTATTAAGTGCAAAAAATTATGAAGATATAAAAGCAAACAATGGTGACTGTTTTATAATAGATAATGGTAAAGAAATAGCACTATTTGATTGTGGTTGTATAGAACATGCAAAAAGAGTTATTAAATATATGGATAAAAGAGGTATAGAAAAATGTGTTGTTGTGTTATCACATAATGATGATGACCACTTCGATGGAATACCATATCTTATTGAAAATGAAAAAGTTTCAAAAGTAATTACTATATTGTTATTAAAGTATGTAGATGAAATTTTAGATATAATTGATGATGGTAGAAAAAATAGAGAAAAACTAAAAAAACAAATCACAGAAATGTATGACAATATAAATGAATTAGGAAACAAAGATTTATTAGAAGAAATGGAGGAAGGGAAAAAAGTTATAGATGGTGTAACTATAGTTGGTCCAAGTAAAGAGTATTTTTTAGAAGCTAATGCAAAAGCTTTAGATACTACTCAAGGAGATACAATTGATAGAGAAACAATAGTAAATGCAGCTAGTGTACAAGTTTCTGTAAAAATAGATAATAAAAAATTATTGTTAAGTGGAGATTCAAGTTTTGCAGCTATTGAGGATAAAGTAGAATCATATCAGTATATACAGTTACCTCATCATGGCAAATTGGTCCAAGCTGAAAAAATATTTGAGGCTAAGGACGGTGACAATAGTGTTGTATATATAGTTTCTGATAATACAGGTGATACAAATGGAGGTTCAGATAAACTGCCAGATAAAGGGTATAATATAAAAAATACGAAAATAGATGGAGATATTGAATTGCCACTAAGAAGTGCACATCTTACGACAAGAGGATGTTATTTGTAGGAGGTGGATAATCAATGATATATTTACTTTGCAAATCAGAAGAAGATGGTTTAAATCATCGTATTGAATATATATTTGATATTTTTAAATTATATGCAATAAAAACTGGAGAAACCAATAAATTTATAGTTTTGGAGACTTTTCCTTTTAAAACTTCAACATCATATCCAAAAGTACTTTTCATCATAGGACATTCAGAAGACGTAAACAAATATTTAGAAAAAAATATAGCAGATATGACAGAAAATATAATATTAACGATAACTTGTTTTCCAAATAAGTTAAAGAGGTTTTTGAAGTATAACAAGCAAATATACTCATCTAAAAATAAAAATGGAATAACAGAAAAATATAAAGGAGATAATTGGGGATTTAAGTTTGATATAAGTTATTCAGAGATTGATTTATATAACAATAGAAAGTTAAATCTAATGGATAATATAAAAAAATCAATGGTAAAAATAAAAAAACTATATTAAAGAAAAGAGGTAACAATGGACAAGTTAGGAATAAAGGCAACTTTATATGATTTTTTTGGATATTTAGTTCCTGGGTTAGTTTTTCTTTTGTATGCATATGTTTTTTATCAAAATATATGTAAAGAGTTAAATTTTATTGTCGCACTACAAAGTTTAGCTAAATATAATAAAGCAGTTTATAGTATCCTAGTTGTATTAATTGGTTATTGCTTAGGTCATATAATATCTTCTGTAAGCTCTTTTGTAATAGAAAAGAGTATTTTCGGAAATATAGAATTTTTAAAATCTAAGCTAGAATTGAAGGAAGTAGTTAGTTTAGATTTATATAATTCATTTCAAGGAGAATACAAAAGATATTTTAATGTTGACTATAATTCTAAAGATATAAGGACACTGATTTGTTATGTAGAGAAGAATAATCCTGAAATTTACTCAACGGCATTTGTATTTTTAGCTATATATGGAATGGCAAGGAATTTATCTATGATAAGTTTTATGTTTTCTATTGCAGAAATAGGATGTTTTATTTATTTAAATAGTAAATTGATTTGGATTTATATATTATGTGGATTAGGGTTTGGTTTAGTATTTTTTTATGAATATTTTCGATTTAGAAAATATTTTTTACAACAAATATTCAATGGAATGTTGATATAAATTTATGAATATAGAAACTCTCTTATTAAAGTATAGATTATAGGGGAGTTTCTATATAGGATAAAAAATTTAGATTTATATAAGGAGACAATATTATGGAAAAAGATTTTGATTTTCTTAAAGTAGGAATGGATAATGATATAACTAATAATATACCTAAAGAAATATTAATTGGATATAAGAAAAAAATAAATAAATTCTTATCAACAGCTAGAAAAGAATCAAAATTGCAAAAATGTTTTTACTGTAAAGAAGAAAAAAGTAGTTTTTGTAATTCACATTCTATTCCAGCATTTTGCTTGAAGAATATAGCAACTGATGGAAATGTATATTATTCAAATAAATTAAATAATATACCATTTATAGATTATGAAAAAGGTGTAAATAAATCTGGAACATTTCAGCTCATATGTAGGGAATGCGATGGACAGATATTTCAGGAGTATGAAAATCCTGATAACTATGATAAAGAACCTACACCTCAGATGCTTGCACAAATAGCTATGAAAAATAATTTAAAAAAAATAAGTAAGAGATTAAATGAATATTCTTTATATGACATACTTGCGCAAGGAGCACCATATATGAGTAATTTTAAAGATGATATGCAACAAGTTGAAAAAATGGATTTAAAAGAGGATATTCAAGATTTTGAAAAAGCTAAAAGATTAAGTAAAAAAAATTGGGAAGATGAATATTATCTATTTTATTATGAAAAATTAGATTACGTTGTACCTATAGCTTTTCAAAGTAGTGTAGCTCTAGTTGTAGATTTAGAGGGAAATATAATAAATGATATATATTGTACTAAGGAAACTCATCGTATAGAAGATTTACATATATGTGTTTTTCCATTAAAAGAAAGTAGTATTATTATGATGTTTATAGATTCAAAGCATAAAAGATATCGTAAATTTTATAAACAATTTAAAAAATTATCGCACGAACAAAAATTAGCCTTAGTTAACTATATTATATTTTTGTACTCTGAAGATATATTTTTTTCAAAGGAAATACCTGATGAAATTTTAGAAAACCAAAAATTAATTAATGTAGCACAGCAAACTTCGATGTTTATGACAAGTGATAGATCAATTAGTGCAATAGAGGAAGCAAAAACTATTTATGATTTAAATAAAAAAAATGATATACCAAATTTATTAAGTAAAGAATATAAGCTTAGATAAGTAGTATAGTACTAAGCGATTAAAAAAATGAATAATTATAAAAAGCCTCTCTGATAAGTTCATTAACAAGGAGGCTTTTTAAATTGAAAGAATGTATTTTTTATATATGAATACACCCCAAATTACTCAAATTTGATAAAAACCTATCCAATATATTTATATCATAATAAAGTCAAACAAGTAGGAAGTAACTATACTACTATTACTAATTCTCATAATTATAGTTATATACAATAAAATAGAAAAGATGTATATAAAAAGATAATGTCAGGCAAATAATATAAATCTTATAAAGCATAGGGCAAGCTATATCATTATAAGGAAAAATATCCAGAAAAAAGTCAACATATAAACCAAATCAGAATGAAGAAAATCCAAAAACTAAACGACAGCTTCATACTAGTAGTCATTTGATGAATATATTGAATAGTAAAAACTACTACAATGATTAATGATCTTTTTCACTACATACCCCTAACACATTCCACAAGCCCATCTAAATAACTAAAATTACTAGCATCAAAAGACTTAGAAATAATCTCACAAAACTCAGGTTGTTTATTTTTTAGCATAAGAATAAGCCCCTTCATCATCATCTCATGCTTGAAGCTCATTTGATAGCCACTTAGCGTATTTTTGTGTAAATCCTGTTTCTGATTTATAAATTATTAAAGTTTTTTGCATTTAGCTTTCCCCCTTTAAAAGTGCATTTTCAATAGATTTTAATATTACTTTGATGCTTATAAAATAATTATTGTCTTTTCTTTTTTAAATTTCTAAAAAACTTCTTGATCATATCGACGACATAATAAATAGAATTAGTTATGCCATCTGCATATTTATCATATAAAATATGAGTTTTAAGCTCGCTATCTTTTATTACAGTATAATTACAAAGGACATCGTCTGAAATCTCTATAATTTCACCATTTTCAAGCTTTACAACGTATATATCATGGCTTTGTAGTACATCTGTCATCTTTTTTTCTTTTGTTTTGTGCTCGATTACTGTACCTTTTAAATAGTTTTTAAATACGTATCCTTTGCTAATCATTATTTTTTGTCCAACTTCCATTATGTTTTATCCCTCCGCCTTTCTTTATGTAATTATATTAGCATAAATTTACATATATTAGTGATTTGAAAATAAGTTAAATAGTAAAATTATAAATTAGTTGAAAAGATATTTATAAAGGAGAGGGCATTTGAATTATAGAATTATTACAATTAAATATATAGAAATTTTAAAATTAAAATAATAGTAAAGAGCAAAAAAATGAATATACTTCAAAAAGTGGAGTAATAGAGGCTTTTATTAAAAAATCTGAGGATAAAGAAAAACTTTTATAAATAAGAAATCAAATTACCTGGGAAATTAGTAAAAATCAAACTAAAAATATAAAATTAAAAGAACAAAAAAACTGTTACAAAAGTATTTAAACTTATGTAACAGTTTTTTTAATAAATATCTATTTTGTATCATATAAAAATGCTGGAACAGAATTATAAATATGTTTGTCACCTACTACTAAAAGTAAGTCGCCAGCTAAAAATTCTATGTATGGTCCTGGAGAAATTATAAGTTCTTCGCCTCTTTTTACGGCAACAATTGTTGCACCTGTATTTTGCCAAAACTTAGTTTCACCAGATGTTTTCCCTATGTATTTACAATTTTCTTCAATAGTGAATTGAACAGGAACAAGTGGGTTTATAATTTCTAGTCTGTTTGAATAATCGATTATCTTATTTAAAGTTTCAACGATTTCATTTTCTAATTTAGACTTTTCACCAAGTAATTTATAAAGATTGCTTTTGTAAGATGAGATATTAGTAATATCTTGATATTTTTTTATGAATGATAGCGCTTTTTTAGAAGATAAAACTATAACTCCCTTACCCTTAACACTTTCAACGATTTTAATATCTTCTAAAAGTTTTATAGCACGTCTTATTGTTTCAGGAGAAACGTTGTATTTCCCCGCTAATACAGAACGTCCATATAAAGTACTGCCTTCTGCAATACTTCCTGTATATATTTTGTTAGCTAAATCTAAAGCTATTTTTTGATAAATTGGCATAGTATAATTGTCTTGCATAAAATCACCTCCCTACAATAGTAAAATAAATAAAAATAATAATAAAATACCTTTATTACTATTTTATAACTATTCGTATGAGATGCAATACAAAAAATTAAAAAACTTAAATTATTTTTTCAAATGTCTGAAAAGCTTATCAAAATTAGCATATACTTAATAATGATTACTATTTGACTAAATAAAAAATAAAATATAAAATAATAATTTGTGATAGTATTAGAACTGTATTTATAGGGTATATTAATAAATGGGATTGATAAACCTTGTAAATAAAAGAAAAATAAGGTGAATTATGAGGAGGTGTTTGTCGCGAAATTATATACTTAATTCTCGCTTAAAATATGGAAAAACTAATAAAATCAAACAGAATAAAAGGTATACTTTGTATAATCACATCTGCATGTGGATTTGCGGTTATGTCTGCATTTATAAAACTATCAGGTGATTTACCAAGTTTCCAAAAGACATTTTTTAGAAATTTAGTTGCTGCTGCAATAGCTCTATATTTAATAATTAAACACAAAGGAAGTTTAGTAGGTAAAAAAGAAAATAGAAAAATACTAGTTTTAAGATCAATATTTGGAACAATAGGTATCGTATGTAATTATTATGCTGTAGACAGACTAGTTTTATCAGATGCAAATATGTTAAATAAACTAAGCCCATTTTTAGTAGTTATTTTCTGTGCATTATTCTTAAAAGAAAAGATAAACATAAAACAAATTACAATGGTAAGTGTGGCATTTATAGGTGCTTTATTTATAATAAAGCCGAGCTTTAATGTAGAAGTTATACCTTATCTAGTAGGGGTATTAGGTGCTGTAGGAGCTGCTCTTGCATATACTTGTGTAAGGGTGTTAGGAAAAAAAGAAGATTATTATACAATAGTATTTTTCTTCTCAACATTTTCACTTATAGCGATTTTACCAGGATTTATAGCTGTATATAAACCTATGACTACTATACAAGTAGTATATCTGCTTCTTGCCGGTATTTCTGCAAGTATAGGTCAATTTGGTATTACACTTGCATATAAATTTGCACCAGCTAAAGAAATATCTATATACGACTACAGTGGAATAATATGCTCTGCAATATTAGGTATAGTATTCTTTGGAGAACATCCTGATACAATGAGTATAATAGGATATCTTATAGTATTTGCTGCTGCATTTGATATGTTCCTATACAATAAAAAGTTAGATAAATTAGACAAAAAAGACAATCAATTAAAAGATATACAAGGAAAATAAATTTACCTATAATTATATAAATATACTATAATTAAACCATACGGAATATTTTGCACTTTAGAAAAGGGGAATTTAGTATGGGAAAAATAAAATTAGCTATTATAGGGACAGGACTTAGAGGGGCATATACATATGCACCTTTAATAGAAAAATACAAAGATAAATGCGAAATAGTTGCTTTTGTGGAAAATAAAAAAGGTAGAAGAGATTTATTCTTAGAAAAATATCCTATAGATGAAAATATGGTATTTGACAACTTAAATGACTTTATAGCTCACGATAAATTAGCAGATGCAGTTATAATATCACATTACGATTTACTACATTATGACACTGCTCAAGTATTACTAGTAAAAGGATATGATGTTTTAGTCGAAACTCCTGCATCAAACAGCTTAGATGGGCTTGTTCATTTAAAAGAATTTTGTGTTGAAAACAAAGACAGACTATTTATGGTAGCTTATAACAATAGATACTCTAACTTCTACAACAAATTAAAAGAAATTACACAAAACAAAGACTTAGGAAATCTAATAAATATATCATACAATGTCGATGTTGGATATAAGACTTTCGTTCACAACTATGTAAGAGGAAATTGGAGAATAACTAGCGATACTGGAGCAATTATGCTTACAAATAGCTGCCAAGATATAGATATTATGATAAATCTAAGTGGTGGCAAATGTAAAAAGGTATCATGTTTTTCTGATTTAAGGGCATTTAATTGGGATAACTTCAATACAAAAATGAGTCAAAATTGTTTTAGATGTGGAGAAGAGGAATCATGTCCATTCTCAGCAAAAAAACTATATCTAAAAGAAGAAAAGTTTATAAATAATTCAATCCATATAAGACCGACAAAAGAAAACTTAGAATCTATCTTAAAAGAAGGACCTTATGGAAAATGTGTATTTTACTGTGACAACGACGTAGCTGATAATTTAACTAGTATATTTAAATTTGACAATAATGTAACTGCAAACTTCAATATAAATGCATTTACAAAAGAAAGCGATAAAAAAATAAGATTATTCTTTAAAAATGGAGAAGTAGAGGCTTCATACAAAGATAAGGAAATAAAAATAAAAAGTTTCCTAAAAGACAAAGAAGAAATTATAAAAATAAATGAAGAAGATCCTGATGAAAAGATGTTCTTAGATTTTATAAATAGAATAGAAACTAAAAATTACGATTCATGTGTATCATATGTAGGTGAAGTCATAGATAGCCATGTTGCTACTTTTGCTTCAGAATTTGCAAATGTGAGTGAAACAGTAGTTGATGTAGAATCATTTTTCAATGACGCTGTAGAAATGACAAAACAAATAGAAAAAATGATGTTTTAGAAATAATAAATTATAAAAATTAGGAGGTATGAGTAAAATAGTATATAATAGATTATTTTATGTCTCATACCTCTTTTTGGATAATATTATATTTAAATATCAGGGTGTTATTAAAAATAACAATATAATAAGAACTAATAAAAGTCTAAATGACAAGAGGCACCTCCTATCTATTAATATAAATAATATTGTCTAAAAAGAAAAATATAGAAATTAATCAATAATCAATTCAAAAAACTATGGTATAATTTTAAGAATGAAGATTTTATTATAGTATATAAAAAATTATATTGATTATGAATTTTATTTCAATAAAGATTTCTAACAAATAAAAGAGATATCATAAAGACAGGAGGGATTAGGATGTCAGACGATAGAATAATAGATTTTAATGAATTAAAAAATAAAGTAAAAGAAACTGACATAGACAAATTTGAAAATTATATGTATGAACTTTATTTTTCTGTTGCAGATGGTAGTATGACAATGTCACAATTTACATCTAAAATATATGAATATATGAGAGAAAACAACATATCAAATGAAAAATTTATGAATATGCAGAAAAAATTACTAGAAAGATATGGGGTAGATGAGTCTGAAATAGAAAGACAACTTAGAGGTATGGGGATAAATCCAAATGACTTAAGCTCTATATCTTCTATGAATATAAATGATATCAGAAATAAAAATATGAATAATAACACTGAGACAAAAGAAGAGCCGAAAGTGGAGATAAAAATTGACAAAGCTCAAGAGAATATAGTTAAAAATTCTGATTTCTATAATAAATTTGCTACAAAGCTTGAATATGATAGTTTTATAATAAGTTATTTAAAAAATGATGTAAATGATATTAAAATTATAATAGATAAAGAAAATGTAACACTTATAAGTTCAAAAAGTATTAATTTAGTCGATTCACAATTAAATGAATTCTTACTAGATTATAAAAATATGATAGGCAAAAAAATGAAAGTTTCAATTTGTGAAAACTGCAAAGAATACGATTATTAAAAAAGACGACATATGTCGTCTTTTTTAATAACAAATAGGAAATTATATTCATTTTAAATACAAAAAAAGATGCAAAATAGTATAAATTTTGCATCTTTTTTGAAGTGTGTGTTTTTAGTTATTTATAATGAAAATTTCTTAATTAGCTTAACTCCATTTTGAATCATACTATTGAAAAATACCACGTTCAAAAGATCTCCTGGATGAACAAATGGGATATCATAAGTATCTACCAAATTCATAGGAACTACAATGTTTTTGTTTATGTTTTTTTCATTAAAATAAGCCTTTAGAGTAACTACAAATTGATATATGCATATATCTGTACAGTCACCAACAACCACTACATTATCTATATCGTTCAATATATTAATATCTATAGCAAAGAAGCCATTTGTAGAATTTTTAGGAATAATTTCAAGGTTTTTAATGTCTAATAATTCATCGACTACCTTACATTCATCACTACCTGATAGACAGTGAGGTACATAACTTAATAATTCCACTGAATCTTCTTCGTGAGTATCTGTAAAGGCTATAATTTTATTTAACTTGTTTTCTAACGGTTTTACAAATTCATGAATAGGATTTATAAGGGATTTTATCCTATCAGAATATAGAGCGCCTTCTTTTGCAAATCCATTATTAATATCTACAATAAATAAAGCAGTTTTACTTAAATCGTAGTCACTTAAATTCTCAATAGGCAGATCGTTTAAGTTTTTTTGCAAAACTTCAAATTCTTTAAGTATATTTTCCATTTGTAACCTCCACAATAATTTAATAAAATTGTATAATTTTATGTTAAATATGTCAATAGATATTGATAATTTGATAGATTAATTGTTTTATATCTTGTTTTTTAATCTAAATACTAACCATTTACTAGCGTATTGATTATTTTAGGATAGTTAGTAAATACTCCGTCAACTTTTAATTTTATAAGTTTTTTCATGATAGTTACAGAGTTTACAGTATAAACTTGTACTAAAAGACCTCTTTTATGTGCTTCTGCTACAAATTCTTTATTTACGACATCACAAGATGGATGTATATAAGTGCATTTGCAGTCTTTACATATTTTTAATATCTTTTTTAAGTTTCTACGTTTAAAAGTAAGAGGACCAACCAAATAAGCAGTTTTTACCTTGCTGTTCAATTTTGAAATTCTTTTTAAACTTTTATAATTGAAAGAAGATATAACAACTTTATCTTCCATCTCGTATTGTTTAACAATATCTAAAATATCTTTTTCTATATTTTTATATCTAACTTTGTTATTTTTTATTTCTATATTTAAAGTTAAATCTGTATCTTTTATAAATTCTAAAACTTCTTCTAATGTAGGAATTTTACAATCAGCTTTATTTTTCAATTCTTCATCTTTTAGATTTAATTCTCTTAGTTGTTCAAAAGTAGATTTTTTTATAGAACCTTTGCCGTCGAACATTCTTCCTAAAGTTTCATCATGATGAACGACTAAAATTCCATCTTTAGTTTTTTGAACATCAATTTCGATGCCGTAAATACCTAAGTCAAGAGACTTTTTAAAAGCATACATAGTGTTTTCTGGGAAGAAACCACTGTTGCCTCTGTGTGCGTATATATTCATATTATTCCTCCTCATAAATCACACTAGTTAATACAATTTGTTGAATAAAATATTAATTATTACTCCAATTAGCTATTTCTTCAGCTAAGTTGTTTAAGTATTCCCAACGTTCGTATTTTACCTGTAATTCATTTTCTAATTTTGTTTTTTCATCCATTATTTCTTGTAATTTTGTAAAATCAGTCGCATATTTAGAAGTATCTTCTTCTAAAGAAGCTATTTTGTCTTCTAATTTTTCGATATCTTCATCTATAGTATCAAATTCCCTTTGCTCATTATAAGAAAATTTAGGTTTATTTTTAGTCTTAGGTTTTTCTTTTTTAGGAGCTTTAGGTTTTTCTTCTTTAACTTTATCTTCGAATTCTTCAAATTCGATATTTTCTTGTTCTCTATAATCTAAGTAATCACTGTAATTTCCAGTATATATATTTATTTTTCCACGACCTTCGTATGCAAATATTTTGTTGCAAACTCTATCTAAGAAGTATCTATCATGTGAAACGCAGATAAGTACGCCGTTAAAGTCGTCTAAATAATCTTCTAGACGGCTTAGAGTATCGATATCTAAATCATTTGTAGGCTCATCTAGTAAAAGTACATTAGGAGCCATCATAAGGACTCTAAGTAATTGAAGTCTTCTTTTTTCGCCACCTGATAAGTTTTTAATATGTGTGTATTGTAGAGTTCCATTAAATAAGAATTTTTCACACATTTGTGATGCCGTAATTTTATGTCCATCAGCAGTAGTTATATAATCACTTTCTTCTTTTATATAATCTATTGCTCTCATCTCAGGATGCATTTTTGAAGTATCTTGGTTAAAGCAACCTATTTTTACAGTTTCACCAATAGAAATTGTACCGCTATCTGGTTTTAATTCACCATTTAAAAGTCTTATTAAAGTAGATTTGCCAAGACCATTTCTACCAACTATACCAATTCTATCTGTACGAGCTAGAGTATAATCTAAATTATCTATAAAAGTTCTTCCATCAAATGATTTGCTTAGATTTTCGATTTCAATTATTTTTTTACCAAGTCTACTGCTACCAACAGAGATTTCTAATTTATCTTCTGGAGTGTAGTCATTTTTATTTGATAATTCATCAAATCTTTGAAGTCTAGCTTTTTGTTTTGTTGTTCTAGCCTTAGCCCCACGTCTTACCCAGGCAAGTTCTTTTCTAAGTAAGTTTTGGCGTTTTGCTTCCATTGATTCAGCAAGTTGAAGTCTATTCATTTTTTTCTCTAAAAATACAGAGTAATTTCCTTCATAGCTGTATAAAATACCCTTATCAAGTTCTAATATTCTATTAGTCACACGATCTAAGAAGTATCTGTCATGTGTAATCATTAAAATAGAACCTTTAAATGAGTTTAAGTAAGTTTCTAACCAATCGATAGTATCATTGTCTAAGTGGTTTGTAGGTTCGTCTAAAATAAGCAACTCACAAGGTGTAATAAGTGCAGATGCAAGCGAAACTCTTTTTCTTTGACCACCAGAAAGCTCTTTTACCTTTTGATTGAAGTCTTTTATTCCAAGTTTAGTTAATACAGTTTTTGCGCTACTTTCTAAATCCCAAAGATTTAGTGCATCCATTTTTTCTTGTAACTTTAGAAGTCTATCATTTAGTTTTTCATCATAAGATTTATTTATCTTATCTAAAACATCTTGATAATCTCCTATAATTTTCATCTCCTCACAAGTCCCCTTAAATACTTGTTCCAAAACAGTAGCGTTTTCGTCGTAATAAGGATTTTGAGGCAGATATTCTATTCTCACTTTATTAGCTTTTGTAATAGTACCATCATCTGGTATTTGAGCACCAGCAATTATTTTAAGTAAAGTAGACTTACCAGTACCATTTACACCGATTAAGCCTATTTTTTCTTTATCATTTATTCCTAAAGAAATATCTTCAAGTAATTTTTTTTCAGAGTAACTTTTGCTAATGTTTTCTAATGTTATTAAGTTCATCTATCTCACCTTTATATAAAATTTAAATTTAATAATTAGTAAATACTTGATGATAATTATTGTCAAGATTACCTTCAAGGTATAAAATTTAATTAATAAATATTTACTTTGATTAAAATCTACATTATATTATAACTCATAAACAATAATATTGATAATAAAATAAAAAAATATTTATAGTGAATTAAAATATTATGTAGAAAGTTTATTTTAGATTTGTTTGAATATAAAAAGCGCTCTAGATTAATGAAGAAAGGGGCATATAATATGAAGGTATATATATCACAATTAACAGAAACAGAAAATATTATAGATTTATTAGAAAAGTATGAAATAGGATTAGAAATTGTTTTATTTGCTAGTCCTTACTGTTTAGATAGACAAGATGAGTTTATAGAAAATTATAAAAGAGAACTAGGTGATTTATATGGGAAGATTAATCTTGGAATACATGGTCCATATGCTGATTTAATTCCAGGAGCCCGTGATGAATTAATAACTAAAGCTACAAATTACAGAATGCAGCAAGCTTACGATGTTGCTAAAAAAATGGATGCAAATTTTGTAGTATATCACAATGGATATTATCCAAAGACATATAGTTATATTGAATGGATGCAAAGAACTCCTACCTATTGGAATGATTTTAAAGAAGGCAAAGAAGATGACGATATAAAAATACATATTGAAAATGTTCATGAAGAGGACTACTTTTTACTAAATGAACTTATGGAAGAAATTCATGATGAAAAAACATCAGTATGTCTAGATGTAGGTCATGTAAATGCTTATTCAAAAGCAGATGTGATGGAATGGATGAAAATACTTAAAAAATATATAAAACATATGCATATACATAATAACTTTGGGGATAGAGACTCACATTTAGGAATAAACAAAGGTGAATTAGACATAATTGAGATTTTAAATATAGTAAAAGATAAAGACATAACTGTAACACTTGAAATAACCCATGTAGACGAACTTAGAGAATCATTAGATATACTTTATAAAAATGGTTTTATAAAATTAAGAGAAGCAGTTAAAAATAATTTAAATTAAAATACAAAATCTTATAATATTATTTAGCTATATATGGTATAATTTTTTAGAGAATCAAAGGTTTAGAGAGGAGTAAATATGAATTATTTATCTATAGAAGAAGTAGTTAATGCTTGTAAAGGAAATTTAATTAGTAAAAGTAAAGAAGTAGAGTCTATAAATGAATTAGTTATAGATAGTAGACTTGCAAATAAAAATAATGTATTTTTCGCTATAATAGGAGAATCTTTAGACGGACATAAATTTATAAACTCAGCTATAGAAAATGGATGTAAAACTATATTAAAAAATAAAGATAACAATACAGAAATAATTGGAGAAGATATAAATATAATAGAAGTTGAAAATACAGAATTTGCTCTTGGCGACATAGCAAAATACTATAAAAGTAAATTTGATATACCATATATAGGAGTTACTGGTAGTGTTGGTAAAACATCTACAAGAGATATGATATATGCTGCTGTATCTAGCCAATATAAAACTCTTAAAAATATGAAAAACTTAAATAATCAGTTTGGAGTTCCACTAACACTTGCTAATTTAGATGAAAGCTATGAATGTGCAGTAATCGAAATGGGTATGAGTGGATTTAACGAAATTGAATACTTAGTAAATATAGTAAATCCTAAAATAGGAGTTATATCAAATATAGGACTTTCTCATATTGAAATGCTTGGTTCTAGAGAAGGTATATTTAAAGCTAAAATGGAAATCACAACAAACTTTGATGAAAGCTGTACACTAATTGTAAATGGCGATGATGATATGTTAGCAACATTAAAAGGAAAAGATTTAAATTACAATTTAAAAACTTTTGGATTTGAAAAAGACAACACAATATACTGTGTAGGAGTTGAAATGGATGACGATAGCACAACATTCAAAGTTATGATGTATGGAAAGATTGAACAATTCTATATACCAACAGTTGGAGAACATAATATCTACAATGCTATGGCTGCAATACTTGTAGGCCAAACTTTAAATTTAACTTTAGATGAAATAAGAAGTGGCCTTGAAACTTTAGAAATAACTAAATCTAGAATGGATGTTATAAAAAATGATAACTATACAGTAATAGATTCAGTTTACAATGCAAGTGTAGATTCTATGAGAGCAGCTTTAAAAGTATTAAATAGATACGAAAATAGAAAAGTAGCAGTATTAGGAGATATGTTTGAAATGGGTTCATTTGCTGAAGCTGGTCACAGACAAGTAGGTAAAGATGCTAGTGAAAATGCTGATGTACTTATAGCAATTGGAAAAGATGCAAGATTTATGGTTGAAGAAGCTATAGCAAATGGAATGAATAAAGAAAATACTTACTACTTTGAAATAAAAGAAGAAGCTATAGAAAACTTTAAAAACATTTTACAAAAAGAAGATGTTATATTAGTTAAAGCATCTAGAGGAATGCATTTAGAAGAAATAGTTAAGTTTTTAAGCAAATAATTTATACTATTATAATATTATATGAAAAATAGTAAAGGTGTGCACAAAATTATATATTTTGTAGCACACCTTGTTTTACCTTATTCGTCTTTTTATTTCATTTATGGTCTCACCAATTATTTTTATACCTTTTTCGATTTCATTTTTTTCTAATCTAGAAAATCCAAGCCTCATAAAATTATTTTGATTTTTATCTATAAAAAATACATCTCCAGGCATAAATATAACACCTTTTTCATGACATTTTTGAAGTAAATATCTAGTATTTATGTCCTTTAATTTAAAGAATAAATGAAGCCCACCATCGCCTAATACATATTCATAATCGATGTATTTATTAGCACATTGTAGTGCAAAGTTAAACTTATCTCCATAGTATTTTCGTATTTTCTTTAAATATTTATCAAAATTACTATTTTTTAGATAATCATATAATATTCCTTGATCTAAAAAAGATACATGCATATTTATACTTCTTTTTACACTGACTAATCTATCAACTAAATTTTTATCGCCAAATATCCAACCTATCCTCATTCCAGGAAATAGAATTTTAGAAAAACTTCCTATATATATTACACCATTATTTTTATTATCTAAAGAACATATTGGGAATATATGTGAACTAGAGTAGAGTAGCTCTTCATTAAATCCATCTTCTATTATAGGTATATTATTTTCCTTCATTATATTATAAAATTTAAATCTATCTTCTGGAGATAAAACTATTCCAGTTGGATTATTATATGAAGGGGTGATGTAAGCAAATTTAATTTTATGTTTGTATTTTTCTATTGTATCCTCTATCTTATCAAAATCAAGGCTATTTTTATTTAAATCCATAGGTAAAATATTTAAGTTAAAAGATTTAAATATTTTTAAGGTAACGTTATGAGTAGGATTTTCACATAAAATATAATCTCCAGGTTCAGTAAGTGAGGATATTATAATATTTAAAGCTTCTGTAAAGCCATTAGTAACTAAGATATCTTTATTTGATGAATCGACATTTTTATTATTCATATATTCTATTAAAAATTCAATCAGAGGTTTATAACCTTGTGCATATCCATAATTTAAAAGTTTATGACCTTCTAAATTAAATCTATTTAAAAATGCTCTTTTAAACTCTTCCATATCAAATTGATCTCCAGAGGGAGAAATACTTTTAAATGAAATTAAATCAGATTTCCATGAAATTTCGTTTTTTGCAGAATCCATTTTATTTAAATTTTTAGCGTAGTTATTTTCATATAAAGACCACTTTACATCCCATGTAGATGTAGCAATAGATGACTGTTCTTTTACAAAAGTTCCTTTACCTTTTACTGAATAAACAAGACCTTCCGTTTTTAATTCATCATAAGCACTTAAAATACTGTTTCTGCTTACATTTAAAATAGAGCAGAGTTCCCTAGTTGAAGGAAGCTTGCTATTTATAGGAAGTAGTCCTTTTGTTATTAAGTCTTCTATGTAGCGTTTAATTTGCATATATACTGGTTCATTTTTGTTTAATTCAAAGTTAAAAAATAACAAAATATACCTCCTTGATAATTATTAAAATATAACTTTATCTGTATTAATAATATATTATAAAGTAAAATAATTTACATAATAATAAAGACAATTATATTTCAAATTATTAAAATATAATTGTCTTTATTATTATAACATATATTATAATGAGTATTCTATTATTTTGTCTATTAATTCGCTATAAGATATATCTTTAGCATTTGCACTTCTAGGGATTAAACTAGTTTTAGTCATTCCTGGAAGTGTATTTAATTCAAGCACATAGAATTTACCATTTGATAATATAAAGTCAACTCTTACAAATGCTCTACAGTTAAATGCATCCCAACATTCTTCACTTCTTAAGTTTATTTCATTTTGAAGATTTTCTTCTAAATAAACAACTTCTTCAGTAGCAGCTTTAGCACCAGTTGCATATTTTGATTCATAATCGAAAAATTCATTTGGAGAACTTATTTTTATAGTTGGGAAAACTTCTCCATTTAATATGAATGATGTATATTCATCTCCTGGAAGATAACCTTCTATCATAACTATATCATCGACTTCTAAACCTTGTCTTACAGCTTCATAAACATCTTCTTTTCTATCTACTTTAAAAGTAGCTACACTAGAACCACCGCTATTTGGTTTTATAAATACTGGATATCCCATTTTTTCAATTGCGTCGTAGTCTATTGAATCAAGTGATTTTGCAATTGTCCATGGAGCAGTAGGTATATTTGAAGATTTTAATACTTTCTTACTCATATTTTTATCCATGCATATACCACTAGTTAGAGGATCACATCCTGAATAAGGTATGTTCATAGATTCTAACATAGATTGTATAGTACCATCTTCTCCATATTTACCATGAAGAACTATTAAAGCAAAATCTATATCTTGTGGCATTTTATTTACAACATCCATTGGTTCATCTATTATTAATTGATGTACATCATACTTATTTCTATCTATAGCTTCTAATACTGATTTACCAGAATTTAAAGATACTTCACGTTCTGATGAAATACCTCCCATTATTACAACAACTTTCTTTTTCATTTTAATCTCTCCTAATTAATATTAATTTATAAAATCATAAATTAAAGTTATATAAAATTTATATATTTTATTATATGTATAGATTTGACAAAAAGAAAGTACCACATCACGGTTAAATAATGGATGTAGTGGTTGTTAATAAAAAAACAAGATAACATATATGTTATCTTGTTTAAATAAAAGTTAAAGTGAGTATATATTTTATATAGTTTGAAGGTTAGGAATACCTATAACCTGTTTTATAACTCTAAATGCGTTTTTATAACCTATAGCATCAATTTCATCTTTACTATATCCACGATTTTGTAATTCTTTTATTAAATTAGGTGTATCAGTAAATACTTTTAAACCTTCAACATTAGGGTTAGAAGTGTCGCATGAAAATGCAGATAAACAATCAGCATCAATAAATCCAGAATAATCAAATCCACAAGCTATATGTTCTATACCAACTAAATCAGCAATATAATCGATATGATCTACTAAATTTTTAACAGAAGCAGTTTCAGGATTTTTATCACTAACGAATTCTTTGTATCCATTCATACCAATTATTCCACCACTTTGAGCTATGGCTTTAATTTGATCATCTGTCAAATTTCTTTTATGTGATGAAAAATGTTTTGCATTTGAATGTGAAGCTATAACTGGACCAGTTGCAACGTCCATTATATCCCAAAATGTTTTTTCATTTGCATGAGATACATCAACTAACATTTTTAATTCTTCCAATTTCTTAACAGCTTTTTTACCAGTTTCAGTAAGGCCTCTAGTTGGATCACCACCTACACCAGTAGCTAGAGCATTTTGTTCGTTCCAAGTAAGTGATGCATGTCTAGCACCAACAACATCATGGAAGTAATGTAGTTTATCTACATCTTCTCCTATGTGGCTTAAGCCTTCTATACCAACCATTATATTTAATTTATTTTCTTTTAAACCTTTTTCAAAGTCAGAGTAATCTTTAATTTGATTTATAATATCAGAATTTGATTTTATTTCTTGAGTTAGAGATTCTACTATTTGTTTAGCTCTTTTCTCAGGTGATTTATCATAAGGTGGGTCTATCCATATTACATATATACCACCGATTAAACCGCCTTGTTGTAAATCCTTTAGATGATGATTTTTTATAATATTTCTTTCGCCTTTTAATGTTTTTACAGTTACATCAGTAAATAAATCAGAATGACAATCAAATACCATTTATAAAACCCGCTTTCTTTTTAAAATTTATTAAAAAAACAAATTTCTTTATAATTATAATAAAGATTTCTATTTTATAAAAAACTACATTAAACTACATTAAGAAGTTACCTACTATAATACCACAATAGTTACCTATAACATAACCTAAAGTACCTATAAGCATTATAGGGGCAATTAGTTTTGTCCAGCCTTTAGAAACTGCCATAGCTGCTGCTGTTGTAGGTCCACCTATACAAGCATTAGAAGCAAGAATAGCTTCTTCTAAGTTGAATTTAAATAATTTAGCACATATGAAAGTTACTAGCATATTTATAAGTACAACTACAAAGCAGAATACTAATAATAATGGGGAATTCATTATTATAGATTGTATAGAAGCTGGAACACCTATAACAACGAAGAATATGTAAATTAAGTATGTACCAATTTCTTGAGCTCCACCTAAATTAGAGAAGAAATTACTAAATATAGAAGCACAAATCATAGTAACAGTAGTGATTATTAAATATTGGTTGCCGAGTAAAGTATTTAAAATAGATAAAAATGAATTACTTGTTGGAATAGCAGATGATAAGAAGCTAGCTATAGATGTTGATACAGCTACTATTACAAACGCACTACCTATAGATAATGCTAAATCTTTTAAAGATATATCTTTGTGAGTCCAATAAGATGAAGCAGCAGTTTCACCTTCTTTTATTTCTTGCCCTTCAACTTCATCAACGTGTGGATGAAGGAAGTGTTTTCTGAAGAAACTCATTGATGGTATAGCTATTAATATGAAGAAGTATAACGCCATTAATAAGTTATCAGAAACAACAGTTGCAGAAACTACATCTCCTGGAGTATCAAAAGCAGCTGACATAGCAGCAAAGTTTGCTCCACCACCTATATAAGATCCTGTCATCATAGCAGCAACTTCAGCTAAGTAAGGAATTTTACCTTGTAATAATTTGAAACCAACTATAGCTCCTATCATAGTTCCCGCTGCACTTAGGAAGAATATGATAAGTAATTTACCACTTTCTTTCCAAATTTTCTTTATATTACATTGATATAATAAAAGGGTTATTGCAAGTGGAACTACATAGCTCCATACATTGTCATATACTGGAGATTCAGTAGGTATAATTTTTAAATTTGATAAGACTAAAGCACCAATTAAGGCTATTATTGCACCAGTAATTTTAGATGCCCAATTGTATTTTTGTTCTAATACAATACTTATTGCAGCCCAACCACATAGAAAAGCCCATAAGACCCAAGTGTTATCTGCTGAAATTAAACTATTCATATAAAATCCTCCTTCAATAAAAATTATAATTAAGTTAAATATTTAATATATTGAATATTTAACTTAATTATAATTTATTGAACTGAATATTTCAATATATTATAAAATTCGATATAAATATAGTTTTACTCCTGAAATAGGTAAAAAAAATAGAAAAAATAGGTAATTAATTTAATTAAACAAATTATTATTAAAAATAGCTTTAAAAAATAATAAAATATAATAAAAATAAAATTTAAAATATTGAAAAAATACTGTATTTTTTATGCAGGATACTTAAAAGAATTTAAAATATTAAAGAAATTTTTAATGAAATATATATCTATAATAAATAAAAAATACAGTATAATAGTAAGTAATAAGTAAAAATATAAAATAAATATTTAAATTTTAATAATTAAATATTTACTTAGAAAAGTAAAGGGGTAAAAAAATGAAAGATGAAATTAATATTGATGTGGGATTGAAAATAAGAAACTTAAGAAAAAGTAAAAACTTGAGTATAGCAAATTTATCGGAGTATACAGGATTAAGTGCTGGTCTTATAAGTCAAATTGAAAGAAATAAAGTAGTACCTTCTATAAAAGTAATGTGGAAGATAGCTAAAGAATTAAATGTAAATATAGGATATTTTTTTGAAGAAGAAAATGCAGAAGATGTTATAGTAAGAAAAAATAATAGAAAAAGAATACAAACGAATGATTCAACAAAAACTTATGAGTTGCTTATGCCAGATTTAGTAAATAAAAATTTAGAATTATTATTAATAACACTAAATGGCGAAACTAAGAGAAATAAAGGTTTAGTAAGTCATGAAGGTGAAGAATGTGGATATATAATAAAAGGAAAGATGAAATTAATCTTTGATACAAAAGAATATATCTTGGAAGAAGGAGATAGTTTTTATTTTAAAAGTAATGTAAGTCATGTGTATGAAAATTATGATAAAGATAAAGAATGTATATTGATTTGTGCAATGACTCCACCATCATTTTAATTTATAAAATATATAAATTATTTATAAAAATAGGAGAGTAATTATGAAAGCAGAGATTATAACAGTAGGAACAGAGATTTTATTAGGGGATATATTAAATACAAATTGTAGATATTTATCGAGAGAACTTGCAGCTATGGGTATAGAAATGTACTATCAAATAACTGTCGGTGACAACGAAGAGAGATTATTAAAAACACTAGAAGAAAGTTTAAATAGAAGTGATATAGTAATTTGTACAGGAGGTCTTGGACCAACTGAAGATGATATAACAAAAGAGGTATGTGCAAAATATTTTGGATATGAATTAGAACTTCACAAACCATCTCTAGATGCCATGATAGAGAGATTTAAACATATGAATAGAGTCCCAACTAAAAATAATGAAAAACAAGCTTATTTTCCAAAAGAAGCATACATACTTAAAAATGATAATGGAACAGCACCAGGTTGCATTATGGAAAAAGAAGGCAAAATGATAGTAGTTCTTCCTGGGCCACCAAGAGAAATGGAGTCTATGTTTGAAAATTACGTAAAACCTTATTTATCAAAATTAACAGATGATGTCATAGAATCAGAAGTTCTTAGAATAATAGGTGTTGGGGAATCAAAAGTCGAAAACGATATACTAGATATAATTGATTCACAAACTAATCCAACTATAGCAACTTATGCAAAGGGATATGAATGTACACTTAGAATTACTGCAAAGGCAAAAAGTGTAGAAGAAGCTAAAGAACTTATAAAGCCTATGTCAGATGAAATGAAAAGAAGATTTGGACAAAGCCTATATGCAACAGGGGAAACTAGCATAGAAGAAGTTGTATCAAAAATGTTAGTTGAAAATAATTTGAAAATAGCTGTTGCAGAATCTTGTACAGGTGGTATGGTTTCAGCATCACTTATAAATTATCCCGGAATATCTTCTGTATTTATGGAAGGGTGTGTAACTTATTCAAATGAAGCTAAGATGAAATCACTGGGAGTTAAAAAAGAAACACTAGATGTTTATGGAGCAGTAAGTGACAAGTGCGCAAAAGAGATGGCAAGTGGAGTTGCAGCTAGATACAATACAAATATAGGTATTGCGACAACAGGAATAGCAGGACCAGATGGTGGAACAGATGAAAAGCCTGTGGGACTAGTTTATTTTGGAATTTATATAAATGGAAAAGTTATATCTAAAAAATACGTATTTAATGGAGATAGACAAGGAGTTAGAGAAAGAGCGACAAGAACTATATTAAATGATTTAAGATTAGAACTTTTAAATATGGAAAAATAATCCGTTTTATTTTTTAATTTTGCATCTTAACCTCAAATTTATGCAAGTGACCCTAAAGTCACTTGTTTTTCTTTTTTTTGAGAATATAATTTTATTAAGAAAACAAATTGGAAAAAAATAGAAGGGAGGAAGCAATTTTGAAATTCACAATAGAGCAATCATCAGATAATAATGAAGTAGAAATAAATATTAAGTGCGGTCAAATAATAGATGAAAAACTTCAAAAATTAATAGATCAAATAAGGCTTTATTCATTTTCAATAGTTTGCAAAAAAGACAAAGAGATATATCAAATATCATTAAAAGATGCTTATTATATAGAAAGTGTTGAAGAAAAGACATTTGTTTATTTAGAAAAAGAAGTGTATGAAAGTAATCTCAAATTATATGAGTTAGAAGAGCAATTAAAAAATACATCATATATAAGGGTTAGCAAGTCGATAATACTAAATATCGAAAAATTACAAAGTGTAAAACCTCTTATCAATGGAAAATTAGAAGCTAATCTTAAAAATAATGAAAAAATACTTATAAATAGACACTATGTGCCAGAGTTTAAAAAGAAATTTGGAATTTAGGAGGTGGTAGTTATGAAGTTAAGAGAATCAATAGTTATAAGCTGTGTATCATATACTGCAGTTATGATTATAATATCAATTTTAAACGGAATGGGGATAAGTGATTTAAATTGGATATTTAATTTAGAACTTTTTGTGGTTACTACATTAATAAGCTTATTTATGTATATAATAGATAAATTAAATATAGAAAGTCAACCTGTATATATGTTTTTACAAATAATAAGTGTAGCTATATCAGTACTAGGTATAGGTGGAGGCATTATGAAGTGGTTTAGTTGGACACTAGAATATGTATCTATAACTACAGGCATATTTGTAGTTGTATATCTTATAACTTATGGTGTTACATTTTTAATAAATAGCATAACATCAGAAAAAATAAATCAAAAGATAACAGAGCAAAATAGTAAGGAAAATTAAGAAATAATGTATTTGATATAGGAATAAATAAAAACATAAATGCTTGTATAAAATCAAGGTGAAAAATTTTAAGGGGTGATTTTGATTGAAACTTGATAAAAAGATAATAGAAGTAAGTAATTTGAAGAAATCCTATGGAGATATAGAAGCTGTTAAAGGAATTGATTTTTATGTAGATGAAGGTTCACTGTTTGCTTTTTTAGGATTAAATGGAGCAGGAAAGTCGACAACTATCGATATGATGTGTACTTTTTTAAAGGCTGATAGTGGAAAAATAAAAATAGATAATTACGAAGTAAATAAGGATGATGATAAGATAAAATCATTAATCGGAGTTGTGTTTCAAGATAGTGTATTAGATGATTTATTAACAGTAAAAGAAAATTTAAAAGTAAGAAGTAAGCTTTACAATATGAGCAAATCTGAATTTAATAAAAACTTAGAAGAAATAGCGCATGTTACAGGTATAAATGATTTTTTAAATAGGCAATATGGTAAGTTATCTGGAGGTCAAAGAAGAAGGGCTGATATCGCAAGAGCACTTATAAATAAGCCTAAAATATTGTTTTTAGATGAGCCGACGACAGGTTTAGATCCAAATAGCAGAAAAAGCGTTTGGGATATGATAAGAAGATTGCAAGAAGAAAATAATATGACGGTATTTCTAACAACTCATTATATGGAAGAAGCTGCAAAAGCTGATTATATAATAATTATGAATGAAGGAAAAATAGAAGCTAAAGGAACGACTTATGAGTTAAAAGAAAAATATACAAAAGATAAGATGATAGTATATACAAAAAATAATAGTTTTTTTATGCACTATTTATCATTAAACAATTATAATTTCTCAGTAGGAAATAATAATGTAATTATAGATATTGAAAACACATTGGAAAGTATAAAAATAATAGAAGATTGCAGAGAGTATATAGAGTCTTTTGAAGTTATTAAAGGCAGTATGGACGATGTATTTATAAATATTACAAGAAAGGGGAATAAATAGATGATAAGTTTTGTAAGTCGAAATTTAAAAGTATTTTTTAGAGATAAAACAGCTGTATTTTTCTCCTTGTTAGCAGTGTTGATTGTTTTAGGATTATATATATTTTTTTTAGGAGATGTATGGGTTGACTCTTTTCCAAATATAAAAGGAGTTAAAAATCTTATGAATTGCTGGATTATAGCTGAACTTATTGGTGTGACATCTGTAACAGCAAATATGGGTGCTTTTGGAACAATGATTGAAGACAAAAGTAAAAATAAAATAAAAGATTTTTATGTATTGCCAATAAAAAAATCGAAAATAGTAGGAGGATATATTATAAGCTCTTTTATAGTTGGAAGTATGATGTCAGTAGTTACGCTGATAATATCACAAATTTATTTAGTATATAGTGGGGTGGATGTTTTAAACTTTAAAGAATTAACAGAAGTCTTTTTAATCATACTTATGACATCACTTTCAAATAGTGCAATGATTTTATTTATAGTATCTTTATTTAGTAGTGAAAAGGCGTTTTCAACAGCAAGTACAATTGTCGGGACTTTAATTGGATTTATAACAGGGATATATCTTCCTATTTCAATGCTTCCAGATTCAGTTCAAATTATAGTAAAATTATTCCCAACATCACATGGAATTAGCATACTTAGACAAATATTTATGAAAAAACAAATGGATATATCATTTGCAGATGTACCTACAAATTATATAAATGAATTTAAGGAAAGTATGGGAGTTGTATATTATATAAATGATAAATTAGTATCAAATACAACTAGTATATTTATACTTATTGCTTCGACTATAATATTCTTTTTTCTTGCAGTTTTAATCTTATATAAAAAGAAAAAGTAAAATGAAAAAAACTGGATGTTATCGACATCCAGTTATATATTCATATTAATTTAATACTAACCACAAATTTGTAGAGTATAAGATCTAACAGTGTTATCTAATATGCAATTTAATATATAGTCTACAACACTATTGCACATATATGTTGAGAAAAATAAGTCATTTTCAAAATCTTCTTTTTTGACATATTCTTTGTATAGTTTATTAAAAAATTCTTCGACACCAATATGATGTATAGAAGCTTTTTCTAAAGTTTTAAAATTTGTATCTTTGGCAATAGACTGAAGATCTTTCTCATAAATTACATGTTTTTTAAAGCTATGTGAAAATTCCCAACGCTGACTATGTGGTACACAGAAAAAATCGCATAAAAAATGGCATATAACTCCTAATTCTTGACTAAATTTACTAATGGAAAAATACTTTTCGATAAAGTCTAATGATAATTTGCATAAAGATTTTATTTTTCCTATTATCATATCAAAAGATTCTTTTAAATAATGCTTATGTAAGACGTATTTAGAAGTCATATCCGGTTTGATATTACCGTAAATAAAATTCTTTTCGCTTATAAAGAAAGATTTGCTTGAATCTAAGTTTTCGATAAGCGCATTTGAAATTGTTAAATGTGTATTTAAAATCATTAATTGCACCTTCCATATAATAATTATATAATTAAGTTATAGTTATATATTTACCTAACTATTATAATAATATCAAGAAAATTAAAAATTTACAATAAAAAAACTTTATATATTGTAAAGCAAAGGAGAATTAGGAATGAAGAAAGTATTAGTATTTTTAGCAGATGGATTTGAGGAAATAGAAGCTCTATCAGTAGTAGATGTGCTTAGAAGAGCTAGTTTAAAATGTGATTTATGTTCTATAAAAGATGAATTTGTAAGAGGAACACACAATATAATAATACAATCTGATTGTATAATAGATAACATAGACCAAGATGAATATGATGCTATAGTTTTACCAGGGGGACTGCCGGGAGCTGATAATTTACTTGATAAAAGAGTAAAAGATATAGCAATTAAATTTAATGATGAAGGTAAAATAGTTGCAGCTATATGCGCTGCTCCACAAACTCTAGAACAATTCGGTATATTAGATGACAAAAAATGTACATCATATCCAGGTTTTATAAAAGGCAGAGAAAAAGTTAATTATTTAGAAGACCAAATAGTAGTTGTAGATAAGAATATAATAACTAGTAGAGGTCCTGCTACAGCATTAGAATTTGCTTTTAAAATATTAGAAGAATTAGGATATAAAGATAAGGCTGAAGAAATAAAGAAAGATATGTTAGTAGATTTTTATTTAGATCATTCTAAATAAAAATCCAAACAAAAAAGATAGTACCGAAAAATTGTTTTATAAGAAATTGATAAAATTAGAGTGTGGATATTTTACACTCTAATTTTATTTTTTTGAGAAATATTGAAAATTTGTAAATGATAAGGAGGAAGTTATGAAGAGTAAAATAGGATATTTTTATATTTTACTTGCAGGAATTTTTTGGTCAACACTTGGATTTTTAGTAAGTAAAATTAGCGATTATAATTTTTCACCTGAAGAAGTTGCATTTTTCAGAATGGTAGGTGGATTTATAGTGATTAGTATATATGGAAAAATAACTATGCCTACAATGTTTAAAATAACGAAAAAAGGGATACTATACGTATTTGCAATCGGTATAGTATGTCAGTTTATATTTAATATAGCTTATATGGGCTCTATATCGATGGTAGGGGCGTCTATGGCCGCTGTATTGCTTTATGTATCGCCAGTATTTGTAGCAATCTTTTCTAAGATAGTATACAAAGAAAAAATCAATAAAATAAAAATACTATCATTGATATTCTGTGTAATCGGTGCATTTTTAGCAGTAACAGGAGGAAAAATCGAAATAAAAGAATTAAATATCGGAGGTATTATAGCAGGGATAATGGCAGCTATAACATATGCTATGCTTCCTATATTCAATAAAAATGCATTAAAAGAAATGGATAATATAACAATGAGTGCATATGCATTTTTAATTGCAGCAATTATAATGTGCTTTAGAGTTAATCCAATCCATACAATTTCTAAAATAGATAATATGAGAGTACTTATGTATATATTATCTATTGGCATAATACCTACAGCAATGTCTTATATTGTTTATTCAAAGGGGATATTAAAAGGCGTAGAGTTATCTATAGCAGGAGTAGTTGCATCGATAGAACTTGTTTTATCAGTTATAATAGGATGGACACTTCTTGATGAAGATTTTTCTGTTGTAAAAATATTTGGTGTTTTATTTATGGTAGCATCTACTTTTATAGCAGTTAAGGCAATCGAAGAAGTTAAGGAAAATAAAGAATTAGATCCAAATTATGTTGCAGAAGTTGCGACAGATTGTCAAAAATAAATTAAGTAATATAAAAAGGGCTTTGTACTATTTGCAGCACAGCAGCCCTTTTATTTTATAGAAAATTATATTTTTCTATAAATATTAATTATTTTAATCTTATTTTTTATTATAATAAATACCTTGATAAGTATCTCTTTCTTTTAGAGTTTTATCTATATCGTTTAAAACTTCCCATTTTTTTAGACTCCACATAGGTCCAACAAGCTCGTCTCTTTTACCGTCTCCTGTAAGTCTATGAATTATCATCTCAGGAGGGAGTATTTCAAGTTGGTCACATACTAGATTTATATAGTCATCTCTATCCATAAGCTCAAATTGTTTTTTCTCTAATGATCTTGCTAGAGCAGTATCTTTTATAACATGTAATAGATGGATTTTTATTCCATGAACATTCATATCTGCAACTGCTTTTGCAGTCTCCATCATCATGTTGTAGTCTTCCCCAGGAAGTCCATTTATAATATGAACTACTACCTTAATATTTCTATCTTGAAGTTTTTTAAGCCCTTCTAAGAATGTATCGTAGTCGTGTCCTCTATTTATTTTTTTAGAAGTAACATCATGTATAGTTTGAAGTCCTAGTTCAACCCATAAATTAGTTCTTTCATTTAATTCTGCTAAATAGTCAACTACATCATCTTCTAAACAATCAGGTCTTGTAGATATTGAAAGACCAATTACATTTTCAAAAGATAGTGCTTCTTCAAATTTATCTTTTAATACATTTAAAGGCGCATAAGTATTAGTATAAGCTTGGAAATAAGCTATATATTTGGCATTAGGCCATTTTTTATGCATCATAGCTTTTATCTCATTGAATTGTTCGCTAAGTGGGCTAGCAGGATTTCCTGCAAAGTCTCCAGAGCCACTATTGCTGCAATAAGTACATCCACCTCTTGATACTTTTCCATCTAAATTTGGGCAGGTAAATCCGCCATTTAAAGAAACTTTAAATACTTTTTCACCAAATGTATTTCTAAGATAGTAATTCCATGTATGGTATCTTTTATTATCATCAAATGCGTATTTGAATTTTGTCATCTTAACTCACCTTTTTCATAAATATTATAGATTTTGAGTCTTTTTAAGTACATCATTTTAGTATTATATCACAAATTTATTATTTTTCTTCATAAGTTTTGAAGTTTGTGAAAATATAAATAGAAGGTAGATAATTTTTTAAAAGGGAAAATGTTTATAATTACAAAAGTTCAATATTTTTACAAATGTAAAAGTAAAATAAGTATTAAATATTAATAAAACCTGAATTTTTACGAAACGTTTTCCTAAAGTGCATAATTCGACTTTTTGCAAATATTCAGACGTAAAAATAAAATTTATATCATATTTTATATAAAAAATTATTATATTTTTGTAGAAATTCGAACAATACATGCTATAATAATGATGATGAAGATGAAAACGTTAAGGAGGAATAAAAATGAAATTTTTCTTAGATACGGCTAATATTGATGAAATAAAAGCAGTAAATGATATGGGCGTTATAAGTGGAGTAACAACTAACCCATCTTTAATTGCTAAAGAAGGAAAAGATTTTAAAGAAACTATAAAAGAAATTGCATCAATTGTTGATGGAGCAATAAGTGGAGAAGTTAACAGTGACGATGCAGAAGGAATGATAAAAGAAGGTCGTGAAATTGCAGCGATACATCCAAATATGGTAGTTAAAATACCAATGACAGCTGAAGGTTTAAAAGCTGTAAAAGTTTTAACTAAAGAAGGAATAAAAACTAATGTTACATTAGTATTCTCAGCAACTCAAGCATTACTTGCTGCAAGAGCTGGAGCTACATATGTTTCTCCATTCTTAGGAAGATTAGACGATATATCTACACCAGGTATGGATTTAATAAGAACTATAGCTGAAATATTCGCAATTCACAACATAGAAACTGAAATAATAGCAGCTAGCGTTAGAAATCCAATACATGTTATAGATGCTGCACTTGCTGGTGCTGATATAGCTACTGTACCAACAAAAGTAGTAAACCAAATGTTAAAACATCCTTTAACTGATCAAGGGATAGAAAAATTCAAAAAAGATTGGGAAGCAACTTTCGGGAAATAAAAAGATATAATTTAAGTTGAAAATTATGGTGATTTAAAATTGCCGTAATTAAATATATATAAATGAAATAAGTCATCCAAGTTTTATCACAACATTTAAAATAATGGAGGAAAATATGAACAATTTAGATTTACAATGTATAAATGCAATTAGAGTATTATCAGCTGATGCTATACAAAAATCAAACTCAGGACATCCAGGTCTACCACTTGGAGCTGCTAGTATGGCATATACTTTATGGACAAAAATGAGCCACAATGGAAAAAATCCTGATTGGAAAAATAGAGATAGATTTGTATTATCTGCAGGACATGGTTCAATGCTTGAATACTCATTATTACATTTATTCGGTTATGGAATAACTGTAGACGACATAAAAGAATTTAGACAATGGGGAAGTAAAACTCCAGGTCATCCAGAATACGGTCACACTAAAGGTGTAGAAATAACTACTGGACCTTTAGGACAAGGTATATGTAATGCTGTAGGTTTTGCAATGGCTGAAGCAAAACTTGCTGACAAATTTAACAAAGATGGATTTAATGTAGTAGACCATTATACATATGCAATAACAGGTGATGGTTGTTTAATGGAAGGTGTTTCAGCTGAAGCTTCTTCACTTGCAGGTACATTAGGTCTTGGAAAATTAATATTACTTTACGATTCAAATAACATAACAATCGAAGGAAACACAGACGTAGCATTTACAGAAGATGTTGCCAAACGTTATGAAGCATATGGATGGCAAGTATTAAATGTAGAAGACGGAAATGATGTAGAAGCTATAGCAAAAGCAATAGATGACGCAAAAGCAGAAACTTCTAAACCTTCTATAATAATAGTAAAAACTCAAATCGGATATGGTTGTCCAGCAAAACAAGGTTCTGCTAAAGCTCATGGTGAACCACTAGGTGCTGACAATATAAAAGAAATGAAAGAATTAATGAAATGGGAAAATGAAGATTTCTTCGTTTCACAAGATGTTTACAATAACATGGAAACATATATAGCTAATGGTGAAAAAGCTGAGCAAGAATGGAATGAATTATTTTCAAAATACGAAGAAGCTTATCCAGAACTTGCATCTGAATATAAAAAATGGCATGAACTTGACGTAACTGACGAATTATTAAACGATAAAGATTTCTGGAAATTCGAAAAAGGTTGCGCTACAAGACAAGCATCAGGAGATGTTTTAAACAGATTAACATCATTCATACCAAACTTAATGGGTGGTTCTGCTGACTTAGCACCATCAAATAAGAGTGATATGAAAAACACTGGATATTTCTCAAAAGAAGACAGAAGTGGACAAAATATACACTTTGGTGTTAGAGAACACGCAATGGCTGCTATAACTAATGCAATAGCTGCTCACGGTGGACTTAAAGCATACTGTGCTACATTCTTCGTATTCAGTGACTACATGAAAGGTGCAATGAGATTATCTGCTTTAATGAACCTACCTGTGACTTATATATTAACTCACGATAGTATAGGTGTTGGAGAAGATGGACCTACTCATCAACCAATAGAACAATTAGCTGCACTTAGAAGTTTACCAAACATGACAGTATTCAGACCAGCTGATCCAAATGAAACAGCTGCTGCTTGGTTCTATGCAGTAACAAACAAAACTACACCAACTTCATTAGTATTAACAAGACAAAACTTACCACTATACGATATAGATGGAAAAGTTGCATTAAAAGGAGCTTATATATTAAAAGACTCTAAAAATGAAACTCCAGATGTAATACTTATGGCATCAGGTTCAGAAGTTGAATTAATAATGGGAGCTGCTGATGAACTTGCTAAAAAAGGTGTTGACGCTAGAGTAGTAAGTATGCCATCATTCGAATTATTCGAAGCACAAAGTGACGAATATAAAGAAAGCGTACTTCCAAAAGCTGTTAGAAATAGAGTTGCTGTAGAAGCTGCATCTCCATTTGGATGGCACAAATACGTTGGTTTAGATGGAGAAGTAATCGCACTTGATCACTTCGGAGCATCTGCACCAGCAGGAACATTATTCAAAGAATTTGGATTTACAGTTGAAAATGTAGTTGAAACTGCATTAAAAGTTGTAGGAAAATAATTTAAATTAAATATAAAAAAATCTTTATCTTATTAAAGAGCTTTAAAAAGGTAGATTTTTTTGAAACACATATACGGAAATTATATTTATAGACAATTTGCAAAGGAATATAATTTCCTATGTGTTATAAAAAAAGAGGGAAAATCTAATTTGGATTTTTCCTCTTTTTTAATTACAAGTAAATTTGGACTGCGCATAGTTTTTAGAGTGGGTAGGACTGCGTATAGTTTTTTAGAGTGGGTACTACTATCATATGCATATATAGAAGGTTTTATATGCATATGGAAAAATAAAAGTGTATCTGTAAAATTCAACGCACTCCAGTAATGAATTGCATCCATAAATACAAATGGATAAACAGGTTCAAGAGGTCTATTTTGCCATAATCTCGCATGTTCAATTACAACATCAGTTATATGACTTACATACTCAGCAGATATTTCTATTCCATAAAGGTCCTTTATTTGATCATGTATATCTCTTGTTGACATTCCTCTTGCATAAAGCGAGATAATTTTTTCTTCTAAACCAGAAATATCTCTAGTATGTTTTGGTATAACTTTTGGATTGTAATTACTATCTCTATCCCTTGGAATATCTAAGTCTATATTTCCAAACTATGATTTAACAGTTTTTTTACTATATCCATTTCTTCTATTTTCAGTATGTTTATTTAGGCTATCGCCTTTTTCGTATCCTAATTCGAGCGCTAGCTCTTTTTCTAACATTTCTTGTATTACATCCTTGAACATATCCTTCAGATAGTCGCCTATATCTTTTGGAGTTTGAAATCCTCCATCTGCTATTATTTGTCTTATTAATTCCTTACTTAAGTTGCTCATAAAAAATACTCCTTCCTGGCATTGACTTATATTTTTATCATTGCCATAAAGGAGTATTTATTTCATCATAAGCACAAATTATTTTACATTGTCAAAAAATCCTAGGATATGATACCTCTATCATAATCCTAGGATTAAATGTAATTACTATGACCTAATTAATTATAAATAGATTATAGTTAACTAGCATATTAATTAGCTTTAGCTTATGGGTATTGAAGGGCGTCGACACCTTCTTCACCAGTACGTATTTTAACTGCGTTTTCAACAGATGATACAAATATCTTGCCATCACCGATATTACCTGTGTATAAAACTTTTTTAGCAGTGTCTATAACAGCTTGTACTGGAACTTTTGCGACTACTATTTCTACTAATATCTTAGGATGTAATTCCATTTCTACGGCAATACCTCTGTAGTATTTAGGGGCACCTTTTTGAGTACCGCATCCTAAAACGTTTGAAACTGTCATACCCATTATACCTATTTCATTTAATGCGTCTTTTAAGTTTTTGAATTTATCTTGATCTGTTATTATTTCAATCTTAGTTAATTTGATATCAGAAGCTATTACATCTGAAGATGCACTTTTGCTTACTAGTTGAACTGGGACGACTTTGTCTACAGATACTTTTTCTGCTTCTGTTTTTAATTTTCTAACTGTGCTAGCTTTAGCAAAATCAGCATATGCACTTGTTAGACCGTGTTCTAATTTGTCAAGTCCGACAACTTCTTCTTCTTCAGTAACTCTAAGTCCTAATGTAGCATCGATTGCTTTGAATAATATAGTAGTAGTTATAACTACCCATGCCATAACAGTTACAACACCTAAAGTTTGAACACCTAGAAGGTGAGCTCCGCCGCATATGCTAAACCACCGTCTACTGCGAATACACCTGTAAGTATTGTACCTATTGCACCACATACACCATGGACACCTATTGCACCGACTGGGTCATCTATTTTTAATTTTTGGTCGATAAATTCTATAGCAACTACTACAGCTATACCAGCGACTATACCTATTATACAAGCACCGACTGGATTTACTACTGCGCAACCTGCTGTTATTGCGACAAGACCGGCAAGTGAACCGTTTAGTGTCATTGAAACATCTGGTTTTTTATATTTTACCCAAGTAAATATCATTGTTGTTACTGTTGCCGCTGCGGCTGCTATATTTGTTGTTACAAATACACTACCTGCAAGCATTATATTGTCGTCTCCTGTCATAGAAACTGTTGAACATCCATTAAATCCGAACCAACAGAACCATAATATAAATACTCCAAGGGCACCGACTGTTATGTTGTGGCCTGGGATTGCATTTGCGCTGCCGTCTTTGTTGTATTTACCAATACGAGGTCCTAATATTTTTGCTCCAACTAATGCGGCAATTCCACCTACCATATGAACTGCAGTTGATCCTGCGAAATCTATAAATCCTAATTGAGAAAGCCAACCGCCACCCCAAATCCAGTGACCTGATATAGGATAGATAAATGCACTTATTGCTATTGAATAAGCTAAATAAGATTTAAACTTAGTTCTCTCTGCCATAGCTCCTGAAACTATTGTTGCAGCAGTTGCACAGAAAACTGTTTGGAATATTACATATGCCCAAGAAGGATAACCACCTTCGACACCGTAATTTCCTTGGATAAAGAAGTCTAGTCCTCCAATTAGTTTACCACTACCAGCAAACATTAAACCAAATCCAAATATCCAAAAGACTAATGAACCACAAGCAAAGTCCATTAGGTTTTTCATAATAATGTTACCTGCGTTTTTTGCTCTAGTAAATCCCGTTTCAACCATTGCAAATCCTGCTTGCATAAAGAATACTAAAGCAGCTCCTAATAATACCCAAATTGTATCGACTGATGAATACATAATAAATCCTCCTTAAAAAAAGATAGGGCGTGCACTTATCTAAGATTAGATAAAGTACACGCCTTTGTGTAGATAGTATTTAATTATATTAAAATATGAATTATACGCTAAATAATAAATCTGTGTAAGTTGGGAATGGCCAGTAACCTTTACCAACTATTGTTTCTAATTCGTCAGCTATAGCACGAACTTCGTTCATTTGAGATAATACTGTATCGTGATAGAATTTAGCTAATTCTTCACTGTCTTCTATATCTTTTGCATCTAAAAGAACTTTGTCTAATTCACTAGTTTTCTTAGATAAGCAAGCACTTAATGAAGATATTTTAGAAACTAATGAAGTTTCAAGAGAAACATCTATATCAGAAGATAAGTTTTTCTTAGCTAAAGCGCCTTGAGTTAAATCTTTTGAATAGTTGCATATAGCTGGGATAATATCTTTTTTAACCATTTCAAGCATTGTTAATGCTTCTATATTTATAGTTTGGCAGTATTTTTCAAGTAATATTTCTTTTCTTGATTCTAATTCTAATTTAGTATATACGCCGTGTTTTTCAAATAATTTTATATTCTTTTCATCTGTATAATGAGGTAGAGCTTCTGCTGAAGATTTTAAGTTTAATAATCCTCTACTTTCTGCTTCTTCAACCCATTCAGGTGCGTAGTTATTTCCATTAAATATTATAGCTTTATGTTCTTTTAATATTTTCTTTAACACTTCGTTTAATGCTTTATCTAAATCATCTTTTCCTTCTATATAATCAGATATATAATCAAGAGATTCAGCAACTATAGTGTTAAGTATTGTGTTAGGGCAAGCTATATTAGCTGTTGAACCTAACATACGGAATTCGAATTTGTTTCCAGTAAATGCAAATGGAGAAGTTCTGTTTCTATCTGTAGTATCTTTTTTGAATGATGGTAATACATTAACATCTATTTCTAGAGATTTTAAAGTTTCTTCATTGTATGGAAGATCTTCTTCAACACATTTTAATACTTTTTCTAAATCAGTTCCTATAAACATTGATAATATTGCTGGAGGTGCTTCATTTCCACCTAGACGATGGTCATTTCCTGCATCTGCAACAGATATTCTAAGTAAGTCTTGATTTTCATGAACAGCTTTTATTATAGCTATTAAGAAAGTTAAAAATACTTTATTGTGTATTGGGTCTTTACCAGGATTTAATATATTTTTACCTGTATCAGTTGATATAGACCAGTTGTTATGTTTACCAGAACCATTTACACCAGCGAATGGTTTTTCATGTAATAAGCACATTAAACCATGCTTACAAGCTACTTTTTTCATAACATCCATAGTTAATTGGTTGTGGTCAGTAGCGACATTTGTAGTTGTAAATATAGGAGCTAACTCATGTTGAGCTGGAGCAACTTCGTTATGCTTAGTTTTTGCTAAAACTCCTAATTTCCATAATTCTTCATCTAAATCTTTCATATATTCAACTACTCTTGGTTTTATAGCGCCGAAGTAGTGGTCATCTAATTCTTGGCCTTTTGGTGGTTTTGCACCAAATAAAGTTCTACCAGTAAATTTTAAATCTATTCTTTTATTATATAATCCTTTATCGATTAAGAAATACTCTTGTTCAGGACCAACTGTAGTAGAAATTCTCTTAACATCAGTTTCACCTAATAAATGTAGAAGTCTTACAGCTGATTTGTTTATAGCTTCCATTGATTTTAATAATGGAGTTTTCTTATCAAGAACTTGACCTCCATATGAACAGAAAGCAGTTGGTATACATAAAGTACCATTTCTTAAGTATGCAAAACTAGTTGGATCCCATACAGTATAACCTCTAGCTTCGAAAGTTGATCTTAACCCTCCTGATGGGAATGAAGAACCATCTGGTTCACCTTTAACTAATTCTTTACCAGAGAACTCCATTATTACTTTTCCATCATCAGTTGGACTTATAAAGCTATCGTGTTTTTCTGCAGTTATACCAGTCATTGGTTGGAACCAGTGAGTAAAGTGAGTAGCACCATGTTCTATAGCCCAATCTTTCATAGCATTTGCAACTACGTTTGCTACTTTTAAATCGATTGGTTCACCGTTTTTTATAGTATTTTGTAATGCTTTATAAACATCTTTTGGTAGTCTGTCTTTCATCACAGCCTCGTTAAATACTAAGCTTCCAAATATTTCTGGGACTTTTGTCATAATAATTACCTCCAAAATTTAAAATCAAAATATTTATACATCTTCGTATAAATTAAAAATCTACTAAATTTAATTTTGTAAAAAAAGAAAAGCGCTGTAGGATACTTACAACCTACAGCGCCTTTGCTGTTTCAATTAACTTTATAAACATATTGTATTCAGATTGGAATAAACTGTCAACTAAAAAATAAAAGTTTTTTAAATTTTATATATAAATTAAATTTTCTGATTTAACAAAAATGAAACCCTACATTATATGTATCAAAATATGTCATAAATATATTTTTTGTACTAAAAATTAGTTTAAAAAATGATATAATATATATATTAGTAAATATTGACAGGAACAAGTAAATAAATTATAATTATCACATTGAACAAGGGCGTTCATTAGAGGGGGTGAAGATATATTTGATACCTTTTAATGAGTGCCCCTTTTTTTAGATATTTTAAGAAAATATAGAGACTTGGGGAGGAATTTCATGGATTATAAAACTAGTGAAGTTTTAGAATTTATAGAGGAGAATGATGTGAAATTTATAAAACTAGCATTTTGTGATATTTTTGGAAATCAAAAAAATATAACTATAATGCCAACTGAATTAAAAAGAGCATTTTATGAAGGTGTTTCTTTTGATGCATCAGCAGTAACTGGTTTTATGAAAGTAGAAGAATCAGACTTATTATTATTTCCAGAAGCAAATACAATGTATCTACTTCCATGGAGACCACAACACGGGCGTATTGTAAGATTCTTTTGCAATATAAAACACCCAGATGGGCGAGATTTTGAAGGTGATTGTAGAAATATTTTAAAAGAAGTTATAAAAGATAGCAAACAAAAGGGGTTTACATGCAAAATAGGATGTGAAAGCGAATTTTATCTATTTGAACAAGATGAATTTGGAAATCCAACTATGATTCCTTATGATAAAGGTACTTATTGTGATATATATCCAAACGACAGATGTGAAAATATAAGAAGAGATATTTGTTTATCACTTGAAGAAATGGGAATAAAACCGACAAGTTCACATCATGAACAAGGTCCAGGACAAAATGAAATAGATTATGAATACTCAAATGCACTTAGTGCAGCAGATAATCTAATCAGTTTTAGATCACTTGTAAAAACTAAGGCTTGTGAAAATGGACTGTTTGCATCATTTATGCCACGACCACTTGAAACTGAATGTGGAAGTGGACTTCATATAAATATTTCACTTTATAAAGATAATAAAAATATATTTGAAGATAAAAACGATAAACAATATAAATACGCAGAAAGCTTTATAAGTGGAATTTTAAATCGTATAGAAGAAATTACTTTATTTTTAAATTCATCTACAAATTCATACAAAAGACTTGGAAAAGATAAGGCCCCTAAATATATTACATGGTCAAAAGAAAATAGATCTCAACTTATAAGAATACCAGCCTCAAAAGGTGATAGATGTAGAATGGAGCTTAGATCACCTGATTCTAGCTGCAATCCATATATAGCATTTGCACTTTTAATAAAGGCAGGTATAGAAGGAATAGAAAAAAACTTACAACTTTGCAATCCTCATAATATTAATTTATTTAATGCTAATGATAATGAAGTTAAAAATTTAAAAACATTGCCAGATAATTTAAATGAAGCAATTAATAATGCATTAAATAGTGAATTTATCAAAACAGTATTACCGCAAAAAACTATAAATAATTATATAGACGATAAAAAACAAGAGTGGGATATTTACAATTCAATAACTGATAAATTTAAAGCTGAAAAAGAGTTGTATTTTGAAAAGTTTTAGATAAACAAAGGGGGTAACCATATGAGTTGTGCGCTGATAGTGTCAACCTCGGAAAAGGGGAAAAGTTTTTTTGCTGATTTGATAAAAACAGTTGGGATTTCGAATATAGTCACTGTCGGCAATGGTAGTGAAGCTAGGCGTATATTAAATAGAACAGAATTTGATTTAGTTGTTATAAATGCTCCGTTATCTGATGAATTTGGGCATGAACTTTCAATTTCGATAAGTAAAAATTACAATGCAGGGGTTTTATTAGTAGTAAAAAACGACATTGCAGATGCCATTTCGTCTAAGGTAGAAGATTATGGAGTATTTGTTATAGAAAAACCATTAAACAGACAATTTGTGTATAAAAGTATAAAGTATATTTGTATTTCGAGGAAGAAATACTTAGGTCTTCAAAGTGAAAATGAAAGGCTTAAAGTTAAGATTAGTGAAATTAGACTTATAGACAGGGCAAAATGTATCTTAATAGAGTATTTAAATATGAGTGAACCACAAGCACACAGATACATCGAAAAGCAAGCTATGGATTTGAGAGTAACTAAAAAAGAAATTGCAGAAAATATTTTGAAAACTTACGAAATGTAAGTTGATTTGATTTTTTAAATATTTATATTCGTGTAGGAGGTATTAGTATGACTAAATATGTATTTGTAACAGGTGGTGTTGTTTCAGGGTTAGGAAAGGGGATAACAGCAGCATCTCTAGGAAGATTATTAAAAGCAAGAGGATTTAAAGTAGCAGCTCAAAAACTTGATCCATATATAAATGTTGACCCAGGAACAATGAGTCCATATCAACATGGTGAAGTATATGTAACAGAAGATGGAGCTGAAACAGATTTAGATTTAGGTCATTATGAAAGATTTATAGATGAAGATTTAAATAAATATTCAAATTTAACAACAGGAAAAGTATATTGGAATGTATTAAATAAAGAAAGAAAAGGTGAATACTTAGGCGAAACTGTCCAAGTAATACCTCATGTAACTAACGAAATAAAAAGTTTTATATATAATGTAGGACAAAAAAGTGATGCTGATGTAGTTATAACTGAAATCGGTGGTACAACAGGGGATATAGAAAGTCAACCTTTCTTAGAAGCTATAAGACAAGTATCACTAGAAGTTGGAAGACATAATTGCTTATTTATACATGTTACATTAGTTCCATATATAAAAAGCTCTGGTGAACATAAATCAAAACCAACACAACATTCAGTTAAACAATTACAAGGTTTAGGAATTATGCCAAATATTATAGTAACTCGTTCAGAAGCACCTATTGATGAAGTTATTAAAAAGAAAATATCATTATTCTGTAATGTAAAACCAGATTGCGTAATTGAAAATAAAACAATAGACGTATTATATGAAGTTCCAATGATGTTAGAAGAACAAAATTTATGCGATATAGTTTGTAGAGAACTTGATTTAAAATACGATAAATGCGATTTAAGTGATTGGACTAATATGCTTGAAAGAGTTGAAAATAGAGATAAGACAGTGAAAATAGCTTTAGTTGGAAAATACACTAAACTACATGATGCATACTTATCAGTAGTTGAAGCCCTATCACATGCAGGATATGAAAACAGTGCAATTATAGATATAAAATGGGTCGATGCAGAAACTGTAAACAAAGATACTGTGGAATCTTTATTAAAAGATTGCCAAGGTATATTAGTACCGGGGGGATTTGGAGATAGAGGTATAGAAGGAATGGTTTGTGCATCAAATTATGCAAGGGTAAATAATATACCATACCTTGGAGTATGCTTAGGTATGCAAATCGCAGTAATAGAATACGCTAGAAATGTGCTTAATATGGAAAATGCAAATTCAACTGAATTTGACTTAGAAACAAAATATCCAGTAATAGCATTAATGCCAGACCAATTTGGAAATATAATGGGTGGAACAATGAGACTTGGAGCATATCCATGCAAAGTAAAAGAAAAAACTATGTTACATAAATGCTATGGTGATTTAAATATATCAGAAAGACATCGCCATAGATATGAATTTAACAACGATTTTAGAGAACAAATGATAGAAAATGGTCTTACTATTGCAGGTACATCACCAGATGGAAAATTAGTTGAAGCTGTAGAAGTAGAAAAAAATAAATTCCATGTTGGAGTTCAATATCATCCAGAATTCAAGAGTAGACCAAATAGAGCTAATCCAATATTTAAAGGATTTATAAATGCAGCAGTAAGTATGTTATAAAATATATATAGTAAATAAAATTAAGGTGGGGTGAGAATATGGACAGCAAAAAATTTGTAATGTCATACAGTGGTGGAAAGGATTGCATGCTTGCAATGTACAGAAAGATAAAAGAAGGATGGACACCTGTGGCATTAATAACAACAGTTAAGAAGGATTCAGTAGATTCTTGGACACATTCAATAAGCAAAAAATTATTAGAAAAAGCTAGTGAAAGCTTGAATATTCCTATAATATATGTTGAGTGTGAAATGAAAGATTATGAAGAAAAATTTGAAGAAAAATTATTAGAAGCTAAAAAAATGGGAGCAACTACTGTAATATATGGAGATATAGATATACAACTCCACAGACAGTGGGATATAGATAGAGCTACTAATGCAGGGCTTGATTATGAACTCCCACTTTGGCAAGGTGACAGAGAAAAAGTTGTGCATGAGTTTATAGATGCTGGATTTAAGGCGGTAATTAAAAAAGTCAACTTAGAAAATATGAGTGAAGATTTTTTAGGAAAAACACTTGATAAACCTCTTATAGAAGAAATCAAAAAGACTGGATCTGATGCATGCGGAGAAAATGGCGAATATCATACATTTGTTGTAGATGGACCGCTTTTTAGCACCCCTATTGAATTAGATGTATTAGGTAAAACTATATCTAATGGATATGGAATATTAGATGTAAAATAAATATATTTATATATTGTAAAAAAGAGCTGTTGTAAAATATTGCAACAGCCCTTTTTAGCTTTAAATTATATATTGAATAAATATTTATATAAGAATCTATCTGATTTCGACCCAAATTGGTGCGCTTATTGTTGTTTTATTATTATCTTGTTTGATTATTAAATAATAATATGAATACTTTTCAAATTCTTTTAGACTAAATTCAGATTTAGCCAAATATGAGTTAAATTTTATATTTTTTATTACTTTATTGTTATTGCTCATAATATATATATTATTTATCTTATTTTTATAACTTGTGTCGATAGCGCTTATATTAAAATTCAATTTAGATGGATTTTTTATTGTAGAGCCCATATTAGAGCTATTTATATTAAACTCTAAATCCAAGTTTTTATTATTTGATACATAAGTTCTTCTATTTTTTAAGGCATTTAGTATCCCGTCTTTATTTAAATCTGTGCATAAAATATTAGTAGTATATTTGTTGCTAATAGGCGAAATATGCCATCCATTGTCTAAGGCTTCATTGTATATTTTTAGATAAAATGGGGACGATATACTCCCAACGTTATCTGTTATATTAATTAAGGAAAATACACTATCGCCATAACTTGAGTACTTCATATAATCGAAAAGATTTAAATCATTAGAAGTTGGGTTAAACGAACATATAAGTTCGTCTTTATAAAATAAATTTTTATATAACTTCGCATTAGTCAAATTAGATAAACCTTTATAGTTTTCATTTTCTTTTGTATTATAGATTACTATTTCGGATTTTGATGAATCAGCTTTTAGTTTTAACGAATCAAATAAAACAAAATTGTCTTTGGCATATTTTTTAAAAGTATTTTTAAACTCATCGTTCTTTTTTTTAGGAGAATCGAGTGTGTTATTTATTATACAGTAATCATTTAATTTAAAAAGCTCAGGACTTCTATACAGCTTACTACATATATTATTTATATTTTCACTATCTATAAAGTTACCTTTAAAAGTTTTATATATAGGTGTACCGACTGTAAAATACCACTCAAGACTTTCTTTGTTATTAGATTTATCGCACACGATTATTTTTACAATTTGAGTTCCTCTTTTAAATTTTTTATCTGGTGTATATTCTAGATTATCTTTTCTTATTTTTGCTTTATTTGTCACATCTTTATTGTTTACGTATAATTTTATAGAATTCAAGTTTATACCATTTTTAGAATAAAAACTTGCTTTTATAGTCGGCTTGGAGATTATATAATCTTGTGATTTAGTCGGCGTAATAATTTTAATTACTAAAGGCGTATTGTCTTTTGATATACTTTGTAATTCTATTAAATTGATAGACATAAAAAATGCAATTAATATAAAAAATAATATTAAAAATTTATAAAATTTCATAATTTCGCCCTTTCAATAATAAAATATTTATGACCACTAATTATTTTTAAAAATAGAAATTGTTATAAATGTATTATGCTCATATCAATTTTATAATATATAGGCAATTATATCCATTTGGGTCGTGATGGGGGGAATGATTTATGTTAGTAAATTTAATCGAAATTAAAACAAGTGAAAAAGAGGCGTTAAAAAAGATACTAAGTAAAATTCCACTTTTAAGTAAGGTTACACAGTTTAACAAGGGTATAAACGATATAGATTTAAAATATATAGAGTATAAGATTTTAAAATATAAAATAGGCAATTATGAAAATGAATTTTTGAGAAAAAATTACAGGATAGTTCTTCTAAATACTTATACAGGAGCTATAAAATTTGTAGATGAGATGCCTACTACGGTAAAAAAATATATAGCTAGAGATTGTGTTCAAAAATCTAAAATAAATGAGTATATTTTGAAAAATAAATTAAAAGGACAGCTCGAAAAATACTGTAGAAAATATGAAAATGAAAGGTTAGTTTTAGATGAAATTGTAAGTATTTATAAACCTTATTGGATTTGTAAATATAACGGGAAAAAAATATTTTTAGATGCATAAAACCCTTGGGGGAATTTCCCTCAAGGGTTTTTATCTACTAAAGATAGGCAATTTTTAACTAGTTTTTTTATCTGTTAAGTAATCTAAACTTTTTATAGTGTAACCTTCTTCTTCCCAATGAGTTAAAACTTCATCTAGTATTTCTGCATTAGTTTGGGAATTAGAGTGAAGAAGTACAATTGCCCCAGGATGTGTTCTAGAGTAGATTTTCTTCTTCGCTTCTTCATGACTAGGTTGATTAGAGTCATACCAGTCTACATATGCAAAGCTCCAAAATATAGTTGAGTAACCTAAGTCTTGTGTGTACTTAAGAGATCTTTCGCTAAACTTACCCATAGGAGGGCGGAAATATTTAGGCATTTCTTTTCCAGTTACTTCTTTATAGGCCTTTGCAGTGGAAAGTATTTCTTCGTTAAATTTATCTATATTATCTATACTAGCCATAGAAACGTGACTTTTAGAGTGGTTACAGACTAGATGACCTTCTTTTACCATTCTATTTACTAAATCTTTATTATTTTCTATGTAGCTTTTTACTACAAAGAAGTTTGCCGGAGCATTATGTTTTTTTAATGTGTCTAAAAGTAGGTTTGTGTAACCGTTTTCGTATCCGGCATCAAATGTTAAGTAAATTACTTTTTCATTTGGATCTCCTACATAATAAGTATTATAGCTTTTGAAAAAATCGGCTTCTTTTATTGGATCTGGTTGTTTGTGGTCCTCTCTGGGATTAAAGTACCAGTTGTATTCTGTAGTACTTAAATCACTATCTAAAATTTGTGTTTTAGATTTGTTAAAAAGATTAGAATTTGTTATAGCTATTACTCCGAGAAGAAGTGCAAAAAATCCTATGATGAGATAATTCCCGAGATTATTCTTTTTCACTTTAAAACCTCCTTACAATTTAATTTAAACTATTAATATTTTCTTAAAATTAGTAAAAAATATTCATGTAAGATATTAACTACTCTATTTAATTAAAATTATATCAAAATTAACATTATCACGTTACAAAAACATAAAGAATTAACATTTGTGCCTTATATTTAAATTTTCTTAATATATGTTAAAGCTTTTTAAAAATTTATTTAAATATCTATAATAATGTAGTAAAGTATAATCTATAATAATAAAATCAAAATTTAGAAAGGAGGGCTCACTATAGAAATTATAAGTATTATAAATAATGTAGTATTTTTAGATATAGAAACGAGCGGATTAAACCCTGAAAATAGCGAAATACTAGAAATTGGAGCAGTAAAAATAGATAAAGACAATAATATATCTACTTTTGAAACACTTATAAAAAATAAACATAAGGTTCCATCTGAAATTTTTACACTTTGTAAAAATCTAAGCCAAAAAGAGTTGGATAAGGCGCCGAAATTAGAAGAAATCAAAGATGATTTTTTAGAATTTATAGGAGATAAGATTATAATTTGCCACAATAAACAATTTGAAGAGAAATTTCTAGAATTTCATATTGGAGAGTTAAAAAATAAATTTTTAGATTCTATTGAATTAGCATGTGTTTTAGAGCCTTTTAAAAGGGAATTTAATTTAGATTATTTAAAAAAACAAATTACGAAAGATAAAAATGATGAAAAACACAGAGCCCTTAGCGATACTATAGACACGATAGATGTAGTAAATGCACTTATTTTGAGATTTAAAGATAGATTAGAAAAAGAAGATAAGCTGACACTTTATCCGCTTACTTTTGAAATAGATTCTTATTTAAATAAATTTAAACTAGAAAATTGGGAATGGTCGAATATTATAAATAATGCAGATTTTTCTCTAAAAGAAAAGACAAAGACAGTATTTGAAGAAGAAAAAAATCAAACTAAAAAGAGCAATTTAAAAGAAGAAGAGATTTATAAATTGCTTGGAGATAACAAAAATCATTACGAAGAGCTTTTAAAAGAAAAAGATATATGGGACAGCAAAAAAGGTTTTATATATGAATTTAGACAAGGTCAATATGATTTGACAAAATTAATAAGAGAGACGTTTAATACAAACTCTGCCAATATAGCATGCATAGAAGCTCCAACAGGTATCGGAAAAAGCGTCGGATATTTACTTCCAGCAGTTTTAGAAGTGAGATATTCTAAAAAGAGAATAATAGTATCGACAGCGACAAAAGAGCTACAGGTCCAATTAATAGATAAAGATTTGCCTAATGTAATAAACTCACTAGGTCTTTCAGGTAAGGTAAGCTATGGATATATAAAGGGAAAAAACAACTATATATGTAAGTCTAAGTTTTATGAATATAAAAAGGACTACGATAAAGAAAATCCAACAACTAATGATATATTATCGATAATAATTATTGAAAATCTAATAAAAGAAGGAAAATACGGCGATATAGAAGAAATAAGTTACTTGCTTTTAGAACATTTTAAAGAACTTAGAGAACATATAATGAAAGTAGCCTGTGATGTTGATTTATGTAAACCGAAAAAATGTGGTGAAAATTGTCTTTATAAAAAAAGAGTAGAAGAGCTTAAAGATGAAGATATTACAGTAGTAAATCATTCATTACTTGCAAAATGGCCGTATACAGATGAAAAACCAATGGAAAATATAATAGTAGATGAGGCCCATAATTTAGTTGAAAAGGGATATGACTTCTTTTCACAAGAGATAGAATACAAAAATTTTAGATACTTCTTAAAAGAGATATATCCAAGCGAATTTTCAAGCTCATCTAAATACTATAGAGATATAAAAGACAAACAAAAGCGAAAAATTAAACCGATAGACAGGTTTTATAGTGAGATAAAATTAGATAGAGAAGTAAAAGAAAAGATAAGTCATAATATAAACTTTATATTTGAAAAAATGTATGATGTTTTGGACTTTGGAATAAATGAAGGTTACTCACTTATTACAAATTACGATTTGAATTGGGAAATTAACCTTCAGAAAGACGATAAGGTTGGGACTTTATATAGAGATAAAGAGTATGTAGATATAACATACAAACCTTATAGTCAAATTATAAAATCAAATTTTGAAAGTATACTATCTAATATAAAACAAATCTTAGTCATATTTGATAGAAATATAGACGAAGATATAGTAGATAAAGAAAGCGAAATTTATAAATACGGTAAGTCTAAAATAAAAGACTTAGAAGATATAGCGACAATGCTTGGAATGTTTTTAGAAGATGAAAAAGGAGATTTAGTTTCAAAGATAGCTTCTATTTCTAGCAAATTCGACAACTTTATTTTAAAAGTAGTTCCTCTAAATTTAGCAGATTTATTTAGAGAAAATATTCTATCAGCTTTAAATTGTGGAATATTTGTATCTGCAACATTGAGTGTAGACAATAAAATGGAGTATTTTACAGATACTCTTGGAATAAATACAGTAGATAATACTAAAAAAATAATAGAGCCGATTTACAATTATAAAAACAGAGTGCAAGTTATAAGACCAACAGATATAGGTGGATATAAAAGCGATGATTTTGTTTTAAATATGAGTTATAATATACAAAAATATTCAGAAATAAGTGATTCTAATGTATTATCTTTATTTACAAGTAGAAAAAGATTAGAAGATACATATGATATGCTTAAAAATAATTTAATAGATGAAGATATAAATGTATATATGAATAAAAAAGGAATTAAATCCTTAAAAAATGTAGAAAATAAAAATATAGTTTTAGGTTCAAAAGGATGCTTTGAAGGTGTGGATGTTCCTGGAGATGGACTTATATGTGTAACACTTGACAAATTGCCAAACTTACAGCCAAAAGATCCGCTTTATTACAGTATAATGACTAAATTTAAAAAGACTTACTTCGATGTAAATTATCCACAGATGGTCATAAAAGTAAAACAAGCACTTGGAAGGCTTCTAAGAAGTAAATACGATTATGGAGTATTTGTACTTTTTAATATAGGAAATAATACTTATAGCAATAAAAAACTAGAGAACAACCTCCATGGATGTATTATAAAAGACGTTAATCAAAAAAACGTAGAAGAAAATATATCTAAACATCTTCAAAAAAGCAGAAGAGAAGTTATAACAGGACTTTTAATAGACATAATAAAAAATAAAAAGGCTCAAAACAATAATTTAGATTTTGTAGAATATATAAACAAAGAAATTAAAAATCGCTCTATAAAAGCAAATGTAAGATATTATAAAGATACAAAAGACAAATTATTAGTGGAGTACTACAATATAAAATATCTTGTAGAAATTGATAAAGTATGTAAAAATTAAATAATAAAGACTTTAGAGAAGGGAGCCAACTCAAAATAATTTGGGTTTAAAGTTATGAACTACATTTTATTATTAATAGGATTTTTATTATTAATTAAAGGAGCAGATGGATTCGTATCAGGAGCATCATCGATAGCTAAGAAATTCAGAATACCATCATTATTAATAGGGCTTACAATAGTCGCATTTGGTACAAGTGCACCAGAAGCTGCAGTTAGTGTTACAGCAGCATTAAAAGGCCAAAACGACATGGCAATAGCAAATGTTGTCGGGTCAAATATATTTAACTTTTTAGTTGTAATAGGTATAACAGCGATGGTAAAACCTATAAAAGTGCAAAAGAGCACAATTATAAAGGAATTTCCTTTTGTAATTCTTGCAAGTTTTGTATTTTGGGTAATAAGTCATGATATAAAATTCCAATATGCAGCAGAAAATATGTTATCTAGAGCTGATGGATATATATTACTATCATTATTTGCTATATTTATGTACTACTTAATCGAAATGGCGATTACATCAAAAGATGAAAGTGTAGAAGACGAAATAGAAGAAATATCGACTTCAAAAAGTATAATATACAGTATTTTAGGAATTATTGGTATAATTATAGGCGGTCAATTAGTCGTAAACTCTGCTAGTAATATAGCTCTTTCGTGGGGAATGAGTGAAAACTTAGTAGGTTTAACTATAGTATCAATTGGTACATCACTACCAGAACTTGTAACAAGTATAGTGGCAGCTAGAAAAGGAGAAAGTGATATAGCTATAGGAAATGCAGTTGGATCAAATATATTTAACTTACTTCTTGTACTAGGTTTATCATCTGCAATACACAGTATAGCTATTCACACAGAAGTATTTTACGATATGATTGTTATGATATTTGCAACAATACTGACATATTTCTTCGCAATTACAAAGAAAAGTATTAATAGAGGCGAAGGTGCAGTATTATTTGTTATTTATATAGCATATTTAGTTTATATTATAATGAGGTAGAAAAAAACTTGGAGCAAATTGCTTCAAGTCTTTTTTTATCTAAAATGTGTTAAAATAAGTATTAGTATGAGAATTTAGGGGGAATAATATGGATATACAAGTTATAGTAAATCAAATGATAATATTATTTTTAGTAATGATAATAGGGTATATAGCAAATAAATCAGGAATATTAGATCAAACTCAAAACCAAAAGATGTCATCGCTTGTCTTAAATATTACATCACCAGGGCTTATTTTATCTTCCGTTAGAGCGCCTACAAATGGAAGTCTAAGTTCAGTTATCCAGATATTTTTAATTTCAATAGCGATTTATATGGTACTTCCTATTATGGGAATTTTACTTTCGAGGATTTTAAAAGTGCCTAAAGAGGATAGAAATTTATATCAATTTATGACTATATTTTCAAATATAGGATTTATGGGATATCCAGTAATACAATCTATATTTGGAGATGAAGCTCTATTTTTTGCATCAATATGTAACCTAGTTTTTAACTTAGTATGTTATAGCTATGGAGTATATTTGATTTCTGGAAGTGGAAAACTTTCCTTTGACTTTAAACAACTTATAAATCCAGGAATTATATTCTCGATAATAGCAGTAATCATATACTTGACAAAATACCAAATGCCACAGATAATAGGAGAGACGTCGGATTTGATAGGTTCTATAACAACACCTCTTGCTATGATGATAATAGGTTCATCATTAGCTGAAATACCGATAAAAGAAGTATTAAACGATATAAGGATTTATCCTTATACAATAATAAAACAAATTCTAATGCCTATTTTATTTTGGTGGGTGCTTAAATTTATAATTCAAGACCCTGTTATTTTAGGCGTATTAGTAATTTTAATAGCTATGCCCGTTGGCTCAATTGCTATTATGTTTTGCAACCAATTTGAAGGAAATACAACTTTGGCATCGAAATCGATATTTATAACTACGCTTGCGAGTGTGTTTACAATACCGATATTGGTGTATTTATTATTTATATAAAAGGAGAGATATATGGCAAAGAAAAAAGTATATGCTATAAAAGAAGGATTCGACTTTTCTAAAAATGAAAGAGTCCAAAATAAACTTGTAGACTCTTGGAGCGAATGCCAAAAGTACATAAAAGGTGTTAAAGGAGCTATTTATAAGAGTTTTGAAGATATTGAAGAAGCAAAGTCATTTTTACAAAAAGGAAGCGAGCTTCTTAGAAAAGGAAAAGATAAATACGATGAAAATTGTCTTCATGTATATGTAGATGGAAGTTATAATTCAGGTAGCAGAAAATATTCTTATGGAGTTGTCGCAGTTAAAGATAATGTAGTTGAATATATTCACGGTGGCTCTGGAACAAATGAAAAAGACAACAATATAAGACAGATTGCAGGTGAGCTAAAAGCAGCTTTAGAAGGTGCTACTTATGCGTTAAATAACGATCACAAGAAAGTAGTAATATTCCACGATTACGAAGGTATATGCCACCATGCGACAGGATTTTGGAAAAGAAAAGATAAATCATCACAAGATTATTATGAAAATATGAATGCTCTTATGAAAAAGGGAATAGAAATTCAATTTGTCCAAGTAAAAAGTCACGAAGAAGATTTATTTAACGAAATGGCAGATACTATATGCAAAAATGAATTAGGAATACCAAATGATAGAATACTAGAAAAATACCTATCTAAAAATCTTATAGCAGTAAAAGATGAAGAGATAAAAGAAAAGCTAGATAAATTAGTAGTAAAAGGTCAGGAAAACATAGTAATAGATGAAAATAATATAAATAAAAGTGTAGAAAAATCTATAAAAAGCAAAGAAACTAAAGCAGTAAAAGAAGAAAATAAAGTAAAAACTGATGAAAATCAAAATGAAAAAGATGAGATAATACAAAAGATAAACGACGTATTATCAGTACTTGAATATGAGAGATTAGAAGAAGTACTTAAATACGTAAAAAGAAAGAAAAATCAAAAAAAATAAAAGCACTTAATAATGTGCTTTTATTTATTTGATATAACGACACATTCCCTAATAAAAGCTTTGTTTATAGATGTGTTATATAAAAAGTAAGCTATATTGTAATTTGATACAAAAGAACTTACTTTGTTTTGTGTTGAAACGAGATATTCTCCTTTTTTTCTAGAGGGAAGAGTTCTTATTACTCTTAAAACTGTCCAATCTAAATTAGAATTATATAAAATGTCTAATGTACATTTAAAATCTTTTTTATAGCTTTTATATAAAATTTTATTAAGTGAAATTGATGCTAGATGATTTGATTTTCCTACAGCGTTATTGTCCATAGCCCTTGATATTGTTATAAATCTTTTTTTATTTAATTTAATCATCTCTTCAATTATAGTCTTATTAGATATATTATTTGCATAGTTATCATTATTTTTAAATACTTTAAAATCCGGTCTAAAAGCATTTATAACGACATCAGCATTTTTTATCGCATCTCCTACTAAAAGGTGGTCATATACATGTCCGACTATTAATTTTATGTTTTTTGGTGGAAGCTTTATAGACCCGGGCTTGTCTATAAAAGCAGTGACATTGTGATTATCATTTACAAACAAATCTATTAAATATTTGCCAATAGAACTATTGGCACCAAATATAGTTATATTCATATTTATTTGCCACAAGGGCGTACTCCTTTCAAATTTCTATTTATACAACTTTATACTTTTATTATGTACAATATATTTAATAATTATAGTAATCTAAAGTTAGAAAGCTAGATATAAGTTTATAATAGCAAAAATAATTGAAAAAAGGTATTAAAAAATATGAATAATATCTTACAATACCTTTCAATTTCAAATACTTTATAAAATAAATATTATATATTTTTTTGAACATTTCCTTCTGGCAAATCCGGAACACTTCCGTAAATATCAGCAAGTTCATCTTCAAAATTATTAGTGTCATTTATAGCTAGATACATAGCTCTTCCCAATATATTTGCTTGATCATAAGTTGAAGTCCAAGAGAATATACCACCAAGACAATTTTGAAGTACATATTTAGCTTTTAAGAATATCGATAAGTCATTGTCAAAAGACATAGCAAAATCTCCATCTTTAACTAAATAAGGAACTAGCGCTTGATTATCGAAGTTATAAGTGTATCCATTTTTATTTATATAATTTGCTCTAAGTTCATCATAAGATTTAGTATTTGTAGCCCCTAATCTACCGTAAAATGGCACGCCTAGATTTATTTTTCTAGAAGGCATACCAGCATTTATAAGGTTAGTTACCATAGAATCTACACTGTATCCAGAAAGAGATAAGTTTGAATCAAATAAGTTAGCTTGATGTTTTTTTCCCCTATCGCCAGTTTCTCCAGCAGTAAAATCATAACTCATAAGATTGAAATATGTTATTATAGGTGCTATTTTATCTATTTCTGCACTTCTATTGATATAGCCAGTATCCCCCGTACCAGCCACACTTATCCATTTATCTTCACCTAAAACATCTCTTAGTGCAGTTAAAAGTAATGTGAAGTTTTCTTTGTCCTCAGGTCTTGCTTTAATACCAGAAGCGCCACTTCCAGGATATTCCCAATCTATATCGATACCATCAAGTCCGTAATCATTTACAAGTTGATTTACATTTCTAGCAAAATTATAACGAGATGTTGGAGTTAAAGCTGCATCAGAAAATCCATCAGCACCCCATCCACCTATAGCAGCTATTATTTTTAAAGAAGGTTTAACATCTTTTAATGCAAGCATCTGATTTAAATATCTTGGAGATGGAACATTTAAATTACCATCATCATCTATTTCGACAAATGCATATATAGCAGCATCTAGATAAGTTGGATCTAGATTTTGTGGATTTCCTAAAACATATTGGAATACAATTGGGTTTAAATTAGGACAATTAGGATTTACAGTTTTATATTTTTGTATTTCATTACGTTTAGAATTTGGTTTATTGATGCTTTTTTGTTTAGGATAAACATATTTAGAATCATTGCTTTTATCTATATATTCAGGCATATTTTGTCTGTTTTCTTGATTTATAAAGCATAAGTACCAATCTAAACATGAGTATTTCTTATCGCAGTTTTTCATAGCATTTTTAAGTTCTTTGTAAGTTTTCGGTGGTTTAGCAATGACTGGGTTACCTGGTAACCAATTAGCTGGTGTAACAACATTATCGCAATCAGATTTTTGTAGAGCATCTATAATTCTAAGAATCTCAAATATATTTCTTCCAGTTGTCATAGGATAATACAAGATAGTTCTTAGTATTTGTTTATCATCAATTATATAGACAGCTCTGACAGTTGATGTTTCACTCATATCTTTTGAAATCATTCCATAGAGTTTAGCTATTGTTTTGTTTGAATCATCTATAATTGGAAACGGAATTTCAATACCTGTTAGTTGACATATATTATAAACCCATGCTAAATGTGAGGCATTGCTGTCGACGCTAAGGCCTATAAGTTGAGTATTTCTCTTTTTAAATTCATTATAATACTTCGCAAAGCATATAAATTCAGTAGTGCATACTGGTGTAAAGTCTCCAGGATGGGAGAATAATACTACCCATTTTCCACAGTAATCAGATAGATTGATAGGACCAAATGTAGTGTTTACTGTGAAATCAGGAGCCTTTGAACCTAAGTTAGGCAAACATGGCATAATATCACCTCTTTAAATTTAATCTTTATATTTATATTATTAAAAAACAAAAGTATTGTTACAATTTATAAATTGTAAAATATGCATATGAAGAAATTAAGAAATAATAACAAAATATAACAAAAACATATTAATATTGCGATAACAATTGATATTTGTGTAAAATTTTGCTATTATATAAGTTGAAGGAAATTATAATTTTTGGGAGTGGATGGTTATGAAGAATGTTTTCAAAAGAATTTTTAAAACTTTACTTACATCTTTATTAGTAACTTTTTTTGCAATGCTAGTACTAATGATTGGTAATAAAATAATGGGAGTAGAGCGTGTCGGAATAGTATATATACTTTTAGGTGGATTATGCTTTTCAATGTTATTTGTAGGTCTTATTTTTGCTAGACAAGATTATATTTTTAATAAAACACCAAAAAGAACTAGTAGAAGACCAGTTAAGAAAGAAGTACAAAGGACGAAAACACCCCAAAACAACATACAAAGAAACAACAAAAGAAGAGAAATATCTTAGTGACAATTTAAAAAAGTTAATATACGAGTTTAATATAAAAGTAAGCATCACAAAGTGGTGCTTATTTTTATGTTAAAAATTAGAATAAATAAATTAAACCTTAAATAAACTAAATAATAATAGGATTATTAGGAGGTTTTATGGAAGTTAATATATTTGGTGAAGGTGCTGTTGGATATAAAAATATAGTAAAATCTTCTTCATCACAAGATTTTTTTCTTTATAAGAAGTATAAAAACTATGCAGTTTGTACAGTCGCAGATGGACATAGTATGGATGTATTTAAATATAGCCATATAGGATCATACCTTGCATGTCAAAGTGTATTTGAGATATTGAAAACTTATAAATTAAATGAAGATATAGAAAAAGGCGAGCAAAACTTTATATGCGATTTAAAAAATAAAAAAGTGCAAAACGATATAAAAAACAAGTGGCGAGACTTAGTATATAGAGAGTTTTATAAAAGAAACTACAAAGTATATAAATTAGATTATATGCTTTTTGGAACTACTTTGAGTTTTGTAATTTTTTTAAAAGAATATATAGTATTTTTTAATTTAGGAGATTCGAGTATTTTAATAAAAGAAGACAAAGACTATGTAAATGTATTTAAAAATAATAATTTTAAATTTGTAAATTCACTTGCTTTATACAATTGTGAAGAAAAGATGCAGTATAGTATTTTAAAAATGAATAAGGATTTTAAATTAGTAATATCTACAGATGGATTTATAAATAGTTTTGAAACTTATCACAAATTAAAATCAGAATTAGATAGAACATTTCAGATTTTAGAGAAAGATATATTTTCAAATAGATATCTAAGAAATATATACAAAAAACACTTGAGTAATATAAGCAAATACGGTTCAAAAGACGATATAAGTATAATATATATATATAATTAAAGTTAGATGTATAAATAATATCTTCTAACTTATTTTTTTCTTTAATATAAAAATCCCTAAACAAAAATTTAATATATACAAAACTTTAGAAATAAAGATTTGATTGAAAATAATTTCCTTTCTGTTATAAAAAAGTATATAAATACATAATATGCTAATCAAATAATATGGTATAATAAATTATAAAACTAAACTAACAGGAAGGTAAAGATGGATGAATTTAAAAAAATTTTTTGAAACATTAAGAGATCAAATTGAGTATGGAATTGACAATATTAGGGCAAGTAAAAAATATTTGGTCAGTCTATCTTTGTCATTGGTGGCTTTTTTAATACTTTTAATAGTTCTTTTTATTAGTAACTCAGACTTTAGTGTAAAAAAAGAAGCTAATATATTAGTAGATGATATATCTAGCAGAAAATATGCACAAGCATATGATTACTATAAAGATCTAGAAAAAGAATTCTCAGCATCTAAAATGAATAAATTTAATAATGTTGCATCAAACAAATTATCTGCATTAGTTGCGACTAGTGGAGATAAGTATGTAACTGGTGAGATGTCTAAAGAGCAATACTCAGGGCTTATAAATACCATAAATGCATTAGAAGACATACAAATAGATGTAAACCAACTGCTTGATATATCTTCTAGAGTAGAGCAGATGTACATAGATGAAAATATCACTTATGAAAAAGCTTCTTCTTATATGGAAGTTACTACTTCATTAAAAGGAATTTATCAGGATTTAGATGAATATAAAAATAATATAGAAACAATATACCAATCGCGAGAAGTATATAAGCAAGCAAGTAAATTCCAACAGATAAAAAAATATAAAGAAGCTATAGATAAGTATGACAAGGTAGTTGAAGAAGATAAAAAATACTACAATTTAGCAGAAAGTAGAAAAAAAGAATGTATAAAACTAATGTATGATTACTACATAAGCCAAGCTAGTAACTCTTCTAAAAAAGGAGAATACGAGGAGGCATTAGTTTATTTAACTTACTTAAAACCATATTATCCAAATGATGAAAAAATAGAAAAACTAGAAGATGAATATAAAGAAAAAATATCTGTATTCACTCTAACATCTGATGATATCTTAAACTTGATAAGTAAAAAAAGTGGTGTAAATAGAGAAGAATTATCAGTTATATCATATCAACAGACGATAGATGACAAGCTTTATTATTATGCAGAAGTTGTGCGTGACAACAAAATATTTAATGAAGTTTTAGTAGAAGCTAAAGATAAAAAAATATATTCATACAAATCAGAAAAAGTAGATTATGGCTGTGAATACAGTGATGGATATTATAAAGTTGATGAACAAGGTAATTACGTATTTGCAATAAGTTCTAAAGATGCTGCAACTTTAGTAAAAGATAAATTAAACGATAAACATGAAAAATACAATGATTTAGAAATGAAATATAAATCAGAGATTACAAAATACGTAAACGAAGATGAATTAAATAAATTATTAAAGAAAAACAATAATATTTACTATTACGCTTTAGTTAAAAAAGGATGGTTTTCTTTAACTAAAGAAGTTTATTTAGTAAATATGTACGATAAAACAATATATAAATGTATTGATGATAAAATAAGCAAAATATAATGTTTTATTAGGAGTTTGTTCATGAAAAAAAAGATTATTTTATCCATTTTTTTGTTGATATTAATATTGACAGGATTAGGTGTTTATTGTATAAATGGAGATAAAATATCTAAAAATGTATATGTACAAAATATTAATATCGGTGATTTAACAAAAGATGAAGCGAAAGATAAATTAAGTAGCGAATATAAAATACAATCTTTTAAATTTAACTACAAAGAAAAAACTTGGGATATAGACCCAAAAACTCTAGACATAAATTATGATCTAGATAAAACAATAAATAAGGCATATGATGTAAATAGAAAGGGCAATATAATACAAAACATATTTAAATCATTGCAAAATTTGGCTGGTATTAAAACAAAAGTAAACCTAGTTATAAGTTGTGATGAAGATAAATTAAAATCTGAACTTGAAAAAATATCAAAAGAAGTAAATAAAGATTCTAAAGATGCAACTATAAAAATAGAAAAGAAAAAAGTAAAAGTTGTAAAAGAAGAAACTGGTCTAAAATTAGAAATAGAAAAAACAAAGGAGAATTTTATTGAAGATATAAATAAAGGAAAATCTACTCAAAAATTAGTAGTATCACAGATTAAACCTAAAATAAAAAGTTCAGATTTAAAAGGTATAGATACATTGCTAGGCAGTTACTCTACAACACTTTATGATTCAGGGTATGGAAGAGTTCAAAACATAAAGCTAGCTACTAAAAAAACAAGTGATATAATACTTATGCCTGGAGAAACATTTTCTTATAATAAACATACAGGTGTTAGAAGTGCAGAAAATGGATACAAACTTGCACATGTAATAAGCAGTGGTAAAGTAGCATATGGAATTGGAGGCGGTGTATGTCAAGTTTCATCTACTTTATTCAATGCTGTATTATATTCAGGGCTAGATATAGTATCTAGAACAAACCACTCAATACCATCAACATATGTTGATTTGGGAAGAGATGCCACAGTTTCAGACTCAGGTATAGATTTTGTATTTAAAAACAACTATAAACATCCTGTTTTTATAAAAAATAATTATAAAGACGGAGTAATAAAATGCCAAATATTCGGACATAAAAGCGATAAAAAAAATATAGAAATAAGCACAAAATACGGTTACAATATAACAACTTATAGAACATACTACGATAATAATAAAAAAGAAATCAAAAAAGAAGCTGTATGTACATCTGCTTACTTAAGTAGAAGTCATTAATTGTAGTTAGAATAAAAAATGAGAAACAAAAGAAAATATAAATTATAGGGGGTGCAGATATGAAGCTTAATGATATAACCCAGTATATTCAAGATATTTGTCAAAATATTTCTAATGTATTAGATGTCGATGTTACCGTGGTATCAAAAGATTTATATAGAATTGCAGGCACTGGTATTTTTAAAGATAAAATAGGAGATAAAATCTCAGAAGAAGCTGTTTATTCAAATGTTTTAAAAACAGGAAATGCGCATGTTATAAACAAAGATATAGAGCAAAGCTGCAAAATATGTTCTAGCAGAGAACATTGTAAGGAACTAGCAGATATATGCACTCCTATAAAATTAGGAGATGAAAACCTAGGAATTTTAGGGATAGCGGCTTTTACACAAGAACAAAAACAAAAGTTATTGTCTAAAGATAAAGAATTAAGAGATTTTGTAGGAAGTATGTCTGACTTAATTTCTTTCAAACTAGATGAGATGTATAAAGAAGAGATAAAAACAGTTGAACAATTGGAAAAAGAAGAAATAGAAAAAGCGATAAAAAAATACGGAAGCAATACTCAGGAAATGAAACAAGTTGCAGAAGCATTAAATATAGGTATTGCTACATTGTACAGAAAAGTAAAAAAATATAATATAAAATAATATTTAAAAATCCTTCATTTAATACCAGATGGAGGATTTTTTTTGACTATAATTTATAAATATGTTATCTTAGAGTATATGAAATATTAGGAGGCGATTATTATTTTAGCAGAACATATAGTTTTAGATATTGAAAATATGCCTAGAAAAATAATGGACATTTCTTTAGTAGAAGAAAATAAAAGTGACTATACATTTTTTAAAATAGATGAAGATGAAAATGAAGATAATAAAACATTAAAGGCATTAAAGCAAACATACGTTACTTCGAATTATAAAAATGAGACGATTTTAAATTTACAAAAAGAACTTAAAACTAATTCGAGTGAGATTTCAAAAGAAATTAAATTAGACTCTTATAACAAGTACAATAATGCACTTGATTTAGCGACTAGACATTATATTACTAAAGCAGTTGAGTTTATAGAAGAAGCATTTAAATTAAATCCAAAAGATCCAGATATACTAAACCTAAAAGGTCTTTTATATTTATTAAAATGTGATTTCTCAAAAGCATTTGAAAGCTTCTACACAAGTCAATGCTATGGCAATAATGAGTTGTCTAGAAAATATGTAAACTTATTATCATCTAAGGATTTTAAAGTTTTCTTAGAAAGATACAACCACTCAATAAGATTTATAAATGAAGAATTAAACGAAGAATCAATAGAGATATTCGATAGTTTAAAATTAGAAGAACCAGAGCTTATAGAGCCATATGTAATATCTATACTTCTTTATGATAGAGTTGGAGATAATGCTAAAAAGAAAGCTTTGTTAGAAGAGCTTAGATGTATAGATAAGGATAATCCGATTTTTGAGAAATTTAATGAAGATGGAGAAAATATCGAAAATAGTATAAATAAAAATGTAGAAGTGAAAACTGAAGAAAATACTACAAAAGAAGAAATATCTAAAACAAATAAGAAAAGTAATAAAAAAGATAAAAAGCATATAATTTTATATTCTGTAATTGCAATACTTATAGTTTGTATGGGTGCTTTTTATATAAATAACCAAAAGAAAATTAATGATTTAAACGAGCAAATAAGTTCAAAAGAAAGTGAATTAAATGAAAAAGATAAGGAACTTTCTAAAAAAGATGAAAAATTAAATGAAGCACAAAAAACAGAAGAAGATGCTAAAGCAAATGACGAAAAATTAAAAGAACAAGAAAAAGAAGCTACTGAAATAGCAAAAGGAGCAGAAAATCTTTACTTTAGTGCTAATAAATACAAACAAGCAGGAGATTATAAAACAGCTATAAAATATTACGAGTATTCTTTAAAAGCTAATGATACATATAAATTTAGAGAAGATGCAATTTATAATATGGCTCTTTCATATCAAAAATTAGGTGATGATGATAATGCTATAAAATACTATAAAAAGTTTGTAAATACATATAAGGCGTCTAGTAATTTTTATGATGACTCTTATTATCATCTTGGAATGCTATATTATAAAAATGATAGATTGCAAGATGCAAAAAATGCTTTTTATGATTTAAGAGGAAGTGACCCAAACAGTCCTTATAACAATAGTGAAAAAGTAAAAGAAATCTTAAGAAAATAAATATAAATAGACTAATAAAAAAGTACTGTAGAGATTTAATCAATACAGTACTTTTTTTACATAATATTACATAGCTTTATAACAAACTATATGTTCTTCGATTTTTCCATTATTATTTATAGTAACTAAAAATTCTTTGTAATGAGCGTTGTGCGGTCTGTAGTATTCACATGAAATTACATTATCATTATCTTCTAATTCTAAAAACTCGCTATCTTTTAAAAATTTTCTATTTATAAGTTCTAATAATCTATCCATTATAAAGATTCCTCCCGTTTTTATTATATTTAATACATACCCATATAAAATATAATAAAACTAAAAATGGAAAATATTACAAACTAATTTATACTGAGTTCTATATGATTATTATCTGCAGTTGTAATTTCGCCTATATAACCAGTTAAATCGTAGTTAAAGGCATTATTTACAAGTTTTAATAACTTGTCGCAGTCGATAGCGTCTTCTTTATAATAGAAAAAATCAAAACAATTATTGTCAATTAGCCTTTTTACAAATTCCACAGGTAAATTCAAATTTATGTATTCTCCTGTGAAAGTGTGAATATTTATTACAAGAGTTCTATTTAGCATTAAAAAACCTCCTTTATAAAGTTTATATAATTATAAAAATTTTAGAATAAACTTTTTATAATTAGTAAAAATATTTACTAATATAAAAGTATATGATAAAATGATTTATTGGGAAAAAATACATGAGTAGGAGTTGTGACAATGTTTAATTATTTAAAATTTGCAATATATCAGATTATAGGTTTTATTTCTTCTTTACCTCTAATTAGAAAATTTACGAAAAATCCTCATAAATATTCTAGTGAAGAGAAATTTAAGTTTTTAAAAGATCAAGCTAGTAAATCTTTAGATTTGGTAAATATTAAATTAAATATTTTGGGAAAAGAAAGAGTGCCAAAAGAACCAGTATTGTTTGTCATAAATCACTCTAGTATGTTAGATAGTTTTATATTAATATCTAGTACACCAAAGCCAATTGGAGTTGTTATTGCAGATGTTCCAACATGGAGAAATATTCCTATTTTAAGACACTGGATAGAACTTACAAAATCTGTGTATATTAATAGGGAAAATAATCGTGAAGGGGTAAAAAGCATTAATAAATGCGCAGAAAATATAAAAGAAGGCCAAAGTATGGCGATATTCCCAGAAGGAGATTTAACTTGGGTAAAAGATCCAAAGTCTTTAGTTTCAGATTTTAAGCCAGGTGCTTTAAAAATAGCATATAAAGCTAAATGCCCAATAGTGCCAATGGTAATTAAAAACTCACTACACACTTATGAAGGATACCAACCAGTAGGTAAAATAAATTCAAAAGATGTAGAAGTTGAATTTTTAGAACCAATATATGACCACTTAAAAAATCCAAAATTAAGAACAGTTGAACTTGCAAAAACAATAAAAGAAAATATGATAGAAGAAATGAAAAAATATCAACTTAAAAATCCAGGATTAAAAGAAGAAATTATTTAATTATTTGTATATAAAAACGGGCCTTGCATTTATAAAGCCCGTTTTTTAGTGTTTTTAATTTTTAATTCTAAAAGTATCACATTTACTGTCTCTTGTACTAATTAAAACATGATCAGCATTACAACCTCCGTAGAAGTTATATGTACAGTTTTTTGCAGAGCAGCTAATATTTTGACTATTTGTTATAACTTCATCGCTTTTAGATGAAAGAGATTCAAATGAGCCTTTTACGTAAGTTTCGCAATTTGTATCTTTTGAATTTATAGCATCGTAACCATTTATTTTAATATGAGAGGCATAGCAATAACCGTCGTTGTTATAAGCACAACTTGATACGATGCAATTTAGATTGCTTTTTATCATAGTATCACAACTTTCTAATAGATTTTATTTTAATTATTCCCTTTGCTTTATTTTGTTTATTATACTAAAAATATTTCATGTTTTTAGTATGGTAAAATTTATGTTTTTTAATACTTTTTTATGTATCTATTTTAAAAAATTTATAAAAAATAAAATACAAGGCATTGAAAAGGCATCGAGCAAGAATGCACCGACCATAGGCACTATTAAAAAGGCTGTTTCGCTTTTGCCGTATTTACTTGTAAGTGTAGACATATTTGCAAGGGCATTAGGTGTAGCACCTAGTGTGTGGCCGATAAGACCGCTTATCATGATTGCAGCATCGTAGTCTTTGCCTAAAACTCTAAAGCATATAAATACTCCGTAGATTAATACAAATAAAACTTGGAAAAATACAATAATAAGTATAGGTCCAAGAAGGCTAGATAAGGCGTATAAATCGATGCTCATAAGCGCCATAGTCAAAAATATATCTAGTGAGATATTTTGTATAAATTCAAATAAATCCTCATAGAATTCAAATACTTGTTTTTTGATATTGAAATTGTTAATTATTACAGATAAAAGCATTCCAATAACTATATTTGGAATTATTATATTTGTTTTTAAATTAATTATATTTGATACAAAAAACGAGATATTCATAATTAAAAGCAATATTAAAATATTTTCTAAAAAAACTATAGGTGTAAATTGAAATTTAGGTTTATTTGTTTTTATAGTATTTTGATTTTTATTGTTTTTAAAAAGTCGACTTCCTCCTTTTAATGGTTTTAAATCGTATTTATATATTAAAAATCTTCCAACAGGACCGCCGAGAAGACCTCCTGTTATAAGCCCGAGTGTCGCGGCTGCAATACCGATTGCACATGCATTTTCAATCCCAATTGATTCGATTGTTTTTCCAAATGCGAGCGCATAACCATGTCCACCTTCCATAGATACAGACCCGCACATAAATCCAAGAAGTGGTTTGATATGTAGAAGTTTTGACGAAAATACGGCGATTAAGTTTTGAAAAAGACCTAAAAATGCGCATAAAAGCCAATATAAAAATAATAATTTTCCGCCGCCTTTTGCACTAAAAATATTTATGCAAAATCCAACGCTTATAAAGAATATCGATAGAAAATAAGGCATTAAAGATGTATCCATAGTTATTTCTAAAATGCCAAACTTTCTGAGAATAAAAATTAATAAAGAAAAAAATAGACCACCTATAACAGGTGTCGGTATGCATACTTTATTAAAAATATTGAATTTGTTTTTGATAAAATTTCCGAATAAACAAAGTACAATCGCCAAAATTAACGTTGATACTATGTTTAAGTCTAAATTAATCATCAAAATCCCTCCTTTGTGTGATAATATAGTTTTAAGTATTATTTACTAAAAAAAGTATTATTATAAGTTTATTAAGGAAAGAGGTATAAAATGATTAAAACAATTGGGATATTAGCACACGTCGATGCTGGAAAGACATCTTTATCGGAGCAAATTTTATATCATACAAAATCTATAAGAAGTAGGGGAAGAGTAGATCATAAGAATACTTTTTTAGATAATTATGAAGTTGAAAGAAAAAGAGGTATAACAGTATTTTCAAAGATAGCGAGATTTTTCTATAATGAAAATGAATATTTTTTAGTCGATACTCCAGGACATGTCGATTTTAGCGGTCAGATGGAGAGAAGTTTAGAGATATTAGATTATGCTATACTTGTTGTAAGCGGAACGCAAAAGGTTCAATCACACACATCTACAGTTTTTAAACTTTTAAAAAAGAAAAATATACCTACTTTTATTTTTATAAATAAAATAGATAGTGAAAACTTTTTTATAGATGAAGTAATTTCTGATATTAAAGAAAATCTAGATTCAAATATAATCGATATGACAGATGAATTTAAAAATGAAGATTTTAGTGAAGATTTTATCGATTTTATAGCAGAAAGAGACGAGAATTTAATGGAAGTTTATTTTGAAAGTGGATATAATAAAAAGCTTTGGGAAGATAATTTAAAAAAACAAATTAAAGAAAATAAAATATATCCAGTATTTAGAGGTTCTGCATTAAATGATATAAATATCGAAAGCTTTATAGAATCTTTTGATAAGCTTACAACAACGTCTTATGATGAAAATAACGAGTTTTTAGCCAAAGTCTGTAATGTAAAATATGAAGATAAAAACAAAGAAATATACATAAAAGTTTTAAGTGGAAAATTAAATGTAAAAGACGAGGTAAAATATTTCTATAAAGACGAGATAATAGAAGAAAAAATAAACTCAATATATTTAAAAAACGGCGAGAAGACATCTATAAGTAAGAGTATAGCAGCAGGGCAGATTGGAGCTATATCAGGTTTAAGTAATATAAATATAGGTCAATATATAACTTCAAAATCAAATGAAGATATAGACATACTAAAAACTAAGAATAAAGAGACTATAATTCCAACACTTAGAACAAAGGTAATATTTGATGAAAGTTTAAATATAAAAGATGTTCTTAGTATGTTTAAGATTTTAGAAGCTGAAGAGCCTAGTTTAAATGTATCTTATAGCGAGAAATTAAAAGAAATAAGTATAAGCATAATGGGAAAAGTCCAACTCGAGATTTTAAAAGAGCTTATAAAAAATAGATTTGATGTTGAAATTGACTTTGGAAAATGTGAAATTTTATATAAAGAGACTATAAAAACTCCTTGTATCGGAAGTGGTCATTACGAGCCGTTAAAACACTATGCTGAAGTTCATTTAAAAATAGAGCCAAATGTAAGAGGAGGAGGCATCGTATTTGAGAGTATAGCACATGTAGATGATTTAGATATTGGCACACAAAATTTAGTAAAAACACATGTGTTTGAAAGAAAACACCACGGAATACTTTGTGGATTTGATTTAGATGATTTAAAAATAACTCTACTTACAGGAAGAGACCACAAAAAACATACAAGTGGGGGTGATTTTAGACAAGCGACTTATAGGGCGATAAGACAGGGTATTGAGCAAAGTGAAAATATAATACTAGAACCGTTTTACGCTTTTGAAATCGAAGTAGAAGATAATTATCTTGGAAGAGTTATGTCTGATATTCAAAGGCTAAATGGAAGCTTTGAAATGCCACAGAGTATAAATAATAAATCTATAATAACTGGTAGGGGACCAGTAGATACATTTATGGATTATCAACTAGAATTAATTTCTTTTACAAAAGGGACTGGCAAAATCTCGCTTAACTTCGATGTATACGATGAGTGTCATAATACAGAAGAAGTAATAGAAAAATACAGCTACAACAAAGATGCAGACGAAGAATTTACATCAAATTCGATATTCTGCTCAAAAGGAACTTCGTATTCTGTTAAAGGCAGCGAGATAAAAGAATATATGCACGTTGATGTAGAAGAATTAATTGATAAATATTTATAATAAAAAAAGCACTATATGTAAGGGGGATTAGTATGAACAAAGCAACAATAAAAGTATTAATTGCTATGCTTCTTTGGGGGAGCTTAGGAGTATTTGTAAAAAATATTTCTCTAGATTCAGTTGAAATAGCATTTTTTAGAGGAATAATCGGAAGTGTATTTCTTGGTATAGTTTTATTTGTTAGGATGCAAAATAATAAAAAATTAAAGCAAAAAAGTGATGAGCTAAGTAATAAGTTAGAAGCTGAAGATGAAAATACTAACAAAAAAGGCATTATAATACTTATAATTTCAGGTATGGCTATTGGTCTTAATTGGGTATTTTTATTTAACTCATACAACTATATTACTGTTGCAAATGCGACAATTGTATATTATCTAGCTCCAGTTATAGTAATATTTGTATCACCTATATTTTTAAAAGAAAAATTAACTCTAAAAAAGGTGTTATCAGTAATATGTGCTATGATTGGTCTTGTATTAATCGTAAGAACTGGCCAATCAAGTAGTAATATAAATTTAACTCAGGGTATAATAAATGCATTTGCTGCAGCATGCTTGTATGCAAGTGTAATAATATTAAATAAGTTTATAAAAAATGTAGACGACTATACAAAAACTTTTATACAACTTTTTATGGCGTCTATGGTACTGCTACCTTGGGTAATATACAGAAATAATATTATATTCGATTCACCAAAATCGATAATATTAATAGCGATTTTAGGTATAGCTCATACAGGAATTGCGTATTGTCTGTATTTTTCAGCTATGAAAGAATTAAAGGCACAAAGTATAGCGATTTTAGGTTATTTAGATCCAGTTTCATCTGTAGTATTTAGCATATTCTTGCTTAAAGAGCCTTTTTCAATATATCAATTAATAGGAGGAGTTATAATCTTATTATCTGCAGTAATAGCTGAGAGAAATCCAAAACCTAAAACTATAGAAAATGGAGAAATAAATTTATAGATGGAAACTAATTATAAAAAAACTATTTATAAAGAAATTACAGAAGATGAAGTCGATTATAAAAAAATTACTTATAAATTAGAAGGGTTGAATAATTTGCCAGAAGAACCAGGCATTTATTTTATGAAAGATAAAGAAGATAGGTTGTTGTATGTCGGTAAATCAAAATGTCTAAAAAAGCGAGTGAAAAGCTATTTTTTAAACAGCGCAAATCGCTCTAGAAAAATTGAGAGGATGATAAAAAATATATCTCATATAGATATTATAAAAACAGATACAGAATTTGACGCGCTTTTTTTAGAATGTCAAAATATACATAAATTAAAGCCGATGTACAACACACTTCTTAAAAGTTATGAAAAATACAAGTATATATGCTTAGATGAAAAAGATCACAATATCATAAAAATCACAAATGAAATAGAAGAAGATGGGATTTATTTTGGGCCTTATTCATTTAAAAGAAAGCTAGATATTATAAAAGAGCTAATCATAAAAGTATATCGCCTGCCAATATGCAAAAGGCAAAATAAATGTATACGATACGATTTAAATAAATGCATAGGACCATGCAGAATAAAAATTGATGATAAGATTAAACGTGATATAGTAAAAAATATAAAAGACAATTTAAATGGGAAAAGTAATTTTGTAATAGAAAGCCTGAAAAAAGAGATGAATGAGAAAGCTAAAGATTTGAAATTTGAAGAAGCAGGAAAGATAAAAGAAGAGATAGATTTATTTTTATCTATTGTTAGAAAACAAAAATACCTTTTAAATTTAAATAGAGATATAGTGTTTTGGATAAATATGAAAAACTATAAATACAAAGTTTACTATATAAGTTGTGCTAAAATTAAATATGAAAAAGTAATCGATGCAAGATATCCTAGCCAAATAGAAAGTCTAAAAGCTTCTATACAAAATCTTATTATTCAACAAAAACAAGAAAAAGATGCGCTTAGAAAAGATGAAATCGATTATATAAATATAATAAATGAATATCTAAAAGACACAAAAGACAGGGGATATATTGAAATTAGAAAGGGTGAGTAATTTGGATAACAAAATACAAAATGTAAATGAGCTTTGTGATGGTAAATTTATAAGTTTATATGATTTAGAATATAAAAATAAATTAAATGAAAATAAACACTGGACTGTTGCGACTAGAAAAGATAAAGAAGCTGTTTGTGATTTTTATTTAAATCAAAAAGAAGATAAAGTCGATGCTGTTGGAATTTGCGCATACCATGTGGGATATAAAAAACTTGTAATTATAAAACAATTTAGAGTTCCTATAAACGACTATATATACGAAGTTCCAGCAGGGCTTGTAGATAAAGGTGACAAAGACGTATTTGAATCTGTAAAAAGAGAATTAAAAGAAGAAACAGGACTAGATTTATTAGATGTAAATAATGATTATACAATAGAAAAAACTTATATTTCGCCAGGGATGACTGATGAGTCTATTGCACTTGTTTTTTGCACATGTGATGGTGAGCTAAATAAAGACGGACTTGAAGATGACGAAGATATCGAAGCGATTTTAGTTTCAGTAGAAGAAGCTAGAAAAATATTAAAATCAAAAGAAAAAATGGATGTAAAGGCATTTTTAATGTTACAAAACTTTGTTTTATTAGGAGAAAAAATGTTTGTATAAGTTAAAAAAATAAAATAATAAAGGAAAGTAAAAAGAGACCTCTAATTATTAAATATAGTAAATAATTGGAGGTTTTATTATGTCTAAAACAGTTATAATCTACAAAACAAAATACAATAACACAAAAAAATACGCAGGCTGGCTTGCAATAAAAATAAATGCTGATTTATATGAAATTTCCGATATAAAAAGCTCAGATTTAAAAAATTACGACACTATAATATTTGGAGCCTCTATTGAAAATGGATATATAAGGGGAGTTGAATTTATAAAAGATAATTTAGAAAAGTTAAAGAATAAAAATGTAATAGTTTTTTATGTAGGACTTGGACTTTATTCACTAGATGAGATTATGATGTTCAATTTCTTGCCTACATATTTATATAAAAATATAAAGTTTTTTGAACTTAAGGGAGATTTTAATTACAGTAAACTTAGTTTTATAGATAAGCTAAGAGTATCTTATGGTTCTGGAAAAATACCTTCTAATATAGTGAATTATAAAGAGGAGATTAAAAATACAAATAAGAGTAATTTAGAGCCTATTTTAGAATTTTTGAGATAAGGTTTTGTATTAATTGTTAGAAAGAGTATAGATTATTAATGCAAATATTGAAATGGATTATCATTTTTATCCAATAATGTTTATTATCAAAATGATAATTTTGCTATCAAAATGATAAAATTTGGTTGACATATCAAAATGATAATAATATAATATAATTATCAAATTGATAAATGGTAAAAAGTGGGAGGAAGACTTATGATATATAACAACGCTTTAGATTTAATTGGGAATACACCAATTTTAAATTTAAAAGAAGCAGGATATCCAAATGTATTTGTTAAATTAGAAAAAGCAAATCCAGGAGGGAGTATAAAAGACAGAGCTGCATTATATATGATTAATGGAGCAGAAGAAAAGGGAATACTAAACAAAGATAGTGTTTTAGTTGAGGCGACAAGCGGCAACACAGGAATAGCCCTTGCGATGGCTGGAAAACTAAAAGGATACAAAGTAATAATTATAATGCCTGATACTATGAGTATAGAAAGAAGACAATTAGTAAAAGCCTTTGGAGCAGAATTAATACTTACAGAAGGAGCTAAAGGTATGGCAGGCTCAATAGAAAAGGCAAATGAACTATTAGAAAAAAATCCAAATTATATATGTCTAGGTCAATTCGATAACGAAGATAATCCAAGAGCTCATTATGAAACTACTGGCCCTGAAATTTTAAAAGAAGTCAAAGATGTATCTTTTATAGTAGCAGGGATTGGTTCTGGCGGAACTATAGTTGGGGCAGGTAAGTTTTTAAAAGAAAAAAATAAAGAAATTAAAGTGATTGGAATAGAACCAAAATCGTCACCACTAATAACAGAAAATAAATCAGGTCCACACAAAATCCAAGGAATAGGCGCAAACTTTATACCAAAGATTTACGATAAAGATATAGTAGATAAAGTTATAACTGTATCAGATGAAGATAGTTATGAAACAGTTAGACTTATTGCAAATAAACTTGGAATATTAATAGGAATATCATCTGGTGCTAATATATCAGGCGCAATGAAGTTAAGTGATGAAAATCCAGATAAAATAATAGTGACAGTAGCTCCCGATGGTGTAGACAAATACATGTCTATGGGAATATTTTAAAAATTAATTGAAAGAAGGTCGTATACAGTATGTTTTATCATGTTAAAAAAGATTTACAATTTATAGTGGATTCAGATCCAGCAGCTAGAAATAAAATAGAATTATTTTTGCTTTACCCATCGATTCATGCGATGATTATGTATAGAATGTCTCATTTTTTCTACACTAAAAAGAGATTTTTTATAGCAAGACTTATATCCCAAGTATCAAGATTTTTTACACAAATCGAAATACATCCAGGTGCTCAAATAGGAGATGGAATATTAATAGACCATGGTAGTGGAGTTGTTATAGGCGAAACTGCAATAATAGGAGATAGAGTTACAATTTACCAAGGTGCAACAATTGGGGCAACAGGGAATGAAAAAACTTTTAAAAGACATCCTACTATTGGCTCAGATGTAATAATAGGTTCTGGAGCAAAAGTTTTAGGTCCAGTAACAATTGGAGATAATGTTAAAGTTGGAGCAAATAGTGTAGTTTTACAAGACGTTCCAAGTAACTCAACAGCAGTTGGAATACCAGCACAAATAAAAACAAGACGCAAATTAGAAGTAGTAGAAAATAATAAAGAATATGTAGCTGATTATGTAATTTAAAAAAATTAAAAGCTGTAAAATTATAAGTTATATAAATTATATGTAGTATGTTAAATTAAAAAGTCTTAACTTCATGAATTTTTATTTAAATATTGTAAATAATAAAAAAGAAATTTATAAAAGATTTATGGAGGTTTAACTTATGAAAGCTAGAGTTGATAAAGATACTTGTATAGGATGTGGATTATGTCCATCAATATGTCCAGAAGTTTTTGAACTTACTGATGAAGGATATGCTCATGCAATAAAATCAGAAGTTCCAGAAGATTGTCATGATGAGGCAAAAGAAGCTGCTGAAAGCTGCCCAGTTGATGCAATTGAAGTAGAATAATAAAAATTAAATAATATAAATGATGCCAGTAGATATTCTGCTGGCATTATTTTTTGATTGTAAAATATATAAAATTAATATAAAATAAGTAGACATAAAATTTACTTATAGTATTAAAAAATATGGAGGGAATATGTACTATACATATATAATTAGATGTAGGGATAATTCTTTATACACTGGATATACAATAGACATAAAAAGGCGTTTAAGAGAGCATACAAAGGGTATAAATAGTAAATATACAAGATCTAGAGGATTTTCGAAATTAGAAATATATTTTGTATGCAAAAGCAAAAGTGATGCTATGAAGTTGGAATATAAGATAAAGCAAAAAAGCAGGTATCAAAAGCTCAATATAATTGAAAATCCTGAAGACTTTATTCAAAAATTAAAACAAGAGGAAGATTTTATCGTCTTAGAATTTGACAAAAAAGTGGATTAAAAAAATTTTATTGACAAATAATGCAATAAATACTAATCTTAATATTAGATACAATTAAAAATTAAAGTGCTAGGGGAGCCACGCGCTGAGAAGTTTTACTGACCCTCACACCTGATCTGGTTAATACCAGCGTAGGAAAGCATACAAATTAAATGATTTATTATAAAGTAAAAGTAAATGTATGCTGTACCTAGAGGTACAGCTTTTTTTATGCAAACTTTGATAGAATTTATTTAGGAGGCAAACATGAGAAATTATAAAATTCCAACATTAACAATAGCAGGTTCTGACTCTTCTGGGGGAGCTGGAGTTCAAGCAGATTTAAAGACATTTAGTGCAATTGGGACATATGGAATGAGTGTTATAACTGCAATAACAGCTCAAAATACCATGGGTGTATTTGATGTTGAAGAATTGAGCAGAAATATAATTAAGGAGCAAATGAAAGCTGTATTTGAAGATATAATGCCTAAAGCTGTTAAGATAGGTATGGTGTCAAGCCCTGAAATAATACTGGAAATAGTAGATAATCTAAAAAAATATAAACCTGAAACTATAGTAGTAGACCCGGTTATGATATCTAAAAGTGGATATTCACTACTTAGACCAGAGGCAAAGGAAAATTTAATAAAATATTTAATACCAATAGCTTATCTAATCACACCAAACGTTCCAGAAGCAGAAGAAATTACTGGAATGAAAATAGAAACTGTTGAAGATATGAAAAAAGCGGGTAAAAAGATATTAGATTTAGGACCTAAGTATGTTCTTGTAAAAGGTGGGCACCTAGATGGCGATGCTGTTGATGTGCTTATGGGAGAAGATATATTTGAAGTATTTACATCAGAAAGATTAGACAGAAAAAATACACATGGAACAGGTTGTACATTGTCTTCTGCAATAACTTCGCATATAGCACTTGGATATGATGTAGTTGAAGCTGTTAGACGTAGTAAAGAATATATAACAGAAGCTATAAGACATAGTTTTGATATAGGTCATGGAGTTGGACCTGTAAATCATTTTTATAAATTTGAAGGTATAGAATAAGAATTAAATTTATAAAATAAAAATTTAAAAAATATACATAAAAGCAAATATTTAAATTGCAGATAAATAAGAAAACTTATAAAGAAAATAAGGGAGGTATAAAATGTACGAATTAATAAATAAAGTAAAGGAATTAAATCCATTAGTATTACACTATACAAATAACGTAACTATAACAGATTGTGCAAATATGACTTTAGCAATAGGGGCAAGTCCTTTAATGAGTTTCTCATACGAAGAAGTTGAAGATATGGTTTCAGTGGCAAGTGCTGTCGTTATAAATATAGGGACTATGAATTCATCATATTTAGATTTATTTGTAAAAGCAGGAAAAGCTGCAAATAAATACAATAAACCAGTAGTACTAGATCCAGTTGGAGTTTTCGCAAGCAAAGCGAGAGGAGAGCTTACTAATAAATTATTAAATGAAGTAAACTTTACTGTAGTTCGTGGAAACATATCAGAAATTAAATTTATAGGCGGACTAGACGTAGCTGGAAAAGGTGTAGACTCATTTGACGATGGTTCTGATGCATCTGAAATAGTAAAAGCTGTAGCTAAAAAATTAAATTGTACAGTAGTAGCTTCAGGTATAACAGATTTAGTAAGTGATGGAGAAAAAGTATATAAAATATTTAATGGGACTGCTAAACTTAAAAAGATAACAGGAACTGGATGCATGTCTTCAAGTTTGATTGCAAGTTTCTTACCTTGCACAGATAAACCAATTGAAGCTGCATTTATGGGAACTTTATCAATGAGTTTAAGTGGAGAACTTGCAGATATTACAAAACCTGCTGTTGGAACTTTTAAAACTTATTTATTCGACAATATCGACACTTTAGATGTTGAGACTTTCGAAAAATATGCAAAAGTAGAATTATAAGATATGAAATACAATTAAACATTAGAAATTTATATCTGTAGCAGATAAAAATATAAGTTATAAGGATATAAGGAGAAAAATATGTTATTTACAGATTACTTATATGAAAACAGCAAGGAAGTATGGGACAAATATCTTGAACATCCTTTTTTAATAGAACTTGGAGAGGGGACTTTAGACAAAGAAAAGTTTAGAAAATACCTAATTCAAGATTATCTATATTTAATAGAATATGCAAAAGTATATGCAATGGCTTGTGTAAAAAGTAGAAATATGAAAGAACTTAAAAAATTCCATAACGGTGTTGCTGGAAGTATCGAGACAGAAACTGCAAACCACATAATGTATTTAAAAGACTTTGGTGAAAATATAGAAAATATGGAATTTAAGTATAAATTAAATATGACAAATGAAAGTTATACAAGCTATATGAAATCTATATCAGTAACAGGAACTATAGAAGAAATAGTAGCAGCTGTGCTTCCATGTACATGGAGTTATAATTATATAGGCTTAAAATTGAAAGAAAAATATAAAGATAAATTAGAAGGAAACTTTTTTGAAAGTTGGATAGAAACTTATGCAAGCGACGAATATGTTGCTTTTAAAAATGAATGGTTAGATTTTACAAACGAGCTTTGTGAAAATTTACCACAAGATACAAAGGAAAAATTAAAAGACATATTTTTAAGAGCAAGTAAATACGAATTAGAATTTTGGAATATGGCTTACAAAGGAGAGTAAAGGAGACATTATGAACGCAAATTATATATATGTAGCGCTTTGTTTTATACCACTAGTTTTATATTTAATAAAACTTAGAAACTTTAAATTAAATGTTAAGAAAATGGTAGTTATCGCGATGTTTTCAGGATTATCATTTATACTTAGCAAAATAGTATTTATACAATACCCACAAGGCGGAAGTATTAACTTATTATCATCACTACCAATACTTTTAATAGGTCTTATATATGGACCAGTTGAAGGTATGACAACAGGTCTTATAACAGGTGTTTTAGGATTATTTGGAGGATATATAATTCACCCAGTACAATTATTCTTAGACTTTATAATACCACCTATGATTTTAGGACTTAGCGGAATGTTTGGATCTGATTCAAGAGCAAAAGTATTCTTTGGGTGCTTAATCGTTGTATTTTTAAAATGCTGTGTACACGTAGTATCAGGAGTTGTGTTCTTTGCATCATATGCAGAACAATTTAATATGGGACCATGGTTATATTCAATAGTATATAACTTCTCTTGTGCAGGTGTAGAAGGCTTTTTAAGCTTAATAGTAGCGACTATATTACCGCTTGAAAAAATTAAAAGAGAAGCTAATAAAGGTTACAAAGCGAGCGCATAATAAAAGATTAATTAAAAAATTATAATATCAAAAGTAAAAAATATAACTTTATACAATAATATATAAATTAATGTAAGTTTAATCGGAGGGAATATGAAGGAAAATTTAAGAGAAGACTTAAAAATGTATTTGATAAGTGATTCAGATATATTAAAAGGTCGCGATTTTTATAAATGTATAGAAGATGGACTAAAAGCTGGGGTGACAATGCTTCAACTTCGTGAAAAAAATGCTGATGGTGGCGAATTTTTAGAAAAGGCACTTAAATTAAGAGAGCTTACTAAAAAATACAATGCAAAATTTATAATAGACGATAGAATAGATATAGCTCTATTATGTGATGCAGATGGAGTACACGTTGGTCAAAGCGATATAGATGCTAAAAGTGCTAGAAAACTAATAGGGGAAGATAAAATCCTAGGGGTATCAGCAAGAACTCTACAGGAAGCTAAACGTGCAAAAGAAGACGGAGCAGATTATATTGGAATTGGAGCAATGTTTTCTACAAGTACAAAATTAGATGCAAAGAGCGTTTCATTTGAAACATTAAAAGAAATAAAAGACAATGTCGATATTCCATTTGTATTAATCGGCGGAATTAATTTAGACAATGTAGGTCAGTTAAAACAATTTAATCCAGATGGATATGCGATAATATCTGCAATATTAAAAGAAGAAGATATATATGCAGAGGTTAAAAAATGGATTGATGTAATTTAATATTGAAATTTTGTAAATACCGTTAGACTAATTTATAATTTGGTTTAACGGTATTTTTTTTAGTAAAATATATATTATTTTTAATGCTATAATTCTATTTAAGGACTTTGTGATAAAAGTTTAATTCGTATTAATATATACGATTAAATAATATTGAAAAAATTGTAAAAATTCGTAAATTAAAAAGGAATTTTTATATGAAATGTAGAATTTATAATATATATAGAAAAGTATTTAGATGACATTAAAAGTTTGTATTTCATAAAATATAGAAAAAACTTTTAAAAGGAGGGAGTTGTATGAACGTAAATGAATATAATAACCTTTTAAATAAATACATTAAATTATTATTTGAAAAAAATAAATTGATAATGAGGGATGCTCCTTATATAGAATCAAGATATTTATTTCATTTTGGGGACTTAATGGTAGAAGAATTAAAACATAATAAATATATAAAAGAACTTAGAATAAAACAAAATATTTATGAAAATTACTTTGGTTTAAAAAGGGAAAAAGAAATAAAAAATATACAACACGAAATAAAAAAACAAACTGGGATTTTATCTAAACAAATCTGTGAATTAGAAGTAAAATGCGAAACATCAAAAGAAGTGCTTAGTCTTAGGGAAAAATATAAAGATAAAAAAGATTTACTAGATTCGTTGTTTTTCGATGTGATATCTGTTATGCATCCATCGATATACAGTCTAAAAAGAAATAGTTTATGGGAGAGAGCTAAAAATGCTTATCTAAATTACGATGATGCAACTCTTATGTTGCTTAGAAATTTAAAAATCAATAAGAGAAAAGACTTAAATATAACTGACTTAAAGAATGATATATTTTTACTGCAAAATGAGATAATATGTATGAAAAGAAGATATCCCTATTATCTAGAAAATAATCTTTCAAGTGTTGAATGGATAGAATCATACAACAAGGAGATAAATACAAGAATAAAAAAATTACAAGTTAAAGAAAAAGAAATATTTGAAAAGCTTGTCTGAGTTTTGTGAAAACGTTTTGTTTGTTTTGTTAAAAAGAGCCATCCTTATAATAGGATTGGCTCTTTTTGGGGTTATAATTATTTTCTATATGCAACTTTTATTATGCATAGGTATCCTGCTATACCACCACATACTGCACAAGTTATCCCTTTGAAGAACATCATTTGCATAACTGTAAGTGGAGCTATATTAAATAAGAATACTATTATTGATGATAATATAATTGTTAATATAGCTGTAACAAGTCCTAATACTATAGAGAACACAAATAGGTGATTTGGAAGATATTTTTCTAATTTGTGTACACTATCTTGTGAGCTAAATTTACCTTTTTCTAAGTCTTTTACAGTCAATGGCATAACTATAAGAGCTAGAAGGAAACCTAGTAAGAATGTAGTGAATGTAAGGTCTTTTATTATATCACCAGCATAGAATAATGCATCTGGATGACCTTTCTCCATAAAGTAAAATATTGTGGCATTGATTAAACCATTTATAATTCCATATCCAACTATACATTTTGATAGTAGATAGCTTTTTAAGTTGTTTTGAGTGTTTGACATAATTTTCTCCTTTAAATTTCTTTTTTTTATTTTGCCAAATTTATAAAATAATATTACTTTAAAATTAAATATTTAAAGTATTTTATTGACGTAGATTTAACTCTAAGCAGTAAACTAATATTTATATATAAATTATTAATAATTTACTAAATTTAATAGTTGAAACTTATATTATGGATCCTTGTAATATAGATTTTTTAATAAAAATATTAGAGCTATTTCAGAGCATAAATACCATTATAGCACAGGTGCAATAAAGTTATATCTTGAAAATTTTGGATACTTTCAATTACCATAAATGGTATATATTGAAATATATAAATTAATATGGAATAGATGTATAATTATGTAAATAAACACTAAAAAATACAAAAAACACATTTTTGTAATAAATTTTTATAAAATTGTTATCTTTATTTAAACATAAGTATATAATTTTATTGTATTATACTTTTAAGAGGTATATTAATATAATATATTGAGACTTATTTGTATGGAGGGATATAAATGACTATAGATATGCTATTTAAAATAGCACTTTTAATCGTCGTATGCGGAATAGGAATAAAATTACTTAAATTCCTATCAGGAGTAGTTTTTAAAGTTGCCTTAGTTATGGTAGTTGTACTTCTATTTGTTCAATTAATACGTTAAAGAGCTATTAAAAGTGAATATATCAATAGAAAATAATATAGAAAAAGGTGTATCATTGTAGAAGTTTTAATAACTTTACTTTGGTACACCTTTTTTAATTTAAAACTATTTTTTTAAATCGATATAAGCATCAATTTGTGGAATAAATATCATATTATCTTTTATATGAGTATTTCCAAATTCCTTTAACTCAAGCCCAGCTTCGTCTTTAGTAATTTTGTATTTTACCATATTTTCGTCTTTAACTTCACCGTGGAAATAAGTTCCCTCGTATTGTTTAAATCTGAAGTTATACTTGTCTCTAGTTAATTTTATTTTTATATTTTCCATATATTCACCTACTGTCTTATATTACAATTAATTTATAAATTGTTTATGTAAAATTAAATCTATTTTTAGCTAAAACTCTTTAAAATAAAGACTTACTTATTATTTATAATAACATGAAGTTTTAAACTTATCTATAGAATAAGTTAAAACTTTCGTGGTATCATTATCAAGTGAATAAAGATTGGAGGAAAAAATGAGAAAATTTAGGATAAGCGCTTATATACTTTTTATTATTTCGCTTTTTATAAAGTATATATCATCAAAATACAGTTACATAGTAGAAAATTATTATTCAAAAAATCTAGATATCTATATTGTGAAATTTTTAAGCAAGCTAAATTCTACATTTAGTTTTTCATATTTTGAAATACTTATATATATTTTTGTACTTTCAATAATAATATCTATAATCTATATTATAAGGAAAGGTTTTAAAGGGAAAAAAGCATTTTTCAGCAGTTTAAAAAATATAATATTAAACTATATAGGGGTTTTATGTTTTATATATTTTTTATTTATAATTTTATGGGGCATAAATTACAACAGAGAAAGCCTTATAGAGAGTATAAAAGACGAGTACAAGGCTAATATAACACAAAATATAAGAAAAAAAGAAGACGACGTAGAGTCTAAAGATTATAAGCAAACATATATAAAAGATATAGATAACAAAGAATTTGAAAAAGAAGATCTTAAAAATTTATACGAGTATTTGATAAAAGAATGTAATAAAACTAAAAAAGAGGTAAATACTTCAAATAGTGATATGAAAAATGATATAAAAAGCATAAAAGATATGATATCTAAATTGGAAAATGGATACGATAATGTGGAGCTTTTAAATTTAAACAATCTCGGAAATTATTCAAAAGCAAAGATTATACTAAACTCAAAGCTACTTTCATATACAAATATAACAGGGATATATTCGCCGTTTACAGGAGAAGCTAACATAAATACAAATCAGCCAAGTACGAGTATTCCATTTACAATATTACACGAGATGGCACATCAAAGAGGATATGCAAATGAGAGCGAGGCGAACTTCTTAGCGTATTTAGCGTGTATAAACAATAAAGATATATATGTAAAATACTCAGGCTATTTTATGGCGTTAAAATACACGGCTTCTGCACTTTCAAAAGTAGATTACGAAAGTTTTAAGTATTTAACAGAAAATATAGATGATGATGTATTAAAAGACCTTAGAGATTACTTTAAATTCTGGGAAAAATACGAGGGTAAAACATCGCAAGTATCAGATAATATGAATAATGTCTATTTAAAATCAAATAAGGTAAAAGAAGGTACAAGAAGTTATGGAAAAGTAGTCGACTTATTGCTTTTATATTATTATTTATATGAAAAATAATTACATTTTTATTAAATTTCATATTTTCAAAATAAATATAATATGTTTTAGTATATAATGTGTATAGTATTAGTTTGTTGACGGTTGGATAACATAATATAATAGAAGTAAAAAATAGGAGAATGGGATGAAAATGAGTAAATTTTCAATAAAGAAAAAGAGTAAGGAAATACCTACAGAAGCAGTGCTAGCTTATAGCAAAGGTAACATGCTTGAAAAGATAGGTAAAAAAGATCAAGCTATACAATCTTACATAGTTGCAGGAAATCAAAATCATGTAAAAGCACAGTATAGATTGGGGGAACTTTATTTAGAGAAAAAACAATATGTCGAAGCTGAAAAGTGGTTTTCTTTTGCATATAAAAGTGGAAAAGAAGAAGCTGCCTTTGATTTAGGAAATATGTACTACAATATCGAGGGATATGAGTACGCTCTTTATTGGTATGAAAAACAAGCGTTAAATGGCGACTTGAGATGCCAAAACAACTTGGGGGTTGTTCACTTTAAATTAAGGGATTTTCACAATTCTGAAAAATGGTTAAAAATCGCCGCAAACGCAAATAACGGTGTAGCATGTTTTAACTTAGGTAATATATACGTGTCTTTAAATAGGGAAGAAGATGCGATAGAATACTATAAAAAAGGCCATATTTTAGGAAATAACGAGTGTAAATTTAATTTGGCTATTTTATATATGAAAAATAATATGGAAAAAGAAGCCGTAAGTTTATATAAACAGCTTTATAAAAGTGGATATGAAAAAGGATGTTATAATTTAGGATTATACATGGAAATAAACGAAAATTACGACGAAGCTGAGAGATATTACAAAAAAAGCGCTGACAAAGGTCATGTAAAATCACAATACAGACTTGCGTATTTATATGATGAGAAAAACTTCAATGAAGATGCGATAGAATATTACTTAAAGGCTATAGATTCAAATTATACTATGGCGAAGTTTAGACTTGGAAATTTATATAATAGACAAAACACAATAGAAAGTGCAAAACTTTATTACGATTTAGCTTGTAATGATTCTATGGTCGAAGCTAAAAACAATTTTGCAGGTCTTTATTTTGAAGAGAAAAATTACGAAAAAGCTATAAAATATTATGAAGAAGCTATAGTAGATGGATGCAAGGTGGCGCTTGAAAATTTAGGAGATTTATATTATCAAACTAAAGATTATCAAAAGGCAATATCTTACTACCTTAGAAATTCGACTTCTGTAAGTTGTCAAAAGAAATTGGCTGATATTTATATGGAAGCCGAAAACACTGATGAAGCAATAATATGGTATAAAAAAGCATCAAATAACGAAGATATAGAATCTAGCTACAAATTAGGTCTTATATACGAAGATTTAAATAATTTAGAAGATGCTAAAAAATACTACTTACTGGCTGCAAAAAAAAATCATCTAAATGCAAAATTACATCTTGGCAGAATATATTACAACGAAGGAAATTACGAAGAAAGCAAGAAGATGTTAGATGTTTGTGCAAATGAAAACAACGCATATGCTCAACATATGGTAGGTTTAATATATGAAAATTATTATAGTGATCATACAAATGCGAAATATTGGTATGAAAAATCTAAAAACCAAGGCTTAGTCGAGTCTATATTTAACTTAGGTCAAATAAGTTTAAAATTAGAAGAATACGAATTAGCTAAAAAATACTTTAAACAAGGTGTAGAAGCAAAAAATAAAGATTCAGAATATATGTTAGCTGGAATTTATCTTAAAAAGGGAAGAAATATGTATAAAAAATTAGGCGAAGAAGATCTATTTAACAGTAAAGATATTTACGACAGTATTCCCGAATTTAAGTTAAATACAGAGAGCTTCTTAATACCAGAATTTAAAGAATTTGAAGCAGTTAAAGATGAGGAAGAGGAAGAGTATATACCTAATTATATATTACAAATTGACGAGAATTTAGAAGATATGTATGAAGCTAGATTACAAAAGATGCTTGTCGAAACTAAATTTGGATATAAATAAAATTTAATGAAAAGATATTTTATAAGTGAATTTAATTTAACATAAATTAAAAAGGAGCAATTTTGCTCCTTTTTTATAATAATTTATTTTTCGATAATAATACTGTAAGAATTAAACATATAACAGTTGTAATTAAAAGTATAATCCAAAAACCATAGGGGTCGTTTTCAAATGGAAGATTTATAACGTTCATTCCAAAGAAGCCCGATACGATGGTTGGGATTGAGAAAATAAATGTAACAACTGTTAAAAATTGCATTACGTTATTTTGATTATTATTTATAATTGCGCTAAATGCATCCATGATTCTGCTTAAGATATCTCCGTAAATTGTCGCCATCTCAACAGCCTGTTTGTTTTCGATTATTACGTCTTCAAGTAAATCCTCATCTTCTGGATATTTTTTAATAGCAGAAGTTCTAAGCAATTTTTGAAGAACTAGCTCGATTGACTTTAGTGATGTTGAAAAATATATTAGCGATTTTTCTAATTCTAGAAGTTGTAAAAGCTCTTTGTTTTTCATAGAATTGTGGATTTCACGTTCTATTTCTATAGTTAATTTGTTTATTCTTCTTAGATATAATAAATAATATGTCGCATTTTTATATAGTATTTGAAGAATAAAACGAGTCTTTTTGTATGTGAAAAATTCTTTAATATGACCTACTATAAAGTCGTTTAAAAGTCTACTTTGTGCAGTACAAACAGTTACTATACATTCATCCATTAGAATAATCCCTAAGGGAATAGTAGAGTAATGGGCTGAAGATGAACTACTTTCATCTATAGGAATATCTATAAGAATTAATGTGTGATTATCTTCAACTTCAATTCTTGAGCGTTCTTCTTCATCAAGTGCCGCGTTTATACTGTCTATATCTAAATCTAAAATATTAGATAATTCGAATATTTCTTCATTAGTAGGTTCGACTAAATTCACCCAACATCCGTGTTCATATGAATTTATCTTTTCTAATTTATCTTCAATAGTTTTATAATATCTTATCACGATAACACTTCCTTATTCAGTTATATATTTAGTGCACTTATATATCTATAAATGACTAAAATCTATAACAAAATAAGTAGTCATTTATAGGTAGACAAGTGAAAATTTAATTGACGATAGATTCAAGGGACTAGCGTCCATTTTCATCACTCTCCTTTTTGTTTTTCTACCTTAAAATAGGATAACCTGTTTATGAAAATAAATCAAGTTAATTTTACTATAAAGATTTCCTTATAATGTATAAAAAAATCTAAAATAACTTTCCAAAATAAATATAATTAAGAAAAATACACAATTTAATTTATAGAGGTTTCTTTTTCCTTTGGTTTATTTACAATATAAATTCCAAGACATACTAAAATAAGTGCGACTAGATTTCTAAGATTAAATACATCTTCAGATAAAATAAGTGCAGATAGTATCGTTCCGAAAATCGGAGTTAAAAAGTTAAATATAGATACCTTGCTGACTGGGTTGTATTTAAATAATGTAGTCCAAAGGCTAAATGCGATTGATGATAAAAGCGCAAGATATAAAAATAAAAGCATTGCAGATGTAGAAGTTACGTGAAGTCTTGCCCCACCTATAAATCCTAAGGCTATTAAAATAAGTCCGCCGATTGAAAGTTGGTATCCCGTAACAGTCATAGGATTATCTTCAACTTTTGTGACTTCTTTACTTATTATAGAGCCTAGTGCAAATGCAAGGGCTGATATAAGTAAGCATCCTTCACCTAAAAAGCTAAAGCTACTGTCTATATCTCCAGTTAAGTTTACAATTATGATTCCTAAAAATCCTACAATACATCCAAGACCTTTTCTAAAATTAAGTCTGTCGTCTTTATAGAAAAAGTGAGCTAAAATAACCATCATAAAAGTAGATGTTGGGTTTAGTATTGCGCCTTTAAATCCAGATGCATATGAAAGTCCTATATAAAAGAAGACATATTCTAGTGTAGTTTCTACAAACCCAAGTAGAGCTATTCCTTTTACAGATTCCTTTTTTAGTTTAGGGAATTTTTTTTGTATGCATGTTGCGATTAATAAAACTAGTATTCCTGCTAAGAAAAATCTCCATCCAGCAAACAATATTTTTGAAAAAGTATCGTCTACACCGATATTAAATAATTCATATCCAAGCTTTACACAAGGAAAGGCGCTTCCCCATAAAGCTGTGCAAAAGATAGAGCATATTACTATGTTTATATTCTTTTGAAAAAAGTTTTTGTTTTGTTCAGTGCTTAGTTTTTCTTCCATAAATCCTCCTCAAAATTTCCTAAATAAAAGCCTTCCAAAATAGGAAAGCTTTTACTAAATACATATCATATATCATACTACATATATATTATATTTCATATAGACAAATACATATATAGTAAGTTTGGAATTTTAAAACAATATAGTTTAAAATTCTACATTTATATATTATAAAACTTAATTAGACTTCTTTATAATATGCTCCATTAGGATCGCAGTGTAAGTCTAGTATTTGCCAATTATCTGGTAATGTAGCTAGATATGATTTCATTTTATCAAGTATTTCATCATCGCCGTCTTTTGCCAAAGTCATAATAGTTGGTCCAGCACCACTTAAGAAAGTTCCAAGTGAATCTAAGCTATTTGCATAAGCTACTATATCGTCGTAGTTGTTTATTAAATGGCTTCTGTAATCTTGATGGAATTTATCTTTACATGCAGCTTTTACTAAATCTAAGTTATTCTTTGTAAATGCTGCGATTAAAAGAGCACATCTAGATACATTAAATACACCGTGTTTGTGTGGAATTTCTTTTGGAAGTACGGCTCTCGCTTTTTCTGTTGAAAGCTCAAAATCAGGAACCATTGCTAAAAATCTAATTTCTTCTGGAACTTTTATTGATTCGTGATATAAATTTCCATCTTCCATAAATGCTATTATCATATTTCCGTATATAGCAGGAGCGACGTTGTCTGGATGTCCTTCAAGTTCTATAGCTAATTTTAATATTTCATCTTTGTCTAAATTAGCTTCACTTAATACATTTGCAGCCATAAGACCTGCGACTATACAAGTTGAACTACTTCCAAGCCCTCTGCATATTGGAATATTATTTTCAAAAGATATTTTTATACCTTTTGGGATTTTCTTTGGTTTAACTCTGTCATAAAAGAAACGCATAGTTTTGTAAACTAAGTTATCTTCGTTTGCAAAAGCTTCATCACATCCTTCAAATTGAAGTCCGCTTTCTAATTCTTCAAAAGTAAATTTGTTAAATAAATCTAAACATAATCCAAGGCAGTCGTATCCTGGACCTATATTTGCGCTTGTAGCTGGTACATAAACTTCTAACATATAATCACCTATTTTCCTAAAAATTTTAATATTTCAGATTTAAGTTCGTCTTTTTCACAAGTAATATTGTGTCTTATTTCTAATTCTTTTAATTTTTCTATTGGCCCAGGTATTTTAGTCTTGCTTAAATCTGATAATTTATTTATTATTTCAAAGTCATCTAAGTTACAATCAATACTTTGGATTGAACTTATGACATCTTTACTAAATTTGTATGGACTTGCTGTACTTACTATTACAGTTTTTGTAATATCCTTTGTATCTTCTACGTATTTTTCGTAGCAAGAATAAGCAACAGCAGTGTGAGTATCTAATAAGTAACCAAATTTATCAAATACTTCTTTTATAGTTTTGCTTACAACATCTTCTTTTGAATAGCCAGCATAGAAAGAAGATAAATTTTTTCTCATATCATAATCTATTTCATAAACTCCTTTTTCATTTAGATCATTTAATAAAGAATTTACTTTTTTAGAATCTCTATTTGATATTTCAAATAAAAGTCTTTCTAAGTTGCTAGATATAAGTATATCCATAGATGGAGAAGTTGTTAATTTAAGCTCTCTATTTTTGTTATAAACTCCAGTTTCAAAGAAGTCGTAAAGTACGTTGTTGTCATTTGATGCACATATAAATTTATTTACTGGAAGACCCATTTGTTTTGCGTAATACCCTGCAAGTATATTACCGAAGTTTCCTGTTGGAACGACAAAGTTAATTTCATCTCCTAAAGCTATTTCATTTTGTTTTACAAGTTGTAAATATGAATAGAAGTAATATACAACTTGTGGAGTAAGTCTTCCTATATTTATTGAGTTTGCAGATGATAAGATATATCCTTTTTCTTTTAAGTCTTTGTTAAAATTATTATCTGCAAATATATTTTTTACACCAGTTTGTGCATCGTCGAAGTTGCCGTTTATTCCGACAACACAAGTGTTATTTCCACCTGTAGTTTTCATTTGTAGTTTTTGAATATTACTTACTCCGTTTTCTGGGAAGAATACTACAATTTTTATTTTATCTACATCTTTAAATCCTTCAAGCGCTGCTTTTCCAGTGTCGCCAGAAGTTGCAGTAAGGATTACGACTTCTTCTTTTAAATTGTTTTTCTCGATTGCAGTTTTTAGAAGATAAGGCATTATAGTTAAGGCCATATCTTTAAATGCACATGTTGGACCATGGTATAATTCTAATACATAATCGTCCCCAACTTTGCTTATTGGCGCTATTTGTTTTGTATCAAATTTTTCGTCATAAGCGCTATTTATACAGTATTTTAATTCCTTTTCAGAATAATCAGTCAAAAATTCTTTTAAAATTACATATGCTAATTCTTTATAATCTAAATCTACTAAATTTTTTAATTCACTTTTTAAATTTTTAAATTCTGAAGGAACAAAAAGTCCCCTGTCAGATGATAACCCCTTTATTATAGCTTGTGATGCTGTTATTTTTTCGTTATTACCTCTTGTACTTAAAAAATACATCTTTTACCCCCTGTGCTTATTTAAACTTATTTTAATTAAATACTATTTTCGTATAATTAAAAAACTCCCGTCCCTAAAATAGGGACGAGAGCATAATTCCCGCGGTTCCACCCAAATTGATTTAAAATAAATCCACTTGAACTTGTAACGTAAGCAAAACGTCAAATCTTACTAAAATCTATAAAGATAACTTCAGATAGAAGCTCCTAGGTAGTTTTCAATTTCTCAAGTTAAGGAAATCTTTCAGCCCACGAATTTCCATCTCTAGTAACCGAACTAAATTTACTCGCCTAATCATAGCTTTTGAATTTTTACTAAAATTTATTATTTATTAAATTTTAGGATATTAATTCTGTAAAGTCAAGAAAAAAATGGAAATTGTAAATGTTTTTTTCTTGACTTTACAAAATATTTGAATATGTGAAAACTTTACATGTAAAATAGTAGATAAAATACGATGTAAAGAGAAAAATAATAAAAAAACTTTATTTCAAAAAACTTTTTGAAAGTTTTTAAGAAAAATGAAAGAAAATATTAACAAAATTTTTACTTGTAAAGATGCAAAAAGTATTATAATATGAATATAGAAAAGGATTTCAGGAACATCAAAGAAGGTATTAAGGAATATAAATTGTATAAACTTATACAAAGCTATGCAATTCATAAATGATTCAAAAACTTATTATATCATTATTATATATAAAGGAGGCGGAAACTATGGCAATTATCTTAATAACAGCTTTATTAGTAGTGATTATGTTAGGACTTTCATTCTTGTCTTATCTATCTGAAAATAATTTATTAGATGATATCGAAAACTAAATAATCGTATTTTTTAATACATAATATATATTGGGGAAATAGGTCATAATAAAGTGAGATTTGTTATGGCTTATTTTTATTTATTCCAAAAGTTTACATTTTAAAAGTGCTGTGCTATACTTCTTGTATAAAAGACAATATACGATGATTTAATTTAGAATTAAAAAAATAAATTGAATAACAATGATGATAAAATACTTAATAATTATATCTAATTTAAAAGTCAATTTAATATTTAAGTTTTAATGTTTATATAATAGAAAATCGACTTATAAAAAAGAATAATTATAGTTTAAAATATTTTATAATATATGGGGAATTTCTGACACCAAAATTTATATTAAGGTGGAAGGCGATATTTTGTAGATGCAAATTACTTAGCTGTGCCACTGGCATGGCTATTTTTTGTTTTAGGGGGATTTTATAATATGAAGAAAAAATTTAAAGTAGTTGGGAGTTTGACATGGTTTCAAAGAATTGTCTTAATAATACTTCCTATTTTAGTAGTAATCTTGGCAATGGGGATAGGTAGAATGGTAATCTCACCTGTAGAAGTTTTAAAATCGACTTTTGAGAAGTTTGGATATGACTACAGTGTAAATCCCCAAAATGAAATCGTGCTTTGGACAATTAGATTTCCAAGAATAATACTTGCACTTTTAGTTGGGGCTGGATTATCTGTTGCTGGATGCGCATTTCAAAGTCTTTTTTCAAACCCGCTTGCAACACCAGACACACTAGGAGTAGCTAGTGGAACTAGTTTTGGGGCAGCGCTTGGAATTTTAATGGGATTTAGCTTAATTGGAATACAATTTAGCGCACTTTTATTTGGAATAATAGCAGTCAGCCTTACGTATTTATCTGGAACTGGAAAGGGGCACAGTATGAATACCATAGTGCTAGCCGGTATTATGATTGGATCTTTATTTTCAGCTCTTGTATCATTTACAAAATTTGTTGCAGATTCTGAATCACAACTTCCAGCTATAACTTATTGGCTTATGGGAAGTTTATCATCAGCAAGTTACAAAACTTTAATGCTAGGTGCACCATTTATAATAGTCGGAATATTCATTTTATATTTACTTCGTTGGAGATTAAATATCCTTATGTTATCAGAAGATGAAGCAAAATCATCGGGGACTAATATAAAACTTCTTAGAACAATAACAATAATAGCAGCAACTATGATGACAGGTTCATGCGTTTCTATGTGTGGTCAAGTCGGCTGGGTAGGTTTAATTATACCTCATATGTGTAGGATGAAATTTGGCAACAACCATTTATCACTAATACCAGCATCGATAAGTATTGGTGCTATGTTTATGGTTATAGTAGATACAATTGCGAGAAGTCTTGTTGCAACAGAAATTCCAATTTCAATACTTACAGCAATAGTCGGGGCACCGTTTTTTATAACACTTATGAGAAGAAGTGGAGGTTGGCAACTATGATACTTTCAGTTGAAAATGGATGTTTTTCATATAAAAATTCTAAAGATAAATTGTTATTAGAAGATATTAACTTTTCTGTTGAGCCTGGGGATTTGTTGGCGATACTTGGACCAAATGGTGCCGGAAAGACGACCCTACTTAGGTGTATAATGGGGTTTTTAAAATGGAGTAGTGGAAAAAGTACATTAGATGGCGAAAATATAAGAAATATACCTAATAAAAAACTTTGGAACAATATAGCATATGTTCCACAAGCAAAATCGACAGTGGCTGCTTATACAGTTGAGGAAATGGTGTTGCTTGGAAGAAGCAGTCATTTTAGCATGTTGTCGCTTCCAAAAGAAGAGGATTTAGAAATCGTACATAAAGTTATGGAAGAGATGAATTTAACTAGATATGCGCATAAAAAATGCTCACAAATAAGTGGTGGGGAACTTCAAATGGTGTTAATTGCAAAGGCGTTAGTATCAGAGCCAAAGATTTTGATACTTGATGAACCAGAATCAAACCTAGATTTTAAAAATCAACTTCTTATATTAGATACAATGACAAAACTTACAAATAAGGGTATAAGCTGTATTTTCAATACGCATTATCCAACACATGCACTGCAAAGAGCGAATAAGGCATTTTTGCTTAGCAAAAGTGGGGAGTATTTATTCGGCGAAACAAGAGAAGTAATAACAGAAAAAAATATAGAAAAAGCCTTTGGTGTAAAGGCTGTAATAGGAGAGATAGAAACACCAAGCAATATTTTAAAAGACGTTATACCGCTTGAAATAACTCAAACTAGCGATATAAATGCACTTTTATCAAAAGATGAACTTTCCACAGAGAGAAAGGTGGCAGTAGTATCTATCATAACTGATCACTCAGATGTGTCGGAGAAGATAAACAAATTGCTTGGAAAAAATAAAAAATACATAATAGGCAGAATGGGAATGCCTTATGAAGACAGGGGAATATCGATTATAAATGTTACCTTGGATGCTCCGGAATATGTGATACAGACATTAGTATCGCAGCTTGGATTTTTATCTGGGGTAAGCGTCAAGGCTATATATTCTCAAGTTAAATTTTAGCTTAAGGGGGAGTTAATTATGATAAAGATAGCAGTTTATGGCAAGGGTGGAATTGGGAAATCTACTACAATTTCCAACTTGTCAGTAGCACTTGCAAATAAAGGGCTTAAAGTTATGCAAATTGGGTGTGACCCAAAGGCGGATTCGACAACTAACTTGCATGATGGGAGTGAGATAAATACAGTTTTGGATTTGGTTAGGGAGAGAAAAGATGATTTTAAGTTAGATGAGATGGTTGTTGAAGGTTATAAAGGGATATTATGTGTTGAGGCCGGAGGCCCAACACCTGGAATGGGTTGTGCAGGAAGGGGAATAATAGCAGCCCTTGAAAAACTTGAACAAAAAGGAGCCTATGAAACATACAAACCAGATGTAGTTTTCTATGATGTCCTTGGTGATGTGGTATGTGGCGGATTTTCAATGCCTATGAGAGCTGGATATGCTGATAAAATATTTATAATAACATCAGGCGAATATATGGCTATACATGCTGCTGTAAATATTGCGACAGCAATCGATAATTTTAAAGATAGAGGATATGCAAGCTTAGGTGGCGTTATTTTAAATAAGAGAAATGTTAAAAATGAAGAAGAAAAAGTAAATGAATTTATAGAAAATATAGACTCAAAATTAGTTGGAACATTAGATAGAGATGAAATTGTAGTTGTAGCAGAAGAAGATAAAAAAACAGTATTAGAAGCATTTCCAGAAAGTCTTATGGCAAAAGAATATGAAGTTCTTGCAGATAATCTATTAAAAGCATGTGGTTATAAGGTATCAGAAGGAAATTTAGAAAAATTAAATAATAAAAAAGTAAAATCAGACAATAAGGATGAATCAAGTCATTGTAAAAAGGAGGAAGCTAAATGCTAAAAAGAGTTGAAAAGCAAAATTTAAAAGACTTAAAAGATGCTTGTGTTTTAGCAAAAGATGCAAAATTTCCATCTCCTTTTGATTCAAAACTTGAATTTTCATGTTCTGCAAGGGGGCCTTGGAATATAGTACATACAGGTATGTTAATTCCACAGGCACATGAAGTATATGTATGTGCACAAAGTTGCCTTAGAGGTGTAGTTTTAACAGCTGCTGAAATGAATGCGATAGATAGATTTTCAAATATTATAGTAAGAGAAAACAACATATTAGAAGGAGATACAGAGGATTTAATAGTCGAAGGTATGGGTGATATTTTAGAAAAACTTCCATATACTCCAAGAGCAATTCTTGTATATACAAGCTGTATCCACCATTTTATAGGATGTGACTTAAATTTAGTATATAAAAGACTTAGAGAAAAATACCCAAATGTCGAATTTACAGATTGTTATATGAATCCGATTATGAGAAAAAGCGGACTTACACCAGATCAGCTTATGAGAAGACAATTATATAGCTTACTGGATAAACAAGATTTAGATTTAAAAAGTGTTAATATAATTGGAAACAACTTAAAAACAGATGATGATTCTGAACTTGTAAAAATAATAAGAGAAAATGGATTTACTCTTAGAGAAGTTCCAAGAACAAAAACTTATGACGAGTATAAAGAAATGGGCAAAGCATTTTTAAATATAACTTACAATCCAGCAGCAATAGAGGCTGGAAGATATTTAGAAAAAAAATTAGGACAAAAACATCTTTACTTGCCACTAAGTTATGGATTTTATGAAATCGAAAAAACTCTAGATACACTTTGTGAAAACTTAGGAATAGAAAAAATAGATTTTAGTTCAAATAAACAACAAGCTTTAGATGCCCTAAAAAAAGCAAAAGAAGTTATAGGAGATACTCCTATAGAAATCGATTATACGCTTACATTAAGACCTGCAAGCCTTGCAAGACTTCTTTTGGAAAATGGATTTAATGTTGTTGCTATTTACGAAGATTGTTTTGCAGGTGAGGAAGAGGAAGATTTTAAATGGATTCAAGAAAATTATCCAAATTTAAAGATATACGCAACACTACATGTAAAAATGCGTTTTGTAAATCGCAAAAGAGATGAAAAACTATTAGCATTAGGCCAAAAAGCGGCGTATTTCACAGGTTCAAATAACTTTGTAAATATCATCGAAGGTGGCGGAATGTATGGATTTAGTGGAATCATAAAATTATGTGATCTTATGATAGATGCATTTTTAAATGAAAAAGACATGAAGAAATTAATACAATTTAAGGGATTGGGGTGTGAAAATTATGAAACAAATTGCAAGTAGAATATCGATTTATTCAGCAGACGCATTTGGCGTATGTTCAGCATTATACGAACTAGGTGGTCTTTGTGTAATGCACGACGCATCTGGATGCAATTCAACATATAACACACACGACGAACCTAGATGGTATGATTTTGATAGCATGGTCTATATTTCAGGATTATCTGAAATGGAGGCGATAATGGGGGATGACCAAAAATTTATAGATGATATAGTCTACACTGCAAAAGAACTAAGCCCAAATTTTATCGCCATGGCGGGTACGCCAATACCTACAATGATAGGGACAGATTTTAAGGCGATTGCAAATATAATTGAAAAAGAAACAAATATCCCAACCTTTGGATTTGATACAACAGGTATGCATTCATATGTATCTGGTGCATATAAGGCATTTGAAGCTCTAGCTAAAAGGTTTCTAAAGAGAAACGATAAAGAGAGTAGGGGAGAGCAGAAGGATAGTATAGATAAAGAGAGCAGGGAAGTAAAAAATACTATCATAAAAGTAAATATACTAGGTGCTACACCTCTTGATTTTTCAATAAATAAAAGCGTAGAAGCAATGGTAGATTTATTAAAAGAAAACAACTTTGAAGTAATAAGTATATGGGCTATGGGAAGTAGTTTAGAATATATAAAAAATGCAGGAGATGCAGATGTAAACTTAGTTGTGTCTTATTCTGGAATGGGAGCCGCAAAATATATGTATGAAAATTTAAACATTCCATATGTAATTGGGACACCATTTGGAAAAGAATTTGCAAATAAAGTGATAGAAGATTTAAAAGAAGTAAAATCTACAAAAGAAAATAAAATTTCTTATGATAATAGAAAAATAGACAAAGATGCAGAAATTACAATAGTAGGGGAAAGCATAATGTCAGAGTCATTGGCTTATGCTATTTCAAAAGAAAAAAACAAAACTGTAAATGTAATTTCATCACTAGAAACTGATGAAAAACTTCTTTTAGAAGGAGATAAAATAGCTATGTTTGAGGATGATATAGAAAAATGTCTAAAAAATTCAAAAACTATAATAGCAGATCCTCTATTTAGACCTATTTGTCCACTTGATTCTAACTTTATATCTTTGCCACACGAAGCTTTTTCTGGGCGAATTTATAGAGATGAAATACCAAATATAATAAATAAATCTTTATAGGAAAGGGGAATTTAGAAATGAAAAAATTCAAAAAAATTATATGTGCCATACTAATAGCAGCTATGGTACCAGTGTTTGGAGGTTGCTCATCATCTTCAAGCAGCTCAAAAGCAAATGCATCATCAAGTCAAGCTTCAAGTTCAAGTGATACTATAACTATAACTGACCAAGCAGGAAATGAAGTAACACTTCCAAAAGATATAAAACGTATAGCAGTTTGCGATATATTACCGCTTCCATCAGTTTTAACAGTATTCTTTAACTCTGGTGATAAAATAGTAGGTATGTCAGAACCAAGTATGACAGCTGCTAAAAATGGTCTTTTAGGGAAATTATACCCAGAAATATTAAAAGCAGATACAGGATTTATAAAAGATAGTGAAGTAAATACAGAAGAATTATTAAAACTTAAACCAGATGTAGTGTTCTACGGTGCATCAAATCCAGAAATGGGTGACAAACTAAGAGAAGCTGGATTTAACGCAGTCGCAATATCAGTTAACAAATGGGAATACAACACAATAGAAACATTAAACAACTGGATCGACTTACTAAGCCAAATCTTCCCAGAAGATGCTAAAGCAGACGTAGTTAAAAAACACAGTGAAGATGTTTATAAAATGGTTCAAGATAGAGTAAAAGATATACCAGATGACGAAAGAGCTAACGTATTTTTCTTATTCAAATACGATGAAACTTCAATAGCAACATCAGGTAACTCATTTTTCGGTAGCTGGTGGGCAAAAGCTATAGGAGCTAAAAATGTAGCTGACGATATAGAAAAAGATAACGCAGTACCAGTTAATATGGAACAAATTTATAAATACAACCCAGACATAATATTTATGACTAACTTTACACAAGCTCAACCAAAAGACTTATACAACAACACAATAGGAAGCAACGATTGGAGCAAAGTAAAAGCAGTAGAAGACAAAAAAGTCTACAAAATGCCTTTAGGTATGTACAGAAGTTACACTCCAGGAGCAGATACACCAATGACACTATTATGGTTAGCTAAAACTACATACCCAGACAAATTCAAAGACATCGACTTAACTAAAGAAGTTAAAGACTACTATAAAGAAGTATTCGGCGTTGACTTAAGTGACAAACAAGTAGAATCAATATTTGCACCAACATCAGATGCAGCAGAAGGATTCTAAAATAAGGAAGCTTAGCATTAAATAAATACTTTTATAAAGCAAAATTCTTATATAAATTAATGGAATTTTTAACTATGTAAAGTATTTATTAGCTATTTAAGTAAAACTCATATAAAAAGGGGCTAATACAGAATAAAAAATCTATTTTGTATTAGCCTTTTTTCATTGTAAGGAAATAATTCTATATAAAAACACAATTTTATTTTTATAAAATGAACAATATGTTAAAATAGATGTACTCAGTAATAACATATTATAATATCATTACTATATATAAGGAGGATTTTATGACTAATATAAAAAAATTACTACAAATACTAATTCCAGGTATTATACTGGCTATAATAGTTTATGCACTTTTTTTATTTTTTGGAGGAACCATACTATATTTACTTGGATTGAAGTACAATAATTTATTATCCCTAGCAAAGTTCTTTGGGATATTTTTAATTTTGAGTATGATTCTAGACTTTATAGTTGTATGTTTTTTAAAGGTTTTGAAAGAGCTAAGAGGACTTACAGATACCCAATATAATTTATTATATTTGACTTTAGATATACCTTTAAATATGATTATAATTGGCATATCAGAAACACTTATCAAAGGTGTCTCGTGCTCAATGTTAACTGCATTTAGATTTTCTATAATATCTTATTTATTTGGTATATTTTTAGAGAAGAAATCAAAATAATAAGGCTTAGACAAAATGTTTTGTCTAAGCCTTATTTTAAGCAATTATTTTATTGCTGCTCTTTGTCTTTGTTTGTTGTATTGTAGTCTTTCGTGTTCTTTTAAGTATTTCTTTCTAAGTCTTATAGAATCTGGAGTGATTTCTACTAATTCATCATCATCTATAAATTCTAGAGCTTCTTCAAGAGTGAATGTTCTAGCTGGGTTTAATTTTATAGCATCGTCACTTCCTGAAGCACGAACGTTTGTAAGTTTTTTGTTTTTACATGGGTTAACTACCATATCTTCACGTCTTGAGTTCATTCCGATTATCATACCTTCGTAAACATCAACACCTGGTTCAACGAACATTTGAGCTCTTTCGCTTAGTGCGTTAAGACCGTAAGCCATAGTTGTACCAGCACCTTGAGCTATTAAAACTCCGTTGTTTCTTGTTGGTATTTCACCTTTGTAATCTTCGTATCTAGCGAAAGATCTTACCATGTTTCCTTCACCACGAGTATCATTTATGAACTCACTTCTGTATCCTAAAAGTCCACGAGTTGGAGCAGAGAATTCGATTTTTACGTAATCTCCTTCTATAGACATTGCTTCCATCATACCTTTTCTTAAGTTCATTTTGTTTATTACAGTACCAGAGTAAACTTCTGGACAGTTTATTATAACTTTTTCGATTGGTTCTTGAACTCTACCATCTTCAGTTTTGTGCATTAAAACTTCTGGTTTAGATACACCTATTTCGTATCCTTCACGTCTCATGTTTTCAAGTAATATTGATAAGTGAAGCTCACCACGACCACTTACTTTGTATCCGTCAGTAGTGTCCATTGGTTCAACTTTAAGACCAACGTTAACTTCAAGTTCTTTTTCTAATCTATCTTTTAAGTGTCTTGTAGTTACGAATTTACCACTCTTACCAGCGAATGGAGAATCATTAACTAAGAAGTTCATTGATAGAGTAGGTTCTTCTATGTGTATCATTTCCATTGGAAGTTCGTTTCCAACTTCACATATAGTTTCACCTATTGATATATCAGGTATACCTGCTATAACAACTATTTCACCACTACCAGCTTCATTAACTTCAACTTGTTTTAATCCTTCGTAAACTGATAATTTAGATATTTTACCTCTAGAAACTACAGAACCTGATTTACATACAGATATTTGTTCACCACTTTTAACAGTACCTTTGTAAACTCTACCTATACCAAGTCTACCTACATAGTCATCGTATGCAAGTGCAGATATTTGAAGTTGAAGGTGTTTGTCGTCATAGTCAGGGTATGCTTCAACATGGTCAACTATAGTTTCGAATAATGGAGATAAGTCTGTGCTATCGTCATCCATTTCTCTTTTTGCTATACCTTGTTTAGCTATACCGTAGATTATTGGGAACTCACATTGTTCATCAGTTGCATTTAAGTCTACGAATAAATCGAATACTTCATCAACAACTTCTTCAGCTCTTTGGTCTTTTTTATCTATTTTGTTTATGAATAATATTGGTCTAAGACCTAATTCTAATGATTTTTGTAAAACGAATCTTGTTTGAGGCATTGGCCCTTCAGAAGCGTCTACAAGTAATATAACTGTATCAACTGTTTTTATAACACGTTCTACTTCTGATGAGAAGTCACTATGTCCTGGAGTATCTACTATGTTTATTTTGTAATCCTTATAATTTATAGAACAGTTTTTAGAATATATTGTTATACCTCTTTCTGCTTCAAGGTCATTACTATCCATTACACATTCTTTTACTACTTCGTTTGCTCTAAATACACCACTTTGAGATAAGAAAGCGTCAACTAGAGTTGATTTTCCAGCGTCAACGTGGGCAATTACTGCAATATTTATTATTTTATGTTTAATTGACATATAAAAATCTCCTTTTCTTATTATAACTAAATTATTATATCACAATGGAATTTAGTATACAAGATATATAAAATAGTAATATTATAAAAAAATCTTTATTATAACTAATTTTTTTGATATAGATTTTTCGCACTATTTTTTAGCAACAATTAGTAGAAAGTGTTGTATTACAGTTAAATAAGTAGTTATTTTTTAGTTTTATTAGTATATCTTAAAATATTATTTCCAATTATTTATAAAATATTCAAGGTGAGAAAATTTTTAATAAAGAAATGGTATACATAAAATTAGCATATTTGGAATTAAAATACATTTGAATAAACAATATAAATCTGTATACTAGGTATAGTGATTATAATAAAACAAAAATAAATTAATATGCGAAAGGAACATGGTTTATGGAAAATAAGCAACTGCAAAAAAACTTAGGTATAGCTGCAGCTTTATCTACTGTTGTAGGTATGGTTATCGGTGGTGGGGTGTTCTTTAAGCCTCAAGCAGTATACACATTAACAGGAGGTGCTCCTGGTCTTGGAATATTAGCGTGGATTATAGCAGGTATAATGACAATAACTGCAGGTCTTACTGCTGCAGAAGTATCAGCTGCTATACCTAAAACAGGCGGAATGATGGTATATATTGAAGAAATATATGGTAAAAAGTTAGGGTTTCTGACTGGTTGGATGCAAACAGTACTGTTTTTCCCAGCTACAGCAGCTGCCATAGCAGTTATGTTTGGTCAACAAGCTGCAATACTTTTAAATAATCCTTCTATAGTAATGCCTATGAGTATAGGAGTAATATTATTAGTAGGAATATTAAATACATTCGGTTCAAAAACAAGTGGAACAATACAAACAGTATCTACTGTATGTAAGTTAATTCCTCTTGTATTAATAATAGTATTTGGATTTATAAAAGGGAGCGGAGATAACCCAATAATGAATCCTTTAGTAGCTGAAGGAATAAGTCCAATGGGAATTATAGGTCAATTACTTGTAGCTATATTATTTGCTTATGATGGTTGGATAAATGTAGGTGCTATTGCTGGAGAAATGAAAAATCCAGGCAAAGATTTACCTAAAGCTATAATAGGTGGATTATCTATAGTAATGGCTATTAATGTAGTTATAAACTTAGCATACTTATGGGTATTACCTGCAAGTGAGTTAGCTCAATACGCTTCACCAGCATCTATAGTAGCTGAAAAAATATTTGGACCTGTTGGTGGTAAATTAATAAATGTAGGTATATTAGTATCAGTATTTGGATGTCTAAACGGATATCTTTTAACTGGACCAAGAATACCTTACACATTAGCTAATCAAAAAGTTTTACCAGCTATGTTTGGTAAATTAAATAAACACGGAGTTCCTGCAAATGCAACTCTATTTATGGCAGTACTTTCTGTTATATATGCATTATCAGGTCAATTTAACTTATTAAGTGATTTATCTATGTTTGCTATATGGGCATTCTATACATTAACATTTATAGGTGTTATAAAACTTAGAAAGACTCAACCTGATTTAAAAAGACCTTATAAGGTTCCATTCTATCCAGTAATACCAATAATATCTATTTGTAGTGGTTTATTCGTAGTAATAGATCAACTATTCTTAGCTGGTATGAAAAGTTCGATGATTTCTTTAGGTGGGGTTATAATAACATTAATAGGTTTACCTGTATATTCATTTATGACTAAAAACAAACCAGAATTACAAGAAGAAAATAAAGCAGCATAATACACAAAAAAAGGATACTGATTAGAGTATCCTTTTTTTGTGTATATAAATATACTTTATATACATATTTTTTTGATAAAAACATATATCATATTAGTAAAAATTGTAATGAAAATAACAGTATGTATTTAAAAGTATTGCTATTTAAGTAATAAAGTTATTATTGAGGGGGAGTGGATTATATGTCAGCAGTTATATTTAAAAATATTAATCCGAGAGATAAAAGAACTGAGGGGGAGGAAAAATTATTAAATGTTTTAAAAAACTGTCCTAGATTTGATGGCTGGACTGTATTTGAACAACCTCATATAGACTCTATAAAACCAGATTTTATATTACTGCATCCTAAAAAAGGCATCATAATTATTGAGGTAAAGGATTGGAATCTGCGTTTAGGTACTTATGAATCGGGAGGATATATCAGAGGTACAGATGGAAGACTACATAAAAAAGACCCGGTTGAACAGGTTGAAACTTATAAAAATTGTATTCTTAAATCCGATTTGAATAATAGTGAAGATTTTGTTTCAAATAATAGTGATTATTATGGATGTATAGAAACAGTTGTATATTTTCACGGGCCTTCTAAAGAAGAAGCTTTAAGTTTTTGTTCAAATAATACATACACTAAAATTTGGACAGATGATGATATAAAAAATATAAATGATATCAATAAAAAATTGGATCATAGACAATATACATGGGCTCTTGAAGTTATACAATCCAAATATAATAAAGATGGCCTGTTAGAAAATATGGTATCTCAATTAATTAGAAATTTACAATATGCAGATTATAATTATGAAAGAAAAAAGCCATTTAAACTAATTGGAGAACAATTAGAGTTGGCAAAATTAAAACAAAATTCTATACGTAGATGGGGCGGAGTTGCTGGAGCAGGCAAATCACTAGTCTTAGCTGAAAAGGCAGCCAGAGCATTGAAAAAAGATTATCGTGTGCTTATTTTGACATACAATATAACCTTAAGACATTATCTAAAAGATTTATGTAGCCAACAATTTGGACTAGATGATAGATGGAAGTTGAAACAAAACCTAAGTGTATTATATTTTCATGAATTTCTAAAAGTTGTAGCTGCATCATATTGTATAAAGCTTCCATATGATGAATATGATATTTATAATAAAGATTATGATTTTACAAAAGATTGGATTAAATGTCTTGAAAATTTTATGGAGTTAAATCCGTTACCATATGAACTTAAGTATGATTACATATTAATAGATGAGGGACAAGATTTTAGAGGAGATTGGATTAGATTTCTTGAAAAATTTTATACTAAAAAGGGGGAATTATTTATTGTGTATGACAAATCACAAGATTTATATGAACATGGAATATGGATTGAAGATAATAAGCAGACGAAAAACATAGGGTTCAGGGGGCAACCTGGAAGTTTAAAATATTCATATAGAATGCCACCAGAGATAATTGAAAAAATAGGACTTATACGAGAAAAATTGGGCATAGATGCAGAAAATATATTGATTCCTAAAAATAATTCTACTCAAATAAGTTTACTTAGCAAGATGGAGTGGATAAATTGTGATACAGACTCTAAAGAAGATAAATTAAATAGAATTGATTTAAAAATAAAAGAACTGAGAGAAAATAATCAATTAGAAGATATAACTATTTTAACTACGAATGAAAATACAGGTGTAGATATTGTAAAGTTTTTTACTGATAAAGGGCTAAAAGTATCTCATGTATATGACATGAATAAAGGAAAAAACACAAAAAAGAGAAGAAATGAAAAATGGAAATTTAGAGGCGGAACAGGCAGACTAAAAGTTTGTTCATATCACAGCTACAAGGGCTGGCAAACACCTAATGTTATTTTAGTTTTAGATTCTTGTGGAAGCGAAAATATCGTTGACATCAGGAAAAACGTAAACAATGCAATATTTATAAGCATGTCTAGAGTAAAACCAAATTCAATGAATGGCCAGTTTTCATTTACGTGTTTTAATTATTTAGATGAATATGATTTTTTAGAAAAAGTTTTTTAATTTGATAAAAAAGAGAGTTTGAATTTTTTCTGTAAATAACTTTCTATGATAATTTTTTATAAGGCATAGGCTTGCTAATTTAGCCTATGCCTTTATTTTCAATATTATTTCTATTCGTCATCTTTGATTGTTAAGCAAATTTCTTTATATAACATTATAAAAAATATTATTATTAATATTATCCCCAATGTTCCTAAAACAAAATTAATTATGTTAAATTTAGAATATATTAGTTCAAAACCATAATTTATTAACAAATAGACACCCATATCAAGTATTGTGAAAGATATAAAAACCATTATAATAATCTCCCCTTTTATGAAGTTAATGATTTTTTTAAAAAAATTATTCATAAATATCACCCCTTTTTATATATTGTACTACAATTATAGTATAAAAGGATTGAAAAATTGCAATTTTAAAAAAAGTCTGAAAACTCTTGGCGATATAACTATATATTATATAAATAATCATATATAGCGTATGGGTTAGTACTTAATCATAATGTTTCAGTACTTTTATATATTTTTAAAATATGCCTATTTTTTATTATGATAGTAAAAGAAATATTTAAATAATTTTATAAATAAAAAAAGAATACTAATTAAAAAAACAATACCACTTAAAGTCATAATATTATTATCAAATGAACTAAGTTTACTAAAGGTCAAATCTTTATTTAAATAATATTTTTTAGGGAAGTATGACATGTAAATATATCCATTTAAAATAATCATTATGAATAAGAATATAATTTCTATATATGTTTTTTTTAATTTCATATAGAAAACCTCCTTTATTTAAATAATTATACTACATCTATAGAATAAAATATATAGAAGTAGTATAATATGGAAAATTTTAAACAAGATAAGTATAAGATATCAATATGTTTACTAAATAAAAAATATAATATTTGTTACCATTTCTAGTTACATAAATAAATATTCTTTATATAACTTCCAAGTATTATCTTCCCATTTAAATACGCTTACATTGTCAAACTTACAATCAAAATCACAAGGTATATTATTTACATATTCCCAAAGCTCGTTGTATATTTTTTGAATTTTTTTAGATGAAATTGTAACGTGAAAAACTTTATCTTTATAATCGTGGGCTTTAAAATGTATATAAGGAAGCTTTTCTAATTCTTCTATAAGTTCATCATGCAAGTTCTTGCATTCCTTGCTCATATGTACGTCCATATAGACTACCCTGTTGTCAAAGTGATTATAACCCTTTATTTTGTAATCTTTGGCATTGTGATTTTGTGCAAAATCTTGTAAAACTTTGTCTAAATCAGAAATATCATCAGCTTCAAAAGGAGCTTTTATCGTAAAGTGAGCAGGAAGTTTGGACGACTTTGCTCCCAGTTTTTCAAAGACTTCTTTTCTTAAATTGTTGTTAAAATTCCCAGCAGGACCTTTAACAACGCTTACTATTACATATCTCAAAATATCATCTCCAATTCTTAAAATTATCTGTAGTATATATCTTTTTTAGTTTTCTGCTTTATATTCATTTAATAATTCTATAAATTCAGGTTCTTTTCTTAAAAAGTCTATTTCGTCACTACATTCAAGTTCTTTAATTATGTTATTTATGAGAATTTGTCCCAATTTATTATCGTTAGAATTAGATTTTGGGTTATCACAAATATGTTTATAAAGTGGTGAATTATTTAATGTCCAAGGCTTTTTAATAGAATTCAACATAGATTTTAATGTATCTACAATCTTTTTTGTGTCTTTGGTTTTCATGGCTATTTCATAGTAGCCAATATATTTATTATAGTCCCATAAATTATATATTTCAGTTGTTTGTTTTATTTTGTCTGAATAAATTAGTGCATAATCAAATTTATTTTGTTTCAAAGCGATATTAATCAAATTAAGTAGAGAGCTTTGGATTGAGTCAGCCATAAAAAGAATTTCTTTTTCTAAAATTTCACAGGCATCTTTTAATTTATCTTGACTAATATATAAATTTGCTTGAAGTTGTTTCTTATTAATTGATACATTAGGTAATTTATCAATTAACATTTGCGCACTGTCGTAATCTTTTCTCTGAATATATTTAGAAATTAATAACGAATTTACATTATTGGCAAGTTCTAAGTCATCACAGTTGCTTACACGAATAAAGAGCTTTTCAATTTCATTTTCGTATTTATCTTTATCGTCTACACAATACAAATACAAAGCACCTTGCAAGAAAGATGAAACTGAATAAATTAATTTATAGCAGTTTGGATAATCATATATTTTATCCATTGCTATTTTAAAGGCACAATCATATCCTTTTGTTTCAACAATAGTAGCTAAATCATTTGTAAATTTTCCAATCTCATAATCATTAAGCTCATCATTAAATGATAGTAGAGTATTTAAATCTACTCTTAATAACCTCGCCAAAGGGGGCAAAAGCGTAATATCTGGGTATGAGTTCCCCTTTTCCCACTTATTAACTGCTGGAGTTGTTACACCTAAATATTCAGCTACTTGCTCTTGGGTAAGGTTTAATTCTTTCCTTTTTAATTTTATAATTTCGTTTATTTTCATTTTTTTACCTCAAATTTAAAATTTGGATCCATACTTAAATAGTATCAATTTTAACTAGCAAATACAATTGAACTATAGTTAAGTAAAATTTAATAATTTTAACTCATAGTTAATTTGTTGATTGAATTAGTTTACATTTTTTAAGAAAAGGTGTATTTAAAGAGTTAAAGGATGAAAAATTATTTAAAACAGTTAAAGTCAGTTTTGATTCAATAGAATGGGCAAATGGTATAGATGTTGATCCAGAAACATTATATGAGGATGGAGTACCATATTGTAATGAATAATATAATTTAATAGGCTTATTATAATTCGGCTGTTACATGTATAATATGACAGCCTTTTTAATTAAAAAAGTATACAACTAATTCCTTATAAACAGATATATTTAAAAGCACTGTAATTCTTTTTAACGACTTTGTGATAAAAGTGATACAAAGAATTATCACAAAGTTGTTTAAAAGAATCATATGACCATCGCAAATTGACCTTAATTTTAGAAATTATATCTAAATTTCAAAGGTCAGTTTGCGATGGCTTTATTTTTTAATTATACATTCCATGTTTATTCATATAATTATAAATTTGTTCGCCGTGTTCTTGTTCTTCCTTTTGAATATGGTTTAAAACTTGTCTTATATTTGTATCCCTAAATTCAAAAATCGAAGTATTATATGTAGATGAAACATATTTTTCTGTTGATAGAGCATCTTGGCATAGGAGTTTATCGCCTTCATTGTAGTTCATTTGAATTTGGCCTTGTAAATTTCCTAAATTAAATTCAGATTGTGTATTTTGCTCATTTCCTTGACCTTGGCTCGCGTTTTGGTTTATATTTGGAACTGTTCCGTTTAGAATTTGATTTATAGTGTCTAAGTGTTGTTGTTCTTTTGAAGCTAAGGAATTAAATAGATTTTTTAACTCTTGGCAATTTGTTTTTTCTGCATGGTCTTTATATTTTGCGACACATAAAGTTTCGTGTTCTTTAGCGTCTTCTAAAAGACTTTTTTCTTTAGTATTTAAATTTAGCATTTTATCACCTCAATAATATTTTGTATAAAAATTTTTAAAATATACATATAGATTACTGTTTTTTAACAAATAAAATGTGCATATAATGTCACTTTTTGGCTAGAAATTTTATAAAATATTAGTAAGAAATATTTTGTCCTTTATTAGTATTTACAAGAACTACAATGGTTTTATATTTTATAAAGTAAAAAGTTAATAATGGACATCAGGAAGGTGATAAAATGGCAATAAAAGTATGGGGGATTGATGTGAGCAAGTACAATCACCCAATCGATTGGAAAAAGGTCAAAAATGCTGGTGTTAAATTTGCGATTCTTAGAGTGGGATTTGCAAGCACATCAAACAGACATAATCTTTATTTAGATCCTTATTTTGAAGAGTTTTATAGAGGAGCTAAGGAAGTTGGAATGCCTGTTGGAGTTTATTTTTATTCAAGATGCAATAGTATACAAACAGCAAGAAGAGAAGCTGAATTTATATTAAATGCTATAAAAGGTAAACAATTTGAATATCCAATTTGGCTTGATGTTGAAGATATAACAACTTTAAACTCAACAAGTAGATCAGCACTTACAAGAGCTGTTGTAACTTGTTTGGAAGAGATAAAAAAAGCTGGATATTATGTTGGAATATATTCAGGAAAATATATATTGAGAGACAAGTTAGATGATGAAGATTTGAAAAAATACGATCACTGGATAGCGCAATATGCAACACGCTCAACTTACACAACATATAAAATATCAATGTGGCAATTTGGTGGAGAAGTAAACTTCCTAACAAGCAAAAAAATTCCGGGAATCGGAAGCAATGTGGCCGACCAAAATTACTGTTATAAAGACTATCCGACAATAATAAAAAGCTCTGGATTAAATGGATTTGAAAAAAACTATTTAAGATTTGAACTCCCATTTTATATAAAGACATTGGGAAAGGTGAACATAAGAAAATCACCAAATATCCATTCTCAAATAATCTACACAGTTCCAAAAGAAGGCATAAGATACAAGATAACAAAGCTTTCCGAAAATGGCGAATGGGGTTACGTTCCATATCGCGATGGTTGGATTACTTTAAATAAGAATTATGTAGAAAAAGGTTGTTAATACAAAGATAAGTTTGTGGAAAAATGTGTAAAATACCCCGTGTGTGAGCTTTTAAAGGGCATCCACACATGGGGTATTGCATTTATATTAATAACTAAAAAACTTGACTTAAAATCGAAAAAACTATGTCATAAATATAGATATTTATATTACCACCACTTAATGTATTTCTCGTCGTATCTGGATATAAATTCCTTATCTAGTGAAGCCTCATGTGCTATATAAGGAAAATATTTATACAATAAAGATGGTGATTTAATTATACTAGACCATCTATTTTCGCGCTTAAAAATCCAGTGAATAATGATACGAATTTGATAATCTGTAAACTGTGATAGTTTTGGTACTAATAAGTTAAAATCGTCTATCCAATTATAAAGAAGTGAAAATTCCTGTTTAGAATTTGGTGAAGAACCAAAAATAGATATATAGAAAAATATAGCAATATTATAAATATATCGTTCCTCTTGGCTTTGCTGTGAAAGATAGTCTTGAAAATCTTTATACGGTTGCTCAACTTCATTTTGCTCTTTCATCTTAGCTTCATATTCTAACTCTTCATAACTTTTAAAAAGCTCATTAAAATTTTCACCATATGTAAAATAAGAAAACTTCCCACCTGAAAAAACAGTCTTTTTCTTCAAAATCCCCAATTCACACATACGCTTAAGTCTCTTATAAATCGCATCCTTTTTCAAATATAAAATCGGCAAATCATCGATTAACCCTTGGTAAGAAACCCAATAATACTTCTCACCATCAAGCGTCATACAACGCATGCGATTTGAATCGATAAAATCAACAATCCATCTAAGCATATGTAAATCAACAGAATCTAGGTTGAAATTTACAGCAGCTAGTTGAGAAAAACCAGAAATAGTATACTTCATAATTGAACACCCCTTTTATTTAAAAATTTGAGAATGTGTTTTATATATTGCTGCGTTTTGTTGTGGTTGTGTAGTGAAGATTTGTAGTGGGAATTTTTATAGATATTCTCTTAATTTAATTATACTTAAAAAGTATGGAAAAAGTCTTGTTCTGTTATTTCTATTTTTCAAAAAATGATTTATTTTTAGTTTTTTTTAGAGTTATATAGTAGAGGAGTTATTTGGTCCATGTTTTCATCAGTTTTATTCGTATTTTGGTTTGGATAAAGGGGAAGAAAATACGGTAAAGGTGGACTTTTGGGTCAAGTGATGGGGTGTTTTTTGTCGAATGCGTGGATTTTGGTCAGGATGGTGTGATTTTTGGAGACCTGGTTAGAACTTTAGAGTATAAGGGTGATGACTGTTAAAGATCTAAGGAGTACGTTTAAGTCTAGGGGTGTTGATTTTGGTCAGCTTGGTAGGTGCATTTGGGTTCAGTGGTTGTTTTTGTGGAGATTGATGTTAAAATAGATTGTATATAATATTTATAAAAATTAAAAATATAAAATGGGGAGAATGAGGAAGATATAATGACAACAAATGTGAAGAGTAAATTATTTAAGGCTGAAAAAACACAATGGGTAATACCTTGCAATCCAGCATATTACGATATTTGTGGCGTGTTTAATAAATTAGACAAGGTTGAATGGAAGCAAAGTACAAATGTAAATGAGGGTGATATAGTTTACATATATATAACAAGTCCAATTAAAGAAATTCGATATAAATGTGTTGCTAGAAAAGTTGATTTAGATTATGCAGATACAGAAAAAGATCGAGAATTTATATTAAAAGGAGATAATTACGAAAACTGTGGGAGATATATGGAGTTAGAGCTTATAACAAAATATAAAGAAAATAAGTTTACATTGGAAAATCTAAAACAAAATGGTCTAAAATCAGTTCAAGGTCCAAGCAAAGTGTCAGAAGAACTGGCTAATTATATTAAATCAAATGAGATAGATATGATAAAAAAAACTTTGCAAGAAGAGAATAATATAGAATATGATTTAAAAAATTATATCGATAAAATAAATGTCGATGAAAGCTTTACTTATAAATATGATAAAAAGAAAAAACAAAAATATACAATTCAAAATGGAATTAAAACATATATACGTGATAGAAAAGTAGCAATGAATGCATTGAAAAAGGCAAACCATAAATGTGAAGTTGATTCTGAGCATGAAGTATTTTTACGAAGAAATGTAGATGTTGGATATACAGAATCACATCACCTTGTTCCAATGGCTTATTCAGATATATTTGATGTGTCATTAGATGTCGAAGAAAATATGGTGTCACTTTGCAGTCATTGTCATAATTTATTGCATTATGGTAAGGATTTTGAGAGGGTGCTTGAGAAGTTGTATTATGAGAGAGTTAATCATTTAAATAAGGTAGGAATTTATATCACTTTTGACCAGTTGCGAGAGATGTATTTGTAGTATTGTTTTGCATACTGTTAATATATTTAACAACTTTGTGATAAATATATTATTAATGATAAATATATTATTAATGATAAATATTTTTAAATTTACTTTTACTAAAAAGCAGAAAAATATCAAATTGATATTGAAATTTCCATCAATATGTCTTATTATTATACCTATAGGGGGTATTTTTGAAATACCCCAACATCCATAAAACATATATTAACAAAATATCAAAAAAATATAAAAAGCATGTTTAAAGCGCGCAAATTTTGTACACAATAAAAGATAAGGAGGAAATCTTATGAGCAATATAGTGAAAGAGACATATAAAGTTGAAGGTATGACATGTGCATCTTGTGCTAATGCGGCTGAGAGAGCTGTTAGAAAGCTTGATGGTGTTGTAAACCAAAATGTAAATTTAGCTACAGAAAAGTTAACTGTAGAGTTTGAAGATGATAAGGTCGATTATGATACGCTGGAAAAGGCGATTAGTAAGGCTGGTTATAAATTAATTAAAGAGGAAGAAAAAATAAAGAAAATAGAAATGAAAGTTGGAGGCATGAGTTGTGCGGCTTGTGCGAAGGCTGTCGAAAGAGTTACTAAAAAGTTAGATGGTGTTAAGGAATCTAATGTAAATATTGCGACTGAAAAGGCTGTTATTTCATATGATGAAAATAAAGTTTCTCTTGATGAAATTAATAACGCAATTATAAAAGCTGGGTATGATCCTATTATGGAGTCTAACAATAAAAAAATAGAGCTTACTGTTCACGGTATGACATGTGCTGCTTGTTCAAAGGCTGTTGAAAGGGTGACTAAGAAGCTTGATGGTGTTGAGGATTCTAGCGTAAATATAGCAACTGAAAAGGCGATAATTACTTATGATCCAACTAAAGTAAGATTATCTCAAATTACAAAGGCAATTGAAAAGGCTGGATATGAGCCGATAACTGAGGAAAATAAAGAAACTGTAGATGAGGATCAAAAGAGAAAAGATAAAGAGAGAAATACTTTATTTAGAAAATTTATAGTTGCGATTTGTTTTGCAATTCCTCTATTTTACATTGCGATGGGACCTATGGTTCCAAAACCTTTTGGACCTTGGCCAGTGCCAAATATAATAAGTCCAGAGACAAATATTATAAATTATGCACTTATACAAATTGTATTAGTTGTGCCTATTATGCTTGTGGGCTACAAATTCTATATAAATGGATTTAAATCATTATTCCATGGAAGTCCAAATATGGACACATTAGTTGCTATTGGTACATCATCAGCGTTTATATATAGTTTATATACTACTATAAATTTAATAAGAAATGCTGGCGCTTCAATGGAAATGCATATGTCTCATCATCACCAACTTTACTTTGAAAGTGCTGGGATAATAATTGCTTTAATACTTCTTGGTAAGTTTTTAGAATCTCGTTCAAAAGGTAAAACTTCTGAAGCTATTAAAAAACTTATGGGGCTACAACCTAAGACTGCGACAATTATGGTTGATGATAAAGAAGTTGAGGTTTCAATTGATGAGGTTTTAGAAGGCGATATAGTCGTTGTAAAACCTGGTGAAAAAATACCTGTAGATGGTAAAATCGTATTTGGACATACGTCAATAGATGAATCTATGCTTACTGGTGAAAGTATGCCTGTTGAAAAGACTGTTGGTGACAGTGTTACTGGTGCTAGTATAAATAAAAATGGTCTTATAAGATTTGAGGCTACTAAAGTAGGTAAAGATACTGCTCTTGCTCAAATTATAAAACTTGTTGAGGATGCTCAAGGAACAAAGGCTCCGATTGCAAAACTTGCTGATACTGTGGCAGGGTATTTTGTGCCAGCTGTTATAACAATTGCTGTAATTTCTGCTTTACTTTGGGCTATTATAGGTAAAGAAAATACTACTTTCGTGCTTACAATATTTATATCAGTTTTAGTAATTGCTTGTCCTTGTGCGCTTGGTCTTGCAACACCAACTGCGATTATGGTTGGTACTGGTAAGGGTGCTGAAAATGGAATATTAATAAAAAGTAGTGTTGCTTTAGAACTTGCACATAAAGTAAATACAGTAATATTCGATAAAACTGGTACAATAACTGAAGGTAAACCAAAGGTTACTGAAATAATAACTTATGGAGATTATGACGAAGATTATCTATTAAAATTAGCTGCATCAGCTGAAAAAGGATCTGAACATCCACTTGGTGAGGCTATTGTTAGATATGCAGAAGAAAAAAATATGAATTTAATTAATGTAGAAAAATTCAACTCAGTTACAGGAAAAGGTATAAATGCAATAATCGACAATAAAAAAATAAACCTTGGTAATGTAAAAATGATGGAGGATTTAAATATATCTTTAGATATAGTTGAAAATAAATATGAAGAATTATCCAAACAAGGTAAAACTCCTATGTTTATATCAATAGAAAATGAACTTGCTGGAATTATTGCAGTTAATGATGTTGTAAAAGAAAGCAGCAAAAGAGCTGTTGAGCTTTTACACAACTTAGGTATAAAAGTTGCTATGGTTACAGGTGACAATAAAAATACTGCAGATGCAATTGCTAAGCAAGTTGGAATAGATATAGTTTTAGCAGAAGTTCTTCCACAAGATAAATCAAATGAAGTTAAGAAATTACAAGCTGAGGGTAACTTTGTCGCTATGGTTGGTGATGGTATAAATGACGCTCCTGCTCTTGCAGCAGCAGATATTGGTATAGCTATAGGTAATGGTACTGATGTTGCGATTGAATCAGCAGATATTGTTTTAATGAAAAATGATTTAATGGATGTTCCAACTGCTATAAAACTTAGCAAAGATACTATAAGAAATATAAAACAAAACTTATTCTGGGCATTTGGTTATAATACAATAGGAATCCCAGTTGCTGCTGGAGTTTTATATATATTCGGCGGTCCGCTTCTAAATCCAATGATAGCAGCAGCTGCTATGAGTTTAAGTTCAGTGTCTGTTGTATCTAATGCTTTGAGATTAAGAAAATTTAAACCTTATAATGCTTAATGATATAAAATATTTTATACATGCAAAACAATAAGTTTAAAAATAAAGTGTAATATTCACTATGATACGAGTTAGAAATTTTTAACAATTATATAAAAATATCTTTAAAAAATTTAAATTAAATAAGAATCAAAATATTAAAAGATTGTTGGATTGCAAAGTCTAACAATCTTTTAATATATATAAAAAAAATTATATGGTAGCAAAAATACAATAAAATAGAATTGGTATTTAATAAAGTAAAACGAATTCATAAATTATTATAAATAATTATATGTTATAATAAACCTAAAGATATGTTTTAACGTATAAAACGTAAATATAAATAATGGGTGGTATTAATCAAAAAATAAAATATATTGGTATTTAGAATAAAGTTTTTTTTGAGTAGGGAGGTTACTGATGGAGAAGTATATACTAGTAGTAGAAGATGATTACAAAAGCCAACAATTATTACAGCAATTCTTAACCTCAAATGGTTATAAAGTAGATTGTGCAAATGATGGTTTGGAAGGAATACAGATGTATAAAGACAGAAATTACAATTTGATACTTCTAGATATAGTAATGCCAAATTTAGATGGGTTTTCCATGTGCAAGATGATAAGAAAAGAGTCAGATGTCCCTATTATATTTGTGACAGCATTAAGTAGTGAAAGCGATCAGATAAAAGGTTTTGATTTATTATGCGATGATTATATTGTAAAACCATTTTCGTATAATTTATTAATAAAAAGAATAGAGGCTGTTTTAAGAAGGTCAAAAGAAGATAAAGCAGGGGTTTATCTAACTTTTGAAAAAATTAAATTAAATCTGAAGACATATTCTGCTGAAATTGATGGTAAGATAATTGATTTAACGCTTAAAGAGTTTAATATTTTAAAATCTTTAATCGAAAATTATCCACAGGTAGTAACAAGGGAAAAATTATTAGATAGCATTTGGGGATATGATTATTTTGGAGACACTAGAATAGTTGATGCACATATTAAAAATATAAGAAAAAAAATAATTTTACCGTACATAAAAACTGTAAAAGGAATAGGTTATACGCTTCAAAAAGATATTTAAATTTTGTTCTCTTTATAAATATTTTATATTATTTTTGGAAAAATAATAATATCTATAAGGAGGTAATAATATGACTAGTTTAAAAACACATATGAAGAATATGAAAGATGATGTTAAAGAAGGTATACAAAAGGTAGGTCATACTATAAAAAATACGGCTTTTGATTTAAAAGGTGAAGCAAAAGGTGTTATGCAAAATTTAGAGGATAAAAAAGACGAATTAGTGGAAGAATATAAAGAAGAAGAATATCATCGAAAATTAAGAGAACATGTAGATAAAGAAGTCAAAAATGACGATTTTAGAGACAATTCTTTCAAATAAAATTCATATTTTTTAATAAGGGCTGGTACGCTAGAAATAGGGTGCCAGCCCTTATTTTATTGTAAAAATTGTATCAATACAAAAAGCGAAAAATAGAAAAAATCAACAATTACATACAAAATTGTATTACAATCTAAATATAATTTTTTAGGAGGTAATTCTATGGAGAATGTAAAGGTAAATAAAAATGTATCAGTAAGAACAAGAAATTTAGTTACATCAGCATTATTGGCTGCTATAATATGTCTAGTTACAGGGTATATACTTCATATTCCAACTCCAAACGGTGGATATGCTCATATAGGAGATGCAGTTATATATTTGAGTGCATCAATACTTCCACTGCCTTATGCAATAGCTTGTAGTGCGATAGGGGCTGGGCTTGCAGATTTGACAACAGGGGCAATTATATGGGTTTTACCAACATTAATAATAAAACCAATTTTAGTTTTGTGTTTTTCAAATAAAAGCGATAAAATAATAACTGTGAGAAATGTTGTGGGAGCATTTTTTGCTGGGATAATTTGTTGCGTACTTTATATGTTTGTAGAAGGATTATATTTCGGAAATATAATGGCTGCATTTACAATCACTGCAGTTGGTATGATTCAACCAATTGGTAGTTTTATAGCATTTATAATATTAGGCTTAGTTTTAGATAAAATAAACTTCAAAAAGTTTTATAACGCATAAGAATTTATAATATTAAGGAGAGAGAAATGACATTATTATATCCAATAGGAAAAAGTTTATACGTAAATATAACAAATTTATGTTGTTGTAAATGTGTATTTTGCGTAAGAGATATTACAGATAGCGTGGGTGGAAGTGATAGTCTTTGGCTAGATCACGAGCCTACAATGGATGAGTTAAAAGCAGAACTTGAAAAATTCGATTTAGATGATTATGAAGAAGTTGTATTTTGTGGATATGGCGAACCTCTAATGAGAATAAATGAAGTTGTGGAATTTGCTACATATATAAAAAGTAAGAAAGATATAAAAATAAGAATAAATACAAATGGGCTTGCTGATTTAATTCACAAGAAAAAAACAGCAGTTATGCTTAAAGATGTAATAGATGCTGTATCAATAAGTTTAAATGCACCAAATAAAGAAGTGTATTTAGAAGTTACAAGACCTGCATTTGGGATAAAATCATTTGATGCTATGCTTAGTTTTGCAAAAGACTGTAAAACTTGTCTAAAAGAAGTATGTTTTTCAGTAGTAGATGAAATATCAGAAGAAGAAATACGTAAGTCACAAGAGTTAGCTGATTCACTTGGTATACCGCTTAGAGTTAGAGTTAAAAATGGTTAGACTGAATTTATATAAAAAGTAAAATTTAATTATACATAAAATAAAGGTGTGAGGAGAAAATAAAATAAATTATTTCTCAATGCACCTTTATTTTTTGCATTAAATCCATTTAAAAAATTTAGATATAGTACGATGAAATTAAATTAAAAGTGTCAAAAATAGAGATATAACAGTACTAAATAAAAAATTATAGCGAATAAACTCGACTTATTAAAATATGCAAGAAATACGAATAATAATTTTGATTGTATAAAATTTATTTGTGCTATTGACTTTTTTTGTCGAATAATTTAAAATAACATTCGTGAAATAAACAAATGGGAGGTATCATTTATGAATCAGGATGCAACATTCATGCAGAAATTGTTTCCAATCTTGACAAATAAAGACGTTAACAAAAGAACAGAAATGATGGCTGGTTTAACAACATTTTTAACAATGGCGTATATAATAGCTGTCAACCCTAATATATTATCAGAAGCAGGAATGCCAGCAGGGGCACTTGTAACATCTACTTGTTTAGGTGCTGCAATAGGTTGTTTCTTAATGGGATTACTAGCAAATATGCCATTTGCATTAGCATCAGGTATGGGGCTTAATGCATATTTTGCTTACACTGTAGTAATCGGTATGGGAGTAAGTTGGCATATAGCATTAACAGCAGTGTTTGTTGAAGGTATAATATTTATAATTTTATCACTTTTTAAAGTTCGTGAAGCTGTAGTTAATGCAATTCCAAAGAACTTAAAATTAGCAGTTTCAGGTGGGATAGGATTATTCATAGCATTTATAGGTTTAAAAAACTGCGGTTTAGTAGTAGCAAATGAATCTACATTAATCGAAATGGGAGACTTCAACCCAGCTATTATAATAACTTGTATAGGTTTAGTTGTTACAGCAGTTTTAAGTAAGAAAAATGTAAAAGGCTCTATATTAATAGGTATAGTTATTTCTTCATTACTTGCATGGGGATTTGCATTAATAAGTCCAGAAGCTGCAGCTAATCTTGGAATATACCTACCAAATGGCGTATTCAAATTTGAATCACCACTTCCAATAGTAAATAAATTAGACTTTACTTATATTACTAATCCAGAAACAGCATTTAACTTTATAACAGTATTATGTACATTCTTATTCGTAGACTTCTTCGATACTGTAGGTACTGTTGTTGGTGTTGCTTCAAAAGCTAATATGGTTGATGAAGATGGAAAAGTTGAAAATGTTGGTAGAGCTTTACTTTCAGATGCAATAGCAACTACTATAGGTGCTTGGTTAGGTGTTTCAACAGTAACTACTTTTGTTGAAAGTTCAACAGGTGTTCTTGAAGGCGGAAGAACTGGATATACTGCAATAACAGCAGGTGTATTATTCTTAATAGCTATGTTCTTCTCACCAATATTTATAGCAATACCTTCTTGTGCAACAGCTCCAGCATTAATCTATGTTGGATACTTAATGTTAACTTCAGTTAAAGAAATAGAATTTGAAAATATAACTGAAGGTGTTCCAGCGTTTATAACAATAGGTGGAATGGCTTTAACTTATTCAATAGGTGACGGTTTAACATTAGGAGTTTTATCTTATGTATTCATAAATTTATTATATAATTTAATTGCTAAAAAAGAAGATAAAAAACACGTTTCAGGTGTTATGATTGTTTTAGCTATTTTATTTATATTAAAATTATGGTTTATGTAGTATAATAGTACTAGAGCTTCTAGTATAATAGTATAAAAATAGATGGTGCTTTTATACCAGTAGATAATTACTGTATTAAAGCACCATTTTTGTGTTATAATCTAGTATAAGATTTGTAATAATAATGATTAAAAATACAATATATGAGGTAATTAATATAAAAAACAATTAAATATATAAAACTTTATATATTTATAAAGTAGTAAAGGAGAAACAATGAGAGAAGTAGAATTATTAGCTCCTGCTGGTGATTTAGAAAAGTTAAAAATAGCTTTTATATATGGAGCCGACGCCGTTTATATTGGTGGAGAAGTTTTCGGAATGCGTTCTGCAGCTAAAAACTTCTCAAAAGAAGATATGATAGAGGGTGTTGAGTTTGCACACAGCATGGGAAAAAGAGTATTTGTAACAGTTAATATAATTCCAAGAAGTGAGGATATAGACGCTTTAACTGATTATATAAAAGAATTAAGCGAAATAGGTGTAGATGCGGTTATAGTAAGTGACGCTGGAGTATTTAATATAGTTAAAAAAGTAGATCCAAATATGGAGATACACATAAGTACTCAAGCAAGTACATCAAACTATATTGCTGCAAACTTCTGGTATAACCAAGGTGCAAAAAGAATAGTAACAGCTAGAGAGATGTCTTTTGAAGAGACAAAACAACTTAGAGAAAACACTCCAGAAGATATGGATATAGAAGCTTTCATACACGGAGCTATGTGTATGAGTTATTCTGGAAAATGTGTAATAAGTAACTATACTACAGGAAGAGATGCTAATAAAGGATCTTGTGCGCAATCTTGTAGATGGAAATACAACTTAGTTGAAGAAAAAGACGGAGAATATGAAAATGTATTAGACAATGAAGATTACCAATTCTTCTTCAACACAAAAGATTTATGTATGATTAAATATATACCACAAATATTTGATAGCGGTATAACAAGTTTAAAAATAGAAGGTCGTATGAAAACAGCTTATTACGTTGCAACAACAGTAAGAGCTTACAGAATGGCAATTGATGCTTATTATAAAGACCCAGAAAACTGGGAGTTTAATCCTATGTGGTTAGACGAACTTAAAAAGGGAAGTCACAGAGATTTCTCAACAGGATTCTTCCTTGATAGACCAGGGAAAAATTCAAACAACTATGAATCAGCTTCATATATAAGAAATTACGACTTTATAGGAATAGTAAGAGATGTTTTAGGTGATGGATATATAATAGTAGAACAAAGAAATAAAATGTCTGTAAATGACGATATAGAAGTAATAGGGCCTTATAAAGAAACTATGTTCACAACTATTTTAGAAATGTACAATGAAGATGGTGAGCCGATTGAATCTGCTCCACATGCAAGACAAATAGTTAAGATGAAATTAGGAATTGAAGTTGATAAAAATTATATACTTAGAAAACCTATAATTAAGGGTTAGGGAGGAAAATAATGTTATTAGGAAGAAATAGTAAATGCTGGTGTGGCAGTGGAGAAAAATATAAAAAATGCCACATGGAATTCGATGAGAAATTAAAAGAATACGCAAAAGCTGGTTATCAAGTTCCAACTAGAGATATGATAAAAAACGCTGAGCAAATAGAAAAAATAAAAGAAAGTGCTAAAATAAATACAGCTGTACTTGACGAGGTTGCAAAACATATAAAACCTGGTATGACTACAGAAGAAATAAATACAATAGTTCACAATTTCACAGTTGAACACGGTGCAATACCTGCTCCACTTGGATACGGTGGCTTCCCAAAAAGTGTTTGTACATCAATAAACGACCAAATATGTCATGGTATACCATCAGAAGACGATGTTCTTAAAGAAGGAGATATAGTAAACGTAGACGTATCAACAATATACAACGGATACTATTCAGATGCATCAAGAATGTTCAAAATAGGGGAAGTTAGCGAAGAAGCTGACAGACTTGTAAGGGTTACAAAAGAATGTATGGAAATGGCAATAGCAAATGTTAAACCATGGATTCCAATGGGTATAATAGGTGCTACTATACAAGAACATGCACACAAAAACGGATACACAGTAGTTAGAGACTTCGGTGGACACGGAATAGGTGTTGATTTCCACGAAGATCCATTCGTATTCCACTATGGAAACGAAAACGACGGTGTTCTTATGGTTCCAGGAATGACATTCACAATAGAACCAATGATAAACGAAGGTGGATATGAATTATATATAGACCAAGATAATGAATGGACATCTTACACAGATGACGGAAAATTATCAGCACAATGGGAAAATATGATATTAGTAACTGAAGACGGTTGCGAAATATTAACTTATTAATTAGAATTTATAAAATCAACATAAAAGTATGGATATCTTATATGAGGTATCCATATTTTTTTGATTTTAATATATTTAAAAATAACAATAATGAATTTTATATTTAATGTAATTAGTATTCAATCTAATTTATATTTTGATATACTATAGATAAGGAGAAAAATGCATAATTATGTAAAAAGGGGAGATTTATATGAAATGCAATAATTGCGGGGCGCAAAACAGAGATGATGCATCGTTTTGTGGAATTTGTGGCTATCCTTTAAAAAAGCAAGATGGCTCAAAAAATAGAAGAATCTTAATGACAATAATAGGTTTTATAAGTTTATTTATAATAGGTATAGTACTTGTAAGTTGTTTTGGCCAACCAGAGATAACTAGCATATCTATTGATGGAAGCTATAGCAAGGAAGATAGTATATATAAGTTCAATTTAGAAGATGAATATGTTTTGGTTACACCACAGACAAAATTTAGAATAGGTGGGACAAGTGTAGATTGTGAAATAGATGATACTTATATTGCAACTTGTCGTTCTTATTCTGGCAATACTAAAAAAATAATGTTTAGCAACCCAGGGAAAACAAAGATGATTTTCTATTGTAGTGGTAAAATATTAGGTACTATGGAGTTTGAGGTAATTGATAATTCAGAAAGTAAAACATCTAAGTCTAGCACAAGTAATAATGTAAAAAAAGACGAAAATATAAGTTTACAACATTATAATGCTCAAGTTAGACAAATTAAAGATATGATGCCGAATTATTTTGCAGGATATGAAAGTGCTGTCAATTATGGTGATTTTAATATGGTAAGTGCCTATATAGATCCAAATGGACCGGAATATAGTGATACAAAAGATTCAATTTTAGATACATATAATAGGGGTACGACTTTAGAACTTATAAACTGCCAAATGACAGATATACAAGAAGTTTCAGAGGGTGAATTTGTGGCGACATATCAAGTTCAGTGGCATATAAATAGTGTTAAAAAAGGAAGTCGATATCAAACAGAGGCAGCAGATTTTACAATTCATAAGAAAAATGGCTCTTACGTAGTTTATAAAATGTCAAATTGGCATACTGTGTAGAGTTGTTATAAATTTTAAATTATATTTAAGGGAGATTAGAACAATATGAATCAACAAAATGAAAATAATAAAGTTATAAAAATAATAGTGGGAGTTGTTATTTTAGTAGGACTAGTAATTTTTTTCAGTAAAGATAGTATAATGTATGGATATTATGTCAATAAAGGAGATAAAGAAGTAGAATCTTGGAAAGCAGTACAAGATTATACAGATGCATTAAAAATAAAATACGATGATCTTTTAGTTGATAAAATAAAATTAAACGTATTACAAAGCGATGAATACGCAATATCATTATTAGGAGACTTAGATGGAGTTTTAAAAAGTAGTGATTTAAACCAACTATATGTAGATGTATATGTAAAAGAAGCTACAAATGTATATAAAGAGGGGGATTATAAACTTTGTGAAAAGGAATTAGATAAAGCTGTATTTTATGGATACTACAAAAATGACTTTAAATATATAGATGAATTAGAATCATATAATAAAACAAATAGCAGTTCAAATAATAATACAAATAAAGTAGTGAGAAATAACAGTAATTCATACTACAACTACAACAGTAATGAATATATAATTCCAGACAGTGATTCTAGATATCTTACAAGAAGTGAACTTAGCAGATATACAAAAACAGACCTTGGGTATATAAGAAATGAAATATTTGCGAGATATGGATATGTATTTTCAAAAGCAAAATACAGAAATTATTTTGGAGCTAAATCTTGGTATTATCCAGACCCATCTGTTCCAGATGATGAAAGTATGTTAAATAATGTGGAACGTGCAAATGTTCATTTAATAAAATCTATGGAGTAAAGTTAATAAAATATAGATAGAATAATAAAAAATATAGAAATATATAATTTGATTTATAATAAAATTAAATATTTCTTAAAAATATATAGCAAAAATAGAAAAAAATTGATAATATACTAATGGAGAAGTATTCATTAGTCATGTTAAAAAAATAACATCGATGTACGCAATTGTACTTAATATGAATAAAAAAACAAAAAATTGACAAACTAAAATAAAAACATCGGAGGGTATATGAAATCAAAAGTAGGAATTATCGGAACAGGGATGGTTGGAATGAGTTATGCATATTCAATGGTAAACCAAGGAACATGCGAAGAACTTGTTTTAATCGATATCAATAAAGAAAAAACAGAAGGTGAAGCAATCGACTTAAATCACGGTCTTAGCTTCGCACCACGTAAAATGAAAATATACTCAGGGGATTATAGTGATTTAAGTGATGCAGCTCTTGTTTGTATAACAGCAGGACCACCACCACAAGAAGGAGAAACAAGATTAGATACAATACATAAAAGTATAGCTGTTATGAAAAACATAATATCTAATATAAAAACTTCTGGATTTAACGGCATAATATTAGTAGCTACAAACCCAGTTGATATCATGACTTATGCAGCTTGGAAATTATCTGGTTTTGACAAGACTAAAGTAATAGGTTCTGGAACTACTCTAGATACAGCAAGACTTAGATCTGCATTAGGAGAAAAATTAAATATAAACGAAAAAAATATACATGCATATGTAATTGGTGAGCACGGAGATTCACAATTCGTTCCTTGGAGTTATGCTCTTTGTGGACCAAAACCAATATATCACTTTGCAGCGAAAAACAAAGGAATAAGTTTTGAAGAATTAAGCGAAATAGAAGATGAAGTTAGAAATATCGCATATAAAATAATAAAAGCAAAAAGAGCGACTTACTATGGAATAGGTATGTCTCTTGCAAGAATTACTAAAGCAGTATTAGACAACGAAAACAGTATACTAAGTGTATCTTCATACTTAGATGGAGAATATGGACATGATGATGTTTATATATCTGTACCAAGTGTAATAAATGCTGATGGAGTTAGAGAAGTTGTCGACCTTAACTTAGACAAAGAAGACAAAGAAAAATTCGATAAATCTGTAGCTATTATGAAAGAAAATATTGCGAAATTAGATTTACAATAGTCTAAATTAAGCCCAATTGATATTAAACCAATTGGGCTTTTTTAATTGTGTGATTTAAAAATTAATCTAAGGAATTATATATATAATAATAGAAAATATTAAAAACAACTAACCTTCCAAAATGAGGAAATAAATGATTGTGATATTTAGTTGACAATTATTATCATTATCAATATAATTAAATTAAGGTGATAATAATTATCAATTACGGAGGGTATAATCATGAATACAGATTGTAAAAATAAGTGCGAAAATAAAAATTGTGAAAATAAAACAAATTCATCATATATAAAGAGAATAATAAAATTAATCGGGCCTGTGATTTTAGGATCAAAGCCGTCTGAGATTGTAAATATTCCAGGATGTCCTGAAGAAAAAATTATTAAACTAAACGAAATAGAAGCCTTTTTTGGAAATTGCAAAAAAGTAAAATATAAAATTATAAATGTACACGATGGCAGCAAAAGGGTTTTATTTATAAATGAAAAATCTATGAATAGACGACTTTTAGATAAAAAATGCAGAAACTTTTTGAGATTTTTAGGCTATCCAAGAGAATATAATTTCGAAGCATATATGAGAGAATTAATGCTTAGATTAGAATCTGAAGAATTTCCCCACGAAATAGGGATTTTCCTTGGTTATCCATTAAAAGACGTTCTTGGATTTATGGGATACGGAAAACAAGAATTTGTAGAAGTTTGTAGCTGGAGAATTTATGGAGATAAAGAAGTTTCTTATAAAATCTACAATAGTTTTTTAAGAGATAAGATGAAGATGCATGATCTTGTTGAGAAGATGTCCATAAGCGAGCTTAAAGATGTTATATAGATATTTATATTAAAAAGTATTAACTAGTAGATATATTATTTGCTAGTTTTTTGTTGTATAAAAAACATAAAATTGGATAAAATAACAAAAACTATATATAAAAGTTTAGAAAAATTTACTTAAAATATATAAAATTAATATTAAATGTAAAAATAAAAGGGAAACACAATGCTTATGTAGAATTTAATAAAATCAATATTGTAAATTTGGGGGTGCGAAAATGGGGAATTTAACAACGGTAAATTATAATATAAAAAGAAAAATAAAAGAAAACTTTGATAATGAAGCCTATATAAATAAAGAAACTCAAAATTTGAAATATAAGCCCATTGAAGAAGAATATGCATATAAAATAAAGGAAATATTAAAGGTATGCCAATTGGAAAGAGAGATAAATCTAGATATTTTATCTAATAAAATAATAATACAACATATCTCAAAACCAATAGATGTTGGCGAAAATGGATATAGTTGTGCACTTTTTAAAGACAAACAAAATAGCGATTTTGATGAAAATGATGAATATGAATTAAGTCTAGGAGTATTTGATTTTGACGAAGAAAGCAGAATAAAAGGTACTACTGTTTATTTACAACATTGGGGAAGTGTTCTCGACTTTTTAGATTTATCAGATGCTATAGAACAAGATGAAAATATATACATATTAAAAAATATATCTAATGCAAAACAGTGTGGAGCTATTTGCAAATTATATAGAAATGTAAAAAATCACGAGGGAATAATAAAAAGACAAGAAGATTTAATACAAAAGTTAGGAAGTCAAGTTGTCGAATATGACGATGCATCTTGGATTATTGTAAATAGTATTAAAAAAGAAGACTTAAATAATGAAGAAAAGTTTAAAGATGTATTACATAAATTTTTAGAAGACTTTATAAAATATGCGTTTACAGTAGAGTTTATTTCAAAGGGATATTAATCCCAAAATTTAGACAAAAAATATTCTTAAATATTAGAAAATTTGCTTAAAATATTTAACTGAAAAATAATACAAACATATTGAAATAACTTGTATACAAATAAGAATAATATGGTATAATATCTAATTGTGATTGAAACAAAAGGAGGTTATATCATGAAAAAAAATAAGGATATTTTAATACAATACATAGGATTAATAATAGCTTGTATGATAATGGCTGTTGGATTAAATATGTTCTTAGTTCCAAAGACAATCGCACCAGGGGGTCTTAGTGGTCTATCTGTTGTAATATCAAAACTTACTGGATTTCCAGTATCTAACATATTATTCACGATAAGTACACCGCTTTTACTTTTCTCAGTGAAAATATTAGGTAAAAAAGATGCAATAAAAACATTTATAGGAATGGCAATTCTTACACTTTCACTTAAAGTAACAGAGCCATTATCGACTATATCACTTACTGACAATACGCTTTTAGCTGCTATTTCAGGATCTATACTAGTCGGATTATCTCTAGGAATACTTTTCAGAATTGATGCATCAACTGGTGGTACAGATTTAATTGCACTTATGCTAAATAGAATAATACCAAGTATACCAGTATCTAAATGCTTGAGTATGATAGATGGAACTGTTGTAGTTTTAGCCGGGGTAGTAAATATGAATTTTGAAACAGGACTTTACTCAGCAATTGCACTTTACATAATGGTCAAAATCATAGATACAATCACAGCAGGATTTGACTATGCAAAGGCATTCTTTATAATAACTGAGAAAAAGGATGTTTTACAAGAAGCTATTATAGAATTAAACAGAGGTATTACTATTTTAGATGCAAAAGGTGGATATACTAATGAAGATAAAAATGTAATGCTTGTTGTTGTAAATCAGAAAAAACAAGAAGTCGCGCTTAAAAAAATGGTTAAAGAACTAGACGAGAAATCGTTTATTATTGTTACTGATGTTTATGAAGTACTTGGTAAAGGATTTAAATCTATTGACGCGGTTTAGGATTTAAGGCTGTATGGAGAAAAATTTTCTCTGTATGGCCTTTTTATGTATATTTGCAAATAATGATATAATAAAAATAGATTATAAATTTATTAAGGGGAAATTTTATATGAAAGAATACGATAATATTAATACAAACAAAAAAATACTGTTAAATAAAATGTTAGATCCAAGCAAGTTTACTACAAGTTATAAAATAATGTGGTTTTATGCAATATACAAAGAAATTCTTAGTGGTCATAAAAAAGCCTCTATAAAGAAACTTTCAGCAAATATGGTATCAGCTGCATATTACCCAATAGAACATGAAAATTTAGATTTTGGAAAACTAGACAAGTTAAGTGATATTACATTTTACTTAAAAAATAATTTAAAGATAGACACACTAGAAAATGAGGATTATATTTGTGGGTATATAATGGGAAGTAATGATGAAAAATTAAATGAGATGGTAATTAAATTAGGCAAATATGTACCATATAGATTAATAAGACCTTTTTATGATGATTTTATAAAAGATAAAGAATATAAAATATGTAAAAAGATTCCTGATTCTTATATTAACAAATATATTCAAGAGTTAAATGAGGAAAAAGATGATATAGATGTACTTTATAAAATAAATAAAAATGGCGATATGATAGAATTTTGTGAGTCATGGATAAAATATATTATGGAGAATAAAAATTCAATCTTATATCTAATAAAACATAAATTGATATCATATTTAGAAACTAAAAATCCTAATGACAATAAAATAGAATTTAAATTAGGTAGAAAGCTAGCTACAGATAAAAATCTAAGTTTTTAAAAATATTAAAACAAATATTTTTATTATTCAAATCTTAGGTATAGATAAACAAACAAAATGAGGTTATACTAATATATAAATAGTAAAATACATAAAAATTACATCGGAGGCAATATGAAAAGAACAGATTACATATCATGGGACGAATATTTTATGGGAATTTCTCTATTATCAGGTATGAGAAGTAAGGATCCATCTACACAAGTTGGTGCATGTATAGTAGACAGCGATAATAGAATAGTATCAATCGGGTACAATGGATTTTTAAATGGATGCAGTGATGAGGATTTCCCTTGGGAAAGAGAAGGTGATTTTTTAAATACGAAATATCCATATGTTGTTCATGCGGAACAAAATGCGATTTTAAATGCGCGTGGCAAGAATTTAGAGGGATGCAGCATTTATGTAAATTTATTCCCATGTCATGACTGCGCAAGAAATATAATTCAGTCTGGGATTAAAAAGGTTTATTATTTAGAAGATAAATATAAAGATACAGATTCAACAAAGGCTTCTAAGTTTATGTTTGAGAAGGCAAAAGTTGAGTGTATTAGATTAAAACCTAGAGCTGAGAAGATTGAAATATCTTTTAAGACACAAGATTAGTTTTTTGATTTAATAAGTTTAAAATATCATAAAAAACGTCATAATGTAGATAAACTTCTATGTTGTGACGTTTTTTTATTTTATTTTTATAAAAGTTACAAATATTTAATTTAAGGTGCTACTATTAACAATAAGATAATTATTTTTAAATTAGTGAGAAAATAAAGTAAGGTATTTATAAAGGTATTAAAAGGCTAAAAATTTTTGAAGGGAGATAAATATGATTGAAAGTTTTGCTAATAACAAACCAGTAAAAGAAGCAACTTACTTAAATACAGAAAATAGTCAACGTTATAGAACAATAATTCAAATAATGTTTAAAAAGTATGAACAAATGAAGTATTGGATTTTAAAAGAGGAGATTTATGAAATAATTAAAAATATATATGGATTTGAAAATTATACTATGGATAATTTAAAACAGGATTTAGACTCACTAGAATATTGGGGAAATGTAATCACAATGCAGGATACTAAAAAAACAAGAACTTTGGAGGAGTTTAAAAATAGACAATTTAGGTATCAGATATCTTCTGTAACAATTGAACTAGAAAGGGCTCTTATTAAAATTCAAAATCAAAAACATACATCAAGAGGGTCTTTAGAAGTTTCTTTGATAGAGAAATTTAAAAATACATTGATAGAGATAAAAAAAATAGATAGTTATTCAAATAAAGAAATTTATACTTGGTGGCAAAATTTAAATAATGAATTTAAAAATCTAAATGAAAATTATCAGGATTATATAAGTGAATTTTACATGCCTAAAATAGAAGATATCCTTAAGACAACTGAGTTTTTAATATTTAAAGAGGGGTTTATAAAATATTTAAAAGATTTCATATATGGAATACAACAAAATATGAATCCGATAAGGGAGATTTTAGAAGATTTAAAAGATGATTATATAATCTCAAATATAATACAGAAAACTATTGATTATGAGGAAGAGATTAGACCTATTGGAGAATTTTATAATAAAGAAGAAGCTTATGAGATACATTTTGGAAGGTTTCAAAGTATAAAACAGTGGTTTATAAGTGTAGATATCGAAAAATCTATGGTTGAACTGCTTCTTGATTCTACAAATGAAATAATAAAAAAGATTACTAGGTATGCACTTCAGATATCTCAAATGCAGTATTCTTTGGGAAATAGAAAGGATGAATATAAAAAAATTATAGACTTATTTTCTAAATGCAGAGAAGTTGATGATGCTCATAAATTATCATCTATAGTGTTTGGTGTATCATCTACAAAACATATAATTTGCGATAAAGAAAGAGAAACAGAAAGTATTAGCATTAGTATTCATGATGAAGAACCTAAAATTATAACTGTAAAACCAAGTATAAGATCTTATAAAGAAAAAACAGCTAGTAAAGTTCCTATCAAAAATAACAAAGAAAAAAAGAAAAAACTACTTGTAGATATAATAAAAAAGAGAAAAGAAGAAGAAAAATTAATAAGAAGTAGAATTAAAGATAATAGCTTAAAATTTAGAGAATTAGAAGGATTAAGCAAAGAAGAGAGGTTAATTTTTTTATCATGGTTATCACAAGCTATAAATGAAAATAGCAATAGTTGGTGTAAAAATCAATTTGGAAAACACTATAAGCTTAAAGAAAAGAAACCAGAAAAATATATAACATTAAAATGTATAGATGGTGATTTAATTATGCCAGATTATGAACTTATATTTAAGGAGGAATAATGATATTAATCGATTTATTAGAAAATTTTATAATTTTAAAATCAAAGGATAGAGATAAGTATTATGAAATAAAAGATAATATAGATGAAAATATGTCATTTATAAAAGATAAGCTAGGATATGATTTAATAATAAAAGAAGACTTTATAAAACTTGAAAAGATACCTTCAGAACCAAAGTCTTTTATGGGGATTCCTGGATTTACTGAAATAGAAGAATATATATTTTTTATGATATTACTTATGTTTTTAGAAGATAAAAATAAAGAGGAGCAGTTTGTATTGTCAAATTTGACTGAATATATAAGTATAAATTATACAAATCAAAAGGTAGAATGGACTAATTTTAAAACTAGAAAAAATCTTATAAATGTTATAAAAGCTGCAATTAATATAGGAATAATTGAAAAAAATGATGGTGATGAAGAAAGTTTTCAAAAAGATGAAAATATGGATGTTTTATTCGAAAATACAGGGATTTCTAGATATATAGTAAGAAATTTCAAATCAGATATACAAAATATAAATAGTTATGAAGAGTTGTTGGAAAGTAATGATTTATATTTTGATAAATCAAGTAAAAGGAGAAATAGCGTATATAGAAACTTATTATTATGCCCAATTGTCTATAATAAAGGAGTAGATGACAGTGAATATGATTATATAAAAAAATATAGAGGGAGTATAAATAAAGAATTAGAAGAAAATTTAAATTGGAGTATGGATGTACATAAAAATGGGGCATTAATTGTTTTGAAAAATCCTACAAATGTAAAGGATACATTTCCAAATCAAAATAAGAAAGGAGAAAGTGAAATTACATTAATTATAAATGATAAATTACATAATATGATAAAAAATGCAGAGTTAGAAATCAAAGATAACGATACTATTATTATATCAAATGAAAGATTCAAAAATATATTATTAAATATAAGAAAAGAAGAAGGACATGGATTTATAAAAAAATTTAGAGAGTGCAGCGATGAATTTTTTATTGAATGTATAAAAGAGTATATGGCTGACTTTTCTATGATAATAGAAGATGAAGAAAATACAATTATAATGCCTCTAGTTTCAAAGGTAATAGGAAAATATCCAAAAGATTATAAGGGAGGAACTCATGATAGATAGATTTGTAGCAAATAAATTTGGAATTTTAAATTTCTGGTATTATTATGATTTGCAAGAGTTTAAACTTGAAAATGGTAAGATAATTTTTAGAGGAAATAATGGAAGTGGAAAATCTGTAACGACACAAAGTTTTATACCATTGCTTTTAGATGGAAATAAAAATCCATCTAGATTAGATCCATTTGGTACTAAATCAAGACAAATAGGAAACTATCTTATTATGAATGAAGATGATGAAGATCGAATTGCATATTTATATATAGAATTTAAAAAGCCATCATCAGATATTTACATAACAATAGGTATGGGACTTAGAGTGAAAAAAGGAAAATCAGGTGTTGAATCATGGTATTTTATATTAAAAGATGGAAGAAGGATAAATAAAGATTTAAAATTATATAAAAGGCAACAAGGAGAAGATTATCCGTTGACAGCTAAAGAATTTAAAAATAAGCTATTGGAGGATAATGGTATAAATGTATTTACTGAAAATCAAAGTGAATATATGAGAAAAGTAAATGAACATCTATATGGTTATTCAAATATAGATGATTATAAAGATTTATTAAATCTTTTAATTCAACTTAGAAGTCCGAAATTATCAAAAGACTTTAAACCAACTGTTATATATGAAATATTGGAAAGTTCTTTATCAACCTTAAGTGATGAAGATTTAAGACCTATGGCAGAAGCTATGGATAATATGGATTCATTAAATGAAGGTATTCAAGATTTAGAAAAAAGTTTAAGTATTATAAGGAATTTGAAAAAAGAATTTGATAACTATAATAAATATGTATTATATAAAAAGGGGAATAATTTTAAAAATGCAAAAGATGAGTTAAACACACAAAAAAATAAGTTGAAAAATTTAGAATATGATTTGGAAATTAAACAAAATAACATTAAAGAGAAAGAGAGTGAATTAGAAAATTTAGAACGAATAAAAAAAAATGCAGAAATTAAGTCTGAAAACTTAAAAAATAGTGAGGTTTTTAAAATAAGAAAGGACATAAATACTTATAATACAGATTTAGAAAAATTACAAAACACTCTAGAAATACAAAAAAATAAATATAACGAAAAAGTCTCTAAATTAAGGAAAATAGAAGAAAAAATAGATGATTTAGATAAGAAAAATTATAAAAATAATAAAAATCTAGAGGGTTTATTATTAGATGAAAAAAATTTAAGTCAAGATGCATATTTTCATCCTATAAATAAAATAGATAAAAATGAATTAGATAAAGAATATAATTTTAATTTTTTAATCGAAGAAATAAACAATTTCAAAATCTTAGTCGATGATATTTATAACGATATATTAAAATATAAAAATAAGTATGAAAATCTATCGAATTTAGAAAAAAATATAGATTTAATATCACAAAATATAAAAATATATAAACATAAATTAGAAAATAGTCAAGAGTACTTGACGAACATAAAAACTGAGTTAACTGAAAAAATAAATATATATATAAAAGATACAACTGAATTAAAGTTAAAAAAAGATACTTTAGATGAGATATTTTCTAAAATTTATGATATAAAAAACAAGTATGAATACTCAAAAATAATGGACATAATAAAATCTGAAAGAGATATATTACATGAGGAGTTTTTAAATAAAAAATTAGAATTAGAGAATAAATTAAAATTAAATGAAGAAAATAAAACTTCCTTAGAAAAAGAAATAGAAAATTTAAAATCATTAAAAGAAATTTTTGATGAAGAGAATGATTATATAGAAACGAAGAAAATACTAGATGAGAATAATATAAATTATGAAGTTTTTTATAGAACAATTAAATTTAAAGAAACAATAGACATAAATAAAAAGAAGATAATCGAAAAATCGCTTTTAAAGATGGGTATTTTAAATAGTTTTATAATAGCTAAAGAAGATAAGAAAAAGGCTTTAGAATTATTAAATAAAAACACATATAAAATATTATCAGAAAGCGATTGTTTAAATGAAAATATAGATAAGACAAGTAGTATATATAAATATTTTGATTTAGAAAACAGTGATTTTAATAAGTTACACAAAGATGAAATCATCAATATACTATATTCTATAAAGTGCCAAGATATAAAAAATTCATCAACTTATATAGATGAAAAGTACGGATATAAGATAGGAATAATAAATGGAAAAGTAGATTCAAATTATATATTAAAATATATTGGATCTACATCACGAGAAGAATATAGAATTAAACAAATAGAATCTATACAAAACAAAATAAACGATATACAAATAAGTATAGAAAATTTAAAATTAGATATAAAAAATATTGAAGATAGAGATGCAAAGTTACAAAATGAGATAGATAATTTTCCGGATGATAAAGATATTATAGCTGCAATTGAATTAATAGAAGAAGATGAAGAAAGATTAAATTCAGAAGAGTCAAAATTAGTATATCAAGAAGAAGAGCATAAAAAATGTAAAAATGAATTTGAAAAAATAAAAAGGATTTTATTCGATAAAACTAATGGCATAAATCTACCACTAGAAGAAGAATTATATAAAGAACTTAGAACAAATATAGAAACATATAAAAGTATAATAGATGATATAAAAGAAGTACATAAACAAATTTTGAATAATAACAAACAAAGAGAATTATTAAAAAATAATGAAGATGATTTAAATGATGATATTGAAACTATAGATTTAGAAAAGTCAAGTTTAATACTTGAAATAAAAAATAAAAACGAGAGTATAAAATCTTTAGAAGAAGTTTTAAACACTCTAGGTGCAGGGAAAGTAGATAAAGAAATGGAGATAATAACAAAAATATTATCGACATATCCAGATAAAATTCAATCATTAAAAAGTGAAATAGTAAGATTAGATGAAAAAATAAATAATGATTCAAATAATATTAAGAATATTAAAAATATTATATATGAAAAACAAAATATAGCATCAATTTGTGAAGAGGTATTTTATAATGAATTAAGATTAAACTATATTGAAAGTTTACAAGGTTTATCTGTAGAAGAAGCTTTAAAATGGATTTTAAAAAATTCAACTCAATATAAAAATGAAAAAAATAATCTATCAGAGAGAATATATTCTATAATAGCAAACTATGAACATGAATTAACTGATTATAACATGAAAAAAATATTAAGATTTGATGATTATAAAGAAAATGAAAACAAAGTAATAAATGATATATTAAAAGATGCAATTAGGGTAGATTTATCATTTAAATTTAATCAAAAATGGTTAAATATATATAAATTAGAAACAGCTTTAAACTACTTTTTAGAAACAAATAAGTTACTTATAAATGATAAAGAAAGAGAAGTATTTGAGGATATTTTATTAAATACAATAAGTACAAAGGTAAGTGCCAAGATAGGAAGGGCAAAATCATGGGTTAAAAGTATAAATACACTTATGAATGAGATGGATACTTCTAATGGCCTTAAACTTAGTTTGAAATGGGAACCTAAAAAATCAGATAATGAAGAAGAATTAGATACTAAAAAATTAGTTGAATTGTTCAGAAAATCGCAATTTATTACTGAAAATGATAAAACCCAAATATCAAATCACTTTAAAAGTCAACTTAAAAATAAAAAAAGAGATTTATTAAATGAAGGCTCATTTAAAAGTTATGGAATAATTATAAAAGAAATCCTCGATTATAGAACATGGTTTGAATTTAAGTTATTATTTTTAAAAGATAATAAAAATAAAGAGATGACCAATAATGAATTTTTCAGATTATCAGGAGGTGAAAAAGCAATGTCTATGTATGTCCCATTATTTGCTGCTGTTAATGCAAGATATGATTCTGCTGATAAAAAGGACTGTCCAAGAATAATATCTCTAGATGAAGCTTTTGCAGGAGTTGATGAACAAAATATATATAATATGTTTAAATTAGTCGAAAGTTTGGATTTAGACTATGTCCTGAATTCTCAAGTATTATGGGGTACATATGATAGTGTAAAAAATCTTGCAATTTATGAACTTACAAGAGGTGGAAAAGATATAGTTATACCTATAAGATACACTTGGAATGGAAAAGAAAAGATTTTAGATATATAAGGTGGATTACATGGAAAAAGCATTAGAAATAATAAAAGAAAATAAAATATATATAAAAATATTAAAAGAAGTAAGTTTAAAATATAAGTCATATGAAAGATTTACGGGGGTATTCACTATAAAATCAAAAGATACACAGGAAATGGCGATATTACAAACATTTGATGATAAAGTATTTGAAAATGGAAAAGCAAAAATAAAGGTATCACAAGTAGTTAAGTTATTTGAAGGGGTGCTGGACAACGTTTCTTTTTTAGATTTTCTTAGATATGTATTAAATGAAAATATTATAAGTAACAAAGAATTAAAAAATCTAGAGATAGAAAATGAAAATTATTTCTACAAAAGTATTTTGAGTGAATATAAAAATCACGATAATTCATTAGCAATAAAATGGTTTACAAATTGTATAAATGGAAAAAAGTATGGGTATAATATTGTAAAAAAATACTATAATGAATGTTTAAAAGATAATAATTTAGATAATTTGAAAAATACTATATTAAATGTATTAAAAGCAATTGATCAACTTTCATATCAAAAACAAGAATATAAAAGTATACCTATATTTGCAACAGAAATAACAAGAAATCCCCACTTTTTTGATAGAAATCAAATGGGAGGAACATTATTAAAATATGGGATTTCATATATACTAAATGAAAAAATTCCAACTAATACAAGAGATTTAAATGCACTTTATTATAAAGTTGGACTATTAAAAGATGAAATATCAAATCATACAACAATATATAAATTAAAGGCATATAAAGATTCAAAAGAAGTAAAAGCAATTAAGGAATACAATTTATGGGAAGAGCCTTTACAATTGTCTATTTCAAATATGCTTAAAATAGATAGTTTTGAATGTATAGATGAAGAGATATTTATTTTTGAAAATCCTTCAGTTTTTGAACAAGTAAAATTAAAACTAGATAAAGAAAAATCTCTTATATGTACAAGTGGGCAATTAAATTTATCTTCATATATGATACTAGATAAGATATCTAATTTGAAAAAAATATATTATGCTGGAGACTTTGATCCAGAAGGAATTGATATTGCTTATAAAATAAAAGAGAGATATAAAGATAAAGTTGAATTTTTGTTTTATACAAAAGAGATTTATATGGACATAAAAAGCGAAGAAAATATTAGCGATAGAAGAATAAAAATTATACAAAATATTCATTGTGAGCAATTAGATAGTTTAATAAAGACTATATTAGAAAGTAAAAAAGCAGCTTATCAGGAAATGATTATATCTAAATATATAGAGTATATAAACGATAAATAAAGTTTTTTATTGTAATAAATACAGAGTTTAAAGCACCATAACATAGAGACAGATTACTATGTTTTACTATGTTATGGTGCTTTTAAGTTTTGCGTAATATTCGTATAAGTGTGAATTATTTTCGGTATACTAAAATTATACCCGCGCGTAAATTTGAGACTTTAACGAATATTTTAAGCTCGGTGTGAATTAATGTACGTGAAAATTAATATAAGTATAAGGTTTTATTATAAAAATAAAGCATTATCTTAAATATAATACTTAAAATTATCAAATCCATATAAATACCCATTAAAATATGGCTTAATCATTCCAAATATATGTATTTTTGTAAATTTATTACAAATGATTAAAACTATTGAAATAGATTTAAAAACATATTAAAATGAATGAGATTGAGGAAAGTTATGAATTAAAACGTAAAATATAGGTAGATGAAGGAGGCGAATATGATATTAGGAAAACTTGCTAAAACAGGAGCGTTAGTCGCATCGGGTATTTTAATAGGTGGATTATTATCTTATAATTCTGAAAAAACAAAAATAATAAATGGGATAGATTATCTTAAAAATACTGCGATAGAAGCTAAGAATGAAGTATCTCAAGTAACTGCACAAAGAGATAAGTTAAAAGAAGATTTAGAAAAGGTAAAATCACAGCTAGAAGAGAAAAAAGAAAAAGTAGAAGAATTAACTGATGAAAGGGATTCTTATAAAAATAGAGTTTCAGAGTTAGAAGAACAATTAAAAAATACAGTATCTAAAGAAGATTCAGATGAGTTAAAAAATGAGATAAAAAGGCTAAATCAAACAATAAGAGATTTAGAGACGGAATTATCTAATTTACGCAATGAAATGACCGAGTTGGAACAAACTTTACAAACATCTCAAGCTGAAATAAACAGATTAAATGATTTAATAGCTTTTAAAGATAAACTTTATACTCAAACTTACATGAAAGCTATGGAATATGAAGATAAAATCGAAGAGCTAAAAGAAGCTTTAAAAGTTAAAGAAGCTACAATTTCAAGGTTAGAACAGGAACTAGAAGAATTAAAAAATGCAAATAAAAATCAGTCTAGCGAAAATGTAGAATTAAAATCTGAAATAGCGAACTTAAAATCTGAAATAACTAAATTAAATAACGAAAAAAGTGAGCTTGAGTCAACTATAGCAGATTTAAATAATCAATTAGAAGACTCTAGAAATGAAATAAACAGTGTGATTGATAGAGCGAATCAAGAAATCCAAAGAGCAAATCAAGATCAACAAGATATATTAGAAGCTGTTGAGAATGCTAAAAATGAAGTAGAAAATCATTAATAATATTTATATAAAAAGATAGAGCCCCGGCTGTTAGATTAATTTGATAGTCGGGGTTTTTAATATGAAAAATATGTAAAATCAATAAATTAAATATTAATATAATTATTAAAAATATTTGAACAGTTTTTTTGCTGTAAAAATAGATGAAATTATGTATAATCAAGTAAACATCGACAAAATTTTGTAAGAAATTATTTTTAAGAAAATTCGAAATAATACGAAAAATATGTAAAAATATACTACAATAATATTAAGAAAACAAAAAAGGAGGTATTAATATGACTAGCAAAATAAGAGTAGAAGAAATTGTAGATTTAATAGATTTTCTTTGTATTTGTGGATTTCCTGAAGAATTTGAAACAATGGGAAGATTAATCGTAGATAAACTATCTTACGTTTCAGATTTTTCAATGGATAATGGAAAGGCTAAAGAATGGTCAGGGGCAATTTTATATTTAATTGCAAAAGAAAGTGGACTATTTAAGATGTCAGAAGTTAGAAAAAATGATGAAATGTGTATATCTGAAGAAAAAATGGCAAAACTTATAATAAGAGTAAAATACGATATTATGAAATATAATGCTGATAAAATAAGAAAAGCATTGCCAAAAAACTTTAAATGTTATGTTAAACTTAAAAATAATGCAGCTTATGAAATAATGTATAACTTCAAAACTAATGTAAAAAGTGCTAAAGACATAACAAATATAGATGATATATGTGAATATTTTTATGATTTTCCGCTACAAGTTCTTGAAGCAATAGAAGATTATATTAATCAACAATTTAGAAAAGTTACAATTAAAAATAGAAAAGATTTACTTGAAGAAGCTAGAAATAAAATTCCAGATGATGTTTTTGAAAATTTACATGGAAGATTTCTTGATAACAATGAAACAATGACTTATTTAAGATTAAAGTTTGATATAGGCATACTTAATTATGTTGGATACAACTTTAAGGATGCATTACAACCATTTAAAGAAGTTTTAGAATTAGATAAAACAGATATGTTTGGCGCTAGACATAGAATATTACCTTGTTTGATAAAACTTAACAGACTTGAAGAAGCTAAACAATTTGTTTCTGAATTTAAAAATGATGAAAGTACATTTATGTTATATAACAAAGCTCTATACTATCATATTTGTAATGATGAAGTTAATGCAAATTTATATATACAAAAAGCTTTTGAAAAAAATAATATTGTACCAAAATATATTTTAGGTATAGAAGATAAAAGTTTTGAAGAGGAAAACGTTACAGATTTTATGGGTGGAGTAAAATCAATTTATCCTGAAGGTAGTAAAGAAGAAGCTTTAGTTTATAAAAATGTTATAGATTTATTTTGGAGAGATACACAAGAAAGAAGATTATGGCTCTTAGATGAATATTTTTCTTATTTAGAAAGAAGTAATATTGAAATAGAAGTGAAAAGAGATTATATAGAAAGCAATATTGTTGAATATTTTGAAGGATATCAAAAAATAAAAGATAAAAATTTAGAAGAAGAAAAGATACAAGTTAAAAAATATTTAGAAATAATAATAAAAGAAATATTTGAAGCATACAAAGAAGAATATAATCATATTGATGAGTATGATTTTATAAAAAAAATATTTGACAATAATAACGAAAATGAAATATATGTAGATGAAGATTTAATATTAAACCAAAATGATGCTGAAATTACAAGCTTTAGTCAAGATATATTTAACTCATCAGATGATTATGAAGATTAAAACATAATAAATAAAATAAATACAAAATACCCCAAAAAGTACTATAATAAAACTATACAATAATATAAGGGGGTAAAAAAATGCAAGAAGTATATGAATTTTTAAAAGCTTGTGGTACATACTACCTAGCGACTGTAGAAGGAGATCAACCGAGAGTTCGTCCTTTTGGAACTATAGACATATTTGAAGACAAATTATATATTCAAACTGGTAAAGTGAAAGACGTATCAAAAGAAATGCAAGCAAATCCTAAGGTAGAGATATGTGCCTTTGATGGTCAAAAATGGATACGTGTTGCAGGGGAAGTGGTAAGAGATGATAGAGTTGAACCTAAAAAACATATGTTAGACAGTTATCCAAACTTACAAGCTCTTTATCGTGCTGATGACGATAATACAGAAGTTCTTTATTTAAAAAATGCGACCGCTACAATATATTCATTTACTGAAGAACCTAAAGTTATAAAATTTTAATTGATATAAAAGGATTATAATTTCCTATAAATTATGAAAATACTCCTTATTTTGGTTAATTCCATATAAGGAGTATTTTATTAGAAATCAAAATACTGCTACTGGAATAAATTGTCAAAAATGTTGCTCGAGATAAACGTAGATTAATTCGATTTACTTGTATCTCTACGTTATATTAAAGGGGTTCCTCTTTTACAAAATACTTTATTTATTGTAGCACTTATAATTATTATTTTAATAGGCGTATTATATTGGTTCTTTGGAACAGAATTAGGAGCAGCTATTCGTGCAACTTGATGCAATGCTGCAATGGCTCGTGCACAAGGTATAAATACTGGTCTAAATCGTGTTATAGGACTTATGTTATCAAATGCTTTAGTTGCACTTTCTGGTGCTTTGCTTGCACAATATCAAGGATTCGCCGATTCTTCTAGACGAACACACAGCAGCACTTGACCCAAAAACTGTCGCAAAAGTTTTAGAAACGACAGATGAAATTATAAAACGAAACAACCTAACAACACTAATGATTACACACAATATGAAATACGCAATCGCCCACGGAAACCGCCTTATAATGATGATGGATGGAAATATTATTTTAGATATTAAAGGCGAAGAGAAAAAGAAACTTACTGTGGAGGATTTGCTTCATAAATTTGAAGAGGCTAGTGGGGAAGAGTTTGCTAGTGATAAGGCGCTTTTAGGATAATTAAATATAATTAGAAAGACACAGGATGGTATGTATAATATGTACTAATCGCTGTGTCTTTTTTATTTTTAGGGTATACAATTCAGTTATTAAGGCTAAAAATATAATAAAGAAACATAATTTTATAAAAAATGATACAGAAAATAAAATATGATACATTTTTAAAATGATTACGTGATATAATAAAATAAAAATGTATCATATTTATCAACTTGATATAGAAAGAAGTGAAAAAGATTTTAATGATAACTAAAGAAATTATAGAGTATGTTTTAATTAGAGCATATAAGTGTTGCAATAATGATCAATTTATTATATCTAGAAATGAAAATAGAGAGGAAAATGAAATTTTTATTAAAAGATACAACTTAACTAAATCGAGGCAAGTAAATATGATAAAAAGTTTAGTATATACTGATTTTTGTAAATCTGAAGGAGATATAAAAACTCAAGATGAAACAGTATATATATTTGGAAAAATATATGACCTTATGGATATTGAGACAGGAAAAGAAGAGTTGGTAAATACATATATTAAATTTGTATTTAAGCAACGAAAAAGAGGAGAATTAATGGTTGTAATATCTTTTCATAAGGCAAATAAAAAAATTAGGTATTACTTTAAATAAGAAGGTGAGAATTTATGAATAAACAAAATATAGCTTTTTGTGAAAACTGTTTAGATGATACAGAGTATATAATTAAAAATATACCAGTAACAGAAAAAGTTAGAGGTCATGAAATAAAATACGTAAAAAAAGAAACATATTGTAAGGAATGTGGTGGATTAGTTTATGTAGGTGAAATAAATGATGAAAATTTAAATACATTATATTCAGCAGCGAGAAAAGTGGAAGACCTTATAAGTATTGAGAAGATAGAAGAAATAATGAAAAAATATGATATAGGTAAAAGACCATTGTCTAAATTATTAGGATGGGGAGATTTAACAATAACTAGGTATTTAGAAGGATTCTTACCTAATAAGGAATATTCAGATAAGTTAAAATTAATACTTGATGATGTTGAGGAAATGTTAAGTTTACTTGAATCTAATAAAGGCAATATAAGTAATGTTGCATACAACAAAACTATGGAGGCAATAAAAAAATTAAAATCTAATGAAGTTTGTATAGATGCAGAATATAGTAAGCTTATAAGAGTATCAAAGTATATAATATCTAAAATGTATGATGTAACGCCTCTAGCACTTCAAAAACTATTATACTACTCTCAAGCTTTCTATAATATGTTTACAGAAAAAAACTTGTTTGAAGATGATTGTGAAGCATGGGTTTATGGACCAGTTTATAGAGAAGTATACGATTATTATAGAGATTATAAAGGTAGAGGAATAAGTTCAGATGACGATATAAGATTAGATAATTATATTGAAGAGCAAGTAGTTGATTCTGTAATTAAATATTTTGGGTGTTATAATACGAGTATTCTTGTAAGTATGACACATTTAGAAAAGCCGTGGATATTTTCTAGGAATGGATTAGATGATAATCAAGCATCAAATAAGATTATTGAAAAATATTTAATAAATTCATATTTTAAGGAAGTTAAAGATAAGTATAATATTATTAATTTTGTAGATATAAAGGATTATAGTAAGGATTTATTTTTTAAAGTTATTAATTAGTACCGAATTGAAAAGTAAATATATATAAAATAAGGGATATATGTATTTAGACCCCTTATTTTATATTTAACAACCTAATTTGTCTGAGCAACCTCAACCTCAACTTCATAATTTACAAGTCCAGAAACCTCATCCATCTTCTTCTTAAAAACAAAGTTAAAAAGCGCAATACATCGTCCTACGCCAATCATAGCAATCAAAGTTCCAAGTCCAATTGCAACGACATTGCCAGTAAACAATAACCCAATGCCACATGTTGTAGCGACTGAAAATAAGTCGATTGTATTTTTGCCAAAGCCAAGCCCCTTATTTAATAAATCGCCAATAGCCTGTGCAAGCCCATCGGCAGGATTTGGAACAAGTTTCATATTTACTGTCATAGCAGCTCCTATAGATGTCACAATTATTGCAACTAAAAGAAGCAATAGATTTTGCCATAATGTAGTGTAATTAAACTGAAAAATCCCATTGAAAAAGTTTATAAGAACGCTGAATAATAAACTAAAAGGTATTTGCAAGATGTCTATCCATTGTCTGTTTTTACCTTTTATTATAAATTGGATTATTACAAACATTGTATATACAACAAATGTCATAGTTGCAAAGTTTAAATTAAAAATACTTGATATCGAAAATGGGATAGATATGATTGGAGATACTCCAAGTCCCGATTTTGTGTTTAATGTAATGCCGATTGAAAGGACGACAAGCCCTATTGAATAAATCAAAATGCGATAAAACCAACAATTATTTTTACTGTTTTCCATTTTACATCACTCTTTCTAAAAAATATCCTCTAATAATAAATTGTATAGTTTATTTGTGGTATAGTCAATATATGGAAATGACTTTGGTATATATGTTAAATAATAAAATTTTCTATATAGTAATGATAAAAAAAGTAAATTTTTGAATTATTTCAACTAAAGTGTGGAAAAAAATGGAAATGAAGATTAGAATTAATATATAAAAACACAACGAGGAGATAACATGAACAATAATTTAAAATACGTAGCCACAAACATGACAATGTTATTTTGGGTAAATGAAATGATAACTGGCGCAAAACTAAAAAAACAAGGCAAAACAGAAAAAGAAATAAGAGCATTATCACAAGATGAAGATCTATTTCAAGCTGGCAGTGAAAACTTTAGAAAAAAAGCAGCATCGGGTGTGATATCAAGACTAAGGACATTAGATGAATTTACAACAGAATTACTTTGTAACTGCAATATAGAAACAGCCAAGCAAATCACAATTTACTCTATATTAAAAAGTGATTTGCTATTTTTTGATTTTGTAAATGAATTGTACAAAGAAAAGATTATTTTAAAGGACTACAAAATAACAGATGCAGACATAGCAATATTTATAAATAGAAAGCAAGAACAAATAGAAAAGATAGCTTCATGGAAAGAATCTACAATAAGAAGATTAAAAAATAACTATATTTCTTATTTGTGTGAAGCGGGATTTATAAAGAAACAAAAAAATTATCTAGAAATAATTAGACCAGTAATAGATAAAACTTTTGCAGAGCATTTAAAAGAAATAGGGGAAGAAATATATTTAGAAATTATGACAGTATATATATAAATTAAAAAGATAGTAGATGTATTAAAAACTAAAGTAGTAAGAAATTGCGGGGGATAATATGAAAGATATACACCAAAGGTTAGGTGAAATAAAGGAGAGAATAACAGATAAATCATTTAGAGAAAATAAGGGACTTGGAAACGAGATTGGATTTCATATATTTGACTATGAACCTAAATATGAAATGCTGGTTCGAGATTATGTATTTAATTTACAAAAGCAAATCAACAAAGAGAACAGCGATATAAAGATAAAAGAATTTGATTTATATGAAATAATGCTAGAAGTATTAGAGCAAAGAGGATATTTAGAAAAAAACTTTGAGATGGAACAAAAAAGGGGAAGTGAGTTTGTATTTAATGCTACTGAAAAGACACTTAGATTAACATCTCAAAATGAAGATAACAAAATAGTTCAATATATTATAGATAGAACTCAAAGTGATGAAATAGTATTTTTAACTGGGGTTGGGAAAGTATGGCCTATAATCAGGTCACATACAGTTTTAAACAACTTACATAGAGCATTAGACAAAGTTCCAGTAGTTTTATTTTTCCCAGGGACATATGACGGGGGATCACTTATGTTATTTAATGAAATAAAAGATGATAATTATTATAGAGCATTTCAATTAGTAGACAAGTATTAATCATCAAAAATCAAGTTAATAAGGGGGTTAACTATGAGGTTATACGATATATATCAAAAAGCAATTGATAGAGAAATTACAGGGGTAATAAAAGTAGGACAAGATGATAATAAAAATATATTACAAGAATTAGAAGAATATGTTTTAACTGATGAACTTAGTCAGCACTTCGATACATTTTTTGAAAACTATAAAAAAGGTATAGTAGCAAATACAGATAAAATGGGTGTTTGGATTTCTGGATTCTTTGGTTCTGGGAAATCACACTTTCTAAAAATTCTATCATATTTACTAGAAAATAAAGAAATAGACGGAAAAAGAGCCATAGATTTTTTTGAAACAAAGATAAAAGATCCAATGGTTCTTGCTGATATGCAAAAAGCTGGAAATACAAGTACAGATGTAATACTTTTCAATATCGATTCTAAAAGTGAGTCTAATTATAAAACTTCAAAAGATGCAATTCTTAAAGTATTCAACAAAGTATTTGACGAGATGCAAGGATATTGTGGTGTTTTGCCATGGGTTGCTGATTTAGAGCTACAAATGGTAAAAGAGGGTGTATACGATGAATTCAAACAAGTTTTTAAAGAAGAAAGTGGATATGAATGGGAAGAAAGCAGAGAAGATATTTTCTATGAAGGTGATGCAGTAGTTGCAGCATTAAACAAAGCTAGAAGTATGAGTGAAGAAGCGGCTAATAATTGGTTAGAAAAAGCAGATGGAAATTACAGCTTAAGTATAGAAAAGTTTGCGAAGAAAGTAAATGAATATATAGAAAGTAAAGGGCATAATCACCATGTTGTATTTTTGGTAGATGAAATTGGACAATATATCGGCGATGATAGCGGGCTTATGTTAAATTTACAAACAGTTGTAGAAGACTTAGGTATATACTGTTCAGGCAAATGCTGGGTATTAGTAACTTCACAACAAGATATAGATACACTTACAAAAGGACAAGTTAAAGGAAATGACTTTTCAAAAATACAAGGTAGATTCAACACAAGACTTAGTCTATCATCTTCAAATGTAGATGAAGTAATCAAAAAACGTCTTTTAAGTAAAACTGATGGAGCAAAACAAACTTTAGAAATCATGTATTCAAATAAAGAGTCTATTCTTAAAAATATAATAAACTTCACTATAGACACAGCTGAAATGAAGAATTATCAAGACTCTAAAGATTTTGTAGAAACTTATCCATTTATACCATATCAATTCAATCTTCTTCAAAAAGTATTTGAAGGAGTTAGACAACATGGTGCAAGTGGAAAACATATATCAGAAGGAGAAAGATCCTTACTAGGTGCATTTCAAGAATCGGCAGTAAGATATAAAAATTATGAGTTGGGAACTTTGATACCTTTTCATGTTTTTTATGAAACGATAGAAAACTTCTTAGATGGAAATATAAAATCAGTAATTTCTCAGGCTAGTAAAAATACTAGATTAAATGAATTTGATGTAGATGTTTTAAAAGTTTTATTCTTATTAAAATACGTAAAAGAAGTAAAACCTAACTTAGAAAACATATCTATTCTTATGTTGTCTAATATAGATGATGATAAGATTGAAATTAAACGAAAAATCCAAGAATCAGTAAACAGATTAATAAGAGAGACATTAGTTCAAAAAAATGGAGATGAATATGAATTTTTAACTAATGATGAACAAGACATAAATAAAGAAATTCAAAATATGCAAGTTGAAATCGGTGAAATTATCGAAAAGGTAAAAGAAATTGTATTCGGAGATATTTATAGAACTACTAAATTTAGATATTCACCTAAAAAAGACTTTTCATTCAACAAATACATAGACGAAAGCCCACATGGAATAGCAAACAACGAAGTAGGAATTAAATTGATAACGCCACACTATGATATAGATGATATGACAGCCTATGATTTAAAACAATTATCAATTAGAGAAAACAATGTAATTATAAAACTAAGCAATGATATGTCTTATTTAGAAGAGATAGAAGAAGCTTTAAAAATAGAAAAATACTTGAGACTTAATAGTGGTTCAAAATCAAATTCAACAGTTGAATCTATAAAAGACCGCAAAGGAACTGAAAAAATAGAACGAAGAGAAAGAGCAGTTTTATTATTAAAAGAAAATATAAAAACAGCAGAAATCTATATAAATGGTTCTTTGATGGACATTAAAGAAAAAGAAGCTGAAAATAGAATAAACGAAGGGATAAAGATTCTAATAGACACAGTATATAACAAATTTAATTACATTAAAAAGAGCATAAATTCAAATAAAGAGCTTGTAGAGCTTTTATCAAATAGAAAAAATGAACAAATATCTATAGATGGATTTGATGAAGATGAAAATAAATTAGCCATACATGAGGTTTTCAGATATATAGAAAGATACAGCATAGGAACTTCAATAACTATAAAAACAATACTTTTATCATTTTCAAAAGCACCTTATGGATGGGATGACTTAGATATCCAAGGTATTATAGCCAAACTATTTAAATCACAAAAGATAAAACTAGAATGTAGTGGAGAAAATATCACATTAGACAATAGAGATGTAGTCAATTATATAACTAAAAGAGATTATGTTGAAAAAACTAAAGTTAAAGTTAGAAAAGGTGTCCCAAATAAATATATAAAAGATGCAAAAGAAATATCTAAAGATGTTTTTTATCACACTATAACCGAAAGTGACGAAGATGGGGTTATGGCTAATTTCAAAAATAAAGCCAAAGATGTAATTTATGAGATAGATAGATTACTAGATGAGTATAAGTTTGGAAGATATCCAGATAAAAAAATACTTGAAGAAGGAAAGAAATTAATAGAAGATTCTATTTATTATAAAGAACCACTTGAATTCTTTAAAAATATAAGCGATTTATATGATGATTTTCAAGATTATGGAGACGATAGTGAAGAAATTCGTAAATTCTTTAAAAAAGACAATGGCAAAGATAGCATTCAAAAGGTCAATTTTGATAAAGGATTAAAGACAATTAAACATGCTGAAGAAAATATGGATTATCTAGATGAAGAAACAAAATCTATAGTAGATAATATTAAACAAATAGTAGAGATGGATAAGCCTTATAATAAAATTCATGAACTTCCGATGATAATTGAAAAATACAATGATAAATTGATTGAGCTATATGAAAATGAAGCTAAGAATATAGAACCTATTTTAAAAAATCACAAAGCAGAAGTTATAGATTATTTAAATCAATTTGACTTTGGAGATGAATTTAAAAGTGAATATATTAAAAAATTCGATGAACTTATAAATAAACTTCAAAATGCTAATCAATTTAATGAAATACTAGCAATGCCACAAATCTCTAAAAGAACTAAGGAAAATTGTATTAGTGAAATAGATAAAGAACAGGAAAAAAGAAATAAAGATAGTAAAACTAGTGGAAGTGATGGTACAGAGATAATCAAGGACCCACCTGTGGTTAAAGAAATTAGAAAAGTGCATAAGTCTAATTTAATATCTGAGAATAGTTTTATAAGTAGTCAAGAAGACATTGATAGATTGTTAAATGATTTGAGAAATAAGTTGGAAAAAGAACTTAAGCAAAGTGGAAAATTTAAATTAGTGTAGGAATACAGTTATATATTTGATAGGAGAAGCAAAATGATAAAAATATATTTAGATTTAAATCCTAAATTAAATGAGAAGGCACAAAAAAATATATGCAAATTTATTAATTTTTTTGTAGATGGATTAAAAGAAGCAATTTCACAAGAAGATGAAGATGACTATTATGAAATTGTATTTCCAAGGTTTATTGTAAGAAAGAATAAAGAACTTTGTAAAAATGTAATAATGGATTTATATGATTGGTCTAAAGACTCATATACCCATACTCTTAAACCACTTTATGAATATGCATTTTTTTATATATTAAATTATTGCAGAGAGATAGACGAAGATATTTATAAAGAAAGAAAAGAGAGTCTATTTAGTATGAAGTATGATTTGAAAGATGATGTTGATGATTTAGAATTAGAAATTGATACATTTAGTTTTTATGAAGCGTATTGCTTTCTAGATATAGATTTTTTAGATGTATCAGCAATGTATGAGCTTTATAAAAAATCACCATTACTAGTTGATTATATGAATGTTGAATTAGATGATTATATAGATTTGATGCCATATGATATAGCTTATGAGTATAAACAAAGAAAAAAATACTATGACGAAGAAATAAAAAAATTAAAAGAACAGACAATGGAAAAAGATAAACACCCTACTGTATTTATAAGTTATAGCTGGGATAGTGATGAGCATAGAAGATGGGTGTTGCGATTGGCATCTACATTAAGAGAAAAAGGCGTAAATGCTATTGTTGATCAAGTAGAAATACAACAAGAAACATTAAATTTAAATAGTATGATGTTAAAAAATATGCAAAAAAGTGATTTTATATTAGTTATTATGACTGAAAACTATGCATATAGAGCAAATAATGAAATAGGCGGTGTAGGATTTGAAACAAATTCATTAGTTAATTATACAAGAGAAAATATAAGTAAAATAATACCTGTACTAAAAGGAAATTCAGATAAATCTATACCGTTTTATTTAAAAGGGATTTCTTATATTGACTTATCAAATGAAAAGAACTTTAGAGATAATTTTAAAAATTTATTATATAGGATATATAAGCAAGACATGATAAAACTAAGTCCAATTGGAGAAAAACCAAATTTTAAAACAGAAAAAATTGAACCATTTGATATATAATTAGAGCTAAAATAAAGGGGTTAAATGAAAAAGGGGATATTATGGATAAGAATGCAGTTAAAAAATTTGCCGTAAATGCTAGAAGGAAGTTAATAGATTCAGTTAGCCAAAAAGCATACGGTTTGGGGATTAGTATAGATGAAATAAAAAAAGTAGAACAAATTCCAAATGGAAGTAGAATCAAAATAAACAACGATTATGTTTATTTAACTGATATAGAAACAGAACATAGAGAAAGATTAATAGACCAAATTGAATATAAAGGCTATGAGCAAGTCATGGAAGAAGTCGCTTACACTTGGTTTAACAGAATCATAGCAATACGATTTATGGAGGTAAATGATTATCTACCAACTCGTGTTAGGGTTTTATCTAGTGAAAATGAAAATAAAGTAGAGCCAGATGCAGTTACTCAAGCATTGGACTTGATTGAAGGGTTAGAATTAGATAGAGAAAAAATATACAATTACCAAGACAACAACGACACAGAGGGATTATTTAAGTATGTATTTATAAAACAATGTAATGCGCTTGGAAAAATAATGCCTGTAATGTTTGAAAAAATTCAAGATTATACAGAATTATTATTGCCAGACAATTTATTAGTAGAAGGTTCTGTAATTAGAGATTTGATAAATGATATTAAAGAAGACGACTTTAGGAATCAAGTTGAAATTATAGGTTGGCTGTATCAATATTATATTTCAGAGAAAAAAGATGAGGTATTTGCTGCTTTAAATAAAAACAAGAAGATAACAAAAGAAAATATACCAGCAGCCACACAGCTATTTACACCAGATTGGATAGTTAAGTATATGGTTGAAAATTCACTAGGAAGACTTTGGCTAGAAGGTCATCCTAATGATGAACTAAAAAGTGGATGGAAATATTATTTAGAAGAAGCTGAACAAGAGCCAGATGTTGAAAAAGAGATTGAGAAAATCAAAGAAGAAAGCAAGAAACTAAGTCCTGAGGATATAACTGTGCTAGATCCAGCTATGGGAAGTGGTCATATACTTGTGTATGCTTTTGATGTGCTTTATCAGATTTATTTGAGTGTTGGATATTCTGAGAGGGATATTCCTAGACTTATTTTAGAAAAAAATTTATATGGGCTTGATATAGACGATAGGGCTGGTCAGCTTGCTTACTTTGCTCTTATTATGAAGGCTAGAAGTTATTCTAGAAGATTTTTTAGGGATATAGAGAGAAATCCTATTGAGTTAAATGTTTGTGCTATTCAGGAAAGTAATGGTATTAGTGAGGAAGATATTGAGTATTTTGTTGATGGTGATGAGGAGTTAAAGAGGGATGTTAAGTATTTAGTTGAGGTGTTTATTGATGCTAAGGAATATGGTTCTATACTTGAGGTTCGAGAAGTTGATTTTGAAAAACTTTATACACTAATAAAAAATATAGAACAAAGTACATATAATTTATTTAGTAGAAATAGTAAAGAAAAAGTATGTTATAAGTTTTTGAATATTATAAAACAAAGTAGAGTAATGAGTAGAAAATATGATATATGTATAACAAATCCACCTTATATGGGAAATAAAGGTATGAATAAGAATATAGAACAAATTTTAAAAAGTTTATATAAAGATGAAAAAAATGATTTGTTTGCAGTATTTATTAAAAGAGGATTTAAGTATGTTAATAAATATGGATTTAATTGTATGGTTACAATGCAATCGTGGATGTTTTTGTCGTCTTTTAAGGTAATGAGAGAATATATTTTAAAAAATAAGACAATTATATCAATGATTCATATGGATAATATGGTTATGGGAATTGCTTTTGGAACTTGTGCAACAATATTTAGAAATGATTTAATTAGTGGATACAAAGGCATATATAATTATATAGAATTAAAAGATATTAATAATAAAAATAATATGCCATACAAGTTTCCTATAAAAAATAAAAAGTATGCCATAATATCATCAGATGTATTTAAAATTTTACCAGGTAAAATAATAGCATATTGGATAAGTAATAAAATTATAAACATATTTAAAAATATAAATAGTTTAGATAAATTTTCACAACCAAAACAAGGAACTTCAACTGGCGATAATAATAAATTTTTAAGATTGTGGTTTGAAGTGAATATAGAAAATATTTATTTTAATTGTAAAAATTCTATACAATCTAAAAAATCAAATTTATCTTGGTATCCTGCAACTAAGGGTGGAGATTATAGAAAATGGTATGGCAATAATGAATATATAATTAATTGGTTGCATGATGGTGAAGAAATAAAATCTTATAGGGGTTCAGCTGTTAGAAATAAAGATATAATATTTAAGGAAGCTTTAACTTGGACTGGCATAAGTTCAAGTAATTTTGGAGTAAGATATTGCCCAAAAGGATATGTATTTACTGTAAGTGGGAAACCATTAGTAGGAAAATCGAGTAATGATATAAAATATATTTTAGCTTTTTTATGTACTAAAATATGTAAAAATTTATTAAATATTTTATCACCAACGATGAGTTTTGAGGTAGGATATTTATGTAAATTACCATTAATATTTATACATCAAAATAATATATTTGCTAGTATAATTAATTTAGTTGATTTAAATATAATCTATGCTAAAAAAGAGTGGGATTCATTTGAAAATTCGTGGGACTTTAAAAAACATCCTCTGATTGAGTTTAAATCTTATAAAATTGAAAGTTCATTTGAAAATTGGTCAAATTTTGCAGAAAAACAATTTAACCAACTTAAATCAAATGAAGAAGAATTGAATAAAATTTTCATAGATATTTACGAATTACAAGATGAATTAACACCAGAAGTAGAAGATAAAGATATAACTATGCGTAAAGCAGACAGAGATAGAGAAATGAAATCTTTCATATCTTATGCAGTAGGGTGTATGATGGGAAGATATTCTCTTGACGAAAAAGGATTAGTATTTGCTGGCGGAGAGTTTGACATAAATAGATACAAAACTTTCAAAGCTGACAAAGATGCCATAATACCAATAACAGATATGGAATATTTTGAATGTGATATAGTTTCTAGGTTTGTTGAATTTGTGAAGATAGTATTTGGAGAAGAAGCTTTGGAGGAAAATTTAAACTACATCGCTGATACTGATTGTTTCAAAAGAAAATCCAATGAAACAAGTAGAGAGTGCTTGAGAAGATATTTCTTAAAAGGATTTATGGAGAATCATGCAAAACTTTATCAAAAGAGACCGATTTACTGGATGTTCGATAGTGGTAAGCAAAACGGATTTAAAGCACTTATTTACATGCATAGATATGATGAAAATATGGTGGCTAAAGTTAGAACAGATTATTTGCATGTTTTACAAAGAAAGTATGAATTTGAAATCAATAGATTAGATAATGACATAAATTCTGATATATTGTCAACAAAAGAAAAAACATCTGCCAAGAAGCGAAAAGAAAAAATACAAAAGCAATTGGCGGAATGTAAACAATACGACCAAGTAATCTCCCATGTTGCTCATCAGAAAATAGTAATAAATTTGGATGATGGCGTTAAAGTTAATTATCAGAAATTCCAAGGTATTGAAGTTCCACAGGGCAATGCAAAGAAGGATTTAAAACAAGATTTATTGTTTAAGGTTAATATGTAAGAAGTGATTATAATAATAAAACGAGATATTACTAGAAATATGTAAAAATATATGTTTTGTTATATATATCGGGATAATACAAAATTGTTTTTTGAAACAATTAGATTGATTAAAATGAAATTATTTAAATGTCATCAAGGTGGATTATAGTGAAAAATAGCTAAATTAAAAATAAGGATTATATTTTATAAAAGGAGATAATTAATATGGCAGTAGCAAAATGGTGGAAAGTAGATTTTCACACACATACACCTGCAAGCAGATGTTTTAAAAATTTTAAAAGTTTAAATGAAAATGACGATATAAAAAATGAACTAGCAATAGCGTGGATAGAAAAAAGTATTGAAAATAAATTAAATGCAGTTGTTGTTTGTGATCATAATTCTATGGGATGGATTGAAATACTAAGAAATATTAATAATCAATTAGGAAATAAAATTGTTATATATCCAGGTATTGAATTGTGTACAACGATAAATAAAATGCATATAATTATTATTTTTGACCCAGCTTCAACAGAAGAAATGCATAGAACTTTTATGGAACAGTGTAAACTTCCTAAAAATATATGGGGAGATACTGAAAAATATGTAAATGAAGACGATTTGATTACAGCTATAGAATATTTTAAAAAAGAATATAAAGAAAAGATATTACTTATTCCTGCCCACTATGATAAAACTAAAGGGATGGGAAAATCGTTAACAGAAGAGGGAATAAAAGAATTTATAAAAAAAATAAAAATAGATGCAATAGAAATTAGGGATGAAGATGGAGAAAAACGTGTAAAACAAGATATAAAAAAACAAGTATTACCTAATATTGCTACAGTTATAGGCTCTGATAATCCTGGGGAGAGGTTAGGGGAACATTCAATAGAAGGATTGGGAGAGAAGTATACATGGATAAAAATGAGTGAACCATCATTAGAAGGAATGAGACAAGCATTATTAGATTATGATAGTAGAGTAATAAAACCTATTGGCAATTTTAGAGATGAGTATAATCCTAATGAGATAGATCATAGTTATTTATCTGGAATAACAGTAAACGATTTGAAACATATAAAAAATATTAATGTTAGATTTTCTCCAAATTTAAATTGTATTGTAGGACCTAGAGGTGCAGGAAAGTCGACTATTATAGAGAGTATAAAATTGGCTTTAAATAAGGGAACTAATTTAAAAAATCTTAAAGTTATAAATAAAACATATACGACAAGAAGTAATATAGATTTATATTATAATTTTGGATCATCAAGACCATATAAAATTACTATTAATGGAAGGAGAAGTTTACCAAAATGTACTGTTATAGATTCTAATGAAAAAATAGTTGATGAAAGCCCAGAATTTAATGCAGTAATATTTGAACAAAAAGAAATATTTAATATTGTTGAAAATGAAGAGGATATTGAAAAAAGTGAAAATAGTCCATTATTAGATATAATAGATGGTAATATAACTATAGATAAAATCGATATAGAAGAAGATATAAATAAAAAAAGGGAAGAACTACTCAAGTTATCAGAAGATTTAACCAATAAGAGAAAAAAATTAAAAGAAATTCCTAAAATAAGAGCTGAAATAGAAAAAAGTAGTAGTCAGTTAGAAAAGTTTAGAACTACAGGAATATTGGATAAAAAAGAAAGGTTAGATAAACTAAAGAGAGATTTAGAACTAATAAAAGAAAAAATAAATACTATAAAAGATAGTAATAAAAGTTATTTAGAGATGATTAAAACTTTAATAAATGAATATAGTATAATTGAAAAAAATGATTTAAGTGATGAAGGAAAGTATTTATTTAATTTACTATTAGATAAATTGGATATATTTAACAATATAATTAATATATTTGAGAAAGATTCATTAGAATGTTTCTCGAATATAGATAATATAACTCAAAGTAGTTCATTATATGAAAGTATTGTGAAAAATACAAACGAATACAATAATTTATTAGAAGAAAATACAGATATAAAAGTAGAACAATACAAAGAAATTTCTAATAAAAATACTAATAATATATTAAAATTAGAAAAATTAAATAAAGAAATAGAAAATAATAAAAAAATAGAAAGTGATATTATAGGCAAAATTGATGAATATATTGATATTCAAAAAAGCCTTACATATAAAAGAAAACTAGTTATAGATGAAATAAATAAAAATGCTGAGAATATAAGATTAGATATTCATTCTATGTCACATGGAGTTAGATGGATACAAAATCTTAGAAAAGATGTTGGAAAGAAAGATTATTTTGATTCTCAATTCGAACAACTTTATGATAGTTTATTTCAAAATGAAATTTTAAATGTAAATAAGTATAAAGAGTGGTTGAAATTTTTATTAACTACTGATACCGGAGATATAAATGAATTTCTAGAAAGTGATCAATTTGATATGAAATTTAAAAATATCTGGGAAACTAATTTTAAGAATAATAGATTAACTTCTTTAATGAATATTAATTTAGAGGATAGGGCAGAAATTAAGATATTAAATGGAAACAATGAAATTAGTATAAATGAAGGATCACCAGGTCAAAAAAGTGCTGCTATACTTGCATTTATACTAAATCAAGGAAATGAACCATTGATAATAGATCAACCAGAAGATGATTTGGATAATAGTTTAATTATTAATTTAATTGTTGATAATATAAGAAAACAAAAACTAAATAGACAAATAATTATAGTTACTCATAATCCTAATATTCCTGTATTAGGAGATGCTGAAGGTATAATAATGCTTGATAGAAACCAGAAAGGAGAAGTTTCTTTAAAGTTTAATAAAGCTACAGGATGTATTGAAGAAAAACGTATAAAAGAAGGTATATGCGAAATTATGGAAGGTGGAATAGAGGCATTTGAAAAGAGAGAAAATAAATACAAAGCCTTAAAAATCTAATAAAATTAAAAATATATGATTATGAATTCAATGAAATATCTATATATAAGGGGAATAAAGAGAAAGACGGTGAACGAATGAATCTTGACGAAATAACAAAAGTACTAAAAGAAATATTTAACGAACCACTAATAAATGAGAACCCACGCCATATAGTATTTTGGTATGATGCAGAGGGAGAATTTATTGAAGATATAGATAAAATAAACATACAAAACATAAAAACATTAAAACTTACACGAAACAACTACTTTAAAACACGATACATATTAGAAAAAGAAGATACAACATCAAATATACTAATCTACGCCAACATGCCTAAACCATCACCACGAGAAGACTGGTTACTTGATGTATTAAAATACAGTATAGAATTTTCAACAGATAAAACAACCGTTACAATGAGAGATTTAAATATAAAAGAAAAATCACTTACTCATATTATAAAAAACTATTCAAAGTTCTTTAATAATAAAGAAAGATATTCCGCTTTTAAAAAATTAGATATAGATAATTATACAGAAGAAAATATACATATAGCAGTTTTATCTGTTCTTTGTAAGTTATCTGTGCTTGATTTTGAGGAAGTGACGAAAGTATTATTAAGAGAGTTTTTAAATAAAGATAAAAGGTATCTAGAAAATATAAAAAAATTCGGGGATATAGATGCATTTTGGGAGTTATGTTCTAAATACTATGGATATAATTTAGAAGAAAAAAGTATAGGAAAGTTGATGATACTTTTAGCGATTACAGATTTAGATGAAAAGATAGACAAGCAGTTACCAAAGAGTTACACAGAATATATATCTGATAAAAAGTCAAACTGCTCTATCTTTATAAATCATTTTATGAACGATAGAGAAGATTCTGATACATATAAAAAATTAGCTGATAAAGTACAACATGTAATTAAACTAGAAGAAGTAGTATCAAAGTTAAATGAAGAGGATTTTATAAAATGTGATACGTTTAGATATTTTGATGAAATTACAATTAAAAATATAGTAGATGTTCTTATAAGTGGAGCTGATGAGTTTGACAAGTATGAAGAGATTATAAATAAAAGAAAAAGCTTAAATTGGTATCCTGATTATAAAAACTACTATGATGCTTTAGAACAGGCTATTAATTTATTTAGACTGAAGGATAACATAGATTATGTAAAAGAAAAATCGCCTTATGAAATGATAGAAGCATATTACAATAACGGTGAAAATTCCTATTATTTAATCGATAAGGCTTATAGAAAGTTTTATGTAGCTTATGATAAAATCCAAGACAAGGATATACTATACAATCTTATGCAAAGTATAGAAAAAATTTATACTAATTGGTATTTAGATGAATTATCAGTTAAGTGGTCTAGTACTGTTGATTATAATTTAAAAACTGAGTGGAATATTCCAGGAGTTATATCTCAAAAGGCTTTTTATTCAAATTATATAGAACCACACAATCTAAGTAAGGAAAGAGTCTTTGTGATAATATCTGATGCTTTTAGATACGATTGTGCTAAAGAATTTAGTGATATATTAAATACAGAAGCTAAGGGAAGTGCAAATGTTGATGTGCTTCAAGGTGTGCTACCTTCTTGTACTAAGCTTGGTATGGCGAGTTTGCTTCCTAATAAAAATATAACTTTGGACGAAAAAAATAATGTATATGTAGATAATATAAGCAGTGAAGGAACTTCAAATAGAGATAAAATACTTAAATCAAAAAATTCTAATTCACTAGCTATAACTTACAAAGATTTAGAATATTTATCTTCTAGTGAGTTTAAGAAAGTATTTACAGGCAAAAAGGTAATCTATATTTATCACAATGTTATAGATGCTAGGGGAGATAATGCATCTACTGAAAGGGAAGTGTTTGAGGCTTGTGAGGAGGCTTTTGTTGAGCTTAAACAATTAGCAAACAACCTTGTAAACAGATTAAATGCTGTTAATATTTATATAACATCAGATCATGGATTTTTATATAGAAGGGGTAGCATAAAAACTACTGAAAAAATAAATTATAAATCTGATGATAAATATTCAAGAAGATATGCTATAAGCGATAAATTTACAAAACAAGATGGAACACTTACTTTCTCTATGGATTATATATTATCAAATAAAGGTGAAAAATTTGTTACTGTTCCGAGGGGAGAGGTTCGATTTGCAAAACAGGGTGCAGGAAGTAATTATGTTCATGGGGGAATTATGCCACAGGAGATAGTTGTTCCAGTTATTAAGTTTAAAGGAAATAAAAAATCTGCAAGTATAGAAGAATCTTATGTAGAAGTTGAAATGAGTACTATAAGCAAAAAAATAACTACACCTAGATTTACTATAAACTTCTTCCAAAAAGATATGGTAGAAGATAAAAAGCAACCAACTATGCTAAAAGCCCGTTTTGAAGATGAATCTGGTAATGTAATTTCCAATGAGATAAGTATAATCGCTGACAATAAATCACCTAATGCTGAGGAAAGGGTATTTAAAGAGCGATTTGCTTTAAAGAGCAGTATAAGATACGACAAAAATTCTAAATATTATCTAGTTATGTTAGAAGATAATAATGAGATAAATAGTGAATATAAAAAATATGAATTTATTATAGATATTGCAATTCAAGATGATTTTGAATTTTAATGTTTTAAATCGCTTTATAGGACTATAATTATAGTATATGAGGCGATTTTTTTATAAGGGGTGAAGGGATGGACAATTTAGATAAAAAATTAAATGAGCATTTTGCGGGAAGAGTTGTACGCAAGGATTTGACTAAAAAAATTAAAGAAGGAGCAAATGTACCAGTTTATGTACTAGAGTATTTGCTTGGGATGTATTGTGCAACTGAGGATGAGGAAAGTATAGCTGAGGGGGTAGAGAGAGTAAAGAAAATATTAGCTGATAATTTTGTTAGACCTGATGAAGCTGAAAAGATAAAATCAAAAATTAGAGAACTTGGAAAGTTTACAGTTATAGATAAGCTTACAGTTAAACTAAATGCAAAAAAGGATTTATATGAAGCTGAGTTTTCTAATTTGGGATTAAAAGGCGTACCAATAGCACCTCATTATGTTAAAGATTTTGATAAGTTATTAGGTGGTGGAATTTGGTGTATATTAAAAATGGATTATTTCTTTGATGAAGATGTTAAAGATGCATCTCCATTTAATATATCTAATTTGACACCTATACAAATGCCTAATCTTGATTTAGATGAAATTATGGAGGGCAGAAAAAACTTTACAAAGGATGAATGGATAGATATTTTAATTAGAAGCATAGGTATGGAGCCGACTACTTTAGATGAAAAGGTTAAATGGCATTTACTGCTTCGAATGGTGCCTCTTGTTGAAAATAATTACAACTTATGCGAACTGGGGCCTCGTGGAACAGGTAAGTCACATCTATATAAAGAGATTTCTCCTAATTCTATATTGGTATCAGGTGGACAAACTACTGTGGCAAATTTATTTTACAATATGAGTTCTAAACAAATAGGGCTTGTAGGTATGTGGGATACTGTTGCATTTGATGAAGTTGCGGGAATTAATTTTAAAGATAAAGATGGAATACAAATAATGAAAGATTATATGGCATCTGGATCTTTTGCGAGGGGGCGTGAAGAGAAAAATGCATCTGCTTCTATGGTATTTGTGGGGAATATAAATCAAAGTGTGGAATCATTAATAAAAACATCACATCTGTTTGAACCATTCCCAGACGCTATGAGTAGTGATAGTGCGTTTTTTGATAGAATTCATTATTATTTGCCAGGTTGGGAAATACCTAAAATGAGACCTGAATTTTTTACTAATGATTATGGATTTATAACAGATTATCTATCTGAGTTTTTAAGAGAAATGAGAAAACGAAACTTCTCTGACAGTATAGACAAGTATTTTAAACTTGGAAACAATTTAAATCAAAGGGATACTATTGCAGTGCGTAAAACTGTATCAGGTATGGTTAAATTAATTTATCCAAATGGTGAATTTGGGAAAGATGAAATAGAAGAAATTTTAAGATATGCTTTAGTAGGAAGAAGACGTGTAAAAGAACAACTTAAAAAAATAGGTGGTATGGAATTTTATGATGTTCAATTTTCTTATATAGACAATGAAACTTTTAATGAAGAATTTGTATCAGTACCAGAACAAGGTGGTGGAAAGATTATACCAGAGGGCATGAATCGTGCAGGTCATGTTTACACTGTAGCTAGAGGTAAAAATGGTATGATTGGTGTTTATAAAATTGAAACTGAAGTTATAAATGGAAATGGTAAATTTGAAAAAAGTGGACTAGCATCTGATAGAGAGGCAAAAGAATCAATCGAAACTGCATTTAAATACTTTAGAGCCAATAGCAAAAATATAAGTGCATCTATAAGTCTTACAAATAGAGATTATATGATGTATGTACAGGATATAGCTGGAGTTGGATTAACTCCTGAACTTTCTCTTGCTGCTTTTGTAGGATTATGTTCTGGTGCTATGAATAAACCAGTTCAAAGTCAACTTGCAGTATTAGGTTCATTTAGCATAGGTGGAACAATTAATAAAATAGAAGAACTTGCAAATGTACTTCAAGTATGTTTTGATGCAGGGGCTAAAAAAGTTTTACTTCCAATGAGCAGTGCTGCAGACTTAACAACCGTACCACCAGAATTATTTGCTAAGTTTCAAACTTCATTTTATACTTCACCAGAAGATGCTGTATTTAAAGCATTGGGAGTTGATTAATATACATAGATATTGATTTAATTTATATAGGGCAGTAGACTGTACTGTTCTATTTTTTATGCTAAAAAACAATTTGTTTATAAAATTCCTAGTAGGAAATAATACTAAAAAATTAATAACAAAAATCATCACAAAGTCGTTAAAAAGAATCCCATACCCACAAAAAAAGAACGCCAAAAAACTTTCAGCGTTCAAAAAAATCCTAATCTTCATCAGCTTCATATGAATCACTACGTAAACTCATCTTTTCGCCAATCTTATTAATATCATATGGTGTATTTTGATAAACTTGGTAGTTTAACCAGTTGCCATAGAATAAGTTGGCGTTTGATCTCCAAGTGTTTACAGGTTCGCTTTGTGTATCTCCATTAGGATAGTAATTTTCAGGTATAAGTGGATTCATACCTTTGTTAAAGTCTCTGACATATTCTTGTTGTAATGTGTCAGTATCGTATTCTAGATGGCCTGTTACAAAGATTTTTCTTCCATCTTCAGTAGAGATTATAAATGCTCCTGCTTTTTCAGATTCAGATAAAATTTCTAATTCGTCTACATTTAAGATGTCTTCTTTTCTAACTTCTGTATGTCTAGAATGTGGAGCGTAGAACATATCGTTTAGCCCTCTTGTTAAAGTTGCAGATGGATTATTTACTTTGTGCGCAAATATTCCTGATAATTTATCTTTTAAAACGTGTTTTTGTATTCCATAATAATGGTATAGTGCAGCTTGTGCGGCCCAACATATATGTATAGTTGAGAAGACATTTTTCTTGCTCCATTCCATAATTTCAACTAATTCATCCCAATATTCAACTTCTTCAAATTCTAAAAGTTCAACTGGAGCCCCTGTTATTATTAATCCGTCGAATTTTTGATCTTTAATATTGTCAAAATGAGTGTAGAATTTATCTAAATGTTCGCTTGATGTGTTTTTACATTCGTGGCTTTTTACATTAAGTAAAGTTATTTCTACTTGTATAGGTGAATTAGATAAATATCTAAGTAGTTGGTTTTCAGTTTGTATTTTAAGAGGCATTAAATTTAGTATAGCTATTTTTAATGGTCTTATATCTTGTCGCATAGATCTTTCTGTGTCCATGACGAAAATATTTTCATTTGATAAAACGGAATATGCTGGTAAAGTTTTTGGTATTTTAAGTGGCATAATCGTCCCTCCCCTTTTTATTGTAACAGATATATTGTACACAAAATATGGAAAAAATTCTATATTTTCTCATGAAATAATATTTATATTTATTTTTGAGCAAATCTAAAATTATGTCTTCTACTTTTTAAAAATTCATTTACAAATATAAAAACAGAAGTCAAGGCAACCGATAAAATACAAGCGCTTAGTATTGCGAATTTACACAGATTTATAAGTTCAAAATCATATGAAAAAGTAAGTTCACACATAAATATCGACATCGTAAATCCGATTCCAGCTATTAATGAAACTAAAAATACAGAGTAAAAATCGAGAACCTTAGGTCTACTTACAAGTTTTAATTTTGAAAAAACATATGTAAATAAAGTTATGCCGAGTGGTTTTCCGAATGCAAGCCCAAATAATATTCCAAAGTAAAGTCTTTCGCTAGCCCCCAAATTAGTAGTAATATCTAAAGATACACCGCTATTTACAAATGCGAATAAAGGTATAACGATAAAGTTTGTAAAAGGAGATAATTTTTCTTGCAAAATCTCTAATACACTTTTTTTGCCGTTATAAGCTTTGGCAGGTATACATATAGCTAACAAAATACCACTTATCGTAGGGTGGACATTGCTACAATTTATCAAATACCACAAAATAAGTCCGCTGAAAATATAATAAGGGATATTTTCTATATGAAACACCTTATTTGCTACAATTAAAATAAGCATTACACAAATTGCTATAATTAAATAAGTCGTATTTATATCTTGTGTAAAAAATATTGCAATCACAAGTATCGAAATCAAATCATCGACAACGGCAAGTGTAAGTAAAAACAACCTAGCTTGAGGATTTATATGGTTTTTAAATATGTAAAATATGCCGACTGCAAATGCGATGTCTGTGGAAATTGGAATACAAAATCCGTTTATGTAATCAGTTCTAAAATTGAAAATCAAAAATATTATTGCGGGGACGATGACCCCACCGATTGAACCGATAACTGGAAAAGATGCCTTCTTTATAGAAGATAAATTTCCATATAAGATATTTTCTTTAATTTCGAGCCCTACATTTAAAAAGAAGAAAAACATTAAAAAATCATTTATAAATTCATTTAGTGGAAACCTGAAAAATAAATTATCAAAAATGATTTTATTGTAAATTCCTTCATAAGAACTGTTTGCAATACAAAGTGCGCTTATTGTACAAATTAAAAGCAACACGCTGCTTAAGGCTTCTGACTTTATACTTCTTCTATAACGTTCTAAATTTTTCATAATAACACCTTCTTATAAGATATCTATTCAAATTTATGATAAAGTGTAGTATTATATGACAAGAATATTGTGAATAAAATCATAAAAATTGGAAATAAATAACTAAGTATTTAAATATTGAGTTATTATCTTTTTTGTAATATAATTCATATACGTAATATTTAAATAATATAAGATTATTAATGAAATGTATTCATTTAAGACTATATATGAAGGAGGAGATTTTTTGACAACTAATAGAATAGTAAAGACAGCGATAGTTGCATCTATCTATGCAGCTTTAACAGTTGGATTAAATCCAATTAGTTATGGAGCAGTTCAATTTAGATTATCAGAAGTGCTTGTTCTTTTAGCATTTGTAAATGCTGATTATATCGTCGGTTTAACAATAGGATGTTTAATAGCAAACTTATTAGGACCTTATGGTCTTGCTGATATAATATGTGGTACTTTTGCAACATTTGTAAGTGCTTATTTAATCTACGTTACGCCTAAGTTTATAAAAAGCAAATATGCTATTTGGGTAGCATCTTTATGGCCAGTACTTATTAATGCACTTATAATAGGACTTATGTTAAATGTATTCTTTAAATACCCACTTATACTTAGTATGCTACAAGTTGGAATAGGTGAATTTGGAGTTGTAACTATTATTGGTGTTCCTTTATTTAAAATTATAAGTTCTAAATACCCATCTATTTTTAATATAAAGGAGGCTTAATGATATGGAAGAAAAATACACAAAAGTAATCGCAGTAGGTGAAGAAGCAATAAATTATTTAGAAGATATAAAACATAATTTACAAAAAAATGCTAGCTTTGAAAATATAAAAGTAACTAAAGACGTAGACAAAGAGTTCGTAAGAGGCTTATTAGACGGAATAGAAGTTTTATATATGTTATACGATAGCTCAGACAAAGATGTTGTGAATATACTTAAAGCAATATCTTTCATGGCACAAGAAAGAAGAGTTTTATGCATAGGACTTGATATATGTTTAAAAGAAAATAAAGAAGATATAGGTGTAGATAAAGAGTTCAAACTAAACAAATACAACTTAGAAACTACAGTGGATATGATAAATCTTATAAGTGAAGCTATGGACGAAGAAACTTTAATATACGTAGATTTAAGTGACTTAAAAGAAATATTCCAAAGCAAAGGGGCTGTGTCTTACTCAGTTAAAGAATTCGAGCTTGATAAAAATCATGCTGAGCTTGCAAAAATGTTAGAAGAAGACTTCTACAAAAGTGAAGGTGAATTAACGCTTAAAAAAGGTCTTTTACTTGCAGAATGTAGTGAGGCTGCTGGAGACAACACTTTAATTTACTTAAACGAAGTAATAAATGCTCTAAAAGATATAACAGAATCTAATATAGATATGGTATTTTCATATAACGAAAAAGCAAAAGATCAAAAAACTATGAAAATAGCTTATTTAAGAAATTAACAAAAATCTACTATATCAAATTAGACTAAAAAGATATATAATTTTAATAAATTAAGAAATATATACGATAATACAAATCCCACACATAAAAAATATTATGGCGTGGGATTTTTCCATTAAGATATTATTGACTTATAAATGAATTTATTATAATATTAATCTTATTGTGTAAAATTTAAATATATTGAAAGAAAGGAACTAAACTAAATGTTACAAGTAACTAATGTAGGACTTAGATTTGGAGATAAGGAATTATATAAAGACGTAAATTTAAAGTTTACTAAAGGAAATTGTTATGGAATAATAGGTGCTAATGGTGCAGGAAAAACTACTTTCCTTAAAATATTAGCTGGAGATATAGAACCAAACACAGGAAGTGTAAGCATAACTGAAAAAGAAAGAATGTCAGTTCTTAGACAGGACCACTTCAAATACGATGAAGATACTGTTTTAGACGTTGTTATAATGGGTCATGCTAGATTATACGAAATAATGAAAGAAAAAGATGCATTATACATGAAAGAAGACTTCTCAGAAGAAGATGGTATAAAAGCTGCAGAACTTGAAGGAGAATTCGCTGAACTTGATGGATGGGATGCAGAAACTAATGCAGAAAAAATATTAATGGGTCTTGGAATAGACAAAGAATTACACTACAAACAAATGAAAGAATTAGAAGGTGGAGAAAAAGTTAAAGTATTACTTGCTCAAGCTTTATTCGGTAAACCAGAAATACTACTTCTTGACGAACCTACTAACCACTTAGATTTCAAATCAATAGAATGGTTAAACAACTTCATAATGGAACTTGAAGATTCTATCGTAATCGTTGTATCACATGATAGACACTTCTTAAACCAAATATGTACTCATATAGTTGACGTTGACTTTGGTCAAATCAAAATATACGTAGGTAACTACGATTTCTGGTATGAATCAAGTCAATTAGCTCTACAACTTATGAAAGATCAAAACAAAAAAGCTGAAGAAAAAATAGCTCAATTAAAAGAGTTCATCGCAAGATTCAGCTCAAATGCTTCTAAAGCAAAACAAGCGACTTCAAGAAAGAAACAACTTGAAAAATTAGAAGTATCAGAAATACAACCTTCAAGAAGAAGATACCCATACGTTGGATTCACTCCAGAGCGTGAAATAGGAAACGAAGTATTAGAAGTTGAAGGATTAACAAAAACTATAGACGGTGTTAAAGTTTTAGATAACGTAACATTCAGATTAGATAGAGATGACAAAGTTGCTTTCATGGGAGATGAAATGGCTATAACTGCATTATTCAACATAATAATGGGACTTGACACTCCAGATAGTGGTACTTTCAAATGGGGAGTTACAACTTCTCAAAGTTATCTTCCTAAAAACCACAACGAGTTCTTCGATGGTATCGAATACTCACTAGTTGACTGGTTAAGACAATACTCTGAAGAAAAAAGTGAAAGCTTCATAAGAGGATTCTTAGGAAGAATGTTATTCAGTGGTGAAGAAGCATTAAAAGAAGCTCACGTTTTATCAGGAGGAGAAAAAGTTAGATGTATGTTCTCGAAACTAATGCTTTCAAACGCTAACGTATTAGTTTTAGACGACCCAACTAACCACTTAGACTTAGAGTCTATAACATCAGTAAATAAAGGGTTAGAAAAATTCCCTGGAGTATTATTATTCTCTTCTCACGACCACGAGATGATACAAACTCTAGCAAACAGAATAATAGAGTTCACTCCAAACGGAATAATGGATAGAAAAACTACTTTAGAAGATTATCTTGAAAATAAAGATATACAAAAGAAATTAAAAGAGATGTACGCTTAGTATAGATTAATTGTATGTAAAAAAATAAAGAATATCTTTTTTTATGTTATCAAGCATTAACAAAAGTATGTAAAGAAATTTTTATACTAGATAATGCGAAAATAATTTAAAAGGAGGTATTCTTTTTTTATGGAAATTAAAGATTTACTTGAAGAATTTAAGTTAGATATGGAGATTAACAATTATAGTAAAGAAAGTTTAAGAAGTTACAGTAATTGTATAAAGCTATTTAGTACATATTTAACTGATGTACTATCTATCACACAAATAGAAAAGGTTAAAGCTGTACATATTAAAGCATTTGTAAAATTCAATAAAGATAGGGGAATAAAACAAAAAACTCAGAATAGTTATGTATCTTGTATCAGGGCATTTTATTCTTTTTTAATCAGAGAAGATATAGTTGAAAAAAATCTTGGATATACTGTTAAATTAAAAAAAGCAACAGATCAGAAAGAAATTGAAATCTTTACAAATGAAGAAATGAAAAAATTATCTGACTATAAAAGAATTGGCAATATACAACATAGTCCATTTTTAAAAGCTAGAGATGAATTAATAATAAATTTTTTACTTGAAACAGGCTGCAGAAATCACGAAGTACATAACTTAAAAGATGAAGATATAAAAGATGGATTTATATATTTCAAGGTAACCAAAAATAGTAAAGCTAGAATTGTACCATATAGTAAAAAATTAAAAAAAATTATGCTTAGATATGAAAGGGAAAGATTAAAAAGATACCCAAATGGAACAGAATATTATTTTGTAAGTAGAACTGGAGGTAAATTATATAATCCGAACATATCACAAGTTGTTAAAAGAGCTTGTAAAGAATGTGGAATTGATGATTATAAAGCATATCCACATAATTTTAGACATACATTTGCAGTTAATACTTTAAAAAATACGAATGATATTTATTTAGTATCTAAGCTATTAGGTCATTGTAATGTATCTATAACAGAAATATATTTACAAGGATTAACAAATCATGATATTGTAGAAATGGTAAAAGGGAATACAATATTAGATAATTTATAAAAAGTATTTTTTTAATACGAAATTTTATGAAAAGCTGCTGATTAATTTCAGTAGCTTTTTTAATATCCTTAATGAAAGTTACTTTTTTAGATGTTACAATTTTAATATAAGGGGGCGAACTTTTATGCTAAAAAAATATTTAGTTGTGCTTATATCTATTTTCTTATGTATTAGTTTAGTCGGATGTACTAGTAAAACTATAGAGGTAAGTTCAAAAAGTATTGATGCAGAAGAGAATACTAAAATTTTAAACGATAAAGATACTGAGAATATTTTTAAAGATTATAGTGAATTATATGAACAATATATAGAAGAAACAGATGAAGGAATAAGTGAGAAGATCTCTAAAAAAATATATACTAATACTAAAGATTTAAGTAAAAAAATAAAAGAGTTAAATTTAAAAGATGATTATAAATATAAGCAAGATAATCTTGTTATGGCATTTGATTATTTAAATAAAGCAATGAATTCATATAATGATTATGTATATATGCAAGGGCATAGAAGAAATAGTTTTGATACTAGTTATCGTGATTGCATAGACTCTTACAATAATTATCTTAGTAAGTCACAAGCCTATTATTCTCTTTTTAAAGATTAAAAGCTATTTTATATTTGAATATTAAAAACTCCCACATATTAGTTTAAATTTGTGAGAGTTTTTTGTATTATTAACTATTTTTACTCTTTTGTTAGTGTAAGAAATTAAATTTTGATTTTTAACATCTTTTGGTTATTCAAAATAGTATGATATGAAATCATCGGTAATTTCATCATTTTTTGAGAAAAAGGATTTTTTAAATTCATTAAAATTATTAAATTCATATTGAGAATTTTGTGAATCAGGATCGCTTAAATTAGAAAGTGATAAATAAAGTTCTGCAAATGTGGCTATGAAATTACTAATTTCTTCATCATTTAAATTTCTATATCCATTTTCATTTCTATTTTGATTAAACAAAGTATTTATAATATTTATATTACAAATTTCGGAAATTACATTATTTATAAATCTATATTCCTTCTCATATTTAAATTTATTGTATTTAGTTATTTTTTTATTTTTATCCATAAAATCTTTTAATCTATCAAAAGAATTTATTGTATTATTTATAATATTTAAACAATTTCTGAAAGGGCTAGAATAACAAAGTGTCAAAATATATTCAATAGAATTAATATTTTCATATGTAGATGTAAGGTCTTCATTCTCATCTATATAAACCGTATTTGCCCAAAAACCTAAATTAGAAATTAGTTCTGTAATTAATTCACTTAATTCATCAAATAAAGTTTTATATTGATTAAAAAAATTTATTCTTAATTCATTTTTTATTTTTATTTTTTCTTGTTTATCAAATAATTCTAATGTTGTTTTAGTAGCAGATTTATTGGCTATAGAAGTAGAAAAATAAGTAACAATTGCAGTAAATATAGCCGTAATTAAAGATGTAGCAATAACAGATTTCCAAGCTATTTCATCTTTTATTGATACAGAAAAGCCTTTATTGAATAATTCATTTATAAAATTTATAAACTCTTGATTATTTAAAAGATCACTAAAATTCATTATATAAAACCTCCAATAGCATTTTTTATTTATTAAAATTATATCATAAGATATAAAAAAATGTGGATAAACCTGTTGATAAGTATGTGTATAATTGTGTGGATAAATAGGGGGTTACCACAAATTTAAGGTAAACTAAAAATAGGGATTACCTTAAATTTAATGTATAGGGTTAACTTAAATTTGTGGCAATGGGTTACCACAAATTTGTGGTACTATAATTACTATTATTACAATTACTAATTATAATTACTATTAATTAAATAATATTTATATAATAATTAATCAAATAAAAAGAGCCTATATAATTATAAGCCCTTAATACTAAATTTCTTCACCAGTATCTTTCATTTTAAATTTTATTTCATAATCACAATTTAGAACCTCAGCTATTTGTCTTATATCTTTTTCTGAAAAGTTATCTCTTGAAAATTTATTAGATAGGTTTTGTCTTGATGTTCCTAATTTATCGGCTAGATCTTTAATCGTTAAATTTTTTCTACCAAGTAAGATTTTAAATTTTTCACTTACAGTTAAATTCATATAATTCACTCCCTATTATTAAATATCTATATATAACATTATACACTTAAAAATTTACTAAGAAAATAAAAAAATATAAAGAAAATAAAAAAGTTTACAAAAAAGATTGACTAACGACACTAAAAAGTGTACTATATAAATATAAATACACCAAGTAAACGAAAAGATTAAATACAAATTTTAAAAAGCAAATTAAGGTGTTATATCAAACTAACATACTGTTAGATGCATCAAAAAATTTATAAGACAGGGGGTAAATTAATGCAAGGTGAAAATTATACTAAATTTAAAAATCAAATATGGAAAGACAAAAGTATCAAAGGCTATGAAAAACTTGTATTAATTTATCTTATAAGTTATAACAATGAAACTTTAGGATACAGTTTTCCAACTAAAAAGCAAATACAAATAGATACAGGTGTAAGTGAAAATACATTAAACAAAGTATTAAATAACCTAATAGAAAAAGGTTATATCACTAAAAAAGAACACAAGACAAAAAAAGGTAGAAATAATATTTATTATATACATAAATATTTAGTTGAAAGTAAAGAAATTAAACCTGTAGATGTAGATGCTAGAACTAAAAAGGAAACTAATAGTAAAGCACAAGACTTAGAGGAAACTCCACAAAATGCCAAAGTCAACGAGAATATAGTTGAGAATGGTCGAGAACAATCGACTAATGAGTTAATAGTAAATGAAAATTGTAAACTAACTAAGAAATTAACAAAAGATGATATTGCCGACATAAACAAAATGGATACAGATAAATTAATACAAGCTATAAGACAAGCTAATAAAAGTCAAGGCAATAAATCTTATCATGTTAATTATTTAAAGATAACTTACAGAAATATAAAAAATAAACCTGTAGAAAAATTTACAGACAATAACTCAAATGATGAAATAAAAGCCGACACAGAGGCGAATACAAAGGATTATCACAATAATAATTACTCAGTAAAAACTAAGTACCATGACACTTTTAACGAGCATTTTAGAAAATATACAGAGGATGAATTGGAAAGAAAATTATTAAAATTACAAGCTAAAAGAAAAGAACTAGCATAGGGGGTTGTTAAACAATGGATTTAATAAAAGAAATGAATAAGATAGTGGAAAATATAGATATAGACTTAGGAAATTCAAATTACAAAGCATTAGTTAATGAAAAAAAAATAATGGATAATTCAAATGTTGAAGAGGTGGAAACTGGAACATTTGGAGCATATGAGATAAATGGTAGATCTTATATATTTGGTGAGGCTGCAAGATCTAAAAAAAATACAAATAAGATATGTGTTGAGAAAAAAGCACTTTTAGGTAAAGTATTATATTCATTAGTAGAAGATGGACAGGAAGTTAATATAACTACTTTATTGCCTCTTAGCCTTTACATATCAAATGAAAATAAAGAAAAATATAAGGACTTATTAAAAGGTGATTATACAGTAACTAATCCAAATGGATATACTAAAAAATTCAAAGTGGCAAATGTAGAGGTATGTGCTGAGGGATTCTCTAGTTTAGTAACAGATGCAAAACTATTAAATCAAGCTTTATATTTGGTCGATGTTGGTGGTGTAGATCTATCGGCTACTTATGTAAATAGAACACCAGTAGTAAAGCAATCTTTTACCTCAGAGAGAGGCATGAATATATTTTATAGTGAGCTTGGAAAAGTGTTAACTAGTAAGCTGCTAGAAACATATACAGATAAAGATGCAGAACTATTATTCAATAAATATGATGGCTTAAAAGATGATCTAAAAGAAATTATAGATATATTTGCAACTGAGTATATAGAAAATCATATATATAAGCCATTAGCCGATATAGGGTACAAGAGCATAATACACAAGCTTATATTTGTAGGTGGTGGAGCAATCGCATTACAAAGATATTTAATATCAGATAGTAATATAACAATTCTACCTGATGCACTTTGGTCAAATGTTATGGGTGCTGATATTATAAGCAAAAGAAGGGCGAAATAATATGTGGATTAAATTTGAAGTAAAGGGAGAACTATTAGATCAGATAAAAAAAGAGAGTGAGGACGAATGCAGAACACCGACACAACAAGCACTATATATTATTAAAAGTTACTATAAAGATAAAGTAGTTCCTAATAGTTCTAATAAAGAATTGGAAGTAACAGATAATAACAATCAAGATACTACAGTAACTAATAAAGAACAAAAAGAAACTAATGATTACTCAGAGATATCGAGTGATGTAATAGATTTTTAGGGGGCGATGACATGAAATGTACAATAGAAATATTAAATATTATAACTCAATTATTCCCAAGCATGACAGTATCTGAATTTATTAAATTAATAGAAAAATAGGAGATGGTGAAATGGAAATTGTAAAAATAGGAATATCACAATATAAAATAACAGGTGTACCAAGACTAAGTTTTGATAACTACTGGAAGGCATTAGCTTATTTATATGGAATACTTTAATTTTTAAAGTTATAAATCTTAGATCCAACAATAGTAAGTTAAAAAAATAAAGTTAGAACTCTTTAAAATTGGCGCAACTCAACTCAAAAATTCAATTTCATACACAAATCAGTCTTTCTATATTTTTTGGTTGTGCTTTTTTTCAAGGGTTCTAGCTTTTCAAGGGGTGATAATATGGAAATAGATTTAGAATTGCTAGAAATGATAAGGTTAAGAGAGCTTATCAGTACGAGAATAGAAAAGTATGAAAAAGCAAAATATTTGTACTTGGATAAAATATATAAAGACATAGACGAAGAAAAGAACAGAATTGAGTTAAATTTATTAGATATAGAGATAAAAGGGCTAAATGAATTGCTTGACAAATTGCCTATTGAATAATAGGCTAGATTATGAAATTAATTATTGATTTAAAGAATAAAGTCAAGGACTTTTCAAAATAAAAAGTAGCAGGGAGATTAGAAACTGTAATTTAATAAAGGTGGTACATATGGCAGTAAATTGTGTATATAGATTTTTAGATAAAAGTTTAAATATAATATATATAGGAAGGGCAAAGGATTTAGAAAAAAGAATCCAGTCGCATGATCATTTACCTCAAAGGTGTTATGATGAACGATATTTGATAGAATATGTTGAATTTCCAACATATTTTGATGCTAAAATTGCTGAACGAGTATTAATAAGTAAAATTAAACCAAAATATAATATCGAATTTAAAAATAATACAGTAACACTTACTGTATTGGAATTATCAAATTTAAAGTGGAAAAAGTGGAAAGTGTATGACTCAAACGAAGAAAATATATCATTTCCGCCAATTTATGAAGCAGATGACGGAACATATATCGTAAAGGTGCATAATGGCGAACCTATTATCGAATCAATGGTATTAGAAATTCCAAGCTATAAAAATAATTTGAGTAAGCTAAAAAGTTTTAATTATTATGATATTTCAAATAATGAGTTAATACCAGTTATAACTGCTAAAACTCAAATTGAAGTAGAAAAGGAAATACAAAAACAAAAGGAAATACAGAAACAAATAGAAACACAAGGACAAAGAGAGTGGGAAAATGAATTAAGAAAACAAACGGAATTGAAAGTGAAAGAGGAAATGCAAAGAATGTTGAAAATAGAAGAGGAAATACAGAAACAAATAGAATTGATTACGGAAAATGACAAGAAAAAGGAAAATGACAAATTAATCATTGAGGCAGCAAAACTTATATTTGAATACAATAAAGCCTCAATAGCTATGCTACAAAGAAAATTAAAAATTGGTTATAAACGAGCAGCGGAACTTATAGACTCTATGGAAGAAATGGGCATAGTTGGAGAGAACGAGGGGAGTAAACCTCGAAGAATATTAATAAAAAATATAGATGAAGCAATTTCAAAAATATCAAATATAAGTTAATTATAACTTTCAAAAATGTAAAATAATGTGAATACAGATTCAGAAATTATTAAAATTTGATAAAAATATAAAGGGGATAAGGTGAAATAAAGTGGGATTAAGAGTTAGAAAAAGTATTAAAATAGGAAAACATGTGAAATTAAATATTGGAAAAAACGGAATAAGTACAAGTGTCAAAGTTGGGAATGTTACTCATAATTCAAAAAGAGGTACAACAGTAAATTTGGGAAATGGAGTAAGCTATCATGTACCCAATAGTAACAACAAAAAAAATAATAATGCAAACAACAACAGAAATAATAACACAAATAACAATAGAAATAATTGTACAAATACAAGAATTGACTCAAACACTACAGTTGAACATCAACAAAGAAGAAAAGTTAAACCAAGTGAATTTCAATGTAAAGCTGCTAACTTTATAGTAAAAGCAATATTATATCCAATATCATTATTTTTTATATTGGGATTCTTTGTTAGTTTAGGTAGTTTAAATATAGCATCATTATTTATATGTTTTGTAATTGGAGTAGGATCAGGAATAGCTGCAAAAAAATTTGATATCAGAAAGTTCTATTAATAAATAATATAGATTTAAATAAACAAGGATTATTAATTTAGTCCTTGTTTATTTTTTTTGAAAAAATTTCAAATTTATTTTACATTTTTTGTCATGACTGGATAACTAATATATGTAAGAACAATGAACAAGTTCCTACAATAAATAAACATTAATAATGGAGGAAATTTAAAATGGCAAATATAAAACCGAGAAAAACAACAAAAATAGAGTTCAGAGCAACAGAAAGCTTTAGAAATAAAGTAAAGAGATGTGCAGAATTAGAAAATACAAATTTAACCGAACTTTTAGAAAGAATCATTGGTGAATATTTAGAGTATAAGGGATTAAATGATGATGAAAAAATTTGCAGAGGTTAAGAAAGGGGAAAACTTTATGAATAAAAACAATAAAATTACAGTTATAGACTCAATATGCGGAAGTGGTAAAACAAGTTGGGCGATTCAAGAAATGAATAATAATGTTGATCAAAAGTATATTTACATTACACCTTTTTTAGATGAGATAGATAGGATAAAAGAAGAGTGTTATAATAGATACTTTTGTTCACCAAACCCTAACAAAAATGGTAAGAAAATAGATGATTTTTATAATTTATTAAAAAAAGGTGATAATATAGCATCTACACATAGCTTATTCATGAATTTAAATAGTAAAATTATAGAAGAGTTAGAAACACAAAATTATACTTTAATATTAGATGAGGCAGTAAATATATTAGAGGATATGAAAATAAATAAAAAAGATATAAAAATACTTTTGGATTCTAAAAAAATAGAAATTGATGATTCAACTAAAAAAATTAAATGGATTGATGATGATTACATAGGAGAAGATTTAAAGTTCTCTAAATTAAGAAATAATTGTTTAAATGGAGATGTATATTTTATTAATAATTCCGTTATGCTATGGACTTTTCCAGTAAATATTTTTAAATCTTTTAAAGAGATTTACATAATGACTTATTTATTTGAGGGACAAATTCAAAAATATTATTATGATATGTATAACATTAAATATGAATATAAATCAGTTGAATTAACAAATAAAGTTGGTTTAGGTGAATATGAAAGAAGAGAATATAAATTAGTTGATTATAAAGAGGTTGATAAGAGCAAATATAAATCATTAATTAATATTTATGAAGGGAAATTAAATCTAGTAGGAGAAAGATCAACAGATTTAAGCAGCAGTTGGTATAGAAAAAATTATAAAAATAATATGGAAAGAATTAAAAGTTTAAAGAACAATACTTATAATTATTTTCATAATATGTGTAAAAGTAAAAGTAGTGAAAATATGTGGACAGTTTATAAAGACTATAAGAGTAAATTAAAAGGTGAAGGTTATAGTAGAGGTTTTGTTTCTTGCAATGCTAGAGCAGTTAATGAATTTAAAAATAAAAAAAATTTAGCTTATTTATGTAATATATATGTTAATCCAATGCATAAGAAATTATTTGAATTAAAGGACATAAAAGTTAATGAAGATTTTTATGCTTTAGATAAAATAATTCAATGGATGTTTAGATCTCAATTAAGAGATGATAAACCGATTAATATTTATATTCCAAGTAAAAGAATGAGGGATTTATTGCATAAATGGTTAAATAGTTAAATTTTATAAATGAAAATAACGAGTAGGCTATAGATAAAAATCTATAGTCTATTTCTATGAATAGGACTAATTTCTATAGAAAATATCTATCTTCATTTGGATACAAAACAATCCAAAAACTCTTCATTTGGATACACCTGTTACGAAAGTATATGTAATATGCTTAATATAAATAAGATCTAAATAAACTAGTTTAAAAAGCACAACATGAATAAATTAATCAATACATTTAATAGAATAATAACTTTGTACCGATTTAGAAGTCATATACTATTATATATATATATAGTATGTGACTTCTAAATTGGTACAAAAAATAATATAAATACAATCATTATTATTTTGCCACTTTATTATTTTACCGATTTTTATATAAAAAAAACCGTTAAAATTTCAATCGTAAGTCCTGTGATTCAGTAATATCAATGGTTTCAGAATTTAAATTTTGAATTTCCTTAAAAGAAATATATATAATATATGTAATAAATAATACAAATACAATCATTCATCAAGCAACCCAAAGGGTTGCTAAGGCAAACGAAGTTTGCCTTAATGTTTTAATTTAAATTAATAATTTTAAATTAATAAATAATTAATAATTAGAGTAATTAAGATGCTATATATAATTATAATAAATTAATATACAATCACTAAGAATATAGCAAGTTGCGAAACTCCATTTCTTCACTTGCATTGTTAATGAGTAGAAATTAATTTTTACTCAGACAAGTGTTTATCTTTTCTCTTTTAATTGTTTTAGTTTAAAAATATCTTTTTAATTATTTCTAAATAGTATAAGGTGTCATCATTACATCTTATACTATTTTTTTTAATAATATAATAGTTAGTTTCAAAAATTCCATTTTTTCAACTAAGGATAGTGAGTAAAATTAATTTTTTACAGATCCATTTCAAAACTCTTTTAATTATAAAAATAGTATGAGACTTATATCTTATACTATTTTTTTATTGTGTAGTATATAAAGTAAGCTGCGAACTCCGTTCTTAGCTTACTTTGATAGTGAGTGAATAATACCCTTTTATTCACGACCATTCAAAAATTTATTTATAAAGAACCAAAGAATACTAGATCGAACTTGAAAAATCAAGAAGGCAAAATTAAAAAAATAGTACAAGATTATATTTCTTGTACTATTTTTTTTATAATCACTTATTAAATGTATATAGGCAAGTTGCGGAACTCCGTTCCTCACTTGCATTGTTGGTGGAACAAGTTTGTTCATGTTGGTATACAAATCTTGCACCTAATGGGATGAATAATTTCATTAATAAATAGTAAGGAAGTAATTTCTTCCTTACTATCTCCTTTTTTTGTGAGGTGAAAAATATGTTATACAGTTTATGTAATAAATGTGGAACAAGGATTCCATATAGATCAAAATATTGTGATAAGTGTTTATCAGTTGTGATGGAAGAAAAACAACATAGACATAAAGTAAAAAGCAGTAAATATAATGCTGACAGATATTCTAGAGATAGAGAAAATAATAGTTATCGCTTATTCTATTCCTCTAAAGCTTGGAGAGAAAAAAGAAAAGAGATTCTAGAAAGAGATAATCATGCCTGTGTGATCTGTAGTGAACTCTATAGAATTACAATGGCTCAGGATGTTCATCATATTTTAAATCTTAGAGAGAATTACGATCTTAGACTAGATAATGATAACTTAATTTCACTTTGCTCAGATCATCACAAAATGGTTCATTCATTTGGAGCAGATAACAAAGAAAAGCTGCTTAAATTGGTTGAGCATTTGAAGTTAAAAGATGAACACATCGCAACATTAGAGTTAATGCATAAATATAAATAGATTATATAGAAGGTACAAATAGTACCTTCTTTTATTTTGAGTAAAATGGAGAGTAGGTAATAAATTTGAATGACTAAGAAGAAAAAACCGTATTTTGTATATATGCACCTATATTATGGAATGCCAATTTATATAGGCAAGGGAAAAGTGGTGTATTACAAAGATAGTGGATATGATAGCAGAGCTTATAGAATGACTAATAGAAATAGAGATTATATGTACTTCTTAGAATGTGTAGGAGGCAAAGAAAAGATTGAAGTTAAAATTGTTGCTAGATTCGATGATGAACAAGATGCAATATGGCTTGAAAATGAATTACATGAAGTTAATAGCCATTCAATGCTATTTAGTTTATCGAATAAACAATTAGGACAAAGAAAATCACAAATGGCACGTCATATTGTGCAGTTAGATAAAAATAATAATTTAGTAAGAAAGTATGAAAATGCTAAAGATGCACGAGAATTTGGATTTTTACGAAGTGGTATTAGTCAATGCTGCAACGGAAAAGTTAAATTCTATAAAGGCTATAAATGGATGTTTGCAGATGATTATAGATATAGAAAAATATTAAATTTATTATAAATTAGAAAAGCAGAAGGTGTAAACGCATTGTCGAGTAAGTTCCGACAGACACCTTCTTTTTATTATGCAAAGATTTAAATTAATAAAAGGAAGGAAATAGAGAATGATTAAGAAACCTAAATTTTATGTTTATCAACATATTTATAATGATGGTGTTAATAGTAGAATTGTTTACATTGGCAAAGGATCTGTAGATTATACTAAATCTAAATATAAAGGCGGAAGTGATACCAGAGCGCATACTTTTGCACATAGGAATAAAAACTATACTAATTTTGTGAATAGAGTTGGCAAAGAAAATATTGAAATAAAGATAGTAGCTAGATTTGATGATGAGTCTGATGCACTCTTTTTAGAAAATGAATTGCATGAGATCCATGATAATTTATATAGTATATCTGATAAGGAAGTAGCAAAGCTAAATGCTAAAAGACCAAGAAAGAAAAAAGCAATAGTACAACTATCAGAAAATGGTGAATTCATAAAAGAATATGATTCAATGAAATCGGCCAAAGCAGATGGGTTTATATCATCTAAAATAAGTGATGTTTGCAACAAAAGACGTACATCTCATAAAGGGTATAGATGGCTTTTTGCTAGTGAGTATTATAGCGATAATTATTGGTTTAAAGAGAATAAAAGTAATATACCAATAGTAGCGATAACTAAAGATGGTGTATTTTATTTTAAAAGTGGCAGAGAATGTAGTAAACAATTAGGCATTTATGCTAAAGATATAACTAATAGAAATAACAATAAGTATTCTAAAAAGCATGATTTATTTGTATTAAAGCAGAGTGAATACAATAACGAATCATATGATGAATTGGTTTATAAATATTTAAATAGGAATGAAAATAAATAAAATTAGATGGGGGAATGCGAAAAATTATTTTATAGGAGGGAAAAAAACCCAAAGCGAGGAGTCAACTAAAAAATAAATCCACCCTAAACTAAAAAAAATCGAAAATATAACAATAATATAAAATTAATTATAAGAATATAAAAAAGAAGGTGAGAGAATGGCAAGACCGAGAATACCAGTAGAATTACAATCAAAGCACCTATCAAAAGAAGAGAAGGAAAATCGATTAAAAGCAGAAGAGTCATTAGTTGGCGATAGAGATTTATTAGCAGTACCACCTGATATTCTAACAGAGCCTGAAAAAGAGATTTATATGGAACTGGTTAAGCCATTGCTACACATTAAAGCATTAGCAAATGCAGATAGAGAAATATTTGCTATATGTGCAAATGCAAAGTATAGAATGTTACAAGCTAATGAACTAATAGAAAAATATGGCTTAATGGTTGAAAAAGAGAATACTAAAACACATAGAGTAGAATTAGTAGAAAATCCTGCTGTTAAAACCTATAGAACTTATGAGGGTATCTTTAATAAAAATATGAGTGCAATAGGAATGAGTGCAAGTTCAAGATCTAAATTTGCTGCTAATGTTGAAACAGAAGAAAAAGAAAATAAACTGAGTGAAATTCTTGAAGGATTAAGAGGCTAAATGTTTGAGTTTGACAATGAAGTTTATAATACAAGATCCTATAAATATTGTGAAAGAATTTTAAATGATCAGATTCCAAGCAATATATGGATGAGATTATTTGCAAAGAAATTTATTATCGATATTGAGAAAAGTAAGGAAGATGATTATAAATATTATTTTGATGCCCAAAAGGCAAAATTTATTCATAATTTCATATATCAATTGAAGTATACTGAAGGTTTAAAAGTTGGGCAAAATATCGTATTGGCAGATTTTCAGGCTAATATTGTAGAGAATGCTTTTTGCTGGAGATTAAAAGAAGATCCTTCAATTTATAGGTACACAGATATAGTTATTTATTTACCACGAAAGCAAGGTAAATCTTACATTGTATCTATGCTTGGCCTAATAGCAATGATGTTAGAGCCAAATGCTGAAGTTGTAAATGGTGCTGGAAAACAGTCACAAGCACAAATATTAGTTAACCAAGCAATTAGATTAGTTAATAGCAATTCAGATTTAGCAAGTCATTTTAAAATCTATAAAAAATATTTAGAATTTCAAGGTAGTACATTTAAAGCAGTATCATCAAATGCAGTTAGCATGGATGGAATGAATATATCAACTTGTATAATCGATGAGGCAAAAATAGTTGATAGAGCATTAAGGGACTCATTAACAAGTGGTTTCTTAATGAGAAAATCACATCAAACTTTTATGATCAGTACAGAATACGATATAAATACCGAAGATAATTGGTATGAGGAAATGTTGGATTATAGCAGAAAAATATTAGAAGGCATTTTGCCAAATGAAAGAATACTACCTATCATGTATGGACTTGATAATGCAGAAGAAATTCACGATAAAAATCTGTGGGTTAAAGCTTGTCCAATACTGGAAGAAATACCAGCAACATCAATTGAGGACGAATATAAAAAGGCTTTAGAAAATCCAGCCATAATGAAGAACTTACTTATAAAACAATTCAATGTGCCTCAAAGATCCAGTAATAGAGAATGCTATATTAATATGGATAAGTGGAAAAAATGCGAAGTTGAAAAGATTGATTTTACAGGTAAAGAAATAACAGTATCAGTCGATATGTCAATTTCAACAGACTTGTCAGCAGTTAATATGATGTATTACGAAAATGGGGTATATTATACAAAGTCAGTAGGTTTTTTACCAAGAGAAAGTTTAATGGATAGAAAAGAAAAATTTGATTACATATTATCTGAGAGTTTAGGAGAATGTTATATACTTGATGGAGCAGTTATAGATTATAACTATGTAGAGAATTATATTAGAAATATTCCGAATAGGTTAAACTGTTCAATCAAAGCAATATGTTTTGATGCTTACAACAGTAATCAGATGATGATGAACTTAGCTAAGGAATTTGATGTAATTGAGATTAAACAAAATTATTTCAATTTGAATACTCCTACTAAAGAGTTTAGAAATGCAGTTTATTTAAATAAAGTAAAATATGAGAAATCAAATTTATATACATGGTGCATGAGTAATGCAATTACTAGAACAGATGCACAAGAAAATTATATGCTAGATAAAAGTAAATCTAAATATAGAATAGATTTAGCAGTAGCAACTATATTTAGTTTTAAAAATGAATATATACCAGAAGAAAAAAATGAAATTAATTTAGATGATGTATATATTGTTTAAATAGAAAGGAGTATCAATCAAATTGGGAATATTTAATGGTTTTAATACTTTTAAAGCAGCTCAACAAGTAGAAGAATTTACTGCAAGTGAAAATATAAACATTGAATTTACTGGATTCAGTAAAGTAAACAGAGAAGTTGCTTTTAAATTATCATCACTTTTTAGTGGTGTTAATCTAATATCAGAAACGATTGCATCATTACCTATTTATAAATATAGGATCAATGAGAATGGATCTAAAACTAGAATTAAAGAAAATATAAATTATATGCTTAATCGTTCATGTAATGATTATTTAACTGCATTTGATCTAAAGGATTTATTTGTTAAATCAGCCATATTGGAAGGCAATGGATTTATCTTAATCGTGAAAAATGATTTAGGTATTATAGAAAAATTAGTACCTTTAAAACGTTCAGAGGTTGAAATTAGAAAAGTTGTTGGTAAAGATGCTTATAAATATTATGTAAATAAAGAAGAATACAGAGGCATCTATGAATATTATGAATTAATAAATTTATGCCTTAATTCTGAAGATGGAGTACATGGAAAAGGCATCTTGGAAATTGGTAGAGAGTCTATAGGACTTGGACAAGCACAACAAAAATTTCTAGGTGCTACAATTTCAAATGGATCTTATATGAAGGGAATACTAACAACACCAAGCAGCGCATCAAAAGATAAACGTGATGATCTAATGAATAAGATAAAAAGATTCTTTAGTGGTGGTAATAGTGGTAGGGTTCTAGTGCTACCTGAAGGATTAAAATACCAAAATATTAGTTTGTCACCAGCAGATGTTGAACTATTACAGATGCAAGAATTTAATATCGGAGAGATAGCTAGACTGCTAAAAATTAGCCCTCATTTAATAGGTGGAGAGGTTAAGAGTGGTAATTATGGAACTTTAGAGCAATCAAATTTACAATTCTTGCAATATACATTATTGCCTTATTTAAGACGAATTGAGGAGTTATTTAATAACTTCTTATTAACTGAAGACGAAAAGGAAAGTGGAGATTACTTTTTTGAATTCAATATCGATAATTTATTAAGAGTTAACAAATCAGAAGAAATCGATTATTATACAAAAGCTATAGATGCTGGAATAATGTCCTTAAACGAAGTTAGAACTAAATTAAATTTAGATCAAGTTGAGGGCTTAGATATCATAACATTGAGCAAATTTAATTCTATAGTACAAGATGGAAAAATTGTAAATACAGTTATGAATGAAACTGTTAAACAAGAGCAAAAAGAACAACAATAAAAAATAAAATAAATCGAAAGCATAACAAACCAGTAGCAAAAAGCTAGTGGTTATTTTGTTGTGCAAAAAAATAATTTAAATACGAAAGGAATAAAATTATATGTTAAAAAACAAAAGATTAATGGAAAAAAGAAGTATGCTTTTAAGAGAGGCAGAAGAATTACAAGAAAAAGTTGAAAAAGATGAAAATGGAGAAGTACTTGAAAAATTAAAAGAAGTCTTAGATAAAATAGAGGCTATAGATGAAGTACTTGAAAAATTAGACAAAAGTACAGATAAAACTGTAAAAGATGATGATCAAGACGAAGATGCAAAAGCTACAGAAACAAGAAGTAGATTATTAGCTGGTGAAGAAATACAAGTTAGGGACATGACTTCAGCTAATACTAAAGGCATCGCAACTTTTAATGGTGAGTTAGTAACACAAAGACCAAAAGAATTAACATTAAAAGATTATGCTAGAATAGAATACTTCAATGGTAATACTATAGTACCTGTACAAAAGAACAAAATGGGTAAATTAGTAAAAGCTGCAGAATTAAGTGAAATAACTAAAAAGGATGTACTTATAGATCAAGTGGATTTAAGACCTGAAAAATATGCTTTATTAACTGTTATATCAGAAGAATTATTAAATGATGTATCTTATGATGCAGAGGCTTTAATAAGACAAGAAGGTTTAGAGGCTATAGATGAAACTATAGTAGCTATGATGGCAGATACTTTAAACAAAGCTGAAGGAACAGTAAAAGTAGCTCCAAAAGCACCTGAAACAATAGCATTAGAAGATGTTAATGGTTTATACTTTGGATTAAAAGCAGAGTATAGAAAAAATGCTGCATGGGTAGTTAATAGTAATCATTTAAAAGCTTTATTTAATTTAGTTGGAACTGACGGCCAGCCGATCCTAGTTAGAGATTTAACAACTCAATTTGGATTTACTATATATGGTAGACCAGTTGTTGAATGTTCTGATATCAAAGACATGATGTTTGTTGATATGGAAAAAGCATTAGTTGTTGGCGTAGGAAAAGACGCACAAGTAAAAAGAAGTGACGATGCATATTTTGCAACTGCTGGAATAGCATTTAGAACATCAATACCACTTGATGTAAAATCTTGTATAGAAACTGCTGCTGCTAAATTAGCTGCATAGTTATTGATAAAAAAAGAGTTGCTATAAATTAATATAGTAACTCTTTTTAATAGTTTTAAGAGGTGAAATATATGAAATGTAAAGTTATAACTGCACCTTTTTACTGTTTACATCTGCAAAGAGTTTTTCAGACAAATGAGGTTGTAGAAATTAAAGATACAAAAAGAGCTAGAGAGTTAATAGATGCTGGAATGCTTAAAGAGATTAAATCTACTAAGAGAAAAGTAAAGGTTGATAAAGATGCTTAGTATTGCAGATATAGATTTAAAATATGTTAAACACTATCTTAGAATCGAAGAAGAGTTTGAAGATGACGATCAAGAAATACTTATGTTTATTCAAATTGCAATAGCACACTTGAAAAATGTCTGTGGATTAAATGATATAGAATTTGATAATGCAAATACTTTAATACCTGCTTTATTAATTTTAATATCAGAGATGTATGAATACAGATCAGCACAGATAAATAGTAATTCAAAAGCAAATCCAATTATCGAGAGATATATAAATGCCAATAGGAAATTTTTATAAATGTTTAATATTGGTGAATTAAAAGATGTCTGTGAAATCCACAAAATTGTAAAGAGTGCAAATCGATTAGGTATAAAATCAACTGATACTCAAAAATTATACACACTAAGATGTAAAATAAAATATCAAAGTTCTAATGAATATATATCATCTAACAGAGAAAATGCAACTAAGACAGTAATATTTTTATTATTTACTAGAAGATCTATTTATTTAGATAATATAGTAATTTATAAAAATGAAAAATATGATATAAAACATATCAATCCATATGGCACTACAGGATGGGTAGAGTTGACATGTGAGGTGCGAAAATAAATGTCATTAGAATTCGATTTAAGTGAACTAAGCAAAAAATTATCGGAGTTAGAAAAAAAGGCATCTAAACAAATAGTTAAGAAAACTTTATTAGCTGGAGCAGATCCAATACAAAAAGCCTTAGTGGATTCAGCACCAATGGATACTGGAGAACTAAAAAGAAATATAAAATCGGCTAAAAATATTACTACTAAAAAAGGTAATAGCACAATTGATGTAGGTGTTACAAGAAAAGAAGGAGCAGCACAATCAGTTATAGATCGAGCTTACTATCAACATTATGGAAGTAGGAGCAGGGCAGGTACTTATTGGATGGATGAAGGTTTCAGAAAAGGTATTGAGCCTGCAAAAGAAAAGATGATAGAAGTTCTTAGAGAGGAATTAAAGTAATGATAAATTCCAAAATAAGAGAAATATTAGAGCCATTAGAAATACCAATATATTGGCTAGAGTACAATGGGGATGATAAACAATATATAATATTTCAAACCACAAGTCAAAACAATATCAGATATCATGATGATGACTCACATGATGAAGAAATATATATTAGTTTGATTTATTGGTTTGATGAGTCTGTAGATGCAGATTTAATAGAAAATAATTTAAATAAAATTAAACTTTTATTGAAAGAAAATGGCTTTAAAAAGCTTAATGAAAGTGATCTAAAGGATAGTGGAGAGCCATATTATGCAAGATCACTATATTATAAATATATAAAAATGGAGGAAATTTAATGGCAAAGACTGGACAAATCGGTTTAGACAATTTACATATAGCATTAAGAGAAAATGATGAAAATATAAAAGCAGATACTACTTTAAAAATCGCTGGATTAGTTACTGCTGATGTAGAAATAGATATGTATTCTGAGAGTTTATATGCAGATGATGTGGTTGCTGATGTCGTCAATGGTTTTAGTGAAGGGACTGTTACAGTAGAATTATTAGGATTATCTTTAGATGAATATGCTAAAATTACAGGTCAAGAAATTGTAAAAGGCGTAGTTGTCGATAATGTAAATGTAGTCGCACCAGAGTTAGCAATGACATTTAGATCTTTAAAATCAAATGCTAAATACAGATATGTATCAATACCAAAAGTAAAAGCATCTGTTAAAGGTGAGTCATTCAAGACTAGAGAAGATGGTGTCGAAGTAGTCAATGCAGAAATAGAGTTCTCTATCATACCACTTGAAAATGGAGTATGGAGAGTTAGAGCAGACGAAGATGGTAAAGAAGTAGATGCAGCATTCATAAAATCATTCTTAACTTCATTCCCACAATCAGCTACTACAGTATCATCATTATCTAAAGCTGCAAAAAAAGAAGTAGTAGCTTAGAAATTTATTATAAAAAAGTGACCTTCTGAGAGCCAATTTAAGGCTTTTGGATTTAAGGGGTAAGGTATTTATACCTATAAATAATGAAAGGAAATAATAATTATATGAAAATAACAGTATGTGGAAAGCAATATGATATAGATTTCAACTTTGGAGTATTAACAAAAGTATGTGAAGAATGCGAATGTAATACACCAGCAGTACTTGAAAAAATTTCTCAAGGAGATTTAATAATATTATCAAGTGTAATAAAACATGGAATATTATTCAACCATGAGGATTTTGATACAGAACAAGTGAGCAGAATGCCAATTGGTGAGGTATTAGATTCATTTGTAGTTGTTGGTAAATTAGTAGCAGATGGTATGCCAAAAGTAAAAGAATCTAAAAAAACAAAAGTAAATTAGAAGAAAACGAAGATTGGGATTATAATTATTTGATGTACATATGGTGTACATTATTACATCATAATTTAGATGATTTTTATAAAGTTACACCAAGATTTTTATTTGAACAATATGATATATATTTGAAAATGAATGGTTTAGAAAAGGTCGAAGAAAAACCAAAGAAACAAATGTATGTGGAAGATTTCTTTTAATAACATAGGAGAGTAGGAGAGTTATAAAAATATTTTATATTTTCCTATTCTTCTTTTTTTTTAAGAATTAATTTTATACTATTAAAACTTTATTTATTAAAGTAAAACTAGTTATAAATTATTTCATTGGTGTATGATCCAACTCAATTCATATTAAAAAAACAATTGAATACTTAAATAATTAAAGTTATTAAATATTTTATAGAAAGGAATAGAAAAATGGCAGAGCAACAAACTATAAGCGAATTAATTGTAAGCTTAGGGCTTGATAGTAAAGATTTTGATAGTGGAATACAAAACGTAAACAAAAGCACTAAGCAAATGGAACAAGCATTCCGAAATAGTAAAAAAGCTTTAGAATTAAGTGAAAAATCCATTGATGATTACAATAAGGCAATTGATAGTGGCGAAAATGTAATTAAGCAATATGAAAAGAAAATTGAAGAACTAACAAAAGCATATCAAAAGCAAGAGCAAAAACTAAGATCTTATACTCAGCAACAAGCTGAATTGCCACAAAAAATTGAAGAGGCAAAAAGAGAATTACAAGAATTAGAACAAACGTTAGGCAAAAGCTCAGATGAGTATAAACAAGCTGAGAGCAATCTAAAAGCTTATGAGCAACAGTTAAATGGGATGGATAGAACTATTAATACTGCGGTGAATAGTTTAAGAAGTTTGGAAAACCAAATACAAGGTACTCAAAACAGAATGCAACAAGCAGAGAATGAAACTCAACAATATAGAGAAGAATTAGGCAGAGTGGATGATGCTGCATCAGGAAATGAAAATAGTAGTAATATTTTTGATAGACTACAGGAATCCATAAATAGTTCAGGAGTCGAGGCATTCACAGGAGAAATCGGTGGACTAGATAGCGCTATGGGATTGTTAAAAGGTGGTGCAGTACTAGCTAGTGCTGCATTAGCTGGTATGTTTGTAGCAAATGTATTAAATGCTGCAAAAGAATATGATCAAACATTAACCGATTTACAGATTAATTTAGGCTTAACAAAAGATGCTGCTGAAGATATGCAAGGAAAGATAATGCAGTTCTCAGATGGTGGTTATAACATTGAGTCAATTTCTGAGGCAGTAGAATTATTAAGTCAGCAGTTTAATATGACAGACGAAGAAATTGAGAGAGTATCAAAAACTATGAGTATCCTTAATGGTTATGGATACGAAACCAATGATATGGTACGATTCCTTAAAATGGCTTATAATGACTGGGGTTATTCTGCTGAGCAGTCATTAGGATTAATTATAGAAGGTCAACAGAATGGAATGAATATAGCTGGAGATCTTATGGATACTTTAATAGAATATTCTAATATTTTTAGTCAAATGGGAATAGATGGAGAAGAGGCATTTAATTTAATTTCTTCAGCGATGCAAGATACTGGAATGGATTCAGATAAGGTTGCAGATGTACTTAAGGAATTTTCATTGACATTAACAGATGGTTCTACTGCATCAGCAGATGCCTTAAAAAGTATAGGTATCAACTACGATGATCTAAGAGGACGAATTGATAGCGGTAAAATAACAATGACCGATGCCTTTAAAGAGGTAAGTAGTGCGATATTAAATGTAGGCGATGAAACTAAAAGAGCGCAAGTTTTACAAGAAATCCTAAAAGGCACAATCGAGTTTGGAAATGATAGTATATTACAATCATGGGTGAATGTAAAAAATAGTACTATCGATGCGGAAGGCGCTATAGATCAAGTGACTCAAGCATATGAAGAGTCATATGCAGCAAGTCAACAAGATTTCTCTAATAGTTGGGCAGAATTATCTCAAACTATAGGATCATTGCTATTACCAGCTATGACGGCAGCAATGGATGGTCTGACTGATTTCATAAACGGAGTACAAATAGGAGTCGATAGTTTTGGATTAAATATTCAAACTATGGCCAATCAGTTAAAAGCTTGTATATTAGAAATAGGGATATCATTATTAGAGCATCTAGCAAATTTACCATTTGCAGATAAAATAATGCCTAACTTAGATTCTACATTACAAGGCATGAAACAAGCCCACAAAGAAACAATTGAATATATTCAAAACAATGAAAGCCAATTAAAAGAAAATGCTAAAAAGATAAATGGAGAGTATAAAACAGATAAAGAAAATACTTTTAATTCTGTAGCTCAAACTGCTGATACTAAAACTAAAGAAATGGCTCAATCTGTAGATAATAATACTAAAGCTGCAAAGGATAGTGCAAAGCAAAATACAGATGGATTAAAATCTGATTTAGAGTCATCACTTTCAGGATTAGGAAATATAGCAACAACTAAAACTGGTGAGATTCCAAAAGCAACTCAACAGAATTTAAGTGAGTCATCTAGAATAATCCGCCAATTTGGATCAGATGCCTATAATGGAGTAAGAACATCATTTAGTAAATTAGAACAGTCAGCAAAACAATCAATGACTTCATTGTATAAAGGTGTAACAACTAGCATGAGCAAAACAAAAACTGGAGTTATGCAAGATGCCACAACTATGTACAATCAAAGTAAGAAATCATTTGAGGCTTTAAATAGAGCTGGTAGAAGTTCATTTACAGAACTTTATAGAGGTACAACAACATCAAGCAGTAAAATGAGAACTAAGGTAATAGCTGATTGGAATGCAATTAGAGCGGCATTGAGTAAAGATATTACAGGAAAAGTATCTATTAAGAAAACTACTACAGTATCAACTCAGACACAATCACAAGCACAATCAGGCAATGCAAAAGCAGTTAGTTTAGCTGCGATTCCTCAATTAGCAAATCTAAATACAGAGGTGGCGACATTAGATACAAGCACTTTGGATTACAATTCCACTAGCACATATAAACCAAGTCAATTAGTATCCAATAGAAAAGAAGAAAAATTAAGTAATAATATTCTTAGTGAATTAACAGATCAAAATAAAATGCTTAAACAAGCATTAGTTTATTTGTTAAAAGATAATGAAATAAATATAAATACAAGTGTACAACTTGAAGGTAAAGAAATCGCAAAAGCAAGTGCAAAATATATGAAGTCAGAAATAAGTGCGATAGAAAAAAGAGAAGGTAGATTAGCGGGTATGAGCTATTAGGGGGTAGTTAAAAAAGTGAATGAAAGAAAAGTAGTACAGATTGAGTTAATCGCAAATATAAAAAATAGGTTAACAAATGAAGTAGTAACCAAAAAAATCTATTATATTTATAAAGTCCAAAATGAAATATTAGAGATGATTTTAAGTGATGAATATTATAAAAAGTATCCATATTTTATGCCATTGGATAGTGAATATGAAAAATATTTTAGATTGTTAAAAACTAATGAAACTATAAAGAATTTATGTTTATATGAAACATTAGATGTAAATGATTATAGAGTTTTAATAGATAATCAGGTGATTTATGAAAATAAAAATTTATTAAAAAATTAGGCAAATGTTTTACATTGTCAGTACAAAATGGATAACTATATAGTGAAGGCTAGAACTATTCTAGTAATAGTTTTAGCCTAACAAAAATAAAGGAGAAAATAAAAATGGATATTAAAAGAGTTAAGAGTGGAGCAGTAAAAATTAATTTACAGGAAGGAAATCAATTTAAATTTGTATCACATGGAACAAAAGCATCGGCCTATATAGATGTAATACAATTAGATGACAGTATGTTTACAAATTATTATAGTGCATGGTGTGGATCGGATGAAGAGGTATTCGCTACAGATGATTTCATTAAAATTGAATTCAAAAATAGCTTAGATATCTTGGATCAAGTAGTAACTTTAGATAGTATCGAGTATGTATTCTATTTAGCAAGTGCTGGAGATCTTAAAAAATCTACTGCTATGTATATCAAAAAAGAGTTAGCAGATACTCTAGGAGTTGAATTAATTAAATATAGTACAGGCAATATAGTAAACAGATTAGAAGGTAGAAATGTAGTAATTAATAAGATACAAGCATATATAAGTTTTATGTTTAGTGGAGCATATAAAACAAATATAAAACCAAATGTTGTAGTAATCGAAGAATTAAAATATAAGTATTGTGGAATACATACAGTTATAAAAGATCTTGATACTCTAGAATTTGAAGAAAAAGAAATTGAAACAGAGTTAATATCACATGATGGTCAAGGTGTAATATCTTTAGAGTTAGCCGAGAAAATAAAACAAGAACTTAATAGCAGACCAAATAGCAAAAAAATTAAAAATATTGAATGGATCACATTTAGATTGTACACAATTGGTGGAAAGGGTATGTGTATTGCTGCTGATATAAAAGCCAAACTAGAGGAAGTATATAATAAATTTGGTGATAGTGAAGGCTTAAAAAAGATAGATGATGATCTATACATAAAAGATATTTATAGCAATTGGCATAATGTAAAAGATGTAGATATGATATTAAATGAATCACAAACTAAGTTGATAAAATATTTTGATTCAATTGAGGATATAGAAAAATCAAAGAGTAATATTCCAAATGAATATAGCGATATAATAAATTCTTTATATATTTGTAAATATAATGAGAACAAATTAAGAACAGATAAAACAATGCTAAATTATCAATTTACTCAAGCATTAGCTTTAAGTTATAAAGACATGATATCTTTAGCTAAAGATGATAAAACATTATTAGAGCAATCTCTAAAGGATGTAAATGCAATGTTAGTTGTTAACCAATTAGCAGATATTAAAGAAACTATAGACGATGATATTATACATAATAATAGTTTTGACATAGCCTTAGACTTAGTCAAATATGATGAGGCATTTTTAAAAGATAAATTAGTATTAGAGCAAATCAGAAAATTATATATAAGCAAGATCAAGAAATTATCATATGGAAAAATTCACATCAAAGACATGGCCTACAGATTAATCGTACAAGATCCACAAGTATATTTTAATTTTATAGCAACTAGGGATATGGAAACTGCTAGAGATAATGATTGTCTACAAGCAAATGAAATATCTGTAGTAGGTAGACCAGATGGCCAAAGAACTGTAATAGGTAGAAATCCATTAAGTTCACATCAAGAAATGATTAAATTTGAAAATAAGAGTAACGATTATATAAATTCATTAGGATATAAATCAAATAGTATGATAGTAGTTAATTCATATGATGCATTACTACATAGAATGTCAGGAGCTGATTGTGACGGGGATACTGCAGCAGTAATGGTTGACGATACTATTTATGATAGTGTAATAGAATTAGATACACCATTATTTTTTAATACTTTAGATGGTGCAAAAGTTGAAAGTTTATATACTAAAGAAAATATAATTGAAATAACAAAATTAACTGCTGGAGATAAAATAGGAAGTTTAGCATTATGTAATGCTGGACTAATGAACAAATGCAATGAACTACCTTTATATGATTATAGAGTTAATCAGGAGATAACATTAGATGATCTATTCAAATCTGAAAAGCAAAAAGTGATTGAAACATGGGATGGAGAAAGCAATATTAATCAACAAACTTATTCCAATATGAATGAATTATTTAAAAATAAAACTGTAGTTAATGGTATTTTTATTATGAACAATAAGCAATTAAAAAACTATATAAAAAATAATCACATGAAATATAGATATGAACAATATTTAATATTAGTTGCTCAACAATGTGCAATTGATTGCAGTAAAACAGGTATGGACATTCCTAAAAATATCAAAGATAAAATAAAATTATTTAGTGAAAAGCCAAGCTTTTTAAGATATACAGGGGATGGCAGAAATAAAGGTTTATTATTCAGAAACTCAGTTTTAGATACTTTTGCTAAAAATACATTCCATGAAATGAATAATAAAAGACTAGAATTATTAGATGATGTATCTGTATCAGTAAATGAGGATATAACATTAAATAAATCATATAAGAACACTAATGTAATTAGAAATCAATTAAAAATTGCTAGTAAAGATGCAGATGAAAATAGAGCAATTAAATTGGCTGCTTATATCAAACCTCAGCTTAAAAAATATGCAGAAGTAACTAAAAAGATATATGTTATGAAAAAAGGTAATCAAATATCAGATGATGATAAGATAGCGATCTTAAATAAAGCAGGTTTTGAACTAGGTCAATTTTTAAAAACTTGTTATAAAAACTGCAAAGATAATTTAAATTCATATACATTAGATGATTTAAATTTAGCCTTATATATGATAAATATTAATTCAAAATATATAATTAGATATATACCTGAACTTATTATTAATAATGTAATGCAAACCGCAGAGATGAAAAAGGTATTTATAAAAGGTAAAATAGATAGACCAGATGGCAAATTGATTACTTTAGGAAATAAAGAATATACTTTGATATATGAAGAGATCAAGAAAAAAGATATAGAGGATTCAGTATTACAACATAGCCTTATTGATTTAAAACGTAAAAGAATGAATGAAGGCTCAGTAATTCAACTAAAAAGCCATGCTGGAATAAAATTTGGTATAGGTGTACAATATATATTGAAAAGAAAAATAGATAATAGATTTTTATGGCAGGCTATTGATTCAGATGGAGTTATAGTAGATGATGTAAGACTAACTGCTGGATCTAAAGAATTTAACTCAGATAGCGATGAGTTCACAGTATTGATAGATGGCTATAAATCAGCTAGTAAAACAGGTAAATATGAAAGTTGGTATGTAGAAAGATGTGCTTAAATAATTTTTTAGGGGGTATTACATGAAATCAAAACTTGATACGTTACCAGTTATAGTAACTTATTCAGATAAAAAAATCGATAAAGATAGATTGTTTAAAATTTTTTATGATGTCATAGAAGAACAAGAGGCAAAGGAAGAGAGAAAAAAATTAAATAATAAAAAAATTTAAAAAATTAATATACTATAGAGTCAAAATATATTAAGAGTAGTTAAAAGCTACTCTTTTTTTTTACTGTTTATAAGACTAATATTTTATATTATTTATTTTAAAGTTGTATTTATATAAAAAGTAGTATAGTATAAAAGTAATATAAAAAAAGATATTCTAAACTAATGCTTTCAAACGCTAACGTATTAGTTTTAGACGACCCAACTAACCACTTAGACTTAGAGTCTATAACATCAGTAAATAAAGGGTTAGAAAAATTCCCTGGAGTATTATTATTCTCTTCTCACGACCACGAGATGATACAAACTCTAGCAAACAGAATAATAGAGTTCACTCCAAACGGAATAATGGATAGAAAAACTACTTTAGAAGATTATCTTGAAAATAAAGATATACAAAAGAAATTAAAAGAGATGTACGCTTAATTTAAAGTTTTGAAAAAAGGCTATTGCATTAATATGCGATAGCCTTTTTTGATGTTTATGATATAAAATATTCTACATTACCGTAGTATTCATAATTATTAAAATTTGGAACTGTGGAATCGAATTTAACGTAAATAGGTGCATTGACTAATTCAGGAAAATTATCAAATAATACGCTATCACCATAGATTATTGCAGCTAAAGCCATTTCCATATGAGATTTAAATATTTTATAACGTTTAGCAGCACTTTCAAAGTCCTCACAACCTACATATGCATAAAAAATTAGCATAGGAGGTGCATTATCAGGTAGAAGCCATCTACCTAAAACCTCATCACGCAAATCTTGGTCTATTGCAGAGTAATTATATACATTGCCTATATCTAAAAAAAGCATCCCAGTTTCATCAGAATGTGTAAGAGTATATTTTCTACCTTCCACAGGTCCATTTTCTGTTACAGGATCTATAAGCGTAATTTCAAGTTTATCTGGAGTAAATTCCATATTATCACCAACCTTCAAGTTTTCATTACTTTATTATATAGATGAGATAGTGAATATGTTCAAAAAGTAGTCTTTCAAAAATAAGTAAAGTTTTATAATTTATAATGAGGTGCAATGGAACTTAGATATGAAAAAATATATAAATATATAGAAACTAAAGACAGAAGTAATTGTACAGATAGCAAAATATAAATATGTTAAAACTATGTAAAGAAAAGACAAGCGTTTTGTTAAGAGATTGTAAAATAATCCCCCAGGTGTTAAGAGTAAGTAAAAATTAGTCAGAATATATTGAATTTACTGAAAATTATTATATAATTTAATTAACAATATAATAATAACTTAACAAAATAAAAGCAATCTAAAACCAAAATTAGTATAGGGGGTAATGATTATGACTGGTGTAGCTTGGATTTTTATGTCAGTGGCGTTTGTTGTTATTTTAGGAACTGCAGGTTTAGCATTGAAAAAAATTGTCGGAAATCAATAGTTCACAATTTAAAAAATAACTTTATTTAGGATTTATTTAAATTAATAAATTAAAATTTTAAAAAGGATAATTCACCATCCAAACACGATAAAGTGTCAAGAGGAGTATAAATCTAGCTGCAAGATTTATACTCCTTTTTAAAATGTTTAAAATAAAGATTATAAAAAATATAATAAAAATATATATAATAATATGTTATGAAAAAAATAATTTTTATACAAAAAAACTACAATATTTGCATGGCAAAAATAGTATAATTATATTAAATAAGAATATGGAGGTATGCTATGAGAGATTTTACGAACTATGAATTTAGTGAGAATGAATATATAGAAATACACGACACATATGAAGATAATAGCATTATAGATACATATAACGAAAATGATTTTGAAGTTGAAGTTGAAGAAGTTAAAATAGATGACACATATACAGAATGAGAAATATCCCCAGTTATAATAGCTGGGGGTATTTTTTGCTTAGAATAAAGATTTCTTTATTGCAAAATATAGATATATCTATAAAATTTTCAATATATACTGCAAAACTGTAGAAATTTTGGGAAAATATGTATAAAATAATACTTATGTAAATTTAAAAAGGAGGATTTATGAGGAATATTGCTTTAATCGGTTTTGGGGAAGTTGGGAAATCTTTTATAAAATTATTACAAATAAAAAAAGATTTGTTACCTAAAAATACAAAGTTAAAATACGTTATAAAAAGAGATGGCGGCATTTACAATAAAGATGGACTTGATATAGATGAGATAATCAAATACACAAGTTCAAATAACAAAATACAAAACCATCCTTTATGGTCAGATATATCATTTGAAGATATATTAAAAAATAAAGACGTAGATATTTTAATAGAGCTTACAAGCACAAATATAATAAATGGTGAACCAGGATACACTCATATAAAAGGTGCACTGGAAAATAAAATAAATGTTGTAACAGGAAACAAAGGACCTATTTTGCTTTACTATAACGAGCTTAAAAATTTAGCTCTAAAGAACAATGTAGAGTTAAAAATAGGATGTACAACAGGGGGAGCACTTCCAAGTATAAATGTTGGGACTAAGGATGTATTAGGAGCACAAGTTACAGAAATTATAGGTGTTTTAAATGGGACAACAAACTTTATATTAGAAGAAATGTTAAAAAACAAAGTTGAATACAAAGATGCCTTGAAAAAAGCTCAAGATTTAAATATTGCAGAAAAAGATCCTTCGCTAGATGTTTTGGGGATTGATACGGGGATTAAAATGGCTATTTTGAGCAAGGTTATATGGAATGTTGATTTTGAATTTGATAAATTAGATATTAAAGGAATAACAAATATTAAATTAAATGATTTGTTATTAGATAATTTTTCTGGTAAAAAGACAAAATTAATTGGGAGAGCCTTTTACTTAAACGGGAATTTTGAATTTGAAGTAAAACCGATATCAATAGATAAATATCATCCTCTTTATTTTGTAGATGGAAAAAACAAAGGGGTACATTATAAAACAGATATCTTAGGGGATATAACAGTAATAGGTGGTGCATCATCACCTCTAAACGCAGCAGCTGCAATACTTAGAGATTTACTTAATATAACGAAATAGGAGATGATAAAATGTCGCATATAAGTGCAAAAAAAGAATACAAAAACTTAGTAGATAGATTAAATAAATTTCCACAAGGTGCGCCTGAATCAAAAACGCTTTATCAAATACTTAGTGTTTTATTTACAGAAAGAGAAGCTGATTTAGTATCACAACTTCCAATAGGGGCTTTTAGGGTTAAAACAGCAGCTAGAATTTGGACAATGACATATGATGAAGCTCTAAAAGTACTAGACACTTTGGCATCAAGAGCGATACTTTTAGATGTTGAAGATGAAAAGGGGAAAAAATACATATTACCTCCACCAATGGCAGGATTTATAGAATTTGCTCTTATGAGAACTAGGGGAGATATAGATCAAAAATTACTATCAGAACTTTACTATCAATATTTAAATGTTGAAGAGGATTTTATAAAGGATTTATTTTATTCATCAGAAACTAAATTAGGTAGAGTTTATGTTCAAGAAGAAGTATTAACTAATGAAAATCAAGTCGATATACTTGATTTTGAAAGGGCAACTCATATAATAGAAAGTTCAAAACATATAGCAGTTGGTATGTGTTATTGCAGGCATAAGATGCAACATATGGGCATGGCGTGTGATGCACCTATGGATATATGTATGACTTTTGGAAATACTGCAAACTCACTAATACAAAATAATTACGCAAGACGAGTTGATGCTGTTGAATGCAAGGAGCTTTTACATCAAGCTTATGAGCATAATCTTGTTCAATGTGGTGAAAATGTAAGAGAGGGAGTTACATTCATTTGTAACTGCTGTGGATGTTGTTGTGAGGCACTTTTAGCAGCTAAAAAATTCGGTAATATGCATCCAGTTCAAACTACAGCTTTTTACCCAAGTGTAAATGATGAATCTTGTGTAAAATGTGGCAAATGTGAAAAAGCATGTCCAATAGATGCTATAAGTTTAATTAAAGACGAAAATGGCAATAAAAAGGTAGATATAGATTATGACGTATGTTTAGGATGTGGGGTTTGTGCTAGAAATTGCCATAAGGGAAGTATAATTTTAAAAAGAAGACAAGAAAAAATAATAACTCCATCGAGTTCAGTACATAGGGTAGTACTTCAAGCGATTGAAAAAGGGACTTTGCTAGATCTTATTTCAGAAACTGAGGCTTTTAAAAATCACAGAGTCATGGCTTCTATACTTTCTGCAATTTTAAAAATGTCTCCAGTTAAACAACTCTTAGCAAGGGACCAAGTAAAATCAATATACCTTGATAGACTTCTTAGAGTAAAAAAATAGTTTTTGAATTTTAAGATATTATTGCTATTCATATAAATTTAATAAATTGATTATAATGTGTAAATAAAATAAGAAAAGGAGATATTGCAAGGAATTATGAAAAAAGTAAAATTTATCTATAATCCAAACTCAGGAGATAAAAGAATAAAAAATGAAATAGACACTATAATTCAAATATATCAAGCATATGATTATTGTGTAGTGCCGTATAGACTTACAAAAACTCGTCCAAATGAGGACGCTTTTTGGGATATAGATGATAATTACGACCATGTATTATTATCTGGTGGCGATGGGACTATAGATTTACTTATAAATATAATAAAAAAGCTAGAAATAGACATTCCTATAGGAATACTACCTTCTGGAACTGCAAATGACTTTGCAAATGCTATAAATTACCCACACGATGTTAAAAAGTGTATTGAAAAAATAATTTCATCAAAACCTAAATACGTCGATATAGGAAAAATAAACGATAGATATTTTATAAATGTCGCTAGTGCCGGTATGTTTACTGATGTTTCGCAAAAAATTAATCCAGATTTTAAAAACACTATCGGAAAAGTCTCTTATTATATAAAGGGAATTGAAGAAGCTTTAAATATGAGACAATTTAAAATTAAAGTAACTTCAGACGAGATGAATTATGATGGCGATATGTATCTTATGCTTGTGTTTAATGGAAAGAGTGCTGGAAATATAAATCTAGCTTATAAAGCAGAGATAGATGATGGATACTTAGATGTAATTATTGTAAAGGGGATGCCAATACCAAAGACATTGCCGCTTTTAATAAATATATTAAAAGGCGAACATCTTGAAGGGTATAACGAAAATGAAATACTATTTTTCAAGACTAAGAAAGTAACTATTGAATGTGAAGATAAACTTGGAACCGATATAGATGGTGAAAAAGGGCCTGATTTCCCTCTTACAATAGAATGTATTAAAGATGGAATACAACTTTTAGGATATGAATAAAGATATAAAAAAGGGGTGGTATTATGGGGAATAAAATTGGAATTATATATTTTTCTGGAACTGGGAATACAAAATTTGTAGCTCAAAATATAGCAAAAAAACTACAACAATGGGGTGAAGAATTAGATTTAATAAATATCGAAAAAGACAAAATAATACCGACTCACTATAAATATCTTATAATAGGCGGACCTATTTATATAGATAGATATCCTGAAATTTTAATTAAATATGCAAAAGATAACTTAAAAAATTATAAAAATAAATGTATGTTATTTGCGACACAGGCATCTGAAAAAGATTCAACTGCATATCAACATTTTATTAATAATATGCCAAACTTAAACGTAACTTACTGTATATACGTTCCTATGCCAAATAACGTGTATAATTTCTTTTTTAAAAGAACAGAAGACGAAAAACAAGATGAAATGATAACTAACGTCGATGATATTATAGAAGCTAGTTTAAAATCGTTTTTAGACGGTGAAACGAAATTATACCCTAGAAATAAATTTATTGTATTTATGATTAATTTAGTTTATAAAATGGTTTATCCTATGTTTATAAAATCAATAAACAAAAAAATCAATATAGATAATGATAAATGTATAAATTGTAAACTATGCGAAAAATCATGTCCAGTTGGATGTATAAAAATAGATAAAGTTGCGAGCTATACTAAGGATTGTTTATTTTGTCAAAGATGTATAAATATTTGTCCTAAAAATGCTTTTACATATAAGAATAAAGAGCTTTCACAATATAAAGGTAGAGAAAACAAAATAGATTCAATACGTTATGGTTATGGTAATATAGAGATACCTGATTTTAAACAAAAGTATAGAAAATATATACTGTTTAAAATTGGGTATTTTTTGCATAAAGTAGAATTTTATATATATAAAAAGGATTATTTATAGAAATATATCCAAATATATTAGCGGGAGATCAAATTTCTCCAGATAATCCAAGAAAATGGATTTTTATTGCAAGAGAAATGGGGGTTCCAGGAGAAGATGGTGGAAATGATAGATGGTTTTTGGACCACTTATTTATAGATCAAGATGCGATACCAACTTTTGTAGAAGTAAAAAGAAGTAGTGATACGAGAATAAGACGTGAAGTAGTTGGGCAAATGTTAGACTATGCAGCGAATGCGATTAAATATTGGTCAATAGACACTATTAGAGATTTATATGAACAACAAAATAAAAGTATTTGTGATGAATTAGATATAGATGAAAAAAGTGAAAATTTATTTTGGAACAACGTAGAGAGTAATTTAAAAGAAGGTAAAATAAGGTTACTATTTGTAGCAGATGAAATACCAGATTCTTTAAAAAATATAATACAATTTTTAAACAATCAAATGGTAAATACTGAAGTACTTGGTGTAGAAATTAAACAGTTTGAATCAGATCGTAAAATAAAGACATTTGTACCTACAATAATAGGCAAGACAAGAAGTTCTATAGCTGTAAAAAATAAAACTTCATGGACTGAAGAAGGGTTTTTGATGGCAGTAAAAGATGTAGATGAAGAATTAGTAGATGTTTGCAATGCTATATTAGCTGGATTTAGAAGTTTTGGATGTGAAATAAATTGGGGAAAAGGAAAGAAAAGTCCAAGTTTTGTACCTTCATATACTAAAAAACAAGAAAATAGATTGTTTGCAGTATATGCTTATCCATCATCTGTTAAAATGGAAATCTATTTTAAATTTTATAAAGAACCATATTTTAATCAAGATAAAAAGCAAGAAATAAAAGAAAAACTTAATGAGATTTTTGAAATAAGTTTAAATGATAGTGATTTGCTTACAAGACCAAATATATATATAGATAAATTAAAAGATAAAGATAAGATGAGATCTTTCTTAGATTATTTTAATGAATTAGTTAAAGGGTTAAAAGCAAGTCCTAAGAATTAAGAAACAAGTTATAGTTATATATAATAAAATGGAATCAGCATATATGGCTGATTCCATTTTTTATATTTATTTAAGCTTATTTACTTTCTAATTTAAAAGAGCTTTTTAATGGAACTATTCTATTGAATACTAATTTATCATCAGTAGTGTATTTAGTATCAACACTGTAGAATCCATTTCTAACAAATTGGAATTTGTCAAGTGGTTTAGCGTCTTTTATTTGAGTTGGTTCAACATAACCTTGTAATACTTCAAGTGAATTAGGGTTTATTTGATCTAAGAAGTGTTTACCTTCATTTTCTGGATCATTATCTAATATTAATGGCTCGAATAATCTAAATTCGCAAGGTACACAGTTGTTTGCATCTACCCAGTGAACAGTTCCTTTTACTTTTCTTCCAGTAAATCCAGAACCACTCTTAGTTTCAGGGTCATAAGTACCGTGGATTTCAACTATTTCTCCATTTTCATCTTTTACAAAGTCTGTACATTTAACGAAGTAAGCACCTTTTAATCTAACTTCATTTCCAACGAAGAAACGTCTGTATTTTTTAACTGGTTCTTCCATGAAGTCATCTCTTTCGATGTAAAGTTCTCTACTGAATGGAACCATTCTTGTACCAGCTTCTTCATTTTTAGCCATGTTTTCAACTTCTAACATTTCAGTTTGACCTTCTGGATAGTTAGTTATAACTAATTTTAAAGGTTTTAAAACTGCCATAGCAAGAGGAGCTTTTTGTTGTAAGTCTTCTCTTAAGAAGTGGTCTAAAAGTCTAGAGTCAACTGTAGAGTCAGCTTTAGCAACACCTATTTCATTACAGAATGCTCTTATAGCTTCTGGAGTGAAACCTCTACGTCTAACACCTGATATAGTAGGCATACGAGGGTCATCCCATCCATCAGTTACACCTTCGTCAACTAGTAATTTTAATTTTCTTTTACTCATAACTGTGTTTGTTAAGTTAAGTCTAGCAAACTCAATTTGTCTTGGAACACTTTCCATTTCGCATTCTCTAACAACCCAATCATAAAGTGGTCTTTGATCTTCAAATTCTAGAGTACAGATAGAGTGAGTTATTCCTTCTATAGCATCTTCTAGAGGATGAGCAAATGAATACATTGGGTATATACACCATTTATCACCAGTATTGTGGTGAGTGCTGTGAGAGATTCTGTATATAACAGGGTCTCTGAAGTTTAAGTTTGGAGAAGACATATCTATTTTAGCTCTTAAAACTTTTTCTCCATCTTTAAATTCACCATTTTTCATTCTTTCGAATAAATCTAAGTTTTCTTCTACAGATCTATTTCTGTATGGACTTTCTTTACCTGGTTCAGTTAAAGTACCACGAGTTTCTCTTATTTCTTCTTGAGATAAATCACATACATATGCTTTACCTTTTTTGATTAATACGATAGCTCTTTTGTACATTTCATCGAAATAGTCAGATGCAAAGAATAAGTTATCCCAGTTAAATCCTAACCACTTAACGTCTTCTTTAATTGAGTTTACATACTCTTCATCTTCTTTTAAAGGATTAGTATCATCAAATCTCATATTTACTTTTCCGTTAAATTCGTTAGCTAATCCAAAGTTTAAGCAAATTGACTTAGCATGCCCTATATGTAAATATCCGTTTGGCTCTGGTGGGAAACGAGTTATTATAGAATCGTGTTTACCAGAAGCTAAGTCGTCTTTAATTATGTTTTTTATAAAGTTAGTACGATTATTTTCGCTTGACATAATAATTACCTCTCATTTTCAATTTTTAATTTTAATATGTATAAATTTATTATAATTCATATTATTAATTTTAATTCAATATTGAAAAAAAATAAAGTATATTTAATTAAATTAAGTAAAATAACGAATTAAATAAATTTTTTTTTATAAATTCTAACAAAGTCTACTAAATATAAGATATCTAAATTTTATATAAAAATATAAACTATTTTGGAAAAAATAGTTTTAAAATTATATATTTGGAAAAAATAATTAATGAAGTTAAAAGTTCATTAACTTTTTAAGTAGAATTATATATATAAGTACAAATTGTATTTAAAAATATATGATTATATAATATAATTGTCTAATATTAGAAAATTATTCTGATATATATGCTTGTCTAGTATATCACAAATTAAAAAAAAATAAAATTTATTTGGAAGGAGAAAAAATGAAAAAATATTTAAAATCGTATGGAATTGCTTTTATAATAGTTGCAGTATACTCATTTGTCAAATTACCAGTACTTAGACTAGATTTCACATCAGGTTTTACAACTTTAATACTATTTTTCGTATTAGCTGGAATAATCGATATGATGCTTGATAGAGGCGCAAAAGCATCAAAACTTGCAAAAAACAATTTTATAATCGCATTAATATTATTAGTTTTAGTTATAGTTGTTCCATTTTTCATAACTACACCTATATTACATGCAAGCGCATATAAAAACTTAATTGGAGAAGTAACTGAAAGTGAATTTACAGAAGATGTGAGTCCAGTAAATGTAAATGATATACGTATTGTAGATGAAGGTATGGCGATGAAACTTGGTGAAAAGAAAATCGGAGAAATACCAGCAATAGGTAGTGTTTCACAACTTGGAACTTTCCACATACAAAGTGTAAATGGAGAGCTTTACTGGGTTGCACCACTAGTACATAGAGACATAATAAAATGGATTACTAACTTAGACGGTACTGACGGATATGTAATGGTATCAGCTACAGACCCTCAAGATGTAAGACTAGTTCAATCACTAGACGGCAAACCAATAAAAATAAAATATCAGCCAGAAGCATATTTCTTACAAGATTTACATAGATATCTTTATTTAAAAGGTATTGTAAATTACGGTATGACAGAATTTACACTTGAAATAGACGACAATGGAAGACCATATTGGGTTGTAACTTTATACGATCACAAAGTCGGTTTTTCAGGTTCTGATGCAGTAGGAGTTGCAATACTAGATGCACAAACTGGTGACTTAAACGTATATGATATAGAAAATACTCCAAAATGGGTAGATAGAATTCAACCAGAATCTCTAGTAATAAACCAAATAAAAGACTGGGGATTATATGTAAAAGGATTTATAAACTCAGTATTTTCAGAAGAAGGTGTATTAGTTCCAACAGAAGGAGCATCATTAGTATATGGTAATGACGGAAAATCATACTGGTATACAGGTATAACATCTTCAGGTGGAGATGAATCTACAGTAGGATTTATGTTAGTAGATTCTAGAACAAAAGAAGCAAAACTTTATATGCAAACAGGTGCAACAGAAACTGCAGCTATGACATCTGCAGAAGGTAAGGTACAAGAAAAGAATTACGAAGCTACATTCCCAGTAATGTACAATATCTATGGAACACCTACATATGTATGTGCACTAAAAGATAAAGCGGGGCTTGTTAAGAGTGTTGCATTTATATCAGTAGAAGACTATAGTGTGTTAGGTGTTGGAGATAATAAAAAAGAGGCTCTAGCAGCTTATAAAGATGCATTAGAGTCTGATGGTGAGGACTTAAAATTTGAAACAGATAAAGATGATGTTGTGCTTAATGATAAAATACAAAGAATAAGTGCAGATGTTCAAGGCGGAGCTACAACTTATTACTTCACTTTACAAGACAACAGCAAATTTATATTTAAAGGGACTTCAAAAGTATCTAATGAACTTCCTTTAACAAATGTAGGCGATAATGTAGTTGTCACTTATACAAAAACTGATGCTACTACAATAAATATAACTAAATTTGAAAATAACAGTATTTTAGGTAAGTTATCTACAAAAACTGAGTCTAAAAAAGATAAAAAATCATCAGATGAAAATAATGATAAAACTATAAATGATAATAATTCTTCTAAATCAGAAGACACAAAACAAAATGATTCAAATAGCACACAAGATAAAGAAAATAAAAATAATTAACAAGTTAATAATACATTAAGAATAAAAAAAGAGGGCTAATAAATAGTCCTCTTTTTTTATGTAATTAATATAATATATTAAGAAAAAATAACATCTTATGGAGAGATTAACATGAATTTACTTGAAAAAGAGATACTTTTTATGGTTAGTAGACTACGATGTTTGACAGAAAGTCAATTTAACAAGATATACAATTATAAAAGAGAATCAAAAAGAAAGACTCTTAGAAAAACATTAAGAAGAATGTGTAATGATTATATATTAGTTAAATTTCCATGCAATATAAATTACAGGGGGTATAAAGAAAATTCTTATCTGTATTATATTAATGGGAGTTGTGAATATTATGAAGGAGATGATTTGATAAAAACTTTAATTGGCTCAGATGTAGCAGTCAGATTGAAATTAGCAAATTTTGAAATGGTTAGGTTCTATAGAAATATAAATATTGGAGAACATAACTATAATTTATATATTGAATATATAGATACTTTTTATAGGAGAAAGCAAGTCTTATTTGATATAGCTTTTAATGATAAAATCGACCTTTCTAAATATGAAACTTTAAAATTTGATATTCAAAAGACCACAATTCCTTTTTTTATGATGCCAAATGTAATTGTAGTTACAAATAATTTAAAGGAATATTCAAATTTGGAATACGTGCCAAAGAATGTTTTTTTCACAGACACGTCTTTACAAAACTTATTTAAATATTTATAATATATAGAAAAATTAGACTTGTTATTTAAAAATAACCATATTGTGGAAAATAATGGTTGCAAAATATACGATAATATGATTAAATTATATTGATAATTTAAATAAAAGATTACAAACCTAGGGTAGAGGTGCTTTAAAATAAGAGTATTTATAAGGAGCTGGCAAGTTGAGATTTATAAAGAAAGGATTTTAGAGCCGAAGTTGTAAACTTGGCGAAGTTTACTGCTGGACTTATGCATAAGATGCATAAGGCTGTCACTTTTGTGATGAGCTACAAGGTTTACTTTGATACTTAAACGTCCAAAGTATACCTTTGGACGTTTTTTAATACCCAAAAGGATTAAGGGGGAAAAATAATGGGTGATATAATTGTACAAAAATATGGTGGAAGCTCAGTTGCAACAACTGAAAAAATAATAACAATTGCAAAAAGATTGATAGAAAGAAAAAAGACAAATCCTAAAATAGTAGTTGTAGTTTCAGCTATGGGAGATACTACAGACGATTATATAAGTCTTGCTAAAGAAATAACAGATACTCCAGATAAAAGAGAACTAGATGTACTTATGTCTACAGGAGAAATGATTTCTGCATCACTTTTAGCAATGAGTTTAAAATCTATGGGCTGTGATGCAATAAGCTACAATGCTTATCAATTAGACATTCAAACAAGTGGTACTCATGGAAAATCTTTAATAGATGATATAGATGTTAGTAAAATTGAAAAAAGTTTAGATGAAGGCAAAATAGTAGTAGTAACAGGATTCCAAGGGTTAGACGATATAGGTGATATAACTACTTTGGGTAGAGGTGGCTCTGATACATCAGCAGTAGCTCTTGCAGTAAAATTAAATGGTAAATGTGAAATATATACAGATGTAGATGGAATTTATTTCACAGATCCTAGAAAATTTAAAGATGCTAAAAAATTAGAAGAGATAGAATATGAAGAAATGCTAGAACTTGCTAGTTTGGGTGCACAAGTAATGCATTCAAGAAGCATAGAGCTTGCTCAAAAATATCAAATAGAATTATATGTAGGTTTATCATGTAGTGATATAAAAGGAACATATATAAGGGGGATGAAAAATATGAAATTAGAAGATAAAGTAATAACAGGACTTGCAACAAGTGATGACGATGTTGCTATAACTATAGATATAGATGAAGAAAAAATAGTTGATTTATTTGAAAGTATAGCAAATGAAAATATAAGCATGGATATGATAAGTCAAACTGCTCCAATTAATAGTTCTAATATAACTGTTTCATTTACAATACCAAAAGAAGACTTAGCTAAAGCAAAAGAAATAGTTTCAAAATACGTTTTAGAAGATAAAATTATAATCGATGAAAATATAACAAAATTATCTTTAGTAGGATTAGGAATGAAACACACTAGCGGTGTAGCATCAAAAGTATTCAACATCCTTAGAAAAAACGGAATAAAAGTAAAATTAATAACTACATCAGAAATAAGAATAACTTGTGCTATAAGTTCTAAAGATACACATGCAGCTGTACAAGGAATAGCAAGAGAATTTAATATATAGAAAAGCTTTTGAAATTTAGGAGGACAATTATGAAACTTCAAGGAACTATGGAAATAAAAGACAATGTACTTCATATAGGTGGTGTAAATACTCTAGATCTTGTTAAAAAATATAAAACTCCTCTATATGTATTTGATGAAGAATTAATAAGAAATAAATGTAGAGAATATATAAAATCCTTTAAAGTAAAAGAAAATGGAAATAAAGTAGCTTATGCAGGTAAGGCATTTTTAACTAAATATATGTGTAAATTAGTTTGTGAAGAGGGACTTTGCTTAGACGTTGTCTCAGGAGGGGAACTATATACTGCATATAAAGCTGGAATGCCAATGGAAAATATATTATTCCATGGAAATAACAAAACTGTAGATGAAGTAAAACTTGGAATAGAATTAGGAGTAGGAAGATTTGTAGTAGACAATTTCTATGAACTTGATTTAATAGAAAAATTTTGTTTAGAAAACAATAAAACTCAAAAAATCTATTTTAGAGTAACTCCAGGAATAGATGCCCATACTCATAAATATATAAGAACAGGTCAAATTGATTCTAAGTTCGGCTTTGCACTTATAAATGGAGATTTTTATAAAGCAGTAGAAAAAGTAAAACAATATAAAAATATAGAACTTGTAGGAATACACGCTCATATAGGTTCACAAATTTTCGAAATAAAACCATTCTTAGATGAAGTAGAAATAATGCTTAAATTATTAAAAGAAGTAAATGAAAATAACGACGATATAAATCTTACAGAAGTAGATTTAGGTGGAGGAATAGGTGTTTATTATACAGAAGAAGACAAACCTAAAACTATAAGTGAATTCTGTGAAGCTATAATAAATAAAGCAGATGAAGTTTGTGAAGAATTAAATATAAAACGCCCTACACTGCTTATTGAACCAGGTAGATCGCTTGTAGCAAATGCAGGAAGCACAATCTATACAGTGGGTTCTATAAAAGAAATCAAAAATGTAAGAACTTATGTAAGTGTAGATGGAGGTATGACTGATAATATAAGACCATCTCTATATCAAGCTGATTATGAATGTGGTATAGTGAATAAAATTAATAAAACTGGACATAATCATAAAGTAACAATAGCTGGAAAATGCTGTGAAAGTGGAGATATCTTGATATCAGACACAGAAATAGGCGATATAAACAGTGGAGATATTCTTATAACTACAACAACTGGAGCTTATGGATATTCTATGGCTTCAAACTATAATAAAATACCAAAAAATCCTGTAGTATTTGTACAAAATGGTGAAGATAAATTGGCTTGTAAAAGACAAAGTTATGAAGATTTACTGGCATTAGAAGTATAAAAGTTACAATTATGATATTTTAAGTTACAATTATGACGATTGATATTTTGTATTATGTAGTTATATAATTAATTTAACACTTAGAAAGTTTAATTAAGTTTTCTAGCGCTTATGGAGGTATAATTATGAAGAAAAAATATCTAATTATAGTAATTGTATTGATGATATTTGCTGTTGGATGCAACAACAAAGAATCAACTGCTTTTAAAGAAGGGCAAACGGCACTTGAAAATCATGAATATGATAAGGCTAAAAAATACTTATCTGATGTTTTAGAACAAGATTCAAAAAATGAAAGTGCAAGATGTATGTACATACAAGCTACCAAAATGTCTAAAGCAGAGTATTATAAAAATAAAGGACTTTACGATAAATCACTAGATAATTTAGATGGGTTAGTAAATTTAGAAAATGGCTCACAAAAGATAAAAGTTGAATCTCAAGAATTAAAAAAGGAAGTAGAAAAACTTAAAAGTGAAGAAGAAGAAGCTTCCAATATAAGAAAAGCAAATGCAAAAGAAGTAGCAAAAAAAGCTGTAGAAAAATCAGAAGAAGAACTTTATATTTGGCAAAAGAACCAAGAAAACAACTCTAATACAGAAGATGATGACAACAATCAAGATGGAGATTCTTCTGATACAAATATAATAGATAATATAAAAAATGCATTAGGTGATTTATTTAATTTCTAAAAAGTTAGAAATTAAATAAACAAATGAAAAGTTGCCGCTTACGGCAACTTTTTTTTGATTACACCTTGTTAATTAGCTAAACTTATATTACAATAAGTTTGCTAAAGCCATAGAAAAAATGAACTATGTTTAGATAGATTTAAAGGAGAAACAATGAGGATTAATAAATATATTGCACTTTGCGGAGTTGCATCTAGAAGAAAAGCAGAAGAATTAATACTTGCAGGAAGAGTGACAGTAAACGATGAAGTTATGACTGAACTTTCTTATAAAGTAGATGAAGAAAATGATATAGTAAAAGTTGAAGATAAATTAATAAAAGAAGAGAACAAACTTGTATATATACTTTTAAACAAACCAGAAGGATATATAACAACTGTAAAAGATCAATTTGACAGACCAAGTGTACTTGATTTAGTAAGTGATATAAAAGAAAGAGTATATCCAATAGGAAGACTAGATTATGAGACAAGCGGTCTTTTACTTTTAACAAATGATGGAGATTTAACTTATAAATTAACTCATCCAAAACACGAAGTAGACAAAACTTATGTTGCAAGAGTAAAAGGAAAACTTACAAAAGAAGAAATAGAAAGATTTAAAACTGGTCTTAAAATAGAAGATTATACAACTGCACCAGCTAAATTAAAAGTTATAAAATACGATGAACAAAGAGATTCATCGCTTTTAGAGATAAAAATACATGAAGGTAAAAACCGTCAAGTTAGAAAAATGTGTAAAGCTATAAACCATCCTGTTCTTAGACTTAGAAGAAGTGCTATGGGTAAAATAAAAATTAGAGATTGTGAAATCGGAAAATACAGATATTTAACAGAAGATGAAATAAAATATTTAAAAAATCTTTAAAATAATAAAAAAGAGGAAGTATATGTTAAGAGCTAAATTTATAAATAAAGTAACAGAAGTAAATAAAATTTACTTAGAAAATATAATACAAGAAGGTGATGTAGTAGTAGATGCTACTATGGGAAACGGATATGACACTGTATACCTTGCAAAAAAAGTAGGAGAAAATGGCAAGGTATATGCATTTGATGTACAAGAAGAGGCATTAAAATCTACTACAAAAAAAGTAAATAAAGAAGAATTAAATAACGTAGAGCTTATACTAGATGGACATCAAAATATGGATAAATACGTAAAAGAAGAAGTATCTTGCATAGTGTTTAATTTAGGGTATCTTCCAAGAGCTAAACATCAAATAATAACAAAGGCAGATACAACGCTAGAGGCTATTAAAAAAGGACTTGAATTATTAAAACCAAATGGTGTTATGAGTATAGCTATTTATAGCGGGCATGAAGGTGGAATGGAAGAAAAAAATGAAGTATATAAATATACAGAAACTTTAGATCAAAATTACTTTAATGTATTATGCACTAAATTTATAAACCAAATAAATAATCCGCCAGAATTATTGTTAATAGAGAAAAAAGGATAAATATATATAAATTTTAGAATACAGATAATAAAAGAAAGAATAGTGATATAATATTTTTGAGAGTTTGAAGTATTAATAGGAAAGAGGGAAATGTATGGATGATAAAAAGTCGAAAAATGACAATAAACAATTAATAAATATAATACAAGCTCAATATTCGAGGCTAAGTAAAGGTCAAAAATTAATAGCTCAATATATAATAAATAATTACGATAAAGTTGCTTTTATGACTGCAAGTAAATTAGGAGAAGCTGTAGGTGTAAGTGAATCGACAGTAGTAAGATTTGCAAATGCTCTAGGATATGCAGGATACCCTAAATTACAAGAAGGTCTACAAGAATTAATAAAAAATAAATTGACTACAGTTCAAAGAGTAGAAATGGCAAATGAAGATTATTCAGATGATTCTACAATACTTAGTAAAGTTTTAAAAAGTGATATAGATAATATAAAAACAACATCTGAAGACTTAGATGAAAAAGCATTTGAAGAGGCTTCAAATAGAATTTTAAAATCTAGAAAAATATATATATTAGGTATGAGAAGTTCATTCACAGTAGCTCAATACTTGGCATTTTATTTAAATGTTATATTAGATAATGTCCAATTAATTAGAATAGATATGGGGGATCCTTATCAACAAATAGTAAGAATGAATGAAGATGATATCCTTATAGTGTTTAGTTTCCCAAGATACTCAAAACAATCACATCAAGTTGCAAAATATGCTAAAAGCAAAGGTGCTTATATAGTATCTATAACAGATAGTTCATTTGCACCAGTAGCGCCACTATCAGATAATATATTATTAGCAAAAAGTAATATGGCATCATTTGTAGATTCTTTAGTAGCGCCTATGAGTGTTGCAAATGCACTTATTATATCAGTTGCAATGAAAGAAACTGATGATATTAAAAAATATTTCCATGATTTAGAGCAAATATGGGAACAATATGTAGTATATGAATAAATTAAAAAAGTCGTAATTGATTTATAAAAAATCTAATTACGACATTTTTTTGAAAAATATAAAAAATTAACAAAATTATAATTGACAATATATGTAAAATTATCTATTATTTTATTAACAAAAGAAAAATCATTTTAAATTCATTGATAAAGAGGAGTAGCATGGATTTTATTTATAGAGAGTTGGGGTTGGTGGAAGCCTAATAATTACATCCATTGTGAAAAGAGTTTTTGAGAAGGCTATCTGAATTTTAGTACGATAGTCGGTAAACCTGCCTTAAAGGTCAGAGTGGATAAGGTATCTTATCAATTAGAGTGGTAACGCGCAATGTCGTCTCTTAGTTTTATAACTAAGAGATTTTTTTTATATAAGGTATCTTTAAAATGAGATTTTTTAAGAGTAAATAATATAAAGGAGATAATACTATGGCACAAAAAATAGAATTAAAAGGGAAAAGTTTTTTAACATTAAAAGATTTTACAAAAGAAGAAATAAAATATTTCTTATCACTTGCAAGCTATTTAAAAACTAAAAAGAAAATAGGTATAAAAGGGGATTTATTAGAAGGAAAAAATATAGCTTTATTGTTTGAAAAAGCTTCTACAAGAACTAGATGCTCATTTGAAGTTGCAGCACATGATGAAGGGGCTCAAGTTACTTATTTAGGACCAAAGGATTGTCATATGGGGAAAAAAGAATCTATAGAAGATACAGCGAAAGTATTAGGAAGATTCTTCGATGGGATAGAATTTAGAGGTTACAAACAAGAAACAGTTGAGTGCTTATCTAAATATTCAGGAGTACCTGTTTGGAATGGTCTTACAGATGAATACCATCCAACTCAAATATTAGCTGATTTATTAACTGTTTCAGAACATGTAGATAAACCATTTGATAAAATAAAATTTGTATATGTAGGTGATGCAAGAAATAATATGGGAAATTCGCTTATGATAGGATGTGTAAAAATGGGTATGAAATTTGTATCACTTGCACCAAAAGAATTATGGCCTAATGAAGAATTAGTTAAAGAAATGGAAGAAGTAGCAAAAGTGACTAAAGGAAGCATTCATCTAACTGAAGATATAAATGATGTAGAAGATGCAGACGTTATATACACTGATGTTTGGGTTTCAATGGGTGAAGAAGATCAATACGAACAAAGAATAAATCTATTAAAAGATTATCAAGTAAATATGGATATGATAAAGAAAACTAAAAATGAAAATGTAATATTCTTACACTGTTTACCAGCATTCCACGATTTAGAAACTGAAGTTGGAAAAGAAATATATGAAAAATACAATCTAGATGAATTAGAAGTAACTGACGAAGTATTTAGATCTAAATATTCAAAAGTATTTGATGAAGCTGAAAACAGAATGCACACAATAAAAGCAGTTATGGTTGCAACTTTAGCAGATGTAGACATAAGTGTAAATCATAAATAATAAAGTTTTTAATGAATAATAAAAGAAAAATGTGCATTTATTATTAAAACTTATAAATAATAAGTAAATTAAAGGGCCTATATTAATTTTTAATATTGATATAGGTCCTTTTTAGATAAATAAATTATTAAATTAAAAAAATATAGAAGATTTTTGAAAAAATTTAAGTCTAAAAGTACCATTCCTTACTAAAAAAATATAGAAAAAATCAAATATAATAAAATTTATATGGTGAAAATTGCAATTTAAATAAAAAAACTTTCAAAATTAATAAGTTTTAAAAATAATTAAAATTATAGTGCAATTTCCTATAAATGGTTATATAATAAGATATATAAAGAGTTAGAAATGAAATTAGATACTAAAAAAAGTATATAATATGAAAAATGAATGAAACTTTAAAAAAAATTCATTCATTTTAAAAAAGTTAAACATTGTGTATACACCTTTAATTTTTAAACAAAGAATATTTATTTAGGGGGACGAAAAAATGTGCGTAAAAGATAAGATTAAAAATAAAGAAATAAAAATAGTTGATACAACTTTAAGAGATGGTGAACAAACAGCAGGCGTCGCTTTTGCAAACCATGAAAAAATAGCAATAGCTCAAGCTCTAAGTGATATAGGAATAGACCAACTAGAAGTTGGTATACCTACAATGGGTGGGGATGAAAAAGCTACAATAAAAGCAATATGCAAAAGAAATCTAAAAGCAAGTATAATGGCATGGAATAGAGCAGTTGTTTCTGATATAGAACAATCTATAGACTGTGGTGTTGATGCTGTTGCAATTTCTTTATCAGTATCAGACATTCATATTCAACATAAATTGAAAAAATCTAGAGAATGGGTTTTAGAAAACATGTTTAATGCAGTTTCTTTTGCTCACAAAAATGGATTGTATATTTCAGTTAATGGTGAAGATGCTTCAAGAGCAGATACAGACTTTTTAATCGAATTTATAAACGTTGCAAAACAAGCTGGTGCAAATAGATTTAGATTCTGTGATACAGTAGGTGTTATGGAACCATTTGCTACTAGAGAAAAAATAGAAAAAATACACAAAGCTACTAACTTTGATATAGAAATGCATACTCATAATGACTTTGGTATGGCTACTGCAAATGCTATAGCAGGTGTTATAGGTGGAGCAAATTATATAGGATGCACAGTAAATGGATTAGGTGAAAGAGCAGGAAATGCAGCACTTGAAGAAGTTTTAATGGCACTTAAATTTGTATACGGATATGATACAGATGTAGATACTACTAAATTTGTTGAAATATGTAAATATGTATCACAAGCATCAGGTAGACGTCTACCATCATGGAAAGCAATAGTTGGTACTAATATGTTTAGACATGAATCAGGAATACATGCAGATGGAGCGCTAAAAGATCCTAAAAACTATGAAGCATTTGACCCAGCAGAAGTTGGACTTCAAAGACAAATAGTAATAGGTAAACACTCTGGTAAGGCTGCAATAGTAAATAAATTTAAAGAATACTCTATAGAACTTACAAATGAAGAAGCTAATCAAATATTAGAAGAAGTACGTAAAGTATCTGTAGGATTAAAGAGAGAATTATTTGATAAAGAATTAGTTCAAATATATCACGATATAAAAAATGATTATAAAATATTCTAATTTTAGGTTTAATTAAAATTAAGAGCTTGAATTTAGGAGGAGTTTTATGAAAATAAATTTTAATGAAATGACTGCTGGCGTTATGATTAAAGTAGATGACAATATAAAGTCAAATGACATAATAGATTGTGACGAAAAGCTATTAGACGATAAAAGTAATATCGATAGTATATCTAAAAATTGTTTTAATAAAATAGATAAAGAATTTATAAATCGAGTAAATTTCAATAAAGGCGGATTTATAGTTTGTGGAGATGATTTTTTAGAAGATTCATGTGATGACAATGTTGAAAAGGTATTTTCCTATCTAGGAATAAAAGGAATCTTTGCAAAATCATTTAATAAAAAACACAAAGATAATTTGATAAAAAATGGGATTTTGCCTATGAAATTTGTATACCCTGAAGAATATAACGAAGTCGGGTTATACGATATATTAAAAGTTAAAAACTTATTAGAAGATTTATCTAAAGGTATACTAGAAGTAATAAATATAACTAAAGGTGATAGTTTTTGGGTAAAATTAGAACTGTAATTTAATAGGGGGACAAAAAATGTATAAAGTAACACTAATACCAGGAGATGGAATAGGACCAGAAGTTGCAGCTGCTATGGTGAAAGTTGTAGAATCAACAGGCGTAGATATAGAATGGGAAAAAGTAGATGCAGGAGCAGGCGTTATAGACGAATATGGTACACCACTTCCAGAACATGTAATAGATGCAATAAAAAGAAATAAAATAGCTATAAAAGGACCTGTAACTACACCAGTAGGGAAAGGATTTAAAAGTGTAAATGTAACACTGAGACAAACTTTAGATTTATATGTAAATTTAAGACCAGTAAAGAGTTTTAAAGGTATTAAATCTAGATATGAAGATATCGACTTAGTTATAGTGAGAGAAAATACAGAAGGATTATATTCAGGAATAGAACACAAAATAGGCGATTACGGTGCAGAGACAATAAAAATAATAACTAAACCAGCTTGCGAAAGAATATGTGAATTTGCATTTAACTATGCAAAAGATAATAATAGAAAAAAAGTAACAGGAGTGCATAAAGCTAATATAATGAAACTTAGCGATGGACTATTCTTAAATACATTTAGAGATATAGCATCTAAATATCCAGATATAAAAAGTGATGATTTAATAGTAGATGCTGCTTGTATGAATTTAGTTATAAATCCAGAAAAATACGATGTTATGGTTATGCCTAACTTATACGGCGATATAGTATCTGATTTATGCTCAGGTCTTGTTGGTGGTCTTGGAATGATACCAGGAGCTAATATAGGAAAGGATTATGCAGTATTTGAAGCAGTCCATGGTAGTGCACCAGATATAGCTGGAAAAAATATAGCTAATCCAACAGCAATAATTCAATCATCTGTAATGATGCTTAGATATTTAGGAGAACAAGAAGCAGCGGCTAAAATAGAAAATGCTTTAGTAAAAGTTTTCGAAAAAGGAGAAAATTTAACTGGAGATTTAGGTGGAAATGCTACAACTGATGAATTTACAAATGAAATATTAAAATATATATAGCAATTTGAATTATAAAAATATTTAAATTGATTTTGAAATACATTCTCTAATACTATGGAAAATACTTTATAGTTGAGAATGTATTTTTTTATATCATATAGCAAATTGTATTTATTTAAATATTCTGGAAAATATATCGAATTAACAAATTTAAGCAGTTTATCTTTATAAAATATAACTAAAAATAAATTAATGTTAATAAAATAAATAAAAAACTATTAAAACTTTAAAAAACAAAGAAAAAGTATTAAAAAATATGTCTGTGCTTAAAAAAATAATGCAAAAATATTTTTTATATTGTATAATTAAGAAGTGACAAAAAATAACAAAAAATATTTATATGCAAAGGGAGACAGTATTAGATGAAGAAAAAAATTAGTTTGACAACAAAAATTTTAATAGGTTTATTTTTAGGATTTATATGTGGACTTATATTAAAATCTATACCAGATAGTTATATAAAAGATACTATAATTATAGGTGGAATATTAAAAATATTCGGAACAGGATTTACAACAGCCATTAAAATGATGGTTGTGCCACTTGTATTTGTATCATTAGTATGTGGGACATCATCTATGGGAGATATAAAAAAATTAGGTAGAATAGGTACAAAGACAATGGCGTTTTACTTATCTACAACAGCAGTAGCAATAATAATAGCTTTATTTTTAGGGAGTGTATTAAAACCAGGCGCAGGGCTTGATATGAGCCATATGGTAAGTGGCGAAGTATCAATTGGTGAATCTAAATCACTAGTAGATATAATATTAGGGATAGTTCCATCGAATCCAATAAAAGCATTTGCAGATGGAGAAATGTTACAGATAATATTCTTTGCAATGATTACAGGGATAGCAATGAGTATTGTTGGAAAAAAAGCTGAACCTGTTAGAGTGATATTTGAAAGTTTAAACGAAATATGCATGAAAATGGTAGGAATAATAATGTTATTTGCTCCATACGGTGTATTTGCTTTAGTTTGTGATACATTCTCATCAGTAGGACAAGATGCAATCCTTGTACTTATTAAATATGTAGCAGTAGTTTTATTAGGTATGGGAATACATATAACTTGTGTATATGGAGGAATGTTTAAATTATTTACAAAAGAAAAAATAATGCCATTTTTAAAGAAATTTACATCAGTAGCAGCTATAACATTCTCAACAGCATCAAGTAATGCATCAGTACCAGCAAGTATGGAAATACTTGAAGAATTAGGGGTAGGAAAAACTACTAGATCATTTACTATACCAATGGGAGCAACTATAAATATGGACGGAACTGCTATAATGCAAGGTGTTGCAGCATTATTTATAGCTCAAATATACGGAATTGACTTAAGTATAAATCAAATGATTACAATAATTTTAACAGCGACTTTAGCATCAATCGGAACAGCAGGTGTTCCAGGTGTCGGAATGATAATGTTATCTATGGTTTTAACATCTGTAAATCTTCCACTTGAAGGAATAGGGCTTATAATGGGTGTTGAAAGAATAATAGACATGTTTAGAACTACTGTAAATGTAATGGGTGACAATATCTGTACACTTATAATTGCAAATAGTGAAAATGACTTTGATAAAGATATGTTCTATGGAGAAAAAGAAGAACAATTAGCTTAATTTAAAATAGAGATCTTTTAAAGGATATGAAAAATAGATATTTTTAAATATGAAATTAATTTATAAGGATATAAGGTAAAATAATTTGCTTTATATCCTTTTTGTCATACAATATTATATATAAATAAGTTAACAAAACGTAAAATTAAATAAGGAGGCTTTATGAAAATAGGAATTTCAGCATTAAAATTTAATTTAGAAGATGCGTTAAATATATGTAAAAAAAATAAAAAAATAACCCATATCGAGATGGGAATTGACAACTTAGAAGATGTAGAAGCTTTAAAAAAATACAAATACGAGATAAATAAATTGAATTTAAGTATATCAATTCACCTTCCGATGGAATTAAATACTTGTGAAGATATAAAATTTATAAGAAATTCATGGGTAGATTTTATATGCGAGATGGATAAAATTTTGAGTTTAGACTTTGATATAAAATACTATAATGCTCATTTGGGTTATATTATGAGCACTCGATTAGACAAAAATAGACAAAGGTATTTACAAAATACAGTAGAGTTTTTAAATGATGAGAAATTAAAAAATAATTTACAAAATAAAATTATATCTATAGAAAATACATACTCTAAAAAAGGTGATTTTTCGAATGTAGGAAACTCTGTCTATGATTTTAAATATATATTTGACAAAATTGAAAACGATAATGTGTATTTTTGCTATGATACAGGACATGATTTAATAGATAATAGTGATTATGAACAGATTTTTGATAAAATAAAAATAATACATTTTAGCGATAATAATGGAAAAGAAGATTTACATATCGGATATACAAAGGGGATTTTAGATTCTAGTATATTTGAAAAGATAGAAAATGTAAATCCAGATTATTTAATTTTAGAAATAAACTTTGATGATATAGAAAATACACTAAAATATTTTTAAATTAAAATTTAAAATATATTTAAAAATATTTTAAATCTAGACAAAATTGTGTATAATAGAATTTTATGTTTATTATACAGTAAATTAAAAAAAGATTTTTTATTTTGTATATATTAATGCAATAACACTAAAGTGTGCTATAATCTAACTACGTAGTTAAATTAAATATCCCCTTTTATGTAGAAATTTAGAGTTTTATAGGAAAAATTAAAAAAAGGGAGAAAAAACATGATTCTAATGATAGATAACTATGATTCTTTCGTATATAACTTAGTTCAATATTTTGGTGAACTAAACGAAGACATGGTAGTGAAAAGAAATGACGAAATTACGATAGACGATATAAAAACATTAAACCCTGAAATTATCGTCTTATCACCAGGACCTTGCAGTCCAAATGAAGCTGGAATTTGTATGGATGTTGTAAAACATTTTAAAGGCGTAATACCTATACTTGGTATATGTTTAGGACATCAAACTATAGGGCAGGTATTTGACTCTAAAATAGTTAAAGCTATAGAGCCTGTTCATGGAAAAGTACACAGTATAACTCACGACAATAAAGGAGTTTTCACAAATTTAAAAAATCCTTTAAATGTCACAAGATATCACTCTTTAGTAGTAGATAGAGATACTTTATCAGACGAGTTAGAAATAACTGCAGAGACTAAAGAAGGAGAAATCATGGGACTTAGACATAAAAAGTACATGATAGAAGGTGTACAATTCCACCCAGAAGCAGTGCTTACTGAATGTGGACATGAACTTTTACAAAACTTTATTACTTTAGCTAGAGAAAAAGCAAAAAGCTCAGAAAGGGAAGAACAAAATGCTTAGAGAAATTAATACTAAATTAAATGCTTTTGAAATCTATACAATATTTAAAGATGAAAATGACAGCTTTATACTAGACAGCGCGATGGATCCTGAAAAACTGGGGAGATACTCTTTTATAAGCAGTAATCCATTTAAAAAAATAAAAGCAAAAGATTCTAAAACAAATCCTCTTGATGATTTAGAGGAAGAACTTAAAAATTATCAGGGCGAAAATGATACACATTTGCCATTTGTAGGTGGCGCGGTAGGTTATTTATCTTATGACTTAGGAAACTATATGGAAAAACTACCTAAAATTGCAGAGGATGATATGAATGTATATGACTTATATTTTGGGTTTTACAATTGGGTAGTTGTAGTTGACCATCTAGAAAACAAAACTTACATAGCAACACCGAATTTAGACAGACAAAAAGAGGAATCTTTAATTGATGAAATTGAGAGAAAAATAAAAAATGCAGAACAAAATGGGATAGACCCAATTTGTTATGAAACTAAAAACATTAAACCTATAAAACTTAAATCGAATTTCACAAAAAAAGGATTTGAAGATGCCGTTCAAAAAGTAAGAGACTACATAAGAAGCGGGGATATATATCAAGCAAATTTAACTCAACGTTTTAGTGGAAAAACAACTTTATCTAGTTACGAATTATATAGAGATTTAAGAAGATTCTCTCCAGCACCATTTGGAGCATTCTTAAACTTCGATAAATTCCACATACTATCTAATTCACCGGAAAGATTTATAAAGTGTGTAGATAGAAAACTAGAAACTAGACCGATAAAAGGTACTAGACCTAGAGGTAAGGATGAAGCTGATGATTTAAGATTAAGAGAAGAATTAGTAAATAGTGAAAAAGACAGAGCAGAATTACTTATGATAGTAGACTTAGAAAGAAATGACTTATCTAGAGTATCAAAAGTAGGTACTGTAAAAGTTCCGGAGCTATTTGTAATTGAACCTTATGCAAATGTAAATCACTTAGTTTCAACAGTAGTAGGAACTTTAAAAGACGAATATAATGCAGTAGATGTAATAAAGGCCACTTTTCCTGGGGGGTCAATAACAGGTGCGCCAAAAATTAGATCTATGGAAATTATAGAAGAGTTAGAGCCAACTAAGAGAAATGTTTACACAGGTTCTATTGGGTATATAGGATTTGATGGAAATATGGACTTAAATATAGCTATAAGAACTATAGTAAAAGAAAATGAAGATGTTTACTTCCAAGTTGGTGGAGGTATGACATGGGGTTCTAATCCTAGTGATGAATATCAAGAAACACTAGACAAAGCTGCTTCTATAATGAAAGCACTTAGAGGTTACTATGAAGAATAATGTTTCTTTTAATTCGACCCTTACAAAATTTGGTATGGGTTTATTTGAAACTATAAAAGTTACAGATTATCCTCTAGATTTAGATTTACATATGAATAGATTATTTAATTCGATAAAAGAATTAAATTTAAGTATTGAAAATGATAAAGAGTTTTATAAAGAAACAATTTTAAAATATATAAAAGAAAACAACGTGAAAAATAAAGCACTGAGACTTACAGTATTTGACGAAGGATATAATATAAGTTTGAGAGATATAACTTATAACGAAGATACTTATAAAAAAGGGTTTAGTCTATGTATATCTCCAATTAAAAGGGGAGACAGCATAATATACAGACATAAGACGACTAATTACTTTGAAAGTATGTACTCTAAACATTATGCAACTGATAGAAATTTCGATGATGCTATTTTTCTAGATAGCTTAAGCAATATTCTTGAATGTTCAATGAGTAATATATTCTTTATAAAATCAAATACTATATATACACCAAAGAGTTCATCTCCAATTTTAAATGGGATAATGAAGTCTAATGTTAAGAGTATTTGTAAAAACTTAGATATAAACTTAGTAGAGTGCGATATAAATGTTTCATGTATAGATGAATACGATGCCGTATTTGTGACAAATAGCTTAATGGGAATTATGCCAGTTACAAATATATGTGATGTAAATTACGATAAAAATTACGACTTAATAAAAAAATTACAAAAGAATCTATAAAAGGAAGTGAGTCTATGTCAAAACTAAGCGAGATATTCAATAGAGAAATAGATTTGATAAAAAAAGACGAAAATACGTTAGGTATAGTTCTTGTAGGTTCTAGTAAAGATTTAGATTTTGAAAAAGATATAAAAATAAATGATATAGATCTTTTTATATTTACAAAAGAGCAAGATGAAAACCAAATTCGTATAAATAAAGAAATCTCTTCTATAGAGTTTGATTTAAATTACATATCTATAAAAGGGTGCAAACATTTTATAGAAACTAAAGAATACTTCTTTTTAAAAATAAATGATGGAAAGATAATTTATGATACTTGTGGTTTTGCAAAAGAAACACTACAAAAATGCAAAACTATTTATGATAACGGTCCTGATAAGATTTGTGAAGAAGAAAAAAGAGATAAGATGCTAGAAATTAAATCGGAAATTAAAAAACTAGAATCAAAAGACGAATTTGAAGAATTTGAATACGACTTTTTTATAAATATAGCTCTTAGAGATTTAATAAGAATGTATTATATTAAAAATGATAAATGGGTACCTAAGGACAAAAAATTATTAAAAAGCATAAAAAAAGATGATAAAAATATATACGATATATTAAAAAATGAATCTTTTAACAAATATGAAATGCTATTAAAAATATATAAATATATAAAATAATGCCCTTAGAAATTTGGAGGTAGAAGTATGGCAGTAGATCAAGCAAAAATAAGAAAAGCAGTTAGAGATATATTAGAAGCAATCGGAGAAGATCCAGACAGAGAAGGGTTAGTTGGAACTCCTGATAGAGTTGCTAGAATGTACGAAGAAATATTCTGTGGATTACACCAAGATCCAAGAGAACATTTAAAAGTATTATTTGCAGATGAAAAACATGAAGAAATGGTTGTTGTAAAAGATATACCATTCTACTCAAGTTGTGAACATCACTTAGTTCCATTCTTCGGGAAAGCTCATGTAGTTTATATTCCAAAAGACGGAAGATTAACAGGTTTATCTAAATTAGCTAGAGTTATAGAAACAATAGCAAAAAGACCACAATTACAAGAAAGAATAACTAAAGATACTGCAAACATAATAATGGAAGAATTAAGACCTTATGGAGTTATGGTAGTTGTAGAAGCTGAGCATATGTGTATGACTATGCGTGGAGTTAAAAAACCAGGTTCAAAAACTGTAACTTCTGCAGTTAGAGGTGTATTTGAAAGTGATGCATTAGCTAGAAGTGAAGCTATGGCTCTAATAAACTTATAAGATTGAATTTAAAAGTTATATTCGCTATTTTTAGCGGGTATAACTTTTAATATAGTTTAGACAAAATAAGATATTAAATGAAATATAATTTTTGAGGAGAAAAACATGTTAGATTACGGAAAAAAAACTTACATAATGGGAATACTAAATGTAACACCAGATAGCTTTTCTGATGGTGGAGATTATACAAATATAGATATAGCTGTAAATCATGCAAAAGAAATGATAGAACTAGGTGCAGATATGATAGACTTAGGTGGAGAATCAACAAGACCGGGTCACAAATTTGTATCAGCAGAAGAAGAAATATCTAGAATAGTTCCAGTTATAAAAAGATTAAAAGAAGAAATAAACGTTCCCATATCAATAGATACTTATAAAAGTGAAGTTGCAGAAGAAGCTTTAAAATTAGGTGTTGATATGGTAAACGATGTTTGGGGTCTAACTTACGATGGAAAAATGGCTGATGTAGTTGCAAAATACGACGGGGAAGTTTGTATAATGCACAACCAAGAAGGAACAGACTACGACAAAGACATAATGGAAGCTATAAAAGAATTCTTACAAAATAGCATAGATATGGCACTTAAAGCAGGTGTTAAAAAAGAAAAAATAGTTCTAGATCCAGGTATAGGATTTGGTAAAACTTATGAACAAAATATAGAAGTTTTAGATAGATTAGGCGAACTTAGAGATTTGGGATATCCAGTATTACTTGGAACATCTAGAAAATCTGTTTTAGGTAAAATACTAGAAAATTCAACTCCAAAAGAAAGAGTAAACGCAACTGTAGCAACTACAGTACTTGGAGTTAGAGACGGCGTTGATATAGTAAGAGTTCACGACGTTAAAGAAAACAAAGAAGCTGCAATGGTGGCAGATGCAATATACAGAAGATAATTAGTCTATATTAAATCAAGTTATAAATATTAAAGTTTAAACAATAGACATAAATAAACGACAATATTAAAGTCAGTATATATTGCAAAATAAGAGGTGAAACATGGATAAAATATTAATGAGTAACTTAGGTTTTTACGGTTACCACGGTCTTTTAAAAGAAGAAGCTGTATTAGGCCAAAAGTTCTTTATAGATATAGAGCTTTACTTAGATACAAAAGAAGCAGGCGAAACTGACGATATGTACAAATCAGTAAGCTATGCAGATGTGTATGAAGTAGTAAAGGACATAGTAGAAAACAAACGATTTAATTTATTAGAAGCATTAGCAGAAAACATAGCTAGTGAAGTATTAGAAAAATTTGACCTTATAAAAGGAATAATGGTCAGAGTTAAAAAACCAGAAGCCCCAGTGCCTGGAATATACGACTACTTCGGTGTAGAAATAAAAAGAACAAAAGATGAGTAGAGCTTACTTAGGACTTGGAACAAATATGGGAGATAGACTTGACTATCTTAATAAAGCATGCGATTTATTAGAGCAAAATGAAAATGTATTATCCCTTAAAAAATCAAATCTTTATGAAACTAAAGCATGGGGATATACAGACCAAGCTGACTTTTTAAATATGTGTGTCGAAATAGAAACAAGTTTAGCTCCATACGACCTTCTAAGTTTGTGTCAAGATATAGAAAATAAATTAGATCGTGTAAGAGTTATAAGATGGGGTCCTAGAACAATCGACGTAGATGTGCTTTTCTACGACGATATAGTGTCAGATGACGAAAAACTTCTAATACCACATCCTAGAATAAAAGAAAGAGCATTCGTTCTTGTTCCGCTTATGGATTTAAATAAAGAACTTAGTATAGATGATAAGACTATAGGAGCTTATTTAGGTGATTTAAGTCAGGATGAAAGAGACGAGGTTAAGAAATTTAGATTATAATATGGAAGATGTCTGGAATTGATTTTCTAGGCATCTTTTTTAATATAGAAATTATATTTTTAGATATATTTTACATTTTATTATATGTTAAAACTAAAAAATCTAATCAAAAAGTGATATACTCTATAGTATAGTTAGATTTTACTTGTAAGTGAAACTTATTCATTAATCATATATTTGAGCCAAGATACAAGGGTTTAAAATAATAAATTTATTAATCTGAAATAGAGGAGTATAAATTATGGAGAGATATATAATAACAGAATATAATGATGATACTAGAATAAACTATATATTTTATAATTATAAGATAGCAAGGAAAATTTATGACATTTATTATAATGAGGATATTTCTAATATAGATTATGAAAAACGTAAAGGTGTATTACCTGCAGACTTATTTAAAGAAACTGAAGAGGAAGGAATAACTGAAGATTTATATATACCTCAACTTTTGCAATCTACAAATAAATCGAACCTTAATTGTGAATTAGATGAAATAAAAGATATATATAAATATGGTCATTGGAGTAAGGAATACTACATATGGCTTAATAAAATAGAAACACCATTTTCAGCGATGAAATATGAAGATTACTTGAAATCTGATTATTGGAAAATTTTAAGGGAAAAACGATTAAAGTTAGATAACTATAAATGTAAAAGATGTGGCAGAACATCTAACTTAGAAGTACATCATAATACATATATTTATAGGGGTAAAGGAGTTTCAAAAGAAATAAAAAATCTAATTACATTATGTAGAGATTGCCATCAAGAGTTACATGATAAAGAAAACAATATAGAAATATTATTTTAGTAAGATATAGATAATAAATAAGTAATAATTATATATTGGAGGGGACAACATATATGCTAGAAATGTTTATATCATATTGTCAAAAAGATAGTATTTATGCAGATTATATAGATTTATATTTTAAATATAAAGAAGTAACTATACATAGGGATATAAGAGATATATCACAATGGGGAAGTATAAAGAAATATATTCATCACTAAATATTCCAAAAATAAATGCTAATACAGACCCAGTAAGACATGAGTCATGGGATGCAGGAAATATGTACGTAGGTAAATATTCAAAATTATCAACTTTAGACGATAATTACATTTCTTCGCTACAAGGATGGTTGCTATACTTAAAAACTGGACGAACACAATATATGGACTATCTGCATGAAAATACAAATGAAGAAGAACTTTTAAAAGAAATAAAAGAATATTACTTATAGCTAAAAAAGAAGTTTAAGGGATTATGGAACAGAGTACTCTCCAATGTATAGCAGTATTATAAAATTGATGTTTGAGGATGTAGCTTAATTTTGTTTAAGTTACATCCTTAATTAATATAGTTCAAAAAAATACAATACTCATAAGTAATGCAAAAATCATTACCATTCACATAAAATGCTATAATAAAGTATAGAGATTATTGGAGGGGTCTTATGAAAATATTTAATAAAGATATAGAGATATTAGGGGATGACGAAGGATATATAATACTTATATGTCCATATTGCAAAAGTGAATTTAAAGTATCATCATATGATCTTCAAGAAAGAGGAATATATAATGAACTTTTTTGTCCATACTGCGGCCTAAGTAAGGAGATAAAAACTTTTTATACAAGGGAAATTAAATCAAAGGCTACAAAAGTAGGAAAAGAAAATTATAATATCCAAAATGACAAAAATGAATCGAGTTCAAATGACGAAAAATACAATAAAATGAAAAATAATGATAAATTATGCGATAAAACAAGTAAAAAGCCTTTAAAATCGAAACAAGGGGATATTTTGGGTATGTCCAGCTATGATATAAACCATACTCCAAGATTAAATAGCAGCAAATCTTTAGATATGAGTTTTTCAAGTATGGAAAAACAAATAGAAAAGGACAAGCCTATTTACAAGATAAAAATGAACAATAAAAAACTTCAAAATGTAAATGTAGATAGATTAAAAGATAAAAACTTAAAAGAAGTTGAATATAGATGTCATATATGCTCTTCAAAAGAGAGATTATTATCTGACGAAGAGACAATATTATACTGTGCTTATTGTGGGGTGGATTTGAAGTGAATATGGAAGATTTAAGAAAGATAAGTTTTGAATTTAGAAGAGTTAGCAGCGATATGTTAAACTCAATTACAGACGACAACAATGTCTATTTAATAAAATTTAGGGAATTTATAGATGACAATAAAATAATAAAGGATTACATAGATTCAAAGGTCAAATATTCAAGTATAGACTGGAAAAAATCATTTATAGAAGAAGATTGTGGCTATAAAAGTGTCATAATACCAAAAAATAAAAATGACCATATAAAGGCGATGTACGACTATTTAGTAGTTATGACAGATAGAAATAAAAGTTTAAATGGTGAGGCATTTAATTTTCACTTAGGAAGATGCAAGGTAAATGAGAGAATACAATTTTATTTAAATCGAGTATTCTTACCTTTGATTCACTATATAAACGATTATTTAATAGAAGAAATGATAGCTTTACAAGAAAGCTAAAGGGGGGATTAGTTATGAGATTGGTTGTATTAATAGACAATTGCACAATAAACGGGAGAAATTTGAAAGGTGAAGGTGGAGCGTCTTATTATATAGAAGATGAGGATAAGAAATTTTTACTTGATACTGGTGCATCAGGATTATTTATGGAAAATGCAAAAAATATGGATATAAATTTAGATGATATAGACACAGTTGTATTGTCACATGGTCATTATGATCACGCTGGAGGGATTAAGGACTTTATAGAAAGCAGAGATGATAAAATAAATATAATTTGTCACCCACTATCATTTAATAAAAAGAAAAAGGGAAATACAAATATGGGAGCACCATATAGAAAAGATGAAATAATCAAACTTGCAAATGTAAATTTTAGTGATAAGCCTGTTAAAGTAAGCGAAAATATAACTTACTTGGGACAAATTCCATATACTTTGGATTTTGAAAATAGAAAGCTAATGGGCGAAATTGAAATAGATGGTAAGTATGAAGATGATTATATTATGGACGATTCGGCTTTATTATACGACACAAATGATGGAATATATATAATTACTGGATGCTCACATAGTGGTATATGCAATATCATCGAATATGCTAAAAAGGTTTCTGGAAAAGATAAACTACTTGGAGTAATAGGTGGTACACATCTTCAAGAAATAAATGAACAATTATATAAAACAATAGAGTATTTTAAAGAAAACAATATAAAAGAGCTATATCCATGTCATTGTACAAAATTTTATGTTAAGGCTGAAATGTTTAAAAATCTAGATATAAAAGATGCACATGTGGGGCTTGAGATAAACTGGTAAGAATAAAAAATCAATGATTTTAAAAAGAAGACGTTAGTAAAAAATAACGTCTTTTATTTTATGAAAAAATATAGATTAAAGCATTTATTATATGGAGCAAAATAAAACAACTATATAATCCGAGTAGGAAATAATATTATTAACAAAATAAAAAACAAAAACTAATTCTCAGGAAAAATCCACTTAAAAAATTAAATATGTTACTATAAATATAGAAATTTTAAAAAAGGAAGAGAAAAAATAAAAGAAAATTACTACGAAAAACTATTAAATATAAATACAGCAGGAAATGAGAATTGGAATAAAACATCACCACATAACCATCCATATCAACCGACTCTATATGAGGCATTAGATACTTTATTTGAAAAATACGATTTAGATGAAGATGATCATATTGTTGATTTTGGCTCTGGAAAAGGGAGAATAGTATTTTATATAAACCACTTTTTCAGATGTTATGCAAATGGAGTTGAGATGAATGAAATATATTATAATGAATCTCTATTAAATAAATCAAAATATATTCAAAAGCATAAGAAAATGGAAGACAAAGTAAACTTCTATTGCAACTTATCACAAAATTATAATGTAGAAGAAAAAGACAATAAATTCTATTTCTTCAATCCATTTTCAGTACAAATCTTTATGAAAGTTATTGAAAATATACTGAAATCTTTTGAAAAAAATCCAAGGGACATGGATTTAATAATATATTATCCAAGCGATGAGTATATTCAATTTTTAGAGTATAGAACTCCTTTTATGCTTGAAAATGAAATAATACTTGAAGAACTTTATAAAAATGATGATAAAGAAAAATTTGTAATATATAGTTTAAAAACGAATCTTTAAATAAAAAAATTAAATATAGTTCGAAATATAACTACAAATTGTTGATTTATGACAAGAAATGTGTTATTATTCCCTTAAATAGTAAATATTTGGAAAATTAAATATTCATAGGGGGTAGAATTATGAAAAAATTATCAGTAATAGCATTAGTATTTATGCTGGGGCTTAGTACATTTTTAGGTGGATGTTCATCATCATCTTCATCAAGCAGTTCTGCTAACGATGATTCATTACAATATGTAATGGACAAAGGGGAATTAATAGTAGGACTTGACGATGCATTCCCTCCAATGGGTTTTAGAGATGATGATAATAATATTGTAGGTTTTGATATTGATTTAGCAAAAGAAGTTGCAAAAAGAATGGATATCAAAGTTAAATTCCAACCAGTAAACTGGCAAGCTAAAGAACAAGAATTATCATCTAAAAATATAGACTGTATATGGAATGGTTTTGGTATAACTCCTGAAAGAGAAAAAGTTCTAACTATATCAGAACCATATATGGCAAATCCACAAATATTTGTAGTTTTAGCTGATTCAGGAATAAAAACTCAAGATGATTTAAAAGGAAAAGTTGTAGCAGCTCAAAATGGATCAACTGCATATGCTACTATAGATAAAGATACTAAACTTAAAGATTCTTTCAAAGAATTTGTGGGTGTTGAAGATAATGTAAAAGCATTAATGGACTTAGGAGTTGGAGGTTCTGATGTAGTTGCAATGGATACAGTAGTTGCTCGTTATTATATGGCAAAAGACCCAGGTAAATATAGCATCATAAAAGACACTACTATATTAGATGAAAAAATGGGTGTTGGCTTTAGAAAAGGCGACAACGCTTTATGTAAAAAAGTTGAAGATACTTTAAAAGAAATGAAAAAAGACGGTACATTAGCAAAAATAAGTAAAGAATGGTTTGGTGAAGATTTAACTATAATCGGAGAAGATAAATAGTTATATATTTCAAACTTAGTATATTTTAAAAGGTGTCAAATTTATAAGTCTAAAGACTTAGAGCTTGGCGCCTTTTTTAAGATATAAGACTTTATAAAACTAGACAGGGGGGATTAGCTTGGATTTTGCAGGCGTAATGGATTTAGTAAAAAATATGTTGCCAAGTTCAATAGTTACTTTAGAAATATTTTTCTTAACTATAATATTTTCATCAATACTTGGCATGTTTGTAGCTTTTGGTAGAATGTCAAAATATGCTATTATAAGAATACCTATTCAAGTATTTTTACTTATTATGAGAGGGACACCTCTTATACTTCAATTGATGTTTTTCTATTTTGCTCCTTATTATATATTCGCAGCTACATTGCCACGTTTTTGGGCAGCAATACTTGCATTTACATTAAACTATAGTGCATATATAGCAGAGATATATAGAAGTGGTATAGAATCTATACCTGTTGGACAATATGAAGCAGCGACAGTTTTAGGTTTTGGAAAAGCTGAGACATTTTTCAAAATTATATTACCTCAAGTTGTAAAAAGAATAATACCACCGATGAGTAATGAACTTATGACTTTAGTAAAAGATACAGCTTTAGCTCAAGTAATCGGTGTTGCTGAAATATTCAAACTTGCAGGTGCTACAATGTCTTCTCAATTTTCTACAGTACCATTAATCGTTGCGGGTGTTTTTTATTTAATTATGAATGCTGTAGTTGAAAGATTCTGTTTCTATTTAGAAAAGAAATTAGATTACTATGAATAGGAGGTAAAAAAATGAAAATTTTATCAGTTGAAAACTTAGAAAAAAGTTTTGGTGATTTACAAGTATTAAAAGATATTTCAATGGAAGTAAATCACGGTGAGATAGTATCTATTATAGGATCTTCTGGTTCAGGTAAATCTACATTACTTAGATGTATAAATAGATTAGAAACTATCGATTCAGGAAAAATAACTGTAGATGGTCAAATTATGGTATCTACAGAAAATGGGAAAGTTCAATATGCAAATAATGATATATTAAATGAAATAAGATTAAAAACAGGTCTTGTTTTCCAAAATTTCAACCTATTTCCACATTTTAATGTATTAAAAAATATAACTCAGGCGCCAATAAGAGTTAAAAAAGTACCTAAAGATGTTGCAGAAAGAGAAGCAATGGACCTTTTAAAAAAATTAGGGCTTGAAAATAGAAAAGATGCATATCCTCACCAATTATCAGGAGGGCAAGCACAAAGGGTTGCAATAGCTAGAGCACTCGCTTTAAAACCTGTAATTCTTTTCTTTGATGAACCGACAAGTGCACTTGACCCAGAGCTTACAGGTGAAGTATTAAAAGTTATACGTTCACTTGCTGAGATGAATATGACTATGGTAATAGTAACTCATGAGATGTCTTTTGCAAGAGATATATCTGATAGAATGATATTTATGGATAAAGGTGTAATAGTAGAAAACTGTACACCAGAAGAATTATTTAATTCTAAAAATGAACGTACTCGAGAATTTTTAGGAAAATATCATCAAGGTGTGTAAATTTAAAATATTATAATATAAATGCTAATTTTATGTTAAAAAATAAAGGGGAGTTGTTGAACCCTTTATTTTTTTATAACACATAGGAAATTATATTCATTTATAGATTGTGGATAAGTATAATTTCCGCATATGTGTTTCAAAGAAATCTACATCTTTAAGGGTTTTTAGAATAAAGATTTCTTTATTTTAATATTATGTTATAAGATAACTATCAGTGTGATATAATATAAATCTATATTTAAATAGATATATGGAGGTAAAACTTTGGATAAAAAATCTAGAATAAATTTTATTATTAGAACCATATTATTTTTTTCCTGTATAATAATATTTATTGATGACTCCAACAATATATATAAAATTTTAGATTATAATATAATATTTAATATAAAAGTTTACCATGTATTTTGGGCTTATCTAGTAAATGATATATTAAAAGTAATTATACCGTCTAAAAGTAAAAATACTTATAACGGTAAATTATTTTTAAAACATTATAAAAAAAGAGATAATTACAATAAAGATAAGGTAATATTTGAAACATTTGAAAAAAATAAAAGAGCATTTAACATAGCTTTAGCGTGGATTGGTTTAAATTCAATCTTGTTTTACATATATTTTAGACTTCATTTAGACAAGTCATGGATTATAATGTTATTTTTATTTTATTTCTGGAGTGATATGGTATGTGTCAACGTTTGGTGTCCATTCCAAAAATTATTTATGAAAAATAAATGTTGCAATACATGCAGGATTTATAACTGGGATCATATAATGTATGTTACACCTTTTATATTAATCCCAAATTTTTGGACATACTCTTTAATAGCACTTTCTGTAATAAGTTTAATACAGTGGGAGTATTTATTAAAAAAACATCCAGAGAGATTTTCAAGTATTTCAAATCTTAATTTAAATTGTTATAATTGTCAAAATGAATGTAGATTTAATAAGAAAAAAATAAAACAAACAAGTAAAAATATAACGAGGTATAATAATGAACAAGAAAACAGCTTTGATAACAGGTTCTTCTAGAGGAATTGGAAGAGCGATTGCAATTTTATTTGCTAGAAACAATTACAATGTAGTTATAAATTACAATAAATCGGAAAAAGAAGCACAAGAACTTTACGATATGTTAAGTAAGGAAAATTTAAGTGTAAGAATATTCAAGGCTGATGTATCTAATGTACAAGAAGCAAATGCACTTGTAAACTATACGATAGGCCAATTTGAAAATATAGATGTATTAGTAAATAATGCTGGGATAAGCAAACCTTGTTTATTTACAGATATATCTTATGAACAATGGGATGAGATGATATCTACAAATTTAAGCTCAGTGTTTTATGTTACAAAAAAAGCACTACAATATATGCTGCCAAATCAAAGTGGCCATATAATAAATATTTCTTCTATGTGGGGACTTGTAGGAAGTTCTTTTGAAGTAGATTACTCAGCTACAAAAGCAGGTATAATCGGAATGACAAAGGCTTTAGCTAAAGAATTAGGACCATCTAATATCAATGTAAATGCTATAGCTCCTGGGGTAATACAAACAGATATGTTAAATGACTTAAGCCAAGATACTATGGATATGTTAAAAGAGGAAACTCCTCTTATGAGAATTGGAAAGCCTGAAGATATCGCAAAATGTGCATTATTCTTGGCAGAACAAGGTGATTTTATTACAGGACAAGTTATAAGCTCTAATGGCGGTTTTGTAATATAAATAGTTAAAACAAAGAGGTATAACAAAATGGAATACATAAAAAGCGATAAACCTTTATAGTTTATCGCTTTTTATGTATATATAATTACCCCATACGAGTAAAATAATCTATAGCTTTTGAAAAATCTTCTATTGTTTTTTCAGCATCGCCATGTTCAATTCCATCTTTAACACAGTGATGTAAATGTCCTTCTAATACTACTTTCCCAACTTTATGCATTGCGCTTTTTGCTGCATTTATTTGAATTAAAATATCTTCACAAGGAACATCTTCTTCTACCATTTTAGAAATTGCATTAAGTTGACCTTGGATTTTTTTTATTCTAAGTTGAATATTTGGTACATCCATGCATTGACGCATACTAATTCCTCCCATTATCAATAATTATTAGTTATTATTATATGATAATACTATTCTATTGAAAAATCAACTTAACAACGATTCCAAAATAATATACCAAAAATATACAATATTATACAATTAGAGCACCTTTACTTTCATTTGTAACTTCATATTCTATTTTAATATGCAAATCTAAATTATTTCTTGTTTTTAAAAGTTTAGCCGAATTAAGTATAACAAATACTGATCCTAAATTATGAACTAAGGCACCAACTACTGGATTTAATATACCAGTCATAGCTAAAATTATTGCTAAAAAGTTTAAAGCAAGCGAAAATGTTACATTTAATTTTATAGTTTTCATAGTTTTTTTAGATAGATATAGAAGATAAGGGATATTTTTTATATCATCACTTGCAAGTGCTATATCAGAAGCTTCTATTGCTATATCACTACCTATAGCCCCCATAGAAATTCCTACACTTGAGTATTTTAATGCTAGTGCATCATTTACACCATCGCCAATCATACAAGTTGGTGATTTACTATCTTCTAAGTTTTTAATTATATTCATTTTATCTTCTGGAAGTAAACTTGGATGAATATCATCTATACCGACTATACTAGCTATATTTTGGGCACTATTTTTATTGTCGCCAGTTAACATTACAGGATTTATTTTTTGAGATTTTATATAACTTATTACTTCTTTAGCTTCTTCTCTTAAAATATCAGATAATGCAACATATCCTATTAACTTATTGTCGATCGATAGGTATATAACTGTGCAGCCTTTTTTAGTGAATTCTTCTGAAATATTTATTATGTCTTTATTTAAATTTATATCGACATCTTTTATTAGTTTTAAATTGCCAACTAATATAGATTTTTTACCTAAATTTGCAGTTATGCCTTTACCAGGATTAACTATAAAATTTTGAATGTCTAATAATTCTTCGTTATTTTCTTTATAATAAGATGTTATAGCTTTGCCAAGTGGGTGTTCTGAATAAGCTTCTACAGATGCTAATATTTTTAAGAAAGTTTCATCATCATACTCAGGGCAAAAGCTCTTATATTCCACTACTGATAATTTTCCATAAGTTAAAGTACCTGTTTTGTCAAATGCGATATTTTTTATTTTTGATAATCTTTCAACTACATCCCCACCTTTTATAAGCATACCGTATTTAGATGCATTACCGATACCTGCCATAATAGCAGTTGGTGTTGCAAGTACTAAAGCACATGGGCAAAATACAACTAATATAGTAACTGATCTTAATATTTGATGTGTAACTAGATATGTTCCGATTGAAGAAACTAGTGCAATAACAACTATCCATGTAGCCCATCTATCTGTTAAGCTTACTATTGGAGCCTTTTTAGAATCAGCTTCTTTTACAAGTTTAATCATTCTTTTTAATGAACTATCTTGTGATGTTTTTGTCGCTTTTATATCGAAAGTAGAGTATTGATTTATTGTTCCACTTAATACATCGTCTCCGACATATTTATCTACTGGAAGTGATTCTCCATTCATTATAGATTCGTCTATAGAACCTTGACCTTTTATTATAACTCCGTCAACAGGAATAGTTTCACCAGCTATAACTCTTACGATATCCCCAATTTCAATATCATCTACGTTTATCATAATTTCTTTATTGTCTCTTATAATTCTAGCTTGTTTTGGAGTTAGCTTCACAAGATTTTCTATTCCTGATTGCGCCTTTTGAACTGTTAAATCTTCAAGTAGAGCACCAATAGTCATTATAACTGAAATTTCACCTGCGGCGAATATTTCCCCAATAATAACAGATGCTATTAATGCTAAAGATACCAAAACATCGGCTTTAATATCAAATTCTTCATATAAACAAGTTGCAGCTTCTTTTATAATTGGCAAACCGCAAAGTATTATTGCAACCCATGATAAATTAAAATGTAAAAGTTCATCTACGCTTTGGATAAGACTCATAAATAAGCAAATAGATGAGATAATAATAAATGTAACTGTCTTTTGTGTTTCTGATTTAAATAACTTCATAATGAACCTCCCTTTTATTTATATACCCCGGGGGGTATGTAGAAACTAAAAAATATTAAGGGTATACCCCTATAGGTATATAATAGTCAAATTTCTTACAAAAAGCAATTATGAATTTTATTTACATAGAAACATTATTATCATATATTAGAATTTTTAATTTATATGAAAATATAAAATTATATTTATATTTTTTTGAAATTTAAAAGATATTAGTGGCCAATATTAACTACAAATTTAGATAATATTTTTGTTGTTTGAATATGTATATTAACTATGCTAAAATTAGCATGAGGTGATAAAAATGAAAGTTAGTAGACGTTTTCAATTAACAGTCCAAACTGTTTTATTTATTGCTGTCTATAGTGATAAAAAAGAGATGACTTGCGAAAATATTTCAAAGGAAATGAAATGTAATCCAGTGGTTATAAAAAATATATTAAATATATTATGTAAAAATAATTTTCTTACAAAGGGCTCATCTATTTCAAATATAAGATTAAAAAGAAATATAAAGGATATAACTTTATGGGATATTTACAAAATAACAGATGAAGTAGATATAAATAATATATTCTGCAACGATGATTTACAAATTGCAAGTCCTATTGTTTCAGATTTACCGGAATTACTATCACCAGCTTTCGGTGAAATTATGAATTCTATGAAAGACATCTTATCTACAGTTTCAGTTGATTCTTTATTAAAGAAATACAATTATTAATTAACTACTAAGATTAGAGAGTTTATACAAAACTTTGTAAAAATTATCTAAAAACTTAAATTAAATAGTAGGAGGGAAAAAATGATTTCAAAAGAAATAGCGACACAAGTATTAGAAAAATGTTTGATTACAGGAGGCGATTTTGCAGAAATATTTGAAGAAGATAGTATAACTAACAGTATTTCTGTTTTAGACGATAAAGTAGAAAATATATTAGGTGGAAGAGATTATGGTATAGGAATTAGAATTTTTAAAAATTTAAAAAGCGTTTATGCATATACAAACGACAACAGTTTATCATCTCTTTTAGATACTGCTTATAAAGCAGCTATTGCTCTAGGAAAAATAGAAGACGGAAAGTCAATTGTATTAAATAATCAAAAGACTTTTAAAAATATGCATCCAATAAAAATTTATCCAAATACTGTAGATTGTAAAGATAAAATAAAAGTTATGAAAACTGCTTATAAAAGTGCAAAAGATTTTCATAGTGATATATCAAAAGTAAGTGTAGGTTACTTAGACAAAGAACAAAACATATTAATAGCAAATAGTGAAGGTTTATATACTGAAGATACTAGAATTAGAACTAGACTTATGATAAATGCAATTGCATCTAATGAAAATGAAAACCAAACAGGCAGCCAAAATCCGGGAAGACTTATGGGATTTGAAATGTTTAAAGATGAAGTAGATCCTGAATATCATGCAAGAGAAGCGGCTAAAACTGCTCATATAATGTTACATGCTAAAAATTGTCCTGCGGGTAAAATGCCTGTTGCAATAGATAACGGTTTTGGTGGTGTAATATTCCATGAGGCCTGCGGCCATTCATTAGAAGCTACAGCAGTAGCAAAAGGTAATTCAGTATTTTGTGATAAATTAGGTCAGCAAATAGCTTCTAGCAAAATAACTGCTATTGATGATGGAACTATGAAAAATCACTGGGGTTCATCAAATATAGATGATGAAGGAACACCAACTAGAAGAAATGTGCTAATAGAAAATGGAATATTAAAATCATATATGGTAGATAAATTAAATGCCAGAAGAATGAATACAGAAGTTACAGGCAGTTCTAGACGTCAAAGTTATAAATACGAGCCTACTTCAAGAATGACTAATACATATATAGCACCTGGAGAAGATAAAGTTGAAGATATTATAAAATCAATAGACGATGGACTATATGCTAAAAAAATGGGCGGTGGTTCTGTAAATCCAGTAACAGGTGAATTTAACTTTGCTGTAAGCGAAGGCTACTTAGTAAAAAATGGTGAAATAACTGAACCTGTTAGAGGAGCTTCCCTTATAGGTAAGGGTAGTGAAATATTAATGGATATAGATATGGTATCTGATAATGTTGCTCAAGCTGAAGGAATGTGTGGTTCTAAATCAGGAAGTATACCAGTTAATGTTGGTCAACCTATGATTAGAGTTAAAAGTATAACTGTTGGCGGAAGGGAGTAACTATTATGAATTTAAATGAATTTAAAGAAAAATTATTTGATAAAGCGAAAGAATCTGGATTTGAAGATAGTGAGATATATGTTACTAATTCAGAATCTCTAAGTATATCAATTTATAAACAAGAAGTTGAAGGTTATAATTTAGATAAAAGCTTTGGTTTATCTTTTAGAGGTATAATAAACGGCAAAATCGGGTATTCTCATACTAGAATATTAGATGAAAATTCTATAGATATGTTAGTAAACACTGCAAAAAATGCAGCCTTACTTATAGAAAATGAAGATACTCAGTTTATATATGAAGGAGATAAAAATTACGAAGATGTAGTTTGCTATTATGAAGCAATAGACAATATTGATCCAAAAGATCTTATAAATATAGGTCTTGAAATAGAAAAAGAGTGCAAAAATTACAATGAAAATGTAGTCAATATAAGAGGTTGTAAAGTTATTTACTCTAAAGGAGATATACAAATTTCAAATACTAAGGGGCTTGATTTAAAAAATAAAGAAAATATACTTTATACATATGTAGTACCTGTGCTAGAAATAGATGGCCAAAAACAAGATGGAACAGGATATAAAATAGCTACAAATATAGATGAGATAAATCCTAGAGAAATAGCTAAAATGGGAGTAGACGAAGCATTATCTAAGATAAATTCAAAATCTATAGAAACAGGAAACTACAAAATAGCTTTATATAATGAGGCTATGGTATCATTACTTAGCGCATTTTGTGGTGTATTTAGTGCAGATGCAACACAAAAAGGTCTATCTTTATTAAAAGACAAAGAAAATACTATGATAGCTTCTGAAAATGTCACAATAGTAGACAATCCTCTTTTAGAAAATGGACTTTCATCAGCTCCTTTTGATGATGAAGGCGTTGCAACATTTAGAAAAGAAATTGTCTCTAAAGGAAAACTAACTACATTACTTCACAACTTAAAAACTGCTCATAAAGCAAATACAAAGAGTACAGGAAATGGATTCAAAAGCTCATACGCTTCTAGTGTGTCTGTTTCTCCAAGCAACTTCTATATAGAAAAAGGAGATAAGTCATTTGATGAAGTTTTAAATACTTTAGGAGAAGGACTTCTTATTACAGAGTTTGCAGGGCTTCACTCTGGGGCTAACGCCATAAGTGGAGATTTTTCTCTTGCATCAAAAGGTTTCTATATAAAAGATGGTAAAAAGGCGTATCCAGTAGATCAAATAACTGTAGCTGGAAATTTCTTTGACTTATTAAAACAAATAACAGTAGTCGGGGATGACTTAACTTTCCCACTTAGCTCTATAGGAAGTCCAACTGTAATAGCTACTGGTCTTTCTGTGGCAGGGAAATAAATAATAGTATTTTTTATAATGCATAGGAAATTATAATCAGCTTTAAATTGTGGATAAATATAATTTCCGTTAATGCATTTCAAAAAAATCTACATTATTAAAGGTCTTTAAGATAAAGATTTTTTTATAAATGAAATAAATTTTAATTTAAAATATAAATATATATAGAAAATATGTAAAAATTTGTATATTATTAAATATAGGGATATATTAATTACTTATTAAAAATTTTTATTTTAAAATGATAAAAAATTAAAAAGTGAAATATAGAAATAGAAAGGGATTTGTTATGCTTGAATTAAAAAATATTACATTTAAAGTTGACAACTTAGATGGTAAAGGTGAAATTACTATTTTAGATAATGTAAGCTTTAAAATTGAACAAGGGAAAATATTAATTATAACAGGACCTAATGGCGGTGGTAAATCTACATTAGCTAAAATAATAATGGGTATAGAAAAACCAACATCAGGTCAAATATTATTTGATGGGAAAGACGTTACTAATCTTAGTATAACAGAACGTGCTAGACTTGGAATAGGTTATGCATTCCAACAACCACCAAGATTTAAAGGAGTTACAGTTAAAAAGCTTCTTAATCTAGCATCAGGTAATAAATTAAATGATACTGCTTGTTGTGAATATCTTACAAATGTAGGGCTTTGTTCAAAAGAATACTTAAAAAGAGATGTAGATGCATCTTTATCAGGTGGGGAATTAAAAAGAATAGAAATAGCTTCATTAATGGCTAGAAATCCTAAACTTGCTATATATGATGAACCAGAAGCAGGAATTGACTTATGGAGTTTTTCAATGCTTGTAGACAGCTTCCAAAAATTTAAAGAAAATAAAGATCAAACAGTAGTTATCATATCACATCAAGAAAAAATAATAGATTTAGCTGATGAACTTATGATAATTGCAGATGGCAAAGTTCAAAATAAAGGAACTAAGGAAGAAATTATGCCTATGATTCAAGGGGGGTCAACTAGTTGTGGTTGTCCTATAAAGGAGGTTGTACTTACAAATGAAAGATAGCATGTTAGAAAATTTATTAAAAACAATAGCCGACATTACAGGAGAAACCGATGGAGCTTTTAATCTTAGAAAAGACGGTGTCGGAGTTATAAGACACTCTACAGAAAATATAGAAATAAAATCAAAAGAAGATAAACCAGGAATAGATATAATTGTAAAACCTCATACAAAAGGTGAAAAAGTTCATATACCTGTTGTAATAACTGAAACTGGTGTAAATGATTTAGTATACAATGACTTCTTTATAGGAGAAGGTGCAGAAGTAGATATAGTAGCAGGATGTGGAATCCATAACTGTGGAAGCTCCGCTTCAGAACACGACGGTATCCATACTTTCTATATAAGTAAGGGTGCAAAAGTTACATATGTTGAAAAACACTATGGCGAAGGCGAAGGGACTGGAGATAGAATATTAAATCCAACTACTATAGTACATATGGAAGAAGGCTCATATTGCGAGATGGAAATGACTCAAATAGAAGGAGTCACTTCTACAGTTAGAGAAACTGAAGCTAATTTAGGAAAAGATGCTAAACTTGTTGTTACAGAAAAATTAATGACTCATGATAAACAACATGCAACTTCAAATATAACTGCAAATTTAAACGGTAAAAATTCAATATTACAAATAGTTTCTCGTTCAGTTGCAAAAAATGATTCAACTCAATCATTCCACCCAATAGCTGTTGGTAATGAAAAATGTAGAGCTCATATACAATGTGACTCTATAATAATGGATAATGCAAAAGTAGCTTCTATACCAGAAATACAAGCTAATCATACAGATGCTGCAATAATCCACGAAGCTGCTATAGGTAGAATAAACAATGAACAATTATTAAAATTAGAGACATTTGGACTTGATGAAGAACAAGCTGAAGCTGTTATAGTTGAAGCGTTCTTAAGCTAATATACATTTAAATCAATCATTAAAAGTAAGGCGTTACAAATTTATCTTTGTGACGTCTTATTTTTTGCAAAAATATTATATATTATTTAAAGGAATTTATTATAATAAGTATATGTTATTAAAATAAAGAAGAAAGGAGATGATACTTTGGAAAATAAAGATATACATATAGCAAAGGTTATAGCTCAAGAAGTATTAAAAAAAGGAGGAAGAACCTTCTTTGTTGGCGGTTGTGTAAGAGATGAAATCCTAGGTATAGATATAAAAGATGTAGATATCGAGGTTCACAATATAGAGGTTGAAGATTTAGTAAAAATACTTGAATCTATAGGATATGTTCAAAAGATAGGTTCATTTTTTGGAGTTTTCAATTTAAAAGGGTATGATATAGATATCGCTATGCCTAGAAAAGAAAAATCAAATGGAAGGGGACATAAGGACTTTGAAATATTTGTAGATCCATTTATAGGCTATAAGGAAGCTGCTCTTAGAAGGGATTTTACTATAAATTCTCTTATGAAAGATGTATTAAGTGGAGAAATAATAGATTCTTTTAATGGAATAGAAGATTTAAATAATAAAATTATAAGACATGTAAACGATGAGTCATTTTGTGAAGATCCACTTAGAGTATTCAGAGGTGCACAATTTGCAGCTAGATTTGATTTTGAAATAGACGAAAAAACAAAATTATTATCTTCGACTATGGATGTATCATCTCTTGCATTTGAAAGAGTTTTTGATGAGCTTAAAAAAGCATTATTAAAATCAAATAAACCATCTATATTCTTTAAATCTTTAAAAGATATAAATCAACTATCTTATTGGTTTAAGGAAGTAGAAGATTTAATTGGAATTAATCAATCTGAAATTCATCATCCAGAAGGTGATGTATTTACACATACTATGATGGTTTTAGATGAGGCTGCAAAATTAAGAGATAAAGCTAAAAATAAACTTGCATTTATGTTGGCATCACTATGCCATGATTTTGGAAAAACTGTAACTACAGAGATTAAAAAAGGTAAATTAACGGCCTACGGCCATGAAGTAAAAAGTGTTACTTTGGCTAAAGGACTTTTAGATAGACTTACTAATAAAATAAGTTTAAAAAAGGAAACATTAAATTTAATAAAATTACATATGAAACCAAATCAAATGTACAATAGTGCTAAAAAGAAATCTATGATGAAGCTTTGGGATGATGCTATACATCCTAGTGATTTAATATTGCTTGCAAAGGCTGACGCCCTTGGACGAGGTGTAAGAAAAGATTATAGTGAAATAGAAAGTATTCTTAATAAATCGTTAAATGAATATAAAGAGCTTATGTTAGAACCTGAAGTTGTAGGCAAAGATTTAATTGAACTTGGATTAAAGCCTGGAGTTTTATTTTCAGAATATATAAAACTGGGTCATAAACTTCATCTATCAGGACTTAGTAAAGATGAAATTTTAAAACATATTAAAGCTGATATAAATAAAAAATCTTTAGTATAAAAGTATTTATTATATATTTATATAAATCTAGAATTATACCATAATATATAGTAAATCTATAGTGAACTTATATTTAAATTAATTAAAAAGAGTGTTTCAAAATACTGTAGAAAGTTGTTTTGAGACACTCCTTTTTCGTTGTTATATGTAATAATTAATATAGCTAAAAGTAGCTTTTTAAAATTAAAATTTTCAATCTAGAATCTGTAATTTCGTGCTAAGTCACAGAAATCATCTTCTAAAAAAGTACCGTTAAAAAGTATAGAACCTATTGAAGTACATATATTTGATTTTTTATTTTCACTATTCCAAGTAAGTTTGTGATCAAATATTTCTTCAGATAGTTTTGCTAAGTCCATCCCCATAGCTTCCATTGAATATCTCATTTCTTCTGGATGATAACAATTTTTATTGTCCAAAAGGGCACATCTCTTACATATATTACATGTACCACAAGAAGTTTTTAAGCATTCAAAATCTATTTGCATTTTAGACAATAAAGCTTCCAAAGTACTTCTATTTTCAATATAAGCTTCCATATAATCTTCTTTATCTCTTACTTCGCTTGTAACTTCGACAAGAAGGGAATTTGTATAATCTGCTGAGAATTCATCAAACTTTGGGCTATTTGGAGGACAAGACCAATTTTTATTGTAATTAGAGCAACCATTCTTACATAGTTTAAGGAAATAGTCTCTATTCATAAATTTAATTAAATCCTTGTTTTCGCAAACAATAGCTTTTAAAGTGAAAATCTTTCCATTCTTTTCGAATTTGATTTTTTTCATTTCATCACCCCTGTAAAAAATAGTACTTACTTAATTATATTATAAATTCACTAAGAAAAGGCGTTTTTCCTTTATTTTTTTAGAGATTTTTGTAAATATATGTAATATGAAAAAACAAAAGTTAAATTTTTAACACATAATAAACAAATTAAATTTTATTTTTGATTTAAAAAAGTAGTATCTATTGTATGAATAATATTGCTTATTTTATCTTTTTTAAGTTTGGATTTGAAAATAAAATCGAAAAAAGGATTTTAAAGTAGATAATATTAAACACATTGATATTTTTTTATTTATCAAAAAATTTCTTAATATATAAAGAAATATTTATATTTATAATTAAAATATCACAGAAATTATGAAAAAGTGTTGTTTTTGAAATGATTTGAAAAGAAACAAAATTGTAATCAAAAAACACTGGATTTTTTGAAAAAAAGTTCTATAATAGTATTTAAAGATTAAATAAATCTTGTTTTTATATATACAGTCTAAGAAAATCAAATTAGACTTTTTAATTTTATTTTATGCAAAGAAATTTACATTTTTTATAATTTTAGGGTAATTGCAAAATCAAAATAACTTATCAAATTTGCGATAAGGCATATCTATTTCTCTTTATTTAGGACATAATATATAAATGGAGGGATCAATATGGATATAGAAAGAATGACAGTAAGAGTTCAAAAAAGTTTAAACGATGCCTATAATGAGGCAGTTAAACATCACAATCAACAAGTAGATGTTATTCATCTATTTTCTGCTTTAGTAAACCAAGAAGACGGTTTAATTCCAAATATTTTTGAAAAAATGAATGTATCTGTAGCAGCATTAAAAAGCACTATAGACGAAGAATTAGGTAAAATACCTCAAATATACGGAGAAGGTATATCATCACAAGGCGTCACTGCTTCTAGAAGAATTGAAGAAGTACTAATTAAGGCCGAAGAAATATCTAAAGATTTCAAAGACTCATATATAAGCGTTGAACACGTAATGCTTGCTATGATGGAAACTGAATCTAAATCTGTTGTAGGAAAAATACTTAAAATGTACGGAATTAACAAAAACGACTTCTTACAAGTTTTATCAAGTGTAAGGGGTAGCCAAAGAGTAGATTCTAACGATCCAGAAGGAACTTATGATGCACTAGCTAAATTCGGTACAAACTTAGTAGATTTAGCTAAAAAACATAAACTAGACCCTGTTATAGGTAGGGACGAAGAAATAAGAAGAATCATAAGAATATTATCAAGAAGAACTAAAAACAATCCAGTTTTAATTGGTGAACCTGGTGTAGGTAAAACTGCTATAGTTGAAGGTTTAGCAGAAAGAATAGTTAGGGGAGATGTTCCAGAAGGATTAAAAGATAAAATAATCTTCTCACTTGATATGGGTGCATTAATCGCTGGTGCTAAATACCGTGGTGAATTCGAAGAACGTCTAAAAGCAGTATTAAAAGAAGTTCAAAATGCTGAAGGTAAGATAATACTATTTATAGACGAAATTCATACAATAGTTGGTGCTGGTAAAACTGAAGGTTCTATGGATGCTGGTAACTTAATTAAACCTATGCTTGCTCGTGGTGAATTAAACTGTATAGGTGCGACTACATTTGATGAATATAGAAAATACATCGAAAAAGATAAAGCACTTGAAAGACGTTTCCAACCAGTAATAGCTGAAGAGCCTACTGTAGAAGATACAATATCAATACTTAGAGGTTTAAAAGAACGTTTTGAAATACATCACGGAATAAGAATTCACGACAATGCTATAGTGGCTGCCGCTAAATTATCTGATAGATATATAACTGATAGATTCTTACCAGATAAAGCTATCGACTTAATAGATGAAGCTGGCGCTATGATACGTAGTGAAATAGATTCTTTACCAACAGAACTTGACATAGTAAGAAGAAAATTATTTACTTTAGAAACTGAAAGAGAAGCACTACTTACAGAAGAAGATGAAAAAAGTAAAAAACGTCTTGAAGTACTTGAAAAAGAATTAGCTGAATTAAAATCTAAAGATGACGAAATGACAGCTAAATATGAAAAAGAAAAAAATCAAATACTACAAGTTAGAAACTTAAAAGCACAACTTGATGATTTAAAAGGACAAGTTGAAAAATACGAAAGAGAATACGACTTTAACAAAGTTGCTGAAATAAAATACGGTGAAATTCCAAAACTTGAGGCTCAAATAAAAGAATACGAAGAAAAAATAAGCAGTGGATACGATACAGCTTTACTTAAAGAAGAAGTTACTGAAAATGAAATTTCTGAAATAGTATCTAAATGGACTGGTATACCTGTAACTAAATTAGTTGAAGGCGAAAGAGAAAAACTTCTTAAACTTGAAGATGAGCTTCATGAAAGAGTTATAGGACAAAATGAAGCTGTTACAGCAGTATCAAATGCAGTAATTCGTGCAAGAGCAGGACTTAAAGATGAAAACAAACCAATCGGTTCATTTATATTCCTTGGACCAACTGGTGTAGGTAAAACTGAACTTGCAAAAACTTTAGCGCGTTCATTATTTGACAGCGAAGAAAACATAATAAGAATCGATATGTCTGAATACATGGAAAAACACTCAGTATCTAGACTTGTAGGACCACCTCCAGGATATGTAGGATATGAAGAAGGTGGACAATTAACAGAAGCAGTTAGACGTGCTCCATATTCAGTAATATTATTCGATGAAATTGAAAAAGCTCATGAAGATGTATTTAACATGTTCTTACAAATACTAGATGATGGTAGACTTACAGATAACAAAGGTAATACAGTAGACTTTAAAAATACTATCATCATAATGACATCAAATATAGGTAGTAGCTACTTATTACAAGATCAAGGTAAGATAATAGAAGAAACTAAAGACCTTGTAATGGGCGAAATGAAGAGAAGATTTAAACCAGAATTCTTAAACAGAGTTGACGACATTATAATGTTCAAATCTCTAGACAAAGAAGAAATCAAGAAAATAATAGATATATTTATGAATAGCTTATCAAACAGATTAAAAGATAAAGACATAAATATGGAAGTTACAGATGCTGCAAAAGATATTATGGTAAGAGAAGGTTATGATCCAGTTTATGGTGCAAGACCACTTAAGAGATATATAGGAAACACTCTTGAAACTATAATAGCTAGAAAATTAATAGCAGGACAAATTAGAAATGGCGATACTATAGTTGTCGATGGAGATGGAGATAATATAGATATAGTTGTTAAATAATATATGTAATACTTTTAAGGTATATCGCAGATAATTGCGATATACCTTTTTTGTTTTGAAATTAAAAAAGCATAAGCTAATTAGCTAGCCTATGCCATTTAATAAATCATATTATAATATCTATCAATACTTCTTTCCAAACTTAATAAATCAACATGCTTTCCAGTCCTAATACTTTCTTTTCCTTCTATAAATAAAAGAAACACAGGCATAGAAAAAACACTATATTTATAAGCTATTTTTGTATTTTCCTCGCCATTTACTTCATATGCTTTTATATTAGGATAGTTTTCTAAAAACTTTTCGATTTTTTCTTTTATAACTTCACAAGCACCACATGAGTTGCCTGTAAAGTAAACTACTGTCATTTTATTTTGATTTATATTATTTTGTACTGATTCAAAAGTATCTAATTTTATCAATATTATCACCTTATTAAGATATTTTAATAATAGAAGTTAAAATCAGCTTCTACGCAAAATGCGTTTCTGCTTAATAATCCTCCATATGATATAGTTATGTAGTTCATTTGAGAATCTAATACTTTGTTTATTATTACTTTATATCCATCTACATCATAACAATTGTCATTTGCATTTGGTTCGTCTAACTCTAAGTCTATTTTAGCCTCAGTTGTCATAGTTATATGTCTTGTAAGAATTCTTATACAAGTTTTGTCACTATTTTCTAGAAGCTTATCTAATTCTCTTTTTGCTTCGTTTGTTATTAAAATACTCATCTCTTCCATTTTGTCATTCTCCTTAGTATTGTCTTTATTTTTTTATTTTATCATAAATTGACTATAAATATGTACAAACTTATTGTTTTTTATTATATTATGACTTAAGATTTAAATTAGATGATAAAAATGCTAGATGTAGAAGAAGTAGATGTTGGACTCGAAATAAATATGTAACATATAATTCATAAACTTAGTATATATTTCATAAATCTGGTATATGATTATAGATACAGATATTTGTTTAATAAATTTTCACATATTGGGAGGTACTATTGTGCACGAAAAACAAATAAGAAAAATATTTGAAGGAATTATATTTTTAATATTCCTCGTTTTTATTTTATATCGAATTGGAGATATATTTGGCATTTTTACAAATATACTTTCTATAGTAGAACCATTTTTAGTAGGTGCTGCAATTGCATTTATTCTGAGCATACCTATGAACTTTTTAGAAAGAAAATTTCCAAGGCTAAAAAGACCGCTTAGCCTGTTGCTTACATTTTTAATATTTATATTAGTAATATTAGTTTTAGTATTTTTAATTGGGCCAAAACTAATAGATACTATTACAAATATAGTAAATACTGTTCCAGAGTCAGTAGAAAGCTTACGTAAACTGCTACAAGATACAAATATAAACTGGGACTGGGTTCAAGATTATCTTGCAAGTGTTGAAATAGACTGGCAAAGCATTAGCAACAAAGTTTTAAGCTTCTTTAAAGACTCTTTTAGTAGTTTATTTACTTCTACGTTTGGAGTAGTTACAGGCGTAGTTTCAACAATTATAAGTACAATAATAAGCTTTATATTTGCAGCTTACATACTTATTTCAAAAGAAAAATTAAGCGTTCAATTAAAAAAATTACTATATGCATTTTTACCTGAAAAAATAGTAGATAAAATGGTTGAAGTGGGCAAATTAACACATAAAACATTTACAAACTTCTTTACATATCAATGTATTGAATGTCTTATACTTGGAAGTATGTTCTTTGTAACTATGGTAATACTAAAAATTCCATATGCACTTTTAATAAGTGTTATGATTACAATAATGGCTTTAATACCTATTTTCGGTCTTTGTATAGCATTTATTATAGCGTCAATACTTATTGTTATGGTAAACCCTATAAAAGTAATCGTATTTGCAATCTTATTTGCAGTATTACAACAAATAGAAGGAAACTTAATATACCCTCGAGTTGTGGGTAAATCAATAGGACTTCCACCTATATGGGTTATATTTGTAATAACTTTAGGTTCAAAACTTATGGGTATTGTCGGTATGATATTATTTATTCCTCTAAGCTCTGTAATTTACACACTTCTTAGAAAATCAGTGTATAAGAGGATTCAAAATAGAAAAATACCAAATGATAAATGGCTTTAAATTCAAAAACTATCTCATTTATATAAGTGAGATAGTTTTTATGCTTTATAATACATATGAAATTATATTTATTTATGATATAATTAAAATTTGAGAGAAATAAACAAAGGAGTGGAAATAGTTGACAAATACAATATATATAGTTAGACATGGACAGACTGAATGGAACTTACTTGGCAAAACACAAGGACATGGAAATTCAGATTTAACACCAAAAGGTATAGAACAAGCTGAACTTTTAGCAGATAGTATGACTAAATATCCAATAGATTATATCTACAGTAGTGATTTAGGAAGAGCTTATCAAACTGCCGAAATTATCGGAAACAAATTAAATATAGAAGTTGAAAAAACTGAAGCTTTAAGAGAAATGAATTTTGGAACATGGGAAGGAAGAATTATAAAAGATATAATTGAAGAAGATCCTGAGTTATATAAAATGTGGAGAAATGAACCACATCTAGCAAAAATCCCTCAAGGAGAAACACTTTCTCAAATAAAAGAAAGAACAGATGCTTTTATAAAAGAAATAAATGAAAAATACGATGGAAAACACATAGTTTTAGTAACTCACTCTCTATGTGCAAGAATTATGCTTTTATCATTCTTAGATTCAGATGTTAAAAACATATACAGAATAAATCAAGCAAATACTGCTCTAAACATAATCGAACTTAGAGATTATGGTCCTGTAGTTATGAAAATGAACGATACTACACATATTATAAATGATACAAAATTAGAAAACAGTGCATTGGAGTAGAATATAATGGCTAAAGTAATAGTTGTAGGAGGCGGACCTTCTGGAATAATGGCAGCTATAAGTGCTGCAAAACAAAACCACAGTGTAACCTTAATTGAAAGAAACGAATTTTTAGGAAAGAAGCTTAAACTTACTGGTGGTGGAAGATGTAATATAACAAACAATAGATATATAGAAGACTTTTTCGATAAAGTCGTAAATAACAATAAATTCTTATACAGTAGCTTTTATTCATTTAGTAATTACGATTTATTAGATTATTTAAGCAGTATAGGTGTAGAATATAAAATCGAAGAAGAAAATGATTCAAAAGTATATACTAAAAACGACAAGGCATTAGATCTAATAAATTCATTAGAAAATGACTTAAGAGACAAAAATGTAAATATAATATACAATACAAAAGTAACAGATTTAATAGTAGAAGATGAAAAAATAAAAGGTGTTGTAGTAACTTCTGAAGAAAATGAAAAAAGTGAAGTATTATATGCCGATAAAGTAATCTTATCTACTGGTGGAAAAAGTTACGCACATACAGGTTCTGATGGAAGTATGTATCAAGTTTTAGAAAAACATGGACATACTATAACTAAAACACTGCCGGCTTTATGCCCGCTAAAAACAGCAGAAACTTGGGTTAAAAACCTTCAAGGTATATCTATGAGAAACGTAAAAATCTCTACAAAGCTTAAAAAGAAAAAAATAAGCAAATGTGGCGATATGATATTTACTCATTTTGGAATAAGCGGTCCTGTAGTACTTATAATAGACTCATATATAAATAAAGTATTAGCAGGAGAACATGTAGAGATATTTATCGATTTTATGCAAGATACATCAAAAGAAGAAATAGTAAGCTTAATTAGGAATAACCCAAATAAAAATATATCTACTAACTTAAAGACAATTCTTCCTGATGGATTTGTAAAAGAGCTTCTAAACATATTAAATTTAAGCGATGTCAAAGGAAACTCACTTACAAAAGAAGATGAAAACTCTATAGTAGAATATATTAAAAATATGAAGCTTACAATAACATCATCACTAGGATTTAAAGGTGCAATGGTGACATGTGGCGGTGTAAGCACAAAAGAAGTAGATGCATCTACTTTAGAATCTAAAAAAATAGAAAACTTATTTATAACTGGTGAATTACTTGATTTAGATGCTGAAACTGGAGGATACAATCTTCAAATAGCATTTTCAACAGGATATTTAGCAGGACTTAGTTTAAACTAATATTTATTTAAAAATAGGAGAAACACAATGGAAAATATAATAATAGCAGTAGATGGACCTGCAGGAGCAGGTAAAAGTACAATAGCTAAAATAATAGCTAAAAGATTAAACATAAATTACATAGACACAGGAGCAATGTATAGAGCTGTAACTTTAAAATGCCTTCAAAATAACGTAGATGTTAAAGATGAAAATGCAGTAATCGAAATGGCTAAAAAAACATCAATAGATTTTAGAGATAACAATATATATCTAGATTCAAAAATAGTAAACGATGAAATAAGAACTTTAGAAGTGAGCAAAAACGTATCAGATGTTGCAAAAATAAAAGAAGTTAGATACTTAATGGTAGATTTACAAAGAGAAATCGGGAAAAACAATGCAGTAATACTAGACGGTAGAGATATCGGTTCTTATGTATTCCCAAATGCAGATTATAAATTCTTCTTAGTAGCAACTCCAGAAGAAAGAGGCAAAAGACGTTATATCGAGTTAAAAGAAAAAGGATATGACGGAACTTTAGAAGATATAATAAACGATATAATAAGAAGAGACGAAATCGATTCAAACAGAGAATTCGCTCCACTTGTAAAAGCAGAAGGTGCTATAGAAATAGACACAACAGGAAAAGACATTGACCAAGTTGTAGATTTAGTACTACAAAAAATTAAATAGATTAAAGGGGAGATAAATTTGAGTTTTTATAATTTTATGCTAAAGCTTTTTAGTATATTTAGCAAGACTTTCTTTAAATTTGAAGTAATAGGTACAGAAAATATCCCAAGCGAGGGTAATTTGATTATAGCTGCAAATCACAAATCAAACTTAGATCCTATATTTGTAGCAAGTGCTGTAAATAAAAAAAGAAAGATGACGGCAATAGCAAAAGAGGAATTATTTAAGAATAAGATTTTAGCAAAAATATTAAATAAAGTAGAAATTATACCGATTAATAGACAAAACCCAGGTCTTGGGACTATAAAGAGAATTCTTAAATACATAAAAAATGATTATGCCCTTGTAATGTTCCCAGAAGGAACAAGAAGCAAAACTGATGATTTTAACAATGCAAAAGCTGGGCTTTCATTATTTGCAACAAAAGCAAAAGCAGAAATTGTACCATGTACAATATACTCTAGCTATAAATTATTCAAACCTGCTAAAATATACTTTGGTAAACCTATATCACTTGAAGAATACTATAAACAAAAATTAACTAGTGAAGATCACGAACGTATATCAGGCGAGGTTATGGATATCATAAAACAAAATTACTATAAGCTTGAAAAAGGCGAAATCTAGAAAATAAGTCTTCATCATTGATGATGGAGGCTTTTTTGATATAATGAATTTAATCAAAAAAATATATAAAATATAAGAGGAGGACCTATATGGAAATTAAAATTGCTAAAAATGCTGGATTTTGTTTCGGTGTAAAAAGAGCTATGCAAATGGCAAGTGATGAACTTGACGATAAAAGCACAGAAGTTTACTCACTTGGTCCATTAATACACAATAAACAAGCCGTAAGCAAATACGAAGAAAAAGGACTTAAAGTAGTAGAAGAAATAGAAAATATACCATCTAACGAAAGAGTTATTATAAGATCACACGGAGTTGGAGAAATTGTATACAACGAAGCTGAAAACAAAAGTGTAAAAATAGTAGATACAACATGTCCTTATGTGAAAAAAATTCATAAAATAGTAAATGACTTCTATAAAAAAGGATATAAAATCATAATAATAGGAAATAAAATACACCCAGAAGTTGTTGGTATAAACGGATGGTGTGATAACTCTGCAATAGTAATAAAAAATGTAGACGATATAGATAATATAGAATTTGATAAAGATGCAAAATATTGTGTAGTAAGTCAAACTACTGTAGATATAGATAATTACGAAAAAATAGTAGAAAAACTAAATGCTATTTTAAAAGATACAGTAATGAAAAACACAATATGTTCTGCAACAAAAGAAAGACAACTTTCAGCTAAAAATCTAGCAAAAGAAGTTGACTGCATGATAGTAATAGGTGGTAAACACAGCTCTAACACACAAAAGCTAGTTAACATATGCAAAGATTTAACAAATACATTTGCAATAGAAACAAAAGACGAACTTAATAAGGAAGAACTACAAAACTACAAATCAATAGGTATAACAGCAGGAGCTTCTACTCCAGACTGGATTATATCTGAGGTTATAGAGTTTCTAGAATCTATATAATAGAAAGTAAGCAAGGAATTATAGTACTTGCTTACTTTTTTGTATAATATATTTATTTTTGTGTTATAAAAATATCCTTAGAAGTATCATTTATATATTTTATAAATTTCTTCACAGCTGGAACTTGATATGTATTTTTCTTATACGCCATATATATACGCCTATCACAACCAGAATTATTAATTTTTATCTTCTTTATATTAAAATTATCGTAATTTACAATATCGGCGACAACGGCTACTCCAAATCCCTCTGATACAAGCCCATATATTCCATTTTCATCTTCGCCTTCACAAATAACCTTTGGATTTATGCCGACTTTTTTAAAAATATCTTTTGTTATTTTTCCAAGAGCTGTATTTTTATCGTATACTACTACTGGATAAGAAGCTATATCTTTTAAATCTATACTTTCAAATTCACTAAGTGGATGATTTGTTGGAACGATTAATATAAGTTCATCTTTAAATAGCAAATCAAATACTATATCATCTTCATTTTCTACATATGAGCAAAAGACTACATCGTATTTTGAATCTTTAAGCCCTTTTATCAAATCAGATGTTATCCCTTGTCTAAACGAGAAGGTTATATCTTTATTTTTTTCTAACTCTAAAAATGATCTTACTTTTTTAGGTATAAAATAAGGTGCAAGTGGGTATATATAAGCGATATCGATATGGCCTTCTGTCTCACTTGTTATTTGTCTTAATTTCTTTTCCCCGACTTCGAGGATTGATAAAGCTTCTTCAACATATTCTAAATAAAGCTTCCCGTATTTTGTAAGTGTTACGTTACGCCCCTGTCTTTCAAATAAATAAGTCCCCAAATCTTTTTCTAAATTTGAAATTGCAAGGCTTAAACTAGGCTGCGATACATTTAATTCATTTGCTGCTTGTCTAAAATGCTGAAGTTTTGCGACTGTTTTAAAATAATAAAGTTGATTTAAATTCATTTTCTCACGTCCTATATCTTATTTGACTTTAGTATAACATAATTGATAGTTAAAACCTATCAATATTGATGAAAAATAATATTAGAATTATCATGACTGGCGTATTATAATAGAAGTATAACAAACGACAAAAAATTAACGAAGTTTAAATAGATAAGGGGAAATAAAATGGCAAACATAGTTGAAGTAAGAAATTTAAAATTAGGTGAAGGTATCCCAAAAATATGTGTACCTTTAGTAGGAAAAACAAATGAAGAAATTTTAGAAGAAGCTAAATTCTTAAAAAATGTAAAATTCGATTTAATAGAATGGAGAGTTGACCACTACGAAAATGTAGAAGATCTTGAAAAAGTAAAAGAAATAGTAAAAGCTCTTAGAGAAGAAGTTGGAGAAACTGTTATACTATTCACTTTCAGAAGCAAAAAAGAAGGTGGAGAGCTAGAAGTAAGTGATGAATATTATGCACAGCTTAATAAAACAGTAGCAGAAACTAAATTAGTCGATTTAGTAGATGTAGAATTATTTACTGGAGATGAAATAGTAAAAGATATAGTTGAAACTGCACACAATAATGGAGTTAAAGTTGTAATGTCAAACCACGACTTCTTTAAAACACCAGCAAAAGAAGAAATAATATCAAGACTTTGCAAAATGCAAGATTTAGGAGCAGATTTACCTAAAATAGCAGTTATGCCAAATACATCAGAAGATGTAGTTACATTATTAGCTGCAACTGAAGAAATGTCTACAAAACATGCAAATAGACCAATAATAACAATGTCTATGGGAGGACTTGGTCTTGTAAGTCGTCTATCAGGAGAAACTTTCGGTTCAGCCCTTACTTTCGGAGCTGCAAAAGCTGCTTCAGCACCAGGACAAATATCAGTAGACAAACTTGCTACAATACTTGAAGTAATGCATGAAAGCAGATAATTAAAACTTAAAATAAATAAGATTATAATTAACTTATAAAAATAAGTAATTAAGATATATAAATCGGAGGAATATAAAATGGCAGAAAGAATAACAGGACATACAGAATTAATAGGATTAATAGCTACACCAATAAGACATTCATCATCACCAAGAATGCATAATGAAGCATTTGCAAAATTAGGACTTGATTATGCTTACCTAGCATTTGAAGTAGGAAATGAAGAATTAGAAGATACTATAAAAGGATTTAGAGCAATGAAAGTTAGAGGTTCTAATGTATCAATGCCTAATAAAACAGTAGTTCACAAATACTTAGACAAATTATCAGATGCTGCAGAAATGTGTGGTGCTGTAAACACTATAGTTAATGATGACGGTGTATTAACTGGACATATAACAGATGGTATAGGATATATGAGTGGATTAAAAGATGCTGGCATAGATATAATAGGCAAAAAAATGACTATAGTAGGTGCTGGTGGAGCTGCTACAGCTATACAAGTACAAGCTGCTCTTGATGGAGTTAAAGAAATATCTATATTCAATAGAAAAGATGAATTTTATGAAAGAGCTCAAAAAACAGTTAAAGATATAAATGAAAAAACTAACTGTAAAGCTACTTTATATGACTTAGAAGATTTAGATAAATTAAAAGAAGAAATAGCTTCAAGCTACATATTCACAAATGCTACAGGAATGGGTATGAAACCACTTGAAGGACAAACTTATATACCAGATAAATCATTCTTAAGAGAAGATTTAATAGTAACTGATGTTGTTTACGCTCCAGCTGAAACTGCACTTTTAAAAATGGCTAAAGAAGTTGGTTGCAAAACATTAAATGGTTTCCCAATGATGTTATTCCAAGGTGCTGCAGCATTTAAACTTTGGACTAATCAAGATATGCCAATAGAACATGTTAAAGAAGTTATGGGTATACAATATTAATAAGAGTTTATCGATATAGTATTTAAATATATTGTTGTTTATATAAAAGAAGCTTGCGAGATAGTCATCTATTTTGCGAGCTTCTTTTAACATTTGTTTGAAATTTTCAAAACAAATACTATTCTTTATATATAAATACTGGTACAATAGGTATAGCTGACTAAAATAGGGGGTAAGAAATGAACAAGACGACATTAAGCGAAAATATAAAAAAGTTAGGCCTTAGATTATTTGAAGATAAAACAGCTTCAGAGCTTGAAGATATAATAAAAGAAATTTTTCCAAGTGCAGAAGTAATGTCAGACTTTGTGAATTATAAAAACAACTTAGGACATATAACTTTTAAAATAAATGAACCTTATACTGGTGAGTTTGGAAAAACTGAAATATGGAATGAAGTTAAAATAGTAGAGGAATATCTAAGAGTGTACGATCTTTATATAGATATTCAAAAAAATGATAAAAATAAAGCTATATTAAAAGCATATGTAAGTATAGACTATTTAGATAATGAAAATGAACTTAAATATTTTAACTCAAATATAGAAACAATATATGCTGTAAATGAAGGAAATAGAATTTTAAATTACTATATAGATGCAGTAACTGCACAAAGACAAGAAAACGAAGATTATATAGAGCAATATAAAGATTATTCAACACAAACTATAGATGAAGTTGAATTAAAATTAAAAGCAAAAGCTCTAGGAAAACTACTTCTTGATACACAAAACTTAAAACATCCAAATTACAGAGATATACAAAACAGCATAATGAGTATATTCCCAAGTGCAAAATATAAAGGATGTGTAGATATATATAGAAAAACAAACACTATAAATGTAATACAGTTTTCTATATTAGAAGAATACAGTGGAAAGATTACACACAACCATGTTTCTTCAAAAGCTATAAAAGATGCTAAAGCTAAAGCTGAATTTATAAATATTTGTCTAGAAATTAATGAAGAAACAGGCTCTGCATTTATCGAAACAAAATTATGTGATGCTTATATAGGAAATAATAAAGTTCTAGATATATATGAAAGAAGCATAGATATAATAAATTTAGAACATACTTTATTTGAAAATATAAAATCTGAAATAGAAAGTATAAATAAATCACTATATCTTAAAGGTAAGAAAACAGCTAAAGAATGTGAAGCTTTAATAATAAGTTTATTAGAAAAAGACGAGCATAAAAATGAATATGTAAAAGATCTTTTATTAAAAGCTAGAAATAGATATTCTAGGCTGGGAGATATAGAGTAGTATATGGGATGGCAAATATGTCATCCTTTTTTCTTAAGTAAATTATATATTTACTAATTTTAAAAAATCTTATACTATATAAATAGCAATTTATAAAACTATAATTAAAATAAATTATAAAAAGAAGGGAAAAATATGAAAAATATACTTATGGTAGAAGACGACAGCACGATTGCATTTGCTGTAAAATATGCAGTCGAACAAGAGGGCTTTAATTTAGATATAGCAGAAAATCTAGAAAATGCAAGAAAAATAGTAAATAGCAAGGAATACGACTTAATACTACTTGATGTTATGCTTCCAGATGGAAATGGATATGAATTTTTAAAACAATTACGTGAACACGATGAAGATACACCAGTGATATTTTTAACTGCATGTGATGAAGAAGTTAATATAGTAATGGGGTTAGATATAGGAGGCGACGACTATATAACAAAACCATTTAGAGTTAGAGAACTTATATCGAGAATCAATGCAATACTTAGAAGAAAAGTTAAATCTCAAGATAGCAATAAAAAAATCCTTAAATTCAAAAATATATCAATACATACATTGGAAGCTAGGGTATTTAAAAATAACGAAGAGATATTTTTAACTTCAGCCGAATACAAGCTTCTTTTAATATTAATCCAAAATAAAAATATGGTACTATCGAGAGCTCAGATATTAGAAAAACTTTGGGATGTTACGTATGATTTTATAAATGACAATACACTTAGCGTATATATAAAAAGACTTCGTGAAAAAATAGAAGACGACTCATCAAAACCACAGTATATACTTACTGTAAGAGGACTTGGTTATAAGTGGAATGGAAGTGACGACAATGAGAATACTATCTAATCCTGAAGTTAAAAAATACAATTTAAATCTTTTTCTTATATTTATTGCATCAATAATAATTATGTTGTTTGTAAATATAATGAGCTTAAATATAATTAAAGATAATATAGTTATAAATAATCAATCGATAGTCGGAAATATATTATCAAAACATCCAGAATTAGAAGATGAAATAGTAGATATAATAACTCAGTCTAATAATAATCAAAATATTGAACTTGGAAAAGAAGTATTAGAAAAATATAATTATAAAAGTTCAATAACATTAAAAGAAGAACCTATAATAAAAAATAATTTTTCAAAAATACTCAAATTAAACTTTGCATTTATAATATTTATATTTATATCATTTGCTATATTGTCATTTAGCTTTTTTATAGATTTATATAATGATATAAAAGATATGACTGATTATGTATATCATAGTTCTGAAGGTCGAGAATATCAAATGAAAAACAAAAACCAAGAAGGTCAAATGGGACTTTTAAAAACAGAGCTTATGAAAATGACAACTGTATTAAAAGAAAAGGTGGCTCTTTTACATAGCGAAAAAATATTTTTAAATGATACTATATCAGATATATCGCACCAGCTAAAAACACCGATGACATCACTTATGTTACTGACTGACCTTATGTATAATGATTTAGATAAAGAAAAGAAAATTGAGTTTTTAGATAGAACAAATGCACAACTATCTCGTATGGACTGGCTAATCAAAAGCATGCTTAAACTTTCAAAACTAGAAGCTAAAGTTATAGATTTTAAAGATGAAAAAGTAAATATAAATGAACTTATAAGAAGATCTATAAGTCCTTTATCTGTACCCATGGAGCTTAAAAATATAAGTTTAAATATAAATGGAAATAAAGAAGCTTCTTATAGAGGTGATATAGAATGGTCATCAGAAGCTTTGGGCAATATAATCAAAAACTGCATAGAACATACAAAAGAAGGCGGAAATTTAAATATAAGTTATGAAGAAAACCCTATATATTCAGAAATAGTAATAAAAGACAACGGTGAGGGTATAGATAAAGACGATATTCCAAATATATTTAAACGCTTTTATAAAGGTAAAAACAGCAAAAGTGACAGTGTTGGAATAGGTCTCGCTATGGCAAAATCGATTATAGAAAGCCAAAATGGTGATATATATGTAAAAAGCGAAAAGAATAAAGGAACTGAGTTTCATATCACATTTCACAAAAGGTACAATTAATTAAAAATACTAATCCAGTAGATATATTGATTCTACTGGATTTTTTGCGTTTATATATTATGCATTTTATAAATATTTATCCTAAATAAATTCAATAAAGTATATTTTAAAATTTAAAATCTTTATACTTTAGTGACTAAATTGTAATTTTCTAATTCACTTGACTGTAAGATAATAAATATAGAATATAAGTATAATAATTAATACATAAAGAAATCATTACTTAACAGTTTTTATGTTATTTCTTTATGATTATACTTCAGGGAGGATAAAATGGAATTACTAAGAGTAGAAAATCTATCAAAAAGTTATGGAAAAGGCGAGGCTAAAGTAGATGCGCTTAAAAATATAAATTTAAGTATTAAAAAAGGAGAATTTATTGCTATAGTCGGCCCAAGTGGAAGTGGTAAAAGTACACTACTTCACTTACTAGGTGGTGTAGACAAACAGACTAGCGGAAATGTATTTATAAACGATATAAATATATACGACTTAAAAGAAAAAGACTTAGCTATATTCAGAAGAAGAAATGTAGGACTTATATATCAATTTTACAACTTAATACCAGTACTTACAGTAAAAGAAAATATACTTCTTCCAGCTGAATTAGACAACAGAAAAATAGACAAAGAATATCTAGAAGATTTATTAAAAACACTAGATTTAAAAGAAAGAGAAAATCACCTTCCAAGTGAGCTTTCAGGCGGACAACAACAAAGAACATCGATAGGAAGGGCATTAATAAACAGACCATCTATAGTACTTGCAGATGAACTAACAGGTAACTTAGATAGCAAAAACTCAAAAGAAATAGTTGAGCTTCTGAAAGTATCTGTTAAAAAATACAACCAAACTTTAATAATGATAACTCACGACACAAATATAGCATTACAAGCTGACAGAGTTATAACTATTGAAGATGGAATAATAAAAAGCGACGAGGTGATATAGATGAATTTATACACTTCACTTACACTAAGATATTTAAAACAAAATAAAAGAAGAACTCTTGTAACAATAATCGGAATAATCCTTGCAACTGCACTTATATGCGGTATAGGCAATATATGTACAAGCTTTATGGATTATCAAATGAGGGATGAAATACAAAGTAGCGGAAGTTTTTATGCTACATTCACTGATATAGACAAAGAAAAAGCATCAGTTATAACAAAATCATCAGGAGTTAGTGAATATGGTTATAAAAAGAATTTGGGAAGTGTTATATGGGACAAAAAAAATTCAACCTCACTAGATATAAATGTTTTTGATAAAAATACAATAAATAGCTTCCAAATCACCTTAAAAAAAGGAAGTTATCCTAAAAATGAAAGTGAGCTAATTGTTACACAAGATTTATTAAACAAATGGAACAAAAAAATAGGAGATAAAATAACTTTAAACTTAGGTGAATTAATTTATGATGATATGGGGATGATAAGTAAATTAAAAAATTCTCAAAAAACTACTTTTAAAATTGTAGGGACACTAGATAAAGCTCCATATAATTCAAAATTATTCGCAATAACAGGATTTGATATAAACACTGTAAATAAAAATGAAAAATTTGATGTTTCTATATGTACAAAAAATCCTAAAGATATATACAATACAGCTATATCAATCGGAAAAAATATAGGATTAGTTAAAGAAGATAATCCAAAAGATGAAAGTTATAGTTATGATGAACAAACCAATCTATATTTCAAAGATATAGAGTATAACGAAGGATTACTTAGATTATTGGGTGCAAGTTCATACGATAATATAAATACAACATTAATACTTATAGTAGCCCTTGTAGCTTCACTTGTTATAATAGCTACTATAGCTACTATATACAATTCATTTAGTATAGCTATAAGTGAACGTAAAAAACAGTTCGGTATATTAAATTCTATAGGTGCTACAAAATCTCAAATTATGAAGCTAGTATTTTTAGAAGTTTTTTTAGTAAGTATAGTTGGAATTCCTATTGGGCTTTTAAGTGGTACGATAGCTATCGATATAGTATTTAAAGTTATAAAAACATTTTTCTCAACTTCTATGTTTGGTGAATTAGAATTAAGAGTAGTGTTTAGCCCTGTTGTATTAATTTCAAGCACAATTATAATACTACTTACTATATTTATATCAGCTATAATACCAGCTATAAATGCAGCAAAGATATCACCACTTGAAGCGATAAAAAATAGTTCTAATTTAAAAGTTGGAAAAATCAAAAGTTCTAAACTTGTCAAAAAAATATTTAAAACAGAAGGCGAACTTGCATATAAAAACTTAAGAAGAAATAAAGGTAAATTTAGAATTACTTTATTCTCATTAATAATAAGTATCGTGATCTTTATATCATTTAATGGGTTTGTAGATATGTTTATAGAAGCTAATCAAATTAACTACGGAAGTGTTACAAATGATTTGACATTATATGAAAATAGAGAGTTTACTAAAAAAGAAATCAAAAAAACTATAGATGAGATTAAAAAAGTTCAGGGAATAAAAGATATAGCAGTAGGAGAACAATACCAATTAGATGTCCATGTCGATGAAAAAAATATATCGCAGGAATTAAAAAAAGAATTACAGCAAAGTTCTTCAGTTATAACAGAAGGAGATAAGTATAACTTTATAAACAGTTCTTTACATTTGCCTGGGGATTATAGTATATCAAACATAAAGTTGTCTGATGGAAAATTCGATAAAGAAACTGCAAAAGCTGAAAATGGTGTAATTTTAGTAAGATATAGCTATCAAGAATCGCTAGCTAAAAAAGGAAGGGTAGTTCTTACAAATTACAAAGTTGGAGATACTATAAATTCTACTGTTTATTGTTATGATTCTGATGGAAATGCAATTGAAAAAGAAGTAAAACTAAAAATAATGGCAATAACAGATGAAGTATTGACAGGTGACATGCAGTACCCAAAAGATGGATTTGAATTAGTCGGATATGACGATTTAAAAGAATCATTAAACATAAGTAATGCCAACTTATCAAATCAGTATTATATTTCAACTGATAAAAGCGAAGCAGCACGAGATGGAGTTAAAAAAATAGCAGAAGAAAATAACTTAAGCGTAATAGATTCAATAGATGAAGCTCAAAAATTTGAACAAACTATGAATGTTATGAAAATATTCGTATATGGATTTATAGTAGTTATATCCCTAGTTAGTGTAACTAATATAATAAATACAATAAGTACGAATATAAATCTTAGAAAAAGAGAATTTGCAATAATTAAATCTATAGGTGTAACGCCTCAAGGATTTAAAAAGATGATTTATATGGAAAGTATATTATATGGAATACTTTCACTACTTTATGGTATTCCTATAGGAATTTGTATGAATGTGCTTATGAATAGAATTTTAGCAGGTATGATTTCAGTTCAAGCACTAATACCTTACAAATCAATACTTATATGTATAGTAGCCATATTTATTATAACTTTTATAGCTTCATATATACCACTTAAGAAAATAAGCAAAGAAAATATTATAGATAATATAAGACAAGAGAGTATATAGTTTTTTAAAAAGTATCTGGATTTATCTTTTGATAAATCTGGGTGCTTTTTATTTTTATATTTTTTATAAAATTGATATAGAAGTAAAGGATATAAAAATATAATTGACTATAACAAAATGATAAGTAACGTGAGTAAGCTAGGATATTCTTATGATAACTCGTGTGTAGAGAGTTTTTGTAACATTAAAAAAGGAATATATTTCCAAAAAAGTTGTGCTATAATTGAAGAAATAGCTCGTGATGTGTTTGAATATATAGAGATAATTTAAAATGGAAAACGTATGCATTCTATATTAGGATATATGAGTCCTGTAGAAACAAAACGAAATATTCTATTAGGAGGTTTATTTTATGAAAAAATTAATACTATTATTTGTATTACTATTATTGATAATTACTGGTTGTAACAATAATAGTTCAATTTATGGGAAAGTAGATGGTGAAAAATATACTAATGAAAAATATGGATTTTCTATGAATATTCCTAAAGATTGGGAAGCGAATCCAGATACAGAAAAAATAAATGTTGTAAATGGAAAAGAAGTTGAGAATCCAGAAGAATTAGAAGTATGTTTTATCAGAGTAATGTACCCACCTAAAACTAGAAATAATCTTGTTTCTGTTAATAACACATTATCTATAAAAGAAGGAATAAGTATATATATACTTAGTAATCAAATTAGTTTAGATGAATATGTAAATGATACATATCAAACTTTATCTGAAACATATAACGATAAAATTAAAGAAAATTATACTAAGAAAATAAATGATAAAGAAATTAAAGTTTTAGAATTTAGTAATAATTTAATTTATCTAACTCAAGTGGAAGATAATAAGATATTATGTATTGATGCCACATATTCAGACAAATCGAAGGATAAAATTTTAAATTCATTTGATTCGATTTCATTTAATTAAAAAAATTGGTATATATAGTTTTAGAAGAGAACATGTTTCAAATATAAATTTAAATGAAAATGTTTTAAGTGGTGCCGTAAACAGTAAAAATATTAAAATTGTTAAATTATTAATTAAACATGGTATAAATGTGAATGAAAAATATAATAATGAACAAGCATTTGCATTAGATGAGGCCATTATGAATGGTGATTATGATATAGCTAAGCTTTTAAGCGAAAATAATGCTAAATCAAGTGATGATATGAAACAATATATCTTAGATGTTTATGGGAAAAATAGTAGAATGCTGGAATGTATAAGTAATAAATAAGTTTATAAGATTATATTGAAATTTCAAAGGAGAAAGATTTTTATGTATAAAGCAACTTATCTTGTGGAAAATGAAGAAGATCAAAGAGATATAAGGAGGATTATATTAAATTTTGAATTTAAAGAAAAAAGTTTTGAGACAGTAAAAATATTACATGCATTAATATATAAATCATTATTTGATAATTTTTATGAAAATTTTATAATTTGTACACTTTTTGATGATAAGGAAACAAGCGTTTTAAAAAAAATAGAAAAGTATTTCGACAAATTTGAAGATTGTCTTAAAAAAGAATTTGATTACAGAATAAGTTATGCAGGATATTTAAAAACAAATAATTGTAAGACATATAGAGATATTAAAAAAGAATTTAAAAAAAATAATATTTATTTCTTGGACTCAGAGTATTCTAGAGAAGAATATGATAGTTTAATTTCAAGTTATAATTTTTATACTAAAGAAAATGCAAAGAAAAGTACATTTGAAATTTTGAATTTACAAAACAAAAAATATTTTGATTATCAATTTGAAGATATAAATTTTTCATATGAAGTATTTCATATGGAAAAAGATTATAACAGTGATAAAGATGAATGTTATTTTGGAAATTTACAATGGAGTATATGTGGTTATACATGTGAGAATAATTATGATGAAATTGTAAAATATTTAGAAGATTTCTTTAAACAAGTTATTGATTTAGTTGATTTTACAATTGGTACAATAGGATATAATTTCTTTTTGGAACCCAAAATATTGCCATTTAATGCGTATTTTATTGAGAATGTAATATTTGAAAATTGGCTAGACCAACTTGATAATCTTGAAACATATTTGCCAAGATATTCAAGTAGTTATCCATATGAAAATCTAAAATGTTTAAAATCTATTGAGTGGTTAAATTATTTACCTATGGAATTATTTAATAATATAGATTGTAATATAGAAAATGAAGAATTAATAAATTGTATCACAATGAAAGATAAAGGTGTTTTTATTAAAATGAATAAAGATATAAAAACTGTATCAATAAATGATAAATTCTTACTAAGAAAATATTTAAATAATATATTGGTAAAGGGTTATTGTAAAATGTTTAAAGATTCAATAAGATATTTTTGGGAAGAAGTTCCTATATACTTAGATGAAATATTTCCTATAAAAGATGAATTTGAGGATGAATATGAAATAGTATTTATAAGTGATGCAAATTTAAAATATGTTCCGAATAAAATTCGTAAGATTTTATTTTAAAAAGTAATTAATGCACTATAATAAAATTATGTAAACTTAAATGTGATTTTGGTGCTATTTTTATATAAAACTTTATAATAGCCACTGTAATGGATTTTAAAATCTTAGCCAAGTAAATACATTAATGTATATTTAAAACTATCTTAAAATCGTTTTAAAAAGGTTCGATTTTTCACATTTTTAAATTTAGGATCTTATTTTACTTATTAAAAACGAAAAAGCTGCAATGTATAACTTTTATCAGTTAAATTTATACACTACAGCATTTTTTTGTTTATAAATATAACCACACCATTGCATTTGACATAAGTTTGCAAATTGTTTTAGTGGAGGTGAAAATTCTTCGATAGAGTAATTTTATAATTCACCTTTTTGATACATTTCTTCTGGCGCTCCAGATGTAAATGAAACGATAAGTTTTTTACCTTTTTATTTATCTCGAAAGTAGGGGATAGCTAATCTAAAAATACAAATTCAGCTTTAGGTAAATCACTTTGAAGCTTATCTAATATTGTTTTTAAATCAATTTATTATATTATAAATTCTAACAAAAATATTAATCCCCGAAACTGGTTTACATAATTTTATTACAGGTAATTATTTTTCGTATTTTAAGTCATTTTTTCTATAAAAGCTCCAAATTAGATTTTGAGAAGTTGAAAAACACTTGTAATAAATAAATATAAAAACCACTCTTGAAACTCCTTAAAAAGGCGTATGCAAGGTGGCTTTTTTCAACTTTTAATTTAAATTTTAACTAACCTAATTTAAATATACTTTCTGAAATTTTTTCTGAAGCTTCTTGATCCATTTCTTTAAGAGTGTGTGAGTAGATGTTTAAAGTTGTATTTACATTTGAGTGACCAACTCTCTCTGAAATAACTTTTATAGGTACCTTTGCATTTATAAGTAAAGTTACATGTGAATGTCTTAAATCATGGAAACGTATATGTTTTAAATTATGTTTCTTTAAAAAACGACTGAACTTTTTACTTAAAACATCTTCAGCTATAGGATTTTCATTTTTATCAAAAAACAATAGATTACAATCCTTTATTTTACCCTGAAGCTTATCTTGTAGATACTTTCTTTTATAATCTTTAAGCATAGCCATAACTTCTTTTGGAGCTGAAATAGTCCTTTTAGAAGTATCTGTTTTAGGTTCTTTCAGTATAACTTTGCCGCTATCTTTAGCTGTAATTTTCTCTATTGTTATAGTATTTTCTGTAAAATCTATATTGCTCCAGCTAAGTCCTAAGACTTCTGATATACGAAGACCAAGTCCAATTGCTAAATTTATAGGTAATTCTAGGTCTGTATTTTTTATTGTTTCTAACAATTTTGCTATATCTTTTTGGTCATAAACTTCACTTTTGAACTTTTTATTTTTAGGAACTTCGATACAATCTACTATATCGTATTTAACAAGTTTTAATTTATAAGCTCTTTTTAAAGCTAAATTAAGTATATTTATATGTATTTTTATTGTCTGTGGACTTAAAATTCCGACTAAATCATCGACGTAATTTTGTATATGAATCGGTTTTAAATCGTTCAATTTTATGTTTCCGAGCATCGGATTTATGTATTTTTTACATATTCTAATGTAACAATTATATGTAGTAATCGACAAATTTGGTTTATATTTTTCTAAGAAATCCATTAGATATTTTTCTAATTTTATGTCATTTGGAGCTACTAAATCGTCGTTATAAATTTCTTCTTTTAACTCATTTAATCTCTTAGATGCATCTCTTTTTAGGGGATAAGATCCCATATTTTTTTGTTTCTTTTTGCCGGTTGTCTCGTCTGTATATTCTAAATATACGATGTAATTTTTACTTCTTTTTCGTATAAAAGCATAACTCATATTATCCCCTCCATAGTAAAATTTTGTGTTTTATAAGCTCGCGCAAATCATGAAAAAATAAAATTATTCTATAAATATTTTACCATAAAACCTGAAAAAAAGCAGTAAAAAACCTGACATTTTACTGACATAGACTATTTTTGATATATTAAAAACATTGAAATATAGCCATTTTAACAAAAATGGCATAAAAGTATATATTTTATGCCATTAACAACAATACCGAATTCAATTTTATATAATATTCACATTAAATCACAAAAATAAAAACTCCAAAACTAATAAAAATTAGTCCCAGAGTTTTAAATTTTCACACCTAAAAATCCATCAATCTTTGTATAAATTTCATCTATCTTTTTCTATAAATATACTCGAAAAAACCACCAATCAAAATCACAAACATAGTAAAAAATAAATAAATTTGTATCAACATCGTAAACATAGGTCGAAGGCTTTCGTTGTTCCTCCCAAGAGTCAAAACAAAAACTAAAAGCATCACCCCTAAAGTAGCAAAAAATATTTTTATCTTGTTCATCATAAAAACAATTCTCTCCCTTATATACATCAGTCTTATTTATACATATTCTACAACTATTAAATATATCCCTTCAAATTTAAAAATACGACATTAAACATATTTCAAAACGCTATCCATAAAAAGTAAATACTGCTATAATATGTTGAGAGCAAAAATATATAAAAATGGGGAACTTTGTATTAAGGAGGAAAAACACCATGGATTTCAATCAATATTTAGGGAAAACTGTAAGAGTAGAATTAGATGAAGGAAAAGCGATTTCTGGGGTATGTTCAAAAGTAACAGAAGCTGCTAAAAGCCCTGTACATGAAAATACAATATCTATTACTATAATAGATACTATGGATATAGATATATTAGAAAGCGAAATCAAAAAGATAGATTTATTCACTTTCTAATATATAAAACTTTAACTCCGCCTTGTATTTTTTCATAGACTATAATATAAACAATCTTGATTTATATAGGGGGAGTTATAATGTATCCTCAAATGGAAATTTTGGAGACACAAAACTGTATATTAAGACCAATTACTCTAGATGATGTAGATGATTTATATGAATACTACAGCAAACCTGATGTGGTAAAATTTTTACCTATAAAGGTCCATAAAACACATTCTGATACAGCGCGATTTATAAAAAGCTTCTTTATAAATAACTACGAAAGGGGAAGAGTAGGTCACTATGCTGTTTTATTAAAAAAACAAAACAAAGTCATAGGCAATGTCGGATTTAACAATATATCTCAAAATGCCACAAATGGTGAAATAGGTATATGTTTAAACCCAGATTTTTGGGGTAATAATTTAGCATACGAACTAACAGAAGTTTTACTACAATATGGATTTAACAAATTAAATCTAAACTATATATATGCTATAACTTATAATGACAATATATATTCAAAACGTTATTTAGAAAAGTTAAACTTCACACATAATAACGATTTTGTAAAACGATTTAAAAATTCAAATAACAAAACTGTAAAATGCAATAAATTCGTATTATATAGAAATGATTACACAAAATAAATTAAAGAAATGGTGAATTTTTAAAATATATACCTAAATTCTCCATTTTATTGTATACTTAATATATGTAATAATATACGAAAGGGATGATCACATGAAGGTTCAAGCACCACAAAGTGCACTAGACGTACTAAAAGAAATATTAGAAAACAATCAAGACAAACCACAAAATGTAAGAGTTTATTTTGCTGGTTTCGCTTGTTCAGGAGCAGTATTCTCACTTGCTTTAGATGAAGAACAAATGTCAGATACATCTTATGACTTAGGTGGAATACATTTCATAATGGATGATAATGAATATTTAACATACGGAAATGTTACAATATCTGAAGTACCACCACAAGGATTTGTCGTATCAGTAGACAATCCACCACAAAGAGACACTGGATACTCAGAATGCGGTGGAAGCTGTTGTGATGGATGCAGCGGTTGCTAATAAAATAAATATAAAACACCTCATAAGTGGTAATAATATCATTTATGAGGTGTTTTATTGTATAAACCAAAATAAGTATTTTGCTATCTAAGCAAATTATGATAAAATTAATAAGCACAATAAGAGATATAAATATACTCTTAATTAAATAACATTATTAAGGAGGAAATGTCGCTTAAATTATGCGGCAGTAATTAATTTGAGAAGAAGAAGAAAAAAAGGCGCAGATATCAAACTATTAAGTTATACAAATTACGTTATAAGAGAAAATATAGAAGATTTAAAAGGAAAATGGAGTGAAAAATTTAAAAACGACAATCCAATACACATCGAGGTAGGAACTGGTCGTGGTAAGTTTATAACAACTCTAGCAAAACAAAACCCAGATATAAACTACATAGCTATGGAAATAAAAGAAGAAGTATTAGTAAAAGGTGTTGAAAAAGCAGATGAAGCTAATTTAGATAATATAGTATTCTTATGGGCAGATGTTTCAAATATACTAGATTACTTCGATAAAGGCGAAATATCTAGAGTATACATAAACTTCTGTGATCCATGGCCAAAGAAAAGATGGGCAAAAAGAAGATTACTTCACAGAGGATTCTTAGATAAATACGCTACAATATTAGAAGATAAAGGAGAAATCCACTTTAAAACTGATAATGTCGGTTTATTCGAGTTCTCTCTAAATGAAGTGGCAGATTGTAACTGGAAATTAAAAAATATATCATTAGACTTAGCAAATAACACAGAATTTGAAAATGTGACAACAGAATATGAAGATAAGTTTATGTCACAAAATATAAAAATACATCGTTTAGAAGCTGTAAAACCTCTATAAACCTCTATATATATTGAATTATATATAAATTAGTAGAAATTATTGTTACGAAAGTGTATAAAACTTACAAGGAGTTTTAATAATGTTAATAGAAAATACTTATATAATATCTAATATTTTCTATTAAATAAAAAGGAGGTGACAGCTTGCAATAAAACGCAAGCATTTATGAATATGAAATATATTAAACTTTGTTCCATTCTTTTTACAATAACATTATTAACAACTGCTAGTAATTGCCTAGATACACATAATACTCAAAATGGAGTATACGCTTTAAAAACTAATAAAGCTCTAGTAAAACAAGAGTCCAAAACAGAAGCTAAAGAAACTGACAGCGAAAAACTTGTAGTTAGTAAAAAGCCTGATATAGCATCAAATAAAGCTTTAAGCGACGAAGATTTAAAAATGCTATTTCCAGATGCTAATTTTAGAAATGTAATAACTAGAAACTTCAAACATCAAGAAATTACATTAGACAAGATAGCAGCTCTATCAGGAGAGTTTTATGCGACAGGCGAAGGTATAGAAAGCTTAGAAGGAATTTCTTATTTAAAAAATATACAAAACTTTGTTTTTGTTAACAATAATATAAAAGAACTTCCTAGTGAAATACTAAACTTAAAGAACGTAAAAAACATAAACTTACTAAATAACTACATAACAGATAATTCAGTACTAAATAAATTAATTAAAAAAGGAATAGACATAAATTACAATTTAAACTTTATAAAAAACAAAGATAACCAATATAAATTTGAATCAGTTTATAAAAACCTAAACTTAAAGAAAGGTGAAAAAGTATCTTTGGACAAACTTTTATGCAAAGACATAAAAAATAAAAAGTATGAAAAATATTGGGAAGTTTCAGATGAAATACCTACAAATATAAAATATGTAGTATCAATATACGATAATAAAGTATTAAATTTAGAAGAAGGCAATAAAATAAAAGCAGTCTCTCCTGGAGAATGCAAAGTAAAAATATCTATAGATGATAATTTCTACGATGATTCAACTACAACAATAAATGTAAAAGTAAAATAAATAAATGTAAAAGTAAAATAGAAAAAAAGACTAATTCCAGTATAAAATCTGTAATTAGTCTTTTCTATTATAATCTTTTTCTAAGTTTACCTTTTTTACCTTTTGTAAGAGGCAATCCTACCATAATTACAACACAGTAAAAAACATATAAAAATGTTTTAACGCTATCAACTTCAAATCCAAATACCTCTTTTGCATCACTAGGTATTACTATTATTAATGCAGCGAGTAACATTAGTAGAGGATTTATTAAAATTTGCCTTTCTGAATTAAGTAACAATATATTGCCTATCCATGCGATAGAAAGACAGAAGAATACTATTTTAAAAATAAATTCGAAACTACTAAACATATATTCACCCTTTCAAATTTTGTCTTAATATATCTATTATAATATAATTTTTATTTTTAATTTCTATTAAATTATATAACTTTTTTTAAAAAATATAAATATCTTCAAATAAATTTAATACATATATATAGATTATATCTAGCATATATTAAATTATACAAGTTAAATTTATTTGAAGGGGGGATTTATATGTATGCACAAGCTTTTGGAGCAATTTTAGGGCTTATAGCTTGTTTATATGAATATGTATATGGCAATCTCGTTGTAATTGGAAATAGATTTGTTCCTGGAATGGATTATATTAATTTTATTTGTGGATATGCTTTATATCCATTATGTATAATAGTTTTCTTTATAAGCTTAATTAATTTGATATTAAACAAAAAAACAAATCAACTTAAAAATGTAGCACTTTTAAATAAAATATTAGCCCATATAACAGTTATAATCGGAATTTTAGGTTGTAAATTCTATTTTATAATACCGGCTCTTTTAATACTTTATCAATATTACATACCTGTTTTATTTGAACATGACTTGAAAAGAGAAGAGAGAGAAGCTAATAGACAAAGTGCTATAGTGGAACTTTTAAAAAATAATATTGGAAAACATACAATTGTAAAACTTTTAAACGTATCTTATGAAGAAGTAGAGATATTAGAACTTGAATATTGCATCAAGAAAAGATGATTTCCTATAAAAAAGCCTGTATTTTAAAATGCAGGCTTTTTTATAGGAAATTATATTCATTCAAAGAAATCTACCTTGTAAAAAGTCTTTAGAATAAAGATTTCTTTACAATACTCGTTGTTTGTTAGAAATCACTTCACATACTTTTAATATATCTCCAGATTGTATATTGGTGATCTTAACTCTATCACCATTGTATTTAAATATTATATATTTATTTTTATCATCGTCTTCTTTAAGATTAAAAGAAGTTATTAATTTGTAATCAAAATTATGTACAACAGATAAATTGCGTCCTATATACTTACAAAATAAAACTCTCGTATCTGTAACTAATAAAACCCCATTTTCATCTACTATTGTAAAATCGATAAAACTTTTTAAATTGCATTTTAAAGAAGCTAATATATTCTCATCTTCTTTAAGAACAGACATTGCAAAATCCATAATTCATCCCCCTTAATATTCGTATATCTTAATTATAGATTATATTTATAATAAAATCTTTAATTTAAGAAACATTTATAAAAATTTTCAATTTTATTTTGGATAAAAAAAGATAAATAATATATTTATATAAATCAATTTATTATATCTTATTGACATTAAATCGCTAATGAATTTTAATTTTTAAATTAAATATCTTATTTAGTTTATTTTTAAAATTAAAACTTAAATTCATTGTAAAATACAATCATAAATTAAATATATTTGTTGATTTTATTTTAAAGGAATTTAAAGAAATTTTATAGAAATATATAAATACAAGTTTAACAAGTTAAATTTAGTACTTAAAAAATAATAAAAAAATCTGAGGAGGACATTAAAATGGAAGTATTAAAAGTTTCATCAAAATCTAATCCTAATTCTGTAGCTGGAGCTTTAGCAGGAGTACTAAGAGAAAAAGGTAGCGCTGAAATACAAGCAATAGGTGCAGGAGCTTTAAACCAAGCAGTAAAAGCCATTGCAATTGCAAGAGGGTTTGTAGCACCTAGTGGTATGGATCTTGTATGTGTACCAGCATTTACTGACATTAATATAGAAGGCGATCAAAAAACTGCTATAAAATTAATTGTAGAACCTAGATAAGGTTTTATAATAGAGATTGTGGGAATCTTAAATAGAAAAAGCAGAGGTCTAAAAACCTCTGCTTTTTAACTTTGTCTTGATTTTCCTACAAAATCCGAATATTGAGGAGTACCAAGATGATATCCACCAGAAACTTCTAAAACTGAACCAGTTATATAAGCGGATTTATCGCTAGCAAAGAAATATACTGCATTTGCTATATCTTCTGGAGTCCCCATTCTATTTAGTGGTATATGTGATAAAAATGATTTTTTAAATTCATCGTTTAAAGATTCTTTCACAGAATCCGTAGCAGTCATACCAGGAAGTACCGCATTGCATCTTATATTGTATTTGGCGTATTGCATCGCTATTTGTTGAGTTATATTGTTTACAGAAGCTTTTGATACACCGTATCCAATTCTAGATATATCGGGAACAGTACCACTTATAGATGATATATTTACTATACTTCCGCCACGGTTATTTTTTATCATATGTGGAACTACTAATTTAGTTATTCTAAACACACTTCCTAAATTTAAGTCTAGTAATCTAAAGAAAGCATCTTCATCTGTATTTATTAAATCTAAGTCTTTTTCTGGATCCCCAGTTCCGTAGTTATTTACAAGTATGTCTATTTTACCTTCTTTTTCTATAACTTCATCTACCATAGTTTTATAACTGTCTTTATTAAATGCGTCAAAAAACACTGGAGCCATAATCAGACCTTCATCAGCGTGGTTGTCGCATATCTCTTGTGCAGCATCTAATCTTCTAGCACCCATATAAACTTTTGCGCCGTTTTGTGCTAATTTTAGGGCACAAGCTAATCCAATCCCTCTAGTAGCTGATGTTACTAGGGCAACTTTATTATTTAAAGATTTCATATAAACCTCCTGAAATTCTTAAAAGTCTTATATATATTTCAATAATATTTATGTTACCCCAATTTCTATATTTTTAAATTAATTTTTTATTTTTTCTTTTACCCAATAAGATATTTTTTAAATAACTTTATAATTAGATAACACAATCCTTAGAAGAATTTATTACTATATGTAAGACCTTAAGCAAATAAGTTTTATTTTGATGTGATTAATGTTATAATAATTACTTTAAGGCCAATATTTTAATAAATAAGATTTAAATAAAAATGTGATACAATACAAGGAGGATTTATGAGTAAATTGATATTTTGTTACGGAGCGATGAATTCAGGTAAAAGTATGCAGCTTCTTACATGGAAATACAATTACGAAGAAGCTGGATATAAAGTCTTTTTATATAAACCAGCTATGGATACAAGGGGAAGTTTTAAAGATGGAGAAAATAAAGGCGTAATAGCTTCAAGAGCAGGTCTAGAAGCTTCTTGTACTCTTGTTTATGAAGATGAGACTTTCTCAAAATACTTAGATAAGATAAATGATCCTAAAACTATAATAATGCTTGATGAAGCTCAATTTCTTACTGAAAAACAAGTAAAGGAATTATATCAAATTTCTCTTAAATATACAGTAGTTTGTTTTGGATTAAAAACAGATTTTAGACAATGCTTCTTTGAAGGAAGTAAGGCATTGTTTGAATTAGCAGATGATATTAGAGAATTAAAAACAGTTTGCACATGTGGTAAAAAAGCTACAATCAACGCCCGCATAAATGAAAATGGAGAAATACTTCTAGACGGCGAACAAATTGAAATAGGCGGAAATGAAAGATATAAATCTATGTGTAAACATTGTTTTGAAAGAGAAAAAAATAAAAAAATGTAGAAACTTGAAATATAGTAGAGTAGAGGAGTAAAGCGATATATCTGTTTGATTTGCAGTATATCGCTTTTTATATTGTTTAATCTTTTAATATCAAAAACAGTTTTTTAGAATTTTGTTTAGTTGAGATGATTCAGGATATTTTAGACTGAAGCTTAGTAAAATAAACTAATTTTTATGTGTAATATATTAAGAAATCTAAATTAATATAAATTTACACTTAGAAATTAGAGCTTTTTGATTTAGTTATGATAATTTAGTTTAACTTAGGTAGATTAAAAAAGTTATTATAAAATGAAGTAATTATTTATAAGTTACAAAAAGTTATGTGATCTATATACTCATGATTGATAATACTATTGGTGTTATTAAAAAAATACCGCAAATCGATAAATTATCGATAACTCGATAAATCGCGATTTTTATGAAATTTAGGTTCTAGGGGATAAATAGAGACCAATACTTAACTATTCCTCAAATGTGGATTTAGGGAATAGTTAGATGTGAATTACAAATAATAGTGTTTTTTTACGTTTAAATCCTAGTTTTTATTATATTCAGATAATTCTAAATTTGCTTTGCAAACAAAAAATAAACAGATAAAAAATAAATTTCTTTATCTGTTTAAAATACCTTATTATTAACTAACTAAAAACATACTGAAATAAAAAACATATGCATACAATGCAATTGAAATATTTAATCCACTGGGTACATTTAATTGTTCTAATATATAAAGTATTAACTGTATCGAACCAACAAAAACTATTTCTTTTTTATTCCTCATTCCCCTAACCTCTTTTCTTTTTACTGTGTATATTTATTAAATTCTTATTCCCTTTTTATTGTTTCCAGTTAAAGGTTAAATCAAACCTTTTAAAACAAATTAAGACAAAAAATAACAATACAATCTAGTAATTCATAGATTGTATTGTTATTTTTTACTTATTTATAACTTTATATATATGCAAGACTATCCTTTTTCTTTTTGACGTCTCTAGTGAACTTATTCCAACTATTAACCCAGCTGAAAGTAACTTCTGGATTTATATCTTCAAAATACTGCTCTGCACAATGTATTTTACCTTTTTCAACATCAGTAAGATCTTCTAAATTTTTATCCCATTTAGTTTCAACTATAAAATATATACCTGCTTCATCTTCGTCTATTCTATATATTATGCCCCAATCGGGAGAATAACCACCAAAAGGCGTATCTATAATAAACTTTCCTTTTTTAAGCTTCGTGAATAATAAAACATCTTCATCATGGTCTAGTAATTTTGCAAACTCATATTCTCCAGCACTATCTGCAACAATATATTTATAAACTGATTTTTTATTTTTTTCTACAGCTTCATAAATCTTTTTCTTAGCTTCTCCTAACTTACTCATATCAATTGAATCTCTTTGTAATATATCACTCATTTCATAAATATGGTTATCTATAGGTACATAATGAATTTTACGCACCTTATGAGATTTTAAAGTATTAGATATTATATCTAGTGCCTCATCTAAATAAGTTTGATCCTGAAGAAGCTCAACTTCATCAATTTGATTTAGTATCTTAAATAAAACCATTCTAGGTAATAAGGTATACTTCATCAAATAATCAACAATTTCAAAATAAGATTTAGAAGCATTTATTTCTTCTGAAACTTGATGAATTTTCTTTATTTCATCTTGCATCTTAGCCCCTTTTTGTTTATCTATTGTTAATTTTCCACTCCCCTCTGTAAAAAATCTAATATAAGATCTATACCCTTTTGAACTTCTTCTGGAGTCTTTCTAATAGAGGACATATCATCATCATAGTTCCAACTATCCAAGTCTACTTCTACAGCAGCTTTACTTTTTTTATCAATAGCGAAATAGCCCTCTCTAACAGATTTTGTGTCCTTCAAAGTTGGTATTTGTTCCAATAGGCTTTTATATTTTTTATTTTTAATTATATTCGAATATTCTTCATCAAAAATTTTAGCATAAATACCTCTTTTATCTTCTTTCTCGACATCTCTAAAATGTTTAACTTTATCTATAAAAAATAAACTCAATACTTTAATATTTTTATTTATTAACTCTAATTGTTTGTCCAAATGTTTTTTTATAGTTATTCTAATCTGAATTCTTGCAAGTTCATTTTCATTTACTCTATAATTATCTTCACCAAGTTTTATAGTTCCTACATTAGATATTTCTATTCCATCAATCTTATGAGGGTCATTTATTATACGCATATCCTTATATTGAGATAATCCATTTGATAACTCATGCAAATTATCAGTTTTATTCACTTCTACATAAGATAACTTTACACCTTTCTCTGTAGATTTAAGTATTTCTAAAGTTGCTGAGCAGTTTTTATTAAATTTTGAAAATCGTATATAAGGATAATTAGTGTCTATATCACTATAAACTGTACTTACTTCTATTTTTTTAACTAAATCTTGATCATAAGCATCAAAAGAATCTAATTTGTATACTAAATTATATAAATTCTTATGTGTAGCAGAATATCTTAAAGTAAACAAAGGATTAAGTTCCTCTATAGATTGTAATGATTTTGATTTCTTATTTCCACTACCTTCTATCTTTTGCGGTTCATCAATTATAATTATTGGTTTAACATTAGATAACATATCCCAATAAATCTTACCGCTTTCATTATCTTTCTTTATTTTTGTTTTACTACTATTAAATTGCTGTATATTCATTATTACAACTTGTAATCTATCTAGCTGCACAAATCTATCTAGAGATTCTAATTTATTAGAGTTATAAGAAAAGAAATACTGTCTTATATCAAAACCATTATATAAGACTTTAAAATGTTCAGCCAACATCTCTATATTTTTTTCTACGCCTTTTTTAATTGGTATTGTAGGAACTACTATTATAAATTTTGAAAATTTATATGTAAAATATAGTTCTAAAATAGTACGTATATATACATATGTCTTTCCTGTACCAGTTTCCATCTCTATAGTATAATTCCTATTTTCAAATATTTTATCTTTATAGCCTAAGTTCTTAATTTGTACTTTATGTAAATTTTCAATAAGTTTACTTTCAGTAAGTTTTTTACTAAAACGATTAGCATAACCATCATCTGTAGCTACTAACCCCTCATTTTGCGATATAACTATTCTTTCTGATGTTGTCTTGTTTTGTCCACTAAACAGTTCTTTAACAGCATTAATAGCATTTATTTGGTGTGGTTGTTTATCATCAAAGTGAAATTGTATTTTATCTGACATATAACCACCACCTTATATAAACTCAACTACATGAGTAGTATTTCTATTATTTTTTTCAATTAATACATTTAGTCTATGTATACTATTTTGTTTTAAAGATATATCCTCTCCAAATGCACTATCTCTAAATATAACTTTTATAGGTTCTAGCTCTGATATTTTGTCTATTATATCTTTTGTTATTTTATTTTCTAAACACACAATTATAGAATTTTCTATTGTGTAAGTTCTTTCCCCTATAGAATCTAATTTACCAATTCTAGCTGTTAATGGTATACCATACTGTCTTAAAAGAATTTCATATACTACATCTATATCTTTTGTATTTGGCATAAAATCCATATCATCTGCATCTATTCCATCTAAATTATATTTAAATTGATTTTTTTCATTTATTTGTTTTTCCCACTTTATATTTGAATTATCTACTTTAAAAACTTTAAATCCAATGTCTAAATTTTTAATATTTGGGTTATTCCTATTTTCTTGAACTATTTTATCGCCTGCTCTTCTTATTCGCTCTTTACCTATTTCACTTATATCCTTATAGCCCTCTTTATATATATCACTATTTTCGTCAATTGATTCTTGAATTTGAACCATAATATATTTTCGTTTTATATTATCCTTTGAATTTAAGTTTAAAACAGCATTAGCTGTAGTAGCTGAACCTGAAAAGTAATCTAAAATTATATCACCATCTTGAATATTACCTATTAATAGCAACTTATTAATTAAATCCACTGGTTTTGGAAAATCAAATATTTTAAACCCAAATAATTCTTTTAGTAATGTTGCTCCTGTATTATTTTTTATATTATCAAGCCAAGTAGAATATAATTTATAACTATATTCCCCTTCTTCTGGTTTATAGATTTTTTCATATGCAATCCATTTATTATCCTTTTTTCTAAATTCAACCTTATCATTTTCTATCATCATATTCATTTTATCTTGAGACCATCTCCAACGCCCCTCTTCATTTTCTGAAATCATTGGATAGTATAATTCTCCATCTGGGTCTATGATAGGATAAAATAAATTAGGTCTATCTATTCTTCTACTCTTTTCTCCCCATTTTCTTAATAATTGAGTTTTATAGTAAAGATTTTTTTTCTTATCGAAATTAGGATAACTATCTTCTTTTTTTATTTCTTTTCCTGATATAAAATTATTCTTGAATTTCGTATATGTTAAAACATAATCATGAATAATAGCACAATGCTTGCTATCAGCTTTATTGCTTGAACACTTTCTTACAAACGTACATAACATATTATTTTCTCCAAAAATAATATCACATACCTTTTTTAAATTAAATAGTTCATTGTCATCTATTGATATAAATATTACTCCATCATCTTTCAATAAATTTTTACATAATATTAATCTTGAATACATCATACTTAACCATTTGGAATGGTATTCACTAGAATTTTTCGGATTTTTAACAAGTCTATCTCCATCTTCAGTGATATTACCTTCTTTTAAATTAATAGAAAATGGATCCTCTTTATATTTATCATAATAAATAAAATCTTTTCCAGTATTATAAGGAGGATCAATATATATCATTTTTATTTTTTCATAATAAGAATTTTGTAATAACTTTAATACCTCTAAATTATCTCCTTCTATATATAAATTTTCTGTTGTATCTTCATCTATTCCATCTCCATGTACATATTTTAATGTCTTTCCCACTATTGGATCTAAAGCAATTCTTTTAGCTTCTTTTTTACCAACCCAATTCAGCTCATACTTTTCTTTATCAACTTCTTCAAAATCCCCTAATAATTCTTTTAACTCTTCAAAATCAACTTGACCATCTTTGATCACTGACGGGAATATATTTTCTAATTTCCTAATATTATCATTTGCCAAATCACTTAATTCTTTATCCACTTTTCTATATTGTTCCATAAATTCACCCCGATATTTAATAAAATATTGTCTATAGACAATATTCTATTAAATATCGGCTTTTTCCTTCTTTATTAGACAATTTCACCATTTATAAGACAAAAAAGACTCCATTTATAGAGTCTTTTCATTTATGATATAATTATATATAACTATAATCCTGGAATAAAATCTTTTATTTCTTTAATCCCTTTATATAGCTTTTCTAAAGCAGAATTTGATTTTAAATACTCTTTTCCACTTTCAGTAATACTAGCAGATATTACAATAACAGGTATATCTTTAGCTCTTGCATATTTTGCAGTAATATATCCTTCATCTTCTAAATATAATATTAAGTTCCCATACGCTTCATCATTCAAATTGTAATTTTCTTTTGTTGGTATAACTATTTCCTTTCCTTCTACCATTCTATTTTCATTTTCTTTTAATTCTTTTAAAAAACTATATTTTATTTTATCTAGTTTTGTCATTTTTATATCCTCCTTTGTATTTATATTAAACTGTATATTCTATCTATACACGAATTCTTTCTATTATTTATTTCTATCTTCTTACTTATAGTACTAGCTCTATTTAATTCATTTTTGCATTGTAATAAATTTACTAGTGCATCATAAAAAGACATCATATTTATAAAATCATAATAGACTTTACTTTCTAAAAATTTCATATAATCATTAAATAATTGTCTATTTTCTATAATAAATGCTTTTACATAAAGTTCATGATATAAACAGACTTTATCTGAATTATTAAGTAATTTACTTATATCTAAGAAATCGTTATATAAGTTTCCTGTTTCTATATCTATAAATGAGTCTATTTTTCTAGTTGTAAAAGAATCACTAATCACAATTTCATTGTTAAAAGATTTGTTAATCCTTTTTAATGCATAAGAATATGTGTAATATCCGTTATTATCATGGAATTTAACAATTAGCGGTGATTTAAATGTATTTTGAAAAATTTTTCCCATATCATTAGAATATTTTATGTTGTCTAATTCTACTTCTAAATACTGTATTACCTTATATTTATAGTTTTCATTATCAATACTTGGTATTTCCTCTCCGCTTATTTGAGCTGTAAGTGTTACTGATACAATATGTTTTTTGATAAAAGTTCTATCTTTAGCTTCAAGATCTTTATTATCTAAAAATAGCTTCTTCGGATATTTTTTATTTACTTTATACTTATCTGGAAATATCATTTTATCACCTACTCTATTATTAAAAATGAAATTAATTCATAATCTTCTTCGTTTATATCGAATAAGTTTTCATTAAATCCCTCAAAATCAAAAATATTCATCATATTATCTTCTTCTACCGTTCCTGTTATATCTCTAATAGCTTTGGTTACTAAATTAGAATACTTTGTCATATCTTCTGCATTATTAGTATTTTGTTTGAAGTTATCTAATAATTCTTTATATATTTCTTTTTTACCATAACACAAAGATCTAAATAACTTCATTATGCTTCTTGATTTTTTATTACTATATAAAATATCTCCTTCATTAGATACATAGATTAAAAAATATGAACTGAATTTATCTTTTTCATATGATTTTTTTAAATCTCTAAAACAGAATATACATCCTTTTTCTTCTCCATAAGTAATAGAATATATCCCATTTGGGACTTTCTTTATATCAGGATTTTCTTTTAAATATTGAATTAAATCATATACATAATCATTCATATTTAAATCTGATATAGATATAGAATCATTTGCATCTTCAATATCAATTACTTCTTCTTTTAATCTTTCTAATTGACTTTTTCTGAAGCTAAAATCATTCATTTCTGGAGTAAGTAAATCCTCATCACCAGTTGATGTTATATTAGTTGCAACCATCTTACCTTTTACTCTTCTCTCTAAATTAAGATATTCATTTAGCTCCATTTCTGGAAAGAAGTTTATCATAGCTATATTCTTATTTGTACTTCCAATACGGTCTATACGACCAAAGCGTTGTATAAGTACAACTGGATTCCATTGAATATCATAATTTACTACACAGTCACAGTCCTGTAAGTTTTGACCTTCTGATATACAATCTGTTGCTATTAATATATCTATTTGTTGTGGCTTGTCTAAATCTTTTTTTAATTTAGATTTTGGAGAAAATCTTGATAATACAGTATTGAATTCATTTGTAACCAATTTATTTGTTGTTTTAGGCTTATCTCCTCCAGTTATAATAGCTGTATTTATATTATATCTATCTTTAAATTGATTAGATACCGAATTGTACAAATATTTAGCAGTATCTGAGAAAGCAGTAAATATAATCACTTTTTCATTACCTTTATTATAAGGTGTTGTTAAAACTTTATTTTCTAAGAATGATTTAAATTTATGTAGCTTTAAATCTCTATTTTCAGTTAATACTTCTTCAGTTTGTTTTATTATTTGCTCTAAATTTTCTTTATCATCATATAAATCTAATAAGTATAGTTTTCTATTTAAATGTTGTACTTTTATTTCGTATTTATAATCTAATGTATCATCTTCATCTATATCTTCATCTAAAACAGAAGTATCCAATAATGTATTTTGAGATACATTTTCTAATTTATCTATAAATCCATTTATTTTATTAAGCATTCTTTTTAATGTTTCTGAAAAAGAGTAAACTGAGCTTTCCATTCTCTTATATATATTAAATTTATGTAACTTTAAACTATTAATTTCTCTATCTTCTTGATAAAAGTTTGATTTACCCTCTCTTACTGACTGCTTGTATAAATCCCTATAGTACTGTTTATATTCACCCTTTATATAACTCATAGGGGAATACACACTTAGATTTAGCTGCTCTACTATATTATTTAAATCATTGAATTCTAATAATTGATTATTTAAATCAATCTTAGAATAAATAGTCTGAGGTTTTAATTTATTTGGAAATTTACCTACTTCGTCATTACCATAATAAGATGTTATATGCTTTCTACTTCTAGATATTGTTATCATTTCAAGTAATTCAAAGAATTCTTTTGGCAATGTATCAAGTAATTCTTCCTTGTCTTTAGAACCTGATTTTAACCATTCATTTAATATACGCTGACTTTTTACTAACATATGTGACACGCTATCTATTCCTTCGTTATAAAAAGCTTCGTCTTGATCTAATGTTATTATGCTAATTTGATTCTTTAAATCTTTTAATGAATTATTTACTGGAGTTGCTGTTAATAATAAGACTTTTGTTTTTACCCCTCTAAGTACTATATCTTGTATCAATTTATCATATCGAGTTTTTCTATCTTTAAATGCTTGTCGATTTCTAAAATTATGTGATTCATCAATAACTAATAAATCGTAATTTCCCCAATTGATTCTTTCTAAATCTAAACCTTCATCAGTTTGACCATATTTTCTCGTTAAATCACTGTGATTTACTATGTCATAAGCAAATCTATCACACTCAAAAGGATTATCTTTATAGTTATTTCTATAAGATGCCCAGTTATCATGTAGTTTTTTCGGTGTTAATACTAAAACTTTACGTTGTTTCAGCTCATAATATTTAATAACTCCAAGAGCTTCAAATGTTTTTCCTAACCCAACACTATCAGCTATTATACAGCCGTTGTACTTTTCGATTTTATTTATTGCTGATACTACTGCATCTTTTTGAAATTTATATAAACTATTCCAAATTCTTGTTTGTTTAAATCCTATTTTATCATTTTCAAATTCATGATAATTATCTTCTAGATTATTTCCAAACATAGAATATAAAGTAAAGAAATATATAAACTCTGGAGAATAATCTTTATATATAAATTGTAACTTTTCAAGTAATTGTGATTTAAAATCTTTAGTAAATTTCGAGTTATTCCATAGCATATCAAAATTTTTTTGGAGAGTATTTATACTATATTTGTCTTTAAACTCAGCATTTAAGCTAAATGACTTCATTAATGATAGTGTATTATCTGATATTTCAAGTGATGAATCCCCAAACATAGCATATTTATCATCTACAATAAACAAATTATTTTTTATACATGTACTATCAGTTAATCTTTTTACTTCTACATATTTATCTATAAATTCATACATTTTTCGTGCATTATTTAAATGGGTTAATTTATTTTTCTGAATTATATCGTATTTATTGAATAACATATCATCAGTTGACTTATTTAATTTGAATTCAATTGAAATTTCATTTACGCCACTATATATAGGATCTTTTAAAATCAAATTTATATTAGATACTTTCTTTATGTATTGTTGTAACTGTGAAAATACCGATAATGTCAATTTATCATTTAAGATATTTATGTTTTTTACTTTATCGTGTGTTAATATTTCTTCAATTCTACTAATTATTTGCTGACTACTTTCTAAAATAGATTCCACAATAATCACTCCTTTTAATTTATACAATGAAAAATATTATCTACTTTCATTGTATTATAAAAAAGATATATTTTCTTACCTTTCAATCTATTTCTCTATTTATATAAAAAAATCTTTCATTATAAATCCATATTTACTATAATAAATATCTACAATAAAATGAAGGAGATTATTATGTTATTTATACTTTACTTAATATTTATAAACATAGCTCTCTTCTGTCTTATGTACATAGATAAAAGAAAAGCTATCAAAAATGAATTTAGAATTTCAGAAAAAACACTGTTAACACTGGCTTTTATAGGTGGTTCAATTAGTATGTTAATATCTATGAAAATAATTCACCATAAAGGTAAAAAATTTAAAAATATGATACCCCTTTTAACTCTAGAAAGCTTCTTATTATTGTTTATTCTTCTTAAAATTATAGACTAACAAATATACTACTTCTTTCATTAAATTTTATTTGAAGTTATTACATATGAATGATAAAATAAAAAAATATCTATAATGTAAATTTAAATAAATTTTATTTAAATATTTAAAAATCAATATCAAATATAGTTAATAAAGATGAAAGAAGGTATTTTAAATATGAAAAGAGGAACTTGGGCAGAAATTAATTTAAATAATATAAAACACAACTTCCACGCACTTAAAAACACATTAGAAGCTGATACAAAGGTTTGTTGTGTTGTAAAGGCCGATGCTTATGGCCATGGAGCTATTGAAGTAGCTAAAATGTTACAACAAGAAAAGGCTGATTATTTTTCAGTAGCTAGATTTGAAGAAGCTGTTGAACTTAGAAATAACAATATTCACACACCTATCCTTTGTATGGGTTATATATCTGAATGTGATATAGAAGAAGCTATACATAGATATATAGGTATAACTGTATATTCTTATGAAATGGCCAAGATAATAAACCAAAAGGCTGGAAAATTAGGCAAAAAGGCTAGTATACATATAAAAATCGATACTGGTATGAGCAGACTTGGATTTTTAACAGATGATAACAGTATAAACGATATACTAAAACTAAAAGAGTTAATAAACTTAAATATAGACGGTATATACACTCATTTTGCTACTGCTGATGAAACAGATAAAAAAGAAACTTATTTACAATTAGAAAGATATAAAAAAGTAATAGATGCTTTAGAAAAAGCTAGTATAGATATACAATTTAAACACGTATCTAATACGGCTGCTATTATAGACTTAAAAGAATTAGGATTTAATATGGTTAGACTTGGTATAGGTTTATATGGCCACTATCCATCAGATGAAGTTTCAAAAGAAGTTGAGTTAAAACCTGCTATGAAGCTTAAAACAATAATAACAAATATTAAAACAGTAGCCCCAGGTACAAAGGTAAGCTACGGATATACTTATGAATTTAAAGAAGCTTCTACATTAGCTACACTAGCAATAGGATATGCAGATGGTTTTGATAGAACACAAAACAACCCTAAAGTGATGATAAACGGTGTTTTATGTGATGTTGTCGGAAGAATATGCATGGATCAATGTATGGTTAAAATCCCAGAAGGTTTAAATGTAAATATTGAAGATGAAGTTTTAATAATGGGCGCTGAAGTTGGAGTTACTGCTGAAGATTTAGCTTCTAGACGTGGTACTATTAATTATGAAGTCTTATGCAGTATCTCTAGAAGGGTTACTAGAGATTATATCTTAGGTGATAAAACTTATAGTAAGTGCTATTTATATTAAATGAAAAAGTAGTAAGGCAAAAATAATGCTTTACTACTTTTTTGTTTATAATCAATTCTTTATCTACTTAGCAATTCTTTTAAAGCATCATATGAATGATCTATTATCTCTGCACAGCTTACCCCATTTTGTTTAAGTTCTAAACAAATTTCAGAATCAAAGTTCTCTCTTATATTCTTCATTAATTCCCTTGAATAAGCTCTAGCCACATTGATATCTTGGTTACTTTCTCTGCCTTTAATATATCCAATTATCATTGCTGCAGCATTTACTGCTCCACATAAGCTTCCTACAGCCATACCAGTTCCCATCCCACTCCCCAGTGATATCGGTATATCTGTATTGTGTTCCTCGTTATATGATTTTATTAATGCTTCTGCACAATTATATCCTTGGCTATGATACATTGATGGTTCTGTCATGTCTATCTCCTTTTTAATAAATATTTTTTGCAAGATATATTATACATATATAATTTGCTGTGGTCTATGACTTTGTCACATTTTACAATTGTATTTAAATAATATTTATATTTGAAGTAAATAATCATGAATGATAGAATAATAGAAAATACAAATACATATATTTAATCCAAATTTAAATTACTTATTGGAGGTAGTAAATTGAGTAATAAAAAAGAATTAAAGATAAGCAATAAATCAGACAGGCCAGACAACATCGTACTTAGAGACCATTTGTTAATTGAAAAGGCTATGGAATACGAAAATAGGCTGCCTTCTTTTATGAAAGACTACTTTGTATATTTAAAAAGCTCCGTCGCAGTTTCGACAAGGGCAGCTTATTTAGAGGATATTATATTCTTTTGTGAATATATCGTAAACGAAAGCGGACTTACTGATAAAGATGATATTAAAAACTTGACTGTAGAAGACTTTAAAAATATAAAATCAAGAGATGTTAACTTATTTTTAGGGGACTACTGCCCTAGATATTATAAAGAAAGAGAAGATCACACATTTGTCTATGAAAATAACAATAGAGCCTTAGCTAGAAAAAAATCATCTATCTCTACCCTTTTTAAATTCCTTTATAGAAACGAACAGCTTCCAACCAACATAACTGATGGCTTTAATCCTATAAAGCTTCCAAAACCGCAACCAGACGCTATAAAGAGGCTTGATATTGATGAAGTTATGGTTATGTTAGATGCTGTTGAAAGTGGCGAGGGACTAACTGAAAAGGAAAAAGTATATTGGGAAAAGACAAAACTTCGTGACAAAGCAATACTTGCCTTATTTGTTACATACGGACTTAGATTAAACGAGCTTCGTGAACTTAATATATCATCATTTAATTTTTCAAGGGGCGAATTTAAAATATATAGAAAACGCGGTAAAGAAGTTTTAATGCCTATAAATAAAACTTGTGAAAATGTAGTAATAGATTATATAAATTACGAAAGACCAAAGTCAGAAGATTTGCCAGAAGATGTACAAGATGCCCTATTTTTATCACTACAAAGAAAACGCCTTACCCCAAGAGCTATAAGACAGCTTGTTAAAAAGTATACCTCTATTTGTATGCATACTTCTCGCGATAAAGGATACTCTCCACACAAGCTTAGAGCAACAGCTGCGACTTCTCTAATCCAATCAGGATTTTCAATATACGATGTAAAGGCATTATTAGACCACGACAACGTAACTACAACACAATTATATGCAGCTCATAAAAAAAATATAAAACGAGATATAGTAAATAACTTTGAATGGTTAGACGAAAAGGAAGAAGTTAGCTTAGATGATATAAAAGCTTCAGATAATGAATCTAATAATAATTTAGAAGCTAATGATGTCAATATAGATACAGAAGCTGATATAAAAGACGAAAATCAAGAATAGACTTATAAATTAATTAGTATAGCTAATCATTTAAATTTTCTAAAAACAAGAACAAATGTTTGTATATAAAAAAGCATTATGGTACAATATAATAAATAGTAAAGTCAAAATGAAAATTACTTTACAAATAAAAAACGAAATGAGTGATTTTTTATGAATTCAAATACATTAACAAATAAACAACTCATGATTTTAGAATTTATTAAGGAACAACTTTTATCTAAAGGATATCCGCCTTCAGTTAGAGAGATTTGTCAAGCTGTAGGTCTTAAATCTACATCAACTGTTCACTCTCATCTAAACAAACTCGAAAAATTAGGATACATAAGACGTGACCCTACAAAACCGAGAGCAATAGAAATATTAGATGGTGGAAATGTTTTTGTAAATAACAATAATACAATGCAAGAAATGATAAATCTTCCTCTAGTAGGTCAAGTAACTGCTGGTGAACCGATTTTAGCACAACAAAATATCCAAGAATATATACCACTACCTGCTCAACTTATAAAAGGTAATGATACATTCCTTCTAAAAGTAAAAGGGGAAAGTATGATAAATGCTGGTATTTTAAATAACGACTATGTTGTAGTCGATAAAGGTTCTACAGCTTCTAACTCACAAATAGTAGTAGCCCTAGTAAATAAAGAATCTGCTACTGTAAAGAGATTTTTCAAAGAAGGAAGCACAGTTAGACTTCAACCAGAAAACGAATTTATGGAACCTATCATTTTGAATGAAAGAGATGTTGAAATTGTTGGAACTGTTACAGGTGTATTTAGAGTATTATAATGCGAAATAAAATAAAGCTTACTTAACGTATTCAGTAGGCTTTATTTTTATGTGATTTTATATTAATTTATTGTATATATAAAAATCGCACCCTTTAAAAACGTATTTTATTTAATTTTTTGTGCTTTAATATTCGTGAAAGTCTCAAAAATCCTCGCAGTAATAATTTTGACCGCCTTAAAAATGTACACACCCACACGAACATTGTCTATTTAAACTTATATATATTTTTTAAAACTATAAATCATTATATACCAAATATATATACAAATTTCTAAAACAAAAAGGCATATACCTATATAGTTACATGCCTTTTTAATATCTTATTATTAAGCTAAGCTTAAAGCTATTTTCATCATATTAGTGAAAGCAGTTTGTCTTTCAGCTGATGTAGTTTCAAGTCCTCTTAATGGACAGTCAGATATAGTTACTATACAAAGAGCGTTAACTCCTGCTCTAGCTGCATTCATGTAAAGAGCTGCTGCTTCCATTTCTACACAAAGAGCGCCCATTTTTTGCCATGATTTTAATCCTTCAAGCCCATTATCTCCGTAGAATACATCACTTGATACTATGTTTCCTACAGTTGTTTCTATATTTAATTCGCGACCTGCATTTACAGCTTTTTCTAATAATTCGAAGCTTGCTGTAGGTGCATATGTACCTGGTAAGTTGTATTGAGTTGAATAGTTTGAATCAGTAGAAGCTGCCATACCTATTACAACATCATGTAAGTTTAATTTATCGCTTATAGCTCCTGCAGAACCTATTCTTATAAGATTTTTAACACCATAGAAATGTATTAACTCATAAGAGTATATTCCCATTGATGGCATACCCATTCCTGAACCTTGAACAGATATTCTTTTTCCATTATAGTATCCTGTATATCCGTACATACCTCTTACAGTGTTGTATTGAACAACATCTTCTAAAAAAGTTTCAGCTATAAATTTAGCTCTTAGTGGATCTCCTGGTAATAATACTGTTTCTGCTATATCTCCAACTTTTGCTTCTAAATGCGGAGTTGGTACTGGTGATTTACTCATATTGATTTCCTCCTATATATGAATTAGTAATTTTTATATTTATGTAGTATAGATTGCTCTATACTCAGTACAATATTATATTATATATTATATACTCAATTAGATATATATATAAATACAAATTTCCTATGTTAATTTTTTACATTTTAAAAAGTTTCAGAATAAAGATAAATTAAAAGGGAACTATATGAGATTATAGTCCCCTGGATTTTTTGTATTCAATTTTAAATTCGTGAGTTAATTATTTACAACGCTATTTCCTTCTTTTTCTCTTTCAACCATTAATATGAATCTCTTCATTTGAATAATTTTACTTCTTACTTCATTAGATTCAACATGCTTCATATATGGAACATAGCCTACTGCATATTCATTACCATCAACTACACGTAAGTTTAAGTCAACCTTATCTATATAAGTTTGATTATCTAGCGTTAATGACGGAGAAATAACACTACTATTTTTATCTGCTCTTATATGATAATGTATATTTAAATCTAAAACTTCATCTAATGTAAATTTATGTAATGTTACATTATTAGAATCTAATAGATATACACAATTATCTTTTCCTAAAGCGATATTAGGACTTCCTTCATTCCCAAAAATCATAAATTTAACGTTTTCAGAAAGGATTTTCTTTACTTTATTTTTTGATTTTTGTTCTCTTTGATGTTTACTTTCTAGCGCATAGTATATAATAATTCCTATTACTGCGATAGTGGCTAAAATTTTTATTAAGTTGTCCATTGTCATGATTCATTCCCCCCTCTTATGAAACACTTCTTACCTAAAGTATAGTCTACTTTTGTACAAAAAAAAAGTTACATTTTGGAAATATTTTCAAAAATACAAAAAAATCATCAAAAAACTGGTCTTTGATGATTTTTTAAAGTCGAAATAATGAAATAACTTACGAAAATTAATTTTCATAAGTAGAATTTTTAACTATTTTTGTTTTCGTTTTTAATTTTTTTATCTAAAAGTGGCAACATAACTTTAAATATTGTCTTTTCTCCATCACTTTGTGCATTTATTATTCCACCATGAAGTGTTACTATGCTTTTAGTAATAGCAAGTCCAAGACCTGAACCACCATCATTTTTATTTCTAGACTTCTCTACTCTATAAAATTTATCAAATATATAAGGAAGCTCAACAGATGGTATAGGATTTCCATAGCTTACTACATCTACTACAGCATAACTTCCTTTTTTATATGCATATATATCTAAAAACTCTCCCGTTCCGTATTTAATACCATTATTTATTAGGTTTTGAAACACTCTAACTAATTTATTCGGATCAGCGCATATTATGAGTTTATCCTCAGAAAAGAAGCTTCTCTCTTTAATTTTCTCGCTTTGAAATTGGTATCCAAATTGGAATATAATTTGATTTAGAAGTTCAACTAAATCTATTTCTATTTTATCAAGCGTTATAGAGTTGTTTTGGACTTTTGTAAGCTCAAATAAATCGTTTATAAGGACTTCTAGTTCTTTTGACTTTTGATAAGCTATATCTACATAATATCTAAGCTGAACTTCATCTCTATATTTATCTTCATTTATAAGACCTAAATATCCTTTTATTGAAGTTAAAGGCGTTCTTAAATCATGTGATACATTTGTTATAAGGTCAGCCTTTGTTTGCTGTGCCTTTCTCTCTTGGACCGTAATATCTTTTAAAAGTCTAGATATAATATTTATATTATCTCCTAAAATCTTTATATCTCCTTTACAATCTATGTCTATAACTTTGTCTAAATCTCCTGCTGCCATTTGATTTGTAGCTTCTACAATTTTAGACAGACTGATAAAGGTTTTTCTCATAAATAAGAAATATGTAACAAATGTACATATAGCAATAATTAAATAATTTAAATTACGATCAAGTCCTGTTTGAGCTCTAAAAAGCATAAAGAATTTTATTGCATCTACAACAGTACCTCCGTATTGGCTATTGTATCTATAATATATATCTAATACTATTTTCAATACTCCAAATACAACTGAGACTAATATAAGACTAAAAATAAAATAAGCTATAGGTAATATAGCATAATAAAATGCCTTTTTATTTTTCAATTTTATAACCAACTCCCCACACTGTGTGAATTATTTTTTCGCCATTTAAATGTTTATCTAGTTTATCTCTAAGTCTACTAATATGAACCATTACAGTGTTATTTGATTGGAAGTATTTCTCTTTCCATACTTTTTCAAATATCTCCTCAGATGAAAATACTCTACCTTTATTGCTTGCCATTAAATAAAGTATGTCAAACTCTCTCGCTGTAAGAGATATTTCTTCTCCATCTGCAACTACTCTATGTCTAGTTTTGTCTATAGTAAGCGAACCAACATTTATTAAATCACTTTCTTCAGAGGAATTATTGTTATTTAAATAGTAGCTTCTTCTAAGAAGTGCTTTAACCCTTACTGTAAACTCTAATGGATTAAAAGGCTTTGTCATATAGTCATCTGCACCTGTCATAAGGCCTTGTATCTTATCCATATCCTCAGATTTTGCGCTCAACATTAAAATAGGCATATTTTTATTTTGTCTTACTTTTTTACATACCTCTATACCGTTAACTTTAGGCATCATTATATCTAAAACTAATAAATCAACATCCTCATTTTCTATTATATCTAAAGCTTCTTGGCCCTCTTTCGCTTTTACAACTTTATAGCCTTCATTTAGAAGGTATATTTCAAGTAAATCTCTTATTTCTTTTTCATCATCTGCAACTAATATTTTATTATTCAAGTCAAACCATCCTTTCAATTCCTCCTTAACATATATTAATCTATATATTAAAGAAAAATAATATAAAAATATATACTATATCCTTACATAATTATAAATTATTTTTACGAAATATTAAATTACATTTTTGTCATATCAATAAAAAAAAGAAATAAGTTAACCATAATACCGTTATGTAAACTCATTTCTGAAATCAATCACTTTATACTATATTTTGAATTATATAAAATTTAAATTAATTGTATAATTCGTCTAATATTTCTTTTGCAAAATGATTTATAACTACTAAATCATCTTTTATCTCACTTTTATCTATCAGTCCTGTAAATATATTTGAATTTCTAACTTCAAGAAGCATAAAACTGTTTATCTTGCATAAAGACAGTATATATGAATAGTCATCATCTATTATAAAAGCATTTTCAAAATCATAATCTTTTTTTACTATATCGAAGTTGTCTCCATATGTACCTTGTTCTGTATTGACTATTGGCAAATATTTATGAAATTGACTTATAGCATGTGCTTTTTCATATCTAACTTTTAGTCTTTCTTCTTGCGATAAATCAAAGTAGCTTTTTCCAAATATTGAAGCTACTAAGTTGTTTAAATTTTTAAGTTTAAATTGTTGTCCCTGAATTATTACTACTAATGGATCCATCTTATCTCCCCCTAATATTTATCTTTATATTTATAATTTATAAGAAGCTTAGATTTGTTAAGTATTAAGCTTCTTATATAGATATTTACCCCTAAATAAGTATTTTACCCTAATTGCTCTTAAAATTATATATAGGTTTTATTATTTTTGTTATTTCTACAGTATCATAAATATTATTTATAATCTCTTCAATCGGTTTATAAGCCTGTGGGGCCTCGTCTAGCGTTTTGACATTTACACAAGTTGTAAAAATATCTTTCATAGTTTCTTTATAGTCATTCATGTGTATTTTATTTTTCGCCTCTGCTCTTGATAGTATTCTACCTGCCCCATGTGGAGCTGAAAAGTTCCAATTTGGATTTCCTTTACCTTTTCCTATTATGACGCCATCTCTCATATTTATAGGGATTAATAAATCTTCTCCCTCATATGCCGATATAGCCCCTTTTCTTAAAAAGCCTTTTTCTACCTCTATATAATTATGTATACTCTCAAATTTATTTAATTTATCGTAATCTAGTCCCATAAACTCTACTATTCTTCTCGCCATAATCTCTCTGTTTTTAGTTGCATATTTTTGTACAATATCCATATCGTGAAGATAGTCCTCTAAATCTTTGCCTTCAACATAACATAAATCTTTTGGAACCTTACTTTTCACTCTAAAAGATTCTTTAAGCGTCTTAAGATCTTTTTCAATTTTCTTTTTCTTGCCAGAGCTTTTATAAGACTCTATAAGTTCTTTAGCTTTTATCTCATATTCATCACTTATATAATTTAAAGACTCATATCCTACATTTTGATAGTAATTTGCCACTTGAAGTCCTAAATTTCTGCTACCAGAGTGAATAACTAAATATTTATTATCATTTTCATCCTTATCTATCTCAATAAAATGATTTCCTCCTCCAAGCGAACCTAAAGCCCTATTAAATTCCTCAATCTTTTTAGGTATTTTATCTATACATCTTACTTTTGATATTTCGTCTAAATAATCGACTACAGCTTTGTTGTTTATTTTAAATCCATGAGGTATTTTATTTTTTATAAAATCATCTATCTTTTCTAAATCGAGCTTAATATCAGAAAGTTCAACACATAAAACTCCACAACCTATATCTACACCTACTAAATTTGGAACTATCTTATCCTTTATAGTCATAGTAGTCCCTATAACACATCCTGCCCCTTTGTGGCAATCTGGCATTATTTTCACACTAGAGTTTTTTACAAACTCTTGATTAAGCAAAACTTTTACTTGAGATATAGTTTCTTTATCTATATTTTCCGTAAACACTTCTGCCTCGTTAAAATCACCTTTTATAATCATAAAAACACCTCTTTTAAAATTTTAAATTTAAGGATATATTATTAATATTAACTGATATGGATTTTAAATGCCATAAATTTAAGTATTAAATTCAAAAATATATTTTTAAAATAATATTATATATAAACTAATTTATTTGTAATAAAAAATATGGTTTTTATTACTAATTTGTAATAAAACTGTAAGATTAGCTATAGGATATCTATGGTATACTTTAACTATTAAAAACTCGAACAAAGATTAAGGTGGTGAATTATGAATACTATAAATCCAAAAATAAGTGTCATAGTTCCTGTTTACAATACATCAACTTATTTAAGAAGATGCCTTGATTCTATATTAGAACAAGATTTTACATCTTATGAAGTTATATGTGTAAACGACGGTTCTACGGACAACTCTCTTGAAATTTTAAGGGAATATGAAAAAAAATCAGAAAAAATCAAAGTTATAAATCAAGTAAATAGCGGCGTTGCAAAAACTCGCAACACAGCACTTAAACATGCAAAGGGAGATTATCTTGCTTTTTTAGACAGTGATGACTTTGTAAGAGAAAATTATTTAAGCAGACTATACGATGCGGCAATAGATACTAGAAGCGACATTGTTATCTGTAATTTCTATAGATATTACGAACAAATAAACTTAGCTAAACCTGTATTTTATAAATTCAGAAGAGGAGTATTCAATAAATACGACATATTAAAGGGGTTAATTCCAGATAACTTAATCCACTCTTATTTGTGGAACAAGCTATGGAAAAGAGAGATATTTGAAGATTTTAATTCATTCCCAGATATGAAATTTGAAGATTTGGCTATTATGTCACAGCTTATATATAAAGCAGACAAAATAGCTGTTATAAACGATGCTCTTTATTACTACAGAATTAGAAAAACTAGCATAGTTAGAAATATATGTCTTCAAACACAAAATGACTATATGAAGGCATACGCACTTATTAGATTATTTTTAAAAGATACTGGAGAATACTCTAGATTAAAAAGATATTATTTCTATTTCTCACTTAAAGCTTATATAGTTATGCTAGCAGTAAATATTATGTTATTTAAAGAATATCCATCATTTAAATTATTTTTACAAAATACTATGTCTATAAAATCATTTATGAAAGCTTGTAGAGAAGATAATTTTAAAATGACTAAGGAAGATATACTAAATTACAATGTACTCTCATCAGAAGTAAAAATGAGTATTTTAAATGCAAATAAAGTCTCGAAATAAATCTTTATTCTAAGTATAGTTAGATATAAAAAACCTCCCTTAAAATCTCTAAAGGGAGGTTTTTATGTTATAGTAAGCTGTATGTGAAGCTTATATTATATACCTAAAACTTAACCGGTATTATTTCATCTTCGCTATAACGAGCTAATATGTATAGAAAATCCGATAATCTATTTATATATTTTAAAATAACTAAATTTATCTCATCTTGTTTTGATAAAGAAAGTATCCTTCTTTCGCATCTTCTACATATAGTTCTAGCAATATGTAAGTTTGCTGATGCTATAGATGTTCCTGGAACTATAAACTCATTTATTTTTTCTATTTTATCTGTATAATAATCTACTAATTTTTCAAGTTCTTCTACATCTTCTTCTTTTGTTATATTTTTAATACGTTTGTAATTAGGTGATGATAATTCAGCTCCTATATCAAATAATTTTACTTGAATTTTTCTTAAAGCTTCTTTATCAGAGTCTTCTTTTAAATAATGGTAACAAAGACCTATATATGAGTTTAGCTCATCTATTGTACCATATGCTTCTACTCTTATATCATCTTTTTCAATTTTTTTACCACCTATTAAAGATGTAATCCCTTTATCACCGTTTTTAGTATAAACTTTCATTTTTTAACCCCTTTCTTATAAAATAATAATTCTACTCTGCGCTACATATACTTATTTACAAATTTGTCTATTTCTCTCCAGTATAAATCTGGATTTTCGTCCTCTGCATGTGCATGACTAGCTTCTTTTACAACTAATTTAGACTTTTCACTACTACAAGCATCATAAAGTTCATCTAACATATAAAAAGGTACAAATGTATCTTTATCACCATGAATAAACATTATTGGTACTTTTGCTTTTTTTACAGAATCTATTGGTGAAGCTTCATTTAAAAAATATCCTGCCTTTATTTTTACTGCTATATTAGCTATATTTAGTATAGGAAATGATGGCAAGTTAAATAATTTATTTAATTGGAATTTAAATTGTTCTAATGCAGATGTGTAACCACAGTCTTCGATTATTACTTTTACATTTGATGGAAGTTCCTCTAATGAAGAAGCTATCATTACAGTTGCTGCCCCCATAGATACTCCGTGAATTAGAATTTCTGCATCACTATATTTTGAGTTTATGTATTTTATCCATTCAATAAGGTCTTTCGCATCATGATATCCCATTCCTATATAATTACCTTTGCTTTTTCCATGGCCTCTTAAATCGATTGCCAAAACGTTATATCCTATCTCATAATAATGTAGTGCCTTTGTACTAAGACTAAATGCATCTGTCATATAACCATGGACTGTTATAGCCCATTTATTTGTATTTTTATTTAATACTTGATACCCATGTAGTTTTAATCCATCAAATGAAGTCGTAAATACCTCTTCAAATTTTGAAGACTTTTCTAGCCATTCTTCTTCTTTTGAAAGCTCGTGGTGAGAAAGACCATCGTTGCTAAATATCATCTTTTTTGATGAGTTTGGATTTATAGCTAAATTATAAAAGAACTTTCCAGTAAATATACATGCTATAATCGCTACAATTGACAATGTTATAATGATTACCAAACAAATTTTTAATGTCATTTTAGTATTCCTTTTCCTTTCAATAATAATTTACTTATAATTAAATATATTTAAATTTTATCCATATTATTGATATTTTACAACTGTAACAAAAAAATAATTCTAAAGATTTCTGATATACATCATAGATCTTTAGAATTATTTTTAAGAATGGAGGATATTATATGAATCTATATATAGTTAATTATTAAACCTACATTACCTATATTATTTCATACAGATAATGTAGATTTTTCATCAAATAGTTTTTTATTCAACTTGGTATGCTTAAAAGAAGGTTGATTGTAATTATTAATTTTTACTATTTTCTTCATTTCGTTATTCATCTTTATTATCGTTTTTGTTATTTTCTTGATCTTTTTTGCTATGATTTAAATTTTTATATGTTTGGTGTGTGCCTATACTGGCCAGCCCACTTAAGGCTCCTGCTACTACAATTTCTGCTGTTACTTGTTTATTTATCCATATATTTAAACCTATTCCTATTATTACCATAATCAAAGGAATATATTTATTTTCAATAAAATCTAAACTAGTCTTTATAACATATCCTATACACATACAAAAAAGTATAATCAATGGAACCATGTATTGAGCACTTTCACCTAATTGACTCAAATCCATAAATATCACCCCATTTAATATATTATATTCATACTTATATGATATTGACTCTGTTTTTCACTGCTATTTGACAATATTTTTGTTAAAGTTTGACAAAATTAATTTTAAACTGTCATAATTAAGGTAAAAGAACATAATCTTAGGGGGTAAAAGTATGTACAAAGAAAATTATGATTTTCCAGCAATAATTATAAATCATAGTAGCGATGATTATGAAATAAGAATCTATGATTTTAAAGAAGTAACAGTATATGATGATAATTTAGATGATTGTTACTCTGCTATTCAGGAAGCTTTAGAAGGAGAAATATATAAGTATATCTGTTTAAATAAAGAAATACCAAAAGCTACATCAATTGAAGAAATATCTTTAGACTATAATCAAACTTTATTTAATATAAAAATAAATACAGAAGAAGCCATAAAAAAATCAAAAAGACTAGGAGTTATAGTTCCTAAAGAATTATAAGTTAACAAATAAAGGCTAGAAGTTAATATTTAAAACTTCTAGCCCTATTGTATTTCCAAACTAAAATTTTCTATTTAACAGTTCTTGTAATACTCTTAGTTGAATATCCTGATTTAGACATCTTTATAGTTATAACTGTTTTTTTCTTTTGTTTTGGAATAGTAAGTGTATACTTTCCAGATGAATTTACTGTAGTTGATTTACCTATTTGTTTTCCTTTTACATAAGCTCTGATAGTAGCTCCTTTAGCCCCTGTACCAGTTATCTTAGTTGTAGTCGAATAAATAGTTGATTTTGCTGTTAAACTGCTTGAGAATTTCTTAAGCGCAGCTTTCGATACAATTTTTGTAGCTTGTTTTGAATAATATCCTGGTTTTAATGCTACTACTTTAACAGTAGTCCCTGCAGTTTGTTTGGCTATTTTTATTTTATATTTTCCAGTCGATGTAGAAGCAACACCTCTTGCCATTACACTTCCTTTTGAATTATAAACTCTTATGTCTGCTCCCTTTGATGCAGTTCCAGTTATATAGGTATCAGATGATTTTAAAGTATTTATTGTAGGTTTTTTCATGCTTGTTTTTAAGTTGTTTACAGCTTTAACAGCTTTTAGCGCATTTACCCTACCATAACCTGTATATACATCTTTTCCTTTTTTGCCTATATCATCTGAACTAGAATATAAAGCAGATTTTATATCATCTACAGATGCATTTGGACATTTAGATTTCATTAATGCTACAATACCACTTACTATAGGTGCAGCCATAGATGTTCCACTTTCATATCTATATTTATTTCCTGGGACTGTACTGTATATATCTACACCATAAGCAGAAATATCTTTTTTAGTTCCATAATTTGAATCATAAGCTTTTTGATTGCTTTTATCTATATTTATTACAGATATGCAAGCTTCAAAATCTGATGGATAAGATTTCATAGAACTACTTTCATTACCAGCGGCACAAACGGTTACTATACCTTTATCATAAGCTTCATTAATTGCTTTTTCTAATATAGAGTCATATTGTTTATCAATATCATCATAATCGTTATCATCTACAAGTCTTCCAAGACTCATATTTATTACTTTAGCACCATTTTTAACAGCATAGTTGTATCCTTTTATTATATCTGTTGTATAAGCCTCTGTATCAGAACCTTCTCCAAAAAATACATTTATAGCCATTAAATCTACCATATTATTTCCTATACCTGCAACTCCTATAGAGTTATTAGTAGATGCAGCTATTATTCCAGATACATGTGTACCATGATGCCAATGATCTCTTGTAAGTTCAGCGTAGTTATTTTCAGCATCTACACCTAAATATAGGTTGTCCTTTATATCTTTATGGTTTACATCAAGTCCAGTGTCTATTACAGCAACTTTTACTTTTGAAGTTTTAAAATCTTTTAAATAATCCCATGCATCGTATATTTTTAGTTTTTCTAAGTAATACTGTCTGCTTGAATATTTATCATTAGTACTTGTTGTATTACTTGTCTTTGATGATTGTGATTTATAAACAAAGTTAGGTTGTACAGATTCTATAAAGTAATTATCTTCATAATTTTCTAATGCCTTATCTATAGTGTCGCTATTAGATATATCTATTACACCTATATCTCCATTTTGTAATTCTTTTATTTCTCCATCTAAGTTATTAGCCACATCTTCTTTTAAATTTTTATCTATATTGCTTTTAAATTCAACTATAACTTGACCTGATTTATAACCTAAATCACTATCGTCTTCACTTCTTTCTTGTGAAGCTTCTTTATAATCTTTTATTAGATTATTAGCTCTTGAATCGATAGTATTTTCAAAACTTGATATTTCATCTTTTTTATCTTCATCATAATAGTAGTTTAAAACTTCTTTTACTGCATATTCGAAATTGTCTTGGAGCTTATATTTATTAATTTGCTCAGCAGCGTAATCACCAGAAACGTCATTTAAATCGAATTTTTCATCTAATTGTTTAGATACTTTTTCCTTTTGACTGTTTTCTGATTTGATTTTTTGTTCTTCTCTATTTATAGAAGTTGCTTCTTCGGCATAAGAATAAATTGGCGCCAAGTTTGGTAAAACTAACGATAAAGATAAAAATAATGATAAACATTTTTTCCTCAATATCATAACCATCCCCCCATCATTATTAAATAATTATTTTAGTTTACATAAATAATTTATATTAAATTATATCACGAAAATAAAACAAATTTAATATATTTTGATTTAGATTTATAAAAAATTTAATTTTATATTTATTTTTAAATAAAGAAGGATTTCTATTATTTAAATCGAATTGTATAATAATATGTTTTTTTATAAAATACGAAATTGTGGTGATGAAAGACAATGAAAGAAAAGTTTTTAGAAAAATTAAAAGAAGCACTAATTACATATTCTTTTTCTACTAAAATCCCCCTTGTTTTATTGGATGAAAATGGAGAAACTGTGTATTCAGTTGGAAATGAGGAGCCTTTTTGTAAATTTTTTAAAGATTTTACAGGTGAAATGAATCCTTGTTCTCAAACTCATCTATATGCAGCTAAACAGTCAGAAAAATTAGGAGAAGCTTATACATTCTTCTGTCCTGCTGGTCTTATACACTACACAGTACCAGTTATAAAGAAAGGTATATTTAGAGGTTCTGTCTTGGCAGGCCCTATACTTATGGAGTTTTCTGACAAACTTATGATTTCTGAAATAATGCAGAAATTCAATATCGATTTAAAATATTTAGGAATGGTAGAATCAAAAATTAGAAGTATTCAAGTTATAGATCCTACTAGAGTTAGATATTTAGGAAATTTATTATTTATCGTTGCTTTCAGCCTTTTAGACGATGAAAAAAAAGAATTAGAAAATAGAAAGTTAATAGCAGCTCATCAATCCGATTTAAATGAGAAAATACAAGACATAAAGGATAATGATAATGTAGAATTTTACTCATATGAGACAGAAAAAGAATTATTGCTTAAAGTAAGAAATGGAGATATAATCGGAGCAAAAAATATATTAAATGATATGATAGGGCGTATTTTATTTGCATCAGGTGGCAATATAAACATAATTAAATCAAAGACATTAGAATTGTGTACATTATTATCTAGAGCCTCAATTGATGGCGGAGCCGACTCTAACACAATTATAGATTTAAACAGTAAATTTTTATATAAAATATCAAATATAAAAAATATCGAAGATTTATCTTATTGGGTTATACATATGCTAGATAGTTTTACTCAAAATGTATTTAATTTTAATGAATCAAAAAATCCTGTACTTATTCAAAAATGTATATCTTATATAAATGAACATTATAATGAAGACATTAACTTAGAAACAGTAGCAAATATTGTCCATTTAAATCCTTCTTATTTCTCTAGTATATTTAAGAAGGAAGTTGGAGTTAGTTTTTCAAACTATTTAAATAAAATCCGTATAGAACAAAGTAAGCTTCTGCTTAAAAATACTGATTCCTCAATAGTTGAAATAGCCCTAGAAGTTGGTTTTGAAGACCAAAGCTACTTCTCAAAAGTATTTAAAAACTTAACGAAGATGACTCCAAAACAATATAGACAAAACGGATAAAGAGTGTGATAAATTGTCGCACTCTTTTTTAAAATGAAAATATGCAAACCATAGTGTTATCCTCACCACAGTTTGCATATTTAACAAAAAAATTAAAGGTATTTAGAAAGGCTTAAACCTTTCTATAAATTATTTATAAAATGAATTTCTTTAAATAAAAAGTTTACCAGGCTCCTTATCTAAATCATATTTATAAATAAAACATCAGCTATAATTTTATCACTCATTACCTAATCCATATATATTTACATCAAGTGAGGTTACCAAGCTCTACTTAACTATATATGAATTCTATAAATGTAGATAAATTATAAATATTATAGATATAAAGTTTATATTATATCTATACACTTATATAATATTAGATTTATTACTATTTTTCAACAAAAAAACAATGAAATTTTTATATTTTTTATACTTCTAAGAAAATTACATTTTTAGTTAAATTAAATAATACAATTTATAAGAAATTTTTAAAATATTATTATCATCAATCAAAAAGTTTTAATATATTCTTTTTATTCAATTTATAGCCTATAATACAAATTGCTCCAATATCTTCTTTATAATAATTTTCTTCTTGTATTTCATTTTCAACATAATCAAATTTGTACCAATTCTGTTCACTATTTTGTAAGATACCTTTTCCTCTAACAATTTTTCCGTAAGTATCTTCATCTTCAAAACACTTAAATATAAGTTCTATATTCTCATAATCAATTAACTTATGTGTTTTGAATTCTAACGTATCAAAATGATATGGATTTCTAGTTTCTGCAGTTTCGTCTAGTTTGTTAAGCAACTTAAGCATATCATATTCTTGTATTTCATTTTCAATAGCGTTAACTAATTCTTGCCCACTTATATTATATATATCTTCATTTATAATATTTACGTTTATATTTATATTTTTAATATAAGAATAAATATCCTCTATATGTTTTATAGAAGCTCCTATATTTTTACTCAAAACAATAGTCTTTGATACTGCTATTTGATCATCCACAAACACTTTAGAATAAGAAGATACGAAGTCAAAACGTTTAACATCTAAAACAGAAATAATATTATTGACTTCAAATAAGCCTTTAAATTTAAAGTCATTACACGCTCTTAATATTTCGCTTAGTTTTGCAACGCCGGTAGGCTCCACAATTATTCTATTTGGAGAAAATTTATTTATTATATCCTCCATTGAAGATAGGAAATCCCCAGACGAACTACAGCAGATACATCCTGCTGTTATTTCCTCAACTTCAACACCAGTATTTTTTAATATATCAGTATCAATTCCTACTTTTCCAAATTCATTTTCTAAAACAACTATCTTTTCGTCTTTATATCCTTCAGTTACAAGTTTTTTTATAAGAGTAGTTTTGCCCGCTCCCAAAAATCCTGATACTATATCTAATTTTATTTTCATAGCCATACCACCCTTACTAAAAATTTAACCACCCTAATAATAGCACAATATATTTAGCGCCATAAAATACATATATAGTGAAACTGTCTCAAATTTCTTTGAGACAGTTCCTTATTGCAATTTAATAATTTAATTCTATATACTTTCAAGATTATCAGTTTTACTTTTTAAATTTATTTTGATTAGATTTTTTTAATTTTATAAACCATATTCAGATGGTATAAATTTATCCATATCTAATTCGTCTTGCATATCATCGTAGAATTCTAATTCATCGTCAGCTATATCATCAATTTGATTTCCTATGATATCTAACCATTTCTTTTCTCTTTCTTCTACATAAACTTCACCACTATTAACAGCTTCAGTTATCTTATCAAGAGCAAGCTGTGCACCCATCTTAGTCATTTGGAATGAATTTTCAGCTTTAACTAATTCACTAGCTATATCATATACAACTTGTGGTTTTAATACGTAAGCTTGAGGATCAAGTGGAGCATCAGATTCAGCTAATAAATCTCTGAATTCTTTTCTAAATCCTTTCTTAGTAGCTGTATTCATAAGTCTTGTATCATATACTAATTGTTCTATAGATACAACTGGTGCCATTTCTGCTAATAATTTAACTTGTTGAACAGATTCATTAGACCATAAGTCTGTTACAGCAGCAGCTATATTACCTATTGGAGATAAGTGAGCACAAGCAGCTGATTTACCTTCACAAGATATTGGAGAACCTGTAATTGCTTTAAGATAAACACCTTCATAAGCACAGTCTTTAGATGGTCCTACAGCTCCTTCTTCGAAAGCAGCTAATGCTCTAGCTACTGTAGCAACTCTTACTACTGCTGCAAATACTTTAGGTATCATACCTCTTTCAGCAAGTACCATTGCAGTATTACCAAATCCACAAGCAGAGTCACCTGCTGGAAGTGATCCATTAGCTTTACAGATATCAGAAATGTTTTTCCATAAGAATTTCATATCTCTGCATCCACAAACACCAAGTGCAAATATAACTTGTTTAATATCAGCATTTACTAAAGCTTCGTCATTTAATTCTTTACCACCAGTAGATTCAACTGAGATAAAATCAGCGCCAGCTTGTGAGCAACCAGCGAAGCTTTCTATCATAGCTTCCCAATACTTACCACTTCTCATGATCGGTGGTCTATTCATTTCTCTTAAATCATTTGGAGTAGCTCTATAAGCAGATTTTAAACCATATTTAGCTTCATATTCTTTCATAGTATCAACTATAATCTTACTTACTTCAATACCCCATTTAGGATTTTCAGTAAATTCAGGAAGAGTTTCATATTCGATAACTACTCCTGGAGCATATAATTCTCTAGCTCTATTTAATATACCATTAGTCATATCTTTATATATTTGATATGCATCTTTTATACTATCTTCATTAACTATCATTGATGGTAATGTGAAGTTTAATTCTGGATAAACATCTCCACCACCTATTACTAATCCACTTTTAGTTGTTACTGGTTTTTTACAAGAACCATAAACAAAATCATCAACTGAGTTATATGCTAATTTATTAAATTTTATACTCATAATACGTTCCTCCTTATATATTTACGTATTTACGTTTGTTACTAAATTTTAACTTGTTTCAGATTGAATTTTTACTGTACTATTTTTTTTCTTGTAATACTTTTTTAGCTACGTCTGCTGCAGCAGCTGCATCTGTAGTATAGTAGTCTGCATGTACTTGTTTAGCGTATTCTTCTGAAACTGGAGCACCACCTATCATGAATATATATTTATCTTTTATTCCTTTGTCTTCGAATGCTTTTATAGTAGTTTCGATTGCAGGCATTGTAGTTGTAAGTAAAGCTGATAAGCAAACTATATCTGCTCCTATTTCTTCAGCTTTTTCAACGAATTTTTCTTCTGAAACGTCAACACCTAAGTCGACCATTTCTATACCAGCACCATCCATCATCATTTTAACTAAGTTTTTACCTATATCATGTAAGTCCCCTTTTACAGTACCTATAACTGCTTTACCTATTGGTTCAACACCTTCAGCTTTTAAAGATGGAGCTAAAACTTTAAGTCCAGCTTGCATTGCTTTAGCTGCTATTAACATTTCAGGAACATATATTTGTCCTTCTTTGAATTTGTCACCTATTTCGCCCATTGCTGCGATTAAACCATTGTTTAATATATCAGCTGGTTTTAAACCTTGTTCTAAAGCTTCTTTAACTAATTGTTTTGATTGTTTTCCACTACCTTTTTGTACTGCTAATGAAAGTTCTCTTAATTCCATAAATCTTTCCCCCTAACCAAATTATTAAAATATTATTTATTATACTGAAAATACTTTAATGTCATTTCCTTGTTGTCCATTTTTAAGAAAATCTTTTTTATGCTTTGATTTTCTTTTATGTTTTGTTTATCTTTTATATTTAAATAATAATATTTTTTTAGATATAATTATTGTAATTTATATCGTTTTTTATTAAACCTTTTAGGATTTTTTATAAATCAGCCTTAAGTATTGGTATTTCAATATTTAAGGCTGATTATTTTTTAAAACTTTTATTTTTATTTGTATTTATTTTAGAAAAAAATGAATTTTTCGAAAATATTCTCTCATTTTAGTAATTATTTTGGATTTTTTTTAGATTACTGCGAAAATCTTTACCATATTTGTATCCAAGACGGATACTTTTTTTAAAATGTATCAACTGTAATCCCTTGGTTTTGTGTATATTTTTGAGCAGGTTCATAAATTCTTTCCATCATCATTCCGTTTACAAAATAATCTTGGAACTCTTTTCTATTAGATAATTCTATATATTTTGATGTATTTACTTTATCTATTATTAGATTTCTATATTCTTTAGATAATAAATACATTTTTGCTCCACTACCAGCACAATTTCCTATAGATTTAATTTTTCCATCTAATTCTAAAGGTATCATACCTATTTGTAGTGAACTTTGTACATTCATATAGTTACCAAATCCTCCACCTAAGTATAAATACTCTAGATCATTAAAATCTAAATCCTTTTCTTTAACCAATATTTGAATACCTGCATTAATTGCTGCTTTTGCAAGTTGAACTTCTCTAACATCTTTTTGAGTAAATGATATAATATCGCCTTTTGAATCTTTTGCAAGCACATATTGTTTCATGCCATCTATTTCGACTAAGTCTTTAGTCAAATATTCATATTCTTCAAATTCGAAGTCATCATCTTCTTCATCAAACATTCTACCTGTTTCATCTATTAATGAATATTTAATCATTTCAGAAACTGCATCTAATACCCCTGAACCACATATACCGCAAGGTGGTTGATTCCCGATTGTCTCGATTTTTTCTTCTTTAGATAAATCTATTTTACTAATTGCTCCTAATATTCCGCCGACACCATGCTTTATATTAGCACCTTCAAAAGCAGGACCAGCAGCAGTAGAGCAAGTTATAACTTCATCTTTATTACCTATTGCCATTTCGCCATTAGTACCTAAATCTAATAATAATGAATATTTTTCTGATTCCAACATTCCTGAAGATAATATACCAGCAGTTATATCACTACCAACATAACTTGATACACCAGGCATTATACTTATATTTGACTTGAAGCTAAATCCAATATCTTTTGGATTAAATTCCATAGCTTCTGTAAATCCTGATATATAAGGTGCTTTTGCAATATTTTCAGGATCTATTCCTAAAAGTAGGTGAATCATTGTTGTATTTCCAACTATTACTGTATCGTAAATATTATCTATATTTATATTATTTCTCTTTGCAATATTTTTTACTATATTGTTAAGTTGACTCACAATAGAAGCGTTAAGCTTTTTAAGTCCGTCAGGGTTTTCTAATGTGTAATTTATTCTTGATATTACATCTGCACCATAATTTCTTTGATTATTAACTTCGGAGATTACATCGATTTGACTTCCATTATAAAGACTAAGTAAGTATACAGCTATAGTTGTAGTTCCTATATCGATTGCCAAACCATAATTATTATTTGTAGTATCTTTAGGTTCTATATCTATAATTTTATTATCAAACATAGTAATAGTTATATCGTAATTATCTTCTCTAAGAGCTTTTGGAATTTTTCTAAGGACATTTAAATCTATATCTATATTTTCTATTTTTAAGTATTTTTTTAAGAAATCTTTTATTCTCATCAAATCATCTCTTTGATCATCTAAAGTTGGTTTTTCTAAAACTATATAATGTTTTTGTACAGAAGGGTTTATTTTAAATTCTTTTTCTACACCGCTTATTAAAACAGTCATATCTTTTATTTTATTTGAAAGTTCTACTGTTAAATCACTTTTAATTTCAGTATCACAAGCAAGTCTTATACCAGATATAAGTTCTGATTTATTTAAATGTTTTTTACTAGAAGCTCCTATTTCTGTATTTTCTTTTATTTTGCATCTACATTTACCACAACTTCCATTACCATTACATGGTGTATCAAAGTCTATATTGTTTTTTCTTATAATATCTAAAAGATTATCCCCTATGTTTGCTTCACATATCTTTTCACTATCATTAAGTATCAATTTTACATTAACTTTATTTTCCTTCATAATTATTCCCTCCAAACTTTATTTACTTCCAAAAATTTTACAATTTTATATACTAATAATTGATAGATTATACCCCCCTTCTTATATATAATTTAATTATATATAAGAAAACTTTTCTTTGTAATATTTAGTACAAATTTTCTAATAGGGGGTCATCATATGGATTTTAGTAAGCTTTCACAAAATGTTCAAAAAGGTAATGCCAGAATGACTAATAAATTAGTTCAAGAAGCTCTAGAAAATGGGGTTGAAGCTTCTGTTATATTAGAAAAAGGCCTTATACCTGCTTTAAATGAAGTAGGTATTAAATTTAAGAACAATGAAATTTATGTCCCTGAAATGCTACTTGCCGGCAAAGCAATGAGCGCTGGCATAAAAGTCTTAGAACCTCTCTTATCTTTAACTGGTGCAAAACCAATAGGAACAGCAGTTATAGGTACTGTAAGAGGTGATATTCATGATATTGGTAAAAACTTAGTTAAAATCACACTTCGTGGTATTGGTATTGAAGTTTATGATTTAGGAGTAGATGTTTCAGCTCAAGACTTTATAAATAAAGCTGAAGAAGTAAATGCTGATTTAGTCTGTCTTTCTGCCTTACTTACTACAACTATGCCAGAAATCGGTGAAGTTATAAAAGAGTTTAAAAAAGCGGGTATTAAAGAGAAATACATCTTCATGATTGGCGGAGCCCCAGTAACAAGCAACTTTGCTAAGAGAGTAAATGCTGATTATTATACTGCAGATGCTGCTTCAGCTGCACGCCTTGCTGAAAAAATACTACTTCAAAAACATAATAGTTAAAACCATATAAAATTGTAATATTTTTGGTTAAAAATCATTTTAAATAAATGATTTTTCCTATAATTGCCTTAATAAAAAGTTATTAAGGCAATTTTTTTCTCTAGTTAAAAACAAAAGTGCTGCCCTCATTTAAAAAACTAGAACAACACTTTCAACAATTATATTAATAATACTTACATATTCATAATTCTTATCAATTTACTTATTTTTACTTTTTAAAAATTCATTTATTATTTAGGATTTCCAATTATTCCAGCTCTAAATGCTTGAAGATATTCAGCACAGAACTCATCTCTACCTGCTAACATTTCTGCTGTAACTATACTACCCATCATATCTCTATCAAGTGGATTTATAATAAGTCCATCAAGACCTCTGGCGATAGCCATTACTGCAAAGTTTCTATTTATATATTTTCTTTCTGGAAGTCCAAATGATATATTACTTAATCCACACATAGTATGAACACCTTTAAATTGAGTTGTTATTGCTGCTACTGAATCTAAAAATTCAAATCCATAAGTGTCGTCAGTTCCTATAGGTTGAACAAGTGGATCGACATATATATTGTCTATATCTACATTATTTTTAACTAATCCATTTATTAATTTATCAGCTATTTTAAGTCTTTGATCACAAGTTTCAGGCATTCCGTCTGAACTCATACATAAAGCAACTATTTTTAAATCAGTTCCAGCTACTACTGGAAGTACTGCATCATATCTATCTTCTTCTAAAGATATTGAGTTTATCATTGCAGTTCCTTTATGTACTTTTAAAGCAGCTTCTAAAGCTTTTGGATCTGGAGAATCTATACAACATGGTATATCTACCACTTGTTGGATATTTTCTATCATCCATTTTAAATGTTCTATTTCAGTTCCTACAAAAGTTCCGGCATTTACGTCGATATATGTAGCTCCAGCTTCTTCTTGATCAACTGCTATTTTTTTGATATATTCGATATCACCTTTGTCTATTGCTTCTTTTATTGCTTTTCTACTTGAGTTTATTAATTCACCAACTATAATCATAAGATATTCCCCCTAATTAATTTTTTTCATAACCATTTTTATTATTTTATCTACTTTATTGTAAAATTTTTATATTACCTCTTGTAAAGAATTAAAAATTCTTTTGGGTCGTAAAAATTTTGACAAGAGGCGTATTGTACGACCCATTAAATAGATCAAATTAAAATATACGATTGTGGTATTCATATTAATCTTTTCAATATTGAATTTATAAACCTCAACATTTTAGATTTGTATGTTTTTATACTATAATTATAGAAAAATCCACCTTATAATTATTGTAATAATTATGTTATTTTTAGAAAATTTCTTAAATTTCATTTTTTTTAAGTGATTATATTTATAAATTGGCTTAATTTCAATATTTTCAAAGAAAAAGTTTTTTGTCTTTTAACAAAAAAAATTTTTATTTTTATTATTTTAATAATAAAAATATTTTTTTACGTCTTGTTTTTTCTTTCATTTAATTATTTTTTGTTAATTTTAAGATTTTTTGTATTTTTTTTAGAATTGGACAAACTATAAAATATTTGCGAAAATTTGTTAATTTTTTATTTATTTTTATGTGTTTTGTGCTACTATATATATATAGTTTAAATATTTATGAATGGATATATCTTCTATTAGATATGTACTTTCCGTGTATTCTCCCGTCCCTACCTTATTTTTGGTAGGGATTACCATTTTGACGCTATTTTTTATGTCTTATTCCATAAAATATATTTTGTATTTTTTTTAACAAAAAATATTTTAAAATTAAGAATTCTTTATTATAAAATATTTTTATCTATAATATAAAGCTGATTATAATTTTACACAAATAAAAAAATAACTTAATTGGTACTTTATCTACCAGTTAAGTTATTTTTTTGAATATATCTTATATGTAAAATTTAATTTTTTTCTATATTCTTTTTATATTCATCATAATCGTATTTACTTATCTTATATCTAGCATTGCATTTGTCACACTGGACAATAGCACCACCTCTAAACTTCATATATAAAGCGGCGATAGCCATTAAAACAGCAAATACTATAAATACTGGAGCAATTGCCGATATAACAGGTATAAATAAAAATATAACTGCACAAATTATAGAATATAAACACATTTTCCAAAAATTTTGCGAAGCACTTATTATTTTAGCATCACTTTTACAACGTTTACATTTTATCGTCATATTATACCCCCTCCTTATTTATTAAAATTACTATATACCTTAATAATACTAGATTTTTTTATAAATTACATATACAAATCCAAAATATATAATATTTATTAAGAAGAGTTTATCTAGTTTAATTTATTTTATTATTAAACATAGTTTTTCTACAAAGATCATTTTTAAGCATATCATCAAATTTTATAGCAAAGTAACTTAAAAATATCCATGCGAAGCTAAATATCAATGATATTTGTCCATTTAAATTAAATTTTAAATTTGTATAGTCCCATATATTTAGTCCTAATTTAATATTTAATATATAACCTGAGACATATTCAATAAAAGTTATAATAATAGCGCTTAAAATACATTGTTTGTACATTTTCATCTCAGGTGTAATATCATTTATAAGGCCTGCAAGCATACCACAAAGGCCTCCAACAATTATCATCGATGGATGAGTATAACCTCTAAAAATCATTTCTATATTTGTATAAACACATCCCATTATTATAACTATTAAAATCTCTTTTACAACAAAATCTTTAACTACTTGCACTATACCACCTCCAAAATAAAGATTTATTTATAGCACATAGGAAATTATATTCATTTATAGATTGTGAATAAGTATAATTTCCGTATATGTGCTTCAAAGAAATCTACCTTGTAAAAGGTCTTTAGAATAAAGATTTCTTTATTAGATTTTATGTATAGTTTTAAATTAAAATACTATTTATTAGTTTTAAGTATTCATTTTTAAAAATATAAATACTTAAAAAGACGATATAAGATAGTAAATCACTATTTTATATCGTCTTTTTAAGTGTAAGTTTTTATTTTGGAACGTATTTATAAATTTTATTATAATATTTAAGTTATATTTTATAAAAAAAGTTTAATTTCTTACTTCCTACTAGTAAATTTATTTGTTTTTACTTATACAAAATTCTTTATCATCAAATTCAATATATCTAAAATTGCTATTTAATTCGTGAACAAATTCTTTAATCCACATACTTCTAAGTCTGTAGAATATATTTACATCTACATCCTCTTTTTCCCATATATCTTTATGAACACATATTCTTCTTATCCATTGAACTGCATCTTCACCTGAATATGTAATTTCATTTACTCTATCACATGGCATACCATCAAGTATGTAGTCATTCATGCAATCATAAATTTCTGTAGCTGTTTCAACATTTCTTTCTGATTTAACTTCATCTGCTGCTTCTTTTGCTTGTTTAACATAGATTTTTTCTAAATCACCTATTTTACCATTTTCAATTAAGAAGCTAGTCCAAGCTGCCATTCTTCCTTCAGCACAGTGTATTCTATTTTGAAGCCACCCATGTATATTATCTGTATCTATTATTTCTTCTAAGTTTTTATTTTCTAATTTTTTACCGTATTTAGATTCTATCTCTCCTCTAATACTATCTACATCAAGACCATTTTCTTGTGCAAATTTTATTATTTCTTCTTCTAAGTTTTCAAACCATAATATTTTGTTAAATAACCAATAATGTATTTTTCCTAAAAATAAACTCATTTTATTCTCCTTGTTTGTTAATTTATTTTGTCATGTTTACTAAGTTTAAGTTTTATTTTTACTTGCAATAAAGTTTTTTATCTAATATATAACACTTTGAATTTTATAATATTAAAATTTACTTTCTAAATTTTTTTCTAATTTCGCTATTTCTAAAACATCATCTCTAAATTTATCTATACTTATTCTATCGATAAAGTCTCCAAGTTTTTCTCCAGCCATAGCATATTCATTATAATACTCTAATATTGTTTCAACTAAAGCGAAAGCTTCATCTTCAGTTAAACCTCTAGTTATAATATCTGATGGTCTAGGGTGGAACCCTGCGCTACCTCCAGCTGTAACAAAAAACATCTTATCAAAGTCGACTAAGACTCCAATATCCTTAGCATATACACTTCCGCAAGCATTCCTACATCCTGCTACGCCTATTTTAGTTCTGCAAGGAAGCTCCATTCCTTGAAATTTTCTACTAAGCCTCATCCCAATACCAATAGTTGGATATTTTGATCTTTTGCAGAAGTTTGCAGGACAAAGTTCTACATTTTTAAGTGAATTTTGAGTTACAACAGCTGGCTTCATACCAAGTTCTTCCCAAATCGCAGGAAGATCTTCTTCTTGTAAATTAGTAATTAATATTCTTTGCCCAGATGTTATTTTAAGTACTCCACCGTATTTTTTAGCTACTTCTCCTATTTTTATAAGACCCTCTGGTTTTATAAAACCACCTGGAATATGAGGAGTTATCGCAAAAGTCCTTTTTCCATTTCTTATTTTTTGTAAATTTCCGTGATAAGCCATTATTCTCCTCCTTTAATTATCTATGTAAATTAAGTTTAAACTCTAGCTTTATTAATTATTTTTATATAATACACTTTTATTAAAATATTGTCAGTAACATATGTTACAAAATGTATAATTTTTTTATAGCACATAGGAAATTATATTCATTTATAAATTATGTGTAAGTATAATCTATATTAAATTTGTTAACTTATAAAAATATAAGTTATATATTTATAATGCCAAAAATAACTTACTTTTATACAACTCGAAAAAACTATACTTTATCATAAATATCCTTAAAGATGTGTATTTCTTTAAACTGCATACACCAATATTCTTCTAGTATTTACATTTATTTTATTATCAAAAGTACCATCACTAGGTAGAAAATTATTTTTTATCCAAAAATATTTAACTTCATTATCATCTGGATGAAGAACTATAAATTCTATTTTAGTAACAGCTTTCAGAAGCTCAATTATTTCAGTTATTACTGCACTTCCAACCCCTACTTTTTTAGGATTCACAGAAAACCACATAATATAAACATATAAAAATCTATCTTCATCATTACTTTTATATAGTCTCATATTTAAGTCGAACCTTTTATCTTCCAAAGATTTAACTTTATTATGAATTGTATAGAAATCTTCGTCTTGCTTTTTATAATAACTAAAATTAGAATTAAATCCTGTTATAGGAGCTATTTTGTCATCTAGTTGACTACATAATTCTTCTAATGTATTTTTTGCATAATCTGTATCTTTTATCATATTATCCCCCAATATTTCCCCTAAATATTTCTTACTTTAAATAGTAGTACATATTAAGCAAATTTGGTATTTAATATTTAAAAAGGAGCCGAAAGGCCCCTTCATAGATGAGAATTATATTTTATATAATTTTTATTTAAACTAAATTAATAAATTTATAATTATAAAAATTTTTATTCTAAAATAAGCGTAGCTTTATCTATAATTTTTATATAATTTTTCAATTATATTTACAATTTCATACATTATCCAAGCGCATACTGCAAGTACGAACACTCCCATCATAACTATATCTAGTTTAAATACTTGACTTCCATATACTATTAAATATCCAATACCATTTCTAGAAACTAAAAACTCTCCTACTATTACACCTACCCAAGCCATACCAATATTTATTTTTATTATATTTATTAAGTTTCCTATATTTGCAGGAAGTATTAATTTAAATAATATCTGAAGCTTAGTAGCTTTAAAACTTTTTAACATTTTAATTTTTTCTTCATCAACATTTATAAAATAATTATAAGCAGATAAAATTGTAACTACTATAGAAATCAAAATAGCTGTTACTACTATACCCTTTACATTTGCTCCAACCCAAACTATTACAATAGGTGCTAAAGCAGTTTTTGGAAGTGCATTTAACACTACTAAAAACGGATCTAATACTCTAGATAGTCGTGGAAATGCCCAAAGTAATATTGCAACAATAACCCCTCCAACAGTACCTATAATCAATCCTAGTACAGTTTCATATACAGATGTTTTAACGTGTACCCATAGTTGGCCATTTTCCATATATCTCATAAATAAATCGTAAATAGCAGATGGTTTGCTAAATAAAAATGTACTTATAACTTCTTTATTAGCTAGTATTTCCCAGATACCTAAAATAAAGATTAAAAGCGCGATTTGCATTATAAATATTTTTATTTTCTCTATTTTTATATTTTTTAAGTAATTTTTATAACCTTCAGAAGGAGTTATAGATTTATCTTTCTTTTTATTTTTAAATTTATCTAATATCATTATTATCTATCTCCTTCCATAAAATATCAAAATATTTTTGAAATTCTGGAATTTTTCTACATTCAAATGGTGTTTTTTCTACTTCCATATCTTCAAAATTTATCTTATGTTCGCTTTTTATAGTCGATGGTCTCTTTGATAATACTGCAATTCTATCAGACATAGCAATTGCCTCACTTATATCATGAGTAACAAGTATAGCTGTTTTGTTTTCATTTTTTATAATTTTATAAACATCATCATTTACCATGAGCCTAGTTTGATAATCAAGAGCCGAAAAAGGTTCATCTAATAAAAGGATATCTGGATTTACAGATAAAGTTCTTATAAGCGCAACTCTTTGTCTCATTCCACCTGATAACTCTTTTGGATACATATTTCTAAAATCCCAAAGTCCGTACGTTTTTAGAAGTCTTTCAATTCTATCCAAAGAAGCTTTATCCTTCATTTTTAAAATTTCAAGCCCGATAGTTATGTTATCCATTATAGTTCTCCAGTCCAACAAATTGTCACGTTGAAACATATATCCGATTGTTCCTCCCATTGTAACAGTCCCTTCAGTTGGCTCTAATAATTTTGTCAATATGTTTAAAATAGTAGATTTACCACTTCCAGATGGTCCAAGAAGCGAAAAAATTTCTCCTTCTTCAACGTGAAAATTAATATGATCAAGCACACGAATTTCACCATCCTTAGTATAAAATGTTTTTGTCAAATCGTTTACTTCTACTATTTTCCCCATGATGTCACCTCCCAGTAATTCACTTGCATAGTTTATATTATTAATGTGTGAGCAAATTTGTACCAAATATATTAAAATTTTAAATTTGTATGACTATATATTTTTTATTTTTATAATAAAATCACATATCAAAATTTCTTTTATAATTTAAAGTCATACAAAATTTTATTTAATATCTAACAAATCCTAATTTTTTAATACCTAAAAATAAATTGAACGATATTTATTACATTTTGGAGATTAATTTCGATACCTATCGAATTATAACGCGTTTTAAAATTATATTTTTTTATATAAATCGCACTCTAACGAACAATACTTCAAAACATTGAAAACACTCAAACAGAGATGTTTTGTAATAATTTACCAGGAAAAAGTTATCATTTTATGTCGAAAAAATATTTACAAAATGTTTTTTTTACCATATAATCATAACTACATCGGGCACAACTTATGAAACAAGAAACCCGTTTCATACGATGTGTAATCGAATAAAAATAAAAATAAGTAAAATATAATTTGGAGGTATATTATTATGATGAATATTTTATTAGGTACTGCATTATTATTAGTAGTACTAGCACTATTTACTTTATTTAGTTACAAAGCGCCGCAAGGTATGAAGGCTATGGGAGGACTTGCAAGCGCTGCTTGTGCATCGTTCTTAGTTGAGGCATTCCACTTATCTTTCTTTGGAGATGTTTTAGGTATAGAATTTTTACAAAATGTCGGTAATGCAAACGGTTCTTTAGGTGGTGTTGCTGCTGCAACTTTAGTTCCTTTAGCACTTGGAGTTTCTCCAGTTTACGCTGTATTAGTTGGTTTAACTTGTTTAAACTTTAAAATATTACCAGGTTTTATAGCTGGTTACATAGCATCTTTTGTTATTAAATTCTTAGAAGAAAAAGTACCAGCTGGTCTTGATTTAATAGTTATAATATTAATTGCTGCTCCTTTAACTTACTTCATAGGAGATGTTACTAGCCCAGTTGTAAACGGTGTATTAAACACAGTAGGATCTGTTTTAACAGAGGCTTCAAATTCTTCACCAGTATTAATGGGGATAATTCTTGGTGGTTTAATAACAGTAGTTGCTACTGCTCCACTTAGTTCAATGGCTTTAACTGCTATGATAGGACTTACTGGTGCTCCAATGGCAATCGGTGCATTAGCAGTATTCGGTTCTTCATTTATGAACTTCGTATTCTTCAGCAAAATGAAATTCGGTTCTAAAAAAGATAATATAGCTGTTGCAATAGAGCCACTAACTCAAGCTGACTTAATATCAGCTAATCCAATACCAGTATATGTTACAAACTTTATAGGTGGAGCTATGTCAGGTGTTATAGTTGCTTTAATGGGACTTATAAATAACTCACCAGGGACTGCTACTCCAATAGCTGGATTCGCTGTAATGTTTGCTTATAACCCAGCAACTAAAGTTCTTATAACTGCTGCTGGATGTGCTTTAGTAAGTATATTAGCTGGATTTATAGGACATGCAATATTCAAAAATTACAAAATAATAACTGCTGATGTTGTTCGTGGAACAGGAAATGAAGAAATAGCGGCATAAAAAAATAGGTTATAGTAATTATTACTATAACCTATTTTTTTTATATTTTAAAAAACTGATCAAAATATTTTTCATAAGTAGCACCATTTATAAAATATTTTATAAAGTTTTCTTCAAAATAATTATACCAAATTCTGTATCAAACTTTTTAACTATATTTTGAATTATACCACAAGATTTAAATCCATATTTATAATAAAACTTTGTGCTTATCTTATTTTTAGTTGAAAGAAGTGCTATTAAATTTTTAAGTCCCATTTCTCTTGCATCATCTTCTAATTTTTTTAGACAATTATATCCTATACCCTTTCCTTTAGCATCATATGAAAGATAACAAATAACCTCAGCTGTTTCTCTAAGTGTCTTATAGTTTTTATAAGAACATAAATAACAAAATCCTACTATTTTATCATCCAATTTAACTGCATATGCTGGGTAATCTTTTATATCCTCTAGAATTTTTTCATAAAAATTACTTGGTAATTTAGTTCCTGGAAATGCTGCAAATGTATGTTCAATATAATAATTGTATATCTCCATTACAGGATATTTATGTTCCAAAGATAATTTTTCAAAACTTAAGTTCATACATATTCCCTCCTTAAATCTCAATTTTTTGTATTAACAATTATGATATTACTATAATATATTATTAACTATATATAAAATATGACTTGCAAATTAATATATTTCGTTATAATGATTTTATACTATATTTTCTATATTGTTATTGTTTTTTTTAACAAAGTTGATATACAATATAAGTAAGATTACTATTTTTTGATTATAGCGAGGTAATGGGAATGGAAAAAGACAAAACAATATCAAATACCACTATTAGAAGACTAACCAAGTATTATAGATATATAGAGGAATTGGATTTAAAAGAAACAAGCATCATTTCCTCTTATACATTGGGTAAAATGATGGGGATAAGCCCTTCATTAATTAGACAAGATTTTAACGCAATCGGAGAATTTGGACGCCAAGGTCATGGATATAATCTTGATACTTTAAAAAAAGAAATCGGGGAATTTTTAGGAATCAATAAAACACATAATATGATTGTAATAGGTGCAGGAAATCTTGGTCAAACGCTCGCAAATTATGATGGTTTTGCAAAAGTTGGTTTTCCTATAAAGGGACTATTTGATATAAATCCAAAACTTATTGGTATGAAAATAAACGGAATTGAGATCATCGATTTAGACCAACTGAATAGTTTTATAAAAGATAATAATATAGATATCGGAATATTATGCGTTCGTAAACATTGTGTTCAGCAAATGACAGATATTTTAGTTGATGCTGGAATTAAGGGTATTTGGAACTTCTCAGCTATAGATATAGATGTTCCAGATGATGTTAAAGTCGAAAGTGTAAATTTCTCTAACAGTTTATTTACTTTGTCTTATCTTATGAATGATAAATATACAAATCAAAAGTCATAAATCATTTTAAAACAATAACTCTAGGTAATTTTTACTTGGAGTATTTTTTTGTATATATATAATGTATATTTAAGCAAAAATTTTCAATTCTAAATGGTTAAATATTTTAAAAACAGTGGGGAAATATAATTTCGGTCCTGGTTTTAACAAAAAGTATATTTACACATTGTTTTTAAAATAAAACCTCAAAAATAACACCAGAAAATCCCTTGGTTCTTATATAATTGTTTTTATTACAATTTCCTACTCGGATTTATATTATTTTTTCACACTTCTCTGCTGTTTTGTGATACATTTTTTCAAAATGTCAAGTCTTTTTAATAAAATAAATATAAATTAATAGATAATTTTTGTAAGTTAATAAAATGGCTTGATGCGACTTATGATTTTAAAGATGAAGTTATTAGACTTAAAATTTGGTATAAATTTTTAAAAACAAAATCCCCCAATTATATAAGCTTCTTTTTTGACTTTGCATTAAATCATGTTAAGTATATAAAAAAACTAGGTGAAGATAATTTAATAAACTATCTTCCTAATTTAGAAAATTACTTAAATACGTACAGAAAACATCACTATAATAAAGAAGATATTATATATTGTGGCAAGGGATTTGTCCAATATTATTTTAATATGATTTTTTCTGAACTTATGAATGATATATTTAGAGATGACTTTTTAAATACAGATAAAAAAATAGTCTTTTTACCAGCATGCATGACACAAGATAAAACACCTTGTAAACGTTCAAATACATCTTACGGCGGTAAATGTAATTTTTGTTCAGCAAATTGTAATGTAAATAAAATTTCAAAACTAGGGAAAAAATATAATTTTAAAGTTTATATAATAGAACATGAAACAACACTTTCATCATTAGATATTAATAAAAATAAAAATATTGGAATTATAGGAATTGCTTGTATACCAAACTTAATCTCTGGTGGTTTTAAAGCTTTAAGGCTAGGATTTATTCCACAATGTGTTGTTTTAGATTATTGTGGCTGTTCAAATCACTGGCTATATAAAAAACATATGACTAAAATAAATGAAAATAGACTTTTAGATATAATCTTAAATAATTAAATCCAAAAACAATCTGGCACCTATATAGTGCCAGATTGTTTTTGCTATTTTTAATAGCATATTTTCCGTATTCTAATTTTTTGATTGCATCTCAATATGTATATCTCACTTCCTTCAGCTATTTAAATATTTTTCGTAAATTTTCTTTTCTGCTAATTTAATAGCTTCAATTGGATCGTATCCCATTTTAACATATTTTTTAGCTATTTCTACTAATTCATCTATCCTATCCAACATAATTATCGCCCCTTTGAATTAAAAAAAACTATTATTTGTAATCTTTTAAACATGAAATTCGATTATTTATTTATTAGATAAATATATTTGAATAGCCTTCTTTTTTTTATATACAAATTACTACATTTTTCGCCATATCTTAAAATTCCCTTAGATTTTACAAAATCAAGTAACATATTACAAATTTCGAAATATTATATAGTAGCCCTTAATTTATTAAGGTTTAATTTTTAGCTTAATTTAACTTAAATTAAATTATTCATAAGGAGAGTGAGTTTATGGCTAATATTACAGGAAAACTCGTTTTTGATCAAAATAGAAACGGTCAAGAAGACGTTGGCACTGATGTTGGGCTTGCTAATGTTCCAGTAGTCTTACAAGATACAACTACAAATTCTTTATTAGCAGTTAATACAACTACTAATGGTGAATTTGAATTCCAAAATGTTAATGATGGAACTTACAGACTTGTTGTAGTTGGTGACTATGCAGGTAATACTGAAACAAGTCCTGCAAATTTTGCTAATGCTACAGCTGGCCAAGGAGCACAACAATCTAGTCTTCCTGCTTACACTGTCGTGCCAGAAGGTAACCGTGTTGCAGGAATGAATGCTTTAAATGCTGTAACACCAACAACAGAAACTGTAACTGTAACTTCTAATCAAAATGTAACTGCTCCAACATTTTTTATAGGACCAGTTGATAATAAAGCTTTAACACTAGACCCTACGATAACATTAGATAATACTAATTTAATTACAAATGCCGACAACGGAACATTTGGAGAAATTGCTCAGGGAAGTCAACCAAATTCAGGCCCTGCAACAAATCCTTATGCAGCACAAAACTTAACTAATGATTTTACATTTGTACAAGAAAATAATACTATTGGCGATGGTAATTTTACTATTGGTAATACACTTAATCCAACAGGTGGTGCTAACTGGTGGCGCCTATCAGATCATACAACAGCTATTGAAACTGGTATGATGGAAATTGGTAACGGAACTACTGATAATAAAAATTTCTTTACTAATACTGTAAATGTTAAACCAAACACTAACTATATTTTAACTGCATGGGTATCTAATTTAGATAAAACTACTACAGAAACACCTAATGCTGGAATTATTGTAAACGGTGCAGATGGATCAACGTTAGCACAAAACTTAGCTAATCCTCTATCTACAAGTACTGATTTACCTCAGTGGACACAAATTGGTATACCATTTAACTCTGGAGACAATTCATCTGTAACATTAAACCTTGTTAATGTAGGAAATACTAATACAGACAATGCATTTGCAGCAGATGATATTGAGTTGAGAGAAGCAACATTACCATTTACTGTTACAAAATCAGTAAATCCAACTAGTGCAGGTCTTAATGATACTGTTACTTACACAGTTGTATTAAATAATACCTCTGCTAATACTTTAAGTAATGCTACTTTCGTAGACAAATTACCAGCAGGTCTTGAATATGTACCTAACACTTTAAGTATTAATGGCCAAGCAAATGCTGGTGCAGACCCTAATACTCAATTTACTATAGATGATATTCCTGGAAACGGTAATGTTACAGTAACATTTGATGCTAAAGTAGTATCACTTCCTGATACACCAAGAACAGACAATACAGCACAGTTTGGTTTTAGTTATACTCCAATAAGTGGTGGGCAGGCACAAACTCTAAATCTTTCTTCAACAGAAGCAAATCCTCTTTATATAGGAGATGCAGTAATAGGTTCAACTAATTTTACAAAAACTGCAGGAACTCAAAGTGCAAAAGTTGGGGACGAAATACCTTATACTATAGCTATTTCAAATGGAGGTAATGTCAATGCAACTAATGTAACTCTTACAGATGCTCTACCAACTGGAACAACTTTAGTTGCTGATTCATTAACTGTTACAAATAAACAAACAGGCGCTAATGTTGATTATACAGGAGACTTAGCATCAGGATTAAATTTAACAAATGCATTACAACCTGGAACCGCTAATGAAGTCGATGTTTCATATAGAGCCCTTGTAAATACTGCACCAGTTGGTAACACACTTACAAATACAGCAAACTTATCATATCAATATCAAAGAAATCCTAATGACCCAACTACAGTAACACAAACTGGTACTTCTTCTGCCAATGTAAATATAGAAAATGCATCAGATTACCCAGTTACAATAACTAAAACAGCAAATCCAGCAAATAACTTAGTAGTTGGAGACGTTGTAACTTATACTGTTACGGTTGAAAATACTAGCACTAATAATGCAACTTATACAAATGCTACAATTACTGATACTCTACCAGATAACTTAACATATGAAAGAGGTAGCGTTACAATAAACGGTCAAACTTCTACTCAAGAACTTACAAATGGTATTACTTTAGAAAATGACCTAGCACCGAATGTACCTACTACTGTAACATTTAGAGCAGTAGTTAACTCTATACCACAAAACAAAACTATATCAAATACAGCTAGTATAAATTATGATGCTACTGTTGGTGGAGAAATTAGACAACAAAATATTGATGCAACTAGTGAGGCAATTACATCAAATGTAGTTAATGCATCATTAAATGTTACTAAAACTGATAACGCTGCATCTACACTTGCAATTGGCGATACTTTTAACTACACAATATCTGTAAGTAATACTGGTGAAGTCCCATTAAATAATGTAACTGTTACAGATAATCTTCCTTCACAACTTGAAGTAACGCAAATTTCAGTAGATGGCGCCCCTATTGATACTCTTTTGACAAATAATATCCCTTTAGGTGATATGAATACAAATGAAACTAAGACAGTTGTTATATCGGTAAAGGCTGCAAGTGGAGGTCTTAATAACTTCCAAAATACTGCAATAGCTTCTAGTCAGGTAAATATAGCAGGTCGTACAGAACCTGCAGAAATATCTATATCAGGGTCAGATAACAATGCAATAACTATACCAACTAACCCTACACCAATAATTCCAACACCTACACCTAATTTATTAAACTTAGCTTCAATAAATAGTATTGCTAGTAAAAATATATCTTATGTTGGAGATGCAATATCTTATGCTACTACAGTTAGCAATGTTGGCAATGTTCCTCTAGGAACTTATGATGTACCTGTAACTGTATTTACTGAATTGTCACCTTCTGTATCATTTATACCAGGAAGTCTTTCAATAAATAATGTACCTGTTAATTGTGTAAATCCTAGTCAAATAAATTTAGGTATTTTGCAACCAGGTGACGTTAGAATAATAACTTATAGTGTAAGAGTTAATAATGCTTGTCCTAATATAGTTTATAATATACAAAAATTATTATATGGATATGATCCATTATATATCGGCACAAGTACATTCTCTGTAAATGGAAATATAGTTATGACTTATATAAACTAGATTATAAAGCTGTAGATAGATTTGGTAAAACAAATTTATCTACAGTATAAGTATCAACTAAACTTAAAAGACTGTAGATAATTAATTATAGTTATCTACAGTTTTATATTAAAAATAAGATTGTATATGATACAAATACAGGAGAATTACTCGTATTGATTTCTATGTCTATAAATATTTTTTTATTTTTTATATGGTAGATTTTCAATACAATGTAATGCATATATTTTTATCGTATAAAAAACCTGATTTCGTAAAATTATTAAATCCTATTGATTTTTACATAAATACACTACTTATTATCAATAGGATTTTTTACATAAAATTATTTTAAAGAATAAACAGTAACCCATTTATAAATATAGAAATTAGCACAAAAAATTCTCCGATACCTTGTTCTTCTTTTTTCGTAATAGTTAAAAATGTTCCAAGTACGGTTAATATTATAATCGATATACATGCTATAATCTCTAGCTCACAAATATGTAGTTTATAATTTTCATATATATATATAATCATAAATAATATGATATATGCACACCTAAATATCCCAAACCTTTTATTTATATAAATAGAGTCTTTAACAATCATATGTAGCACAATCAAAAAAGATGGAACAATAAATAAAATTACCAATAAATGTGAATTTTTGAAAGCTAACACCCCCCTAATTATTCCTATTTTTAATATACAGAAAATTCCGAAATAATGCAATAGGGATATTCATTAAATATTTTTTATATATTTAACTCTTTTTAATAATAAAGATTATTTTATGCATATATTTCTATAGCAACAATCTATACATCTAGCTTTTGATGATGTCGCTTTTGGAAAATATCCTTTCATCACTTTAAAATAATCTCTTATATCTTTTTTTAGCTTTTTTAATTCTTTTTCTTCTACATTAAATTCTTTTATTAAATTTGAGCTTCTTGTATAAACTAAAAAGCATTTATTTACTTTGCAGTTATACATTTCTTCAATCATAATAGAGTACATCAACATTTGATTTTTATATGTTTTATATAGTACATCATCAAATTTAGCAAATTTATAATCCAAAGGTGCCATAGTATTATCACTTAATGTTAAAACTTCATCTACTATACCCTTAATTTTATATTTTTCAGAATATAAATCAACATTTATTTTTTTATCTATAACACCTAATTTTTTACGAAGATACTGTTTATTTTCATTTTCTTTTTTAGAATGTATTTCTTTTCCTTTTTGTACTTTAAATCTATTTTCTTCAAATTGTGGTACGTTCAAGCATTTCATATAATAAGTAAATCTTTTACAATAATTAAATTCTATAAGCTCAGAAGGTGTTATATAGTAATCGAATTCATCAAAAAAACTTTGAGATGATTTCATCAGTAACCAACTCCTTATCAAAAACTTGTCCAATTAATCCTGCTTGATTCAGTCCTTTTTTAGTCATTGGGAATATATATACTGAATCACTAGTCAAATCTATTATATCTTCCATTTTTAGCTTCAATTCATCGAAATCATTTTCTTCTATTTCACCTAAAAACACGCTTTTTTGTACTCTGTATAGTCCAACATTTTTACACGCTTTAATAGCATTTCGTCTAACCTTATTACTCGAAATATCGTATACTACCCAGACTAACAAATCAATCTCCCTCCTTTAAAATTTTATTGGCTATATTATGGCAGTCATATTGAATTATATTTTGTAATTCTATCTTTCTACCTTTATATTGAATTTTCTTTTCTATTTCTTCGTTATACTTGGAAATTAATATTTCTTTTCCAGCTTTATTTAGATATAATCCTCCTTCAACCTTATCAAAATGTTCTTTTTTAACTTTCTTAGTTGTAAAAAGTTTAAATACAATTTTATCAATATAAATCCTATACATTTCAATTAAGTCAAATACAAAAGCTTGTCTATTATAATTATCAACATGCATTATTCCTATATAAGGATCTAACCCTGCTAATATACATGCTCTCTCTACATTAGAATACATTATCCCATATCCGTAATTTAACATACAGTTGAATTCATCTTTAGCTGGATTTTTGCTACGTCCATTAAACTTATATTTTTCTGGCATTAAATCTGATAATCTAGAGAAATATATTCTGCTTGCAGTCCCTTCATACCCTTGTAAACTTCCTCTTATATCATTTATTTTTGATTCTTCTGATATAGATTTAATTTTTTCTATTAACCCCTTTATTTTTTCTACATCTTCTTTTATTTCAATTTTTCTATTATCTCTTCTATTCATAGATAATTCATTTAAAAATTCAACCTGATTAGTCATCTTTTGAGTCAAAAACTCTTTTACTAAAATTGTACCCATTTTATTAGAATCTAAATTTAACTGTCTTTTTCTAATAGTACTTATGCTACCAACTTTAGAATGCCATACTCTTCCAAAAGGTTTTCCATACTTTTTTAAAAACACTATATCAATATTATTCTCAACAGCTAACTCAATAGCATCAGTAGACAAAGCTGTAGATGTCGTTATAATTATTTGTTCAACCTTCTTAGCAGCAATTTCTTGTTTCTGCCCCTCTTTTTTCAAACAAAAACATTCGCCTACTTTAGTCAAATATACTCCTTCCGAATTAACAACTAGCTTCATAGCTTAATATCACCTTCTTTAGTTTTTATATTACTTAATTTTATTATTTCTGCTAGTATATGACAAATTCCTTCTTAAACATCAATATATTTTTCATTTTTGATATTTAATCCTTGTTTTAATGGAACTTACTCTTTAACTGATAAAACAGGAAAGAAATATAAAAAATTAAGTAAGTTTTAATCCTTGTTTTAATGGAACTTACTCTTTAACACCATAGCCCCATAGATTGCTCTAACAGCATTGTTATGTTTTAATCCTTGTTTTAATGGAACTTACTCTTTAACTCTACCAGCTTTCTCGATGTTCTTAATCAAGTTGTTGTTTTAATCCTTGTTTTAATGGAACTTACTCTTTAACGTTGAAAACTCCCTCTTCAACTCAGTATTTTTTTACTGTTTTAATCCTTGTTTTAATGGAACTTACTCTTTAACACAACGCTATATATAGAAACCCCAAATAAAGAAATCTGTTTTAATCCTTGTTTTAATGGAACTTACTCTTTAACACTGCAAAAAAATGTTAGATGAAATGGCAATAACATGTTTTAATCCTTGTTTTAATGGAACTTACTCTTTAACAGAACAACTTTTGTTATAGTCTTGCCTTGTAATTTACGTTTTAATCCTTGTTTTAATGGAACTTACTCTTTAACAAGTAGTAGGAGCTATCAACGAAGTTAATTCATAATTGTTTTAATCCTTGTTTTAATGGAACTTACTCTTTAACTCAAAATATGCTCAATTTAAATTGGATTGTTATAATTGTTTTAATCCTTGTTTTAATGGAACTTACTCTTTAACGGACTTGGGATACCATTAATAGAGAAAGTAAAATAGCGTTTTAATCCTTGTTTTAATGGAACTTACTCTTTAACTTTCCAAGTTTAGTATATTTGGTATTGCAATGCTGTTGTTTTAATCCTTGTTTTAATGGAACTTACTCTTTAACACAAGAGAACAAGATACATTAATCCAAGATACTCTTAGTTTTAATCCTTGTTTTAATGGAACTTACTCTTTAACAAATTTTCTTTTCTGTCATTATAATCAATATATGTAGGTTTTAATCCTTGTTTTAATGGAACTTACTCTTTAACTAGAACAGCCTCTTCCTCTTTTGATATTATATTTTTGTTTTAATCCTTGTTTTAATGGAACTTACTCTTTAACGCTTATTCCTAATTTTTTTGCTACTTCGATTTTAGGGTTTTAATCCTTGTTTTAATGGAACTTACTCTTTAACTAATTTATATAATCGTTGTTGTCTTTCATACTCTTTGTTTTAATCCTTGTTTTAATGGAACTTACTCTTTAACATCTCTTACTATAAGTGCAAATGCATTATTATTAAGTTGTTTTAATCCTTGTTTTAATGGAACTTACTCTTTAACGAAATGCGAAAGGTGAAAAAAGATACTAATAGGGGGAAGTTTTAATCCTTGTTTTAATGGAACTTACTCTTTAACGCATGATTTATATATGTATTTGCTAATCTATATGAGTGTTTTAATCCTTGTTTTAATGGAACTTACTCTTTAACAGCATACTCCAATTATTGTTGTTACTAAGTATCCATTGTTTTAATCCTTGTTTTAATGGAACTTACTCTTTAACAAACAGAAGAAGATACTGCTGCTTTAACTGTATATTGTTTTAATCCTTGTTTTAATGGAACTTACTCTTTAACTTTATAGAACAATTCGTTATAAATAGCAAATTAGAATGTTTTAATCCTTGTTTTAATGGAACTTACTCTTTAACTTCATAAATACAATTTATATTTTTATCTTCTTTTATGTTTTAATCCTTGTTTTAATGGAACTTACTCTTTAACGAAATAGGAGATAATTGTTTTATGGATTGCAATTATTGTTTTAATCCTTGTTTTAATGGAACTTACTCTTTAACATCAAAAAAGATAAAAAAGATGAAAATAATATAAGATGTTTTAATCCTTGTTTTAATGGAACTTACTCTTTAACCTAAGTAAAAATTTTTATAAGATAAAATTTCATAATAGTGTTTTAATCCTTGTTTTAATGGAACTTACTCTTTAACTCTAGCATCTATTTAGATGTTGAAATAAAAAAATAAAAGTTTTAATCCTTGTTTTAATGGAACTTACTCTTTAACTCATAGATATACTTTCTATCAGCTTCGCTTGTTTGACCTTTAAGGTTTTAATCCTTGTTTTAATGGAACTTACTCTTTAACTTTCACCATCTACTTTCCCATAAATTGAACTATTATTGTTTTAATCCTTGTTTTAATGGAACTTACTCTTTAACACAATTCTTACTTATGTTCAAGCTGGGATTGATGGTTGTTTTAATCCTTGTTTTAATGGAACTTACTCTTTAACTTCAAGATTTATATAGATTTCTTAGAACTGGTGGATGTTTTAATCCTTGTTTTAATGGAACTTACTCTTTAACTCGTAGAACCTAAAACCATTGGAATTACTGATTTTCAATGTGTTGCTTTATTTTCATCTAACCTCAAAACAATGATTTTCCATTAAAAAAATGCATTTTTTAGCTTATTAACATCTATCTCAAACCAAGTAATTCCAACACATTCAATTGTCAAAGTTCAAAGTTTCCAATAATTTTGTAGGAACAAAACTATTAAAAATCTTTTTTATATCTTTTTTACAGTTCCAAATCCTCTCGATATTCCTTTACCTATTGCAAAATTATCTGGTATTTCAAAGTTTATAAAAAACTCTCCTATAAAAGCTAACATTTCTTTTTGTTTAAATTTAACATCTATTTGATTTAAGTCTAACTTTACTTTTATAGTTTCGTCAACTGTATAATCCATTCCTTTTGAAAAAGACAAAATATTTCCTATAAGTACTCTTTTTAGTATTTCTTCTTTTTCTATTAAATCTGCTGCTGTATATTTTTTAATATTATTTTGATTTAAAGCTAACCATGGAGTTATAAATTTATATTTTATTATTTTATCACTAACTCCTAATTTAACTTTTTTAAAAGATATTTCTCTTTGGTTAGATTCAAATTCTTTTTGACCGATTTTTATTACATCATCTAAAAAAATGTCATTTTCTTGAATTATTTTTGCACCATCTTCTATTCCCAATAATACGGGATTATTATTCAGTACTTTATATTGAATATGAGGGTATCTATATATAAATTTATCATCTTTATGATTATGCATTTGTTCTATTTCATTGTATTTATTTGCAAAATATCCTCTTATCATAGGTGCTGTAGATCTATTTACTTTTATATCTTTATATATTACCTGACATATTTGAACTTCTTTCATATATATTCTCCCCTACCAGATTACTTGTTTTTGTCTAATAATACCTTCTTCTTCTGAATAATCTTCTTTATTTATATATGTTATATTATATTTTTTCAACCCTATATCATTAATTTCAGACATATCTTTTCTAGGAACAGATACTGTATATTGTCTTAATATCCTAAACTTATTTTTTAAATCAATATTATCTATTTCATCATCATTTTCTAATTGTTGTATTATAGAGTTTGTAATATTATCAGCATTTACTATTATGTCCACTCGTCTAAATTCATCATTTTCTATAAGTTCAAACTTGTCTCTAAACTTTTTAAATTGTAATTTTGGAATCAAGTCTAAAAGTTCATCTGATGTATCATTTGATAGTCTATTTTTTACTTTTAAAAAATACTCTTTATTACAGTCATAAATATCTTTTTCTTCGATAATATCTTTTCCATCTAAAACTTCTTCTGTTGCATTTAGTAGATATCTTGGATAAATATAATTGCATATTCTTCTATCATTATCTACTATTTTATAAAGTTTTACTATTCCTTTTCCTCCAACACCATTTCTATTTGCCCTTCCTGCTGTTTGGTTTATTGAATCTAATGTTGAAAAATCTCTATATACTATATCCATGTCTATATCTACGCCAGCTTCTATAAGCTGAGTTGATACAACTACGTATTTTTTATCGCTATTTTTTATTTTGTTTATTTTTTCTAGTCTTAATTTTGGATAAATTTCTGTAGAAAGATACATAATATCTCTATCTGTATTTTCTTTTAAATACTTATAAATATTTTTAGAACTTTTTACAGTATTTAAAACAATAAGAAAGCTTTTATCTTTATTTTCATAAATATCCTCTAAAACAATATCTTCAAATTCATCTAAAGTTATTTCACTTTCTGAGTTATTAATTATCTCAATTCTATTTAGTTTTCTAAAGTATTTTTCCTTATCTTCAATAAGATCTATAGTATCTAAAAGCATCGGCATTGTAGCAGTAACTAATATAATATAACAATTGTACTGTCTGACCATTATATTTATAAACTCTGAAATTATTTTATAATATTTTTCGTCAATTGCTTGAACCTCGTCCAAAATTATAACTGAATTTGCAAGTCTATGAAATCTATTTACTATTGAGTTTTTTCCAATTTTAAATATAGTATTTAAAAGCTGTACAAATGTCGTTGATATTATTTTACTTTGCCAATTTTCAAAACAAAAACGTGCATCATATCCTTCAAAGTTTTCATACTCTATTGGCACAACACTATGAAACTTCATCAAGTCTTCAGATGATATTTCTTTATTTATATTGTTTTCAACTATATCTTTTAATACCTCGTAATTTTGATCTATTACAGATGTAAATGGTAATGAGTATATAATATGAGGTCTAATATTTAAATTATTTTTTATTATCTTATTACAAATATAAAAAGCTGCAGAATAAGCCAAAATAGTTTTGCCTGTTCCTGTTGGAACATTTATAGAAAAAATATTTTCTTTATCAAAGTCTATAGTATCTAATTTATTTATCATATCATCATATATTTCATTTCTTAAATTGAACACATCTGATTCTTTTAACTTTGGATTTTTAATAAGCGCATCTTTAACTAAATCTGCCTTATAATTTTCAATAAAAGAAAGTGGATATTGTTTATCTGGTATATAGGCATCATTTCGTATAAGTTGACTTTTATCTCCTGTTAAAAGAAGAGAATATACATATTCACATAAAAGTAAATCTTCTATATTATATTTTTTCTTTCTAAATTCTTTTTTTATACTTTTTAAATTAGACTCATCATCCAACCAATTTAAAAATGCTTCTATATTTTTATCTTCTAAGTATTTATCATATATTTGATTTAATTCATCTATAGTATTATCCAATATATCTTTTATCTGTTTTTTAAAATCCCAAGATACCTCATCAATTCTGCACTCATCACTTGCATTATTTATATCTCCGTGGTGTTTTTTCACTATAAGAAACCCTAGATGCTTCCACTTATCTGGAAGCATCCAATATGTAAACATAGCTGAAATAGGTCCATGATCTTTTTCTATTCCATTAAAATCATTTTCAATATATCTCTGAAAATATGTAGTTCCCTTTCCAAAGTCATGGCACATACATACAATTTCTATAAAATCATCTATTTCAGGTTTTATAGTATGGTGTTTATGTGTTTTTAATGCTATATCTCTAACCCCTGTAAGATGATCATATAAGCTTTGGGTAGGATGTGATTTTAACTTATATGAAGATGACATTATATCCACCTACTTTATAGCAATTTTCTGTACCTACATTTATAGTATTTTCATTTGTAGCAAATATCACTTTTTTATATTCTATATATTCTCTATCTATATCCCTTCTTGTTGGAATATTATCAGTCATAAGTATTATATCACTATCTCCAAAATATATTTTATTTTCTTCTAAGGATACTGCACTAATTACTTTATAATTTCCTGCATTTAATTTTTCACAGTTATAAATACCTTCATACTCTATTTTGGCTATATGTTCAGATGAACCTAAGTATGGAGTAAATATATATTCCCCTTGTTTTATGCAATTATCAATTTCATATAAAGTTTTATCCTCTGCTTTTATAAATATTCTATATTCTACATTTCTCAAAAACTCTACATTTGATGGAAATCTGAAAATTTTATCATTAGCTTTCATATTTACTAAATTAAAAGATTGCATATCTTTTCTAACTTGATTTACAACTTGAATAGCGACTTCAATATCTTTTGTTTTTTCATAGAGTTTTTCTCTATCAATCCCAAGCATAGCACCTATTAACCCTCTAACAGCTACTGGATGAATTAATAAATAAGTTAGAGCTGAGGTTGTTGTATATGATTTTCTAAATCTTGCATAATCACCTCTAACTTTAAAAACTAAACATTTCATATTTATCAACTCCATCGCTATATAGTTTTAAGTTCAAATCTATCGTCTATATTTAATAGTTTTACACTTGGATGTGTATAGATAACTATTTTTTCTATATCATCTTTCTTCAAATCATAATATATTGATAATTTTGATAAATCTATTTGAACTTGGTCTATATTTCTAAGTTCTTCATCTTCAACATCTTTTATTATATCAATATAATCTAGTTCTCCATCTAATTTGCTATTATTATAAATTACTTCTACTAATAATCTAGGCATTTGATTTTTAGATGTACTTCTATAATGTTTCATACCATCTATAAGTGCTTCTATAAATGATTCTATATCTTTATCTTCTACATTTATATTTTGTTTTTTTGCTACTAAGTTATTATAAACAGCATATGTTTTAAATAGTGCATATGGAGATATATACTTTGTCCAAATAGATGCTTGTGATTTTCCTTCTGAACTCGCATATGCTGCATTACCTTGCATAAACTTTATTTGAGCTTCATGTACAGATTTGCTCCATGCAACTTGAAGAGGACCTAATATATCTCTTTTTGGCTTTGTTATAACTGCCCCAAATAATTTAACATCTATATAATTATCAGTTAAATATTTTTCAATGTCGTCATCTTTTATTTTTGCAGATTTTTGAATAGTTTCAACTCTTTTTTGACAAGTTTGTATTTTACCTTTTTCTTCAACTGTTTGAACTAATACATTTTCACCTTTATTTATCCATTCTTCTCTTGCAAAACGTTTTACTCTGACATCAGATGCTTCTAATTGACCTGTGATTTCATCTTGACGTGGTCTATTTTCATTTAACATATCTCCATTTGGATTTGACATTGTTGAATCCCATATTAATAAAAATTCTCTTGATTTTGTGTTTGACATTTATTTTCTCCCCTTTATACTTATTTATTTAACAGATTCTTTTTTACTTTTAGCTTCTTCAATTCTTTTTTTATCATCTTCAAATAGTGTATCTAATCCCCAGAAGAATATATATTTAGCTTCATCATTGTTTATTTTTTTAAAACTTGATGCCATGTATTCTTTTGCTTGATTCATTTTATCTTTTATATTACTATAATAAGTTCCATATTTTTGAAGTTTTTCACTACAAGTGTTTGCAAATAATATAAATGTTTTATTATCAAATTTTCTAGAAAAGAAAAAGTTCTTTTCTAGATGTGAACTTTCATAACTTTGACCTTTATTATCTGATTCTATATTATCTCCACTTTTATCTTTGTAATATGATTTTGATGCATTTATAGTATCTCTATATATTTGTCCCATTATAAACCATGCTTTTTTTATATCATCATCAAAGAAGTTTTTGTTTGTTTCAAAAAACTCACTTATATTATTGTATTTCATAATTTCACCCTCCTCATTTATCATCATCCATGAATTTTCTAAACACCCACAATTACACATAAAGTTATATATTTCGTGTATATCTTTTATTATGTATTTTCTGTTTGTAGCCTTTTTATTGTTTAAGCTTTCAAAGTATTTTGTTTTGTATTTCGACATAACTTTGTTGAAAAATAGTTCTCTACTATATTTACTTCCATGAAAAATAATATCTAACAATCTCATTCTATCTTTATTCTTAGAATCAAACTTTCCATCGCTATAACATAGATAATTCATAATTTTAGCTAAACAAAAATATGCATCTATTTTTTTATATTTGCTTATATTTCTTGAAATTATACTCATTCTAGAAGGCATTACATCTCTTATTGCATAAGTAATCTTCCACTCAGAACTACTTTTAGGGTCTGAGAAAAATATTATATCTGTCATACAATTTGTCTTTGAAATTTCATCAAGTACTTCTTCCTCAGCTTCTTTTATTTGAGCGAGTAAAGATGTTATATGTTTATCATTATCTATTTCTTCATATATTTCTTTTATATATACATTAAATTCATGTGGCAAAAACATCACTTCAGAACCAATCCAGCTTATTTTTAGAATATCATTGATATAGTTTCTTCCGTTTAATACATCTAATAAGCAATCTTCACATATAGAGAAGTTATATTTATCTGTATTTTTATAAATTTCTTTATCATTTGTAAAACATTTATATATCGCTGTGTCATAAGTTTTTTTTCTTTGACCACATAAGTGGCACTTACTTTGTTTTAGGGATTTATTTAATTTAGTGTCTGATATTAGATATGTCTCTTTTATTTTTTGTTCATATTTTTGTGTGAATAATTCTCTAGGTTTTTTGTTATTTTTTGTGATTATAATAAAATACGATTGATTTGCATCTTTTTGAACTTCCTCGATTATATTTACCCAAACTTCATCTAGATAACTTTTGTCTATTTCCATAAACTCTAAAGAACTTGCTAATTTTTTTTCTTTTATCTTTGCTGCATCTTTATCTTTATATTTTTCTATTTTTATTCCTGCCCCAACATGTCCATTTCCTTGTTGATAAATTAATGCGTCTTTATAAACATCTTTGTAAAAACTTCTTAACTCCTTGGTGACTTTTCTTTCTCCTTCATCTATATTTATGAAGATCACATTATCCATCGGTTTCGTGTCTTTAGTCCATAATTCAACTAAATCCTTCTCACCATCTATAATTCTCACTTCATGACCTATATTTTTTATTTGCTCTATCAAATAATCACCTCCTGCAAAGGATATTAATAATTACATATATTAATAAAACCTTATATTTAGATAATAGTCCTATTGTTATTATATGTCAATAAATGTTTTTAAATTTTAATCCTTGTTTTATTGGAATTTTATAATTACATCGATTAAGTTTTAATCCTTGTTTTACTGGAATTTATTCTTTTACTTTAAAAAAGTGTAACACTTGTAATAACAAAAATCAATATATGATATATGATTTAAGTTTTAATATTTGTTTTATTGGAACTTATTCTTTTACTAAAAGATGAAAAGATTTATAATGAACAGTTTATTTTGTTTTAATCCTTGTTTTATTGGAACTTATTCTTTTACTCAAGCTTTTAAGAACTTGATAGAAAAATAAGTAATAGTTTTAATCCTTGTTTTATTGGAACTTATTCTTTTACACAGCAAATACGGAATAAGGGATCAAGCAAGAGTAATGTTTTAATCCTTGTTTTATTGGAACTTATTCTTTTACTATGTATTTTCAGCATCTAATGTAAATTATGTTGAAAGTTTTAATCCTTGTTTTATTGGAACTTATTCTTTTACTCTTAGGAATACCAACAGATGAAGATGATGCTGATTCGTTTTAATCCTTGTTTTATTGGAACTTATTCTTTTACGCGATGCAAAAGAGATAACTCTAGATATACAACTTGAGTTTTAATCCTTGTTTTATTGGAACTTATTCTTTTACTTCACCATTCTCACCTATTGAGATTTTACCCATATCGTTTTAATCCTTGTTTTATTGGAACTTATTCTTTTACAAGTTCCCTCTTTCAGTACATATTTCTATCCCTCTTTGTTTTAATCCTTGTTTTATTGGAACTTATTCTTTTACTATTTTGAATATAACTGTCCGAAAGTTTATGTTGGATGTTTTAATCCTTGTTTTATTGGAACTTATTCTTTTACAGTTCTTGATTTATTTAATCCAAGAATAACTCCAATGTTTTAATCCTTGTTTTATTGGAACTTATTCTTTTACGTAAATCTATTTCAAATAATGCTTTTTCTTCGTTTAAGTTTTAATCCTTGTTTTATTGGAACTTATTCTTTTACTAATAGGTAATTTAAATGGATATTTCTAAGATAAAAAGTTTTAATCCTTGTTTTATTGGAACTTATTCTTTTACAAATTACCGATTAGTTATCAGGCTATATACGATAATTGTTTTAATCCTTGTTTTATTGGAACTTATTCTTTTACAAAGAAAGACTGGAGCTTGATAATGTGCAAAATATATGTTTTAATCCTTGTTTTATTGGAACTTATTCTTTTACAATATAATTTCTACTTATAGTGGTGAAGTAGGAACGTTTTAATCCTTGTTTTATTGGAACTTATTCTTTTACTTAATGCTTATTTGTCGTTTTTTCTTTCTACTTCCACGTTTTAATCCTTGTTTTATTGGAACTTATTCTTTTACGTTTGCCTTATATTGTTTTAGCAGTGGTTTATACTCAGTTTTAATCCTTGTTTTATTGGAACTTATTCTTTTACTAGTAGAATCTATGGATAATGCTAGTGGTAAAGTTGAGTTTTAATCCTTGTTTTATTGGAACTTATTCTTTTACGTAACCTATTTGACTAGTATAATTGCTACAGTTTTTTGTTTTAATCCTTGTTTTATTGGAACTTATTCTTTTACTAAACTCAGGCCTTGAAAAAAGTAAAACATCAACATCGTTTTAATCCTTGTTTTATTGGAACTTATTCTTTTACAAGCATTTAAGGGCATGTCAGACGAACAAATAAAAGCGTTTTAATCCTTGTTTTATTGGAACTTATTCTTTTACTCATATTATCAAATCCTTTCTGAAAATAAAAGATGCTGTTTTAATCCTTGTTTTATTGGAACTTATTCTTTTACGCCGAAAACGTAGGTACACTTGGCGGAACAGTAGCAGAGTTTTAATCCTTGTTTTATTGGAACTTATTCTTTTACTGATTCTTTTTTATAATGTTTATTTCCATATAAAATAGTTTTAATCCTTGTTTTATTGGAACTTATTCTTTTACCAAGCAGCATCTCTAAGAGTATCTGGAAGTAAAAAATCGTTTTAATCCTTGTTTTATTGGAACTTATTCTTTTACAGCAACATATGACCAACAATATAGAACATGGAATTTGTTTTAATCCTTGTTTTATTGGAACTTATTCTTTTACAACATAAAAAAAACAGGAAGGTGATATCAGAAGTGTTGTTTTAATCCTTGTTTTATTGGAACTTATTCTTTTACGTAGAAAAATACTTGACTAATTGCTCTAAAAGGCAACGTTTTAATCCTTGTTTTATTGGAACTTATTCTTTTACTTTTGAAGGAAGCTATATCAGCATTAATCTTTACATTGTTTTAATCCTTGTTTTATTGGAACTTATTCTTTTACGTTTATCTCTATCGTAGAATATCAAATCTCCTTCTTTGTTTTAATCCTTGTTTTATTGGAACTTATTCTTTTACAGTTGCCAAGAGGTAGCTATTCCAGAAGAATGGGAAAGTTTTAATCCTTGTTTTATTGGAACTTATTCTTTTACAATACAGAAATTTCTTATTAGAGACTACTCCACTTGAGTTTTAATCCTTGTTTTATTGGAACTTATTCTTTTACACCTTTTTTATACAATCTTTTTAACTTTCTTATTTCGTTTTAATCCTTGTTTTATTGGAACTTATTCTTTTACAATATGCTTATATGAAACAAGTTTTTGAAAATCTAGAGTTTTAATCCTTGTTTTATTGGAACTTATTCTTTTACTATAGATTCTTCTCTTTTTATATACAATCTCACTACAGTTTTAATCCTTGTTTTATTGGAACTTATTCTTTTACCAGTCCCAAAGGATATGAAATACTATCAAGATGTTATGTTTTAATCCTTGTTTTATTGGAACTTATTCTTTTACGAGTAGTCAGTCAATGCAAAGATTGTGGCTGTTTAACGTTTTAATCCTTGTTTTATTGGAACTTATTCTTTTACTTATTTGGAGTATCATCATTACCATAACAACTTTCATGTTTTAATCCTTGTTTTATTGGAACTTATTCTTTTACCGTCATCTTTTGTTATTTGCTTGTTATCTGATTTATCGTTTTAATCCTTGTTTTATTGGAACTTATTCTTTTACTTCTTGCTATATTTGCACATCCAACTAAACTAGTTCTGTTTTAATCCTTGTTTTATTGGAACTTATTCTTTTACTGGGATGTGGTAAAACACATTATATGCAAAATCTAGCGTTTTAATCCTTGTTTTATTGGAACTTATTCTTTTACATGCATATGATTTTTATGACGATAATAATAATTTGTGTTTTAATCCTTGTTTTATTGGAACTTATTCTTTTACAAAGTTTATGACATTAGATATATTTAAAGAACACTAGTTTTAATCCTTGTTTTATTGGAACTTATTCTTTTACATATTGCATTTGTTATCCAGTTATCTGCAGTTTTCTGTTTTAATCCTTGTTTTATTGGAACTTATTCTTTTACATTATCTAGGAGATCTTCTGTTTCTGAGTTTACTATGTTTTAATCCTTGTTTTATTGGAACTTATTCTTTTACAGTTTTAGCTATATTACTAATATAAGTACTCCTTTCTGTTTTAATCCTTGTTTTATTGGAACTTATTCTTTTACAGGTATACCTATCTCATTTGATGCGATTTGTATGTGTTTTAATCCTTGTTTTATTGGAACTTATTCTTTTACCACAATCTTATTTTTGAAGTAGAAGAAAAGTTTTATCGTTTTAATCCTTGTTTTATTGGAACTTATTCTTTTACAATTCGAGAGGTTTAGGAATGAAGTGTTTTTATGAAGTTTTAATCCTTGTTTTATTGGAACTTATTCTTTTACGAGTTAAATCTCTACCTAGAAAGAGAATAACACCAACGTTTTAATCCTTGTTTTATTGGAACTTATTCTTTTACACTATCACCTAGAAGTCCTATTTTACTTATACTCTGTTTTAATCCTTGTTTTATTGGAACTTATTCTTTTACTATTTTAGAAGAAGAAACTTTTTTTGGTTGTTCTTTTTGTTTTAATCCTTGTTTTATTGGAACTTATTCTTTTACTGATTTCAACATTTCAGTATAAGAATCTCCTATGAAGTTTTAATCCTTGTTTTATTGGAACTTATTCTTTTACACTATTTTTTTGTGTTTTACAACACATTTTGAGTAAAGTTTTAATCCTTGTTTTATTGGAACTTATTCTTTTACTGCTGGTAACATATAATTCACCTCACTTGCTTTTGCGTTTTAATCCTTGTTTTATTGGAACTTATTCTTTTACTCGTAACACCTAAACACATTGAAATAACTAGTTTGTAGCGATTATATAATTTTTAAACTTATTAAAAACCATCTTGTTTTTAAATAAAATAAGTCAATTTTTTGTTATCAACACCAACTCCAAATCAAGTTATATCAATGGATACATAGATTAGGATTATATTTTTTAAATAATTTTACAATAACAAACAAAATTATTAATCAAAAAAACTTTTGAAAATTTTTATATCTAATTATAGAGTATCATACTATTTATAAAAAATACACAGATTTTTTATAAATAGATTTAGCTAAATCATATTTTAATAAAGTATGTATATATATCAATAAATTTGAAAATAATTCAGCTAAGTAAGAGTCAAGAGTCCTTATCGTAAGTATCTATATTTTCCTTTTTTAATAAATAACTCAACGTACTCTTGCCTGGATTTTACCTAGCTGTATATCTTTTATTAAAATTTTAACCTTTATTTGTATTACCTGCATTTTATTTCCCCCAAATTTTTTTATCTATATAAATACATTACTTCACTTATCTTCCTCATCCTCTTCATTATCCGTAAATCTACTCTTAATCCATGATTCTTGATCCTCTGCTAATATTTCTTCAATTCTAATCAAAAATTTCTTTTCTCTATTTACACATGAATATTGACCTAATCTACAGTTTAAAAGCATACATTCTGTTTTTATTTTTTCAGCTGTCACCCTATATCTATACCAAACATCTTTGAAATTTATAAGTGTTATTATCCCTGTTATTACAGTACTTATACTAGCTACTATAGTTACAACTATCGGGAATTTTTCTATTTGATTTATAACTGGAATTGATGCATTTAAAATTAATACAAGTATACTCAGAATATAAAACATTCTTTTATATCTTGTGGATTTTATTATGTTCCAACTCAATACTTGATATACTCTTTGTTTGATAACTGGGTTTTCTATATTACTTGTAAATATCTCAATTGATGATAATTCATCTTCTAATTTCATGTTTTATTCCTCCTTATTCAAATTTAAGCTTCTAGATTTCTTTTTATCTTCAAAGCCTACTATATAATATGCTCTTGTCTTAATAGTTGTTTTAACTTATTACAATCAAAACACATATGAATAAAGTCACAAAATATTCAAATAAAAAAAGTATTGCAAAATAGTTTTTTATTCTATTTCGCAATACTTCTTTTTCTATACTTTATTTAAAACATATAGCTTTAAATATTCAAATACAATATCATCAATAAATATAGTAACCTCGTTATCCCCCTCATTACAAATGCTACTATACCATTGTGTTAAAGCATATTCCTTTTTCTTTATATTAATTATTATAACCTTCTTGTTTTGAAGACTAATTATCGCATCTTTTGAATACTTATCTAATGAAAATTTTATAGGCTTATTTTCAAGATTATTTTCTTTAATCTTATCAAATATACTTTCCAATATATCTTTTTCATCATTTGTTATTCCCTGATCAGACTCTAGTACTATCTTGTCACCAACTAATAATTCTTTATCATTATCTAAAAATACATCATTTACTTTATTATTCATATAAATTCCCCCAGTTGATATTATTTATTACTATTTATTATAACATTATTGTTGCTTTGCTGTTATATTAAAATATTTTATTACTTAGCTATATTTTCATTAATTTCAACGATATTATCCCCAGAAAATTTCTTTTTAAAGAATCGATAGAACAAAGTAGTTGTAGTTAAACAAGCTATCACATCAGCAACTGGCTCTGCTAGTAAAACTGCAGTTAAGCCATCTTTCATAAATGCTGGTAGTATAAATATAAGTGGAACTAAAAGTATCATTTTTCTAAGTAAAGCTAAAAATAGTGATATTTTTGCTTCGCCTAATGATAAAAAAGTTTGTTGGCATGAAATTTGCATACCGAATAAACACATACCTGCAAAATAAATTCTCATAGACCATGAAGTCATATCTACTAATGCTGGTGAATTGTTGAATATTTTTACAAAGAATGCTGGGAAAAGCTCTATTAATCCAACTGCAACCATGGTAAAAGTAAAACAACTTATAAATAGTAATTTAAATGCCTTTTTAACTCTGTCATATCTCTTCGCCCCAAAGTTATAACTTAATATAGGTTGTGCCCCTTGTGTAAGCCCACTCATAGGAAGCATTATCATCTGCATCATACTACTCATAATTGTCATAGCACTTACTGCTATATCTGAACCATATTTAAGAAGTTGATTGTTTAAACTTATTAAAACTATACTCTCCGTAGATTGCATTATAAATGGTGCAATTCCTAAAGCTAGAGTTCCTAATACTACTTCTTTTTTTAATTTTAAATATTTCTTTCTTATTTTTAATATTGTTTTATTCCCAAATAAGAATCTAAGTACAAATATTGCCGATACCAATTGTGAAATTACTGTTGCAAATGCTGCACCTTTAACCCCCATATTAAATCCAAATATTAAAATTGGATCTAGTATTATATTTAGTCCTGCACCTATTGCTACAGTAATCATACCTATTGTTGTAAATCCTTGCGTATTTATATATGGATTCATCCCAACTGCTACTTGAACAAATACTGTACCTATAAGATATATGGATAAATAATCAATTGCATATTGTGCTGTATTTTCACTTGCTCCAAAAGCCATTACAATAGGCTCTTTGAAGATATAGAATATTACGGTTAATATTAAACCGATTATTATTACTAGTGAAAAACTATTACCTAAAATTTCTTCGGCTCCATCATTGTCCTTTTGTCCCATTTTTATTGCAACTCTAGGGCTTCCTCCAAATCCAACAAGCGCACTAAACGCTGTTACAAGAAGCACAATAGGAGTAATTATTCCTATTCCAGCCATTGCTAAATCCCCATTTGGCATTCTCCCTATAAATATTCTATCTACAATATTATATAGTAAGTTTACTATTTGGGCTATTATAGACGGTACTGCTAAAGTTACTAAGAGTTTCCCAATACTCCCATTTTCTAAATCTGTACTTTTTTTCTTGCTCATTTCAATCTCCTTTTTATTTAATACATTTTACTCGACAAGAAAATTATACCATATCATTTGTAAATATAAAGAGCTTCTTTATTATAAATTTAGTATTTAAATTTATAATTTATGCTGAATTCTTAATCCATAGTTTCAAATAAATCAATTATTTCATCTCTAGATAATTTCTTTATAGATTCATTTTCTTTTAAATTTAAATTAATTATATCATCAGCAAGCTCTTTTTTATATTCTTTTATAGCTTCTACCTTTTCTTCTACTGTATTTTTTGATATCAATTTAATAACATCTACTATGTTTTTTTGTCCTATTCTATGGGCTCTATCACTTGCTTGATCTTCTACTGCTGGGTTAAACCATGGGTCAAAATGTACTACCATAGATGCACTAGTTAAATTAAGTCCAGTTCCACCTGCTTTTAAAGATATTAAAAATACCTTCTTAGATTTATTTTGATTAAAGTCTTCTACTAATTCTAACCTCTTTTTAGCATCAATTTTTCCATCTAAATAATTAAACTCTATATTTTCCTTTTCAAATCTCTTAGCTATTAATCCTAATACTTGAGTAAACTGTGAAAATACAAGTATTTTTCTATCTTTACTAGACTTTATTATCTTTATTAACATCTCTAATTTTGAGTTTTTTCCTTTATAGTTTTTTACAACTAGTTCTGGCGATATACTCAACATTCTTAGTTTCGTTAAATAAGAAAACAATGTTACATTATCGCTGTTATTTTCTATTATTTGTTTTTTTAATATGCTTAAAAACGTATTATAAACTTTTTTATGCTCTTTATCTAATTCAACATAGAATTTTTGCTCTATTTTATCTGGCAATTCATCTATAACATCTTTTTTTCTTCTTCTTAAAATAAATGGTTTTATCATTTGTTTTAAAAGTTCTAAGTTTTTATCGTTATTTACAAATATCTTTTCAAATCTATGTTTACTATATAAATATCCAGGCATTACAAAGTCAAAAATAGACCATAATTCCAAAAGATTATTTTCCATAGGTGTTCCTGTAAGACCAAATTTAGATTTTGCATTTATTTTTTTAATCGCCTTTGTAGTAGCGGAATCTGGATTTTTTATATTTTGAGCTTCATCTATTATTAGATAGTCAAACTTTAAATTTTTGTAATTATCCATATCGTTTTTATATGTACCATAAGTAGTTAAGATAACATCATAATCTTTATAATTTTTTAATAATTTTTCTCTTTTTTCTTTACTTCCATATATAAGCCCAACCTTTAAATCTGGGGCAAATCTCTCAAATTCACTTTTCCAGTTATATATAAGTGCTGTTGGAGTTATAACAATACTTTTCTTATTACTTTCTGATAATAAAAATGCTATTGTTTGTATTGTTTTACCAAGACCCATTTCATCTGCAAGTATACCACCAAATCCGTAATTAGCTAATGTTTTTAAAAACTCAAATCCTTCAACTTGATAATCTCTAAGGCTTGCATTTAAATTTTGTGGAAGTTCTATATTTTTATTTAATTTATCGTATTTTTTAATTACATTATCAACATATTTTTTCCCACTTACAAAACTCATCTCTTCGTGCTTTAACATATTTTCTAAAAACATAGATTTATTATTTGGTATCTTTATCTTATCAAAATCGTCGAATATGCCTAAGGTATCTATCATCTTAAATATTTTTTCTAAATCATTATCTCTCAAGTCAAGATAACTACCATCAGGCATTAAGTGATATTTATAATTGTCTTTATAAGATTTAAAAATTTTCTCATACTCACTTTTATCAATCCCCTCAATTTCTAAATTAGCTCCTAAATTGGAATTTCTCGATTGACTGATATTAAAAATAACCCTTGGATTAATAACCACATCTTCATTACTTAGAGTTTCTTTATTTTTATTTTTTAAATGCTCCACTCCTTTTAAAACTACAGCCACCATATGAGAACAAATATTCATATCACCTGTCGTAAATACAGAATCTTGACAATCACAGCTAATATTAGATATTACCCTCGTTTTATAATCAATACTAATCATAGCTGTATAGTTTCTTCTATGATATTCATCGTATACATTTCCATAGAAATTTGCATTAGATCCATTTAAGCTGCTATAATTATTACTTACATAATTATTTTTATAAAATAAAAACCCGCTATTATATTTTTGTCTATTTGCATTTCTTCTTAATATCTCACCTATACTAGAGATTTCCATATCCTCACCTCTTTTTTATTATTCTTTAAATTTAATTATTATAATTTAATATTTTATAAGTTCAAAATTATATTTTACCCATAAATTAAATATTTTATCACTTCTTTTAAAAAGAAAAAAGAGCTCTTAAAGCTCTTTTCAAACAATATCTATTTTTATAATTCATATAACTCTCTGTTTGTTATATTATCTTTTATTTCATTAAAATCTTTTGGTTTTCTAGTTATTATTTCTTTCATAACTTCCGAAAAAGTAAGTGGTTTATGTAAGTAATTTAAAATATCGTACTCTTTGTTTTCATATGTGCAAAGTCTTATCTTTCCATCATAAGAAAGAATTATTTTATTACAATTCCAGCAGTTCGAATTATTAAATCTAGAAATAACCCCTATTTTACCTCTAGAATTACTTGGTTTAAAATAGTATCTACATATATTGTCATCTGATGGTATTTTTTCAAGTCCATCCATATTCTCTATAACGTCTACTATATTTAAATATCCCTCATCAAAAATTTTTCTTAATTCCCCAACATACATAAGTTCAAATAATCTTAAAGTTATAGGGAAATTTTTTACTAATTGTATAAAATCATTTAATTCATCATAGTTAAAATTATTCATAACAAGCATTTCTACAGTTGTATCTATATTTAATTTAAGAGCAGTGCTAAAAGATTTTAAAACATTACCTAAGTTTCCACCTCTTGTTACAGAATCGTATTTATATTCTTTTAAAGAGTTAATACCTATATTAACCTTATCAAGCCCTGCATTTTTTAACTTCAAAGCTTCTTCAAAAAATTTAATTCCATTAGTTGAAACTATAACTTCTTCAATGTTACAAGTATTTTTTGCATAGTGAACTAGTTCAACTAAATCAGAATTTAAAAGTGGTTCCCCCCCTGTAAATTCAATCTTTTTTATCCCGAAATCTGCCATTGATTTTATTATAAATTTGTAATCTTCTGTGCTCATAAATCTATTTCTTGTTTGTTCTATATCATTTTCGCATCTATATGGCATACAGTAAGCACATCTCAAATTACATGTATTATTCAAAGATATCTTCAAATATTCTATATCCCTGTTAAACTCATCTTTCATTTACTCAACCTCAATATCATTATATATATATTATTATATTTTTTATTAATACTATATTGCATTTTTATATATTATACTGTATTAAATTATTTTTATATATCACATTATAGCATAATTCTAATTAAATTATATTTATTTCTCAACTTTTGTATAAAAATTATACATTTATCATACATCAAACACCAAAAATCCACTTACTTACTTGTAAATAAATGGATTTTCGATTTCTTATCTTTTTTTGCTTTTTTTCTTCTTATTTTTCTTATTTGGTTGAACATTTTTAAACTCTTCCTCTTGCTTAAATCCTGGAGGTGGAGTTTTTTTGTATATAGTTTTAAAACAGTTAAAAGCTATACCAAGCGCAAATGCTGCTGGTAATAATAATACTGGCACTTTTTTTACAAATATTATACAAATTATAAATACAAAAAGTCCTATCAAACTAAAATATACATTCATTCTCTGCCATCTTTGCATAATAAGCCCTCCCTTGCTGTATATATTATATATTCGCTAATAAAACATAAAATCCTCTATATTTATACAATTTACAAGTATTATTTATAATTTTTTATTATTTTTTTAAATCTACATATTATATAGTTTTTATTGCAATATACTTTGGAATAAATGTTTTCTTTTTACTTTTTTATTTAAAATATGACATATATCAAAAAATTTTTATATATTTTTTACTTTTTATCTATGGTAATTTTCGGAAAAAAGTACTATCATAAAGTAGTTTAATATTATGGAATTGGAGGAAAACAATATGAATACACAACAAATAATTGCTATCTGTATTTTCGCTGTTGTAATGATACTTATAATAAGTGAAAAAATAGATAGAACTGTTGTAGCATTATCTGGTGCTGCCTTAATGTTTCTATTCAAAATAGTTACATTTGAAGAGGGTATTAGCCACATCGACTTTAACACATTATTTGTACTAATTGGCATGATGATTGTAGTTGCAATCGTAAAAAAATCAGGGTTATTTGAATACGTCGCAATATTAACCGCAAAAATCTCAAAAGGGGATCCATCTAAAATTATGGTTTACTTTATGATAATAACAGCTGTTTTATCTGCAATACTTGATAATGTAACAACTGTATTATTAATAGGACCTATGACACTTGTAATTAGCGATATTCTTTCGATTAATCCTATTCCGTTTTTGATGACACAAATTATTGCATCAAACGTTGGTGGGACTTCGACATTAATAGGTGACCCACCTAATATAATGATAGGTAGTGCTGCTGGTCTTAGCTTTGGAGATTTTGTCGTAAACTTAGGACCTGTAATTGTAATAATTCTTATTCTATTAATTTTTATTTTTAAATTTATATATAGAAAAGAATTAGTTAAAAGTCCTGAATCTGAACAATCAATTGCAAAATTAGATGAAAAAAAAGCTATTCAAGATAAAACATTATTAATAAAAAGTTTAGCTGTACTTGCTTTAATATTAGTAGGATTTATGACACATAGTAAACTTGGAATTGAATCTTCTGTAGTTGCTATAACTGGTGCATGTATATTATTATTAATCGGAAAACAAGATCCACATGAAATAATCTATAGTGTTGAATGGCCAACAATAGCATTCTTTGCTGGATTATTTATAGTAGTTGGTGGACTTTCAAATACTGGTGTAATTTCAATGCTTGCTAAATTATTAGTTGAAGAAACTCATGGAAATGTAATACTTACTATGTTCTTACTTCTTTGGATTTCAGCAATAGTTTCATCTTTCTTAGATAATATACCTTTTGTTGCTACACTTATACCATTAATACTTACAATGCAAACTCAAGGTATGGATGTAATGCCTTTATGGTGGGCAACTTCTCTAGGTGCTTGTCTTGGAGGAAATGGAACATTAATCGGTGCCTCTGCTAACGTTGTTTTAGCTAGTGTCGGACAAAAACATGGATATCCTATAACATTTAAAGATTACTTAAAAGTAGGTTTTCCAATAATGATTTTCACAGTAATAATTTCAACAATTTACTTAACAATAAAATTTGCTATGTAAGTTTTAAAATTTTTTATACTTTATACATAAATTTTAAAATACTTTCTATAAAAATTTGACATATAATTTAATATACAAGTTTTTATAGAAGTATTTTTTTAATAGGGAGGGGTTTTTATGTCATTCAATAGAATCGATTCTGTAAAAGGAGATTCAATCGAAATACTACTTAGACAATTAGGTGCTGCTAAAATCCAAAAGGTTCATGGTAATCTTTATTTTATAAAATTTATCCTTGATAATGACTTTGAGGTTATGTATACATATAATATAAATGCCAAAAATAAATATTTCTTACAAAGAATAGAACCTTATCCAATACCTCATGGTACATTCTCAAATGAGGTAAAAATAGTAGATTTTATAAAAAAGGATGTAGCTAAATTCAAACAAGGAATAAAAAGCAAACACTTTAATGACTTTTTAGAAGCAACTGAACAAGCAAATAAATTTGTAAGATTATTAGACGATTTCTATTTAAATTATCATGTTGAAGAAGATAGTTTGGTAAGTGATTCATTAGGACAAATAAATACAGCTATTGAAAATTTAAATAAACGTCTTGAAAGTATAATAAATCACTCAAAAAAAATAGACTAGCATTTATCTAAATTGGTTATATTAAAAAACAAAAGGCACGGGAATTCATTTTCCCACGCCTTTTATTTTTTAAATGGCTCTATATGAGTCGCAACTTGTATATTTTGATTTATCTTTGCCCTCATTGTATTCTCAATGCTATGACTTAGTTCATGCGATTTTTCAACTGTCATATCAGGCTCAACCATTATATCCATATCGATGTGGATGTCATTTTCGCTACCCCTACTTCTAATATTTTTAATATCTTTAATTTCTTTAAACTCAACTACGATCTCTCTAATCACATTTTCCTCAATAATAGCCCCATCAACAAGAATTTTAATAGTTGATTTGAAAATCTCATAAGCACCATGTAAAATAAAAATTCCAACTACAAATGATACAACTTTGTCTATTATTACTGGAAATCCTAATTTTATACATATCAAAGTTACTAAGACTCCTATTGAAACATATACATCACTTTTAGTATGAAGTGAATCCGAAATTAAAATATAGCTATTTATTTTCTTTCCTACGCTATACTCATATTTAGACACAATTATATTTATTATCAATGTAATTACTAAAATCACAATACTTACATTAGTCATATTCAAGCTTTCCGGATTTTTAATATTTAAAACAGCTTCACCCATAATTTTTAATGCTATAAATACCATCATTATTCCAATAAATAAACTAGAAAGCATTTCAAATTTTGTATGGCCATAAGGATGCTTTTTATCCCTTGGTCTTGCAGCTATTGAAATACCCACAATACCTACTATATTTGATGCTGAATCAGAAAGCGAATGGAAACCATCAGCTAATACACTAGAACTGTTTATATAGCTTCCTACAATAAGTTTTAAAAAAGCAACAACTAAGTTTGCCACAAGGATAAATAATAAAATATTTTTGACCTTCTTGTATTTATCCATAATATTTCCTCCTAATTTACATGAGAAAAATTCACATAGTTATTATTTTATATAATACTATTATATTATTGTAGTATTTTTTTGTGATTTTATTTTAGCCTTAGTTAAAATTTTGCATTAAAAAAGCTACTGAAATAAAATCAGCAGCTTTTTGTAATTTATTTTAGTTTATATCAATTTAAAAATTATATTCTATAAGTTTATATTATGTCCATGACCATGAGCACATCCACCGTCATCATGGTTATGAGAACATGCATCATCTTTTGATAATTCTTGTAATTTATTTTCTTTTAATAATTTTAAATTAGTTTCTATAGTGTCATTTACGCCTCTATAAACTTTAGTTCCCATTGCATTTAATTTCATTATAGCTCCAGCGCCTATTCCACCAACTATTATAGCATCTACTTTATTTCCTTCTAGTGCTTTAAGTGGTTGACATTTTCCATGTTCATGACCTAAGTCACCATTGTTTATACTTTTAACTTCATTTGACTCTAAATCACATATTACAAATTCTGGTGCAGAACCAAAATGTCCAAATGGCACACTTTCCATTCCTTTGTTTTCTGATACTGGTACACATACTTTCATCTTTACATCCCCCTATTTTTACAACATTTTTTATTTGACTTACAATTTGCACAACTATTCAGTCTTATAGCATCAAGCTTTTCTTTGTCAATAAATGTATCGTCTTCAATATCATTTATCATCTTTAAAAAGAACTTTGCCTCTTTAAAACAATCATCATTTATAACATATATAACTGAATAGCCTTGTTTTATACCTGTGACAATCCCAGATTCTTTTAATACTTTAATATGCTGAGACACAGCTGATTCTGAAATTCCAAGATGCCTAGATATACCCTTTTGGCAAATTGTCCTTTTAGAGATAATTAATAATATCTTTAGCCTCGTTTCATCGCTTAATGCTTTAAAAACTTTAACTAAATCTTCCATAACTAACTCCTTATTTGATTAAGTAATTACTTAATTAAATAGTAGTCCTCTAAACTAAAAAAGTCAATTGTTTTTACTGTTTTTTCCACAAAAAAGACAGCTTATGCTGTCTTTTTATCTATATTATTTAATTTTAATATCTATTTTTCTCTATCTTTTTTAGCTAAATAGTCAACTGCATTTAATGCAGCTGTAAGCCCTTGGCCTGCTGATTTAAGATAAGAATATGGTCTGCCTACACAGTCACCACAAGCAAATAATCCAGCTATATTAGTTTTCATATTTGCATCTACTTTTATATGCTCCCCATCTAATTCTAATCCTGGAACTAAGTTTTTAGGAGACATACTATCTTTTATTATAAATACTCCATCTATTGGAAGTGAATCATCTTTGAAGTTTAGTTTGTTTACAAGCATTTCACCTTGTATTTCTGTCGGTTTATTTTCTATAATTTCTACTTTATCATCGATATCAGACATATCATTTTTTAGAGTATTTCTCATAGGTATAAAGTATGTTTTTGCTGCTATTTCATTTAAGAAATTAGCTTCATGTATAGATTCTTTATTGTAACCAAGTACGCACACTTCTTTTCCATTATATAATGGAGCATCACATGTAGCGCAGTAACTAACTCCTCTTCCTAAGAATTTATCTTCACCTTCTATTGATTTTGCACTATCTGTTCCTATTGCAATTATTACTGTAGTAGCCTCAATCATTTCGCTTCCACTTGCAAGTGCAAAATAATCACCCATAGCATATACGTTTGTTATTTTACGTTCATCAATTTCGATGTCCATAGAATTTATATGGTCCACAAAATGTTGTTTAAGATCCATACCAGATATACCATATAGTCCAAGATAGTTATCTATTGATGGTGCTTTTTCAATCTTAGTACTAAGATTTTTATTTCCAAAGATTATAAAGTTTTTGTTTCTTATTTTGGCATTAACGGCAGCACTAAGACCAGCAGGTCCGCTACCTATTATTGCTATATCATATCTCATAATATCACCTTATATATGCGCTTCAACTTTAGATTTTAATACTTCTTTAGGCATGAATCCCATTAAAGTATCAACTTCTTCTCCATTTTTAAATACTTTTAATGTTGGTACAGATACTATTTTGAATTTTTGAGCTAAGTCCATACTTTGATCTATATCAACTTTTACAAAATTTACGTTTTCTAATTCTCCACTTAATTCATCTATTACTGGTGAAAGCATTTTGCAAGGACCACACCAAGTAGCGAAAAAGTCTACTACTACAACTCCACTTTCTATTGTATTATCAAATTCTTGTGAATTAATTATTTTAGCCATTTTTATATCCTCCTGAATTATTTACTATTCTTTAATAACAATTATACCCAAATTTTTAGCAGAATACCAATTTTATTTTTAGCAATTTATGTCAATAAAGATAAATTAAGAATCTCTATTAAAATTTGTATTACAATCTAAAAATACTAATCTACATCAATAGGTATACTTATCTTAAATTCTGTCCATTTTCCGTATTCTGAATCAACTTCCAATTTGTATTTTAAACTATCACATATTACCTTTGCAATTGAAAGCCCTATTCCAGAACCATCTATATCTTTATTTCTTACATTTTCACTTCTGAAAAATCTGTCAAATAAATGCGGAATTTCTTCTTTTTTAATTCCAAGACCATTATCTTCAATTTTTACAATTATTTTTTCGCCTTTTTCATTTAAAGATACTTTTATATAGTCTTCTTCTTCAGTATATTTAAATGCATTATCTAGAAAAATAACAAATAACTGTCTTAATTTATTTTTATCACTCAATATATTTTTATGTTTTAAATTTGATGAAACTTTAAGTGTTTTATTTTGAATCATAGCTATATCGAAAAAGTCATCACACAAATCTTTTACTAAAAATTCTAAATCGACTTCTTCTTTTTGTATTACATCTACATAATCTTCTTTAGTCAAAGTAAGCAAATCATTTATCATTTTTTTTAGCCTTCTCGTCTCATTCATTGCCTCTGCAATAGATTCTACCTCATCGTTTATCGTATTATTTGGATGTTTTAAAAGCCCTTCTAATTTAGATGATACTATCGTTATAGGTGTTCTAAGTTCGTGAGATGCATCTTGGATAAATTTTGCTTGGTTATTCCAAGTTATTTCTATTGGTTTTAGAGCATTTCTAGTTAAGTAAATTGCTATAAAGTAAGTCAATACACAAAATATAATTACAGCTTTTATCATAGTAAATAAAAGTTGTCTTCTTGAACTTATTTCACTACTTATTTCTCTAAGAATTTTTATTTTACAATTTTTATATGTATAAATACATGCTCTTATTTCATATCCTTCTTTTGTTGAGTACGTATAAATTCCATTTTCATCGTTTTTAAAATTTGGCTCGTCTTCTCCAAAATAAGGATTTTCATTTCTATTTAAAAGATTATCATCCATATAAATATAAACCATATCTTTAGGATTTTGTAATTTTATACCTTCTCTATCTAATCCATATAAAAGTCCATATCTAGAATCCAATTTTTCTAATTGATTGACTACAGAATTTAATTCACCATGCATCTCTTTATTTATATTATTGTCATTTGTATATCCAAAATAAATATATGTAAAAATACAAAGTAAAATCAAAAATCCAAAAACGACGAGCATATTTATTTTAATTAGCTTCTTTTGTGTTTTTGAAATAACCTCTTTACTTATCATCGAACATATAACCTACTTTTCTCTTAGTTTTTATACACTTATCATATCCATATTTACTTAATTTTTTTCTTAAATGACTTATATACACTTCAACAATTTCAATAGTTACATCTGAGTCAATTCCCCAAACACGATCATAAATCTGCTCTTTTAATAAGATTGAACCTTTATTTAAAAGAAGGTATTCAAGTAAGTTAAACTGCTTATTTTGAAGCTCTATTTCTTCATCTTTTATAAAAACTCTTCTTTTATTTAAATCAAGATGTAAATCTTTAAAGTCTATTGTATTTTTAGCTTGCATCTTTCCATTAGTTCTTAAAATGGCATAAATTCTAGCTACTAATTCTTCCATATAAAATGGTTTTGTAAGATAGTCATTAGCTCCTATTTCAAAAGCAGATACTTTATCATTTAAAGATTCTTTTGCTGTTAATATTAAAACTGGCGTATCTATAAATTTATCTCTCATGCATTTTAAAATTTCTATTCCAGATAAATTAGGCAACATCAAATCTAAAACAATTAAATCGTAAATATTTTGCTCTATCATATAAAGCGCTTCTTCTCCATCACTACATGATTCTGTTTCAAAATGATTATTTAATTCATCTGATATGCTTTTTAATAATTTTATATTATCTTCAACTACTAAAACCTTCATTTGTACCTCCCCTTAATGAATTTTTTCTTTAAAATAATATAGCTTCTATATTATATAGAAGCTATATATAAATATCAATTTTTGACAACATCAGCACTATTTGCTTTTAAATCTACATCTATATTAATTTTACTGCCTATATCGTCATAAGTATAGCCAACTATTTCAAGTTTATTATTTTCATTTGAACTACTTAAAATCATTTTTATATTGCCCTTGGCTTCTAATGTTGTATTCGCTGATATATCAGTTACACTTACATATTCTCCATATTGATTTTTCTCAGCAGTTTTTAAAATTATATTTCCTATATTTTTGTCAGACTTATTTTTTATCTCTAATTTATAATTTGTTTTATCCATTTGTATCAGATTATCAATATTCAAGATTTCATATTTTTCACTGCTATCTATTTTTTCATTTTCTTTTTTGTCTTCTTTTGTTGCAGCTACTTCGTCATTATCTAGGTCAACTTTTATATCGTAATCTTCTTTTTTATATCTATATCCGGTTATATCTATAGTCTCTGTATATTCTGCTGGTATTATAGATACAAGTGCTTTTTCATTTTTTTTAAGAGTTATATCTACAGGAATCTGTTTATTAGACAATTTCTTATTATCTTTATCTAATTCAACATAGTCTATAGTAATATCTCTAACTGGATTAGCTGATATATTTTTTATTTTTGTTGTAACGCCTTTTTTGGAAATAGAACTCGAAATATCATATATTTTTTTATTTTCTATCTCTAAAATCTTTGCTTCTTTTTTATCGATATTATATTCTTGTTTATCTTTAGGATTTTTAAATATAAAAATACACAATATCATTGCTAATGCCAAAAATACAGATAATATTAGCATAATTTTTAATTTACTTTTTTTCATAATAAAATCCCCTATCTAAATAAATTTAAAGTAGATCTTTATGTACCTTCATAAAATCACTCAAAGCTTGAGTTACTAAAGTCTTTCTATCGTGAGAAGTATTGCTACAAAGACGTAAAAAATCTTCCCATACTCCTTTATCCACTTTCATACTTACAGTTTTATCTTCTGTTTTTTCAAAATCAACAAATATTTCTTTTTTAGTTTTTTTCGGTTTTAAAGATTTACAATCTTTAATTTCTAAATACCAATCATAAACTTCACACAATTTGTCTAAATCTTCTTGTGTCAAATTTATTTTTTTATCTTTTTTAGTTTTACTAGTTTTTGTATTTTTAACTTTTACTTTTTCATTTTTATTATTTTGTTCTGCAACTTTAGTTTTTTTAGGAGTTGTTTTTTTAGCTTTCTTTTCATTATTTTTTTGATTTAATTCGTTATCTACAAAAGATACCTGTATTGATACATTTTGAGATTTTTCATCCTTTTTTATATATTTTCCTTTCACACTTTTATATCCATTTTTATTTAAATCTCTTTTCAGTGTTTGCGGTTTTATGCCCAATGTAGAAGCAATTTCATCTAAAGAAATGCCCTTTTCTTGAAGTTTTAAAAATTCGTCTATTCTTTGATTAGAAGTCATTGTTCTCCTCCATTTGATATTCTTTTTTTAATTGTACCATAAAACCAGTATATTTACACTTTTCTTTATATAAAACAATATATATACAATTAAATTATGTATTATTTTCATTTATATACTACTATCATTACCTTTAATTAACCTTAACTAGACTATTTAAAAAAATATTTTTAAGTTTTAAAAAATCTCTAAGTAAAATCAAATCTTTTACCTAGAGATTTTATATTATCGTACTATTTTTCTAGTAAGTGTACCTATTCCAAGTCCCATAACAATTACGCCAAATATCATCTCTATATCTGCAAGTATTACAGATTGTATTGTAGGTTCACATAATTCATCCCCAACACCACTAAATAAACTTGTACTTAGTGAGAATGCTCTTAATAGATGTTTCAAAAATTCACCAAAAGAGAGACCTTCTATCATTTTTAAATTACTATACTGAATAACATCACCTTCTATATCTATACCTACTAATAAAAATAATGCTGTAAATAAAAAAATTATAAAAAAACTAAAATAAATGCTGTAGAGAGGCCTTTCTCCATACCCACATGAAAACCAGTATAGATATGATTTTATTTTTGGAAGAAAATCCAAAGTTTTATGTTCAGCCTTTTTACCTAAAAAATAGTATTCACCAAAATTGCTTTTCAAATTATTTTGTTCATATTGAAAAGCTATATTTTGATATATCATATAAAAACCTTCGTACTCATCTCTATCTTTTTTTCTTTCTACTAATTTATCAAAAAATGTCTTGTCATCAAAAGTAGTCATATATTTATCATCAAATTCAAAATCACTCATATAACATTTTTGTGTTTTGAAATTTTGGAAATCACAATCACTTACTACTATTTTAAAAAGATCGCTTTGTATTATAATAACAGCTTGCAAGTCTGACAATTCAAAATTTGTGTTTTCAAATGTGCATCTTTCAAATAATGAATACGATATATTACTTCCTTTAAATTGAGCATATATGTAGCAGTCTTCAAAATAACATCCCAAATTATCTTTTACATTTAAAGATGGAGTTTTAATTGAATCTGATTTTACAAATGTACAATTTTCAAAGATAATTCCACCGCCTCCAAAACTACATTTTTTAAAGTTACATCCTATAAATGTACAATTTATAAATTTTATATTTTGAAATTTACAATTAAAAAAATTAGCACATATAAAATCCTCGTCACTAATCACTTGAAAATCTTCATCTTTTAAAACACCTTGAGTACCTATCATTTGTTTTTTTGTGTTTTTAAAACTATATTCTCCATTAAGACTATATCCACTTAGTAGAGTTTTATCTTTTTTTATTTGGCTTATTATTTTTTTATTGTTTTCTTTTCGGTTTTTTATTTGTTTATCTAATTTATAATTTTCTTCTTTGAAGTTTACATAAGGCATAAAAATACTCCTTTTTTATATATAAAAATCTTTATTCTAAAAATTTCTCATTTTTAAATATTATTACCAAGAAGTTTATTTTTAATGCTTTTATTTAGCAAAATCAAAAAACTGCTAACTATATTTAGCTAGCAGTTTTTTGATTGATTTTTGATTTATATTTATTATATCTTGATTACTAATTTATATTTGACTTATTTTGATTATTTATGACATTATGCTTCTTCTATATCTATATTTTCATTTGTATCAACATCGACACTCTTACCAAATATTTGTACTCCTACAAATACTGCAACTAATGCTACAGGAAGTACTATATAAACTGGTAATCCAAATCCTGCTGGTATATAACCAAATAATATAGTTATAGCACCTACAAATAGAGAATATGGTATTTGTGTTCTAACATGGTCTATATGATTACATCCTGCTCCCATTGAAGATAATATTGTTGTATCTGATATTGGTGAACAGTGATCTCCAAATATTGCACCAGTTAAAACTGCACTTGTAGATACTATTACATAGCTCATATCAGGATTTATTGAGTATGCTAGTGGTATAGCAAGTGGCATAAGTATACCCATTGTTCCATAAGATGTTCCTGTTGCAAATGATATTATTGCTCCTAAAACAAATATTATACTTGGCAGTGTAAATGCTGGTATTGAATCTGATAAGTAGTTTATTAAGAATTTAGCAGTTCCTAATTCTTTTATAACTGAACTTAATGACCATGCACATATTAATATTACACAAGTTATAAGTAAAGTTTTCATTCCATCTACCCATATTTCTATACCTTGACTTATTGTAAACATTTTTTTACTTGCTCCCATAATCATAGCAACTATTCCCGCAAATAATGCTGATTGGAATAATGCCACTGATGCATCTGAATTACTAAATGCTTCTCTTATAGCTTCAAATGAAAATGGTGCATTTTTCATTATTTCGATTGATACATTATTATCTCCAGCCATTATAGTAGTATAACCACTATAATAGAAAGCAATTAATGCTCCTACTATTAATGTTCCTATTGGTATTATAGCACTCCATATATTTGGTACAACACCTTCTAAAGGTTCTAAATCATCGTGTTCTTGCGATATTTTTTTGTTTAATTCATTTCCATCAGCAAGACTTTTTCCACCACGTCTCGCTTCTAATTCACATTTTCTCATTGGACCAAACTCTTTTAATAAGCATGATGTTATAACAATAAATGCTAATATTAATATATTATAAAATCTAAATGGTATTGTATTTAAAAATACGCCAAATGCATTTTCATTTACACCAATTGAATTAAAAGCGTCTCCTATAAGTCCAACTTCTAGTCCTATCCAAGTTGAAATTATTGCAAGTCCTGCCACTGGAGCAGCAGTTGCATCTATTATAAATGCTAATCTCTCTCTTGAGATTTTCATTTTATCAGTTACAGGTCTCATCATAGGCCCTATTATTAGTGAATTTGCATAATCATCAAAGAATACTAAAAGACCTGCAAACCAAGTTATAAGCTGTGCTGACTTTGCAGTTTTTGCTTTTTTAGATAATGCTTCAGCTATTGCCTTTGCTCCACCCATTTTACTTACTAGGTTTATAACTCCACCTATTGCTAAAACTTGTAAAATTATACCTGCATGCCAAGGATCTGCAAGAGATTCTACTGCTCTACTTACTAAATCTAAAAATGCTTGAATTATTGTATAAAAAATATTGATTCCTGCGAAATTAAGAATAAATCCTCCAGACATGATTCCGATAGCTAAAGATATCACTACATTTTTTGTAATAAATGCAAGCACTATCGCAACTATTGGAGGTATTAATGTTAATACACCGTATTTATCTGCATTAACTTGGACAATATCTACTTCTTCGGCAAATGCCATTACAGTAGACATCATAAATATCATAATCGATATTAATGCTATTTTTGTTTTTTGATTTTTCATTTTATCCTCCTAATATTTATGAATATCAGAAAGGTACACTAAAGATGTTGATTTTATAATCAACAAGATTTGCTACTTTATATGTTAAAAAGATAAGTTTTGATAGCTCTCCACATTTAGTGACAGTGATATATATATTTTATATACCCCCAGTTATATAGGTTTAAAGTATCGCCTATATACTTCGGCAACATACCCTTTCGAAATAAGTCATCAGCTTCCCTCGTCATTTGTACTATTGTATATTGCACCTCTACCTTACTATATATATTCATTTGTTTGTTATTTCTTTTATATTATATATTAATTATTTTCTAAATTCAACCATATTTTTTACATTTTGAAATAAAATTTATACTTAAATTTTATTTATATATATTTGCTATCTATCAAGTATTTATATTTTAAATTATTATGTTATAAACATATTTTATAAAAAAATATACGTTTTATTAGACTTATTACTAAGTCTCGTTTCAAAATAACTCTATTGTGTTACAATTTAATAAAATTAAATAATTAGAAAGAGGGAGATATTTTATGTTGATTTTTATAGGTATATTATTTACTCTATTTATACTCGTATTTAGCGTATTAAACAATATTTTCTTGGGCTATGGACTCACCATATCGCTTTTATTTTTTACTTTTATAGGTTTAAAAAGAGGCTATTCACTAAAAAAAATAGGTATGCTTTATTGGATTGAGACTAAAAAGTCATTAAATATAATATTAATACTAGTCTTAATAGGTATGCTTATAAGTTCATGGTTAAGTTCGGGTGTAATTTCTAGCTTTATTTATTACTCTTTAAAATACGTAAATCCTAACTTATTTATATTGTGTGCATTTTTAATTACAAGTTTGATATCTATGCTTATTGGGACTTCTTTTGGTACAGTCAGCGCTGTTGGTATTCCTCTTATTATAATAGGAAAAGCTGCCGGAATTAATTTAGGAATATTAGGTGGGGCAATTTTTTCAGGTGCATACTTTGGAGATAGAACTTCTCCACTTTCATCAAGTTTACTTTTACTTTGCAATTTAACAAATTTAAAACTATTTGATTATGTAAAAAAAATAATAATAGATAATATAATTCCTTTTGCATTATGTATAGCTTTCTATCTTGTACTCTCACTTAAATACCCACTTACATCTATGAGTAATAGTTTGAGCAATGAATTATATAATTATTACAATGTATCACTTTTATTATTGTTACCTGCTATTATATTATTCGTTCTTTCAATATTAAAAGTTCAAATAACTCATTCTATTCCGATAAGTGTATTATGTGCATTTATTTTAGATATTTTTATCCAACATACAAGTGTTTTTGACTTTTTAAATTGTTTAGTTTTCGGATATACAAATAACTCTGATATTTTGAAAAATATAATCCATGGTGGCGGTATAATTTCGATGTTAAAAACATGTTATATAATTGTAATTTCATGTTCTATATCTGGATTTTTCAGCGGATTAAATGTCTTTGAAAATTTAAAAGTTAAATTAAAAGAAAAAAACTTATCAAAGTCTTCTATTTTTTTAGTTACAGTAATACTTGGAATAATAAATGCTGCTGTTGGTTGTAGCCAAACTATCGCCATTATTTTAACTTTAGATATTGTAAAAGATCTCTATGAAGATGAACCAAATGATGAACTTGCACTAGATTTTTCAAACTCAGCAATTTTAACGCCTGCACTAATCCCATGGTGTATAGCAGCACTTGTCCCTTGTTCAGTACTTGGAATAAATAGTTATAGTTATATCCCATTTGCATTTTATCTATATATCGTTCCTATTGTTCATTTTATAAGAAAAAAATTTAACCTTTTTAATACTAAAGGTAAAGAGTTAAATACAGAAGTGATTAAAAACTAAGTTATATTTATTATTATTAAAAAAAAATAAATTTCTTGAAATAATTTAAAAAATATTAAAGGAAATTATGTATCTATGTCGAAATTAATATTGGTGAAATGTAAATTTATATTGTATTTATATTGAAAAAAATTTTTAAAATCCACAGGGGGACAACAATTTAATGTTATTAATTTACAACGAAAAAACAAATCCATATTTTAATTTAGCAATGGAAGAATATTTTTTAAAAAACACAACTGAAGATTTATTCTTACTTTGGAGAAATGAATCAGCTATAATAGTTGGAAAAAACCAAAATACTTTATCTGAAATAAATTATGAATATGTTAAAGAACACGATATAAAAGTAGTTAGAAGACAATCAGGTGGAGGAGCAGTTTTCCACGACTTAGGAAATATATGCTTTACTTTTATAGCTTGTAACAATAACCACTTTAGCGACTTTAAACGCTTTACAATGCCTATTGTCGATGCATTAAAAGGACTTGGTGTAAATGCTGAATTTTCAGGACGTAACGACTTATTAATAGACGGACAAAAATTCTCAGGAAACGCACAATACAATTACAAAGACAGAGTAATGCACCACGGTACTTTATTATTCTCATCAGAAATAAACGATGTATCAGCAGCTCTTAAAGTAAAACCTATAAAATTTGAAGGGAAATCTGTTAAATCTGTTAAATCAAGAGTAACTAATATAAGCGAACATTTAAAAGAACCTATGACAGTTTTAGAGTTTAAAGATTATTTAATGGATTTTATAGCTAAAACTGATAAAGACAGTAAAATGTACACTATGACTGATGAAGATATAGCTAATATAGAAAAATTAGTAGAAGAAAAATACAGCACTTGGGAATGGAACTACGGAAACTCACCAAAATTCGCTTTAAGCAATGAATTAAAATATCCAGGTGGAAATGTTGAATTTAACTTAAACGTAGAAAAAGGAATAATAAAAGATATCAAATTCTTTGGAGACTTCTTTGGAAAAGAAGATGTATCTTTTATAGAAGAAAAATTAACTGGAGTTAAACACAGCGAAGAAGGCATAAAAGAAGCTTTAAAAGATGTAAATATAAACGATTACTTCCTAAATGCAACTGTAGATGTTTTAGTCGATGGTATAATGGGAGTTAAATAAAAAAAATGAGAGGCTATCTATTTTTATATAGACAGCCTCTTTTGATGTATAAATACCAAGAAAAGGAGTAATTAAACTCAGTATTTATAGATATTTGCTATTTTATCAAATCATTTACACTTATTGATGTATTTTTATATGGTGAATAAACTGTATATTTATTTCCAGACTTATCTTTATATATTACATAAGATGAAGCAGTCATTTTTCTATCAAACTGTTCTCTAGGAATATTTACTATTGTTCCTAAATATATATCGTAATTTTCATCTTTATTAACTTCATAAATATATTTAGCAACTGATTTAGCAATATTTGCTGTATCTAAAGTTAAACTTTCACCATCTTTTAATAAATTAGCCGGTATTATTAAAGTTCCTTTTTCAACAATTTCATCACCATCATTATAAATCTTAGTTCCAAATCTAATACCACTCTTATCATTTACAACACTTTTGCCCTGAGCCCCAAGCATCTCAACATGAGCCCATTTAGCCTTATATGTTGTGTTTTCTGTATATGTTTGGTTATTTTTATAACTTGTTTTTATATCGTCAATATCTTTGTACCATCCAACAAAAGTGTATCCTGATTTTGTTGGAGATTTTGGTTCATAATCTAACGTTTCACCTGATTTAACAGATTTTGTTATTACATCATCTCCATTATCAGCATCAAATGATATAGTATTTTCATCTTGAGTTGATGATTGTACTTTTATTTCTACATCTGGTAAAATACAGAAGTTTACATCATTATCTCCATATCCAGCATTAAGATTTGGTGGCAATCCATCATCTGGTATATCACAATGAGTATCTAGTGCACTTCCCATATGTTCACCATGAATCTTACCTTGAGATAATTTATAACTACCCTCTTTATCTATGGTAAATGTAATAGGACTATTCACAGAATATTGTTTATGTGGTCCTTCTATACTTTCCCCATTTAAATCATATACCATATATGTTCTATCAGGGAAACCAGGGTTGTATATTGCAGTCATCTTATAAACTGGACATTCAAGATTAGTAAAACTTACACTAGCTTCATCCCCAACTTTAAGATTTTGACCTTCATTTGTTTTATTTGAGATAGTTATATCACTTTCCATAGCATTCATAACAAAATAAACTACGTCATCGCCCTTAGTCAGACGAATAATATTTCTACCTGTTTTTAATTTAATAGTATATGAGCCATCCTTATTTTTTTCGTATTTTGTCCAATTATTTGCAAAATTCTCATCTAAATGAATTGGATCATGAGTTTCAACACTAACCCCCTCAGATGGAGTAAATGTATATTCGCCATATCCCTTTCCTTTAACAATACTTCCATCAGGATAAGTTGTATTGCCAGCAAAATAGAAAGTATCGTATTTTGTCCAGTTTCTATCTCTAACTTTTATATTAGGCTCAATATCACCTCTACTACCTCCTATATTTACTATTACTATACCAGTATGTTCCTTTTGTATTTTATTAAATCCATATTTTTTTGACATATTAATATCGGCACCTTTAGTATTTTCAATCTCATACATATCATCATATGTTATTTTAATAACTGCAATACCTGATTTTTTAGCATTCATAGTCATATACTCTCTTCCTTCGCCTCCACCTTTAGTCAAGCTTAAGCAATCACTTCCATATATAACTTCATAATGCTTATCTGGTTCAAAAAACTTATTAGAAACAGGACTTGTCGTACCTTGCCATACACGGAATGTTTCAAGACGTTTAGTATCACCAACATCCATATTTACATAACTTCCCTCGTCCTTTATATTTGTATATATATCATCCCATTTCATTCTTGAATATGAATTTTTTTCATAATCCTCTTTTTTTATTAGGTCTACAGTAATAGGTTCTTTTACATCAGCTGTATCAATATAAAAATACGACTTATATGTTTTTACATACTCACTATCTCCTCCACCTGCCATCAACATATAATATGCTGATGAAATTTGGAATTTATATATATCATATTCTGAGTCTGAAGTTGTATCTACAGATAAAGGTTCTATTTCATCAAATTGTTTATATGCAACTCCATATGGATTGTACATATGGAGTCCTGCACCTTTACTAACTTTATACTCAATTGGTTCATCTGCCTTAGACTGTAATTCAATATCAATAGATCTATATTGAGAATCTGGATCTGTATAATAATAATCACTTATTGGTGAACTAAAATAAATTCCACTATCTCCGTATGAATCTTCATTTTGAACTCTTTTTAGTGTAAGAAGTACATTTTCATCAACAGGAGTAATTTCAAATTTATATTGTTTATTATTTCCTTTTGATTCTAATAAATAATAGTAAAAATACTGTACTATTTTTCCATCTTTCTCATAAATATCTTCATGAACTGGTTTTTCATCTATTATATTACCTTCTGGATTTGTTATTTTTATATTTACATATGGACTATCTGATTCTTTTACAGGAGCATATACGCCTACATTTACCTTAAAAAATCTTTTTCCTTGTGTTTTTTGCGTATTTTCAACAGTAAATGACCCTTGTTTTGTTATTTTACCTTTACCATCATTTGTATTATTCGGTTCATAAAAATTATAATTATATGTTCCTTCTGTTAAATAATATTTTCCATATTCAAATGATTTCAAATTTTCATGGAATGGATCTTGACTTTCTTTTAAAAATTTTGGGGTTACAACTTCACCATATTTATTATATACATCTAGATAATTCGTATACCAATTTCCCCCTGTTATATAATATATATATCCTTTTTCAAAAGCAGCATATATATCTATATCCGATGTTTGAATTTGAAATTTATAAACCCAATTAACACCGTCACAACTTTCTTGGTCAACTGTTCTTTTTATATTATTTCCATCTTTATCCTTTATTTCAAGTGTATCCATAGCAAAACCATCATCTGGCTTTACAGTAAGTGTAACAGTTGTATTTAATTTTCCTTCTTTTATATCTACATCTATACTACCATTTTTAGTATCTTGTAAATTTACTTTGTAAGTTTGTCCATCATCTACTGCAAGTTTTACAGTATATGGGTCTGATGTTTCTTTCCCATCATTAGCTCTAAATTCTAATTCATAATTGCCAGCTTTTTCTGGTTTGAATGAATAATTTTCACTTACACTTTCCTCTTCTTTTTTATCTATAGATACTGTATATGATAATTTATCATTTTCTGCATCTGTAAATATTGTTGATAAATCTACAGAATAAGTTTCACCTAGATTTATTGTTTGTGAATCACTTTCTTTGTTTAAAGTTGGAGCTGTATTTGGTTTTACATTTGATTTTATTTTAAATGTATAAATACTACTTTCAAGAGAAGAATCTGAACCTTCCCATGATTTATCACCACAAATAACTGTTATTATATCTCCATCTAAAACTTTTATTTCATCTGCTTGTTTATACCCGTTTGTGGATACATCTGGATTTTCACCTTTATATATTCTGACTTGATAGTTTTTATTTGATGCTGTAGGATTTACTTTTATTTTTTCAATATCTCCCAATTCTAAAGTGTATTCTTTTGTATTGCTTGAAAAATCAGTTGATAAAGTCCCATTACTAAAAGATATGTTTTTTAGACTGGTTGTTTTATTAGTATAATCTGCACCTAAATCAATTCCCCCATCTTTTGTATACATAACTCTTATTTCATCATTTTCTTCAACTTCAAATTTGTCAAAACCTTGGTTTACCATCCAGTCGTTTTTAGTACCCATCCAACCAGATGCATCTCCGCCTTGTTTTTCACCAAGACCATTTATTTCACTTATATATCCGCTATCTGCACCCTTTTGTTCTAAATCATTATCCTCTATAGCAGTTACTATAGCGTCCATCATTGTCATCTTACTTTTAATTGTTATCCAATCATCTACTAATGTTCCTTCCCACGCTGCCCCGTCTTCTTCTTTATAAGTTGTATTTTCGATTATTACATGAACTTTTTTTGCCAATACTTCATCGGCGAACGATTTTATAGACGATACTGTAGATACCGAAAATATCATAAGTAAAGCTATAAAAACACTTAGTATTTTATTAATTGTATTTTTATTTTTCATATACTCCCCCATTAATTCAAATAAGGAATGTAAAATACATTCCTTATTCTTTATAATTATTTATTTCCTATTAAATGATTTATATATAACACTTTAAACTATATATTAATTTTAATTTGAGCTTTCTAACAAAGAGTTTATACTTGCTTCTTTATTAAATGCATACACTATATACTCATTTCCAGATTTATCTTTATACCTAACATATGATGATGCTCTTATATATGTATCTCTTTGAGATTCAGGTATGTTTATTAAAGTTCCTAAATATACTACATAATTTTCGTCTTTATTTACTTCATAATTCACCTTGCCTATTGATTTAGCAGCATTTTCAGTATCTAAAGTTATATTCCATTGAGTCATAGTATCAATTAATTTTGTAGGTATCATAACTGTTCCCTTTTCTAAAATTTCATCACCATCATTATATAATTTAGTTCCAAATCTTATGCCAGTTTTATCAACTTTAACTTGTGCGCCTAAACCTTCAACATGAGCCCATTTAGCTTTGTATGTAATATCTTTTGTATATGTTTGATTATTTTTATATTCTGTAGTTATATTATCAGTATCTTCATACCATCCTACAAATGTATAACCTTTTTTAGTTATATTTTCAGGAGTATAGTTCAATATTTCATCTTTATATACAGGTTGAGTTACAATATCACTCCCATTATCAGCATCAAATTTAATTTCAAATTCTTTATCATCTTCACTTGCATCTAATGCTATAAATTTGCATCCAAGCTCTCTTGACAATGTTCTTGCATATGTCCCTTTATATCCTTTTATAGTATTCAATGACGTACATCTATTGAACACTAGTTTAGTATAAACAGGGGGAGCTATTTCAGTAATAGTTTTAGGGATTGTAATTTCTTTTAAATTATAACAATTTGCAAATGCTAAATTCCCTATTGATGTAACTCCTTCTGGTATTTCTATACTTTCCAAAGAAGAACAACTAGAAAATAATGACTCTGGTATTGATGTTATAAAATCTGGTAAATCTATTTCTTTTAATGATGTACAAGCAGAAAATGTACTTTTACCTAATGTCTTTATACTATTTGGTAGTTTTATATATTGTAAAAATGTACAACGTGAAAAAGCTTTATCTTTAATTTCTGTAACTGTATCTGGAATAGTTACACTTTTTAAATCACATGCATAAAATGCACTTTGTCCAATTTGCACAACTTTTTTACCTTGTACCTCAGATGGTATAATTATATCTTTATTTACAAGACTATCCTCATCTAAGGCAGATGTAAGAGCTACACTATTTTCATCTAATACTGTATATTCAAAATTATCATCTTTTATTATATTAGATCCATCTGCAAATATTTTCATAGAAGAAATTATAAATAAAGAAGAAACTATTATTAATAGACTAATTATTCTAAATATTTTATTATTTGTTTTTTCTAAACTCATCATTTTTTATTTCCTCTACACTATTTGGAAGTAGTATCAAATCCACTTAAAGTTGATGGGAATCCAGCATCATATCCACTTACATATGCCCATACTACTGTATATCCTGATTTAACATCAAAAGTTTCAGCTCCTACTTTTTCAGAAACTCCTACTAAATTTCCTGATGTATTATATACAGCATACATCCATCCTAATTCATTTTCTGAATAATTATAAGATTTATTATTAATAGTTACATTTTCTAAAAATTCAGTCCCATATTGTACTCCATAAGTATAACCATTATTATCTGCTACTAATTTTATAGCATCCATAGCTGATGGATAATTTATAGTACTACTTATATTATCTGTGTTTACTAAACCACTAGCACTCTTTAAAAATTTAAATGATCCTTTTGTTTTATCATATGCTCTAACATTTACACCAGATACAGTTTGTATTTTATTATCATTATCCGGATTAACAACTACTGTAAAATCCATATAACTGTTAGTATATCCTGATTTTGTATTTTTAGCTTCAACTACTGCAATACCTGCATTTCCTGTTTTATCAACAGTCGCAGTTTTCTTTGCCGCATATCCTTTTCCAGCTATAGATTCTGCAATAGAGTTTGCATTATCAATTGATACTGCACTATTACTTCCATCAACCATAGACCATTTAATGTTTGATACACTAGTATCTGAGTCAAAAAGACTAGTTGGATACCAAGCACTTGTAGCTCCTTGAACTCTAAGTTCTACATCTTCCCTTCCAGATCCACTCTTAGTAACAGTAGTTGTATAATTTGTATTATACGCTGTTAAATTTGGATATGTTTCAAAAAAGTCTGTAGCTGATGCTACTCCTGCCATTGATAGTACTAATGCAGATGCTACTGCAAAAGTTTTTATTTTTTTGATTTGCATTTTTATTACCCCCTGGTTTTTATATTTTTAGAAAAACTAGAATTATCCCCCATATATAGCATAAAAAATAAACCTCTTATTTATACCATAAGAAATTCAAACAGACATATACCGTATTCTGACTCAAGCTAAACCTAATCTTCATCCTTCCCAGAGATAACTCCAGTGGTTTTATGAATTTCGTAACTTATTACAGCAGGGATAATCTGTGGCGGAATCTAACCGCACTTCCAAAAAATTTTATATTTTTCTATATATGTCTACAATTCTACTTTTTTCTTAAATACATTATAGGACAAAAATCTAACTTTCACCACTTCCATTTTGTAATCACTTATTTTCATGATTTTTACAACAAATAGATAATAATACTCTAATAAGTGTATGTTATTTTAAATAAAAAATATAAATAAATACTTATTATATATATTTTTTACAACTTTTTTAATAATTTGAACTCTTCTTTGATAATAAATTATTATCAAACTAAAAAAAGTAGCCAAGACAAATTTATTGTCTATAGCTACTCTCAGTTTAATATTTATTATTTTACTACAACTTTTTTGAATTTCTTTTTACCACGTTTAACAACAGCACCTTCTACTAATTCTTCTTTAGCAACTGTAGCTTGGATATCTGTAACTTTTTCACCATTTACAGAAACTCCACCTTGTTGTATGTTACGTCTTGCTTCTGATCTTGATGGTGCAAGGTCAGCTTTAACAAGTAAGCTTATTATGTCTATTTTACCATCTTCTAAATCAGCATCACTTAATTCAACTGTTGGCATGTTTGCAGCATTACCTTGGCTGAATAATGCTCTTGCACTTTCTTGTGCAGCTTTTGCATCTTCTTCGCTGTGAACTAATGTAGTTAATTCGTATGCTAATATTTCTTTAGCTTTATTTAATTCGCTACCTTCCCATTTTTCCATTTCTTTTATTTCTTCTAGTGGTAAGAAAGTAAGCATTTTTAAACATTTTATAACGTCAGCATCTGATACGTTTCTCCAGTATTGGTAGAATTCGAATGGAGAAGTTTTGTTAGGATCTAGCCATACAGCTCCTGATTGAGTTTTACCCATTTTCTTTCCTTCAGAGTTAAGAAGTAAAGTTATAGTCATAGCGTATGCATTTTCACCTAATTTACGTCTTATTAAGTCAGTACCTGCAAGCATGTTTGACCATTGGTCGTTTCCACCTAATTGCATTTGGCATCCGTATTTTTGGTATAATTGATAGAAATCGTAAGCTTGCATTATCATGTAGTTGAATTCTAAGAAAGTAAGCCCACCTTCTCTGTCCATTCTTTGTTTGTAACATTCAGCAGAAAGCATTCTGTTAACGCTAAAGCAAGAACCAACTTCTCTTAATACGTCTACATAGTTTAAGTCAAGTAGCCAGTCAGCATTGTTTACTAATATTGCTTTGTCATCTGAGAAATCTATAAATTTACTCATTTGTTTTTTGAAGCACTCACAGTTATGGTTTATCATTTCTGGAGTCATCATTTGTCTCATATCACTTCTACCAGATGGGTCACCTATCATTGTAGTTCCTCCACCAACTAGTGCTATTGGTCTGTTACCAGACATTTGTAATCTCTTCATTAAGCATAAAGCCATGAAGTGACCTACGTGTAGAGAATCAGCAGTAGCATCGAATCCTATATAGAATGTAGCTTTACCTGCATTTATTAATTCTTTTAATTCATCTTCGTCAGTTACTTGTGCGATAAGTCCTCTTTCGACTAACTCTTCGTATACTGTCATTTTATTCACTCCTTTATTATATAAATGTAATTATTTTTTGTATTAAAAAACCCCCGTCCTATCTAAAGGACGAGGGTATATCTCGCGTTACCACCTTTGTTTATAGATAATTCACATTATCTACCTCAGTGAGTTAAAAACTCTGCACTATAACGTGTGCTCACGTCACTTCCTACTATATTTCAAAAGTGAAGCTCAAAGGTGTATTCATAATATCCCTAGCGCGCCTCTCATCAACCGGCAACTTTCTGTTTAAGTTATTATTATTACTATTCCTTATCTTAGCTTTTTATATTATTATTGACAAATTTTGATTTTATATACATATACATTATATTATATTCAAAGTCAAAATTTTTGTCAATAATTATGTATTAATATAAAATATAAATATACTTTTTAATATATGTAATTATTTTATATTTTCTTTTATAGCTTTTGATAATTGGTCTGGACATGAAGTCATTTTGTTTCCACAAGTAGTTCCCTCTAACTTTTCTGCAACTTCTAATGCATTTTGTCCTATTAGTAATTTAGCCATTCCTGAAAGATTTCCGTTACATCCTCCTACGAATTCAACATCAGTTATTGTGTTATTTTCATCAACTGAGAAGTTCATTTCTCTACAACATATTCCTGAAGTTTTAAAGTTTATTTCCATTTTATTCCTCCGAATTTTGATCGTATACTATATAATTATAAACAATATACAATACATATTTTTACTATTATTATATTATTTTTAGCTATATCTATTATCCATAAAAATGGCACAAATTGCAAGAGAAATAAGCAAAAAAAGGAGATAAATCACAAAAATTTTATCTCCTTTTTATAATAAATTGCAAAAATCTTTAAGCTAAATATTTTCTTATTTTCCTATAAGATGTCTGAAGAAATCAACTGGTCTATATATTAATAATCTAGGACCACTAAATTTCATCACGTCTTTTACTTTTTCTTTCATGCTTTTTTTGTAGCAATGTATAGGACATTTTTGGCAGTAAGTTTTTTCCTCACCGAATTTACATTTGTCTAATCTTTGTCTACTGTAATCTAATAATTCTTGGCATTCTTCACATAAACCATCTTTGTGTTTATGTTTTTTCTTACAGTAGATATCTACCATAACGCCTATTATCTTTTTTTCTCTTTCTATTCTACTCATATCTATTTTTATTTCCTCATAAATTTATTATGTGCTAATTTAATACACTCTTTTTAAAGACCGTATGAAAGTTCATACGGTCTAAATTAAACTATTGTATACGTACAAGTTTTTTGTTTTCTAATCCGTATCTCTTATTGCATATTGCACTACTTGATTTTCTGTGAGATACCATTACTATTGTCTTATCTTTACATTCATCGTCGATAGTTTTTAATATACTTGCCTCATTTAATGTATCTAAGTTACTTGTAGGCTCGTCTAATATAAGTATGTCACTATTTCTTAAGAATGCTCTAGCCATAGACATTCTTTGTTTTTCACCTGATGATAAGTTTCCACCTAATTCTCCAACATTTGTTTCGTATCCTTGTGGAAGTTTCATTATAAATTCGTGGATAGATGCTTTTTTAGCAGCCTTAATCACATCTTCAAAGCTTGCATTTCTGTCACCCATTTTAATATTGTTTAATATTGTATCGTTAAATAAGAATGTATCTTGACTTACTAAAGTCTGAGATTTTCTTAAAGTTTTTGTAGGTATAGTTTTTAAGTTTTCCCCACCTATTGAGATTTCACCTTTATCTACATTCCAGAATCTCATCATTAATTTAAGAAGTGTACTCTTTCCAGATCCACTCTCACCGATTATAGCGACTTTATCACCTTTTTTGATATCTAGTGATAAGTCTTTTAATATATTTTCTCTATTATCATAATCAAAGCTTATATTATCTACTTTTATATCTTTTGAAGAAAGTTCAGTTTCACCTTCTACATCTTCAACTGCTGGCACTTCATCTAATATATCGAATAATCTTTGTGCACATGCAAATGTTTGAATTAAGTTATTTGATAAGTTACTTAGTGCAACAACTGGTCCAAATGAACTTGCAAGAGTTACTATTGCAACTAAACCTTGACCTATAGTTATTTGACCTTGTTTATTTAACTTAATACTTACAAATAAGAATGTAAGTATTGCTATCATTATTACTATATCTGTGAAGGCTCTTATTATTCCTTCGTGACCTTTTATTACACCCATTTTTTCGTGTAATTTTTCACTATTTTCATTTATAGCATTTTTTCTATCTTCACCTTTATCAAATAAAAGTATTTCTTTTATCCCATTTAAACTTTCTAAGAAGTATGAGTTTGAATCAGCAAATGCTGCTCTATATTCAACTCCACCTTGTTTAGCGAATTTTGATGAGAATACTGGTATAAAGTATCCTACTATTAAATAAAATACTACTGATAATGCCCCGAATATTGGGTTTATAGCAAATAATACGCATGCTATTATAATTGATGTAACTACACCTATTGCTATTGGAGCTACTGTATGAGCATAGAATACTTCTAATAATTCTATATCACTTGTTATTATAGATATTAAACTACCTTTTTCTTTTGATTCAAGTTTTGCTGGAGCTAATTTTCTTAACGCTTTGAAAACTTGATCTCTTAATATTGCAAGTATTGTAAATGCAATAAAGTGTCCTGAATATTGCTCTATAAATCTAAGTATACCTCTAAGTATTGCACAAGCTATAACTATTTTTATAGCAGTAGATGCACTAATTCCTACATTAAATCCTAATATATCTGCTCCAGCAACCATACCAAATGATGTTATTGCAGTTGCAGCTAAAAATCCTAATATACCGAATGATATAGTTATCATCATTATTGGTGCTAGTGGTTTTAAGACTTTTATAAGCCTTAACATTATTTTAAATCCTGATTGTCTTTTTTGTTCCATACTATATCACCTCGATTTCTTCTGAAACTTTTTCTAAGTTTTTGCTTTCTAATTCGTTGTATATATTTTCTAAATCATTTTGGTGATCTACAAGGTTTTTATATACTCCACCTTTTAACATAAGTTCGTTGTGATTTCCACTTTCAGCTATTACGCCGTTTTCTAACATGTAGATTGTATCTGCATTTTTAACGTTTAATAATCTGTGTGAAATTATTATAACTGTCTTATCTTTAGATAATTTTTCTATACTTTCCCAAATCTTTTCTTCACTTTCTACGTCTATGTTTGAAGTAGCCTCGTCGAATATGTAGATATCTGGGTTTTTGATTATTGTTCTAGCAAGACAAAGTCTTTGTTTTTGTCCACCTGAAAGTAAGTTTCCGCCTTCTCCAACTTTTGTATCAAGTTTGTTTGGAAGTTTTTTAACGAAGCTATCTAAGTTTGCTTCTTTTAATACTGCATAGATTTCTTCATCAGTAGCATCTTTTTTACCCATCTGGATATTTTCTCTTATTGTTGTATTGAATATATAAGCATTATGGTTTATAAATCCAACTTTTTTATTTAATACATCAAATGGTATGTCGTTTAGATTAATCCCGTTAAATGTTATAGCGCCTTTATCTACTTCATCTATTTTAAGAAGTAAGCTAGTTATTGTACTTTTTCCTGAACCACTTTCTCCGACAAATGCAACTGTTTGTTTTTCTTTTATGTCTATGTTTATGTTTTCTAATATTGTTCTTTTCTTGTCGTAACTATAAGACACATTTTCTAATTTTATGTCTATGTTTTCAAGAGATTTCATTTGTTCATCACTTAAAGATGGTTTTTCTTCTACTTCTATATCAAGTAAGTCAAATATTCTATCACTTGCTGATATACCATTCATAGCAACGTGGAATAGTGAACCTAAAAGTCTCATTGGTAAGAAGAATTCCGCACTTAAAAGTATTATTATTAATAATCCACCAGGAGTTATTATTCCACTTCTAAATTGGCTTATTGCTATTAATATACCTACAGCTGAACCACCATAAGCAACTAAGTCCATTATTGTTATTGAGTTTAATTGCATTAATAAAACTCTCATTGTTATTTTTCTGAAGTTTTCTGCATCTTCATTCATCTCTTTATTTTTTTCTTCATCTAAGTCGAATATTTTTAAAGTAGTAAGACCTTGAAGGTTTTCTAAGAATGAATCACCTAAGTTAGTATATACACCCCAGTATTTGCTTAATAATTTTTTAGCTATTTTCATAACTGCCATTATTGTAAGCGGTATTAAAGGTACACATATTAATAATACTAATGCTACTTTAAAACTTATAAATGATACTACTACAAATAATGTAAGTGGAGCTAATGCACTGTAGAATAATTGTGGTAAGAATCTACCAAAATAAATTTCTAATGCTTCAACACCATCAACACCTATTTGAACTACTGATGATGTAGATATAAATTTGTTGTAATTTACACCTATATCTAATAATTTTTCATATATTTTCTCTCTTAAAACTTTTTTAACTTCACTTGATGAATTAAGTGAGAATCTTGTTGAATAGTAATTTGCTAAAAATCTTATTACTAAAAGAGATCCTATATAAAGTCCATCTCTTAAGTAGTTTATTTCTAAGTTTGAATTTATTAATTTATCTATTGTGTTTCCTATAAATAGGATAACTAGTATATTGCATATTATTGAAATCCAGTTCATTAAAACTGTCATTGCAATCCATTTTTTAGAACTATTGCATAGCTCTAATAATCTCTTTTTAAACATTTTACACCTCTTCTATTTTGATTGTCTTCATTTTTGTAAAGAATATAACTTTTGTAACCCACATAATAACTATTACACATCTCATTATTGGGCTTTCAATTATTATAAACATGAATAGTAAAAGTAATGATACTGGTATAGTAAGCATTAATTTACCTTTTAAGGTCATTCCACCTTGTTCGTGGAAGTTTCTAACATATTTATCGTATATTTTTGTATTCATAAATTTCTTACTTAACCTCTCACTACTTTTTATATAGCAGTATGAAGTTAAAAGTAACAGTGGCGTTGTTGGAAGTATTGGTAAGAATATACCGATTATACCCACTATTAATGATAATGTCCCTAAAGCTATAAGTCCTATTTTTTTTATCATTAAAACACCCTCCTTATGTAATATTTTGGTAATTGGCCGTTTAGTAAAACAAGAATGCCTAAAACGAGCATTCTTGCTTTAATTTCATCTATATTATTAGAAACATAAATATGTTTTTATTGTCTAATTTCTATCTAATTATTATGATTAACATATTTTCTTAGGTATAAAATAGATTTCCTCATTATCTTTTTTATGTATATATCCAGATACATTATAAACATCTTTTATAGTTTGCTCATTTAAAACTTCAGTCGCTTTTCCTTGTTTTATTAAATTTCCGTTTTTCATTATAACAATATTATGACTGTAGTTTATAGCTTGGTTTAAATCATGTAAAACCATAACTATTGTGATATTGTATTTTTCATTTAAAGATTTTACAACTTCAAGTATCTCTATTTGATGATATATATCTAGATAAGTTGTCGGTTCATCAAGAAGTAGAACTTCTGTATTTTGTGCAAGTGACATTGCTATAAATGCTCTTTGTTTTTGCCCACCTGATAAATTTACAACTTTTTTATCTTGAATTTCTTCTATTCCCGTAGCTTTTAATGCAAAATCTATCATTCTCTTATTTTCTTCTTTGTCTTCTTTTTTGACATTTGAATATATATTTCTACCAAATGATACTAAATCTCTTACAGTTATATCATCTGGTGCTTCATTTTCTTGATACACACATGATATATATTTTGCTATTTCTTTTTGTTTTAATTTACCTAAATCTTTATCTCCTAAATAGATTTTTCCGCTTTTAGGTTTTAAATAAGTAGACATCATATGTAAAAGTGTACTTTTTCCACTTCCATTTGGTCCAAGGATAGTAGTGATTTCCCCACTTTTAAATTCTAATGATAAATCCTGTATAAATTCTTTTTTCTTGTTATAAGAAAAACTTATATTTTCTAACTTAATCATTATCTTTTGCTCCTTCTAAGTATGTATATAAAGAATGGACCGCCTACTAAACACATTGTAAGTCCTACTGGTATTTCATAAGGTCTAAATATATTTCTTGATACTGTATCTGCAACAAGTAGTAAAAATCCTCCCATAAAATAACTAAATGGTATTAGGAATTTATGGCTAGAGCCTATTAAGAATCTACATATATGTGGTATTACAAGTCCGACAAATGATATAACCCCACCTACTCCTGTAGATATACTAGTTAAAAATACTGCAACAAAAGTTATCATAACTCTAACTCTGTTTACGTTTAGACCTAAACTTTGAGCTGTTTTGTCACCAAGACCCATAAGGTCACAGCTTTTTATAACTAGTAAACATAGTGCTATTCCTACTATTGTATATAAAGCTAGTATTTTGAAATCATTCCATGTTACATTTACTAAACTTCCTAAAAGCCAAGTCTGTATACTTGAAACTCCTGCACTATTAAATACCGTCACCATTGAAGATAATGCATTTAATATTGAGTTTACACATACACCTGCAAGTATTATTCTAACTGGTGAAAATCCTTTATCTTCTCCAATTAAGTAAACAAGGCATGCAGCTATTATACCACCTATGAAAGCTATTATAATTTTATATTTTATAAGATCTGTAAATATAACCATTACAGCTATAGCCCCTAAGCTTGCTCCTGATGAAATCCCGATTATACCAGGGTCAGCTAGTGGATTTTTCATTGTAGTTTGTAAAAGTGCACCTGCTACTGCAAGGTTCCCACCTATTAATACAGCAGATAAGACTCTAGGCATTCTAAGATCTCTTATTATTAAGAAATTATTGCTTTGTTTACTTAAAAACATACCATCAATTAATTCTTTGAAAGAAATATCTATACTACCTATTCTTAAAGAGATTAATATCGTAAAACATAAAACAAAAACTGTAGTAAGTATCATACATATTTTTTTAGAACTACTTAACGTCGGTGTTTTTATTTTACTCATATAATATATCTCCTAATTTTTCTACTGCCTCAACTATTTGTAAGTTTGCACTCATTCCGAAATAACCATTTTCTAAATAAGTTATATCGTTATTTTTAACTGCATTTACATTTTTCCAAAGGTCTTTACTTAATTCTTCTTCTACAGATTTTTTTGCAGCCTCTGGAACGGCATGAGTCATAACTAATATTTTATCTGGGTTTAACTTTATTATTTCTTCTAAGTTTATTTGAGTAAATGAGCTAGTTGCATTTGAGAATATATTATTTCCTCCAGCTAACTCGACTAAGTTTCCTATATAACTTTTGTCCGTAGCTACCATTACACTTCCTGGTGCTCCAAATAACACTAAGATCTTATCATCAGATTTTTTATTAGAATTTACTTTATCTTCTACTTCTTTTATTTCATCTAATATTTCATTTGCTTTATCTTGTTTATTGAATTTTTCTCCTAAAGCAGCTATTGTTTCTTTTAATCCGTCTACATTGCTTAGATTATAAAAATCAGCATTTATATTGTTTTCTTCAAATTGTTTTTCAAAATCACTTCCTAAAGTATCAACACATATTACGTCTGTTGGATTTAGTGATTTTATTATTTCCATATCTGGATTCATTGGACTTCCAACTTCCGTAGCACCTTTTGTACTTTCTGGAAGTTCATAGCTAGTTTGTGGTACACCACTAACTTCTACACCTAACCTATCTAATATTTCAGTAATTGCAACTGATGTAGCTACTACTACTTGTTTTTCATCTTTTGATGTAGCTTGTTCTTTAGAACTATCTACCTCGCTAGATGAGCATCCAATTACTGAAAAAGTAACCATCAAAATCGATATTAAACATAAAATCTTTTTCAATTTTGTTCCTCTTTCCTGTCTTATAAATATTTATTTATATTAATTGTCATTATTTTCAAATTTATATTTTGAATAAGATTCAAAATTTAAGAGAAATATAATGAAGAAATATTTATTCTTCAATTTCTCCTTTTATAATAAGTCGTTTTTTTCCTCCATCAGTACATGTAACTAAAGTTATCTCTTTTTTACTTGTATCCTGATCTAAAACAAAAGTATTTTCAGCCTCTGTATCAAATATTTCTGTTATATTATATTTAAATATGCCCTTTGTGTTTTCAATTTCTATTTTGTCGTTTATTTTTACTTTATGTAGTTCGTTAAATACTTGGTTATACAAATAGCTACTATGTCCAGCTACAGAAAAATTGCCATTTTCCCCTGGCATAGCAGTTCCTTCAAAGTGACATGCATAATATTTCAAATACTTGGTGTCTGTGCCCTCTACAATCACCGTTTCTAAACCTACAGATTTTACTCTCATTATCGCGATTTCATCTCCCGGTTTATAATTATCTTCTACCTCATCTTGACTTTCACTTTTGTCTTGAAGCTCACTTTTAAACTTTTGTATGCTTTTATTTTCTACCTGTCTTGAATAGTATTTTAATCCTTGGGGGATTACTATCATAAGTATCCCCACAAGAATCAAAATTGTACTTATCTTTTTTCGCATCTATTTTCTCTTTTTAGTAAACACTACTACCGCACCAACTACTGCTAAAACTGCAACACCACCTATTATTAATGGCATTTTTGAAGATTTTTTTTCATCAGTATTTTCTGCACTTACTTTTTCAGTCTCAGTTTTTTCTTCTGTTTTATCTTCTGTTTCTTCTTTAGTATCTTCTTTTGACTCTTCTGCTTTTTCTTCTGTTTTAGATTCAGTCTTTTCTTCATTTTCTTTATCTGAATCTTTTTTAGAGTCTTTAGCTGTATCTACTTTTTCAGTTTCTTTAGTTTTATCTGAATCAGATTTTGTTGATTCTTTTTTAGATTCTTCTTTTTTAGATTCTGATTTTGTATTTTCTTTTTTATCACTTTTGTTTGTTTTATCAGTTTTGTCTGTTTTAGTAGTTTCTTTTTTACTGTATTTTTGTACACATTTTGCAGTGCTAAAATCAGGTATTATTTGGAATTCAACATCTCTTCCCATAGCATCAACATAAATTCTAGCTTTTATTTTTGAGCTTAAAGATTTAACTTTAAAAGTTAATTTTATAGTTCCATTAGAACTATTTGATTTTTTAGTAGTACTAACCTGACTACCATTTACTAATATTCTGTGTTTATTCATATATTCAGTACCACTGAATTCTACAGTATAGTAGTAAGTCCCATTAGTTTTTGCATCAACTCTCATAGTTTGATTTAAATATGTTCTAGCCATATTCATCCCGATTTCTTGTTCATGGTATACATCATTTTTAACGTTGTATAGCCCATAATCTAAACTTGCTGCATAACTTACGTTAGTTATACAAAATATAGTTAGTAATATAGTAAATAAATGCTTTAACTTCTTCATTTTATGTCCTACTTTCTTTTTCTTCTACCTACAAATGCACCTAATGCTGTTATTAAACTTCCGCCCATTAACATGCTTTCTGCATTTATTACGCTACCTGTTTGTGGTAATTTTTCATCTTCAAATCCTTCGAAGTTTCCTCCGCCGTTCATCATATCATCAAAGTTGCTTCCACCATTTCCGTTATCTGAATCATTTCCAGCATTATTTGAATCATTTGATGCATCGAAATCTTTTACAAATGTATAAGTATCTTTTAATAATTTAACTCCGAACTCAACATTTCTACTCATTGGAACTATAAAAGCACTTACTTTTATATCGTCGTTTAATGAGTTTATTTTGAATCTGTAGCTTTTGCTATTTCCTGAAGTTGATGAAGTATAACTAACAGATTTTCCATTTACATAGAATTTATGATTGTTCATTAAATCTGTACCTGTAAATGTAAGAGTTAAATAAAGCTCTCCGTTTATTTCTTCTATTTTTGAAGTTGAATTTAAATATTTTCTAGCCATTTCTTTACCAGTTTGATTTTCATGAATAACTTCATTTTTTATAGTGTAAAGTTTACCTTTTACAGTTTCAGTTATATTGCCACCAGCATTGTTATCATTTCCAGTGTTAGAATCATTGTTTGAATCATTTGATCCATTGTTATTTCCGGCATTGTTGTTATTTCCTGGTAATTGACCTTCTTCATTAGAGCTGACAAATTTTAATGTAGATTGATTTAATTTTAAATCGAAATCAACATTTTTACCCATCATAGTTACATATGTACTTATATTAAGTTTTGAAGATAAACTTGGTATTTCAACTGTTATTCTTATAGTATCATTACCTACATTTTTCTTAGTATATTTTAACTCTTTAGAGTTAGCTTTTATAACTATGTCTTTCATTAAACTACTTTGACCCATTTCAAATGTTAAGTAGTATTTTCCATCTCTTATTTCTAAGTTACTTGTTTCATTTAAAAGACCTCTAACCATTGAGTATCCTACTTCGTTATCTAATATTACTATATTTTTTACTTGGTAGTATCCATTTTTATATGTAGAGTTTGAAGAGTCTTCTTTGTCTTCTTCTTTATTATCTTCTTTATTATCTTCTTTGTTGTCATTATCTGGAGTTTCTGGTTTTTGTGTTGGTCCAGTTACTGTATCCTCTTTATCTTCTTTGTCTTCTTTATCTTCCTTGTCAGAAGTATTGTCATCTTTATCTTCTTTATCTTCTTTGTCACTATTATCTGGAGTCTCTGGTTTTTGTGTTGGTCCAGTTACTGTATCATCTTTGTCTTCTTTGTCTTCTTTATCAGTTGAACCAGTTACTATTTCAGATTCAACTCTACAGTTTGCATTAACCACAAAATTTCCAAAAGGATTTATTTGGAAGTTAATTCTTATATCATCTTGTAAAGATTTTATTTCGAAAGATATTGTTCTAGTGTCTCCATCTAAGTCATTAGTATATTCTACACTTTCTCCATTTATACTCGGAACTACTGATTTCATCATCTTACCTGAACTTAAAACTAAAACCATATATCTTTTCCCGTTTTCTATTTTTAAATAACTTTCTTTTAGGTATGAGTTAGCAGATGAATCTTTGTCTTCTGTATCATGTTTTAAAGTTGTTTTTAATTCTACTCTTTGAACACTTGCATTTACAGATATACTTTGGCTGTTTGTTAATTCTGCCGCATATGCACTACTTACTGTTCCCCCAAATATCGTTAAAATAGCTAATGTTGCCATAGCAGTCTTGAATTTTTTGTTTTTAAATATCATGTTACTCCTCACTTTCTTTTTTTGTAATATAAGAGTAACATATTATGATAATCAATGTCAATTAAAAATAACTACATTTTTCAATAAAATTTATTTTCCTATTACATTTCGTCTTTTTTCTAATTTTTTTTGATGTTTTTTAACATATATTTCACCTACTATTTTATTGAAAATCTAAATTAATTAGACTATAATTAAAATATAAGTTACTTATATACTTTAAGAAACGTTTTTGAAGGGGGAATAAATATGCAATTCGGCGATAGAGTTTTATATGATAATGGAAGTTCAAATACTTTAGGGGTATATTTAAAAGAAATAAGTTCTCATGAAGCATTGGTAAAATTAGATGATAATCCAGTTAAAGTAGTATTACCTACTGATAATCTTACATTTATCAAAAATATGGATAATATGGATCTTGCTCAAGCTTTAGTAGTTGCCGACTACATTGCAAAAGAACAATATGATGGTCACTATACATTATTTGGTTTTTCAACTGGATATAGATTTTGTTTTGGAACACTAGACAAAGTATCTTATCATACTACAAACTTAATGCCTCTTGGTAAAACTATAGAAGAAGCAATTAAAAAGGCAATCGACGAAAAAGTAGATGTCGATGTTATATTAGACAGGGAAGACAAAATGTTAAGATAAAATTATAATTATAAATTGTTTTACTTTTTCAAAATCAACAAAACTTGTATCAATTTTAGATTGGTACAAGTTTTTTCTATATATATTTATTATTTTTGGAATACTTTGTAAGTTATCAGAATACTTATTAATTAAGAATTACACTAAATCTTTATTATTTAGTCTAGGAGGTTTTGATATGAACAATGTGACTGCGAATATGAATATATATTTTGAAGAACCAAAATGGATTTGTGAATATTTTAGAAAAACTGGAAACGAAATCGAAGTTTGCAAATTATCTTTCGACTTTGAACCATTATCTAGCGATATATATAAATACTTTTTAAATAATTTTAATAAATTAACTTTTCAAAAAAGCAAATTTAATATCGATAAACCTATATTGATTTAAAACTAAATTATATTTCCTTATATTAAAAGAGGTTGTCACAAATATCATGATAACCTCTAAAATTATTTTATATTATATTTTACTTATAAGATATAATATATTTTAATACTTCTTCACTTCCCCTAAATCCACATTCTCGGCTTATAATATATTTATTTTCTTTACTTAGTGAATTTACTAAATCTCCATGTCTAAGCAAATAAGAACTTCTACAAAAGTCGAGCATATCTTTGTCCATAATTGAATCGCCAATTGCAAATGTATTTTTATAACCAAACTTATCACATATATATTTTATAGCCGTAGATTTTTTTAGTTCTTGTGGTAAAAAATATATTTTTGTTCCATTTATATACGTTTCCCAATTTAAGTCTTTTATTTTGTTTATAAATAGCTCTATATATTTCAAATCAAAAATTTTATTATCTACTACTATATATGCAAAGATATTATCTGCCTTCCTTATTTTTTTTATTCCCTTTATATTTTTATATTCTTCTAATAGTTTCATTATTTCATCAATATGTATGCTATTTTTTAGTTTTTGATTTATATAATCTTTATATTCACTGTCTATTTGGCCATTAACTAAGATATTTCCGCCATTTGAAGTTATTGCATATTTAAAGTCTATATCATATTTTGAAAATTCTATTCTCTTAAATTGTTCTATATTTCTTGTAGTAGTCGGTATAAATTCTATATTTCTTTGGAGTTGTTTAATTAGTTTTACTGTTTTTTTAGATATATAAGATATATTTTCATTTTTATATATTTCAATTTCTAATTCGCTTTTGTCTTCTCCTAGAAATCTTTTTGAATATATTATACTTCTGTCTAAGTCCGAAAATACTACCATTTTAAACATCCTTCATATTTTTTATTATTCCGCAGCAGCTATACGCCTTGAAATCGAATTCTTCTACTTCTACATTTTTTTCTTTGGCTAAAATAAGTATATGCTTTAATTTTGGGTTATTTAAATCATCTACAATTATTTTATATGGTATTCTTCGTAAAAGAACTCTTGTAGTTTCCCCAACTCCTGGTTTTATAAAATTTATATCTTCTATATCGTATTTTTGTTTTATATTTTTGACATCACAATTACCGACTTTAGTTATTATATCTTCAGTCCAATTTTTCATAGTTTTATCTATATTTTGGTATTCATTTTTAAAACAAGCTGAAATAGTATCTAAGTAGTTGTTTGATTCATCGACATATTTTAACTCTTTATAAAATTTTGCCCCATGAAAATCATCTTTTCCTATCAAATCATCTCTTAAAACTGTACGGCTTACAAGGCCGCTTACTGTAGAATTTAAACAAGCGCTTGGAATTAAAAAATCCTCCCTAATTCCATATACATTTGAATAACCACAAGGATCTGCTAAAACTGCAAGTGATGAATCAAATTTCATATTAAAAATCCCTTCAAGTTCATCACATGCTTTTTTAAGTTCATTTGCTATTGTGCCTTTTCCCGTCCATCCATCTATAAATTGTATTTTCGAGCTATCTTTATGTTTATTTATTATGTATTTAATTGCATTTATATCTATACCTCTGTCTCTTATTATAGAAATTGTATAATGTGGCAAGTCTAAATTATATCTTTGTTTTATATATCGTTTAGCTAATATACCAATCGGAGTCCCAGCTCTAGCCAGCGAAACTAACACTACATTTTCATCATGTCTTTTTAAAATTTTCTCACTCATTACACCAATTGCAAATGCAAGTTTTTCTTTGTTTTCTTTTAATTTTGTTCTATATAAATTTAAGTATTCATCGCTTACCTGATATTCTATGGGTATCATCTCTGAGTAATGTGTGCCACTTTGTATCTTTTTTTCCCTCGTCATATTATCTTCTTCTACTATCATATCCGATATATCTTTTAATAAAAAAATCACATCGTCTTTTTTATATGTTGAAAATTCCTTCATATTATTCTCCCTTTGAATTATTTTTAATATTCCTACTTTATTTTTATCTACACAAATCATCTAGTATATGATTTTATTTAAACATAACTATATTTAGTTCTTTTATAGAAGTATTCGAAAATACATTTATGATTTCTTTAAATTCTTTCTTTTCTTTATCAAATTCGCAAAATAAAAAGCATTTATCATAATCATATTTGTCAGTATTGTATATATAATTAACTATATTCTTGTTATAAAGACTATTATATGTAAATTTACTCTTTATTGGATAACCTTCTTTATCAAACTCTACTATTGGACTGCGAGTTGTAGAGTGATAGTATATATCCTTATCTTCAAATTGTTTTGCAAAAAGCATAGGTATGTACATAAATTCCTCAGTCCCTAAGAATAAAATCTTCTCATTATAATCAATACTAAATTTAAGGCTTTCTTTTTTTACTGTATATAATAAGTTCTTTTGATCTTCTTTATTTATTCCAAATCGTCCTGTATATTTTAGATATTTTTTATTATGTTCGTATTTTTTCATATCTATATAAGTATAAGATATTCTTAAATCTTTATTTTTCAATATAGTATTTTCCTTATTTTCACTACATTTTATTATGTCTTCTACTTTTTCTTCATCACATTTAAATTCAAAATCGCCAGAAAAAAGATATACAAAGTTTATTTTACAATTTACTTCTTGTTCTAATTTTTTAAATCTATCAAAAGCTTCATCATTCATCCAGTTTAATATAGAGCATATTGTATATCTTTTTTTAGGAAATAATTCATTTATCTTTTTTATTAAATTGATACAAGTATTTCCTGTCGTTATCTCATCATCGACTAATATTATCTCTTCTTTATCTTTTAGATATTTTAAATCCTCATAATAAAGATTGTGATTTGTCGCATGTGAATGTTCTTCTAAAAAATGCAGTGATTTTTTATTTTGAACTTTTTCTCTAGTCGTATGTATAAATTCATAATCTGCATTTATATAATTAAAAACGCTATGACCTAAGGCTGTTCCCGTCTCAGCAAATGATATTATAACCCCGGATTTTAAGTAGTCTTGCTTTTTTTCATATACTTTTACTATATCTTTACCTAGATTGTCCATATCACATGCCCTGCATGGTAAGTGTTTGCCTAAAACTTTAGATACAAATAAAAATCTTCTTTTTTTATTATTTCTAATAGCTAAATCTAGATAATTATATATATCTAAATTTAATATGTTTTCTTTTATATTTATGCTGTATTTAAAAGGCAGATTATTTTTAGAATTTCTATTTTCCCTTTGAACCAACTCTTCCTCTGATATATTTTGAATGTCTTTATCTTTAAACTTCAATAAGCTCATTATAATCTACCCCCTCGTTTAAAACACCGTATATATAAGCTAGTTTCATAATTTTTTTAGCCCATTTATAATGCGGTTTGTATTCATTCATCTTGTCCCCATTCGAACTTTTCTTAACTCCAATTTCTGAATAATAATTTTCTATTATATCTTTTGCATCCATATAATCTTCATAACTAATAGTAGATAATGCTTGTACTATTTCTATTTGTTTTGGATGTATAACTGTTTTGCCGACAAATCCATGATATCTATCTAGTTTTATCTCTTTTATATAAAGCTCCCTTATTTTTTCATCATCCATATTGAATAACTCGCTTACACCAGCACTTATAGGTATATCTAATTCATCTCGATTTAGATAATTTATTACATCTTCAATAAATGAAGTTGCTATTAAGTTATCATATATACAAAACTCTCTCTTACGTCTAATACCATACATTCCCAATACATCAGTAAGTCCTATCCTTATTCCCAAAACGCGCTCTTTATGATTTAATATGCTGCTGTACATCTCTCTAAAATACTCTTCTTTTATTTCTTTATATATAAAATAACTTGATTCTATTATAGGTATAATGTACAAATTATCTAGTCCAAAACTATTTAGTATTCCCACAAATGCCTTTAATAAAACTCCATTTGCCTTTGGTATTATTATTCCAGTTATAAATTCTTTATTTTTTATAAGTATATTTTTTATTTTTTTAAGTTGATCTATATTTTTTACTCTTATAAATATAAGTGGTAACTTGTCTAATTTACAAAAAACTTGTTTTGATAAATCATCCAAAACAAGTTCTAAACTTTCTATAGCTTCTTTTTCCCCAAACTCTCCTATTGCATCTTCTAAGCAAATTGCAAGTGGTTTTGCCTCTTTTTCTTGATTTACCACACTTTTATAAATTTGATTGTATTTATTTGCTGGAACATATAAAAAAGCTCCCAAAGCATACTTCAATATATCTTTATTGCTATTTTTATCAAACTCTTGAGGCTTTTTATAAAATATATGCTCTAATTTCTCTTTTTCTATATAATTAAAATACTTCACATTTTCCTCCTAATTTTTCCCTTAATGATTATAATTATAATTCTATTTTCAATTTACAACAATAATAATTTTATTATATAAGACATTATTAATTTAAATTTTAGATACTACATAATTTATACATCAAAAAAGGAAAGTCTGTGACTTTCCCTTCTCTAAATGTTATAATAATTTATTTTCTTTTATACGTATTTATAACAGATGTATTTAATTCTTCTAATCTTCTTGTATTATTAGCTATTTCGTCTCTATTTGCTTGTTCTATTCTCATAGTTTCTTCTATTCCAGTTTTTATTGTATTATGCATTTTTTCTAAAGTTTCTATTTGTATAGAACTTGAATTTGCCATTTTTGCTATTTGAGTACTAGCTTGTGATACGTTTTGTGCATTTCTAAGAAGTAACTCATTAGTCTTATCATCAAGCGCTTGTAGCGATTTTGTCTGAAGCTCTTGTTTTTTAATAAGTATTGCTTGTGATAAGCATTGTTTAAATACTGGAAGTGTTACTATAAATGCACTGTTTATCTTTCTAATTAAACCGTAATTGTTGTGTTGCATACTTCTAAGCATTGGTATAGTTTGTAAAGATATATTTTCAGAAACTCTAAGATCGTAAACTCTTTGAACAAGCATATCTTTTATATTAAGTAGCTCTTGATAGTTTGCCATGTCCATTTGGTCCCCAGTTTCAGCTTTTGCTTTAAATTGTGGAAGTAAATCGTTGTCTAATTCTTCTATAGCCATTTCACCTGCTACTATGTATTTTTCAAGCTCGTTATAATAGTTAAAGTTTTCATTTAACATAGCACCTAATTGTTTATTAGAATCTTGAATTTCTCTTTCATAAGTTTGAAGTTCTATTTGGATTTTTTCAACTTCACCACCTAAAGTTTCGTATTTTTGGAACATAACTTCTAGTGCGCTATTTGCTTTTTTAAATAGTTTTTGGAAAAATCCAGGTTCTTTAGTTTGAGCAAAATCATCTAAATCGAACTTATCCATTATTTTAGCAAGTCTAACTAGCATTTCTGAATTTTTTTCATTTTGATTCATTTTTATATTTGAAAGTAAACTATCTGAAACTCTTGAAATCCCTTCAGAAGCTCCCTTACCAAATTGAAGTATTGTATTTGGATTATCTACTTCTATTAATGAAGTAAGTTGTTCTACCTCTTTTGATTGTCTAAGCTCATTTTTTTTACTGTCAGTATACTCTACTATATCAAAGTTATCTTGTTGCACTTCTGGTACATTTACTGCTTGATCATTATTATTTGTAGCAGCAGTATCATTATTGTTTGAAAATTTACTAATATCTATACCCATAATTAATCACTCCATTTCCCAAATATTCTTTCAATCCACGAACCACCATTTCTATTTGAAGATGTATTCGTATTATAATTATTAGATTTATATTTTAAATTGTAATTTATTACATCTAATCTGTGTATATCCACAATTTGACTATTTATAATATTTTCAACGCAGTTTACTCCTCCTGGAGTGAAAATAACTATATCAAAACCAACCTTACTTAAAACTAGTAATAAAAATACAATCTCTTTTGTAAACATCTTCATCTGTTCTATATATATTATTAATTTTGGATTTACATTCGCATAATCAAAACTATTTATCATATATATAAGTTTTTCATTCATATTTAAAACAGTGTAAAGCCCTCTTACTATATCATCTTTAGAAAGACCTTCAATAAACATATCGCTTAAAATAGTTTCTTCTACCTTTGATAATATAGTTTCTTGCCATTTTAAACTTAAATTTGAAATAGAAAATCCACCATCTTTTATGATTGCCTTTTGATTTACCTTAAATGTATTTGAAATATAAAAAGATAAATTGTATCCCTCTCTTGTAAAAGGTCTTGATAATGGTCTTATATTTTCATCATAATTTATAAAATATGAAAAATCTTTTATTTGCAATTTATCTAATAAACAATAATACTCATCTAAATCTCTGTAAACTCCGTCTATTTTCGTAAAAAATACAGGTAGAGTTACTATTTCATTATCAAAATTAAATCCAGGTCTTAATTTTAAAGGTTCCTTCCAATATATATCCACTTCATCAACTGTAGAACTTAAAAGTAGAGTCTTTATATTTCTATTTTGAAGTTGCCATGGTTTTATAAATCCTGAATCATTTAATAATTCATCACTTATTTTTCTAGATGCTTGTGCTCCTACTGTATAAGCTTTTTTTATAGATGATCTTTCAACTATTTCGCCACGTTCAACTCTTTCATCGAATGAGATAGTTTCATCTATTATTTTATTTTGATTTATTTCTATATTAAATTTCTTAGCATCTATATTTGCAATTTCACTAAGTCCATTTGGATTTATATAAAGTATATCAAATCCAGCAAAATAAAGTATAAGTAAAAAATAAAGCTCGTGTTTTTTAATATCTCCATAAACTACAACTTTTGGAGCATCTTTATAATCTATAACTAAAGGATTTATATAAATTCTTATCCAGCTCATTACTTTTATTATAAAGTTAAACTTAACTCTATCATTATTGAAGCTTTTTTCTTCTTGTCTTAATAGTATATCAAATCCTCTTTTTATTCTATTATTTATATCTTCATATTTGACTAAGTCTATATCTAAATCAAAAATACTGCCGTTATATTTAGATACCTTGTTTTTTAAATAAGATATTATATCAAAATCATCTGGATTTAATATATTTTGCTTAAAAAGACAAATATTTTTTCTATTGTTTATCTCTCTATTTAAGTTATAGATTTCTGAATTATAAATATCTTCATCATTAATACCTATATAAGATATAAAGTAATTTTGATAACCATTAGCCGATGTGTAATTACCCCTATCTGATTGGCTGGAGAATATTTTACCAAATATATTTGATTTATTACCTAACTCCATATTATCCTCCTTATAATCTGCCATTTATTATTTTAGCTACTTTATTTTAAGTAAAAACAAAGTAGCTAAAACTTGTTATGCCTCTACTTTTGGCATATTTTCATCATTTTTATTTTCTTTTTTTAATAATCTAAATACAAATTTAACTACTTCATCTACTATTATAACTGTAAATGATAAAGCTATTATTTTTATCCATTCCATAACACTAAGTGGAACTGCATTAAAGAAATCCCTAAATACTTGTGTAAAGAATATTTGTGCAACTGCTGTTATTCCTATTATTTGTAAAGCTAATTTATTTTTAGTTAAATTAGGTATTATACTGTCGAAATTAAATTCTCTACAGTTAAATGCATTGAATAATGCACTAAATGCAAATATACCAAACATAACTGTTTCGCCTTTTGCTTCTGGAATATTTAATATGTTTATTGAAGATTGTAACATAAGTATTAATGTTATATATAAAGCATTCCCTATAATTGTAAAAATCATAGATTTAGTAATTATACTCGCATTTCTATTTACTGGTTTTCTATCAAGTACATGCTTTCTAACTGGTTCAAGACCTAAAGCAAGTGCTGGTGGTCCATCCATTATTATATTAACCCATAGTAATTGTATAGTTGTAAAAGGCATTTCTTGGCCTACTACTTGTGAAATTATAGCGACTAAGAATGCTATTATATTAACTGTAAGCTGGAATTGAACGAATCTTTGGAAGTTATCGTATATTCCTCTACCCCATTTAATACCGCTTACTATTGTTGAGAATGAGTCATCAGTAAGTATAATGTCTGCTGCATTTTTAGAAACTTCTGTTCCTGATATACCCATTGCTATACCTACATCAGCTTTTGATAATGCTGGTGCATCGTTTATACCATCACCAGTTACTGCTACTACTTCTCCATCTGCTTGTAGTGCTTGTACTATTCTCATTTTGCTATCTGGTTTACTTCTTGCAACTATTGATATAGTTTTAATTTCTTCTCTTAATTCTTCATCAGTTAAAGTATCTATATATGATGCTTCTACTGCTCTCATATTGTTTTTAAGAAGTCCTAAATCTTCACCTATTGCTCTAGCTGTGTTTATGTTATCTCCTGTAAGCATTTTTACAGATACACCTGCATGATGTGCAGTGTCAACTGCATGTTTAACATCTGGTCTAAGTGGATCTCTTATTCCAACAAATCCTCCAAATACTAAGCTTTCTTCACATTTTTCTATACTTATTTCTTCTTCTTCAAGAGCTACTGCAGCTTCTTGTGATTCATCATAAAGAGACATTTCTTTATATGCAAACCCTAAAGCTCTCATTGATTTTTCTTGTAATTTTGCTATTTCAGAAAGTATTTTTTCTTTTCTTTCTTTAGTGAGTTCTTTTATACCATCTGGCTCTTGTACATATTTACAAAGTTCAAGTACTATCTCTGGAGCACCTTTTGTAAGTAATACGTATTTATTGTTTTCTGTTATTATAGTAGACATTCTTTTTAAGTTTGATGAAAATTGATTTTGAGCTATTATTATAGCTTCATTTCTCATTTTTCTATAGTCCACATCTTTATTTCTAAGAAGTAGGGCACATTCTGTAGCACTACCTAAATATTTAGTTTCGTCTTCATTTATTTCTATATCTGCTGTAGAGTTTATTGTACAGTTTTCTAAGAAATAACTATTTGACTCTATTTTGTCTTCTACATATCTTCCGTCTATATAAGCTACTTCAACAGTCATTCTATTTTGAGTTAATGTACCAGTTTTATCTGAACATATAACTGAAACAGAACCTATTGTTTCACAAGCTTCTTTTTTAGTAACTAAGGCATTTATTTTTGCCATCTTTTGCATTGTTATTGCAAGAGTCATATTTATCATAGTTGGAAGACCTTCTGGTACTGCTGCAACTATTAAGGCTACACAAACTGTAAATGCAGTTTTAACTTCGTCTATAGAATCTAAAAATGCAAATACATTTGATGTATCTACTTTAAGTCCATTTAACACCATTTTCACTACCATAAATATAAATAGTAGACCTGCTATTGCACTTGAAATTTTGGCAATCATTCCACCTAAGTTTCCAAGTTTTATTTGAAGTGGTGTATCTTCTTCATCACCTGATAGATGTCTTGCTATATCTCCCATTTGAGTATTATCTCCTATAGAAGTTACAACCATCATACCTGTACCATAAGCTACAAGTGTTCCACCAAATACCATATTTATTTGTTTCGCTGGTATTGGTTCAAGTTCTTTTATACCGTCTTTTGTTTCGACTTTTTCCATGCCGATAATAGCGTCGCATTTTTTAGATACATCGTCAGATTCACCTGTTAACATATCTTCTCTAACTTTTAAGTTTATACTTTTTATAAGTCTACCATCAGCTGGTATCATATCTCCTGTTTCGATAAATACTATATCTCCAGGAACTAATTCTGATTTTGAAACTAATTCTACTTCGCCATCTCTAAGCACTTTAACTTCTATATTTTCAGTTAATTTTGATAGTGCTTCTGCGGCCTTTTTAGAACGGCCTTCCGTAATCATTCCTATTGCTATACCTATAGCTATAGCACAAACTATACCTATGGCATCGTGGAACTCTCCTATAACAGCACTTATTATAGCCGCTATTATAAGTATAACTATCATAGGCTCAGATAATGCATCTTTTAGATCATCCCAAAAGCTGCCCTCTTCCATCGGTGTAAATTCATTTATACCGTACTTATCTCTTCTTGATTTAACATCATCAGAAGAAAGACCTCTATCTCTATTTACACTGAGCTCCTTTAGTACATCTTCTTTACTTTCACTATAAAATTTCATTTTTATACTCCATATGCTCTTCTTTCAAGATTTTTTTTCATATCGTTTAATCCAGTGTCATTTGTTCCTTCTCCTATTGCAGAGAATTTCCAAGTTCCTTCATAACGATATATAAGACCGACTAATAAAGCTGTCCTTCCTCTGTAATCATCTGATAAGTTATATCTTGCTATTTCAGAGTTATTTTTAGCATCAGTCATCCTTATATATGCATTTTTAATCATGCCAAAATGTTGGTTTCTTCTTACACAATCGTATATGTTTACAACGAATAATAATTTATTAACTTGAGACGGTATTTTATCTAAATCGACTAATATTACTTCGTCATCCCCTGCACCTTCTCCAGTCAAATTGTCTCCTGTATGTATTATAGAATCATTTTTTGTTCTTAAGTTTCCGAAATAAACTAAGTCTATTGGCTTACTATCTTCATTTAGTAAAAATACAGATGCATCACAGTCTATATCTGTATTACCTGAACCAAATAAGGATTTTAAAAATCCTCCGCCTTGTTCAATTGGATCCCATCCTAATCCAACTCTTATCGTGCTAAGTCCTGGATTAGATTTTCTTAAATCTATTTTTTGTCCTTTTTTAAGATTAATTGACATAATAATCCTCCATAAAATTTGCTATTTATACGTTTAGTCCGTAGCTTCTACAAAGTGCTTCAAGCCCACCTTCAAATCCTGAACCTACTGCAGAGAATTTCCATTCACCATTGTGTCTATATATTTCACAAACAACTATTGCAGTTTCTATTGAAAACTCTTCACCTAAATCGTATCTTAATAATTCTTCTTCATTATCACTATTTACAACTCTTACGTAAGAATTATTTACTTGTCCAAAGTTTTGTCTTCTTTCTTTAGCTTCATATATAGTAACTGTTACTGCTATTTTTTCTATTCTATCTGGCATTTTTGAAAAATCAACTAATATTTCTTCATCATCACCATCACCGTCACCAGTTCTGTTGTCTCCTAAATGTTCTACTGCTTCTGATGGATGTTTTAAGTTATTGTAGAATATAAAATCTTCATCTTGTTCTACTTTGCCACTTTTCCCTACCATAAATAAACTTACATCAAGGTCAAAGTCATCTCCTCCATCAAACATATTAGTATCCCATCCTAATCCTAATCTTATATGTTTAAGACCTGGATTTCCTTTAGTTAAATCGATTTTTTGTCCTTTTTTTAATTGAATTGCCATATATATTCCCCCCTCACAAAATTTATATATTTACTCCAAAGTTTTTACAAAGTGCTTCAAGTCCACCTTCAAATCCTGAGCCTAATGCGTTAAATTTCCATTCTCCATTGTGTCTATATATTTCGCAAACAACTATTGCAGTTTCTATTGAAAAATCTTCGCCTAATTCATAGTTTAGAAGTTCTTGATTTGTATCTTCATCTATTACTCTTACATAAGAATTACTAACTTGTCCAAAATTTTGTCTTCTTTCTAATGCTTCATGTATTGTTACAGTAAATGCAATTTTACTTATGTTTTGTGGTACTAGACTTAAATCTACTTTTACTTGTTCATCATCGCCATCGCCTTCCCCAGTTAAATTATCTCCTAGATGTTCAACTGCTCCTGATGAATGTTTTAAATTATTGTAGAAAACGAAATCTGTATCAGCATTCACTTTGCCATTTTCATCTAATAAAAAAGCTGCTGAGTCTAGGTCAAAATCAAATCCACCATCGTATTTATTAGTGTCCCATCCTAATCCTACAACAATATGTTTAAGACCTGGGTTTCCTTTAGTTAAGCTTACCTTTTGACCTTTTGATAATGTGATTGCCATTTGTATCTCTCCTTTTTTAATTTTTATTAAATATAATACCCTATTAAATACTATTATATCATTTTTACATCGTATAGGAAACAATATTGAGCTTTATATTCATTTTTGTAATGTTAAAATTTTTATAATTATATAATAGTTTTTTAGTTTTGTAACATAATAAAATTGAGGTGATCAATTTGAAAAATTTAATCTTATTTCTATTAATTTTAAGCATAAATATATGTCCTAGCTACTCATATGCTCTAAACTTTTCAGAATTAAAACCTATTAAATTAAATTATAATTTTTATGATTTAAATGATTTTATAAACTCCAATGAATTAAAATATTCCTATTGCCAATATGGAGCTTATTTAGATAATTTAAACCATATATTAAAAGATTATAAAGAATTTAAAGATGCTTCTCTCAAAGATTTACTTACTAATTTAGATTCTATGCCAGATGAAATAGCTTTAAAAGTTAAGATAAATGCTTCAAATGCTTTAAATTACGAGTATTTTTTCAATAATTTATCATCTGAAAAAACATTCGCAAAGGGAAAAATATTAAAAGAAATAAATAATTCCTTCTCATCATTTGACAACTTTAAAAAAGAATTTGAAAAGATAGCGTTAAATTCAAATTCTGATTGGATATTTTTAGCGTTAAATTCTCAAAACAAATTATACTTAACTACATCTAAAGAAGTTTCATCTCCTGTAATCTATAAAGATAAAATCATTCTTTGTCTAAATCTAGATAAGGAAATCTATTCTAACAGAGAACAAATAATACATAATTTTTTAAATTATGTAGACTGGAATATAGCTAATAAAAATTATAATTCTAAATAAAATTAGAGGTTAAATTTTAACCTCTAATTTCTTTATCTTACTTCTTTTTTTATATCAATATAATCATCATTTTGATTTTCTTCATCTTTATTTTCTTTATTGTGTACTCTTTCTTCTATATATTCTAAGTCTTTATTTAATTTATTGCCTAATACCCATGCTAAAAATACTACTACACAGAATCCAATTATTTTTATCGGACTCGTAATAAATCCATATATATCTTGACCAATATAACTTACTACTAAAAACATTATAAATTTCCCCGATAAAACTGCTGACATAAATGTAGTCTTATCTCTTTTAGTTATTGCAGATGCAATAGTTATTACACAAGCAGGTAAAAATGGACAGGCATATGCTATAAATAAAAGTTTAAATCCTTTTTTATCCACCCATAATATTGCTTTCTTTATCTTTTCATTTTTAATTTTTTCTAATAATTTGCTATTTTCTCCTATTTTTGAAACTAATAAAAATAAACATATTGTTCCAGTTACTGAGCCTAGCCATGATATCAAAAACCCTTTTACCATACCAAATAGTGCTGCATTAGCTGTTACTATTGCAACTAAAGGTAACATAGGTATAAAACTTTCTATAAATGAACTGAAAAATCCTACACATATCGAAAGTAATAAGTAATCTTGAACTAAATTTTGTAAAGCTTGTAAATATTGCATCTTTCCACTCTCCTCAGTTTTAAAAATTAAAACTTTTCTTAAAGAGATTTAATTCTTTTTGTTTTTATAATCTCTTATCATTATGTTTCTTATTAAGATAATTATACATTATTTGATGAAATTATTTATTTAATTATTCTTACATTTTACTGACAAATTTGTAATTTTATTTTAAAAAAGAGCTTAAAAATCTATAAATCTTTAAGCTCCGATAAAATTCTACTCTTTTATGTTTTTTAAATGTAAATCCATTTGAGGATATGGTATATCGATATGTTCTTCATCAAACCTATTTTTAACTGATTCTAATAAGTCAAAGTAAACAGTCCAGTAATCTGAGTTTTTAACCCAAACTCTAACTGTAAAATCTAGTGAACTAGCATTTTGGTGAATAAGCCCTATAAATGGCTCTGGTTTTTGTAAAATAAGCTTGTGTTTATCTACTATTTCTTTTAAAACTCTTCTAACTTTTAATAAATCCGAGTCATATGAAACTGAAAAAACTAAGTCTACTCTTCTAGTTTCTTTGGCTGAATAATTTATCAAACTTCCATTAGATAGCGTACCATTTGGTATCATTACTAATTTATTGTCTATTGTCGCTAAGTTTGTGTAAAATACACCTATTTGTTCTACCGTTCCTTCAAAACCTGCAGCTTGGATATAGTCCCCAACTTTAAACGGTCTTAAGAATAGTATTATAAATCCTCCTGCAAAGTTTGATAAGCTTCCTTGAAGTGCTAAACCTACAGCAACCCCAGCTGAAGCTAATATAGCAGCAAGCCCTGTAAGTTTAACATCCCAATATCCACCTATTATAATTAATAATAAAATACATTTTAATGATATATTAATACATGATTTTAAAAATTTTACTATCGTAACATCTACAGCTTTTAGTTCTGCAAATTTTAAAAACTTCTTTGATATATTATTTATTATTTTAAACCCAATAGCTATTACAAGAACGCCTATTATAAGTTTAACACCTATATCTATACCGTCATTTAATACCCAATTTGAAAGTCTCTTCATAAAAGTAGAAAAAGACAGGTTATCAAAGTTCATGTTTGAAATTTCTTCCACAGTATTTCCTCCTCAATATTTTGTATATTCTCATATATAATAACATACTTTTAAATTATATTCGACCCGTAGATTACAAAATTCTAGTTTAATCCCTCTTTTTAGACATTCAGAAATATTTACCATTACTTACCTTTGATTTTTGGAAATATTTGAGCTATTATTTAATCAAAGTCATATTTTATATATTATGCACATCAAGGGGGAATATAGATGAAAAGATTATGTACTAATTGCAAGGGAGAAAATGAATATATAATATCAGAAACTTCATCTAGTTATGTTTATTGTGAAGATTGTGGAAATATGAAAGAAATTGCATTAAAACAAGATATGTTTGACTCAATTTTAAAATCTATGGATACATATTTCAAACATACTAAAGTGAAATCAATATACGATTTAAAAGTAATTGTAAAACTTAAAGATGGATTTTTAGTAGAAGAAATAAACGGTAATATATTAAAGAAAAAACCTTGTCCTTTTACACTTTCAAAAAAAGATGAATATTTTTTCAAAAATACAGTGGATTATTTAATAGAAGATGACTTACATATTAGTAGTTCAGAAATAGAATTACATATCGAATTTATCAATTAAATCAATTATCAGTAAAAGGGCTATCTCAATTTTTCTTGTGATAACCCTTTTATTCATTTTCTATCTATAAATTGATTCTAATCTATTGTAATTTATAATTTCTGTATTTTTATTTAGTCTATTTAACATATTTTTATCTTTAGCAATTAAAAATTATATTACATATTAATGCAAAAAACTCTCTAGTATAATTTAGTATAAACAAGGCCCCATTTGAACTTGATGTATAAAATGTAGTATTTGCATATCCTACTCTCTTAGAGATTATCTTACTTCTAAGCGTGTGAAAGTCAGTTGTTATAACTTTTATATTTAAATTTTCTATTTTCTTATGTGAATTGCCTTCTATTATTTTTTTAGAACAACAAAAATTTTCTTTTGTTGTTCTTGACTTATCTTCCATAATAATATTTTTTTCGTCTATTCCCTTAGATAGTAAATAACTTTTCATTGCAGAAGCTTCACTTATATTTTCACCTCTACCTTGTCCTCCTGATACTATTATCTTTGGATTGTCATGTGTTAAATGCAAATATTCTACACAGCTATCTAATCTTTCTTTAAGACTCTGGCTTATTTTATTTTTATTTACTAGTGCGCCTAAAACTATTATATAATCACATTTTGTATCTAAATCGTATTTTGGATATAAAAGCATTATAGATTCTACTAAGATAAATATTGTCAAGACACAACAAATCACTCCCTTTACAATTTTGTATAGTGTACATTTTTTATTTAAATATTTTTTTATAAAGTGATATATAAAACATAGTAATCCCAAAATTAAAAACAAATACTTAAACATTAAAAGGGACATGAAATTTATTATTATAAAATAAAAAATAAAAAGAGAACCTACTATTAAATCTATATTTCTTTTTAACATATTGTAATTTTTTTAGTTTATCCTTTCTTCAAATTTATAAAAGTGGTGCAAACATTCTTATTATCAATCTCAAAACTTTTCTTATACTACTTGTATTTTTACATTCCTCCATTGTGACTTTATGGCATCTTTTTAGAGTTTCTAAATAGTCGTCTTTCATGGATTTTATGCTATCTGTTTTATAAAGCCATACACCACATTCATAGTGAAGATAAAGGCTTCTAAAATCAAGATTTATACTTCCAACTACGCCATATTCATCATCAACTACAAATGTCTTAGCATGCATAAATCCTGGTGTAAATTCATAGATTTCTATTCCATCTTTAATAAAAGATTCATAATATGATTTTGTGACAGCATGGACAAACTTTTTATCTGGAATATAAGGCGTTACAATTTTTATATCCACACCAGATTTTGCAGCAATTTTTAATGCTGTAGCCATTTCATTATCGATTATAAGATATGGAGTGTTTATATAAATGTAGTCTTTTGCTTTATTTATCAAATTAAGATATACTGTTTCACCAATCGGTTCATTGATAAGAGGACTATCATCAAAAGGTTGGACATAGCCTTTTGAATTATAATACTTATTTTTAGATGGTTTAAACTTAATATAATCTTCTTCTTTATTATCTATATAATCCCACATAGATAAAAACATCACAGTCAAATTCCATACAGCATCGCCTTTTAGCATAATGCCTGCATCTTTCCAATATCCGTGTTTTTCATATTCATTTATATATTCATCAGCTAAGTTTATGCCACCAGTAAAACCTACATCTCCATCTATAACTACTATTTTTCTATGATCTCTATTGTTAAGTCTTCTTGTAAAAAATGGCTTTATAGGATTAAAAACTCTACATTTTATTCCTTTTGCTTCTAAAGTATTCTTATAATTATGCGGAAGTGTTACTATACATCCCACATCATCGTAAATAAGTCTTACATCTACACCTTGTTTTGCTTTTTCTTCTAAAATTTCTAATATAGAATTAAACATTTTTCCTTCTTGTATAATAAAATACTCTAAAAATATAAATTTCTCTGCTTTTTTTAATTCTATCAAAAGTGCTTCAAATTTTTCTTCACCAATTTTAAAATAAGTTGTTTCTGTATTATTGTAAACTGGACACTTTGCATAATTTAAAATATATTCACTTTGATTTTTAGCGTATATACTTTTATCTCCAATTTTTTTTATTATCTCATCATCTTGCTTTAGAGAGTTTGTCATCTCTATATTTTGTATAACCATCTTTAGTTTTTCTCTTGTACTAAGCTTATTTCCTCCATACAAAAGGTAAAAAAGACCTCCAAATATCGGAAAAATCATAACTGGCACAATCCATGCTATCTTATAACTTGGATTGCTTTTGTTATTTATAATTATAAAAACTATAATAATACTAAGCGTTAGAGAAGCTAAATAAAAATCAAAGAAACTTTCACTGTATTTTAATAAGAAGAATGATATAACCCCTATCTGCAATATAAATGAGCTTACTAAAAGTATTACCCTTTGTACAACCCTTTTTAATAAAACATTCATGATTTAACTCCTTTAAATATATTAACCCTATACTCCCTAATTTTAACAAGTTCTACATATATTATATTATGAAATTTATACTTTTTATTTAATACTAATAAATTATTTTTAAATTTTAAAAGAACCACTACATATCAATTATATACATAGTGGTTCTCTAAAATCAATTTTCTATACTAAAATTGCTAATTTATCATCTATCATCTTTTTAGCGATTTGTGGATTTGCTTGACCTTTTGAAGCTTTCATAACTTGTCCCATTAGATAACCTGCAGCTTGTTTTTTACCAGCTTTAAAGTCTTCTATTGATTGTGGATTATTTTTAAGCACTTCATCTACTAATTTTTCAAGTTCATCACTTGAACTTATTTGAGCAAGTCCTTTTTCTTCTATTATAACGTCTGGTGACTTATTAGTATCGAACATTTCTGCAAATACTTCTTTACCAGCAGTTTTACTTATTTTACCTTCATCTATAACTTGTATTAAATGAGCTAAATTTTTAGGATCCATAGTTATATCTTCTGGTTCTAATCCTTTTTTATTTAATAATCTAAGCATATCTCCTAATATGTAGTTATCTACAACTTTAGGATCTACACCAAGTGCAACTGTATCTTCATAGAAATGTGCTAGAGTTTTATTTGCAATTATTATAGATGCATCTTTTTGAGGTATTTTATAATCTCTAACAAATCTTTGTCTTTTCTCTGCTGGCATTTCTGGAAGATTAGCTCTTGTTTCATCTACAAATTCTTGTTGTATTATAATAGGTGTTAAATCTGGTTCTGGGAAATATCTGTAGTCATGAGCTTCTTCTTTTGAACGCATTGGTAAAGTTTTAGCTTTTGCAGCATCCCATCTTCTTGTTTCTTGTTTTATTTTATATTCTTCACCGTATTGATATAATTCTCTTTGTCTTTTTTCTTCTCTTTCTAGAGCTTTTTGAACTTCTCTAAATGAGTTTATATTTTTTATTTCGACTTTTGTTCCGTATTCTTCTTGTCCAACAGGTCTTATAGATATATTAGCATCACATCTTATTGAACCTTGTTCCATACGACAGTCAGATACTTCAGCATATTCAAGAATACCTTTTAATTGTCTCATAAATTCAGCAGCCTCAGCAGGAGAACGTAAATCTGGCTCTGTAACTATTTCTATTAGCGGCACACCACATCTGTTGTAATCTATTAATGAATATGGTTCATCTTCTAAATGCACAAGTTTCCCTGCATCTTCTTCTATATGTATTCTATTTATTCTTACTTTAACTTCTTTTCCTTCAAAATCAAATTTAACAAGTCCCTCACCACACATTGGTATATCGTATTGTGATGTTTGGAAGTTTTTTGTTAAGTCAGGATAGAAGTAGTTTTTTCTGTCCATTTTATTGTAATTATTTATCTTACAACCAAGAGCAGTTCCAGCTTTTACTGCAAGTTTTATAACATCTTCATTTAATACTGGTAAAGTCCCTGGAATACCTAGACATATTGGACAAGTATTTTCATTAGGTTTTTTACCAAATTCTGTAGAACAGCTACAGAATATCTTTGTTTTTGTTTTTAATTCAGCATGTATTTCAAGCCCTATGACTGTTTCATATACCATAATCTACACCTCTCTATCAAATTGTAGTGCTAATTTCTTTTCAAGTTGATAAGCTACTTTATATATCTTATCTTCACTAAATGTATCTCCTATTAATTGGATACCTACTGGAAGTCCTTCTTTGCTCTTTCCTCCTGGCATTGATAATGCTGGAACTGTAGCTAAGTTTATATTTATTGTATAAATATCAGCTAAATACATTGCAGTTGGATCTTCACATCTTTCACCTATTTTAAATGGAAGTATTGGAGATACTGGTCCAAGTATTATATCGTATTTTTTGAAAGCTTCTTTAAATTCATCTTTTAATTTTGTTCTGAATTTTTGAGCTTTGTTGTAATAAGCATCATAGTAACCTGATGATAATGCATAAGTACCAAGCATTATTCTTCTTTTTACCTCTTTTCCAAATCCTTCACTCCTACTTTTTTCTATCATATCATCTACTGATGTGTAGTCTTTTGCTCTATATCCGTAGCTTACTGAGTTGAATCTCGCTAAGTTTGAACTAGCTTCAGCAGAAGATATTATATAATATGGAGCAAGTCCATCTTTAGTTGATGGTAATGAAAATTCTTCAACTTCACAACCTAATTCTTTTAAAGCTTCTAAGTCTTTAAGTACTATATCTTTTATTTCAGAATCTAATCCTTTTTCTTCTATAAATTCTTTTGGTATACCTATTTTCATACCAGATATATCTTGGCCTAATTCTTTTGTATAATCTACTTTTTCAAGTCCTTTTTTTGTAGTACAGTCTAAGTCATCTTCGCCTGCTATTATATTTAATAAATAAGCATTATCTTCTACATTCATAGAAAATGGTCCTATTTGATCAAGTGAAGAACCAAATGCTACAAGTCCAAATCTAGATACTAAGCCATAAGTTGGTTTCATACCTACAATACCGCAAAATGATGCTGGTTGTCTTATTGAACCACCAGTGTCAGAACCTAGTGCTAGTGGAACCATTTCAGATCCAACAGCAGCTGCTGAACCACCAGAAGACCCCCCTGGTACTCTAGTTATATCTATTGGGTTTTTAGTAACTTTCATAGCTGAATTTTCTGTTGAAGAACCCATAGCAAACTCATCTAAATTTGTTTTTCCTATAAGAATTGCATCCTCAGCTTGCAATTTTTTAATTACTGTTGCATCGTATGGTGGAACAAAATCTTCTAACATTTTTGATGCACAAGTTGTTCTTACACCATGTGTACATATATTATCTTTTATAGCTATTGGTATACCAGCAAGGCGTCCTAATTTTTCACCTTTAGCTACTTTTTCATCTATCTCTTTTGCTTTTTGCAGTGCTTCATCTGTTTTAAGTAATAAGAAAGCATCTATTTTATCTTCTTTTTTATTTATTGTATCTACATATGATTTAACTACATCATAGCTTTTTACTTCACCAGATTTTATCTTAGCTACTAATTCTTTTATACTCATTAAAACGTCCTCCTATTCAATGATTTTTGGCACTTCTATTGCAGTGTCTCTCATTGTCTTTACATTTCTAAATAAGTCTTCTATTTCACATTTTTTAGGAATGTCTTTTCTAGTTACTGAAACTGTTGGTCTTTTTTCTACAACATCGTCTAAGTCTAGAGCATCTAGTGTTTTAAATTGTTCTAATATATTTTCAAATTCTTTTGCAAATTTTTCAGCTTCATCTTCTTCAAAATGTAGCTTAGCTAATTGTGCGATGTATTTAACTTCATCTTTACTAATTGCCATAATATCTTCTCCTTTTTATTTGGATTTTGAGTAAGTTTTATATTTTACCATAATTTATTTTATGGAGTTAATCTCTTCATATCTCTAGGTACTAGTGTCGCTTCTCTTATATTTGAAAGTTTTAATATTTTCATAGTAAGTCTTTCAAGTCCTATAGCAAATCCTCCATGTGGTGGCATTCCATATTTAAATGTATCAAGATAGAAATCAAAGTCTTCTGGATTTAATCCAAATTTGATTATATTTTCTTTTAACATTTCATAGTCGTTTATTCTTTGACCACCTGTAGTTATTTCAAGTCCATCATATATTAAGTCAAAACTCTTTGTTAATGTTTTATCCTCATCATCAGGCATAGTATACATCGGTCTTTTTGCCACTGGATATTTAGTTAAAAATACAAATTCTGTACCATATTCTTTTTTAACGTAATCACAAATTAATTCTTCACCTTTTGCATCTATATTTCCAATTGGTGATTTTTTATTGTATTTTTCAAGAAGTATTTTGTGAGCTTCTTCTAAAGTTATTCTTGGTATTTTAACTTCATTTGGAAGTTCTACTTTATACATTTCTAACTCTTTTTTACAAACTTTATTTAGATGTTTAAATAAGTAATCTAAGAAACCTTCTTCTAAGTCCATAAGTTCGAATTCATCTTTTATAAATCCCATTTCAACATCTAAACTTACATATTCATTTAAATGTCTCCAAGTATTATGAAGCTCAGCTCTATATGCATGACCTATTTCATAGACTCTTTCAAAACCTGCCCCTACCATCATTTGTTTATAAAATTGTGGTGATTGAGCTAAGAAAGATCTTCTATCAAAGTAATTTACTGTAAACATTTCAGAACCACCTTCAGTAGATGAATCTATAATTTTTGCAGTATGTATTTGTTCAAAGTTTTTAGATCTTAGATAATCTCTAAAAGCTTGTTCTATTTCATTTTGAACTTTAAATATTGCACGTATTTCTGGTCTTCTAAGTGCTATTGTTCTGTGATCTAATTGTGTTTCTAAAGCCGCTTTATTTTTATAGCTGTTTATTTCAAATGGAAGTTTATCATAATATGTTCTTCCTAGTATTTTAATTTCATCTACAATTATTTCTATTCCACCTGGAGCCTTTTCGTTTTTACTTTTTTTACCTATTACTTCTATCGCATTTTCAAGTTTTAATCCTTCAATTTGTTCTTTATTTGTAACAAGTTGTATTATTCCACTTTTATCTCTTAATTTTACAAACACTATATTGCTCAAGTCAATTATTTTATAAACCCATCCTCTAAGTAATATAGTTTCATCTTGCGAGTCTTTTACTTCGCTTATAAAAGTTCTTTCTAATGTTTTATCTACTGTCTGCATAACTTTCACCCTTTCTATAATACTAATATTATTTATTCTCCTTAATTTTTTGAATTAAAAAACCCGTCTCTATACTATCGTATAGGGACGGGATAACTTCCGCGGTACCACCCTAGTTGGCAAAAGCCCAACTCTGTAAAGTACTATTATACTTTTTCTCCTTTAACGGTGAGACTCCGTTTAGCTTTACTCTTACAAAATGTAATTTCTTCTAACCACTCCAAAGCGTTGTTTCAACTTAAGCATCATATAGGCTTCCACCACTTCCTACTCTCTGTAAATCAAACTTAAATTTACTTTCTTTTTCATTGCATTTTTTTATTAACTTTTATTATGTATACATTGTAGACTAAAAAAATATTATTTGCAACCAGATTTTGTATTTTTTTCATATTTTTTTAATTTTCTCTAAATTTATATATATATTATATCTGTTTTTTAGTATTTTATACATTTTTATATTTAAATTTATACTAAAATTATATCATAAAGTTATTTTAATATAATTAGGGGTGATATATATGAATAAACTTGGATTTGGATTTTTAAGACTGCCACAAATTGCAGAAGACGAAATAGACTTTAAAACCTTAAATCAAATGGTAGATTTATTTTTAGAAAAAGGTGGTAATTACTTTGATACTGCTTATACTTATTTAAATGGAAATAGTGAAATTGCTCTTAGAGAGTGTGTTGTTAAAAGATATCCTCGAGATAGTTTTTTAATCTGTGATAAACTCCCTTCTTGGTATATAAAATCACATGAAGATTGCAATATTTATTTTGAAAAACAGCTCAAAAGATGTGGTGTTACTTATTTCGATGTATATATGATTCACTGGTTAAATGAGACTAATTACTATATTTGTGAAAAATACGACCAATTTAAATTTTTGAAGAATTTAAAAAAAGAAGGTAAAGCTAAAAAAATAGGATTTTCATATCATGACAACGCTAAGCTTTTAGATAAAATTTTAAATAAGCATCCAGAAGTCGATTATGTTCAGCTACAAATAAATTACCTAGACTGGAATAGTCCATCTATAGAAGCAAAAAAATGTCTCGAAGTCGCTAAAGCTCACAACAAAAAAGTAATCGTTATGGAACCTGTAAAAGGAGGTACACTTGCGAACTTGCCGGATGATGCAGTTAATATTTTAAAAGATATAAATAAAGATAATTCTATAGCATCATGGGCTATTAGATTTGCACAGTCTATAGATCAGGTTGAAATCGTACTAAGCGGTATGAATAGTGTCGAACAAGTAATAGACAATATGAGGGATATAAAACCATTATGTGATTATGAATTTGAAGCTCTAAATAATGTCTGTCGCATTATAGAAAGTAATACTACTATTCCTTGTACAGGTTGTGGTTATTGTAAAAAAGATTGCCCTAAGGATATAGCTATTCCAAAATACTTTTCACTTTATAATGAATTATACAGATATCCAGATGAAGATTGGAAGATAAAGCCTGTATATGATAAAATAACTTCTTTAAATGGTAAGCCTTCTGACTGTATAGAGTGTAAAAACTGCGAAAATAATTGTCCACAAAAGATAGAAATTACATCTTGGTTAAAAAAAATTGATTCTAAATTTCTGTAATACTATCTACTTAAGATAATTAAGTATGCTATAATCAACAAAATTTGAATTTTATTCGGAGGAATGTTTATGATAATTAGAGATGCAAACATTATAGATATAGAAAAAATAGCAAACCTATATATTTCAAATTGGAAAAATACATATAGTGGATTACTTTCTCAAAACTTTTTAGATAATATGACTATAGATTATGGTATAGATAAATGGAGTAAATATCTAAGTAATAAAAATAATAAATTATTTGTAGCTTATGAGGAGAATACCTTCTTAGGATTTGTTGCATCTAAAGTCGATGATGAAGATGCACATTGGTGGTATTTAGATTCACTTCATGTAAATAAAAATGCTAGAGGTCATGGAGTTGGCACAAAGTTAATTTATGAAGTTGGTAAATATGCATTAACTAATAATTATAAAAGTATGAGTATTTGTATTGTATGTGGAAATGACAATGCAGGAAATCTCTATAAAAAACTCGGTGCTACTCACTATAAGTACTTTGTAGATGATTTTGGTGGCACTAAATCAAATTCACAGAAATTAGTTTGGAGGGATTTAAGTATTTTTAAATAATTTTACTTCCTAAAATTTATTATATTATATTTAAATGAATGACCTTTTTATAAGTATAGGATATGATTTTACATATCCTATACTTTGTATATATTATTTTTTATATTCTCCAAAATATCTTTCTAAAAGCCCTAAAAATGCTTTACCATGTCTTGCTTCATCTTTACACATTTCATGAATTGTATCATGTATAGCATCAAGACCTAATTCTTTTGCTTTTTTAGCTATTTTTAATTTTCCTTCTGCAGCTCCATATTCAGCTTCAACTCTAGCACTTAAATTAGCTTTTGTACATGGCTCTACTACCTCACCTAAAAGCTCTGCTATTTTTGCAGCATGTAATGCTTCTTCAGCTGCTATTTTGTCGTAAGTAACCCCTACTTCAGGATAACCTTCTCTATCTGCAACTCTACCCATAGCTAAATACATCCCTACTTCTGTGCATTCGCCTATAAAGTGTGCTCTTAAATCTTCTAATAAATCTTCATCAATTCCTTTTGCACATCCCACATGATGTTCATCTGCCCAATCTAATTTATCTTTCTTTTCTACGAATTTGTCACTATTTACACCACACACTGGACATTTTTCTGGTGGTTCTTCACCTTCATATATGTATCCACAAACTGTACATACCCATTTTTTCATATTAAATCTCTCCTTTATTTTTTCTTAAGAATAGATATAAAAAAATTATCATATTTATTTATATATTCTTTTATGTATCTTTACATATTACATAAATTATTTACATCTAATTCTAGGTATATTTTGGACTAATTTCTCAAAAAATATACACGAATATATAATTTATCTAAGGAGGTTTCTATGAACTTTCTCAATATTTTTTTAACTGGATTCGCTCTTTCTATGGATGCATTTGCAGTTTCTGTAACTAAAGGCATAACCCTAAAAAACATAAATTCTAAAATTGCCTTTAAAATTGCTTTTTCCTTCGGTTTTTTTCAAGGTGTAATGCCTCTTATCGGATGGTTTTTAGGAATTAGATTTGAATCTTACATAAAATCTATAGATCATTGGATTGCTTTTTTCTTATTAGGTTTTATAGGCCTTAAAATGATTTTTGAAGCATTAGAAAGCAACAAAATAGACTTTAAAAATGAAGCTGAAAAAAATACTTATATGCAAAGTATAGCAACTATAGACAACAAAGAAATCCTTGTATTATCAATAGCTACAAGTATAGATGCTCTTGCAGTCGGCGTAAGTTTTGCATTTTTAAGTATTTCAATCTTTCCCGTTTGCTTTAGTATTTTTCTTATAACTTTAATAGTATGCTTCTTAGGTGTATTAATCGGTAAAAAACTTGGCTCTGTATTTAAAAATTATGCACAGATTGTAGGAGGAGTTATTTTAGTATTTATAGGTATTAGTATATTAAACGAACATACTCATTTTATTTCTAAATTCTTTTATTAAATTATAAGACATGCTATTTTATGTAAAACCCATCTATCTCTTAATAAATAAAAATGCCTAAACACAAATATTTTGTACTTAGGCATTTTTATTTCTATATTTAATTTATTATCTATCTTATAAATGATATACTCTCTTAACCCTTTCACCTATAACACTTAATGTTTCATTAGTTATAGTATTGCTAAGTAAACTTATTTGGTTTACAGATAAGTAATTATCGCCATCTTGTCCTATTAAAGTAACTGTATCTCCTTCTTTTACATCTATTCCAGATACGTCTATCATCATTTGGTCCATGCAAACATTACCTATTTGTCTTGCATATTTTCCATTTACTAAAACTTTCATATCTTTTTTAGATACAAGTCTTGATAAACCATCTGCATATCCTATAGTTACTGTTGCAACTTTTATAGTTTCTGTAGCAGTGAAGTTGTTACCATATCCTACAGATTGTCCTGGAGTTACATCTTTAACCATTGCTACTTTACATCTTAATGAAAGTGGAGCTTCAAACTTCATTCCATTTGGTAAATTATCTAATGTATCATCTAGTGGATCTGATGGCACACCGTATAATATGATACCTGGTCTTGCTAAATCGTAATGTAAATCTCTATATGTTACTATACCATAGCTATTTTGAAGATGTACATTACCAAGTTCAAATCCATCAGCTTTTAATTTATTTATTACATAATCAAAGTTTGCTATTTGTTGTTTTGTAAACACTATATCAGCTTCTAATTTACTATCTGATCTAGATAAATGTGAGAATATACCTTCTACTTTTATATTATCTAAAGTGTATATTTTTTCAATTAAATCCATATGTTCTTTTGGTTCACCTAATCTATTCATACCTGTGTTTAATTTTACATAACCTCTTACAGTTCCAGGTAATTTGCTTAATTCTTCAGCATATGCTTCATTTGCTAATGTTTGGCATAAATCATATTTGATTAAATCATCTTTTTGACAAGAAGGAGTCCATCCCAATATTATTATGTCACCTTTTATGCCGCCTTCTCTAAGTTTTATAGCTTCTTCTATACAAGCAACAGCAAAATATTTTATTCCTAAACTTTCAAAATATTTAGCTACTACTACATCCCCATGTCCGTAAGCATTTGCTTTTACTACACCAACTATTTGTACATCATCATGTAAAAGTTCTTTTATAACTTCTATATTATGTTTAAACTTAGATAAATCAATTTCTACCCAAGCTCTAAGTTTAGAAGTATCGATTTCCGCTTGGCTATTATAAATTTTAGTTTCCATATTGATCCCCCTTGATATTGTAAATACCGTTGTTTTGAAAGTAAGTTTTATTTAAAATAAATATGCTATAACCTACTTTTAAGTAAATTATAGCATATTTTTCCAAGCACAATCATATTTTTTTAATAATTCTTAAAATTAAATAAATAATACTTTATAATGATAATTATCTTAAAAAAGAATATACTTTTTAAGATAATTACCATTTTACGAATTAATCCATATGATTGTCTTTAAATTCATTTTCTTTTGTAAGTCTTCTTGAGTTGAATTCATCTACTTTTTCTTTTAACTCTATATCTTCATCATTTTCAGAAGTTTTATTGTACTCTTCTTGATCTCTTAATTTTCTTTCTTGTATTTCAAATTCTTGTATCTGCTTTTCTATTTTTCTACATTTCATTTTTTTAAATATTTTTATAGCGAAAATAGAAGCAGCAACTATTATTCCACCTGCTATCATACCTTCATAGCAAGCCATTTTATTTTTATTATTATCACAACAAAACATCACTAATCACCTCATTTGCTTGGATTAGTAGTAGTATTTGTATTTATGAAAATAATATTTTATATAAAATAAAGCAATACTATCAACTAATATCAGACATTTCTAGATTTACCTTTTCTTCTAGATGTTGCATATCATATATTTGTTCTAGATTGTTTTGACTATTTGATTTTTTGAAAATTAGTCGTACAGTCGTACCTTTATCAACTTCGCTTTTAATTTCTATTTTGCCACCTAAAGCATCTACTAGTTTTTTTACTATACTAAGTCCTATACCACTGCCTTCTTTTATTGCAGCATTTTTATTGTCAAATCTTTCAAATCTGTCAAATATAATATCTATTTTGTCCTTTGGAATTCCTACTCCAGTATCGCTTACTTCAATATGTACTTCTTCATTTTTATCTTTTACAACTACATCTATATTTCCATTTACTTTATTGTATTTTATAGCATTGGAAAGTATATTTAATATTATTCTCTCTAATTGCTCTACATCTATATCACAATAAAGCTCTTCTTCTTCTGTATCAAAAATTATATTTATATTTTTACTTTTAGCAAAATTCACAACAGAAATTGTAATATCTTCTACTATTGCTACGATATTTACACATTTTAAATTAAACTCTAATTTATTATTTTCTAGTTTTGTAGAATCTATAAAGTTATTTATAAGTCTTATTAATCTGTTGCAATTTTTCTTTATAATTTTATTAAACTCTAAGATACTACCATAATTTCCTTTTTGTAAATTTAAATCTTGTATTTGTACTGTGGAATATATTACGTTTACAGGTGTTTTAAATTCATGAGAAATATTTGATAAGACTTCATCTCTTGCTTTTTCCATTACATCTCTTAATTCTAATTCTTTTTCTGCATTTTCTAATTTAATTTTATCTTCTCTATTGTTTATTATAGAAACTTGAAAAATTTTTTCATGTACATTTTCATAAAACCTTATTTCCTCTGCATCAAAAACAACTCCATTATATGAAAATTTAGTATAAATTATTTTTTTATCAGTATCATTTTCATTTAAAGATTTTAATATATCAGTATATTTTCCTCTTTCAAGCTCATACACTAAATCCAATATCGATTTATTTTTTAATTTTTCATCTGATTTTAAATTAAACAATTCTAATGCTTTGTTATTAGCAAACATTATTTTTTGGTTAGAAGATATTAATATACCACCTGGCATATTTTTTAAAAGCTGTTCATATATTATTTTGTAGTATTCCATATTAAAATTTACTACTTCAAGCGTCTCTATATTTTTTTGTAATTTTTCTTTTTCATCTAGTAAATTATAGTATAAATGCCTATTTGGTCTTTTTATTATATCCCTAAAACAAATAGTATATACTATGTATACGTGTATAAAGTCTAAAGTAATTAAACTTATGCAGTTAAGTTTGTTTATAAATAGCAATTTCTGGCCTACATCTACAAAATCCACTCCCCCCAAAAATACCATTATTAATATTCTTCCAATTCTGCCTAAAAACATTAATCTTAAATCTTTAACTATTTTATAATTGTAGAATTTATCATTTAGCTTTTCTAAATGCAGTAAATTATATATATATCCCATTATAAGAACAATACATAATATATTTTTTACAATAGAATACCTTCCACCTACATACATATTAGGTAGTATATTTGTCCATGTTATGAGTATATACATTATCGGTATAAGTATCATAATCACATGTATAACATTATTAAATATATTGTTTTTATTTTTATTGGCATATACATATATAAATGATGTATACAGTATTGTCTGGATTGCTAAGTTCAGTACTGTCATTTGAACTTCTTGATTAAGTGTACTATGTCCCAAATTGTCAAATATATATATTGCAAATAGTATTTTTAATACTGCAACTATTCCAAAAATTCTAGCTAAATCTTTATAGATTTTTTTTTGTGCTGTACTTAGTGTAACAACACTTATAATATATGCGAATATTGCAACCACACCATTAATTATGACTAGAATTAAATACATATAATAAATATCCATGTCTCGTAAAATGGTAAAAAAAGCACATATTATTAAAAAATAAATGCTAATAAAATCAATTAAATAACTATCCCTATCCAAAAATTTCATAAAAGTTCCCCCCATAAGCACTCTACTAATAGAGTTAATTATGTTTTTCTTTTTATCTGTATATTTATATGTTATATTTCTTTGACTAACATTTGCAATAGTTTTTTAGTTTTTATCTCAATCTTTGTACAAAGTTATTGTATTATTAATTATTAAATACCCATAATTTAACTTCCGAAACATTTTGTTAGAATTTTTTAATTTTTCTCATAATTTAAAAAGAATATCATAATTAAATTACAATATTCTTTTTAATGTATAATATTTAATTATTTTAAATCTATTAAACGTTTAATACTGCTTTTTGAACAGTAATATTTACTATTTTGTAAATTAATACTCCAACTACTAAGTTTATAGCTACTGCTGGAACTACTACTGACATAAATAACATTGTGAAGTTTCCTGGAAGTCCTACTATTATTTGAGCTGCAGTTAAGAATATTGTACCACTTACAAAAGTTCCTATTACCATCATTATTCCTGTAACTATTAAATCTTTTACTTTATCTCCTAAATTTCTAACAAAAGGTAATCTATATGAAAGTGTCATAACTAAAAACATTATATTTGTAGTTATGAATTTATCTATAACATTTGGTATTTGACCACCAGGGAATGCACTAGTCATTCCTGCAAATATACCTGCTACAATTCCTGCTACTAAACATGTTTTATAACTATCTCTATTTATAACCATAAGTGTAAATAACATTATAAGTGTTGTATCTGGTTTAATTGTAAATATTGGTGGTGTTATTTGATGTAGCACTAACCCCATTGCTAATAATATTGCATTTAATGTTAATCTTCTCGTATTTGTATTTGTTCTCATTTTTTAAAATCCTCCTAAAATCTTTATTTTCATAATCTTCTCTAAATTCTTTATATTTTTTATCTATAAATACTTTTAATGGAGTTCACAACATCTTCACACCTCCCCTTTCATTTATTTTTAGTACTCGGTATAAATTTCTAAACATATCTCAAAAGTTCTACAATATTTTTAAAAACTTTTTTTGAAATTAAAAAAGCTCCATCCTATTTATCAATAGGACGGAGCATATATTCCGCGTTGCCACCTAATTTGTATATAATAAATATATACCTCTCAATAAAGTACTAACATACTTCTTCGCTGTAACGTGCGACCACGGTAAAGTCTACTCTCAAAATATGATTTCAATTTACTCCTCAGAGGCCCATTCATTAAACTTTTTCTTGTTGAGATTCCACCATCCTCAACTCTCTATATTGAACCTAAATTTAATTACTCTCCCTCTTCAAAGGATTTAAGTTATCTTATACTTATATAGTATTCACTTTATTAAGTTTTGTCAACAGCTTTTTTAAGTTTTTTATTTTTTCTAACTAAATTATTTTAAATGGGTTTAAATACACTTCGCTTTTTATTGTTTCAAACTCTTCAAAACCATCTATAAATCTTTTCATAACATCTTTAAATATATCTTCTGTATCGAAATGTCCACAGTCAATTACATTCATATTCATATCAAGTGCATCTTGTGCTTCGTGGTATTTCATATCACCTGTTATTAAAACTTGTGCACCTTTTCTTTTAGATAATTTAACTAAGTCAGATCCAGCACCTGTACAAAGTGCAACTTTTTTTATTTTTGATTTTAAATCTCCGACAAGTCTTATTTTATCCATATCTAAAGTATCTTTTATTTTATTTGCAAGTTCCTCTAAAGTAATTTCATTATCTAGTGTCGCCATTCTACCTAGACCTTGTTTTTCGCCTTCATTTTGAAGCTCGTATACATCGTATGCAACTTCTTCATATGGATGAGCCTTTATCATTTCTTTTATAACTTTATTTAATATACTTTTAGGTACTACAGTCTCGACTTTGACCTCATGTGTCTCTTCTATCTTACCTATCGTTCCTGTATATGGATTTGCACCTTCTTCTGGTTTAAATGTACCTATACCAACTGTATTAAATGTACAGTGGCTATAATTCCCTATAAATCCTGCATTATTTTTACCTAATACATCTCTTATTATTTGTACATGAGTATTAGGCACGTATACAGCAAGTTTATACAGTTTTTCGCTTGTAGTTTCTTCTAATATCTCACAATTTTCAAATCCCATAATCTCCATAAAATAATCATTTAATCCATCTTTAGCTATATCGAAATTAGTGTGCATAGAGTAAAGACTTATATCATTTTTTATAAGCTTTAAAATAAGTCTTCCCTTTAAATCACCTGAATTAACTCTATTTATTTTTGAAAAAATGAATGGGTGATGAGTTATTATTAAATCTACACCTTTTTGTATTGCTTCATCTACTACTTTTTCATTTGCTTCTAGTGTAACTAGTATTTTTTTTATTTCTTTTTCATATTCCCCAACTAATAATCCAACATTATCCCATGAGTATGCTAAATTAGTAGGATATTTACTTTCTATTTTATCAATTAAATTTCGAAGTTTCATATATTACCTCCCTATTTATTTAATAAATCATTTAAAGCATCTATCTTTTTATTTAAAGTGGCTCTTTTATCTTCTATGCCTTGCCCTTCTTTTCCTTCTAATTTTTTTAATACATTTTGATTTATTCTAATTTTATTTTCTATAAAATCATTAAGTAATGGGTCGTTATTTTCTATTAATTTTAGACCTATTTCATAGTAAATAGGATCTATTTCTTGAGGTTCTAATCCCTCGTATTTACAAACTATTATCTCGTATAATCTGTGCTCTTCTCTTACTAAATGTTCATCTAGTATTTTATATCCATTTTGATATAAGAACATTCTAAGCTCTTCTGGAGCTTGCATTGGTTGTAATATTAATTTTTCTGTAGTATGAGCTACTTTTTCATTTGCTTTTAATAAGTTATTTATAAGCATTCCACCCATACCTGCTATTATTATCTCATCTACTTCATTTTCTTTTAAAACTTCTATTCCTGAACCTAGTCTTAAATCAACTTTATCTTGTAATTTATTTCTTGTTACTTCTTTTCTTGCATTTTCTAGTGGACCTTTGTTAACATCCCCTAAAATAGCGTATTGTATTTTATTTTGATTTAAAAGGTATACAGGTATATACCCGTGGTCAGTTCCTATATCGGCTATTCTTTTTCCATTATCTACTAATGATGCAATTTTTAATAGTCTGTCTGTAAGTTTCACGTATTTCATCCTTTCTTTTTCAATTTGTGAACTTTTATATAATTATTAACTTAAAAATTCGCCTTTTCAGGCGAATTCTTATATTAATCTAAATAATCTCTTAACTTCTTAGAACGACTTGGATGTCTAAGTTTTCTAAGAGCCTTAGCTTCTATCTGTCTAATTCTTTCTCTAGTTACGTCGAATTCTTTACCAACTTCTTCTAGAGTTCTTGCTCTACCATCTTCTAAACCAAATCTTAGTTTTAGTACTTTTTGCTCTCTTTCATTTAATGAACCTAATACTTCTTCTATTTGGTCTTTAAGTAATGAATATGCAGCAGCTTCTGCTGGAGCTAATGCGTCTTCATCAGGTATAAAGTCTCCTAAGTGACTATCTTCTTCTTCCCCGATAGGAGTTTCTAAAGAAACAGGATCTTGAGCTATTTTCATTATTTCTCTTACTTTTTCTTCAGACATATCCATTTCTTTTGCTATTTCTTCTGGTTTTGGGTCACGTCCTAATTCTTGAAGTAATTGTCTTGATACTCTTATAAGTTTGTTTATTGTTTCTACCATATGAACAGGTATTCTTATAGTTCTAGCTTGGTCTGCTATAGCACGAGTTATAGCTTGTCTTATCCACCAAGTAGCATAAGTACTGAATTTGAATCCTCTTTCATAGTCGAATTTTTCAACAGCTTTTATAAGTCCAAGGTTACCCTCTTGGATTAAGTCTAAGAATAACATTCCTCTACCAACGTATCTTTTTGCTATACTTACAACAAGTCTTAAGTTTGCTTCTACTAATCTTTGTTTAGCTATTTCGTCTCCCTCAAGCATTCTCTTTGCGTATTCTATTTCTTCATGTGGTTTAAGTAGAGGAATTTTTCCTATTTCTTTAAGGTACATTCTAACTGGGTCATCGATGCTTATACCTTTAGGAAGAGACAAGTCTATTTTATCCATTTCTATATCGTCTTCTTTTTTAAGTTCATCATCAGATACTCCATCAAAATCTTTATCTACGATTAAATCATTATCGTTATCAGAAAAATCAACATCTGCTTTTTGTGTTTTATCTTCTATTATTTCTATTCCCAAATTTCCAAGTGTTTCGTAAAGGTTTTCTACTTGATCTTTATCAAGTTCTGTCTCAGAAAATGCTTCCATAATCTCTGATAGTGTTAAAGATCCTTGTTTTTTACCTTTATCTATAAGTGTTTTTGCCGTTAACCTTTTATTATCTTTCTTACTTGCCATAAATAATTCTCCTCCTTTCTATAAGTCGTTTATAAATCTTTTTTTATTTTTTCTCTTTTTAAAATTTCTAAACTCAACTTCATAATTTTATCATCTACCTCTTTCGTATTGCTATTGCTCTTTTTAAGTAAATCAAGTTCTTTTGACAATCTTTCTATTTGAATTGACATTGACTTTATTTCATTTTCTATTGTATTTTTTCTAATTTTTTTAATTATTTCTTTAGTACTATCAATAGTATAAGTATTAATTTCTTCTATTTCTATATTATTGATATTTTTTATATATTCTTCAGATATGTTTAAACTTTTAATTTTGTCAATAGTTATTTTGTCCAATTCTTTATTTTTAATTATGTAATTAAAAATTTCCTTTGTTTCATCAATCGAAAATTCATCGCTTTTTATATCTGAAATTACAGAATTTCTAAGTTCCTTATTTTCCATCAATAATTTTATAAAGTTAGTTTCTACTTTTAAATACCCATCTTGTATCTTTGACATTTGCTCTATTTTTCTATGAACATTTGTGTGTTTTGCATTATTTTTATTATTATAATTTCTGCTTACTTTAATACCTATACTAGCTCTTATTGAATCTACACTTATATTTGTTAAATCACTTAAATATTTAGCATATAAATCTTTTTCAATCGGACTTTTTAATTTTTTTAGCATTAAAGTAGATTCTTCTACAAAGTTCATCTTTTGAGTATCATTTTTTAAATTATATTTATTTTTTAATAAATCTATCTTAAACTTTATATAATAATCTGACTCCTCAATTGCTTTTTTATATCCGTCAAAACCATATTTTTTTATAAAATCATCGGGATCTTTACAATCCTTCAAATTTAGTATTTTTACTTTTATATCTGCTTTAAGTAAAATATCAATTGCTCTTAAAGTAGCATTTTGGCCAGCTTGATCTGAGTCATAAGATATAATAACATTTTTTGCAAATCTTCTAATCAATTTCGCTTGTTCTATAGTAAGGGCAGTTCCTAAAGTTGCTACAACATTTTCTATATTATTTTGATATAATGATATTAAATCCATATATCCTTCAACTAGAATTAATGTATCATCTTTTATACCCTTTTTAGATATATTTAATCCATATAAATTCATTCTCTTATTGAATACTAATGTCTCTGGTGAATTTAAATATTTTGGAAGCGAATCATCTAAAACTCTTCCCCCAAATCCAATAACTTTTCCATTGTAATTAAATATAGGAAACATAACTCTATTTCTGAATCTATCAAAATACTTATTGCTTTCGGTTTTGTGTGTAACTAAACCACATTTTACTAAATCAGTTTTGTCATAGCCTTTTGATAGTAAATAATTCATTAAGCTATTCCATGAATTAGGTGAATATCCTAGACCAAATTTTTTAATGATTTTATCGCTCAATCCTCTTTTTCTTAGGTATTCATATCCTGGATTTTTTGTTCTTAATAAATTAGCAAAGTAAAATCTAGCTGCCTCTGTGTGTATTTCTCTGAATTTATTTATTTCTTGAATCTTTTTCTTTTCTTCTTCACTTATATTCCTGTCTAAAGTTATACCACATTTTCTAGCTAAGATTTTTACAGCTTCCATAAAGTCTACATTTTCCCATCTCATTACAAAGCTAATTACATCTCCACCTGCATTGCATCCAAAGCACTTATATATTTGTTTAGACTTGCTCACCATAAATGAACCTGTCTTTTCAGAATGAAATGGACATAATCCTGTATAATTAGAACCTGATTTTTCAAGATGCATATAATCTGATATTATATCTACAATATCACATCTACTTTTTATTTCTTCTATAATGTCTTTTAAATCATTCAAACTTATCACCTACCGGTGTTATTTTTTGTTAACATTTCTATTTTACCTTATAATACATATTTGTCAAATACTATTGTACATAATTCGACTTTTTTTGTTAATTTCCTTCTAACTCAATCTATTTTTTATTAGTTTTTTTTATTTTTTTTTATAATAATCCTTAAAAAAATATATTTAAATATTATTTTTAATATAATTTAAAATAAATTTCTTTTTTTTAATATTTTTTATTTATCATATAGAAAAAAATATTCATATAGTATATTGTAGTATATTTTGTAAAAATTTTTTTCTTATTATAAAAAAAACTTCGTTTCGTAATTTATCTTACACTAGAAAAGGGACTATAAGCCCCTCTTTATTAATTTACATGTTACATTGTAATATTTATCTTTTTTACCTTTGTTTTTTCTAGTATTTATTAATTCATATATTTTGTCGATATAGTTACTATCTTCACTCAATCTTATCAAACTCACTAGATAGTACTCATCTGTACTTTTAGGGACTTTTTTTTAATAACTAAGTCTATAGCTGTCTTAGCTGCATCGAAATGTCTTAAATGTGTATGCCCATCTTGAAAACACTTTTTAGTGTTGTAAGCTATATAACCTCCTCTTACTTGAAAAATTATATATTCTTTCTTTTCATAGATTTTATTATACATTTAATCAAATCCTTCTAAAAATATTCTTAATATATAATATTAATTTTTTCACAAAGTAATTACTATTTTTCGCAATTTATCTATTTTTTTTATCTAAGAGCTCTGACACTGTAACAAATTTGTATCCTTTTTGTTGCAGGCTCGGTATTATTGTATCTAGTGCCTTTATAGTATTTTCTGTTCCATAATCATGTAACAGTATTATATCTCCCGGTTTTACATTATTTATTATTTTGTTTGAAATTTGATTTGAAGATGGATTTTGCCAATCCCTTACATCAACTCCACTCCATAATACCACTGTGTAACCTAAATCTTTTGATAACTCTTCTAAACATCTTTTATTGTAATTTCCAAATGGCGGTCTAAATACTTTAGGTTTTTGACCTGTCTTTTCCATTATTATATTTTCACAGTCTTTTATTTCAGTTTTTAATTGTTCTTCAGATAATGTGCTTATATCAGGATGAGTATACGTATGGTTACCTATTTCATGACCTTCTTTACTAGCTCTAATTACAGAGTCCGGATACCATTTTACATGCTTTCCAACTACAAAGAAAGTTGCCTTTGCATCGTATTTTTTTAATACATCTAAAATCTTTGCTGTTTCTTTTGGATGTGGCCCATCGTCAAATGTGATAGCTATTTCCATATTCTCATTTGAATTCTCTTTTATTATTTTGTTCTCATCACCTTTATTGTAGGACATTATTAAAGAAGTACTTGTCAAAAAAAATAATAATACTATCGCAGTTACTTTTTTAAAGTATTTTTTATAGTTCATGATATTGTCCTTTCGTTATTCATATTGCTAATAACTATCATGCCCTAAATATAGTTTTATAATTCACATTTATTCCAATTTCAAATTAAAATTTTACTGTGAAAATTTCTTCTAAGCTTCTTCCAAAGATTGAAGGTTTATCAAATTTCCAAGTTCCTTCATACACTAATTCCCCATCTAAATAAAAACTACCATATCCGTGTTTTTTACCATTTCTAAATTCCCCTACATATTTTTTACTATCACTCCATATGTAAGTCCCCGTTCCATGGATTTGATTTGACTTCCACTGTCCTTCATAAATTAAAACGCCCGATGAATTGTAGCATGAACCAAATCCATCCATCTTGTTATCTTTATATTCTCCATAATACATACATCCATCGTTCCACTTAAAGATACCTTTTCCATTTTTCTTTCCATTTTTAAAGTTTCCGATATATTCATCTCCATTTGCATAAAGTATTTGTCCGATACCTTCTCTAACATCATTTCTAAATGATCCTATATATGTATTTCCATTTGGAAATATATATTGCCCATATCCTTCTTTTAGGTTTGCCTTAAATTCACCAGCGTATTCTAATTCTCTTTCATCTTCTGTAAAAAACGAATATATCCCAATTCCGTCCATCTTAGCATCTTTTATTTTTCCTATATATTTATCTCCATTACTAAAACAGTAAATTTTTACTTCATTACATTTAAAATCTATTTCTTCATTTGTAAGAGCATTATCTTCTATCACCTTAACATCTTCTTCACTTGCTTTTATATCTTTTTTAAGTGCTTTTCTTTTTATATTTTGTGCAGTTCTTACTTTTCTCTTTACATCATTTATAGATTTTAAAAAATCATTATACATAGCAACATTGCTTTTTGTATCACTCATATAAAATGCTTCCTTTCTTTAGACTAAAAAAATATTGATTATATCTACAATATAATTATATAATTTTAATTCTTTTATAACAATAATTTAGAAAACTATAATTTAGAATATATAAATATAATATACTAAAACTGTAATATATTGAAAATATTCAATATATATACTTTTAATCTAATATAAATTAATTACGATAATTTTTCTATACAATGAAAAAAAGTCCTCCTAAATATAGAGAACTTTTTTATTTATTATCGTATTAAAATTTTTAAAAATTCTTTCTTATAAATATCTTTCTTTAAATCCTTTACCTTTTACTTCATTTACATCATTTACTGATATAAATGCTCTTTTATCATATTTAAGTGCTATTTCTTTTATTTTAGGTATTTCTTTTGATAAAGCTACACAGTATACTATTTTTTTCTTTTCACGTGTATATCCACCTTCTGCATTAAGGAATGTAACACCTCTTACTAAATCTTTCATTATGTCATCTGCAACTTCTTGAGATTTTTCAGTAAATACCATAACAGCTTTTTCTTCAAAGAATGCATCTTTTACTACTGCCATTGTTTGAGCATTTAAGAACATACTTATCAATGTATATAATGCTAAGTTTATACCGAATAAAAAGCTACCACATAAAACTATTGCTATATTTGTAGCTAATGCTGTATTTTTAACTTCTACATTTCTTTTTATTTTTAAAATTGCACCTATAATATCTGTACCACCTTGTGATGATTTTGCTCTAAATGTAAGCCCTACACCTATACCACATAAAACACCGCCAAATGCACTTTGAAGTAATATATCATCAACTTGTATATAACTTCCTATATCTTGTGTTATACCTAATATAACTGAAAATAATACCATATTAATCAAACTAGTGATACAAAAATCTCTTTCTAAGTACATAAATCCAAGTACAAATATTGGTATATTTATTAAGAATGTAAGCAAGCCCACATTTATATTTGTAATATAGTTAAGCATTGTTGCTAGCCCTGTAACACCTCCACTTAAAAGATGTGCCGGTCTTATAAATCCATTTATTCCTATACTTGATATAATCATTCCAGATAAAATAACAATATATCTAACAAAAATATTCTCTTCTACTACATTATTGACCTTACTCATAATATCCATATGTCAAAATCATATCCCCTTTATCTTTATAGATTTTGACTTCTCCTTCCTCATAAAATTTTCACTCATTCCTATTAATTTTCTTGTTTGCTTTTCTTTACCTATTATTATAGTATCTTTTTTTAATCTGTAAAGTGCAATTTCTTGGTCATTTTTGGATATTTTTAACATTCCATGAAATTTTGCTTGCATTTTTTTATTTCTATCTTATTTATGATTTTTGTATTTTTTTTATTTCATTTTTAGCTCACAAAAATATGTATTTTACTTTAAAAATTTCTGATTTAAGAATTTTTTTTTAATTTAACTTTCATGTGATGCAAGTAATATATATATAAATTCATTATTTATATTAAAAAATTTTTTTATTTTTTTTATTAATTTTACTTCTCTTTTCAAGAAATCATTTTCCCATTTTCAAATACACATGTCCATTTTTTTATATCTATAGTATCATCTTGAAAATATTATTTCAAAAAAATAAAGATGGAAATAATCCATCTTTATTTTGAATCAATATATTTGTCAAATTTCTAAGTTATATAACCAAACTATTTTTAATTAATTATTTATTTTCATCTATTACATCTTGAGCTATACTAGTATCAACTATTTTATCGTATGGAGCTTCTTTTTCAAGTTCTCCAGCAGTTTCCATAACTTTCATTAAATTATTTAAGCTTTCTTCTTCAAAGTAAGGATTTTCACACCAAGCACCTATTTTTCTATATTGCTTAGCAACTGTTACTAATTCATCTATACTATTATCTTCAAAATAAGGTTGGATAGCTTCTGCTATTTCTTTATCAGTAGCATCTTTACACCACATTTGAGCTTTATATAATGCTCTTGTGAATTTTTCTAATACTTCTTTATTGTCTTTCATATAAGATTTTGTTGCAGAATAAGCAGTATATGGTATTTTACCAGAATCTTTACCAATTGATGTAACTATATATCCAGTTCCTTCTTTTTCAAGTTGAGTAGCTGTTGGTTCAAAAGCTGTTGTAAAATCCGCTTCACCAGCTGCAAATGCACCAGCCATAGCAGCAAATTGTACATCTGTTCTTACATTACATTGACCTTTGTCCTTATCTTCTCCTATTTCAACACCATTTTGTTTTAAAACATATTCTAAAGTCATTAAAGGTACGCCTCCTGCTCTACCTCCAAGAACTTCTTTACCTTTTAAATCTTCATAAGAGAAGTTATCTATCTTTTCTCTAGAAACTAAGAAACTACCATCACATTGAGTTAATTGTGCAAAGTTAACTGCATAATCTTCTTCACCTTGGTTGTAAATGTAAATTGATGCTTCTGGTCCCATAAGTCCAATATCAGCATCTCCTGATATTAAAGCAGCCATAGTTTTATCTGCACCTTGAGCATTTACTAAGTCGATTTCTAATCCTTCTTCTTCAAAGAATCCTTGGCTCATAGCTACATATTGAGGTGCATAGAAAACTGAATGTGTAACTTCAGCAACAGTTATTTTTTTCAACTCTTTTGTTTCTTTGTCTGGAGCAGCTTCGTTACTGCATCCTGTTAAGCAGCAAACTCCTAGAGCTGCCGCACTTACGATAGAAATAATTTTTTTGAACATGTATATACCTCCACTAAAATAAAACATAATTCATTATATTCATGTGCTTTAGTTTGGTTACAATTTTGAATATTTTAATTTACTATAAATATATGCTACAATAAAATGACATATTAAATATATTTTGTAATTATAATAAATTTAGATTTCTGACAAAACTAATTTTTTTTATTATAATTAAATAGTATTGTAATATATATAATTATTTTAAGGAGGTATTATATTATGAGAAGTAGATCTGAGGTAAAAAAAGATGCCAAAAGAAAATTAAATGCTTACTGGAATATTCCTGTTGTTGTAACTATAGCAGTATTTTTAATAGAAGCAATAGTAAGTGGTATTTTTAGAAATGCTTCACTATATTATGTAATTAGCACTTTAGTTACTGCTTTTACAGGAGTATTTACAACTATGTTATTTCTGAGAATAGCCAAAAATGATAATTTAGAAAAAGTTACATTTTCTTGGATGAATATTCCATCAGAAAAATTAATTAAATGTGTAGTTTATTCATTAATAATGGCTTTAGGAACTACACTTATACAATACGTAGGTGAGTGGGTAGGTCCTTTAGCTGGTTTTTTACTTGCAATATTTGTAGCTGTATTAGAAGTGTATCTATCTTTTTCTGTATTGATAATATTAGATACAGATGTTCCAATATTAAATGCAATAAAATCAAGTATGGATTTAATAGAGGGTAGATTCTGGGATGTAGTTATCTTCAGTTTATCATTTATACCTTGGTTTTTATTAGGAGTAGTTACTTTTGGTATAGGGCTTGTATGGATATTCCCGTACTTTGGAATAAGTTTTGCAAATTATTACTTAGAGTTAAAATACAATAAACAACTTAGATAATAATTTAATTAAATTAGAAAAAGGTAGTCAGTTGACTACCTTTTTTAAGACCCAAAATTTTGAGATCTTTGATTTTAAATTTTAATTATTATATGATATACAAACAAATTTTGTTATTAAATAACTATATAATTTTATTAACTTCTAATGCCTTTTTAATTTCTATTTGTTTATGCAAATTTCTTTGATTTCTATTTTTACATATTTCATCTTCTAATCTTTTTCTATCATAATGTGAATCAAGGCATTTACCAATATCTATATTAGAAAGAGTCAATTGATTTTCAGCTAGAAGCAATGCCATTTTTAATTCTTGATTATCGACTTCTTTCCCTGCATGAATATCTGAAAGTATATTGTTAAAACTTCTCATCTCAACCACTCCTTTGTATAAATATTTTATTATATATAAATTTCAATTTTTCCGACTCTAAATCCTCTATTTTTTATTAGTCAAATTAGTACATTTTTCTGCATTATTTTTATTATTGTTTTTAATTGTATTTTTTTAAATGTTACTTAATAATATATCTATCCATATACATATAATAATATCTGCTTATTTCTACAGTCTAAAAGAAGTTATTTTAAGATAATTCTTGAAAAAAATTTTAAATCAAATTACTCTTTATTCAAGGAAATAGTTAGAAGGTTTATCTATACAAACCTAATCAAATGCATTTGAATTAAACTACTATTAATCCTATCAAAATAGGAGGTAGAAATATGAATGAATCAAAAATTAAAGAGTTTGAAAATATAATAGAAAAAGACTTTCCCAATACATGCGGAATTGCTGTAATGAAAGATAATAAACTTATATATGAAAATTACTACAATAACTGCGATAAAGAAAATAAAATCCACATTTATTCAATCACAAAGAGCATAATCTCAATATTAATAGGAATAGCAATTGACAAGGGCTATATTAAAAATGTAGATGAAAATATACTAAACTTCTTCCCAGATTACAAAGTTCAAGATAATGAAAAAACTATACAAAATATAAAATTAAAAGATATTATGAGTATGACTGCTCCATATAAGTTTAAAGAAGAACCTTATGTAGAATATTTCACAAGTGATAATCACTTAAAATTTTGTTTAGACTTATTAGGTGGAGAAGATAAGATAGGATTATTCCGCTATACTCCAGTAATTGGACCAGATATATTATCTGGAGTAATCTCAAGTTCTACTAATCAATCTGTCTTAGATTTTGCTCGTGAAAATTTATTTAAACCACTAGGAATTAATATAGATAAAAATATTGTATTTAATAATGCTGAAGAACAATTTGCTTTTTATGAATCTATAGATATGAATGGATGGGTATGTGACAAAACTAATTTAAATACTGCTGGATGGGGTCTTACTTTAAGTCCTACTGATATGGCAAAAATAGGTCAACTTTATCTAAATGGTGGAGTGTTCAACTGTAAAAAAATTGTATCAACTAACTGGATTAAAGAAAGTACTTCTATTCACAGCGAGTTTAATAAATTAAAATACGGCTATCTATGGTGGGTTTTGGATAAAGATAGTTTTGCAGCATTAGGTGACGGCGGTAATACTATATATGTAAACAAAGCAAAAAATATAGTTATTTCGGTAACAGCCCTATTTGTCCAAAATGCAAAAGATAGAATAGATCTAATAAAACAATATATAGAACCTGTATTTTAAATTTTATATTTAAACACATCATTAGCTAAGACTTATTTTTAGTCTTAGCTAATTTATCATAATCTAAGTCTTAATTTTAATATTTATCTTTCAAAAACTTCTACATATTTTGTTGATGCTGTTATATAAACACCTGATTTTAATTTATACATATCTGTTCCAGTTCTTTCGATTTTTTGAGCTATAGTATATACATCACCCTTTTTGACTTCTCCTACTACGCTGCTTGAATTAAAATCTGCACTACTGTGTATATTTACACTATCTGCTATTATTCTAAGATATTTTGTCTTACTTGCTACTTGAGGTTTCTCATCTGTATTTTTTACTTCACTCTTTTTTGCCACATAAGTTACTCCAAAATATTCACATACTGCTTTTGCTACTGCTTCAGCACATTTTTTTTGGTGTTTTTTATCTAGCATAAGTTTTGCTTCTTTTTCATAATCCATAAAACCATACTCGATTAATATTGCAGGCATATTAGTTTGGCGTAAAATAGCTAGTGTAAATCCACTCATATCTACATCGCGCATTAAACCGTAGCTATATTCGTAATTTATGTCTTTTTCTAAATGTTTAACTGCTAATTTCCCAAGTCTTATTGATTTTGAGGATGCATTTTTAGTTCTCAAAACAAGAAGTCCCTTAACTCTACTTTGCCAAGCTTGACTACTTCCTATAGCATTATAGTGATTTGAAATTAATATATCTGCACCTTTTTTATTTGCAGTATTTGCTCTAGAATTAAGTGGTATATCAGTTTTTCCAGTCATATCTGCTGTATACATAGTATTTATACCACATCTCTTTAGTGCAGCAGCTAGATATTCACTTACAGCTTTATTCCATTCATATTCTTTAATTGTTTGGCCTTTTTTTCTAATTAGAACACCGTCAATATATAAATCAGAGGATAACTTTACAGAACGCTTTCCAGCTGTATTTATGCCGTGTCCAGCATCAATTGCCACTAAATATTTACCCATTGATAAAATCATCTCCTTTTTATGTGAAAGTGATTACAAAAAAGTATCACTTTCTACATATTTATGTAAATTTCATCAAATTTGATACAGTTTAAATGACAAATTAAAAGTAAATATAACTTTGCTATACAAAAAAAGAGGAGCCCGAAGGCTCCCAAGCTTTTAATTATACACATTAGTCAACATTTTTTACACTACTATTATACCCCTATAGTGTATAAATAAACACCCCTTTTGTGTATTTCTATATATTTTTTTAAACATTTTCACTTACAACTATATTTTGCATATACTTATCTATAGATTGTGCTACCTTTTTACCTAAAGCAGTTGCATAGCAAGCAGTTTTATCTGCTTTTGCCTTACTTATATCACCAGCAGCAAAAACGCCTTCTACTGATGTATTAAAGTCATCATCTATAACTATCATTCCTCTTTCATCAACATCAACTGGAGCTATTGTTTGGATTGCACCAGGCATTTGGCCAACTGCGAATATAACTTTATCACATTCTACATATAATTTAGTATTATCGTCAGTTCCCTTAAATTCCATACCTACTACCTTGCCATTTTTCCCTACTATTCTTACTGAATCCATCCAGTCTATTATAGGAACTCCAACTTGTTGAAGATATTTTAATTCTTTTGCACTAGCTGTCATTTCTTCAATTGAGTTTCTAACCATTATTCTAACTTTTTTATAACCTGTTAATTTAGCAGTAGTACCACAGTCCATTGCTACGTCTCCACCACCGATTATAACAGCACTTTCTCCTACTTCTATCTTACCATCTTTAGATTTTGCTTCTGATAAGAAACTTACAGCATCTGTAACACCGTCTAATTCGTGGCCCTCTATATTTAAAACTCTACCTATAGTAAATCCAGTAGAAATTAAGAATGCTTTAAATCCTTCTTTTTTCAAATCATCTAATGTAATATCTCTACCAACCATGCAGTTAGTTCTAAATTCTACATCTAGAGATCTTATATATTTTAAATCTTTTTGAATTATTTCTTTTGGTAATCTGTGTGGTGGTATACCATAGCTAAGCCATCCACCAACTTCTTTTTTAGCTTCAAACACTGTAACTTCATAACCTTTTTGACCTAAAACAGCAGCTGCTGCAAGTCCTGCAGGCCCTGAACCTATTATTGCAACCTTTTGGCCGACTTTTTTAGGCTCTACATTACCACTTGATATTATTTCATCAGTTTCATCACAGTAATCAACTAAGTATTTTTGTATAAAAGGTATCATTATTGGATCATCAGCTAATTTGCTATTTCTACATCCACCTACACAGTAACTGTCATAAGGACAAACTCTTGTACAAATTGAGTAAAATAAAGGATTGTTATCTCTTATTAGCCCTATAGCTTTGTCAAATTGTTCTGTAGCAACCAATTCAACGAATTCTTTTGGATTGCTGTTTATTGGACATTTTTTATTGCAGTAAGCTTCTTCACATAATAAACATCTTTTTGCTTCTGCTATAGCTTCTTCTCTACTAAATTTTTTTGCAGATTCTGTTAAGTAAGTTACCTTTTTCATTATTAACCACCCCTAAATTGAAAATATAATCGTTTTAAAAAACACATTGTATTTATTAAAACTTTTAAATGATAAATACTAAAAATTAAAATCATATTAAAATCTTCTAAATATTATGAATTTATTTCGTATTCTATACTAACTAAAAATATAACTCATATTTTGAAGATTTAATAAAGAAATCTTTATTTTAAAGATCCTTAAAAATGTAGATTTCTTTGAAAGTTATCGCACTTGCTGCGCCAAGTGCTAAAAACGCATTAACGGAAATTATATTTATCCACAATTTAAAACTGATTATAATTTCCTATGCATTATAACAAAACTGTTGTTTTTTATGTATACAATAACCCAAAGCTTTAAAATCACAAAGAAGATGATTTAAAAACCATCTTCTTTATTAAAATAAATATTATACTATATTAATAATTTGACATTAATCGCTAAAATCCTCTAATTTGTTTGTAAACTTACATCATTTTTTTTTGAATAAGGATTGCTCTTGTCAAAGTAATGAGTATGCAAGTATTTATGAGCGTTATGTCCACCTCTTTCTCCCAAGAATTCATCGTATAATTTCTTGATATCTTCATTTTCATGAGATTTACGTTGAGGTTTATTTTTATCTATAACGTATAGTCCAGCACCTCTAGCTTTAACTTTTTCATAATCACCGTTAGTAAATGGTTGACCTCCACCATTTACACATCCACCAGGACAAGCCATTATTTCAATAATATGATATTTTGGAGTTTTACCAGCAGATATATCAGCTCTAAGTTCATCCATTAATTTTCTGGCACATCCTAAAGATGAAGCAGCGACAACATTTACATCAGTTCCTGCTATATTAACAGTAGCTTCTTTTATTCCTTCAAATCCTCTAACAGCTTTAAATTCTATACCGTCATCTGGCAATTCCTCTTTTGTAACATCAGTGTATGCAGTTCTAAGTGCAGCTTCTAAAACCCCTCCTGTAACACCGAATATATCAGCAGCGCCAGTTGAATATCCAAGTGGGCTATCGAAGTTTTCTTCTTCTAAGTTTTCTAAATCTATACCAGCAGATTTTATCATTCTAGCAAGTTCTCTTACTGTAAGTGATAAATCAGTATCTATTATTCCATCTTGACCTAATTCTTCTCTTTTAACTTCGTATTTTTTAGCAACACAAGGCATTATAGATACGACGCTTACTTCATCAGGTTTTTTATCTAATACTTTATCTGCAAAGTAATATCTAGCTATTGGAGAGAACATACTTTGTGGTGATCTACAAGTTGATAAATATTTAGTTAAGTCTGGGTATTGGCTTTCACAGAAGTTTACCCAAGCTGGACAACATGAAGTCATTATTGGTAAATCTCCACCTTTAGTAAGTCTGTTTACAAATTCGTTTGCTTCTTCCATTATAGTTAAGTCAGCAGCAAAGTTTGTATCAAATACATAATCAAATCCTAAAGCTTTTAAAGCTGCAACAACTTTACCAGTAGATATAGTTCCTGGTTTTAATCCAAATTCTTCGCTTATCCCAACTCTTACAGCTGGAGCAATTTGAACCATAACTGGTTTTTCTTTTTGTGCAAGTAATCCCCAAGCTTCGTCTGTGTTGTCTTTTTCAAGTAAAGCTCCTGTTGGACATACATTTATACATTGACCACAGAATGTACATTCAGTCTTTGCTAAATCAGTTTCAAAGAATGTTCCTATTTCAGTAGAAAATCCTCTGTTAACTCCTGATAATACGCCTACCTTTTGAACTTGATTACACATAGTTTCACATCTTCTACATAAGATACATTTATCGTTATCTCTCATTATAGAGAATGAACTATTATCTTTAGATTTTTCTAATCTTTCACCTTCGAATCTTATTTTCTTAATTCCAAGTTGAACAGCTATATCTTGAAGTCCACAACTACCACATTTTGTACAAGTATAGCAATCTTGTGGATGGTCAGATAATAAAAGTTCAACTACCCCTTTTCTAAATTCTATTATTTCAGGTGTATTAGTTTGTACTTTCATTCCTTCTTTTGCTAAAGTTGCACATGATGGCACTAATCTTCCATCTGCATTTACTAGACAGACACGACATGATGCACAACTGTTATCAAATCCTATATCATCTATATGTAGATAACATAAGTTAGGTATTTTTATATTTACTTTTTTTGCCGCTTCTAATATATTAGTTCCTTCTTCAACAGCAACAGCTTTTCCATTTATAGTTAAATTAATTAAACTCATTAATAGATTCCTCCTTTAAACACTTGGTCTACGTACAATTTTATTTTCAAATTACTCTTTGATTATTGCACCTTTTTTACATTTTTCCATACAAGCTCCACATTTCAAGCACTTAGTCGTATCAATAACATGTTTTTGTTTCTTTTCACCATTGATTGCTTCTGCTGGACAGTTTTTCTTACATAATCCACATCCGATACAATCGTCAGTTATTACATAATTCAACATTGCAGTACATTTAGCAGCTGGACATTTTTTGTCTTTAACGTGAGCTAAATATTCATCATAGAAACAATTTAATGTACTAAGTACTGGGTTTGGAGCACATTTACCAAGACCACATAAAGAAGTATTTTTGATTATTGTAGCTAATGATTTTAAATTAACTAAATCTTCTTCTGTACCATTACCTCTACATATTTTGTTTAATATTTCAAGTAATCTTCTATTTCCTATACGACATGGAGTACATTTACCACATGATTCATCAACCGTAAATTCTAAGAAGAATTTAGATATATCAACCATACAGTCAGTTTCATCAAGAACAAGCATACCACCAGAACCCATCATAGATCCTATTGATGCTAATGATTTAAAGTCTATTGGAGTATCTAAATCTTTTGAAGATATACATCCACCAGATGGTCCACCTGTTTGAACAGCTTTAAATTCTTTTCCACCAGGTATTCCTCCACCTATTTCGTATACTATTTCTCTTAAAGTAGTTCCCATAGGTACTTCAACTAAACCAACGTTATTTACTTTTCCGCCTAATGCGAAAACTTTTGCACCTTTTGAATCTTCAGTTCCAAATGAAGCAAACCAATCGGCACCTTTATTTATTATTGCTGGTATATTACCAAATGTTTCGACATTGTTTACAGTTGTTGGAGCTTGCCATAAACCATGTTCAGTTGGGAAGTATTTATTAACTATTGGTTCACCACGATTACCTTCTATAGATTTTATAAGGGCAGTACCTTCACCACAGACAAACGCACCTGCACCGTATTTTAATTCTATCTTAAAGTTAAATCCTGTTCCCAATATATTTTCACCTAAAACTCCAGCTTCTTCAGCTTGAGCTATAGCTATTTTCAATCTTTCTATTGCAAGTGGATATTCAGCTCTTATATAGATATAGCCCATATCAGAATCTGTTGCATATCCTGCTATTGCCATAGCTTCAAGTACACTATGTGGGTCACCTTCAAGAAGTGATCTATCCATAAATGCACCTGGGTCACCTTCATCAGCATTACAGACAATATATTTATGTCCGTTTAATCTTGGGTTTTCGGCAGCTGCTGCCCATTTTAATCCTGTTGGGAATCCAGCTCCACCACGACCTCTAAGTCCTGATTTTTTCATTTCATCTATTACACCTTGTGGAGTCATTTCTTCTAGACATTTAGCAAGCGCTAAATAACCGTCATTTGCAATATATTCTGAGATGTCTTCTGGGTTTATATGACCACAGTTTCTTAAAGCGACACGAAGTTGTTTTTTATAGAATTGCATATCTTCGTGTTTTTGAACTTTTTTATAATCAAGTGCAGGTTCTTCAAATAATAATCTTTCAACTACTTCATTTCTAGCTATATGGCTGTTTACAATTTCTTCTGCATCATCTGGTTTAACGTGAACATAAAATACATTATCTGGATAAACTTTAACTATTGGTCCCATTGCACAGAAACCGAAGCATCCTGTTAAATGTACCATTGCATGATCTTCAAGACCTGCTTTTTTTATTTCTTCTTTTAATTTTTCTATAATAAGTAAACTTTCTGAAGATGTACATCCTGTACCTCCACAGACTAATATATCTCTTTTATCTGGTATAGCATCTGTGTGATTTTCTCTTAAATCAAGAATTGGTTTATATTCTTTTGCAGCAGCTTTTAAATCAGCTATTGAATTTAATTTTTTCATCTAAAGTACCCCCTAACAGCTTAATTCTAAATTTCTATAGTTATCTAATATTTTACTTACATCATCTGGAGTTGCTTGACCGTAAACTTTTCCGTTTACAACTACAACAGGAGCTAAACCACAAGCACCAACACATCTTAAACCTTCAAGAGTGAATTTAAGATCTTCTGTTGTTTCCCCAGCTTTAATTCCTAATTGTTTTTCGAATTCAGCCATTACTTTATCTGAGCCTTTAACGAAGCATACTGTACCAAGACAGACACTTATTTTGTACTCACCGATTGGATTAGTTGAGAAGTAAGAGTAAAAACTTACAACACCGTATACTTTAGATGGAGATACACCTAATTTGTCAGCTATATGGAGTTGAACTTCTTTTGGTAGGTAACCAAATATTCCTTGAGCTTCTTTAAGTACAAATATTAAAGCACTTTCATCTGCTACTTCTAATGAATCGATTAAATTATCTAATTCATCAAATAATTTCCTATTTTGTTCAACAAAATTACACATAAAAATCACCCTTTAAAAATTAAACTATACCATTATTTTTTTGTATATGTTGTTATATATAAATGGCATTATTATGATTTCTTATGAAATCGTTTTTCTTTTAATTTTATACAAATTTTTAATTATATCAACATCTAAAACTAAAAAATTAAATTATTATATCTAAATTAATTGTAAATGTAATGATTTAATTTTTTATTATTTAATTAAACGTCTTAAATATATCATAGTATAAAACGTGTTGATTTTGTTGATTTTTTTGAAAATTCCAAATAAATACTGTGTTTTGTATTATGTTATTTTTATCACAAGTTGTAATTTATTTTCATATTTTTTACTTTCATTGTTAATTTTTTTACATGATATAAATACATTTTAAAATATATAATTTTTTTTATATATTTAAGTATATTTTTCAAAATGCTAAGGTCTTTTTATACATATAGTACAAATAAAACTACATATTATACCACCTATCATTAAAAATGTTGTACTTATATAAGATCCTGTATAGTCGTAAAGCATGCCTGCTATAGTACTTCCAAATGAAGCTATTATCAAGTTTAAATTTACTATTGAAAAGTTAACTGGATAATTAGTTGCTCCATAAAACAAATTTATAAATGCTGAATTTACAGATGTTACACCTCCATATGAAGCTCCACATAATATAAATCCAACAATCAAAATTATTAAACTTTTTGTATTAAATGCAAGTACTAATAAAATAGATGATACTAAAAATACTACTACGACTGTAATCATTGTTTTTGATCGTCCAAATTTATCGAACATACCCCCATATATAACACGACCTATACCATTGCAAATAGATATTAGACCTACTATTGTAGCTACTGAAGATGCATCTATATTTTTCGCAATCTCATTTACAATACCACTTGCTTGTGATATAAGCGCTAAGCCTGATGCACTAAGAAGAATTGCCCATACAAAATAAAACCAAAATGATGATCTTTTTATCATTTGCTTTGCATCTATATCTATTCCAACTTCTTTTTTGATATTATTTTCTTTTTTATTTTTAGAAACAGTCAAAATAAAATCTTCATCTGGTTTTACAAAGAAAAATCCAAAAATAATTAAGACAACTGCAAGTATAACTCCAAATATCATAAAAGATATTCTCCATCCGCCTATAGTACTTGGTGTATATGCTTGATAAACTTTCCCTATTATAAAACTTCCAAGTCCAAATCCCATCAAAAGTATTCCTGATATAAGTCCTTGCTTATCAGGGAACCATTTTGACATAGTACTCATTACTGAATTATAAGCAAGCCCTGATGCAAAACCTGCTAATACACCATATCCCATATATAAAGTTATTATATTTTGTGCTTTTGAAGCGATAAAAAATCCTACAAAAAATAATATTCCTGAAGCCCAAACATTTATCTTTAAATCTATTTTCTTTTGTAAAATTCCCCCTATTAATCCGCCTATACAAAATAATGTCATACAAATTGTAAATGTCAATGATAGACTTGTATGACTCCAATTTGTAAATTCATTTGCTATTGGTATTACAAGCACACTCCAAGCGTATATAAGTCCTGCAAGTAGTAAAACTATTACCCCTATAACAGCATATATCCATCGATTTAATCTTTTCATTATTTTTCCCCTTTCTTAATTAATCTATTTTCTTATGTATAAGTGTAAAGTTTCCAGTTACTTTAATGTCAATATTATTTTTTCATTTTTGCAAAAAATAAAAGCTAGCCTAAGCTAGCTTTTACGCATTTTCAAATGTATGAATAGCATCTATTCTAGTAATATAAAGTGATGCATTATCGCAACCTATATATTTTGCATATTTCGATACTTTTTCTTTTGATAATTCTAAATTAGTAATATCGCCTTGCACAAGTTCTTGAATATATACATCCATAAGATAATCTTTAAATGGTCTTATATCGTATCCTAAATATTTTGTAAGACGTTCGATTTCGCCACCAAAATCTCCATCTTCTTTTATCAAATATTCATATACATCTTTTCTATAAGGATTAGCCATTATAATCTTTTGAACTATTCTTGCGCTATCTGGTTTGCTTATAAATCCATCTTTATAATTATTAAATAATGCGTTCGCTTGTTTTATAGATTCAATATCTATATAGCTTTCAACATCTTTTACGTTATATTCTAAAAGTGCATCAATAACAGCCATGTGTATATTAAAGCAATCTCTATATATGCTTCTAGATAATTTATCTATAGATGGTTTTATATCAAATAATCTAGATACATTCTTTTTATTTTTTATAGCATCTTTTTCTTTTAAAAAATTATTAAATATAAGTTTGAAGTCAAAATATTTTTCGCAGTATTTTTCTTTGAATATATTGAAATCGACAACTATTACATTATAACTAACTAATATTTCTACACCTTTTTTTATTCCTTCATCTATTAGTCTTTCACAAAAAACTAAGTATTTGTCGTTTAATTGTCTAAATGTAGTTAAGTTTTCATCGCAGTATTCTTGAAATTCTTTTCTAGCTTTTCTCGCATATTCTAAAAATATTTTTCGTATAGTGTTGTAATTATCTCTTTGTTCATCAAATTTTATTATAGCTCCATTTATATCAAATGCAATCATAATAGTAACCTCCCTGTAAATGTTTTACGAATTTTATTACTATTACTATATTTGATTTTACAACTTGTTTTCCTCTTAAATACAAAATTTGTCTAAAAGTTTTGTATTTGAGCGACTAAATATTACAAATTACAATATTATAATACTAAAAAACTCTGTTTTTCTAGCATAAAATTATATCATTCCTATAATTCCAAATATTATTGGTACGAACATAGCAGGAAGCAGATTTGCTACTTTTATATTTGCTTTTAATATCATATTTATTCCAAGTGCTAAAATAAGTAAACTTCCAACAGCGTTCATTTCTGTTATTACAGCAGTTGAAAGCACACCTTTTAATAAAAACGCCCCACATGTTATAATTCCTTCATATAAAAATACGGCTACTGCTGATAAAAGAACTCCTATACCCATAGTAAGTGAAAATAAAAATGAAGAAACTCCATCTAATGCTGATTTTGCGAATAAAGTATCATTATTTCCAAATAAACCACTATTTAATGCACCGACTACTGCCATAGCACCCACACAGAATAATAAACTAGCTGATACAAATCCTTGTGATATTGACACCTTTTCTTTTGATACATCTGTTTTGCCTTTATTTAATTTTTCTTCTATTTTATCTCCAAGACTATTTAGGCCTTTATCAATATCTATAAGTTCGCCTATAAGACCTCCCACTACCATAGATATTATACATATAAGCACATGTTGACATTCAAGAGCGCCGCTTATCCCCATGTATATTATGCAAAGTGCCAAACCAGACATTATTGTATCGCTTATTTTTTCTACTTTATTATTTTTATCGAATTTCATTATAAATTTTTTTAATATTAATGCAGCAAAACTCGCTCCCACTATAACTAATCCATTTACAATGACCCCTAATCCATACATATAAATTTCCCCCTGTTATTTTCTTTTGTTTTAATTATTTATTTTGCTAAATCTATTATTTTTTTAGGATTTTTTGCAAACTCTTCAAATGAATACTCTGTATAAACCACATCTTTTCCCAAAAATCTTTCATATCTATTTTTTTCTTTTTCTCTAAGGGAGTTTCTTTTTTTAGCGTGATTATTTACTACTATTACTTTTAATTTTTCTTTTAACCTACTTGTCTGAACTCTTTTTAGAAGGTATTTTATATGCATATCAGCTTCTGGGAAAGAATATCCACAAAATATCAGAAGATCACTTTCTCTAAGCGCTCTTTCAGATTTATTCCAAACTGTGCTTAAAAATACATTTGACATATTTTTAAAATAAGTCGGTGGTACTATTATAGGTATCGTAAGTTCCCCACAATTTAAGCATTTAGCTTGTTTTATATTTTCAATTATCCTCATCACGCCGCCTTCATACGGCGTTATTGTTATGCTATTGCAAATTGGGCAATAAAGCCAGTTTAGTGAACCGTGAATTTTATACAGATTTATCATAGGTTCTATCGGTTTTTGCCATGAATTTTTGCTCATATTGAAATTAGTAAAATCAATCCCATAATTTAGCATAACCGGAAATTTATTTGCATCATATAAACTCGCTATTGCATTATCTATATGTATATCGTAATTTGCACTTATAAATGTTGTGTTTTGTAGCATATTTTGTTTACCTAAATTTTCAAGTAATAATTTATGATAGCTATTACTCCTACTATTTGCATTATTTAAAGTATAAGCTGTAAGCATAATAAGTGACTGTCTTATATAAGATATACTCGTATTATTGTCATTATAACTTTCTGATTTATAATTTTTAAAAGACTCCCTTTTTTGTTCCGCCAAATCTAGCACTCCAAGTACTTCTTCAAAAGTCGGAAAATTTATGCTGTCGACATCACTTGTAACATCTATAAAAAATAAATCTTTAAAAAATTTCGTCAATTCTTTATTCATCCTAGTATCTTTATTTTTAGGCAATATATATTTAAAATACTGCGAAAATAGTTCATTTTGTATTGGTAAGTTTTCTGCTGCTGATGCACCTGCTCCTAAAAAAATAGTAATATTCATAAAGTTTTAAAACCCTCCAAAATAATTTATCTAGTAACTATATTATACAATTAAAATTTTATTTATCCATAATTTTAATATAATAATAATATAAGTTAATAATTTTACAAAAAAATAATATAATCCTAATTTTTTAAAATAAAAAACATTTTTGATTAAATATATGTTATCTTTTATATAGGATAATTTTAGGAATATTATGGAGGTATATTTTGAAACAAACTAAAAATCAAAATAGTTATGAATGTAAACTCAACTACTTTGTATGTACATCTCTTTGTGCTACAAAACAATCCTATAAATATATAGATAAAGTATATAATTCAAATAAAAAAAAGTACGATAATTATTCAAAAGAATGTGCTTACTACAATTTAGCCAATTCTAGATTGTTAGAAGAGGAATTGTATTATAAAAAAACTCTCGGTATTATAACTAGTGGTGAAGAAAAAGAGTTTTATTATATACTTAGAATGACTTATAAAAAAGCGAATTTATTAGTAAAAAACAGCAACAATATAGTTAGACTAAGCGAATTATCTATAAAACCAAATACAGTCTCTCTAGAGGAGTTGCTTGGGAATTATGCAGCTACTATAATTTTAGCCCAAAGTGAAAATAAAAAATTAGATGAAGATGACTTTTTCTTTATAGCATTTCAAGAAATGGTCAAACTTAGAACAAATCCACTTGTTCAAAGCCTATTAAAATATACTTATATAGATAAAGATAGAAAGAAAAAGTTAAAACAAATTGAAATTGATTTATGTGATAAATACCCTAATATAACTAAGGGATTAAATGAATTATATATGCAAAAAGAAGACGGTTCATTAGATTTTGAAAAGTTAAACGATTATCAAAGAATAGCATATGCTCTAGATTTTGTGTATGAACTTGAAGGATTAAATATTATTCCATTACTTAATAATAAACCAAATAGTACTTCACATGAAATTTGTGAATTGATAAATATTTGGATTAATTGCAATGGTCAAGTAGATCCTTTAAATTACGATATTTTATATTCATATATAATAGTTGCGACTAAATTAAGAAGGCTTTTGGAAACATACAAAGATGCCAAAAAGATTTATTTTAGAGATATTGCCGACAAAGACAAACTATTAGAACAAGATGCTTTGGTCAATAAAATAATTCAAGAAAAGCACGATTTAGAAGCAAAATTTAATAAAACTAAAAGCGATTTGGAAAAAGAAAATGAAGAGTTAAAAGAAAAAATCAGACTCCTGGAAAATAAAAATAAGCAATTAGAAGAAGAAATCACCTTAGAACCAAGCATAAAAGATGAATTAGCTGAACTTAGAAATTTAATGTTTAATTTATCTAATTGTGAAGATACTCCGCCTACTAATAATGAGGTCGATATAAATAAATTAAATAACTTAAATGCAATTTGTATAGGTGGAAATGACTCTTGGATAAACTCCATGAAAGAAGTTCTTCCTAATTGGGTATTTATAGCCTGTGGTGTCGAACACTTCGATACAGCTCTTCTTAAAAACAAAGATTATTTATTTGTAAATACAATTTCAAATACACACTCTATGTACTATAAGGCTGTGGAAAATAAGGATAAAGGTACTAAAATAAGATATATAAATGTTTTAAATCGAGATAGGGTTTTATATGAAATAGAAAATAGTTTGTAAAATTCGATTGCTCATTATATAAGCAAAATATTATAATTAAGCTACTATTTATAAAACAATAACACATTCATAATTAGATGATTATGAATGTGTTTTTTATTACTTTATTAAACTCCCCTCAAATTTGTATTATTTTAATATTCTTTGTGAGAACTTAATGCTATAGGTATACTGTTTTTAATAATTTTTGCTAACTCAATTTCATCCTCTTTACATCCTGTATCAAGCCAATGTTTCAAAACCATTGTAAAACCTGCTTGAAAATAAATTAGATAATACATTATTTCTTCATCAGAACTTATACCTTTTTCTATACAAATATTTTTTATAATTTCCCATAATCTATCAAACCCTCTTTTTATAGGGAACTCTTTTCTTGTTTGTAAGTTTATTTTATAAAAATATTGATGCTTTTTTATATGTTTTAAAAAAGGAATAAGGGATTGTTCAGATAAAATCTCTGTTTTATTCTCAATATATTGATTCAATAATTCTTTACTAAGTTCTATTTCCATCTTATCAATCATATCGTAAATATCTATAAAATGAGCATAAAAAGTAGAACGGTTTACATTAGCTTTCTCACATATCCTTTTCACAGTAATTTTTTCAAACTCTGTACTTTTCATAATTTCTAACATAGCAGATTCCATGCGAATTTCTGTTTCATAAAATCTTTTATTATTTTTTGTGTTCATAATCCCTCCCATTTTATTATTCCAACATAAATTGGAATATTGATGATTGTTTCGAATTTTTCTGAGTATTATACTCTAAATATAAAAAACAAACAAGTGTTGGATTAAAGAAAATATATCATCACTTATAGATATTATTACACCACTCTCACTTAATTCAAATATGTAAAGGAGTAAGATAATGAAAAAAAATATGAAAGCTGCAATTTATATGGGTAAAGAAAATATAAAAATTAAAGAATTGCCTATTGAAAAAATTGGTGATTATGATGTTTTAATAAAAAATATTTATTCTAGTATTTGTGGGACAGATGTTGCTGTTTATAATCATGGACCAAACACAGGTCACCGCATAACTATAGGAGAAGAATTTGGTCATGAGACAGTCTCTCGTATCGTGGCTATTGGTAAAAAAGTTACTGATTTTAAAATTGGTGAACGTGTTTATCCTTATCCTAGATATGCTAAAGAAGATACAAAACGCGCAGGCACAATTGGTGGATTTTCAGAATATATATTAGTTCCAAATGCAAAAAGAAATTATTCTTTATATAGTATAGATCATAAAATTAATGATAAAATAGCTTGTTTAATTGAACCATTTACTGTAGGTTGCAGAGCTGCAAGAAGATGTGAACTTAAAAAAAATCAAAAAGCTGTAGTTTTTGGTTGTGGTACTATAGGTCTTGCTGCTGCTATAACACTTAAATACTTTGGCTTAAAAAAAGTTATGATTTGTGATATATCTGATTTTAGATTAAAAATTGCTCAAAAACTAGGATTTTCTACATGTAATACTGAAAAAGAAAGTTTTGATGAAAAAGCAAGAAATTATTTTGGTGAAGCACATTCTCTTAAAAGCACAGTTGCTGATATCGACGGTTTTATAGATGCAGCTGGTGCAGAATCTATCTTAAATTTATTTATGGATTATGGAAAAATAGAAAGTAAGTTTGTTTCAGTTGCTGTTAATAATAGCTTAAGAAATATTGATTTATTAAATTTAACATTTTCACAAAAAAGTATTATTGGATCTGGTGGATATATGCCAGAAGATGTGAAAGATGTTATTGAAATTATGAAAAGTGGGAAATGGGATATTGAATCAATTATTACACATGAATTCTCATTAGATAATATAGAAAATGCCATTCAGATGGCCTCTGATACATCAAAATCATTAAATGTAGTTATAAAGTTTTAGTTTATACTAAAATATTTATAAATAAAGACACTATAATCTATATTATAGTGTCTAATTCTATATCTATTTATTTTCAGATTTCATCTTTTTAATAGCTTGTATTGCTTTTAAAGTTCCCATTTTTGAATGGTCAAATGTAAGTCCACCTTGGAAGTATACGTTGTATGGTGGTCTTATTGGAGCGTCGGCACTAAGTTCTATTGATGAACCTTGAACGAATGCACCTGCTGCCATTATTACTTCGTCTTCATATCCTGGCATTGCCCATGGAACTGGTTTTACAAATGCATCAACTGGAGCTGCTGCTTGTACACCTTGACAGAAGCTTATAACTTCTTCAGCATTGTTAAGTTTTACAACTTGTATTATATCACTTCTTAAGTCGTCGTATTTTGGAAGTACGTCGTATCCTAATTTTTCGAAAGCTCTAGCACAGAATATAGCTCCCATTACAGCTTGTGATGTAACGTATGGCGCCATAAAGAAACCTTGAAGTACATTTCTTGTAGTTCCGAAAGTAAGACCACATTCTTTACCTATTCCTGGTGATGTTAATCTATAAGATATCATTTCTATTAAATCAGCTCTACCAGCTATATATCCACCAGTTAAAGCAAGCCCACCTCCTGGGTTTTTGATAAGTGAACCAGCCATTACATCTGCTCCTACTTCTGTTGGTTCTTTAGTGTCTAAGAATTCACCGTAGCAGTTATCTACCATAACTATTATGTCTTTATTTACAGATTTAACAACATCTATAGCTTCTTTTATATCAGCTATACTAAGTGATTTTCTCCAAGAGTAACCTTTTGATCTTTGAATCATTACTAATTTAGTTCTCTCGTTTATTTTTTTCTTAACACCTTCTAAGTCTATATCTCCATTTTCTAAGAAATCAACTTCATCGTAAGTAACTCCGTATTCTTTTAATGAACCTTTTTCTTCTCTTATACCGATAACTCCTTGTAAGGTATCATATGGAGTTGATGTTATTGATAAAATCTCATCTCCTGGTCTAACAAGCCCTTGTACACATAAGCTAAGTGCATGTGTTCCATTAACTATTATAGGTCTAACAAGTGCATCTTCAGCCCCAAATACATTTGCATATATTTCTTCAACTTTTTCTCTACCGATATCATTGTATCCGTATCCTGTTGTCCAGTTGAAGTGGTTGTCTGATAAATTAGCTTCTTGCATTGCTTTTAACACTTTATATTGGTTAAATTCTCTTATTTCTTTTATTTCATCAAATTTTTCTTTTATATCTTCCATTACTTCTTGTGATAATTCAAATACTTCATCATCTAAATCATAAAACTGTTTTAATAATTCGCTAGTTTCTTTTAACATATCTTTCTCCTACTTTATTTTTATTTATATATAAACTATATTTTTTTAAGTTATTGTATAAAATTTATCTAATTTTATATTTTTATTTTATCTATAATTATCCAACATTTTAAATTTTAACATACACTTTTTCTTTGTTCAAGACAGAAAAAAGGTACTTATATAAACTAATAAATAATTATTAATTTACATAAGTACCTTTTCTTCTAGAAAAATTATAAATTTAAAATAATTTTAATTTATATAGTACTATCTATTATTTTGTTGATTTTGTAAGTTTATGTATTTACTTGGTACTATTGTTGAAACAGCATGTTTATATATCATGTTTTGTTGTCTGTTTTCACCTTCAAGTAAGATTATATAACTATCAAATCCTCTTACATTTCCTTTTACTTGTACCCCATTCATTAAGAATATTGTAACTGGTATTCTTTCTTTTCTAGCATTATTTAAAAATAAATCTTGTAAATTTAAAACTGTATTTTTCATTTTAATGCCCTCCCTGATAAGTTTATTTATATTTTTATTAATGTTAGAAAATCTATAAAGAAATCTTTATCCTAAAAATCCTCATAGATTTTCTTTGTACATTTAAGTGTTATTGTTACAAAAATCACATAGTAATTTCTTGTATTCAATAATTTATATAGTACTCTATACTATTATTTTATACAATTTCTAGCAATTTTTCAATATGATTAATGATATCTTCTTTTAAAATTTCTATATCTTGGTATTTATCTAAATCGAACCACTTAGCATCTTGATATCTTTTAAACCAAGTTAACTGGCGCTTTGCATATCTTCTTGAATCTCTTTTTATAATTTCTATAGCTTCATCATAAGTATACTCACCATCTAGATATTTTATCATTTCTTTATATCCTATCCCCTGCATAGAAATCATATCTTTTGTATAACCCATTTTAAGTAGTTCTTTAACTTCGTCTAATAGTCCATTTTCTAGCATTATATCCACTCTTTTATTTATTCTTTGATATAAAACTTCCCTATCTCTATTTAAAACTATTATTATAGGTTTGTATTTTTCGTTGTATCTAAGATCTTTTGAAAAATCGTTCATTTTTTGTCCACTCATACAAACTTCTATAGCTCTTATAACCCTCTTTGTGTTGTTTTTGTGGATTCTGTTTGCTGACTCTTCATCTAAACCTCTTAGTTTTTCATGCATATAATCTATGCCGTTTTCTGCCAGTTCTTGTTCTAATTTTTCTCTTATTTCGTTATTTGCATTTGATTTTGCAAAGTCCATATTGTATATAAGAGAGTTTAAATATAGCCCTGTTCCACCAGTTATAAGTACGTTTTTTCCTTTTTTATTTATTTCTTCTATATATTTTTCGCTTCGCATTTGAAACTCACTTACTGAAAAGGGAACATCAGGTGTTACTTCATCTATCATATAATGAATTACCCCGTCCATCTCTTCTTTTGTGACTTTTGCACTACCTATATCCATATATTTATATATTTGCATCGAATCTGCAGATATTATCTCTGCATTTAATGATTTAGAAAGCTTAATCGATAAATCAGTTTTTCCAACTGCTGTTGGACCTGTAAGTATTATAAGCGGTATTTTCTTCATTATATATCTTCCTCAATTCTAATTTATATATTTACATAATTCTCTTAAACATTTTTTCTATTTCTTTTTTTGATATTTCGACCATCGAAGGTCTGCCATGTGGGCAAGTGTATGGATTTTCACACTTTTCCATTTTTGAAAGCAGTGAATTTATCTCATCAAAATGGATTTTGTCGTTTGCCTTAATAGCTGCTCTACAAGACATAGATGCTATTTTATCCATTTTTAAATCGTAGCTGCTTTCTAAGTCCCCTATATTGTCTATTATTTGGAATATAAATTTTTCAGATTGTGCAACTCCAAAAATATTCGGTACACCTCTGACCATAATATGATTATCTCCAAATATCTCGATTTCAAAACCGAACTTCATAAATAAATTAAGATTTTTTTCAACATCTAACATATCTACACTAGAAAGTTCAATTACAATTGGATCAAGTAACATCTGCATATCGATATTTTGATTTTTAAACTTAGTCATATACTCCTCATAAAGAACTTTTTCGTGAGCAGCATGTTGGTCTAATAAATACATCGAAGTCCCTTTTTCAAGCACTATATAAGTATTTAAAATCGTTCCAATTATCTTAAAATCACTAGCTCTAAAATGAGTGTTTTGTGAATTATCAACTATTTTATCTAGTATATCATCTTGTTCTTCTAAAAATGATGCTTGTGTCGATATTTCTTCTAATTTCTTATCGATATCGTTATATTTACTTTCTTTAGTATTATTTTCTATATAACCCATATTGCTATAGTAGTCAGATTGTTCTTCCTCATGAATTCTATCGAAATTGTTATTATTTAAAGATTCACCATAGCTTATATTATGATGTAAATCTTCTTTTGATTTATCTATATGATTTTTTTCTTCTAAAGCTTCTTTAAAAGATTTAAATGTTGATAAATCATCTCTTTCATTTATTTTAATGGCTTCTTGGTCTTTGTTCTCATATTCATTATTTTCTTTTACTTTATATTCTATATTCTTCGCTACATTAATATTTTGGACTTCTGTTTTATTTTCTTCAATTTGATTTAATTTATTTTGGACGTAATTTTCACTACTATCATAAGATTTATATTTTCCTATAAGGCTTATATTTAAAAGCTTATTTTTTATTACATCTCTTATTTTTATATACACTTCTTTTTCGTCTTGGAATTTTACTTCAAGCTTTGTAGGGTGTATATTTACGTCGATTTCGCTCGGATTGATTTTTATATTTAAAAAGCAAACGCCAAATTTATTTATTGGAATTATACTTTTATAACTTTCATTTATAGCGTCTAATATTACCTTACTTTTTACAAAACGCTTGTTTATATAGATATGTTGAAGATTTTTATTAGATCTATATATATTGTTATTTCCAATATATCCAGAGATTTTTATTTTTTCATCTTCATAATCTACTTCAATTAAATTGTCTGTGATTTCTTTTCCATAAATACTTCTTATTACACTTATAAGTTTGTTATCTCCAGGCGTATTTAACATAAGTTTTGAATTATTTATATATTTTAATCTTACATTTGGGTTGCCTATTGCAAGTTTATTTATCAAATCACTTATATTAATAGTTTCAGCGTGAGTTGATTTTAAAAATTTAGCTCTAACTGGAGTGTTGAAAAACAAGTCTTTTACAGTTATTGTTGTACCATCTTTTGTTCCAACGGGCTCTTTTTTAATTATCTTTGAACCGCTTAAAACTATCTTTGTCCCTATCATCTCTTCTTTTGTTTTTGTGACCATTTCTATATTTGAAACAGCAGATATTGAAGCTAATGCCTCTCCTCTAAAACCAAGTGAGTATAAGTCAAACAAATCGTCTATACTTTTTATCTTACTTGTAGCATGTCTTAAAAAGCATTTTTCGACTTCACTAGATAGTATTCCTCCTCCGTTATCGCTTATTTTAATACATTTTTTCCCGCCATCAGTAATATCGACCACAACTTGAGTCGCTCCTGAATCTATTGCATTTTCTAAAAGTTCTTTTACTACAGAAGAAGGTCTTTCAACGACCTCTCCTGCAGCTATTTTATTTATTGTTAAATCATCTAAAATATTTATATACTTACCCATCTAATCCCTCCAAGAGGTTATTTTGGTTTAAGTTCAAATAACCGATTACTTATTTTCTTTTGCTTTTTTTTGTAGATTATATAATGTGTTTACACAGTCGATTAAATTCATATTTAATATATCTAAGTTTAAAAGCTCGTCTAATACTTCGCTATTTGGAGTTATATTTCCAAATGATATTTGCGAATCTTCTTCTTTTAATTTAGTATAATTTGCATTTAATTTATTATAATCTTTTTTCATTTTTTTATGTTCTTTTAATAAAGTCTCATGCTCTAATTTTAAAGAGTCGTATTCATTTTTTAAATTAGAGTTTTCGATTTTATTTAGTTCATTTTCAAAACTAAATAAATCTTGTGGTGCATTGTATAAAGATTTATTATCACTTTCTTTTACAACTTCTTTAGAAATATGTTCTGTAGAAGTTATAGCAACTTCGGAATTAGTTTTTGCTATTTTATCTTTATCAAAATTACCAGTTAAGACTTCACCATTAAATATATGGTTTTTCTCTAAATCGCTTAAAATTTCTGATGAACGTTCTATAACTTGATCTGGTAGTTTTGCAAGTTTTGCAACGTATATACCGTAACTTTTATCTGCTGGTTGTTCAACTATTTTTCTAAGGAATATTATATTTTCTCCGTCGTCTTTTACTGAAATCGAGTAGTTTTTAACTTCTCTAAACTCATTTTCTAAATCTGTAAGCTCATGATAGTGAGTCGCAAATAAAGTCTTACATTTTATATTGCTTTGGATATATTCAACTATAGCCCAAGCTAAACTTATACCGTCGTAAGTCGATGTACCCCTACCGATTTCGTCTAAGATTACGAAACTCTTTGAAGTAGCATTTTTAAGTATTTGTGAAACTTCGTTCATCTCTACCATAAATGTAGATTGGCCAGAAGACAAGTCATCACTCGCCCCAACTCTTGTAAATATTCTATCGCATATTGGAATATCTGCAAAATCCGCTGGGACAAAACTTCCCATATGAGCCATTAAAACTATTATCGCACTTTGTCTCATATAAGTCGATTTACCTGCCATATTAGGCCCTGTGATTATATTTATAATATTTTCATCGTCACTTAAATAAGTGTCGTTTGGCACAAAGTTTTCTTCACCAACTATATTTTCAACAACTGGGTGACGTCCGTTTTTAATGTCAAGTTTATTGTTGTCGTTTATATTAGGTTTTACATAGTTATTTAAGTCAGCCACTGTTGCAAATGAGGTAAATACATCTATATTTGCTATTATTTTAGCTACATTTTGTATTCTATCTATATTATCGTAGATGTATTTTCTAACTTGTACAAATAATTCGTATTCAAGCACACCTATTTTTTCTTTTGCATGAAGTATTTTATCTTCTATTATTTTTAATTCTTCAGTTATATATCTTTCTGCATTACTTAGGGTTTGCTTTCTTATATAACTATCGTCTATATTAGCGGTTGCTAAATTAGCCTTTGTTATTTCTATATAATATCCAAACACTTTATTAAATCCTATTTTTAAAGATTTAACTCCTGTTTTTTCTTTCTCACGGTTTTCGATTTCTTTAATCATAAACGCGCCGTTTGTTGAAACTTCTCTAAGCTCTCTTAATTCTTCATTATAGCTTGACTGAATTATATTTCCATCTTTTATAGTTATGCTAGGCTCTGGAAGTATTGCTCTATCTATTAAGTCGTAAATATCATCAAGTGTTTCCATCTTACCTGCATAATTTTTAAGTATCTCAGCATCAGAATCTTCTATTCTTCTTTTTAATTCTGGCAATTTTTCAATAGAGTTTTTTAAGTTTATAAGCTCTTTTGGTGTAACTTTTTCAAACGCAATTTTACCGCATATACGCTCTATATCATATACATTTTTTAAGATTTCGATTAAATCTATTCTAAGTGAGTAATCGTCTTTTATCTCTTCAATTACGTCTAATCTATTTTGTATCCTCTTTTTATCCACTAATGGCTCTTCAACATATTTTCTAAGCATTCTTCCACCCATAGCAGTAGAAGTTTTATCTAGTACGTGAAGTAGTGAACCTTTCTTTTTCTTAGTTCTTATAGTTTCTGTAAGCTCTAAGTTTGAACGAGTAAACATATCAAGCACCATGTAATTTGATGAGTTATATACGTTTATATTATTTATATTAGAAGTTACTTGTTTTTGAGTATTGTATATATAGTTTAATAAAACACATAAACTTCTATTTATAAGTCCATTTTCATCAAATTTAACTTTGCTTAGATACTCATCGCTAAAGTATTGTTTTAATATATTCTCATTTAAATAAGCTTCATCAAAATTTGTATTTAAATATATATTTGATAAAGAAGCAATAGCCTCTAGATTTTTTATATAATCTAAATCATTTATTATTATCTCAGATGGAGAAACTTTTGCTATTTCCTCGATTAACTTGTCTCTTTTTAAGACAGTCGCATTAGTCTCACCTGTACTTATATCTACATAAGAAAGACCTATATTATCATTTTCTTTATATAAAGACATAAGGTAGTTGTTTTTCTTGTTTTCAAGTAAATTTCCTTCAAGAACAGTACCTGGAGTTACAACTCTTATTACTTCTCTTTTCACGATTCCTTTTGCAAGAGCTGGATCTTCCATTTGTTCGCCTATTGCTACTTTATATCCGTTTTCAACTAATTTTGATATATATGCATTTGCAGCATGAAACGGAACTCCACACATAGGAGCCCTTTCTTCAAGCCCACAAGCTTTTCCTGTTAGCGCTATTTCTAGTACTTTTGATGCTACTATTGCATCTTCAAAGAACATTTCATAAAAATCTCCTAATCTAAAAAACAATATACAATCAGGATATTTTTCTTTCGTATCGAAATACTGTTTCATCATAGGAGTTAATTTACTTCTGTCGATTTCCATTTTGTTTATATTGCCAAATATATTGGCTACTCCTTTCTTTTTTATTTTAAGTCGTAATATTTTATTGTTATCTTTTTAATACAATATATACTAATTAAATTTATCTTTTCTCTTAATAAGTTTTGTTAATAACTTTTTCTAAATATCCATTATAACATATTTTATAATCTTTTTTGCAGTCGTCTTGATTTCTAAATTATAAATTTTCAAGAAAAAAGCTCTTTAAAGAAATATATTTTCCTTAAAGAGCTTTTTTATACTTTAAACTATACTTATTGAAATTTAAAAACTGTTTTTTATCTATATATAGATAAGTTTTATATATGTCATAATAGTTCATAGATTAATTGTTTTTCTCCTACTAGTTATTTTTAACTGTTTTTTACGATTTCCTTCATTGCCAAAACTGCAGTTCCTATAATTATAGTCCATGCAACTCCCATAAATATCCAAGCTATACCTGTCATAGTATCACTCCTTTCTTATTTACTTTTATTATATTATAAATTTTCTGAAAATTGGTTATTAAAAAGGAATTTTTACTATTCATTAACATGATGTATATTATTTTTACGTTATTTTAACATTAATCGCTAGTTTTTTTAATTTTATTTAACATAAATGGCATGCACATTTTTCACCTAAAAAATACCTATCGTATCTTTTTATACAATAGGTATTTTTTACATATTAATATTTAAAACTTTACTTAAATACAAATATTCTGTATTTATTTTTTAAATAAATCTAAATTATCTTCTTTATCAAATGGTATATCAAATAAATCTGATTCCTTTTTAACCTTTGATTTATCTACAACATTTTCAAATGCAGCCTTGCTCATATAAATCTCGTCTAGTTCTTTTGTATTGTTTATTATAACAAGTTTTATATCATCTAAATTTAAAGCTCCACAAAGCTTTACGCACCCTTTAAATACATATTTATCATTATCTAAAACAAGTGGCATTTTTACGCTATTTGGTTCAGTTGATGTAATTGCATTTATATAAGTTGCAGGAAAATCTATTTTGTTTTGAAATTTTTTAGATATGAAGTCCGCAAGACCCATTCCATTTGCATTGCCACCACTTTTTTCGCTTATATCTAAAAATCCAAGTTTTATAGTATTTGGGCCTCCACTTGCGGCATTTGTATGAAATCTTCCCACAATATTTGTATCAACTCCAGTACCACTTATATTTTTGCCTATTTCATTTACAATAAGTACATCTATGTCATCTAGATATATTCTAGACATAAGGTGTTTTGATTTTTCCAAAATCTTAGGCTCTTCTTCTAATATTTCATCTTTATGTAGCACAAATACATCGTTAACTTCGTTATATCCATTTTCAATAGATGCGACGCCACAGATTATATTTAAGTTATTAAGAGCGATCGTGCCTACTTCAAGCAGATTATTAGCCATATTTTCGTATCTAAGCGAATGTGTCATATCAGCACCTTTTCGCTTTGCAAGGCCGATTGCCATCATTTTAATGAGTCCACTTTCGTATTTTCCTCTAAATGAAGTATGTAGCTTTACTCTGTTTAACAATATAATTCCATCTGCATTTGCTGCATTTTTATCGATATAAACAGGTAAATCTTTTGAAGTTCTCCCAACTTCCATAACATCCATAGAAGATATTATTTCACAGCCCACAGTATCTTTAGTTATGCCTAGTTTTTTTAGCATATTTTCCTGACCTTCAGATGTTCCGCCACCGTGGCTTCCCATAGATGGTACTATAAATGGAACTCCACCACATTCTTTAACAAAGCTTACAACAGTTTTCATAAGCTCTTTATAATGGCTAATCCCCCTACTTCCACCAGTTATAGCTATTTTCATTCCTGGTTTTATTTTATCTTTAATATTTTTATTAATTAGCTTTTGATTTAAATATTTTTCAACATTTTCAAGCTTACTTTCATCAAATATCTGGCTTACTTTCATAATTTGAGGCAACTTTATATTATCTAGTATTTCATTTATTTGAGACATTTTATTTTGCACCTACTTGTTTTGTAACGATAAGGTCGCTGTCGTATCCCATTATATTTTTTACAACTACATCGCCTACTTCTACTGGAGCTTCTAATTTTATGCCTTTTATTATATCCATAACGTCAAATATTTTAGCTTTTGGAACTGGTTTTGTCAGTCTTACGCTCACAAGTGGAAGCTCACCATTTAATAAAACTACAGAGGAAGCTATATTACGTCTTGGGTCAGTAAGTTCTTGAACTACATATTCTTTACCTTTTTTACAACCTTCTCCTTCTATATTTTTTATATCTTTTCCTTCATAATCTACTTCTATCTCACATCCATTTGGACAAACTATACATGTAAATTTTCTATTCACTTATAATCACCTTCAAATCCCTATTTTGTTTTATTTCATCTTTTAAAATTTTTATTTGAACCATTTCAGCTGGTATCGCCTTTTTATATTTCTTAGTCTTTATAACTTCGCCATCTTGCATTATATCGACCCTACATTCTTTAAAAGGCTTTCTAACTCTAAATGAAAGCACAAAATCCTTAGTTCCACTTATTTTTTGTGGAATTGTGTGGTTTATATTTTCGCCAGCTTCTATATTTATACTGCTCTCAGTTAATTTTCCGTCATTTATATATTCACAAACGTGGTCTGCAAGTCTTTCAGCTTCTAGTGAGACAAAGTCTACTAAGTCGTGAACTTGAAGAACATTTCCCGCTGCAAATATTCCTTCTACTGAAGTTTGATAATTTTCATCAACTACTGCACCTTTTGTTCTAGGATCTAGCACTACACCTGCTTTTAATGATAATTCATTTTCTGGAATAAGACCAATTGAAAGTATCAAAGTGTCACATTCGTATCTTTTTTGAGTTCCTGGAATAACTTTTTTAGTTACTTCATCGACTTTGCTAACAACAACTGCTTCTAATCTGCTTTTTCCTTCTATATTAGTTATTGTGTGGCTTAGATATAGAGGTATATTGTAGTCATTTAGACATTGTTCTATATTTCTTGGAAGCCCATTTGCATATGGTGAAAGCTCGATTACTGCCTCTACTTTTGCCCCTTCAAGAGTAAGTCTTCTCGCCATTATAAGACCGATATCCCCTGAACCCAAGATTACAACTTTTTTGCCGACCATTGTATTAGTTAAATTTATATATCTTTGCGCAACACCGGCATTGTATATTCCTGCTGGTCTTGTACCTGGAGTAGAAATCGCTCCCCTTGTTCTTTCTCTACAACCCATAGTCAAAACTACAGCCTTTGCCTTATATTGTTTTAGTCCATCTCTTGTTGCAGCAGTTACTATCTTTTCATTATTTACATCAATAACTGTCGCATCTGTAATATAATCTATTTTTTCTTTTTTTACTTCTTTTATAAATCTATCTGCATATTCAGGACCGCTTAATGTCTCTTTAAAACGAGTAAGCCCAAAACCATCGTGAATACATTGTTTTAATATGCCACCTAATTTGTCTTCTCTTTCGACAATAAGTATATCTTCTATTCCCTTGTGTTTTAGCTCTAAAGCTGCTGCAAGACCTGCAGGACCGCCCCCAACTATTACTACATCTTTATTTTCAACCATTAGTCTCTCACCTTCCCAACAAACATATTAGAACCTTCTCTTGAATAAAGCACATCTTCTCTATTTTTATGTTTAACTTCTTCTAGTAAACCTGCTATTCTTGTTTCACAATAACCACCTTGGCATCTTCCCATCATCGCTCTACATCTGTATTTGATTCCAGTTAGAGTTTCAACTCCTAGTGGGTTGTTTATAGCTTCTAAAATTTCTGCCTTTGTTATAGTTTGACATCTGCAAATTACTTCGCCATAGTCAGGATTTTCTTTAATTAAAGCTTCTTTTTCTTCTACTGACTTATCATTAAAAGTGACTATAGGTTTTCTAATTGGATTAAAGTTTTCGTTTTCTGTAAGTTCTTCTTTTTGTTTTAATAAAGAAACTACATATTTTGCAATTGGAGTTGAACTTGTAAGCCCTGGAGATTCTATACCGACTAAATTTATAGTATTTGGTGATTCATCTCTCATTTCGATTACAAAATCGTGGTATCCACCTTCTTCTTTTGATGCAAGCTTTGGTCTAATTCCAGCGAAGTTTCTTATAAAATCGTCTCTTCTTATATGTGGAAATATTCTTCCTCCGTCTTTAATAAGTAAGTCCATTATCTTTTGTGTAGCAGAATAATCATCCCTTTCATCTATATATTCACTACTTGGACCGATAAATACATTTCCGTCGATTGTTGGAGTTAAATGGATTCCAAGCCCACCTTCTTTTGGATTTGGAACTGGATATGCTGGAAGACTTAATTTTGAGCCTACTTTTTCATCTAATATAAAATATTCCCCCCTGCATGGATGGATTGTATAATCGTCAATTCCAAGCATTTTTGAAACTCTATCGCTGTAAAGTCCTGCTGCATTTACTACCCATCTAGTTTTATATGTATCTTTTTTAGTTTTTATATTGTAAATATCATCTACTCTTTTGATATCAATTACTTCATTTCCAAAATAATATTCTGCCCCATTTGCCGCCGCATTTTCAGCAAGAGCTATTGTAAGTAAAAATGGATTTAATATACCTGTAGTCTTTGACCACATCGCAAATTCACCGTCGATATTTGGCTCAATTTCTTTTATTTTGTCTTTACCTATTATCTCAAGACCCTTAACTCCATTTTTTTCGCCTTGCTCTTTCATAGCAATTAGTTTTTCTTTATCTTCTTCGCTAAATCCAACAACTAGTTTCCCACATCTTTTAAACGGTACTCCTAGTTCTTTAGCAACTTGATCAAACCCCTGATTCCCTTCAACACAGAATTTAGCCATAAGTGTCCCAGGCTTGTTATTAAATCCAGCATGAAGTACCCCTGAATTTCTTGCGCTTGTCTCATTACATACATCTAATTCTTTTTCTAGTACCCCTATTTTTAAATTATATCTAGACATTTCCCTGGCAATAGCATTTCCCACTACTCCAGAGCCAATTATTATCACGTCATATAATTTGTCCAACTTAAAGTCCCCCCTTATACGAACAAAATGCGTCCGTAATTTGTTTTTTACCTTTTATTTTATACTTATTTTGGTAATTTTGCATTAATTTTAACATACTTTTTTCATTTTGATAATAATTTATCGAATTTCCTTTTACATACTTAGAAATTTATACTTATAACACAAAATTTGTTTTATATTGTAGATAAATTTTATATTCCTTTATAATTTATATTTTCTAAAATCTAGTTTATAATATCTATAAATGATATTTTTTGAAAGGAGTAATTTAACTTATGGTTGATAATATTAAAGACATTAAAGATAAATTCAGTGGATTTACTCCATATATAAATGGCTATCAAAATATGAAAAGGGCATCTGTGTTAATTCCTATAATAAAAAAAGATAATTCTTACGAGATATTATTCGAAGTTAGAGCGAAAACACTTAGAAGCCAACCAAATGAAATTGCTTTTCCAGGTGGTAAAATTGAAAAAGAAGAAGACCCACAAACTGCTTGTATAAGAGAAACTTGTGAAGAAATAGGTATAACACAAGATGATATAGAGATAATATCCCCACTTGATTTATATTTAAACCACTCAAATTTGATAATACATCCTTTTTTAGGAATAATAAAAGAAAATGCATTAAAAAACGGTATAGAAAATCTGCTTATCAATAAAGATGAAGTTGACCATGTTTTTAGTGTTCCAATAACATACTTACTCGACTCATCACCAGAAGAATTCGAAAATGAAGTCGAGGTAAAAGTAAATGAAAACTTCCCATATTCTAAGATTCCAAATAAAGAAAATTATAAATTTGCAGTTGGGAAATACTCAACTTTATTTTACGAATATAAAAACTACATAATTTGGGGAATAACTGCTAAAATACTAGAGAACTTTTTAAATTTTATAAAAGAATAGATTTAAAATAACTATACAATAACCTAAAATAATAATTTAAAGTTCTAAAACAAATAAATTTCAATGCAAAAAAGCATATAAAATACATTTCGTATTCTATATGCCTTTTTTATCTAAAAAATATAATTCCAATTACATTTTTCGTCAGCCATTAAATTTTGAAGAATAGATTCAACTTTTTCAAGTGATTCTAATCCCCTTATTTTATTTTTGCAATATACTGCATTTTTAGCTAAACCAAGCTCCAAATTTAAATCATCGTAATATTGATGATCGAGAACCTTTAACCAAAAATCTTTTTGTCTATCTAATTTTTTAACTAAATCATCTAACTTCTTATCTGCTTCATCCCAATTTTCATCATGTATTACCTCATATGTCGCTTGAACATCTTTTGTATAATCAATACAGAATGTCTCAACCTTGCTATCGATATAAACTCCAAAAAGTATAAATAAAATGACCCATGTAAGTGCTATTATAGTATTTCTCATATTTTATCCTCACTTTTTCTTTTGAATTAATATTTTATCGTATTCATCTAAAATGCAAAGTAGTACCTCTTTTGCTTTTTTTACTTCATGTGATTTTAATATACTATCGAGCCACGCTTCATCTTTATTTATTTGTTTTAAGTTTTCTTTTATCACACAACCATCCAAAATAAGAGGAATTGGCAAATGATAAAAAGGTCTTGATGGTGTCGAATTATAATTTGAAGTTGGTACAATGCTCAAGCTTCCATCAGTTTCTAGTATGGCATATTGGATATATTTTATATTAAAATATCCCTGTATCCTAAGTTGTTCTAAAAGTTCGTTTATACTTACTCTCTCTTTTTTGAGTTCTTTATAATCTATTTCACCTTTATTAATTAATATTGATGGCTTCCCTGATAATACTATAGATACTTTTCTAAATTTCAAGGATAAAAATGAAATTATTGTTTGCATTGCTACAAGCCCAGTAAGTGCAGCTATACCATTTATCATTGGTATATCATTATTTTCCATTGGAAGTGATGCAACTTCAGCTATCAAAAGTGTTATGACCAAGTCAAAACAATTCATCTCAGCAATTTCACCTTTTCCCATAATTCTCATAGAAATCAGTACTGCTATATATAAAACTATACTTCTTAAGAAAACTACAACCATATCTATCCTCCTTTGAGATTTACATATGATAAGTTAAAATTTATGTTTTAAAGGTGTTTTATTTTATATTACATAATATACTAACTAAGTAATCCCATGTTCTTTCAGTAGATAAAATATCTATATGTTCATCTGGAGTATGAACGTCAAATAAATTTGGACCAATTGATATTGCTTGTGCTCCTTCTATTGCATCTAATAATAATCCACATTCAAGTCCTGCATGAATTGCTACTATTTCAGGCTTTTTATTGTATAATTTCTCATATGTTTCAACACATATTTGCTCAAGTTTTGAGTCTTTTGCATATTCCCACTCAGGGTAGTCGTCTTCTAATTCAAGTTCTACACCAATAGATTCACACAATAATTCCATTCTTTCGTTTATATCGTCTTTTAAACTTTTTACTGAACTTCTTGTTGCGAATTCAAATTTTATATATTCATTTTCTGTAACTACAACACCTAGATTTGTAGAACTTTCAACAAGTCCATCTATATCAGCACTCATAGTTTGAATGTTTCTCGGCATTAAGTTTAATACTTTAACTATTTTGTCTTGAACTTGCTCAGATAATGCTCTTTCGTGTTTTTCATCAATCTTTTGCATTTCAATAACTATTGATGGATCACTTGTTTTAAATTCATTTTTAAATATACCTAACATTGAAGTTACAATATCATTTGCCTGTTCTACATATTCTTTATCTAAAGCTATAATCGCCTCAGCCTCACGAGGTATTGCATTATTTTTAAGACCACCGCTTATTGAGATTAAATCATAATCTACATCGCTATTTTTAAGATTATTTAAAATTCTTCCCATAAGTATATTTGAATTAGCTCTTTTTTTGTCTATCTCGATACCAGAGTGTCCACCTTTTAGTCCTTTTATATTTATAGCAAAAATATCTTTATCACTTATATCTTTTAATTCTTTTTTGATTTTTGCAATAGCCGTAACTCCGCCGGCACAGCTTACTGTTATTTTACCTTCTTCTTCAGAATCTAGATTTATTATGTATCTTCCATCAAAAACACTTCCGTCTAAATTCATAGCGCCTTCCATGCTTACTTCTTCATTTACTGTAAATAATACTTCTAGTTTTGGAGTAGCTATATCATCTGACGCTAAAAGAGCAAGTCCCATCGCTACTGCAATACCATTATCTGCTCCTAGTGTTGTCCCTTTTGCATAAAGGTAATCTCCTTTTACTTCTAGCTCGATTGGATCTTTTGAAAAATCGTGGTCTACATCTTTGTTTTTTTCACAAACCATATCCATATGACCTTGAAGTATTACAGCAGGAGAATTTTCATATCCTTTAGATGCTTCTTTTTTTATTATTACGTTTAAAGTCTCATCTTGTATAACTTCAAGACCAAGTCTTCTTCCTTCTTGTGCTAAATAATCACTTATTCCTTTTTCATTTCCTGAACCTCTAGGAATTTTTGAAATCTCTTCAAAATATTTAAAAACTAATTCTAGTTTTGGATTTTTAAAATTAAATTCCATATTTATTTTCCTCTCAAAATTTATTTTATAATTATATTTGTCATATTTTAGTGTAGTTTAACTTATTCTAAACTTTTTATAGCTATAATAATTTATTTTATAACCATCATAGCAATTGAAAGAATTAATGCTGATGCTATAAATATAGCTATTAATATTTTTGTTACGAATTTTACCCATGATTCATAGTCAACTTTTGCAATTGCAAGTGTTCCCATTATAACACCACTTGTAGGTGTAACTAAATTTATGATACCACTTCCTGCACTAAATATTGATATTATTACCTCTGGACTAAATCCTAAGCTAACTGCAAGTGGCCCAAATATAGGCATTGATAAACCTGCAAGCCCTGATGTAGATGGTATAAAGAATGTAAGCGCCATATATATTAAATAAGCAACTATCGTAAATATTATTGGACTCATTCCGACTAAAACCCCAGATGCTTTTGCAAGTACATATGCATCAAGTCCTGTTGTAGCCATAATTACAGATATACCTCTTGATACACCTATAACTAAAGCAACACCAACCATATCTGCTGCCCCTGCTAAAAATGCATCGACAATTTCGCCCTCTTTCATGCCATATACAATTCCTATAATTACTGACATTATTACAAACCACATTCCAAGCTCAGAAAACCACCAGTTACCTAAGCTAGAACCTGTTAAAAATCCAGTAGATATAAATATATTTATTCCAAACTTTTCCCATGGAATTATCCCAATAACCATAATTATAAATGTAAATGCAAATAAGGCTAATACTATTTTTCTTTTTTGTGTAAACTCTACTACTCCTTCTTCACCTGATTTATTACCTATAAATGCTTCATTAGCATGTTCAATCTCTAAATCAGAAAGTATGCTCTCATTTTTATTTTGATAAACTTTTTTAGCGTAATTCATAACAAAATATATTGATATAAGTAATGATGATAACCATAAAACTGTGTTGATTGCTATAACTACACCTTGGTTTACTTCTATTCCGGAACCGTTTAATGAACCTATACTAACTGATACTAAAAATGGGTTTACAGTAGAGCCTAATACACCACATCCTGAACCTAATATTATTGTTGCAACTGATACAAGTGGATCAAATCCCGCTATTATCATAGTAGTCGTTACAAGCGCTGTGAAAGCTATTGTTTCTTCTGACATCCCAAAACTTGTACCTCCAAGTGAGAATAAAAACATAAGAACCGGGATTAATATTAATTCTTTTCCTTTTAATTTTGATACAACTGAGGCAATACCTGCATCAAGTGCACCTGTTTTTGTCGTGATTCCTAAAAATCCTCCGATTAATAAAACAAATATGGCAATATCGATTGAGTTGTTAAGACCATTTATAGGTGCCATTATAAAATCCGATAAACTAGCTGGTGTAGCACCAGGTATAAAGTGTGAAACTATTGCTATAATCGCTGTTATTATTAGCAATACTGTATAAGCTGTCGGTAGCTTAAATGATTTTTTCTTTTTTTTGTTGTCCATTTTTTCTCTCCTTTTACATTGTTGTCTAAGATTAAAATTACCTATTTTAATTTGATATATTCATATTTTAAAAATTCAATTATGAATTTTTTTCTTTCTATGTAAATTTTTAATCTTATTCCATACTGGGAATTATATAAAATTTTCATTATTTTTACAATATTTTTTATACCTATGTTTTAAAAACAATTATATTTTTCATATATTATACAAAAAAATAGAGGGTTTCCCCTCTATCTTTTATAATTAGATTTAATTTATTTCTTTGCTAAAATCTATACTCTATTTATATTTTTTCTATTAAAATCTTATTCGTCCAATATGTTTTCTAACTCTTCTTGAGTTTCTGCTATTTGAAATTTGGTCTAATTCATTTAAAAATATATCCGCCTCATCTTTTGTATTATAAAGCCCTAAACTAGCTCTTATCATTCCATAAAAATATTCACCTGATATAACATCTCTATATGCATCACTATCACTTACACCAAGAAGTCTATATACATAAGTATGAGCGCAGAACTTACCTGATCTTAAAGAAATAGCATTTTCAGTTGCCATCTTGATAGAAACCTCACTATAATCCCTATTTTTAATATTAAATGGTATTACTCCAATTCTATCATCTGTATAATCCACATCTCCATACATAATTACATTTTTTATACTCTTCATTGAATTTATAATATAATCTTTTAATAATTTTTCATGCATTTCTATATTTTGAAATCCTATATTTTTCAAATCTGAAAGTGCCTTAGCCATAGCTATTGCTCCAAAGAAGTTTTGTGTGCCTGCTTCGTATTTTTCTGGAACAGCAGTCCAAATAAGTCTTTCATCAAACACACCAGCAACACATCCTCCACCTGATAAAAATGGATCTTCTTCATTTAAATAATCCTTCTTACCGACTATTGCTCCGCTTCCAAAAGGTGCATATGCCTTATGCGCCGAAAAAGTCAAAAAGTCGACTTCTTCATCTTTTGAATTCCCAGCTAAATTTACTTCTCTATGTGCAATTAATTGAGCCCCATCAACTATTATAACTGCACCGTATTTATGAGCTAATCTTGCAATATCGTGAATTGGAGTAATATACCCTGTTACATTAGAAGCTCCCGTAATTGTAACTACTTTTATTTTTCCATTAGCCTTTATAAGCTCTTCTTCTATATCATCTATATTTATTCTTCCAAGAACATCAACCTCAACATAAACCATCTTTGCCACCCTTCTAAAAGGAAGGTCATTTGCGTGATGTTCCATTCTAGTTGTCAAAACCATATCATCTTTATCTTGTATAAGTACATTTGCAAGTGCATTTAGGCCTTCTGTATCCGATTTTGTATATATTACTGTATAATCATCATTATCCAAAACACAAAAAAAATCCAATATTATATCTCTAGCTTTATTAAACATGGTCGTGCAGTATTCACCCTTGAATCCAACCCCTCTAGCTATAGGTCCATAATTTTTTATATTATCGTAAATTATTTGTGTAACACTTTTTAAAGGTGGAGTAGTCGCTCCATTGTCAAAATTTATTGGTGTTAATAAAACCCCATTAGACAGCTTTATTTTATCATCTATACCATCAAATAAATTTCTATAATCCATATAAATTCCCCCTTATTATCATGGTATAAATATATTTAATTTTTCATATAAATATTACCTGTTTTTTATTTTTCTCAATTTTTGTAGAAATATGTAGAAATCCAAGGTTGATTTATGATAAAATAAAAAAATGCCCCTTTCGGCACTTAATTTACATTATCTATGCATCTTTATCATAAAATATATATTTTTTAAATGACTATAACTTCTTATAAGTTATAAAAAATTAGAAAATGCTTATCATAAAGATATTATTAAAATAGAAATTTCTTCAAATATCATTTTTATAGATGAAGAAACTTTATTATTTAAGATTGATTTTTGAATTTATTATTTTTAAAATTATTAAATTTTCTTAGAAAGGTTACGATACAAATGAACAATAATGGATCATATGCACTAGTTTTCGGTGTATCAGTTTTTGACATATGTGGTTTCACAGATAACGATTATAGAGCTAATGACTCAAACCCAGGTAGAGTTAGAACTTCATTCGGGGGAGTTTGCAGAAATATAGCTGAATGTATGGCTAGAGTTGGAGTTAATACAAAATTTATATCTGTTTTAGGTGATGATGAAACAGGAAAAAGTATCCTTCAACATTCAAAAGAAATGAATTACAATATGGAGGATTCTCTTATAGTAGAAGGTGGACACACTCCTACTTACATGGCTGTACTTGATCATTTCGGCGAAATGATGTCTGCTGTTGTAGATATGAAAATAATAGACAAATTTACAACAGAATTTATAGATTCTAAAGCCGACATAATAAAAAATTCTAAGTACATGGTTTTAGACTCTGACAGACCTGACATAGTAGAACATATACTAAAAAGTTTCACTAACGATACTAAATTTATATTAGATCCAGTTTCTGCTGCAAAAGCTAAAACTGTTACTCATTTAGTAAAATACTTCCACACTATAAAACCAAACAGATATGAAGCTGAAATAATGTGTGGATTTAAAATCAAAAATGAAAATGATTTAAGAAAAGCAGGTAAATACTTCACAGACTTAGGTGTAAAAAATGTATTTATAACACTTGACGAAGATGGAATCTACTACAACAATGGTGTTGAAGAAGGTAAATTAAAAGCAAATGATGTAAATGTAGTAAATGTTACAGGTGCTGGAGATTCTTTCGTTTCAGGAATCACAAAAGGATATATGGAGGGATATAGTTTAATAGACACATTAAAATACGCTATATCAATGTCTTCTATAACTATCTCAACTGAAGAAACTATACACCCAGATATGTGCCATGATTTAGTTTCTAAATATATACAAGATACTAATTGGACTCATACTGAATTTAATAATTAATTTTATAAGGGGCTTAATGCCCCTTTTTTGTATATATTAATAGTTTCTGTATGAAGTTCTAAAAATACATATACATAAATTATACTTATCAAAATTTATAAATGAATATCATTTCTTATTTGGCAAAAAATAAAAACCCCTTTATAAAGATAATATATCTCTATAAAGAGGTCTTCTTAAAAATTACTCAACCATTTCTCCGTTTAATGAGAATGATAAAGCAGCTTCTGTTATTTTAACATTTACTAATTTGCCGATTAAATCAGCATCTGGATTTTTAACACTGAAGTTAACTAGTTTATTTTGTCTAGTTCTTCCAGTGAATTTAGTGTCGTCAGTTTTACTTTTACCTTCAACTAATATTTCTACTACTTCATCTTGGTGAGTAGTGTTGTTTTCTTTTGAAATTTCGTTAACTAATTCTAATACTCTGTTAAATCTTTTGTGTTTAACATCTTCTGGTATTTGGTCTTCCATCTTAGCAGCTGGAGTACCAGTTCTCTTAGAGTATATGAATGTAAATGCATTATCGTATCTAACTTGTCTTATTACATCAAGTGTATCTTCAACATCTTCTTCAGTTTCACCTGGGAATCCTACCATTATATCAGTAGAGAATGCTATGTTTGGAACTTCAGCCTTAGCTTTTTCTACTATTCTTAGGTAATCTTCTTTAGAATAATGTCTATTCATTTTCTTTAATAATTTAGTACTTCCGCATTGAACTGGAAGGTGTAAGAATTCACAAACTTTGTCGCAATCTCTCATAGCGTATATAACTTCATCAGATATATCTTTTGGATGAGAAGTCATAAATCTTATTCTTTCTAATCCATCTATTTCGTTAACTGCTCTTAAAAGCTCAGCAAAAGTCATTCTATCTTCTTCTTCTAAAGTTTTACCATAAGAGTCTACGTTTTGGCCTAATAAAGTAACTTCTTTAGTTCCATTAGCAACTAATTCTTTTATTTCATTTATTATATCTTCTGGTCTTCTACTTCTTTCACGACCTCTTGTATAAGGAACTATACAGTAAGTACAGAAGTTGTTGCAACCGTACATTATATTTACGAATGCTTTAAGCTCGAATTTTCTATCACTTCTTAAACCTTCAACAACTTCACCATCAACATCCCATACATCTATAAGTATAGAATCACTTGACATTGATTCAGATAATAATTCTGGGAATTTGTATAAGTTGTGAGTACCGAATACTAAATCTACATGTTTGTATTTAGCTTTTATTTCTTTAACTATAGCAGGTTGTTGCATCATACATCCGCAAACAGCTATTTTTAAGTTAGGATTTCTTCTTTTTATTAATTTTAAGTGACCTAAGTTTCCGTAAACTTTAAGTTCAGCATTTTCTCTAACTGCACAAGTATTATATATTATTAAATCAGCATTATCAGCCATTAAAGAAGGCTCATAACCCATAGCATTTAGCATAGCTCCTAATTTTTCAGAGTCATGCTCATTCATTTGACATCCAAATGTTTGTATAAAATAAGATTTTTTCTTTCCTGTTAAGTGGAAATATCTTTCGTTTTCATTTTTTATTTCGTTTATATATTTGTCCTGTTCTTTGATTTTTTCCATAGGAACAGTAACTTGTTTTCTTTTAGACATTTAATTACAATCTCCTTTCAAATTAATGCAAAGTTTATTATATCATAAATATTGACAAAGATTAAAAAAATCTATACGAAATATTAGAAAATATTTAAATTTAATAGAAAAAAAGACGGGCAAACGCTCGTCTTTATTCTTCAGTTTCTTTAACTAAATCATATGAATAGACTTCTTTTACTTTTGAGTCTTCTTCGTATGTGTTTTTAAATACTTTTAAGAATTCTTCGTCAGTCATTTCAGTTATGATTTTGTCAATTTCAGTTAAGTACATAACTCCTTTCATTTCTAATTACCTCCTCTATTGTTTTTATGCAATCTCTGTTTCTAACACACATTTGGACTTGTACCCAAAGAAAATTTGTGTTTTGTATTTTATCTCTTTTTTGTATAACAAATGTTTTCTTTACTAGATCGTATGGCTTTATTCTATATAAATCTTCTAGTATTTCACAATTTGTAAGTTTTGTATATCTTCCATTTGTTAAATTTTTATATCTTTTATTTATTTTTTTTGATATTTTATCTAATATTGTCATTGTTTCCAATCTATCCAAATCTATGCATATTTCTGCTTCAATTTTACTTTTTAAAATTATATAATCATCATATCGTCTTGCTTTTGTGCAAAAATCTACTGCTTGGTTTATATCTTTTTCAAAAAAGTATACTCCATTTCCAAGCCATTCGTCTTCTTTATATGAAACAAAGTAGTATTTATTTTTTAAAATACTTTCTCCTCTAGATATCGTTGTTCCGTGATATCCTGTATATAATTCTCCCATATTTCTCTCCTTTCTTTTATTTTCCATGGTAGGTGAATTATCTCCCATTTCCCCTCTCTTTATACATCTTTATAAAATTTTTTCAAAAAAATACTGCCTCAAACTTCAAGGCAGTATTTTTGTATCATTTTATCTTTATTTACGTTATATTAATATAATTTTTATCTTCATTGTAACTTAATTATATTTTTATTCTAACTTAGATTTATATCATTTTTTATAAATATTTTAGGTTATATCAACTCAATTATTTAGTCATTTTTTTACCATTTTGAGTCATTGCATTTATTTTAAGTGGTAATGTAAATAAGTTTATGAAACCTTCAGCATCTTTGTGATCGTATAATTCACTATCTCCAAATGAAGATATACTTTGATCATATAATTTATGGTCACTGAATATTCCAGCTGGTTTTATATTACCTTTGTATAATTTTAATTTTACAGAACCTGTAACATTTTCTTGAGTTTCATCCATGAAGGCATTTATTGCTTTACAAGTTTTAGAGTACCATTTCCCATTGTATATTAAGTCAGCAAATTCAAGTGATAATCTTTGTTTTAAGTGAAGAGTATCCTTATCTAATGTAGCACTTTCTAAAAAGTTGTGTGCTGCATAGAATATTTCTCCTCCTGGAGTTTCATATATACCTCTTGATTTCATACCAACTAATCTATTTTCTAATATATCTACTATACCTATACCATGTTTAGCACCTAATTTATCAACTGCTTCAACAAGTTCTATTGGTGATAATTTTTCACCATTTAAAGATACTGGTATACCTTTTTCGAATCCTATTTCTACATATTCAGCTTCATCTACTGCATCTTCTGGAGCACAAGTTTTTTTGTATATATCTTTATTGTGTTCATTTTCAAGATATTCTATATCTCCACCTTCTGTAGATACATGCCATAAGTTGTCGTCAACTGAGTATATTTTTTTCTTAGTTGCAACTACCTCAATATTATGTTCGTTAGCATAATCTATTGCATCTTCTCTTGATTTTATATCCCATATTCTCCATGGAGCTATAACTTTTATAGATGGATCAAGTGCTGCTATAGTTCCTTCAAATCTAACTTGGTCATTTCCTTTTCCTGTACAACCGTGGCAGATATATTTAGCTCCTTCTTTTTGAGCTATTTCAACTAATTTTTTAGCTATTATAGGTCTAGCAAGTGCAGTACCTAAAGGATATCTATTTTCATATAAAACCTCAGCTTTTATTGCTTGATATATAGTAGTAGTTATAAATTCTTCTCTTAAATCTTCAACATAAGCTTTTATAGCACCACTTGCTTTTGCTTTTTCTTCTATTTTGCTCATATCATCATCTTGACCAACATTTGCACAAACTGCTATAACATCTAAATCATAATTTTCTTTTAACCATGGAATAGTTATTGAAGTGTCTAATCCTCCTGAATATGCTAATACAACTTTTTCTTTCATTTTTATTATCCCCCTAAATTACTTTTATTATTTTATTTTAAATTTTAAATTAGAAATTACATCATTTAAAATATCGCTGTAATTTTTTAAAACAATATAATTCCCTGTATGTCTAAATTAAAAAAGCCTCTTAGTATTAAATACTAAGAGGCGACATTGCGCGGTACCACTCTTATTAATAAATTTATCTTATTGAAATATTCTAAAAAACGCCTCTTGAATATCAAGAGACGAAATATTTCCGCGTTACCACTCTAATTAATAAGATAAACTTATTCACTCTTCCTTTTAAGGCAAGGCATTCCTATTATCCTACTTAAGTTCAGATAATCTTCTCCAAAGCTCTCTTCATATATTTTAAAATTGCCAAGCTTCCACCATCCTCAGCTCTCTATAAACTTAAAATAAATTACTTTCTTTTTCAATGAATTTGTTGTTTTAAATTTTTTAATAAGTAGTTTATTCTTATTTATGAGTTAATAATAAATCAACTGGATAAAAATGTCAACCGTATTTTATATATATTATTTAATATTTTACTCTATATAAAAACAATCCTTTTGATGGCGCTGTCTCTGGTGATTTTGATCTATCTTTTAATTCTAATAAATTTTTAACTTCCTCTGGTGTAATTTTATTATGTCCAGCATCAATAAGCGTACCTGCAATTATTCTCACCATATTGTATAAAAATCCATTGCCCTCTACATAAATTTCTATTAATCCGTTATTTTCATTTATAGAAATAGAGTAAATTTCTCTTACATGACTTTTCTTTTTAGACCTTGATGAACAAAAACTCGTAAAATCATGTTCACCAACAAGTACATCAGCAACAGCTCTCATTTTATCTAAATCAAGTTTTTTAGGCACATGACAAGTGTATTTTCTATTAAATGGATTTGGATATTCGTTGTTGTCTATTTTGTATAGATATACCTTTCTCTTTGCATTATATCTGCTGTGGAATCTATCATCAACTTCCTCAATCTCTCTTATTGCAATTGATTGTGGAAGGTATTCATATAGATATTTATGCATTTTATTTAATGATAAAGGAGAGTTAGTTTTAAAGTTTACAACTTGTCCATAGGCGTGTACTCCCATATCTGTTCTTCCCGAACCGATTATTTCTATATTTTCATCTGCCATTTGACTTAAAACAGATTCAAGCTTTCCTTGTATTGTATTTTCGTTATCTTTTAATTTTTGAAAGCCCTTAAAATTGCTTCCATCGTATTCTACTACCATTTTTATGTTTCTCATACTTTTCCTCTTTCATATATATAATCTTAATCTTTTCATTACAAGAAAAAAATGTGATTAAATCACATTTTTTCCTCTGCAATAGCATCCATTAAATTATTTTTTAAAGTAAAGGTAATACAAGTACCTTCTCCTTTTTGACTTTCTAATATTAATTTACCTTTGTGTAATTTTACTATTTCATTACTTATGGCAAGGCCTATACCACTTCCAGATTTATTGTAGTCTTCTTGGAAGAATTTTTCTAAAACTTTGTCTAGGTTTTCTTGTTTTATACCTATTCCATTATCGACTACAGAGAACGTCGTATATTCGTCACCTTGTGACAGTCTAACAACGACATAGCCGCCTTCTTCAGTGAATTTAAGAGCATTTTGCACAAGGTTGATTAAAACTTGTTTTAGTCTATTTTTATCACCTTGTATATCGGCTATTTCTCTTTCTTTTGTATTAAATTCTGTTAAAAGTGTAATATTCTTTTCGCTTGCCTTAACTCCAAGTTGGTTTACAACGTCTTTTGCAAGTTTAACGACATTTACTGTATCGATTTGAAGTCTTATTCTGTCCGATGCAAGACGAGAGAAATCAAGAAGTTCTTCAACTAAAGTTATAAGTCTTTCTGTTTCATCTTGTATAATTCCAAGCCCTAAATCAAGCTCTTCTCTGCTTATACCTTCATATCCTAGAGTCTCACTCCATCCTTTTATAGATGTAAGCGGAGTTCTAAGCTCATGAGATACTGAAGATATAAACTCTTCTTTTAATTTACGAGTTTTATCGATTTCTTTTGCCATATGATCAAACGTTCTGACTAAATCTCCGATTTCATCGTCGTGAAGTTTTTCATTTTCCAATTTTATATTATAATTTCCTTGTGCAAGTTGATTTGCAGTCTTTTTCAAATCTTGTATTGGTCTTATAAGTGAATCTGCAAATCTTAAGCTTATAAGAAGACATATTAAAAGTATTACAAGTCCGCCTATAAATATCATAAATACTACTCTAAAAATTGCGCTATCTGCCTTATTTAAAGATACGCTATATCTAACGACACCTTCAACGACATTATTGACCTTTAAAGGTACAGATACACTCATAATATGATCTTTTGTTTCGCTTATAGAACTTATTGAAAAACTATAGTCTTCGTTTCCAGCTAAAGCTTTATTTACATCTTCATAATTGACAACTTCATTAGTTTTTATACCATACTGGTCTAGTATTATTTCTTTATTTTTATTTATAATTTCTATTGCAACAGCAAAATCATTATTTACCTCTTTGTAACTTGAATCTTGACTGAGACTCTCTTTTTCTAATATATTATTTATCTTATCTTGAAAGCTTGTTGAGTCCATAGCTGTAGAGTCATAACTACTTTGAGTATATCTAACTTGCTGCTCTAAGTATGATTTTGCCATACTGTAGTAATATTCTTTCATATAAAACATAAATAACACTTCGAACAAAGCGACTGTAATTATTATCATTATGAAATAATATTTTACTACTCTCCTTCTCAAACCTTCTAAATGTAATTTCAAAATCTAGTCTTCCTTTCTAAAACAATATCCATAACCCCAAATAGTTTGGATATATTTTGGTTTTGATGGGTCATCTTCTATTTTATTTCTTATTCTTCTTATATTTACATCGACTATTTTAAAATCATACAAGTAATTATTACCCCAAACTTCTGTTAGTATTTGATCTCTACTAAGCGATTGTTTTGCGTTTACCATTAAATATTTTACAATTGAAAACTCTGTTGGAGTAAGTTCTATTTCTTTTCCATTTTTGAATAATTTTCTCTTATCTAAATCAAGTTCAAATGGATCTGAAACTATTTTATTTAATTTCATAGAACTTTCTTCTTTTTTAACTCTTCTAAGAAGTGCTGCAACTCTAACTAATAGCTCTTTTATACTAAATGGTTTTACTATATAGTCATCAGCTCCTGATATAAACCCTTCTAATTTGTCTTCTTCTTGAGCTTTTGCAGTAAGCATTATTATTCCAACTTGATCGAATTTTTGTCTTATATATTTACAAACTTCAATACCACTCATATCAGGTAACATCACGTCTAAAAGCGCTATTGAAATATCGTTATTTTCATTTATTTTTTCAATAGCCTCAGCACCTGTTCCAGCTTCTATAATTTCATATCCTTCTCTTTTTAAGTTTATACTTACAAAACTTCTTATCCCAATCTCATCCTCTAGTACTAATATCTTTTCTTTCATTTTCTAGCCTCCATTAAACTTTACTTAATCATTTTATTATCGAAAAATAATCTTTTAATATATCTATACTCAAACCAAGTTTATTAAATAATTTCTCATTTATATCAGATATTGAATACACATATTTATCACTTTCAAGTATTATATCTCCCTTATTATTTATAGTTTTTGAATCATCTACTACACCTTTTTCAGCTAAGTTCAAAGAAAATAGCTGTTGTCTATTTTTTTTATCTAAATAAGGAGTTGAACTCTCATTATAATAGAAATTAAATATTTTATAACTGCTACTTGTATTTTGATCAGTATTTTCATTAATCGATATTTTTCCGACTAAGTTATTAGGTATTAAGAATTTAAAGTTTAATTCGTAATTGTAGTAAATTTTATTTACAAATAATAAATCTGCATCCTTGCCTTCTTTTCCATTATATTTGTTCCAACTAATTATAAGGCTCTTTGGCATTGTAGATGTAGAGAGCGAATCTTTGTTTATACTTTCGATGTCTATAATAGGTATATTAGTAATCCCGTCGTTATTTACATCCTCAAAAGCAATATAGTAATCATTTAGTATATCTTTGTGGTCTTTAAATGCATCTATAAGTTTATTATTTTCCAAATACACTACTTCTGTATTGAATTTGCTGTTTTTTGAAGTAGGCAGACTTAAAAATAATCCCTTATCTTTTTTGCCTATTTTTCCAACAGATATATTTATATCGTCGAAATTTTTTACATCATCAAACTTTAATGTATCGATAATATTTATTTTATCATCTTTTAATTCACATAAATTTAAATTCATTTCTTTTTTAGCATAATTATAATTATAAATTATTAACTCCAAATTGTCGTCATTATCTATATCATCTACAACTATACCTAATTTTAAAAATTTATCTTTATTAAAATAGTCATAGTTATTCTTTGAAACCAATTCCTTTATTTCACCATTTTCATATCTACAAATAGTAAGTGTTGTCTCATTTTTTTCTTCTACAACTAAGATTATTTCCTTATTTCCATCATTATCTAAGTCGTAAAAATTTGCATATTTAATTTTATCGCCACTCTCTGTATATAAAGCATCTTTACTTTCATCATCATTTGACTCTAAAACTGTAAAGCCAACTTCATTGTTTATATTTTCTCTCTTCTCAAAGAATACTACTTCATTTTTTCCATCATTATTTAAGTCTACCTCGTTTATTTTTCCGACTTCTATTGAATTATAAGGCAAAATTAAATTAGCACTTCCTGCAATCCTTTTTGCTTTATCCGAGATATCTTTTTTCTCTTGATTATATATAGGCAATTCATCAAATAAATTTATAGGATTTTCACCGCTATTATCGTTTTTATAACAACCAGTGCTAAGTATAACTACTAAAGATAATACACCTACCAATTTTAATAGCCTCATCCTTGTCCTCCTGTTCTTTATAATTAATTATATTTATAAATTTTACCGTACTTTAATTATACAATAATTAATATAAAAATAAAGAGTTGTATGTCAAATGACTTAAATTAATCATTTAAAAACAACTCTTTATACTAAAATCTATCTATCAAAATTTTCATCAGACCAAACTATATTGCTATTTTGGTTTGTATCTTCAATATTTTCATTATTTTGGCTAAAATCTTCTGAAGCTTCTCCTCTATAATTTATATTTTCATTTTCTTCTTGTTGTATTTCGTTTTCTTGTTGTATTTCGTTTTCTTGTTGTATTTCGTTTTCTTGTGCTTCTTGGATTTTTACAGTTTCATCTTGACTTTTAGCAGATTTTCTACGCTTACTTACTCTTTTTTTAATTTGCTTATGTCCACCATGATGTCCGCTATGATTTCCATCTTGATCTACTTCGCTTGATTCATGTTGTTTATGATGTTGTTTTGGTCTAGTTTTTTTAGATTTTTTTACTTCTTGTTGATTATCTTCTACTAGTTCATCGTTTTTTTTAGTTTTTTTAGTTTTACCTTTTGTATTTTCTATATCTTCCTGTTGCCCTTGTTGTTTTTTATTTTTTTTAGTCTTTTTACCCATATTAAATTTAAATCCGCTTTTCTTAGCTTTTTTATGTGGTCTATGTTCATTTTCTTGAATATTGAATTCTTCTTTTCTATCTTCTGGAACAAGGTCATTTAAAATGACATCGTTATATTTTTCTTCGTATTGAGTAGTTGTATTGTTTTCAATATCTTTATGTTTCAAATTCTTTTTATTGTGTTTTACTCTCATTATATAATAACACCTCCAAAATGCTATATAATATTTATATTTAAAGAATATTATTTTTATTCTTTTTTTAAGCATCTTGGAGGCAATTAATTATTTTCTAGGTGGTTTTGGCCCTGGATATTGGTATAAATAACTTTTTAACATACCGTTATATAGTTTTCTTTTTCTTATTGCATCTTGGCCAAATTCATTTTCAAAATCTTCATATGAAGTTATTAGATAGTATGACCAATTATTTAATTTTCTAAATGCATATCCAAGTTGTTTGTAAAGCATTTTTACAGAATCAACGTCTTCAAGTCTTTCTCCATATGGTGGATTTGTAACTATAAATCCGTATTCTTCATCGCTTGTAAATTCTGTCGCATCTCCTACATTAAATTCTATATAGTCAGCAACACCTGCTATTTCTGCATTTTCTCTTGCTATTTCTATAACATCTTCGTCTATATCATATCCGTATATTTTAAATTCAATATCTTCGTTTATCATATCGTAAGCTTCTCTTCTTGTATCCCACCAGATTTTTTTGTCTAGTGTTCTCCATTTTTCAGATATAAACTCACGATTAAGCCCTGGGGCCATATTTATTCCCATCATAGCTGCTTCTATTAATAATGTCCCAGATCCGCATAGAGGGTCAACTAAAGTTCTACCTGGTCTCCATGGAGTTAAGTACATTATACCAGCTGCTAGCGTTTCTCTTATTGGAGCTTTATTTGCTTTTTCTCTATATCCTCTTTTGTGTAGCGCAACACCTGTTGTATCTATTGTAAGAGTTACTTTGTCTTTGTGTATAAATACATATATAGGATATTTTTCTTTGTCTTCTTTTATTAATCCAGTTTCCATATAGCTCTTTTTCAGACTTTCAACAACAGCCTTTTTAACTATAGATTGTATATCTGGTATTGAGTGTAATTTTGATTTTATTGAAGACGCTTTTGTTATTGGGAATTGCGCACCATATGGTATGTATTTTGCCCAATTTACTCTTTTTGTTCCTTCGAATAATTCGTCGAAACTTTTCGCTTCGAATTCAGCTATTTTAAGGTGAACTCTTTCTGCACATCTAAGCCACATATTTGCTTTTGCTATTCCGTATTCATCAGTTTTATATGTAACCCTTCCGTCTTCTGTTTTTATAATTTCAAATCCTAAGTTTTTAATTTCGTTTGCTAGCATTTTTTCCATTCCGAAAAAGCACGGCGAAATTAAAGTATATCCTTTTTTCATTTATTAATTAATCCTTTCGTCTAATTATTTAAGCTTCCCATCTGATATCCATTTAAATCTAATGTCACATACTTAAATCCAATTTCTTTAAGTTTATTATGTACATTTTTCATCATTTCATCATCGAAAAACTTATTCATTTCATCTTTAGCCACTTCTATTCTGGCTATATCGTTATGTAATCTAACTCTATATTGTCTAAAACCTAAATCTTGAAGATAATTTTCGGCCTCTTCTACTAATTTAAGTTTTTCTTTCGTAATTTTATCTCCATAAGGAATTCTGCTTGCAAGACAGGCAAAAGAAGGTTTGTTGTATGTTTTTAAATTAAGTCTGTGTGACAAAATTCTTATCTCTTCTTTTGTAAGACCGCTATCTTTTAATGGACTAACCACATTTAGCTCTTCTAAAGCCTTAAGCCCCGGTCTATAATCGCCTAAATCGCTAAGATTTGTTCCGTCTAAGACATATTTTACATCGTTTTTAGCTGCGTAATCTTTAATCATATTGAAAACTGCGCATTTACAATAATAACATCTTTTTTTGCTATTTTCAATAAAACCTTTTTCGTCGAAATTATCTACTTTTATAACCTCGTGTTTTACCCCGAATTGTTTTGTATATTCTTTCGCCTCTTCCATCTCTCTATCTGAATGCATCATAGCGTGAATTGTAACGGCAATTGCATTTTGTCCTAATTCATCACTCGCCACCTTAAGTAAAAAATTGCTGTCAACCCCGCCAGAATATGCTATCACAACTTTCCCCATATCTCTTAATTTACTTTTTAATAATTCGTATTTTTCATCTATATTCATAATTATCCACCCTTCTATATCTTATACATTAATCTACAGTAATTATATATAAACAGATTTAATAATTCTATATAAATCTTTTTTTAATTAAAAAACTTTTTTTGTATATTTCTACATTTCATATCATATTTATATAGAATATGTTATCTTAAATTTAATTATATAAATCGTTTAAATTTTATCCAAATTATGTTATTATTATCTTATATTTAATATTTGGGAGGAATTGACAAATGCCAGCAGACTACACAAAAATATTAGACAAATTAGTTAGACTAAATAGGGGAATGAACTTAAAACTTAGAGAGGGGACTACAACACTTGATGTAAATATCTACAACCAAACGCTTTTAACTTTAGACTTAGAATGTGATAATGTAGATAAACATAGTGAATATATTTATAATGAGATAATAGCGCTTGAAAATGTAACGATGTATATTCCGAGCGTTTATATAAAAGAAGATTAATTATGATTTAAAATGGGATGCACTTATATCTTTGTGCATCCCATTGTTAATATTTTTAATAAACCGTAGATGCATGTACATAACTTTATATCTCGAATGTCTAATTTTCATTCCAAGGAACTAGCTCAACTTCTCCATATGCCCTATCTAGTAATCTATTTGAATATTCACCTTTATATCCGATTATATTTAATATTACAAGCTCTATATATCTTGTGCCTATTTGAATAATGTTCCATACGTCTTCTACAGTGATAGTCGCTCTGTTTCTTTTTCTTGTTGGATGAACGATTTTATTTCTGTAGTATATTAATAAGTCTATTCCATCATCAAATCTTTCATTTATATAATCATCAAACAAAAACAAATCGTCCTTTCCATATGGAATATTACATATATCTAGAAGTTTTCTTATATTCTTTGTCGCCAAATTTTCATCGAATTCATCATCACTTAAAAGCTTTTCTTGTTCAACTAAAACTATATATGACAACGTCTCAAGACAGATTTGTATAGATATAAGGTTGTTTTCTAATGTAAGCCCGTCAAATGATTGTAAATACCAGTCGACAGCTTGTCTTAATGCCTCGCTATAGTAATCGTCTTTTAATCTATTGTTCATTAATGTTAAGTATTTTTCTATATTGTGATAATTTGAGATTGTGTCCTTCCAATTTGGAATAAATCTATATGAGCTTATAAAAGTTTCCCTCCACAATCTATATACGTTTTCCCCATTTTTATATCCGTATGATGAACATATATCGACATATCGTCCACACATAAAACTAAACGATACTGATAAGTCGTCTAATATGTGGTTTATTATATTTGTTTTAAATGGCTTTTTATCTTTTCTCATTATTCGGCCGCTATGTGTTATTATATGTGCATCTTTGTCTTTTAATTTTTCGTCTAATCCTTTAGTAAAATCAAATCTTTTGTCTACTATAACTTCAAACTCTCCTGAACTAAATCCCATTCTGCCTGCAAATAACTTGTCGTCGTATTTTATAAGCTTTCCAAAATATTTATCGAAATTTACAACGTCAAAATCTACATAGTCGACCTCGGCATTTTTAGATCTTATATGACCGTGATTTATATACCCCTCTATATGAAAATCATTTATAGAACTTACTGTTACAGATACTGGTCTATATCTGTAAATTTCTAGTTCTGCAGAGTCGTAATCAAGGATTGTGTCTATTTCTAAATCTTGTGTTGATAGTATCTTTCCCTTAAATGTAATTGTCCCCTCAGTCGCCATCTTGTAGATTACTTTTCCGCTACACTTGTACTTTTTATTTCGTAAGTATATGCAAAATCTGCCTTCATGGATTGGAATATTTTCATCTATATCAAATTGGAGAAATTTCGAAAATATAGCATTTTCAACTATTTTCATATTTTCCACCTTTTCCATTTTTTATTAAACTTTTTTAATTTTTTTAAGTTTACATATGTTTTATATTATATCATATTTGGATATGGTTGATGAAAACTTTATTTTTATAGTTATGTTTTTTTATTAAAAAAACTGCCATTAACAACTTAAATTAATGGCAGTCTTTTTACATTTATTTATATACTATTTTAAAGCTTCTTTTAATGCTTCATAAGAGAAATCAACTATTTCTTTACATCCAACTCTGTCTTTTTTTAGAGATTTACATTCTGTAGTTCCATAGTGTTCTATTGTTTTTTGCATTATTTTTTTTGTATAAGTTTTTGCTGGGTTTTCTTGACCTATATCATCTCTACCTTTTGCAAAACTTGCACATATACATGCTCCATTTACTGCTCCACATAGATTTCCAACAGCGCATCCTCCGCCAAGTCCGCTAGCAACTCTTATTGGTATATCAGTTCCAAATTCCTCATTATATGCTTTTATAACTGATTCTGCACAGTTTAGACCTTCCATAAAATAATCTGATGCTAATTTCTTTTCGCTCATATTATCCCCTCCAATTTTATTTATACTATAATATGTTTTATGTTTATAATACTATAATATATTTTAGCAAAAATTATCGGTTTATGTTATATATTTTTAAAAAATTGTACTGTTTTATTTGGGTGTATAAATTAATTATATCAATAGGCTTTTGTAATTTTTAGCTTTGGATCAGTTCCTATGTTAATTGCTTGTTATATGGTATATAGGACTTTGGATATTAAAAATAGTAATTTTGCTAAGATAAAATGCTTTGTTGTTATAATACTTGCTATACAGAATTTAACTGAGTATCTAAATAGAAATTATATAAGTGATAAAAATTTAGAAGAAGAGGTGAGTATTATGACTAAGAGTTTATATGATCCTGAGGTTAAGAAAAGGGGTATTGAAAAATTGTTCTCAAAATTGAGCAATAAAACTCAATATGTCTTGCTTGGAGTATATATTTTATTTTTATTAATTACTGCAATTTTATCGTTTGTATTATAGAAAAAGCATTGCCTATTTTTAAGCAATGCTTTTTAATTTACAAAAAAAGAAACATTGCTCCAAAATTTCGAAGCAATGTATAAATAGGTTTATTTTTATTTGGTTAAATATGGTTAACTAATTTAATGATAGCTGCTTTATAATCTTTCTGCAACATATTTTACTAGGTCTACTGTTCTTGTTGAGTATCCCCATTCATTATCATACCATGATACGACTTTGAACATCTTGTCGCCTATTGCCATAGTTGATAATGCATCTATTATTGAAGATCTTGAGTCACCTCTGAAGTCTATTGATACTAGAGGTAGATCACAATATCCTAAAATTCCTTTTAATTCGCCTTCACTAGCTTCTTTTAATGCTGAGTTTACTTCTTCTATTGTTGCGCCCTTTTTAAGTGTGCAAACTAAATCTACTAGAGAAACTGTTGGAGTAGGAACCCTTACTGAGAATCCGTTTAATTTACCTTCTAATTGTGGTAAAACTTTTGCAACGGCTTTTGCTGCCCCTGTTGTAGTTGGTATCATAGATTCAGCTGCTGCTCTTGCTCTTCTTAAGTCTTTGTGAGTTTTGTCTAATAATTGTTGGTCATTTGTATAAGCATGTATAGTAGTCATTAGACCTTCTTCTATACCGAATTTTTCGTCAAGTACTTTTGCAAATGGTGCTAAACAGTTTGTTGTACAAGATGCATTTGATATTATATTGTGTTTTTCGTTGTCATAATCTTTTTCGTTTACGCCAAGAACTACTGTAATATCTTCACCTTTTGCTGGTGCAGTTATTATAACTTTTTTTGCTCCTGCAACTAAATGTTTGGAAGCGCTTTCTCTGTCTCTGAATTTACCAGTTGATTCAACAACTATATCTACTCCTAATTCACCCCAAGGTATGTCAGCTGGGTCTGAATTTCTAAGTATTTTTACTTCATTTGAATTTATTAATATAGTTTCATTGTCTTTAACTTCTACATCGCCATTGAATATTCCATAGCAAGAATCGTATTTGAATAAATGAGCTAAAGTGTTTGCATCTGCTCTAGCGTTTATAGCAACTATTTGTATATCACTTCCTAATCTTTCTTGTGCAATTCTAAGCACGTTTCTTCCTATTCTACCAAAACCGTTTATTCCTACTTTTATCAACTTAATATCCCCCATTTCGTAATTTTTAAGTTATATTTTATATTAATTATTGTATACTATATAATTTATATGTGCAACACTTTTTTATGTTTTTTTGAAAAACAGTATCTATTAATATGTTATTTTTTTAATTAATGACGTTTTATACAAAATAAAAGTGAGTACATTTCTTTTGTTTACCCTTGTTTAGAAATATGCTCACTTTTTAAATTAATTATACAATTATATATTTATTTTAATTTTAGATTTATTGAGTAGAAATATTTTTTGTATTTTATTTATGCTACACTATTTAATTTATAATGTTTATTTATAATTTAAATGTGTCTATTTATGTCAATTTTAAATTTATATGTTTAAACTTCGCTTATTTATCTTCAACTCTAACTCTTGCAGCATTGGCATGTGCATGTAATCCTTCTTCTGTCGCCATATTTATAGCAACAGGGCCTAGAGATTTTACTGCATCTTTGTTTAAAACTTGGTGTGTGCAAGTTTTTATAAATGTTCCAACCCAAACGCCACCTGTATAACGAGAGGCTTTTAGCGTCGGAAGTGTGTGATTTGTTCCTGAAACATAATCACCAAACACTTCAGCTGAATATTCACCGATAAATAATGAACCATAGTTTACAAGATCTTCTATTATGCCTTCGTTGTTTTCGACATTTATTTCAAGATGCTCTGGTGCATATTCATTTGAAATTTGGACAGCCTCTTCTAATGAATCAACTAAAATAATTTCACCATTATTATCCCAAGAAGGTTTTGCGATGTTTTTAGTTGGAAGTGTTTCAAGCATTTCGTCCACTTTTTGTGAAACTTCAAGCCCAAATTTTTCACTAGTTGTAACTAAAATCCCCCTTGCGTTTAAATCATGTTCGCATTGTGCAAGCACATCGGCTGCGATATATGTTGGATTTGCAGTTTCATCAGCAATTATTAAAACTTCACTTGGCCCTGCGACAAAGTCGATTCCAACAGTTCCATAACATTGTCTTTTCGCCTCTGTAACATATTTATTTCCAGGACCGACAATTATATCGACAGGTTTTATAGATTCTGTTCCATATGTAAACGCCGCAATCGCCTGAACTCCACCAGTTGCATATATTTCATCAGCGCCCGCAATATCCATAGCTACAAGTGTTTTTGGATTTATCTTAGGTGTTGATTTCATAGTTGGCGAACAAGCGACAACCCTTTTTACACCTGCAACTTTTGCTGGGATTATAAGCATTAAGGCTGTTGAAAATAGAGGATACCCACCCCCTGGAACATATGCAAGACAAGAAGTCACAGGTATGTGTTTTTGTCCTAAAATAACGCCTGGATATATCTCTTTTTCAAAATTATTGTCGAAACTTTCCTTTTGAGCTATTGCAAAATTTTCTATATTTTTCGCAGCCACCTTAAGATTTTGTATAAATTCTTCATCGACTTGTTTGTAAGCTTCTTCTATTTCCTCTTTTGAAACTTTTATAACACTTCTGTCGTTATTGTCGAATTTTAAATTATATTTTTTCAAAGCTTCGTCTTTGTTTATTTTTATATCTTCTATTATTGCTGATACTTGTTCTTTTACTATTTTTTCGGTTTCTTTATTTTTAAAGCCCGAACTTTTTAATATTTTCATTTCTTTTCCCCCTTATGTCGATTGTGTATACTTTATAGATTTAATTATTGTTTTTATTATATTTATTATAATCCATATACGACGATTTATATACCAATATTTCACATTAAATTGTTTTATTTTATCTTTAAAAGAAATAAGGAATGCTTTCACATTCCCTATTTCAACAACAACTTATTATTTAAATCTACTTTAGCAAAGTATCCTTAAAAGGCTAATTTATATATCATATTATAAATTTATTATTTTATGATAATTTTAATTTTTGTATCTAATTTGATCTAACTCAATCAATACTTTATATCTTATGATAATTTTAATATCTTACTTGCATCTTCACAGTAATTATTATCTTCTATAAATTTGATGCTGTCGTTTATTGCACATTCAGATGGAGCGTCTACAACTACTGCTAATTCATCATCTTGAGCTATTACTTCAGCTTCTTTGAATTTATCTTTTATAATTTGAATTATTTTATCTTTTTGAGGTTTTTTAAATCTAATTAGAGCTTTGCATTCACTTGATACAACTTTGTCTACTGAAACTTTTTCTTTTATAAATGCATCGACATTGTTTAGACGGTTATCATATATATCTAAAACATCTGCATAAACTGCACTACCTGTTGCATCTTTTCCAGCACCTTTACCGACAAATGAAACTTCTCCCAAGAAATCTCCATTTACGACAATTATATTAAATTCATTGTCTATTTTTGAGATTATATCGTCATTTCCAACTAAGACTGGTCTAACATATCCGTTAACCTTACCGTTATTTATTTTACTGCGGCCAACTAATTTTATTTTGCAGCCAAGTTGTTTTGCGTATTCTATATCTTTTGGCTCTATTTTATTTATGCCTTCAAGATAAAAATCTTTCCAGTAGATTCTCTTATTAAATGATAAAGTAGATAAAATTGATAATTTTCTACCTGCATCATATCCCATAACATCAGCTTCTGGATTAGCTTCGGCAAATCCTAAATCTTGAGCTTGTTTTAATGCTTCATCATATGATAAATTTTCATCATACATTTTTGATAGGATGAAGTTTGTAGTTCCGTTTAATATAGCAGAAATTGAATCAATTTCATTTCCTTCTAATGATTCGATTAATGGTTTTAAAACTGGGATTCCACCACCAACAGAAGCTTCAAATTTTATACAAACGCCGTTTTCTTTAGCAAGACTAACTAACTCACCGCCGAATTCAGCTAACATATCTTTATTTGCAGTTACAACATTTATCTTGTTTTCGATAGCTCTTTTTAGATATTCATAAGAAGGATGTAATCCACCTAAAAGTTCGACTATTACGTCGACATCTTTTTTGAATATATCTTCTATATTATCAGTCAAAACATCAGCATGCTTTCTGTGTTCGTGCTTTTTAACATCCCTTACAAGTATCCCCTCTATACTTATATCTCTTTTATCCTTATTATTATCTATAATATCTACTAACCCACTTGCAACTGTTCCATATCCTAATATTCCTATTTTCATTTTTTTACCTCCTACTAGTAATTTTTTGTAATAAAAAAGAGGCTATCCCAAAAAGGGACGAGTCTCTCGCGGTTCCACCCTACTTAGTTATTTTCATAACTCACTTAACGTCTTAACGCGACTTACGACAAACCTTACTAAAATAAGATCATTCTTAAAACTTCAGGCCGCAGCTCCTAGGTAGTTTTCAATCCCTCTAATTTAGAAAATCTCGCAGCTTATAAATTTTCCTCTCTGAAAACCGAATTAGATTTACTCTTCCTATTCATTGCTTTTTATTACATTAAATTTTTTATTTACCATTTTTATTTTTAACTTTTATTATTTATTATTTTGAAATACTGTCGTATTTAATTTTCATATTCTAAAGTAATTTATTATAATTACTTTTAAAATATCTCTTTTCATTATCAAAAATTAAAAAACTCGCCCTTATAAAAAGGACGAGATAATTCCCGCGGTTCCACCTAATTTGATAAAAATCCACTCAAAGTCTTAACGCGACTTACGGTAGGTCTTACTAAAATAAGATTAGACTTAAAACTTCGGACCACAGCTCCTAGGTAGTTTTCAATCCCTCTAATTTAGAAAATCTCTCAGCTTATAAATTTTCCTCTCTGAAAATCGAATTAGATTTACTCTTCCTATTCATTGCCTTTTTTTATTTAAATTAGTTAATATTATAGTATGATAAAATCTGAAAATTGTCAACATTCTTTTATATTATTTTTACATTTTATGGTAAAAACTTTTGTTTTTAATTAAATACTATCATTTCCTTAATTAATCAAATCATTTCACTTTATTTTTCTAATGAAGATCGTATTTATGTATATCTCTGTGTTTGTCGTATCTTTTTCTTATTTTTGTTCTATTTCTTTTTTTATATAAAAGTCTTGCATTTAATTCTGAACCAGCCAAAATCGTCCAACTACTTAGATAAAGCCAAGTTATAAGTACGATAACTCCACCCAAACTGCCATATATTACATCGTAGTTTGAAAAATTATTTACATAAAAAGAATATCCATAAGTAACTATAATCCATAAAAATGTCGAAAGTACGGCCCCAGGCACCGAGTCCCTAACTTTCATTTTTGTATTTGGCATATATGTATAAAGTATTACTAATATACTTATGACAAATAAAATACCAACGCTGTATCTTAGTATATTCCATATGTAGATGAAGTATTTATCTAGTCCAATTAAATCAAATACAAATGTCCCTATTTTTTCACCACCTATAAGTAAAACCAATGATATTAATATAAGTAATAATAACATGATTGAAAAAATTAATGATATAAATAATACCTTAAAAAAAGACCTATTTTCATTTACTCCATAAGATCTATTTATTCCTCTTATCAAAGATTTTACTGCTTTTGATATTGACCATATCGCTAAGAAGAAACTGCTTATTAAAAGTTTTATACTTCTGTTTCCTATTACTGACCTTATAAGTCCATTTAATATTATGAAAGCACTAGATGGAATTAGGCTTTCTAATATGTTTATATATTTATTTAAATATATTATCGGTATAAAAACGACTGCACTTATTGTGAATAATAAAAACGGGAACAAACTCAGCAGTAAGTAAAAACCAACCTCTGCCGCCCTCGAATTTATATTTCCAATTTCTATTTGACCATATTTTCTCTCAAAATTGTATTTTTTCTGCAGAAACTTATTTACTATTTTATTTATTTTCTTCATCTCCTTTCCATTTTGTCCATTTCAACTGCTTTATATACAATTATAATAAAATATTTTTATTTTACAATTATTTTTCACCTTGTATTAAATTATATGTAGATTTTGGCATAAATTTTATATTTTATTTAAAATTAATAGAATCTTAAGGTTCTTGTAATTTAAATAAAAAGGTATTAAATCTTTTATTGATTTAATACCTTTTTTATACATTTTTAATTTCTGTACTTTTTTATTTAATATGTAATCTGACCAATCAAATTATTCTTCATTTTTAACATCGTTATTCTCTATATTGCCGTTATCCACTCTATCGTCTTTATTAGTTTGATTATTATTTTCTTGGTCGCCTTTATTATCAGGATTTTCCGGAGTGTCCGGGTTTTCCGGTGTCACTGGTCTTTTTATTCCTAAAACCCTAGCTGCACTATATATATAATATGTACTACTTTGACTCATATTATAAATTCTAACTCCTGCATGTTCGTAATCTTTGTTAACTCCACTTGTTGATTCCATAATTTTCCCATCGCCTATATATATAGCAACATGATGGATATGCATTCCATTTTCTAATGCTCTTGAACAATGTCCATATTTTTTGATATTGCTACAATTAGTATTATTGTAAAATAATATATCACCTGGTTGTAGATTCTTTTTGCTTACAGTTAGATTATTTTGCTCACAGTATATTGCTTGTTGTTGTGAATTTCTTTCATCTTTTGAGAATGTATTTAATCCGATTTCTCTTAATATTTCTGAAACATAATTACTACAGTCAAGCCCTTCTTCATAATTATGTGAATATACTGTTCCCATTTTGCTAAAACCTGAATAAAGCATATTTGCTAAATCTGAGTCATCTAATTTTGTCATATTATATACTCTTCCGTCGCTTCCTATATCAAGTTTTAATTTACCTGCTACAATTTTAGTTGTATTAGTTTCCATTGTATAATTAGATTTATTGAAGTAGTATATATTTTCATTCACAGAGCATAGTCCAGTCATAATATAGCTATATCTTGTGTTGAAATAATATTTCTTTCCATTTATTGTGTTTATTCCTCTTACAGCTTTTCCATCTGCTCCAAAGTAATAAAGTTTGTCATTTAGCTCTGGTATACTTCTAAAAGTATTTTTTAAAACGCCACCATTTTCTTTAACAAAATATCTATTAGTTACAGTTTTTCCATTTTCTTTTTCTGTTACAACTGCAAATTGATCTATAGATTCTCCAGTTTCATCACTAAAGTAATATTGAACGCCATCTACTACTTTATATCCTTTATATTTAGTTCCATCTGGATTTATATAGTAGTAATATCCATCTTCTTTCATAAGGTTGATATCATTATCACTACTTACAAGGTTCCCATCTGTCGGTTTTATATAACCATATACATTATTTATTTCTATTTTGTACCAACCATTAAAAAGTCTTTCGATAACATTGACAGTTGTTCCTTCTTGCAATGTCAATAATGTGATTGAATCATCAGAAGCCAATTCCTTAACTTCTGCTTCCTGTGCTATTTTTAATACGCCTACATTATTTAATTTTTCACTTTCATTGTCAGATAAATATTTTTTTGAAATATATCTGTATAAACCTTTATATTTTACTTTATAGAAATTACCAGATTGACCCGCAATTTCTATTTTTGATCCTTTTAAAAGCACTCCTACTATATTTGAATTTGTATTCGCTTCTGTTCTTATATTTACATCACCTGTAGCTATTCCTATACTACTTGATACATTATCTTTTGTATTTATATATCCATATATATTATTTACATAGATTTTGTACCATCCATTTAGGAAGTTTTCTACAACTGTTACTTTTGTACCTTGTTTTAATGTAAATATTGAATCTGAAGTATCAGAAGCCAATTCTCTAACTACTACATCTGTTGTTAATTTTAAATCAGCTACTTTATCTAATTTCATATTTTGTTTAATACTTACATATGATTTTGCAACATATGCATATTGACCTTTATATTTTATTTTATAAAAATCATTAACTTCCTCTACAATTTCTATTTTTGTATCTTGTGACAATACTCCTATTATATTAGTCGATATATTTGTATCCGGCTCAGTTCTTACATTTAGACTTGTTGTTGTTACACCTATCACACTTATTTTAGCTCCTGGTTTATCGTCTGGTTTTTCATCTGATTTATCTTCAATTATTGCATATCCATAGCTATCGTTCAAGTCGATTTTATACCAATTATTTGTTAGTTTTTCCACAACTGATACTACTGTTCCTTCTTGCAATTTTGCTATTTGGTTTGAGTTTTCAGAAGCCAACTCTCTCACTACTGTGTCTTGTGTTAATTTTATTTCTGATATTTTATCTAATTTTAATCCCTTAGTCACTGATATGTAGTATTTTGATGCATATGCATATTGGCCTTGATATTTTATTTTATAAAAATCTCCTGATTGGCCTACTACTTCTACCTTTGTTCCTTTTAATAATTTGCCTAATTTATTCGTCGCTATATTTGCATTTGGTGATGTTCTTACATTCACATTTGCTGTAGATATCCCTACATTATTGTCTAATTTAACATCTGGTTTGTCATTTGGTTTATCATCTGATTTATCTTCAATTATTGCATATCCATAACCATCATTTAACTCAATTTTATACCAATTATTTGTAAGTTTTTCTACAACACTTACAACTGTCCCTTGTGATAATGTCGATATTTGTTTTGAACTTGTAGATGCCAATTCTCTAACTACTATATCTGATTTTAATTTTATTTCTGATATTTTATCTAGTTTTAATCCTTTTGTAACAGATATATAGTATTTTGATGCATATGCATATTGACCTTTATATTTTATTTTATAGAAATCTCCAGATTTGCCTACTACTTCTACCTTTGTTCCTTTTAACAATTTGCCTAATTTATTCGTCGCTATATTTGCATTTGGTGATGTTCTTACATTCACATTTGCTGTAGATATCCCTACATTATTGTCTAATTTAGCATCTGGCTTGTCGTTTGGCTTAGCTTCTTCTATTTTTATGTAATTATTAGCATAAGCATATGCAAATTTGCCTGATGCATACTCTATTTTATAATAGTTTCCCGATTTTCCTACTATTATAACCTTTTCTCCTACTTTTAAAGTTCTTATTATCTTTGAAGTTGTTTTATTCGGTTTAGTTCTTAAATTTACATTTTTTATTACTATACCGTTTTGTGTTTTTGCCCTAGCTGTCGTGTAACTATAATTTATAGGTGCCTCACCTATTTTCTCACCCGATACCGGCTGGGCTAATGCATTACTGGTTCCTATATACATTGCCATAATCATTGCTATTATTCTTTTTTCTACCTTCATAACGCTTTCTTTTTACTCCCCCATCCCATTTTATTTCTCATAATTAAATACAGTAATCCTACATAAATTGTCGGTATTTTTCGGAATTCGTATATACATATATATTATAATCATTTTTTTATATTTATCCAACAATTTATTATTTTATATAAAAATTTTTATATTAAAATAACCCCCATAGTGAAATATGCTTCATCATGAGAGTTATTTTATAGTTATCCTTTTATCTTATATAATATTTATTTCGTTTTCAAAATAAGGTATTTTGATATACTTCCTAATTATATGATATGTTTTTTTCAACATAAGATACCCTAATATACCGCCAGATGTATTTAATATCATATCGTCCACATCAAAACATCTATAATTAAAGTTCAAAATTTGTCCAATTATAAACTGCATATTTTCTATACAAAATGTTATACAAAACATTATAAGTATAATTCTTTTCAAATCTATTTTTTTATCAGTAACAATCGGAATTAAATACCCCAGAGGGAATAACAACATAAGATTTCCACCTATTTGATAAATCACCACAATCACGCTTTCACTTTTTATAATATGATAAATCATCCTAAATGGAACCAAATTATTTATACATTGAAGGCCCATATTTCTATTATATTCAAGCAACCCATGATCAACAGGAATCGGGAAAAATGTCATCATTATTATAAAAACAGATATAAAGTATATAATTGAGACTATAAATAGTTTTTGTTTTGATGTTTTTTTATACGTCCCCAAAATTAGTATTATGTAGATTATTAAAGCAGGCGGTAAAACCATTCTTTTTAATATCATCCTGCCACCTACCTTTAATTCTTAGTTTTTAAAATAAATTCATATTTTAAATGTATGTAATTAGTATAAAATTTTTTATAATTCATAAATTATCCCTCCCCAATTATTGGTTAATATCTGAAAACTATCTATAATATATTACCACTTGTAAAATTTTTATACAATTAGAATAAAAAACCTTTAAAATTTGTTATATAATGTAAGTTTTTTTTAATATCTTATTACACACAAAATAGGAAACCATCCCTGGTTTCCTATTGATTCACATAATTTTTATATTCTTAGTTTCTATTTATATTATCGTCATTTTCTTCATTTCTCGATTGCTCATAAGATTTTAAAATATTTCTAATCCATTTAGTAGTCATACTATACTCTCTAGCTAGTTCTTTAATACTTGGAAATTGATGGAGATGTTTACTACTGGGTATTTTATGAGAAAATCTCAGAAGAACTATTTATAATAAAATTGCAAAAAAGCGCAATCTACAAACGTCTAAAAAAAATGTGCGACTGCGATATATTAAAGAAAAAAACTGTCAGCTGTGGCGGAAACTACTCTTATTTCGCATTGGGCGAAAACTATCAAGAACTTATAAAATCACAAAAATACATAAAAACTAAATCGCCTAAGAAAAATAACACTGAACCTGATAAAAATACTACATCAGAAAATGATACTTTAGACGACCTTGACCACGATTATAATATCAATGCGCCTTTTGAAAGTTCAAGTAATGAAGATTCAACTCAAAATGCGATTTCTGAAAACACAATTACTAAAGTTTTAGATTATACAAGCTATGACGATAATCTTGGTGCGCATTACAACAATCTAAATCTGCATGACAAAAATCTAAGTCCCCTTGACATTAATCTAAGTCCCCAAGACGAAAATCTAAGTGTGCACGATTTAAATCTAAGTGTATCTTATATAAATCTTAGTCCCCATGATTTATGTCTCGAACAAATAATTAATCCATCACACTCTTTAATCAAAACAATCAACCACACTCAAGAAGAAAGCGGTGAGTTTTTACTTTCTAAACTTCTGTGGCATTTTGTCAAGCAGGCGAATCCGTCTTTTAGTGAGCCCGATTTTGATTTATGGGTAAGAGATTTTGGTAAAATACTTCACCACGACCATCGTGATTTTGTCGAAGTTAGCAAATTGATTAGCTGGATTTTTGATTGATAATAAAAAATAAAACACCATAACAAATATGTTTTGCTATAGTGTTTTCTATACTAACTCATTAACATAGGATATTTCATATTTATTTCGTTCAAATATCTTTTAGCATTATATCTATATTTAGAACAACCTTTTAATATATCATATGCAATACGTTGAACTTTTAATTCTTTACTTTTCATAATGATATTATATACAATAATTCCAAATACATCATAATTTTCAAAATGATTATATCCAGTTGCTTTTATATAGTTATTATTTATTTCATTTAATATCGAAATTTGATCTACGGTTTCAAATTGTAGTAATAGCTTAAAAAAGTTTAATAATCTGTTTTGTATAATATAAAATGATAATTTATTTTCTTTTGTGAGATTAAGTAAAAATTCTTTTACATTTGGTGAAAATACACTTTTTTTAATATTTATTTCTATATTATGTAATTTATCTTCCTTAGATACATCTTCTATTAATAATTCAAAATCTTTTATCATATCACTAAAATTTTTATAACGCTTTTCTCTCTTACGAGCTGTTGATTTTTCTATTATAAATGATAATTTATCGTTTAGATTACTATCTTTCGTTATGTAATCAATTATTTTGCCAATAGAATATATATCACTTAATTTATCTAAAAATTTAAAAGATATTAAGCCTATCGGATCTAAAAATAAGTGTGAATTTTTAGGTGTTGATGTTGATTTTAAGCTATTTCGAATCATTGTATCTTTACTCCATCCAAAATCTGATAATACAATATGTTTATCTTTAATTAAAATATTACCTAGGTGCAAATCCCTATGTATAATTCCAGCCTCGTGAACTTCTTTCATCCCCAATAATATTTCTCTAATCAATTCTAAAATTTCATCATCATTTAAAAATGGATTATGATTTAAATAATCACTAATATCCTCATCACATATTTCCATTAAATAAGAATCATTTAAGTCATCATAGCTAAAAACTTTTAATACATACTCAGATTCTACTAATTTAACCATATTCTCATACTCATATTTTAATCTCTTTTTTAAATCAGTATCTTGTTTATATTTTTCTTTTAATTGTTTTTTATAAAATTTTTCATTGTATACAAATATATCACAAAAAGATCCTTCTGAAACTTTATATTCTTTAATAATATTTATATCATTATCCTTTATCTCAATTTTAAATCCTAACCTTTCTAAAAAACTAATTGATTTCTTTATAATAACATTTGATTTTTCCTCTTTATATGAAGAATAATTTAATAAAGTTAATATTGAGCTAATAATTTTAAATTTACATTCTATACTTTCATTAGAGTATTGATTAAATAGACTTTCAGTTTCATTATATTTTATATTAGCACTTCCATCAAAATAGTCCTCGATATCTAAATAATCAAAAGCTAAAAGTGAATTATCTAGATATATATCAAAATTTAATGCCTCATAGTATCCCGTATTATATCCAAAATCATCTATTTCCACTTTTGTTTCAAAAAAATTTTCATCAAAATATTGAAATAATTTATTTATTTTATTTTCCAAGTAAATCACCTCTTTTTTATTAGCATAAAATACAAAAATGTTAAATCAAAACTCTTTATATACCCATAGACACTATTTATTATATAAAACTGATTCAAAACAAACTTTTTTAATATGATTATTTAATATATCAATAATTTATTTTATATGAGCATTTTCTATATCTATAATGAATTATTCCTCTGCCAATGCTGCTTCCTTAAATCCAACTTGACCATTCATAAGTAGTGGTAGAAGAAAATCTCGAAGAGAAGTCATTTCTTTATTTTCATTTGCATTCATGAAAATCTTATCAAACATCATATCAATCGATTTATTAAATTCTTTAATAATATTTTTAGTTGGAATTATAATAGGTATCGATTCTATATTTGGTTGATTCAATCCAGGCTGTGCAGCTTTCATTGCCAAATTTATTAATATTTTTTTTATATAATCTTTTTCCAAAGTTAAATATATATAATTTTGATATAAATTATTATATTTACTTCTAACAATGAATACGTGTGAATTTACTGCACATTTTTCATATGGAAATTTATTTTTTGCCATTGAAACATGTCCAATACCAGCACCATCTTTATATATTAATACATCATTAGATTTTACAATACCTTTCTTTAGTGAATTAAAATATTCTTGTGGAATATATTTTTCTGAAGAAAAATCATATTTTCCTATAGATATTATATTTTCAGCACCTATACTTGGAATTCCATCATTTATACCATCTTTTATTCCACCTTTTGGTCTATTTCCACATTCTAACTCACTTATAATGTCTTTAAAACATCCAACTTCCCATCCTTCAGGGATTTCTCTCTTTAATTCTTCATTCCAAACCATTTTTCCCCCACTTGATTTATATGGATTTCCTTCTTCATTTGGAAATTCAAATTGTAAAAACCAATAATCATAGATTGTTTTTGACATTTCTTCAAGTTCTGTATTGATTTTATTATTGTTTTCAATTTTGCTATCTATACTTTTTAACATATTTGCTATTTTTGTTTGAACCTCTAAACTAGGTATAGGAACATTATATTCGCCCAACAAATCAAAAGTTATTTGAGGGAAAGAGCATATTCTATTTTCTGCTCTTGATTGCAACAATTTTAGAAAATTTTCATTTGTAAGCCAATAATAGAAATATTCTAAATTAACATCATTATTTATTTTTCTTAATACCATTAATTTTGTAGATGCTACATATTTTTTAGGGTTATCAACATTTACAAGTGCATACCTTTTATTTTGAGGTCTTATTTCACTAAATAAAATATCGTCATTTTTTATGCTTTTTTTAAATTGACCTTTTAATTCATCAGTCGAAAGAAATTGAGGCGAAATTAAATTCCCCTCTAACACATCTGATGTATTAATAGCATATAAAAAATCTTCTTCAAAATCATGAGTAATAGAAACACTATCTACTATCTCTTTTACTTTTAAATATTTACACATAGTTCAATTCCTCCAATCTCTCTTTAATTTCATCTTCAAGAGATTTTCCTTCAGAAAAAAGTTTCTCTAAATTAGATTTAAAAGAATTCATTTTATCATCAAATTCTTCTGGAGTTAATTCAACAAACTCAATTTTAACTTCAAAATATTGACCTGCTGATAATGAATAGTTCTTATCCTGGATTTCATCATAAGTAACTTGTACACTAAAATCATCTACAACTTCTTGATTAATAAATGTATTTTCAATCTTTTCAATCTCTTCATAACTTAAAACAGTCTTTTGATTTTTACCATCTTTCACCTTAGAACCTAATTTAGAAGCATCTACAAGCATTACTTTACCATCTTGATTAGATTTATCAATAAAGATAACAGAAACATTTGTACCAGTATTTGCGAAGATATTTGATGGCATTGAAATTACACCTTTTAACCAATGGTTATCAATAATCTTTTGTCTTACTTTCTTTTCAATTCCTGATTGTGCTGTTATAAATCCAGTTGGAACAACTATAGCAGCCTTTCCATCATCTTTTAATGAGTAAAGAATATGTTGCATAAAACATAAATAAATTGCCATAGAATCTTTTTTCTTATTTGGTATTTTAGGAATACCTGCAAAAAATCTATCTGTCTCTGACCATTTTTGTTCTATTAGATTTCTTGTACTTGAGAAATCAGTTTTAAATGGTGGATTTGCAGTTATGTAATCAAATTTCTTTACACCAGAACTTGGATCATGCGGAACACTATAATGTGCTGGTGTAACGAGAGTATCCCCTTCAATAATATTATCTAAACTATGTGTTAAACCATTTAACATCATATTAATTCTCAAAAATCTTGATGATTTACCAGAAATATCTTGAGTATATACTTGTGCTTTTTCACCGAATGAACCTTGTCCTAATTCATTAGCAAGATGTAGTATCAATGAACCTGAACCTGCTGATGGATCGTATATTTCATATAGTTTATCTTCAACTGGTGACATGTTTACAAGTATTTTTGAAATAATACTACTAATTGCTTGTGGTGTAAAGTATTCAGCATATACACCACTTGCAACATTATAATCTTTTATAAGATATTCAAATATTGTACTATAAAAGTCAAAATTATTTTTAAATGCATTTCCAAAATCAAACTTTTCTTGACTTATAATTCCAAAGATATTTTTTGCAAAGTTGTTTCTTTTAGATGATTCAACATTCTCTGTAATTCTTGTGAATAGAGGTTTTCTTTCTCCATCTGCTGTTTCTATACTAAATTCTGTATTTTCTTCATAATTTGAAATTCTTTCAAGAGCATCATCAAATAATGAATAGAAGTTATCTTTTGAAACTTGTTTTATTAAGCTTTCTATAGTGTCTTCATATTTGAATGCAACATCTTGAGGATAGGAATCATAAAAAGCACTTAATTCATCATTTTCATTTTTTAGAATTTCATCTGGTGTGATGTCAATTTCTTCTGCAAATTCTTTCAAATTTGCCATAAATTTATCATTTAGAAATTTATATAAGAATACTGAAGTGATTACAACTTCTTCGCTTGCTTGATTTGATAGACCGTTCGTTTGACAAAGTCCTTTTAATTCATCTATGATTTGTTTTATCTTGCTTTCCAATGTGAATATTTCTGTCATATATTTTTCCCCCTGTATATATACTTCATATTATTTAGATAATTGTAAATTACTATATAGTTCATTAAGTAATGGTTCATAAAATGTTTTTATTTTAGAGTAAAGCTTTTCTTTTAATAATAATTTTGTAACTTTTGATTTTACTGAATCAACAAAGTTTTTTCTCCCCTGAACTATTATAATTTCTTTGTCTAAAACATCTTTTATTGCACCATAAATTAGTACTAATGCTCGTTCCATTTCCTTATTATCAATTTTGTATGTTATTATAGCATCTTGATAAGTTTTTACAAAAGAATAATTTCCCCCATAAATTTGTGATAATCTTTCATTTTCATAATTTATATCTCTTGCTCTTTTTAATGCATCTAATAGTTCATCTGTTATTTCATCTATATTTTCTAAATCAGATATTGATAAATCATTAAATATTTTCTGTAATAACTCATCTAATTTTCTAACTTCTATATCATCTTTATTCTTATTGTTTTTTATTTCATTTTGTATTTCTCTTACAACATCAAAGAAACGTTGAAGTTTTGGATTGTTTTCTGCTATTTCGCCTAAATTCATGATAGTTATTTTAGTTTTTATAAATTCATACAGTATCTCTACTATTTCTTCATTTGAAATTACATCCATCATATTAACTGTATTTGTAGATAAATTGATAAAGTTTATTCTTTCTTGTGTTGTTCTAAGCAATTTCTTAACCTTATCATAATCTATTTGTTCTACATATTCCATAGCTCTTGACAATACAAATTCTGTATAACATTCCTTCATTCCATTTAACAATCTTCTGATTTTAAGTAATGTATCTTTATTTAAATTGATAAGCTGTTTTGAGAATCGCTCTAAATTATCAGTAGATATAATATCTTCTAAATCATTAACATATTTATGATATTTTTTATTTATATCTTCTTTATCTATTATTAAACCATTTAATGAGCCTTCATTTTCCCCATTTTCATTCATATCAGCTTCTAATTCTTTTATATAAGCTTCTATTGTTCTATCGTATTCTTTTTCAATATCTACAAAGTCAACGATATAACCATACTTATATGTCTTGCCACATGGTGATTTATAAGGTCTATTTACTCTTGATATTGTTTGTAGTAATGATTGTGCATGTGGTCCACGAAGCAAATACATCTTTTTAAGTCTCTTAACATCATATCCTGTTGTAAGCATCAAGTTTACTATTAAAATATCTGGTGTTAATGTATTTCTAAACTCAAGTTGATTATTCTTATTTATTTTTGCTTGCTTTGGATCCTCTTGGTCAGTTATGACAAGACCAGTGTTTAATTTAGAATTTTCTTTAAACCATTCATGTACTTTTGCTGCTTGAGGATTACTTCTACATACAATCATTCCACCAATAGAGTTATCATTATTTTGCAGCCTAAAATTATTAAAATCCTTTTCTATAAACTCACCCAAAGCTTTTACATATGAATCAGATTCATATACATCTTTGTCTTCTAATTGATGTTCTTCTAAGTCTAAATTTTTCTTTATCTCTTTTCTAGCGACTGTATCTATATTTTCCTTTTTAATTCTTAATGTATATCCATCAGCAATCGACTTATCATAAAAATATTTATGAATATAATCTCCGAATTTAAGGTTAGAACGTTCCTTTTTAGAAAGTAATGGAGTCCCGGTCAAAGCTATATAAACTGCATCGGTATCGCATATCATAAGATTTTTAAAGAATTCACCTGTTGAAGAATAACTTCTGTGTGCCTCATCTATAAAGAATATTCTTTGCACTTTTGCATTGTATTCATTTTTTGCCTCTGGTATCTCTCCTTCAAACTTTTGAATATTTACAACACATATCTCCCCTGTAGATTGAGATGTTATATTAGTAGATAATGTTTTATTCAGCTCTGATGTAAATTCTTTTTTATTTTTGCAAATCTTTACACTTAATCCCCTATTACTAAATTCAATATTAGCTTGTCTAAGAAGTTCTAATCTATCAACTACAAAGAAAAATCTTGTATTTATACCTTCTTTAGCATAATAATCTCTTATTACTCTATTAGAAAATGCAGCAAGTGCTGTCTTTCCACTACCTTGAGTATGCCATATAATTCCGCCTTTTCCTCCAGATTCAAGTCTTTCTATTATCTTTCTAGTCGCAAAAAATTGAGGATATCTCATAATATGTTTTTGTGGCACTTTTTCATTTATAAACATAATCCCATACTTTAAGAAATATAAAAATCTCTCTTTATCGAAAACTGATGTTATAAAGCTGTTACAAGGTGTATCAACTTTTAGATTTTCATCAAATTCTGGTGTATCAGCTTCTTTTGGATTATAACCACAATCTTTCATAACATATTTAACTTTATCTTTGCTAATATCTTTATAGTTATAGTCAACTAAGTATTTAACATCATCCTCTCTAAAGAATGAGAAACTTGTATTAGTTCCATTCGGTGTTGTATAAAATGAACCTGCTTTAATATCTTCTATATCATCATTTTCTTCTTCATATTCCATATTATTTGAAAATGATACAAACTGAATTAAATTGAAGAACTTCTTATAATCAGGATTTTTAAGTCTTTTGTTAATCATTCTATCAAACTCTTTTTGAATTCCACCTTCATTATTAGGCTTTTTAACCTCCAAAAATGCAAGTGGTATACCATTTATTAAAATGTTTATATCAGGTCTGAAAGAACCTTCTTGGCTATCTTCTTGTATATTAAAAGGGAGTTCATCGACAACTGCAAAATCATTATTTTCAATATTGTCAAAGTCTATTAACTTAACCTTCTCTATCGGATTTATAAGCCAGTAATAAAACTCTTTTCCCAAATCATTATTTCGTATTACATTATTTATATCAGTTAGAATTGATTTAATTTCATCAAATGTGAATTCTTTATTGTTGATTTTTTCTAATGCTGGTTTGAATCGATTTATAAATATTTTTGTATTAAAATCTATATCTGCTTCTTTTAATGATTGATAATTATATCCTAATCTTAAAAGCTGAATAGTAGCAGGTATTTTTACCCTTGTGTCTTCATTAAAAATCATCCCTTGTAAACCCCTTTCTTTTATTTATAGGCATTATTATATCCTTATTTTACCATTTTAAAGCTTATTTGTCTCATAAATGTCAATCTGATTTGAAAAATTATGTGGTTTGTTATTTAAAATACTATTAATTGTAATCTATAATTATTGTTTTATATTAAAAATATTTACAACTAAAACAAATTCATCTAAAGAAATAAAAAAGACTACTGTAAATTTGATTTTACAATAGTCTAATTTTTATACGTCATAATTAATTATTTTCGTTTATTTTATTTTTAAAATCATTAACAAAATCTCTACACTCTTGAACAAACTCTCTTGCATCTTCTGGTATTTCCTCTAAAGGTTTATCAAAAATATTTCTATAAATCTTTAATATTTCATTTGGTTCTAAAAAATCTAACTTTTGTTCAGCTCCTTTAAAATATAAAAATGTTGTACTTAAATTATCTAAGTTTTTTATACTTTCTTCATTTTCTTTTTTATACTCATTAATTATTTTTTTCCATCCAGATTTATATTTTTCTTTATCACCTTTTTTATAAACACATATTTTTAGATTTTCTATATTTTCATATTTTTTAATTACCCCTTTTTTATAATTAATTTTATAGATATATTCTAAATAGTCTTCTAAATAATTCTTTTCATCAATTTCTTCAACCTCATCTTCTTTTCTAATACTATAATTTATTTCTTCTCTTAAATAAATTATTTCTTTAAATCTATTTAAATCTATTAATTGATTTTCATTAAATCTTCTTTTTTCAACATTTTTTTGTATATCATCATGTATAAACTTTTTAGAATCTTTATCATATCTTTTTAATGAACATTCAATTATGTAATCAACTAATTCATTTATTATATATTTACTATCATTATTATCATTGCTCTCATTATTATCTTTATTAACATAATCTCGATTCTTAGACTTTTCTATAAATCCTTCTTTTTGTAAATATTTTTTAAATTGTTCTCTAGTTATATTTAAATGATTATTTAAATACTCACTTAAATCTTTTTTAAATTCCTCTAAATCTTGTTCATTATCTATATTATCCAAAGAATATATATTTAACTTTTTATCCTTATTTTTTTCATTTATTTTCTTTTTCACTTTCTCAAAATAATCTTTTCTTATTTTTTCATTCACCAAGATATCGATAATTTCATTTCCATCATCCTCAATTTTTTTCATTTCTTCTAATTCTTTTTCTAACTGATTTTTAAATAATTTTTTAAAATCATTGTTATCTTCCTCACCATAATTGCTTAGTATAATATTTCTAGAAGGTAAATTATAAACATCTTTTAGATTATTTTGTATATACTCAGTATTTCCTTTTGCTAATGCATGAGTATTATAACAAAGATTAAAAAATCTATAATTGTCATACATATACCCATTTTCACTTTTTGGTAAAATATATACATGATATAAATTTTCATAACTATTAAATGCTCGGTCGATACGCCCAAATCCTTGTTCAAGATGTCCTATTCTTGCTGGCAATTCATATGCTATTATAGTATCAGCTCCATAAATATTATATCCAACTCCAATTGTTCTCCATGTTCCTATCAAAATCTTTTTATTTATGGATTCTTTATTATTCATACTTTTTTCATAAAGTTTTTTATCATTTTCATTATCAAAATTACAAGTTTCTTTAAAGTTATACTTCGATCTTTCTTCTTTCCAAATTATATCATCATTTAAAATAGATCTATTAATATTGTCATCTTTTAATAATTTTTTTAAAGTCTTATTATCTATTTTTTCAACATCATAATCAATATTATTTTTCAATATATCTTGTACACATTTTAAAATACTTGATATATATTCTCCTGTATCTACTCTTTGTACAAAAATTATGCTATTTGCATGAGTATTATCCTTTCTTTTTATCTTATCTTTGAAGAATAGAGTTTCTACTAATAATTCAATTTTTTTATCAAAATTTAATATTTGGTCAATTTCTTTTATATTATAAGCATTCGAATTTTTTTCAAATTCATAGTATATTTTCTGGTATTTTTCATAATAGGATAATAATTTTTTAATTTTTTCATCATTTCCTAATCTCTTTTTATCCTTTAAATTCTCTAATATTAAAAATACATTTCCATAGATATTATATGGGCTATTAACTTTGTTCCAAATTTTTTCTAACTCATCACTTACCTCATACTCTAATTTTAAAATATGTCTTTTAATATCATATTTTTGAAAAGCTTCTTTTATATATTTTTGGCATGGAAATTCTAACATACCTTCTGTAATATATTCATTCGTTTTAATAGTTTCTGTAGGTAATGACATATTTAATATTTTTTCTAAATTATCAAGGTCATTTTTATTATTTTCTTCTTTAATTCTTTCTATAATACTTTTTACTGTTTTCTTCCATAATTCAAACAGTACTTTTATATCTATTTTGTTAATATCATCAAAGTGATTTATTAATTGAGAGATATAAATTGGTTTATTTTCATATTCTCCACATTTTTGTGTGATACTACTTTTACTTATATATTCTAAGAATCCTTTTTCTTTTATGCATTGTTTACCTTCATTAAGGTTATCATTTCCCTCTAATCCAAATAATCTTGCTTTATAACCTCTCTTTTTAGAAAAATTTGTAATATTTTCAAATTTTATATGTTCATCTGGATAATAGCAGCATATGCTGCATCTACCAAATTGTTTTTTAAACATATCTATATCTAACCAATAATTATACTTTTGTTTTAATTCATATATACTTTTATTTTCAATGCATTTATAAAAGTTAAGATAATTCATATCATCTTCTATAAAATTTCTATTTATTTCTATATTCCCTTTAATAAAATTTTCTATTTTATATTCTTGATTATCATTTGTGTTTTCTTGATAAATACTAATCATTTCTCTAATAAAATCATCTATACCTTCTTTAAATTCCTTATCATCAACTTGGGTATCAGTTTTTACATCTTTATAAACGTACCAACTACTATATCTTATACCTTCTTCCACATTACAATTATCTAAGTATTTATATATATTTTCATAATTATTTATTATAAATTCCTTTTTACTTTCATAAGTTAAAAATCCAAAATATTTTTTTAACAATTCCTTATTTGGATTATCATTTGGTGTTGCAGTTAAAAATAATACCTTTTTACATTTGTCTTTTAATATCGCTTCCAAAAAGCAATAATATGGAAAAGATATATTCTGAGCCTCATCAAAAATTACTAAATCCCATTGAAAGTTTGGATCTTGTTTTAATTTATTAACCAATAATTCATATATACCTAAACTAGAAAAATCATCAAATTTTAATTTATCCATCAGTTTTCCATATTGACTTTTATAATAGACAGTACCATAATTAGGACGATTTGCTCTATTTTTTTCAAATGTATTTCTTAATTTTTCTAATTCAACCTGTATTTCTATTTCATTTTTATATTCATCAGAATCGATACGATTTCCCGAAAAAGTTATATTTATGCATTTCATATCATTTTGTTTTTTTTCACATTGTTTGTTGTACCATATTTTAGAATCAATTTCTAAATAAAGTTTAATTTTTTCTTCCCATTGTTTTGCAAGACCCTCATCATTTCCAGTTATTATTAAGATATTAGGTTCATCAGTTTTAACATTATTACAATAACCATAAATACAATCTAAAATTGCATAAATTCCTTGTATTGTTTTTCCACAACCAACCTCATCAAATACATACAAAGCTTTAAATCGATTTAATTTTTTTATAATTAAAGATTGTAAATCAATGTAATTAATTTTTTTAGGATTATCTTCATTAATACAAAAATAACTATATGCCTTTTCTTTTACTATTTCCATTTTAAATCTTTTCCCTTTCGATATATTTCATTTCTTATATTAATGTTATATAAAAATATAAAAACTTACAATAAATTTTAAAATCATTTTTATAAAAAATAACTACAAAATCAAAAATAATATATATATTGCTCAAAAAACACATCTGTCTAGAACACTTTTAACTACATTTTTAACTTTTTGCAATTTATCAACTATAAACTCAATCAATTAATGTATAAATCATAGCTAACTATCATGTTTTTTTAACTAATTTTTCTATAAAGTAATATACTTTTGCCTTCAAAATTTATATCTCTATAGAACGTTCAAAACTACAAAAAACATTTTACTTCATTTATTCATTATTGAAATCAAAGTTAAGAAGGTGAATTATAAGAAATTATACTGAAAATGATTAGTTGCAAAAATATATTATTCATTTTGATGGTAAATAAAAAATCAATGAACTATAAAATGAAAATTAAAAATCTAAACCTTTAATTCCAAATTATATTTTTACAAAAAAACAATTATAAAATCAAAAATAATACATTTATCACTCAAAAAACATATCTGTCTAGAATATTTTTAACTACATTTTTAACTTTTTGCAATTTATCAACTATAAACTCAATCAATTAATGTATAAATCATCAGTAACTATCATGTTTTTTTAAACTAATTTTTCTATAAAGTAATATACTTTTACCTTCAAAATTTATATCTTTATAGAACCTTCAAAACTACAAAAAACATTTTACTTCATTTATTCATTATTGAAATCAAAATTAAGGAGGTGAATCCCAATAAATTATATTGGAGGTGATAAATCAAAATAAACATATTAGTCATTTTAAAGTAAAGGCATATCAGAATAAAATTTTTTAAAATAAACGGAGGGAAATAAATGAAAATCCAAAATTTACATTTCAATTACTCAGATGTAATAGGTTCTTCTGAGGTGCAAATTGAAAAATATTTAAACAAACCTATGACTTATAAAATAACTGAAGTTTTCCAAAAAGCTTATTGTTATTCTAGAAGAAAAGTTAAAGATAAATACACAATTAGAACCTATTCTAGATCTGTTATTGTTGATGAATGCTTTGATGAAATAAAAGTATTTTTAGATAAATTCAAAGAAGAAAATACAGATTCAAATTCTATACTAAATGCAGCCAACAGATTTGTAGTTACTAATGCTCAAGAATTTTTAAGAGCTGAGAGTGGTTCTCTAAGAGATATTAAAACTTATAAAAGTCTAGAAGAATTAGTAAATGAAGATATATTTTTAAATGATACCTTTTTCAAAGTTAATAATATTTCTTCTACTGATGAAAAAATTGAGTTAATAAGTAAAAATATACTTTCTCCGTATAAATAAATTAATTTATACTCTCCATTAGTACTTAAGAAAAAGTCACTCTTACAATAATAGTTTCATAAATGTATTTTTCTACTCCAGAGACTAACATTACTATCTCGTTTTAGATTATATATATTGATGTTATTAGTCCTGGAGTATTACATTATAAATTAGTGTCTAGTACTTAGACAAAAAATGTGTAAAAATTAGGAAAGTGGATCGTAGATTATACTGATCTACTTTAATTTAATAAAAAATATAAATTTTAAGGAAGTGAGAAAATGTTTAAAATATTAATAGGGTTGTTATTGATTGTACTTCCAATCATAACTTTAGCCATACTTAGAGAAAACTATCAAAAAGGTAACATTATGAAGATAGCTTATATTATATTAACTATAATACTGTTATTTATTATTCTTCTAGGATTAATTATTTTTTTCTTAGGTATTCTTAGACTAATATTCTAAAATAATTTAATTCTATTAGAATATTATGAAAGGGTGTTATTGCAAAATAGAGTAAAATCTATGCAATATCACCCTCTTATTATTAATTTCCTAAATGATTTAGTTTTTTATCCTCACTATTCAATTATCTTGACATGATCGTATACTCCTCTGGATTTTCATTATAGCATCTTTGACAAACCCATGCTTCCTTCATTTCTAATAAATTTTCTGTGCTTCCACATTCACAACAATATTGATTCGCCATCTTATTTTCATATAACTCCATTCTTACTCCACATCTTTCACAGTAAAATCCTTTTCCTTCTATCCAATGAACATCATCTTTAAATTCTCCACAACTTATGCATCTATCATGAGTACACATATTTCTAGCCTTTTTACTAGAAAAATATCGTCCACAAGTCTTACATTCATAACTATTGCCAACTCTTCCACTACAATCCTTATCAGTCAAATAACACTCTTGCTTTGCTGCACATGATTTACACATCATTGTATCGCCATCTATATAACTATATGGAATTGATTTTCCGCATAAATCACAAGTATATTTGTATTTATTATTATTAGATTTTTCATTGCTAGAAGTAACGTCTGCTTTATTAGTGTCCTTTTCATTATTATCATCTTTGTCTGTCTTATCATCTTTATCCTTATTGTACAAAGACTTCTTGATTCTTTCTTGTTCGTCTTTTGGAAGTGATTCCAGATAATCTGCCAATTCATCACTAGACATTGAAGATATATTTACTGTTTTTTCTTTCTTGCTACATCCAACCCCCAAGGCCATAATACCTGTAAGTCCTAATACTACTAATTTTCTAACCCATTTCTTTTTCATTTCAAACTCCCCCTCACTTTTTACTATTTATCACTTCTCAAATCCAATATACCTTGTTCCCTGAAAAGTCAAATCCCCACAATCACCCTCACAAATCCTCTTATACTCCTTGCCACTAACCACCATCTTCTTGACAACTTTCTTACCATCGCTATTCTCAAATTCAAACACAATATAATAACTCCACTGTGGCGTATTTGTCATCATGCCATTTTGTTCTTGTTGGATATATGTAACCTCGCTTTTTTTGTCGACAACTCTAGCTTTCACAGTCTCTCTTGGCGAGTTGTTATTTTTAACCCACTGTGAAATCCCACCCCCAATTATCACCAAAAACATAAATAGCACTAACATCCCGAACATATTAAATATAAAATTGTCCATAAGATCTCTCCTTTAAACTATCTATTTTAAATAAAATCCTCTTATCTTTATACCCTTATTTTACCATCTTTTATGTTTTGTCGCACAAAAATATTCCCCTATTAATTAGGGGAAATCTGCCAGTGTATTGTTTTTTTTGATTTGGGACTTTTTTAGTGACTCTAAAAAAGTGTAACATATATTTTTGTTGTTTGAGTGTTACTTAAAGTATAGCACCCAAATATCCAATCCGCAACAAAAATAGACTATATTTTGTAAATTTTATGAATATTTTTTATTTTCTATATAAATCATCAAATATCCCCTTTTAACTCCAAAAAGTTTAATGTCTATTTTAAATTTTCAATAATATTATGAATTTTGCAATAACTTGACTAACGAAAGTCAAGAAAAATTAGAGGAATTTGAGGGGATATAAAAACAGTCGATTATGTATATCTCAATTTGGAATCGATACAGTCGAGCACTTTTCTATAGTATGTGATAAATGTGGAGAGATAATATTTTTAAATATCTTTTCACCAAAAAACACTTGCCCAAAATGTGGTAAAATAATCACTCCAGAATACGAATCAACTTTATGTAAAGATGCTTCTTTTAGAGGGTATAGAAATACCATGATCTAGATTATAATAATGTATAAAAAACAAAAGAGGTTGTCGTAAAATAAAATTTGCGATACCCCTTTTGCTATTAAAATTTATTCTAATATATACTCTTTATTAAAGAAATCATATTATTTATAAAACACCGCACTTATTAAAAAATTTGAACCATATTTTTCATTTTCAATTATTCCATCATCACCCCACTTTCCAAACCCAGCCTCAACAGCCAAGGGTCTCAAATCACCATAAATTGAAAAAACACCTTTCGTCCTAATATTTTTATAACCATATGATTTTAATAATTTTTTAATCTCTGTAAGATTTTTTCTAGCTATTTTATTAACCTTAAGCACATCCTTGCTTATTTTGAAAAATCTTTTATAAAACAAAGTGCTGTCACAATAATGGGCAAATAATAAACAGTTTACATCACCACTTATCTTTATATTTCCTTTTAAGATAACTGCATTTTTATCAGCTATTTTATATGCATCTTCTATTAATTTATTCATTGTAATCTCCTAAATAATTTTATATATTATTAGGTTTTCATATTTTTTAATTAATATTTACATCAAGTTTATAATCAATAGTTATATCGATTTATTCATCAATACTTAATAATATTTACACCGATATAAAAATGAGATGCATAATTAACCTTATGCCAATAAATACTATAAAAATAGAGTAAAAACGACGAAGGGAGTATCATAATTGAAAGGAAATAGAGAAAAACAAATTATAAATATATCTATTTTAGGTATTATAGCTAATCTTATTTTAGCAGGTGTGAAAATTATAATCGGTGTGATGTCTGGTTCAATCGCCATTACGTCTGATGCTGTAAACAACTTGACCGATTCATCAACTGCATTAATCACAATTATCGGAACAAAATTAGCCCAAAAGAAACCGGATAAAAACCATCCATTTGGTTTTGGGCGAGTCGAATATCTAACTAGCATGATTATCGGAATAATCGTTTTGGTTACTGGGTTTGAGATGGGATTATCATCTATAAAAGGAATTTTCAATCCCAGCGCAGTAGATTATAGCTGGGTGATACTTATTGTATTATTTATCACAGTAATAGTAAAAACTTTTCTCGCAGCATATATCGAAAAACAAGGGCGAAAACTTAATTCCGGTGCCTTGATAGCATCAGGAAAAGAGGCAAAAAACGATGTCTTGATTTCTGTGGTGACTATTATTTCTGCCCTTGTATATATGTTCACAAGGCTTTCTATAGACTCATATGCGGGACTTTTTATATCTATATTTATTTTAAAAACTGGATTTGAAGTTCTAAAAGATACTATAAACAAAATCCTCGGCGAGAAGATAGATTCTGAAGTTAAAGATAAAATTTTTGAAATTATCCAAAGCTCTGAATCTATATTAGGAGTTCATGATTTAATATTAAATAATTATGGGCCTAATACAAATATCGGTAGTATTAATGTCGAGATGGATTATAAAAAAACTGTTGGTGAAATTTATCCCGAGATTCATAAATTACAGATGAAGATTTATCAAGAGACCCATGTCTATCTTATATTTGGAATTTATGGCGTCGACAATACATCAGAAATCACTAAAGAAGTATGGCGAATTCTAAAAGATTTCAAACAAAGCGAACCCCATTGCATCGGATGGCATGGTGTCGTAATCGACGAAAAAGACAAAAGAATCTTTTGCGACGTTGTCTTAGACTTCTCATGTAACAGAAGTGAAATAAAAAGTAGGCTTGAAAAAATAATTAAAGATAGATTTAAGGAATATACTATTGTTGTAATAGTCGATTCAGAGTTTTCATAGACAATTTATAATATATATTGCAAACTAAAAGCAGGAGTAATATTACCCCTGCCCTTTTGTTTATGAATCAAATTTTAATAAATACTAAAAGTATTTATCACCTTGCCATTTTTGCCATTTGTATCACATAAGTATACGCCTATATTGTCTTTTGTATTTGGATTATCATAATTTACACACATAATCATATATCCACCTTCAACATAAAATCCACTAATTATCTCTTCATTAGTTTTGATTTTAGTCTTTTTCTTATTGCTTATTTTCATTTTATATGCATCAAGTTTTAGGCCCTTTTCAACAGTATAATAAATATATCCATCATAAATATCTTCTAAATCAGCCTTTGATGTAACTTTGATTTTTTTAGTCGAATTTGTCTTAATCTTATATAAATCATAGTTTTCTTCATCCCCACCCCAATTAAAATATATATAATCAGAATAAGCTATTAAATTTGTAGGCAATCCTTCAGTAGTGCGCATTATGATTTTTGCCTTTCCACCTGTTATTGGCATACTATATAAATAACAATTATATGATGTTTCACTCATTGCGGTATAATATATTTTTGATTTATATACAATAAATTCTTCTACAATACTTGATTTTTTCACAACTTTATCATTTTTGCCTGATAAAGACATTTTATAAATCCCCAAAGTTTGAAAATTTTCATCTATGTTAGATTTTTTATCATCAAAACTTAGTTTTATATAATATATATTTCCTTTATATACAACAGGATCAGCACCTTTTTTCAAAACTTTTGCACTCTTACCATCAGTTTTAACCCTAAATACATATGGAAAAGTTAATGCTCTGCCCTCTACCTTTTGTTTAGTACAATAAATCCATCCATCTTTTACAGTCAAACCATAAAATTCTTCGTCACCTTTGCCCTTATAAACAAGTGTCGATTTTTTAGTCTTGACATTCACTTTATATATCTTATTTCTAGTAGAATAATACATGTAATTGCCAGACTTGATGCCCTTTGCCTTCGAAGTGCTGCCGACTTTTCCATTACTTAACTTCACGCTGCTTGCCCATTGATTTTGAGCTATATTGCTGCCCCCTTGTACAGCCACAGCTTCACAAACACCAGAGAATGCACAAACAACTACCATAGTCAGTGCAAGAAATAAACTTAAAACTCTGTTCTTTTTCATACTCTAATTTCCCCTTTTGTTTTTTATTTTAAATATAACATTATTTTTGGGGGTAATCAATAAATTAGTTAGAAAACAGTGTTTTTATAGGGAGATTTGTAATTTTTTAATATACAAAATAAGTTTTTAATAACTTACCATTTTTACCATTTGTATTGCATAAATACTCAGCAGCATCATATTCTGAATCCGCATCTAAACGATAATATAACGTCATAAGTATATATCCACCTTCAACAGTTACATCTCCAAATTCAAATTTTTGCTTTTTAATAAAAGTTTTTGCTTTATTTTTTATTCTCATTTTATAAAGACTTTGAGAGTCATCCCCTTGAGTAGTATAATAAATATAACCTTCAGATACATCTTTTAACGTAGCATTTGACATAACTTTTGTCTTTTTAGTTGAATGTATCTTAGCTTTATAAATATTTTCGCCATAATTAAAATATACATAATCAGAATAAATTTTTATGCTTTCTATATAGGCTTTGCTATTACCAAACATACGTTTAGACTTCCCACCTGATGTTGATATATTATATAAATAACATCCATTATCACTATATATTATGTAATATATTTTTGATTTATATATAGCTAAATCTACTATATCATCAGATTTTAATATGCATTTGTCATTTTTTCCTAATAAAGACATTCTATAAAGTCCTACTATTCTCACATTTTTATTATCATCTTTCATATCAAAATTGTATTTTATATAATATATATTTCCATTATAAATTACAGGAGCCATACCTTGTTTCAAAGTCTTTGCACTTTTACCATTAGTTTTTACCTTGAATATATATGGATATAAACCAGCTTTACCTTTATATTTGTCCATAGTACAATAAATCCAACCATCTTTAACAGCCAAATCACTAAAGCAATACCCACTCTTGCTAGTATAAACAAGTGTTGATTTTCTAGTATTAACGTTCACTTTGTATATCTTGTCATAAACAACATAATACATGCAATTGCCAGACTTGATACTACTTGGCTTGCATGTACTGCCTTTTTTGCTTACCCCTTGACTTTGCTTAATACTAATACCATTACTAGTTCCAACTTGCGCAGCTTCACTAATACCACAGAAAGCACAAGCAAATACCATGATCAAAGCAATAAACAAACTTAAAACCTTGTTCTTCTTCATATTAAATCTCCCCCTTTGTTTTTCTTCAATAGACTCTTGCAAAGAAGACTCTATCACAGCTTTAAAAAATCAATTTTTTAATTAATAGTATAGTTTAAATTCTTGATAATAACTTGATTTGGGGGCTTTTTCACCCGGGTGATTTTTTACTTGTATATAAATAGATCACGCAAAAAAAGACCTAAGCCGAAGCTTAAGTCTGTATTAATAAACTTAATTAGAATAGTAGTAATAATCCAACTATCATTGCTGATAATGAACTTACTAAAAATCCACCGATCATTCCTTTAAATGCTATATCTGATATTTCGCCTCTTCTTTCAGGACAGAATATTGATATACCTGATATGCATATACCTATACTTGATATATTTGCAAATCCAGCTAATGCTATTGAAATAACAAGTCCTGTTCTGTAATCAAATGAGCCTATTATAGGACCTAAGTCACCGTAAGCAACAAACTCATTTAATACCATTTTTGAACCTAATAATTGTCCAGCAGTTAATATATTATCTGGGTTTATTCCCATTAAGTATGCTAAAGGTGCAAATACATAAGATAATATTTGTTGTAATGATAAACCTACTACTCCTAATGCACCATTAACTAAAGCAACTAATCCAGTTATAGCTATAAGTGAGCCTCCTATACCAATTGCTAATTGTACACCGTTTGAAGCACCTTCAGAGATAGCTGACATTATATTTGTATGTCCGCCTTTTCTCTCCATAACAACATTTTCTACTACAGCCTCTTTATTAGTTTCTGGTATTAATAATTTAGAAACGATTATACTACTTAATGGAACTAAAGCACCTGCTATTAATAAGTATTCCATTGGAATTCCCATACCAACATATCCCATTAATACTGAAGCAGACATACTTCCCATACCTGATATTAATAATATTAAAAGTTCACTTCTAGTCATTGTCGGTAAATATCTACTTACAAGTATTGGTGATTCTGTTTGTGATAAGAACATGTTAGCAACTGCTACAAAACTTTCAACTTTACTAGTTCCAAATAACTTTTGTATTGTACCACCTATTAACTTAACTATGAAGTTTATTACACCTAGATAGTATAATGCCGCAACTAAAGCTGCTGTGAAAACTATGTTCGCAAGTACCGATATTGCAAATATGTACCCTGCACTGTCATCTGTTAATGCTCCAAATACGAAAGCAACTCCTTCAAATCCATAACTTAATACATTAGTCACAAAATCTGATACTACTCTTATTATATTTTGACCTAATGGGAATTTAACTAATAAAAATACAAGTACAAATTGCGCTAATAATGCTTTTGCTATAAGCTTTTTATCAACTTTCTCTTTATTTTCAGAGAAAAGATATAGTCCACATATAACAACAATAATTCCTAAGATATTTAATAATAATGTCATGATAATCTCCTTTTCAAAAATTTTATAATTTACAATTTATTGCCTTTAGTATAATATCAAATAGAAAACTGTACAAAATATGACATATGTCACATTTTTGTATATTATTTTTTAAGGAGAAAATAATGTTAAAAATAAACGATAATAAAAAATTAAATTACTATATTAATAAATATAAAATAAATGAAATATTTTCGAGTGATATATATCCTTATATGGAGATACATCATTTCAAGAAAAATGAACATATTTGTTTATCTGGGGAAGAGCTAAAGTATTTATATTTATTTGTTGAAGGAAAGTCAAAAGTATATATTACTACACCAAATGGAAAATCTCTTTTGGTTAGGTTTTACTCACCAGTTCAAATAGTCGGTGAAATAGAACTCTTAAACAAAATTGAGTTTCAATGCAATATCCAAGCAATTAGAGATTGTATCTGTATCGCAGTTCCTAGAAAAATAATAGAGGAAAAATATTTAAAAGATTCAAAATTTCTACATTATATCTCAACACATTTGGCATTAAAGCTAGCTAGTTTATCAGTATCAAACTCAGTAAATATTCTTTATCCATTAGAAAATAGATTGGCAAGCTACATTTTAGCAAGTTATACAAATGAAGATAGCAATAATACAGAAAATTTAACACAAATAGCAGAGTTTTTAGGAACAAGTTATAGACATTTATTGAGAGTCGTAAAAGAATTTGAATTAGAAAAAATTATAAAAAGGGATAATAAAAAGTTGGTAATATTAGATAAAGATAAATTGGAAGAATTAGCAGGAGATTTATATCAATAGAGAAATCCTTATTCTAAAGACCTTTTACAAGATAGATTTTTTGAACTATATAAAAAGCGGGAACCCAAAAGTTCCCGCCCTATAAGTAAAATTATTATATTTAAATGGTTATCATATTTACATAAAATTCGCCATATCCAACTCAACCGACACAAAACTCAGTGCCAATTTCATTCTCAACAACTATTTAACATTTTCAATAATTACATCTATTTAATATCTTAAACAAGTATGATTATTTAATATCCTAAATAACTATTTAACTTGATCTATTATCTTATTTATATCACTTTCAATATTAGCTATTTTTCCAGCGCACTCAGATTCATCTTGCCCTTTAACTGCAACATAGAATTTAAGTTTTGGCTCAGTTCCAGATGGTCTAACAGCTATCCAAGAACCATCTTCTAAGAAGTATTTTAATACGTTAGATTTTGGTAAATCATCTATACCTTTTTGATAGTCTTTTAAATCTACAACTTTTGTATTATTAAATTCTTTTATGTCGTTTTCTCTGAAATAAGTTATTATTTCTTTTATTTTAGCAAGACCTTCTATACCTTTTAAAGTTAATGATATAGTTTTTTCTTTGAAATATCCGTATTTTTTGTATAATTCTTGTAATCCTTCATATAAGCTCATGCCTTTATCATAATAATAAGCAGCCATTTCAGAGATTAATAATGATGCAACAACACCGTCTTTATCTCTTGCATGAGTACCAACTAAGTAACCGTAACTTTCTTCATATCCGAATAAGTAAGTTCTGTCGCCACTTTCTTCAAATGATTTTATTTTTTGACCTATAAATTTGAATCCAGTAAGAACATTTATAACGCCTAAGTTGTTAGCTCTAGCTATATCAGCACCGAATTCTGAAGTTACTATAGTCTTAACTAAAGTAGCTTTAGGGTCTAATTTATTTTCTTCTTTTGAGCTTTCTATTATATAATTAGTAAGCATTGCCCCAATTTGGTTACCAGTAAGAAGTGCATAATCACCAGTAGTAGTTTTAACAGCAACCCCAACTCTATCGCAGTCTGGATCAGTTGCTATAACTAAATCAGCACCTTCAGCTTTTGCAAGTGCAATACCTCTTGTTAAAGCTTTGTGTTCTTCTGGGTTTGGATATTCAATTCCAGCAAAATTTGGATCTGGATTTTGTTCTTCAGGAACAACTATCACATTTTCAAACCCAACTTCAGCTAAAGCACGAGTAACCGGCACATTTCCAGTTCCACAAAGTGGAGTGTAAACTATTTTGAACTCTTTTCCAACTTTTTTAACTAACTCTGTTTTAATAACTTGAGTTTTAACAGCTTCGATAAATGCAGTATCTTGCTTGTCATCTAACATAACAACTAAATCCTTTTGTTCATCTTTTATAGTTGGTATAGTAGAATAATCAGTTATTGCATTAACCTCAGCAGTAATTGCAGATGCGATTTCTGGCATAACTTGTGCCCCATCTTCCCAATAAACTTTGTATCCATTGTATTCTGGTGGGTTGTGGCTAGCAGTAATCACAATTCCCGCAATAGTATGTAATTTTCTAACAGCAAAAGATAACTCAGGAGTAGTTCTTAAAGAATCAAATATATAAGCCTTAATTCCACAAGCAGCTAAAGTATTAGCAGCTTCAAGACAAAATTCTCTAGACATATGTCTATTGTCATGAGCAATAACAACTCCTCTTGCTTTTTCTTCTTCTGTAGTATTTTTTATAATATAATTAGCAAGACCAAAAGTCGCTCTTCTAACAGTATATATATTTATTCTGTTAGTCCCAGCAGCTATAATTCCTCTAAGCCCCGCAGTACCAAATTCTAAATCTGTGTAAAATCTGTCTTCAATTTCTTTTTCATTTCCCTTAATATTTTCAAGTTCTTTTTTAGTATCGGCATCGAAATAATCACTTTCAAGCCATTGATTGTAAATCTCCATGTAATTCATTTATTTTCCCTCTTTCAATTCTTAAAACTTTATAATTTTTTTCGATAAATCATTTTTCCAATATTATATTATTTGCTTTTATTGTATTATTTACCTTTTTCTAATATTTAAAATGTTTACCCTTATGTATATTGTATATTGTTTTGCTCCTGTAGTAAATATAAATATTCTCTGATATCGTTTTCTCAAGAGAAAAATTTTACATTTTTTGGAATACATTTTCCACACCACTATCTATTTATAAAAATCATCCCATCATCTAAATCTCTATCTCATCTATTCTATCTAAACATCTCTTCCTTCTATTTGATCTATCTTATCTATCTCATTCACATCTTTCCCCTACCTCACCTTATTTTAAATCTCCATCCTACTCTTTCCTCTAAAAAAAAGGAGCCCTAAAGCCCCTCTTTTCATTATGTACGTAAATAGCAAAATCAATTTTCCTATTTAACACCAGTAATCTTATTATATATCTTCATATAAGTCTCAGCCACTTCTTCAGGCGAAGCCTCTTTAACTTTCTCCTTATCTACTACAGTAGTATAATATAACTCAGTAAGTTCATATGCAACGTCCTTCGCATTTCTTTGAGAAGATCCAGTCACTCTTTGTTCAGCCATAATTTTCTGCCTCCTTAATTTCTACAATATTAAATTAATATATAACATATTTTTTCTTTATAGCTATTATATATTATTTAGTCAATATGTGAATCATTTTTTTATAATTATTCAAAAAATCTTTCGTAATATTATAATTCTCGCTCTCCTCATAACTCACACGTTCGATATTTTCCTTAATTTCATATATAAAACTCTTCGGGTACGCCATCAAAATTGGCGAATGCGTCGCAATTATAAACTGGCTGCCCCCCTTAACAAGCTCATCCATTCGTGAAATCAAACTCATCTGTCTAATTGGCGACAAAGCCGCTTCTGGTTCATCCAATATATATAGTCCATTCTTACCAAACTTATTCATAATAAGAGCAAAAAAAGACTCCCCATGCGATACATCATGAAGCGACTTTCCACCATAACTCTTCAAAAAATCCCCTGGAATCTCCTTACTCAACTCATCAATATTAGTCGCCACATTATAAAAACTCTCAGCCCTCAAGAAAAATCCATCCTTCGGCATCTTCGCACCCTTTACAACAGTAATAAAATTATACAAACATGAATGCGTATCACTAGTACTAAAATTAAAATTCTTAGTACCACCCTCAGGATTAAACCCATACGCCGTAGCAATCGCCTCCAAAATAGTCGACTTACCACTTCCATTTTCCCCCACAATAAAAGTCACATTCGGGTGAAACACAATCCTATCCATCTCCCTCACAGACCTCAAACTAAAAGGATACTTATCAAAACTCTCAACCTTATCCCTATCTAACCTAACTCCCCTAATAAACTGATCTATCTTTCTCCCATTCACACTATCACCCCTTATTAAATCAATAAAACTTAACTATATCTACACCATCAATAATCCTATCATCTTACAACAATTTTTGATTTATGATGAATCTATATATATTTTAATACTAAAAAGTATACCCTTTTAACAAAATTATTTGCCAACTCAAAAACAATAAATTCCATTATTAAATATATTTAACAAACTTTAACCTGTAATTGATAAAAAATATCTCCATTTTTTCTTTAAAAAATTAAATAAAAAAAAACACGATAATTAAATTATCGTGCAAGGGTGGGTTAAATTATTTAAGCTATTGCTAAATTTACATTTATATAACAACATTTCTTACTTATAATAGTATATTATCTTACATATTAAATCAATTCATTATACGACAAACTCATTCCATTTTGGAATAAATTTTTAAAAACCAATTCTATTTTATAATGAATTTATGATTTAACTATTAATTATTTTATAGATATTAAATCTTCACTTGATAATATTACACTATGTATCTCTAAAATGCAAAATTTTCTACAAAATTAAACCACACACTTTGTTAAAAAATAATTTCTTTTATGATATTTTTCTCACAATCATTTAAATATTATAATCCCATAATCCATATAACCTCTATCCCCATCTTCTCAACCATATGAGTATATTTAACAACTTTGTGATAACTGAATATATTTTTTCAATCTGGATATACTCAAAAAAACGTGTATTACACCATAAAATAACAAACAATAAAATTTTATGAATATAAGTAATATAAATGTTTTTAAGTTCAAAATTAACAAAATATTATTAAAAAAGGTAGGAAAAAATATGTTAAAACAAAAAAAACCTGTTGTATTCGAACCTAAAAATTTAGAATCTTTAATTCAAGGACTAGATAAAAAAGATCTAGAATCTTTAATAAAAATAATAAAATATAAAATAGAGTCTGCATATACCCCCTATATCTATCGTGATAAAATTTTAAATTATAATGACATAATTTTGAATAATGAATCGAAAAATGTAAAATTTAAAACTTCTAAAGAAGTTAAAGATGCCAAAGAGTTTAAAAATTGCAAAACTATAGAAGAGGCAAAAAAATCACTAGCTTATTTAGATGGCATATATGAAAGAGAAGATGAACTTTTTAGAAAAAGATTTAAAAATGATTTAAAGTGTCCAAAATGCGGTAGTTTTGACTTAAATAAAAATGGAAAAACTAATCAACGTCAACGATATATTTGCAAAAATTGTAGAACTACGTTTGATGAAAGAAGTTTTTCTCCACTTTCCAATACTAAATTAAGTCTAGATACATGGCTAAAATATTGTCAATTTATGATAGAAGGTGGCACAATAAAATACTGTGCTCAAAAAGTTGGTGTAAGCATCCCAACATCATTTTTTATGAGACATAGAATTTTAGATGTAATAAATCTATCCCTGAGAGATCAAGTATTTGAAGGTATCGTCTGCACAGATCATTGTTTTATAAATGAGTCATTTAAAGGCATGAGCCCTAAAAAAGACATAACAGAAGATACATATTTTTCGAATTTTGAATATGAATTTATATCTCATACAGGTGGCTCTCTTTTTATGAATAAAAACTACTTTTTAAAAGATCCAGAAAAATATATAAAACCAATGCAGGTTGAAATTAATACAGCAATTGACAGAAGTGGACATGTACTTACAAGAATAGTAGAAAATACTTATTTTAATGTTTTTAGTAAGGAAAAATATCAAGATATGTTATCATTTTTCGAAAACAAGGTCAATAAAAATGTAACTATATGTTTTTTTATGCAATCTACATATATACATACTGCTAAAAAACTAAACTTAAGATTTAAAAAAGCAAAAAGTAGAATGGATTCATCTTTTTATACAGTAAAACATGTAAATATGTACCATAGAGGTTTATGTAAGTGGCTAGCTAACTTCCATGGTGTATCTACTAAATATTTAAATAATTATCTCTCATGGTTTTCTTTTTTATTTATTGCACATAGATTAAGTAAAACTTCGAGAATAGTAGACTTATTTATGGAATTTGCGACAAAAAACTTATCTATTACTAAAAAACAAATTCAAGATAGAAAAGTAGAATTTATATAAATTAACTTAAATAATTACATCAAACAAACAAATTTATAGTACAAAAATTTGAATCATTTATCACAAAGTTGTTAAATATACTCACAGTGGTTTTGGAGGGGGATATATACTATATTCGCAATTACTATTTAATAAGGTTGTTAATATTGATAAATTAAGGTTTATAAAATAATAATTATTAATTTTTACATTAAATATTGAATTTATTAAGTAGCATTTACCTTAAATGCATTGTAAGAGTATGCTTTTTTGTAAAAAAAGAAGCATTACAAATTATATTTTTCAATGCTTCTTTTTTATTAATAACAAATTAGTTACATATTAAATTAAGTAGGTTATCATTTGGTGGAACGATTGGGAACACGTTTATATCGTGATCTATTTTACATTCCACAAATACTGGTTTGTCTAATATTAAACTATCTAGTATTTCGTTTAATTCGTCTAGATTTTGTGCTTTGTGACCTTCGATTCCATATGCATTTGCAAGCATTATGTAATCTGTTTTATCGTATATATCTGTTTCTGAATATCTCTTATCTGAGAATAAGTTTTGCCATTGTCTAACCATTCCTAGTGCATTGTTGTTGAATAATAGTATTACTATAGGAAGATTTTGTGTTGCAACTGTTGCAAGTTCATTGCAGTTCATTTTAAAGCTACCGTCTCCTGTTACTAATAACACGTTTTTTTCTGGAGTTCCTAATTTTGTTCCTATTGCTCCTCCTAGACCAAATCCCATTGTGCCTAGTCCACCTGATGTTATATAGCTTCTTCCTTCTTCAAATTGCCAGTATTGTGCTGTCCACATTTGATGTTGGCCGACGTCTGTGACTACTGTTGTGTTTTTGCTTCCTAATTTTTTATTAAATGCTTCTAATATATTTTTCGGATGGAATGCCTTTTCGTCTATTTTATGACCAGTGTCTTTAAATCCATCTATTTCTTTTAACCATGCTGTGTTGTCTTTTTCTTCTACTTTTTCTAAAAGACCACTAAGCACGTCACTTAAATCTCCCACTAATTCTATTTCGGCTTGGATATTTTTGCTCATTTCTGATGAATCTATGTCTATTTGTATTACTTTTGCATTTTTTGCAAATTCATCTTTGTTTCCTATTACTCTATCACTAAAGCGAGCACCTATAGATATAACTAAATCTGAATTTGATATAGCTAGATTTGCTTCTCTGCTTCCGTGCATTCCTACAAGTCCGAAAGAAAGCGGATTTGCTCTATCTATTCCGCCAAGCCCCATAAGCGTATTTAGTACTGGCGTATTTATTTTTTGTGCAAATTCTTTTAGTAGTTTATACTGATCTACTGATTTTACTCCTCCACCTGCGTATATTATAGGTCTTTGAGATTGTTTTATTAAATTAGCAGCACCCTGTAATTTGCTTTTAGTTTCATTTTCTTCTTTTATTTGGAATTCGTCTTTTGTTTTTTTATTTTGACATGATGGCACATAATCGTCCATATTGTAATCTAAATCTGTAACTTGTAAGTTTTTAGGTATATCTATAAGAACTGGACCTTTTCTTCCTTCATTTGCGATTATAAACGCTTCTCTTATTATGTTAGGAAGGTCCTCTAATTTTCTAACTAAGAAATTATGTTTTGTTATAGAGTAAGTCACCCCTGTTATGTCTATTTCTTGAAATGTGTCTTTACCAAGAAGACTTGTTCCAACTTGCCCTGATATTATGACAAGAGGTGATGAATCCATATATGCAGTGGCTATTCCAGTAACTGCATTTGTAGCTCCTGGGCCTGATGTTATTACGCATACACCTGTTTTTCCAGAAGTTCTCGCATATCCATCTGCCGCATGAACAGCACCTTGTTCGTGTGATGTCCTAATATGTTTTATTTTGTCTGTATAATCGTATAATGCGTCGTATATAGGTATTACAGTACCTCCTGGATAACCAAACATAGTGGTTACGCCTTCTTTTATTAGACATTCTATTATTAGATTAGCACCTTGCATCTTGACTCGTCCCCCTTAAAATATTTTCGTCATATAAACTTTAGTCATTATAAGAAATTCCGTATTTTCATTTTATTTGCCTCTGTTATTTATTAGTTTTCAGTTATTGCATTAATTATTTTTCCAAGTTAAAATTTTATTTAAAGTTATCTATTTTTTATTTTTTTATAATATCGATTATTAATTATTTTTACCAAGTTTTAAAATTATCTATTTAAGAGTATTTAAGTATTATCCCTCTTAATTTTACCAATACTCCGAAACTACATGAGATAATACTTAAATTTTTATATTAAAAGCTCTAATTATTTACCAATTATTTTATTTGCCAATTATTTTTTTAAGAAAGTCATCATGCTTCTTAATTGTCTACCTGTTTCAGATATTTGAGAACTGTATTGTTCTTCTCTCATTGCATGGAATTTTTTGCATCCGCTTTCACTTTCAGCTATGAAGTCTTTAGCGAATTTACCGCTTTGTATATCAGCTAATACTTCTTTCATTGCAGCTTTTGAAGCTTCACCTATAACTTTTTTACCTGATACATATCCACCATATTCAGCAGTTTCACTTACTGAATAGTTCATTCTTTCAAGTCCACCTTCATACATTAAGTCAACTATTAATTTCATTTCATGTAAACATTCGAAGTAAGCTATTTCTGGTTGGTATCCAGCATCTACTAAAGTCTCAAAGCCTGCTTTTATTAATTCTTCGCAACCACCGCAAAGAACAGCTTGTTCACCAAATAAATCTGTTTCAGTTTCTTCTTTGAATGTAGTTTCAAGAACACCAGCTCTAGTACCACCTATACCTTTTGCATAAGCTAAAACTGTTTCTTCAGCTTTTCCAGTGTAGTTTTGGTATACTGCAAATAAATCTGGAACACCGCTTCCTTCTTTATATACGCTTCTTACTAAGTGACCTGGTCCTTTTGGAGCAACCATTATAACGTCTACATATTCTGGTGGAGTTATATATCCAAAATGTATATTAAATCCATGAGCAAATGCTAGTGTTTTACCTTCTTTTAAATTATCTTTTATACTTTCAGCATATACTATTCTTTGAACTTCGTCTGGTAATAAGCACATTACAACATCCCCTGCTTTAGTAGCATCTGCAACGCTTAATACTTCGAATCCATCTTCTTTAGCTCTAGTTGCTGATTTTGATCCATCATGTAAACCAACTACTACGTCTACACCACTATCTCTTAAATTTTGTGCATGTGCATGGCCTTGACTACCATATCCTAGTATTGCAACTTTTTTCCCTTTTAATGCGTCCATACTTACATCTTTGTCATAAAACATTCTCATCTCTGAAAATCCCCCTTGTTATTTATATATATTAATTATTTTTATTGATAAAACTATAAAAATAGATTATCCTCTTTATTTATTTAAACCTTATACAATTTTATATTTTGTATATTAAGGTTTATTATCACATTTTTTTATTTTTTTATATTATTTTAGCTTTTATACATTATTTTTTTAATACATTGCTGTTGATAAGTATTATATATTATTTTACCATTTTTTTCAATATTTTTTCTTTTGTTGTCGAAATTTTCGTTTTATTATAATATTTTGACTTTTTAAGCAAAAATCATATATTACCAGTGTCTTTCAATTTATATTGCTGTAATATTTTGATTATTCTCTATATTAACCACCTATATATTATTATCTATATATTATTGAACTTGTAAATCAGTAACATCATATAATTTTCTCATATGGTTTACTACTTCTTCTAATGAAGTTTGATCTTCATTTATTGTAAGCCACATTCCTGATTCTTCTTGACTCATACTTATTTGTTCAACACATAATTCTTTTCTTCTTAATGTCATGGCTACTCTTAAAAATGAATCCATACCTTGATTTAATTTTGCATATACGTTTCTTTTCATAATATTTACCCCCTATAAATTCTTTGAAATTTACTAAACCTTTTTAAATTTTTTTCAAATTAGTGAGCTTTATAGGAATTTTGAGTATAAAAAAAACTTTCTCCTATATAAGCAACACTTTATCACTCATAAGGACGAAAGTTATATTCCGCGGTACCACCTTATTTATAGCCATACTAATAAATGACTATCCCTCATTTTTCTAGTCAGAGCAAATCTTAACTATAGCTATGTAACGTTAGCACACGTCCATATTTAATAAGTCACCCGTTCAACATGGAAGCTAGGAGTGATCATTATATGTTCAAACTAACATCGGTTCTCAGCAATTCCGACTCTCTGTAATTAATTAACGAACATTTTTGTCTCCGTCAAAGCTTTTATTTGTTTCTCATTTATTATAGTTATATTATATTTACTATAACATTCAAAGTCAATCAGTTTTTTGGAAGTTTTTTGAAAATTTATCATATTCACAAAAAACTTAATTTTAACTGATTTAAAATTCATAATTGAAGACAAAATTTTAAAAATTAAATCAAAATTTGTAATTTTTGATTTAAAGTAAAAAGTGATTATTAATAATCACTAATAATCACAATATAAACTTATAATTATTTTCTTTTAACCACACTACTATTTCCTTATAATTTGGAATTATCTTTTCAACCGCTTTATAAAATTTCTTTGAATGGTTCATGTGAAGTATATGACAAAACTCGTGCACAATTATATAATCAATCGCCTCAACTGGAAGCATCGAAATTTTTGAATTTATATATATTGTCTTTTTAGTATTACAACTGCCCCAGATTTTTTTCTGCTCCTTGACCTTAACAATCTCCGGCTCAATTTTTCTAAAGTCCTCGCTTCTTTTTCTTAAAAAATCTATTCTATCCATTAAGACTTCTTCACTTTGAATCTTATACCACTTCTTCAAGCTTTCTTTTAGATAATCCTTATCCCAATTATTTGTTCTAATTTCAATATTGGCGCCTCTCAATTCTATATAGTTATAGTTTCTATTGTTTTGATTATCGATATTTTTATCTTTTATTATCTTTAGATATAGCGGTTTACCCATATAATAATAAACCTCATCATCAACATAATTTCTCTTCATAAAAGAATCATCAAAATCCTTAAATCCATTTAACTTAGATAAAATCCAATTTGTATTTTTATTAAGAATCTTCTCAATCACCTCTTTTGAAACTTTATTTGGGGCAATTATTTGTATCTTATCTTTGGGCATAACCTTTATTGTCACACTCTTCCTATTTCTATATATAACATCAACGGGCAACTTTTTATTTTCATAATTAAATTTTATCTCATCCATATTCTATCCTATTCCTCCTAAAAGGATTCCTGCGATAAATACAAATATTGTTAAAAATACAAAAATGTATTTTGCGCTGATTTCGAATAGTTTACCTAGTTTTTTATCTGTACCACATTCTATCTCACATTTTGCCTTTTCGATTCCAATAACCCAGAAGAACATAACTGCTGCTATAAATGCCCCGATTGGGATTATATAAATTGATACAAAGTCCATAAGCACTCCAAGATTATTTCCATCTTCTGCAAATAAACCAAATATAAAGGCAGCTCCAACGACTATAAAAACAGAAAGCTTTCTGTTTAATTTAAATGTACTTTGCACAGCTTCTATTGGAACTTCTAATAAATTCATAAGAGAAGTTATTGATGCAAATAAAACAGATATAAAGAATATTACTCCGAATAATCTACCAAATGGCATCAATTTAAATACTGATGGTATTGTTATAAATAAAAGCGGTGGTCCTGATGCAGGGTCTAGGTTAAATGCAAAAACTGCTGGTATTATAACAAGCCCAGCCAAAAATGCTCCCAATGTATCAAATATTACTGTGTTTTTTGCACTAGACATGATATCGACATCTCGTTTTAGATAACTTCCATAAACTATCATCCCAGATCCAGCAAGTGAAAGTGAGAAAAATGCCTGACCTAAAGCATAAATCCAAGTTTTTGGCTCCATTAAAGAAGACCATTTTGAAACTACTAAATATTTTATCCCTTCAAATGCTCCATCTAGCATAAACACTCTTACCATAACGATTACAAATAGTATATAAAATGCAGGCATCATTATTTTATTCATAGTTTCGATACCTTTAGATATTCCTGAAATAAGTACGATCGATACTAAAATAAGCGCTAACAAATGCCAAATTATGCTTCCAAAAGGACTTGCCAATTCTCCAAAATAAGCACCACTATCTGCTGCACTCATTGCACTTCCTGTTATAAATCCTCCTAAAAATCTTAAAAACCATCCAACTACAACTGCATATCCAACAGCTATTCCAAATGCACCTATAACTGGTATTATTCCTAAAAATCCTCCCCAACTTTTGTTTTTAGTTTCTAGTGCTTTTTTAAAAGAACCAATCGGCCCCGTTTGAGTCATCCTTCCAAATGCAAACTCACCCATAAGACCAGTGTAGCCCAAAAGCACGATAAATATAATATAAGGAATTAAAAATGCAGCTCCTCCAAATTGACCTACTCTATAAGGGAACAGCCAAATATTCCCCATACCAACAGCAGAACCTATACAAGCAAGTATAAATCCCGTCTTCGATGTAAAACTGTCGCGTATTTCATTATTTTCATTATTTGACATCGACATCCTCCTCCTTTTTTAAGTATATACAAGTAAAATACTCTACTATAATCATATTCTATCATAATAATCACTAACACTCTATATAAAGAAATCTTTATTCTAAATACCTTAAAGATGTAGATTTCTTTGAAGGTTATCGCACTTGCTACGCCAAGTGCTAAAAACACATAAACGGAAATTATACTTATCATAATTTATAAATGAATATAATTTCCTATGTGTTATAAAACAATTCATACATAAATTTTATCCTATATATTTTATATATAATTTATGCCCTATTTCTATTTATATATTTCATAGGTTTATTTATTGCATTTAAAATTTTATAGTACTACTATAAATATGGGGGTGTTCACTTTGAAAAAGGGATATTTATATATAGCTTTAAGTACTTTCTTTTTCAGCACTATGGAAATATCTTTAAAATTAGTCGCGGGGAGTTTCAATTCAATTCAAATGACAGTATCTCGTTTTTTTGTCGGCAGTTTAGTTTTATTACCATTTGCTATAAAACACTTAAAAGCTATCGAGGTCAAACTAGAAAAAAAGGACTTACTTCTATTTGCTTGGCTTGGATTTGTATGCATAGTAATAAGTATGATATTATATCAACTCGCAGTAATGCACACAAAAGCATCTGTCGTTGCTTCAATTTTCAGTTGCAATCCTATATTCGTATTATTCTTTGCACATTTATTATTAAAAGCAAATATTTACAAACATAATATAATAGCACTTATACTACAAATAATAGGAATCCTATTTATAATAAATCCATTTGCAACTAAATTATCAGTTTTAGGTATTATACTTACAATATTAGCAGCACTTACATTTGCATTTTACGGAGTTTGTGGAAAAAAATCTACACAGAAATTTGGAGGCACTATTGTAACTTGCTTTAGTTTTATATTTGGAAGCTTAGAACTTTTGCTTCTTGTATTTATAAGCCATATAAGCGGTGTTGCTGACTTATTAATATCAAATAATCTCGATACATTTGCAAACGTTCCACTACTAAGTGGATACACATTATCTAGCATACCAGTATTTATCTATATCGCTGTCGGTGTAACTGGAATGGGATATTGTTTTTACTTCTTAGCAATGGAATACACAGATGCAAATACAACTTCACTTATATTCTTCTTTAAACCTATAATCGCTCCAATCTTAGCGTTTATAGTTTTAAAAGAAGTTATCCCAGTAAATATGATAATCGGTATTTTATTTATATTAACTGGTTCAATCTATACAATATTATGTACGATGAAACTTCAACATAGTTTAGATCATCAAATAGCTTAATAATTAGGGTGAATACAATAAAGTTTTGTATTTGCCCTTTTTTATATTATAATATTGTTACATATATTTGGAAAACAGGAGGGTATCATGCAAGAAATATTAAAAAATGAAACTGAGGAAAAGGTGTATAGCACTTTAGATAAATTAAATATAAAATACGATAGAGTCGACCACAAACCTGTATTTACTGCTGAAGAAGCAAAATCATGTGTGACTGGTTTAATAAAAGGGGTTCGTTGCAAGAATTTATTTTTACAAGATACAAAGAAAAATTACTATCTTTATTTTATAACAGATACTAAAAAAGCTGATTTAAAATTGCTAAGAGATCAAATAAACAGTACAAGACTTAGTTTTGCAAGCGAGGAAAAGTTATATGAAATGCTTAAATTAACTAAAGGTTCAGTAACTCCGCTTGGTGTTGTAAATGATGAGTCTAATAAAGTTATCGTTTTACTTGATAAAGACAACAAAGATACAAATGTTCTTTTACACCCACAATTTAACACAACTACTTTATCTATTAAATACAGTGATTTAATTCGATTTATTGAATACTGTGGAAATAAATATATAGAGGTTTAATATAGAGTTATATATATTAGACTCTAGAGTTTTAATATAAAATAATTTTGTATAAAGCTGATTATAATTTCCTATGCGTTATTAAAAAATGTGCCCTTATGATTTTAATAATCTAAATCAGGGGCACATTTCTATTTTAAATAGGAGATGGCTATTTTATAAATTCTATTATCTTTTTATATTTTCAGTTTTTCTTATTTTAAAATAATAATATATAGTCGCAATAATACTTCCGATTAAGCAATCTAATATATCAAACATAGTATCTGTAAGCCCGCCAGCTTGACAATCAAATCCTAAATATCTGTCTAAACCAAATTCAATAAGTTCCCAAATACTCGCAATACCCATACTGAACATAAACATATATATTACGAAAAATATTCTTTTTCTAGGTATATCTGTTTCATTCTGGCTAAAATAAAACAGTATCCTCGCTACCATACATCCAATAAATCCAGATGTTATATGAAGCACATCATCGAAATGATTAAATCTGTAAAAATCGAAACATGTTCCGCCAAGTATAGATATCGCTATAAAAATTATTAGAGTATTTACAAGCAAGTTTCCAAATAGATGTCTATATTTTTTATTTAATATTATTAGTATTATAATTCCTATTAAACTTAAAATAGATACAATAATCGAGCGAAAATTTCTTACTGTAACAAAATACACTATACATGATGCATAGATTAAATATATTGTGATATGGATTATACTAAATATATTTTGCTTTTTCATAGTAAAATATCTCCTTATTGTTATTATCTATTTAGTATTTGGTTAATACAGAATTTTATTCATAAACAAAAAATACCTCTATAAAGAGTTTGACCGAAATCAACTTTCTATACAAGTATTTTTGTGTTTATCTTAATATATTTAATTTATTTTAAAGATCGCCTTTAAGCCCTATTTCTTCTGCAACTTCACGCATTCCCAAAATAGTTTCTTCAATAACTTCATTTAATTCTTTATTTAACATTTGGCATCCATTTTCGATTACTTCTCTGTTTACACCAGCCGCAAATCCTTTAGATTTGTATTTTTTCTTAACTGATTTAACAGTTATGTCTAACACACTCTTTGATGGTCTCATTATTGCAGCCGCTGTTATAAGTCCAGTAAGTTCATCTATAGTATATAAAACTTTTTCCATATCAGTTTCTGGTTTTACATCATTTACAAGCCCATATCCATGGCTTATTATAGCGTGAATTACTTCTTCATCTATTCCCTTTTCATTTAATATTTCTATAGTTTTTTTGCAGTGCTCTTCTGGATATAATTCATAATCTACATCATGTAATAATCCTACAACACCCCATTCATCAGGATTTCCATTATATAATTTTGCAAAATGTCTCATTACCCCTTCAACAGTCAATCCATGTTTTATTAAATGTTCATCCTTATTATATTCTGTGAAAATTTCCCATGCTTTTTCTCTTGTTGGATACATTTAGATTACCTCCCAGTTATATTATTTATATTTAGATTCATATAATGTCTATTATAATAGTATGAAAATTTGACTTTCCATAATCTTAAACTTATGAATATATTTTATATTTTACAATCTAAACTACATAGATTTATAATATATCCAAAAGTAAAGCCCCTTATTCTAAATTTTTAGACTAGTTTATGAATTCTTTAAATAAATTATATTACTTCTTTACATTTTTATCAATATCTATATATTTTTTCCAAAGAAAATAGATTTTATAACTGTTGATCATCTGTACTATTCACATTTGAAATATAAACACCAATAATTATAATAATTGCTCCCATAATTTGATAAATTGAGAAACTCCCATGTAACAACAGTTCCCCAGAGATTATTGAAACAACTGTTGAGGCTCCTATAAATGATGATGTACGATTTACCCCAATTTTTGCAATAGACATATTTGATAAAAAGAAAGCTATTACTGAACAACCAATCCCTTGATATAAAATAGCTATAAGAAAATTTATATCTCTAAAAGGAAGTCTCAATAATACATCGATGTTTCCTTTAACAAAACCTTGACTAATTGCCAAGATAGTAAATACTATTGCACAAGCAGCAAGCATAACATATTTATTTATATTATACCAAAAGTATTATTAGTTCGCACTTTACAGCCTATCATGCTAAAAATACATTTGCTAGTGATGAAAATTCATCAGATCCAACATTTTTAAACACGATATAAACTTGATTTTTCAAGAAAATCTGTAACTGCATCTCCTGTATCTCTAGACATTGCATAACTATGACCAGTATCTAATGTTGCAATTTTTTTCATCTCATTCTCTGTTAATGTAAAATCAAAAATATCCAAATTTTCTTTCATTCTTGTAGGATTTGATGATTTTACAACTGGCACAATGCCCCTTTGCACAATCCATCTAAGAATAATTTGGGCAACAGATTTATTGTGTGCCCCTGCAATCTCGCATAATAACGGATTTGTAAAAAGATTTCCTTGCCCAGCAGCTAAAGGTGACCAAGCTTGCATAACAATATTTTGTTGATTTAAATATTGTCTTTCATCCTCACGTTGAAAAAAGACATTGCATTCAATCATATTTATAGCAGGTTTTATCTTATTGAAAAAGATAAAATCAGCAAGCCTATCTTGTGTAAAATTATCTACACCGATAGCTCTTATTTTGCCTTCTTCATACAATTCTTCCAAAGCACGCCATGCTCCATAATAATCATTATACGGTTGATGTATTAAATATAAATCAATATAGTCCAATCCTAATCTTTTTAAAGAACGATAAAATCCTTCTTTTGCTTTTTCATAACTTGTATCTGTAATCCAAAGTTTAGTTGTGATAAATAAATCTTCTCGTGAAATTCCACATCTCTTGATTGCTCTTCCAACTGCCTCCTCATTTTCATATGCAGCTGCTGTATCAATAAGGCGATATCCTGCCTGTATTGCCTGAACAACTGCTTCCTCACATTCTGCTTGGTCAGTCATTCTAAAAACTCCAAACCCGATATTAGGCATTGAAATCCCATTGTTTAGTATAATACTATTTTCTATATTCTCTTTCATTATTATATCTCTCCTTCATTAGTTTGTAATTTATGCGATGGTCTATATATCATTAGTGCAATAAAAATTAATAAAGCAGTTACGGATAAACTAATTGGATATACCATCATAATTGTTCTAAATGTTCTATGCATTGGAAATACTGCATAAACCCAAGCAATTCTTGTACCACACACTCCTATAATAGTTAAAACTGCTGGCACAAGGGAAATTCCAAATCCTCGAAGATATCCAGACATATTTTCATATAACATACTAAATGTGTACGCTGAAAATACCATCAAAAGTCTTGTATACCCGATTTTAATTACTTGTGGATCATTATTAAATATTGATAGTAATACTTTTCCTGATATAAGTACTAAGATAATTGCGCATAATGTTGCAATTGCATCTTCAATAATACATAAAAAAAGTATCTTTCGACACTGTTTTAGTTGTCCAGCTCCATAGTTTTGTCCAGTGAATGTTGTGCAGGCTTGGCTGAAAGAATTTAATATATCGTAAGCAAAAATTTCGATATTGAAAGCCGCACTTGATGCTGCAATAACAACTGTTCCTAGACTATTAATTGAAGATTGGATTACAATATTCGCAAAAGCAAATACTGCAGTTTGAATCCCTGCTGGTAGACCAATACGTATTATTTTTCTAAATATTTTTTTACTAAATTTAAAATCATCTTTACTTATGCGAATAACACTATCTGTTTTATAAAGCTTTACAAATAAAAGCATTGAACTTACAACATTAGCAATTACAGTTGCAATTGCAACTCCGTTTACTGTCATTTTTAATACTATAACAAAAAACATATTTAGTAAAACATTTAAAATACCTGAAACAACCAATGCTTTCAAAGGTGTCTTTGTTTCACCAATACTACGAAAAATTGCAGCCTCAAAGTTGTACAGTAAAATCACAGGCATTCCTAGCAAATATATTCTTATATACAAAAGGGCATATGGAAATACATCACTTGGCACATTTAACATTTGTAATAAATAATCTATGGACAATTCTCCTATTATAGTAACCAATATTCCTCCTATTACAGACATAATTATAGAAGTGTGTACAGCTTTTCGAATTGTATCTTCATTTTGTTGCCCGATTGCATTTGCAATAACTACATTTGCACCCAATGCAATCCCTATAAAAAAATTAAGTATAAGACCAATAATCGGAGCATTTGCTCCGACAGCAGCTACAGCAACTACCTTAGCCCCTCGAGCAAAATTACCTACTATGGCAATATCTGAAGCATTAAAAATCTGTTCTAAAATTCCTGTCGCTGCAACAGGAAGAGCATATTGTATAAGCTTATTCCAGATAGGACCATGAATCATATCCATTTCTTGTTTTGATATATTTTTATTTTCCAATATAACCACCCTTTTCTTAAATAATACAATTCCCTATTTCCATTACTTATAATTATAAATATAATCAAATTGCATATCCAATATAAATAAGCTATCGTTTACCATAGTTTACAGGAATGATTATATTTGCTAAAATTAAAAATATTATTATATCGAAAGGAACGTTATAAGATGGAAATTCGTGTTTTAAAATACTTTTTAGCTGTAGCAAGAGAAGAAAATATTACACGTGCTGCAAAAAGTTTGCATATTGCACAGCCTTCATTATCTAAACAAATTATAGAATTAGAACAGGAACTTGGCAAAAAACTTTTGATTCGTGGCAAGCGTAAAATTACACTTACAGAAGAAGGTGTATTACTTCGTAAACGAGCTGAAGATATCTTATCTTTGATTGAAAAAACAGAGCGTGATATTTCATCTAATTTTACTGAAGTAGCAGGAGAGATTTCAATTGGCGGAAATATTCCACAAACAATCTTGCAAACCGCCTCTTCTATGCAAAAACAATACCTATCTGTATCCTTTCAATTTTATAGTGGTGATGCAATTGATGTCACAGAACGTTTAGATCATGGTACAATCGATTTTGCAATTTTGCTTCAGCCAATCGATAATATAAAATATAAATATATTACACTTCCTGATAAATCTGTATGGGGAGTCTTAATGAAAAGTGAATCCGAATTTTCAAAACTACCTGTTATAAAAAAAGAAAATTTGATACAAATGCCATTAATACTTCACAGGCGTATTGGATTACAACAAAATATCGCAGATTGGGCTCAAACTGATCTTGATAATCTTAATATAACATCAACTTACAATGTTATGCATGGTAGTCCTGTTTCATTTGTGAGAAATGATATGGGATATTTTTTAATAACAAGGGATTTACTATCACTAGAACTGGATAGCAGTGTTGTCTTTCGTCCTTTAGAACCTACCTTAGAGATTCAATACAATCTCGTATGGAAAAGGCGAAATATATTTAGTAATGCAGCTAAAATATTTCTTGAAACTCTTGAACAAACTATTAAATAATGTAAATAAAAAAGCATACCACTATTAAGTGATATGCTTTTTCTTTTATATTAAATTACAATTTCTAAACTTAAAACCAAATATATCAATCTTTTAAATACACTTAGCTAATTAAAATCTTTGCACGTCAGATTTTTCTCTTAAAGAGTTTACTTGATCTAAATATTTGTCAGCAAGGATTCTATTTACTATTTCTTCTCTAGAATCTTCTAATGATTTTTGTTCAGTTTTCTTATTAGTTACTTTAACTATTTCATATCCGAATGGTGTTTCGAATACGTTTGAAACTTGACCTTTTTCTAATTTAAATGCTTCTTTTGTAAACTGTGCATTTTTAGAATCTTTTGTAAAGTATCCTAAATATCCGCCTTTTTTACCTGAACTTTTATCATCAGAGTTTTCTTTTGCTATTTTTTCAAAATCTCCACCATTTTTTATTTCTTTAAGTAAAGATTCTGCTTTAGATTTTAATTCTTCTTTTTTAGAATCATCTACAGTTTTGTTGTTATCATCTAAAGTTGACACTAATATATGATAAGCTTCTACAGATTCTTCTTTAAAATCGTCTTTGTGTTCTTTGTAATATTTTTCTACTTCTTTATCAGTAACTTTTAAGTCTTGTTCATAGTTTTCTCTATATTTTTGAACTGCTAAGTCTTTTTTGATTGTTTCTTTTAAATAATCTTCATCAACACCAGCGTCGTCTAATAATTTTTTATATTCTTGATTTGTATCTAACATTTTTTCTATTTGAGAATATTTTTGATTGACTTCATCATCAGTTACTTTTATTTTATCTTTTTGTGCTTGTTGATATACAACTTCGTTGTCTATCATATAAGATATTACTTCTTGTTTGATTTTATCATCGTTGTCTTTTGATTCTTTGAATTGTGCTAAATAATCAGCATCTGTATAACTTTGTGTAGCAGTTAATATTGATTTAACCTTATCTACTTCTTCATTTGAAAATTCTGTTTCTCCTACTTTAAATGCATTTGAGTTAGAACATCCAATCATAGAAAAACATAATACCATTACTAAGCCTAAATATAATACTTTTTTCAACCTATCCACCTACCTCTAGTTTTGACTTCCTAATTTACCATTCCAATAGTTTTCTTCTTGTTGTGATTGGCCTATTGGAAGGATTTCATAACCTTCTGATTTTAGATATTTTATAATATCATCTAAAACAGCAACAGTTTGTTTTCTTTCATGGATTAAAAGTACTATTTCATCACCTTTTGCGTACTTTTTAATAGTTGATAGTAATTGGCTTGAAGTAGATTTCCAGTCTTCAGAATCTAAAGTCCAGTCCCATAACTTATAACCAGCATTTACGATATTATCGTAAGAAGCTTGTGAAGTATATGGTTTACTTCCAAATGGTAATCTTATTAAATCAGAAGTTTCGCCAGTTATACTTTTGAAAGTTTCTTGACAAACATCAAACTCTTCTTTTGCAGACATATCAGTTTTATATAATTTGTGTATATCGTGAGTTACACTGTGAAAACCTATTGCGTTTCCTTGTTTTAATGTGTTTTTTACTTGCTCTGGAAAAGCTTTCATATTCCCATCTACCATGAAGAATGTAGCGTTGACATTGTTATCTTTTAATATTTTAACCATCTCGTCATTATACTCAGATGGACCATCATCTATAGTTATATAAGCAACTTTACCATAAGTTTTTGTCGGACCCTTATTTATTTCTTTTGATGAATCGTAAATTACGTCAGATAACGTTGTAGATGTTAATGTTGCATTTCTTTCATAATCATTTTCATTTGTACTTTTGTTATTTGAACATCCTGTTACAGCAAATAAAGACATTGCAATTATAGATATTGCAATTAATTTATTTTTTAATTTCAAAATAATTCCCCCTTCACGCTTTTTAATGTATATTTTTAATACAAACGTAGTATATCTGCATTTTTTATTTTACTATATCCATCCTTTATAATCAATGTAAAAACATTAACAATAATGTAACAAAATTGCAAGATTTATCGGATTTTATCAAGATAAAACAAAAGTAAGCGACAATAAAAAACAATATTCTTTCTTATCTCTTACTCTTGTGTTAGTTCTTTAATTTTTTTTGAAATACTATTAGCTTATTTGTTTAAATTTTGATTTTTCTTAGGTATTATTTTGTAATTAAAATTTTTATTTTTCCATAATTGGATTAAAAAAACATGAATAATTTCCAGTATGACAAGCAACTCCTGTTTGTTTTACTAAAACAAGTAAAGAATCTGCGTCACAATCATAATATAACGCTTCTACTTCTTGGATATTTCCAGAAGTTAATCCTTTAGTCCATAATTCTTGTCTGCTTCTGCTAAAGTAACAAGCCTTTTTTTCTTCTAAAGTTTTTCTTATTGATTCTTCATTCATATATGCAAGCATCAATACTTCTTTTGTATTTACATCTTGTGCAATCGCAGGAATTAATCCCCTTTCGTCGAATTTTAATTTTTTTATAACATCAAAATCTATTTTTTTATTTAAGTTATTTTTCATTTTCATTTCCCCATATTTATTATTTATTGTTTATGTAAAATTATATTCTTATTTCTACTATAGTAAGTTTCTTTTTTTACTTTTTCTATATAAATTTATATTCTAACTTCTACACCTTGTTTTTTCATATATTCTTTCAAATCTTTTATCTTTATTTCTCCAAAGTGGAAAACTGATGCTGCAAGTATTCCATCTGCATCTGCTTCTTTTGCAGCTTTAACAAAGTCATCCATATTTCCAGCACCGCCAGATGCTATAACTGGCACATTTACGGCAGAAGTTATTTTTGATAATAATTCTATATCGTATCCGTTTTTCATACCGTCTTCGTCGATGCTATTTACAACAATTTCACCAGCTCCAAGTTCAACACCTTTTTTTGCCCACTCAATCGCATCCAAATCTGTTTTTTCACGACCACCTTTTACATATACACTCCAGGAACCTTCATCATTTTTCTTTGCATCCATTGATAATACTACACATTGTGCCCCAAATTTTTCTGATGCCTCTCTTATAAGCTGTGGATTTTTAACTGCAGATGAGTTTACAGACACTTTATCTGCCCCTTTTAAAAGTATGTTTGTAAAGTCGTCAATAGTACTAACTCCTCCACCAACACAAAATGGAATATTTATTTCTTCTGCAACTCTTTTTACAAATTCAAGTGAGGTTTTTCTCTCTTCATTAGATGCTGTTATATCGTAGAAAACAAGTTCATCAGCACCACTATCACTATAAAATTTCCCCAAAGTCGCAGGGTCATCTACATCAACTATATCTTTAAACTTTTTACCTTTCACAACTCTTCCATTTCTAACATCCAAGCATGGTATAATTCTCTTTGTTAACATAAGTCAAGTACCTCCTTAAGATCTATTCTGTTATCATAAAGCGCCTTTCCTATTATTGCACCGTACATATTCATATCTAATAAGCGTTTGACATCGTCTATAGAAGTAACTCCTCCCGATGCAATTATGTCTAGTGAAGTTTTTTGTGATAATTCTTTATATATATCGAAGTTTGGACCTTCAAGCATCCCATCTTTTGATATATCAGTGTAGACGATTGTTTTCACACCTATTTGCTCAAGTTCTTTACATAAATCTACAGAATCAATGTCGCTTACTTTTTCCCAACCATGAGTTGCAACTTTTCCATTTTTGGCATCTATTGAAACTACGATTTTATCAGCTTTGTATTTTTCTATTAATTCTTTTAATAATTCTTTATTTTCAATCGCCATAGTTCCTACGATTACTCTGTTTATACCTAAGTCTAAAAGTTCTTTTACTCTTTTTTCATCTCTAATTCCACCGCCAACTTGGATTGGAACATCTACTGATTTTGCGACTTTTGATAGAGTTTCATCGTTTATACCGATTTCATCTCTTGAACCATTTAAATTTACAACATGTATAAATTCTGCGCCATCGTCCGCCCATTTTTTTGCCATAAGCGATGGGTCTTCACCATATACATTTACTTTATCGAAATCTCCTTGTGTAAGTCTGACACATTTTTTATCTTTTATATCTATTGCTGGGAAAATTATCATTTTACAATCAACTCCTTATACGCTTTTAATATATCTGCTCCTACTTGGCCACTTTTTTCTGGATGGAACTGAAGTCCATATACGTTGTCTTTTCTAACAAGTCCTGGTATTTTTTTGCCGTATTCTGAATAAGCAACTAATTCTTTATTGCTTGAATTTGCATAATATGAATGAACATAATATACATAGTCGCCTTCTTTTATATATTTTAAAATTAGATCATCGCCTCTTTCGAATTTCAAATCATTCCATCCCATATGTGGAACTTTTAAATCTATATCTAAAAAGTCTACAGAACCTTCTATAATCCCTAGCCCCTTATGAGTTCCATACTCTGTACCTTGTTCGTACATTATCTGCATTCCAAGACATATACCTATCATATATTTTCCAGTCTTAGCAAAGTCTACGATAGGTTCTACTAATTCAAGCTGATTTAATTTGTTCATTGCATCGCCAAAAGCCCCAACTCCAGGTAGTATTAAAGAATCTGCATTTTTTATCTCGTCTAAATCTCTTGATAACTTTGTCTCGATTCCTGCACGATTAAAACCTCTAATTACAGAACCCAAATTTCCTAAACCATAATCAACTATAATATTCATTATAAAACCCCCTTTGATGAAGCTACTTCATCTGAAATTATTTTTATTGCATCTTTTAATGCTCTTGCAAAAGATTTGAATATTGCTTCTATTTTGTGATGGTCATTTTCGCCATATAATAAATTTATGTGTAGTGTAACTCGTGATTCGTTTACAAATGCTCTGAAAAATTCTTTTACCATTTGTGTCGCCATATTTCCAACTCTTTCGTCAGCAAATTCTGCATTAAACACCAAGTAAGGTCTGTTGCTGACATCTATACTTGTTTGTGCCAAAGCTTCATCCATTGGTATAAATACTGTAGAATATCTTCTTATCCCACATCTGTCACCAAGTGCACCTTTTACACATTGTCCAAGTGCAATCCCTATATCTTCAATTGTGTGGTGATCGTCTACATATGTATCGCCGTGGCATTTTACTTTCATATCGAATTTCCCGTGAAATGCCATCAGCATAAGCATATGGTCGAAAAATCCTACCCCTGTATCGATATCAGCCTTCCCGCTTCCATCTAGATTTATTTCAACTGCGATTTGAGTTTCCAGTGTATTTCTATCTATTTTGTAAGTTCTCATATTTATCCCCCACTCTTACATCACTTCTTTAAATGCTTTTAAGAATTTTTCATTTTGTTCTTTTGTGCCAATTGATACCCTGTAATATCCATCTAATTTACCACTGAATTTTCTAATAAGCACATCTTTATCTACTAATTTCTTTTGTAAATCATCTATATCACTTTTGAAAAATACAAAGTTTGCACTTGATTTATATGCTTTTACTCCCAAATCTACTAAGGCTTTATATATTTGTTCTCTTTCTCCTTTTATCTTTTTGATATAGTCAAACATTCTTTCTTTTTGTCTTAAAGCTTCTGTAGCGATATATGTTGATAGAGAATTTAAATTGTAAGGAGCTCTGACTTTTTCGATTGAAGTTATTATATCTTCATTTGCAACTATATAGCCCATTCTTATTCCTGCTAGTGAAAATGCCTTTGATACAGTTTTTACGATTAATAAATTGTCGTAGTCCATAACTTCATCTATCAAAGATTCATCACCAAATTCCATATAAGCTTCGTCTAGCGCTATTAATGCATCTGTGCTTTTTACTATTTTTCTAACTTCTTCTTTTGTAAGAACTGAGCCTGTTGGGTTGTTTGGATTACAAAGTATAATTAATTTTGGATTGTTTTCTTTGATATCTTTAATTATGCTGTCTACGTTTAATTTAAAGTCTTCTTCTGCCTTTGCGCCTATATATTTTGCACTAAAAACTTGGGCATAAATTGAATACATGCTGAAAGTTGGATCCAAACTAAGTATTGTCTCATCTTTGTCTACAAAAGTTTTTACACATAAATCTAATAATTCACTTGAACCATTTCCAACAGTTATATTTTTAGGTTCATATCCAACATAATTATTTATTTCTTTTTTAAGCTCGCTGTATGAATCATCTGGATAATAATTTAATGTAATATCACTTTCTCCTAGTTTTTTTAATAAATCAAGGTATAAATCTTTGTCGCCTTCGTTTGCATCTAATTTTACTGAACATATAGTTGGATTTGTAACATAAGGTTCTAAACTTCTAATACTTTCTTTTTCTCTATTCATAATACGTACTCCTCACTTTTAAATTCTCTATATTACTTTTATAATTTAATCTAAATTGAATTTACTTGTAGTCATCTGTTTTGAATATTTTTTGTCTTAAAGTTTTATATTTAACAACTTTTTATTTATAATCACTTGCTTTTACTGTTGAGTCGAATAAATCGATTATTTTTTGAATTTTGTCGTAATTAAATTTATAACTTACCCTATTTGCGATTATTCTAGCGCTTATATCGAATAAGTCTTCATAAACTTCAAGCCCATTTGCCTTTATTGTATTTCCTGTTTCGACTAAGTCTACAATTACATCTGATAATCCGACTATTGGTCCTAATTCTACTGAACCATTTAATTTGATTATATCTATCTTTTGGCCTCTGCTTTTAAAGAAATTCTTTGCTATAACTGGGTATTTTGTAGCAACTTTTAAATTTTCAGAAGTCAAATACTTATCCTTTTTGCCCTTCATACCTGCAACTGAAAACTTACATTTTCCAAATCCCAAATCGTATAATTCATATACTTCGCTTTCGTTTTCATTTTCAAGTATTGTATCTTTGCCGACAATCCCTAAATCCGCGACTCCTTTTTCGACATATGTCACAACATCGCTAGGCTTAACATGAATATAAGTTATATGATTTTCCTCATCTGTAAAAATAAGCTTTCTCGAATCTCTATCTATCCATTTCTCCATATTTAAAGCTTCAAGTCTTCTGTAAATATCTTTTTCGATTCTCCCTTTTGCTATTGCTATTGTTAAATTGTCCATAATTCCCACTCCTATCTGTTAATAGCTTCCATTAATGCGTCAAAGTAAATTGTAAAACCTATTGCAGGAACTCTTCTGCCAAATGATTCAGTAAGTCCATCATATCTACCGCCGCTTAATATTTCTTTATATAAGTTTTTAAAATATCCCTTAAGCATTATTCCATCATAATAGTCAAGTTTTGAAACCATAGATAAGTCTAATAATGTATATTTATCTAAATCTTCTTTTGAAATTAAAGTACTTATTGTATTAAGTTGTTCAATTCCTTTTTTCATTCTGTCATTTGTAAAATATTTATTTGCTTTTTCAGTAACTTCTTTTAATGTACCTCTAATGCTTAAGATATTTAACATAAGCTCTTTTTGTTCTGGTTTTATATCTAAACTATTTGCAAATGCTTCTAATTCAGGTTTGTTTTTTCTATATAACAATTTCTTAAATTCACGTTCTGTATCAGAATCTATATTTAATGATTCAACAAATCCATCGATATAATTTCCACTTCCTATTTCAAGTAAAAATTCATCTGTAAATTTTCTAAATATATTAAAAGCTAAATTTACAACTTCTCTATCAGCATCAATTGAAGGTTCGCCTAAATACTCACATCCGAATTGTCTGCATTGTATTATTCCATCTCCATTTTTCTTATTTTTATAAACTGTTGAATGATAAAATAATTTTAAATTTAAATTATCTTCCCATCTAGGAATCAAACTTTTCATAAGGCTTATTGTTATATCTGGTCTCAAAACCATTACCTTATTGCTGACTACCTTCACCATAGACTTTGTTGAAATATTTTTATCTATTGCTGTAATTTCATCGTATTCTTCAAATATTTCGGGTTTAATTTGAATAAATCCAGCATCCACAAAAGATGTCTCAATTTTCTTTGTAAGCTCATATCTTTTTTTCGCAAAATTTAATTCGTCTTGAATTCTTAAAAATTTCATTATACTCACTCATACCTTTCTGTCTTATATTAAACTTATATCTAATTTTTAAATAATATTTTATATGCTCTAAAACTATATAGTATTAAAAAAACCATGCAGGCTTTTACCTACATGGTTTAGTAATTTCTATCCCACCATAGACTCAAGCCTTTAGCTAACACAAATAGGGCTTGCATCTATGAATAAATTTCATAATTACAATCCCTAAGATCTATGATGGTGATGATGATTTAATTGTTCTATTGTTATTGTATTAAATTGTGTGTATATTAAATTCATCTTCCATTCCTCCATCTTCTTATTTTTGTAATTTAAATCAAATTTATACCCTTATCTTTATGGTATTATTTACCATTCGGTTTTGATACTTTAAATAATAATACAAATTTTTTGAATTTGCAATATTTTTTTACTATTTATAAATATTAATTTTATTATATATACCTAAATCAAAATTATACTCTCTTCCACTTAGCACTTCTGCCCCTTGCCACAACTTCAATTTTACCATCTTTTCTAAGGTTATTAAAAACCCTATTTATTGTAGGTTCAGGTATATCTGGGCACAATTCTCTTATATCTTCCTTTGTAAAATAGCCCAAAGTAGAATTAATTATTTTTTCTATTCTCTTTGTCTTTGTTTCTTTTTTTGTTTCTTTTAAATTAAGTTCTTCACCTAAAGCAATATATGCTTCTAATACAAATTTCATAAAATATTCTAGCCACTTGTTTACGCCATAATAGAATTTTTCTGTATCGTTTTTTCTAGTGAATAATCCCTTAAAATATACTTGTGATCTTTCATCATAAATCTTTCCTAGATTCATATATCTACCAACTTCATATCCATTTTTGTTAAGCAAAAGTAGTGTTAAAAGTTTTGCCATTTTAATATTATTTTCTGGGAAAGGTGATATAAGTATAAAATCGAGTATAAATGATGCTATAATCACTAAATTGTCTATCTCATCTTCTATAATCAATTTATTATAATTTTTACACAAATCCTCTATATATTTATCTAGTCTTTCTTCAAAATTTTTCTTAATTAATACCCCGTGATCATTAAAAGTCTCTTCTCTAAAAAAGTCTGTTTGTAAAAAGTTATTGTCTTCAGTCCTATATTTCCCCCCTCTAACTAAAGAAAAACGATGTAAATATCCATGAAGTTCAAGTATTGTTTGTGAACTTATTTTCATATCTTCATATGCATTGTTTACAGTTTTTAAAATATCCCTAAATTCCACTATGCTGACTTCTTCCCTTGTTTTTGGTTTTGTCACATTAAAAAAAATATCTTTTGCATGTTCTTTACCTTCAACAGTATTTTCACAAGAGTCAAGTGTAAAATCTAATGTAGATTTTTCTGTCAATTTTTCTAAAGTTTTTTTTGGTTGTTTTTTATAAATGATTTGTTTCCCCTTACACTCATTTATAGTTGATATCATTTTAACAATTTTCATGTTAACTGGCATATCAAGTAATTTTTTCCCCATAATATATTCCATAAAATCACTCCAAACTTAATTTTGACTTTTTATAATATGAATACTTTATCATGGTTATATTTTAACATATTTTGTCATTTGATACAATTTGACAAGGTTTTCATGCATATATATAGTTTTAAAAAAAATAGTTTTTTGAAAAAAAAGATAAAAAAACAAGGTCAAATATATAAAATCGACTTATTTTGTTCCATTTGACCTTGCTTTTCTTTATTGTTATTTTTATTAAATTTTCTATTGCAAATTTTTTAACATTCTCTTGTATTTTTGTTTTATAAAGCAATTTTCAAATTACTTTTGGTCGTATTTATTTGTGGATATCAATTCTTCTTTTATCTTTTGATTATTTTGATCTAAATAAACTCTATATGTTTTTACTATTATTTTTTGTTTTTTATATTCATATTCTGTTCTAACATAAATTCTTTTTATATCATCTTTACATCCATATATTTTAGTCGTAATCGCTCCATCTCCAACTATATTTTTTATATAAATTGGATGTGAATATGGATTTTTGAATTTCAAATCGTAATATCCATATGCTACAGTAGCGTCTCTTCCACCTGAAACGTAATGTGAAATGTAAGTGTGGTTGTGTACTTCTACTATTTCAAGACCAGCAAGCAAGGCTGCATTGTAAATTGTAGTTGATACTTGGCACACTCCACCGCCTTCACCATTTATATATTTGCCACCTATTATTACAGGGGCGTATTTATATCCTTTGCTAAGTACCCTCGGTCCTGTTGCCTTGTTATATGAGTATATTTCCTGAGGCATTAAAATTATATCTCCTGAACTTTCGCCAGCTGTGTGTATATTGCTACCTCGCGATGTATGATTGTTAAATGCAGTTGAAAACTGACCTAATATAGAGTTTACACTTTGTACATCATCACTATTTAAAGTTGGCAATGTAGTTTTCACTGGTATATTTAAGTCCATAATATTTTTGTTTTGTATAAGCTCGTCTATCTCCTTTTGTAACTCATCTTTTTGAACTTTTTTACCTTCTTTTGAAGGCAATCTTTTAAATGTCCCGTCCTTTTCTATAGCTAGTGTCGCATTTACATATTCTCTATCTATTTGATTTGCTATACAGTCTATTACTGCACTTAATTTTTCTTTGTCATATTCTACATCTAGGGGTATATGATGTCTTTCATTTAATATAAGTTTTGATTTACGTTTTAGATTTTCTAATCTTTTGTCTGTCTTTGTATATTTTATCGCTATATCTGTAGCTTCTTCTATTTTATATCTAAAGTCGATATCTTTTGGATGTATCGTCCATGTTTTACCTTCATATTTTAAATTTATATCCTCTAGAGGATACGCCTCTTTCAAAATATCAATACATTCTTTTTTAGTCATATTGCTCATATCTATATCTTCAATATATATATTTTTATAGATTTTTTCTTGTTTATTATTATTTGCTTTATTATTTCCCAAGCAACAAATCATAATTATAAAAATTAAAATTACACTTATAATCCTTTTATACATATTAAGTCCTCCAGTTTCATCTCACAAGAAACGATCTTTATTTCATTATTTCAATATATATATGATTCCCTATATAAAAAAAACTATTAGATATTATTACAATATCTAATAGTTTTCATAGCATATCTATTTAATTTTAAATTAACTTAATCTTTATTTAACTCTTTAATCTTATTCAGCTTCAGTTTGTGCTTTTTCTTCTTCTATTATTTTCTTTTGAAGTTCTCTCATATGTCTTATTATATAAAAGTCTATATCGTCATTATCGCTATCAAATCCCCAATGACTTTCTAGCATACGTATACTTCTATAGCAAAGACCTGCATTCCCTTGTAATTTGAAATCTATTAAGTCAAATAACCAACATTCCCTTGTATTTACATCCCATAAATCATGTTTTTTTATGTAATCATCTAAGATTTTTCTGTATTTCATAAGTGTTGGGTAATCAATTGTCACATGTTCCATAAAAACATTAAATTTTTTCCCTCTAGTCATATCTAAATCCCCCTAAAAGTATATTTCATATTCCATATAAATTATAGCATACTTTTATTTTATTTTTGTCAAATCGTACCAAAAATTTTATCCCTTATAAACTACCTTACCTTGACATATAGTATATTTTATTTTTCCGTCTAATACTTCACCTATAAATGGAGTGTTTGTAGCTTTTGATTCAAAGTCTTTTACTTCCCATTTTTCATCTGGATTAAATATTACTATATCCGCAAAGCCACCTTCTTTTATATATCCTCTATCTAAATTATAAAGTTTAGCTGGATTTATTGTCATTTTTTCTAATAAGTGCATTAAATCTAAATGTCCGCCATTTACTAAAGTCGTTATACCAAGTCCTAAAGATGTTTCAAGTCCTGTTATACCGCTTGGACATTTAGTAAATTCATTTTCTTTTTCTTCTTTTGAGTGAGGAGCGTGATCTGTCGCTATTATCTCGATTGTGTCGTCTTTTAACCCTTCAATTATAGCCAATCTATCTTCTTCAGTTCTAAGCGGTGGATTCATTTTTGCAAGCGAACCATGTTTTAAAACTGCTTCTTCGTTTAATGTAAAGTGATGTGGGCTAGCTTCTGCATATACATTTGCGCCTAAAGATTTTGCAAATTTTACAGTTTTAACAGCTTCTTTTGAGCTTATATGTTGTATATTCACCTTTGCACCAGTTTCTAATGCAATCATAACATCTCTTGAAACCATTATATTTTCAGCTAAAGATGTCGCCCCGCCTTCTAGGCCTAATTCTTTTGATACTTTACCATCATTTACACCGGCTTTTTTTATAAATACTGGGTTTTCTTCATGTAAACTTATCGGTACGTTTAATTCTTTCGCTTTTTTCATAGCTTCATAAACAAGTTTTGTATGTTTTATTGGAATACCATCGTCACTAAATCCAACAGCCCCAGCTTTAAACATCTCATCAAAATCTACAAGCTCTTTTCCTTTAAGTCCCTTTGTAACTGTAGAAACTTGAAGTACATTTATGTCGCTTTCTTTACCTTTATCTAATATGTATTTTAAAGTATCTTTATTATCTACTACTGGTTTTGTATTTGCCATACATACAACAGTTGTAAATCCACCCTTTGCAGCAGCTTTTGCACCGCTAAATATATCTTCTTTATATGTAAAACCTGGGTCTCTAAAATGGACATGTATATCTATAAGCCCTGGTGCTACTACACATCCAGTAGCATCTATAATGTATTCAACCCCGTCTTGATTTAAGTTTTTGCCTATTTCTTTTATCTTATCCTTTTCGATAACAATATCAACTACTTCATTTCTTTTAGAAAGTGGATCTACTAATCTACCATTTTTTATTAAAATCATAACTCAATTTTTAACAAAAAATTCATATCCTATACATCATTAAATTTAGTCTAATTTAAAAATTTATCAAATAAAACTTTTTATAAATTCATCTATAAAATATTTATTTTTGTTAATAACTCCTTCCCATTTTTATATTTTAATTTGCAACTTATTAATTGTTATATCTATTTTATATTTTATCTTATTAGTTAACAAGATTAAAATTAATTATTCTAAATTTAATTTGTCTACTTAATAAGCTTAAAAAATATATTTTGTTTTATATGAATTGCTTTTTTCGGACACAACTCATGGCAACAGTAACATCTTATACATTTTTTCAGATTTATTTTTGCACCTTTTTCATCTATTTCTATTACCTTGGCCGGACATGCCACCTTGCATTTTCTGCATTTTACACATTTTTTATAATCAACAACCGGTTTTGGTGTTATTACTTTATCTGCTATATCGCCTAAAACTTTTGGTAATTTCAACGATAAAAGCCTGAAATCCGAACTTGTAACTGGTATCTTAAAATCTTTTACTATAAATTTTTCTATATTATCTCCTACAAATTCTATGTCGGAAAAATCATCTTTTATTAAATTTCGCTTTATCGAACCCCTAACTGTCCCAACTTTCATCGGGTCTAAATTTATAAGTTTACATCCTGCAATATCGAGTGCATGTGGACTCTCTGATGCAATTAATACTCCCACTTTTCTTACATCACCAGCAGTCGGTCCCTCGCCTTCCATAGCATAAACTCCATCCATAATAGTCAGAGATGGTTTCACATAATCACATATATCTAAAAGCACATTTTCGCAAAACAATTCTTCCTTTTGAAATCTATAGTGAATTTCAGCCTTTTTAAGTCCAGGAATCACACCGTATAAATTCTTAACCCCTCCTGTGTATTTCGCCATTTTGTGTGTTTTTAATTTGCATAAATTTATCACAAAATCTGCATCATATATAGGTTTGATAACTTCCATAGTTTTTAAATATACAGCATCATCATTATGCACCTGTACTTCAGATGTATTATAGTTAAACTTTACATCTAAACCTGATAATTCATCTATAAGCCCACAAGTTTTGTAAAAACCTTTTAAATTACTTTTATTATAAGGACCTCCAGGGCTTTCAGCTATCATGACTTCACAATTTAATTTTAAAAGTTCTTCACAAACAACCCTCACAAGTACAGGATGTGTCGTCGCCCCTTCATCAGGATGCTTTTTTATAACTAAGTTTGGCTTTATAACTACCTTGCTTCCCTCTTTAACAAATTTATCAATTCCCCCAATATCTTCAATCATTTTTTCAAATGACGCTCTAAACACATCATAGTCATAACTTTTACACTCTCTAATACTAACTTGCTTCATTATTTTATTTCTCCCTATTGTATATATCTTTTTGTTCAATTATAACTCAAAAAATGCTGGAAATTTACTCTCCAGCATTTGAATTTATAACTTTTTAATATCATAAATACGATACTTAAACTTAGATCCACTATCGTTATCTATTAAATAAACTTTATATTTTCCTATAAACTCATGATCTCCTCCATTAGATTCAAAATAGGCATTTACTTTTGCAGTATAAGTATCATCGTTATTGTCATATGCATCAAGAACATCTATGCTAATCCAAGGCGCTCCATCTGCTATCATCAAATAATACATATCATCATCACTAGAATAATACATGATATCGTCAAATGCTCCATCAACTCGAGCATTATCTAGTACATCACCAGCAAAATTAGTTGTAGCCACTTTTATATATTCATTTGCATCATCTCTAGATACTCTTGCATAGCTCTCTCCATCTTCAAAAGATGGCATTATAAAACAGTCATCTGTTGAATAATGATTTAATATGCTATAAGCTAGTTGTGGCAAGTTTGTATAATCTATAGTTGCATCATAATTTTGTTCATTTTGATACATATCATGTAGAACTAAAGATATTATCTCTTCAACTGAAGAAATATCCACTTTTTCTTTTACTGTATTTTGATTTGAATTATTTTTATTTTTTATACTTCCAAATTCAGATTTATCTTCACTTTGCTCATAATTATTTTCACTCTGTTTTAATTCATTTTTTTGACACCCAACACCACAAAATGCTAAACATATTACAAGTAAAAAAGCTAATTTTTTCATAATAAATCCCCCCATATTTATATATTTCCTATGCTCTCTTCCCTTTATCTTTTTTCTTTTAATATTTTCTTAATATATTGGAAATGCATATCTCTTCTTTGAGAACCTGCAGATCTCATATTTGGGAAGGCATTTAAAAGTCTTCTGTGAACAAATGTTTTTCGTTTTATATGTTTAAACTTCTCTTGTATTTCGTCGATTTTTTCTTGCACTCTCAAATCACCGTATTTTTCTGACACAGCTTTTAATTTTTGTGCCACTTCTTCTGGACTTATTCTTAACTTGTGTGTGAATTCTTCATCTTCATATAACTTGAATTTTGCATGAATTTTTTTCATATCGTCTACAATTGATGTCAAGGAATCTACCCTTACTGTTAAAGAATTTAGCGCCTTTGCAGTCACAACTAAGTCCCCTATCATAGACATCATCGCAAGTATTAAAAACACAAATAAAACCAAGCTATTCATCTTTGACAATACATCTATTACAAACGGATGTAAAACTTCGATAACAAATAAGCTCATAAATCCAAACATTGTTGAATTTAATAAGCAAACTTTTCCGTTTATATTAAATTTATGTTTTGAATAATCCCACCATTTTGCATGGAACAATTTTTCCAAAATAGTAGCTGTCACATATTCAAGTAAAGATGTTAAAATAACTCCCATTACAAATACTGCTATCATGCTGTCTCTATAAGACCACAACCCTGTAATTATAATAAGTGCTCCTACCCCATAAACTGGGCATACTGGTCCATTCAGAAATCCTCGATTTATCACCTTTTTCTGTAGGCAAGAACAGTATATACTCTCACAAACCCAGCCTAAAAATGAGTATATAAAAAAATACAACATGTAATTATATACTATACTCATAAATTCCTCCTTAAAGTTTTCTCTTATTTTATTTTACTCTATAATTATTAACTATTTATTACTTTTTTTCAATTTTTTTCAAATCACTTGTTGACTTTTCAAAATATTTGTACTATACTTCATAACATAAATTAAATAAGTCTTATCAAGAGCGGTGGAGGGACTGGCCCTGTGAAACCCAGCAACCAATATATCTATATATGGTGCTAAATCCTGCAGCATTATGCTGAAAGATAAGTATAAACTGATAGTTCGGTCTGAGTAGTTTATACTCAGACCTTTTTTAGTTTTAAAGTTCTTTATATAAGAAAGATGGGCTTATTTAAAAATTACAACACAAGGGGGTATTTCTTATTATGAAGAAATCAAGAAAAATTTTATCTATTTTATTATGCTTAGTAGCAGTATTATCATTTACAGTAGGTTGCTCTAAAACAAATGCAGAAGACAAAGTAATAAAAGTTGGAGCAACTCAAGTTCCAGGCGGGGATTTATTTGAATATTTAAAAGACGATATAAAAAAAGAAGGTTATGACCTTGAAATAACAATATTTGACGACTACAATCTTCCAAACGAAGCATTAGACAATGGTGAAATCGATGCAAACTTATTCCAACATAAACCTTATTTAGAAAAAGCAATAGCTGAAAAAGGTTATAAATTATCACCAGTAGTTGGTTTATATGAATCACCATTATATGTATATTCTTATAAAATAAAATCTATTGATGATTTAAAAGCAGGTGATAAATTTGCATTACCAGACGATCCAACAAATGGTTCAAGAGCACTTAAATATCTACAAGATGAATTAAATTTAATCAAATTAAAAGATGGCGTTGATAATCCAGGAGTTAAAGATATAGTTGAAAATCCTAAGAAAATAGAATTTATCGAAGCAAATGCAGCACAACTTCCATCATTATTAAACGACGTAACTTGTGCATTTATAAACGGTAACTATGCAGTAGCAGCAAACTTAGATGCAAACAAAGACAGTATCTACTGCCCAAAAATAGACGGCACTTATACAAATATACTAGTAAGTAGAACTGATGATGTTGATAGCGAAAAAATCCAAGTTCTTAAAAAAGTTTTAACTAGTGAAAAATCTAAAAAATTCTTAGAGGAAAATTACAAAGGTGTTATAGTACCTGTATTCTAGAAATCAAGAAAACCTCGCATTTTGTGTGAGGTTTTTTTATTTATATTTAATTTTCCCGTAATTATTTTTTATAAAGTTTATTTTAGTGTTAAAATATTAATAATATGAATAAGAAAGGAAAATAAAACAAATGGCAGATACATATAGAAACTTTGATGATTTACGAAAGCACGAAGGTAGATTTTTTCAAAACTCGTATAAAATTGTTGCAAAAGATAGAAAATCTAAAATAACTTGCATAGCTATTCATGGTGGAAATATCGAACCTGGAACTTCTGAGCTTGCTGAAGAATTAGCTGGAAATGAGTTTAACTTATACAAATTTGAAGGATTAAAGGAAAAAAACAACTCAGTTCTTCATATAACTAGCAGCAACTTTGATGAACCAAAGGCCGACAAATTAGTTAAAAATGCTCAAAAAGTTATATCTATCCATGGTGCTAAAGGTGATGAACCGATAACTTATATCGGTGGGCTTGATGAAAAATTAAATGAAAAAGTAAAAAATGAATTAGAAAAAGCAGGTTTTAAAGTTGGAATTCCTAGAGCTGGAATAGACGGAAAAACTACTAACAATATCGTAAACAGGGGGCTTACAAAAGCAGGTTGTCAACTTGAGATAACACGTGCCCAAAGAGCACTTTTCTTTGCAAATAAAAGTTTAAAAAGTCCTAGAACAAAGCGTTCAGAGATATTATATAAATACGCAGAGTGCCTTAGAAATGCACTTAATGATTAATTTTTTATATAAAACATATTGAGATAGATGTTAAAAAAATAAAACTAGCTAAATTTATAACAAGTTTAGCTAGTTTTTTATAACACATAGTAAATTATATTCATTTATAGATTGTGGATAATCTAATTTCCGTATATTTGTTCCAAAGAAATTCAGATCTTTAAGGGCCTTTAAAATAAATATTTCTTTATTTTCCAAAATTATTTATTAATTAAATTAAAACTATTTCACTACTCTTTTTTTGTTTATTTATAAATGCATTCATAAGAATCATTAATAAATTAAATATCACCATAACAACAATACCATATACTACTGGATGCAAATTATTACCTATACCAATAGGAGATACTCTCATAAATCCATAATTAGAACCTATCATATGATTCAATATAAACACTACTATATGGTATATATTAGTAAAATACATAACCGTTTTAAAGTCTTTTTTATCGATTTTGATACATTCTATAAATATGCAATAAACAGCACCCCAAAGAAGGAATAAATGTCCTATAAAGAAAGAAAATTGTGTTATATGGGGAAATATAAATGGATCTAATCCTGATGGATATATCAATGCAAATATTGCACCTATTAGTCCCCACATAGAGCCTAATTTTCTACAAATACTTTTATTAAATAATAATCCAATACCCATCAATATTATCGCAATCCTGCAATGATATAATGGCAGACCTTCAATTAATAAGTTGTATCCAGATAGTAAATACCATGTATATAGGATAGTTTGTTGTAATAATAAAACCATGCCTACAATTCTCTCGTATTTCCTATTTACAGCAATTCTCTTTATTATAGATATTATACCCAAAATACCTATAAATAATATAGTTATATGCTGCCACCCAAATATCTTAAAATTAAAATATTCTGATGTGTTTCTAAAAAAATATTTTGAAAAATTCATTTTGCATAACTCCTGTTTTTATTTATTAAAATAGTCTTGCTATATAGTAAAACTATTTTAGTGAAACACATATACGAAGTTTATACTTAGCGGCACTGTATAAATTTTGTATATATATTATAAAAACTTAATTATAAACTATAGTAGATTTTTTAGCAAGTTTTCAACCTATAGTAAGAATTTATACTGTAAAATTAATCCAAATCTTAAATTTATTCAGTAAGTTTTAAATACTCTATATCAAATCATGAGCATATTCTGCAATCGGAGCATTTTTTAAGAATTTATTTCCGATTATTATAAATAATCCCGTAAGTAAAATTTCTAAAATAATAGTTATAATTGGCTTTTCAACAAAGCAAGTTATACTCCACATTATTGTTCCAAGTTTATCTCCAATATATCTATTACTAAATAAAATATTAAATATAACTCCAAATAATATACCCGGAATTAATATAAAAACTAAAATATTGTATTTCATTTTTAATCTATAAAACATAGAACCACATATATAAGCTATCGACATAACAAATAAACTACTTATAAATCTAATTCCTAAAATTATAAATATATTGTCCATGCCTTCTCCAAGCCACTCAACTGTGCTTGTTCTAGTATAAAACTCTGCTTTAACATTATATAATTTACATATATAATCTAAAGAAAATTCAACTACCACTCCAGATACTACAGCTATTATTATTACAATTAGCATCATCTTGAAAAATGATTTTATACATGCATCTCTATCCCCTCTTATATTTAACATCTGTGGTAAAAAGTTATTTGTAAAGATTAAAGTTAAAAGAAATACTCCCATATAACATATATCAGATGTTCTATTTATAAAAATTAGCCCTTCTCCATTATTCCAAAAATAATCTCTCATATCACAAACAAATGGTATTATATTATTCACACAAATCAATATAAATATTATCATTATAAGTTTCGGAATATACCCCTTGAAAAATTCATAAAATGGATTTTTATTCATATAAAGCCACATCCTTTCTATTCATGCTTAAAAACAACTCATTAAGCGATATATTTTCATAAGATATATTAAGTTCATCCATCTTATCTTTTATATTTTGATTTAAATCACCATAATACCAGTATGTATAATTATCTCCAAAACGTTTTATCGGCGTTTGATTTTCAAGCTCAAATATAGAATTTAGCTTTTCTTGATTTCCACTTATATAATACGCCTTTTTTCGTATGTCTTCTAAGCTATCAGTAATTTTTACATCGCCATCTTTTATTATTACAACATCTTCTAATAAATTTTCAACTTCTTCAATTAAGTGAGTAGCGATTATTATAGTTCTTAGGTTTTCACTATAACTTTCGATAAGTGCATCGTAAAAATAATTTCTGTTTACAGCATCTAGTCCTACTGTTGGTTCATCAAATATTGTGATAGGACAGTTTGAACAAATACCAATTATATTTGAAAGTAAAGTCTTTTGCCCTCTCGATAAACTTTTATATGCAAGTTTTTCATTTATTTCAAATAGCCTACTTAATTTCTTTTGAAGATTGTAATCGTAATTTTTATAAAACTTGGAATGCATATCAAAAATGTTTTTAACCTTATAATCTTTTAAGAAAAACTCCTTCTCTCTTACAATACATATATCCTCCAAAACTGAAATATCATCTTTTGCACTTTTTCCAAATATCTTAATTTCACCATTTTTACATACAAGTTGATTGCCAATCAAGTTGATTAATGTACTTTTTCCTGTCCCATTTTTCCCTAAAAGTCCATAAATCTTTCCGTATTCAAAATTTATATTCATATTATTACAGATTATTTTCTTTCCAAAGCTATGGTTTAAGTCTTTTATCTCTATTGCCAAATCCATATTACTCCTCCTTAAAATCGCTTATCATATCTAAAAGTTCTTCTTTCGTAATACCAAGCTTTTTAGCTTCTCCAATCAAATCTTTTAAATAGACTTCTTTAAAATTCTCTTTTCTTCCATTTTTAATTATCTCTTTCGCACCTTTAGATACAAACATACCTATTCCCCTCTTTTTAAACAAAATCTCCTTATCGACCAAAATATTTACACCTTTCAAAACTGTAGCTGGATTGATTTTATAGAATTTTGATAACTCTGTAGTAGATGGAACTTGCATTCCTTCTTTTATTGAATCACATAAAATCTCGTCTTCTATAGCTTTTGAAATTTGGATAAATATTGGCTCGTGATCATTAAGTTCTAACTTCAAAGTGTCACCTCCTTATATGGTTAGTTACTCAAGTAATTAACCATATATCCATATAATAATATATTTTCACATATTTGGCAATATTTTTTAGTAATATATTTTTTATTAAACATAATTTAAGCATAAAAAAACTGCATTTTATTCTTTTAAAATGCAGTAAATTTCAGTAATTATTTTTTCATATATTCATCAATTTTAGACTTTATAGACAAGGTACAATAAATCATCGTAAATATCAATATATAGCCGGCAAGAAAAATACATATGGTGCCGTGAACACAGCCATAGATAATGCAATTTTTTTCATATCTTTATCCTCTAAGTACTCTTCTGTAAATACCTTCTTAAGTGCAAATTTATAATTAAATAGATATATAAAATATGCTGTTATAATCACTGCGATTATTGTGATCACAATTGAATATATATTATCAAATGGATTTATCATAATCTGGCTAAGTTTATCAACTATTATCCCAAAAGTTGAGTCATCATTTACACGTTCTGATAAACAAAATGGTGCTATAAGTAAAAGTGCAGCCCCTATAAAGTCAGCTAAGAACCCAAATATCCATGTTTTAAATATTGTCATTTTATATATTTCTTTTCTTTTTTCAATTTTTAAACATTTCATAGTTAATTTTAACACCAATGTATCGATTAAAAAATTTAGTGGTAATATTATAATCCATGTAAATGGAAATATAACCAGCAACCATATCGGCAGTATCACATTATAAAGTTTCGTTTGATTTTTTTTCATATTTTTCCCCTTTTCAATCCATTTGAATTATATATATATTATTTTTTATGTAAAGTCAATATTTTCCTTTAAATATTTTTTTATTTAATCTAATATACCTATTTATATCAAAAAAGACCTTGCAAATTCGCAAGGTCTTTATCTATATCAATCTCTATTTTTCTCTTTAAATCAATTATCTTTTTATCCAAAATATCTTTGTAATAAACCTAAGAATGCTTTACCATGTCTAGCTTCATCTTTACACATTTCATGAACTGTGTCATGTATAGCATCTAATCCTAATTCTTTAGCTTTTTTAGCTAATTTTAATTTTCCATCAGTTGCTCCGTATTCAGCGTCAACTCTTACTCTTAAGTTTTCTTTTGTGTCGGCTACTACACATTCACCTAATAATTCAGCAAATTTTGCAGCATGTTCAGCTTCTTCGAAAGCTATTCTTTTATAAGCTTCAGCTATTTCAGGATACCCCTCTCTATCAGCTTGTCTGCTCATAGCTAAGTACATACCTACTTCTGTACATTCACCAGTGAAGTTAGCTCTTAATTCTTCTATAACTTCTTCATCTACACCTTTAGCAACACCTATTCTGTGTTCATCAGCCCAAGTCATTTCACCTTTTAATTCTTCGAATTTTTCAGCCCCAACATGACATACTGGACATTCTTCTGGTGCAGTATCTCCTTCATATATATATCCACAAACTTGGCATACCCACTTTTTCATAACGATTCCTCCTAATATTTTTTATACTTTTTATTATTTTTATCTTAATTGTTTTGTTATTAGCATTTTATATATACCCAAACTTTCAAACTCAAAACATATTTTTTTAGAAAATTTTGTCTATATATTTTTATCAAATTTATTATATTTAATATATACCCTTTGGAGTGCACTCTAAACATGTATTTTTAAAATTTTTATTTATTCATACTGAATATCATAATTATTTCGGACATTTGTCCTTAAATTAAATCAAAATTCTTGATTCTTTTTTTTATTGTGATATAATCATTATACTTTATTCAAAACATTGACAAGGAGATTTAAAATGAATGAACTATCTTACTATTTAGATACTTGTCCAGATTTTATAAAAAATAATTTTTCATTTGAAAAATTCAACACCTTTGATAAGATACTAGTACAAAATGAAAAATCTGATTTTGTATATATTATAATAAAAGGAAAAGTTAAAGTATATTCGCTTACTCCCACTGGGGTAAAATACTTAGAAAGAATCTATTGTGAATATGAGATATTTGGTGAGCTTGAAGCTTTTATAGATAAACCGATTTTAAATTATGTAGAGGCGATTGAATCTTGTAATGCTATCAAAATACCAAAAGATTTATTCTTAAAATGGATTGAAATAGATAGAGAATTTTCTTTATATATAAGCATTCAGATTTCTGAAAAAATGTATTATACTTCTATCAATAGCAGGGCTAATGTGACTTACCCATTAAAATCTAGACTTATATTCTTTTTATGGAATTTTCTAGATGAACATAATTTAGATACTGTCCACAAAGATATTTTAGTTGAAGGCGTTGGCTCTAATATTAGGAGTGTAAATCGAATTATTAAAGAATTAGTAAATGAAGGTCTTATAGAATATAACAAAGGTTTTATAAAAGTCAAAAATATGGATAAGTTAATGGATTTAATTATGTCTCCGAATCCCAATAAACCAAATTTTAATAACCAAAACTAGGAGGAAAACAATGATAGATAGAAAATTATTAATAGAAAAAGCATTTGAGGCTCAAAAATTCTGTTACACACCTTACTCAAACTTTAACGTTGGAGCAGCTCTTCTTGCAGCTGACGGAACAATATACCAAGGATGTAATATAGAAAATGCAGCATATACACCAACAAACTGTGCTGAAAGAACTGCAATTTTCAAAGCAATATCAGAAGGTAATAAAGACTTTGTTGCTATAGCAATAGTAGGAAACAAAGCTGGTGTAAAACAAGGAGAAGGCGACTACTGTGCACCTTGTGCAGTATGTAGACAAGTTATGGCTGAGTTTTGCGATTTAGATACTTTCAAAGTTATAATAGCAAAAGATACTGATGATTATTTAGAACATACATTAGGTGAACTTTTACCACTTGCTTTCACTGGTAAAAATTTAGATAAATAATATTATTTTAAATATATAGTTTTTAATTATATACTTGCTAGCAAGTACATAAAGCACACTGTTATTTCGGTGTGCTTTTAAATTTCAATATATTTCCACGAGATTTATCCTTCATTTTCCTGTATTATATTATTCGCAACAAAAATAAAGGAGGGATAGATAATGATGACAGAAGTTTCAATAGAAGAAATGGTTGAATTTATATACGATAGATGTGCTGATGATTTAACTGAAGAGCAAATTGAAATGGTTTTAGAATTACAACAAGAATTTTTAGATTCTAAAGGCCTAATCGAATTAGAAGAAGATGATCTTTATTAATTTTATGCACTGAAAAAGACCTTACATATGTAAGGTCTTTTTCTATATATATTCATATTTTAATAAATTTTTATCTTATCCGAAATATCTTTCTAATAATCCTAAGAATGCTTTACCGTGTCTAGCTTCATCTTTACACATTTCATGAACTGTATCATGTATAGCATCTAATCCTAATTCTTTAGCTCTTTTAGCTAATTTTAATTTTCCATCAGTTGCTCCGTATTCAGCGTCAACTCTTAATCTTAAGTTTTCTTTAGTGTCAGCAGTAACAACTTCTCCTAATAATTCAGCGAATTTTGCAGCATGTTCAGCTTCTTCGAAAGCTATTCTTTTGTAAGCTTCTGCTACTTCTGGATACCCTTCTCTATCAGCTTGTCTACTCATTGCTAAGTACATACCTACTTCTGTACATTCTCCAACGAAGTTAGCTCTTAATTCTTCAACAACTTGCTCGTCTACACCTTGAGCTACACCTATTCTGTGTTCGTCAGCCCAAACCATTTCACCTTTTAATTCTTCGAATTTTTCAGCTCCAACGTGACATACTGGACATTCAGCTGGTGCGTTTTCTCCTTCATATATATATCCACATACTTGGCATACCCATTTTTTCATAATTAAGTTCCTCCTAATATTATACATTTCTTATTTATTTATCTCCTAAGTTTATACCCAAGAGAATTTCTTTTAAACATTTTATTTTTTTAATATTTTTCTTATTATACTTTAATTTATACCCGAATTTTTCAAGTCTAAACAGTTTTTCTAATCTTTTTTAAGAAATTTATTAATTTTTTTAAAATGTTAAATTTTATAATTTATATATACCACGTATATGATACCTTAAACATATTTTTCAAATTTTTTTAAAAAACTTTTTTACTTATCTATTTTAACTGTCCTTCTCTTACTTCTTTCTTTTTAAACTCAAAATTTTTATCAAATTCATCGACATCTTCATCATTTACATTATAGCATTCATCAAATATAAAATTTCCTTCTATATCTTTAAGCGCATCTTCTTTTAAAGTTTTAACCATAAAAAATGGGGCTTCGTCTTCTACTGGCACTCCCTCAAGATGGATTCCGTATTTTGATGCACTTTCAAACCCAAATCTTTTATAGTAATTTTCATCTCCAGTTATAAAAACAGCACTATATCCTAATCTCACTGCCTTTTGCATAGATATTCTGATAAGTTTGCTTCCTATTTCTTTTCTTTGGAATTTTGGATGTACACTTACAGGCCCAAATGTTATAAAAGTTTCGTCTTTTGACTTATCTATATTTCCCTTTGAATAAATTATATGTCCTACAATTTTTCCTTCACATTCAACAACCAATTCTAAATCTTCTATTGATTTATTATTTTTATGTAAATTATGTAATACTAGATGTTCGCTACACCCCGGTCTATATATATTCCAAAATGCTTCTCTTGTCAAAACCTCAACTTCATTGTAATCATCTTTTTCTATTTTTCTTATGGTTAAACTCATATCGTTCCTCCTTATAACTTTAAAAAGTAAATATAGTTCTCTTTTCAATTATACCATATATTGTATATAGCAATAAAATTTATATATCTTAATTTTATATGCACAAAAAAAGATGTTGCAAAATATATTTTTACAACACCTTTTATCTATAGTAATTCTATTTTATCCGAAATATCTTTCTAATAATCCTAAGAATGCTTTACCGTGTCTAGCTTCGTCTTTACACATTTCATGAACTGTATCATGTATAGCATCTAGTCCTAATTCTTTAGCTCTTTTAGCTAATTTTAATTTTCCTTCAGTTGCACCATATTCAGCGTCAACTCTTACTTTTAAGTTTTCTTTTGTATCAGCTACTACACATTCACCTAATAATTCAGCAAATTTTGCAGCATGTTCAGCTTCTTCAAAAGCTATTCTTTTGTAAGCTTCTGCTACTTCTGGATATCCTTCTCTATCAGCTTGTCTACTCATAGCTAAGTACATACCTACTTCTGTACATTCCCCAGTAAAGTTAGCTCTTAAGTCTTCTACAACTTGTTCGTCTACACCTTTAGCAACACCTATTCTGTGTTCATCAGCCCAAACCATTTCACCTTTTAATTCTTCGAATTTTTCAGCTCCAACATGACATACTGGACATTCTTCTGGTGGATTTTCTCCTTCATATATATAACCACATACTTGACATACCCATTTTTTCATAATTAATTCCTCCTAATATTTTGTATTAAGTTTATCTCCTAATATATATACCTTATTTTTCCACATTTAAACATTTTTTAATATTTTTAACTTACTTTACATATAATAGCAATAAACCTTTTCTTTCTACAATTATTATTCTACTCTCATTTAGTAAAATTTTCAATATATTGTTTTTTTACTTTATCAAAGTTCATAACCTAGAGTTAGATATATATTTTCAAGCTCTTCTCTCATACTTTCATGACCTTCTGCTCTGACTTGAGAACACATATTGGGTTTATACTTTCCTTGCACTAATTTTGCAGCAAATGCCATACAAGTTGATTCACCACATTTACCACAATTTAATCTAGGTAATATTTCATATACATCAAATGGGCTTGGCAAGTTACGCTTTTCATCACTTGGTTTTATACTGTCTTTTTTATCATAACAATCGTTTATAAAGTCTTTTATATAATCTAATGTCTCAAAAGCATCAGTTTCATTTAACAATTTAGATACTTTTATATCATCTTTTGTTATTACGATTATTTTTGGTCCATAGTTATAAGTTAGAGTTTGTCCTTTTTTGTTATATATAGCAGTTTTTAAATAAGTATTTAAATAAGGAAAAAGCTCAGATACATCTCTTGATGGAGTAGCTATTATCCTTATTCTCTTTGAATCTGTTGTACATGGCTGTATAAAATTTAAATTTATTTCTTCTAAAAACATTGTTATCCCCCTATGATTTGTATTTATAAATTGTTTAAAGCTTCTACTAATTTGTCTATATCTTCTTTTTCATTAAAATATCCAAGTCCTATTCTAAGTGTGCCTCTCTCTTTTGTTCCAATCACACTATGTGCAGTTGGCGCGCAGTGAAGACCTGCTCTAAGCATAATATCGTATTTTTGATCTAGAATACTACCTACATCTTCTGGTCTTTTATCTTTTATATTAAAACTTATTACGCTCAACATTTTTTCACAATCTTTTGGCCCATAAATTTCTATATCTTTTACAGTTTCTAATTTTTCTAATGCATATTTTGTAAGTTCTTTTTCTTTATTATGTATATTTTCTATACCTTCTTTATTTAAAAATTTTATAGCCTCTCTAAGTCCCGCTATTCCACTTACATTTGAAGTCCCAGTTTCTAAGTGATTCGGATAATAATCAGGTTGATATTCATATGCAGAATCTCCACCTGTTCCCCCAGCTTTTAGTGGTTTTATATCTATATCGGTATTTATTATAAGTCCACCTGTTCCCATTGGACCAAGAAGACTTTTATGTCCTGTAAATGCAAGTATATCTATATTCTCTTCTTTGACATCAATCTTCATAGCGCCTGCACTTTGAGCACTATCTACTAAAAATGGTATATTATGATCTCTTGCAATAGCTCCTATTTCTCTTATCGGTTGAATTGTGCCAAGTACGTTTGACGCTTGTGTAAATACTATTAATGCAGTATCTTTCTTTATGTATTTTTTAATATCTTGTGGGTTTGTAATTCCATCTTTGCTACACTCAACTGTATCTATTTTTATGTTTATATCTCTTTCTAAAGTCTTTAAACATCTCCAAACTGCATTATGTTCCAAGCTACTAGTTATTACATGGTCATTTTCTTTTAAAATTCCTCTCATAGCTATATTCAGTGAATCTGTTACATTACTTGTGAATACAACTTTTTTAGGATTATCGAAGTTAAAAAGCTTGCCTATTAGTTTTCGACATTCATAAACTATGTAATCTGATTGCATTGCTTTTTTATAAGAACCCCTACCTGAGGAAGTCCCATTGTTGACCATAAAATCATAAACTGCAGTTGCAACTTCTTTTGGTTTTGGAAATGAAGTTGCTGCATTATCTAAATAAATCCCCATTTTATCCTCCTGATACTACTTTATATATTTATGTATAACTCAAAACAGTATTTAATTTATATTAAAATGATTTTTGAGTGATTTTAATACGTCCTGCTATCCAATTATAAATATCATTGTAGACTTTTTCATATTCTAATTCGTTAAGTATTTCATGTCTTCCATCTTTATATAGTTTAATATCTATATCTTTTATTCCGCATAATTTATAATTTTCATATATTTGTTTTACACCTTTACCATAATTTCCAACTGGATCCATATCTCCAGATACAAATAATAGTGGCAATTCTTTTGGTATTTTTTCAACATTTTTTGGATTTTGTATAAATTCTAATGCATCAAATAATGTTTCATATCCATTTAACGTAAATAAGAATGTACAGTATTTATCATTTACATATTTATTTACTATATCTTTATCTCTACTTATCCAATCACATGATGTATCTATAGGTTTAAACTTTTTATTATAAGTTCCAAATGCCATCTTTTCGACAAATTTACTTCTGTGTTTATCTCCTTTAAAAGCTTTTAAAAACTTTAATACACTTTGTCCACCTTTTAATACTATATTTGGTTGGCTGCCTGTCCCTACAATTACACAACCATCGATCTTATCTCCATAAGTCATAATATATCTTCTAATCATAAAAGAACCCATTGAATGGCCTAATACAAAATAAGGTACATCATCACCGTATCTAGATTTTATCTCTTGAGTAATTTTGTATAAATCTTCTACTACTGTAGCACTTTTTTTATCTGTAGGAAAATATCCTAACTCTTCATCGTCTCTTGCAGTAAGACCATGACCAAGGTGGTCATTTCCAACTACTAATATTCCTTTTGAATTTAAAAACCTCGCAAATCTATCGTATCTATCAATATACTCTATCATTCCATGGGAAATTTGCACAATCGCTTTTATCTCACTCTCTGGCTCCCACACAATAGTATGTAGATTATTTACATCGTTAGTAGATTTTATATAAAGTTCTGTTTTTTTCATTTCGAACTCTCCTTTACAATAAATGATAATTATGTATTATTCTACTAAATTTAAATGTATCATTTATTAAATTATATTATATTTTTCAATGATATTGTTGGTAATTATGGAATTTAATGTATTTAAACATAAAAATAACTGCTATAGAATATTTAAATTCATATAGCAGTCACCTTTTATCTATTATGACATACATAGAATAATTATTATCATACTTTCATTTTTAAATGTTTATTTAACAATAGATTTGAATTTCCATTTTTCACTTTTATATCTTATATAACCTATTAAAAGCCCTACAAACCAACCTATAGGCACTCCATAATAAATTACAGATACTCCTATAGTGTTTGCAAATACATATACTATTATTAATCTTACTAAAAAGTTAAGCATTGTAGACAATACAAATACACCTATATCGCCCGCTCCTTTTAATACTCCTGTATATGCATTCATAAATCCTTTTACAATATAAAATCCTGATACTATACGAAGATATTTAAGTGCAAAATCTATAGCATCCTCACTTTGAGATTTATTTAAGAACAATTCTATTATATTTTGTCCAAAAATAAATAATACTGCAAATATAGCTAAGCTCATCAAAGTTATTATAATCAAGCTACTTTTTAGTCCTTCTTTTACTCTTTCTATTTTTTTAGCACCTATATTTTGAGCTGTAAATGTTCCAACTGCATTTCCAAATGATGCAAGTGGAATCATTGTTATAGAATCTATTTTTGTCGCTATTGTATAACCTGCTATTATTGAAGATCCAAAAGTGTTTACTATTATTTGAACTAAAAATATGCTTATATATACAAAGGACTGTTGAAATATCGATGGAATAGCTATTTTATTCATATTTTTTAGTATCGCAAAATCAAAGAGTTTTATATCTTTGCTGTCTTTTCTTTTATTTATATTTTCTTTTTTATTAGTTTTTACATTGTCACTTTTGTTGTTTAATCCTAAATCAATTGCTACTTCGTCTTCAGTTTTAAACTTTTTCAAATTAAACAACAAATAAGTTATAGATAAAAAAGCAGATATACCTTGGGCTATTAATGTCGCAATTGCTACACCGACTACTCCATATTGTAATTTTACTACAAATATTAAATCTAAAAGTATATTTAAAAAGCTCGAGAATATAAGAAAATACAGAGGTATTTTTGACTCACCAAGTGCATTAAAAATCGAAGTTATTATGTTGTATAAAAACATAAAAGTAAGTCCTAAAAAATATATTTTTAAATAGCTAAGTGCATCATAAAATATATTATCGGGTGTTTTCATAATTTGTAATAAAAAATCTGACATTATCCAACCTATACAAGCTAGAAAAATACTCAAAATTGCTATTGCAATTATCGAAGTGTATATCGAAGTTTTCATTTTATGAATCATTTTTGCCCCATAATACTGAGATATCACAACAGCACATCCTATCCCACTTCCGATTGCAATCGAAATAAAAACCATAGTTATCGAATAAGATGCTCCTACTGCTGCTAATGCATCTTCACCAACATAATTTCCGACGATTATTGAATCTACTAGATTGTAAAGCTGTTGAAATACACTGCTTAAAACTAGCGGTATTGAAAAATATGCAATTGATTTTGCCGCATTTCCCTCTGTCATATAATTTTCCATAAAATTATCTGTAGAGAGATAAAATAAATCTCTCCACATTCTCCTTTCATTGTCTTACTTTATAGATTCTGCTTTTTGTTTATTTTTAATATCTCTTTTTAAAAAAGATAACTTTGTTTCTGAAATTATAATTGCACTAAATATTACTAAACATCCTATTACCATTCTAATTGTTAAAACTTCATGTAAAATTATTACTGATAAAATAGTCCCAAATACTGATTCAAGCGATAGTATTATAGCTGATTTTGTTTCGCTGACGTCTTTTTGGCAAACTGTTTGGAGTAAAAATGCCACAGTTGTGGAAAATACACCTAAATAAAGTACTCCCATTATAGATGACATCTGTGCTTCTATTTTTATTTCATTGAATAAGATTTGAACAATTAGTGATAAAACTGTAGCCACACTAAATTGCACTACTGTAAGCACTAGTGGATTGTGTTTTTTTACAAATTCTCCTGTGAAAAATATATGAAATGCAAATCCAAATGCACATATTATTGTTAAAAAATCACCAAAATTTATAGTAAAATCAACATCTAAAGACAATATCCCTATTCCTAAAATAGCTATAATACTACTTATTATTCCATATTTATCAAGTGGTCTTTTATAAAGTATAAATCCTATAAATGGTACTATAACTACATTTATAGCTGTCAAAAATGCATTTTTTGATGCTGTCGTATAAGATATTCCAATTGTCTGAAATACAAATGCTATAAATAAAAACACTCCTATCATACTTCCAGCTATTACTGATTCTTTAGTTATATTATTCTTAATTTCTTTGAAAAATATAACTCCAAGTAAAATTGCACCTATAAAAAATCTAATTGTCAATATCTGTAATGGTGTTAGACCTCCACTTAAAGATATTGATACTCCTATAAATCCGCTCCCCCATATAAAAGCAGTTAAAGCCAATCCTAATTCTCCTTTATATTTTCTAAACATAACTCCTCCTAATAAAAAAAATTCACTTTACCTTTTTCTTAAAATTATAATTCTATATCCATAAAACCTCCTTTTTAAAATCAAATTTTATTTTCCATTTATAGTTTGTTTTATTACTATATTATACTATTATATTACACTTTACCTTATATAACCATATTTTCTAAATTTGTGATAATAAATGTAAAAAGATTTAAATTTCTTATCCAATTGCTAAATTTATCATTTTTCTCTACAATTAAATTAAGTATTACTTCTAATTACATACAATTTTTTTAATTTAAGGAGGAAATTTTATGGATAACTTAACAAAATTCTTTTCATTCGAATTGCCTACAAAAATAATATATGGGGCAAATTGTCTAGATAATTTATGTGTTGAATTAAAAGAAAACAAAGGCAAAAAACCTATAATAATTACTGACAAGGGAGTTGAAAATGCTGGTATTTTGAAAAAGATAACAGATTTATTAGACAAAGATGATTTTCCTTATGTAATTTACGATGGTGTCGAAGCCAATCCTAAAGATGTAAATGTCGAAGAAGGCGCAAAAATCGCAAGAGAAAGTGACTGTGACTGTATAATAGCAGTCGGCGGTGGTAGCCCTATCGACTGTGCAAAATCTGTCGGCGTTTTACTCGCTCATAACGATACAGAAATCAAAAAATACGAAGGCAAAACTGCCGCAACAAAACCACTTCCTCTTTTCATAACAATACCAACAACATCAGGAACAGGAAGCGAAATAACTTTCTCTTCAGTTATAACTGATACTAAAAATAAATATAAAATGACAGTAAAAAGCAAATATACAGCTGCAAAAGTAGCAATTTGCGACCCTGTACTCACTCTATCAGTTCCACCAGCAGTAACAGCTGCAACAGGAATGGATGCATTAACTCATGCAATCGAAGCCTACACAGCAAAATGCTCAGAACCAATAGCCGATGCAGTATCTTTATATGCAATCGAACTTATATACAACAATTTAAAAACAGCCGTTTTTGAAGGAGATAACTTACAAGCAAGAAGTGCAATGCTTATGGGAAGTATGTTAGCAGGAATAGGATTTAGCCACTCAGACGTCGCAAGCGTACACTGTATCGCAGAAGCCCTTGGTGGAATGTTCGACCTTGCACATGGAGTTTGTAACGCATTCTTACTTCCTCATGTTATGGAATACAACAAAGACTACTGTGTAGCAAAATACGCCAGAGTTGCAAAAGCAATGGGATTTGAATTTAAAAGTGATGATGAAGGAGCCAACCTAGCAGTTAAAGCAGTTCAACAACTTGCTTTAGATGTAAAACTTCCTTTATTCTCTGAATTAAATGTCGAGCCTAAAGACTTTGATATATTAGCCGACAAATCAGCTATAAATATATCTACTGAAAGCAATCCAAGACCTATGAGTAAAGAGGATTACTTAAATGTACTTAATAATGCTTATAATGCAAAATAGGTGGATTTGTTAAAATATATATTTTCAATTAAAATCTATTTATCTACATTTTCAAATCATTATTTTAGATAACTATAATAAAAAATAACCATGCCTTAGTAATTTCAATAAATACTAAGGCATAGTTGTTTAATTTATTGTAAGTAGTTCGCATTATATAAAAATTGCGAACTTAATTATATTATACAAAGTATTCGATTATTCTTTATTTCAACTTTAAAATATCAAACTTATAATTATAACTTATTCCAATTTTTATTATAATCTTCTATAGTATTTTTAACATCAGAGCTTTTAAATAATGTACTCATTACTGCATAATCATCACAATAATCTACAATTTCGTCCACATTTTGAGGCAATATACCACCGAGTGCGACGATTTTTACCTCGGTTAAACCTCTAGAATTTTGTAAAAGTTCAACACCTCTAGGCTTTAATCCTTCTTTGCATTTTGTTTCAAAAATATGTGAAAGGGTTATATAGTCTATATTTACATTTTTACTTTCTATAATTTTATTTAACTCAATTACTTCAGCCGTGCTATGTAAAGAAAGTCCTATTTTTTTAGTCCTATCAAATTCATAACCCTTACTTAGCAAATCCTTAAATAAATTATACGGAAGATGTATACCATACACTGGATAGTTTTCATATAATTTAACTGAGCTATTTACAATTATATTTATGTCTGTGTTATTTTCTTTTAAAGCCAACATTATCTCATTATATAGTTTTTCCAAATCTTTATATTCTAAATCTTTTTCCCTTAAAATCAAATACTCTACATTATTTTTAGCAGCTTCTACTATAGTTTTTATGTATTTTTCTTTTGAACATAGATTTCTATTGCTAATTAAATACATCTAAAATCTCTCCCAATCTTTAAATACATATTGGTATCCGATTGAGTTTAACATTTTGCCTACTTCTTCCAAACTGGCATCTGTATTATTTTCAAATTGGTTAGTTCCAGCTTCTCCTAAAGTATGTCCACCTACATCTGTTGTTACTTCGGCGCTTAGTTTTGTAACTCCTAGTGGCATTACGTGTTTTCTAAAGTCTAGGTTTTCTCTTGTTGAAACGTTTAATGCAGCATGAGGGTCGAAAAGTCTCATAACTGTCATTATTTGAAATTCTGTTGGGTCGTCTACTGGATTTATATCTTCAAAACTTCCCTTAAATGGCTTCATTCTAGGTGCTGAATAAGAAAGTTCTATATGTGGGTATTTTGTTTTTAGATATTCTCCATGTAAAATAGTGAAAAATGCATCTTTTCTATAGTCTGCAAGCCCTAATAGTGCGCCTATTGATAAACTTCTCATTCCCGCCATTGCCCCTCTTTCTGGAGCGTCTAATCTAAATTTAAAGTTCGCTTTTGGCCCTTTTATATGCACTTTTTTATAGACTACTTCATCATAAGTTTCTTGATAAACAGTAAGCGAATCTGCACCATTTTCTACAAGATGTCTATATCCTTCAACTTCCATTGGGTAGACTTCTATACCTATAGACGCAAATCTGTCTGATATAATTTTCACTGCCTCACCAATATATTCAACTGGAGAATGTCTTTCACTTTCGCCTGTTAATACTAAAATATGTTTAAATCCCATATCAGCTATATAATCTGCTTCGTTTTTAATTTGTTCCATATTTAATTTTCTTCTGTTTATCCCACTTTTGCAGTTGTACCCGCAGTAAACGCAGTGGTTTACACAGTAGTTTGCAATATACATAGGAGTGTATAAAGTTACAGTTTTTCCTAGATGTTGGAGACTTAATCTATGCGCTTTTTGAGCCATTTGCTCTAAGTATTTCATAGCTTTTGGCGATAATAAATTTAAAACATCCATATGATTTAGTTTGTCTTTATTTAAACTTCTCAATACATCATTGTCTGTGACATTTTCAAAATATCCATCAAAATCAAAATCTCTATATTTTTCTACTACTTCATAAAAACTCATCTCAAATCCCCCTTAAAAGTTTCCTAAAAACCCTGTTAAAGGTGATGATGCATTTGCAAAAGTGCTAACTGGTCCTGTTTTACCTAAAAATGCATCTCTTCCGCCTTCTACTGCTAATCTAAATGCATTTGCCATTTTAACAGGATCTTGTGCTGATGAAATTGCTGAGTTTACTAAAACTGCATCTGCTCCCATTTCCATCGCTTCCATAGCTTGTGATGGTTTGCCGATTCCTGCATCTACTATTATATTAGTGTCTAATTCATCTATCATTATTTGAATCATTTCTTTCATTTTTAGACCTCTGTTTGAACCGATTGGCGCACCTAATGGCATTACAGCTGCTGCACCTGCTTCTATCAAGCGTCTTCCTGCATATAAATCTGGTGACATATATGGAAGTACTACAAATCCTTCATCTGCTAGTATTTGAGTTGCTTTTATTGTTTCTTCATTGTCTGGAAGTAAATATCTTGTATCTGATATAACTTCTATTTTTATAAAATCTCCACATCCCATTTTTCTAGAAATTCTAGCTATTCTAACAGCCTCTTCTGCATTAGTTGCTCCTGATGTATTTGGAAGTATAGTCATATTTTTTGGAATATATGTTAAGATATTTTCATTTGGATTGTCTAAATCAACCCTTCTTATTGCCATTGTTATTATTTCGCTATTGCTTGCTTTTATAACTTCTGGAAGTATGTCATTGCTACCAAATTTCCCTGTTCCTATTAAAAGCCTGCTATCAAATTCGTGTCCACCTAATATTAATTTATCCATTTTATTTCCCCTTTTCATAATCTAATATTTAAATTGCTATTTTAAGTAAATTATTGTCTTATAGCTTAATCTTTTTTAATATCTTCAATTAAAATTTTCATTGCTAAATTCGCCATATGATTTGCACATATTGCAACTCTAGGAGCCATTAGCCCCTCTCCTTCTTTTGCTTCGTGTTCAAAATCACCGCAAATATAGAATTTATCTCTTATTTTTTTCGTTTGTATTATATTTGAATCGTAATATCCAGCCATTCCAGATGATGCAATAAGGTATTTATCTTTAAAATTTCTTAAAACCATATTACAAAGAGTCGCTTTGTTTTTTGGATCGTCAAACGCCTCGATTACGATATCACATTCTTTTAAAAAATCTATATTTTCTTTTGTAACAAATATATCTTTTGTTTTTATTTTTACAAAAGGATTTATTTCCTCTATTATAGATTTAAGTGCATCAGTTTTTTTCATACCTATGTGTTTTACAAAGTACTGCTGTCTGTTTAAATTTGATGGTTCGACAACATCATAATCTACTAAGATAATTTCTCCTACGCCAACTCTTGAAAGTGAAATTGCTATATTAGAGCCAAGCCCTCCAAGACCTAAAACTGCGACCTTTCCAGCTTTAAGCTTATTATGTACATTTGGAGTATGTCTAGCAATCATAACTCTTTCTAACTCATCTTTTGTTGGGATTTTCCCCCTTTCAATAAGTGTAAGTCTGTCGTATTCTTTTAAAACTTTATCTTCTTTTAATGGAAATCCATTTAATATAACTACATCACAGTTTTTATCTACTTTGTTTCGTAATTTATAAGCTGTGCCGTTTTCCTCAATTTCTGTTTGAATTTCATTTAAGAATATCTTCAAATCAACCACCCCCAACAAAGCTTATAACTTCTACTGTATCTTCGTTTTTTAATAAATATGTGCTATAAACTTCATCGTCTAGTATTTCCATATTTACTTCTACAACGACTTTTTGTGGATTCAAATCGTAATCTTTTAGAAGTTGTTCTACAGAAATATCTTCTTTTAAGTCGATAGTTTTTCCGTTTAATATCATATTATCCCCCTTGAATTGTATTAGTTTTTATATTTGTTAGAAATCTTCCTAAAAAACAAAAAAAGCAGAAAATAAACCATACCCGCGGTGGTATGCCCCATTTCCTGCTTTCTAAGCTACTTTCATATTACCATTTTATGTAACTTGTGTCAATTGTTTTTATAAAATTATTTTAAATTTTTCATTTATATATTTAAATTCATATTTTTATATCTAAACTTCTATATAATTAAACTATTTAACTAAACAACTTCTTTTTGCTCTTCTTTAAACTCTTCTAAATTCACAACTCTATCACATATCTTCTCTACTAAAGCTTTTTCATGACTTATAACGACAACGCCTATATCATTTTTCCTTGCATAATCTAAAACTACATTCCAGATTTGTGCCTGTGTTATTGCATCTAACATAGTTGTCATTTCATCAGCTATTAAAAATTTAGTCTTTGGTGATAATGCCCTTATAACACAGAAACGTTGAAGTTCACCACCTGAAAGTTCGCTAGGCCATCTATTCATCCAACCTTCTTTAATTCCCATAGCTTCTATTAATTCTTTTGATGGGGTAAATGATTCATTTATTATTTTTTTCATCTTCCACTTTGGATTAACAGATTTTTCAGGATGCTGAAATATAAGTTGAACTGGGTTGTATCCTTTTTTTTCTCTTCTGCATCCTTCAAACACAACTTCCCCACTTTCTGGAGTTATGTATCCTGCTAAAATCTTTGCAAGGGTAGTCTTTCCAAACCCACTCGGAGCTACAAGTCCGACTACTTCGCCGCTATTTACATAAAAATCAATATCTTTTAATACATATCTATCTTCATTATATTTAAAGTTTATCTTGTTAGCTTTAAGTTGCATGAATACATCTCACCTTTCCATTTCTAATTTCTCTAATTTTTGGAACTTGATTCTCACAGTTTTTGTCTTTTAACGGACATCTATCACTGAATACACACCCTTTAGGTAGTTCATTTGGTAGCGGCTGTGTCTTATCATCAATCGGAACAAAGTCATGATTTGGTAAAGCTTTATAAAGAGCTTTTGTATATGGATGTCTCAGCTCTACTTCTTTTTGTTTAAAATCTGATGTGTTTGCAATTTCTAAGGTTGAACCAGCATAAAAAATTGCTACTTTATCAGCTATTTTTAATGCTGCCATAATATCATGTGTTATCATAAGTATTGCACGTCCACTATCAGCTATATCCCTAAAATCTTTTAATACTTCATTTAAAGATTCCTCATCTAGCCCTGGTGTTGGCTCATCTGCAATTATAACTTTACTATCTGAAGCTAGAGCTGTAGATAATAATACTTTCCTTGCCATTCCACCTGATAATTGGAATGGATAATAGTTTTTAACTTTTTTGTCCAAATTATATTTTTTAAAAAGATTGTCTACTATTTCATCTTGAGTTTTTTTATCTTTATCTTTTATAGATATTTTTATCTGTTTTCCAACCTTTTTTAAAGGATCTAAATAATTTACTGACTGGGGAATAAGCACGATTTCATCGCCCCTAAGTTTTTCTTTTCTTTTTTCATCAAGAATCTCACCTTTATAAATTATATCACCTTGTGTACATGCATTATCTGGCAGTATTCCAAGTATTGCATGTGCAAGCAAGCTTTTTCCGGAACCACTAGATCCCACAACTGCCAAAATTTCACCCTCATATAATTCTATATCTAAATTCCTAATTACATTTAAATCTCCTCTCACTAATCCATTTGTATATTGAGAAAATGATATTCCTAAATCTTTAACTTTTAAAATTGGTTCTTTACTCATTTTTACCTCCTATTTATATGCAGTTTTAGGATTTATTAATTGTTCTATATTTTTGCCTATTTTATCTACCATCATAGAAACTAAAATTAAGCTAAGACCTGGGAAAAATGCTAACCACCAATACCCACTTGTTAAATACTTCATACTTTCTGAAAGTATAACTCCTATTGCTGGTTCATGTGGTGGAAGACCGAATCCTAAAAAGGTAACTGATGCTTCATGAAGTATTGCATGTGGAAATATCAAAACTGCATTTACAATTATTTGAGGTATAACATGTGGAAGTATATGTTCTTTTGCAATATACCAATTAGATTTTCCAAAGTTTTTAGATATCTTAGTATAGTCAGACTCCATAATCTGCATAACTTCTGCTCTTATAACCCTCGTAAGCGATGTCCAGTGAGTGGCGGCAACTCCAACTACAATTCCCTTTAAACCTCCACCCATTGCAATTGATATAAGTATTACAACTAATGTATGTGGAACTGATAAAACTAAATCTATAAACCAAGTTACAACTGCATCAACTCTTCTTCCAAAAGTAGGACCAATTATCCCTAAAATTATAGCAATTATAGTGCTTGTAAGAGTTGCTAAAAGACCTATTTTCATACTTAAACTTAAACCTTTTATTGTTCTTGTGAGCATATCTCTACCTACCCAGTCAGTCCCAAATAGATGACTAAGCGATGGTGTTTGAAATTTATTTGGTAAATCAACATACAAATTATCTGCTTTTATAAAACTTCCCCATATTAATATAGCAATAAAGAAAAATCCAAATGCTAATATTGATAATATAGTTTTTTCTCTTACACCTAAATTAAAAAGGGACTTTTTCTCATTATTCTTTAAACCTGTAATACTCTCCATTATAACTCTCTTCCCTCCCTAATTCTTGGATCTACAACTCTATATAATAAATCGGCTATTATATTTCCAGAATAAACAAAAACTAAACTTATTATTGCAATTCCCATAAGAAGCGGCAAGTCGCCTTTAAGTCCAGCTGAAACTGTAGCCTGTCCCAATCCTGGATATGAAAATACTTGTTCTACAAATATTGTTCCACCAAATAATTCACTAAAAGATAAAAATTGAAGTGTTATTGCTGGAAGTGATACGTTTTTAAGAACATGATTTAAAACTATTTTACTTGTTTTTTCTCCACGAGCTTTTGCAAATAATATATAATCGCTTTTCATTATTTCTAAAACTTTTTCTCTTGTATACATGCACATACTTGAAATACTTATTACACTTAATGTAAGTGCTGGAAGTATTATATGTTGAATTCTTTCGACAAGACTAACTTGTGAACTAACGACTCCTATTGGCACACTAAGCGCAACAGGGAACCATCCAAGTGATACTGAAAATACCATTATAAATAATATTCCAAGCCAAAATGTAGGTGTTGACATTAGTATATAACAATAACCACGTATTATTTTATCTATTAATTTTCCTTCTTTTACACCTGATATAATTCCTAAAACAAAACCTATAACTCCTGAAAGTATCCATGAAATTCCCATAAGCCATATAGATGATAAGAATTTTTGTCCTATTACTTCTAAAACAGGTCTTCTATATATCATTGAAGTTCCCCAGTCTCCGATTATAATAGACTTGAACCATGACCAAAATCTAACTAATGCTGGCTGATTTAGGCCCCAATGTTCTGCTATTAGCGCTCTTTGTTCTGCACTTACCTTTGTAGAGGCCCCTACATAAGCTGTAACTGGGTCTATTGGAGATAATTCCATTAATGCAAAAGTAATTATGCAAAGAGCTACTAAAAGAGTAATCAGTTTTAATATTTTCTTTGTGAAAAATTTACCTAGCCCTTTATTCATTTTTTCTCTCCTTAAATTTAAAAACTAAACTAGTACCTACTAAAATAGGTACTAGTTTATATATTGTTTTGTATTTGATAATTGTTATATCTACCTTATTTAAAAATTATCTTATTTCCATGACCATTCTGTAACATTATCAAAAATTCTTCCACCATGTGGTTGAACAACTGGTTTTCCAAAATCAAATCCATCTGCTGCTAAATAAACATGGTTTACATTTACAAGCCAGCAATATGGTGCATCGCCTTTAGCTGATGTGTATTTTTGAAGGTCTTTCCAATAAGGTAGTGCTTCTTTTTCATCTGTTGCATCTAATGCTTTGTCTATATCTTTGTTTACGTTTTTGTTATCATAACATCCTGCATTATCCCAAGCTACTGTTCCACCTGCTATAGGACCGTAGTATAAGTTGTATAATTCTGATGGATCTCCTGAACCAAATCCAAATAATACTGCTTCTTTATGTATATCATCAAGTATTGTGTCCCAAGTTCTAACTTCTAGATTTACACTTATACCGATTTCTTTTGCTACATTTACAAATTCTAAAGCCATTTCTTGTCTATAATTACCTTCAGTATAAAGTAATTTAAATTCTGCTTTTTGACCGTCTTTTTCTACTATTCCATCGTTATCACTGTCTTTCCATCCACCGTCAGCTAATATCTTTTTAGCTTCATCTACATTTGCATATTCATCTTTAGATAATTCTGCATCTTTATTTTCCCAAGGCATTTGTTCAAGACCTGTTGTAGAAACTGTTCCATATCCATTAAGTACACCATCTACTATTTTTTGTCTATCTACTGCAGTATTTAATGCTTTTCTTATAGCTTCATCACTTGTTACATTGTTACCCATGTCGTATCCATCTTTAGCTTTTTTCCCAGATTTTTGCATTGGGAATTCAACACCGTAACATTCTATACTATCTATATCTATTACTTTTGCGCCATCAACTTTTTTATCAGCTAAGTTTCCGTTTATTTGGCAGACATCAACATCGCCTTTTTGTAGAGCTGAATAAGCTGCATCTGTATCTAAAAATACCATTGTTAATTGTTTAATTTGTGGTTTATCTCCATAATAATTTTCATTTGCTTTTGCTATGACTTGTTGACCTTTGTCCCATTGAACAAATTCATAAGGTCCTGATCCGATTGGATTATCTTTGAAGTTTTCATCATAAGCATGTTCTGGAACTATACCTAAATAAGCTAATCTTTCCATAAATGCTGAATAAGTTCTGTTTAATTTAAATTCAATAGTTGTATCATCTTTAGCTGTGATTTTATCTATCATAGTTAAATCTATTTCTGAACCTGATTCTTTTGCTGTTTGATATGTAAATGCTACATCTTGTGCTGTAACTTTTTCGCCATCTGTAAATTTGGCATCATCCCTAATTGTAACTGTCCATGTTAATTTATCGTCAGACACTTTATATCCTGTAGCTAAATCGTTTTCAAATCCAAGCTTTTTATCTCTTTTAAATAATGTTGAGAAAAATACTCTCGTTATCGACCCATGACCACCAGTTGTAGCATCAAATCCTGCTTCTGGTTCTTCTCCAATTGCTACTATTAGTTCATTATTTTTCTTTCTCTCTTCTCTTTTTGATACACTCTCTTGTGAAGAACTTGATGATGAGTTTGATGAAGCGTTATTTGATGAACATCCAACTAAACTCGTAATGCATAGAGCTGCTGCTAACCCCATTGCTAAAACCTTTTTAAATTTCATAACAATAAATCCTCCCCTAAATTCTTTAGTTTTTAGTCAATCCCCTATATTATAACTTAATATATTATGAATTGTTTATAGTTTTATAATATTTTATTTGTAATCCTATATAAGCACAAAAAAGCCATAAAGGATAAGACCTTCATGGCTTAAATATCATTCATTGATATCTTACAAATTAAATATTAACTTACGATAAGTGTAGCATATCGTTAATATTTTCTCAACAATTTTTTAACAAATTTTGTATTTATTCAATTTTCTAAAATTATATGTATATTAAGCTTGCACTTCTGCTTCGTCTTCATCTTCATCAGTTATTTCTTTATTGCCCCAATAGTTAGCAAGCACTGAAACTGAAAATGCATGCCATATACCTGCTATTGCTGGTGCTATTGCCGCCTCTGGCGCAAAGTGGGCTGCTGCTAAAACTGTTGCTAATGTAGCATTTTTCATACCAGTTTCTATAGATAAAGTTCTTCTCTTTCTTTCTTTAAATCCAACAGCCTTTCCACCGAAGTAACCACATAAATATCCCCATATGTTATGTATAATTACACCTAAAGCTACTATTACTACTGATGCATTTAATTTAGATGCATTAGCTGCAACTATACCTGCTACTAAAACTACCATAGCAAGTCCAGATACTGAAGGTAATACTCTTACACATTTAGCTGCTGCTTTAGCAAATAAAGTATTTGCTATTACACCTAATATTATTGGTATTAAAACAACTTGAGATATTGATATAAACATACCAACACCGTCAACTTGTACATAAGTTCCTGCAAATAAATAAATTAATGCTGGTGTTACAACTGGTGCTATAAAAGTAAATATTGAAGTATATGTTACTGATAATGCAACGTCTGCTTTAGCTATAAAACTCATTACGTTTGAAGTTGTACCCCCTGGGCAAGCTCCAAGTAATATAAGACCTACTGCAACATCACCTTGTAAACCTAATATTTTAACTACTATAAATGCACCTATTGACATAGTCACCATTTGAATTAAAAGTCCTAATATAACGTCTTTAGGTTTTTTAAGTATAAGCACGAAATCTTCTTTAGTTAATGTCATACCCATACCGAACATTATAAACCCTAAAATATAATTGAAATATGGAACAACTCCTATAAATATATTTGGATTGATATAAGATATAGCAGCTCCAATTAAAACTAATAGTGATAAGTATTTCTTCACAAAATTACCTAACTTATCTACAAAATTCATAATAATGCCTCCCTTTTATTAAATTATTTACCAAAAAAATACAATTTATGTCCTTTTATGAACTCAATATGAATTAAAGGACCTTATTTAAATATAGTAACATAATTTTCTAAAAAATCAGTATTTTTGAAAAAATATTATATATTATTTTTTTTATATGATTCTCACTTACCAGAGAACATTAAAAGCTAATGGATAATTAAATCCAAAATATCCAGATGGTGTTGAAGCACAGTTCATAGATTATTTTTAGTTTTTAAATTATTATAAACAAAAAAACATTGGCATTGACCAATGTTTTTTGTTTATATCTATGAAATAAATTAATACTATGTATCTTAAATAAAATCTTTTCTAATTATTTAAGACACTATAATCTTCATAAATTTTTTCTTTCCAACTTGAACTACAATTTCGCCCTCTTTTGGCAAGTCTTTTTCCATAGTTATTTTTTTGTCATTTATTTTTATTCCACCTTGTAGTAAAAGTCTTCTAAATTCACTTTTACTTGATACTAAGCCCTTATCTACTACTGTTGATATTAAATCGAAGTCTTCTTTTGATACATTTACTGTATCTATATCCTTAGGTTTTTGTCCCATTTGGAATATCATTTTAAATCTCTCTTCAGCTTGTTCTACTTCTTCTTCAGTATGATATAAGCTTACTATTTCCCTTGCTAAATCCATTTTAATATCCCTTGGATTTACACTTTCATCTTTTAGCTTAGCTTCTACTTCTTTTATTTTTTCATCATCCACATCAGTTAATAATGTGTAGTATTTTACTATTAATTCATCTGGTATTTCCATGACTTTTTGGTATTTTGATTTTGCTGATTCATAAATTCCTATATAATTGCCTAAAGTTTTGCTCATTTTATTTTTGCCATCTAATCCTTCTATAAGAGGCATCATAATCACAATTTGTGGTTCTTCTCCAATTTCTTTTTGAAGATTTCTACCTGATAATAAATTAAATCTTTGGTCAGTTCCCCCAAATTCGATATCAGCTTCAATAGCTGTAGAATCGAAAGCCTGCATTAAGGGATAGAAAAACTCATTTAAGTATATCGGTCTTTGGTTTTCAAATCTAAGTTTAAAATCTTCTCTTTCCAACATTCTAGCCACAGTTGTAGAAGCAGTTAATTTTAGTACATCGCCAAATGTAAGTTTTGATAGCCATTCGCTATTAAATTTTATAGTTGTCTTTTCTTTGTCTAAAATTTTAAATACTTGTTCTTCATAAGTTTTGGCATTTTGAAGCACTTCTTCATCACTTAAAAATTTTCTCATTCTAGATTTTCCTGTTGGATCTCCTATTTTCCCCGTAAAATCACCGATTATTATAATAATTTCATGTCCTAAATCCTGTAACTGTTTTAACTTTCTTAAAACCACAGTGTGACCCAAATGTATATCAGGCGCACTAGGGTCTAATCCTAATTTTATCTTTAAAGGTTTATTTTCTTTTATAGACTTCTCTAATTTTTTTATAAGTTCTTCTTCGTTAATTATATCTAATGTTCCTTTTTTTATTATTTTCAACTGTTCTTCTAAAGATTTCATATTTGACCTTCCTTCCCCGTATATTTAAAAAGCCCTCATCCAAAAGGACGAGAGCATCTCACGCGTTACCACCTTAATTCGTTCTTTCGCACCAACCAAGATTTCTCTTAAAACTAAGCTTTATTTAATATTTCTTTTCATGACATCAATATTTTGTTTTATATTTAAAATATATTAGTATTCTTATAGTTTGTCAATCATTTTATAATTTTATACATACTTATATACCTTTTAACTAATCTTATTGTATTTAAGTTTTTGACAAACTTAGAGCCTAATCTAATTATTTCCACTTAATATCTGTTATAATAATTCTAAGGATATTTTTTTATTTATTATTTTTTTATTTTGAGGTGGGACAATGACATTTGAACAATTAAAGTCTTTTTTAGCTGTTGTAAAACATAACCACTTTACATTGGCATCTCAAGAATTATTTATATCCCAATCATCAATATCCAAGCATATAAAATCATTAGAGAAGGAAATTGGGATTGAATTATTTAAGAGAGAACATCGAACTATAACTTTGACTCCTGCTGGAAAAGAATTTTTAGAGTTCGCAAGAGAAAGTGTAGATGGATACGAAAAAATGCAAAGGAATTTGTACAAATACAAGAGCGAAGAAAGTGAAATTATTACAATTGGGGTTATCGACACTATGATTGAATATGGACTTGCTACTCTTATAGGGGATTTTCATAAAGAACACCCTAATATTCAAATAGAGCTAATTGAAAGAGGCAATAATTCTATATTAGAATACTTAAGTGTTTCGAAATTTAATTTAGGATTTGTAAGCAATTTAGGATCAAATAATAAAATACTAGACTCATATGAGCTTTTTAGTGATAATTTAGTTATGGTTACATCTGAAAATCATAGATTTTTAGAAAATAGAACTATAGCTTTAGATAAAACATCTAAGGAAAAATATATTGCTTTAAGCGGCGACCCAACTTTACACAATATATTTCTAAATGTTTGGGGTAACTTAAATTTTTTTCCTTATGTATCTTATATAGATAGTCAGACAAAAACTCTACTAGCTTTAGTTTCTGAAAATATGGGGGTTACATTATTACCAGATACTATAGCTACATCTTATAAAAATAATATAAATAGCCACATAAAAATCATAAATCTATTTGATAATTTATGTGCCAAAATTTATTTAGTAAATATAAAAAATAAGAAACTATCTAAAAATGAAACTCTTTTTAAGAACTTTGCGCTTAAATGGTTTGATAAGCAGACTTCTTAAATTTTTATATTATAAGCAAAAAAGGGGAAAATTTACTCCCCTTTTTTATAAATTCTTATTTAACAGTATATATTATTCTTTCTCATCTAATATCTTCTTAGCTATTAATTTATCATCAAAGAAATATTTTTTATCGCCCTTAATTTGATAGTTCTCGTGCCCTTTTCCAGCTATAATTATTAAATCTCCTACTTCGTAAAGTTCTATAGCTTTTTTTATACTATCTTCCCTATCTTGCACAACAAAATAATTATCTAAAGTTTTATCTATACCACAAAGTATATCTTCTATTATATCCATTTCCTTTTCAAATCGTGGGTTATCAGAGGTTATAATCGAAATATCGGCATTTTGTTGTGCGATTTTTCCCATTATAGGACGTTTTGCTTTATCTCTATTTCCTCCACATCCAAATACTAAAATTATTCTGTTTTTTGTAAATAATCTAGCACTTTTCAATATATTTAACAATGCATCTGGTGTGTGTGCATAGTCAACTATTATATTTACATTCTTGTCATTTTCTACTTTGTCTAGTCTTCCAGAAACACTTTTTAAATTTTGAACTCTTTTTATAACATCTTCTCGGCTTAAACCCAATAAAATACATGTCGTTATTGCTGCCAATGTATTATATACATTGAAATTACCCAAAATTGGAGTTGAAACTTTGTATTTTTGTTTATCTATAATTAAATCATATTCAGTTCTATCATCATATAATTTTATGTTAGCCGCCTTAAAATCAGCTTCTTTTTCCACCCCATAAGTATATGTTTTTATATCTCTATTTAAGCTTTTATTAAAAAATTCTTCTCCAACTTTATCATCTATATTAAATATATTTATAGATTTTGTTTTATAAAATAATTTTTCTTTTGCATTTTTATAATTTTCAAGAGTTTTATGGAAATCTAAATGATCTTGAGTTAAATTTGTAAATACCGCTGCCTCATAATCTATATTATCTATTCTATTTAATACTAATGCATGGGAAGATACTTCCATAACACAGTATTTGCAATTATTTTTAATCATTTCATTTAAATTTTTTTGAATATCTAAACTTTCAGGAGTTGTGTTTATAGATGTTATAGTTTTTTCCCCATCGTAAATTTCTATAGTACCAATACTTCCGACTTTACAATCATAACCAAGTATTTGTTTTATAAAACTGACTGTACTTGTTTTTCCATTAGTTCCTGTAACACCTATTAAATTGATTTTTTGACATGGATTTTGAAAAAAATTCTTCCCTATTATAGCCATAGATTCTTTTACATTGTTTACTCTTATATAGGTTATATCCTTTTTATAGCTTATCTTTTTATCTATTAAAATCGCAATTGCACCTTTTTGTATAGCATCATCTATATAATTATGCCCATCTACAGTATTACCTCTTATACATAAAAACATAGAGTTTTGTTTTACCTTTCGTGAATCATATGAAATATCTTCAATATCTATATCGACTTGACCATTAACACTTAAAATCTCAACGTCTTTTAAAATTTTCAAAAGTTCCATAAACTCCTCCTTAAAGATAAGTTTCTATTGATAATTAATTATTATCTCTTCTTTTATGTATCTAAATGTTTATCTTCTTGAAATTCCTTTAATAGAGAATATATACCCTGGTATTTTGAAAAAAAATTTATCAATGTCTCCATCTTTTCAAGTGTATCGTAATTTATGGTATGTTCAATTTTTTCAGTTTCCTCGTGGATACTATCTTTTACACCTAATATTTCTAAAAATTTATAAATTGTATTATGTCTTTTTAGTAAAGTATTTCCTACTTTATACCCCATTTCAGTCAATTTTATATAATCGTATTTTTTATATTCTAATATATCTTTATCGTTTAATTTCTTGACCATTTTTGTAACGGAGGCCGGCTTTATATTTAATTCATTTGCCACATCTTTTACCTGTACATTGCCACGATTAAGGTTTATCCTATAAATCATCTCAACATAATCCTCTTCGCTCGGTGTTAACTTATTATTTTTCATATACTCATTAAACGTAAAATATTCACTCAAAATAACACCTCCTATATATTTATTATTTTTTTTGACTAAAATTTATTACTATTTTGCACAATTTATATAATACTTTCATAACTTAAAATTATAAATGTTAGCTTCGGCTAAAATTTTTAAGGAGGAGTTCAAATTGAAAAGACTAACAGATGTAAATATAAAAACTACTGCTCAAGTAGAAGGTTTATTATCAGAAGGTAATTTAAGAGAAAGAATGTTAGCACTTGGATTTACTCAGGGTGCTTTAATAGATGTTTTGAGAAAAGGGCCTAAAAATCATTTAACTGTATATAAGGTTAGAGGAAGCAAAATCGCCCTTAGAAAGGAAGAAAGTAATTTAATTTTAGTAAAATAATAGGAGGACATATATATGGGGCTTACGTATAAAAGTTGCAAAATTAAATCCCTAGAAGATTCCTTTAATATAAAACAAAAGGAAAACTCTTATGTTGTCGCACTCGCTGGAAATCCCAATACAGGAAAAAGTACAGTATTTAATTATCTTACAGGATTAAAACAACATACTGGAAACTGGCCTGGAAAAACTATAGCTACTGCTAGAGGTGAATTTTCATATAATAATATAAATTACAATTTAATCGACTTACCCGGGACTTATTCATTATTTGCACTATCACAAGAAGAAATAGTTGCAAGAGATTTTATATGTTTTGGGAATGTCGATGCGGCAATTGTCGTATGTGATGCTACATGCCTTGAGAGAAATTTAAATTTATTGTTCCAAGTTTTAGAATTAACTAATAAAGTCGTGTTATGTATCAACTTAATTGATGAGGCAGAAAAAAAATCTATAAAAATAGATAAAGATAAGATGGAAGAATTATTAGGTATTCCAGTTGTTTTGACTAGTGCAAGAAATAAAATAGGTATGGATGATTTACAACAAGCTTTAGAAAAAGTCGTATTACAAAAAAATATAGAAACTAAAAATTATGTAACATATAGTGAAGAAATAGAAAATTTAGTAGATAGCTTTAAAGACGAATTAGAGGAGTTATTTCCTCAAATAAATTCAAGATGGTTGGGTCTTAGAATTGTAGATGGTGATGAAAGTCTATTTTCGTCTTTAGAAAAATATGTTGAGGGAGATTTTAATGTTCAATTAGAAGCTATAAAAAATAAAGTCCCAAAGGAATTGGATAAGAAAAAAATAAGAGATGAAATTTCAAAAATAAATTACGATTTTGCAGCAAATTTATTCGATGCTGTAGTATATAAAGAAAATGATAAAGAAGATATAGACGATAAAATCGATTCAATTATAACATCAAAATACTTTGCAATACCGTCTATGCTTATTATGCTAGCTTTAGTTTTATGGATAACTATATCTGGCGCAAATTATCCATCCCAAATTCTATCTAATATTTTATTTAGCGTAGAACCTTGGATGTATGATTTTCTAGTTGGCTTAAATCTTCCTATATGGATTTGTGAAATGTTAGTATTTGGTCTATATAAGACATTCGCATGGGTAGTTTCTGTAATGCTTCCTCCTATGGCGATATTCTTCCCTCTTTTCACCTTTTTAGAGGACTTAGGATATTTACCTAGGGTTGCATTTAATTTAGATCACCTATTTAAAAAATGTAAAACTCACGGTAAACAATGTTTAACTATGTGTATGGGCTTTGGATGCAATGCTTGTGGTGTAATTGGATGTAGAATTATTGATTCTCCTAGAGAAAGATTAATAGCAATACTTACAAATACATTTGTACCTTGTAATGGAAGATTTCCTACTTTAATAGCTATATCTACTATATTTTTCACTGCAGCTATAAAAAATCCGTTTTTATCTAATGTATCTACTGCAATATGTGTAACTTTAATAATTCTTGTTGGAATAGGAATATCTCTACTTGTATCTTATCTTTTATCAAAAACATTGCTTAAAGGTGAAAGTTCAACTTTCACATTAGAACTTCCACCATATAGAGTGCCACAAATAGGTCGAATTATCTATACTTCACTTATAGACAGAACATTATTTGTATTAAGCAGAGCTGTTGTAGTTGCTATCCCTGCTGGTGTAATAACTTGGCTTTTGGCAAATATCACTATCGGAGATATGACTATTTTAAATCATATAGCATTATTTTTAGATCCAATAGGCAAATTTATCGGACTAGATGGTTTTATACTTCTAGCATTTATTTTAGGAATGCCAGCAAACGAAATTGTAATACCAATTTTGATAATGTCTTATATGGCTACAGGTTCTATGACTGATTATTCTAGCCTTAGTGAGTTAGGGGCATTATTAACAAGTCATGGTTGGACCTATTTAACAGCTCTAAATTTAATGATTTTTAGTTTACTTCATTGGCCATGTACTACTACGCTTTTAACAATAAAAAAAGAAACAGATAGTCTTAAATGGACTGCACTTGGATTTATAATTCCAACATGTATAGCATTTATTGTTTGTTTTTGTACTAGAATTTTATACGATTTTCTTATGTTTGTTTTTTAAAAAAATATATATTTATCTAAACTTTTGCTGTGTCTAGTTTTCAATATAAATTAGACTCAGCATTTTATTTTTCATTTAAATATTTTTAATAATTTCAAATTTTCTAATAAATTTATTTTTTTTGATGATTATTTTTTGTCAATATAGTACAATTATATTATAGATAATATATTTTAATGGAGGGAGTATTATGGATAAATTATTCATTATATTATTAGTTTTGTTTGGTATTGGATTTATTTATTTTCTTTTTATGGTGAGCATTCAATTTACTCGCATTAATAGGATTAATTTACAACTTGGTATGGATGTGACAAAATTATATGAAGGTGATGAGGACGAGCCTATAGACCCGCTGTCTTCTCTAATCAGAAGATGTGCTATGTTTTTATATAAGGTTTCTGTAAAACTATGAAAAACGTTATCTTATTAAGTGTTTAAAATTTTTTAATATATAAATTTAAACAAAAAAGTGGGATATAATCCCACTTTTTCTTGAACTTATTATATATATTAGTTTTAATAAAAATTCTTTAATTGATTTAATCTGCTTGGATGTCTTAACTTTCTTATGGCTTTAGCTTCGATTTGTCTGATTCTTTCTCTTGTAACACCAAATACTTTACCTATTTCTTCTAAAGTTTTTGGATCATCATCATCAAGACCAAATCTCATTCTAAGAACTTTTTGTTCTTGTTCGCTAAGACCAGTTAAAAGTTCATTGATTTTTTCTTTTAAATTGTGTTGTTCTACTTCATGCATAACTACATCAGAAAAGTTAGCATCTGAAGGTATAAATTCTACTAAACTACTGTCTTCATCTTCTTTTATTGGTGTATCTAATGATACTACGTTTTTATCACGTTTTAATATTTCTATAACTTTGTCTACATCCATATCACAAATATCAGCTAGTTCTTCTAGTGATGGTTCTCTTTGTAATACGTTTGAAAGCTCTTGTTTCTTTCTTTTGACAAAGTTTATTCTTTGATGAAGGTGTACAGGTATTCTAATAGTATTTTCACAATCGTCTATATATCTTGTAATACTTTGTTTAATCCACCAAGTAGCGTATGTACTAAACTTATACCCTTTAGTGTAGTCATACTTTTCTACTGCCTTGATAAGACCTATATTCCCCGCCTGTATTAAGTCAAGTATATCGACATTTTCTTTTCTATATTTTTTGGCTATACTTACCACTAATCTATAATTAGCGTTTATAAAATCTTCTTTCGCCTCAGGTATTTCTTCATTAACCTTTTTGGCTAATTCAACTTCTTCAACTGCAGATAGCATTTTGTATTCTTCGATTTCTTTTAAATACATTTTCATTGCATTTGATGATCCTGATGCATCTGCATGGACATAATTTTCATAAGTATTTTCTTTTTTAGCCCCCATAATATAACCCCTTCTTTTTACACATAGTTTATTTATCTTATATAGCTATTATATGTTTACAAATAAAAAAAATATAATTCCATTTAATCAAAATGTCAATTATCTTATCCATAATTAATTCTACATATTGCATTAAAAACCTTTATTTTTTAGCAATTTTTTCCACATTTTTTTATAGCTTTATATAGATAATATTTTTGATTTAAAATCATTAATAAATTAAGCTTAAAACTAATTAATGTTGATGTCCACAACCACATCCGCATCCATCATTATCTCCATGATGGTGGTCATGTCCACACCCGCATCCATCGCCATGATGCATATTTTCTTCTTCTCTTAATTTTGCTTCCATTTCGAAGAATTCTTTTTGCATTTGATCGTATGTAGGAAGAGATGCTTCTGTATTGTATTCTTCTCCAGTCCAGTCTGCATACATCATTTCATTTCCATTTGTAAGTATCATTCTACCAGCAGTAGTTATATTGTCTACATCTTCAAGGAAATCTATTTCTTTTTGTAATGCTTCTCCTTCCATTACAAAGTCTTCATCTACACATGTTACTATTAAAACTGGAACGTAGTAATCTTCTCCGTGTTCTTTTACAACAACATTTACTATTATGTCTAAAACACCTTCTGCTCCTTCTTCAAATTCACTTAGAGGAACATTTGTGTCTATCATATCTTGAGGTACTAGTAAATCCTCCATTAAATATTTTAATACTCTTTCTTTAACAAATTCTTTTGACATATTTTTCTCCTTTCTATATAAGAAAATATTTGTATTAGTTTGATTTGAGGGTAAGTTTGTAGATACTTTTAAGTAAATACTTTTACCTTTTAAAACACATATTTTAAAACTATATTATTTTTATATATTTTAAATAAATATAGTTTTAATACTCAATTTTTGAGTAAAATTTCATCATATGTGTTATAAAATACACAAAATTATTTGTCTTTTTGTTACAAAAATACTATATTTCTTCTTTATAATATAATAGATTTGAAAATTTTTCAATCTTATTTGTTACTTCTTTTATATAAGATTAAATATTTTATTATATTTGTAAAGTTAAATATATAATTTTTTATTTTTTAGTATAAATCTTATACCTTTATAATTATATCCAATTTAAAATATATTAATTCAATATATTATATAATTTCATTTTTATGTACTTTTCTTAAAAATTCCTTAAAATAAAGATATTTTAACTTTTTTATTATATAATCATGTTACAACATTGTAATCGTATTTATTTTTAAAAAACTATATATTATAAGTATGAATAAATTTATAATTTATAAACTTTATATTTTAAATTAATACGTATATGTATTGGGAGGAAATAAAATGAAAATAAAAAATAAAATAGTCTCTGTACTAATGGCTACATGTCTAGTATTTTCTTCATTTGGATTTAGTAGATCTTTTGCTGATAGTTCAAAAGTCGTAACTATCGGTGTAAATAATACTTCAGAGCAAAGACAAACTATTTTAAATTACTTCGGTGTAAAAGAAAATGAAGTAGAAATTGTAACTGTAAATAATCAAGAAGAAAGAGCTTATCTTGGAAAAGTAGCTACTGAAGAACAATTAGGTAGAAAAACTTACTCTTGTGCTTATGTTGAACCTACTACTGAAGGTAGTGGTATCAATGTAAAAACAGCAAATATAACTTGGGTAACATCTTCTATGGTAGCAACAACTTTATCAACTGCAGGCTTAACTGGTGCAAACTGTGTTATTGCTGCTGTGTTCCCTGTAAGTGGTACTGGTGCATTAACTGGTGTAATGAAGGCGTTTGAAAATGCTACTGGCAAAAACCTTGATGAAGATAAAAAAGAACTTGCTTCTGAAGAATTAATAACTACAGGAGATTTAGGTGATGATATTGGCCAAGATAAGGCTACAGGTATAATAAATGATGTTAAAGCTGATATTATAAAAAATAATACAAGTGATAAAACTCAAATTGCAAATACAATAAACAATATAACAAACAATTACAATGTGCAATTAACAGATGCTCAAGTTGATAAAATAGTCGCTTTAATGGAAAAAATAGCTGCTCAACATTACGATTACAATGAAATGAAAGCTACTTTAAACAATGTATCTGATGTTGTAAAAGATAATTTAAAAGATGCTGGTGAAGATTTAAATAATTCTGGAATACTTGATTCTATAGGCTCATTCTTTAGTGGTATAGGTGATTGGTTCTCTAATTTATTCTCAAGTTCAAAAGATTTAGGTATATTAGGAGATACTAACGACTCTATGTTAGGTAAAGATTCTATAATAGATGCAACTGATAAAGCTGCTGAAAATTTACCTTCTAAAGAAGAAGCTGAAGGATTTTTAACTAAAATAGTAAACTGGTTTAAAAGTTTATTCTCATCTGATAGCTCAGATGGTAGTTCTGATAATAATTCAAACCAAAATAACGGAACTACAATGACTAATCCAGATAGCAATAACGATAATAACAATAGTAATTTAAATAATAGCGATAATAATACTGACAGTAATAGCGATGCAAATAACAATAATGAAAATCTAGACAATAATACAAATGATAACTCTGATGATCAAAATCAAAGTAATGACAATAATTCATCAGATAATACATTAAACCCAGAAGTACAAACAGATACAGAACATTTTGATACAAACTAAAAATTATAAGGTAAATTCAATAATGTTAAATTAAGAATGAGGTCATATATATGACCTCATTTTAATATTATTTATATATCGAAAACTTTATTCCATATAATTTTCATAATCAATATTAATAAAATTAAGTAAGCCACACTGAAAATATATGGCGCTTTTAATATTATTAAATAATGCAATAATACAGCAACCCCTACAAATCCAATTGATTTTATTATATTTAAAAAATTAGATGTATTTGCAGTAACTGCATAATCTTCTGAAAATGGAAGTGACTTATCATTTACTCTAAAAGTTCCCATTGAAATAAAAATTGTAGATACAAATGCTATAAGCAAATGCACAATAAATTTTGATTTGAATAAAATCAAATATGGAATTCCTATTATTATAAATACAGGTACAAATAATTTAATTATTATAACTTTAAATTCTGCACTGTATATATTTTTCTTTTTACTTATTGGAAGAACATCATATATAAATGATGCTTCATACTCTTTTGAATATTTCAATAGTAAAATACAGTTTTGTAAAAGAATTACTGCTAAATAAATATTTAAAAAATTATTTGTTGTACTTAGAGATTTTAAATATTCCATTATACTAATACTTCTGTCATAAGTTACAAACAAAAGAACAAGTGGCATTATTATCCCACTTGCCAAAGTTGGATAAACTCTTGTCTTAAATTCCCTATCTCTACTTAAATTAGTATATATAAATTCAAAGAATGATTTTTCTTCATTATTTTTACATATCTTATTAGCCAATTTTGAGACAAAACTCTTTTTAGATTTTGAATCTTTTTCATTATACGATACTTGTTCAAGTTTATCTAAGTTTCTTTCAAAAGCTGGTGTCAATTTTATATATATTAAAATAGATAAAATAGGTACAATTATTCCTAAGATAGCCATAATTATATATAGTGTTTGTATTTTCCCATAAAAAATAACACAAAATAAAGATGCAAACCACATAAATGGAATAAATAAATCATATGCATTTATGCTAAATGTATAATTTATTTGTATATCACTTAGTGAACTTGTAATAAAATAATACATAATTGAAAAAACAAGAATCATAAATATTTGAAATAAATTTAATACATCTTTTAACTTTTCGCCTTTAAATATTTTTATAAGCAGATAATAAATAACAGACGTCATCATAATCAACAAAAAGTCCATAAGCATCATACATAAAATAAATAACAGGCAAAATCCTATATTATATGCCATTAAAATCATAAGAATTGAAAAAGCACTTATAGACAAACTTATTATCGAAATATATATAATTATATGTACTATTTTTGCCATATTTAAAGTTATGTCCTTAACATCTGTAATGCCTATAATATGTCTATCGTATGTATCTAAAATTACAGATGAAAAATCTGTTATAAAACAAGTTAAAAGCATTACAAATATAAGCGCAAATAAAACTGTCATCTTTGTCATAATATCAATTGGCATAACTATTGTCCTAGATGCGACAAGGCCTATTACTAAATATAAAATAACAGACTGCATCAATGAATTTTTATCTTCACTTGAGTTATTTTTCCTCTTATCTAAAGTAAGCTTCATACTCACTATAAGTCTCATTTTTTCGTATTCTACACCAAAAGCTTCAAATAGAGGTCTAAATAAATCTAAAATCTTTAAACTAAAAAAATCTTCCATATCTATACCTCTTTTATAACTTTTATAAATTTGTCTGCTATCATAGAATGATCTTCAAATCCAGTTAAATCGTTAAATACTTCTTCTAATGATTCTTTGTTATTTAGTTTTTTTATTTCATCAAAATTACCATCTGCAATTATTCTTCCATCTTTTAATAAAAGTATCCTGTCGCTTATTTTTTCAACTACCTCCATAATGTGAGAAGAATAGAAAATAGTTTTTCCCTCATCTCTCAACTTAGATATTATTTCTTTTATAACAAGTACACTGTTCGCGTCTAATCCACTTAAAGGTTCATCTAAAAATAATATGTCTGGATTATGCATAAGCGCCGATATTATAATAACTTTTTGTTTCATACCTTTTGAAAAAGATGATAATCTCGATTCATATGCATGTTCTATCCCCAAAATCTCCATAAGAGCATGTGCTTTTTTATCACAATCATCATAAGATAAATTGTAAAGTTGACCTATAAAAGTTAAATACTCTCTTGCTGTTAAATTTTCGTATAATTTTGCTACCTCTGGAACATATCCGATATTTTTTTTGAAGTTATAATTTTGATTTTTTATATCTTGTCCAAATATTTTTACTTCTCCACTATAATTTCTATTTAGTCCTAAAAGTATTTTTATAGTTGTACTCTTTCCTGCCCCATTTGGACCGATATAGCCGATTATAGTCCCTTTATAAACATCTAAATCTATATTTTTTAAAACTTCTTTTTCCCCATAATTAACCCCAAGGGATTTTATTTCTATTACTTTCTCCTCCATTAAGACTCTCCAATATTATTTATTTGCTCATTTCTCTAGATTTTTCAACACAAGCACAAACTGCATTTATAACGGCTGAGCGCATCCCTTCATTTTCTAATACTTTTACTGCATCTATTGTTGTTCCTGCTGGTGAACAAACCATATCTTTTAATTCACCTGGATGTTTACCACTTTCAAGCACCATTTTAGCAGAACCTAAAACTGATTGTGCTGCAAAGTTGTACGCTTGTTTTCTAGGCATACCAGCCATAACTGCTGCGTCTGCCATTGCTTCTATAAACATAAATACATATGCTGGTGAAGAACCACTTACTCCAATTACTGCATCTATTAAATATTCTCCAACTACTTCACTTTTTCCAAAAGAATCAAATATATCTTTTACTATTTTTAACTCTTCATCTTCTATATTTTTATTTGGGCATAAAGCTGACATTCCTTCATTTACAAGTGCAGGAGTGTTTGGCATAGTTCTAACTATTTTTTTATCAGCTCCTATTATATTTTCAATTGCTTCTATACTCTTTCCTGCTGCTATCGAAACAACTATTTTTTTATCATCTATTAAATCTGCTACTCCTTCTAATACACCATCAAATATATTTGGTTTTACAGCCATAAATACTATATCAGAATTTTTTACAACTTCTTTTGAATCTAAAGTCACATTTATATTGTATTCTTGTTGTAATCTTTCGAGATTTGCCATTGTCTTTGCACTAGCGATTACATTTTCTGATTTTACCAAATTAGATTTTACAATCCCTCCAATTATGGCACCTGCCATATTACCTGCTCCTATAAATCCTATTTTTTTCATTATTTCATTCCTTCCTTTACTAAATTTTTAATATAGATATATTTTTACTTTATATTACAATTATAATAATAAAATTTAATATATACATATTTTTTTCATTATTTTTGAATTTTTATAATTAATTATATATAAATTCTTCCTATTTTAAACAGATTTGTATATAATTAATCTATATGCAAAGGTGGGGATGTAATTAATATGAAGTCAATTGGAATTATAGATTTAGGATCAAACTCATTAAAGTTATTAATTGCAGAGCAGAAACATTCTAAAAAAATAAATGTACTGTTTGAAAAAAAACATCAAATACGATTAAGTGACTATTACATTGATGATATACCGAATTTATCGGCGATAGGAATATATAAATTAATTTTAAGTATACAAAGTTTTAAAGAAAAATGTAAATTATTTGAATGTGATAAAATTATAGTTGTAGCTACTGAAACACTTAGAAAGTGTGCTAATAAAGACGTAATTTTAAATGAAATTAAAAAGGAAACTGGATTTGAAGTTAGGATTTTATCTGGATATGAGGAATCTTATCTTGGATATGTATCTACTGTAAATACATTAGATTATAGTAATTACTTTTTAGTAGATATGGGCGGTGCTAGTGTAGAAATCGCTTTAGTTAAAAATAATAAATTTAAACACTATGCTAGTTTACCACTTGGGCCTATACCTCTTTCTAGTAAATTTAACTTGTTTAATAGAATATCTCCTTTTACTAAAAATGAATTTAAAAATTATATCTACAATGAGTTCAATAAATATCATTGGCTAAAACAAGGAAGAAACCTTCCTATAGTTACTATAGGCGGTTCTATAAAAAATATAGCTCAAATTCATATTTGTAATCATCTAGGTTATACTGAATCTTCCTTGCATAATTTCCAAATGAATTACTCAGATTTATCTCATATAAATAATAAACTTTGTAGCTTAGATTATAATGAAAGAATAAATATAAAGGGAGTTTCTAAAAAACGTGCAGATGTAATCTGTGCTAGTTCTAATTTTATGAAGTATTTTATGCTTTATACACATAGTAAAAAAATCATTATAAATACATATGGAATTAGGGAAGGTATTTTTTACAGTTGTTTAGAAGAATAAACCTAGCTATTTTTTATAGCTAGGTTTTTATTTAAATATTTATCTATTTGTGTCTTTTCTTTCTATATTTAATTCTTTATCTAATTTTTTAAGCATTTCTTTGAAGTCATGGTCTCCTTCTTTTTCAAGAACTATATGATCTCCTACTATACGTCTAAATTCTTTATCTGATTTAGCAAGATCTTTATCAGTTATTTTATCTAATTTTTCAAGTCTTTTATCTATATCTTTTATTAATTTTTTACCATCATCAATCATTTCTTTATTTAATTTGTTTACTTTTTCATTATCACTTTTACCATCTTTCTCCATGTTGTCGATAAATTCTTGAACTTTTTCTTTACTATCAACTAATGCAGCTTTTACTTCATTTAAGTATTCTTTGTTACCTGGATAATCATGGTCTTTATAGTATTTTTCTGTAGAATCTACATTGCCATAAATATAGTAACTTTCTTCTAGTGGTACTATACTTGATTCGTAGTTTTTAGTGTATACATTGTAATAATTTTCATCAACTACTTTGTCTGCTGTATCTTCTTGTGCTGTTTGTTCATTTGTATTTGCATTGTCATTTGCTTTTTTACTACATCCAACTACTCCTAAAATCATTACTAACGCGAATAATAAAACTAAAAATTTATTTTTCATATTAAGCCTCCGATTTAATTATTTTTCTATTTTATTATTTAACGGATTTAGATTATTATTCTTTTTAAATTAAAATTTTTTTAATTATTTTATGTATAAACAATGATTATAATTTATTTTTAGTATTATTTTTCTAATCAACATCTAGTATATAATCTTCTATTTTTATTTTATTTTGTTGCATATCATTTTCTAATAAGAAATCTTGTGTATCATATAAAGCTTTTATTTCTTCATCATCTATATCATCATCAAAATCATACCATTCATATAATGATTTTACATCATCTTCACTTATATCCAATTCTTTTGCTACTTTGCTTATCATATCGTCATAATTATCTTTCATATAATCAAGTGTTTCATCATGTACTTTCATAAATCTTTTAACTAAGTCTGGATATTTTTCCGCAAAATTAGAATTAACTGCAATAACTGTTATTCCACTTACTAACCCTTCTCCATCACAAACTTTTTTGCTTCCTGAATTTAAACATTGAAGTGCTGATGGTCCAGCAACTAATGCACAATCTATTTCTCCAGAAGACAATGCGGTAACTGCATCAGGTATTTGCATATCTACAAAATCAACATCCTTTATAGTCATTTTTTGTTCTTTTAATGCTGCAACTAATACTTGATGAAGAATTGTTCCTTTAGGTCCACCTATTTTTTTACCTTTTAAATCTTCTGGCCCTTTTATACTTTTATCATTTGTAACTAACATAAATCCTTTTGGAGCTTGAGAATAAGTTCCTATTATTTTTAAATCTACACCATTTGATGCAGCTATCAAAGCAGAAGTTCCACCTAAACAATGTGCAAAATCTATATCTCCAGATGCTAAAGCTTCTGTTTGGTCTGGACCTGCAGTTATTTCAGACCATTTAACTGATATATTATCAGATTTAAATTCTTTATCGAATAATGAATCATTTTTTTCTAATATACTTGGTATGTTTAATGGTGATTTTACATATGTAACGTTTATTTCTTTAGGAAGTTTTTCACTTTGATTTTTTGATGCATCACTTGATGTACTAGAAGACGCACTATTACTTGAAGAACATCCTGTCAACATACATAAGGATAACACTAACGATGTAGTAATCCCAATTATTTTTTTCAATTTTTTGTTCATAACTATTCTTCCCCCAATTCATTTAATATTATTTTTTTTAAATCTATATAGTAAGAGTTTCCCAAATCTCTACTATAATCATCTTTAATAATAAACTCTTTAATACTCTTATCTTTTTTTATGACTAATATTTTATCTGCAATTGCAAGAGCTTCATCTATATTATGTGTTACAAATACAACTCCTTTTTTTGTTTTTTCATGTATATTTATAACTTCCTTTTGCATTTTTCTTCTTGTAAAATAATCAAGTGCTGCAAATGGCTCATCCATTAATAGTATATCTGGATTGTACGAAAGTGCTCTTGCTATACTTACCCTATTTGCCATTCCACCTGATAGTTCACTTGGATAACTATTTTTAAATTTTTCAAGCTTCATCATAGAAAGATATTTATTTAAATCTTTCTCATCCATTTTCTTTGAATGAAAGGATATGTTCTCTTTTACTGTAAGCCAAGGCATCAATCTACTTTCCTGAAAAACTACACCTACTTTTGGCTTAATTTTATGTTTATTGTCTATATAACTTACCTCTCCTTTATCTGAAGTATCTAAATTCGATAAAATTCTAAGCAATGTTGTTTTTCCACAACCACTTTCCCCTAAAATAACTGTTATTTTGTCACCTGGTATTTCTAAAGATATATCTGAAAAAACAATATGTTCATCATCTTCAATTTTAAATTTCTTACATAAATTTTTAATTATAAATCCTGTCTTAATCATTAAAATTTACCTGCTTCCCTCGGCTTACCTTATTTATTATTTTTCTAAATATAAATTCACTTATTATACCTAAAAAACCGATAACTAATATTCCCACTAATACAATGTCTGTTCTCGACATACTTCTACCATCTGATATTAAGTATCCAAGACCACTTGATGCGGCAACTAATTCTGCTCCTATTATAGCTCTAAAACTATATCCAAGGCCCAAGTTTAATCCTACAAATATATCTACTAAGGCATTTGGTATTATTATTTTAGAGAATATCTCAAAATTACTAAAGTTAAATACTTTACCGACTTCTATTAACTTAGGATCACAGTTTTTTATTCCACTAAGCGTATTTAAAAAAATTGGGAAAAATGATGCTAGAATAATAATTATAATTTTTGACTTTTCTCCTATTCCAAACCATAATATAAGCATAGGAATTAGAGCAAGTGGAGGTGTGCATCTCATAAATTCTAATAATGGTTTAAAAAATTTATATAATTTTGACTTACAACCAAATAGCATTCCAAGAGGTATTGCCAATATAGAACTTATAAAATAACCAATGAATATTCTTTTTAAACTAATAAATATATTTTCAAAAATAGAACCATCTATTATCATCTTTTTAAAAGTTGTATAAACTTTTTGTGGTGTCGGCATGATATATTGATTCCAAATTTCCAATTTACATATAACTATCCATAATATAAAAACAAGTACGAAAATATAATACCCTTTTAACCTCTCATGAACTCTTCTTATCATTATCTCCCTCTCTACTTTAATTTTTTGTCATTTTTTGCTATAAATATATTATATATTATCCATATCTATTTTGTAATATTTTGGTATATAATTTTATATATTTTTTCTAAAAGTATATAAAATTCCGAATATACCAACTATAAAATTTTATATTTTTAATTTATATGTAGATTTTTGAAAATTATAGTACTACAATATTAGTATACAATTTTCTAAGTTAGAGATGTTAATCTTCTTTAATTAGAATCAAAAAAATTAAGATATTTATACCTACCAGAAAAGATGTTTCTAATCTGAAAGGAAGCTATTTTACATCATGACTTTATCTTGCTTTATTTTTAAAGTACTGCAGCTTTTCTTTTAGATTTTATAAATCTTTTAGAAAAGTTTTTTATTGTAAATTTTTTTATAACCATGATTATAAAAATACGTATAGATTTACTTGATTTTTTTGTTTATTAAATATACCTTAGAAAAAATTATAAGTAGCACATAAAAAATTAACCTTTAAATAACTAACTAAAAAAGTTGCCGATTAAAGTTTATAATCGACAACTATATTTTTTTGTTATTTAATTAATTTTTGTTCTACTAAAAAATCATGTGCTACTGTTTCTGGTGACTCACCCAATTCATCTACTTTGTAATTAAGTTTTGTCATAGTTTTTTCGTCTATTTTTCCAGCTAATTTATTAACTACTTCTTCTATCTCAGGATATTTTTCTAATATATCTTGATTTACTATTGGTACTGCATAATATGGTGGGAAGTAGTTTTTGTCATCTTTCAATACTCTTAATTTAAATTTTTCTAAAAGTCCATCTGTAGAAAATGCATCTATTACTTGCGCTTGTCCGCTTGTCAAAGCTTGATATCTTAAAGAACCGTCCATAGATTTAACATCTTTAAAGTTCATATTATATGCTTTTGTAAGTCCAGGAAGACCATCTTCTCTATTTTCAAAAGCCAATGTTGGAGAAAATACAAATTCATCTGAATATTTTACTAAGTCAGAATAAGTTTTTATATTATATTTTTCTGCTACATCTTCTTCCATAGCTAATGTATATGTATTATTAAAGCCTAATGGATCTAGTAACTTTAAATCATAATTTTTTGCCACACTTTCTTTTACATGATTGTAAACATCATCAGCGCTTCCTTTAGGTTCTTCTTTCATTATATTTACTAATATTGTACCTGTGTAATCTGCACAAACATCAACCTTTTTTTCAACCATAGAATTCCAAAGTACAGCTGTTCCCAAGTTCATTTTTCTTTCTATATTATAATCTGTATATTCTTCCAATAAATCAGCATATATATTTCCAAGAATTAATTGTTCAGTATAATCCTTAGACCCTACAACTATAGTATCTTTTTGTGCAAAACTAGAAAAGAAATATCTACCACAACCTATAAAAACAAGTACTAATGCTGTAGCCACACCTATAACTTTTCTTCTTCTAGCTTTATACTTAGGATCTCTATATTCTTTAGGATTTTTAGCACTTCTTACTCTTTTTGATTTATGAGTACTTATTCCATCTGGAACTGCCAATGTTTCAACTTTAGAGAATATAAAGTCTACACATAAGGCCAATATACATGCTGGTATAGCACCTGCTAAAATCATCGTATTATTTACAGTTTGTACACCTGAAAATACTAAATATCCAAGTCCACCAGCTCCAACAAATGCAGATAAAGTCATAAGACCCACCGCAGATACTGCTGATATTCTAACGCCTGCCATAATTACTGGAAGTGCAAGAGGAAGTTGTATTTTAAAAAGTATTTGTCTAGGTGTTAAACCTATACCTGTTGCAGATTCAAGAATTCCTGAATCGATTCCCGTAATACCAGTGCTCGTATTTTTCACTATCGGAAGTAGTGAATATAAAACTACCATAAATATTGCAGGCGTACTACCTATACCCAAAACTGGAACAAGCAAACCTAGAAATGCCATTGATGGTACCGCTTGCACGATATTTATAAAACCTAGTATATATTTTCTAATTGATTTATAATGCGATATAAATATTCCAAGAGGAATACCTATAAGTATCGCTAATACTATAGCAATAATTGTAAGTTCAACGTGTTGAGCTAATAAGCTCAATATCTTCGATTTTTCTGTAACTAAATAATTCATAAAATTAGCCAAGGATACTCACCTCCATTTCCAAGAATTGTTCACTTAAAACAGAAAGTAAACTACTTCTTGTTATCAACCCTACTAATTGTCCATCTCTGGATACTACAGGTATATGACCTACATTTTTATTATTCATTATATTAAGTATTTCAATTAAATTACAATCTTCATAAATAAACAATGGGTCTTGATTCATAACTTTATATATATAATAATCTTGAATTCCGTTTTGTCTTAATTCCTTTACTGTCAGTATTCCTACTAGTAAATTATTTTTGTCAGTTACTAATATACTATCGACTTTATTCGTTCTCATTATTTCCATAGCTTGTATTACAGTTCTAGTTTCAATAGCTTTTACAGGGTCTTTTATCATTATATCTTTTGCTTTTATATATTCTGGTGCACTCCATAGTCTATCGCTGCCTATAAAATCTTTTACAAAACTATTCGCTGGATGTTTTAATAAGTTTTCTGCTGTATCATATTGTTGTATTTTGCCCCCTTGCATAATACATATTTTATCTGCTAATTTTAAAGCTTCATCCATATCATGTGTAACGAATATAATAGTCTTTTTAAGTTCTTGTTGCAGTTCATAAAGCCATTCTTGTAATTGAGTTCTTGTTATTGGGTCTAGGGCACTAAATGGCTCGTCCATCAATATTATATCAGCATCTGTGGCAATCGCTCTTATAACACCTATTCTTTGTTGTTGACCACCACTTAACTCTGTTGGATATTTATACAGAAATTCATCAGGATCTAAACCTACCATCTTTACTAATCTTTCTGTAGTTTCGCTTATTTCTTCTTCACTTTTATCTCCTTTTAACTTTGGAATTAATTCAATATTTTCTTTTATTGTTAGGTGAGGAAATAAACCGATATTTTGAATTACATATCCTATATTTCTTCTTAATTTGATTGGATCCTCTTTAGAGATTGGCTTCCCATCTATATATATTTCGCCACTTGTCGGCTCAATAAGTTTATTTAATAATTTTAATGTGGTTGTTTTACCACATCCACTTGGACCTATAAGAACAACAAAACTTCCGCTTTCAATAGTCAATGAGATATCATCGAGTATAACTTTTTCTCCTGCAGTTTTCACAATATTCTTAATTTCAATCATATTTTTCGCCCCCCTTTGTACAACTTTAGAGAAAGCTATAAGTTGTTATTAATATAATAATAACATATTATTAGCTTTCTAACAATTACATTTTTGTAACTTTTATGTACATTTTCCCCCTTCAATATATTATTTCTCTTTATATCACATATAATAGTACATAATTATTACATGAATATTAACTTTTTACAAAATTTGGTCTAAAATCTTATTTAATATAATAATATATTACTTATCTAATGCAATATATTAAATCAATATACTATTTTTTCTGCTAAATTATGATAACTCTCGCTAATTTTTTAATTGTGTAATTACTGCAATTTTTTATGCATTTTGATAAAACAAAAAAATAGTGAGACTTTGAAATTTAAAATCCCACTATTTTTTATTTATTATTTTTGAATTTTTTAATCTATAGAAACATTTAAACCTGAAAGTCTTTCAGATGGTTGTATTATAACAAGCTGCCCTGGTTCATTAAAATTCCAAAAATCATCTTAACTTTTACATGAGTTCAATTTTATTTCTTATATTTAACTAAACCAAAATGACAATTTTCTAGTAACACAATTATCTTTTATTTTAGATGAAATTTTACTAGTGCCTAATTTAATTTTTTCCTTAACGATACTTGTAAGTTTTCTCTTACCTTCAACTGCCATATCCCCAACCTTAGATCCCGCCATATATCCGACAGTTCCTCCTATAAATCCTCCTATCCCAGCACCAATAGGACCTGCTATTGTTCCTATCCCAGTTCCTATTTCTGCTCCTTTAGCCATTCCTGCTAATCCACCAATTACTGACACAGTCGTCATTTCAGATTCATTCATACCTTCCTTTACAGTCATTTCACCTTTAGCAACTTTAACTGCTATTTTTGTATTTTCTACGGCAACATGAACTATATTAGCAATTGTACCTGCAGGGGTTCCTTCAAGTGATTTCACTATACCTTTTTCTGCTGCAACTTTAAGAGCACCTGTTATAGCTACTTTGACTCCCATATCAGCACCTGATTTTAAAGCTATTTCAACTTCTTCACTTGCCTCTACTTTTTCTCCCCTCCAGATCTTTTGTGCAATATCCATTCCTACGCCAATAGCTGCACCCTGTAAAGCTGCACCACCTACTTGCTTACCAATATTCATAGCAATTTGTTTAGTATTGCATTGATTCAAATCTAAATTACTAATCTTGCCATTTTTTTGTGCTTCATCACGCATTTTTAACGCATCGTCTTTACTTAATGAATTGCTTTTTACTCCATCCGGAGATTCAATTACATTACTTGCATTCTTAATTAATTCCTCTTGGCCATCAGCAACTAATTTTCGTTGACCTCTGTAATCACCATGATCAAATGCTCTTTTTGTACTTTTACTATCTTTACAATACTTTGATTGATATTTCCTTACAATTTTACCCTTTGTATCTTTTATAACTATATCAACAGAATTTTTACCATATCCATGACCATTTGGCTCTAAAACTTCTGCTCTATACTGACTCCCACTAGCTTTTGCATTCATATTAAAAGTCTGTGCGTGGTATTGCTCAGCTATAAATCCATCTAAATTAGGATTTTGGCTGATACTATTTGATTTTGTTAAAATAGTATCATATAAACGCTGATTAGATGTGCTTATTGATTCATCCAATTCTTGCAAATAATTAACTGTTTGCTTTGTCCCCATCCTAGATGTAGCATTCTTCACCTGACTAGCAAACCAGCTTTCCTTACTTCTACCTTGCTTAACAGCATTCTTTAAAGACTCCCTACTTTCCTCATCAGTTTTTAGAGAATCAATAATCTCCTGACTAATCTTTTTAGCTTCATCCTCTGAAAGTCTATCTAAATTATTTCTAAGCTCCAAAGCAAGCCACTTATCTAATTCCATCGTGTCCTTATGTTTTATATAGCTCTCCATAAATTGCTTCATTATTGGCTTTAAATTTTGACACTCTTCCTCAGTAAGTGGTTGAAAATCTTGATCTATAAGCAAAACATTTTCTTTACCCATAATTTTCCCTCCAAATAAACTGCTTTTTGCACATTATATTTAGTTTAAATTTTAATCTTATGCACTCCTATCAATTAACTATTCTTTACTTTGACTTGCTTTTTTTATATCCATTTTTTTAATTGTTTCTCTTATTTTATCTATTTTGTCCTTCATTGTACTCGATATAGACTTAGTATTTTTGATGGTTTCTAATAATGATTCAGTTGTTATTTTATCCTTCCCATCAATAAAAGCATCTTCAATCGCCTCCTTGACAACGGCCTCTAAATCAGCTCCATTAAATCCTTCTGTTTTTTGAATAAGAGCGATGCTATCTATGCTTTTGTTCCATTTTTTACGCTTTTTAAGGTGAATTTCTATAATTTTTCTTCTCTCTTCAGCATTTGGTAAATCTACAAAGAACAACTCATCAAATCTACCTTTTCTCAAAAATTCTGGTTGTATCTTTGAAATATCATTTGCCGTAGCAACAATAAATACAGTATTTTCTTTTTCCTGCATCCAAGTCAAAAATTGTCCAAATAGACGAGTTGTAACATCTCCACCTTCTGAACCGACACCTGCAAATGCCTTTTCCAACTCATCAATCCAAAGCACACATGGACTTATAGATTCTGATAATTTCAATGCCTTTCTCATATTATTTTCAGATTCACCAACATATTTTCCTAATAATCTACCTACATCCAAACGTACTAAAGGAATTTCAAACAAACTAGCTGTAGCCTTTGCGGTCAAACTCTTTCCACATCCAGGCATTCCGACAATCATAATTCCCTTAGGCACATCAACTCCGAATTTGATAGCTTTGTCCAAGTTTTGGAATACATTTGCTTTTCTAGTCAACCAATCCTTCAATATTTCAAGCCCACCTATATCATCAATGCTCTCTTTGAAGTTTACAATCTCAAGCATTCCAGCCTTTTTTATAAACTGTTCCTTTTCTTTTAATATTAAATATTTGTCCTTTTTATCAATATACCCACCATTTTGATATGCTAAATTCAAAATTTGATTAATCTGAAATTCATTTAATCCCTTGAATGACACTGCAATTTCATCCAAAATATCTTGTTCAACCTCAATATTTATATCATTTATAAAATTACGTATAATCTCATTTATTTCCTTCTCAGTTGGTAATGGAATATCAAAAACTGTTATATAATTTTCAAGCTCAGTAGGTATAATAACTGTAGTAGACACGATAAATATAGTTGCACTGTAATCCTCTTTGTACAAATTATCCTCCGAAATCCTTTTCAAAAGAGCAATTATCTCTGGCCTTTTAAGTTCATTATGAACATCCTTTAATATTATAAATGTAGGTTGATCAAATCCTTCATCCATGTTTAATTTCAGAAATTGTTCTAAATCACACTCCATCTGTGGACTTTTTGTCGCGAAATCAATTGCACCTAAAGCATTATTATACTCTATAAAACTCACATTATCCCCTACTCGTTTAAGTAGATTATCTACAATAAAAAAATCAAAGTGATTTATATATATGATTGGGCGTAAAGCATCTATATAAGATGCCAACTTATTTTCTGCATTTATATTCATACACTACACCTCCATATATAATAATTTATTTGTATCACTATTACTCTTATAATCAATGCCGTCTACTATAACAAATTTATTTAAAACATCTTCTCTAGATAATTCTTGTCCTGACTCACCAGATGCTCTGATGAAATTTCCTGATTCTATCTTTAATATCATAAACTTCTTTCCTTTTGGCTCTACATCCTTCCAATATCCATTTGTGGCGCCCTTAAATACTTTTAAATTATCACCAAGAATTTTTTCTAATGGAGTTATATATACTTTCCCAGAAATGAGCTCAACTATTTCCTTTTTATCATCAAAATATTTTTGCCAATATTCTATAGCATCACAATCTTCTAATGTTTTAATATACTTAGATAATTTTTCTTCCCCTTTATCATTAAATAAATATAATTCTCTCATTTTATCTATTGTAAGCATAGCAAAAATTGCCATAGGAGCCTTGAATCTAAACTTAAAAAATAAATTTCTATAATCAAGTTTAAAAATATGAATATAATTTTGCTCAATTTGTTTCAATGCGGCTTTTATCTTAGGCATATCATCTTTATTATTAATTATAAAATTTACAAATCTATTATATTCTTTAATATGCTTATCTATCATACTTTCCAAATTATTACTTGAATTTCTATATCTATCTAGTGATGCTTTTCTCTTATATTCATATTGCAAAATATAGATACTCTCTTCAATCTCACTTTCTTCAATCTCCATACCAAATATATCAATTAACTTCTTAATTATTGAAATATCATCGTATTCCCTTATAGCATTTACCTTTTCACACTCCTCTTCAAATCCTCTTACTTTTAACCATCTCAACAATAACCCATTCTTGTAATACTCCAGAATATCCTCAATCAAAAAATTATTTTTTAAATCCTCCAAAGTCCTAACTGAATTACCATCACAGACAAGGTTAAATTTTATTGTTTTTGCCATGAGAAACTCCCCCTTTTTTATCCTTAATTATATTATAAATGCAATTTATACAATCTGCTTAAATTTTTACATAATAACATTTAAGCTATCACTAGATTATTAAATATAATCAAACAATAAAAAATAGCAGACTACTACTTTTAAGTTAATAGTCTGCTATTTTTTATTTATTATTTTTCAATTTTATTAATCTATAGAAACATTTAAACCTGAAAGTCTTTCAGATGGTTGTATTATAACAAGCTGTCCTGGTTCATTAAATTGAAGGTGATATGATTCACCTGATGTTTGACCTATAAAAGTCTTCCATGATAATTGTGCTACTTTTACTTCTGGTTTTCTTCCTGTCCATGCTACGATTGCATCTGGGTCCACACAACAAGGTGCCTCTATCATAAGTGGATTTCCATCTGTTATAATAGCTACATCTTGGACTGAGTTTGTATTATTTTTTAAATATGTTGAAAATAACCCTCTTTGAGATATTACACCTGAACCTACAAATGTAGTTGAATATGTAAGAGCTTCAGTAAATGCTAATAAGTTCTCACTTTCTACATTTATTGAATCTCCTGGCTCTAAGTGGATTACATCTACATGATATGCATTTTCTGCTAAATAAACTTCTCCACTTCCTTCAACAGACATTATAGGCATATTTTCTCCTGTTATTTTTCTTTGTAAGTGACCTAAAAGAGCTCCTCCCAGTCCACCTCCATTATTTGGACCTAATAATAGCTTTTCAAATCTAAAATCACCTTTAAAAGCGACCATAGAGCCTTTTTTAGCATAGAATCTTCCTCTTCCTCTTGCTATACACATTAGCTCGTTAGTTACATCAAAATTTATCATAAATGTCCCCCTGCTATATTATAAGCTTTATAAAAATCTAATTTACTTTTCTTCGAATTTATCTATTTCATCTAATAGTTCTTCTACTAATTTGTCTGCTGGAATTTTTCTAACTATCTCACCTTTTTTAAATAAAATTCCTTGACCTTTTCCTCCTGCTATACCGATATCAGCTTCTCTCGCTTCTCCTGGACCATTTACAACACATCCCATTATAGCAACAGTCATATTTTTATCTAAGTCTTGTATTTTATTTTCAACTTCATTTGCAATATTTATTAAATCTATATTACATCTACCACAAGTTGGACAAGATACTATTTTTATTTTGTCGTTTAATAAATTTAAACTTCTAAGAATGTCTTTTCCTACTTTAACTTCTTCCACTGGATCTCCAGTAAGAGAAATCCTCATAGTATCTCCTATTCCTTTTAAAAGTAGTGAACCTATACCTATTGATGATTTTATAGTTCCTGCTCTAACTCCACCCGCTTCTGTTATACCTATGTGAAGAGGATAATCAACCTTTTGGCTCATAAGTTCATATGCTTCTACTGCTGTATATATATCTGAAGATTTTAGAGATATAACTATATTATGAAAATCTAAATCTTCAAGTATTTTTATATGTCCCATAGCACTTTCAACTAATGCTTCAGCTGTAGGTGAACCGTATTTTTTAAGAAGTTCTTTTTCAAGTGAACCACCATTTACACCGATTCTTATTTTTAAATCTCTTTCTTTACATTTTTCTACAACTGCTTTTACTCTTTCAATGCTACCTATATTTCCTGGATTTATTCTTATTCCATCTACACCTTGTTCTATAGCTTCTAGAGCTAGTCTATAATCAAAATGTATATCTGCAATTATAGGTATATTTACTTGTTCTTTTATTTTTGATATGCTCTTTGCTGCATCCATATCGACAACAGCAACTCTGACTATGTCGCAACCTACTTCTTCAAGTCTTTTTATTTGCGCTACAGTCTTTTCAACATCTCTTGTGTCAGTATTAGTCATTGATTGTACTGAAATTGGATTATTGCCACCAATCTTAACGTCTCCAACTCTGACTTCTCTTGTCATTTTTCTTTTGTAACTCATATTTCACCTTCTATTTATAGTTAAACTAATTTTATTTTTAATTAGATAAATTTATTATCTATTAAATTATAGCTAGAATAATCTCAATATGTCTTTATATGTTATAAATAGCATAAATGCCATTAAAACACTCATTCCTACTATATTTATCATAGCTTCTTTGCTTGGGTCTAATTTTTTTCCACCTCTTAGTGCTTCGATTAATAATAGCAGTAATCTTCCCCCATCTAGTGCTGGGAATGGAACTAAGTTCATAATTCCTAAGTTTAAACTTATAACTGCTCCTAGATAAAGTAAATGAGTTATTCCAGTTTTTGCTGCATCTGAAACCATACCAATTACACCAACAGGACCTGCAACAGAGTTTGAAAGTCCTCCAGCAACTCTACCAGTAACTAATTGTCCTAAGAATTCCACCATTTGGACTGCTATATCCCAAGTTGTGGTAATTGATGTTGTAAATGATTTTATGATGTTTTTCGTTCTATCAAAAGTTATACCGATTATATAAGTTTGAGTATCCTTGCTAAACTTTGGACTTAAGTCAAATTCTACATCTTTACCATCTCTATTTACAACTAAGTTTATTTCTTTTCCTTTTGATGCACTTATAATATTTGTTATATCTGTAGATGAAGTAACTTCTTGTCCATTTACTTCTTTAATTTCATCTCCAACTTTAATCCCAACTGCTTGAGCTGGAGCATTATCTACTAATGTTCCTACTTTTGTTGTGGGAACACCGATTATTAAGAATAATACAACTAAAAATCCTATACATCCTAGGAAGTTAAAGAATGGCCCTGCAAAAATTATACTTGCTCTTTGCAATACTGTTTTTTCAGCAAATGAGCCTTCATTTACTTCTACTTCATTTTCACTATAGACTTCATTTTTTTCTTCTGTATCATCTTTAGTTTCAAATATCAAACCATTATCTTCTGCATTATCCAAATCATCATCTTCTTCTGATCTATCAAATCCGTCTTCTTCACCTTCCATACTCACATAGCCACCTATTGGCAATATTCTAAGTGAGTATTCAGTACCATTTTTTTCTCTGCTATAAATTTTTGGCCCCATTCCAATTGAAAATTCATGTACAGTTACTCCATTTTTCTTGGCTAATAAAAAATGTCCAAATTCATGGATAAGGATAATTATCCCAAATAATAATAATGCAATTACTATTGTCATATATTCACCTTCCTACTTTAATAAATCATTTATATAACTTCTCGCCCATCTATCTACTTCTAAAATATCGTCTAGTTTTGGATTTATTATACTATTATGTGCATCTAGCGATTTTTCTATATAGTAAGGTATGTCATAAAATCCAATTTGATCTTTTAAGAACTTCTCAACAAGTACTTCATTAGATGCATTTAATACAGTTAAATATGTTTTTCCTTCTTTTAATGCATCATAAGCTAGTTTTAGGCAAGGGAATGTATTCATATCTGGTTCTTCAAAAGTAAGTGTACTTATCTTTTTAAAATCAATTCTTTCAAAATCACTTTTTATTCTATTTGGATATGTAAGCGCATATTCAATTGCAAGTCTCATATCTGGCATAGATAGTTGAGCTATTACAGAAGTATCTATATACTCTACCATTGAGTGTATAATACTTTGTGGATGTATTACTACATCTATATCTTTATAGTCCATATCAAATAACCATTTCGCCTCTATAACTTCTAACCCTTTATTCATTAAAGTTGAAGAGTCTATGCTTATCTTTTGGCCCATGTTCCAATTTGGATGTTTTAATGCTTGTTTTTTAGTTACATTTATTAATTCTTCTCTCTTTTTACCCCTAAATGGACCTCCTGAAGCTGTTAATATAAGTTTATTTACTTCTTTTTTATTTTCTCCATTTAAACACTGAAATATTGCTGAATGTTCACTATCAACAGGAAGTATTTTTACGTTGTTTTCCTCTGCAGCTTTCATAACTATTTCTCCAGCTGTAACAAGCGTTTCTTTATTTGCTAATGCTATATCTTTTTTGTGTTCAATCGCTTTCATAGTCGGTATAAGCCCTATCATACCAACTAAAGCAGTTAAAACTATATCTACTTCATCTATTGTAGATATTTTTACTAAACCATCTATAGAATCTAATATTTCTATTTCTATTTCTTTTGGTATCATACCTTTTAATTTTTCCGCACTTTCTTTTTCATAAAGTACTGCATATTTTGGTTTGAATTCTATAATTTGCTCAAGTAGTAAATCAACACTTCTATTTGCTGAAATCGCAACCACTTCAAATTTATCTCTATTTTGTCTAACTACATCCAAAGTCTGTGTACCGATAGACCCTGTTGAACCTAATATTGTAAGTCTTTTCATGTTAATTCTCCTTATCTTTATAGGATAAATATTTTGATTATACAAATGTATTATATCACTATTTCATTTTAAATATATTAATTTTTTCTTATAATGTTCTTACTATAATTTAATACATTAAAAGCTGCCTCAAAAATTTTGAGCCAGCTTTTATTTCATAAAAAATATTACGGCACTATAAACAAATGGTGCAACAAGTATTACACTATCAAATCTATCTAGTACTCCACCATGTCCAGGTATTAAATTACCATAATCTTTTATTCCTACATATCTTTTTATTGAAGATGCAAATAAATCCCCAATTTGTGCAATTATACTTCCTATAATTCCCATCACTATCATCAATGCCATGTCTAATTTAAATATGTAACCGAATATTAAACAGCATATAGTACTTCCAAGTATACCACCTATACTTCCTTCTATTGTTTTTTTAGGACTTACATTTGGTATAAGCTTGTGTTTTCCAAATAAATATCCTGAAAAATACGCAAAAGTATCAGTCATGAATGATATTATAAATACAAGCCAAACTAATTTATTACCATCTTGGAAATTATCCATAGTTAATACTATAAAATCTATTAATATTTCAACGTAAAAAATACCAAAGAATGTAACTATTATATCCATAATATTTTTTTTGCACTGCAGCATAGGTATAATAGAACATATAAATAAAATGAACATAAATATATAAGTATAGTTCATATCTAAGCTAAAGTAATTTTTTATAAGTAAAAACAGGGCAAATACATACCCCAAACTAAATATAGGATTGATTTTTTTCGTTTCAAACGCTTTGTAAAATTCATGAATCGCTATTGCAACAATTACAAATTCACCTATATATAAAGGCAAACCTCCTAAAGCAACTAATAGCAATAGCGGAACTAAAGCTAATCCTGCTAAAATTCTGGTTTTCATAAAGGCACTCCTTATTTAAGTCCACCAAATCTTCTATCTCTATTTTGATATGCATATATAGCTTTTTGAAGTTCTTTTTCATCAAAATCCGGCCAATATACATCTGTAAAGTATAATTCAGCATAAGCTAGTTCCCAAAGTAAGAAATTACTTAATCTTTGTTCTCCACTTGTTCTTATAACTAAATCAGGATCTGGAATTGACTTAGTACTTAAATAATTTTTTATTGTTTCTTCTGTTATATCATCAGAATTTAACTTATGATTTTCAATGTCTCTAGAAATTTGTTTAACTGCATTTGTGATATCATATCGACCACCATAATTTAAAGCTAGATTTAAATTTGGACCATCGTTATCCTTAGTCAACTCCATAGCTCTTTTTAACTCTTCTAAGCAAGCCTTTGGTAATTTTTCTATATCTCCAATAGCTGTTAATCTTACATTATTTCTATTTAATTCTTCCACTTCTTTTTTTAGATAAGTTTGAAGTAGCATCATTAGAGTTTCTACTTCTAATGCTGGTCTTTTCCAATTTTCTGTAGAAAAAGTATATAAAGTAACGTGTTTTATGCCTAATCTTTTACATTCTGTAATAATAGTTCTAACAGTTTCTACACCAGCTTTATGTCCTGCTGTTCTAGGTAAAAATCTCTTTTTAGCCCATCTTCCATTGCCATCCATTATTATAGCTATATGTTTAGGCAACTTTTCCATATTTATATCAAAAAACATATTGTCCATATTTTCTCTCCAATACAATTTCTGACTCCTATAATAAGGAGTCAGAAAAATAAGTTACAATTAATTCTATACTATTTTCTCTTTGAGATATTTTTATAACTCTAGGAATTATAAGCTTATCTTTATCTTTTCTTCCTCGGATTTCTGTAATAGTATATTTAATATTCTTATTGTCAAAAAATTCCTTTACATCATCTAAATGAAGACCTAAAAGTCTATTATATTCTTTCAAAATTATACCGCCATTATATCTTTTTCTTTTACAGCTAATAATGAATCTATTTCTTTTATATATTTATCAGTTAATTTTTGAACGTCTTCTTGTCCTCTTTTTAACTCGTCTTCAGTTATTTCTCCGTCTTTTTGCATTTTTTTAAGTTTATCGTTAGCGTCTCTTCTTTCGTTTCTTATTCTAACTTTGAATTCTTCAGCAGCTTTTTTAGCTTTTTTAGTTAACTCAACTCTTCTTTCTTCAGTTAATGCTGGTACATTTAATCTTATAACATCACCATCATTAGTAGGGTTAAGACCTAAGTCTGAGTTCATTATAGCTTTTTCTATTTCTTTCATTGCACTTTTATCCCAAGGATTTATAACAAGAGTTCTTGGTTCAGGAACAGATATAGAACCTATTTGGTTTATTGGTGTTGGTGTTCCATAGTAATCTACTCTTATTTTATCTAACATTTGTGCATTTGCTCTACCTGCTCTTATAGTTGAAAATTCATATTTAAGAGCTTCTATTGTCTTATCCATTTGTGCTTGTAATTTTTTTTCTAATTCTTTCATGTTTGTTCCTCCTAATTTTTTTTAAAATTATTCTACAGTTGTCCCTATATTTTCTCCATATACTGCTCTTAATATATTCTCTGTTGTAAGCTTAAATACCTTTATTGGAATCTTATTATCCATGCATAAAGATGTAGCTGTTGAGTCCATAACTTTAAGCTCTCTTTGTATAACATCAAGATAAGTTAACTGATCGAATTTTATAGCATCTTCATGTACTTTTGGATCCTTGTCATATACACCGTCTACGTTTTTAGCTAATAATATAACTTCAGATTCCATTTCTGCTGCTCTTAATGCAGCTGCTGTATCTGTTGAGAAGTATGGATTTCCAGTTCCTGCCCCAAATATTACAACTCTTTCCTTTTCTAAATGTCTTACAGCTTTTCTTCTGATATAAGGTTCTGCTATTTGTCTCATTTCTATCGCTGTTTGAACTCTAGTTGCTACGTCCATATTTTCTAGAGCATCTTGTAATGCCATAGCATTCATTACTGTAGCTAACATTCCTATGTAATCTGCTGTTGTTCTGTCCATTCCTTCAGAAGTTCTACCTCTCCAGAAGTTTCCACCTCCAACAACTACAGCTACTTCTACACCTATTTCTCTTACCTTTTTGATAGCTACTGCAATCTCATTAACAACTTCGTTGTTTATTCCAATTCCTCTATCTCCGGCTAAAGCTTCTCCACTTAGTTTTAATAATACTCTTTTGTATTTTGGTTTATCCATAGAAATCCTCCTAAACGTATATTTTTGTAATAAAATTTAAAGTTTTGTTACTTACAAAAAAGAGAACACGTAAGTGTTCTCTTTTGGTCGTCGATTATTTAAGTTGCTTAGCAACTTCTTCTGCAAAGTTCTCTTCTTTCTTTTCGATACCTTCGCCAACTTCGAATCTTACAACTCTACCAACTTTTATGTCACTACCAACAGTTTTAGCTACTTCTGCAACTAATTTTTTGATTGTGAAATCAGAATCTTTAACGAATGTTTGTTCTAATAAGCAAACTTCTTTTAATTCTTTTTCTAATCTACCTTTTATCATTTTTTCTACTATGTTAGCAGGTTTTCCTTCGTTTAATGCTTGTGCAGTTAAAACTTCTGTTTCATGAGCTAAGTATTCAGCATCAACATCGTCTCTTGAAACGTATTTAGGATTCATAGCAGCAACTTGCATTGCGATATCTTTTCCTAATGTTAATACTCTTTCATCTCTAGCGTCAGTTAATAATTCAACTAAAACACCTATTTTACCAGCACCATGTATGTATCCTGATATTTGACCTTCTGAAGTTATAGTTTCGAATCTTCTGAAGTCTAATTTTTCTCCTATTGTAGCTATTCTATCGTTTAATACGTCTTTTAAAGCTTTTCCTTCAGCGTGGTTTTCTTCTAATAAAGCTTCTATAGTTGTAGCATTAGTGTTTAATGCCATTTCAGCAGCATCAGCTACGAAAGTTTTGAAATCATCGTTTTTAGCAACGAAGTCAGTTTCTGAGTTTACTTCTACTACTGTAGCTTTAGTATTATCGTCGCTTATTTTTATAGCAACTAAACCTTCTGCAGCTACTCTATCTGCTTTCTTAGCAGCTTTAGATAAACCTTTTTCTCTTAATATATCAACAGCTTTGTCCATATTTCCGTCAGCTTCTACTAATGCTTTTTTACAGTCAAGCATTCCAGCTCCAGTGCTGTCTCTTAATTCTTTAACCATTTTAGCAGTTACGTTAGCCATAATTAAATTCCTCCTGTTATTCTAAAAATGGCAAGGAGTAACCTTACCATTTAGTTTTGTCTTTTCAAAGTTGAGAAATTGTATTTTATAAATACAATTTCTCTTTAAAGTTAATTAAAATTATTATAAAAGATTATTCTTGTATTTCAGCTTCTTCTTCAACTATTTCTTCTTCTGCACCTTGTCTACCTTCGATTATTGCAGTAGCCATAGCACCAGTTATTAATTTTACAGCTCTTATAGCGTCATCATTTCCTGGTATAGCATAGTCTAATTCATCTGGGTCACAGTTAGTATCAACTATACCAACAACTGGTATACCTAATCTAGCAGCTTCTTGTATAGCTATGTTTTCTTTTCTTGGGTCAACTACGAATATAGCACCTGGTAATTCAGGCATTTCTTTTATACCGTTTAAGTTCTTTTCTAATTTTTCTTTTAAAGCTCTTAATTTTATAACTTCTTTTTTAGGAAGAACTTCGAATACACCTTCTTCTTCCATTTTTTCTAATTCTCTTAATTTTTTGATTCTAGTTTGGATAGTTTTGTAGTTAGTTAACATACCACCTAACCATCTTTCGTTTACGTAGAACATTCCGCATCTTTCAGCTTCTTCTTTTATAGCTTCTTGAGCTTGTTTTTTAGTTCCTACGAATAAAACTGGTTTACCAGTTTCAGCTATTTCTTTCATGAAGTTGTAAGCTTCTTCAACTTTTTTAACTGTTTTTTGTAAATCTATTATATAGATTCCGTTTCTTTCAGTGAAGATGTATTTAGCCATTTTAGGGTTCCATCTTCTTGTTTGATGTCCGAAGTGAACACCAGCTTCTAATAATTGTTTCATTGATATTACTGCCATTTTTACCTCCTGGTTTTATACCTCCGAAATGTTCAACTCCCTAATCGACCATTACTGGCACCTTTTAAGGATCCCATTTTCGTGTGTAATAATTTGTTTTTTATTTTTTTACCTTTTGTAGTATATCATAAGAAAAAACAAATTTCAATAATTTTAATTCAATATATTTATATTAATTATATTTATATTGTAAATTATATTAAAACCTTTGTTTTCCTTAATATTTCAACAGTTTTTATTTTATTTTTATTTTAGATTTTTAAAAACCATACTTTTTTAACAAAATTTTCATCTTATTTTTAAATGAAATTTCATCTAGGTTATTTTTACTTACTATATTTAATTTTCCCAATTCATTTCCATTTGAATCATAATATTTTATAACTCCTAAAAGTTCACCTTGTTTTATCGGGTAATTAATTTCTTTTAATGTTACTTCACTTTTTATATCTTCATCTTCATTGCATACTATATATAAAGCTTCCTCTGCTTTTAAAGTAACTTCCATATCAGGAATCCCACAAATATATTTTTTACCTACTAGTTCATCTTTTTGAGCTATATTTTTTGTTTTAAAGTTTTGTTTTCCATATTCTAATAATGACATAGATGCCTGTGTTCTTTTATTTTTATGATTTGTGCCAAGTACAACACCTATAAGTCTATTGTCACAGTCATTTTTATCGTCTTTATGTGTTTTCATAGAAAAACATAGACAATATCCTGCATTTCCTGTATATCCAGTTTTAACACCATCTACATCTGGTATTAGTTGAAGAAGTACATTTGTGTTATTTTTACAAAATCCTCTCTCTGGATATGAGTAAACTTGCTTATCTGTTATTGATGTTACTTCTTTTTCATAGTTATCAAACATGTATTTAGCTAAAATAGATATATCTCTAGGCGTTGATATATTTTCTTTAGGTGGTTTTGATGGTTCATTTAAACTATAAATAGGAAGACCATTTGGATTTACAAATGACGTATTTTTCATTCCTAATTCTTTTGTCTTTTTGTTCATAATTTTTACGAAGTCATCTACACTTCCACCTATGTGTTTTGCTATTGCTATTGCAGCATCATTACCTGATACAATCATAAGTCCATTCATAAGCTCTATTAAAGGTACTTTTTCTCCAACTTTCAATTTATATGATGAACCTCTTACCTTCGCTATTTCTTGGTCTATTTCTATTATGTCGTTTTCTTTTACTTTTCCTTCTTTAATAGATTCTATCGCTATTAAAAAAGTCATCATTTTACTTAAGCTAGCTAATGGCATTTTTTTATCTGGGTTCTTTTCATATAATGTTCTATTTGTAAGTTGGTCTATAAGTATAGATCCTTTTGAATATCTATCTATATTATCATATGCTAAAGATATACTAGTTGTAAAAATATTTAAGATTATAGATAGCAATAATACTTTTGAAACAAATTTTTTCAAGTCTTTCACCTTCCAAATTAATAATAAATACTTTATTAGTTTTCACATGGAAGGCTTTTTTAACCTAGTAATTATTTACTTTAATTCATTTATTTATATTTTTAACATTTAATTCATTATCTAAACATTCTTTTTATTATAAGTGCTGCCCATGTGCTTTGTATTGTTATTCCTATGAAAACCTCAAAACAAACAAGAATTTTACCTATTATGCCATTTATAATCATATCTCCAAAACCCACCGTAGAAAAGGTTATTACTGAAAAATACCAAAATTCAATATACATTTTTATAATTTGAGATATAGAATATGAATTCATATTTTTTAAATCAAGTTTAATCATTTCGCCTGAAAGAGTTGTAATACCTATAAACATATAGATTAATGCAAAACCACTTATTATACATATAATGTAGAAAAAAAATTTGCTTAGGTGTTCTCCATAACCCATAAGCTCTCTCGCTACATAGTTTAATACTTTTGATATTAAGTACTCACCATAACTTTTAAAGTCATCTCTGTTTATTGTGTTGTATTTTCTTTCATAATAGATATAGTATCCTATATTTTTATCGTCATGTATTTTTTCTGCCTGTATTTCAGCTATAGTATAATTAATTTTTCCTATATAATTGTAGCTTTTAATATAGTGACAATCCTTCAAAGTGAATTTTGTTTCTTTTGAAAACGAAATACCATCTAATCTCGGCAAATTACTGTTACCAATTAATTTAAAACTTTGACCTTTTATATCGCTATTTTTAAATATTTTATTGTTTATTATATTTTTATTGAAGTAGTTGCCATTCATAACAAAATTAGAATTTATATCGCTATTACAAAACGATGTCTCATCTAAAAATTTGCAATTTAAGAATTCTATATCCCTCTCAAAACTAAAATTTGAGAAATTAGCTTTTTTATAAAAAGTACAATCTTCAAATTTAAGATATTTATATTTATAGTTGACAGTTTCTTTTATATCAAAGTCTTCTTCAAACATAAAACCCAAAAAGTAGGTTATTTTTTCTTTTTTTATATAGTGGTTAAATAGTATATTTTCTCTTTTATTTTTGTTGTTTTTATGAAATACACATGTATGGCCATCTTTTATATGTCTATTGCAAGATGTATTGTTTTTAGATTTCCATTTACAGTTCATATAATTTTAAGTTGTAAACCACCCTTTCTAAAAAAAATTGCTGTAGGAAAATTTAATATAAATCTTCTTATAGCAATATTCTTTCCTATTTATTTTATTTTCATTCAATACTAGAAATTTATAACACATAGATACTTTAAGAAAAGTTCTTCATATTCTTCATAATATCTTTCTCTTTCATTAAATATTATAGCTAGATTGAAAATAAGCTTTCTATCCTTTAAATCCTTTAAATTCTCGCCATCAGCTTTTATATCGTAAATCACTTTTCCAAAATTATCGATTTCTTTTTTATAAATTTCTGCATTATAGATTTTTCCACCTTCATTTTTTATAAATTCAATCGCTTCATCATAATGTAGAAGAATTCTAAAATCACTATCATCCTTATCTAATATTTCAAATCCAGCTATATTCTTTTTAGAATATAAAAAAGTTTTATTTATATAATACATAGCATTCCTCCAATTTAATTCTAAAGACTGTTTACTAAAGATAACTTTTTAAGTATCTTTGAATATCTATCATCAAATATATCTACATAGTTATTATCTTCATCTAAAATATACATTATTTTTTCCTTAGAATTAGAAGTTGTAAATACTGCATATTTCTTACCCCTTACCTTTACATTAAATATTGTAGAATTAAAAAATCTCATTTTTCCTCGTCTTAAAAGATCATTAAATTCATTTGTAAGAGAATTTTCAATTATATTTCTTATAAAAACTCTTGGATCTTTATCATATATATTTATAAGAGCTTTAAATTTTTCTTTATCTTCAGAAAAAGTATCTATGTTTATTATTACTTTATCTTTCGTAAAATGAAAATAGCTATTATAATCTACAAGCCCTAGACTTACATATGCATCTTCTTTTATATTTTCTAAAAGATAAAGTATCTTATCGCTTTTTGTATATAAGTTTATTAAATAATTCAAGAAAAAGTTTATAAAATACTCATCTTCATATAAAACTATGTTCTTTGGTGCATAAATAACTTGATATGAAACAGAGTTTAACTCATGAGTACTATATGTAGAAAATTTATTTTCTTCGCTTACAGGCATCTTTACCTTTACTAATATATCCTTTTGTTTTAATTTTTCAATCTCTTCATTTATTCTCTTTATCATAGTTTCTGTACTTATCATATTAAATACCTACTTCCAAATTATCTTGTAACTTTAATAATTTATTAATTACTTTCGATTTTTCTAAATCACAAAGTCTATTATCCTTTATATATATATAACAATAAGGTCTATTAGTTTTATTATTCATATACTCATAAGCACTAAAATAATATAAATTTTGAAATTCTCCATCTATAACTGTTTCAACTATTTTAGATTTAAATAAACTTTTTATCTCTAAGTTATCTAACGCTTTATCAAAACATTTTGGAAAGAAATAATCTTGATATTTGCTTGGAACATATATTTCATTTCCACTTTGTCTTAATACTACTACACATGAAAGAGCTTCTATTTTAAAATTTTTAAATTCTTCTTTTATATTTTCTACAGTTTCATCTATATTTTCTATATCAAAAGGATATCTCAAAATTATATTGGCACCATCTATAGTAAGCTTTGGCTCTCCTAATTCTAAAATTAATCCCTCTATATTTACTAAGTATTGTATATATTTAATAGGACTTAGACCTTCCAAAAATTCTTTTAATCTAGATAAATATGTAGTTTTAAAATTATATAAATTATCTACATGACCATCTAACTTGTAATTTTCTATTAAAGAAGATGTGACTTTTATTGTGTTGTCTTTATAATAATGAAACTTTGGAGCACCTAATCTATCCACTTTCTTTAATGTACGAAATAAATCTTTTATACCTTTGTAATATACGCTATCTAGTTTATCAAATATTGTATTTTCTTCTGTTGGTATTATATCTCTTATACTTTCATTAGAAAGACATTTTTCAATTGGAAGACTTATATCTAATTCATATTCATCGAATAAAATATTTAATGTAGTGTCAAAGTCTAAAATCGTATTGTTGATATGTTCTTTTTTATTCATAACCCACCTTCTATTTATTCAAATATATAGTCATTTTCTGTTATAAAGTCTATTATATCGTCGTTGTCTAATTCTTCTATAAATAATCCTTTTACAAGTTTTTTATTAAGTGAAACTAAATCTTTAAGACCTAAAACTGTAAATTCTGGTTTTAATTTTAATAAGAAATTAATTGCATTTTCAAATTTTGATATAAGCTCTTCATCTACATCATCTATATCATTTATTTGTCTTAAGTCTTCTAATCTAGAAATTATACTTCCTATTAATAAATATATTTTATCGTGTTCTGTTGGAATTTCTACATCTACCCCAGATAATATATCGTCTACACTTACAAGTTCATCTTTCAATTTGCAAAATTGTAAAAAGCTATTACATTCAATTTCTCCGACATTACCTTCTATTTTGTATCTAAGTATATCATCATCAAAGTCAAATACATTTGTATTTAATATATCACTTACTGCATGCCATGTTCTCGGTGATGCAAATATCATAGAAGTACTATCTGGCACAAAGTTGTGAAGAGCTCCTGGTTTGAAGTTTAAATAGCTTATTACAAAAGGATTTACCCCTGTTTTATATGCAAAGTTTTTCTTCCATATATCTAAATCATATCCTATATCGTGAATTTCAAATCTATTTGCTAGTGGTGATGGCATTTGGACAAACACACCATTGTCGTCTTCTCTATTGCCAAGTGCAACGATAAACCATCCTTCTGGAAGTATATATTCGCCTAAGCGTCTATCTTGAATTAATTGATATGCTGCTGCCTGAACTCTTTTGGGCGCTGATGTAAGCTCTTCAACCAAAAGAATCCCTCTCTCCCCGTCTCTTTCTACATTCGGAAGAATATCATTTGGAAGCCATTTTGTTCTTGTTTTATCTTCATTTGGAAAGGGTATCCCTTTTAAATCCGTTTCTGTGTATAATAGAAGCCTTAAATCTATAAGACCCATATTTTTTCTTTCTGTTATTTGTTTTATTACTGCAGATTTACCAATTCCTGAAGAACCAAGTCCTAGAATTGCTCTTTTTATATTATTATCGATATTAAACTCAACTATTTTTTCAAATTGTTCTATATTTATAGTATACATTTTTTAACCCCTTTATTTTAAATTTTTTAGCATATGTAAAATCAAAATTTTCTTACATTTTAATTATTTTAGATCCCTTATATCCTTCAATATTTCTCGTAGTCGCATCTTCTGTCAAACACCAAATAACATTTCTAATCAATATATTCGGTCTTGGAAAATATCCATCTGTCAAAACTACAGCACATATATACTTTAATTTTTTATCGCTTATATAAGAAAAAGCACTGTCGACATTAGTACCTTCTCCACCTGTTGGTCTTGCCTTTTTAAAATTATCTTTGTCTATATCAAAAATATCTTGAACTATACTATCAAAAAATATTACCTTCCCAGTTGCATTAAAATCATTGCAAATATTATAAGCTTGTGTCATAAAATTATTTAAATCATCATCTGAAATAGACCCAGATGTATCTATTACAAATAATATATCCTCTAATCTATTTTCATCCTCATATGGCCCAGGCAAAATAAGTTCTCTATATATGTGATTTTTATCTGGAGTATCAAAAGATAAGTCATCAGAAGCTATATTACTCAAATACCTTCTTAAGTATTTATGCCATGGAAGTCTAGTTCCAATTAAATCTTCAATCTTTCTTAGCAAATTACCTGGCATATCACCCATAGATTTATTTCCCTGCATCTTATTAGTAATTATGCTCTCTTGGATTATCCTTCTCATATTTGATGAGGTCTTTTGCACATTTTTAGGTCTTATTAAATCTTCTTTTATATTTTGATAATTTATATTTTTACCTAAACCACTTTTACCCTCTCCATTGCTTTCGCTATTATCATCTATATTTTTATTTTGCTCCTGTTTTTTCATATTTTTATAAAGTATTTCATAAAGCTGCTCAAAAGATAGTTTCTCTAATAAATCTTTATCCTCTTGACTTTCTACCATAAGCGCATCTTTTGGAGGTGTAATCATTATTTGATTTCTTCTAAATTCCTCTTTCTCCATATCTATATAGTAATTTACTAAATAATCAGCAGCTACGTTTGCCACCTTACTATCTTTATTTACCATTCTAGTAGGATGCATAAAAATACAGTGATAAAGTTGATGAAGTAGGTAAAAATTTCTCTCACTTTCAGTTAAACTCTCCATATACTCTCTATTATAAAAAATAGTATTTCCATCAGTACTTGCTATATCTATTGCATCACTTTCCCTAAGTTCATTTAATTTCATCAAGATTACACCATAAAAAGGTCTTCTTCTTATTAAATTAATTTTTAATTTACTTATACTTTCCTCTATTGTCAAACTTACCACCCCTAATTACATTCATTATTTAATTATATCTCATTTACAAATTTTAACAATATAAATACAAAAAAATAACCCATATAAATAAGTTTCTATTTATATGAGTTATTCAATACATCTACATTCTACATATAATCTTTCGTATCTGTAGGTAAATTTTTTTCTCTTAATTTATACTCTACATTTTCTTTAATTATAGAGTAAATTACTGCAAATAAAGGTACTCCTATCACCATACCAACTAATCCAAATATTTCTCCTGCTACTAATATAGCAAATAATATCCAGAATGCGGAAATACCTATAGAGTTTCCTAATATTTTAGGTCCTATTACATTTCCATCTAACTGTTGTATTAGGAATATTAATATTAAGAATATCAAAGCTTTTGTAGGAGACTCAAATAATATTAATATAAAACACGGTACTGCTCCTATAAATGGCCCGAAAAATGGTATTACATTTGTAACACCTATTATTACAGAAATAAGCACTACATAAGGCATTTTAGCTATTGCAAATAATATAAAACTTATTACTCCTATTATTGCAGAGTCTATAATTTTACCACTTATAAAACGACCAAAAGTGTTATTACTTCTGTGAGTTAATTCAAGTATTCTATCTGCTGTTTTTTTGTTAAATATAGCACTTACCATTTTTTTAGACATAGCATAGAATTGCTCTTTATCTAACAATAAATAAACAGATATTATAAGCCCTAAAACTATATTCCATATACTAGATAATAGTGACATAATTATATTAGCTATAAGCGGTACTATCTCACTTATAAATGCAATCAATCTTGTTGAAATTTCATTTAGTTTGTCATTTAAGAAAGTTGCCATTTGATCACTTATATCGAAGTCTTTTATCATATCTTGGGTCATCTTACTAGCTATTTCCATATAATGTGGTATCTGATTTACTATACCTACGATACTCTCTGTAAGTTGTGGCAATACAAAGTGTATACATAAATAAATCATTATTCCAAATGTTAAATATGTAAGAAGTATACTTATAAGTCTCTTTTTACTCTGTTTTAATTTATTAAAATATTTGATATTTACTAAAATTCTTTCTTCATAAAATTTTAATATAAAATTCAATAAGTACGCAAGTACAAATCCAATTATAAATGGATACATTATTGAAATTAAATAACCTACTTTTGCACTATATGACCCTATTTGTGATGCAAAAAAGTAGAATAAAATACTAGAAAATATAACAATTAAAGAATATGCTGTTATTGTGTTATATTTACTATTCCAATTTACCTTCATTTTTCCTTCCTTTCTTATCAGATAATTATAACTGTGCAATTACTATTACTAATACTACAGCACACATAATTATTGATATAAGCTTTATCATAAAAGAATTACTCTTTTTATGTTGTATATAAATGCCTTCGTCATATTCTGTATTTTTAGTTTCGACAATATCTGCATTTACATACATTATTTTAGTCAAATCTATTAAGATTTCACTGTAACTACTGTATTTATTTTTTCTGGCCAATAATTTTTTTATAATATCTACTAGACCCTTGCTTAAAGCTGTTGTTCTATCTTTATTTAAATCTATGCCTTTATCTATATTTTTTAACATTTCTCTATCATTTACTCCTATTTTAAATGGCATTTTCTTAAATAAGCAGTAGTACATTATAATTCCTATGGCAAAGAAATCACTTTCTTTATCAGTGTAATTTACATTTAATTGATGTGGGCATAAGAAGGCAATATTGTTGTTCATTCTTATATTAACGCCACCATTTGCTTTAGTTATTCCTAAGTCATATATTTTTATATTGTAGTCTTTATCTATAAAAACATTATCTAATCTAAAAGCTCCGTGATATAAGCCCCTTTCGTCACAAAGCTTCATAGCACTTATTATCTGTTTACTTATTGAAATAATATCATTTGTTTTTAAATCTTTATTATTAACTAAATCAAGCAAGCTTATTCCATCAAAATATTCGCTAATTACATAATATGTAGATTCATAGCTAATAACATCTAAAATATTTGCTATATATTTTGAATCTAAATTTAAAATCATTGTAGATTCATCAATCAAATTTGGTATAAAGCTATCCTTTATATTTTTATTTTGCTCTAACTTTTTTAAAAATACATATGAATTAGTTTCTATATCTTTTACTTTATAAAATTTATCTATTTCTAAATTATCATTATAAACCTCATATCTATCGTCTATAATTAACACATAATCTCCCTCTTTCCAAATAACTTCAACATATTATATCATAAAAATTTGCATCTAAATAATCTTTATATGAAACTTAAGATTTTTTTAATGAATAAATTTAAAAAAGACAAACTCAAACTGAGTTTGCCTTATTATAATCTTATTCTTGATATACAGCTGTATAAATGTGTTTAGTTTCTGATTTCCCATTTTTAGTTATTGTTCTATAAGTTTTTGCACCTGGCAATCCATTATATATAAAGTTGTCAGTTTTTATACTAACTGAAACTTTATCTTGAGAGCTTCCATATATTTTTACACTAGCTTGTCCGCCTCCTGCATATGCAGATATATATACTGGATGATTAAAGTTATTTGTAAATTTAAAATCACTATCACTATCGTTTACCATAGCATCTCTTCCCCTAGGAACATATGATGATGTTTTACTATGATTACGAACTTGCGTTATATCAAGCCCTGATAATAAAGCTGCATTAAATAAAGTAGTTGAGCCTTGGCAAACACCACCACCTGGTGCATCTTGGTATGTTCCAGATACTATAACAGATGCATTTTGGAACCCATTGCTAATTGTTCTTGGACCTGTAGCTTTGTTATATGAGAAAGTTTCTCCTGGCATTACTACTGTACTACATCTTTTTAATGCTAATGCTATATTATAAGATCTTCCATATATAGATGAATTAAAAGTAGTTGAGTATCCTGCAAGTACACTATCTATACTTTTTAAATCTTCTGTTTTTATTTTTGGTTGTGTAACATCAACTTTTAAAGCTATAGTTTCGTAATTTTTGTCTTTATAAGCTTTTTCAATTAATTTTTTATTTTCTTTATCATCACATTTAAGACCTGTTTGTGATTCTTTTACATAAATTCCAGATGTAACTGAAATAGATGCATCTACAGACGACTTATTTATTTGTTTTGATATACTACTTATTTTTTTGTCTAATTTATCTTCATCATATGATACCTTTATGCTAAAATCATGCCCTTTAAATTTTGTACTTATATAAGTCACTATATTTGAGAAATATGAATTTTCTCTAGTTAAATTATATGCACTATCTACTACATCTTTAGTGTCGTATGATAAGTCCACCTGATTTGGCTCTATAGTGTAATATTCATTATTATAAGATAAATTAACTTTCTTAATAGGATATTTTGCATCAATAGTTTCAAGTGCTTCTTGTTTTGTCATATTTGATACATTTACATCCTCTATATAAATGTTTTGAGCAATTTTTCCATTATATAAATTCTTTGATGTGAAATAATTTAAAATACCAACAAAAACAATAATTATTGCAATCAAAATTATAAGTATAATATTCCTTTTACTTTTAAAATCACCCTTTTGTTTTACGGCTGTGTCTTCGCTCATTTTTTCACCCCATTTCTATGTACTATTAGATTATATTTTAATTATCAAATTAAAACAATCAAAATTTTGTAAATGTAACTATATTGTTACTAAAATTTTATATTTTTTACTTCAAAAAAATAAAACCTATCTTTAATTATAATAGGTTTTTATATTTTATTTTATATTTTTTAATTTCTTCTTTTTTTAATTTCTTCTTTCTTTTTTTATGCCTTTAATTTTCCCCGCACTTCCTACAAATACAAATCCAAATCTATTATATATCTCATTTAATTGCATTAGTGTAACTTCACCCTTTTGCAAATTTAAAAATGTTATCTCTTCTAATTTTCTTTCGTAAATTACAGTCACTTTAATCACCCCTAAAATTAAACTTTTATACATGATATTAATTTATGTTCAAAAATATTACTATTATTTTCGAGCCAAACACGTGTTCTATAAACTCATTATACATCAAACATCTGTTCGTTTTTAACTGTTTTTTAATTTTTAATATTAAATTTATTATTATAAACTTTTATGTGCTTTTATAGACTTTTTATAATTTTAATACTACAATTTATATATAGTTTACTAATATAATATTTAATTTGAATGAGTTAGGGGGAATACAAATGAAAAGAGTTGCTGTTATTAGTGCAATACTTGAAGAGCCTGATATATGCCAAAAACAATTTAACGACATAATATCTAAATACAAACATATTATTAAAGGTAGAATGGGTATTCCATGTGAAGTTGAAAACATTTCAGTTATAAGTATTGTAGTTGTAGGTGAATTAGATTTGATAAATAGTTTAACTGGAAAACTTGGGAAAATACCTTCTGTTCTTGTTAAAACAAGCATTTCTAAAAAAGAAGTCGAATAGATAATCTTAAAAAATATTCATCATAAAATAATTAATTTACTTACTATTAATTTTCTTAATTATCAATAAATTTCTAATATTTAACCTTTTTTACTATATTTTTCCAAAAAAATATAGTATTATATAAAAAAGGGGATATAAGGGGGCAGCGAGATGAGAAACTCTAATGCGAATAATACAATACTCTTCATCGAAAAGAAAAAGGAGTTTGAAAATAACAGAGATAATCATAATTCCAAAGATAATAAGATAGTAATAAAGGATAAGAATGCTAAAATTATCTCATTATCAACTTATAAACGACTAAAATTTAAAAGACATCATATTATTAATAAAGGGGAAAAACATTTAAATATTGATAAAGTCAAAAAAAGAGTTTTTTTAATTGTAATTTTAGCGTTATTTTTGTTGATATTTGCGACTACAGTTATGAGACAAAGATCATATAGTTCAGTTCCTTCTAATACATTTATAGCCCAAAATACTAAAATAAATACAACTGAATCTTTAACTTATAAATCAATTGTAACAAGGGTTGTAAATAAATATACGAATAGTAGCTATAAAGTATATGTTTCTAACTTACATCAAAATGGCAATTTGGTATATGCTCAAGGGTATTTTGATGTTCCCAAAGAAGGAAATGTACATTACGATTTAATATTAAAAAATGATTCTCCAACATCTTTAATAATAAACGGAAATGAATATGTAAAATAATTTATTATAGAATAATAGACCCAATAAATATTTATTGGGTCTATTATTTTTTTAATAGTATAAGTTATTTTTTTATGTTATCTTTTACTGCTTTTCCTACATTTTTACCAGTTTGTATAGTTTCTTTAGCAACAGATCCTACTCCTCCAATCACATCTTTACCTATAGTTCCTACCCCGTTTATTAATTCCTTGCCAACAGAGCCTACTCCATTTATTAATTCTTTACCAACATCTGTCACAGGTTTTGTAATCTTACTCATAATATATGTCAACTCCCTTATATATAATTTGATTAAAAGTATTTTATATATATTATGATTATCAGTAGAATTTAGTTACTTAATTTACGACAAATTATAGCATATTTATTGCATAATCTAAATTCATCATATTCTTTTCATATAGGCCATAACCCATAAAAGACGATTTTGCAATTTTTATATCTGCAATTTTTGATATTTCTTCATATTGTTTTGAATTTTTTATTCCTATTAATATATTTTTTAAGTTGTTATTTTCATTACTTTGGTTTCCAAATATATATACTATTTCTATTTTGTCAGAAAATCCTATTTTTAACTCTTCATATGGATATAAAAGACCTAATATAGTTTTAGCTTTATATATTTCCTTTAAATCGTCTTTTAAAAGGCTTAGACTCTTTTCATCGTATAAAAACTCTATCATATTATTTAAATCGCTTAAAACTTGTTCTAGTGTCTTTAAATGCTTATCTCCATAATACATTTTAAATAGTGCTAAGTCTAGATTTTCAGAATTATCGTTATCTACTGCCCATTTAACACCTATCATATCGAATAAGTAATTATTTAGACATCCTCTGTATTCTATATCACCTATAAAATAATCGCTTTCCTTTCCTATGAGTCCATAATTATTTTCTTTGGCAACAATATGTTTATATTCCCTTTCTCCTCCATCAGGCATTTCAACTTTCATCCATAAATCCATTTGTTGTTTTATTTTAGGTATATAGTCTATTAATTTATTTGCTTTTGATAAGTTATCAATTCTAGGTATACATTCAACTACTACACTTTGATTATTTTCTGTTTTTATGTAATTCTTATCAAAATAACCATTATATTGATTTTCTCCTACTTCTTTTATTTTTAAAAGGCTACCACCTCTATAATAAATATTTATACCATCTTTTCTAATCTCCATGGCTAAGGTAGTATCCGATTTTACATATTTTAAGATATTTCTTAAAACTCCATTTTCTAAATCATTAATAAAATTATTTGATATTATCCTTTTCATAAAATCACCCCTTTGTATACATAGGAACAAGTAGTATATTTACTATATATCTATATTTTATCACAATTTGATAAATTTATTTTATTTTTTAATAAAACGCCAAAAAGACGTGCTATAAAGCACGCCTTTTATATTAAATCATTGTATACTATTTTAGTATTTGTATAGTTATGTTTCTAGAACCCCATCTATTACATTGAGCTTCACTTGGCATATAAATATCTATTATATTTCCTTTTATTCCGCCACCACAATCTTCTGCAACAAATACTCTGTCTAATTCTTTTATATAAACTTTTGTTCTATATGGTATTACTTTTGGATCAACTGCTATAACACCATATCTAAGTTTTGTTCCTAAAGCTGTATGAGTACCACTTGAATAAGCAACTGCTCTAACTTTAAGTGATTTTTTAACTTTGTAGCCTTTTATGCTATTTGAGCTTTCTTCTCCTGAAGAATAAGATGATTTAGATACATATTTTTTACTAACCCAACCGTATTTTCCATTGAATTTTATTTTGTACCATCCATTTTTAGTTGTATATAAATTAACTTTTTTGCCTTTAGATAACTTACCTATTTTTCTATATTTTGTAGAAGCTCCTGTTCTAACATTTACAGTTGCAGTTGTTTTTCCTGTTCCGCAACTTGCTGCTTGTGCTGGAGTTGTTACTCCTAACGTAATCATAATTGCTCCTAGAATAGCTACTGTTTTTGTAAATTTTTTAAACATAAATTCCCCCCTAGATTTTAACTTACTTAGAAAGCCTATATTTAAATAGCAAATTCTTTTATATTTAAATATTGAATTTAGACCTTCTAGAAATAGATTTAAGTAATTTCTATATTCTTAAAATTTTGTTTTTATTTACCTTGTGATACTTATATAATATTACATTTTAGTAACTTTTAAAACCCTTTTTTAGAAAAAAGTTACATCGTTGTTACTTTTTTGCTTTTAGTTTTAAAAGAAACTAATCCATTCAACAGTAGCATTTTCAATAGGATTATCGTTTTCTCAATTTGTAATTATTTTGTAATTTTTTTTTGTAAATTTTTTTTAATTTTTTTCATGTTTTTTCTTTTTTGATGCATATTTTTGATTAAATTGCCTCTATTAACACGGTCATTTTCCCCCCACAAACCATACCTTCTTCTTCAGCAATTTCTCCAGTCATATCTATTGTTTCTATTTTTAAATTTTTACTACCGGCCATCAAAGCTGCATCTTTAATTATTTTTGCCTCTGCACATCCACCACCAATTGTCCCTATAATCATTCCACTATCGTATACTATCATTTTACTTCCCGCTTTTCGTGGAGTAGATCCTTTTGTAGAAATAACTGTTACAAGGCTCATTTTTTCATTTTGTGATTTTGCCAAAGCTTCTAATACATCTTTATTTAATTCACATGAATTGCTGACTTTTATAGGTTCATTTTTTATAGCCAATTTTCCAATTCTTTTAACACTTATAATTTCTGCAAGTATTGATATTGCTATTTCTTCAGGAGTTACTGCCCCTATATTAAGTCCAATTGGAGAATATATATTTTCAATTTTTTCTTTTGAATATCCCTCTTCAATTAATTCCTCTTTCATGATTTTGACTCTTCTTTTTGAACCAATCATTCCAATATAATTTAATTCATCTAAAGATAAAATTTTCTCTAAACAAAACTTATCATGTTTATGACCTCTAGTAACTATTACAACATAGTCCTCTTCATGTATATCTAAAATTTCAAAAGCATTTTCAAAAGTATTGCAAATCACTTGTATATTATCTCCAAATTTTTCCTTGTTTGCAAAATACGGTCTGTCATCGACTACAATTGTATTAAACCCTACTTTTGATGCAAAATGACATAAATGGTATCCAACATGTCCTGCTCCGAATACAATAAGCCTATGCTCCCTTTTAAAAACTTCTGCAAGTACACTTTCTTCGTCGTTTATTTTAATATTTGCTATTAAATTTTTTTCCTTCGCCTTATTTACATATTCTAAGTTTTTTCCTTCTAATTCTTCTAAATTATATATATTTTTTTCGACTTTTTTTGTTTCTAAATTATACTTTGTTATAAGTGCTACTTCCTCGCCCTTATTTAAATCTTCTAATAATGTTTTGTATATTTCTGTGCCCATTTTATCACCTTTACTGAAATATTTTTATATTCTTTATAAAACACATATTTAATAGCGCTTCTAAAACCCCGCCACCTATACATCTAGCTTTATCTGAAATTTTATAACAGTTTTGTAATTCTTCTTTTCTTGGATCTATATCTGCAATTTTAAGACCTTTTTTAACATATGTTTTATCATATATTATTCCTCTTAAAATTCCACTTAAAGATGCATATACATTTTCACTTCCTACCTTTGCTATAATTTGACCTTTTTCAACATAATCTGCAATATGACTTATATTATTTATAACTCCTTCTGCCGGTGAGTGTATCACTCTTTCTTTGGAATATCCCTTTATATCTCCTGGTATTCCCGTGTTTTTTGCTGCATAACCTTCATATATAATTCTACCTAAATTATGCCCTCTTTTTGTTTCAATTACTGCATCTACATCTTTTCCTGCATAAAATCCAGGCCCTAAAGCAATTGTAATAGGAGCCATATTTTTATTTGTTCCAATATTTTTTTTTGCTATTATAGCATCTATTAAAGCTATTGGTTTTATTTCGTCGAGTATTTCACATTTTTCATCTATAATTAAAGGTATATCTCCATCTTCAAAAATGCGTTTTATTTCATCTATATTTTTTGCCAATCTACATTTAATTCCTTCAACTTCCATTTCATTTTCAAATACAGCATTACAAAACGACACAGTCCTTCTTATTGCTGTCGGATGTTCACATTCTAATACTAATACTTTTATATTACATCTATGTAATTTATGAATAACCCCACTTGCCAAATCGCCTCCACCGCGCACTATTACTATATTATCCATAATTATATCTCTCCTATTTTATCTATAACTTGTAAAAACAACATCTATATTAGATTTTTCACATAAATTTGCTATGTTCTTACATAATTCTAGATTTTCTTCTTTATCTACTTTATTTATTATTACTTTATATTTGCAATTCACATTTTTTTTAAGTCCATTTTCATGTTGAGATATTTCAACTAAATCTTTATAATCTATAATTTCATCTAAATCTTTTCTTAATAATTTTGATACTAATTCTGGTCTATGACATATATCTTTTATTTTCTTATTTATACTATCAAACCCCATAATACCAATTACTAAGTTTGTTTCTTTTATTATTACAGGTTCATTGTCTTTAGGTGCTTTAAGCGGCAGGTTTTTAGATCCATCTCCTTCTATTAATATAAAATCTCCAAGTAAAATAATTTTTTTTAACAAATCAAAATCTAAACTTTTTACTTTGTATTCACTTTCCTTCTTTCCTACTTTAATTAGAGAAAATTTTTTCAGAATATTTTTAATTCTTTTTATATCGCTATCTTTTTCTATCAATATAAAATCTTTGTCAAATCCCATATGTGTAGTTGTAGTTATAATTGTTTTTTTATTTAAATTTGAAAATTCTTTTCCAAGTTCAAATATTGTACTCGTCTTCCCACCAGCTCCTACTAATGTTATTATTTTATCTTTTTCTAAATCTATATCTAATGCCTGAATTAAATTTTTTTCGTAGCTAATACTTCCTTTTTTATAGGAGTAAATTTTCATAAAAATCACCTTTGTTTATCTTAAAGTTGATACTTAAAATCTATATCTATAACTTCTTTTTCACTTAAAATTTTAAATGTAAATAAGTCATTTAAATTTTCTAAAATTATCTTTTTTCCACCTTTATCACCACTTAAATTTAATAATTTTTGTTTATATTTACTTGTAAAAATAGTGGGATTTAATAAAATATCATTATTACTTACACACCCTAAATTTTTTTTACTTTTTATAAATTGATTTATAAATTTATCTATAGTTTCTTTCTTTATATAAGGTTGGTCACATACAATAAACATATATGTATTATTAGATGAATTTGAAACTCCCAGTTTTATAGACTGGGAAATTCCAAATTCACTATTGTTATTTTTTACAACTTTTATATCTTTATTTTTTAAGTTATCTATTATTTTGTCGTACTTAGTGACAAATATTATTTCATCTACATTTTCATTGCTTTTTTTTAAATCAATAAGCTTATCTACTGTATGTAAATACATAGGTTTGTTATCTATTTCATATAACAATTTATTTCCATTAAATCGTCTACTATTTCCAGATGCCAAAACTATAATACTAAGCTTCAATGTTATTTTTTAATATACCCATTGCTATTTTTTCGCTAGTCATAGGAAGTTCATTAATCCAAACTCCACTAGCGTTGTATATAGCGTGGCATAATGCTGGTGATGGTGTATTTATAACTAATTCCCCTATTGATTTTGCACCAAATGGTCCAGTTGGCTCATAACTAGATTCAAATTCTACTCTTATTTTGCCCATATCAAGTCTTGTAGGTATTTTATATTGCATAAATGAATCATTTAATATTCTTCCCTTATTGTCATATTGAACATCTTCATATAAAGCCATACCAATTCCTTGTACTAAACCACCCTCTGTTTGTACAGTTGCAAGAGCTGGATTTATTACTGTTCCACAGTCTACACATGTAGCATAGTCTATTATTTCAACATGTCCTGTTTCTTTGTCTAATTCAATCTCAACAGCTCCAGCCATATATGGTGGTGGTGATACTGGAGTTTTTTCCTTAGCTGTAGCAGTTAATGTGTGGTTGCTGTAACACATTGCATTATTTGCTATATCTTTTAAGCTTATACTTCTCTCTTCTTTTACAGAATATACTTTTTCTCCGTCAAAATCAGCATCTTCTAATTTTATATCTAACATATCAGCACCTGCTGCTATTATTTTTTCTCTAAGTATTTGACATGTTTTTATAGTTGCATTACCAGTTAAATATGTTGTACTTGATGCATAAGAACCTGAATCATATGGAGATATATCTGTATCAACTCCATAAACTACTATATTATCTACATGAGTATCTAAACAATCAGCTGCCATTTGAGCAAGTATTGTATCGCATCCTGTACCCATATCAGTTGCACCTATCATCATTGAATAGAATCCATCATCATTTACTTTTATAGTTACACTTGCAACGTCGACATTGCTTATTGCAGAACCTTGCATTGCTACAGCAAGACCAACTGACCTTACTTTCCCATTTCCTAAATCTTTACATGGATATTTTTCATCCCAATTTATCATCTCTTTTACTTTATCTAGACACTTTTCAAGCGTACATGAGTTTGCTGTCTCACCATGGTAGGCTGGCATATAGTCTCCTTCTTTTAAAAGGTTCTTTTTCTTAAACTCAATTGGGTCCATATTCATTTTTAGGGCAAGTTTATTCATTGTTGTTTCTAACGCATAAACACCTTGTGTTGCACCATATCCCCTATAAGCACCTGCTGGTATTGTATTTGAATAAACACCGTCAAATGCAAATTTAAATGCATTTACATGACTTGTATATAGAGGTAGTGATTTGTGACCAGTTAATCCTATTGTTGTTGGGGTATGGTCTCCAAATGCTCCTGCATTTGATAAAGTGTAAAGTGAAGCAGCTTTTAGTTTTCCATTTTCATCTGCACCTAGTTTTACAGTTATCTGCATTTGGTGTCTTGGACTAGAAACGATTTGGCTCTCTTTACGACTATATATTATTTTTGCAGGTTTACCTGTTTTCCAAGTTACTAATGCAGGGAATATTTCATTGATTACACTTTGTTTTGCACCAAATCCCCCACCTATTCTAGGTTTTACTACTCTTATATTTGATTTTGATGTATCAAGTGCAGTTGCAAGTATTCTTCTAACATGGAATGGAACTTGTGTAGATGCAACACATACAAGTCTTCCGTATGCATCTTTATATGTATATGCTCTAAAAGTCTCCATCATTGTTTGTTGATTTGCTTTTGTTAAATAAGTTTCTTCTATTACATATTTACATTTTGCAAATTCAGCTTCAACATCACCTTCTTCTAATACATCATGACATATTAAGTTTCTTTTTACATCTGGAGATATTGGAACTTTTACTTCCCAATCTTCTTCTGGGTGGACCACTACCTCATTGTCTAAAGCTTCTCTAAAATCAAGTACTGGTTTTAGTACTTCATACTCAACTTTTATCATTTTTAAAGCTCTATCTACACATTTTTCATTTTCTCCAGCTACTATAGCTACAGCATCTCCGACATATCTAACTCTCTCATCTAGTATTTTTCTATCATATGGACTAAGTTCTGGATATGTTTGCCCAGCAGTTGTAAATCTAGTCTTTGGTGCATCTTCCCAAGTTAATATACATTCTATTCCTGGAACTTTAAGCGCTATATCTTTTTTTACATTTTTAACTATTGCATGAGCATGAGGCGAACGAAGTACCTTTACTATAAGTGCATCTTTTGGTGCTATATCATCAGTATATACAGCTTGTCCTGTAACTAAAGACATAGCATCTTTTTTCATAACACGATTATTTACAAACTTCATTATTTGCTACCTCCTTATTTCTGTCTAAATATTTTTTTATAGCTCTTAATTGACCTTGATATCCTGTACATCTACATAAATTACCTGATAAATATTCTTTTATTTCTCTTTCTGTTGGGTTTTCTAATTCATCTTCCATTGCAAGAACATTCATTATAAATCCTGGCGAACAATATCCACATTGTTCTGCACCTTCTTTAGCTAAAAATGTTCCAAAGTCTATAGCTCTTTCTTGAACACCTTCAAGCGTAACTACATGTTTGTTATTTACTTGAGCTGCAAGTGTTGAACACGAAAGGACAGGTTTATTTTCTACCCATACTGTACATAATCCACAGTTTGCAGTCTCACACCCTCTTTTAACTGAATAACATCCCTTACTTCTAACATATTCAAGAAGTAATATATCTGGCTCTATTTCATCTTTTATCATTTTACCATTTAACCAAAATTTAATCTCCATATCTACATACCTCCAACTTCATTTATACATCTTTTTACTAAAACCTTACATAGATGACTTCTAAAGTCCTTACTTGCCCTCATGTTACTTCCGAATGTTAACTTACCTTCAACATAATCTGCAAATTTTTCTATTTCATCTTTTGTTGGATCACAGCTTAATATATTCTCTTCATCTAATACTAAAACTGCCTTTTGTGGTCTAGCGCCAACTGCTACTGCAAATTTATCTCCTATTTTTGATACTGCACAAGTAAGTACAGGAAAATCTGTAGATATATTTCTATGAGACATATAACTTATTTTTCTATTATCTTTTTTTATTATAACTTTTTCTAATATATCATTGTCATAAGGCATATTTATAAATTCCCTCATTGATATTACTCCACCTTTATAAAGCTTTACATAACTATCTAAAGCTAATAGACATGTAAGAGGATCTGAAAATCCGAATCTTGAAAATATGCTTCCACCTATAGTTGCACAGTTTCTAAATTGGACTCCAACTATGCTTTTTACGCAATTTTCTATTGCATTATTAAAATATTTATTAAGACCTTCATGAACTTCTAAATCCCTAAGTCTAACCATAGCTCCTATTTCAAAATATTCATCATTTTCTTCAATTTTATCTAGCCCTAAATTAGATAAATCAATTGCTGTTTGAATAGTTTTATGTCCCATCTTCATCCATAAAAGTCCACCTAATATATTTGCTTTTTTACTTTGATTTAATTTGTAAGCTTCTTCTAAGCTATCTGCAACAACGTATTTTTTAATTGTAAACATCTAATCCTCCTATTTTATCTTTGTATTTACATAAAGAAATCTTTATCATAAAAATCTTTAAAGATGTAGATTTCTTTGAAGGGTATCACACTTGCTACACCAAGTGCTAAAATCACATATACAGAAATTATACCTCTACACAATTTTTAAATGAATATAATTTCCTATGCGTTATAAAAAAAGACAAACTTAATAAGTCTGTCTCCTTTTTAGAAAAGGAGACACATTCGGGCGCCAAATATCTCCTTCCCTCTATTTTTTAATAATAAATTTTAATTTATATTTAAACTAAATTAATTTTATCATAATAATCTACTTACTTCTATATCATTTTTATATTTTAATATGTATATTATGCACCCACTTGTTCTTTTTTTGCTTCTTCATTATTTCTAGGCAATATTAAATTTAAAACAGTAGCAACAACAAAAGTCATTATTATACCATTTTGTGCAAATATATTTGATACCCACTCTGGACACTGTGCCAATACTTCTGGAACATTGCCTATTCCAACCCCTATACCTATAGCTAAAGCAACTACAAGACCATTTCTTCCATCTAAAGTTTCTCTAGATAGAGATTGTAGACCACTTACAAGTATCATAGAGAACATTATAACTGCTGCTCCACCTAATACTGACTGTGGCATAACTGAAAATATTGCACTTAATTTAGGACAGAATCCACATAAAATTAAGAATATCGCACCTGTCATTATTACAAATCTATTTACGATTTTAGTAACAGTTACAAGACCAACATTTTGGCTAAACGATGTGTTTGGTAAAACCCCAAATATAGATGCAACTATACTACCTATACCATCTGCCATAACACCTCCAGACAGCTCTCTATTTGTAGGTTCTCTATCAAGACCTCCATTTGTTATACCAGATATATCACCTATAGTTTCTACAGTAGTAGCTATAAACATTATTCCCATTGCTATGATAGCTTGTATATTAAATTCAAATGGAACTACCATTGGATGTGGTAGAGAGAACCAAGCACTTTCTTTTACTTGTGTAAAATCTACCATACCTAAGCATATAGCCAGTATATATCCAACTATTATACCTATTAATATAGATGAGTCATTTAAAAATCCTTTAAATTGTTTAAGAACTAGTATAACTATTATAACTGTTGTTCCAACTAATAAATGATTTAATGAGCCAAAATCTTTAGCTCCTGCTCCACCACCAAAATACTTAATCCCAACTGGTAATAAAGATAAACCAATAGATATTATAACTAAACTTGTAACTATTGGTGGAAATAACTTTTTAAGTGGTTTTATAAAAAATCCTAAAATTGCCTCCATTATTCCGCCAACTAAACCAGCTCCTATTATTGCCCCATATCCATATTGCAAACCAATAGCTTGTGCTGTACCTATAAATCCTGAACTTGTACCCATTACTATTGGAAGTTTTGCTCCCACTGGTCCTATTGGATATAACTGTACTAGTGTAATTAAACCTGCTATAAACATTGCATTTTGAATAAGCATCGATCTCAGATTCGAGTCAATATTTAATAATCCACATACTATTATAAGCGGTGATATATTACCTAAAAACATCGCTAAAACATGTTGTATTCCTAAAGGAATTGCTCTTTTAAGTTCTACTCTTCCATTTAGTTCGTAAATTGATCCTTTTTTTGCCATAATGTACTCCTTTTCCTAATACTCCTAATGAATTTAAAACAATTACTAATAAAATATACCATAGACACAAACAAATTTCCATATTTTTTTAATATTTTTCGTGTTTTTTGTATAATCCTATAAATTTATATTCTATTTTTTATTAATCGTATATAGTATTTTTTTTATTTATATCTTATGTTTTACATTTAAAAGAAAATTTAGATTCAAAAATATTGATAAAATCCCCAAAAAGTATTATGATAAAATTTAGTATGGTATATCCATAAATTAGAAGTAAATAGGAGGGGGTCGATTTATGAAGAAAAAAAGAACACTACAAAACAACTTAAGTTATGCACTCAAGTATATGTTTGGTAATTATGGTATAAACATTTTTCTAGATTCAAAAAAATTCATAGTAACTCTTGATAATTTAATACCTAATTTACAAGAAGAAACTAATCTAGTTAAATTTGCAATACAAAAAAATGCAATTTCTGCAATAGTAAATGCTTATGATCAAAGAGATATCGATAAAAATTTTGCTTATTTAAGAGCAAAAACTATTCTTACTAAAAACGGTGTCTCAGAAAAAGCAACTACATACTTATTAGATTGTTTTTTATACGCATTTGACTGGATAGATGATGTTCCAGACTATGAAGATTTATCTGATGAAGATTTTATAATTGCTAAAATACCCGAAAAATCTATAGATAATTTTTCAAAAAAACTTGAAACTCAATCAGATAGTAATAAAATAAAAAAGATGCCTACAGTTAAATTGAATAAAAAAGATATTTCTGATAATAAAGAAAATGAACCTAATAAAAACACAACAGTAGAAAAAGTAGAACCTTTACACTTTGAAGAAAAAAGTTTATCTTCAAAAAAAGAAATCGAAGATGATAATATTTCAAAAAAAGAAGATGATAATATGAAAAATGATAAACACAAAACAAAAACAAATTCAAAGTATTATTTAAATCATGATTTCGATGATAACGATGAAAATTATAATTATGAATATGATGACGATGATGAATACTATGATGATGAATCTGGTTCTTTATTAAAAAAAATAGCTTTAATTCTTATCACTATAGCTATTATCGGTGGTATAGGATTCTTTGCTTTTAAAAATCTTAATAAAGATGCAGACGTTACTTTTAATGGAGTTTCTATCACAAGCGAGTACCAAATGGATAATGATACTTACGTATTACCTATAAGCGAACAAACTACTTTAGAAGTAGTCATGGATAGCACTAATTCAAAACCAATTGACACAAATAAATTAAGATTTAAACTTGAAAATGGTTCTATATGTAATTTCCAAAGTAGTGGTAAAAAATGTACTATAACAGGTTTAGCAAAGGGAAGCACTAAATTAATAATAATTTATAATAATGAAATTATTGGTACAGTTCCTTTGTATTTTAAATATTTTACTCAAGAAGAAGATAAACAAAATCAAAAAGATAATACCGAGGAAGAAAATACTACTACAAAACAAGATACTAAAAGTAGTGATAATACTAAAAACAATAGTAATAAAAATAGTAATAACAACAATAATAATAAAAATAGCAACAAAAATAAAGATAATAATAAGGATAATAACGACAATAAACCGAAACCTGTAAAACCTGAGCCAGACCCTGAACCAACGCCGGAGCCTGAGCCTAAACCTGATCCTGAACCAACACCTAAACCTGAGCCAGATCCCGAGCCAACACCGGAACCTGAGCCAGATCCAGGAAATCCTGATGAGAATGGCGGTAGTTCAGGTGAAAATAATACAACTACAGAATCTAGCAATAGCGATATAGAATAATAATTTTTCATTGTAAAATGAAATTTATTTCCTATATGTTATAAAATTTATTATTATTTCACATAATAACTCTATAAATTTAAATAAAGGAGTCTATTATGCCTACAGAAGATACTATTAATTTACTTAAAGAATGTGATGCTGGTTGTAAAATGGGTATTGACGCTATAAAACAAGTTATAGATAAAGTTGAAAATAAAAAATTATATGACATAATAGTAAAATATTTAAACGACCATCAAAAGCTTCAAAATAAAATCACAGACAAATTAAATGAATTTGATTGTTCTGAAGAACAGCCAAGTGCTATGGCAAAAGCTATGAGCCATATGAAAATAAACTTTAAATTAGTTAAAGGTGAACACGATAAAGAGATTGCCGATTTGATGACAGATGGATGCAATATGGGTATAAAATCAATAAATAAATATATGAATCAATACCCTGCAGCATTAGAATCAATAAAAAGTTTATGTTATGACTTAGCTGAGCTAGAAGAAAATTTTGCAAAAGATTTAAGACATTATTTATAAAGAAATTTGTATCTTTTAAATGATAATATATTCAAAATTCACATTTTAAAAAAGCTAGCGAATTTAAAATATAAAATTTGCTAGCTTTTTTAATTTTATTCTACATTTCTGAAATTTCTTGTAATCTAAAATATATTTTTCTTATTCTTAAATTTATATATTCAATATATCCCCTTTTCATAATCCAATCATTTACATCAATATCATCAAACATATCTTCATACTGTTCTCTAAGATATTGAATATTATCACTGTGCATGTTTAACATATATTCATATAAAAATTCATATGCATTTTTATACGTAAATACATCTCCTTCAGAATCATTTATTGTAATTACCAATAATTGTTCTTTTTCATCTACACGAAATTCTGTTTTGTCAATTTCAAAACTTCCGATTTGAGATATTAATCTATCTACTTCTTCTAATAGATCTCTACATTCTCTTAATAGCTCTATTTCTCTCATAAATTTCCCCTTCCAATTAAGTTAATTATTCTTATATGTTAAAAGGCACAATACATAACAAGTTATATACTGTGCCTTATGAGTGCAAATTTAATTTTCTATAATTTTTTAATTTATCCCTATATAAATTGTTAATTGTTAATTATTTTATCTGTAAAAAGGATATGCCAATCATATACGATATAACATATTTTTTAATTGTTAATTGTTATTTATAAATTGACTGAATATATGTAATTTAAAATTTGCACACATTTATTAAAAGAATTAAAAATTCTATTAATCGATATCTATTAAAATTTCATTATTAGCTTTATTTAAAGCAATTTCAAGTTCTAAAATCTCTTCATTTCTATCTTCTAGATATTTTTTTAAATCTTTTTTATTAAAGTTAGGTTCTTTTACCTTATAGTAAACTGATGTTGCCGCAGCATCTACCTTTCTTTCTTTTGAAGATTTAACATTTTCTAAAATATGTTCAAAGTTATTTACTTGACCTCTTAGATATTTAATTTTATTTAATGCCCCTTGAAGGCTTAATCTACCAGTTTTAGTTTCTATGTAATTTTCATTATTAGCTTTAGATATTTTTGTCTTTATTTGAGAAATTTCTTCTCCTAATTCTATTATAAGCTCAAATTCTCTATTAAAATCAACTACTTCATTACAATCATATCTACTTCCATCAGATTCTAATATGTATTCTTGTATTATATTTTCAAGATCCATCATTTTGTACATTTTATCTCTATAAATTCTCTCTAACTCAGATACTTTTAACATAGCTTGACTTATTGTACTTTTTTCCATAATACATAATCCTCCATAATTTTTAAATTATTTCTTTTTTAAGACATATAATATTCCTGATATGAATAAAATTGTAAGTAAATAAAACAATATATAAGTATAAGATACTGTTGCTTGCAATAAAAGTATTATTATCATAACTATAAATTCTATAGATGAAAATATTATGTTTTTTGCAAGCTCAAGAAATATTCCGAAAAACAACCAAATCATCTTTGCATTTGAACTAATAACATCAAATCCATTTAAATAATCTAGTGTGCTTCCTACAACAATATTTCTAAAATAATTTCCGATAACAACTATTCCATTTTTTATACCATCATATGAATTTAATTCATTTTTTAAAGAAAATCCAACTTTAGACTTATTGTAATAAATAAAATTTTCAGTTGAAATTCCATCTAATCTAGATAATGATATATATCTATTTAGTTTATTATAACTTAAAATCTTACTTTGCCCTGTATAATTAATAGAAAGAGGCATAAATAGAGAACAAATTATCAAAATTAATACTAATAATATAATCGGCTTTTTTTTCAATTAAATTTCCCCCTATTATTCCACATGATAATAAATTATACCATAAGTTAGTAATATAATAGAATATATATATTCTTTTAAGATAATTTTTTCAAAAAAATAAGCCCCAACTAGTTACTTGAGGCTAAACCCGTTCTATAAAATCCCGATAACGTAAAATTAATTTGTTGTATTTAGAAATTTTATGTACTCCCTTTGTACAAACTTATTATATCATTTTTATTTGTCGAAATTTGTATATTCTTGCAAACATTTTCTAGGTATTTTTTGGAATTAAATCTATACATAAAAGAGACTAACTGTACAATAATACAATTAGTTCTTTCAATATATTATTTATATATTTCTATATTATGAAATGCAACTTTCTCATTTCCTTTATTCATATATGTATGATTTAATGAGCCATCAAATTTCAAACTATTTCCGGCCTTTATTTCATAAATTTCTTTTTCTACTTTAAGAGTTAAAGTTCCCTCTATTACAAGAACCATTTCTTCTAATACATTTTTATGTGCAGCTGAGATATGTTTACATCCTGGATCTAGCTCTACTAAAAATACATCTACACCACTTTTAGAACTAAATTGAAATATTGGATATAGTACCATCTTTCCTTCTTCTTCCTTAATAGCTTTTATGTCGTCTTTTTTTACTAAAACTAATTCATTTTGTTCATCATCTAACAAAGAAGTAAAATTAACTTTTAATCCTGATGATATTTTCCATAATGTTGATATAGTAGGACTTGATTCTCCTCTTTCTATTTGCCCTAACATTGCCTTACTAACGCCTGTTAATTTTGATGCTTCATCTAAACTTAAACCTAAACTATTTCTTAATCTTCTAAGATTTTGCCCTACTTTTGGAAGTTGTGACATCATAAATAAATCTCCTCGTTTCTTAAATTTATGACTACTTATATCTAACTACCCCGACTCCACAATTTTCAATAACCCCTTCTAAGTCATTTATTTTTTCTTTACTTGGAACTTCAAATTTATAAATATAATCATAAAGACCTAAAGCTTTATACTTGTCTAGTCCTAACATATGATAAGGTAGTAATTCCATCTTTGGATTTTTTACATTTTCTTTTACAAATTCTGCTGTTTGTTTTATATTTTCTGTACTGTCATTAAATCCCGGTATAACAGGAATTCTAATCACCATACTTTTATTTAGTGTAGCCATTTTTTTCACATTTTCTAGGATTTTTTTATTGCTAATTCCTGTGTATTCTTTATGTTTTTCATCATCCATATTTTTTATATCAACAAATATATGGTCTATCTTTTCGAAAATATCTTTACATTTTTCAAAGTCAAATAAAGCACAGGTTTCTATAGCTGTATATATACCCTTTTTATAAAAATAATATACCAATTCTCTTAAAAATTCAAGTTGATTAGTCGGTTCTCCCCCTGAAAAAGTTACTCCCCCTCCTGAAGATAAAAAGAAAATAAAATCTTTTTCGATTTCTTTTATAACTTCATCAGTTGTCATTTCCTTTGTCATTTGACTAATCGCATCTTGAGTACATCTGTTTATACATTCTCCACATAAATCACACTTTTCATTTACTTGTTTTCTATCAAATAAAGAAGTTATACCTTGTGGACAGACACTTACACATCGTTTACATCCAACACATCTATCTTTTGATACAGCTAGTTTTACAATTCCTGACCAAGAATCTGGATTAGAACACCATCTGCATTTTAGAGGGCAACCCTCTAAAAATACAGTGGTTCTTATTCCATCTCCATCATTAACTGAAAAACGCTGTATTCTAACTACGTTTCCCTTAATAGACATTTTTCTAATTAAAAGCTTTCATGTGCATTTCTAGCCATTATAGCATCTTGCATTTCTTTTGATAAGTTTACAAATTGAGTTGAGTATCCTGCAACCCTAACTAATAAATCTTTATATTGTTCTGGATGTTCTTGTGCCTTTTTAAGTATTTCATTTGAAACTGTATTAAATTGTACATGGAATGCTCCAAGTGCAAAATATGATTGTATTGTTGATGCTAAATTTCTAAGTCCTCTTGGAGTGCTTACTAAATCATGACTAAATCTCAAGTTAAGTAAAGTTCCTCCAGAATGGAAGTCATGTTGTATTTTTGCAGCTGATTTCATAGCAGCAAGTGGTGTTTCTGTATCTGTTCCTGCATATGGAGATACACCTTCTGTTATAGGTTGTCCTTTATATCTTCCATCAGGAGTTGCTCCTATTATTCTACCAGTTGGTATATAATTTGATATACCCATAAATGCAGTAGTAAATGGAGAACTAAATATATCTTTGTATTTTTTAACTTCATGATAATAGAAGTTAGATACTTCCACAGCTATATGGTCTACATAGTCATTATCATTTCCGTATTTAGGAACACTAAGTGCTAATTTTCTTAACTCTTCATATCCTTCCCAGTTTGCATTTAATGCTTTATCTAATTCTTCTAAAGTAGTAACTTTATCTTCAAATACTAATTTTTTAATAACTGCTAAACAGTTAGCTACAACACCTAATCCTATACCTGTTAAAACTGGACCAACATTATATTTTGCTCCACCTTTACTTAAATCTTTACCTTTTTCAAAGCAACCATCAACACACACTGATAAATATGGTCTTGGAACTACTTCTGTATGAACTTGTTGAGCTATTGTAGAACCTATTACTGAATGTCTTATTAAGTTTTTAAATTGTTTGTAGAATGCTTCTTCAACTTCTTCATAAGAAGTAAATTGTGTTATAGGTTTCTCTTCTAGACCCATTTGTTCACCTGTCATTCTAGCTTTTCCTTGATTTATAGCATATTCAAGTGCTGCTACAAAGTTTATATTAACAGTTGCTGTCCATTCTCCAACTTTTCTAAAGTGAGGAACTACACAACCACAGTTATTCCAATCTCTTGCATCTTCTGGAGTAAGCCCATTTTGAAGCATCATTTGAGTACCGCATGCATCGTTATGTATTGCTGGGAATCCTATTCCTGCTGCAACTAAATCACAAACTGCCATAACAAAATCATCTGGTGCGCCTGGATGTATTCTAACACTTAATCCTGGTTGATGAGTTTTTACATCTTTAGTAGCTTGTAAACATAAATAAGTTAAATCATTAGTTGCATCTGACCCATCACGCTTTCTCCCTCCTACAGTTAAGTTTTGGAATTGATTATATCCCGCAAAATATCCTGCTGTGTTTTCTGATATAGTCCAAACCCATTCAGAATATTTTATCCATAATGCTTCTATTAATTCTAATGCACCATCTTTATCTAGCTTTCCTTCTTTTATATCTTTTTCGTAATATGGATACATGTATTGATCAAATCTACCTGGATTAAGGGATAGAGGATTTTCACATATAATTCCACCTACTTGAACAAACCATATAAATTGGATTGCTTCATAGAAACTTTCTGGTGGATAAGCTGGCACTTTTTTACAAACATCACCTATTTTTATAAGTTCAGCTTTTCTCTTTTCATTTGTTTCTTTTTGTGCCATTTCATAAGCCAAGTCAGAATATCTTTTAGCAAAAGTCATTATACCATCACATATTATAACTTGTGATTTATAAAATTCTATTTTTTCTATATTTTCAGGTATAGCTATATCTAGTTCTTCTATTTTTGCTAAAGCTTCTTCTTTTATTTTTTGATATCCCTTTGGTAATAATATATCTTCATAATCTGGAGTTACTTCCCCTACTGCTTGTCTCCATTTAGAATCGTTGTCTAATACACCTGTATCTATTAATATTTTTGCTGTATCTTCTGGTAATCTTTTTAAATATAATTCTTCTAGTGATTTTCCTTTCCAATATGGGAAAATTTCTTTTCTTGTGAATTCTCTTTGTTCATCAGTCATTTCATATGGATCTTGTCCTCTAGTAGAGAATTTATCCATTTCTTTATCTACCCATTTCCAAGAAAATTCAGGAGTAAGTATACCTGTTCTTTTAAATTCTCCAGCTGTACCAACTATTATTTCATCATCAAATATAGTTACAGGTAGTTTTTCACAAGCTGCTAAATAAGCCTTTGCGCTTCTTATACACATTGGTTCCCCTTCTGTTTCTCTATATGAGTCAGTATATATTTTGGCTCTTTCACAACTTATTTGTGGTTTAGTATTAACATAACTTTGTCTAAATTTTTCTATTCTTTCTGTTATACTCACAGAATCCCCCCTTTTGTATGTTATTTTATATTTTTATTATATTATACTATACTTTTTCCAAATTTTGTATAACTTTTATATATAATTTTTTGTATGTATAACCTAAAATGTACTAGATTTTTCAGGATTTTATTGATAAATATCTATTTGACATCATATAAAATCTTCTATAAGATTTTATTAATAAGTTTTAAGATTTATATCTAAGGGGGAAATTTATGAGTAAAATAAAAATAGCACTTGTTCAAATGCATGTTGAGAAAGACAAATATAAAAATTTAGAAACAGCAAATACCTTTATAAAAAAAGTAGCTCAAGAAGGCTGCGATTTGGCAATTCTTCCAGAAATGTTTACAACACCTTATAAAACTGATAACTTTCCAATCTATGCAGAATTTGAAGGTGAAGATTCATTTATCTCAATTTCGAATATGGCAAAGGAAAATAGTATATACTTAGTAGGTGGGTCTATACCTGAAAAAGATGAAAAAAACTTAGTTTATAATACATCATATGTATTTGATAGAAATGGAAACAATATAGGTAAACATAGAAAAGTTCATTTATTTGATATAGATGTAGAAGGCGGGCAATCATTTAAAGAATCTGATACCTTAACTCCAGGAAATAATATCACTGTATTTGACACTGAATTTGGCAAAATCGGACTTTGCATATGCTTTGATTTTAGATTCCCAGAGCTAGCAAGATTAATGGTACAAAAAGGTGCAAAAACTATAATAGTACCTGCAGCTTTTAATATGACTACTGGTCCTGCTCATTGGGATTTAATGTTTAGATCAAGAGCTATAGACAATCAAGTGTACGCCATAGGTTGTGCTCCTAGCAGGGATATAAATGGGCCATATGTATCATATGGAAATTCTATAGTAACTACTCCTTGGGGAGATATATTATATAAAATGGATGAAAAAGAAGGATATAAAATACTAGAATTGGATTTAGAATATGTGGATAAAATAAGAAAAGAACTTCCCCTAATATCTGCTAGAAGACTTGATTTATATGAATTAAAAGAAAAATAAATATTCCTATATACTTAAAAGCCCCCTTTTAAAGGGGGTATTTTTTAAGCTCTTTTTCTTTTAAAATCAACTTTTTTCAAGTTATTTTTATTATTTTTCGTTTTTAATGTATTTTCTTTTAAATCCATTAATATTTCTAAATCTTCAGGATATAAAACTATACCTCTATCGTATAATTTTTCTATTAAAGTATTATTGCTAACTATATGATTTTCTATTAATGCTTCATAAGCCATTTTTAATAATGATGAATCATGTAATTTGAATTTATCATCTAATGGTTCTGACTTATTCCAGCCTTTTTGCTGCCATTGATTAAGAAGATAATTGTATTTTTTATAACTTATAACTCCTAAGCTGTATGCTCTGTAAATTAAAAGACTTACAGGAACTGCCCATTTAGCTTTTAAGTTTAAAAAGTCTTCTAACTCATTTGTTCCTTCTATGCTATTTAAAAATGCTTCTTTTGGAAGTAAAAATTGTGCAGCAAATTCGTCACAATCAAATTTCTTTAAAGGTATATTTAATATATCACTTATTATATAACCTAATTCACAAGCTAAATCATGATTTCTAATTGGAGCTATATTTCTATCTTCTCCTAGTGCAATTACATATCTTGTATTTTTTTCTACTGATTGTTTTTGTGTGAAAGGACTTGCTCCTCTTTTGTTCACATTCATATAACTTATTATTACACCTTTTGCAGTCATAATATCACCTAAATTTAAAGGAGTTGGTTTTTCATCATCCCATAAATCCCAGTGTTCTCTAATCTTTTGACAAAGTATTTCCATAGAGTCTCCTCTATGTAAGTTATTTGGTAAATCAAGCTCTGGAAATCCTATATATTCCTCAAAGAATAAAAATAATTTTCTAAGCATTATTAGCTTTTCTTTATAAGATATTTCTTCTACTCTAGGAAGTCTAGAGTTTGGATTAAAATGCGAGTCCTCTACTACAATTTTTAAATTTTCATTACCGTAGAAATATTCTCTCGGGAAATGAAGTATATTAGATAGTTTTAATGCATTTTCTAAAGTTGGTTTATATTTATTATCCTCAAAGGCTAAGATATCTTTTTTATTTATATTTGTTTCTTTAGCTAAAATATCTACGCTTTTTCCTCTATATACTCTAGCAATCTTAAGTCTCTTTCCGTTGAATACATCTTTTTTCATTTTATCTTACTCTCTTTCATTATCAAATGCTAAAATCTCATTTATTTAGATTTTGTAACCTTTACAATTATACTCAATATAAGCCATAATATCAAATACTATTTAATCCAATTCATTTTGAAGCTTTATAAGTGTATAATTTATAAGTGATTCTAAATTAGAGTTATTTTTTCCTCCACCTTGTGCATTGAATTTATTTCCGCCACCATTTCCGTCGATTAATTTTATAGCATCTTTTAATAAGCTATTCATATCTAAAGAGTTTAAATTTTTACTACATGAAAATACTAAGTTAACTCTATCCCCATTTATAAGAGCAAATAAAACTATTTTATTATCTTCTTCTGTTATTTTATTTGCCAATTTAGATATGTATTTTGTATCCTTATCATTATATATCTTGTCTATTATAGATATATCATTTATTAATTTAGCAGATGATACTAAATCTTTTAATTCGTAATGAGCTATTTCTTCTTTTAATCTTTTATTTTCTTTTATAGAATCCGTAAGTTTATTATTTATATTTTCAATTCCTTTTATAGAATCTTCATCACTACAACTTAGATATTTGCAAATTTTACTTAAGTTGTCATCTCTATTTATAATATAGTTGATAGCTTTGTTACCTGCTAAGTATTCTATTCTAGTTGAAGTTTTATATTTTTCATGCTTTTTAAACTTTATTATTCTAAGATCCAGTGTATTTTGAGGATGTACTCCACAACAACAATTAGTATCTAAATCTCCTACTTTCACTATTCTAACATTTCCATTTATCTTTGAAAAATCATCTTTTAATTTTAACTTTTTCGCTTCCTTTTTAGTTATTTCAAAAGTTTCCACAGGAATATTTTCTGCTATTATATCATTAGCCATTTTTTCTATTTTTTTAATTTCTTTATCTGAAAAACTTCCTTCAATATCTACACAACTATCTTCAATCCCCATATGAAAACTTGTTGTTTTCTTATTAAATTCTTTTAAAAATAACGCCGATATTATATGCTGTGCTAGATGGTGGGTCATGCTATATTCTCTTCTATTCCAATTTAATATACATTTTACCTTGTGTATTTTTATTGGCTTAGTATTTAATACATGATAAATAACATCGTCTTTTTCGTATACGTATTCTATATCATGCGAGTCAATTTTACCCAAGTCACATAGTTGCCCGCCTCCCTCAGGATAAAATCCTGTTTTATCTAAAACTATATGAAATTTATTATCTATTTCTTTAATATCTATTATTTCAGCAACAAATTCTTTTTTATATGAATTTTCATAGAATATTTTTTGCATTATCTTGTACCCTTTCCTTTTCTATAGTATTATTATCAATATATTTATTATACTATAATTTTATATTTGGTATATTTTTGTTTTAGTTATTAAAATCTAAAATTACAAATTATATCGATTTATAATTCTGTTAGTGAAATATATAAACTTTTAAATAATAATAAAAATAGCCTGTGAAATTTTATTTTTAAATGTCTATAATACAATTAAATGAATATTCACAGACTATTTTATATATTAAACTAATTATATATATCTGAAAATTCAATATTACATCTTTCCATTTTATTTTGAATGTTTTTATTGTTTTTAATATTTCCATTAGCAGTATTATTTATTTTATTTGGAAGTATAACTTCGAAAGTAGTTCCTCTTCCCAATTCACTAAATACTCTAACTTCTCCTTTGTGTATACGTGTAAATTCATTTACAATAGATAATCCTATTCCACTACCTTCACAAGGCCTTGTAAGTCCATCATCCAATTTTATAAACTCTTCAAATATATTTTCTAATTCATCAGCTTCTATACCTATACCATAGTCTTTGATATAAATTTTTACAAATGATTTACTCACATTCATATATACTTCTATATCATTATCATCTTTATTGTATTTTATCGCATTAGACAATAAATTAAGTACTATTCTTTCTATTTTTTCTGGATCACAAGATATAATTTGTTCCTCACAATTTGTATCAAAAATTAAATTTATATTTTTATTTTTTAAATAAGTAGCTACCGACATAACTATATCTTCAACGATTTCAACTATATCGTAATTTCCAAAATTCATATCGTAATATTGACTTTTTACTTGACTAAGATCTAATAAATTTTGTACAAGTCTTAACAGTCTATATGAATTTCGCTTTACTATATTTATATGAAAATCTAGATTATCTAATATATAATTATTATTACTTCTACTTTGTTCAATTAATTGTACTATGCCTAAAATTATATTTATAGGTGTCTTAAATTCATGAGATAAGTTATTAAAAAATCTATTTTTTAAATCTTCCATTTCTACTGCTTGTTCAAGTAATTTTCCGTTCTTTTGATACTCTTTTTTTGAAGTAATATCTCTAGCTGTAAAAAATAGTGTTTCTTCATCATAATAATTTTTTATATTCCATTCTAGCCATTTATATTCTCCATTTTTACATAAAACCTTACTTTCATAATGAACAATCAAATCATTTTCAAAATCAAAATTCTCATAAACACTTCCTGAATCTTGATTTACCATTTTTTTATCCCCAAAATATTTTTTTATTTGTTCTAACTCTTCAAATTCTTTTGCACTCCATCCTAATATACCTTTTAATCTATCTTCATTTATATATACAAGATTCCCGTTTTTATCAAATTTTCCTATTATATCTACCGAAATTTCTATACATTTTTGCAAGTAATCTTTTTTTTGTTTATATTCTTTAAGTTCATTTTTTATTTTAATAGATTCATTAATATTTGAAATTGTAACTGCTAAATGTGAACATATTGTTTTTATATAATCGTATCCAAATTCTATAGATTTTGTATCTTGTAAAAAAGTTATAACTACATGACCTAGTAATTCATCTTTTACTGTAATATTATATATTCCTATTTTATATATATTTTTTTCTTTCAATTTTCTTGTAACCACTTCATTTTCTATTTCATCTACATATTTAATACCTTCTAATTTACATTTTTGAGTATATTTCATATGAACAGCTGTAGTTGTTTCTTTTCTTTCAGTTATTGTGAAATCGTCTAATATTACACCCTTGCCAATTAGTATCGAAAAATCATTTTCATCTTTGTTATATAAGCTAATTGCAACTCCATCAGATTTAAAATTATTTATTATTTTTTCTGATATATAATTTAGTAAATTCATCAAATTATTCTTATAAATGTCTTCACCTTTATTAATACTTTCATTAATTTCTCTTAATTTAATTGAAATATAATCTAATGTTTTATCTAAGTGTTTTCTTATATCTATATTCCTAGAAGTTATATTTATATGTTTTACACTTTTATCTTCATTTAATGTAGGACTTAATGTCACTTCATACCATTTCTTTTCGCCATCTATAGTGAATACGTTTTCATCCGAAAAAGGTTCTTTTCTCTTTATAAGTTCATTTTCAACATTTTCAATATATCCAAGCTCCTGTACATTATCATATAAATCGTTCGCTCTACATCCAATGATTTCTTTTTTTGTCTTCTTATGAAAATCACACTTTCTCTTATTAGCATATAAATACTCACCCTTTTTATTTTTTATAAAACATGACAGATTTATATTATCTAATAATGTTTCTAAATCACTTCTACTATAGTATTTTTCACATAAATCCCTTGCTACTATAAAATAACTCTTTTCTTCATAAAAATTACCTTCGAACAAATCTCCATTAAATTCAAATTTTTTGTTATAAATTTGTAAATAAAAATCAAAATTTATATCTTCATCCTTACCCAGACCATCAATTAAATTATTTATGCTTTTACCATTAGTATATAGGCAGTCTTTTACAGGAGTGTCTATGATGTCTTTTAAATTAATTTTTATTTTATTCATGACAGCTTTATTGGTAAACTTTATTTTTCTATTTAAGCTAATTACAAAAATAAAGTTGTCCATATAATTAAATACATTAACCATTTTTTACCTCCTTGTAAAGCTTATTTTTTTCCTATCACTACTTATATTGCAGTATTATAAATCTTATTATATTAAGGATAAATCATATCAAATAATAAATCAAACATTAATAAATATTATTTATTACCCTTTTTTATGTTTTAAATTATTTTTTTTAATATGAGTATTATTTCTATTATTATATTCTAAAAATATCTTTAATAAAAGTTTTATATTATTGAAATATATTTTACCAATAAAGATGCTATAATTATATCTGAGGTGATTATATGAAAAAATCAAAAATACTATATATCATCATTTTCTTAGTTATTATATTGTTTTGTGGATTTTTTATAAAAAAACATTTTGATAATCAAGCTTTACAAGATCAATTAGATGACTTAGATGTCCCTTCAGGAACACAAATTGATGATAATAGTGAAAATTCTTCTAATGATGATTTATCGAAACTTAAGATGAAAGGGTATATCATATCAATTAATAATGGCAATGTGGATTTAGAAGAGCTTATGAAAAAAACAAATTTAGAAGATAAAACACCTGTATATAGCCAATTATCTTCTAGTTATAATTGTGCAACAATTATCGAAACTAATCAAAAAATAGGTCCGATTTATCTAGTTAGTTGTAATTATGATAAAGAAAAAAAATCATACTCTTTTAATAATAATTCTAAACAACTTATAACAGAATTTATCCAAAATTGTGATGCACTAGTATTTTTACATACAGTTGATTCTGATATAGCAAGTAAAGCCATTTTAATTGAAAAAGATAATAAAAGTTATTATTACCCATTAGAAACAACTGCTTTCGATGATTTAAGTGGTCAATATTTAAATGAAGTAAAATAATAATTAAATATCCTATCATTGTGAAAAAACACCTTATATCTAAACTTACTTGGCTTTGATATAAGGTGTTCTTCTAATAATACTTTTCTTTTATTTTGGATATACTTTCTTCGTCCAAATCATAAGCCTCGCCTACGTTTCCTTCTAAAATAGACCAAACTTTATTATGTACTTCAACAGCATTAGAGAAATCCCCATTTTTCCATTTTTCTAAATTACTTCTAAAGTAAATTCTTTCTTCTCTATCTCGCAGACAATCTATTCCTGAAATAACTTTTTTTATAGTTTTAGGCGTAACCTCTGTACATTCCCATTTGTATTCTGCTTTTATAAGTGAATTTGCAAGGGAGTGTATTAATTTTAATTCCTCTGCATTTGTTTTTGGTTTTTTCACTTCACTTTCTTTAACTACAACTGCTGGCTTAGCATTTTTTAAATCTACTGATTCACTTTCCCCACCTAATATTTTTCTTAAATTATCCTTTTCTAAAAAGTTATGGGTTTTAAGAAAAAATGGATATACATTTTCAAACTTTACAAATATATTAGGATTATAAATCCCAACTATAGGCAGCAATAACAAAGATACTAATAATAAATCTATAAACCAATTAAAATAATAAGTCTTTTTTTCTTGTTTTTCTTCTTCAAAAGGTTCTTCTATTAAATCTTCTAAATCTAGTGGAATTTTTATATTATCCAAATCATTTTTGGAAAAATAAAAATCCTCAATATCCCTTTTTATGTCTTCATCTATATCTATTTCGATATTATATAAATCTTTTTTCATATTTTTTTTATACAAACTTTTTTCATGCATAATTATAAACCTTCACCCACATTTACCTTCAAATTTTTTAATGATTGTCTAAAATAAATTTTAACTGTATCGCTATTTAAATCTAATATATACCCAATTTCATCATATGAAAGATCAAAATAACACTTAAGTATAACTACATTTCTATACTTTAAGTCTAGTAAATCTATGGACTCATACATTTTTATTTTATTATTATAATAGTAACTATTTAAACTATTATTTTTTTCAACCATACCATTACATTTTAAAAAATTATTCGTATTTATAATAGCTATTTTATACATCCATAAAATAATTTTTTCATTATCCACCTTTGAAAAGTTTTCGTAAATAAAGTCTATAGTATCTCTTAATATATTTTTAGCATCTTCTTCATATTTAGTATGAAGAAAAATAAGTCTGTAAACTTGTATTATGTTTTCTTTTACTATTTGTTTTATAGCTTTTTTATTTCCTTTTTTAGCTTTTATGATAGTATCCAACTCAATTCTCCTTTTCTCCTGTTAGAAATAATTTTACACTTTTTTCATATTTTCATCAATACAATAATATGTATCTAAATTTCATAAATTTTTTTTCTACTTTAATCATATAAATAAATATACTTAATTTAAAGGAGAAAACTTATGAGGAGAAGAAATTTAATTATAAATACTTTTTTATTGACCTTTTCTACGATGAGCCTCGGTATTTTGGGCATGGTATTTAGAATATATTTATCTAATCAAATCGGTAGCGAAGGGATGGGTCTTTACCAACTGATTATGAGCATAAATGTCTTTGCATGGACTATAGCAATTTCGGGTATAAGACTTACACTTACAAGGCTTATCGCTGAAGAAATTGGAAAGAAAAGTAGCAAAGATAAAATTAGACATTTGCTTAAATGTGGTTTTATATATACGTTATTTTTTAGCTGTATTTCAGCCTTAGGTTTATATTATGGTTCCCATTTTATAAGTACTGCTTTGATAGGTGATATTAGGGCACAAACACCTCTACAAATTTTATCTTTTAGTATGCCTTTTATCGGAATATCAGCTTGTTTTAATGGATACTTTTATGGATGCCGAAAAGTTATTAAGAGTATTTTTGCAGATTTTATAGAAAATATTACAATGATAGTCATTGTCGCTTTCTTTATAACTTCATTTTCAACATCAAACTTAGAATACACTTGTTCTTATATAACTTTAGGTATGACTTTAGGAAGTATTGTCGCATGTTTCTGTGCTTATCTTATGTACATATTTGAAAAGAAAAATAAAATTGAAAGAAATATTGAAAAATCAAATAAAACTATATTTAAAGAAGTTGTATCAGTTGCCCTTCCTATAGCTGGAAGTGCATATATACAGACATTTTTAAGATCTATAGAAGATATATTAATTCCAAAGGCTTTAAAATCTCATGGTTCTTCAACTGCTACATCTTTATCTATATTTGGTGTAATTAAAGGTATGGCTTTACCTCTTTTAAATTTTCCATCGATATTTTTAGCATCATTTTCAACACTTATAATACCAGAAATTGCACAGTACAATGTTTTAAACAGAAAAAAATCAGTTAATTTTGTAATATCTAAGGTAATAAAATTCACACTTATAATAGCCTTCTTTGCGACTGGTTTTTTTATGACCTATTCAAGTGAATTAGGACAAATCTTATATAAAAATGATGAAGTTGGCATTATGTTAAAAATCTTAGCCCCATTAATACCATTTATGTACTTAGATAGAATTGTAGATGGAAGTTTAAATGCTTTAGATCAACAAGTTTATACTTTAAGATATAATCTAATAGATATGACTGTCCGAATAATCATTATAAATTTATTAATCCCTATTTTTGGCATAGATGGTTTTATAATGGTTCTATTTATAAGCACAACACTAAACTTCTCTTTAAGTGCTAATAGGCTTTTAAAGGTCACAAAACTAGATTTTTCAATTGTTAATTGGGTCTTCAAACCCACTATATCAATATTTATATCTACATTCGTCATTAAAAAATTCTTTTATTATATAAATATAAGCAATTTAGCTTTACATGGCGTTGTTATATTTATTATCTATGTATTTTTATTATTTATTTCAAAATGCATATCAACAAAAGATATTACATGGTTTATAGATGCATTTAAAAAAGATCCTGAAAAGAGTAGTTGGAGTGAATTAAATTTATATAAGCAAATTTAAATTGTAAATACTTTATAATTATAAAAACTAAAAAAGATTGGTATGATTTTATTTTTAATAAAACTCATATCAATCTTTTAGTTTTAGTTTATATTCCCCAAAAATTGTAATATGCTATCAGCAGTTTTTTGTTTTTGTGCATCTGCATTTATAAGAGCTTGTTCATCACTTTTATATGTTCCATAATCTCCAAATTGTGAATGATTTGCTCCCTCAATTTCAGTGTAAGTAGTTTTATTTGGCAGTTTTTGTTTTGCATCTATTAAAGATTGGAAGTTTATAACTCCATCTTTACTACCCCAAATTGATAAAACATTCATATTTATTTCTTTTAAGTATGAATCCAGTGGATATGAAGATATTAATACAACCCCATCAATTTTTGATATATTTGAATTTACATATCTTGTAGCTACAAATCCACCTAATGAATCTCCACCTATAACCCAGCTTTCTATATCGCTATATTTTTTTATAACTTCGTCTGCTTTATTTTTTCCAAAAAGCGGATAATTAAAAGGCATATCAACTGCAACTACCTTATATCCCTTAGCTGCTATCATACTACAAATTTGTGAATATGCTTTTGCATCTACTTTTGCAGCTGGATATAATATAAATCCTTTTTTAGGTGTTGTATTTGTCGGAGTAAAGCATATAAAATTATTGTCTATACTTACCTCTACAGAATTAGTGCTTTTTAAATAAGACTCAGCTTGTGATGTTGGAGCATAATAACTACTTAGCCAAATGAAAAAACCTATTACTGAACATAATAATAAAGTTAGTATCAATTTTACTATTTTTTTATTTCTAGATTTTCTTTTTATATTTTTCTGTCTTTTATAAATTTCTTCTTGTTCTTCTTCGTAAAGTAAAGGCTTCTCTAACTCCATAGTAATACTATAAGTGTCGTATTCCCTCTTTTTTGACCTCACTTTATTGTTTTTCATTTTAATCCCTCCAAGTTTATTCATACTATTATAGTTTAACACAGTTAAATTTATTTTTCACCTTATCAAATCTTTCAATTTTGTATCTTTTTCTTAATATATTTTTAATTTTTTTCTTTAAACATAAAAACTCCTATATTAAAAGTTTTAACTTAGCTTTTAATATAGGAGTTTTTTTATAATGCATAGGAAATTATAATCAGCTTTAAATTATGGATAAATATAATTTCCGTTAATACATTTTTAGCACTTGGCGTAGCAAGTGCGATAAACTTTAAAGAAATCCACATCTTTAAGTGTCTTTAGAATAAAGATTTCTTTATATTATAGACTTTTTATTTTTGGTCTATTTTAATAATGTATTCCACTCCAGTATACATTGTTTTTAATTATTGCTTCTTTATTTAGAGTTACACCTTCTAAAACATATTTTTTATATTCCATAAATCCAGTCCTATCAACTATATATCCAATATGTTCTTTTCCTCCTGGTGCATCTTTAGCAATATATTCTTTTGCAAATTTATAAGTATTTACTATTATTTTTATTATGCTCTCTTCATCTACCCAAAGAATCCAATCTTCTGCAAGTCTAGGATTTTTTTTCCCACTTCTACCCATTATCGCTAATCTGTAGTATTTCTTTTCATCCCTAGCCCATGCTCCTGTTGGACAATTTAATACACATTCACCACATCCTATACATTTTTGTGCATCTCTTACTATTTTATTATTTTCAACACTTAATGCACCTGTAGATAATCTCTTGCATTTTTTAACACATGCTTGACAATTTACACATCTGTCCATTTCGTATATTGGTTTATGCATTCCTATTATTCCATAATCGTGAGTTCTAGCTTTTATACAATCATTTGGACATCCTGTAAGAGCTACCTTAACATGTAAATCATTTGGGAATATTGCATCTTCTATTTTTTTAGCAAATTCAGTTGTATTATATGCAGCCTTTGGACAGGCTTTATTCCCTACACATGCACATACATTACGAGTTCCAGCTGCTGGATATCCTGTATCTTTTTCAAATTGATTTATTTCAAGTTTATCTATTACTGGTTGTATCATTTTATTTATTTCATCTATATCTTCATATCTAAGACCTAATATTTCAAAACCTTGGCGAGTTGTTATATGAATCTCTCCATCACCAAATTTTTGAGAAATTTGTGCAACTATATTTAGACATTCAGGGTCTATAGCTCCCCCTGGAACCCTAACTCTTAAGGATGTTTGATATCTATTTTTAGTAATCCTATATGCATTTTTCATTACCTTTTTAGTATTTATATCTCTTATCATGATTTTTCCCCCCCTAATCTATTAATGTTTTTGCTTTTGAATAATCATACACAGGACCATCTAGACAAATATATGATTCATCCATCTTACAATGTCCACATTTTCCTAATCCACAGCACATTTTTCTTTCATAAGAAACCCAAATATTTTCTTCTGCTACATTTCTCTTTAAAAATTCTCCAACAGTAAATTTCATCATCATAGGAGGGCCTACTACTGCACATGAAAAGTTATCTACATCTTCTATTTTTAAATCTGGTATATATTTTGTTACAAGGCCAACAAACCCATCATATCCTTCTGTTTCTTTATCAACTGTAACTATTACATTTAATTTTTCAGTCCATCTTTTTAAATCATCTTTAAATAAAGCATCATTTATTGTTCTAAATCCTACTATTAAATTAAAGTTGTTAAATTTATTAGGATTTTGATATACATATTCAACTATTCCCCTTACTGGAGCAAGTGCACTACCACCTGCCACAACTGTAAGCTCTCTTCCGACATAATTTTCTAAGTTAAATCCATTTCCATATGGTCCTCTTATTAAAAGACTGTCCCCTACTTCATATTTAAATATTTCACTAGTTACTTTTCCTACATTTCTTATAGTAAAATCTACATAATTTTCTCCATATCCACTTACAGAAATAGGACTTTCCCCGTATTTTGGCATTGATATCTCAAAGAATTTTCCTGGAAGAACATTTTTAGTATCGCACTCAACTCTAAACGTCCATTCTTTTTCTGTATGTTTTATTAAATCTATAATTTTGGCAACCTTAGGTATATATGAATTCATCTTATTCATCCCCCTTTAAAAAATCATTTATTTTATCTATTGTAGTTGAGAAAGAAATATATTGTGGACAGTTATCATCACATCTACCACACCCTACACACATTTGATATCCAAAACGTTTATTAAAATCATAAATTTTGTGCATAGCTTTAAATCTAAGTCTATCATCTTTAGAATTTCTAAATGAATGCCCTCCAGCAATATCTGTAAATCCATCAACTTGACATGAAGCCCATACTCTTCTTCTTTCTCCCACATTTTTATTTTCTTTATAGAAAATATCTTGCATAGTAAAACAAGTACAAGTTGGACAGACAAAATTACATCTTCCACACGATATACATCTGGCATTGTATTCTTCCCAAATAGGAGCTTTGCTAACTTTTATTGGATCTATATTTTCTGGTATTTCAACTTTTATATAATTTTCTTTTACATAATCTACTTCAAACTCTTCACTTTGCCCGTCAAATACATTTAAGTCTTCATCTTTTATATCTATATAAAGTTCATTATCTCTTATATTTAAAGCCATTGCATAGTCTTCTGTTTTATTAGAGTTCATACTTACACAGAAACAGTTTCTAAAACTTTCTCTGCATCCAACCAATACAAATTTAACTTTATTTCTTCTTCTCTTATAGTAATAATCTTCTTCGCCATTTCTTAAGTAAATTTCATCTACTCTTTTTACTGCATTTATATCACATGCTCTCATAAATATTAAAACCTTTTCCTCTTCCACCTTAGCTTCACTATAATCATCTTGTGTGAAATAAAGTAATATTTCGTTTATAGGTAGCATAACTTCTTTTGGAGAAAAATGAGATTTTAAAGCAAATTCCATATCTTCAAATTTCTTTACTTCTTTATATCTAATACTTGGAGTATCTGAATATGTTCCTTTATATTCTAAAACTACAGGTGCAAATATTTTATACTCCTGACTTAATTTTTCTAATCCCTTATCAAAACATTCGTAGTTAAGTTTTAACTTCATTATGTTCACCTCTTCTTTTTATCTATATAATTAAATACATAAGTTTTTCTTTATGTTTTAATAGTACCAAGTTCTATAAACCAAGTATGTGATTTTTATCACAAACTTTAGATTTTTTTCCATTTTTTAAACAAAAAAACAACAATCAATTTGTATATACAAAATCAATTGTTGTTTATAACTCTTATTTAATTTTTAAAAAATAATGATAATTCATCTGGCTTTATATAAATTTTCTTTCCTTCTATTTTTACTAAATTGTCATTTTGAAGTATTTTCATAGCTCTAGATAAAGTTTCTCTCTTGCATCCTAACATATCTGCTAAATATGTTACAGTTACACCGGGAACATCTAAAAAATACCACTGACCTTTTTTTACTCCAAACTCTCTATTTAGTCTATATAGCTTTGCTGCCAATTTCTTTTCTATTTTTATATATGTTGAATTTTTTAATTGTCTACATAGACGTCTATCTCTATGTTCTAAAACCTTTATTATATTTTTAACTAAGTTAAAATCATTCTCCATTATATCTATAAAATCTTTTTTATTGAATTTGATTATTGTAGATTTTTCAAATGCTTCACATGTCACAGTGCTTGTAACATCTGATAAAAATACTTCATTTATTATTTCACCTTCATTTAGTATAAAGATAACCTTTCTCTCTCCAAATTCATTCATTTTATATATTGATGCTTTCCCACTTAGTAAAAAATAAACATTTTCAAGTATATCTCTTTCATAAAATAGAACTTGTTTTTTGTTTAACTTTAATATACAGCCAGTTTTTAATAATTTTTCAATTGTATCTTTTTTTATATTTGTAAATACGTTTATACTTTTTATATCGTTTAATGTTAATTCTCCAATAATACTAGCCCCCCTATTTAATTATCTAAAGATATTAATTAAGGGTTGGATAAGAAACATCTTTTCGATAATTTTAATTTGATTTTAGTTTAATTTAGGTTATATATATATCTTATCAGATATATCTATATTTTTTAATTACCCTTTTTAGTTAGCTCAATTTTTTGATCATCAAATTTTAAATTATCTTCTATTTCTTCTTTATTACTTTCTTTATTTTCTAAATTATATTCTTCATATAACTCTCTATTTTCTTCATTTTCACTGTCTAAAACTTCTTCATTTACGATTTCTACTGATGAGTCTATAGTATCTAATTCCTCATCATCTGCATATCTATATGATTCATCTTCATCGTCTATTTCGTATTCGCTCTCATCTATTTCATAATTATCTATATCAAATTTTTCTTTTTTAACTACTTTTGAGCCACAACAAACACAGAATTTAGAATCGGCATCTATTTTACTTGCACATATATCGCATAAAATAAATTCTTTGTCTTTTTTTATTTCTTTACCACAATTAGGGCAGAACTTTTCATTATTTTTTGATATATATCCACATTCACATATAGGTGTATGTTCATTGTGTCCTTCCATATCAGCTATATCTAACATTCTATTATATATTTCTAAATCAATTTTCTTTATTTCATAAATCAATTCGCCAAATAAGCTTTCGTCTATATTTCCTCTTCTTATTTTATCGTAGGCAGAAAGCCCAAGTTGCATAATTTTTTTGCTTTTTTCATCTTCAAATTCATGAATTTCTTTTTCTATTTGTGACTTTTTTGATTTTGATTCAATATTTAAAAATTTATTATTTACTTTCATTATTTATCCCTCTCTTTTTCTAATCCCAATTGCTTAATTTAAATCCTACAAAAGTTACTATAAAGCTATAAATAAAGCTCATTATTAATGTTAAAATCACATTTGTATTCATCGCTATATTATATCCTAACAAAGATCCTCCATTTATATTTACATAAGTAAATATTGATAATGAGGCCATAATTACTGCATAAAATACGCTAAATATTAAAACTGGCTTTTTAGATGAAGTTTTATATTTATTGTTTAATTTTATACCTGAAATAAATAAAATTAAAGCTGATAATGCTACAAATGCTATTAAACATAATTTAAAATCTATGCTTAAAGAAGTTTTAAATAAACTAGGTAAAAATAAACTTTGGCTTCCTATAGTAGCAATATTAAAGTTTGCAAATCCCCAAATATAAGCTGCTAATTGGCTAATTACAACAAAAACATTTATATTTGATATAGAATTTGATATTCCAAATTCATAAACATAGCTTAACCCGATTAAATGTCCTATAACTAAAAGTACAAACACTATTAAATATCCTAAAGCTACTGTTTTTATACTTTGTTTAAATATACCTAAATATATATTACTTTCTTCATATTCTTTTTTTGTTCCAATGTACAATATTGATAAAAATCCTAATAAAAATCCTCTAAATAAAACACTTATAAAGCCAACTCCGTATATTAAGCTATATCCTGAAGATAAAAATCCTCCTCCAATAGATAATTGATTTCTTGATAAAAGTGCTATTACTGCTAATATTAATCCGTATAGACTTCCTACACCTATAGCTTGTATAAATAAAGTTAATTCATTTGTATTTTTTTCTTTCATAAATACTTTATATGAAATACCCAAACATATAACTGGTAATGCTAAAAGTATCAATGAGCATAGTTGGAAACTAAAATTATAATAACTTCCATAACTCATCATACCACTACCACTTGTGAATACGCTTAAGTCTCCTCCATTTAATAATAAAAGTATATCTGAAGCATTTATATAAGGTGTGTATTCTCCTAATACACTTCCTAAAATTTGTTTTACTATTACACTTATAAAAAATAATATTACTGTGGCAAATCCAGCTACTTTAAAACTATCTTTTATATTTATATTAGATAAGATATTTTTAATACTAAAATCATAAGTTCTTTTGCTTATCGATTCTAAACAAGTCCCACATTCTTTACAATAGATATCATTTAAATTTGTTTCACTTTTACAATTTGGGCAATATACTTTACTTTTTCTTCTAAGTACAAATTTCTTATTTTCTAGATTTCTGTATTGATGTCCATCTTCTTTTGAATAATTTCTAAATTTATCTGCAAACTCTAATGTATCATCTGAACCTCTTACTTGCATTTTAACTCCTCCATTACTATTTATTTTATGTCTATTATTTATTACGTAATCAATTATACCAATGAAATCTTAAATTAATCTTAACAAATAAGTCTTTATTTTAAATACATAAAGAAATCTTTATTCTAAATCCCCTTAAAGATGTAAATTCTCTAAGTGTAAATAAAAAGCTACTAGATATTCTCTAATAGCTTACAAAATATATTATATAGTTTTCCAATATAATTTAGAATCTATAAATTCAATATTTAATTTTTCAATATCGTATAAGTATGATAAATATGCTTTTAATGTATTTCCTATTAAAACATATTGATTTAAATCCATTGTTAAATCGTAATGTATAAATAGTTTTTGTAAAATATCTTCAAATATCAATTGTTCTTTACATATACTTAAGATTGTATCTATTATTTCATATACTTTGTCTCTGTTTAATTTAACTAGAGGTTTTATATCTTCACAAGCTTCTGCATGAGAAGGAATAAACAATTTGCCTTCTAAATTTTCCACATAATCTAATGTTTTTAAAAATTCATCAACATTATATATAAATGATATATGGTATTTTTTTACGATATTTTCTCCAAATACGCAATCAGCTAAAAAATAAACATCATCAGACGTTTTTATTCCAATCATATCGAAAAAATGTCCGCCTAGTTTTATATATTCAAGTCCTTCTGGAAGTTCATCTAAATTTCCCGTTGGATTACTTGCCTTTGCCATTAAAAACTTATTTGTAAGTTTGTTAAATGGATATCCACCATATAGAAATGACGGTTCTAAAATTGGATATTTTGTGAATAAATTTTCGATTTCTGTTGAAATTATCTTACACTCTGTTCTTTTTTGTAAAAACTCATTTCCTCCAATATGATCGGCATTTGAATGAGTATTTATTATGTATTTTAGATTAAAGTTATTTTCCTTTAAGATTTTATTTATTTTTCGCCCTGCTTCTTTATCATTACCACTATCTATTATACAGACATCTGTATCGTTTAATTTATATAGGCCTATATTAGTCGGGCAATCTATATAATATGTTTTTTCTCCTACTTTATTCAAACTGTACATATCAACTACCTCCTAAGTATAATATTTCCATATATAAATTATTTCATAACAACAATAGTTTGTCATTATATTTTTTTAGATAATACAAAACCCCAAACCATAGATAAAATCTAAGGTTTGGGGCAAATAATATATTTTAAATAATTTTTCTATAATTAATTTTCAATAATCCTAGAATTCAGCGTTTTTAGGAGTTCTTGGGAATGGTATTACGTCTCTTATGTTAGATATACCAGTTAAGTACATTATTATTCTTTCGAATCCAAGACCAAATCCTGAATGTGTAGCTGTACCGTATTTTCTAAGTTCTAAATACCACCAGTAATCTTCTTCATTTAATCCACATTCTTTTATTCTATCCATTAATAAATCGTATCTTTCTTCTCTTTGAGAACCACCGATTATTTCTCCAACTCCTGGAACTAATAAGTCCATAGCTCTAACAGTTTTTCCATCTTCGTTCATTCTCATGTAGAATGCTTTTATTTCTTTTGGATAATCAGTTACAAATACTGGAGCGTTGAATATTTGTTCAGTTATGTATCTTTCATGCTCAGTTTGTAAATCGCATCCCCATTCAACTGGATATTCGAATTTTTGTCCTGATTCTAATAATAATTCTATAGCTTTAGTGTAAGTTATTCTTGTAAATTCTGAATTTACTATTTTGTGTAATCTTTCTAATAATCCTTTATCTACAAAGCTGTTGAAGAATTCCATTTCTTCTGGACAGTTTTCAAGTACATAGTTGATTATGTATTTAATCATATCTTCAGCAAGTTCCATATTGTCTTCTAAGTCAGCAAATGCTATTTCAGGTTCTATCATCCAGAACTCAGAAGCATGTCTACCAGTGTATGAGTTTTCAGCTCTGAAAGTTGGTCCAAATGTATATACATTTCTAAATGCTAAAGCCATTATTTCAGCGTTTAATTGTCCACTAACTGTTAAGTTAGCTTCTTTACCGAAGAAGTCTTGTGAATAATCTACTTTTCCATCTTCAGTTTTTGGAACATCATTTAAATCTAGAGTTGTTAATTTAAACATTTCTCCAGCACCTTCGCAGTCACTTCCTGTTATTATTGGAGAATGAGCGTATACGAAGTTTCTATCTTGGAAGAATTTATGTATAGCATATGCAGCAACACTTCTAACTCTGAAAGCTGCTGAGAACAGGTTACTTCTAGGTCTTAAGTGAGCTATTGTTCTTAAGTATTCAACTGTATGTCTTTTCTTTTGTAGTGGGTATGAATTATCAGATTCACCTTCTACTACTATTTTTGTAGCTTGTATTTCAACTGGTTGTTTTGCATTTTGAGTAGCCACTAATGTACCTTCTATTAATAAAGAAGTACTTATTGGTAATTTACCAATTTCCTTGAAGTTTTCTAGTTTTTCATCTATAACAATTTGCATGTTTTTGAAGAAACTACCGTCGTTTAATTCTATAAATCCAAAGTTTTTAGACATTCTAGATGTTCTTATCCATCCAGCGACTTTAACTGTCTTATCTATGTATTGTTCTTTATTTCTATAAAGTTGTTTAATTTCTATGAATTCCTTTTGCATAGAATACCTCCTGATTATTTATTTTCTTTTTAATATATTATAATTATAACTTAAATTTATTAATTTATACAATTTCTAATTATCCCTATTTTATATCAATTGCCAAATAATAAAATTTAAGCAATAAAAAAAGCCCTTCATCCTATCTATAGGACGAAAGACTGTACTTCCGCGGTACCACCTAATTTAACTTAAAAGTTCACCTCATTAATGTACTAATATACATTACCAATTATAACGGTTTGGCTCCGACTAAGTCTACTCTCTTTATGATTTCGGTTAGTAACTCCGGGATGTTCTTCATTATAGACATTGTACTGGACTTCCACCATAACCAGTTCGCTACTACTCTGTTTTATAACTACTCTTCCCTTCATAGTCTTTGTTTTTTGTTTATTTCGATAATATAACTTTAACTCATTAAATACTTTTTGTCAATAAATATATTTAGAATAAATGCAAAAGTACCTTAGATACAAGTATATCCAAGGTACTTTGATATTATATTTTAATTAATTACTAGCTATTTTTTGTTGGGTTAAATCATTTTTACTACTTACTTTATTTTTATCAAATAGACTTACTACTATAAAAGTAACACCTGTAGTTAATAACATTAAGTAACCTACATCTGAAAAAACATTTTGAATTCCTGGAACAAATAGCCATGCTCCAGCTGATAATACTGATACTAATATTGTCCAGAATCCTGCATTTTTTCCCGCAAATTTAGATAAACATAATCCACCCAATACAACGATTGATGTTCCTATTGCCATAGACAAGCAAACTTTCATTGCATTTAAGATTGATCCTAATTGTGAAGATAATATATAAGTCAATATACCTACTATAAGTATTATCGCTTTATTTATTGCGAAAGCTTTATCTTTATATTTTTGTCCCATACTTGTTTTAAAGAATATATCTTGGCTTACTGTTGTTGAACAGCCTATTAACATGCTACATGCAGTTGACATATCCGCTGCCCATAAAGCTGATAAGGTAAGTCCTGCTATTACTGGTGGTAATGATAATATTATCATAGGTAGTGCTAAAGTTGCATCTACTCCTGGTATTAAAGCTTTTGATGAAATACCAAGCATTGCACATAAGAAACCTATTGGTATCATCATTAAAGCCCCTAATCTAAATCCATTTACTGCTGACTTGTCATCTTTTGATGTAAGACCTATTTGAATTACACCTTGGATTGAGTTTGTGTTACCACACATAACTACCATCCAAGCAATTATTGCCGGTATCCCCATACCATCTGTAAAACTTAAATATGGTACATCTGCTGAAGTACTTGCCATTTGCATAGCTGCATCCCAACCACCTTGGTTGAAAAATACCATAATTGAAGCTACTATTATTCCAAAATAAATTAATGATATATTTATAATATTACTTAAACTAACTGAGCCCATACCTCCAACAAATGCTACTAACATGAATATCAAGAAGCTGAAAAATGTCCCTGTATTTATATTAAATATATCTGGTAATAAACTTGCTAAAATTGAACCACCAGCTATATATTGAAGTGCAATTATTGTACATTGAATTAAAATCATAGCTATTGTCATCATTACACCTGTTTTTTTATCGAATAAATCTTGGACAAGACCAGTTACTGTATTATGTCCACTATGTCTGAAGCGTTTAACAACTAAGAAACTTGCTATTATAGCACCAAATGCCCAAGCTACGTTATACCAACCAGCAGATAATCCTGCAACAAATGCATTTTGTGCTATACCTATAGTCGATGCTCCACCTATTGCCAACCCAGCAATTGTAACAGCTGTAATCCATGTTCCATTTTTACCTTTATATAATAAGAAATTTTCTCCATCTTTCTTTTCTTTCTTTGACATAAATATTCCTAACCCCAATAAGAATGCTACGTATAAAATAACTATAATTAATGGTATATTCATAATATAATCCCCTTTCCCTTGCATGTAAATTTACAAATCAAAAAATTTTATTAATCTTGAAGAAGTGGAACTACGCTACCTCCATATGGTAGTACACATACATCTTTTCCTTCAAAATCAACTTTTTCTAATAATTCATCTATATTTTTATAAGAATTTATATTTAAATCTTTCACAAAGTTTGGATCTATTTCGCTTAACATAAGCATCTTTGATTTTGCAATAGCTTCACATAATGCATAGAATATATATCCACCTATTGTAAAGTTTGCTCTTAATTCTTCATCAAGAACTCCTCTTTTTAATGGTTCTATCCAACTGAAGAAATCAGGTGCACCTCCACCTTCTCTACATTCTGCCAAGAATATAACTGTTCCACCTTTTTTAACAGCCCTTGCAGCATTGAATATACTCTTTGTAGATTGATATAGATTTATATCTTTAGGATATCCACCGCAACTTGCTATAACTATATCAGCTTCTTTTTCTATAGGTACACCATAGCAATCGTCTACATATTTACAACTTTTTATCCATGCATCATGGAAATCACCACAGAATAATTTACTATGTTTAGATTTTGTATTTACAACTATATTTATTCCAAATGCTACATCTACTAATTCTCCAGCTTGGTTCATATCTTCATTTACTGGATTATTATCTAAAAGCCTACTCGCTACCCTTGGGTCTGTTTTCTTTTCTGTTTCTGATAAACATCTTATATGGTTTTGTTTTATTGTTTCACGCCCTGCAACTCCAGGAATTACACTTTTTCTTCCTCCACCAAAACCTGCCATAATGTGGTGAACTGTCCCTGTTACCATTATTACTTTTCTTCCAACTACTAACGGATTTACATATACTTCTGTTCCTATTTTAGTTTTTCCAACACAAACTAAATCATCTGCATCGCAATCGTGGTTTACAACTTTAACTTTGTCATAAACTTTTTTAGAAGCTAATTGGCAAAGTTCTTCTTCTGTTTGCATTCTGTGAGTGCCTATAGCTACAACTATTACGATATCATCATAAGATATTCCGATTTCTTCCACTAAATAGTCTACTAGTTGTTCACATATTAAATCTTGACGTTGCCAAAATCTAGTTAAGTCACTTATAACTATTGTTACTTTGTCCCCTTTTGAAATTACTTCTCTTAAAGGTTTTGAATTTATCATATTAGTAGTTACACCTTTAATAAATTCTGACTTAAGATCTGTAATTTCATCCATTGGATTTTCATTTAATACTTTTACTGACTTAGCTTTCGAAAGGTCTATATCAACCTTTGAGTCACCATACTTTAATTCTAACATCTTGTCTCCCCCTTACTGTCTTTAACCAAATAATAAATTTAAAACAAATATTTATATCTATACTGATTTAATTCTAAATACACTATTACCCTTTAAAATTTTTAATAATTCCTATTTTTCTAAATAATATAGATAAAAAAAGAGAACCCCTCTCAGAGTTCTCTTAAATATCATAATTTAATATTATTTGGCCAGTTTAAAATTTATTAAATTTAAATGCAAGTCAAATATGAACTCCCTAGAAAAGATTTACTTTTTATATTTTTGCAATAAAAATAGCCAGCGCTAAAATAAAAGCCCCAGAATATGAAATATAAATAGCTATATAATTTTGTAAATTCTCTTCTCATTCCTTTCATATTATTTTCCTCCATTTAAAAATATTTTATACTGTTAATTGTAATTCATTTCCATAAATTGTCAACTTATAGTTTTATTTTTATATAAAATTTTATTATAAATAATAAATCTTTATTCTAAATCCCCTTAAAGTTGTAGATTTTTTTGAAGTTTATCGCACTTTCTACGCCAAGTGCTAAAAATGTATTAACGTAAATTATATTTATCCAAAATATAAAGCTGATTATAATTTCCTATACATTATAAAATTTAGAGGTTACTTCAAAACAATTTTGAAGTAACCTCTAAAAAAATTCTTTATATTTTATAATTTACTTCCATTATCTACCCAATCTTTTGCTTCTTCTGTCATTTCTTCAGATGGAGCAGTTACATTTGTTTCTGGGTAAATATAACCAGGGTCAGTCCATGCAGCTGTATAGTTATTTTCTACAGGTACACTTGAATATAACCTTGCATTCCTTTTTCCACTTAATTGTCTACTTATACCGTGATGTTTTTCATGTTCATCATATCCTTTTTTATGCACAATTACACCTCCCAATTCTTTTTCAATTATTTTATCCAAAAATTAATTATCAATTCATAGAATCGAAAGCTGTAAAATTGTGTCTTAAAATAACATATTTTCACAGTAAAAATTATATTCATTTATAAATTTTCAGATATACGTTGCAAAGTATTTTGATAATTTAAAATCCCATATCCATATGATGTATTTGGATATGTATATATAGGTTTTTGTGTAGCTCCTAGCATCAAATATGTTTTTATAGGTTCACTATATATAGATAATCTATAAAATTCAGTTTGATTTGTTACAAATTCAATTAACAATGCTATAACACCACATACTACTGAGCTACTTACTCCCGTTCCTGTAGCTGTATTAAAAGTATTATCTAAATAATTGGATATTATATCCACTCCTGGTGCAACCATATCTAATGTTTCAGCAGGTCCTTTTGATGAACCAATCCATATAATATTTGATTTTGTATTATATGTTCCAATAGTTATAACTTCTCTCAGTAATCCATATCTCGTTATTGTTGAATTAGAATCACTATCTATAAATCTAGTGTTGTCAGAGATTAAATTTTTATTCGGAAGATATGCATTAAACTCCCCATTTATAACATTTTGGCCAGTTATTCTAAGTGTCCATATTCCCGAATATACATTTTTTAAATTTATAGATACTTGCATAGAACCTGTTGAAATCCAAGGATAACTATAGGAAATACTATATGTTACATTTTCTAGATTAAATTTTCCTGTGTGTAAGGAAAAATTTGGCGCATAACTTATAGTTGGACTAATCTCACCAAAAGGAGAAATTAATGCTATTTCAAACTTATCTACTTTGTATCCGTCTATTATTATATTTAAATTTTTATCGTCTCCAACTTGAAAATCGATATCTACAGATTCTCCATTTGATATATTTCCCGAATAATGTATATCTGTATTACCTTGATTTCCAGCGCCACTCACTAATATAAATCCTGATTGATATAGTTCTTCAAATGTATTTAATAAAGCTTGTGATATATCTCTTCCAGATGTTGTTCCAACTGTAAAATTTAATATTATAGGTCGATTTATCTCTTTAAATTTTTTGATTATATAGGATATAGCTACTAAAAAATCTGTATTTTGATAATTTATTCTACCTTCCTTGAATAGCGAAATATAACTTCGTAATTTCACTACAATTAACTCAGCTTTTGGTGCAATTCCTTTATAATTTATATTATTTTTACCTTGTGAAACAGCTATACTAGCCGTCACGGTTCCCGTTCCAATTTCATCTCTACTTAAATCACCATTATTATTTGATATAGCTTCATTTATTTCATCTCTAGTAAATTCACTACCAAATAACATACCTTCTGGAGGAGATTTATAATTACTTTCCTGGTCCCATAAATATAAAATTTTGCTACTTCCATCTTCATTTAAAAAATCTTGATTTAAATAGTCTATTCCTGAATCTATAATCGCAATTACAGTTCCTCTTCCTTCCAAACTATTGTACAAATTATTTCCCATATATGCCATATCTGTAGCTTGTCGCACAGGAACACCTTGCAATAAATTATTTGTTATATTTATTAGAGAACTCATCGCATATGATCTTTCCCACCATACTATCTGATTTATATTATTAAAAATATTTTCGTTAAAATTAGCTTCCACATATAAAACCATTAACAAATCATTTAAAAAAATATACTGTGTTAAATTATTTTCTTGAAGTGATTGTATTAACCTTTCTTTTTTTCCAGTAAAAATTATATTATACGACCTTATTTCACTATTTAATATTGGCATTTTTACTCTCCTTATTAATTATTTTTGATTTTTTTATATTTAATTTATCTAAATTCTTCAAAAATTTTTCTAGCATTTAAAAGACCATATCCATAAATGAAATTAGGGTATTGTATATTATCTTCTCTATCTGCCCCTAATTGGAAAAATGAATATATACTTTGTGTGAATCCTTGACGTTTATATTGATTATTTTGTGTTACATATTGTAAAAATAATGCTGCTACTCCAGATGTAACGGCGGCGGCGGCTGATGTTCCTGTAATATTTCCATATCTATTATGTGGATAAGCTGAAATTATATTTACACCAGGTGCTACTATATTTGGCTTTTGGATATTTCGTATATTTGGACCCCTAGAAGATGGTGGCCACATAGAATTATTTATCATATCATAAGCCCCAACTGTAAATATATTTCTATCTACAGTTGGAAAATTTACTGTATAAAAAGGATCTGGTTCTAAAAACCTTGTATTTTGATTTATTAAACTTCTATTTGGAAGATATACATTGTAACACCCACTATTAATATAAACACCTGTTAAATTTATTTTCCAAATTCCAGGCGATGCATTATATAAATTTATAATTATAAATTCTTGACCTGAGTATGATGTTGGGAATACATAAAAAACTGTATAGGTAGTATTTTCAAAATTAAAAATACCACTCTCCTTTTTATAATAACCTAGACCTACATCTTTACTTTCTTCTCCTGTAGGTGAGATAATTTTTATATTAACTCTATCTGGACGACAAATCCATAATTCTATCCTTAAAAACTCCTCTTCTTCCTCAATTTCAATTTCAACAGTTTGAGTTTCACCTTCAGCTGAAATTTTTCCACTTGCATGTGTCTGTGTATTTCCCTCATTTCCTATACCCGCAATTTCACATTCCCCATATTGATACCATATTGTAGATTGTGTTGCTCTATTTATAAATCCTACATCACTATTAGTACCAACAGATGTGTTTATTATTAATGGTCTTTCCAATTCTCTAGCTTTTTTTCTAGCATAATCTCTTGCTACGTAGTAATATGCATTATTATATTTTCCATCTATTGTTCCAAGTTTTATTACTATAAGCTCACTATCTTTTGCGACACCTTCATAAAGGGAATTACTTACTCCAAGACCAGCACAAATACCACTTAATAAAGTTCCACTTCCAACTTCATCAGTAGATAATGTACTATCATTTTCACTAATAGCTCTATTTATATCATCTCTTGTATATTCTGTTCCAAAATAAAATCCTTCGGGAGAATTTCCTTCTTTTGTTTGATCCCATAAATAAAGTATTTTACTAGTTCCATCTGCATTTATAAAATCTGGATGTAGATAATCTATCCCTGTATCTGCAATAGCTATTATGACATTTCTACCAGTAAGATTTAAATTTGGATTATTTTTCATATAATTTATATTTTCATCTTCATTTATGGCAAATCCCCCTGATGTCCCCGAAGATACTTGAGATAATAAACTCATTTCTGATAAGCTTTCAACACTTACAACTTCTTCAATCTTAAAAAACTCTCCTGAAAGTATTATTTCAGTATCTGTTTCTGAAAATATACCACTATTTTCACTTAATCGTCTAAAATTACTTTCCAATTCAGATATTTTTAAACTATTAAAAAATCCTTCTGGATTATTAAAATATACAAAAGCAGAATTTACATATGAATTATTTTGTCTTTTAAAATTTAATCTATTTTTTTTTATGAAATTATTAATATACTCTAATCTCTTATATTGTTGTTTTGTTTTTACAGATAAGTCATTATCACTTCTATTAAAATAAATTGAAGACATATCTAAAAAACCATATCCATTTGAATCAGATGGATATGTTCCATTTCTACTTCGTCGTGCATTTTGAAGTAATAATGCCTTTAGTTTTTGTGAATACAAATATAAATCATTTTTCTGAATTATTCCCCATTCCATCAATAACGCACAACATCCCGTTACATGAGGAGTTGCCATACTAGTTCCCGTAAGCGCCCCTGTCGTTCCACCAACTAAATAAGAAACTATATTTTCACCAGGTGCTAATAAATCTGGCTTAAAAATACCTTTCATTGTATCTCCTCTTCCAGAAAATGCTGATACTACATCTGTTCTAGAATTATAACTTCCAACTGTTATAACTCTACTTGCCGTTCCTGGCACTGTTACTGTTAAAATATTACTTGGAGATAAAAATCTGGTATCTGGATTTAAACCTTCTGATGTAGGCAAATATAAATCTATTATTCCATCTACGATATTTATTGGTGAAAATTGAATCTTCCAGATTCCAGGTGTGATTTGATTATCAGAACTAAGTCTAATCGTTATTCTTCTTTGAAGTGAATAAGGCATTATTTCATAAAATCTACCTAAAATTGTTGTTCCTCTTATATTATTGGAAATTTCATTATTATTAGCTGAAAGTTCTTGAGTTCTATTATTTGATGAATCTATTAAAGTTATTGTAAATTGATCTACAAAATTAGGCCAAATATTTATATTAAGTACTGTTTCTGATTGACCAACGACAAATTCAACTATCTGCTCATTAGAATTTTTAATATCCACTCTTTTATGTCCACCCTTATTTGCATTATTGCCGGCCGCAACTACCATATTATTTTTCCAATATAAGCACATATCATCTATGTATTGTTCAAATAATGATAATCCTGTATGGGAACCTTCATTTGTTCCATAACTCATATTAATAGCTATTGGTTTACCTAGTTCTAAAGCTTTTTCCAATATAAATTTAATTGCTCTCATAAATTCAGTACTTCTTGAGTAAATATCTGTTTGTCTATTGCCAACTCTAACAATTATAAATTCAGCATTGTTAGCAATTTGTGCACATATAGAACCTACATGTGTCCCATGCATTGCAGTTATTGATACAGGAATATCTTTATTTCCATTTATAGCTTCATTTATATCAGAGTTTGTATATAAAGTTCCTTCTTTAAAACCCTCTGGCGGATTATTTCCAATAGATTGATCCCAATAAAAAAGTATTTTGGAATTTCCCAGGACATCTCTAAATACTGGTAGTGTATAATCTATTCCAGAATCTATAAGACCAATCAAAGTGCCTCTTCCGCTTAAACCTGTTCTATTTTTAAAAGATGTTATTCCAGATGTTGAAAAACTCTGTTCATCTTGTGTTTCAAGTATAAATGGCCTTTCTATATATTCTATCTCTGTATAATCTAAAAGTTGATCAAATAAATTTGGATCAGTTGATATTATAATGGCAAAATTGTCATTTAATATTTCAACACTTATATTAAGTTCATTTTCTAATCTCAAAATATCTCCATTGTATTTTGCAATTATCTCATATTCTATCTCAATCACCTCCAATCTAGAATTATTTATTATCTTCTATTTTTTTACCTAATCTAGACATCATATTCTTAGAATAATTAGAAATATTCTTAGGTATGCATTCATAAGTAGCTAGCATACTGTATATCTCTAAAGCTCTTTTATAATCTTTTTTGCCAGTATATGCTTTATATGCCTCTTCTGCAAGCATTACACTTATTTCATTAATTCTCTCTGCTCTCTTTTTCACAAAACTACCCCTATCTAATCTTTTTGTTAATATTATTCGAAAAAAAAGCAGATTATACCTAATACAAGTAATAATCTGTTTTTCTTAATATATCTTTAATATGTAATTTCATGATAAATATAATATTATCCTTTATTTATTTAAAATATGATTATAAATCTGAAAAAGCAACGGCAATATTTTGTAGTCTTTCTTCTTTTGTCATTTTATAATGTATTTTTATTTCATTTTCATCTGCTAAAGTATTAGCTATTTTAACTACAAATTCACTACCTACTCCAACTTCACTTTTTACAGATATAGAACCATGATGTAATTTTGCAAAATCTCTTACTAACGAAAGTCCTATTCCTGTACCTTCTTTTATAATACTTCTATCATCATTTACTCTTTCATATATCTTAAAAATTCTATCCATGTTTTCTTTTGATATTCCAATTCCATTATCTTTTACCTTTATGTAAATAAATTTATCATCATGAGTTAATGAAACTAAAACAACAGCCCCTTCTTTTTTCCTAAATTTCAGGGAATTGGAAATCAAATTAATCACTACTTTTTCGATTTTTTCACAATCGAATCCTACAATTATTTCTTCTGCATCTGTATCAAATACAATACTTGTATCATTTATATCTACAAAATCCCTTACAGATTCACATATATCTTCAATAAAACAAACGATATCCTGATTAGTTGGATTAAAATCTCTATATCCAAGTTCTATTTTTGTCTGTGAAGATAAATCATTTACTATCTTCATTATTCTAAAAGAATTTCTTTTTATCAAATCTAAATGTTTTAAAATATCTTCTGGATATATATTTTGGTCAACCTTTCTTTCTATAAGTTGCATAGTAGCTAATATCATATTTAATGAATTTTTTATTTCATGTGATATAAATGAAAAAAATTTTTCTCTTGTTGCCTTTTTATTAATAACATCAATCGTTCTATTTGTTATATCTGTTAATATTATATAACTTGATACAAACTCATCTTTTTCATTTTTAATAGGATTTGATCTAAGCCAAACCCATTTACATCCATCTTTTGTCTTTATTTTGACTCTTATATCTACTATCTCATGAAAATCATAATTAAAACTTTCATTTTCATCTTCTAATTCTATAAATTTATAGAATCCATCTTCTATATTGCAAGGAATTTTACAACATTCCCCAAATAAATTTTCATAAGCATTATTTGCAAATATTATTTGGTCATGGCTTACTAATAAAATCACATCATCAAACTGTCCCATATTTAACAGCAACCTCTCTTGTATTTCATTAGAAGGTTGATAATTTTCACAAAACCATACTATAAAGTTATTATCCTCAATTTTTTCTATTTGTAAATTGTAAATTTTCTTATCTATATTTATTTGTCTATACTTAAAATTTACTATGCAATCTGTTAAAACATCTTCTACAAATAACTTATATCTATCTGTTATATATAACTTATATGCTACATTACTTTCCCTTATTATTGCATGATTATCTTTTACTACGACTATGACTAATGGTGTTGGACTTTTTAATAAAACTTTTTTATAGTCATACATAATTTTAAATCCCCCTGTTAATTCTAATTTTTACTCATTAAATACGATGCATATTAAAATAATTATTTTACCCTCTTGTCTACTTTATATGTTTATTTTGATTATAGCATAAAGAATAATAATCTTCCTTATTTTTGTCTTTTTTTACAAAATATGTTAATATTTTTTTACAATCTGCGGTATTATTATCAAAAGTTTAAATTTAATTATTTTTATAAATCGTTTTCGACTTTGTATACTCTACTTTTTAGAGAATTTTGTTGTCTATTATATCCGACAACATATATATCATAATTAAACTTTTCATATTTTTTAGATTCTAATTTTATAATCTCATTTATATTTTCATCTTTTTTTGTAATATCATCTTTGTCTATAGTTTTTATTAAATTATAATCACTATTTTCAAGATTATTATCTTTTAGGTATATTTTATATCCTTCAACACCGTACATCTCTTTCCATTTTAAATTTAGTATTAAATCTTCCTCAATAAAATAGTAGTTTAAATAAAATTCGTCAACCATTTTATTTTCAATACTACTTTCTTTTACTGTAACATATACATATTTTTGTACTTTGTTTTTTCCTGTGCCACAAGATATAAGTAATTTTTCTTTACCTTTTCTCAATCCTACAATTTTTCCATTAGCATCTATGCTTATTTTTCTTTGTACTGGAAGTTTACTTTCTGCAAATTCGTATTTTATCTTAGGTGTTTTTAATCCTTTTGGAGATGTTACCACATTTGCTTGTACATTTTTTATTTCTCCAATTTCTAACTCTATATTTTTATTTGTACTTATACTCTTTAATTTTGCTACTATATTATAATCAAAAGACTCCTCTTTAGAATCCAAATTTGCTATTATTGTTGCTTTTCCAACACCTATAGCATATATTTTATTATCTTTTATCTTTAATACATCTTCATTTGAGCTTTTATAATTTACTTTATATTCTTCATCAAATCTATCAAAGTCTACTTCGACACAATTTTTTATAGTAGCACTATCTCCTACATATTTTAATTTGCCACTTATTTCTGTATTTAAATTTGTTATTTTGGGATTTACTACTAAAATATTAAATTTCTTAATTATTTTATTATTTTTTACTATTGCTATGGATGCTAGTCCTTCTTTTTTGCCCGTTATTTTTACTGTATTTTTTGCATTTTCTGAGTTATCTTCAATTTTTACTTTATTATTTTTATCTAAACTTTTAAAGTCTATAACAGGGTCTTTACTGTAAGATGGAAATTTCACATAATCTCCTGCTGAAAAAACTACACTTTCATTTAATTTAACTACATATTTATCTATATCCTTTATGTATTTTCCTTTTACTGCAGTTATTTCTACTCCCTTTATTTGTGGACTTAATATTCCAAGCTTGAAAAGGTAATACTGTGAAATAATTATAACGGGAATAACTAATACGATGATTATTATTTTTTTTGTATTTACTTTTATATTTTTCACCTAATCACTCCCTTATTTAACTTATATAAAAATATTATACTGTAATTTATATTCAAAATTTATTCTTTCAATACCTTTATTTATAAAATATAATTTGTTATATATAATAAATTATATCTATTAGATTATTAACTAAAATTTCTCATTTTAATCATATTTTTACTATGTTTTCAATATGTCTGCAATAAAATTTATAAATTTTTTAAATGTAAATTTACATGTAATTTCATTTGTAATGTCATTAAAAAAATACTATAATTTACCTAAAGCCATTTTTTAATAATAATCAAATGATAAATGGAAAGAAAGGAATTATTCAAATGGAAAAAACTAAACAAAGAAGAACTTTTAAACAGTTCGCAAAAGACAAAAATATCGAAATTTCGGTACAGAGATATTTAATAGATGCACTTAGCTTTATGGCATCTGGTCTATTTGCCTCATTATTAATCGGTACAATATTTAATACTTTAGGCCAAAATTTAGGAGTATCACTGTTTACAGATGTTATCAATCCACTTGCAAAACAAGTTACAGGACCTGCAATAGCCGTTGCAATTGCCTATGGTCTTCAAGCACCACCGCTTGTTATGTTTTCTTGTGCACTAGTTGGTGCTTGTGGTAATGAATTGGGCGGACCTGTTGGTGCCTTTGTAGCAACAATCTTTGCTTGTGAATTTGGTAAGTTAGTTTCTAAAGAGACTAAAATAGATATATTAGTTACACCTGCTGTAACAATTTTAGTCGGTGTTTTAGTTGCTGAAGGTGTTGGACCTGCTGTTTCTGCATTTATGACTGGTTTTGGTAATGTTATAATGAGCGCTACTGAAATGCAACCTATTTTAATGGGAATAATAGTTTCAGTATTAGTAGGAATTGCATTGACTCTTCCAATAAGTAGTGCTGCAATTTGTATGATGCTAGGTCTTAGCGGACTTGCTGGTGGAGCAGCTACTGTTGGTTGTTGTTGCCAAATGGTCGGCTTTGCAGTTATGAGTTACAAAGAAAATGGTATTGGTGGTTTATTTGCCCAAGGATTAGGTACTTCCATGTTACAAATGTCTAATATTATAAAAAACTGGAAAATATGGATACCACCTACATTAGCATCTGCAATTTTAGGACCTCTATCTACTGTAGTATTTAAGATGCAAAATATTCCTATCGGTTCTGGTATGGGCACATGTGGTTTAGTCGGTCAATTTGGTACTGTAACTGCTATGACTGAAGCTGGAAACGGGGGCGCTATGATGTGGGTTGGTATATTATTACTAAACTTTATATTACCTGCAATCGTAACTTTAATTATTGCAGAGTTTATGAGAAAGAAAGATCTAATAAAACCAGGAGATTTAAAATTAGATATATAATTAAAAATTAAAATTAACAAAACAAAAAAGGCTATTAAATAGCCTTTTATTTTATTACTGCATTAACTAACCATTTTAATGCGCCTTTAGTGTCTTTCCATAATGCGAAGTTTTCATTATAGTAGTAAGTAGCTTCTGTATATAATACAGGGTCTATTACTGAACCAGACATTCTTAAAGCAGCAGTCCATTGCATTAGGAATAATCCTATGTATTTATTTTTGTTTACTCCATCTTTTATTGCAGATTTTGCAAAGTATAAGTTTCCATTTTTGAAGTAGTATAATGCTTTGAAGTAATCCCATTGAGCTGAGTCTTCATTTTTAAATTTAGCAAATAATTCATTTACTGCTTTTCTATCATTTTTTGCAATTAATAAGTTTATTAATTTAAATCTATTTCCTTGAGTATCATCTTCGTCCATTTTTATTAATAACTCTAATATTTCTCTAGCTTCTTTATAGTTTTTATTGTTTATTAATAAAGTTGCTAAATCTTGTGATGCTATCATATAAGGTCTAGCTGATTCATTATTCCAGAAGTTAGTTGTATTTTCTCTATCTACTATCATTTCTTCTGCAACAGCCATAGCTTGTTTGAAGTAATCTAATCTATCTTCAAATGGTAAATCTTCATGAGCAAGTCCCATTAAAGCTTTGTATTTTGCAGATTTAGTTTCTTCTTCTGTTAATTCTTTTTTAGTATCAACTTTTACTTCTTCAGCGTTTAAAGCTTCTATGTTGTTTTCTACAGTTTCAGCAGTTGCTGCTACTTCAGCAGAAGCTTCTTGTTCACAATCTAATAGAGCTCTTAATATATCTGATTTTCCTTTTATAGTTTTTGAACTAACACCAGTTTTCTCTGAGAAAGCTTTTTTAGTAATGTACATTGGATGTTTTCTTTTAAACATTTCAGCATCTTCTAATACTATATTTAATATAGATGCTACCCATATATCACATCTAGATGAATTTAATATTTCTCCGTCTTTTTGTTCTATTTTTGCAAGAACATCTAAACTTATATCTTTATATTGTTCATTTAGATTTTCTCTGCAATATTCTATTATTGCACTTTTAATTTCATTTATTCTGTCTTTCATCAATATCCTCCCGAATCAAATTTATAACCTCTATCATTATATCATTTTATTTAAAAGTCTTCATTAAATATAGTTTTTTTCTATAAATTTATATTTAGACGCAATTTACCAAGGTTTAAAATTATGTTTATTTTTAACATACTTTATATAATTTATCACATATTATATCTGTATGTCAAAGTATAAATAAAAAGCTTGCAAAGGATATTAATTTTCTATGGGATAATTTATTTCAAAAGAATAGATTTTAAAAATGCCCCTCTAGCTATACACTCAGTTAACTCCTCAAAAATCCTGTTTGCTTCATCGGATTTGACTTCCTCTAAAACAATCTTTTGTTTTTGATCATAATATATATGTTTGAAAAAATCTTTTGTATCTATCGCAATTTTTATTATATTACTTAAGTCTTCATAGATTAAGTCTTTGTCTTTTTGATTATATATAATATCATATTCAACTTCATCTAACATAACAATCACTTTGACTATAATAGACTCATAAACTTCCATTTTGACCTCCAATTTTTTTGATTATTTTTTAATATCTCTTAAGTTAATTGTAATACACAAGTAAGTTTTCAAACAAGTGAATATAAACATTTTATTGTAAAATTTTTAATACACTTTTCCACATAATACCTAAAAAAAAGCTAAAACTTTCGTTTTATATGTAGGGTGTTATACATTTTTTATGAAAAACATTTACTTTTCATATAAAATTTTGTATAGTTTTGCTTTCCAATTAATTTTCTACATAAATATTCTTTTCTACATATAAAAAACTATAGAAATAAAAAATATTTTTCTATAGTTTTTTATATATTATAATAATTTTTATTGTATTTTATAAGTTGACTATTACTGCTAAAAATACTAAATCTTCATCTCCACTATTTTCAATATAATGTTCAGTATCTATCGCATATACAACATCTCCTGCACCTACTTCGACTACTTCACCATTATCTAAAACTTTTCCTTTTCCACTTAATATATAATATACTTCATAGTCATCTGTATGTTCATGTAGGCCTACAGAAGCTCCAACTGGGACAGTTAATTTAGCAAATACTTTTGCTTTATTTTGTAATTCATCTCCTTCTATTAGCAATTCGCGTGATATTTCCCCTTTTCCACCTTCAATAGGTCCAACAACTTTTGTAAGTTCATCTTTTCTTTTTATCATATTTATATCCCCCTTTAATATTTTTTCTAATTAATTACAATAATACAATATTTCTCACAAATATAAAAGCATTGTCTTATTTTTAACTTTATGACAATGCTTTGTGGTTGTTATTTATTTATATTTTCTATCAATTATACGACTATTTTCTATTGATTCTTTATTTGAACATTATACTTAGTATATAAATCCTGCATTAAAGTACTTTGTTTTGTACTTTCTAGAGTTTTTATTAAATCATCTTTAACATCATCAAAATCTTGATCTTTTTCACCAGTTTTCTTTATTATATGGTATCCAGAACTTGTTTCAACTACTTTATTGTATATTTCACCAGTTTTTAATGAAAATGCTGCTTTTGAAAATGCACTTACCATCTCATCTTGAGTAAAATATCCTAAATCTCCACCTTTAGATGCACTCGAATCATCAGAGTATTCTTTTGCTAATGTTGCAAAGTCTTCACCATCTAAAGCTAATTTTAAAACTTCTTCTGCTGTTTTTTTATTTTCTTCTTTTTTATCATCACTAACTTCTTTATTGTTACTATCATAGTTTGAAATCAATATATGTGATGCCCTTATTTGTTTGTAATCATTTTTATTCTTTTCAAAATAATTTCTTGCTTCATCTTCGCTAACATTAGAATATTCTTCTAAATATTTAGCTCCCATTAATTCTTTTTTAATACGTTGTTTTAATTTCTCTTCTGTTAAGTTGAATTTCTTAAAATACTCTTCTTCACTTAAATTATATTGTGAGTTTATATTACTTATAGTTGTTTCGTAATTTTCATTTACTTGGTCATCTGTAACTTCCACATTACTCTCTTTTGCCTCTTTATATAAAACTTCTATATTAACTAAGTACTCAAGCATAGTAGACTCATATGTAGAAATTTGTGAATCAGTTAACTTTTGTAGCCCATTTGAATAAAAAATAGGTTCCATAACAGACTTAATATCTTTTCCTGTTATATCAGTATCGCCAACTGTCGCATATACTTGGCTATTTGAATAATATCTATGGCTTGCAGGTAATAATCTACCATATGACATACCACCGTAGAATGAGCCACCCACAACAGCTACCAATGCACATACAAGCGCTATTTTTTTCATTATTTTTCGCTCTTTCTTTTCGCCTTCATCCATTAAAACATTTTTTTGCTCTTTTATTTTATCGTTGTTGATATTTTTTGTTTTTTCGTTTTTCTTATTTTTAAACATTATTTCCTCCCGCATATTTTATATATTTCAAAATTCAATATAAATGTACTTCAATAATTCATAAATTTAACATTTCTTATTATATCATCATTTATACATTTATTTTTTAAAAAAATATTACAAATTATTTAATTGAGAAATCGGCACAAAACAAAATGGACTAAATTTATTAGTCCATTTTGTTTTATATTTTAAAATAGAAACCTTAACTTATTCTTAGTTATTAGCCTATCTTAAATTTATTATTTTATTTTTTGACTTTTTACAACGCTATAAGGTCCATATACAACATTTCCATTTACATTTCTATATGCTCTTACTTTGTAGTAATAAGTCTTTCCACTTACTAAATTAGTATTTGTGTATGAAAGAGTGTTAATACTTGTTATTGTCTTCTTTAAGCTATAAGTTCCATCAGAAGACGTTGCAGAGTATACTTTATATCCACTAGCGCCTAAAACTTTATTCCATTTTATAGTGGCTTTTTTCGATGTAGAACTTACAGTTATTGTAGTTTTAGATAATACTGGCTTAGCACATACTATTTCAGAATAACTTCCATACTCTTTTTTGTCTGCAATCATTCTATAAGGTCTTACCTTGTAATAATAAGTTGTATTTGTATCTAATCCTGTATCAGCAAATTCAATAGTATTTTTACTTGTTATAGTTTTTCTCAAAGTATATTTCCCATCTTTTGAAGTAGATCTATATACAGCATATCCATTAGCTCCATTTACTGCACTCCAATTTACTTTAGAGCTATTGTATGATACAGCTTGTGCTGTTGCAACTGTATTTGATAAAACAGGTTTTACTGATACTATACTTGAGTAACTGCCGTATGTCTTTTTATCGTCAATCATTTTATATGCTCTTACTTTGTAGTAATAAGTTGTATTTGTATTTAGACCTGAAATCACCTTAGATGCCGTGCTATTACCCTTTATGCTTGAATTTAAGGTATATTTTCCATCTTTACTTGTCGATGTATATACTGAATATCCATCTGCATTTTCTACCTTGTTCCATGTTAATTTTATAGAATTATAACTATTTGATGTCGCCTTAATACCTGAAACTTTATTTGGCTTTTCTTCTGGCTTATTAGGTATTTCTGGCTTTGGTTCTACTATTTTTTCTTTTGAAATTATAATATCTTTAATTGCAGATTTATTTGCTACTTTATTTTTTACACTTAATCTTACTGTTCCTTCATAGTTCTCATTTAAAATATTTAAAGTTATTTCTCCACTTAAATAATTTACTATAAAGCAAATATCCATATCATCTAATGCACTGTATTCGTCTAAAATAGTTCCATCAGCCTTTTTTAAAGTAAATTCAAAATCATCCCAATCTTGGTTATAAGGAATATAATTAGCTCCTTTATCATTGATAAAACTTAATGATATATCGTAGTCTTTATATTTAGAAGGTTTTATTATCTCATTATATTCACTTCCCCAAATAAAATCTTTGAATATATTATTTCCTTTTACTACAGTCCAAATTTTATTATTTCCAGATATATTTTTTTCTAATATATATCCCCTATGGACTATATTATCTAGAACAAAATCACCATTTGAACTTTTATTTGCTTTAACATATTGATGGTTATTAGCTACAACTTGTGAATAAATCGTATTTAGATGATTTAATTTCGTGATTCCTATGACTTCATTACTAATATTTAAGGTTTGTGTACTAGCTATTAACACACATCCCGCATTATTCACATTATTTGCTCCAGTTAAATTTCCTTTTAAATTTAAATTATTTCCTTTTCTAAGATCTAAGACAGAATCTTTTTTAATGTTTATATTTTTTATATTTAAATCACTGCCTTTTTTTAATATCACCTTTGCATTTTCATCTAAAGTTAATTCATCTATTCCATTTATATCTAGATTATCCATATATGAATCTTTGTCAACTGTTACGTTTAAATTTCCACTGTGATTTGTCTTATCAAAGCTATATATATTACTTTTGTCTCCTAATCTTACAGATACATTTCCAGTTAATTTTTTTGAAAATCCTCCTGTATATATTTTATTATTTAATACACTCGAATTTAAATTAATTTCTACATCAATGTTTCTATCATTCCAATAGTCCCCTGCATATATTGCTGCAAATTTTGTTTGTGAATTTGGATTTATAATATTTATTACAGATTTTTTTCCAAGTGTACCATTATTTTTATAAGTTCCACCGCTTATGTAAGGTCTATCTTTATCTTGTAATGAATTTGTACCTACTTTTGTATTTACATTATCTAATGTCAAAGTATTTCCTGCTGCAAATATAGTTGCAGCCATAGGTGATTGTGCACCCAATATATTCTGTCTTCCTCCTGCTCCCAACACAACTTGAGGAACTAGCTGTAATTTTATATTTTTAAATGTTACATTTGCTCCTAACTGTATTGGTGCTCTTACAACAAGTCCATCAGCATCTACATCAGTAGGTAGTTTTCCATTAGACCCTTCTATTGTTATATTTTTATCAATCATTAATGGCAGTGGGGCTTTTTCATTATCTACCTCATATTTTGTATAACTTACGGTCCCAACTAATTTTAATGTTTGTCCATTCTTTATGTTTTTTAGAGCTGTACGTATATTTTGATATGGATTATTTACTGTTCCATTACCAAGAGTTAGGCTTCCCTCTCCATTTGTTAAATATACAACATTTGCCTGTGAAGTCTCTCTAGCAGTTATATTTATGTTTTTATCTGCTCTAATTGATGATAGGGCATATGTGTTAGCTACATTAGTTAATATAAGCACACAAGAAAGTAGTAAAGATAGGTTTTGTTTTATTGTCTTAATCTTCATACTTTGTTTAATTCTTTTGTCAAAAAAGAAATTTTTCTCCTTTCACTAAATTTTCATTATGTATACTATCATATTATTTTTATCCTGTAAATTATATATTTATTTATACAATAATTTGTATTTTTAAATTTGAAATAATAAATATACTTCTCAATACATTATAAAAAGCCTATAAAATAAACTTTGTTGTCTACTTTATAGGCTTTTAAATTATTATATAATTATTTTACTTATTTATCCTTTATTTTAAATATATATACTTACACCTATTACAATTATAGCTGTTACAATTATTGGAATTAACACAGATGTTACAAATATGTCTTTGTATGATTCTTTGTGAGTAAGACCACAAATAGCTAGAGTTGTAATAACTGCTCCATTATGAGGCAATGTGTCAAGACCTCCACAAGCTAGAGAAGCTACTCTATGTAAAATCTCAGGTGAAATATTCAAAGCACTTGCCATCTGAAGATAAGTAGGTGCTAAAGCATCTAAAGTAATTGTTAATCCTCCAGAAGCAGATGCTGTAAGCCCACAAATTAAATTTACAGATAAAGCTTCTGATATTATAGGATTTGATGAAATATTAAATACAAAGTTTTGAACTACTGAAAAAATAGCTAATGATTTAATCACGCTACCATATCCAACAATTGCTGATGAATTTAATAATGGTCTAAAAGAATTAGTAACGCCTTCATCTAAAATACTTTTTATATTTTTGAGTTTTTTAAAATTAGTAATAACTAAAAATAAATCTGCTATAACAATTGAAATTATGACACTCCATGTTCCAGATACATTTCCTAAAGTTGTATTAAATTTTTCTAAATATGCTCCGTCAACTGAAGGATAATATACTTTTGAGAAAAATAAGTTTGATACAAATATAATTAAAATAGGTAAAATTGATACAAATATATTTGGTAGATTTTCTTCAGTTAACTTTTCATTTTCTATATAATCTCCATATCTTTCATTATTATTTCTAGCCTTTTTGGCTTCTCTACTTAAATAGATCATTCCTAATCCTAACATTAGTAAACTTGCAATTATACCAAGTAAAGGCGCCGCAAAAGCATCTGTTCCAAAGTACTTCATCGGTATAACATTTTGAATTTCTGGAGAGCCTGGAGCTGCTGTCATTGTAAAAGTAAATGAACCTAATGCAATACATCCAGGAATAAGCCTTTTGGGAATATCTGCTTCTTTAAATAAAATCCTCGCTATGGGATATGATATAAATGCAACTACAAATAAAGAAACTCCTCCATATGTAAGTAGCGCTCCTGATAAAACTATCGATAATATAGCCTTGTCGCTACCTAATTTTTTTGTTATAAAATGAGAAATGGATTTTGCATAATTTGCTTTTTCCATCAATATAGCAAATATGGCTCCCGTCATAAATAACGGGAAGTAGTTTTTTACGAAACTTGCAAAGCCCGACATATATACTTCTGTATAAGATGCCATTAGGTGGCTATCAAAACCAGTAGTTACTATAAGTGTCAATAGCGCTACTATTGGTGCTGTGATTATTGTTGAATACCCTTTATATGCTAAAAACATAATGAGTACAAGTGATAAAATTAATCCTATGATGCTAAACATTTTTATTTAGTGTTGTATTAACAACACTACTCCTTTCATATTTCTTTTATATTTTATAAATTCCCCAATTTTTTTATATTTAATCTATTTTTCTAGGTTTAATCTTTAAAGATTTAAACTCACCTATGAAATTCTGTAATTTTAATATTTATCTCTATATTATCCAAAATATCCTGTTTGTAGTAAATGTATGTATCTTCATCATAAATACAAATATCATTTTATTTTAAAATGTAGTTTATTTAAAAATAAGCCAGAGAAATTTCAATAATCTCTGGCTTATTTTACATTTTGGGTGTCAATTTATTTTTTTGCTGTCAAATCGCTGTCAAATTTATATATCCAAGCAATTTTACACTAAATCAGGGTCAATATCATTATCTCCCATTCCAAGCAATTTCAATGGCTTAAGTGCTGGTCCATTTAATATACTTCCATCATAACTGAATCTAGAACCATGACATGGACAATCCCAACTTTTTTCAAAACTGTTAAACTTAAGTTCACATCCCAAGTGTGTACATGTTATATCTACCACATATAATTTACCATCTTTGTCTCTATATGCTCCGTACTTGTCACCATTTATAATGACTACTTTGCCTTCATCTTTTTCAACCTGGCAGTCTGTATGTCCTTTTTTCAGCTTACCTTTTATATAGTCATATGCAACAATACTATTTTCTTTTAAATATTTCATGTTTAGGTAACTGCCTGTTCTTGATGGGTTGAAAACTTCTTTGTATTTACATTCACCATTTGTAATTAAATCTTTAAAAATAATAGCTGCAACAGCAGATGTAGTTATTCCCCACTTGCAAAATCCTGTCGCAATATATAAATTATTTGTATTATTGTTTATATGACCAATATAAGGTATATTATCGGTAGTTATATAATCTTGAGTAGACCATCTGTATTCTAACATACCTATTTTAAAGTTGTTTTTTGCAAATTCTACAATGCTACCAAATATCTTACATTCATCATCACATTTTCCTGTTTTATGGTCAAACCCTCCACAAACTAAATAATCTCTATCATTTTCATGGTATACTCTTATTGTTTTAGATGGCTTTTCAACGTTTATATACATACCTTTTGCAATAGGTTTATTTAATTTTGAAAGTGTTAAATATGATCTATATGCCTGTTCTTTGCTAAAATAAAGTCCTAAAGAATCATGCCATGGATTTGATGAAGCTATTATTACTGTTTTTGCTTTGATTTCATTATCTCCATTTACCTTTGCTATATATTCATCCTTATCTGTATCAAGTCCTAAAACTGGAGTATTTTCGTATATAGACACACCTTTTTCACAAATTATTTGTGCTAACTTATTCATATATTTTTTAGAATCAAATTGCGCTTGATTATCTAGCTTTAATGCTCCTTTTATTTTTATAGGAAATCCTTCTATATTATTTAAATATTCATAAGGTATTCCTAATCTTTCACAAGCTTTATATTCTTTTTTAATTTCTTCTAGTCCTTCATCTTCTGTGGTAAATATGTAATTTGGTACTGTTTCAAAATTGCAATCAATATTGTATTTTTGAACTATATCTTTTATTAATCTAAGACCTTCCTCATTTGCTTCATAATATAATTTACTTGATTTATCTCCATATTTTTGGCTTATATAATCGTAAATCAAACCATGTGAAGATGTCACTTTCCCAGTATTTCTTCCCGAAGAACCGCTTCCGACTTTGTCTGCATCTACAATTACAATATTTGAACTTATATCGCTTAATAAGTAAGCTGTATGAAGCCCTGTAAGCCCTCCTCCTACAATTAAATATTCTGCATCAATACTTTTATCTAAAGCGGAATAATCTTCACTTTCGTTATTTAATATCCAAAATGAATTTTCCATAGTAAACACCTTTCTATATTAAAATTTATAATATACTAGTGTTTCCTATTTTTATATTTATATTTACAAAGTAAATAATTTTCTATTCAAAATAAGCTACCACGAGATATTCTCGTGGTAGCAAGGGGTTGTGCTTATATATGGGTTAATCAATTTTTATATTGACTAAAATCTAATTAATTTGCTTTTTTACTTTTTAGTAATCCTAATATTACAGCTCCAACTATTGAACCTATTACTAATGCTACAAAGTACATTAGAGGGTTAGTTATAACTGGTAATATAAATATTCCACCGTGTGGAGCTCTAGAACCACATCCAAATGCCATTGATAATGCTCCTGCTATTGCTGAACCTACTACACAAGATGGTATTACTCTTGCTGGATCTCCTGCTGCAAATGGTATTGCACCTTCTGTTATGAATGATAATCCCATTACATAGTTTACTATTCCTGATTTTCTTTCACTTTCAGTAAATTTATCTTTGAATAATGTAGTTGCAAGCGCTATTGCTAGAGGAGGAACCATACCTCCTATCATAACTGCAGCCATTATTGCAAATTGTTCTGGACCTGCATTTGCAACTGTAAGTTGTGCAGTTCCAAATACATATGCTGCTTTGTTGAATGGTCCACCCATATCAACTGCCATCATTGCTGCTAAAATTGCTCCTAATAATATTTGACTACTTCCACTCATTGATGATAAGAAATTGTTAAGTCCTGTATTTATTGCACCCATTATTGGGTTAACAGCCATCATAAATATTGCCATTAGTAATATTCCAAACACTGGATAAAGTAAAACTGGTTTTATACCTTCAAGTGATGCTGGCAATTTAGAGAATATCTTTTTAAGTAATAATACTAGATAACCTGCTACAAAACCTGCTAGTAAAGCACCTAAGAAACCTGAGCTTACTGGGTTAGAATTGGCAAAATCCATTACATTATTAAATGTATATCCATCTTTTGCAATAACTCCACCTACAAAACCTACTGCTAAACCAGGTCTATCAGCTATACTCATTGCTATATAACCTGCTAATATAGGTAGCATAAATCCAAATGCTTGCTCACCGACTGTTTTGAAAAATGCTGCCATAGGAGTATTTTTACCGAAGTTTGCTGGGTTTATGCTGTAATCATCTAATAAGAATGCTATTGCTATTAATATACCTCCACCTACAACAAATGGTAACATGTGAGATACACCGTTCATTAAGTCTTTATAGAATTTTCTTCCTAAACTTTCTTCTTCATTTGCACTTTCTTCTGAGTCATTAGCTGTACTATCTGCATGATATATTGGAGCATCACCTTTTACTGCTCTGTCTAATAATTCATCTGCTTTATGTATTCCATCTGCAACTTTAGTTATTATAACTTTTTTACCGTCAAATCTATTCATTTCAACTTTTTTGTCTGCCGCAACTATTATACATTTTGCATGTTCTATTTCTTCTTTTGTTAAAGCATTTTTAACTCCGCCAGAACCGTTAGTTTCAACTTTTACTGTTATTCCTTTTTCTGCACCTTTGTTGTTTAAACTTTCTGCTGCCATAAATGTATGAGCTATACCTGTTGGACAAGCAGTAACTGCTAAAACTTCTGGATATTTGCTATCTTTTTGAACATCTTGAGCTTTGCTATTGTCTTCAACAACTTCTTCTTTTTGTTCTTCTGGGAATTTTTCAGTTTCTTTTTTATCTATTAATGCTAAAAATTCATCAACACTTTTCGCATCTATTAAACTATTTTTAAATTCTTCGTCCATTAATATTGTTGATAATCTTGATAATACTTCTAAGTGTGTATTATTCGCTCCATCCGGTGCCGCTATCATAAAGAATAAATTAGACAAGCTTCCATCAAATGCTTCATAATCTATTCCTTCTTTTGTTACCCCTGCCCCCAAACAAGCTTTTTTAACTGCTTTTGTTTTAGCATGTGGAATTGCGATTCCTTCACCTACTGCAGTGGTACTTAGTTCTTCACGAGCTAGGATAGCTTCTTTATATTCATCTTTATTATTTAAATTTCCACTTGCATTTACTAAATCAACCATTTCATCTATTACTTCTGATTTAGTTTTAGATGAAAGATTTAGTTTTATAGATTCTTTTGATAATAAATCTGTAATTCTCATAACTCCTACTCCTTTTTTAATCTATTTATTACTTAATTTTTTCAATTTTTATTTCGTCTACTAATTTATCTATAAATTCTCTTGTAGCTAAATCAGAAGAAAATGCTGTCGCTCCCCCACTTGCTGCGCCTAATCTAAGTGCTTCTTCATAGCTATTTGATTTTAAGTATCCAGCTATAAATCCGGCTACCATTGAATCTCCTGCTCCAACTGAATTTATAACTTCACCTTTTGCTACACTACTAGCAAATACTTCATCATTTTCAGTTACTAATAAAGCTCCATCTTTTCCCATAGATATTAAAACATTTTGAGCACCCATTTCTTTTAGTTTTCTAGCATAAAAAACTATATCTTCTGTACTATTTAATTCTACATTAAACATTTCAGCTAATTCATGATTATTTGGTTTTATTAAAAATGGTTTATATTTTAAAACATTTAAAAGTAAGTTTTTAGTCGCATCGACAATAACTTTTATATCCCTGTCTTCTACTTTTTTCATTATACTTTCGTATAATCTCTCATCTAAACATGATGGTATACTTCCTGATAATATTAATATATCTCCATCTACTAATTTATCTATAACCTTATAAAATTGATTTAATTCTTCTTCGCTGATTTTTGGACCTTGTCCATTTATTTCTGTTTCTTCTTCGCTTTTTACTTTTACATTAATTCTTGTAAAACCTTCTTTAACTTTTATAAAGTCTGATTTTAAGTTTAATTCTTGTAGTGAATTTATTATGTAATCCCCAGTAAATCCGCTTACAAATCCTAATGCTATATTGTCATTATCTAAACTTTTTAATATTCTAGTTACATTAATACCCTTTCCGCCTGGATATACATGTTCTTCATTAACTCGATTTATATTTCCAGTTGTCAATTTATCAACTTTTATAACATAATCTATTGATGGATTTAAAGTTACTGTATATATCATCTACAAACCTCCTTTATATTATTAGTGCTCATTTTTTTGTTTTTTATTATATTTGTTTATCTTATGCTTTAATAATAAACTAAAAATACGTTTTCAAAAAGCCAAAAAATTTCTCTTAGTTAAAAGAGAAATTTATCATTTTTTGTTATTAAATATAAAGCCAATAAAAATCATGTAATATATTATCGATTTTTATTGGCTTTATTATAACAGTAAATCAAATTTATTTATTAAAACATCTTTGTAAATTTTTCATAGTTCTTATTTTCGCAAATACTTATAACTTTAGATACTGAACCTACTTGTTTATATATTGTAGAAAATAATTTTTCATAATCGAATATTTCATCTTTGTCGATAGCTAAAATTAAAATCAGTCTTACATCTCCCAAAGTCCAATGTATTGGCTTTTTTAATATTCCAACTGCAATTTTATTTTTTAAAATTTTTCCATTAGCTCCATGTGGAAGTGCTACCATATTTCCAATTTCAGTTGTCGCTATTTTTTCTCTATCGAAAAATGAGTTTTTCATATCACTATCGATTACACCTTTATTTAAAAGTTCATCTCCCATAAATTCTATTACTTCTTCTTTTGTTTTAAATTTTAAATCAGTAAAAAATAAATCCCTATCGAACAAATCTTTAACTTCGACTTCTTTATATTTCTTTCCTGTCTTCATAAATTTTTCGATTATTTTTACCTCATTGTCATTTAAAAGAGGAGATACTGTTATAACTGGTACTCTATCAAATTTTATATCGACTGTAGAAATAATAAAATCTACTTCCATAGCATTTATGTAATCTATTAAATACGCTGGTATTATTTTTACTATATTTATTTTATCTTCAAATAAATATTCTAATTTATTTTTAACCAACATCGATGTTCCTATCCCAGATACACATACTATTATTACTTTAAAAACTTTTTTCTTTTGGTTATGTTCTGCTCTTTCTATAGCCCCTCCAACATGTACCGCTATATTTGAGATTTCTTCATCATCTAACTTTAAATCAAGCTCTTCTTCTATAGTTTTTTTCGCTATTTTTCCTAATTCATAAGCATACGGATATTTTATTCTTATATCTATAGGCAAAACACCATATTGATTTATTCCTAGTTTCATCTTTTTATATATACTATTTATGTGATTATAAAGACATTTTTCAAAAACTTCGTCATTACTTATATCTATAGAAGTTGCTATTTTTAAGTTTTTGCAGAATTTTTTTATTGCTCTTATTATTTTTTCTTTATTTTTGTCATCATTCATTATAAGTTCTCGTTGAACTATATACTCTTTTATATAGCTACTTATAAAGTCATTTTCATCAGTATCACTTCTGCTTAATTTTATAAATATTATGCTACATAAATTTTTAAACTCTGTATCACTAAGAACTAAGTATTCACTACTTAACATACTTAGTATTATATTTTTTAGGTTAAACATATTATTTTTAACTTGATCTGTTAAAAAGTCTTTTAAGCTAAGTTCGTTATCTTTCTTTGAACATATATCTAATATAAAATTAACTATGTCATCTTCATCAGCATCTATGCCAATTCCTTGCTTATGTTTTGATACAACAGAAATATTGTATTTTTTTAAAATTGATTTTACTTCTTTTAAATCATTTTTAACTGTTGAAACGCTTATATACATTGAATCTGCTAATTCTTCTAGCTTTACAGTATTATCTTGTTTCTTTGTTAAGTTTATTAAACTTTTTATAATATAATCAATTCTATCTACATTTCCTAAATATGGACTTGGAATAGTAATATGATCAAATGAGCCTTCTATTTTATAACCTATTCCTCGAATTGATACAATCTTCCCATCTTTACTGTTTTTATTTATATCTTTAATTTCGCTTTGTATTGTCTTTGTAGAACATCCAATCTCTTCACTAAGAGCTAAACTACTAACAGGATCATGAGAATTTTTTAATATTTCAATTATATTTAAGGCCCTTACACTGTAAATAATTAAAATCTCCCCCTTATAAACTAAGTCCTATTTCTTCCCTTTAAAACTTAAATTATTTCTTTTTTAAATTAGCAAGTGCTGCGAAAGGATTATTAAATACTTCTTGGTCTTTATTTTGATTTTTTAAGTATTTATTTATATCCTTTTTAGATGCCTTCCCTTTTTCCTCAGATTTTCTTTTGTTAAATGAAGAAAGTTTTTCTCTATATCCACAACTACATGTAAATATTTTTCCTTCACCCTCTCCTTTTAACTCAAGTCTCTTATGGCAATTTGGACATCTTGCATTTGTAGTTTGTGAAATTAATTTTCTAGTATTACATTCTCTATCTTCACATACTAGCATCTTTCCTCTTTTGCCGTTTACTTCTAACATGAATTTACCACAGTTTGGACATTTATTTCTAGTTAAATTATCATGTTTAAATTTATTTTCACTATTTTTAATTTCTTTTACAATAGTTTTTGAATAATTTTTCATTTGGTTGATAAAATCATTCTTTTTACTTTTTCCTTTTGATATATCTGTAAGTGTTTTTTCCCATTTAGCTGTTAATTCTGGACTTTTCAAATCAGCTGGGGCTAAATCTAAAAGTTGTCTTCCTTTTGATGTTATGTGGATTTCTTTATTTTTCATCTCTACAAAGAATGAATTAAATAATTTTTCGATTATATCTGCTCTTGTTGCAACAGTTCCAAGATTATTTTTTTCCATTTCTGTAAGTAATGTCGCTTCATTTAAATATGAAGGTGGATTAGTTTTTTTACTTTCTATTTTAACACTCTCTATATTTAAAACTTCACCTACATTTACATCTATTATACCGCCATATGTTTCATCATCCTCTACAGTATAATTTTCTCTCCAGCCTAATTTATTTATTTTATTTCCATTAGCTGTAAACGTCTCACCCTCACAAACTCCTTTTATAGTCGTTTGTTCGTATTCAAATGGAGGACATAATACGCTTAAGAATCTTTTGACTACTAAATCGTAAATTTTTCTTTCTTTGTCAGATAAATCTCCTAAAAATACTCTTTCTTCTGTTGGTATTATAGCGTGGTGATCTGAGACTTTTGAATTATCCACAAAAGATTTATTAGGTTTTATCTTAGTTTTTAACAGTTTCATACATACTTTTGAATATTCACTAGTATTTACTGCTTTTATTCTATCTTTTAGAGTATCTACTATATCATCTGTAAGATATCTTGAATCTGTTCTTGGGTAAGTAAGTACTTTATGATGCTCGTATAATTTTTGCATAATAGATAAAGTTTCTTTTGCTGAATATCCAAATATCTTATTGGCATCTCTTTGTAGTTCAGTTAAATCATAAAGAGCTGGTGAATACTTTTTCTTATTAGATTTTTTAACATCAACTATTTTTAAATCCTTGTTATTTGCTTTTTTCTTTATTTTTTCAATTTTATCTTTATTAAAAGTTGATGTAGAATTATTTCTGTCATGCCAAGATAATTTCAAATAACTTCCGCCTTTTTCTGTTAATACATCTAATGTGTAGTAATCTTTTGGCTTAAAGTTTCTTATTTCATCTTCTCTTTTTGATATAATAGCTAAAGTTGGAGTTTGAACTCTACCACAAGATAAACTTGCATTATATTTTGTTGTAAGTGCTCTAGTTGCATTTATTCCGACTATCCAGTCTGCTTCTGCTCTTGCTATTGCTGAATAGTAAAGATTGTTATAATCTCTTCCATCTCTTAATTTAGTAAAACCTTCTTTAATAGCCTTATCTGTACTTGAAGATATCCAAAGACGTTTAATAGGCTTTTTAATATGAGCTTTTTCGATTATCCATCTTGCAACTAGCTCTCCTTCACGCCCTGCATCAGTTGCTATAACAACTTCATCTACATCATTTCTATTTAACTGAGCTTTTACAGTATTAAATTGTTTTGAAGTTTTCTTTATTACAACTGTTTTTAATTCTTTCGGAAGTATCGGTAAATCATTCATCTCCCAAGATTTATATTTTTTATCGTAAGTTTCTGGGTCAGCTAAGGTAACTAAATGACCTAGAGCCCATGTAACTATATATTTACTACCTTCAATATATCCATTCTTTTCATTTTTACAACCTAAAACCCTTGCTATATCTCTTCCAACTGAGGGTTTTTCGGCTAAAACTAATATTTTTCCCATATTGTGTCCTTTCTAAAAAGTTCCAATTTGCATATTTTCTAATGAATATAATTTACTTTTCGTTATAAACATCTTAAATCTATGAAATTGTGTTTTATTAGTATATATTAACACTTTCAGAGTATTTTTGTATATATTATTACAATGAGATTTTTATACAATATTTCCCACATATCTATAGATATTTACTTTATATTATTTATTATTTGTTCATATTCTCTTCCAAAGTTACAGAAATCTTTTTTTGTTTTATACTCCTCGCTGTTATCATCTAAATTTATTATATTTAATCCTTCTTTTCCATTTAAAAAAACATCTATAAATTCCTGTTCTCTTACTTTAACCATCTTTTTCACTTCAACTCCTATATCGAATTTTATAGGTTTATCTGAAGTATATGTAAAAATTCTACAAATTTCTTTATCTAAAAAATCACCACTACTTGTATCTCTTACTTGAGTTCCTTCATATTTCAAATCTTCAATTTTTAAATCAAGACCTATTTCTTCTTTAATCTCTCTTATCATTGCATTTTCTATATTTTCGCCAGAGTCTATATGCCCTCCAACAGTTATATCAAATAAAAGTGGGAAATCTTTAAACTCCGCCCTTTGTTGCATATATACAAATCTCCCGTCTTTTGAATCCTCAATAGCCCAACAATGTACAACTTGATGAAGCAAACCTTTTCTATGGACATTTTTTCTTGTATCTTGACCAATAATCTCTAATTTATCATTAAATATATCTAATATTTCTTCCATATCAATCTCCCACTTTTTAATTTATTTTAATCTAGCCTATATTATTAAGTTTTATTTTTAAAATTCTTTTGTATATTTCATAATCTCTATCTCCAAAGCATACGAAACATACTTGATCAATTTTATCCCAATTCTTTTCAAGCATATCTATTACTGCATCATACGCTATACTTGTTGCTTCTTCTTTTGGATATCCATAGATTCCTGTGCTTATAGCTGGAAATGCTATTGTTCTTAAATTGTTTTCCATCAAAACTTCTAGTGATCTTTCATAACAAGAATAAAGTAGTCTATCTTCATTTGAATTTCCACCCTTATATATCGGTCCTACTGTGTGAATAACATATTTAGCTGGCAAATTGTACCCCTTAGTTATCTTTGCATCACCTGTTTCACATCCATGTAGTGTTTTACATTCTTCCAACAATTCTCTTCCTGCAGTTCTGTGTATCGCACCATCGACACCACCACCCCCTAGAAGGGATTTATTTGCTGCATTTACTATTGCATCTAATTTTAGCTTTGTTATATCGCCTTTCACTATCTCTATCTTTTCTATAATATTTTTCAATGTAATCACCTCTTTTACAATATTTTACTATATTATTACTTTATTGAGCAGTTATTAATGAAAAAAAAGACATCGATATTAAATTATTATATCAATGTCTTTATACTTAAAAGCTTAAACTAAGCTACTTTATCCATTTTTGTTTCTTTTTTATCGCCACTTTTACCTAAGAAGTAAGTTCCTGCTCCTAAGAATAGTATTCCACCTACCATATTTCCTAAAGTTACGAAGAATAAGTTGTATACCATTCCTGAAATAGTTACTGAAGTAGCTCCTGATAATATGCATGTAGCGAATGTTATCATATTTGCGATGCAGTGTTCAAATCCACTTGTAACGAATGCAAATAAAGTTAAGAATAATATTATTAGTTTAGCTGTATCATCTTTTAATTTGTATGCAGCTAAAACACCTGAACAAACTAATATGTTACATAAAATTCCTTTGAAAAATAATTGATATGCTGTAGCATCAATTTTTCCTAATGCAGTATATTCAAAGTATTCAAGAGTAGTTCCTTTGAATAATCCAGTTCCTATGAATAAAAGTGCTATTAATATAGCCCCTATAAAGTTTCCTAAGTAACTGTATCCTAAAACTTTACCACCATCTTTTATGCTAGTCTCTTTGCTCATAGCTCCAACGGCCATAACCATATTATTACTTGTGAATAATTCACTACCTAAAAGTATTATTAAACTAAGTGCTACTGAGAATGCCATTCCAACAGCAATTTTAGTCATTGGTGAATGTACATCATGTAAATATCCACCTACTGTGAAGATTAGTATATCTCCTAATCCTATAAATATTCCTGCGAACATAGCAGATACTAAGTATCTTAACTTGCTTTGATTTAAAAAGTCGATTTTATGTCTAGCTTTGTGAGCTAACATACTTACTGTTTCTTGATCCATTATTCTGTCTCCTCTAAAATTGATTTGTATAATTTCAACCTTATTATTCTAGCATAGTTTAATCTTGTTTTTCAATTATTTTTTATTTGATATTTTAGTATTTTTTGTATATCGATATTTAATATATTTTGAATCCACTTATAAATCCCTCAAAGAAAACATTTATTTCAAGTATTAGACAATATATGCTTAACTAATTTTTTAATACCTTATTTATTTAAATTATATGAAAAAAGGCCAATTTAAAACACTGTTCTAAACTGACCTTTTTTTGTTCATTTATTAAAATCTATAATTATCTTATTTGACCATCTCCAAATATGATGTATTTACTAGTTGTAAGTTCTTTAAGTCCCATTGGTCCTCTTGCGTGAAGTTTTTGAGTACTGATACCAATTTCTCCACCGAATCCAAATTCCCCACCATCAGTAAATCTTGTAGATGCATTTACATATACTGCAGCTGCGTCTACTCTTTGTAAGAATTTTTGACTGTTTTTATAACTTTCAGTTACTATTGATTCTGAGTGACCTGTATTGTATTTATTTATATGTTTTATAGCTTCATCAACATCTTTTACAACTTTGACAGCTATTATTAAATCTAAGTATTCTTGATGCCATTCAGGTTCTTCTATAACTTTAATATCATCTACTATAGCTTTAGCTTTGTCGCATCCTCTAACTTCAACACCATTTTCTCTAAGTGCTTTCACAATAGTTGGTAAAAACTCATTTGCTATAGATTCATGAACTAATAATTTTTCTGCTGCATTGCAAACACCAGGTCTTTGAACTTTAGCATTTAATACGATAGCTTTTGCCATTTCTAAATCAGCAGTTTCATCAACAAATATATGGCAATTTCCTGTTCCTGTTTCAATTACTGGAACTGTTGCGTTTTGTACAACTGATTTTATAAGACCTGCTCCACCTCTTGGGATTAAAACATCTATATAATCATTAAGTCTCATCATTTCTCTAGCAGTTTCTCTTGATGTATCTTCTAATAATTGTACACAATCTTGAGGTAGCCCACTTCTTTTTATACCAGCTACTAATGCTTTTGCTACTGCTTTGTTAGAATTTATTGCATCGCTTGCACCTCTTAATATAACAGCATTTCCTGATTTCAAACAAAGTCCAGCAGCATCACTAGTTACATTTGGTCTTGATTCATATATTATTCCTAAAACCCCTATAGGAACTCTTTTTTGACCTATTTGAAGTCCATTAGGCATTTGCCACATATTTGTAACTTCTCCTACTGGATCTTGTAACTTTACTATATCAAGTAAGCCTTGTGCCATAGCTTCTATTCTAGAATCATCAAGTGATAATCTATCAAGTAAAGCATCTGTTATTCCTTTTTTTATGGCATTTTGTCTGTCTATTTCATTAGCTTTTATTATTTCTTCTTTTGCTTTTATAAGTTCTTCTGCCATAAAAGTTAAAGCTTCATTTTTTTGACCTGGTGAAGCTACACCTAATTCATAAGAAGCTTCTTTTGCCTTTTGTCCCATCGAAATTAAACTACTCATAATATTCTACCCCTCCTATTTTTTTGCAGTGAATAAAGTTCCCACTTCTTCTCCTGATAATATATCAGAAATTATAGATGGTTCTTCTCCATTTGCAAGTACCATGTTTACACCTGCATCTGTTGCTTTACGAGCAGCTGCAATTTTAGTTGCCATTCCACCTGTTCCTAAGCTTGAACCTGCTCCGCCTGCACATGCTTCTATTTCTTCAGTAATCTCATCGATTTGTTTTATTAGTTTTGCATTTGGATTTTCTTTTGGATTACTATCGTAGAAACCATCTATATCAGATAATATTATTAATAAATCTGCATCTATAAGAACAGAAACTATTGCTGATAAGTTATCATTATCTCCAAATTTAGCTATATTCTCTAATTCGTCTATTGAAACTGTATCATTTTCGTTTACAATAGGAATAATTCCTTTTTGAAGTAATAATTCAAAAGTACTACATACGTTTTGTTTTATATGTTCGTCTTCTATTACATCTCTAGTTAAAAGTACTTGACCTACTGTATGTGAGTACTCTCCAAAAAATTTACTGTATATATGCATTAATTCACATTGTCCTATTGCTGCCAATGCTTGTTTCTCTCTTATATTTGTGGGCTTTTCTTTTAATTTTAATTTTCCAATTCCAACACCTACTGCTCCAGATGATACTAAAGTTACTTCTTTTCCTGAGTTTACTATATCAGCTAAAACTCTTGTTAATTTTTCAATTCTTCCTAAATTAATTTGTCCATTTGCATAAGTTAGTGTCGATGTTCCCACCTTAACTACAATCCTATTTGCATCTTTTATTTCTTTTCGAAAGCCCATTTCATTTCTCCTTATTGTATATCTTTTATGTTATTAAAATATTATTATTTATTATAACATATATTTTATTATAATTTTTCAATTAATTATTCATTACTAGTTTTTTTAACTAACAATTAACTTTTGGTGTATAATATGTATATTAGGATATGATTTTTTTAATCAATAATTCTATATGAAATTCTACAATTGGAGGTATAAATATGCTTAAACAAGATTACTTACTTAGACAGGTAGAAAGCTTAGCTATGTCATTATCAAAACTGTTCTTCAATAAAGATATGGTTCAATATAAATTAGAAGAAAAAGATAATCTTAGCGATACTGATATATTATATAGTAAATTAGGCAAATTAGTTTCAGAAGGAAAAATAAATGAAGCTGAAAATCTATTATTTGATGAAATTGATAAAAGCAATATCGAATATCTTAGAGTTGGTATAGATTTTTATACTAATTTAAACAGACTTGAAGATAAGGTTTTAGAAGCTCATAATTATAGCAGAGAAGAAATTGAACAAGGTCTGCACGACTTATCTGCTGAATATGGTATTAACTTAGGTTAATTAAAAATCCTAGCGAAAATATGCTAGGATTTTTTAATTTAATATATATTTTGTTATATTATATAAAATGCAATATATTATTATCTACACTTTTAGGCATTAATTCTCTATGTGAATATATTGAACTTAAATCTGCATAGTGAGTTGTTATTGGAAGTCTTGATTTCATTATACTACCTATATGCATAAAGCTTAATTTATATATATCTTTTACAATATCATCCATATTTTGATTTCCATACACCTTTTTAATTCTAAGCGGTCTTGCCATTCCCATATTTTCACTCGGATTTGTAGTTATTAAATATGCCTCATTTTCTTTTTTTAAACACATTCCTATTTCTGTTATCCATTTTTTATTTTCTTTATCTCTATGATTGTAATTTTCATCACTTTTTTCGAGCATCGCCATCCTGCGATTTATATTTTTAGTAACTTCAACATAATCAAATTTTATTTCCAGTGAGTTTGTAATCTCTTTAAGTAAATCTATATCTTCTCTATTAATTCCATCTCTGTGAAATACTATATGCTCTAATTTTTTATTATATGTATTTTTATATGCTTGTTTAGCTTCAAAAATTATATCTTTAAGAATATTTATTTGTATTTTTTCGCCACTTTGATGAGATGATATTGTTTTACTTTTTAGTACTCGTCCATCTTTGCCTATAACTTGTATAAGTCCTGCTGTACTCATATTATTTTCTCGACATACATCTAGTCCAATATAACAATCTGCACTTAAACCATTTGCCAAAACCCATGGTTGAATCCCACTTTTACAGTATATTCCCAACAGTATATTTAAAAATATAGATTCTTTTCCTCTTTTATTATCAATCTTTGGATCACATCTTTTTATAGTGTCTAAATCCACAAATTGAGTTGCAATACTATTTCTCCCACCAAAGATTTTTTTAAGTGTTTCATAATATTTATCTATATTTTCTTTTTCTAAAATAACTAAAACTGGATTATTATAATTTTTAATTATTTCCATAACATTTAATTCAAATTCATTTTCATTTTTAATATTTATTGGAGTCAAATTTATATAGCTTTTATCAGTATTAATCTCAACTCCTAAATCCTTAGATTTACTTATTATATCGTTTAAGAATGAGTATACTATTTGATAATCTCTTTTATTATTTAAAATCTTAGGATCTATAAAATAATCTATTTTTATATTTTTTTGTTCATAACTCCCACTTTTATTTAAACCGTACATTGCACTAAAATTAGATTCATTTTTTCCAAATTTTAATGCTGGCCTTTTAACTATATCTTTTTTATATCCTATTTTTTCAACAATCATATTTGCTTTGTTGAATTTAACATACTTCGAATTTTTCAATATATCTTCTGCTAATTTTATACTCTCGCTCATATTTTGACTTGGATTCATTTTAATATATTTATTCCCCTCAATTATTCGTCTATTTCCTAGATTCTCAAATACACATATCTTTTTTAATCTATTTGGTATATATGGAAAAATGCTACCTTCTTTATTTTTTACAAGTACAGCTTTTGTATTTTTATCTAATCCTGATATAATATAGCTCTGCCCTTTATTTAAATAATACTCAATTATAGAACTTCTCATATATTTATTTTCTTGACTTATGCTAAACGGTGCCATTTCTAAAAATTCATATGTTATATTATTGTAAAAGTCCTTTACTTTATCACCCTTTTGTATATTTCCACACTTTATTTCTTCGTCTAAAGTTTTTTGATATTCAAATTCATGGTTTAAGAAAAATCCTATAATGATATCTTTTTTATCTATATTGACATCGAAATTCAATTTTCTTCTTATAATCAAGTTATCATTTAAATATATTGGTTTCCTCAAATATACAGCTGGATTTGCATTGCCTCTTATTTCATATTTATTTTGTTGTTCCCAAATTGTATTATTATTTATATTATTTTTAATATCACACAAAAGAAGCCTCTCTAATATCTTTCTTTCGGTAGGATTATCTAAATTGATATTTCTATTACCTGGTTTTACATCTATATCTTTATATTTTCCCCAATTTATTATGGGGTTAAAAGATGCTATTATATATTCATTAAAAACTATATTGGGATTTTCATTTATTTTTTTTAATTCTTGCACAATGGCATAATTTTCACTGTGTCTTTCATTTATATCTTTTATTGGCATAGAATACAAAAATATTTTTATATCCTCGGGCTTTAATTCATTTTTAAATTCAGTTATTACATTAAATTCTCTATCTAAACTCACCATAGAGCCTACTCCTTTATTTTAGATTTTAATCTAAATATACTCCAATCTTTGTAACAATTTCCTCTATATTTATTTTAGGGAAATTTTCTCCAAAACATACATTCTATAATAAATTTTTAAATTTTTTATCTTTACATTCCAAATCATTTCAAATATATTTTTTTAATATAAAAGCTATTTTCTTCAGACTACATTTTATTTTTTCAAATTATAATTTATATTTTTTTATTTATTAAATTTGTGAAAATCTTCAAAATAATATCATTTTTTAAATAATACTATTTTTTACAAAATAATATTTGACAAAATTTAACTAAAGTTATATCATCTATCTTACAAACAACAAATCGATAATCTGATGAAACTTTACAGAAGAGTTGTCAATATGACACACCGAAGGAGTAACGCTCTCAGGTACTTTATTTTAAAGTGGGACTGTAATGTATAGGATACTCTGGAGAGACCTTTTTGATAAGGCGCCGAAGGGGCAAAAGCTATTAGCTAGCTCAATCTCTCAGGCAAAAGGACAGAGCTTTAACCGGAAGTTTTCTTCCGTCTATAATTTAGAATTATCCTATACTAAATCGAAAAGGTTTAGTATTTTTTTAGGCTTAATTCTTCACTAGAAATTATAATTTTATACTTATCAACCTAGAATTCATAAAAGATTATTTGATTTAAAAATTATTACATTAAAGGAGTGTTTTTTATGGATTTCTTAAAATTACTTAATTCAATCGATAGTCTTATATGGGGTCCTCCCCTATTAGTTTTATTAGTAGGTACTGGTATCTACTTTACTATAAGACTTGGACTTATTCAAATTGTTAAACTACCAAAGGCATTAAAATTAATTTTTAAAGCTGAAAATAACGGTAGCGGTGATATATCTAGCTTTGGTGCACTATGTACAGCACTAGCTGCTACAATTGGTACTGGTAATATTGTCGGTGTTGCTACTGCTATAAAAGCAGGTGGACCTGGAGCATTATTTTGGATGTGGCTTGCAGCATTTTTCGGAATGGCAACTAAATATTCTGAGGGGTTACTAGCTATAAAATTTAGAACAAAAGATTCTAAAGGTCAAGTTTCTGGTGGCCCAATGTATTACATAGTTAATGGTATGGGACAAAAATGGAAACCTCTTGCAATATTCTTTGCTATAAGTGGTATTTTAGTCGCACTTTTAGGTATAGGTACTTTTTCACAAGTAAACTCAATTACAGATGCTGTAAATAGTTCATTTGGTATAAGCCCTAAAATAGTAGCAGTCATTCTTGCAGTTTTAGTTGCATTAGTAGTTTTCGGTGGACTTCAAAGTATTTCAAACGTATCAACTAAAATAGTTCCTTTTATGACAGTAGCATATATAGCAATATGCTTAGTTATACTAGTTAGTTCTTATAACTTAATTCCACAAACTTTTGCTTTAATATTTAAAGGCGCATTTACAGGACAAGCTGCTGCAGGTGGTTTCCTAGGCGCAACAGTTGCAATGGCAATTAGAAATGGTATTGCTCGTGGCGTTTTCTCAAATGAATCTGGTCTTGGTAGTGCCCCTATTGCGGCTGCTGCTGCAAAAACACAGTGGCCAGCAGAACAAGGTTTAATATCAATGACTGGTACTTTTATAGACAGTATAATAATATGTACTTTAACAGGTGTATCTTTAATAATAACAGGTGTTTGGCAAGGTGATCTTAATGGCGCTGTAATGACACAAGCTGCATTTGCAAGTGTACTTCCAAATATAGGTCCATTATTCTTAACAGTAAGCCTTAGCTTATTTGCCTTCACAACTATACTTGGATGGAGTTATTATGGAGAGAGATGTTTTGAATTTTTATTCGGTGCAAACAAAATAAATATATTTAGATGTTTATTTGTGGCAATGGTGCTTTTAGGTGGTTTCTTAAAACTAGAAATGGTTTGGGTTATAGCTGATATAGTAAATGGACTTATGGCTCTACCAAACTTAATAGCATTACTTGGACTATCTCCGGTAGTTGTATCAGAAACTAAGCTTTATATGGATAACTTAAAGTCCTTAAATAAATCTCAAAATCAACATATTATCTAAAATTTTATTTAATGAAAAGGAGCCGTTTTAATCTAGTTAAATCGACTCCTTTTTAAAATTTTTTATAACACATAGAAAATTATTTTCATTTATAAATTCTGAATAAGTATAATTTCCGTATATGTGTTTTTAGCACTTAGCGCGGCAAGTGCTATAACTTTCAAAGAAATTTACATCTTTAAGGGAGTTTAGAATAAAGATTTATTTATTTTTGAAGTAATATTTGTTGTGGATACTCATCCATAACTACTTTTACTTTAAATAAATCACCATCTATATCAATGCTCATATTTCCACCTTGAAGACTTACTAAGTCTCTCGCTATAGCAAGACCAAGCCCACTACCCTCAGTATTTCTAGATTCATCTGCTCGTTTAAATCTTTCCATAATTTCCTCAGGATCAAAATTAAGTTCATATGAAGATATATTTTTCATTGTAGTTATAATTTTACCATCTTCTTTTACAACATCTATATACACACGTGTATTTGGAAGTGAATACTTACTTATATTGCAAATTAGATTTTCAAAAACTCTATACAGTCTTCTACCATCTGCTAAAACATAGGTACTCTCTTCTGTTAAATTGACCCTAAGTCCTAAATTAGATTCTTCTAATTTGTCCTCTAATTCACCTATACTTTGCTGTAATAATTGTTTTAAATCTAGTCTTACCAATTCAAGTTCGATATTTCCTGTACTAGCCTTACTAGCCTCAAATAAATCTTCTATTAATACTTTTAATCTCTTTGATTTATTATCAAGCACTTTCACATAGTCTTTTAAATATTCAGGCTGTAAATCTTCTTCTTTTTTAATCAATTCAACATAATTTATTATAGAAGTTAGAGGAGTTTTTAAATCATGAGATACATTTGTTATAAGCTCACTTTTCATTCTCTCGCTCTTTATTCTTTGTTCAATTGAATTTTCAAGACCCTCACTGATGTTGTTTATATCATTCGCAAGTGAACTAAAGTATATATCATTTTTTTCTTCGATTTTATAATTTAATTCACCTTCTTTTATTTTGTGTACACCTTTCATTATTTCATTTAAATATCCTAGTTTTTTAACAAAATATATTAAAAATCCTAATTGTATTCCAAATATTATAATTAAAGCAGAAAACTCTATCCATGATCCCGACATGGCTATAACTATAAATTCTGCTAATACACATAAGATTGCTACAGTAATTATTTTCTTTGTTAAATCAAAATCTTTATTTTGTTTAATTAGATTTTTAGTTTCTTGTATAGCAACTTTTATTTTTTCAAATAACCAAATTATAATTCTAATACTCCAACTTGTCTTAAAGAAATCAGTTTTCTTTTCAAAATTTGATATCTGCTTTATAATGACTATAAAGTAAAATAAAAGTATAAAAATAGGTATTATACAAAATTGATTTACAAAAGCATTTGGTTCCTCTGCTATTGCAACTATCAATGCTATATCAATAGATAAAAGTGTAACTATAACTTCTAACGGTATTTTGTTATAGTAATTCCAAAATTCTCGTTTTGTTTTAGGTAATTTAAAATTCATAATCATATATACCACAAAGAATACCACAGATAATATTCCCATTGGTATACCCCACTCCAAGCTTTTTTCATATTTATTTACAATCTGCTGATAGTAAGAATATCCATATTCAAATGCATTAAGATCTATTAATTTTTTTGAAATCGAAACATAAGCATCAACATCATCATTCACAGTTATTACTTCATTTTCAGGATAATAAAAATATCCACTTATAGGTTTGTACTCTGTATTCCCTATTTTTCTATTTACCAAGTTATTATTTTCAAACTTGGCCTGATAATAACCTTTTGCATTTTTCTTAAAGTTATTTAATGTTTTATAATCAGTATTAGTTACTATCTCACCTGTAGTATTATTTTTTATAAAATATTCAATACCTCTCATGTCTTTAAGAATTTTTTTAGATTCAGACTTTAGATTTTCTGCAAACTCTTTTTCAGTCATATTTATATCTTTTTCACTATCATAATAGTATATTCCTTCATTATAGTCATAATAATATGAACCTGTTGCTGCAGCATTTGGATTATATTTATCTTTATTTTCTGAATCTATAACAGAATATTTTAAATTTGTTAAAATACTATTCATAACCTTTTGGTTAAAATATTTACTTTTAAAATAGTTCTTCTCTATTTGCATTCCATTATCTCGCACATCTGAAGTTATTGAACTATAACTAAAATCAGCATTGTGAGTATATGCCAAAAATGAAATATTAATTCCTAAAAAGATTGATAAACATATCAAAAATCCTAGCAAAAAAATATTTTTTAATTTTTTCATTAATTCACCTCTATATTTTCTCTATTTTGTATCCAATCCCCCATACAACTTTTAAATATCTTGGCTCCTTAGGATTTATCTCTATTTTTTCTCTGATTCTTCTAATATGAACAGCCACTGTATTTTCTACATTGAAACTTTCTTCTTTCCATACTTTTTCATAAATTTCATCAATTGAAAAAACTCGTCCTTTATTTCTAAGCAGCAATTCTAATATTCTATATTCTATAGGAGTTACTTTTACTTGATTTCCGTCTACTTTTACTTCTTTAGTAGAAGTATTCAACTCTAATCCGCCACTTCTAAGTACATCTTCTCTTGTTTCATTATTAAAATTCCCAAAATTCATATATCGTCTTAAATTCGATTTAACTCTTGCTATAAGTTCTAGTAAATTAAACGGCTTTGTTATATAATCATCAGCTCCTATATTTAATCCTAAAATTTTGTCTGTATCTTCTCCTTTTGCAGACACTAAAATTATAGGTATATTTTTCTCCTGTCTTATTTTTATAGTCGCCTTAATTCCATCTAATTTAGGCATCATTATATCCATTAAAATAAGATGTATTTCCTCATTTGTAAGTATATCTAAAGCTTCTAGTCCATCATATGCTTTAAATACTTTATACCCCTCATTTCTTAGATATATTTCTATAGACTCTACTATTTCTTTGTCGTCATCGACCACTAATATATTATACATAATTTATTTCCTTTCCCTTTTTGCTATGTGCTATCTTCTTCTATTATAATATCATATCTAAGAAATTTGTTCATGTCTATCACCCCTTATCCAAATTATACTTTTATAATAAAGAGTAAATTTTACATATAACTTGATATAAATCTTAATATTTTCTTACATGATAAAAAGCTGAACAATTCATGTTCAGCTTTTTGTTTATTTAAAAATATATTATTTTAATAATTCAAAATATCCTGATGGATGGAAATAATATATATGAGATGTTTGTTTATCTACTAAATATGCCATATCTCCATCACAGTTTGGTAAAAATACATATCCTTTTATACCTTTTTGTTTTATACATTTATATGTATTTTCATTTCCCATATAAGTGAATCCTTTAACTTCTGGTTCTAATTTTTTTACAAGTTTTAATGCTTGTGCTTTTGTTAATACTTTATTTGATTTATTTGTTTTTTTATGATTTTTATTATGTTTTTTAGTTTGTTTTTTTACTGTAGTCTTTTTAGTTGAAGATTTCTTATTTGTTGCCTTTTTAGTTGTAACCTTTTTACTACTTTTAGCTTGAACACTTACTTGTTGTTTTGGATTACTATAGCTAGCTGCATATATACTTTCTCCAGCTGAACTTACAATCATTAAACCTACACATAATATTGATAACATTTTTATAATAGCTTTTTTCATAATAGTTTCCTCCCATTCATATATAGTTATTTTATTGAATGATTCTTTATTTCTTTTATTTATACTATTATGATATCATCATTTTTTTTAATTTGTGGTTACACAAATGTTACTTCTGATTACAACTTCGTAACCCTCTTTTTGCTACTAATTGTTATCATTTTGTCACTATTTTTTAAACAAATTTCTTTATCATATTTTCAATATTTTCTATTGTCACATCTCCATTAGAAGTTTCATCTAATATTTTTCCATCTTCATAAATTCTTATTACTGGCAAACTTAAAACCTTTTGTTTTATAGCTATTCTCGGTGCACTTTTAGTATCTATATTGCAAAATTTCATATCTTTATCATATTTTTTAGATAATTCTTCAACGTCTGGAAGTAGCTCTTTACATGGTTGACATGTTTCACTCCAAAATTCTACAACTACTTTTCCTTTGTATTTTAATACTTCTTCTTCAAAATTTTCTTTATTTACACGTATCATTATTATCTCCCCCAAATTAACCTATATATTTTTCAACATTTATAGCAGCTATTGCGCCATCATTTGAAGCAGTTATTACTTGTCTTAAATCTTTAACTCTGCAATCACCGACTGCATATACACCTTTTATATTTGTTTCCATTTTTTCATTTGTCTTTATATAACCCTTCTCATCTAGATTTAATAACCCCTTAAATAAATCTGTCTGAGGAGTTAAACCCACAAATACAAATAAACCTATTATACCATCTTCTCCTGCTTCAAATATTATTTCTTTATTTATTTTTAAATCTGTTATCTTAATTCCATTTAAGATATCTTCCCCCAAAAGCTGTGTAACTTTTGCATTATTTATTACTTGTATATTTTTTGTGTTTGTGCATTTTTCTTTTATATATTCACTACATTTAAGTTTATCATACTTACTTAAAATCGTTACTTTCTTGGCAAATTTTGATAAATACAAACTTTCTTTAACTGCACTTTCACCGCCACCTGCTACATATACATCTAAATCTTCAAACAGATGACCATCACAAATAGCACAATAAGATAGTCCCTTACCTAAAAATTCATCTTCTCTATCTATATTTAATTTTTTATGTTTAGATCCTGTAGCGATTATGACAGCTTTTGTTTTGTAAATATTATTTTTGCACTTTATTGTTTTTATATCATTTTGCAAATCTAAATCTAAAACTTCATCTTTTACTAATTCAGCACCAAATTTCTTGCACTGCTCTAACATTCTATTTGCCAAAGATGCTCCTGTATCTTCTTCCAATGCTCCAGGGTAATTTGCTATTACACCTGTATTTAGTATTTGGCCACCAAATGTTTTCTTTTCTATTATTAATGTCTTTAATTTCGCTCTTCCTGAATATATACCTGCACTCAGCCCTCCAGGTCCAGAACCAATTATTATTAAATCGTAAATATTATTCATATAAATCGCCTCAATATAATTATAATTCACTATCTTTTATATTTACTAGCAAATTGTTAATATTTTCTCCAATATTTTTTATAGTTTTATCTTCAAATGGTGAATTTAAATTTCCTATGTTTACAATTTCTAAAAATGATTTTGTTCCTCCAACTTTGCATATGTTTATATAGTCTTGCCAAGCTTGTTCAAAATTCTCATTAGATTTTTGTAAGAATTGGAATGCACATACTTGTGCTAAAACATAATCAATATAATAAAACGGATTTTTGAAAATATGTCCTTGTTTAAACCAATAACATCCTTTTTCTAAAATATCTATATCTCTATAATCTCTATGTGGAAGATATTTTTTCTCTAGTTCTCTAAATATCTGTTTTCTCTCATCTTTTGACATAGTTGGATTTTCATAAATTCTATGTTGGAATTCATCTACAATTACTCCATAAGGTATAAACTTAATTGCAGAACTCATATGGTAGAACTTATATTTTAAGGTATCTTCTTTAAAGAATAACTCCATCCATGGATAAGTTATAAATTCCATACTCATTGAATGTATTTCACAACTATCTAAAGTTGGGAAGTTTATCTCATACATAGGTATATCTTTTGACATATAAAGTTGGAATGCATGACCAGCTTCGTGTGTAAGCACATCTATATCTTCTGATGTATTGTTGAAATTAGAGAATATAAATGGACTGTTGTAATTTGGTATATGTGTACAATATCCTCCTGCAGCTTTTGATTTTCTTGTAACTAAATCCATAAGCTCATTTTGTGTCATATATTCGAAAAATTCTGCAGTTTCTTTAGATAACTCGCTGTACATCTTTTTTCCATTTTCGATTATATATTTTTCATATTCTTCTCCGCCTTTTATAGTTGCATTTCCATTTTTAAATTCTATAGATTCATGTGCAAACCAAAAATCATCTATTCCTATTCTTTTTGCCTGTCTTTCATATAATTTATTACATAAAGGTACTATATAATCTTGAACTTCTTCTCTAAGTTTTTTAATATTTTCCTCATTATAGTCACTTCGATTCATTCTTATATATCCAAGTTCAGTAAATGATTTATAACCTAGTTTTTTCGCCATCTTATCCCTTACTGAAACTAATTTATCAAATAATGAATCGAATTTATCTTCATTTTCTTCAAAATAGCTATAATATAATTTTGTAGACTCTATTCTAGTTTCTATATCCTTATCCATCATATATTTCATAAGTGAGGATAAGTTGTGAGTCTCTCCTTTATATTCTATCTTTGCACTTGCTAAAAGCTTTGTATATTGAGAGCAAAGTTTATTTTCCTCTTGTAAGTCTTCTATTATTTCTTTTGAAAAAGATTTTATAGAATCTTCACAGATATTATAAAACTGCTTGCTAAAATCATTTATTATTTCATTTTTAAATTGTGAATTTACTATAGCCTTATAAAATTCGCAGTTTAAATCTTCATATAGTGGCATATACTCATCCCAATATTTTTTCTCTTCTTCATAATATTCATCGCTCGTATCTATACTATATCTAATAGATGCTATTGTAGAATTACTTTGAATATCATTTCTAATTTCATTTAATTGTAATATGTAGTTTTTTTGGTCCTCATAATTAGTGGACTTATTTATTTTGTCTACTAGCTTTATGAACTTATCTTTTATATCTTTATAAGAAGAACGTTCATATTTATATTGTGAAAATTTCATCTCATCCTCCAAAATTATGTTATTATTCTGTTTTTTAACTTTTATATATTTAAATTTATCATATTTATACAAAATATTAAATATGTATACTCTATCTTGTAATTTTTCTAGCAAGTGTAGCAGTCCAAATTCCAACCAAAGTAACTCCCAAAATCATCTCAATACTCGATAATATTATACTTGTACCTATTGGGATTATATCGCCATAGCCAACAGTTGTAAATGTTACTAAACTAAAGTAAAGCGACTCTAAAAAATCAACAAGGATCAGCTTTTTTTCTAATATAGAAAATGATGTTAAATTATAATTTATGAGTCTATCACCTATACTTATTCCTGTAAACATATATATTATTGCAAATATAAGAACAATTTCTAATGAGGTAATAAGTGCATATGTTGGCCTTTCTCCATATCCACAAGTTAACCAAAATATTTTCGATTTAAACTTAGAAAATCCCTCTAAAGTCTTACTTTGACTGCATTTGTATAAATAGTGATATTCTCCTGATATATTTAAAATTCTATTGCTTTCAAATTGTGAGGCTATATTTTTATATGTCTTAGATATACTGGCATAGTATTCTTTATTTTTATCTCTGCATATAAATTTATCGAAAAAAGTATTTTCATTTAGCTTTGTCACAAACTCATCGTCAAATTCCAGCTTATATACTTCGCTATTTATCATAGAAAATGATTTTAAATTACAATCAGAAAAATATATACTTTCTATTTCATCTTTATCAAATATACATTTTTTTAAATTACACAATATAAATTGTATATTTTTTATTTTATTTTGTTGAAATATACTTTTTCTCAAATTTGTTTTATCAAATATGCAATTATGAAAGCTTGAGTTTGAAAAATAAGCTATACTCTCAAGATTAAAATTGAAGAATTCATCTTCTTTAAATTTAGTATTTAAAAATGTGCAATCTAAAAATTCACATCCTAAAAATATGCAGTTCTCAAATTGTATGTTTTTAAATATACAATTTTTAAATATGACATACTCGAACTTTATATTATAAACTGTTTTATATATAATTTCAGATGTCATTTCAAATAACCCAAATCCTACATTATAAAATGTTTCGAATTTCAAGTTTTCAACATCTTCAAAATCGATTACTTCCTTCTCGATATTTGCTTGTCCATTCGATTGGTCTTTCATTATAATTTTTTTCTTTTTGATTTTAACATCTTTTAAACTCTCATTATCATCTTGATCTTTTTTAAATATTTCTAATTGATTATAATAAGCTTCTTTACTTTTAGTCAAAGATTTATCTAGTATTTCTTCTATAGTTTTTCTTATATCATTAAAATTATATTCATACATTATTAACTCCCTTATCTTTTTATTTCACTTAATTTATATACTATTTAATTTAAATATATTAAAATCCCTCTATTTTTAAAAACCAATATTTCGACGATTTAATACATAATATTTTATCTAAAATAGATTTAAGTTTTTCACAACAATTTTTAAGTTGTAGCTATTAAAGTAATATTTTTAAGGTACTACAAATAAACTTATACAAACATTTATTTTAAATAAATATTTTTCAAATTATTATTTAATTGTTTTTGAAGGTATATTTTATTTTTTAAACGAAATTTTATTTATAAACTTTTGTGTATTATTGATAATGGAGGTCTATTATATGAATAAAAAAATAAAAGAAATTGAAGATACATTGCCTAAGGATTGTTGTAGTCTATGCACTCATCTAACACTTGATGGGCCTGATGAGTTTTTTAAATATGAAATTAAATGTGTTATAAAAGACTGTACTCCTAGCCCCAAAGATTACTGCGAATATTTTGAACCAGAACATAATAACCTAAATACATCCGATTTAGATAACTTATATTTAAATTTTTTGGAATCTTGTTTAAGAGTAAGATATGAAGATTATTTAAACAGTATGTATTGGAAATTATTTAGGGAACAAGTTTTGTACAAGAATCACTATCGCTGCTCTATATGCCACTCAAATGAAAATGTTGAAGTATACCATTTAAATAAAAAATTTGGACGTGAAACAGAAGATGATGTTATACTTCTATGCTCTAAATGCTTGAAAAAAGATGAATAATTTTCCTAAATCTACACAAACTAAAGAAAAATTTATGGAGGTATTTGCTTATGAAAAATTTAAAATGCGATGCAACTAAATGTGTTTATAACAAAAAATGTGAATGTTATGCTGGTAAAATTTGTGTGGATGGTTCTCAAGCTGTAACTACATCTGATACGTATTGTGCAACTTTCAGAGAAAATGAAAATAATTGCTACACTAGTGATGCTGGATGTTGTTGTCATGAAGACCATGCTGTTGGTACTTCAGAAATAAAATGTGAAGCTGTACACTGTGTATATAACGATTCAAAAGTCTGTAGCGCTCCATCTGTACAAATAAATGATATAGATGCTAGCTGTAATACATTCAAAGCTAGATAATATTTAAATTAGTTATATTTTTACTTAAAGTTACTTAAAAGGGATATATCAGAAAATTATTTTGTGATATATCCCTTTACTCTGTTTAAATTCATAAATTAATATTTATAATATTAGAACTTTATATTTTTATTTATTTTGAGATTCCTCAGTAACACATTCTTCTTGAAGATTAATACCTTTTCTCTTTTGTAAAAATTCCTTTAAATCTCTGATATCATCAGTTATTATTCTATGTTTTATTTCTTTTGAATTTATATTACAAATTTTAAATCCAATTTGAATTGCATATCCCAAACCAAATGCACTTATAACAGTACCTATTCCTACATTTCCGCCTAAAAACCATCCACATACTAATGCAGTAAGTTCTATACATGTTCTAAGTACACCTACAGGCTTAGAAGTCTTTTTATTCAATGCAAGCATAAGACCATCTCTAGGTCCGCTACCAAGCCCTGCTCCTAAATATAATACTGTCGCAATTGCTGAAATAATTATTCCAATTAACATCATAATAATACCCATAAATAGATTATCTGCAACTGGCACTATATTCATAGCTTTTATAATATCTAAAAATACTCCTATAAAAATCATATTTAGGACAGTCCCCCATCCTACTCCTTCGCCTAAGATAGCATCTAAAATTACAATCACAAGACCTACAGTAATAGATGCTTGCCCCATAGTAATTCCAGTTTTTAAAGATATTCCTTGGTGAAAAACATCCCAAGGCGATAAACCAATCTTCGCATTAAGCATTACTACAATTGCAAGACCATATAGAATAAATCCCACAAATAGTCTTGCTAATAAATATAATATTCTTTTCATAATATATCCCCCTTACATATAAAACAAGGGAACTATAAATACATTATAATTCCCTTGTTTTATTTAATATTTAAATTTAAACTACACAATTTTCTATTTGAATTAATGTATCGCCACAGTTTTTACAAATTATAAGACTTACTATATAACTGTCATCTACTTTATTAGCTCTTAGAAGCTTATTAAAAGATTGACCTTCATATTCTTTTTGAATATCACTTATTATAAATTTTTGATCTTTAGTGTATATATAGAAGTGGTATTCTAAGAAAGCAAAGAATTTTTGTTTTTCTTTAACTCCATCTAAACATTCAACACATGCTTCTTTGTAATATTGTGTGTCAAAATCAATTTCTTCTAAATTATCAATCATATTAAGTATATCATCTAAGCTTATACCTTCTACAGGTTTTTCTTCGTCATTTAGAAAACATACATTTTTGTCTTTTTCTAATACGTATTCTTTTTCGTCATAAACAAATTTTAACATTTTAAAACTCCTTAATTAATCTATCTCAGAGGCAAATAAAGTTGGATCATCTACAGCCTCTTGATACTCATCTTTTGTTATATATCCTTGTTCTAGCATATCATTAAGTACCAGTATTTGTCTAGCCTTTGCTTGATCATGTTCTCTAAATACAAAAGGATTGTTTGTTATTCCTGCAAGCATCGCACATTGTGCCAAGTTTAAATCAGATACATCTTTATTAAAGTAAACCTTTGCTCCCTTCGCAACGCCATATGCAGACCTTCCAAGGTATATATTGTTTAAATAAGTAGTTAGAATTTCATCTTTTGTCATTATTTTATTCATCTGAATAGCATTGTACATATCTCGCACTTTTCTTTTATATGTTTTGTCTTCACTTGTAAGTAGGTTTTTTGATACTTGCATATCTATTGTACTTCCGCCTTGAGTTGATGAAGTTACTAAGTTGTTTAATGCAGCCCTTGCTATAGATTTAAAATCAACTCCACGATGTTTATAAAACCTTCTGTCCTCCATAGCGACAACTGCATGTTTTAAATCATCTGGAATCTTATCTCCGCTTACAACCTCGCTGCTTATATAATTTTCTCTAATTAATTCTTTTGTAACCTTTGGCGCTCCTTGTATTGCAGATATTGCAAATGCAGAAAAACATACCCCTCCAATTACAAGTAAGATTAAACATAAAGAAGCTAATCTTGTGATTAATTTTAATCTTCTTTTTCTTTTTATTTTCTTCTTTCTATAGTATATTTCTCTTTCCAATTCAAACTGTTCTTTTTCTTCTTGCTTTCTTTTTATATCTTGGACAGAGCTTTTCTTTTTATTATTCCTAGAATTTTTACTTTTGTTTTTAGTATTATTGCTATTTTTTATTGTATTTCTATTATTGTTGGTATTTTTTAAATTAGTTGAGCTTACTTTGCGTCTACGTATTTTGTTTTCATTATTCTCAGCCATCTTTACCTCCTTTTAATAAATAGATTATACAATGAAATAAGAACAAATAAAAATACAAATTTGTAAGATACAAATTTTTAAATGTTTTGTAATATTTTTTTAATAATTTTTTTAATTTATAAACTATATTTCGTATAACATTTATCTATTACTAGGAGCATAAATTCTTATACTATATTAATAATTTGTTTTATATTGTATTTATAATTTTCACATTTATTATTTATTAAAAACACAATAGGCTGTTTTATATTTTCTAAAGAAACGCATATTTTTATAGTTTTACTTTCTCCACTTTCCAAACTTCCTAAAAATCCATATATATTATCTTCTTTATTTGTAAATGTCTCTTGTAGCTTATTATTTTGATAAAATTTATAATCTATGTCGGATAATTCTAGGGGATTCAAGCTCGTATTTACTACAGTAAACGTAAGTATTGCAAATTTGTCATAATCATCACTTATATCAATATCTTCTTGTTTTACTTCTACATCTTTTAAGCATATATTTATTTGTTCTGTATATCTATCAAAGTAATTCGTATCTTTTATATTGTCTTTATCTATTGCATAAGTTGAATAAGTAAATAAATCTGAATTAAAACATAATACACTACATAAAAAAATCATTCCTATTGTCTTTTGCATAAAATTCTCCTTTGTTTATTTTAATTTGAATATATATTATAAATTTAAATCAAATATATAATTATTATTTTATTTATATTTTAATTTATAGATTTTATTTTACATATTAATACATATTCCTTTATATTACTTGTCTTTCTTTATCTAAATTTTATACAATCAATAGTTTTTTATGCATTTTTGTTATTTACATTATTTACCATGAATATTTTTATTTTATTTTGTTGCAAACTTTGTCGATATTTGTTATTATAAGTATACAGTTATTCCCCGATAACTGAAATTACTCCCCAAAATAAAAAAAGTCTAAATAGACTTTGCGTATTAAGATAATTCTTATACGTTATAAAATATATTCCCTAATACCCCTTTTTATAATATATTTTAATTAAGAGAGCCCTAGAGATCGGACATTGCTAGGGCTCTCATTTTTTTATTTTTTTAAATCGTATATAAAACTATATATAAAATAAGAAATCAAACCTCCTATGGTATTTAATATTACATCTTCTATACTTACAGCTCTAAAATTTGAACTAAGTAAACTAAGATTTAATATCAACTGCATCAATTCAATTAATATTGATGTCAATAATGATAATAAAAAACTTGATTTTATATTCATAAATTTTCTATTATGCATAAAAGCAAATACATTTAATGGCATTAAAAGAATAATATTACCCAATACATTTTTTATTATTCCTGCTAGAGGTATTTTATTGTTAAAATATTCTACAAAAGGGATAATATCTAAATTAGCTCTTTGATATAGAGGAATAGAAAATAAATCTGGATTATTTATTCTTATGCATATAGGAAACATTGTAATTCCTATTAAAAAAGTTATATATATTATAAATAGACCTTTAAAAATTTCATCCTTAAATCTTATTTCTTTATGTTTTAAATATTTTAATATGATATATATTATCCATATAAAAAAATTTATAACAAACAATATTTGCATTGGAAAAATTATTTCCATCATTTTATCTCACTCCCATATATTTAATCAATAAGTGACTTTATTGATAGTTTTCGTACTTTATTTATCATAAAAATAGAAATAAAAAAACACATAAAACATACAATTATTAAAATTATTAAATCACAACTTAAAATTGTATATATTGAATACATAATATTTATATATAAATAACGTTTAAATACAAAAATTATTATGTAGATAAATAAATTCGACAATATAATAGAGACAATATAACTTATACTTAAAATCATTATATTTTCAAAAAACAACAATTGAAATAAGTGTGTATTTTTATATCCAATACTTTTATAAAGTACAATTTCATTAATTCTGTCACTTACAAAATTATTTATTGTTACAATTATAGATATTATAGAAATAATTATAATTAATATAAATAAAATATTTAATATTTTATTTATATTATTAAACATTACTATATCATTAATAATTGATCCACTTTCTTTTAAATATCTGTCAATATACAAATTAAATATCTGTGACATTTCAATACATATACTTAGTAAAAAAATAATAACAGACATCATTAGTATGTTAATTATATTCTTAGATTTACGCCTTTTTAAGTTTATAAAAGATAGCTTCAATATAAACATATTCATAATTTTTATCTCTTTCTAATATTTAAATTTTACCAATTTGGCTGGTGTCACTTTTGTTGCAAATTTAATACTTTTAAAACTTGAAAATACAATTGTTATAAACATTGTTACAAAACCAATAACAATTATTTGTATACTTATATCAAATTTAAGATTTTGCATATAAATACTTAAATTATTACAAACAAAAATGTTTAAAATAATCAATATAATTTTACTTATTAATATAGATACAACTAAACTAATAAAACTAATTATTAGAGATTCACATAATATTAATCGTTTTATATGTTTATTTGTATAACCTATCGCTTTTAAAATACCTATTTCATTTTGTCTTTTTTGAATTGAATTAAACATATTTAAAGAAATTGATATAATTGAATATATAAATGATATAATTGATAACCCAATTCCTATAAAAAATACTATCACACAAATAACATCAACCCATCCTTGACTCATTTGCCTAAAAGCACTTATATTCATTTGACTCGAAAAATAATTTTCAATGATCTCTATTTTTTTAGTATCATCAACTAAAGCAATTACAGTTTCATAATTTTCTCCTATATCTATGTTTGTTTCAGTTTTAACCTTTTCATTGTAATAATTTTGTATTTTTTCTAAATCTTTATAAGGAATATAAACAGTATTAGCTTCATCTATATTATTTACTGAGTCATATACCCCTATTACCTTAAAAGTATAAGTTCCTACATCTATCTTTTTATCATTTTCATCGCATATATTATATTTTGTAGTTATATATTTTCCAATAAAATCTTCTCCATTTAAAAATGATACATTTTCTTTTTTTATTTCTGTTCCTAAAGAACCATCTGGATAAAATTTTTTAGGAATTATTCCTACACCTAAACTTTCATTAGTTAAATTTTCTCCATTTATTACCTTCGGCATTTCATTACAATATCCGACTTTTAAAATTAATTCATTAGATAAATCATTACTAAATATCTTATCACTATTATCTATATAAACACCAAAAGGGTATAAATATTTTTGTACATCTATTACAAAATCATAATTTTTTAATTTGTTTATTACACTTTTTTCATTCCATGGATTATTTTTTTCATAAGAAACCATTACTGTTCTATATAATGTAGATTTAAAAATATTATTATCTATAAATAAATTTAAAGATTTAGTTATAGATAATACTGTTATCATAAGTATAAAAGTAATACTTAAAATAAATATATTTTTATATAAATATTTCTTTTTATTAAATAAATTTTTGTAGGACAACTTAATATAATAAAATATATTCATGTTACAACTCCTCCAAAATTCCATTTTTAATACAATAAACTTTATCTGCATATTCTAAAACTGAATCACTATGAGTAACAATTACAATAGTTCTTCCGTCGTTAGCTAAATTTTTAAAACAATCTAATACTATCTTTTCATTGTTTTTATCTAAATTACCTGTAGGTTCATCAGCTAATATACATTTTGCTTCATTTGCTAATGCTCTTGCTATAGCAACTCTTTGCTGCTCTCCACCTGATAATTCATTTGGGAAACTCATTTTTTTATCACTTAATCCTAATATTTCTAAAAGATTTTCAGCTCTATTTTCAATTTCCTTTTTTGAAAACTTTTTATTTATATACATAGCAACTTCTACATTTTCATATGCTTTAAGATTATTATTTAAATAAAACGATTGAAATACAAACCCTAATGTATTCATTCTAATTTCTGAAAGCTCATCATCTTTGAGATTATTTACTATTTTCCCATTTATTTCAATATTTCCAGATGTAGGTTTGTCTAGCAACCCCAATATATTTAATAATGTGGACTTACCTACTCCAGATTCACCTTTAATTACATATATTTTTGAATCTTCAATATCTAGATTTACATTTTTTAAAATAAAATTTGAATCATATTTTTTATTCACATCTTTTAATGAAATAATCACCATTTTTCTTAATCCCTTTTAATATATTTTAAAAGCAATAGCCTTATTTGATTAAATAAATATTATTTTTTTTGATAAAAATTCAATCATCTATATTTCCTCCAATTGATTCTTACAATAAAAAATAACATCTTTTAAAATTAAATTCCATAAAAAATCGCAACTGGTCAAAAATATGGCGCAACTGGTCATTTTATAGGAATAAATCCTTTAAAAATAAATTTATCATCCAATACCTCTATATTTATATCACCTCCATATTTTTCAAAACTTTCTCTAATACTTTTTAAACCTATTCCATGAAGCTCTTTATCTTCTTTATCAGTAGTAATATTTTCGCCTGAATATAAAACATAATTTACCTTCGTATTTTCACATTTAATTACAAAAAATCCATTTGCGACATTTCCTTTAAGTTCTATAACTTTATCTCCTTGATCTATTTTGGCACAGGCTTCAATAGCATTATCTAATAAATTAGAAAATATGCTACAAGTATCTATAACATCTATAAATTCACATCTTGAATAATCTACATCAAACTTATATTTAATTTTTTTATCTATACAAATAATACTCTTTTCATAAAAAATAACATCTAAAATAGCATTCCCTGTATTAAAATCTACTACCTTTTGATTTATTTCTAAGTTTATTTTTTCAATATATTCGTTACTTTCTTCTGTAGTAGCTGAATTTTTTATACAAAGTAGATGATTTTTTATATCATGTCTAAACTTCGTAATTTTTTCTTGTTCTTTTTTAAGATTTAAATAATAGTTATATTGGATATCTATTTTTTCTCTAAGCTTTTCATTTTCAAAATTTAATTGATTTTCTTTTACGATATTATTTGTAATTTTAAGTATAGAAATATTAGAGAATATTAATAACACAGCTAAAATAAGTCCTATATAATTTATTTGCAGATTATTAGGAATATATTTATAAACTAAGCTCCAAATTACAACTATAAATATTATATTTGCAGATATAGGAATCAAAACACTTAGATACTGTTTCCTTGTCAATTCCTTCTTTAAATTTAACTTTCTAAGTACAACAACTGATGCCATTAACATAAGTTTTGAAAAGATAATAAGTTCTAATCTATATAGAGTAGAATTCATAATATCAGTAGCATTGGAATTTAAATTAAACACATTTACAAAACTAAATGCTAATAAGTCTATACCCATAGAAATCATCCAATATAATCCTGATATTAAAATTGTCTTAAAAATTTTATTATCGTAACAATATATACAATAAATAAAATCAATTATTAATACTATTAAAAGTTTTGTATTTGAATCTACACCATAAAAATCAAAAATTTGTACTGTCATTATTGGAATAAATAAAAGTAAGTATATAATAAAATTCTGTCTTTTTCTTTTACTATATATATCAAACATTCTCACTAAAACTAATTCTTCAATAGTTGTCGCTATAAGATTTACAATACACCAAAATATTTTATTTTCAATCATAAAATATCCCCCAATGCCTTTGCTAATAAATTTTTGAATTCTTTAAATTTATATTTACTTACAGGTACTAATATATTTCCTATAAATACGTTACTTTTTTCAATTCTTGTTACTTTTTTTAAGTTTATAATATAACTTTTATGACATCTAAAAAAATAATATGGTTTTAACTTTTTTTCAAACACATTTATTGGTGACATTACTTTGTAAACATTATCATTTGTATATATATTTACTTCTTTAGAAAAAACCTCTAAATACAAAATATCATTGATATATAAATAATATTCTCCTTGTTTTGTATCTATTTTTATTTTTTTATTTTCACCATGTAACTCTCTTATATATTCTTTTAAACTTTCCTCAAGTTCCATATACATATTATCGTCTTTTAAAATATATCTAAATGCCTTTACTTTATATCCTTCACGACTATAATTATCCAAAGCTGTTAAAAAAATAATTTCACATTTTATTTTTCTCATTCTAATTTCTTTCGCAACTTCTATTCCCCAATCATTCCCTAGATCTAAATCTAAAATCAAAATATTCATTTTATCTAAATTTGAATTTAATAAATCTCCTGCTGATGTAAAACATTCTATATTATAATTTATATCGTTTAATATTATTTTTACTTTTTCTTTTATGTATTTTAATTGAATTTCATTATCTTCACATATTTTTATATATATATTCATTTTACTCACCTAAACTTAATTCTTATACATTTATAACTATACTTAATTCTATCAAAAACCAACATTATTTACAATTTTCACCATATATATTTATTGTGAATTAAAAAGAAAAAATATAATTTTAAAAGTCAAGATTTATATTGTTTATAAACCTTAACTTCAAGTTTTTACAATCATTATTAACTCAAAAAATATAGCATTTAATTAAGAGAGCCCTAGAAGTCATAAATTGCTAGGGCTCTCATTTTTTATCTATTTTCCGTTAATAGCCTCAATCATAACAGCATTAGCAGTTTCCTCATCAATCACCAACACATTTATATACCCACCTCGCAATGCACCAAGTACTGCCTGCGTTTTATTTATTCCAGAAGAACATCCCATACGAATTGGTATAGTTTTTAATGTATCTAAATTAATACCGATTATACGATTTGTCGTTACAGTCTCAACTTGGTTTCCGTCTATGTCTATTCCATATCCACAAATATCAGTTACTGCGTTATCGTTTTTTAACATTTCCATCTCTTCATCAGTAAGATATCCTGAGTTGTATATAGATGATTGTGGTGTGTGGTTTCCTATTCCTAATATAGCTATATCTGTTTTTGTCATTTTTTCGAAGTGATCTTTTATAGGTGGTTCATCCATTAAAAGTTCTTTAATTTCTTTGTTTTTGACTATAAAAGGTGCATTTAAAATATATCCACTTCCATTAAAATTAGATGCAAAAGATTGAAGTATATGTTGACCATCGGCATCACGTAATTTTGAGTTAACTCCGCCTAATAATTGTATTACATCTATGTTGTATTTGTGATTTACGCTGAAGTTTTTGACGATTTCGTATACAGTCGAACCCCAGTTTATTCCGATTAAAATATCGTCTTTTAAAATACTTCTTAGATATTCCCCCGCTTCTATGGCTACTCTTCTTTTTAATTGTTCATCTGTTCCACCATTTGGAACGACGATTGCTTTTTTTAAATTGAATGTTTGTTCAAGTTGTGATGCTGTATAAACTCGCTTTCCACTTGGTTTTTTTATTCTAAATTCTACAATTCCCTTTTCGACACATATTTTTAAAAGTCTTGAAATATTTGTTCTTGATTGATGAGTTAGGTCGGCTATTTGTTGTTGTGATAAACCTTTTAAATAGTATAACTCAGCGATATATATAAGCATATCTTCATAGTTTTCCGATTTAATAGTTAAATTATTTTGCGCCATACAAAATTACTCCTTTTTATATCTTATGTATTTCTATATTTTTCTAAATTATAACATACACAATGTCATTTGACAGTTTTTTATGTTAAAAAAATGAGCCCTCAAAAGAGAGCTCGTTTATTCTACATTAAATAATTGAGTTAATTCTTATGCTTCTTCACCCATTATTATTATTTTGCATTTTCTTTTTCTTGAACGAGTACGGTCAAAGTCAACAAAATAAATATATCCTGTTGTTCCAACACCTAATTTTCCATCTGCAACTTCAAAAGTTTCACTAGAACCTAATATAGTTGATTTTAAGTGAGCATCACAGTTGAATAATTGAGTTCTGTCCCCTCCTGGAAGATAAACTTCAGCATCTGGCCAAGATTCAACAGCTTCGTAGTGTTTTTCACCTGGATAAGTATATTGACCATAGTCAGTTTGGTTTGGAATTATTTTTTCAAGAACATTATTTAAATCTACTTGTAAAAATTCGTCTCCATCTTCTGTATAATCGTGTACAAATTCTTCAAAGAATACTGAACAAGTAGTATGAGCAGTTAAAACTGTGCATATACCTTCTTTTACCCCACTTTTTGCAATTGCTTCTTTAACTTGTCGTGTTATATCAAAATAACTTGGAGTTTTTCCATGTGATGTAAGTTCGATTTGTTCTTTATATAATTTCATATTGTTTACCTTCCTTTTGTTCATTTTGTAATTTTATAACTGCATCTGCCCATTCTTGTATTCTTCCTGCTGGACTTGGAGCATTTAATATTCCACTTGTTGCGCCAGTTCCGTCAGCGCCTAATTTTAATATATGATAAACATCATCAGCAGTAGATACGCCAGAAGCTATCATAACTAATACATCTGGGTTTGCTTCGTGTAATTTTTGTATAGTTTCTACCATATAGCTATCATCTGCAACTGTTCCTGTTCCGATTAGCTCAGTTGGTTCAGCAAGTAATATTTCAGGATTTAATTTAGATATTGCAACTGCTTCAGCAACAGAGTCTGCACAAGCTATAACTATTAATCCAAGTTCTTTTGCTCTGTTTATAGTTGCTGATAATTGACTTATTGTTAATGAGTGTTCTGCGTGATTTAGGAAAACTGCTTCTGCCCCAGCTTCTTTTAAAGATTCACCTAAAACATGTCCCATTCCACGACCTGGAGTTAGTGGATCCATATGTTGAGCAGTTACTATTATATTTTCTGTATTTTCTTTGATATAACGAATGTCAGCAAATGGGCAAGTAAAGTAAATTTGGATTCCTGTTTCTTTTGCTACTTTATCTGCTGCTTTTGCTAATTCTAAACTTTTTTCCCCATAAAGATATGATTTTGGATTCACTACTAAAAATGGTGTTTGAGCCTTTGTCATTTTAATAATCCCCCTTGATTTATAATATTAATCGTTAAATTTTTTAGTTTCAAATACTTCATAGTAATGTTCTAAACATTCTTGCATTCCAGCTTTCATAGCTGATTTTATTTCATGATAATTTTTACAATCTGTTTCTTGAGCTTTGTTATAAGCTGCAACACATAAATCAGTGTATATGTTTACTTTGCTTATTCCGTTTGTAGCACATTTATTTAAGTTTTCATCTCCTGAAGAAGAACCACCATGTAAAACTAATGGAGTATCTATTGTCGCTGCAATTTCTTTTAATCTGTCGAAATCTATAACTGGAGTTTTTTCAGCTTTATATGAACCATGAGCAGTTCCTATAGATATTGCAAGTGAATCAACACCTGTAGCTTCAACAAATGCTTTTGCTTCTGCTGCTGTTGTATATATATTGTTGTTGCTTTCTTGGTCATCATATTCTTCCCCTTCACCAACATGACCAATTTCTGCTTCAACAACAACACCTCTTAGATGAGCGTAATCTACTATTTCTTTAGTTCTCTTAACGTTTTCTTCAAAACTATAAGAAGAAGCATCTATCATAACTGATCTAAAACCAAAGTCTATAGCTTGGAATATTTTTTCTTTAGTTGTTCCGTGGTCTAAATGTAAAACTACAGGCACTTTAGCTTTTTCTGCATAATATTTTCCGATTTCTAATCCATCTTCAAATGGAAGTAATGTTTCATGAGCCTCAGCAAATTCTAGTATTAATGGTAGGTTTAATTTTTCTGCAACTTCTATATGTGCTGTTGCTGATAAAGCATCTATATAATTTGCTGCAGGTATTGCAAAATTCTTTTCTTGTGCAATTTTATAAAGTTCTTTTGAAGTGACTATCATTTTTATTTCCCCTTTCAATCCTTAAATATTATTTATTATTCAATTTCTGTCATATGACAGTTTTTATTTTTTTATTATCATTTGCTTATATTTTCATAATATCACATTTTCCATTTTTTTCAATGATATTTAGTCAGAACATTTGTAAAAGTGTTTTTGGCAAAAAAATTACTGTACAAACTTTTAATTTATACAGTAATCTTAATTTCTATTTATTTATATGTTATGATTTATTTTTTCTGACCCATATCTTCATTTATAAATTGATTATAACTTCTAGGTAGATAAGATGATTTTGAAAAACTAACAGTTCTATAAACTGTGTCTAAAATATAATTAGCATGATTTAGTTCTTCTTTTTCATATCCATGTATAGTATTTATTAAACTATAAGTTTCTATTTTATCTTCATAAACATTATATAATGTATAAACCCCTGCTGATTTATCTGAATCTAAAAATCCACTAACTATAAATCTTCCGTAATTTTCATCACTATCATATTTGTGTAAAACAGTTTCAGTGTAATAAAGTTCATCAAATTTTTCTCTATATAAACTTTCTAATTGATCTTTAACTTGCATACTAGAATGTCTTGGATAAACAGCAACTGTTAAAGAACCTCCATTATCAGCAGTTAATCTATATCCATAATCCGTTTCTTCTGCATAATTAAAGAAATTCTTAGGATATCCAAAAGAATATCCATCTGCATAAAAAGTAGCGAAATCACTTTGTGAAGAATAATTTAAATAGTTTTGAGTATTACTATAATCCACATAATTCATAGATATACTACTTGAGTTAGAATCTGAATAATCATCATCCTCTGTGTCATTATCTATATTATTTTCTGTATATGTATCATTATTTGATTCCTGATTTATATCTTCATCATTATTATCATATACATTTTCATCTTGTTCTAACTCAGTTTCTGACTCTGTATCCTTCTTAGTTTCATAATATACTCCACCTTTTTTATCATCTATATCCGATACTTTATTATTCCCTTGATTAAATAAATCCTTAAGTAAAAAAATTATAATAACTAATGCAGCCAACTCTGCCACTATTAATAATTTATTTATTGTCTTCTTAGCTTTTTTATTTTGTGGTTTCTTTTTAAAATTATAATTATACTCGCTTGGATTACACTCATCTTTTTGATTTTTATATGGCTTTTTGCCTATTCCATAACTTTTTTGATTATTTAATTTTTTCCCACATTTACTGCAAAATACTGCATTATCATCATTATTGAAATTACAATTATTACAAATCATATATTACCTTCCTCTTTTTCTCTATTAATACATATTTTAACATATATATTATGTAAAGGATATATTTTCATATTATATTGCATAATCAAATCATACATAAAAAGACACATAAGTAATTAACTTATGTGCCTTTTTGTATTATTTTAATAACTTTGTATTATCGTTATTTTCAATCTTTAATATATGTTCATCATTCGTATTAGATTCTAAAAGCTTACCATTTTGTTCAATCTGAATTTGTACACTATCTAATAACGATTTTGTAATATCTTGTGTTTGATTTATAATATTCTCTTTATTTCTAGTAAATGAATCTATAATATTATTTTGTCTTTCTAAAATTGATTTAGATTGTAAATTATAATGTTCCATCTGTTGTTCCATATCTCTTTCAACAGCTTTAGAGTATAATTTATGTGCTGTTGTTCCTTCTTTATATTGCTCTAATGTTTCAAGTAATAACGGTAATTTTTTAATTTTATACTCTTCATCATCTTGCTTTATTTTTTCACCTAATTCATAATAAAAACCTTCTATCTCTTTTATTATCGGTATTGAACCTTTTTCTATAATTTCAAGTCTTTTAGCTGCAACCTCATTTAATTGTGTTTGTAAATTTACAATTGTTTGAGCCATACTATTTAAACTTCTTGCCTTTGCCTCTTCAATAGCAATTTGACAATTTGTATTAAACTCTAAAAGTTCAAGTTGAGAATTTTTAATAAGTTCAACTCTTTCTTTATCCATTTCTGCTAAACGAATTTGTGCATTCGCTTCAATTTCAGCAACTTTTACTTTATCTGGTTCGTAGTTGTAATTACTATTAGAAACGCTTCTACTTCCACCACTACTTCTTCCTCCAAAAATACCTCTTACTGCATCTCCTATTCTACTGAAAAGTCCCATTTTATTCCCTCCATATATAACTGGTGCTTTAAATAAAGCTCCAAATACATTTTCAACTTGTTTACTTCTAAATCTACCTAATGTACAAGTATTTGCAAAGTGTTCACAGTTATTAAATACTAGATTATATCCCTTATCACCAAGACAAGCTCTAGCATACTTTACTATATGATCAACTGGATATAAATCTTCTATTTCATCATCTGTGTACTCTTTAACCTCTAATTTATCTCCTTTTAAAAAATAATCCAAATCTGATGTTATAACCTCTGGTTTTGACCAATCTAAAACACTATCTCCATCTTTTCCTGTAAAATGAATTACTTCATTATCTGATACATATATTCCATGATGACAATAAAGCCCTCTATTTACTCTGATGTGATCTCCCATAGCAGGCCTTTTTTCAATCCAAACTTCAGGCTCTTCTTCTATAATATTAAAATTTGGATTCATTATTATATTATTTTCCATAAATCTCACCTATTTTCAAAATAATATCTTAATGTGCTAATTCTCCTTGCTTGTTTTTTGCAAGACCTTTTCTCATTTTAAATATTAGTGAATTAAACTCTTTATCTCGTCTTTCTTGTTCTTTTCCATATGCCTTTGCATCAGATAAATATGACTCGAAGTTTTTCTTTTTAAGTTCAATAAATTGATTTAAAACATTTTGTGGTATTGAATCTAAATTATTTAATTGCACAAAATTAATTATTTCATCTACAGGTAGGTCAATCAAATTATTCGCCCAATTTATTAAGAATATTTTATTTTCATTTTTTTCTAAACTAAATATTATATCTTGTAATTTCTTTTGAAATTCTGAGCTTATTTTATATAGTTTTAATTCTGTTTCAAATTTTTCTTGTAACTCCCCATTAGCTGCAAATACATAGTTTACATATATCGCACTTCTGTCATTTTTATAGAAATTATCAACTTTCTTTTTATATTCATCAAGCAAAGCAACAATATCTTCAATAATTACTACACCTTTTTTCTCAGCTTCAAAGTTTCCATTAAGTCCTTCTTTTATAAGTGGCATAAATTGTTGTTCAATAACAAATCTAGTATTGCACCAATCATTAAACCACTTCATCCAAACTTCTTCTTCAATTTCTTCTTTTTCACAATTATTTTTTAAGTCTTCCTTATATGTAGTCTTTAACACTTTATAATCCATAGACCATTTATCCCATAAATTTATCGCTGCGACTGCAAAATCTTTATTTTTTTCAAAATAGTCCATTTTTATAAGTGCATTTTTAACTATATTAGCTGTATTTTCTGCTATAAATGAAAAACTTGCCCTTTTTTCATTCTCTAACTCCGCTAATTCACTTATTCCATTATTTCCTTCGTTTATATCATCTATTCTATCTTCTATATCTTGAGCTTGTTTTTTGTATGATAACAACTTTTTAGTTACATCATTCATTCCTAGTTCAAAGTTCTTTTTGAAGAATTTTTGTCTTTCTTTTAATAAATCATTTTCTCTTTGGTTTAAATTTGGGTTCTCTTGATATTTTTGTGATAATTTTAAACCTATTTTATTAAATTCCTTTATCATCTCACTCTTTTGCTCTTGGAAATAATCTAATCTTTCTATTAAACCATCTACCCATGATATAACTGCTTTATAGTACTTTATTATTGAATTGTTTATTTCGTCTATATTGTAGTTCACTAGAAGTTTAGTATAATCAAATTCCGCTGATAATAATTTTATTTTATTTTGTTCTTCTATTTCGTCAATTTGTGATTGTATTCCTAATAGTTGTTCTAGTAGCCTTGGTTTTTCGAAGTATATTTTTCTGTAAAGCTCTGTTATACTTTCATCATTAAAAATTGGCCATAAATTATTATCTACAAATAAATTTAATGTAAATTGTAGTCTTTCTTTTTCTGTATATAGTGGATTATCTTCTGATACATTTTCTTTATAATTATCGTATGTTATTGAATCATTACATGGAATAAGTAATCCAAAACCTATATAAAAGGAATTTCTTGGTCCACTACATTTTAAATTTCTACAACCAAAAATATTATCTTGTTCAACTATCCATTGAAGTTGATCTTTTATTTTCCAGTCAGAACCTTTTTGAAATGGAAAACTTTTATCTTCTATCATCTCCCAAAGTTCACAGTTTTTTGGAATATGCCAATTAATATATTCCTCTATCTTTAAATTCAAAACCTTATTCTTGGCATCTTCAAAAGAATACCACCAATCCCTTTCCGACTTCTTATATTCAAAATAATCTAAATTAGCCCAAAGAAGTCCTGTATATTTATCCATCAAAACTTTCGGTTTATTCTTAAAAAAATACCATCTTTGTTCTTTAATAGCATCTAGTATCTTATCAACTGCAGAACCAGATAAATCATTTATTTTTTGATTTATTCCCTCTAACTGTAATTTCAATCCACATAATTTATTATTAAGTTCATTTATTTGAGAATTTACTTTTGCTTTCTCTAAATTAAGTTCTGATATCTCTAAAGAATTACTTTCATTCTCTACTCCTTCCAATATCTCTATTTTTCTTATATCATCTAATATCTTTGTCCTCTGCATTTCAAGAACTTTTATACTACCCATGCTATTCCCTCCACTTATATATATCTCTTTACTAATCCTCTCTATTATATACTTATTATGGTTAATATAGCAATAACCCTAAAATATAAGCAAAAGGTCTAATCTTTTATAAAGATTAGACCTTTTGCTTATATTTTATTGATATAAAAATAATACTTAAAATTATAGAGTCCTAAATTTTTTTGAAAATACATCTAAAGAATCATTTTTATATACCAAAGCAACTTTATCAGTAATTTTAACCATATATTTAAGTTTTTTTACTATATACTATTTTTCAGTAATATCAAATCTGCCCTTATACTGTCAATGCCACTTTCAATTGCCACAAGTTTCTTTAATTCTTCATCATTTTTTGATACTAATTTACCGATATTTCGTTCTTGAATTCTATAAATTTCATTAATATTTTCATTTAATAAATCCATTACTTCCTCTTCAAACTTATATAAATGTATATTAATTTGTGTTCTTGCTTCTTGCATATAATTGACTTTATTATTAAACTCTTCTAACTGTCTTGCGTTCTTTTGCTCTATTTGATATCTCAATTGATCTATATCAGCTTGTTTACTATCATCTTTAAATAGATGAATCAACTTTTTGATTGCATATACTATAATTGGTGTAGGTACTGGAGTAGGATTAGGTATAGGTGTAAATACAGGTATATCCTCAATTAAATCCAGTACTTCGTTTTTGTCTTCTATAGGATACTCTTTGTTAATTTTAATTTCTTCTAAGTCATTGCCTTTATAAGCATCTATATTAAAATTTAAATCCACATTTTCAACATATACTTTCATGCTGCTATTACATCTTTCTGCAAAGTTTTTTAATTCTCTATTTAGTAAATCACTTATTTTTTGAGATAAGTCTGACTGCAAAGTATCAATTTCTTTCCCAGCGATTAAAGAAGAATACATTATTTCATTATATCTTCTAATCTCTGATTTAATTGATATTTGAAGATTACTTAAAACTTCACTTTTTATATCAGAAATCTCATTTAATAATTTTACTGAATTATTTTTATCAATTTCTTCTGTTTTATCTTTTATTTCTAAACGGATTTCTTCTATTAAATTTATCATAAAATTTATTGGATTAATTAACATTTTAGTTTGATTAATTTCCATTAAATTTTTAGAAATCATAATCTCCAAATTATTTATATTACTTTCTTCAATTAATAATTTTTTATTTTCTCTCTTCCCCCTGAAAGCAGTATCTGCATCAATTGAAATAAACTCATATTTTTGTTCTACCGATGTCAAATTTCTATTTGAAGCTGCTATTTTTATATTTTCATATAATTTATTTCTTATATTTCTTATAACCTCTGTTTCTGAATATTGTTTGTTGTTTAGCACTATTATTAATGGCTTTTTTTGATGAATAATTTCTACAATTTCATTTGCTACAAACATGCTGTCAAAACTGTCGCTATCATCGATTACGAACATTATAATGTCATGTTTTTGTAGTTCTTGTTTTGATATTTTAAAATCTTTTTCTGGCCCATTAATCCCTGGTGTATCAACTAAATCAAAATTATTCCATCTATAATATGTAACTTTATGAGTTTCTGGAACATCTGCTACACTAGCTTTAACTTGTCCAAATATAGCATTTAATAAAGAACTTTTCCCAGCATTATAAACCCCATAAAACATCAAACTTGGATTGACCTTGTCTAATAAGCGTTTAGTTTTTGTTAATTCTAATTTATAATTTTGTACATTATCTAAATTATTACAAATCCTAGATAATTCATTATAATTAGTTAACACATCCCCTTTAATATCTCTTATTTTTGTATAAACCATATTTCTATTCCTCACATATATTATTTTTTACATAACTTCATTGTTTAATTTATTTTTCGTATCTTCAATTATATCTAATATATTTTTCACTATATTTTTTTCAACTTCAAAATATTTTTTACATATGTTATCTAAGGCTTTTTCTACTGCTGGTTCAATTTCTTTTTCTAAGTTTACTATAATATTTTGAATTACTTCATTAGAATTATCACCAATAATAATTTTCTTTTCTTGTTGATTTCTTACAGATTTTATAGAATAATATGTCTTTCCAAAAATCGCTCCAATATGTTCTATTATACCGTTAGGATCTCTAGTAACTTCTTTGATAGAATATACATCGTATGTAAGTGTCTCATATTTAGCTTCTAATTTTGTATTCATTTTTAAATTAATAGTACTTATTTTTTCATAGTTAAAATCATTTATTACCTTTAATATCTTTTCTGATATTACTTCATTAAAATTATTTAAAATTATCTCGTTAATCTTTGCTTGGCTATCCTCTATTGTATTTTCCTTTTGTAAGTCTAAACTTAATTTAGACACATATATATCTATTTGAGGTATTGATTTTATTCTTACTTCTTTTAAAATATTCTTTTTTAAAGTTTTAATTTTTGAAATACTAGAATCTATTTTTTCTAGAATATCCTTATATGACTCTTCCATATCTATAATACCTTCAAATTCATTATCTATATCATTAAATCCATTTAATATCTCCTTTATCAAACTATTTACACGTTGCTTTGGTGCTTCTGTTTTTAATTGAATAGCATTATCTTTAAGTAATTCACCTAATTTGCCATAAAACTTTGGCATTCCACTATCTTCAAACATCTTATAATCGTTGTTTTTTATAGCTTCTTTAGCTAAAAGTGTACTCATACTTATACTATCTAAGCTATCTATATGTACCAAATCTTTTTTTCTTTCTTCGAACAAGCTTTTTACATATTCTTCTTGCGACTTTCTATCTTTATCAGTTTTTGGAACAAATTTTGTCACTATTTTACCATTAACTTCATCCTTTTCTTTTTTATCAGATTTATTAATTATAGCTAATAAAGGTTTTTTCTTATTTATCAATCTACTTAATTCTACATATTCGTCATACTTTGCAACAGAAGCTGAAGACATTACAAACAAAACTAAATCAGCATAATCTACATATTTTTTGGCTAAATCTTCATTTTGTCCATTTATGGAATGTATCCCTGGAGAATCCACCCAAGTCAATCCATTTTTTAATGTGTAATATTGTATAGTACTAGTTTCTTCTGTATAATTTTCTTTAAATCTATTTTGTTCCATCTTTATAGGTTCATTTTCTTTAATTCCATCTGCAAAATCGTAAAGATAGTAATCTGGAAGCTCATCATAATAATCTTTTAGTTCATCTACAGAACCTGAAATAAAATTTCCAATTGAGCTCTTCCCTACATTTACATTTCCAAAAATAACAACTAACATAGACTTTTCAAATCGATTAATAAACTCTTTTCCGTCCATATAAGAATTTACTCTAGCTAACCATTGTTTTATTCTAGCTTTATAAATATATATAGACTCATTTATTTCCTTACTAAATTCATTATCTTTTTTATCTATATTAATTTTTTCAAAAGAACTATTTAAACTTTCAATTATATTTCTTATATTTTGATCCTTCTCAATTATACTTTTAGAAAAAGTACTAATTTTTTCTCCTGCAATACATACATTATTTAAAAATCTATCTATTTCTAGTTTTATATTATTGTTCATATATATCCCCTTAATTTACACTTATATATATTTTTTAGATTTCAATTGTTCTATAGTTTTTAATACTTCTTCCTTTTGTTTCTTTTTATTGTTATTTTCTGACAATTGTGATGAACCCATTGATGATAAGGAATTTATTAATTTATCAACTTCTGATTTATAGGTTTTTAATGCCTGTTCTGCATTTTTTAAATATATTTTACCACAAAGTGAATAAACCTCTTCTGTTCTTTCTTCTACTATATCTTTGTAATCAGTACAAACATCATCTACTGAACCTTCTATATCCCATGTATAATATGCTACTTCTTTCCATTTACCTCCAAAAAGACCATCCACATATTCTTCATCATAGTCTTTCTCTATATATAAATTTGAACTGTAAGCATTAAAATAACTACTTGGTGATCTAAAAGTATCCTCTTCAATATATCTAACACTCTCTTTACAAATCTTTAATATATCTCTATCATTTCTGCTTATTTCCGAAAAATTAAAATTTAAAGTTGGTATGTTTTTATTTTTGCTAATATTATAATATATTTGTTTGATTTCATTGTAATCTTGCATTAATTTTAAATTCAAACTTTTACAATTAGTACATTCTTGTTCATATGAGGATATTATAAGTGCCCCCTCTTCTCTTGCAATTGATGCAGCATTTCTTATCGCTTCTCTACAAGCCTTCTCTGCCGCACTTCTTGCACTTGAAGATGATTTATATTTTGAATAACTACGACAAAGACCTAATTGTCCTCTAGTTATAGATTGAATTTGTTTTCTAGACATACTTTTTGAATATGAGTTAGATTTGTTTCTTATATTTTCTATTTTATTTCTTGCTTCTTGTATTTTTTGATTATTATTTTCTATTTTTATTGATTTTTCTTGTTCTTTTAATATATAAATTACTTTATCTATATCTTGATTACAATCAATTTTTAATTTATTTATAATTGAATTAAAACAACTCTTTTCTTCTTTTATTATTTCTTCTATCATAAATTTTAAATTAAATATATTACTTGACTTAACAAGTAAATTTTTATTTTCTTTTAATCCCTTCACACAAGACATTGAATCCACACCAATTGTATATAAAAATTCATCTTTGAATAGTTTTTTTATTTGATGATTGATTATATTTAATATTTGTTCTTCTTCCTCTTCATTCTGTAATTGATCTACATGTGTAACTACCAATATTGATGAATCAAAAAAAACTTTGCTATCTTCAAATAATTTCATTATTTCTTTAATAGATTCAATTTCTATTTTATTAAGTTCCCCATCTACAGCATTATGTACAAAAACTATTATATCAGCATCTTTATATCCATCAAATGCCATTTTGCTATCTTCAAAGTTTGCATCTAAACCAGGTGTATCTATTAAAACATAATTATCTAAATCTAATTTTTTATTTTCAATAGTTGTTCTTACTACTCCAGTTTCAAAAAACTGCTTCCCTGAGATAGCATTGAATAATTCACTTTTTCCTGCCTTTAATAAACCTGCATTTACAATGTTAATTTTATTATGATTTTTTTCTAAATTATTTATAATTTCTACCTTTTTTAAAATATCATCCACTATTTTTTGATTATTTGACATTTCTCTAAATCCCCTTTTCTACGATTTATATGTTAATTTTTGTTACAACATATCCTTTACTAAATTGTAATCCTATTTAAAATATATATCAATCTTAAAAATTATTTAGAAATTTATTATTAGAACCTCAAATATAAATTTTCATGAAAATTTTTTTACTACTCAAATACCTCCTCCACACTTAAATCAAAATACTTACAAATTCTAATAGCTAAATCTAAACTCGGTCTCCTTGTTCCTAGCTCAATCATTCCATAATAACTTGTTGTAATACCAACTGATTTTGCAACTGCTTTTTGCGGAAGCCCTCTTTCTTCTCTCAATTGTTTTAATTTACTCATATATTTTCTTTTGCCCCTCCCCTCATCTTTTATTAACTTAATTTTATAAAACTAAAACTAGCAGTTGTAATTTGTGTTTCAACTCCATAAGCTAAACAATATTTTTATAAATCCGATCCTACATATCATCCAACTTGAAGTTTATATTTAAAGTATAAATTTTCAAAATTTTTATTTGTAATTTATGTTTTTTGCAAAATAAAAAGTTATTGTATGAACAATTTCTATCCACACAATAACTTTCAATATTCTATATATTTACTTTTTTACTTTAAAAACTAACTATAAATTTCTATGTACTATAAAATAAATTTCTAATCTTAATAATTTTCCTCATCGGCACTGTTATAGTAATCATAATCATAGTCATCGCTATCATCATAATCACCATCATAGTTGTCGTCATTATCATAATCTTCATTGCTGTCGTCATAGTCATAATCGCTGTCATTATCATAATCATTACTATCATCATAATCTTGATCATTGTCATCATCATAGTCTTCATCGTAATCGTAATCTTCGTCACTATTGTCATAGTCCTCGTCATTATCGTAATCTTCATCATAATAATCATCATAATCTTCGTAATCTTCATTACTATGACTAGGTCTTGATGAATTATTACTATTGCTACTATTATGTTTTTCTGAATCACTATCATGATTATTTGAAGAATTTTGTTTTTTATTATTATCTTTCTTTATATATACCCCGCTAGAATTAGTTTGTCCTCTATGTGATTGATTTGAGTCTTTGTTTTTATTAAAGTCACACCCTACCAATAAAGAACATAATAAAACTAATAAAAATATACTTTTTACTCTTTTGTTTTTTAAAAATTTCATAACTCCCTCATTCTCCTTACAATATATTAATACATTATATATTATAATACTTTTTTTTCATATTTGTGATAATTATTCCAATTTATTGATTCTTAATTTATACAAAAAATGAAATATATGGTATATAATATACATAAATAAGCAAACTATTATTAGGAGGTGACAAAATGTTGTCTTACAATGAACAATTTCAAATAGCTCTAGAATTAGCTGTAGAAAAACATAAAAATCAAACAGATAAAGCCGGTAACCCCTATATTCTTCATCCACTTCATGTAATGGAAAATGTAAATAGTAAAGAGGGTAAAATAGTAGCGATTTTACATGATATAATTGAAGATACAGATATAACAGAAGATTATCTATTAAAAATAGGACTTTCAAAACGTATAGTAGATGCTGTTGTAGCATTAACTCGTTCTGAAGATATGGATTATCAAGAATATATCAAGAATTTAAGTTCTAATCCTTTAGCAAAGGAAGTAAAACTAGCAGACTTAGAGCATAATATGGACTTAAAAAGACTTCCTACATTAGAGGAAAAAGATCTAGAGAGAAATAGAAAATATCAAATTGCATACCATTATTTAATAAATAATAAGTAGTGAGAAATAAACTTATAAACTTTATAATCATGGCATTTGTAATATTTTTAATTGTAAAAAGTATGAATAAACTTGCCACTTTAGGAAAACATTCAGAAGTGGCAGTAACGGAAGAACAAAGTACAAAAGTATGTCCTTACTGCTGCAGTGAAATATCAATAAATGCAACTCGTTGCCCAAATTGTACTTCAGAACTTTAAAAAAGTATAGAAAATTATATTACTTTTAAAAGGAATCTCGTTTTCGCTGTAGTATTATGAAATATATAGAGTTTTTTTCTATAAAAGGGGGTAAAAGTATGGCTTATAATTATTCAAATAATCATGAAGATAACTTTCAAGATGAATCTGCTGAAATAATCGGTTATTGTAGTATTTGCGATTCTGAAATAAAAGCTACAGATAAATACTATCACTATTACGACTATGATATGATATGTCCTAAATGTGCAGAAGGGGATTCAGTTGCCAAATGTGAAAAATGTAATACATATTTTAAAGTTGAAGATTTAACAGAGTATGAATTTAATTCAGAAGTTCATTATTTTTGTGAAAAAGATGAACCTGAGAATATAAATGAAATAAACTTTTCTGATAAGGCTGTTTCAGCCGAATAAATTAAAAAAATACTGAAGCCATAAAAAACTTCAGTATTTTTCATTTCTATATATCCATTTTTTCATTTATAAAGCTAAATACCTTATTCCAGTATGCATCTACATCAAAATCTTTTGCTTCTGCATGCCCTGCTTCATCTACTATATATAAATCTTTTTCGCAGTTTGCCGCATCATAAACTTCATATACCATATATGTAGGGACAAAATCGTCCTTTCCTCCATGTATAAACAACATTGGTTTTTGACATTTTTTAAGTTGATCTACACTAGATGCTTCTTTAAAATCATACCCTGCTTTTAATTTTGCTACACCATTTGAAATATTTAAAACTGGAAAAGTTGGAAGTGAGAATCTTTTATCTAATTCACTTGCAAAAATATCCCATACACTAGTATATCCACAGTCTTCTATATATCCTACTACATTATTTAAGTTTTCCCCTGATGCCATCATTGTTGTTGCAGCACCCATAGACACTCCATGGAGTATTATCTTTGCATTTGGATCTTGTTTATTTATCCAATTTACCCAACAAGCTATATCATCCTTGTCAAGCCATCCCATTCCTATGTAATTTCCTTCGCTATTTCCATGTGCCCTATTATTAGGTAGCAAAACATTATATCCCATTTCGTAATATTTTTCTCCATAAGACATCATATTGTTATTATTGACCTTGTACCCATGTATTAATATAGCCCATTTATGTGTTTTCTTTTCTTGAACCTTATAATTTGCTTGTAATTTTAGATTATCATTATTTATAATATTTGCATTTGATGTAGTCTTTTTAAACTCAGTTGCTTTTTTCTGTTCTTTCTTTTGATTTTGTAGTATTACTTTTTCTGTTCCTTTTGCAGTATCTATCTTATCTTCCTCATTTATATTTCTTTTTGCTGAATCACTAACAGGCGATAAAGCATAATGTACAAAGAAACTTCCAACACCATATCCGACTCCTGTTAGTATCAATAAAACCGATATAATTCCTATAATTAATTTCTTTTTCATAATATCCCTCCTCGAAATATAATATTAGTTTATTTTTATGATTAAATATTTTGATTATCAAATTTTACGACTCACTTATTAAATATACATTAATCTAAAATAAATTTCAACAAATTTCTTTTATAGATATATATAAACTACCACTTGAAATTTATTCCATTTATTTTATAATACATAATAGAAATCTTTATTAATAATATACGTAGAAAGGACTTTTAATTATGCCTGCTTGGAGTTTTCATATAAAACTAGCTAGTGAAATTTCAGCTGTTTTAAATTTAAATAAGCAAGAAAAAAATCTTTTTATATTATCAAACTTAATACCAGATATCAAATCTGGATTTTTAATTCCTATGGATAAGCCTGTTTGGTCTAAATACTCCCATTACTACATCTACAAAGATGAGCTTAGTTTGCCTGATTTAGAAAAATATAAAAATATTTATTGGGATAAAAATGATATCATATCGACTGGAGTATATTGTCATATACTTTTAGACTATTATCTAAATAATCTATTAAAAGAAGATTATTTTATCTATAATGAAGATAATATAATAACTGGAATGAAAACATTAAACGGAATATTCTATGGAGATAGACCCTCTTGCATAAAATTTAAACATAAAAATTTTAATCTTATAGCCCAGTGGCTTGGTGTAGAAAATAAATTCTCATTTCCAAAACAAAATATAGATATAAAAACTGATGATGGAATTTATACAATTACACCTAGAGATATTGAACTTACAGAACAATGGATTTTTGAACATTATAAAAATCCTAAATCAGAATTTCCACAAAATGAACTTATTACAGAAAAAGGTATTGATAAGTTTTTTAAAGATTCAAAGGAATTTGTATTAAATCATATTAAGTTTTAAAAATTATTTTATTTAATCAAAAGAGGTATTGTAAATAGTTAAACCTACTTACAATACCTCTTATTTATTATGAAATTGATGAGTTTTTATTTTAACTAAGCAGCTTTATTATGTCCTGCTTTTTTAACTTTATTTGCTTTTATAAAGAATGCTACTGCAAATAATACAGCTGCTACTACACCGATTATATTACCAACTGTACCTGATAATTTAAATCCTTCATCTGCTTGCATTATATAACTAAATGTTACAGCTGTCATAAATATTGCTGGAGCAACTGTTATCATATAGTTTTTATTATTTTTAAGTAAGAACATACTTCCTGTCCATAACATTATCATCGCTAATGTTTGGTTTGCCCAAGAGAAATATCTCCAAATTATTTGGAAATCTATGAATGTAAGTGCTATACCTACTGCAAATAATGGTATTGCTATCATAAATCTTGAAGATAATTTTTCTTGTTTTATATTAAATGAATCAGCTATTGTAAGTCTTGCACTTCTAAATGCTGTATCTCCTGAAGTTATTGGACAAGCTACAACTCCTAATACTGCAAGAGCAGCACCAACATGTCCAAGTAGTGTAACAGACATTTGGTTTACACCTACTGCTGGAGTTGCACCAAATACTGCTTGTAATTGTGGTTCACCATGATAAAATGCCATTGCAGCTGCTGCCCATATTAAAGCTATTATACCTTCTGCAACCATTGAACCATAGAATACTGGTCTTATTTCTCTTTCATGTTCTACACATCTAGCCATAAGTGGTGATTGTGTAGCATGGAATCCTGATATTGCACCACATGCTATTGTTATAAATAAGTATGGGAATATTGATTTTGCCCCATCTGGATAATAGTTTTGTAAAGTTAATTCAGGTATATGATAACCTTTGAATATTAATCCACCTGCTATACCAATTGCCATTAATATTAAAGCTGCACCGAATATAGGATATATTTTCCCTATAACTTTATCAACTGGAAGCACAGTTGCTAATATATAGTATGCAAATATTACTACTACCCATACTTGTGTATTTACGCTAGTTAAAGTGTTTAAAAGTCCAGCAGGTCCTGTAACAAATACTACCCCTACAAGTACTAATAAAACTACACTAAATACTACCATTACTTTTCTAGCACCTTCACCTAAATATATACCAACAAGTTCTGATGCTGATACACCTTTGTTTTTAAGTGATAAATAACCAGATAAGAAATCGTGTACACCACCTGCAAATATTGTACCAAATACAATCCATAAGAATGCTGCTGGTCCAAATAATGCACCTTGTATTGCACCGAATATTGGTCCTAAACCTGCTATGTTTAAGAATTGAATTAAGAATATTTTTTTCCAATTCATTGGAACATAGTCAACCCCATCTTGCATTTCTATTGCTGGAGTTTTTAGAGAGTCATCTATTCCAAATACTCTCTCAACAAATTTACCATAGATTAGATAACCTACTATTAAAACTATAATTGCTGCAAAGAAACTAATCACAATACATACCTCCTAATATATTTTTAATGTAAAGTTTAAATATAATATATAAAAATTTCCTTTTGCATTTATATAATAGTATAAATATGTATAAAGATAGTTTTTATTGTAATGAAATAGCTTTTTTATTACATGAAATGCATGAATTCGTCAATGAATTACATGAAAACAATTTCATTTAATTATAAGCAAAAAAGTGCTCATATAGAATCATCCTTTCATTCTAAATGAGCACTTTTATATTAAAATAATCTATTAATTAAATTCTCTTTCTTTAACTTCAATATATTCATTAGCATTTTTTGCACCTCGTCTTCTTATACTTGCGAAAACTGAGCCTGATATATTATGCCAAACACTAAATATAGCTCCTGGAAGTGTGGCAAGTGGATTCGCTGCAAAATTACTAGTTGCAAGTGATATTGCAAGTCCACTATTTTGCATCCCTACTTCTATTGCTACTGCTGTTGCTTTTTTATAATTCAAGTTGAATATCTTCGCAAAAGATAATCCAAGTAAAAGTCCACATATATTATGTAGTACAACTACTACAAATACTATGGCTCCACAAGCTACTATCTTAGCTGCATTTGATCCTACTATTCCAGATATTAATAGCACTATTGCTACTACTGAAATTAAAGGAAGTATATCTCTTATTTTTTCTACAAAATTAGGGAACAATTGATATATTAAAACTCCACCTAAAACAGGAAGTAATACTACCTTTACAACTGATAATATCATTGCTAAAAGTGAAACTTCTACCCATGATCCACCTAATAAGTATACTAAAATAGGTGTTATAAATGGCGCTAGCAAGGTTGAAAATATAGTCATTCCAACAGATAAAGCTGTATCTCCATCTGCAATATAAGTTATTACATTACTAGCTGTTCCTCCAGGACAGCATCCTACTAATATTACACCAATTGCCAAATCAGGACTTAAATGAAATGCCTTTGCCAAGCAAAATGCCACAAGTGGCATAATTGTAAATTGTGCAAAACATCCTATAAGAAGCTCTTTTGGTCTTGTAAATACTATTTTAAAATCATCTAATTTTATAGTAAGTCCCATTCCAAACATCGCTATGCCAAGTAACAAACTTGTGTAATTCGTAGCCCATGAAAATGTAGGTGGAAAACAAAAAGCTATAATAGATAATACTATAATTATTATCCCTATATATTTAGATGCAAAATTACTTATCTTAGCTATACTTTTCATTATTTCACCTCAAAACTAAAGTTATCTATTAGTCTTGTCTTTCCGATATAAACAGCCATAGCCACTAATACATCTCTATCTACAGTCTCAACATCTTCCATATTAAGACTATCAACCATAGATACATAATCTATTTTTGCTAAAGGTTCTTGATTTATAACTTTTTTCATTTCATCAAGCACTTCTTTAGCACTTATTCCTTCTTTTATTATTTCTATCCCTTTTTTAACTGATTTTGATAAACAAAGAGCAGCTTTTCTTTCTTCATCACTTAAATAAGTATTTCTTGATGATTTAGCAAGTCCATCTTCTTCACGGACTATAGGGCAACCTACTACTTCAACATCAAAGTTCATATCTTGTACCATCTTTTTAATTATCGCTAATTGTTGTGCATCTTTTTGACCAAAATAGGCTCTATCTGGTGCTACAATATTAAATAATTTTGATACTACTGTACAAACACCTTTAAAATGTATTGGTCTTGATTTTCCACATAAATTATCTGATAGCCCTTCTATATTCATATATGTTTTTGGATTTTGATACATTTCTGATGGTTCTGGATGGAATATTAAATCTGCTCCTAGACTTTCACATAAAGCTTTATCTTTTTCTAAATCTCTTGGATAAGCCTCTAAATCTTCATTTGGTCCGAATTGTGTTGGATTTACGAATACTGATACCACTACTTTGTCATTTTGTTCTCTACATTTTTTAATAAGACTTGCATGTCCTTCATGCAAAAATCCCATTGTAGGAACTAGACCTACAGTATAGCCTTCTTTTCTCCAATTTTTAACTGTGTTTCTTGTTTCTAAAACTGTTGTTGCAATTTTCATGTTTAACTTCTCCCTTTCTATTTCTAGAAGATAGCTATCTGAATTATAACATATTGTATTTTATAGAAACTTTAATAATATAAAATAATTATGAATATTTAATTTTAATCTTTCTAAATCACAATAACATTCGTCTTATTACTTATGTATATAAGCAAGTTATTTTTAGAAGATTTTTATATAAATCAGATAAAGTATAGTTTGTTAAATACTATCTTCGTTTAAATTATATTATGTTTACATGAAAATTCCAACTATTTTTTACCACAATTCTACATTTTTCTATTTTTTCTAATTCAAGAGATCTTAATTATAATAATTTTTCTATTTCTTTTTCTATTTTTTCAGGGTCTACAGTAGGGGCAAATCTTTTTACTATTTTTCCATCTTTATCGATTAAAAACTTAGTGAAATTCCATTTTATTTCATCACCACTTGTATTAAATCCTTTACTACTAAGAAAATCATATAATTCTTTAGATTTATCATCTTCATCAGCTTCTGGAGCTTCTGTTCTTAAGTATTTATAAACAGGATCTGCACCTTCGCCATTAACATCTATTTTTGAAAAACGTCTAAAAGTTGTTCCATAGTTTAATGTACAGAAACTTTTTATTTCTTCGTCATCACCAGGTGCTTGATTAAAGAATTGATTACAAGGAAAATCTAATATTTCAAACCCTCTATCTTTATATTTATCATATAGTTTTTGAAGTCCTTCATATTGTGGTGTAAATCCGCATCCAGTAGCAGTATTAACTACTAAAAGTACTTTTCCTTTGTACTCATCTAATGATGCCATCTCTCCGTTTGTATCTTTTACTTTATAGTTGTATATCATTTTTTATCTCCTTTTGATATTAATTTTTATAAATTTTAGTATTTGTAAATCTCATTAAAAAATGTATGTTTTATTTTATACTTTTACTTCTTCTTAAATTGTCAATATAACTTACTGCTGAAAGTGCTGCTATGTTTCCCTCTCCTGCAGCTTTTACATATTGATATGGTGCTCCTACTATATCTCCTGCTGCAAAGCACCCTCTTATATTTGTTTCCATAAGACGATTTACTTTTATATGATTATTTTCAATTTCTAAGCCAGGCACTAACTGTTCAGGGTCAGAACTTTCTCTTAAAATAAAAATTCCATCAGTTTTTATTTTAGATTTTTTTAGAATTAATTCATTTACAAAATCATTTCCTTTTATCTCAACAGGTATATCATTTACTATTTCTATAGATTTATCCACATCAACATATTCTTTATACATTGGAATATAATATACTTTCGATGCTATAGATGCCAAAAAGTTCGCTTCATTCTCTTCTTCTTTACTATATGATATAATTGTTACTATTTTATCTTTATATAAGGCAGCATCACAAGTAGCACAATATCCAACACCTCTACCTAAGAATTCTTTTTCTCCTTTTAATAATTTACCAAAGTTAACTCCTGTTGCTATTACCACAGATGTAGCTTCATATAGTCCTTGCTTTGACATTATTATAAAGTAATCTCCCATTGAATAAATATTTAATACATTATCTTCAGTTATTTTTATATCCATATAATCCATATGTTTTTGTAACTCATCTTTTATTTCAACGCCACTTTTATCAAAGAACCCTGGATAATTATTTATTTTATGTGCTTTTACAAGTTTACTACTCATATCCTTACTTCCAAAGAATATGAAGTCTTTTTTTCTTATTTTTGCATTAAGTGCTGCAGACATGCCTGCTATTCCACTTCCTATTATTGCTATATCGTATCTTTTATCCATATTATTTAACCTCTTTTATTAATTATTTGCCGTTTGTATGATTTATATAAATTTAATTTAATTCAATCAATTTATCTTTAATTAAATTTATATTTTTAATAACTCTTTAATATCATTTTCTATTTTATTAGGTTTCACAACAGGAGCATATCTCTTAATTACATTACCATCTCTATCTATTATAAATTTAGTAAAATTCCATTTTATTTCATTTCCCATAACTCCACCTTTTTCATTTTTTAAAAATTTATAAAGTGGATGAGCATTTTTTCCGTTTACTTCTATCTTTTCAAACATATTAAATGATACTCCATAATTTAATTGGCAGAATGAGTGTATTTCTTCATTAGTACCTGAATCTTGTTTTGCAAATTGATTACATGGGAAACCTAATATTTCTAACCCTTGATCTTTATATTCTTTATATAATGCTTCTAATTCTTCAAATTGAGGTGTAAGTCCACACTTACTTGCAGTATTTACTACTAATACTACTTTTCCTTTGTAATCTTCCATACTTACTTCTTGTCCATTCATTTTTCTTGCTTTAAAATCGTAAAATTTCATTTTCTATCCTCCAACAATTCATTTTTAATTTATATAAATTTAATTTAACTCAATCAATTTGTTTTAAATATAAGTTAGACAATTATCTGCCTAACTTTTTTAGCATTTTATCTAAACTCTTTTTTAATTGAAGCATTTCATCTTTGTCAAATCCATCTAGTTTACAATACATCTGATCTGGAACTTCTACTATTTCCTTTTTCAAATCCATTGCCTTTTCTGTAAGTTCAACAATAACCATTCTATCATCATTTTTATCTCTGTACTTATTTACAAGACCCATAGCCTCTAATTTTTTTAAAACTGGTGTCAATGTTCCAGAATCTAAATAAAGTTTTTTTGCTAACTCTTTGAAAGGGGTCTTCTCCATTTCCCACATAGCCAACATTGTTACATATTGTGTGTATGTCAAATTATACTTTGATAACACAGGTTGATACATTTTTATAACTTCTCTTGATAAAGCATATAATGAAAAACATAGTTGATTATCAAGTTTTAACTTATCGTTCTCTGTCATAATCATCATCCTCTCATTAATTTTATTAAATTTAATTGATGTAAATTGATTATAATTTTAATTTTAATTTTACTTTTCGTCAAGTATTTTTTATAAATATATTTTTGGCAGATTAAATTATAATTTCATTTCTGAAAAATTATTGTACTATCTATTGAAAGTTTGATTATAATCGTTTTTTCCATTGAAACAATAATTACTGTGTGAAATAATATAAGTAATAGGAGTTTAAATTTTTAAATTTTGCTCTAAAATAAAAAGGAGAATGCTTTTTGATTAAAAATTATAGTTTACTGGCAGTTGTGCTTCTTAGTAAATAAGGAGTTACAACTATTTTGACTCCTTATTTACTAAGTTATAAAGAAGTAACTTATAAATAAAGGAGATAGAAAATTGAAATATAAAAATGCAAAAAATATACTGCCAAAAGAATTGTTAACTGAAATTCAAAAATATATCCAAGGTGATATTATATACATCCCTATACAAGGTGAAAAAACTTCTTGGGGTGAAAAAAGTGGCTATAAAGAAGACCTTAATAACAGAAATAAACAAATTTTTAATTTGTATACCCTAGGACATGATGTAAGTGAGATACAAGATATGTTTAATTTATCTAAATCTAGCATATTAAAAATAATCTCTAAAATGAAAAATTCAAATCCTTCTCTAGGGGGTGTTGTAAATGAATAATACTACCTTAGATAAGCTACAACTAAATGATTTAAAAAAATTAGTCAAGATATATTGTGTAAGTTCACTAGGAAAAGAACTTATCGATAATATAAAACCCAAAACAAGTATATATTCTGTAGATACTATGTTAAAAGAAAATAAAGAAGCTAGAAATATATTAGAAAATAGTAATCATATTCCTCTTGAAGGTGTGTTTAACTTAAATAGCTTAATAGATAAAGTTGAAAAGGGTATTATTTTAAATCCAGAAGAACTTATGAAAACTGAAGCTTTTTTAAGAGGATGCAAAAAAATAAAAAACTTCATGGAAAATATGAGATTTTATGGTAAAACTCTAAGCTCTTATTCACTTAATATAACAGATTTAACTTCTATAGAAGAAGAAATAAATTTCTGCATTAAAGCTAATAAAATAGATACAAATGCATTGAGAGAATTAAAGAAAATACGCCGAAAAATAGAAAATTGTGAATCTAAAATAAAAGATAAACTTAATAAATTTCTAACTTCAAGTTCTAATAAAAAATATATACAAGAGTTTTTAATAAGCAAACGTGATGACAGGTATGTAATTCCCATAAAAGCATCTTATAAACACGAAGTAAATGGTGTTGTTTTAGATACATCATCAAAAGGAAACACTGTATTTATAGAACCTGATTCTGTATCAAAATTTAGCACAGAACTTATTTCATTAAAAGCTGAGGAATCTATAGAAGAATATCGTATTTTATCTTATTTAACAGAGTTGATTTTTGATAAAATTCAAGAAATAAGAATAAATACCGAAGTTATTGCTAATTACGATATGATATTTGCAAAAGCTAAATACAGTTTAAATCACAATTGTATTACACCAAATATAAATAATCATGGATATATAAAATTAGTAAAAGCTAAACATCCTTTACTTAAAGGAAATATAGTTCCTCTTGATTTTGAAATTGGAGATAAATACAGAAGTCTTATAATAACAGGGCCTAATGCTGGTGGAAAAACTGTAACACTTAAAACTGTCGGCATATTAACTCTAATGACCCAATGTGGATTTGATATTCCAGCAGAGGAAGGTACTTCAATATCTATTTTTGAAAATATATTTGTAGATATAGGCGACAATCAAAGCATTGAAAATGCACTTAGTACATTTTCTTCGCATATTCAAAATATAGCTTCTATAATTAATAAAAGCAATAAATCTACATTAGTTTTATTAGATGAAATCGGAAGTGGTACTGAACCTAATGAAGGTGCAGCACTTGCAATAGCTATATTAGATGAATTATATCAAATGGGATGTATAACAATTGCATCTACGCATTATGGTGAATTAAAAAAATTTGCAACAATGCATCCTGATTTTGAAAATGCCGGAATGATGTTCAATAAAAATACATTAGAACCACTTTATAAACTTACTATAGGTCATTCACAAAATAGTAATGCTTTATTTATTTCTAAGAAAATGGGAATTAGAGATAAAGTTCTTAAAAAAGCAAATAATTATATAAATAATAAAGATTATGAAATAAATTTAATCGATAGTAGAAAAATAAGAAACGAAGAAAAAATAGATAATACAATTCAGACTTACGATTATGAAATCGGCGACAAAATAAGACTTTTAGATAAAGATGATTTTGGAATTGTATATACGGGAATTGATAAATTCAATAATCTTCAAGTTCTATATAAAGACGAATTTATTACTGTAAATGTAAAAAGAACAAAACCTTACTTAAAAGCTAAAGACTTATATCCTGAAGGATACGACTTAAACAGTCTATTTGTATCTTTCAAAGATAGAAAATTAGAAAAAGATATAGCTAGGGGTTCTAAAAATGCCCTTAAAAAAATTCAAAAGGAAATTAAGAACGCTTCACACTAATCTATTTTCTTTAGATATATTTTTTAAGTATTGATAGACAAAAGAGGTTGTTTAATATTTTTTAAACAACCTCTTTTTTAATTATCTTCTTTTATAATTTTTCTAACATATCTAAATCCATCAGATAATTTATCAAAACTTCGCTCAAATTCAATTATAATTTTGCACTTAAGTATCCACTTTCCATCTTTTTTATACATTGTAATAACTTTATCATTGTTTATCCAATTATAAACTCCATCCTCTTTTTCATATACCCAATCTAAATTTTTATTTACTTTAGCCATATCATTTAAAATATCTAATACATCTTGATATCTTTTGTCAGCATCTATGTTAATGCATTTTTCAGTTATTTCAATTAACTTTCTAGGTATATGTGGATAGTATTTTTTTCTAGATGGAAAACTTCCATTTACTATAGCATTTTTTAATTCTGTCATATTTTTGCTCTTTTTAACTTGTTTGTTATATTCTTCTTCACCATTACACATTCTATATAATGTATTTCCAAATTGGTAAATATCAACGCGCACATCTACTCTCGAACTATAACATTGTTCGGGTGCAATATGCTTGTAATATACATTTTTAAGTTTTCCAACACCACTATGATTTATATTTATAGCTGAACCAAAATCAGCCAAAACAGCACATCCATAGTCATCTATTAATATATTACTTGGTTTTATATCACAGTGAAGTATATTTTTTTTATGGATATAATAAAGACCACTCAAAATTTCTAAAGAGTACTTTACAATCTCCCTTACAGTTAAATTTCTTTCTTGTAGTATATCTTGAAGTGATCCATTTTTATAATATGGCATGGATATATAAATATTGTCATCATCATATGTGGCATAATTTATTTTTACTATATTTTTATTTTCTATATCTTTAACATTTCTTACCTCGTCAAAGTATTTACTACTTTCCTTTATTTTATTTTTGTCTATTTGTTTTAACATGAAAATCTCATTTAGCTGAGTATCTTCTACTATATATAAAGAAGAATTTGCCCCATGTGATTGTATTTTTCTTACTATTCTCATATTTAATTTTGAATTTATCTCCATGTTTTAACTCCCTTACTTATAAATAATTCCTCTAAAACACCTTCTATTTTTACAACTTCTCTCATCTCATCTATAAGAACTTTTATATCTTCATCTTTATCTAGGTTCCCAATATTAACCTTATAATACCCTATGTTATACTCTTCTATAAAACTTCCCATTAAATTTCTAATATAATTTAACCTCTGAGGACTTGAATAACAAATTGGAAAAATTATTTCATTTCGTTTTAATATCTTTTTATTATTTGAAAAGTTTCTGAAAATGCTAAATTCTATCTTGTCCGAAAGTATATTTATATCAATATATACCATTTTCTCAACTCCCCCATTTTATACTATTATATAATATGAAAGAAGTTTTAAAAGATGAACTATTTTCTTTTAATCTAAATTAGTTCATCTTTTTCTATTTTTAGTTATAATTTATCTTTGTTTTAAATATATAAGACCATTACCTTGAATAGTCCTAGGGTATTGCAATGTTTTTGTGTATTTTATAAGTTGTGCATATAATTCTGATTCTGTCAATTCTCTTTGAAATACATCTCTTGACCAATTTTTAAGAAGTGCTACTGTTCCTGAAACATAAGGTGCCGCCATACTAGTTCCACTTAAACTTGCAAAACGATTATTCGGATACGTAGATATTATATCAACACCAGGAGCAACGCAATCTATAACTAAATTTGCATTTGAAAATGGTGCTGGTACTGCTTTTTTATCTACTGCCCCGACTGCTATTACATCTACATATGCAGCTGGATATGAGTATTCAAAATCATCATAATTTCCATCACCTTCATTTCCTGCAGCACATACTACTAATATATTGTTTTTTATTGCATTTTTTATTGCTCTTTCAAGTTTATTATCTTTTTCTGGCATCCCAAGCGACATTGAGATTACATCAACGTTTAAATCTACAGCATAATTTACTGCATTTATTACCCAACTAGATTTTCCTGATCCTGTTCTATCTAGCGCCTTAAGTATATATAACTCTGCTTCTGGTGCTGCCCCAATAACAGAATCCACTTTTCCATTAGCTGCAACAATTCCCGCTACATGAGTTCCATGACCAACTCTATCTATTACTACATTAGGATCCTTATTATCTTCAGGAGTAAAGTTTCTAACTCCTGCAATATTATCTTTTAAATTTACATGATTTACATCACATCCTGTGTCAATAATAGCAACTTTTATTCCTTGCCCTCTATAAGAGGCCTTCCACATATTTGGAGCATCAATCATGTTTATTCCATATGGATATGCTTTGCTTTTCACCCTTAAATTATCTCTATTCATAGTATAAGGAATTAATTTTACCTTTTTTTCTTTTGTCTCATTAGAGTCTTTAGCATCTTTTTTAAAGTTATGTTTGTTAATCTTCATATATATCCCTCATTTCAATATATAAACTCCCCTTTAATTTTTTTTAAAAAATTTCTTTATTTAGTATATTATCTATAAAATTTCTTTGTTCCTATTATAATTTAGTTAAATATACAGATATATGGCACAAAAAAAATGGACCTAGGTCCATTTTTATTCTACTTCATCTTTAATTGTTAAAAATAACTTAGCTGTTGCAAGTGTATCACTGTTTGCTCTATGTGCATGTTCATTTACTATATTGTAGTAGTTGCATGCTGTTTCAAGCTTTTTATTTTTGCCTTTATAAGATTTACACCTTTTTAACATTTCTAATGTACAAATATGATTATTTATTTTTTCTAATCCAAGCAAATCTAAATAGTAATTTAAAAACTTAAGGTCAAATTTTGCATTATGAGCTATTATTGTTGTATCTCCTACATATTTTCTAAAGTTAGGAAGTACAGTTTCTAAACTTTCTGCATCTTCTACCATATCATTAGTTATGCTAGTTATATTTGTTATATGTGAAGGTATTATTCCCTTTGGTTTTACAAGCCTTGAATAATTTCTTCCTATTTTATTATTTACTATTTCAGTAATACCGATTTCTATTATTTCACACCCACTAAATGGGTCAAGTCCTGTTGTTTCTAAGTCTACAACAATATATTTATCATCATTATATTTATTCATATTTATCTCCTTTATTTTAAAAACATTTTTAGTAATTTTAATTTTAAATCATTATAAGGCATATATCTTATAGGTAAATCAATCCAATTGTATTTCTTTACGATTGATTTTTCATTTGAAAATGTATCAAAACTGTATTTTCCATGATAAGAGCCCATGCCGCTATTTCCTACTCCACCAAATGGCATTTTCGATGTTGCCAGTTGTATTATTGTATCATTTATACATCCACTTCCATAAGATAAGTCTTTTAGAATTTCTTTTTCTATTTTTTTATTTGTTGTAAATAGATATAGAGATAGAGGTTTTTCGCCTTTTAAAACTATCTCTTTTGCCTCTTTAATATTATTAAATGTCATTATCGGAAGTATTGGCCCAAATATCTCCTCTTGCATTATGGGCGAGTCTAGGGTGATTTTATCTAAAATAGTCGGCTCAATTTTTAATAATTCTCTATCAATATCACCGCCATAGATTATTTTTTCTCCTTTAATTAAATTAACTAACCTATTAAAATGTCTTTCATTTACTATCTTCGTATAATCTTCATTTTTCAATGGTTCATTTGTATAAAATAATGTTATATATTCTTTTAAATACTTCTCAAACTCATCTTTTATATTTTCTTGAATTAGTAAATAATCTGGTGCAACACATGTTTGTCCAGAATTTAAATATTTGCCAAATACAATTCTCTTTGCAGCTAATTTTAAATTTGCACTTTCTTCTACTATACAAGGGCTTTTTCCACCCAATTCTAATGTGACTGGAATTAAATTTTTTGCTGCCTTTTCCATAACTATTTTACCTACAGTAACTCCACCTGTAAAGAATATATAATCCATTTTTTGTTCTAATAATTCAGTAGCAACTTCCTTATCTCCATTTACTACTGCTATATACTCAGGTGGGAAAAATTCCTCTATCATCTTACTTATTACAGAAGATGTATTTGGTGAATCTTCTGCTACTTTCAAAATCGCACAATTTCCTGCCGCAATAGCACCTACTAGTGCTTCTATACAAAGTAAAAATGGATAATTCCACGGAGATATTATAAGTGCTACACCATATGGTTCTTTTTTTATAAAACTCTTTGCATGAAATTGGCTTATTGGAGTTAGAACTCTCTTATCCTTCGTCCATCTTCTGACTTTCTTTTTGGCATAATTTAAATCACTTAAAACCATCCCTATTTCAGACATATAAGATTCAAATTGTGATTTATTTAAATCATTTTTTAAAGCTTCACATATTTCTTTTTCGTATTTTTTTATAGCATCATACAATTTATTTAATGATTCTATCCTAAAGTTTACATCTTTTGTTTTACCCGTTTTAAAAAAATTTTTTTGATTTTTGACTAACTTATTTATATCCATATTATCACCTATCAAGTTCTAGCTTTTAATATTTTCTTTCATTGAAATTATATCATAAGATATATAAATATATTCAATTTGACAAAATTTATTATATATACAAATTTTGAACATTAAAAAAATCTTCCCTAGGAAGATTTTTTATAGCATAACTTAGGTTAAGTTTTCAGCTGGTGTCTGCATTTCTACTTTTATATCAACAAAAATATTTTCATACTCCATATCTTCAATAAATAAATCTAAAATATTATTCATCTCATCTTCATACTCCTCTTGACTTAGATTATATAAAAGAGCATCTTCATATAAATCCATTAAATCTAGATAAAAATTATTTAAAACATAAAAATAGCCATCTTTTATATTTCTCAACTTATCTACTGTATCTAATTTTTTTATTATATCCTTTACAATATCTATATTTCGAACTTTTATCTTTCTAGTTGAATATACATACCTCCCCACTATTGATAGTATATCTATAGATAAATCATCTATATTATAATTTCCTTCTTTATGATACAAATACTTTTCATAATCTTTTATTTTGGCTTCTATTTCATCATCAATTTGATTATAAGGACTTTTGTTTATATCCTGAATTATCAAATAATTTCTTACATCTTGATTTTTTTCTAAGATTTCATCTAAAATATGGAGATTGTATGCATCATATAAAGGGTCATGAGCATCTCCACTAAATTTCATATTTGATAACTCTAGTAGGTGTGTCAATGATATATAATTCATACATTTCACTCCATATTCTAAATATTTTTCTTTAATATCTACAAAGAAGTTTTGGATATTATTTAAAAATCTAGGATGATTATTTTTTTGTGAACTTATTCTATCTGTATTTTTAAAGCAAGTTAAATCTAAATTGCCAAAAGTATAAATACCATCAATTTCATTAAAATCACCTAGCCAATGTTTAAATGACCTCATAACAGATTCATAAGTCGGTGCATTTTCCAAATCTTCAGTTGTAATATGAGTTAATTCTTCTATATGTGGATAAACCGTTTTAGTTAAAATGGGCTTTATTAAAGACTTGAATTTTTCTATTTTTTTAGTTTTTGTATCATATTTTATAGCCCCGATTGCTATTAAATCAGCTTTAAATCCTTCCCTCTTATTTTTTGTATTGTTCATATTCATTTCAAAGTCCATATATATTTTCTTCATACAATTCCCCCAATCATAAGAAAATATTCTAATAAATTTTTATTCTGTGTTTTTAACACTTTTATAAAAGCTTTCTATCTCTATTTATATTTTAAAAATAAACTTTTATTATACTATTTTACCACAGATTTACCATATTTTTTTAACCTAGTTTATATAATATTAAAATCTATTTTTCTATCTTAAAATTATATGAATAGAATCTTATATATGTTATAAAAAAACTCAATATCTATATTTATATTTTATATTTTTCTAAAAAAAATACTCCCTATAAAGGGAGTTTATTTTATGTTAGTCTTCAAATTTTTCTAAGAAAGAATGTCTAACTCCATCTTGTTCCCATCCTAAAACAGAATCAAGGTATACGTTGTTAGCAGCCTTGAATATTGATTTTTCAACTTCTTGGTATTCTTCTCCTAGATTTTTTATAAGTTCTTTTATTTCATATCTTTTGTTTCCTGTCTTTTTAGCAGCAACCATACATGCACAGTTAAGCGGCATAATTCCACTATTTTGTATAAACCTTATTATACTTTCTTCTCTTATATAATAAAGAGGTCTTATTATTTGCATTTTTTCGTAGTTACTAGATTTTAATTTAGGAAGCATAGTTTTGAAATTTCCTGCACATAATAAGTTAAGCATTGTAGTTTCTATTACATCATCAAAATGATGTCCTAACGCTAATTTATTACATCCTAATTCTTCTGCTTTATTATATAATGCTCCTCTTCTCATACGAGCACACATATAACATGGATAGTCTTCTGCTATCTCACCTGCAACATCAAATATATTAGTATCGAATATTGTAAGTGGTATATTTAAATACTCACAGTTTTCTTCTAGTAATTGTCTTATATTTTTATGATATCCTGGATCCATCGCTAAAAATACTAAATCAAATTTAACTTGTCCGTGTTTTTGAAGTTCTTGGAACATTTTAGCCATAAGTAAACTATCTTTTCCACCAGAAATAGCTACTGCTATTTTATCCCCTTCTTCAACTAATTTATAATCTTTTATAGCCTTTATAAATTTAGACCATGTATATTTTCTATATTTTTTTATTATACTTTTTTCTATCTCTCTTAAAGGCTTTCTTTCCTCTGTAGGCATTATTATCTTACAGCCTTCACCTGCTAATTTACTCATTAAATCACCTCATTAATTTAAAACATGAAATTAATTTTATCATATTTTATAACTTACATTCAAGTATATAACACACCTTTATATATAAGTTTTTATATAACCTTTATATTTTTCTGTCCTTTGTAACATTTTAACTGCCTTTTAATATTATATATTAAGATAGATATTATTGAACTTCTATCATATCACAAGGAGGTTAAACATAATGGAAAAAACAAGAGGTATAAAAACTAATTGTGGTGAACAATTAGCAAGACCATATGTAAATAATCAGACTTTGACAAAAATGTATAATTTATGTACTGCTTTAAAATACGGTAGTTTATTCCCAGAATTATACTTATTTGATTCTGAAAATTACAATGCTTATCTTTATAAATCACCAAAAAATAGATTGGGAGGTAGAAGATAATGAGACAATCAACATGTAGATATGACCTTATAAAAGCCGTTATGGAATTAGGTTTTGCAGCTGTAGATATGAATTTATATTTGGATAATAATCCAGATGACCAAACTGCTGTGAGCACTTATAATTCTTTTGTCTCTCAATATGCAAAAGCAAGATGTAACTATGAAAAACAATACGGCCCTTTAACAAACTTTGGACACGCTCCAAGTAATTGTCCATGGCAATGGGTTGAAGCCCCTTGGCCTTGGGAAAAAGAATTTTATATGTAATAATAGGAGGATTTAAATTATGTGGGTTTATGAAAAAACATTACAATATCCAGTAAATTTGAAGTGCCGTGATCTTAGAATGGCTAAAGTTATAATGACTCAACTTGGAGGACCAAATGGTGAATTAGCTGCCGCACTTAGATATTTACAACAAAGATATACTATGCCTACTGGCAAATCAAAAGGATTATTAACAGATATAGGTACTGAAGAATTAGCTCATGTTGAAATAATTTCATCTATGATTTATCAATTAACTGATGGAGCTACTCCTGAAGAATTAAAAGCTGCTGGAATGGACACTAACTATGCTCAATTTGGTCATGGTATTCAACCAACAGATTCAAATGGAGTTCCTTTTACAACTGCTTATATAAATGTGTTTAGTGACCCTGTTACTGATTTACATGAAAATATGGCTGCTGAACAAAAAGCATTGGCTACTTACTATCAATTAATCAATTTAACAGATGACCCTGATATAAAAGATGTCTTAAGCTTTTTAGGTCAAAGAGAAATAACACATTATCAAAGATTTGGAGAAGCTTTAATGGATGTTTACGATTTCACTGAATGTAAAAAAATCTTTTAAATAAATATTTTTTAATCTAATAAATTTTTATAATTCAATATTTTTAATTATAGAATTCTTTAACACTAGATATAAAACTCTATATCAAGTGTTTATTTTTTTTTTCATTTTCAGACATTTTGACTTATATATATAAATCTCTCCTATATTTTTGGATTTTTTTTTATATTTTTTACCAAAAATATTTACAAAGAGTTACAATTTTGTAATAATGTATATAGAGAAAGAAACAACTTGTTACAAATTAGTTGTTTTTACCAAATCTGAAGGAGAGTGAATATATGGATTTTAATATAAAAAATATCCTTTTAGGTACAGCAGTTATATTACCTGCAACTATGGGATTATCAATTTCAAATGCGGATACAATACAAAACTTAACAATAAATGGATCAGTAAACTTTAGAGTTGCACCAAATGTAAACTCTACTAAAATAGATAAATTAAAAAAAGGACAAACAGTAGAATATTTAGGAAAATCAGGTAACTGGTATAAGATAAAATATAATGGAAGAACAGGTTATATATATAAAACATACGCTTCAGCCGTATCGACTACTGAAGCAAGTAACAACTCACTTAAATACGTAAATTGTTCCTCTTTAAATCTTAGAAGCGGAGCTGGAACAAATTATTCAATAATAAAAGTATTATATAAAGGTACAAATGTAACCGTTTTATCAAGTAGCAATGGTTGGTCTAAAGTATCAGTAAATGGAACTATTGGATATGTATCTTCTACTTATTTATCTTCTGCTAGTGAAGCTACTGAAGATACTTCAAGTAACAATAATTCATCAAATGAAAATGTACAATACTACAGATATACAAGTAGTAAAATAAACTTTAGACAAAGCTCTAGCACAAGTTCTTCTGTATTATATCAACTACCTAAAAATACTAAGGTAGGTGTTGTATCTACTACAAGTACTGGTTGGGCAAAAGTAAAACACAATAATACATATGGATATGTTTCTACAACTTATTTATCACAAAATCAAACTGGATTAGATGCTGAAAAAGATTCTAATTATGATTCTTCTACTAGTAAAAGTGAAAAAATATCGAAAATAGTAAGTGTTGCCAAATCTAAATTAGGTTGCAAATATGTAAGAGGATCTGAAGGCCCTACTACTTTCGACTGTACAGGTCTTACTTATTATTTATATAAACAAATAGGTATCACTTTACCAAGAGGAACTGCAGAGCAAAAATCTGTTGGAACTTATGTAGCTAAGAGTGATTTACAACCTGGAGATTTAGTATATTTAGATACTAAAGGTGATGATGGTATTATAGACCATGCTGCTATATATATAGGAAATGACACTATAATCCATGCTAATTCTGTAGCAGGGAAAGTAGGTACATCAAATCTTAATACAGCTTATTATAAAAAAGCTTATGTTAGCGCTAGAAGAGTTTTAAATTAAGGCTATGTTAGCTAACTTTGTGATTAATTATATCTAAAATAGGCTATAATATAGGTATAGACTATATTTCAACTAATTTACAGAAAGGATACCTAATATTATGTCAAAAATAGATATAAAAGCTATGATAAAAGATTTAAAAAAGAATGAACTTACAGAGTTAATTTCAGTAGCACAAGAAGTATTAAGTACTTTATTTAATTCTTCTGAAATTAGAGATAATGTTAAAGAAAGTAGATTTTCTAAAGGATACGAGTGCCCAAAATGTCAATGTAAAGATGTAAATAAAAATGGGAAATCTAATGGAAGACAAAGATATATATGTAAACGTTGTCGTACAAGTTTTGATGAGTTTACTATGTCCCCATTCTCTAATACAAAATTAGGGTTAGATAAATGGCTAAAATACTGCGAATTAATGATATTAGGACTTTCTATAAGAAAATGTGCTGAAGAAGTAGGAGTAGGTGTTAAAACGTCTTTTTACATGCGTCATAGGATACTTGATGTAATCAATTTATCATTAAAAAATGATAAAGTTGAAGGTATAGTTGAAGTAGATGAATGCTTTATTAAGGAGTCTTTTAAAGGGAATCATTCTAAAAGTACTACATTTGTAATGCCTAGAAATCCTAGAAAAAGAGGTAAAGGTAAAAATGATAAGAAGAAAAGAGGAATATCAAAAGAGCAGATTTGTATAGAGACAGCAATTGATAGAAAAGGAAATATCCTTATGGGTGCTGTTTGTAATGGTAGAATTACAACAAATCAAATAGTTAACTTCTTTGACAATAAAATATGTGAAGATGCTACTTTTTGTGTAGATTCACATAAATCATATATGGGAATAAAGGATAAGTTGAACATAGAGTTAAAGCAAGTTCCTAGAGGAAAATCAATGATAGATAGTGTTTATCATTTACAGCATATAAATGCTCTTCACAGTAGCTTTAAGAGATGGTTAATGACTTTTAATGGTGTATCCACAAAATATATCAATAATTATTTGGCTTGGTTTAAATTTCTACAACTAAGTAAGAAGAATAAAAAGAATGACCGAATTAAAGATATGCTAGTGAATGTAGCTACTAAGGATACATATGTAACTAGAGCCACTATTAGAAATAGATTCATTGAATTAACATAAAGTAAGGAACTTTACTTCAAATTAATGAAACCATTTTATAATTGGAAAACAATTGAATACTTTATATAATATAATTAAGTTCGTAATTATTATATATTGAGAATTAATTATAAATAAAAAGGGGAAATTTTATATGGTAAAAGTAATTAGGTTAAGTTTATTTTTAATTGCTATATCATTATTTTTAACAGGGTGCAGTAATTCAAAAGAAGATATAACTTTGGATATTAATAAAAATGAGAATTTAATTGATACTAATAATATTAATCAAATTATTTCTAATGATATTTATTCAAAAGAAAGCGAAGAACAAGAATTGATAAATATAATAGAATCAGTAGAAAAAAATAAACCTACTATGTCAGATGAAGAACGATATGATTTAAGAACTGATATATTCTTTAACTTAAATCAAGAGCAAGTTCTTAAATTTGGAGACTGTTATACTGCATTGAACCAAGTTATTTTTGATGATAGATATAAAGAATTATTCGATAAGGCAAATAATCGATGGGATGCTTATGATAATAATGATTTATATGGAATTGTAAATACTATAAGATATATATCTAATTCAGTAAAAAATCAAGCGTTTAAAAATGATTTAAATAGAATTGAAGAATTGTGTTCATATGGATTAGAATATAGAGATATAATCGCACTTATTGATGCAAGAAGAATAATGAGAGATATTCAATATCACATATTTGAAGTTCCATATTTTAAAGAGGGAGATGCTATAGTTGAAATAAATGAAGAAGATTATAGCATATATTATGGAGCTAGTGAAGTATTAGAAGGAGATAGATATAAAACTATAGGTATATATAGATATAAATAGTTTAACATAGCCTTTTATAAAATTAGGCTATGTTTTAAATAAGTGTTGAAAATGATATAATATAAACTAAATCGCAATTGTCATATATTGTGACTTATAAGTAAAACACTATAATAGTGTTGATTATGAAGAAAGGTGATGCGATGAAACAAGAAAAAAGGATATATATACGAAAGTATGTTTCAGCAATTATATTTTCTAACATAATAGTATGGTTTAGCTGGGCATTGCCATTAATACTACTAGATGGTATAAAACTTAATGATGAATATCTTTTACAATTGGGATTTCTGTTAAGAATAGTGCTAAGTACAATACCTTTCATAGTGCTATTTGATTATACTAAGAGGAAGTATAAAGAAAATAAATTTACGAAAATGTGCTATATTTGTAGTATTATAAGTATGTTGTTATTACCAACTTTGTTTTTCATATTACATCTTGAAATAGGATATGGAGGTTGGTTTTGGTAAAAGTTATAATTTATAGAAGTAGCTTAATAGACAATATTAATATATTACGAACAATTTATAGTAAGTTATATAATCAACCACATATTAGAATTCAATATATTGAAAATTCTAAGGTGTGGTTGTTTTTATGTCATATTTATCACGAAGATAGCTAACATAGCCTAAATTAATAATTGAATATATTAGAGACCGAAACTAAATCTCGGTCTCTTTTTAGTTTTAGTATTAAATATAGGAAAGTATGCTTAATTTAGTTCTTTCACTTAAAGTTGTAAACTTGGATATATTTTCGCTTTCACTATCACTTAAAAACTGTATATATATTATCAATTCTTTTATATCATGACTTTCTGGCTTATTATAATATGAAAAATATAAGTTCTTTAAGTATTTTATATAGCACTTATTTATCCTTAAGTTCACATAACCCATATCCTCGTTCTTCAATGCATCTTCAAATAATATTTGTAATCTTTCATATGCATATTCATATTCTTTGTTTATAAATAAATCGTCAAAACCATCTTCTATGGATTTTTTAATATTCTTGATTTTCTCTTTTTCAAAAACTAAATTAATATAATAATTACTTCGGCTATATTTATATTGATAGAAATCTACTACATCTGGCATATAACCACTCCTTACATATAATTTCTTATTTACTATTATCTTCAAAATTATATGAATTTAATCCAAAAAATATATTTATTTTCAAAAAAAAGAGACTAAATTTTAGTCTCTCTAATATAAAATCTTTTATAATACTCTTTTTGCTTTAACAAATGCATTAGTATAGTAATTATTAAAATCAGAAATTACAACCTTCCCTTTAGATGAAGATGCATGTATAAACTGGTTTGAACCTATATAAATACCTACATGTGATACATTTCCACTATTTGAACCACTAGTATCGAAAAATACTAAGTCTCCTACTTTTAAATTTTTCTTGCTCACAGTAGTTCCATAAGTACTTTGATCTTTAGATGTTCTAGGTAATGTTATATTAGCAGAATTTTTAAATACATAATATGTAAATCCTGAACAATCAAAACTACTTGGGCCTTGTGCTCCCCAAACATATGGTTTTCCTAAAAATGATTTTGCATAAGATACCACTTTACTAGCTGATGTTGTTGAATTACTAGTATTATCAGAAGAACTATTTGAAGAATCTTTTGTTTCACTTAAGTATTTTGATGATACATATCCTGTAGTTGTCCCTACTTTTATTTTAGACCATCCCTTGCTACTCGAAATCACTTCTACCTTTGTATCTTTTGTTATTGTTGTTATTATTGAGTAACTTGTCCCTGCTCCACTTCTAACATTTAATGCCGAACAATTTACATACTTAACTTGTGTATTTGTTTCATTATTTATTTTTGCTATATATTTAGCATATATATATCCTGTTTGGCCGTTATATTTCACTTTGACCCATGAGTCTGATGTGCTTATATATTCTACCTTATCACCTTTATTTAACTGTCCTAAAGATGCATAACTAGTAGATGGTCCTTTTCTAAAATTAACATAATCTCCAGTTACCACTCTATACTCTACGCTATCTGCATATGCTATCTGGCTATCTTGCATTAAAAAACTAGCTGCTGGTAAAAGTGCTGCCGTTACTGCTGCTGTTGTTATAATATTTTTACTTGTAAAATCCATGTTTTTATAATGTAATATCAATATTTAAGATATTACAAATCCTCAACTCCTCCCATTTATCTAAAGATTTTTTATTTAATCTTTAAATAATACGTTTAATAAATTTCATATTATCTAAAATCTATGAAATTGTATTCCTTTTTTGTTTTTATAATTTAATTTTACTTTTCATTTTAAATATTATTATACCCCTTCCCTTTTGTCCATAAAAATAAACGAATAACTTTAATTACCATGTATATTTTTTCTTTAGTTACCTATTTTTTTATAATTATTTTTTAGATAAATATTAAAAGGGCTGTTACATGAAAATGCCATATAACAGCCCTTTATTTATATATAAAATTATTTTGTACCTGTACTTCCAAATCCACCTCTATTGTTAGCTTCCATTTCTTCAACTTCATTGAAAACTAGAGTTGGTTGATTTTTTTGTATTCTGAATTGACATATTCTATCATTAACTTCTATTTTAGTGTCTCTAAGTGCAAACACTGGCATACGCCACCAATCATTTGGTCCACAATAAGAATTATCTACTATACCACAGTGGTTAGTTTGAATTATACCCCATTTTTTGAAAGTACTACTTCTTGGTACTATATGAGCTTCATATCCTTCTGGTAATTGCATTGCTACACCTAAGTGTATTAATTTAAATTCACCAGCTTTTAATTCAACTTCTTCAGCAGCTCTTAAATCTATCCAGTCTGATTTTCCATCTATGTATTCTAATCTTGTTATATCGTCATTAAGATATTTTATTTTTATTTCTTTCATTATTATCTCTCCTTTTATTTTGACTAAATTATATTATAAAGAAATTCTTTTTTTACTTCAAGGTATAAATTAATGTTCTGTCGAAAACTATACTTGACAATATAAATTTGTTTTGCTTATCTTGAAATTTAATTCTTTTTTGTGATAACATAAAGAGTATTTAAAAAGGAGGTTCCTTATGAAAGTAATACTTGCAGAAAAACCATCTGTCGCAAAAACAATAGCCTCTTTCCTTAAAGCTAATACTAGGAGGGATGGTTATTTTGAAGGCAATGGATACATTGTAACTTATGCCTTTGGTCATCTAGTTTCTTTATATGATATGAAAGACTATGACAAAGAAAAATATTCTGGCTCTTGGAAGATGGCTAATTTCCCATTTATCCCAGCAGATAAATTTAAATTTAAAGTCGATGATTCAAAGCAAAAACAGTTCAATATAATAAAAGAACTTTTAAATAGAGATGATGTAGAATATGTGATAAATGCAACAGATAACGACCGTGAAGGAGAACTTATTGCATTTTTAATATTCTTACTTGCTAAAAATAAAAAACCTGTTAAAAGAATTCTAGTAAATGAGTGGACACCACAAGATATAACTAGAGGTCTTGAAAATTTAAAAGACGAAGAAGATATGAGAAATCTTCAAGCAGCTGGATATACTCGTCTTATTACCGACTGGCTTATCGGTATTAACTTTACATCAGTTGCAACATTAAAATATGGAAATGGAAAACTTTTAAATATCGGTCGTGTTATCTTGCCTACTGTAAAACTTGTCTATGATAGAGATATGGAGATTAGAAACTTCGTTCCTAAGACATATTTTGAAATTGAAGGTAATTTTAAATGCGCAAATGGTACATATAAAGGTAAATTAATAAAGGGTAAAGAAACAAAATTTGATACTGAAGAAGAAGCTATGGCTGTTATTGATAGCATTACTTCTAAAAATGGAGTTATCTCATCTAAAAAGGTAACAAAATCTAAAGAATATGCTCCAAAATTATTCAGTTTGACTTCGCTTCAAGGATATATTACTTCTAAATACTCTCATTTCACATCAGATAAGGTTTTAAACGTGTGTCAATCCCTTTATGAAGGTAAAGGTAAGGGTGGATATATAACATACCCTAGAACTGATTCTGTATACTTAGAAGAAAGTTTAACTGATAAAGCTAGCCAAACATTAAATAGATTAAAACATGGTCTTCCTTATGAAGATAAAATCAAATTTGCAAAAACTAAGAGAGTTTTCGATTCATCAAAAGTCGATAGCCACAGTGCGATTATACCTACATATATCGTACCTAACTCATTGACTCCTGATGAACAAATAGTATATCAAGCTATCAAAGATAGATTTATTGCAAACTTTATGCCACCTGCTGAATATGAAAATACTGAAATTAAAACAGATGTCGACGATAGTGTATTTTTAACTAAAGGTAAGGTATTAAAAGTTAAAGGTTATTTAGAAGTATATAATAAAGAACAGAAAAACGACCTTCTTCCTTCTATGGAAAAGGGTGAAAATGTAGAAGTTTTAGAAATTTTACCACTTAAGAAACAAACTACACCTCCTAAATCTTATACTGAAGATACTTTACTTAAGGCGATGAAAAATTGTGGTAAAAATGTAGATGATGAAGATTTAGTTTTAGCTGGATACTCTATAGGTACATCAGCAACTCGTGGTGATGTTCTTAAAAAAATAGCCCAAGTTGGATATGTTAATAAAAAAGGTAAATCATATTATATAACTGATTTAGGAATTAATTTAGTTGAAATCTTCCCTGTAAAAGACTTATTTGACGTCGATTATACAGGTAAGTTAGAAAAAAGTTTAAGTGATATTCAAAAGGGACAATTCTCTCGTAAGGAATATCTTCTTAATATAATGAATTTCATAGTTAAAAATGTAAATCTAATAAAATATGATGCTCCTAAAAAGATAAATACAGATGCTTATGTTTACGATCCTAAAACTAAAAAATCGACATCAAAATCACAATTAGAAGCAAAATCTGCCAAAGCCGCTAAAGCTTCATCTAAAAAGTCTAGTTCCAAAACTGATAACACATCACTTGGAAAATGTCCTGTATGTGGCTCAGATGTAGTTGAAACTGAAAAAGGATTTTTATGTACAAATTATCAAACTTGTAAATACGGTATATTTAAAGACGATAAATACTTAGCTTTATTTAAGAAAAAACCTAATAAAACAATGGTTAAATCAATTCTTAAAAAAGGTGAAGCAAAAGTAAAATCACTTACTGATAAAAATGGAAATAAATTTGATGCTATACTTACATATCAAAAAAATCAAAATGGATATTTCAGTTGGTTTATCAAAAGATAGAAAAATCTCCAAGCATTTTAAATGTTTGGAGATTTTTTTATATTAATATTCATTTCTTAATTCTTTTTCTGTTTTCATAATAACTTCATCATATTTATCGATTTTTCCATTTAAATATAATAACATTTGTTGTAATTCGTCAATTTTATCTTGAAGATGCTCTCTTTGTTCTAAAAGCAATTCTTTACGAATTCCAGCTGTGTGTTCACCTTCTTGTAAAAGTGTTACATATTCTATAAGTATTTCTATAGGCATCCCCGCATTTCTCATACATTTTATGAATTTTATCCATTTGCAGTTTAATTCTGTATAATCTCTGTTTCCACTTTTGTCACGATGTATTTTAGGTATTAATCCTATACGTTCGTAATATCTAAGTGTATCAGCGGAAATGTCTAGTAGTTCACTGACTTCTGCTATTTTCATTTAAATTCCTCCTGGCTTTTTATTATTATTTTAATTTTTATAATAAAGTTAAAATAATATGCTTGCCTTATAATTTATAAATTTATTACAAAGCAAGCATAATTTAAATTATTTATTTAACTATTATTAAAGTTCTTTCGCCAATAAAGCTGCCCCTAAGGCTCCTGCATATCGGCCTTCTTTAGAACATTCTACTTTTTTCTTTAACTTTTTAGATAATAAGTTTGCGAAATACTCATTATGGCTTATACCACCTGTTATTATAATTTTATCGCTTAATTTTTTCTTATTGCAAAGAGTTGCTACCTTACTTGCAACTGAATCAACTACTCCAGCTGCAATATCTTCTCGTTTTGCACCTTTTCCAATAAAACTTATAACTTCAGATTCTGCAAAAACTGTACATAAAGAACTTATCTTTACAGTTTCTCCTTTTTTCGCCATATCAAACAATTCATCTATTGTCACGCCAAGTCTATTTGCCATAACTTCGATAAATTTTCCTGTTCCTGCTGAACATTTATCATTCATTATAAAGTCGCTCACAAAATTATTTTCTACAATTATAACTTTTGTATCTTGTCCACCAATATCGATTATAGTACAGTCTCCTTTTGCAATTTCTGTACCACCTTTTCCATGACAAGTTATCTCTGTTATTATTTTATCTGCAAAATCTACAGAAATCCTTCCATATCCTGTTGCAACTACTTTTGTATTATCGTCACATACATCAATTTCGTAACTTAAAAGTCTATTTTTGATTTCATCTACAGTTTCCTTACTGCTCCATCCTGTTGGAAGGACAAACTCAATATTTTTATCTCCAAGTGCCACTACTTTAGAAGCAGTTGAACCTATATCTATTCCTACATAATTCATACAAATTTCCTCTAGCAATATTTGTCTCTATTTTGATTTATATTTTTGTCAATTTCAACTATATCTATTATATCAATATCTTCACTAGCAACTATATCTCTTATCTTTTCAATATCATCTTTATTTATTAAAAGAGATATTCCACAGCTTTTAGAAGCAACTCTTGGAGTTGGTGCTATTGTACATTTGATATTTTTAGATTTTAAGCTGTTATAAAGACGCATTCCGTTGTCATGATTTTTAAACAAAATATAATATTGTTTCATCTATTTTGTTCCTATCATTTCTATAAATGCACCTATTCTAGTACGAAGTTGTTCTGCATCGTTATCTGTATAATCTGTTTCAATTCCCATAACAGGTATACAAGCTTCTTTTAATGCTCTTTCAACAGTGTATCCTTCTACATCATATAAGCTACAGAATTTTAAGTTTACATCAATTACACCGTCAACTTTGTACTCTTTTGCTAAACGAATGATATCATCGATTCTTCCTGTATTTGGAGTAAAGCATGCACAATTTATTACCATATATCTATTTGCTAGAGCATCTATTTGTTCATCTATAGTAGTTTTTGTTTCATCTACTAAATTTTCAAAATATCTTGTTCCTGTACACATTTCTTCACATACAACTACTGCTCCACTAGTTTCGATTATATTATGTAATTTCCAGTTTGGAACTGCAAGTGGAGTTCCTGTTAATAATATTCTCTTAGTTCCTTCTTTAACTACGCTTACACCATCTTTTATTCTTTGTTCTAATTCATCACAAAGTTTATTTGTCATTTGTGTAAAACGAGCAGGATCATCATAAAATGCTATCTGAGATATTACTAATGCATCTCTACCACTTATAGGCACTTTATCTGCTTTACGACATTCGTATAGACGACTTAATGCCTTTCTCTTATTATTTATTAATTTTATACTTTCACTTAGAGATTCTGCTGTAACTTTGTTTCCTGTAAATTCTTCAATTACTTTTTTAAGCTCTTTTATTTCTTCTGCCCATGCTTTTATATCTTTTTCACGCTTCATTTGAGGTAAATCCATAACATGAACTGGAACATCTTCCCCTAATATTTCCCATGCTTTTTTCTTACCATCGCAAGTTGTTTCACCTATGTACATATCTGCTATTCTAAAGAATGGACATGTTCTATCAAGTCTAGCCCCTACTGAAGCTTTGATAAGTGGGCAAGTGTTTGTTGGAAGGACTTTTTCACCGCCTGGTACCCAGAATTGTGAACCGCCACAAAGACCTGTAGCTATTGCATTTGCTGCAAATATTAACTCATCTGGCACATAAACGCAAAAAGTCCCAAACACCTTTTTTCCTTCTTCTTGTGCTTTGATTAATTCTTGTGGTCTAACTCCATGGATTTCTGCTATTACAAAGTTATAATAGTCCATAGCTTCTGGTCTGTTTTCTTGTGATAAAAATACATCTCCAAAAGCTTGAGGTAATACCTCACATAGTTGATCGTGAGTTTCTAAGTCCATCCCTAGACTTTCCCACATTTTTCTGTAATCTGCCATATTTCTAATCTCCCCTTTTGAGTATATATATTTTATAAATTTTGTATAAACAAAAATTATAATCTAGATAAGATCTTCCCCTTGTCTTAAATCAGATAAAATTGTTTTTATAGCATCAATACATACATCTACTTCTTCTTTTGTATTAAAGTGACTGAATGAGAATCTAACTGTTCCTTGCGGGAATGTTTTTAATGTTTTATGTGCTCTTGGTGCACAATGCATTCCAACTCTAGTCATTATTTTGTATTTGCTACTTAAATAGAATGAAACTATACTATTGTCAAACCCTTCAAAATCTATAGATACAACACCAAGTCTTCCTTCTACTGTCTTTTTACCAGCTACTTTCACACCGTCTATTTCTTTAACTTGGTCTAAGAAATATTTAGTTATCTCCATTTTTTCCTTTCTCATATTATCTATTCCAGCTTCTTTTAAGTAAACTAAAGCTTGATGTAATCCTATTATTCCTGGTAAGTTTAATGTTCCACTTTCAAATCTATCTGGTAGGAAATCTGGTATTTCTTCTGAATCTGATAAACTACCTGTACCACCGCTTATAACTGGGTCAATTAATCCTTCTAATTTATCACTTGCTATAAATCCGCCAATTCCTTGAGGGCCTAAAAGTCCCTTGTGTCCTGTGAATGCAAGAAAATCTATGTTGGCTTTTTGCATATCTATATTTAGTATTCCAGCAGTTTGTGCAGTATCAACAGCATAAACTAACCCTTTTTCTTTACATAAAGCCCCTATTTCTTCTATTGGAATTATTGTTCCACATACATTTGATGCATGTGTTGTTATTATAGCTTTTGTATTTTCTTTTATATATGCTCTGAAATCATCAGCAGTAACTCCTCCCTCTTCATCGCAAGGCACAGCATCAAATTCTACTCCTAATTTCTCCATTTGAACAAGTGGTCTCATAACAGCATTATGTTCAACACTTGTTACAAGAACATGATCACCAGGTTTTAAGAATCCTTTTATAAAAAAGTTTAATGAGTATGTTACACTAGGTGTAAAAACTACATTTTTTGAATTAGGACAATTAAATAAGTCTTTTAGCATTTCTCTTGTATCTAAAACTGCACTTCCTGCTTCGTAAGCTCCTTCATAACTTCCTCTGTTTATATTAAAAGCACCATTTTCTATAAATTCTCCCATAGCACGTCCGACATTAGGTGCCTTTGGGAAAGATGTGCTCGAATTATCAAAATATATATCTTTCATTTTCAAACTCCTTTTTATTTATCATATATTTTATTTAAACATTAATATTTTTAACATTTTCCTTCATAATACAATTATAAATTATAATCGACTAATTTCGCCACATTTACTCAAAATAAATAAAATGCCATTTTTTACATAGCATGCTTGCATTATATAAAACTGGCATTTTATTTTAAACTTATTTATTCAAATATTACATCACTTGCTTGAAGTGTAATATAATCGTATCCATTTTCTCCATCTACAGCTATATGGAACTCATATCCTTTATCGCATAAATACATTTCATCATAAACCCAATAACAACCTTCAGTAAAATTATTTTCTAATATTTCTGCGTCTTTGTATATTATTTTATTTATATTCGTAAATCCACCACTATTGTCTAATTCAAATACTATATCATTTCCGTCTTTTGATATTTTTAAAATTTGACAGTCATGGAAGTTATAATTTTCTTTTATATGTGCAGGCACTTTATCAGCTATACTGTACCAGTGTTTATTATATTCATTGAAAGGTTTTTCAAACATTATTTCGCACTCTTGGCTGTATTTATCTACTAAATTTTTAACTTTTTCTGTTGCAATCCCAAGTGCTAATACTCTTATATCTGCTACTTCGTCTAAGATTTCTTTTGGTAAATTTGTTTTTAAATCTTCTATTTCATTTTGATGAATCTCTAAAAAGTTATTTGTACTAGCTTCTTCATCATAAGGTTCGTTTTCAGTATCTTCTTGATTTTGCTCATTTTCTAAAAGTTCCTGTCTTAATGCTTCAAACTCTTCTTCAGACATTACTTCTCTAGCACTTATAATATTGCCTTCTTCGTCCATAATTTGTATATCTTCCCATGTTTCGGGTTCATAATCCATTTCTGAAACTTCTTTTTCTTCTTCTAAAAATGCATTTAATTTTGCATTATAAAGTTCTTGGTAATACTCTTCAGATAATTGTTCTGCATTAGAATCAACTTCTAAGTCTAAACAAATATCTTTATTTCCATAATACCATTCTCTTATAAGGTACTTCATATATTAATCCTCCTAAAATTACACTATGTATTTAAAATTATAAACTATTTTACCTAAATTTATATAAAATCTCAACTACTTTAAGAAATAAGCTCTTATTTATTTAAAAATATAATTTTCTTGTAATCAAAAAGACTATCCCAAAATTGAGATAGTCTTTATAATCTATTATTTATTAATAATTATTTTCTTGGATTTTTTATAGTTGCTCTTGCAGCAGCAAGTCTAGCGATTGGAACTCTATATGGTGAGCAAGATACATAGTTAAGTCCTGTATTGTAGCAGAATTCTACTGAAGATGGTTCTCCACCATGTTCTCCACATATACCTAATTTGATATTGTCACCTTTTACTCCTCTTGCTAATTTAGATGCCATTTGAACTAATTTACCTACACCATGTTGGTCTAATACTTGGAATGGATCTTTTTCAAGTATTTCTCTATCAACATATTCACCTAAGAATTTACCAGCATCGTCTCTTGAGTATCCAAATGTCATTTGAGTTAAGTCATTTGTACCGAAGCTGAAGAAGTCTGCTTCTTGTGCTATTTCGTCAGCTATTAAGCAAGCTCTAGGTATTTCTATCATTGTACCAACAGTGTATTTAAGTTCTACACCAGCAGCTTTTATAACTTCATCTGCAGTTTCAACTATAGTTTGTTTAACTGTTCTAAATTCGTTTAATGCTCCAACAAGTGGTATCATTATTTCTGGTTCAACATTTAATCCTTCTTTATTTACAGCTATAGCAGCATTTATTATAGCTTTAGTTTGCATTACAGCTATTTCTGGATATGTTACAGCAAGTCTACAACCTCTATGTCCTAACATTGGATTGAATTCTGCTAATTCTTCACATCTCTTCTTAATTACTATAGGTTCTATTCCCATATCTTTAGCTAATTCTGCTATAGTCTCATCATCTTGTGGTAAGAATTCATGTAGTGGTGGGTCTAAAAGTCTTATATTAACTGGACGTTCACCCATAACTCTGTAGATATCTTCGAAGTCTTTTTGTTGCATTGGAAGTAATGTATCTAATGCTTTAACTCTTTCTTCTACAGTGTTAGATAATATCATTTTTCTAACTGCAGGTATTCTTTCTTCATCGAAGAACATGTGTTCAGTTCTACAAAGTCCTATACCTTCAGCACCAAAGTCAACAGCAGCTTTAGCATCTCTTGGGTTATCTGCATTAGTTCTAACTTTCATTTGTCTAATTTCATCAACCCAGCTCATTAATTTTTCGAAGTTACCACCCATATCAGCAGTAGCTTTGTTTACATTTCCTAAGTAAACTACACCAGTAGAACCATCTAGAGATATATAATCTCCTTCTTTAAGTACCATATCGCCAACTTCTATAGTTTTTGCAACTTCACTTACTTTTATTTCTCCACAACCAGCTACACAACATTTACCCATACCTCTTGCAACAACAGCAGCATGTGAAGTCATACCACCTCTTGCAGTAAGTATACCTTGTGCACTTACCATACCTTCGATATCTTCTGGAGAAGTTTCTTGTCTAACAAGTATTGTTTCAGTACCGTCTTTAGAAGCTTCAACTACATCATCAGCAGTGAAATAAATTTTACCACTAGCAGCTCCTGGAGATGCAGGAAGACCTTTAGCTAAAACTTTTGCTTCTTTTAAAGATTTATCTTCAAATTTTGGATGTAGTAATTGATCTAATTGATTTGGTTCAACTCTCATTATTGCTTCTTCTTTAGTTATTAAACCTTCATTAACTAAATCAACAGCTACGTTTATAGCAGATTTTGCTGTTCTCTTACCATTTCTAGTTTGTAGTAAGAATAATTTACCTTTTTCTATAGTAAACTCGATATCTTGCATATCTCTGTAGTGTTTTTCAAGTTTGTCAGCAGTTTCTACGAATTGTTTGTATATATCTGGCATTATATTTTCTAGTGTTGCTATTTTTTGAGGTGTTCTTATACCTGCAACAACGTCTTCACCTTGAGCATTTATTAAGTATTCACCTAATAATTTGTTTTCACCAGTAGCTGGATCTCTTGTGAAGGCAACACCTGTACCACTATTATCACCCATATTACCAAATACCATTGATTGTACGTTTACTGCTGTTCCTAAATTATTAGGTATGTCGTTTAATTTTCTATATACAATTGCACGAGGATTGTTCCAAGATCTAAATACTGCTTCAACGGCTAACATTAATTGTTTTTTAGGTTCTTGTGGAAAATCTTCTTTTACTTCAGCTTTGTAAATAGCTTTAAATTCTTCAACTATTGCTTTTAGGTGTTCAGTAGTTAATTCAGTATCAAATTTGAATCCGTTTTGTTCTTTATATTTATCTAATACATTTTCAAATTTATATTTAGGCACTTCCATAGCAACATCAGAGAACATTTGTATAAATCTTCTGTAGCTATCATATGCAAATCTTTCGTTATCAGTAGCTTTGGCAAGACCTACTACTGTATTATCATTTAAACCTAAGTTTAATATTGTATCCATCATACCTGGCATTGATATAACTGCACCTGAACGAACAGATACTAATAATGGGTTTTCTATAGAGCCTAATTTTTTACCTAATTCAGATTCTAATTGAGCTAATTTTTCTTCTATTTGTTCTACTATTTCTGGTTTTATTGTTTTATTACTAACATAGTAGTCATTACATGCTTCAGTTGAAATTGTAAATCCTGGAGGCACAGGTAATCCTATTTTAGTCATTTCAGCTAAATTTGCACCTTTTCCTCCTAATAAAGATTTCATATCTTTATTTCCTTCGTTGAAACTGTAAACGTATTTAGTTCCCATCTTTCTTTCCTCCAATAACTTTATTTTCTTTATAATAATTTATTTTAAAGTCAATTCTAAAACTAATTATTAAAATCGGCTATTTAAACAAAATTAATGGCCCATACAAAGTATTATGAATCTTTATGAATCCATTTATGTATTCCCTTTTCTTTCATTATATCTAAAATGTCACCTGCAGTTTCTTCAATAGCTTTGTTAGCTACATTTATAACTGGGCATCCTAATTTTTTCATTACTTTGTCTGCATATTCAAGCTCTTCTAGTATTCTATCTAATTTTGCATAACTAGCGTTACTTGAAAGGCCAAGTGCTTTAAGTCTAGTTGTTCTTACGTTATTAAGAACTTCTGGTGAATTAGTAAGACCTATTATTTTTTTAGGATCTATTTCATATACTTCCTTTGGTACTGGTATTTCTGGAACTAAAGGCACATTAGCAACTTTTATATTTCTATTTGCTAAATACATGCTAAGAGGTGTTTTTGAAGTTCTAGATATACCAATTAAAACTAATTCAGCTTCTAATATTCCCTTGTTTGGTTCTTTTCCATCATCATATTTAACGGCAAATTCTATAGCAGCAATTCTTCTAAAGTAACTTTCATCCATCTTTCTGATAATACCAGCTTCACCTTTTGGTTTTCTACCAGTTTTTTCACTTAGTATACTTAATATATCTGTTAGTAAATCTATTTTTAAAATACCATTTTCCTCACAGTAATCACTAGCCATTTTCGCTAATTTAGGATTTACTAATGTATATACAAACATTGCATTACATCTTTTGGCGCTTTCTAGTAGTTCGATTAAAGCCTCTTCAGTATTCACAAATGGATGTCTTCTTATATCGTATTCATCTTCTGATAATCCAAATTGTGATATTGCAGCTCTTGATACTTGTTGTGCTGTTTCCCCTATTGAATCAGAAACTGCATAAATTAATAAATTCTCCATTAAGTATTCCTCCTTATTCTCCAACTATTTCTAAGAATAATTTCGTTATATTAGTCTTTGAAATTCTTCCTACTACTTTTGTTATGTTTCTTTCTTTATCTGTTTCTATAACTGGGATAGAGTCTACTTCATGTTCAATTATTTTTCTAGCAGCCAATATTACACTCTCATCTGTTTCAGCAGTTACAACATTAGGTGTTCTAGTCATAACCATTCCTATTGGCATTTTATTTATATCAAGTCCTCCAATTGTAGCTTTTAATAAATCTTTTCTTGAAACTACGCCACATAAATTTTCCTCATCATCTATAATAAATATACTTCCTACATCAGATAAAAACATTTCAACTATTACATCATATAAACTAACGTCTTTTTTAACTACAACAGGCATACCCATAATATCTCCAACTTGTTTTTCCTTTATGTCATTTCCTAACAAATTGATTTGGCTAATACCTGTATAAAAATATCCAACTTTTGGTCTTGCATCTAATATTCCTGTCATTGTCAAGATAGCTAAATCAGATCTTAATGTAGCTCTTGTAACATTTAACATCGATGCTATATTTTCACTTGTTATAGGTTGATTTTGTTTTACTATTTCTATTATCTTTTGTTGTCTTTGATTAAGTTGAATGATAATCACCTTCTTTCAATATGCTATACTTTTTACCGTTTTTTTCTTATATAGTATATTATAGAACCATATAGGCTATTCTGTAAACACTTTTTTTATTTAGTGTGGCATATTTTTTCTTTTTTGATATAAATGCTATATATAATTTAAATAATTATTAAACACAATTAAATTTTAACCCTGTTTTTCTTATTAATTTCAAGTTTTTGTTATATACTTTTAGATAAAAATTCAACATATATTTGCACATCTTACTTATCTAATTATACTATAAATATATATTTTGGAGTATATATTAATTAAATACATGTTAAATAATTTTTCAAAAAAATAATCTCTATTTATTTTGTGCTATTACACCAAAAATAAATAGAGATTTTAAAATTTATATTTTCTATACAAAATTTAAATCAAATAAATTTTTACTATTTATATGTTTCTATTTATAAACAATTTTAGATAAGTCGCATATAGTTAGCATAGTATCGTATATTTGTTTTAATAATCCTAATCTATTTGCTTTTACAGCTTCGTCTTTATCCATTATCATTACGTTGTCGAATAAGTTATCTACAAGTGGTTTTATTGAAGCAAAGGCATCTAAAGCTTTATTGTATTCTTTATTTGCTAAGAATCCTTCAACTTGTGCTTTTATTTCTTTAAATCCAGCATTTAATTTAACTTCTGCATCTTCTTTTAATAAAGCTTCGTCAACAATATCAGTTTCAGCTTTTTCTGCTAATGTAGAAACTCTGTTGAATGCAGTTAACATTTCAACTAATTCTTCTTTTTGAAGCCATTTGTTTAATTCAACAGCTCTAGTATGTATATCAGATATACTGTTTAAGTTTGAGCTTAATACTGCATCTATTACATCGTATCTTATTCCTAAGTCTTTGAATAAGTTTTTAATTCTTTCTATGAAGAAGTCCATTATTTGAGATGTTACTTCAGCTTTATCGAAAGTTAAGTAATCGTAGTTATCAAGAGCATCTCCTACTAATTTTTCTAAGTTTATATCTAGTTTTTTGTCTAGTAATATACTTAATATACCTAAAGCTTGACGTCTTAAAGCATAAGGGTCTTGAGAACCAGATGGTTTTATTCCTATTGCAAAGAATCCTGCTATAGAATCTAATTTATCAGCTATAGATAATGCTACACCTTCTTGAGTTTGTGGAAGTATATCTCCAGCAAATCTTGGTAAATAATGTTCGAATATAGCTTGTGCTACAGCATCATTTTCTCCACCAACTTTAGCATATTCACGTCCCATTACACCTTGAAGTTCAGTGAATTCGAATACCATATTAGTTACTAAGTCAGCTTTACATAATTTAGCAGCTCTTAAAGTATCGTTTAATATTTCTTTTTCATCAAGAGTTTCAACTATATCTTGAGCTAATTTTTCTATTCTTAAAGTTTTATCGTATACAGTTCCTAATTTAGCTTGGAATACAACAGTTTTTAAGTTTTCTACGAATGATTCTAGAGGTTTTTTGATATCTTCATCATAGAAGAATAATGCATCTGCAAGTCTAGCTTCTAGAACTTTTTCATTACCAGCTTTAACTATATCTATTGCATGTTTATCACCATTTCTAACAGCTATAAAGTATGGTAATAATTTTCCATCTTTAGAAACTGGGAAATATCTTTGATGTTCTTTCATTGGAGTTGTTACAACTTCTTTTGGAAGTTTAACATAATCTTTGTTGAATTCTCCATAGAATGCAGTTGGATATTCTACTAAATAAGTTATTTCTTCTAGTAAATCGTCTTCTATTTCAACTTCTCCACCTAAAGATTTTGCTACTTCTTCAGCTTGTGATTTTATAGCTTCTTTTCTTACATTTTGGTCTAAAACAACAAAGTTTTTGCTTAATTGTTTGAAGTAATCTTCTATTGAGAATACTTCTATTTCTTTTCTTCCTAAGAATCTATGACCTTTAGTCACATTAGAAGCTACTATTCCTTCTAAGTTTATTGGTAAAACTTCATTATTTAATAAAGCAACCATCCATCTTATTGGTCTTGCGAACTTCATGTTTTTTCCACCCCAACGCATAGCTTTTGGGAATGTAACACCTTTTATTGCAGCAGGAACTATTTCTTTTAAAACTTCAGAAGTTGCTTTTCCTTCTTGTTTTAAAGTCCCGAATAAGTATTCGTCTTTTCCTACTTGTTTAAAATATACATCAGCTTCATCTAATCCTTTACTTTTCATGAATCCTAAAGCAGGTTTTGTAAAGTTTCCATCTGCATCTACTGATATTTTTTTAGAAGGCCCTTTTAATTCTTCTTCAAGATCACTTTGTTTATCGCTTATTTGATTTATAACGAAAGTAAGTCTTCTTGGAGTTCCGTATTTTTCTATATCTTTAAATTCAACTCTATTTTCTTTTAATGATTTTTCTAAGTTTTCTTTTATTTGTGTTAGTGTAGATTCAACAAATCTTGATGGTAATTCTTCTACACCAACTTCTAGTAAGAAGTAATTTTCCATTATTTTTCACCTTCCTTTATAAGAGGGTATCCCATTTCTTTTCTTTGTTCAACGTAAAGTTGTGAAACAGCTTTTGCCATATCTCTAACTCTTCCTATAAATGAAGCCCTTTGACTTACACCTATAGCTCCATTAGCATCTAATGTATTAAATGTATGTGAACATTTTAAAACGTAGTCATAAGCTGGTATAACTAGTCCTTTTTCTATTATTCTCATAGCTTCTTTTTCATATATATCGAATAAATTGAATAACATTTCTGAATCACATTCTTCGAATGCATACATTGTGTTTTCATATTCTTGTTTTTTGAATACATCGCCGTAAGTTATTTTATCATTCCATTGTAAGTCGTATACACTATCTACATCTTGTATATACATAGCAAGTCTTTCTAAACCGTATGTAATCTCACCAGTTTCTAATTCACATTCTATACCACCAACTTGTTGGAAATATGTAAATTGAGTAACTTCCATACCATCTAGCCAAACTTCCCATCCAAGTCCCCAAGCACCAACTGTAGTTGATTCCCAGTTATCTTCGACAAATCTTATATCGTGTTCTAATGGATTTATTCCTATAGCTTCTAAACTTTTTAGGTATAAATCTTGTATATCATCTGGTGATGGTTTTAATATAACTTGAAATTGGTGATGTTGATATAATCTATTTGGGTTTTCACCATATCTACCATCTGCAGGTCTTCTAGATGGTTCTACATAACATACGCTCCATGGTTCTGGTCCTAAAGAACGTAAAAGTGTATTAGGATTCATTGTTCCTGCACCCTTTTCAACGTCATAAGGTTGCATCATGATACATCCTTGCTTAGCCCAATAGCTTTGTAAAGCAAGTATCATTTCTTGAAAATTCATAATAATACCTCCTGTAATATTTTCTAATATATTATGAAAATTATTTATTTTAATATTAAAGCCTCCCGCTTACACGAAAGGCTTTTAAAGTGATTCGTTAATACGATTAGGATAACAAAAGTACTTTAATTTGTCAATATTGTTCGCCTTATATACTATTATAAGCCAGTTTGTAGATTTCTTTATCATAAAAAATATTTTTTATTTAAAAAACTTTTATTCTGATTTTAAAAAATTAAGGTAGGATAAAGTTTATTTATCCTACCTTGAATTAACTTATTTTAAAATATAAATATCTTTATTATCTATTTTATTGGCCGTCTTTTTCATCTTTTACTTCGAATGATTGTTTATCTAAGCTTATTACTATTTCATCGTCTGATTTTTTTGTTTCATTATTAGGATAAGTATCTGATTCTTTTTCTTTGTTTTTATCAATAGCATTTTTTACGTCTTTAGCTTTAGTTGAAACCATATCTTTTATAGTATTGAATTTATCTTCGCTAAATTCTCCTAAATCGATAACTGTATCGCCTTCTTCGTTTGCTATTTTTATTTTGCATTTTGAAAGTACTGCTGCTGATAATCCTACTAATGCAAGCATAGGTCCTATTATAACACCTACTACACCTACAGTAAGAGGGATATTTAGCATTGTATCACCATTTTTTTCTATTATTATTCTAACTACGTTACTTTTCTTTATTAAATCTACAACCTGATCTTTTAGTTCATCTGTATTTTTGCCGAATATTTCAGTTGTTTTCTTTTTTGATCCTTTTAAATCACTGTAGTTAGATTCTAGATATATAATAGCTTCAACTACATTTCCGTCAGTTTTTTGTAAAGCTTCTTTAGCTTGTTTGTAAGTTGCTTTTGGCAATCTCTCCAAAACTTTATCGATAGCTTCTATTGTTACTTGACTCATACTATTCAACTCCCTTTTTGTTTTCTATGTTTTGTATTAAGTTTAATGACTTAAACCCTATGTTGTCAATATATTGATTTAAATATCTTTTTAGTATTTTATCTAATTCTTTTACTATATACTTTGATACTTTTGCTTTATTACACGTCAAAATGTCATTATTTAATATATATTCCATTAATCTAATAGTTGTTAAATCTATTTTCATATTATACTCAAAAAGTTCTCTACAATTTTCGCAAATAACTCCTCCTTCATATATATTAAATACACTGTTATTTAAATTTTTGCTGCCACAATTACTACATCTATTTACTATTGGTTTAAATCCTATGTATTCTAAAAACTTTAATTCGAATACATCTTTTATAAATACTATGTCTATTTCTTCTTTAGCAAGTAAATACAATGTTTGCGCTAATAAAATAAATAGTCTGTTGTTAGTTACTTCGTCTTCTACATTATAGTCAATAAGCTGTATTATATACGTAGCATATGAAAAAATGTCTAAATCATAAGATATTTCATAAAAACTCTTTATGATTTCAGTTTGAGTAACTCTATACATGTTGCCTTGCTTTTTTAAGGTGAAGGTAGAGTATGCAAAAACCTGACAAGATGATAAAAGAGCACTTTTAGTTCTTCTAGCACCTTTTGCTATTGCAGATATCTTACCTAATTTTCGCGTGAATATGGTTAGTATCAAATCATTTTCTTTATATTTAACTGCCCTGAGAACTATCCCTTGGGTATTTACAATCACCATTTTTATTCAACGTCTCCCTTTTTTCGAATTCATCTTGATTTAAAATTCTATAATTATATAAATACAGATACGCTTCTATACTTCCAGTTTTTTTAAAAACTTCCCAAAGTAATTTATACATCTAAAAACCCCCTTCTTACATTATTACTCGTAGTTTTTGTAAGAGGAGGTCAAAAAATTCATTTATTTAGGAAACAATTTTTGACAAAAATATCGTCGTAATTATAAAAAATAACACTACACCTATCATATCTAATAAAACAGATATAAGAGGAGAAGATATTATAGCTATATCACCAGATAAATGTTTTAACATAAGAGGTGTAAAGCTTCCTATCATAGCCCCCACAACCATGTTTATAAGTACACAAATACCTATTACTATTGACATATTTAAACTTTGTAAAATAAGATATGCCATTGCTCCGATGATAATTGAACATACTAGTCCAGTAATTAATCCAACTGCTCCTTCTTTTAAGACAGTTCTAAAATCTATATCTTCTTCATCATTATTAGATAGAGTCATTATTGTAAGCGATGAAGATTGCATTCCAACACTTCCGCCCATACCTAATATCACAGGCACAAAGCATAAAAACTTAACATAAGTTAATCCTTCTACAAAGGTAGTTTTTGTTAATATTATAGCTGTAAATAATCCACCTATTAAGATTAATAAAAGCCAAGGTATTCTTGCTCTTACAGATGAAACTATTTGTTCTAACATAGTTGAATCTGGTTTTTCAGCAACATCTCTTTCGTGTTCTGAAGATCCAGCTAATTTGTATAAGTCTTCTGTAGCTTCTTCTTCCATAACGTCTATTATATCATCAACAGTTATTATACCTCTTAAGATATTTTCTCTATCTACAACTGGTATTGCTATTAAATCGTATTTAGATACTAATTTTACAGCTAATTCTCTATCATCGTCATCGTATACTGATATTATGTTTTCACTCATTAAATCTGCTACAACAACAGAGTCTCTAGCTGTTATAAGTTCTCTAAGAGATAGTACACCTACTAGCTTTTCATCATTATCAACGACGTATATGTAGTAAATTGTCTCAGCATCTTCAGCATTTTTTCTCATATGCTCAATAGCCTCTTTAGCTGTCATATTTTCGTTAACTTCGATATAACCAGTAGTCATTATACCTCCAGTTGACTCTTCTTCATATCCAAGGAGTTTTCTTACATCTTCTGCATCTTCTTTATTAAGTAAATTTATTATTCTTTGTCTTTCATCTTCTTCTAATTCACTTAATATATCTGTTAAATCATCTAATGACATTTGTTCTAGAATATTTCTTCCATGTTGCACATCTATTAATGAAAGCATTGTTCTGAAAAACTCTGAACCACTTTCTTCTAAGATAGATGCTGATACATCAATTGGCAAAACTTCAAAAAGCTTTACTTTCATTTCTTCATCTAAGTTTTCCATTACATCTAAGATATCCATTGTATGATATTCTTCTAGTAATTCTCTTAGCTCTAATATTTTGTTATTTTCTAATAAATCATTGACCTGTTCTAACAACAGTCTCGAATCATCATTTTTCCTATCCATATAATCCACCTTTATTTATCATTATAGCCAAAATCAGTTATATAATTTTGTAGATTTCTCCAATTCTCTTTTACTTTTACCCATAATTGGAGATTTATTTTTGAACCTAATAAAAGCTCCATATCTTCTCTGGCTGATTTTCCTATACCTTTTAATTTTCTACCATTTTTCCCAATTATTATACCTTTATGAGAATCTCTTTCGCAATAAATAACAGCAGATATATCTACTATGTCTTTATCTTGTCTAGATTTCATTCTTTCAACTTCTACAGCAACACCATGAGGTACCTCATCATTTAAGTAGTGTAGAACTTTTTCTCTTATTAATTCTGATACAAGCACTCTTTCTGGTTGGTCAGTTATCATATAGTCTGGGAAGTATTTTGGTCCTTCTTGAAGATAATTTCCTATAACTTTTAATAACTCATTTACATTTCTTCCTTTAAGTGCTGATATTGGAACTATTGCTTTGAATAAATCTTCATTTGAATATAATTGCATTAATTCAAATAGTTCACTTTCTTCTAATTTATCTATTTTATTTAATACTAATATTACTGGAGTTTTTATTCCTCTTAAATCTTCTATTATTTTTCTATCTCCAGGTCCAATTTTTTTTGAATCGTCTACTACGAATAATACTAAATCAACATTTTTGAATGCATCTGTAGCTGATTTTACCATAAATTCGCCTAATTTATTTTTTGGTTTGTGTATACCTGGTGTATCCAAAAATACGATTTGACACTCTTCATCAGTATAAACTGCTTGAATTGTATTTCTTGTAGTTTGAGGTTTATCACTCATTATTGCGATTTTTTCTCCTACTACGTTATTCATTAATGTTGATTTTCCTACATTTGGTCTACCGACTATACTAACAAATCCTGATTTGAACATTTACATTTCTCCTAACTTCTTGTCTTTTACTAATTTTATTTTTGTCATTGCTTAAAAGTCTTTAGCAAAATAATATGATAGCTATTTATCATTAGTCTTACCATAATACTATATTATAACACAAAGATGTAATTTAACTATTACCTATTTGATTTAATTAAATTTTTTTAATAAAAATTAAATATTTTTATTTGGAAGACAAGCATAGCTACTAATATTCCTAGCAATGCTCCTGCAACTGTCTCCCAAAATGTATGTATCTTTCCTTCTATTCTGCTTTGTGCAACTAAAATTGCCATTATATATCCCAAAGCTGATACTATTGGGTTTTCTATAATCATAGTTATAGATGTAGCAAGTGCAAATGCTAATGCTGCATGACCACTTGGCATACCTCCTTGAAGAGGCGTTCCTGTAGAAGTAAGTGCTTTTACTACTACTACACTAATTAAAACTAATACAATACATATTAGAGTTACATGTGGATCTGATTTTCTGATTGAAACTATAACTGACTGAGATAAATGCATAAATTTATTGTAAAAAATCAGGTATCCCACAGCCACAGCATTTAATGATGCAATTAAAACCCCACCTGCTGCCACATCTTTTGCAATTTTTGCTAATGGATGAATCTCATTTGTAATTAAATCTACAGCATTTTCTACAGCTGTATTAAACATTTCTGATACAATTACTAAACTTATAGATAGTAATAGTATCATCATCTCTACTCTACTTAAATCTAAAAATAAACTTATTAAAAGCACGACTACTGCTATAACATAGTGTATTTTCATATTTCTTTCGTGTTTAAAGGTGTATATAACGCCTTCAATTGCTGCATTAAATGCCTTTATAATATTTTGGCGTGGTTTGTTTCTTTTCATAAAAACCTACTCCCTTGTTATTCCTAACTTATTTAAAATATACTCTTCTTTTTGTCTCATTTCTTTTGTATTTTCTTCAGTATCGTGATCATATCCTAATAAATGGAACATACTATGACAAACTAAGAAGCATACTTCTCTTTCGAAGCTGTGGTTGTATTCTCTACTTTGCTCAAAAGCTCTTTCTAAAGATATTACTATATCTCCTAAAGATTCTTCACCAAAATCAACACCAAATTCATCTTCTACTAAAAGAGGGAATGATAATACATCTGTTGCTCTATCTATTCCTCTATATTCTTTGTTCAATTCATGTATTTCTTTATTGTCTACAAAAGATAAGCTTACTTCATAATTATCATCATAATCTTCATAATCTAAACATTCTAATATAATATCTTTTATTTTTTCGATTAGTTCTTCGCTAACCTCTAATTTGTCTTGTCTATCGTCTATTATTAATTCCATGTCTTCACCTACTATATAAATTCTTTCTTTTGTTTATTTTTGCTATTTTTAATAATTTTAAATCCTACTTTTTTGGATTTCTTGCATTTTTTTCTTTTTCTCTTTTACTTTTTCTATATTCTTCTTTTTTTTCAAACTTATCATAAGCTTTTATTATTCTTTGAACTAATTCATGTCTTACAACGTCTTTTTCTGTAAGTTCTATTTTGCCAATACCTTTTATATTTTCAAGTATAGTAGTAGCTTGAACTAGCCCACTTCTCTTTTTATCAGGTAAATCTGTTTGAGTTATATCCCCAGTTACTACGGCCTTTGAACCAAATCCAAGCCTTGTTAAGAACATCTTCATTTGCTCTGGTGTAGTATTTTGTGCTTCATCTAATATTATAAATGCATTATCTAAAGTTCTACCTCTCATAAAAGCAAGTGGTGCAACTTCTATAGTTCCTCTTTCTAAAAACTTATTAACTCTTTCACCACCAAGCATATCGAATAATGCGTCGTATAACGGTCTTAAGTAAGGATCTACCTTATCTTTTAAATCCCCTGGTAAAAATCCTAAGCTTTCCCCCGCTTCAACTGCTGGTCTAGTTAAGACAATTCTACTTACTTCGTCTTTTTTAAATGCACTAACAGCCATTGCAACTGCTAAATAAGTTTTCCCTGTACCTGCTGGTCCTATACCAAAAGTTATATCATTTTGGTTTATTAATTCGATATATTTCTTTTGTCCAAGAGTTTTAGGTTGAACTGCTTTTCCCTTTTTAGTTACTACGATGACATCGTCTAATTCTTTTATCATCATTTCACTACCTTCAAGCAATAAAGATAAACTATAAGTTACAGATTGTCTATCTAATGATTTCCCATTTATAACTGTTTCTTGTAACTCAGTCATTAATTTATACGCTAAATCTACGTTTTTTTCCTCGCCCATTAATACGATATTACCTTCTCTTAAAATAACATCTATACTAAGCGTATCTTCAATTAACTTAATATTTTCATCGAAACTTCCAAATAATTCTCTTTCAAATTCTTGTTCTGCTATTAAAAATTTTTTTTGTGTAATCAATTAAATTATGCCTCCTTAAAATGTTAATCTTGTTAATCTATATTTTTATTAATTATTTTCAGTTGTATCTTTTGTATCATCTTTTTTATTATTTTGCTCATATTTATTTTTTATATCATCTATTGGTCTTTTTTGTGGATTAGATGGCACTGGTTCTCCATCTTCACTTTTACTATTTTCTTCTAATATCTTATTTATTTCTTGTTTATTAAGAGAATACACTTTCGATATATCTTCACTTGCTTGTACTGTTACAATATATTCTAACATATTTTTACTTACTTTATGTTGATAATTTACATCCTCCATCTTTGCAGATGCAGGCATCATATAGTATAAATCTTTTAATGCTTTTTGCTTTAATGATTCTTTTAATTTATCTCTATTAACTTCTACTTCTTCTTTTTCAACCTCAAAAAAAGTACTAACTACTATTTTAAGTGGGAAAGTATAATTGCCAAGTTTAATCTCTTTTGTTTTATTTTCAATTATGTAGTCTTTATATTTTATATTTCTTATTAACTTATATTCCTTACCATAAAAAGTAAGTGTATATGCTTCCTTGCTTTTTCCCGTCTTTTTATTTTTTGTTTCTATGTACGATTTTTTTTGAACACTCTCATAAAAAGTAGTAGCCCAAACTTCTGGCATTGATGATGTATTCGCCCCTTGGATTAACAAGTCCCCTTTTTTAACAATGTCGCCAACTGATACGACTGCTTCTCCACTTCTAGCAATTACCTTTTCTATTATACCATTTTTAGATGCAATTATATTACAATAATTAGATTTTGCAGTTTGAGTATTTTCATCATCCTTCTTAGTTATTGTAACAAAAACATTTGTACCTTTAACATTTATAGATAAATATGCTACCTCATCTATTTCTTGCATTATATGATCTCTTATAATTTTTCTATTTATAGTTTTTTTATAGACACCAGGCTTTAAACCACATTCTTCTAACTCTTGTCTTAAGACTTTTTTGTCTATTCCTTCTGGACAATCTATATATATATCTGTTACAAATTGTGTTGTCAATAAAAGTAAAAAAAGTGATACTATTGCAGAAAAAACCATAGTTTTATATCTGTATATCCTTTTTGCTAAAAAAGGAATACCTGTTTTTTGTTTTATCTTGATTTCAAACTTACTGCCTCTATAAGTATTTTTTATCTTTTTTAAATCTCCCCTATTAACGCAAAATTCTATCTTTGTATTACTTATTCTTTTGACATTATAAATAGATATTCTGCTTTTGCAGATGAAGTTTAAATACTTCTCTGCATCTATCCCTTCTACAATTAGAACATAATACCCTCTTATATAATTAATCAATTTTATATTCCTCCTTAATCAGTAAATTCTAGAGAATTAATTATCCCTTTTATCCCAATTTCACCTTCATTTATATACTTCAAAACAAGCTTATCTCCAGTTATTTTAACTATTTTTTCTTTTGTCTTAACTCTTATTAAATTCGTATCAAACTCCACTATATTTACATAATTTTCTATACTTAAAAACTTATTACTATATATTGTAATAATAGGCTTTATAACTTGTAATTCAGATGATATATCCATAAAACTCCTCCTTAAAATAAACCTTCTTCATATATTTTATGAACTAACACCTTTATAAATGTTATATATTATGTATATGATATAAACTCATATTTTAGGAATTGAGCAAAAAAAAACTACTCTATGGTAGTATTAAGTAGTTTAAAAAACCTTTATCTTTATATATTATTTAACTAAAATAGTTTTATTTGTTTAATACCCAAATAAAATAACTTAAAAATATAACAAAAACCATCCAAATTATATATGGAATATTAAGTATTGCAGCAGTTTTATCTATTTTATAGAACCTATAAATCATTATAACAAGAACAAGTGTTAAAATAACACTTTCTACAAATGCTACAAATTTTAAGTCTAATCCAAAGAATAATATACTCCATAAAAAATTCAGTGCTAATTGAAGATAATATAAAAATATTGCATCGTTTATCTTTTGAGTGCTCTCATTTGAGCTTCTAATTATGTACGCTGATATCCCCATTAAAATATATAATATAGGCCATATAATAGAAAATAGACCTGCACTTGGGGCAAAATCTGGTTTAATTAATTGTGCATACTGAATTTGAAAAGATGTCTGGGATAATAAAACAGCTATCATACTGCTTAAAAATCCTGTTAATAAAGGAATTGCAACACAAATAAGAAATTTTTTTATTTCCTTAACAGATATAATCAACTATTTCACCTTCCTATAATTATTAATTGTAAATGCTTTTATAATAATTATGTGCAAGGCTTATAATATATTACACTACTATTTTTATTTTAAAACGTAAAAAGGCCTAGAATTTTATTCTAGACCTTTTAATCTATTGTAAGTTTTTTCTAACTAATTCATTTATTAGCTTTCCATCAGCACGACCTTTTACTTTAGGCATGATTGATGACATAATTTGCTTCATATCTTTCATTGAAGTAGCTCCAACTTCTGATATAGTTGCAATCACGATTTCGTTTAGTTCTTCTTCGCTTAATTGTTGAGGTAGGTACTCTTTTAAAACTTCTATTTCAGCTTCTGCTTGAGTCGCTAAATCTTCTCTACCCGCTTTCTTAAATTCGTTTAGAGAATCTTTTGTTTGTTTTAGTAGTTTAGCTATTATGTCGATTACTTGAGAATCGTCTAGCTCAACCCTATTATCAACTTCAAATTGCTTAATTGAAGCCCTAATTAAAGTTACTACTGATTTTTTAGTATTATCTTTGTTTTTCATAGAAGACTTTAGATCTTCTTGTAACTTTTGTTTAAGGGACATTCCCTTCACCTCTTTATTTCATTTTACTACTTTTAGATATTACTATCTTTTAGCATTTTTTCTTCTAGCTGCTTCAGCTTTTTTCTTACGTTTAACACTTGGTTTATCATAGTGTTCTCTTTTTCTTACTTCTGACATTATGCCAGACATAGCGCATTGACGTTTAAATCTTCTTAAAGCACTATCTAATGATTCATTTTCTCTTACTCTTACTTCTGACATTCTTTTTCCCTCCCTCCGATTTCGCGAATTATGTATAAAATCGTATGAGTCCTTACAAACCTCTCCGATTTCATACTTGTATATTATAAACTATATTTTTATATTTATCAAGTATTTTAATTAAATATAAAATGAAATTTATTAATATACAAGAACAATTTTACTTTTTTAGCCAAAAACATTCAAATTATTTGGCATCTTTTTCATACATTGGAAGTTTTTTACCAGCCAACACATGAAAATGAATGTGTTTTACTTCTTGGCCGCCATCTGCACCACAGTTATTTATTATTCTAAATCCATTTTGAGCAAAACCTTTTTCATTTGCTATTATATTAATTACCTTATGAATATGTGCAATAATATCCATATCCTCTGCATTTACATCTAGTATACTTTCATAATGTTTTTTAGGTACTACTAGAATATGATATGGTGCAACAGGATTTATATCATTAAATGCTAAAACCTTGTCATCTTCATATACTATATCTCCCGGTATCTCTCCTGCTATTATTTTACAAAATAAACAGTCCATCTCCTATACACCTCCTATCTAATTATATGTATTTCTACATACTATACTAAAATTCCTTCTAAGAATTCATTTTTTACATCTTTTATTTTAACTTTTAAAATTTGTTCTGATATGTCATTATCACTTTCTACTATAACTTTTACATAATTTTCTGTTAGGCCTTCATATTTATTATCTCCAACTTTTTGTTCGAATAATACATTAAATTCTTTATCTAACATTTTTTGTCCAAATTTATTGAAGTTTTCTTCATTTAATTGAAGTAATTTTTCACTTCTATCATGTTTTGTACTTGGATCAACTTGGTTTTCCATAGTAGCAGCTGGTGTTCCTTTTCTTGGCGAATATTTAAACACATGCATATGAGTAAGTTCTATATCTTTTAAGAACTCATATGTTTTGTCGAATTCCTCATTTGTTTCACCTGGGAATCCAACTATAACGTCTGTAGTTATAGATACATTTGGTATAGCAGCTCTAAGTCTGTCTACTATTGCTTTATATTCTTCTGTAGTATATCTACGTTTCATTCTTTTTAAAGTTTCATCACATCCACTTTGTAATGATAAGTGGTAGTGTGGACAAACTTTATCCATAGTTGAAACAGCCTCTACAAACTCATCTGTGAATAATATTGGTTCAACAGAGCTAAGTCTTATTCTTTCTATTCCTTCTATATCATTTATTTGTTTTATTACATCTAGAAGTTTTATATCGCTGTCTTTTATGTCTTTTCCATAAGATGCAACATGTATTCCTGTTAAAACTACTTCTTTATATCCGTTAGATGCAAGATTTTCTACTTCTTTAACTATGCTTTCTAAATCTCTACTTCTAACTCTACCTCTTGCGTATGGTATTATGCAGTATGAGCAATATCTATCACATCCATCTTGTATTTTCATAAATGCTCTTGTTTTACCATTAGTTTTGTTTATTTCGATTTCTTCGAAAGCTTTAACTTTCATTATATCGTCAACTGTACTAACTTTTCTGCTTGCATCGATTTTTTTAACTTCTTCTACTATTTTCTTTCTATCATTTGTACCCATAACAAGATTTACTTCATCTATTGAAAGTATTTCTTCTGGTGATACTTGTGAATAACATCCAACAACTGCTATTATTGCATCTGGATTTTTCTTTTTCATTCTTCTTATATATTGTCTTGATTTTCTATCACTCATATGAGTTACAGTACAAGTATTTATAACATACACGTCTGCATAATCTTCTGTCTCTGCTTTTTCATATCCTTCTTTTTCGAATAACTCAAGCATTGCCTCTGTTTCGTATTGGTTTACTTTACACCCTAAAGTATAAAATGCCACTTTTTTCATTAAATATTTCCTCCTAAGTCACTCAGTTCATATAAAACTATTGAAGAAGCGACTACTGATGCCGTTTCAGTTCTTAGTATTCTAGGTCCTAATGATACAACTTTAGAGTTTATATCTTGGATATTTTCTATTTCTTCTTCTTCAAAGCCACCCTCTGGTCCTACAAAAATCCCAATTGAATTTATGTCAGCACCTTCTATAGCACTTTTTATAGATACAGTTCTTTCATTTTCATAAGGGCATATATTCATATCGTTGTTTTTCATGTCTTCTAAAGCTTCTTTAAATGATAATATACCTCTTAATTTTGGTATTTTACCTCTTTTGCTTTGTTTTGCCGCTTCATACATTATTCTTTCCCAACGCTCTATCTTTTTGCCTTCTTTTTTGTCATCAACTTTTACTACACTTCTCTTTGTAGATACTAAAATTATTTCGTCAACGCCAACTTCTGTAAGTTTTTGAAGTATTAACTCCATCTTAGTACTTTTAGGCAGACCTTGATATAGTTTTACTTTTAAATCTGATTCTCTTTTTATTTCTCTTTTTTCTATTATGTCTAAGTCAACTTGTTCTTTATTTATATCAGTTATTTCACAAATGTATTCAGAGTTGTCTTTATCGCATATTTCTAATTTTTCACCGATTTTACATCTTAAAACTTTAGATATATGTTTTACATCTTCTCCTACTATTACACATGTGTTGTTTTCTAAATTAATGTTATTTTTGTCTACAAAAAATCTATCCATTATTTCACCTACTTAAGTTTAGAAACTATAGCTGACCATTCACCTAATCTTTCAACTTTAACTATTTCAAATCCGTTTTCTTCTAATGCTTCACAAACTTCATCTATTTTAGCAAGTATTATACCAGAAGATATAAATACACCATCTTCTTTTAAGAATTTACTTACGTCTTTAGCAAGTATTTTTATTATATCTGCTATTATATTTGCAACTATTACATCCGCCTTAGAATCAACAACTTCGAATAATGAACCGTGTTTAACTACTACTTTATCTGATACATGGTTTATTTCACAGTTTTCTTTTGATACTTTTACCGCAACTTCATCTAAATCACCTGCTACTACTTCTTTAGCACCTAACTGTGCCGCTGCTATTGCAAGTATACCACTACCGCATCCTATATCAAATACAGTTTTTGTTTCATCTACATAGTTTTCTAATTCTCTTATACACATAGAAGTAGTCTCGTGAGTTCCTGTCCCGAATGCCATCCCTGGATCTAATTCTATTATTAAGTCACCTTCTTGTTTTTCGTAATCTTCCCAGCTTGGTTTTACTACTATTTTTTTACCTACTTTTGTTGGTTTGTAGTATTTTTTCCATTCGTTTGCCCAGTCTGATTCATTAACGTTACTTAATGATACAGAACCTTCTCCTATATCTAATCCGAATGATGGTAATAGAGATATTCTAGCTTTTACTGTTTCGATAAGTTCTAATACATTTCTTTCTTCTGGTATGTAAGTTTTTATAAGTACTCCATCTTGACCGCTTTTGTTGAATACTTCCTCTTCAACATAGTCCCAATCAAGTTCGTTTTTCTTTTGGAATAAGAAATCTTTAGGGTCTTCTATCATAACCCCTCCACATCTTTCTTCCATTAATATATTACTTATAGCTTCTACAGCTTCAGTTGTAGTTTTTATAGTTACTTCTGTCCAATTCATATTGTAGTTATCTTCCTTTCTTTGTTTTGTTGTTCAAATTTATAGTTTTATACTTATAATTTTCAATTTTAAAAATTTCATTTAACTATTATATCATATTTAACAGATTGATTAATTAGTAAATTACAGATATCGTCAAATTTTGCAAAGTTTTTTAGTTATATTTTTGTATATAACATTACTTTTTTTATTTTGTCCTAAATATTGTAATTTTATAATACAGTTTTTTAGCAAAAAAAAGTATTTCAGATAGTTTAATCATATCTAAAATACTTTTTAATAAATTTATTTTTTAATCCCTTTAAAGAAGTTATCTATCTTGCTCTTCCAAGTCCTCTGTTTTTCATGAACTTTATTTCCGCAAGATTCATCAAATTTTCTTAATAATTCTTTTTGTTCGTCATTTAATTTTTTAGGTGTATCTATTATAACTTTAACGTATTGATCACCTCTAGAATTACTTCTTAATTTTGGTATACCTTTTTCTCTAAGTCTAAATACTGTTCCTGTTTGAGTTCCTTCAGGTAAGTTGTATGAAACTTTTCCGTCTAAAGTAGGTACTTCTAATTTATCACCTAATGCAGCTTGAGTAAATCTTATAGGCATTTCTATATAAACATCATATCCTTCTCTTGTGAATATTTCATGTTTTTGTACATTTACTACAATGTATAAGTCTCCTCTTGGGCCACCTTTTTCTCCTACTTCACCTTGACCAGAAAGTTTTATCATTTGTCCATCATCTATACCTGCTGGTATATCAACTTCTATAGTCTTAGTTTTTCTTACGCTACCTTTTCCATGACATTTGTTACATGGTGATTCATTTATTTCCCCTTCACCATTACATGTAGAACATGTTCTTTGGCTAGCTATATTACCAAATGGAGTTCTTTGTACACTTTGAACCGTACCTGAACCATGACAAGTTGGACAAGTTTTCTTAGTTGTTCCTGGTTTTGCTCCACTACCATGACATTCATCACATTCTTCACTTCTATTTATTTTAACTTTTATTTTTTTACCGAATGCAGCTTCTTCAAATTTAATTGTAACTGATTGTCTTATATCAGCACCACGTCTTGGTCCTCTTCTTCTTGATGATCCGCCTGAACCACCAAATCCGCCAAAGCCAGAACCGAATATATCTCCGAATATATCTTCGAATCCGCCAAAGCCACCTGAACCACCGAATCCACCGAAACCTTGACCTCCGCCAAAGCCAGCTTGACCATTTAATCCATCATGACCAAATCTATCGTAAGTACTTCTTTTTTCTTCATCAGATAATACTTCATAAGCTTCGTTTATTTCTTTAAATTTCTCTTCAGCCGCTTTATCGCCAGGATTTTTATCTGGATGATATTTCATGGCTAATTTTCTATAAGCTTTTTTAATTTCTTTAGCATCCGCATCTTTGCTTACACCAAGCACCTCATAGTAATCTCTTTTTTCACTCAAGGAATTCACCACCTTTTATATCTTGCAAAATAATAGCTTGTAGAATGTTAAACTACAAGCTATTATAAAATTTACTTTAACAGACTAATCTCTATATATTATACACAAATACTCTGTTTTTGTAACCTATTTATCATCAACTTCTGTGAAATCTGCATCTACTACGTTGTCATCACCATTTCCTGCATTTGCACCTTGGTCATATCCTGCATCTTGAGCACCTTCAGCACCTTGTGCAGCTTGAGCTTGTTGATACATTTGTTCAGATATTTTATGGAATTTGTTCATTACTTCGTCCATAGCAGTTTTTAATTCTTCAGCAGTTGAGCTTTCTTTATCTTTAACTGATTTTAAGTTTTCTAAAGCACTTTCTATAGCTGATTTATCTTCTGCACTTACTTTATCACCTAATTCATTTAAAGTTTTTTCAGTTTGATAAATAGTTGATTCAGCTTGGTTTAATGCTTCTATTTTTTCTTTCTTTTGTTTATCTGCTTCAGCATTCATTTCAGCTTCTTTTACTTTCTTTTCTATTTCTTCTTCTGATAAGTTAGTTCCTGAAGTTATAGTAACTTTTTGTTCTTTTCCAGTTCCTAAATCTTTAGCAGTAACATGAACTATGCCATTAGCATCTATATCGAAAGTAACTTCTATTTGAGGTATTCCTCTTGGAGCTGGTGGTATTTCAGATAATTGGAATCTACCTAATGTAGTATTATCATAAGCCATTGATCTTTCACCTTGTAATACATGTATATCAACAGCAGTTTGGTTATCTGCAGCAGTTGAGAATACTTGAGATTTCTTAGTTGGTATTGTTGTATTTCTTTCTATTATTTTAGTCATTACGTTACCCATAGTTTCTATACCTAATGATAATGGAGTAACATCTAGTAATAATAAGTCGTTAACTTCACCAGTTAAAACACCAGCTTGTATAGCAGCACCAGCAGCAACACATTCATCTGGGTTTATACCTTTATGAGGTTCTTTTCCTATGAAGTTTTTAACAGCTTCTTGAACTGCAGGTATTCTTGTAGAACCACCTACTAATAATACGTCGTCTATTTCTGAAACTGAAAGTCCAGCATCAGCTAAAGCACTCTTAGTTGGTCCCATAGTTTTTTCTACTAAATCAGCAGTTAATTCGTTGAATTTAGCTCTTGATAAATCTATATTCATATGTTTTGGTCCTTCTGCAGTTGCAGTTATGAATGGTAGATTTATGTTAGTTGACATTGTTGAAGATAATTCTTTTTTAGCTTTTTCAGCAGCTTCTTTTAATCTTTGTAATGCCATTTTGTCTGATCTTAAATCAACACCTTCAGCTTTTTTGAATTCGTCAGCTAAGTAATCTATTATAACTTTATCGAAGTCGTCTCCACCTAATCTGTTGTTACCAGCAGTAGCTAGAACTTCGAAAGTACCATCGCCTATTTCAAGTATTGATACGTCGAATGTACCACCACCTAAGTCGAATACTAATATTTTCTTTTCTTCGTCTAATTTATCCATACCGTAAGCAAGAGCAGCAGCAGTTGGTTCGTTTATTATTCTTTTAACGTCTAATCCTGCTATTCTACCTGCATCTTTAGTTGCTTGTCTTTGAGCATCTGTGAAGTATGCTGGAACAGTTATAACTGCTTCTGTTACTTGTTGTCCTAAGTATCCTTCAGCATCTGCTTTTAATTTTTGAAGTATTATTGCTGATATTTCTTGTGGAGTGTATCCTTTACCATCTATATCAACTTTGTAATCTGTACCCATGTGAGTTTTTATTGAAGTTACAGTTCTTTCTGCATTTGTAACTGCTTGTCTTTTTGCAGGTTCCCCAACTATTCTTTCACCATCTTTTGTAAATGCTACTACTGATGGTGTAGTTCTCATACCTTCGTTATTTGCTATTATTTGAGGTTCTCCACCTTCTAAAACTGCTACACAAGAGTTTGTTGTACCTAAATCTATACCTATTACTTTTGCCATCTTAATACGCCTCCTGAAAATTTTCAATATTAATTAATTTGTTAGCTATTTTATTTATTAGCTATTTTATTATTTACATATTTATTAGCAAGATACTTTAACCATTGTTGGTCTTATTACTTTTGTACCAAGCTTGTATCCTTTTTGTAGTACCATAACAACTTTGTTTGGTTCTACTCCATCTATACTTTCTTGCATTACCGCCATATGAACATTTGGATCAAAGTCAGCATCTTGTGCTTCTATTTCTTCAACACCAAATTTCACAAGTGAATCTTTTAGTTGTTTATAAACTAAATCTACACCTTTATAAAGTGCTTCTTCTTTATCTGGGCATGCATCTAATGCTCTTTCCATGTTGTCTATAACTGGTATTAATTCAGTTATTATTTTTTCATTTGCAAACACACCAATCGTTTCTTTTTCTTGTTGTGTTCTTCTAATATAATTAGAATATTCTGCTTGAAGTCTTTTATATTTATCTTCAGATGCTTCTACTTTAGATTGTAAGTCTTTTATTTGATCATCGACTTTTTTCTCTTCTAATTTAGAATTTATATCTGTTACATTATCATCTTCAGTTTGTTCTGTCTTTACTTCCTCAGTCACTTGTTCTTCAACTGAAGCATTTGTTTCATTTTTAACTTCAGATTGTACATCTTTATTTTCCAAGATATTACACCCCTCGATTCTTTTTATTTTCTATTTATTATTAAGTAATATATTCATATAATTTATTATCGAATATATTCTAGAATAATCCATTCTCGTTGGACCTATAAAACTTATACGTCCTATTTGCTCATTATCTACTTTATATGTAGCTGTCACAACACTACAATCTTGAGCTTGTTGACAATCATTATCGCTTCCAATTATTATATTAGTATTGTCTTTTAATATTCCTTTTGATTGTATAATCTTTGCTACAGTTTCTTTTGTTTCTAACATATCTAAAAAACTTCTAGCCTTTAATACATCATTAAACTCTGGATAGTCTAGTATATTTGTAACACCATTTAATGTTATTGAAACATCATCATCTGATACATTGGAGTTTAATACACTAAGTAGTTTATCTACTATAGAAGAATATTCTCCTATTTCATATTTTATAAAAGCTATTAAATTGTTATCAATATCTGTTATGCTTTTTCCTCCAAGCTTTCTAGTAAGATTATCAGAAATTATATTCAACTTAGCCTGATCTAAATACTTTTTAGTAGGAATATCAGATTTTTTAATATCTCCCGTATCTGTTACTATTATTAACAATATACTGTGTTCACCCATACTAACTAGTTGGATATGTTTAATTACACTAGGCTTTACTAATCTTGTAGTTCCTATAGTAGTGTAATTAGTAAGCTGTGATAGCATCTTAGAAGTTTCATGAATTAAACTTTGTATATGATTCATATTGCTCTCTACACATTTTTCAATTATTTCTTTATCGCTATCATTTAATTCATTAGTCCCCATCAACAAATCTACATATAGTTTATAACCTTTTTCTGTTGGCACCCTACCTGCTGATGTATGTGGTTGAACTAAATATCCCAATTCTTCCAAGTCCGCCATTTCATTTCTTATAGTAGCAGCGCTAACTCCAAGATTATGCTTTTTCGAAATTGTTCTAGATCCTACAGCTTCAGCTGTTTCAATATAATCTTTAACTACCGCTTTGAGGATTTTCATTTTTCTTTCATTTAGTTCCATTTTTTCTTTCCTCCTCGCTGTTAGCACTCACTATTTTCGAGTGCTAAAAAGATTATATATATTATATACCACTTATTTTTTTCTTTGTCAATAGTTTTAATCTATATAATCTAAAAAAATGTTATTTGATATTTCTCTTCCTTTTTGCGTAAACTTAAATCCTTTATTTGTTTTTGTTATTAAGTCTAAACTTTCATGTTTTTTTAATTGTTCCTTATATTTTTCTTCAAAATTTATTCCAAACACCTCAAAGTCCTTAAAAATTATCCCGTCATTCATTCTAAGACCCATAATTATTTTTTCTTCTATTTTATCTTTTTCTGTTAGATTCTCACAAAACTCTATAGGCTTTTCATTTTTTGATAATTTATCATGATAATCATCTAAATCTTTTACATTGTTGTATCGCACATTATTAATATATCCAGATGCACCTGGTCCTAATCCTATGTAATTTTTACATTTCCAATATAATATGTTATGTTTACATTCATATCCCTCTTTAGCATAATTAGATATTTCATATTGGTTATATCCATTTAATTTTAAGCATTCTATAGCATATTCGTACATTTTTATATCTTCATCTTCATCGCTAAGTTCAAAATCTTTATCCATATACATATCATATAGCTGTGTTCCTTCTTCTAAAATTAAAGAATAAGCAGATATATGTTCTGGATTTAATCCTATTATTTTGTCTAATGTCTCTTTCCAATCTTCAAATGTTTGGTGTGGTAAATTATACATTAAATCTATATTTATATTTTTAAACCCTGCTTTTCTCGCTTCTATGTAGTTTTTTTCAAACTGTTCATAATTATGTATTCTGCCGATATAACCCAATAAATCTTCTTGTACAGCTTGTAATCCGATACTAAGTCTATTTATACCTAAACTTTTCATAAACTCTAATTTTTCTTTGTTTAATGTCCCAGGATTGCATTCCATAGATATTTCAGCATCTTTATCTATACAGAAGTTTTTATTTATCTCATCCATTATCATTTTCATTTCTGTGTTTGAAAGTATACTAGGAGTACCCCCACCAAAGAATATAGTGTTTATCTTCCTATCTTTATTTGTATATAAACTCATTTCCTTTTTTAAATCATTTAAAAATTTTTCTTTTTTATCTTTTTCTATTTTGTATGAATTAAAGTCACAGTACTTACATTTTTGAACACAAAAAGGTATGTGTATGTATAATCCAAGCATAAAATCACCTTCTTTTATTATATTTTTTTAATTAGTTTTTACCTTTGCAAAGTAAGTATACATTCTATTGTTTATATATAATTTATATGTTCCCTTTATTTTATTAAAATAAAAGCAAAAGGCAAACTTAAAAAAGTTTGCCTTTATATATTAATATTTAACTTGATAAGTTCCACGTCTTCTAGCGTCAGCAGCGCCTTTAATTCCAAGATTTTTGTGTTTTGTAATTGCTTGTATAGAACCATACATTACATTAGAGTCATAATAAATTATTGAATATTTTTTATTTTCTCCAGCAACTTTTTGTTTTATATCATTTGAAATATCTTCTTCAGAATATATTTCTTTACCTCTAAATACAAATCTCGGTTTGTCCACTGATTTTTGTAAATCTACACCTTCTCTTAGGTTCCAATTTATAACTTGAGCCAATGCTTGAGGTATAACATTTCCACCTGGTGTTGATATACCCATTACGAATTCATCGCCTTTAGATATTATCGATGGTGCAATAAAGGTTCTTGATCTTTTACCTGCTTCATAACTATTTATTGAGTACTCATTTTGATTGAAGTGTGTAGATGCATCATTTAAGAAGAATCCTCCTACAGATAGTTGACTTCCAAAGAAATCACCTAATGTATTAGTACATGATACTATCATACCTGATGAATCAGTTACAACAAATGCAGTAGTATCTTCACTTTCCATATCTTCTATATCTGATACCTCATTTTTATTATATAAATATTTTGCATATTTTGCTGTAGTAAGCTTATTATAATTTTTACTTTCAGTATTAAAGTTAGGATCAGATATATTAGCTTGTCTACTTGTATATGCTATATTTGTAATTTTAGACATCTCTTCTAAATATTTTGCAGGGTCTTCATCATAACTTGGTAAATCTACATATTCAATCATATTAAGAATTTGCAGTAAAGTTATTCCACTAAATGGTGCTGGTGCAGTAACTATGTCATAACCATTGAATGTTCCTGTTACTGGTTTTTGCTCTTCTATTTTATATGAAGCTAAATCCTCTTTCTTTAAACCTGAAGCACTTGCTACTAATTTATCTGCTATACTTCCTGAATAAAATGCATCAGATCCATTTTTTTGAATTTCAGTTAATGTTTCTGCTAGTTCCGGTTGTACTATATTTTCTCCTACAGGTCTAGGCTCTCCATCATCATCAAAAAATTGTGTCATTTGAGATAAATCAGTATATCCCTTATAAACGCTTAATCTGTTATATAAGTTTTGATTCATTTCAAAACCATCTCTTGCATATTCTATAGCTGGTTCTAATAAATCACTCATCTTTAGTTTTCCATGCTCTTTTTGAACTTGTTCAATCCCTTTAACAAACCCTGGTACACCTATTGTACTCTTCATAGTTTCTGAGGTAATAGGAGCTGTTTCTCTGTAATTATAAAATTTATAATCTTTAGAATCTGGCAGGTATACAAGCATTGCCCCACCGCCTCCAATTCCAGAACCATATGGCTCAACAACACCTAGTACATATGATATAGCAGCAGCCGCATCGACAGCATTCCCACCATCTTTTAAAACCTTCATTCCGACCTCTACTGCTAACTCATTAGATGAACTTACTCCATATCCTGAAGTTACATCCCTACCTAATGTTTTGTTAACGGACGTATTGAAAAGGGCAACGATATTATCATAGAAAACTAGACTTAAGCATAAAACCACTACTGCAAGAACAGTCGCTATTTTCTTTATCAAAATCTTCCTCTCCTTTTTTGTAAATTTCTACATCACATTTACTACATTTTTTAAAATATATATGTATTTAAATTTGCAAAACAAATATATTTTCCCTAAATGCATTTAAAGAAAATCCACATCTCAAAATCGCTTTTAAAATGAAGATTTTCTTATTTATAATATATATTTAGTGTTAGAAATTAATTTCTAACACTAAATATATAACGTACAGTATAGCAATAGAAATAAATAATTTTGTCACTGTTATTTCTTTTCTATTTTTTATTTTTATCTGAAGTTTTTCTTTTATTGTTAATTCTTTACTCATGTTTTATACCTCGCTATATACCTGGTACAAAAGTAATAATAGCGTACACTGCTAATGAAACTCCTAATGAACTCGCTACTGTTAATTTTATACCTTGTTTATAATAAGCATTTGCTATTAATCCTGGTATAACTATTCTTATAGCAGATAAAGCATCTAATGCATTACCCATTGATGCATTTACAGTAGTTATTAATATATTTAATAGCATACTTACAAATAACATCGCTAAAAATCTTCTTCTACCATATAATATTAAGAATTTATTTAAAACAAATTCAACTATCATATATGTTAATAAACTTATTATAAATATAACTATTACTCCTTTTGGATCTTTAAATGATAAGGCAATATATCCTGGAACAACTAATCCTCCTGGATTTATACCAAATTTCTCTTGAAACAATAAACTTAATGTTAATCCTAAAATAATAGCTACATATAATTCACTAATTCCCATGTAATCCTCCTTAAATTCTCCTATCCTAAAGTTTTTTCCTTATTATCAATTACTATTGTATCTTGTGTATCTTCATCTCTCGCCATACTTAATAATTTTTCGATGAAGGCTTCACCTTGTCCATGTATATTTCCAACACCAAATACCATTCTGTCCTTTAATAATGGATTTAAAGTCTCCATAATTTTATCCGGCTCAGCATATTCTAAATTAATGTAGTTTTTAACATTTGGGAATTGCCCATTGTTAAACGCTGTTGTAATTGGTTCTGAAACCTCTCCAATAGCTACTAAAGTATGAGTTTGTATTTTTGGAAATACATCTGAAACAAATATTTCAGTTCTATCAACTCTATCTTCTCTACAGTTCATTATAACTATAGGGTCTTCAGTATTGTACTCTAATTCTTTTACTCTTTCCCATATATTAACTGTTGATTGTGGATCATTTGCCGCAAAACCATTGACAAATGTACAATTTAAGTCTTCATCACCAATTCTTGTGATTCTCATTGCACCTGGGTCTGGATGTGCATTTAACATACCTTTAAAGCATGTTTCCTCATCTATACCTAGTGCTTCACCTACAGCAAGAGCTAATGATGCATTATCTGGGAAGATCATGTAGTCAAATTTAGCTAAATATTCGTCTGTAATTTTTGAATTATCTGCAATTATTACCTTAGTATTTCTTTCTTTTGCAATTTGTTTGAAGTAATCAGTATAAGCGCAATCGACTGTTATTAAATATCCGTTGTAAGGAATAGTTGCTCCAAATGCTTGTGCTATTTGGTCTAATGTTGGACCCATAACATCTAAGTGGTCTTCTAATACATTAACTATAACAACTATATTCGCTTCTAACATTCTAAATTGAAAAACTTTTTGGTAATCTGGGTTTACAGCCATACACTCACAAACTAAAGCTTCTGCATTTAAATCAGCAGCTTTTTGTAAGACTTTTAATTGTTCTCCTATGTTTGCCCCTTGTGGCTGTCTTACTATGATATCTTCATCATCTTGGAACCAATAAATCATTCTTGCTGCAGTCCCAGTTGTTTTTCCAACAGTTTTATATCCTGCTTCTGTCAAAATACTTGTTATTAGTCTAGTTACAGTAGACTTACCTCTAATCCCATTTATGTTTACCCTTATAGGTATTTTTTCAACATTTCTTTTTTGTGCCATTTGCTCTCTAATACCTAAAATTAATAATATCGCGACACATAATACTATAATAAAAATAACTCATCCCTCCTAAAGATCAACTTTTATATTCCATATTCCTAATAAACCTAAAATTTTGTCAATTTAAACATAAAAGTATTTTTTTTTCATCAAGAAATAAAACTCGATAATTTACTTATATCTAACAACTCATAAAATTATACCAAAAAATTGTCATTTCTAAAAGTATTTTTTTTTATTTTGTAAAATTTAATATTTATTCTAAATTAAGCTGTATTTAATAGAATTAAACACACTTAACATTACAAAATTATTTAAGGAGTATATTTATATTTTTACACATTTTGACAATAAAATAAAATTAATATCTATAATAGTACATATATAGACTATTTTCATAAGTCTATTTTATATTATTTTACATACCATTTCAATAAATATACTTTTTTTAATTCTTTCATAATCTTACAAATTTTAAACTTTTATATCTATAATTTTCAAGCTTAAAATTTAATACTACCAAACAATAAGTAGTTCATATTAAACCTTATTTAATTGCTAATCTTTTTTGATTATATTTTTTATTTTCATTATATATAATACTCTTTTTTTTTATAATGTCACTAGTTTTTTAACTTATTTACATAATATTTATATTATATAGATAAAGTTATTTTTGCATAAATAATATTTAATTTATTCTTTAAAGCAATAAACTCTATAAGTAAAAATATTTTAACCTTATAGAGTTCATTTTTATTTATTATTTACATTTATCTAGTTACTAGTCATCTAATTTTAAAACTGCCATGAATGCTTTTTGTGGTACTTCTACGTTTCCGATTTGTCTCATACGTTTTTTACCTTCTTTTTGTTTTTCAAGAAGTTTCTTCTTACGAGATATATCCCCACCATAACATTTAGCAAGTACGTCTTTTCTAAGAGCACTTATAGTTTCTCTAGCAATTATTTTATTTCCAACAGCTGCTTGTATTGGCACAGCAAATTGATGTCTTGGTATTTCGTTTTTAAGTTTTTCACACATAGCTTTTCCTCTAGCATATGCTTTTGATTCATGTACTATAAAGCTAAGTGCATCGACTTGTTCTTTATTTATTAATATATCTAATTTTACTAGTGTAGATGGAACATATCCTTTCATTTCAAAGTCTAATGAACCGTATCCTCTAGTTCTAGATTTCAATGCATCGAAGAAGTCATATATAACCTCATTAAGTGGTAAATCGTAATGTAGCATAACTCTCTTAGGATCAATATATTCCATATTATGCATAGTGCCGCGTCTTTCTTGACATAATTCCATTACTATACCAACATAATCTTTAGGAACTATTATATCAGCTTTTACAATAGGTTCTTCTATCATTTTTATTTCTGATGGATCTGGTAAGTTAGTTGGATTTTGTATCATAACTACTTCACCAGTGTTCTTTGTTACTCTATATATAACAGATGGAGCTGTTGTAACTAAGTTTAAGTTGAATTCTCTTTCTAATCTTTCTTCTATTATTTCTAAGTGTAATAATCCTAAGAACCCACATCTAAAACCAAATCCTAAAGCTGCAGAAGTTTCAAGTTCGAATTCTAACGCCGCATCATTTACTTGTAATTTTTCTAGTGCATCTTTAACATTTTCATATTTTTCACCTTCACCTGGGTAAATACCACAGTAAACCATTGGTGTAGCTTTTTTGTATCCTGGAAGCGGCTCATCTGTAGGCCTTTTAGCATCTGTTATTGTATCTCCAACGTGACAGCTTCTTATATCTTTTATACTAGCTGCTATATATCCAACATCTCCAGCTTGAAGACTTTCAAGTTCAGTTGGATGTGGAGCCATAACACCTACTTCTGTAACTTCAAATTTCTTTTTAGTATTCATCATTTCGATTGTCATACCTTTTTTAACTTCACCTTCGAATACTCTAACATATGCTACAACACCTTTATAAGCATCATAATATGAGTCGAATATTAAAGCTTTTAATGGTTTTTCTATGTCACCTTCTGGAGCAGGTACATTATTTACGATATCTTCTAATACATCTTGTATATTTAAACCACTTTTAGCCGATACTAATGGGGCTTCACTCGCATCAAGACCTATAATATCTTCTATTTCCGCTTTTATTTCATCTGGTCTAGCACTTGGAAGATCTATTTTATTTATTACTGGTAATATTTCTAAATCTTGGTCTAATGCTAAATATACGTTTGCTAATGTTTGTGCTTCTACACCTTGTGCCGCATCTACTACTAATAAAGCACCTTCACATGCAGCTAAACTTCTTGATACCTCATAGTTGAAATCGACATGTCCTGGTGTGTCAATTAAGTTTAAATAATATTCGTTTCCATCCTTAGCATTGTATTTTAATCTTATATTTTGTAGCTTAATAGTGATTCCTCTTTCTCTCTCTAAATCCATATTATCTAATAACTGGTTTTTCATCTCTCTATCACTAACTAAACCTGTATATTGAATTAATCTATCCGCTAAGGTAGACTTTCCATGGTCTATATGTGCAATAATACTAAAATTTCTAGTTCTACTTTGTTTATTGTCCACCTTTATTCCTCCTTATAATTAATATAAATTATTTTTATCATAGATTTTATTTTATAATATATCTGCTTTGATGTAAATATTAGTTGTAACAGAAAAATAAGACTTATTTTGAAATTAAGCCTTATTTTTTGTTTTCTATAATAATTATTATTTTATATTTTTATATTTAAATCAATATTTCTTAAAATTTTTTCTATACAATTTATATTTTTTTGTATAAATTCTATACCTTTATTTATTGTAGATTCTCTATTTAACATTTTATTCATATTATAATCTGTAAAAAATATACAGCCAATTGTTATATTAATCATAAAAATAACGGATAAAATTTTAAAGTTTCTTAACTTTTTATATTTATTTATTTTTTTATTTTTTCTATTATTTATTCTTTCATCTAATTTGCTCATATATACATCTTTCATTTATAATTTTATTTAATGTTATACTTTTAATTATTTTTTATATCTTGTTCTTTAAAATACCCATCTAATATTTCTGCTAAATATTTTGCACTTGCTTGAGCTTCAGCACTAGTAGTTCCGTTACTTCCTACTTCTACTAACAATGCATTATCACAAATGCTTTGATTAAATCTACCGTAAGGCTTCATAACTACAGGCATTATTAAATCTGGATATTTCTTTTTAGCATACTCTGTTAAACTGTCAGCCAATTTTTTCACCTTTGTTACATCATCATTTCTAGCTCCGACAACAAAGAAAAATTTTGCTACTCTTTCCCCATTTATTGTAGTTGTATATTTATTATGAATATTATTCTTTACAGTTTCATTAGATATATCCAATCCATCTCTATGTAAGTCTATAGTTATATCTACATCATTATATTGATTCATTACTGATTTTATTGTTTGTGAACTTCGTTTATATGAATTATTATACGAAGGACTATCATGATAAGTAGTAGAATGTATTACTCCCCATCCTAAATTAGATAATTGGTTAGTAAGTAAACATCCAACTGACATAACTGAACGATCTTTGTCTTCTGAGTGATAATTTCCCTTTGGTGAATCAGAATAAGTCTCACAACTATGGCTATGGTATATTAAAATTTGTGGTTTATTGTTTGTAACCCTTAAATTTGAACTATATACGGCACTCTCTAGACTTATACCATTATTATCACTTTTTTTTGCAGTTGGTATATTATCTTCTCCTACATATACGTTTACAAACTGTTTACTTGTCTTTGTTTCTTTACTGGTTGTTGTTTGATCTTCATTCTGCTTATCCTTTGTATCTGTATCATCTTTTTCTATAACTTTAACTTCTGGATAAGAATATCTTATTAAATTAGTAAATAACCCATCTTTATTTAAAGCCAATGTGTTATTCGGTATTGTAAATAATAAAATGGCTATACTTACTACTTTAGCAAATTTATTATACATATTTCTCCTCCTTAGTTTTAACCCTTTAAGCCCTTCCTGGATGAAGGGATCTATTTAATCCTTCGCTTATTATTATCGCTAAGTTCTCTATTGTTTCATCTATATCTTTTGGGGTTACAATTAAATTTTTATCGTATGGATCTAAAGAATCTTTGATTAATTGATATTTTTCTTCTTCTTTTAATTTTGTAAGCATTTTATAAAACTCACTATTTTCTTGAGATACTTCTATTAAATTATCAATTGCTAAATCTAGCACGTCTATTGTAAGTGTAGCTGCATCTACTACTGTAGGAACACCTATAGCAATTACATCAACACCTAAATAAGATTTATCTAGTGCTTTTCTTTTATTTCCTACCCCTCCTCCTGGTGCTATTCCTCCTGTTGATATCTGAATTGTTGAATTTACTCTGTCCATCTTCCTAGAGGCCAAAGCATCAATTGCAACAACTCTATCCGGTTTTATTTTATCTACTATAGATTTTACTATTTCTACAGTTTCAATCCCTGTTATACCCATAACTCCAGGACTAAGTGCTGCTACTTCTGAAAAATCATCATCATAATCTTTATTGTAATTTTTAAAAATATGACGGGTTACAAGTGTTTTTGATACAGCTCTAGGTCCTAATGCATCTGATGTGATATTCCAGTTTCCAAGTCCTATTATCAAAGTTTTTTTAGATTGATCAGTTCCAAAGATTTCAATCAATTCATCTTTTAGATAATTTATAACCTTCTCTCTTGAATCATCATCGTCGAATTTCATCAAATCACTTTCTAAAGTTATATACTTTCCTATTTCTTTATTCATTATTTTTGAACCAATTTCATTTATGATTTCTACTGTAGTAATAGTACAATCTTCTAATTCTTTTGTATCCACTACAACTCCATCAAGCTCTGTCGACTGCTCTTCACATATTTCTGTTGCTTCAAGTGCTAAATCTGTTCTTATACTTATCATAAAAACCTCCAAATGTTATTATCTTATTGAACAATATTTTATTAGTATTTTATAAACAGAATTTTAGGTTACTTTTCTGTTTTTGACTTTGATTATAATTATTAACTCTTTTACGATTTTTAAACATAAATTAAATAAAACTTAAATTAAATTAAAAGTATTGAATATTAATACTTGATTTTTATTTTTATTTCTGTTAAAATCAAATATGTTGACGATGAGAATAATAAATTTTACGGGAGGTGAACAGATTGGCAAATATAAAATCTGCTAAAAAGAGAATAAAAGTTATCGATAAGAAAACTGCTTTAAACAGAGTAAGAAAATCACAAGTTAAAACAGCTATAAGAAGATTCGAAGAAGCTGTTAACGCTGGTAACGTAGAAGAAGCTACTCAAAGATTCCAATTCGCTCAAAAGAAAATATCTCAAGTTGCTTCTAAAGGAACTATACACAAAAACGCTGCTGCTAGAAAAGTAGCTAAATTAGCTCAAAAATTAAACTCTATGAACGCTTAATAAGAAGTTTAATTTGTGCATAAATTGGCCCTTGATTAATTTCAAGGGTTTTTTATTTTTTCTAATTTAAATTACAATCAAAAAAGTCTTCCCTATTTATTAGGAAGACTTTAACTTACTCTTCTCTGACAATACTTACTTACTAACATTTCTATAGCAAGCGTATCTCTCATAAGACCTTTTTTAATTTTATAATCACTTTCTAGAATGTAGTTTAACATATCTATTATCATAGATTCTGTAAAGTTTCTACTTATTTTTATAGATTTATTTACTATAAATAAAGATAGTTTTAATTTGTCTGATATTGCCTTATTATTTAAACCTTTGTTTAATAATTCTTTTACTTGAAGTACTATTTTAAATTGTCTATTTATCATAGCAAATATACCTAAAACAGACTCTCCTTCGTTTATCATATCATTTAATATCTTTATAGCATTTTGTGAATTTTTATCGCCAATATAATCTATTAGTTTAAAAATATCATTTTCTATTTTCTTTTGCGAAAGCCTATCTATTATTTCATTCGTTACTTTTGTATCTGAACCTGCGAAAGAACTTATTTTTCTTATTTCATTATCTATATCTGATAGAGTATATTCATTATTTTTATCCTTATATCCAGTTGATTCTATAAAGTACATAATTTGAGCATTATCTATCATTGTGTTATTTTTTTCAAATTTCTTTTTAGTCCATTTAAACAGTTCCATATCAGATATTTTTTCACAGTTATAGGCAATTCCATTTTTGCTTATTGTGTTTACTATGCTTTTTCTTTTATCTACTTCTCCATATACAGCAAAAACTAAAATAGTTGTGTCCGGAATATTTTCCAAATGACTTGCAAATGTCTTTTCATCTTTGTCTGAGAAATTCTTTTTCTTAGACTTTGTAAGTAATTCAAAATCCTTTACTATTACTATTTTCCTTTCGTCCATAAATGGAAGTGTTTCTATAGAACTAAGAAGTTGATCTAGTGTAGTTTCTTTTCCGTCTATTGTTTCTAAATTGAAATCTATCATACTTTCATTTAAAGATTCTCTAAATAATTTTATAGCATTATCTATTAAATAATGTTCTTTACCATATAATAGATAAATTTTTTCAAAGTTTTTATCTTTTATATTATAGACAATATCCTTGTATTTCATTTTCTTGCTCCTTCATAGTTTTAATTTCTTTGTATATCATGTAAGAGAAAATTAAAACATAATAAATTATTACATATATTATATTAGGATTCTCAACTTGTATATATCCAATTTCTATCTTGCTTAATTTGTCCAATATATAATATACCATATTAATAAGGTTTTTGTTTATATAAACTATAACTTTTGTAATATTTAAGTTAATTTCAAATAATAAAATACTAAAAATACTTAAATTCATGATAATTCCTATAAACGGTATTATCACTATATTGCCTAAAATAGATAAAAGTGCAATTCCTCCAAATACATAGTAAACTATCGGCATAGTTAATATATTAGCTGCTATAGTCATTGATATGATATTAAATTTTAATTTTTTTATTATTATTTTATTAAAATACAATATAGACAATGTTGCCAAAAATGACAACTGAAAACTAATATTATACATAGTGTATGGATTATTTATAATTAATACACTAGCAATTAATGATAATGTTGTTATTCCATCTCTTTTTTTAAATAAAAATACAGCTAAGTACATAATTATAACGAAAAATATCGCTCTTATTATGGAAGGAGAAAATCCTACCATTATACTGTATAAGAACATAATTGCTATTAAGATACATAGCTTATATATTTTATTTATACCTCTTATAATATAAGCTATTAATACACATATTATCCCTGTATGAAGCCCTGATATTGCGATTACATGGCTTGTACCTGTTCTTGAAAACATCTCGCTTTCTTCTTCTGTTAAATCATCTTTTATTCCAAGTAAACATGAATTTATAAAATTAGATGAATCTTTATATAGATATCTAAATGTATCTCTCATATATATTTTAAATTTTCCTATATATGTGTAAAACTTATTTTTTCCAATTACTTTAAAATAATTTGAATTAATTAATCCCTTATATCCACAACTCTTTATATATCGTCCATAATCAAAATCATCAAAACCTAATTTATCTAAATCTTTTAAATTTCCTTCTACTTTTACAATTTGTCCTATTTTAATATCATACTTTCTTTTATAGTCATTTATCAAGTATCCATCTATTATATATTGTGTATACTTATCTTTTTCCTTTTTATCTTTTACAACTCCGCTTATAGTTATATCTATATCCGAATTTATATTATCTAGTTCTTTTCCTAATGTAATAAAAAATCCCAGAATTAAAATTATTATAAATATCAATAATAACGGTCTTCTCAAAATATCCCTCCTAAAATCTAATTTTCTCTATTATTGACCTTAATTTCTAAATCTAGTCCTATATTAAAAAAATAAGGTATGCCAAAACTGACATACCTTACTTTAATTATATGTATTTATTATTTTAATTCATTTTTTATAACTTCAGCTATTCTCTTTATTCCTATTACTATTCTTTCTTCATCCATATTTGAATAATTTAATCTAAAGTTGTTAGTTTTAGTTCTTCCCGGATAGAAAGCAACCCCTGGAACATATGCTACATTATTATCTACACATTTTTTCATCATTTCAGTAGTATTTATACTTTCAGGTACTGTAACCCACATAAATAATCCACCTTCTGGATGAGTCCATTTAACTCCTTCTGGGAATTCTTCTTCTATTGTTTTTAACATTAAGTCTCTACGCTTTTTATAAAGAGCTCTTATTTCTAAAACATGTGCATCTACATCACATTCATCTAAATATCTACTAACTTCTAATTGAGATATTGTTGATGTTTGTAAATCACCATCTTCTTTACATCTTATATATTTAGCTAATATTTCTGGTGATGCGCATACCCATCCAAGTCTATATCCTGGACATAATATTTTTGAGAATGTTCCTAAATATACAACATAACCTTCTTTATCAAAAGATTTTAATGAAGGTAAAAATTCTCCTTCATATCTTAATTCACCATATGGGTTATCTTCTAAAGCTACTACTTTATATTTAGTTATTAATTCAACGAATTTTTTACGTTTTTCAAGTGGCCAAGTTCTACCTGTTGGATTTTGAAAATCTGGTATAACATATATCATTTTTACTCTATCAGTAGTTTGTAAAACTTTTTCTAAAGCTTCCATATTCATACCATCTTCATCTGTTTCAACTTCTATGTATTTTGGTCCATATCCATTAAATGCATTTAAAGCACCTAAATATGTAGGACTTTCACATAATATTACATCCCCTTCATCTATAAATATTTTACCAGAAAACTCTAATGCTTGTTGTGAACCGCTAGTTACTAGTATATCATCAGCAGCTACATTTGTTTTTTGTTTTGCATTCATCCTATCAGCTATTTGTTGTCTGAATTTTGGGAAACCTTGAGCCGAAGAATATTGAAGTGCTATAGTTCCTACTTCATCTAAAACTTCATTAGCCATTCTTTTCATATCTGCTACTGGAAATAATTCTGGTGCAGGTAGTCCCCCTGCAAAAGATATTACTTCTGGTTTAGCAGTTAATGCTAATATATCACTTATTTCAGATCCCCCTTCTACCATCATACGTTTTGCATATTTTACTTCTTTCATATTATCACCCCAGTTATTTTTTGTTCATGAATATATTGTATACTTATTTTCAGAATAGTCTATTATATCAAAAAAATTTTATATAAAAATTGACATTTCTAAGCTTTTTTTTACATAAAATCAAAAATAGCGCCAACCTTAAAGATTAGACGCTATTTTAAAAATTTAAGCTTAAACAAGTTCATCTATATAATTTATTCTTTTTTCAAATAAAACATTTAGTAATTCTTTTTGAGTATTAATTAAACTAGATTCATCAATTTCATTTAACATGAAGATTTCATCTGTATTTAAATATGAAAATGCAAGTTGTGTTATAGAATTTATATCTAGTTCTATATCATAATCTTCTTCAACTCTTTGTATTTTTATTTTATTATCACATACAGATATTTTAAATACAGAGTTATTTTGCTTTATATATTTATCTATAACTTTTATTTTTATATATTTATTATTTATTTTTTGTGTATCTATATTGCAGGAATTTAAACTTTCAATATATTTTTCAAAGTTTATAACTCTCCCAGCCATAAATGGTATTAGCTTTATTTCACAAGTTTTTAAATTAGCAATTATTAGTTTAATTTTATCATCTACAGGTGCATTTATAACTGTTTTTTTACACTGTGTATTATGATTATATATATAGGCTAACATAGATTTTAAAGAAGAAATATTGTTGTATATTAATTCTCTTACAAAGAATGTATCTCCTTGAATATAATATGCTATATAACTATTGTTTTCTTCATCAATATATATATATCCACTTTCAGAACTTACTTCTTTTATAAATCTATTAAAATAAGCTTCATCTCTAACTGCATATCCATTTAAAGACTCCATTGCTTTAGTATAAATTCTTGATAAAGTTTCTGCATCTTCAAACGTAGCCTTTCTAAGTTTAGATGATAATCTAAATCCTAAAAGTTCATCAGTTCTAAGATTATATTGAATTTGGTCATAACAGTGATCAAATCCGTATCTTTTATATAGTCTATAATCTATAGCCATTAAAAGAGATACTATTTCTCCATTTTTGTATAACTCTTCTAATGTATAAGCCATTAAATGTTTCATATAACCAAGCCCTCTAACTTCTGGTTTTGATGAAACTCCGACTACATAAGATACATCGTATTTATTATCTCTAAGGTCTATCGTATACTTATTTAATTGAAGTGCAGATAAAACCTCGTCATTTTCTTCTATTATAATAGTATTATTTTCATCATACACATTTTCAAAATAATACTTTACAAAATCTTCTCCATCCTCAAAACAATAATTCCAAACAGAAACTACTTGATCTTTATCAATTGGCTTAGCATATCTAATATTCAATTAGTTAGCCTCCCTAACTGTGTATTTTTCAACAAATTTACAAGGATGGTAAGATAATTTAGCTTTTCTAAGTCCTTCTATTCCCATATCTTCTTCTCTGTTTACAAATTCTACATCTGGGAATTCGTGAACTAAAAATTGTTGATTTATATAAGGATATAATCCTCTTATTTCTGGATTAGCTTTTTCTATGTGGATTAATGCCATATTGTCGTTTAATAATTCTCCCATAGTAAATGCTTCTAATTTTCCATCTATATAAATTCCAGCTATTTTTAATCTATCGCATACTTCATCGTAATGAGCGAATAACTTTTCGATACCTAATCTTTCGTCATCTACGCCTTCTTCAATATTGTTATTTTCTTCTTTATTTACTGTCCAATCATCTAGTAATTGTCTACAGTCATCAAAATCAGCTTTTCCAAGAAGTCTATATTCAAATCTTCCTTCATATTCACTTAAGAAATAGTTTATATGATTTCTCTTCTTGCTATTTTTTCTTCCTTTTAATGTTCTTAATATTTCTCCATCATAAACATAATCGAATATGTCTCTTTCTGCTACATATTCAAATCTATCACCATATTGTTCTTTTAGATAATCTACAACTTCTTCAGTTATTCCTCTAAAGTAAAGTTTTTCTTCTATTTCTTTAAAGTAATCTAATACAAAATCTATAACTTTTGGTAAATCTTCTTTTTTAGCAAGAGGTAATATAGAGAATACTTCTCCTTCATATTCTCCAACTAAAACTGCAAAATTATCTCCTATATGGTATGCAGTTTTATATGCATGTTGCCACATATAAAGTGTATTGAAGTTGTATTCACATGCTTCATAATCTACTAAATCAAAGTATGGATTTAATATTTCTCTATCTTCTATAGTTATTTCCTTAAATTGAGGCTTTAAACTATTTTTTCCTTGTTGTATTATTTGTTCAAAAAGATTAATACTTTCTCTTTCTTCTGTTATTAACATAAATTCCTCCTATAATTAAAGAAAATCTCTATTTTTTGTATTCTAGATTGATTTTCCTGCACTATACCTAATTAAGTGCATTTATATTACACAATAAATTTTCTTTATTAATTGATTTATTTAAATATTTTTAAAGAAAATTTTTACATTTATTGTATTCTTTTCTATTTCAATGTCAAAACTATTATTATATTTATTTCAATATTCTATTTTACCCAAGATAATATCTAATAAACATGTATTTTAATGGAGTGATTGTAACTTGAATAAAAAATTATTAATTTTTTCAATTATTATAATAGCACTTTTAACTGGTTGTGACAAAAATAAAGATTTTTGCATCCATGTAATAGATGTCGGCCAAGCTGACTCTATTTTAATTACAACACCATCTAACAAAAATATGTTAATCGATGGTGGTGATGAAGATAGTGCTAAAATCATAAAATCATATTTAAAAAATAAAAAAGTAAAAAATTTAGATGTAGTTATAGCTACACACCCTGACAGTGACCATATTGGCAGCTTAGACTATATAATTGATAATTTTGATGTAGAAAAAATTTATATGCCTAATCAAACCACTGACAGTGAATGCTACATCAACTTAATTGATTCTTGTAATAAAAAAAATTTAAAAGTAAATTATCTGTCAAAAGACGACTCTTTCAACCTAGACGATTCCACAAATATATATGTATTAAGTCCAAGTTATATAACAGATAATAATAATTCAAATTCCATTGTACTAAATATTTCGTATAAAAACAATAACTTTTTATTTACTGGTGATTGTGAGGAAAGTAATGAAATGGATATGATTAATTCATACAACCTAGAAGATATCGATTTCCTAAAAGTAGCCCATCATGGAAGTTACACAGCTAGTTCTTTAGCTTTTTTAGAAGAAACTACACCTGATATTGCTGTAATTTCGTGTGGATATAAAAATAGTTATGGGCATCCCCATAAATCAACTTTAGATAACTTAGAATCGGTAGATGCGAAAATTTTTAGAACCGATCAAAACGGAAGTATGCAGTTTTATTCAGATGGAGAAAAAATTTATTCTAAAGTTAAATATAAAGAATATAAATGAAAATAGGAGCACACTAAAAATGCTCCCTTTTTTTATAAATTTAAAATGAGGATAAATTTCTATAACTTATAAAAATTATCTCTTTTAACCTTTTATATCTTTAAAACTTCTCCTGGATAAATCAAGTTTTGATTTGTTATATCATTTTTTTGAATTAACTCTTTATAATCAACATCTAGTTTTCTTGATATTCCTAATAAAGTATCCCCTTTTTGAACTGTATACATAGTATTGAAATTATATCCTCTTGTACTTGAATTTATTGATGTTTCTATTTTTAAAATTTGACCTGGATAAATTAAATTCGGATTTGTTATATTATTTAAAAGTGCTATTTTATCTGCTGTAGTATTAAATTTTTTTGCTATTGAAGTAAGTGTATCTCCACTTTGTACTATATAAGTTTTTATATAATGTCTGCTTGATTGTGCTGATAAATTGCCTCTTGAATTTGTAGGTATTTTTAATATTTCACCTACATATATTAGATTTGGATTTTGTAAATCATTTAACTCTGCTATTGCTTGAACTGTAGTATCAAATTTGATTGCAATAGATGTTAATGTATCTCCACTTTGTACTATATAAGTTGTAGTAAATACTTTCTTTCTCTTTATTATACTTCTATTACCTGGATATATTTTCAATACTTCTCCTACATATATCAAATTTGGATTTGCTATAGAATTTGTCACTGTAATCTCGTGAACTGTAGTATCATATTTTTGAGCTATTGAAGTGAGTGTGTCCCCTTCTTGAACTGTGTAATATATAACTCCACTTTGTGTAGATGGTTCTTGTCTTGTTCCTGGAACTCGTTGTGGTTGTTTTTGTTCTTTTGGAATATCTTCTCTATCATCTAAAAACATTCCATCATAAATTAAGTCTAAGTCTGTACTTGCATTTATTCCTCTTACTCTGCCTGTATCTGAATATTGCCATGCAACGTATTTATTTCCCCAAATAGGATTTGGTGATGGTCCCCCTTCTGATAATTGTGCTATCCATAAAGGATATTCAGAAAGTCCAAGACCTTCATATAAATTATATTGTGCAAAATTAGTATATGTGTAAACTGCTACATCTAATCCACTATAATTTCTTACCTCTTCTAAAAATTCTATTGCTTGACGTGTTACTTCATAATTATCAAGCCCACCTGTTTGTTCTAAATCAAGAACTAATTTTAAATCTGAATCCAATCCTCTTATAGTATCTACAAAATATCTAGCTTGTTCACTTGGTGTTGGTGATGAGCCTGGGTTAAAAAAATGATAAAATCCTACTTTTATTCCATTTTCTTTTGCTCCATTATAAAATTCATGCAAATATGGGTCTCTATAAAAAGTTCCTTCTGAAGCTTGTATTATAGCAACCTCTATACCAGCATCTCTGACTTCTCTCCAGTTTATATAACCAGACCAATTACTTACGTCTATTCCTCTATAGCTAGCCATATTAACCCCCCTAAATTATATTGACTTTAAATAAGCGTTTATTTATTATATTCAATCAAATATTTTTAGTGATTTAAAAAAAGAAACAAATGTTTTTCTCATTTGTTTCTTTTTCTTTATTATTATCTTTCTAGTAATTCCCTTACTACTACAGATGCTATTGTAAGACCACCCACTGAAGGTACGAAAGATATACTACCTGGTGTTACTTTTCTTCCGTTCATTATTCTTTCTTGTAATTCTCTTGGTTGTTCTGTTGAGTAAACTACTTTTAATTTTTTAATTCTTCTATCTTTAAGCTCTCTTCTAAGAACTTTTGCAAGTGGACAAGTATGTGTTTTGTAGATATCTGTTACTACAATTTTAGTTGGGTCTAATTTATTACCCATTCCCATAGAACTTATTATGTTAAATCCTTTTTCTTTACATGTTTCTATAAGTTTTATTTTTGAAGTAACCATATCTATAGCATCTACAACATAATCGTAATCTTCTGTTAATATTTCATCACTTGTTTCTGCATTGTATAATTTTTTAATTGCTTTTATATTTAAATCTGGATTTATATCTAAAAGTCTTTCTTTCATAACATCTACTTTAAGTCTTCCAATTGTAGAATGTAGTGCTGGTATTTGTCTATTTATATTAGTTATATCAACATCATCGAAATCAACTATAGTTATATTTCCAACTCCTGCTCTTACTAAAGCTTCACAAGCGAAACTTCCAACTCCTCCAACTCCGAATACTATAACATTTGCATCTTTTAATTTATCTAGTCCTTCTTGTCCAACAATAAGGCCAGTTCTCATTTTAAAATCTTTTTTCATAGTTTTTCTCCTAAAATTTTTTTCTTGAACTATTATAATTTAATTTTCACTTTTTTTAAAGATATATTCTAACAAAAAAAAGAGATATTGCAAATTTAATTTTAAAGTTAAACTTTGTAAGTTCAATATCTCCCCTTTATTTAAATATAAATTATATATTTTTAATATAATGGATAATTGTAATAATCTAAACCTCCATTTAAACTATATATCCTTCTAAATCCATTAATCATTAATACTTTTCCTACACTTACACTTTGTACCCCATATTGACAATATAAAAGAATATTGCCGTTTCTATATGGTTGAATTTCATTTATTCTATCTAATATTTGATTAGTTGGTATATTAATAGCATTTGGTAAGTGTCCTCTTGTATAATCATAATAATCTCGCAAATCTATTATCAAACTAAATTGATTTCTAGCCAACATCTGTTGTACTTGATTTGCACTTATTGTATTTACTGCCATAAATACCCCTTCTTTCTTTTTAGCAATTAGAAAATTTTAAGTATCTTTAATTTTCTTGAAATGCACCTATGGAAATTATAATAAAATTTTTAAATTTTATAGTTTATCATATTCTATATTTTGATAAATTGTTACAATTAATTACTTTATCCACCTGTTTTTTACATATTTTAGTATTATAATTTCTTTACGTAAAAGGATATCAATTTATAGTAAATCTAATTTCTTTGTTTTATTATATATTTGGTATTTGCCAATCTATCGGATCTTTGCCTAAGCCTTGTAATATCTCATTTATTTTTGAGAAATGTTTACATCCAAAGAATCCTCTATATGCTGAAAGTGGACTTGGATGTGCAGACTCTAAAACATAATGTCTACTAGTATCAATTAACGATTTTTTACGTCTTGCATTTCCACCCCATAAAACAAATATTACCGGTTCTTCTCTTGTATTTAATAATTTTATAATATTATCGGTAAATATTTCCCAGCCAATATTTTGATGAGAATTTGCTTCATGTGCTCTAACTGTCAATGCAGTGTTTAATAGCAGAACACCTTGATCTGCCCATGGTATTAAATAACCATTATTAGGTATGTAACAGTCTAAATCTTCATGTAATTCTTTATATATATTCAAAAGTGATGGTGGTATTTTCACACCTTTTTGAACTGAAAATGCCAATCCATGTGCTTGATTTTCTCCGTGATATGGATCCTGACCTAAGATTAAAACTTTAGTATCCTTAAAAGAAGTGTGTTTTAATGCTTCGAATATATTATACATATTTGGATATATAACCTTACTAGAGTATTCTTGTTTTAAGAATTCTCTAAGATTTTGATAATATTCTTTTTGGAATTCATCTTTTAATAATTCATCCCAATCATTATTTAGTTTAACCATTATAAAAACTCCTCTTCATTTTTTCTTCTTATGTTATAATTAAATATAACATAAGAAGAAAATTATTTAAAGGAGGCATTATGAATAAGAAAAAATCTACCTTTTTAATAATAGCAATTATAGCTATTTGTTTTTTTATCTACATATTTAGGGGCAACTTTAATAAAGGAGATTATAGTCAAACTTACTACGACTTAAACACTGTAAGCAATATAACTTTATATAATGTAAAAGAATCTGATTCAAAAGAGATTTTAGACGAATGTGGAAAAATCTTGTTGGATATTGATAATACTATGTCGAAAACAAGGGATTATAGTGATGTTACTAAAATAAATCAAAATGCGGGAAAAGGATATGTAAATATATCTGATAAAACTTTTGAAGTAATAAAAACTGCTCTTCATTTTTCAGATATATCAGATGGTGTATTTGATATTTCTATAGGACCTGTTGTAGACTTATGGGGAATAGGCACTGACAATGCTAGAGTTCCTGATAAAAACGAAATAAAAGATAAATTATCTCTTGTAAATTACAAAGATATTTCAATTGATGAAAAAAATAATTCAGTAAAATTAAATAAAAAAGGTATGGAAATTGACTTAGGTGGTATAGCAAAAGGATATGCAGCTGACCAAATTGTAAAATATTTAAAATCTAAAGATGTAGAAAGTGCAATAATAAATCTTGGAGGGAATGTATTTATTTTAGGTGAAAAAGAAAAAAATACACCATTTAAAGTTGGAATCCAAGACCCTACAAGCGAAGATGGTTCTTCAATTGGAAATATAGCTGTTTCAAATAAATCTGTTGTCACATCTGGTATATATGAAAGATATTTAGAAAAAGATGGAGTTATATATCATCATATGATAGATCCATCAACTGGTTATCCATTCGAAAATAACTTAAGTAGTGTTACTATTATATCATCATCATCTATTGTTGGCGATGGACTATCAACTACTACTTTTGGTCTTGGTCTACAAAAGGGCATGAAATTGATAGAAAGTCTTGATAATACTGATGCAATATTTATAACTAAAGATAAAAAAGTGTATACTACTTCAAACTTAAAAGGAAAACTTAATTTAAAAAACGAATCTTTTAAATTAATGAATTAAAAGTATATTGGGAATCAAAAATACATCTTGATTCCCAATATACTTTTTTATTTTACACAAATCAAATCTTTCATATTTTCGAATTTCTTATCTCCAATTCCATTTACATTTTTTATCTCTTCAATGCTTTTAAACTCGCCATTCTCATCTCGATAACTAAGTATCTTGTTTGCTGTTGCTTCACCTACCCCTGGAATATCATCTAATTGTTTTAAATCAGCAGTATTAATATTGATTTTGCTTCCTTGGCTATCACTTTGAGTCGCATTATTAGAACTATTATTAGCTTGATTATTATTATCTTTATTAGATGTCACTTGAGTTAAATCAGAATTATTTTGAATTACTTCACCTTCTTTAGGTATTATATAATGCTTCTCATCTTCTAGCTTCATAGCTAAGTTTATATTATTAGTATCTGCATTTTTTGTTAGCCCTCCTAATTTCTCTACAGCATCAGCAAGTCTCTTGTCACTACTTAATGTTACTACCCCCTCTTTGGCAACTTGTCCCGATATGTATACTGTAATTTCTTTAACTTCTACATCTTTTTCTGATTTATTAGCTTCATTGCTATTACTAGAACTACTATTCTCTGCACCATCATTTTTATTTATAGTATCCTCTGTATTTTTTGATGTGTTTTCTTCTTCATTAAGTACATAAACTTCATCTGATAAATACCCTTTACATAGTAATCCTCCAATTGAAATCAAAATAATTATTGCAAAAGTTATTATTTTACCTTTATTATTCATTTTTATCACTCCTTATTATGGATTATTGACAAAAATATGTTATACTAAAATGTAAGTTTATAAATTGGAGGTCGAAAATGAAAAAAAAGTTATCATACTTAATAGTATGTCTAATAACAATGATAACTCTAATAAATTCTTCTATTGTAGCCTTTGCTGATGAAACATATGACAATGTTGACTTAATGGCTAATTATGGAGTTGTTATTGATTACGAAACAGGAAAAGTATTGGGTGGGAAAAATATCGATTCAAAGGTATACCCTGCATCTACTACTAAGATTTGGACAGCATATTTAGTAGTTAAAAATGTTAAAAATCTAGATGAACCTGTCGAAATAACAGAGCCACCTGGAGTAGATGGTTCTTCTATGTATTTAGAGGTCGGAGAAATATTTACAGTTAGAGAATTATTACAAGGTTTATTAATTCACTCTTCAAATGATGCAGCTGTAGTATTAGCTAAATATGTAAGTGGCTCGACCCAAGACTTTGCACAATTAATGAATAAAGAAGCTAAAAAAGCAGGTGCATTAAATACCCATTTTAATAACCCTCATGGTCTTCCAGATGATAACCACTATACAACACCATATGATATGGCAATGCTTGCTAGAAAGGCAATGAGTGAAAAAGTAATTCGAGAAATTGTAAGTACAAAATCAATTTCGTTTAAACAACAAAATACTGCTACCAGTAAAATAAATACTTCTCGTTATTTTACTAATACAAATTTATTTTTAACATCTAATGATAAAATAACATACAGAAAACAATCTATTCCTATAAAATACGATATTGTTGATGGTATTAAAACAGGATACACTGATCTTGCTGGTAGATGTTTATTAAGTAGTGCTGTTAAAAATGATATGAGAGTTATAGCGGCTGTTTTTAAAAGTTTTGGAACTAATGTATATGTAGATTCAAGAACATTATTAGATTATGGATTTGAAAATTATACTTCAAAAACAATAATTAATAAAGATGATTATACAAAAACAAAAAGAGTCTTATTTTCTAAAGAAAAAGAATTTATTTATCAACCGAAATCAAGTTATAAATTAATATTAAAAAACGGTGAAGCTCAAAATTCTGATTATACCTATAAAGAAAACTTAGATTATCATTTGCCAATTTATGAAGGTGATAAAGTAGGTACTTTAGATGTTTATAACGGAAACAAATTAGAAAAAACAATAGATTTAGTATCAACTAGTGAAATTCATAGTACTTTTGCATTTTTTACAGAGAGTAATTTCTTAAAAATTCTATTTAAAATAATATTATTCTTAATACTAGCACTTGTATTATTTTTAGCTTATGTTGTAATAAGAAAAAAATATAGAAGAAAAATGAGACAATTATCTAAAAAAAATAAAAAGAAAAATACTAAAACTCATAAAAAAAATGTACAAAGAAAAAATACTCCAAGAAAGAAAAGATAATAATTCAGATAAGTAAAAGCTATGCAAAAATTTGCATAGCTTTTTATATTGTCATATAAAGTTATATTATTTTAAATTCTTCTTAATGCCTTTTTCAATTATATTATTATAATCTATAAAATCATATATATCTTGTTCAAATACAGGACTGAATTTTAATAATTCATCTAATTCTAATTCTTCAATAGCTTTATTGTGGTCTTCGCAATATATAACTATTTGTCCAACTATGCTATGTGCATCTCTAAATGGTACATTTTTATTAACTAAATAATCAGCAACTTCTGTCGCATTTAAAAATCCGCCTTTAACAGCTTTTTTCATATTATCTTCTCTAACTTTTAAAGTTCCTATCATACCTTCCATGATTTGTATACACATTTCAAGAGTTTTTACACTGTCAAAGAATCCTTCTTTATCTTCTTGCATATCTTTGTTGTAAGCAAGTGGTATACCCTTCATTACAGTAAATAATGCAAATAAGTTTCCATAAACTCTACCAGTTTTACCTCTTATAAGTTCTGCTCCATCAGGATTTTTCTTTTGTGGCATTATAGAGCTTCCTGTAGTAAATAAATCATCCATTTCTATAAATTTAAATTCTTGAGAACTCCATAATACTAACTCTTCACTTAATCTACTTAAATGCATCATTATTATAGAAAAATCGCTCATAAGTTCAAGAAGGTAATCTCTATCACTTACACCATCCATAAAGTTGTCCATTGGTTTTTTAAAGCCTAATTTTTGTGCAGTTATATTTCTATCTATATTGTGAGTAGTTCCTGCTAATGCCCCACATCCTAAAGGTGATTCATCTAATATTTCTAAAGCATTTTTTATTCTCTTTTCATCTCTGTCAAACATATTGTAGTATGCCATTAAATGATGTTTAAATGTAACTACTTGTGCTCTTTGTAAATGAGTATATCCTGGCATTATAACTGAATTATTATCAGCTACTTCCTTTATTGTTTCTTTTAAGCTCGCAATATGACCTACCATATCATTTGCTTTTTCTCTTGCATATAATCTCATGTCTAAAGCAACTTGGTCATTTCTACTACGAGCAGTATGTAGTTTTTTACCTACATCTCCGATTCTTTCAATTAGGTTTATTTCAACAAAACTATGTATATCTTCATAATCACCGCTTAAAGGTAATTTCCCAGATTCAATATCTGCTAATATACCTTGAAGTCCTTCTGTTATTTGTTTTCCTTCTTCCTCTGTTAAAAGCCCAACTTGTACTTGCATATATACATGAGCTAAACTTCCCTCTATATCTTTTTTATATAAAACACAGTCAAATCCAAAAGATTTGTTGAATTCCTCCATTAATTTATTTTCGCCTTTTCTAAAACGGCCACCCCATAACTTCATATCATTCCATCCTCTCCATTTTTTGATATATAATGATGATTTTTAAAAAATAATCATTACTACAATCTATATTTTTAAGAATTTATAAATTGCTTTTGCTACCCCATCTTCTGTATTTTTATCAGTAATATAATCACCTTTTTCTTTTACTTCATCATTAGCATTTCCCATAACTACACCAATGCCTGCAAGTTCAATCATAGGCAAATCGTTATAATTATCTCCAAATGCAATGACATCGTCTTTATCAATTCCTAAATAATTTATTAAAGCTTTTAAAGCCTCTCCTTTGTTTACCCCTTTGTGCATAATTTCTACATTATTAAACCATGATGATGTTATTTCAATATCTTCTATTTGAGCAAGATCTTCTTTTACTTTTTTTAATTTATCCATATCATAATCATCAATTGCTATAATTTTTAGGATTTTATGTTTTACAACTTCTTCTTTTAAATCATCTCCAAAATGAACATTTATATCATCATTAAAAAAGTTTTTAAGTCTTTCTTTTGTTTTCCTTTGATCTTCTTTGCTTAAATTTTTGCACATCATAGTATTTTCTGAATAAAGTTGATAATACACTTCATTCTTTTCAAAAATATCTATTATTTTTAAACATATATCATTTGGTATATTATTTTTATATATAAGTTTATTTGTTTTTGTTTCCTTTATTATAGCCCCATTACATGCAATTAAAGGTGTATTTATATCTAAAAAATCAAAATGTTCTCTAGCTGAATTATAAATCCTACCGCTAGCTGGTACTATTTTAACACCTTTTTCTAGGGCTTTACTTAAAGCTATTTTGTTTTCTTCTGTTATTTTGTGATTATCTCCAAGTAGCGTTCCATCCATATCTGAAACAATTAATTTATATTTCATTCCAATTCCTCATTTGCATTTTACTTTATATTTCTTTAAATTTACCCTAGTCTCTATTATAACATAAGAATTTTATTTTTTACATATTAATACTTTAATACCAATATTATGAATAATTTTGTATATTAATTTTAGCAAAAAAAATGCTGCCTTAGTTTAACTAAGACAGCGTTTTTCTTATTATAATACTGCTATTAATTCTATTTCAACTTTAACGTCTTTTGGAAGTCTTGCAACTTCAACACAAGCTCTAGCAGGTTTATTTTCACCAAAGTATTCAGCGTATACTTCGTTTATTTGAGCGAATTCATTCATATCTTTTATGAATACAGTAGTTTTAACTACATTTGAGAAATCAGCTCCAGCTTCTTTTAATATAGCTTGAAGGTTTTTTAATGATTGAGCAGTTTGTGCTTTAACATCTCCTTCTACGATTTCCATTGTTTCAGGTACAAAAGGAACTTGTCCTGATACAAATAATAAGTTTCCAGCTTTTACTGCTTGAGAGTATGGTCCTATAGCAGCTGGTGCATTTTCAGTATGTATTACTTGATTAGCCATTAAGAATTACCTCCTATAATATTGTTCATTTATTATTATACTATTTTTTTCAAATAGTACAACGTTTTTTTAGTACTTTTTTATTGTACTGTATATTATACTTTTAGTCAATTATATTGGATAATGATGTAATTTTCTTTATTTACAGATATTTAAATATTCTTCTAATGTAGTTGTTTGGTCTTTTAATTTGTAACTTAATTCTGTGCCTACATATCTATAGTGCCAAGGCTCAAATTTATAACCCGTTATATCACTTTTTCCCTTTGGATATCTTAATATAAATCCATATTTATAAGAATTCTTTTTAAGCCATTTATATGCATCAGTAAACTCAAAACTATCCCTTACCGATGTTTTTGAATCATTTAAATCGAATGCTAATCCTGTTTGATGTTCACTATAACCTGCTTTTGCTGAAAAAGTATCTACATCTTTACTTTCTGATTTATATTTATCATAGAGCCATTTTTGTAAAGAATAACTTCTATATCTACTTATTATATATAAATTTATTCCATCTTTTTGCGCATCTTGTTGCATTTTATTAAAAGCATTCGTAGCCTTATCAAACATTTGTTTATTATTTTGATATGTATAATCTTTACTTAATCCATATTTTTTATTAACTACTATTGTACCTAATACATTATAAGCTCCACTTGAATTTTTAGTTATATATGTTTTCTTTGCTTTAGCTTTCACCTTTCCTTTAGCTTCCATGCAAATAATACTTTTTTCATTTTTTAAGTTTGTATAGTTATTTATATTATATATTGCAAAAATCATTGAACTTGAAATTATTAAAACTGCTACTTTGATATTAAATTTCAATTCTATTCTTCTCATTTTTTCATCTCCTGTTTATAACTGATATAATAAGTATTATTCAAGTTAATTTTTAACATATTAGGAGTATATCCATTAAATTCAAACTTTATAACATATATTTTTATTAATAATTACAATTATAGTCAAAAAAAATAACTGAAACTCATTTGAGTTTCAGCTATTTTTACACAATATATATAATTATATTATTTTAATATTTGTATTTCTATACTTCTAACACCCCAAGAATTACATTGAGATTCACTGCCCATAAATATATCTATTCTGTTACCTTTTATTCCACCACCACAGTCTTCAGCTACATATGTTCCGCCAAGTGCTGGTATATAAACTCTTGTACCATAAGGTATTATACTTGGGTCTACCGCTATTGTTCTTCCTACTTTAGGAGTTGTCCCTGTTGCTGTTATACTATCTCCAGCATATGCAGTTGCACTAACAGTCATAGTTGATACTACATTTGATGAAGATTTCTTTGATTTAGTTGATGATTTTGTACTTTTAGCCTTTACTGATGATTTACTTGATGAAGTTGATTTTGAAGTATCTTTATTTGTATTATATAAATCACTATAGTCATGTTTATTTTCAGCTTCAGTCTCTATATATTTTCCACATATAAATCCTGTTTCTCCATCTGATAATTCTATCTCATACCACCCATTCTCATCAGAATTTACTATTTTTACTTTGTCCTCTTTTTCTTTAGTGTCTACTATATCATATGTCATAGCAGGCCCTTTTCTTACATTTAATTTATCTACTGTTACTTCTCCGTCTAAAGTTATATATTGTCCATTTGTCCATGCTTTTTTCCCATCTTCCAATTTAATTTTATACCATCCATCTTTTATTGATATTAAGTCAACACTATCTTCTTTCTCAAAAGATCCTATAATATCATATGAAGTTGATGGTCCACTTCTTATATTTAATTTCTCTACATTTACTAAAGCTACTGGTTCCTTTTCATTAGCATCTTTGCTATCTGCAAATACGGCTCCAGTATTCATCATGGTTAGTATAGTGAGTGTTGCCACTGCTGTACTAGTAAGTTTCTTAATCATAACATTCCCTCCTGTTTTTTATAAAAGTTACAATTTTGTTACTTTTTCTTTTCTTGTTATTAATTATATTACAACTTTGTCATTTTTAAAACACTTTTTTGAAAAAAAGTTACATATCGGTTACACCTATACTAATTTATATGCAACAACTTTCAAAAATAGTATAGTTTTTTCAACGGGTACAGCTATTCTAAATTCTATTCATATCTTGTCTTATTTTCTATTTCCAAAAATGAATTTTTATAGATATATTTCATAATAATAGAAAAAATCTTATATAAACATCCATTTAGGCCCAATTACATAAAAAGAAAAAGAGACAAAAGTTACAGTTTTTATCTTATCTCAAATAAATTCTGTTACTATTTGTCTCTTTATATAAATATTATTTTAAATTTTTTACTATAATGCTCTTAACATTCTAAGTACTATATCTTTAGAATTTTCAGCTGCCTTATCAACAAATTCTTCATATGTCACGTCAGCACTTCCATCAGCTTTATCAGACATAGCTCTTATTATTACAAATGGTATATTATTAACTGTACAAGCGTGAGCAATTGCTCCACCTTCCATTTCACCACAATAAGCATTAAAGTCTTTATCAAGCTCTTCTTTTAGTTCTTTTGAACTTATAAATATATCTCCTGTTGCAACTCTTCCTTTAACTATTTTGAAATCTTCACCTTTTGCTTGTTCTAAACTAGATTCATAAGCTGTTTGTACTAATTTTTCATCTGCTTTAAATACTGAGTTATCCATTTGAGGTATTTGACCTTTTTTATATCCAAAAGGTGTAGCATCTACATCATATTGTATAGCTTCTGTTGATATTACTATATCATTTACATCTAATAATGAATGTATCGCTCCTGCAACACCTGTATTAACTACTGCGTCTACACCAAATTCACTTATTAATATTTGTGCACATAATGCAGCATTTACTTTTCCTATTCCACATTGAACTAAAACAATGTCTTTTCCTTCTAATTTACCTATATAGAATTTTAAACTTGCTTTATCTACTGTTTTTTCTATGTCCATCATTTGGATAAGAGTTTTTACCTCATTCTCCATTGCTCCAATTATTCCGATTTTTTTCATTTTATCCTCCTAAGATACTTCTCTAAAAAAAATCGCTCTAATATAGAACGATTTCTTCATAATATATTTAATAAAAAAGATATACTTATGTCAATATCTTTCTTAAATTTTCTTATACATTTAGTAAAGTTTATTGTTTCTTATAAATATTAATTTTATAATACTGCTCCTAAAACTGCTCCTTCAGAAGTATATGTCCCCATTACAGGTCCTACTTCACTTATATAGACTTCATCAAATTTATGAGTCTTTTCTATTATTGAAAGTAGTTTATGTGCTTTTTCTGGGCAATTTGCATGCATCAAACAAAGTATTTTATCTTTAGTATCTTCAATACTTGAAGTTATATAATTAGCAACTTTTTTGATACTATTACTTTCTCCTCTAGCTTTATCTATTGGTTTTACAACTCCATCTTTTATTTGAACAATGGCCTTAAAGTTCAATGCCCCAATTATTTTACCTGCTAATGGATTTATTCTTCCACCTTTTATTGCATTCTCTAAAGTTTCTAATGTTCCATAGAAACTAATTTTTTCTTTTAAGTTTTCAATTGCTTCAACTATTTCATCTATATCTTTTCCCTCAGATATCATTTTAGCTGCTTTTATTAATAAAAGACCAGCTCCAATACTACCTGTCATAGAATCAATTACTCTAATGTCTTTTTCTTTATGTTCTGATAAATATAAATCTCTTGCAAGAGAAGCACTATTATATGTACCTGATAATTTAGAACTTAAAGCTATTACTATTATCTTATCTTCTTCACATTGATATTCTTTGCAAAAATTTTCTGGAGATGGACAAAATGTTTTTGGCAATTCTTTGCTTTCTTTCATTTTTGCGTAAAACTCTTTATTATCTATGTCAACTCCAGCAGTATAATGCTCTTCTCCAAAAGATACACCAAGTGGCACTACATTAATATTAAATTTATTTAAAACTTCATGTGAAAGATCACAAGAACCATCAGTTATTATTTTGATTTTATCCATGTTTATTCCTCACTTACATATAATTATTTTTTCAGTCGGTCATACGACCGAATTATAATAATATTTTATTCTTTTATAAGGTAAAAGTCAATAGATTTAATAAAGCGTTTACAATTAACAATTTGACTTTATTTTAATCTACTATTATAATTTAAATAAATTTATAAGAATATCTTTATTCTGGAAAAGAAAGGTTATTTTAAATGAAACCAAACAATATGAAAGAAAATATTTTAAATGTATCAACAAAGTTAATGGCTAAGAATGGGATAAAAAATACTAGTCTTGCAGATATTGCTAAAGAGGTTGGAATCAGCAAAGGAACTTTATATTATCATTATGCAAGCAAGGATGATATCATCTGTGATATGGCTAATATGCACCTCAACGTAATCACTAATGCTCTTATAGAGTGTTTACAAAATGCAGGTTTCCACTCAACAACCGAGGAATTTATATCTGTTATACTAAATAAAATTTCAGACATAGAAAACCATGGTAGAATACATATGTATCTAATTTGTGAAGCAATAACAAGCAATGAAAAACTTCGAGAACAATTTAAAATAAAATATATCCAATGGAGAAAAGCTCTCGAATTAGAAATTCAAAGAACTACAAAATTCAAAGCTTCTTCTTATCCTATATCATTTTTATTAATGTCAATTGTCGATGGATTAGTAGTTCAAAGTTTATTAAAAACAGAACAGCTTCCTTATGAAGAAATATCTCGATTCTTAATTGATTCTTTAAGATAAAAAGTCTTCTCTTTTATATTGAAGGCTTTTTTATATTTTTTTAACTAAATTATAACCTTTTAAAAAATTATTTATCCTAAAACTATTTAAATATGTCTATTTTTTTGAAGTTTATCGTACTTGATACTTAAAGTTCAAAAAAAATATATATTATACTTATCCATAATTTTTAAATGAATATAATTTCATATATGCGATAAAAAAAGAGTTAATCTGAAATCTATCAAATTAACTCTTTTTTATCTACTATAAATTTATCTTTTAAAGATAAATTTTTTTCTTAATTTACCAACAAATTATTTTTTTGTTATGTTTATTCCTGTTTCATGACCATTTAAGTCATATTTTTCAAAGCTAGCATTATCAACTGATTTTATTTCAACTGCTAATGTTTCAGTTTTTATATAATCTTTGAATGATTCAACTGCTTTAGATATTTCATCATCAGAATTGAATTCTATTTCTATATGATCTAAAACTTCGAAGTTGCTTGCTTTTCTTATTTGTTGAATTTTAGATATGAACTCTCTTACATATCCTTCATCTATTAGCTCTTGAGTTAAGTGAGTATCTAATATAACGAATATATTATTTGCCATAGCTACGTCGAATCCTTCTTTAGCATCTATGTTTACTAAAACATGTTCTTTATCGAATTCGAATGCTTCTCCATCTAAATCAACAGTTACTTTTTCTCCTGCTTCTAATTTAGGAACTACTTCATTTGCATTAAGTTTAGCTAATGCCCCTGCGAATAATTTCATTTTTGCTCCTAATACAGGTCCTAATACTTTGAAGTTTGGTTTTAAGCTGAAGTTCATGTATTCTTCTAAGCTCTTAGCGAATACTACTTCTTTAACGTTTAATTCTTCTTTTATTAAGTCTACAACGTCGCTTATTACATCTTCATATTTACCATCAACTAATACTTTTGATACTGGTTGACGAACTTTTATTTTACTGTCTTCTCTTGAAGCTCTACCTAAAGCAACTAAAGCTTTAGTTAATTCCATTTTTTCTTCAAGTTTAGCATCTATTAAGCTTTCATCAGCTTTTGGATAGCTAGCTAAGTGAACTGATACTTCACCTGTTAAATCTCTATACATTTCTTCTGACATGTATGGAGCAAATGGAGCTATTAATCTGCATAATCCAGTTAATAATTCATAAGTTGTATTGTAAACAGCTTTTTTATCTTCTGTTAATTCAGTAGCCCAGAAACGTCTTCTAGATCTTCTTATATACCAGTTAGATAAATCATCATTTAAGAATGCTTGTATATTTCTTATAACTCTGTTAACTTCGAATATTTCTAAGTTTTCTACAGTTGATTTTACTAAACTGTTGTATTTAGATAATATCCATCTGTCTAGTTCTGGTCTATCTTTATATTCAACGAAGAAGTCTTTTGGATCTATATCATCAGTGTTTGCATATAATGTGAAGAAGTTATATACATTTTTCATAGTTCCTAAGAATTTACTTTGTATTTCTCTAAGTCCAGCTTCATCGAATCTAATTGGAGTCCATGGTGGTGATACGTATAATAAGTACCATCTTAAAGCATCTGCTCCATATTTATCGAATAATTCAAATGGATCTACTGTGTTTCCTTTTGATTTACTCATTTTTTTACCGTTTTTGTCAAGAACTAAGTCATTAACAAGTACGTTTTTGTATGGTGCTTTACCCATTACAAATGTTGATATAGCAAGTAATGAATAGAACCATCCTCTAGTTTGATCTATACCTTCACAGATATAATCTGCTGGGAATAATCTTTCAAATTTTTCTTTGTTTTCGAATGGATAATGATGTTGAGCAAATGGCATAGCCCCACTGTCAAACCAGCAGTCTATAACTTCTTTTACTCTTGTCATTGGTTTACCACATTCTGAACAAGTTATATGAATATCATCTACATATGGTCTATGTAATTCTACTGTAGCTGGATCTATATTTTCTATAGCTTTTTCTGCAAGTTCAGCTCTAGATCCTACTGAATCAGTATGTCCACATTCACATCTCCATACGTTTAGTGGAGTACCCCAATATCTAGTTCTTGATACTGCCCAGTCTTTTACATTTTCTAGCCAGTTACCAAATCTACCTTCACCTACGAATTTAGGATACCAGTTTACTGTGTTGTTGTTTGCAACTAATTGGTCTCTTAATTTTGTCATTTCTATATACCAGCTTGGGTTTGCATAGTATACAAGTGGAGTACCACATCTCCAACAGTGTGGATAATTATGTTCTATTTTTTCTTTAGAGAATAATTTATTTTCTGCTGCTAACCATTTTATTATTTCAACATCTAATCCATCTTCCATTACGAAATGGCCTTCCCATGGAGTAGCTGTAAATTTACCATTTGAATCAACTGGTTGTACAACTGGAAGTTTATATTTTCTACCACAGTTGTAGTCATCTTCACCGAATGCTGGTGCAGTATGAACTATACCAGTACCATCTTCTGTTGTTACATAATCAGCACAAGTAACAAAGAATGCTTTATCTTCAACTTCTACGAAAGGCATTAATTGTTCATATTCCATATATTCTAAATCTTTACCTTTCATAGTTTCAAGAACTTCATAAGTTCCTTCTCCTAATACTTTGTTAGCTAAGTCTTGGCAAAGATAATATACTTCACCATCTTTAGCAACTTTTATATAATCTACTTCTGGATTTACTGTTAATGAAACATTTGATGGTAAAGTCCAAGGAGTAGTTGTCCATGCTAAGAAATATTCATTTTGTGCATCTTTTTTCTTGAATTTACATATTACTGTATTTGTTTTTACTTCTTTGTATCCTTGTGCAACTTCGTGTGAAGCAAGACCTGTTCCACATCTTGGGCAATAAGGTACTATTTTATGTCCTTCATATAGATATCCTTCTTTGTTGAATTTGTCTAATATCCACCAAACTGATTCTATATAGTTATTATCTAAAGTTATATATGGATTGTCTAAATCAACTTCATATGCCATTCTTTCAGTCATGTTTCTCCATTTTGCTTCATATGAGAAAACTGATTCTCTACATTTTTGGTTGAATTCTTTTATACCATATTCTTCTATTTGTTGTTTATTTGTAAGTCCTAATTCTTTTTCTACTTGTAACTCAACTGGTAAACCATGAGTATCCCAACCAGCTTTTCTTTGAACTTGGTAGCCACTCATAGTTTTATATCTACAAACCCAGTCTTTTAATGTTCTAGCTACAACGTGGTGTATACCTGGGTTACCATTAGCTGTTGGAGGTCCTTCGTAGAATACGTAACTTGGATCATTTTCACCTTTTTCTAGTGTTTTTTCTAATATGTTTATGTCTTTCCAATATTTTGACACTTCTGCTTCTGCATCTTTGACAGAAGAATCAACAAGAGGCTTAAATTTAGCCATAATATCACCCTTTCTTGTTTTTTAAATTGATATTATTTACTCACTTTTCTTAATTTTCAAATTATACATATTCATGCTAGTTATTAAATATTTACATACACCACTATATATATTTAATAACTTCAATTCTCAAATTAAATTATAATTGCTATTATTTATTTTAATATTCAATTATTTACCCAATAAAAAAAACTCCTCCCTATACAAAGGGACGAGTTATAATCGCGTTACCACCCTAATTTTACATATTAAAATAAATAATATGTAACACTCTATAGTTTAACGGCACTAACCGGCTCAGCTTAATAGATAAAATCGTTCAGCCTACAGCTCCAGAGTGATTTTCAACTTTCTCATAAATATTGGCTTTCACCTAACCCAACTCTCTGTAAAGTACTTAAAAGTCTACTCTCTCTATCACAGCTTTTATTTTTTCATTTTTCAATTATACTTGATAATTATACAATAATTAGTTTATTTCGTCAATAAAAAACATAATTAATTCATAATCTTATTATATATTTTATTATTTACAATATTTATATTTTTATACACTTTATTTTAAATTTTCCAAAATAAACTATATAAAATTTATTTATTTGTAACTGCATTTTCTGCAGAGTCATCATCATCTTTAGTCAAAATAATATTGTCAACAATTTCTTCAGGTTCAACTTCAATTTCTTCTGTAAATAAGTCTGCTGTATCATCTATGTCTTCCTTCATATAGCTACATTCTCTAAATGGAATTTCACAACTCTCATCTACATCACAGAAAATTTCATCTATTGTATCCATTTGATCTTTTATTAGTGACTTAAATTTATTTCTAAATACTTTAAACTCCCTTACTAAATCATCATATTCTTTTTTTAATTCTAGTATACGATTATTAGCTTCATCTATTATATGCTTCGATTGTAGTTGTGCTTCTTCGACTATTATTTTTGCTTTTTTATTTGCTGCACTGCAAGTGTCTTCAGCCGCACTTTGAGCTGTAATTAAAGTTGCATTTAGGGTGTCTTCTATACTTTTATATCTACTCACTTGTTCTTGATATAATTTTACCTTTTCTTGAAGGTCCATATTTTCTCTATACAAGCTTTGAAAATCATCAGTTATTATTTTTAAGAATTCATCAACTTCTTCTTCGTTATAACCTCTAAATGTTCTTCTGAACTCTTTGTTTTGTATTTCAATTGGAGTTATCATTCTCTAATTTATTGCCAAAATCCATAATTTTATTATATATTTTTTATTTATAGTTTTGACATACTCCTTTCTTTTTATTTTTATAATTTGCTTATATAATAATTTTTGCTCTTATTTTAATTCTTCCTTTTTTAGTCATATCGCCTATTTCTATAATAGCTCTTCCATGCCCTCTAACAGATATCAGGCTGTTTGTCTTAATTTCTTTAGATGGAGATATTATTTTTTCGTAGTCTACATGTACTTTTTCGCCTTTTATAAGCTTAAGACTCTCACTTCTAGATAAGTTATAAACTCCACCTATAACAGAATCTAGCCTTAAAGACGAAACTGTAAAAGATATCTCCTTAAAGTTTTGTTCACTCTCTATGATATCTTTTACAGTTATCTCTTTTACCTTGACTTTATTTTTCGAAACCTTTTCTAGATTAATAATTATAAAATCACATATATCCTCACTTACAACAACCTGACAAAAGTTGTCGTGTATTATTATATCTCCAATTTTTTCTCGTTTTATACCTAAATTTAATAAAGCTCCTAAATAATCTCTATGTGAAATACTTTTAAATTTAAAATTACCTTCAATTTGTATTACCTTTAGATTACTTTCTATATCATCTTCTTCCATATAGTATGGAAAAATATATATTAGTTGTCTCTCTGCATTTTGATATCCTCCATCTACTTTATATTTTAAATCTGTTTCTGAATTTAAAATATCTTTAGCATTTTTAATCTCAAATGGATTCAAGAATTCTGTAGTTCTTATATCATAATTTTTTAGACAGCTATTTGCTTTATCAATTACTTTATACATTTTATTTTTTAGTTCTATATCATTGATATGTGCTGTAAGTCTTAGTTTTTCCATATCTACCAGAATATAATAAAAATTAACCTTTGAATTAATTGTATTAATAAAATAGCTATTAATGGTGAAAAATCTATTGGAAGTGACACATATCTATATTGAACTTGTCTTATTGGTTCTTCAATTGGGTCTGTAATTATACTTAATGCCTCATAAATCTTGCTCATTCTAATTGAAGGTATCCAACTTAATACGCATTGTATAACAATTATGAATGATATTACGTCTAATAATCGTACTAATGATATCGCCAATACGCCCATATTCCAACTCCTTTATTATGTTATTTTTGCCAAGGGAAAAAAGCTTTACTTTCTAATTCCTTTTTTATATTTGCGTCTATATCTACATTATTTGGCGCTAATATAAATATAGCTTTAGATACTTTTTGTATGCTACCATCTAGCACATAAACTGCTCCACTCATAAAATAGAATATCGCTTTTCTAGTATCTACATCTTGAGATAATCCTTCAAGATTTACTATAACAGTTCTTTTTTGTTTTAAGTGGTCTGCTATTACAGTTACATCATCGTATTTTTTAGGTTCTACTATAACTACTTTCATAGAATTTGAAGTATGTAAGTTTACTACCTTGCTAGTACTAGTTCTTATTGTACTCATGTCGTTTCTTTCTAAGTCATCTTCTCTCTCGTCTACTTCTGCTTCCATTTCGTCATCATCATCATAGTAATCTTCTTCTTCTGTTAACATATTTTTTATTTTTGAAAGTATACCATTTGACATTATATCCATCCTCCTTTAAATTTATAATAATTTTTAATATAATTTTGTCAAATTATATATAACAACTATTTTAGTTATTATAATTTCTAGGTCCAAAAATTGCTGTACCTACTCTAACTATAGTAGCTCCATTTTTTATAGCTATATGATAATCATGGCTCATTCCCATAGATAAAGTATTCATGTACACATTTTCTAACCCTAGAGATTCAACTTCTAAAGATAAATCTTTTAGTCCTTTAAATACTGATTCGATTACTTCTTCATCGTCAACAAATGGTGCCATAGTCATAAGACCTCTAATTCTTATATTTTTATATTTTTCTGATACCATTTTTATAAATTCAACTACATCATCTTTATAAAGACCATGTTTTGTTTCTTCTTTTGATATATTAACTTGAACTAAGCAATCTATCACTCTGCCTATTTTCTCTGCTCTTTTTTGAATTTCTTCACATAGAGCTTCTCTATCTAAAGAATGTATCATTGTAACCTTGTCAATTATATATTTAACTTTATTAGTTTGTAAAGTTCCTATTAAATGCCAGTTTACTTTATCCCCAATTACTTCATATTTTCTAGCTAACTCTTGAGGTTTATTTTCGCCAACATCTGTTATTCCGGCCTCTATAGCTTCAAGTACTGCATCAACATCTACAGTTTTTGTTACAGCCATCAAATTAACATCTTCTGGATTTCTTCCACAATTATTACATATTGATGCAATTTCATCTTTAATTTTCTTTATATTTGATTCTATACTCATTTATTAATGTCACCTGCTTACTTTAATATTTTTATTTATAAAATTTGGATACAACAATATTCTATCATATAAATTCAAACTCTCTTTATTTTTATTATAATCCACATAATAATATTTTGCATCTTTATAATAATTTTCACCTATATTTACAAATTTAGGCATTTTGTTTTCTTCATCAATTACATAAACACCTAATTTTTTATTTTTTTCTACAACTGACTCTATTGGTATTTTAAATCCTTGTATTTTTCTATATATTATACCAAATTCTTGAACTCTTGTATTGTATATTATCGCATTTTGTTCCATAATTTTTATAGCTACAACATCTTCACTTTTTTTATCGTATATTTTTTCTACTTTTGCATCTATTTCTGAATTATTTACAACTACTTTTACATCTTGTCCTTCTTTGAAAATTTCTTTATTCTTCTCTTGAAAAATGCAGATATATACCTGATTTAAATCAATCAACCTAAGAACTACATCATCTTGACTTACTTTATGGTCTTTTTTATCTATGCTAATAAAATTATTTTCTATAGAATCTAACATTTTAGAATCTATATCGTCTAATTGATCAACACTTATATTAAAATTTTTATCGTATTTAAATAATGCAACCCCAGAAATAGGTGCTTTATAATCTGTATAATATGTTTGTTTTTGGTTTTTTAATATTTTTAACTCTTCTTTTTTATTTAATATTATATTAGAACTCTTATTTTTTTCTTTTTGCTCTAAATCTTTAATTTCATTTTCTAATACTTCTATCTTTTCATTTATTTTTTCATTTACATTTGACTTACTAATTGTAAATAATAGTTTATTATTTTGTATCTTTTCATCTGAATCTATATCATATTTTATAATACCGTCATCTTCTGCCTTCACTAGGGTTTCATTCATTACTACTAATCCTTTTTCTTTAACTTGCAAATTTATATCTTCTTCATCTAACACCATTGTTCTTGTGAAGTATCCAATTGTCCAAAGTATAATTTGTACCAAAATATATATTACTATAATTAACAAAAATATATTTGTAAATTTTATTTTTATTTTTTTCTTAGCCAATTTTACACCTCCTAAAATAAGTGATTATATTATAATTTGTTTTTTTTCATTGTTTCTCCTTTAAATTTCATTAAAACAAATTCTTAAAATTATAAACATTATTTAGGATTTTTCTACAAAAAAATTACTGCAAAACAATTAATCAAAATCATCTTGCAGTAAACGTATATATATTTGTTTAATTTTTAAATGAATGTATTGGCGCTGGTATTTTTCCACCTCTATCTATAAAATCTTTAGAAGAGTACTTATTTACTTCCATTACAGGAGCTCTACCTAATAATCCGCCAAATTCGACCATTTCTCCAACTTTACATCCTGGTGCTGGTATGACTCTAACTGCTGTTGTTTTATTATTTATCATACCTATAGCAGCTTCATCAGCAATCATAGCTGATATAGTTTCTGCTGTAGTATCTCCAGGAACAGCTATCATATCTAAACCTACTGAACATATAGCTGTCATAGCTTCAAGTTTTTCTAGACATAATGAACCATTTAAAACTGCATCTATCATACCTGCATCTTCTGATACTGGTATAAATGCACCACTTAGTCCACCTACTCTAGAACAAGCCATAACACCACCTTTTTTAACTGCATCGTTTAATAATGCTAAAGCTGCTGTTGTTCCATATGCTCCTACTACTTCAACACCCATTTCCTCTATTATATTTGCGACAGAATCTCCTATAGCAGGTGTTGGTGCTAGTGATAAATCTACTATACCAAAAGGAACCCCTAATCTCTTAGAAGCTTCTTGTCCCACTAATTGACCCATTCTAGTTACTTTGAATGCTGTGTTTTTTATTGTATCTGCTACAACGTCAAATGGTTCACCTTTAACTTTTTCTAATGCTCTTTGAACAACCCCAGGTCCACTTACACCTACATTTATAACTGTATCAGCTTCACCAACTCCATGAAAAGCTCCTGCCATAAATGGATTATCTTCAACTGCATTACAAAATACTACTAACTTTGCACATCCAAACCCTTTTTGTTCTTTTGTAAGTTCAGCAGTTTGTTTTACTATTTGTCCCATTTCTTTTATTGCATCCATATTCATCCCAGATCTTGTTGATCCAACATTGACTGATGCACAAACTTTATTAGTACATGCTAAAGCTTCTGGAATTGATTTTATTAGTATTTCATCTCCTTTAGTATAACCTTTTTGACATAATGCAGAAAATCCACCTATAAAGTCTATTCCTAATTCTTCAGCTGCTTTATCTAGAGTTTTTGCAAACTCAACATAATCTTTATCATTACAAGCTCCTGCAACTATTGATATAGGAGTTACAGAAACTCTTTTATTTACTATTGGAATACCAAATTCACTTTCAATCTCTCTACCTACTTTCACTAAGTCTTTAGCACAAGTAGTTATTTTATTATATATTTTTTCTCTTGATTTTTCTCCATCAGAATCGATACAATCAAGTAAAGATATCCCCATTGTTATAGTTCTAATATCTAATTTTTGTTCTTCTATCATGCTGATAGTTTCTAGTATATTTTTAACGTTCATGATTTCCCCCTGAATTATATTCTATGCATTTTGTTAAAAATTTCTTCTCTTTGTATCTTAGCTTCTACACCTATAGCTTCTCCTCTTTCTTTTAAAGCCTTCTTTATTTCGTCAAAAGACTTAGGGCTTTTTTCTAAATCTACCATAACTACCATTGTGAAAAAATCATCCATTATCGTTTGTGTTATATCGACAATATTGACATTTAATTTGAATAATTCATCAGATATTGCTGCTACTATACCAACCTTATCTTTACCTATTACTGTTAAAAATGCTTTCATTATTTGACTTTCCCCCTTTGTATTGATGCTTTAATTCTAACTTTATTTCCATATTTTGTCAAACATTTATTGTGTATTTTTTATTTATAGTTCTTGTTTGAAGTTATATTTTTATTTTTATATGTATAATTTTTATAATTATGTTCGTGTTTATAAATTTATATATCAAAAAAGGAATGCCTAATACAAAATATATTTTGACATTCCTTTTGATATTTATTATTTTAATTCAATATTATTTTTTTGTTATTACATCTACACCCATGTAAGGTCTTAATACTTCTGGAACTACTACAGAACCATCTTCTTGTTGGTAGTTTTCAAGTATAGCAGCTAATGCTCTACCTACAGCAAGACCTGAACCATTTAATGTATGGCAGTATTCTGCTTTAGAATCTTTGCTTCTTTTGAATCTGATACCAGCACGTCTAGCTTGGAAATCTTCACAGTTTGAGCAAGAAGATATTTCAACATATCTGTTGTAACTTGGCATCCATACTTCTAAGTCATATTTAAATGCAGCAGTGAATCCTAAGTCACCTGTACATATTCTAACAACTCTGTATGGTAAACCTAATTGTTGTAATAAGTATTCAGCATTTGCAGTTAATTTTTCTAATTCATTGTAAGATTCTTCTGGAGCACATATTTTAACCATTTCAACTTTGTTGAATTGATGTTGTCTTACTAAACCTCTAGTATCTCTACCTGCAGAACCTGCTTCTGATCTAAAGCATGGAGTATAAGCAGTATAGTTAAGTGGTAATGCATCATATGGAAGTATTTCATTTGCATGTATATTAGTTAGAGGTACTTCTGCAGTTGGTATTAAGTAGTATCCGTTATCTACTTTGAACATGTCTTCTTCGAATTTTGGTAATTGTCCAGTTCCTAAGAATGAATTTGCATTAGCCATAAATGGTGGTATAAATTCAGTATATCCGTTAACTCCTGTATTTGTATCTAAGAAGAAGTTATATAAAGATCTTTCTAATCTAGCACCTTTATCTTTGTATAAAGTAAATCTTGAACCAGTTATTTTAGCAGCTCTTTCGAAGTCTAATATTCCTAAATCAGTTCCTATATCCCAGTGAGCTTTAAAATCGAAGTCAAATTTTCTAGGTTCTCCCCATTTTCTTTCTTCTATATTATCTGCATCAGTTTCTCCTTGAGGAACTTTTTCGTTTGGTACATTAGGTATTCTAAGTAATCTATATCTTAATTCTTCTTGAACTTTTTTAACTTTTTCATCTTCAACTTTTATTTTGTCTGATAATTCTTTAAGTCTAGCTTTGTCTGCTGTTACGTCTTTTCCTTCTTTTATAAGTTGAGGTATTTTTTTAGATTCAATATTCATTTCGCCTTTCATTACTTCAACTTCTTTTAATAATTCTCTTCTTTCATCGTCTAATGCTATAACAGCATCAAGGTCAAATTCTTTTTCCCCTCTTCTGTCCATAGCTTTTTTAATATCATCTAAATTTTCTCTTATTCTTTTGATATCTAACATTTCTTTCCTCCTAAATATTTTTATGTATAATTGCACTTTTATACAAATATAAGTCCATATATATTTATCCAATTTAACTATATTTTATTCATTTAGAATTATATTGTCAATTCTTTAGAAAAAATATATTATTTTGTAGTAAATAAGAAATTATCTTCCCTAAAATATATAAATAAATACTATTCCCTTTCTTATATTTTCAAAAAATATACTTTATATTTCTTGAAATAAACATTTTCTTATATATTGCAATTTATACTCTATATAAAATTATAATCGATATTAAAAAAATTTCCATACATAATTCTAATATTAAATAAATATTTTTTTATTTTATATCCATTTTTGTTAAATTTCATACTTAATTATAAAATTATTTATTTAATATTTATATTTTTTATAGTATTAACAGTAAAATCAAACAAATTATATACAATTTTTAGTATGTAAAATCTATATTTGAATATATAAAGAAATTATACTTATTCATAATCTATAAATAAATATAATTTTCTATGCATTATAAAAAAAATTTCCTTAATAGCATAAGGAAATTTTTAAAAATACTTATTTTTATAACCTAAAATTATGATAACAATTAATAATTTTAGAATTATTTCAATTTTATTTCAAATTATAGAATTATTGTTATTATGTTATTGCTACCTTCATTGATAATTTTTTGTAAAGTCTTTTGAATTTTAAATCGTATTTCATCAGGCATTGTATATAATTTACTTTGTAGCTGTTCTTTGACAAGGTCATTCAAAGATTTACCAAACATATTTGATTCCCATATTTCACTAGGATTTTGCTCAAATTCATTCAGTAGATATTTAACCATTTCTTCTCCTTGATTTTGATTTCCTACTATTGGAGATACTTCTGTGGATATATCAGCTTTTATAATATGAAGTGATGGAGCATTTGCTTTTAGCTTAACGCCATATTGTTTACCTTGTTTTATAATTTCTGGTTCTTCTAAACTAAGTTCACTAAGAGATGGAGCTACAACACCATAACCAAAATTCTTAGCGTCATTTAATGCAACTTCTATCTTATCATATTCTTGTTTTACTTTAGATAAAGTTGTAACTAAGTTTAATAATTGGCTATCTTCTTCAATCTTAAATCCACTCTTTTCTTCCAATACGTTGTAAAATAATTCTTGTTTTGTAGATAATTGAATATTTACTACACCTTCTCCTAATTCTACATTTTCTACTGTTACACCATCTAAAAATTCTAGATTTTCAAATCCATTTACTATATCATCTATATCTCTAATTTTTTGTAGATTTGCTATACATTGTTTTAATGTACTTATAATACTTTCTTTTATCCAATGATTTTTTTCAAGACCTTCTACCCATTTAGAAATATTTATTCTTATTTCATTTAATGGGAAGTCATACAATACTGTTTCCAAAATATTTTCTATATCAGGTTCTTCCATTTGTTCAACATTTACTGGTAATATTGGAACCTCATATTTTTCTTCTAATTCATTTCTTAAAAGCTCTGTTTTTTCGTCTTTTGGAGTCAAGCTATTTAATATTACAACAAATGGTTTGTTCATTGATTTTAATTCATCTATTACCCTTTCTTCAGCTTCTATATAGCTACCTCTTTCAATTCCTGTAACACTACCATCTGTTATAACAACAACTCCTATAGTTGAATGATCCCTTATTACTTTTTTTGTTCCTATTTCTGCTGCCTCTTCAAAAGTCATAGCGTCTTTTGACCATGGTGTAGATACTAATCTTTGTTTACCATTTTCTTCGTGTCCTAGTGCTCCTTCCACTATGTATCCGACACAATCAACCATTCTAACCTTTAAAGATACTGAGTCTTTTAATTGTATAACTACACCATCTGCGGGTACAAATTTTGGTTCTACAGTCATAATTGTTTTTCCTGAACCACTTTGTGGTATTTCATCTCTAGTTCTATCTCTTTTAAATTCATTTTCTATATTTGGTAATACCAATGTTTCCATAAACTTTCTTATAAATGTTGATTTTCCTGTTCTGACAGGGCCAACAACCCCTATATATATATCGCCTTGAGTTCTCTTTGCTATATCCTCATAAATGTTCATTCTTATTCCCTCCTGCATACATTTCTTATTAAAGTATATTGAAACATTTTAAATTTTATAACAAAAATATTAGAGCTCAAATAGGAAATCCCATTTTGTACACAAAATAAGCCCAATAGATTTTTCATATTAAAAAATCTATTGGGCTTTATATAAATTAATTATGTACGAATCCGTTATTTACAACTTCTTCCATTTCATTTTTCTTACTTCTAGTCATAAGAGCTCTTACAGTTTCTTCAGGTTTTGCATTTTCATATAAAACTGAATATATTGCATTTGTAATAGGTAAATCTATATTTAATTTTTTACCCACTTTGTATGCAACTTCAGTAGCTACAATACCTTCTACAACCATATCAACTTCTTTTAAAGTTTCTTCTAGTGATTTTCCTTCACCCATAAGTATACCAGCTCTTCTATTTCTACTGTGCATACTTGTACAAGTTACGATTAAATCTCCTATTCCTGAAAGTCCTGTAAAAGTTGTAACATGTGCACCCATAGCAACTCCTAGTCTACCCATTTCAGTGATACCTCTAGTCATTAAAGCTGCTTTTGCATTATCTCCATAACCTAGTCCATCACACATGCCAGCGCCAAAAGCTATTATATTTTTTAGAGCCCCACCTAATTCAACACCTACTATGTCTGGATTAGTGTATACTCTAAGCTGAGGATTCATAAATGCATCTTGAACTATTTCAGCTATTTCTAGATTTGGTGATGCTGCAACTAGTGTTGTCGGCATAAATCTAGAAACTTCTTCTGCATGAGAAGGTCCAGATAATGTAACATATTCGTTATTCGGTAGTTCTTCTTTAACTACTTGTGATAGTCTAAGACCAGTTTCTCTTTCAAGCCCTTTAGCTACATCAACTAATATTTGATCTTCTTTGACAAAAGGCTTTATTTGTTTAACTACACTTCTTACAGCTTGTGATGGAACTGCTAGAACTATTATTTTACTGTCTTTTATTACACTTTCTAAGTCAGTAGAGATTTTTATTTCTTTTGGGAAAATAACACCTGGTAAAAATCTAGAATTCTCTCTTGTAGTATTGATTTCATTTGCTTGGGATTCATTTCTAGTCCACATATGAACTTCATATCCATTTTTACAAAGAGTTAGGGCAAGTGCACTACCCCAACTTCCTAGACCTATAACACATACTTTATCCATAATAACACCACCTAGTATAAATTTATTTTTTTTCTCCAAGTTTTCTTTCTGTTCCATTTAGTAGACGTTTTATGTTTGCTCTATGAGTGTATATTACTGATGCTGATAAAAATAAAGTTACCCATATACCCTTTGTATTATGAGTAATAAGCATTAATACAGGAGACAAACATATACCTAGAACAGAACCTAGAGAAACATATTTGCTAACTAATACTATTATTATAAAAGCAGCTAAACAAGTAAGCGCTAAAACTGGATTTATCGCTAGCATTGAACCTAAAGAAGTTGCTACGCCTTTTCCTCCTTTAAATCCTAAAAATGCTGGCCAATTATGTCCTATTACAACAGCTACTACAGCTATATAAGCACAGGTTACTTGGTCTGATTTCATATAGTATGCTAATATTCTCGCAAATCCAACTGCAACTACTCCTTTTAGTACATCGCCACCAAATGTTAAAGCGCCTGCTTTTTTCCCCATAGTTCTAAGAACATTTGTAGAACCAGCATTTCCAGATCCTTGTGTTCTTATATCTACACCTGCAAGTCTTTTGGCTACAATATATGATGTTGATATATTTCCTAAAAGATAAGCAACTACTATAATAATTAAATAAACTAACATCTCTGGCCCCCTATTTTTTATTATCTTCTTTTATTTTTTTCTCTGTACTCAAATTGCACTGAAGTACCTTCAAATCCAAAGTTCTCTCTTATTTTATTTTCAAGATATCTTTGATAAGAGAAGTGAGTAAGTTGTTTATCATTTATAAATAATGTAAATTTAGGTGGTTTAGTTCCTGTTTGTGAACCATAGTAAATTTTAAGTCTTCTACCTTTATCTGATGGTGGTTGATTAAGCATAACTGCTTCACCTATAACATCATTTAATGCTGATGTACTAACACGTTTAGCATGTTCACTAGCAACATAATCTACTGTTTCTAGTATTTTGTTCATTCTTTGATTTGTAAGAGCAGATACAAATAATACTGGTGCGTACATCATGAATGGGAATTTTTCTCTTATTTCTTTTGTGTAGTTTCCTAATGTTTTATTGTCTTTTTCGATTAAGTCCCATTTATTTACTATGAATATACATCCTTTACCTTCGTCGTGAGCTATACCAGCAACTTTAGTATCTTGTTCTGTAACCCCTTCAGTTGCATCTATAACTATTAAAACTACGTCAGCTCTTTCAACTGCACTCATAGATCTGATTACACTGAATTTTTCAACTCTTTCATATACCTTACTTTTTCTTCTTATACCCGCAGTATCTATTAATAAATATTGTTGTCCGTCTTTTTCAAAGTATGTATCTATAGCATCTCTTGTAGTACCTGCAATTGGACTTACTATAACTCTGTTTTCTCCTAAAATATTATTTAAGATTGAACTTTTTCCTGCATTTGGTTTACCTGTTATTGCTACCCTAATTATATCTTCGTCATACTCAGTATTTAATCCTTTAGGGAAGTTTTCCACAACCTCATCTAATAAGTCTCCAAGACCCATACTATTTGCACTTGATATTGCATATGGATTTCCTAAACCTAATTCATAGAAATCATATATGTTGTCCATTTGGTTTATACTATCAATTTTATTTACTGCTAATAAAACTGGTTTATTTGTTTTTCTAAGTATTTGTGCTACTTCTTTATCTGCTGCTGTAAGACCTGCTTTTCCGTCTACAACAAATATTATAATATGAGCCATGTCTACTGCTAACATAGCTTGATTTCTCATTTGAGATAATATAACATCTCCATTATCTTTTTCTATACCACCAGTATCTATTAAAGTGAAATATTTGTTTAACCATTCTACCTCTGCAAATATTCTATCTCTTGTAACTCCTGGTGTATCCTCTACTATTGATATTCTTTTTCCTGCTAATTTATTGAACAGCGTCGATTTTCCTACGTTTGGTCTACCAACTACTGCTACAATTGGTCTATTATCGCTCATTTTAATCTCCCTTCTAGTATACAATTTTTTCTACAAAATCTTTTCCTTCGTTTTGACAAGTTATCACTTGAATATTTAATTTTTCTTTTAGTTGTTCTAATGTTATATCGTCTAAAAATACTTCTTCATCACTTTTTAACATCGACCTTGTTATATATAAAGCACTTCCTAACTCTTTATCTTTTAATTGATTTATTATATCTGTAGCAGTTATAAGTCCCGATACAGTAATTGTATGACCAAAGTAATCATTTTTTATTTTATATACATTTATTTTTATATTTTTGAATTTTTCCATTACTTTGTTAGCCATATCACTTATAAATTCATATGCCGAACTTCCAGTTGCAATTGAAACTGTCTTTTTAATGCTATCATCACTTTCTAGTTTTTCTAGGTAATTTATAATTTCAGTTCCTTGTTTACGAATCATACCTACTCCGTCTTCAAATTGTAAAAATCCTTCATATTCATCATAATTTAATAATGGTCTTTTTGCAATTATATAAAATTCATCAGATAAAAAAGCAAATCTTGTATTTAAATCTTTTAAATATTTTTCTTGTAGTGCATGTACTTGGTCGATAGTCTCATTTGCACTTTCATAATTGAAAATATCTAATTTGGCTAAGTTATCTCTGTATTTTGTAATACCTACTGGTACTATCGCAACACTATTAACATAAGGATAAAGACTAGATAAATCGTTTAAAGTTCTATCTAATTCTTCTTTATCGTTATATCCTGGACATAATACTATTTGGCAGTTCATTTCGATATGTGCATCTGCTAATCTCTTCATAGTATCTATTAATTTTCCAGCATGCTTATTAGTTATCATTTTTCTTCTAAGCTCTGGATTTGTAGTATGAACTGAGATATTTATAGGACTTATTCTATATTTTATTATATTATCTATATCCTCTTCACTCATATTTGTTAAAGTGACAAAATTTCCTTGTAAGAAAGAAAGTCTCGAATCGTCATCTTTAAAATAAAGTGTTTCTCTCATACCTTTTGGAAGCTGATCTATAAAACAAAAAACGCATTTATTTCTACAGCTTTTTGCTTTATCGATTATTGGATTTACGAATTCAATACCTAACTCTTCATCAAAATCCTTTTCGATTTCGTAGATATATACTTCTCCATCTCTTTTTTGTATTTCTAACTCTATATACTCATCACTTATTAAAAATTTATATTCTATAATATCGTGAATTTCCTCGTCATTAACAGCTATTAATAAGTCTCCAACTTCTATTCCTATTTCTTCTGCAATAGAGCCTTTGTAGACTTTACTTATTATGTTGTTGCTATTTTTTACGTTGACTTCCATAAATCTTTCACCCTTCTCTAAAAATACATCATCTTATAATATCGTATAATTTTAAGTTAGTCAAATATATAAATTTGTATACATGAAATTTAATGTTTAACTATTATTAATGTTTCTTTTGCTATTTCATGAACAACACCATCAACACATTTTGCCATTAACATAGCTTTATTTTGCATGTCGTCATCATCACTAGCATAAAATATAGGACATCCTCCTGATGAAGTCATATTTTTATCTGTTGTTATTATTGCCAAAGTAAAATCGTTTATAGACATATCTGACATATTATTTGCCTTCCTTTCTTCCTATTACATAATTTTTTAAAGCTATATTTTTACCTCTAGCACTTGAAACTATTGGAGTAGATTTTACTGCTTCAATAATAGCTTCTTCATTTTTTTCCATAGGTAAATATGCTATTACTATACTTTCATTTTCTGGATTTCTTCTTGGTATTGGTGTAAAAGCTGGTTCATTTTTTTGTCTGTAAAGACCTAATCTACTATATAAATTGTAAGCTATCGTTTGTCTTTGACCTGGGTCTTGTATTATCGATGCATTTATATAATTTTTATCTTTTGGTATAATTTCTATACCAATCGCACGAGTTAAAAATCTCTCTCTTTCTGATTTTAAACCTATATTAGTTATACCACTTAAACTCCCCACTTTTAGTATACTGTCATTTTCAAAAGTGACATCTACTATTTTTACATCTGCTATATCTCCAATAGAGTCTCGTTTTAATAACTTCTTTAAAATAAATGCTAGTATTATTCCAAATATAGTACTTATTATTAGTCCTATATTACTACCTACTTTAAACTCTGAAGTAATTAAATAATAAAAACCTACTGTAAAAAATGATGAAATTATACACATATAATTTCTAACTTCATATGTCTTTGCAATTTCTTCTATAAATGCATTTCCTCTTTTCACTAGTTGTTTAGCTTCTAATTCTGTAAGTGTATCTCTTCTATTTTCTCTAACTTGTCTAAATTGTTCTGCTGCTAAAGATAGAAATGTAATTGATGTATATGATCTTTCGATTAATGCAGGTACTAAAAGAGCACCTAAACATGATGCAACGAATGCTAAAACTAATTGTGAAATCAAAACATTAGGTTGTGTAGGATATTGTTTTTGTTCTAAGTTTAGCATAATTAATCTAGTTATTAATCCAATTATTATTCCAATAAAAAAAACTTTGTCCATTTTATACCTCTCAAATATTTTATTTTATTAAATATTTATAGTTGCTTTGTTTTCCTTTTGCAGCTTCTAAAATAGGTGTGCTTCCAGCAACTTGTTTTATAAGATTCATATCGTTTAGAATCGGCATAAACACAATTAATACACTTTTTGTTTTTAAATCGACTTTTGATGTTGAAACTATATCATGTTCGTCAATATCTCTATCTATTCCTGTATGAATAAATATGTTATGTATAATTGCATTTCTTTGTCCTAAATCATTTATAACTCCAAAATCTTTTTCGTCTTTTGGAACAACTTCTAGTGCAATACCATCTTTTAAAAACTTTTCTCTTGTTTCTTTTAAACCTATATTAGTTATAACTACATCATTAACTTTCATTATTGGACCATCAAAATATAGTTTTGCTTCTTTTATATCAGCAATATCATTTATGCTATTTCTTCTTAAAATCCTTCTAAATATCAAACCCACTATTAAAGCTAAAATAGCTGCAACTGCTGTACAGATTAATATATTTTCTCCAAATCTTTTCGCTACTAAAATATATCCTATTGATGAACATAATGCTGCAAACAAACTTACATAACTTCGAACTTCATAAGTTGATGCTATTTCTTCTATATATGTTACTCCTTTTGGAACTAATTCATCTTCATCGATATTATTTAATGTTATTTTTTCTTGTTTTGATAGTCCTTGGAATTGCTGAATACCAACAGCTAAAAATGTTAATGCTGAAAATTCCTTATCCATAAGTGCAGGTAGTGCAATTCCTCCTAATGCCGATGTAAGTCCTGCCATTATAATTTGTTCTATATAATCTTGTGGTCTTGTTGGATATTGTCTGTCACTTATCCTAAGAACCAATAGTCTACATAAGGTTCCAAGTAAGACTGCTACTAAAAACGAATGTCTAAATAGAGCTTCATCTAATACACTTTCCTTCATATATTGTTCTCCTTTGCAAAATAAATTTATTAATAGAAATTTTTATAAATTTATTTTGCACAAAAGAAAAAATCTTATGTAAAATTTCTATATTCATAGATCTATTTACATAAGATTTTAAATTTCAATATTTTATTTTATATCTACTGGAATTGTAACTATAAAATCACTTCCTATTCCAAGTATACTTTCAACAGTTATATTTCCACCTAAAGATTTAACCATATGCTTTGTAATTGCAAGACCTAAACCAGTTCCCCCTATATCTCTACTTCTAGCTTTATCTACTCTATAAAACCTTTCAAATATTCTATTTAGAGATTCTTTTGGTATACCTATTCCATTGTCTTTAAATTCCAATATTATATTCTGTCTATTTTCATCATAATGTTGTACAACTTCTATATGGCCATCTTTAGGCGTATATTTAATTCCATTGTCTATTAAGTTTAAAAATATTTGTTTTATATTATCTCTAAATCCATATATGCATACATCTTCATCTTCAAAATTATATGATATTGTTATATTTTTTGATGAAGCTATATATTCTGTAATTTCACAAACTTCTTTAAATACATCAAATAATTTAACTTTTTCATAAGATAAATCTTGGCCATTTTCAATTGAAGAAAGTAATAATATATCTTCAATTAACCCCTTTAATCTGTTAGATTCTTTTTCGATTATATCTAAAAAATGATTTCTTGTATTTTTATCGATATCATCATTTATTTTTAAAGTTTCTACAAATCCTGTTATTGAAGTGAGAGGAGTTTTTAATTCATGGCTGACATTTGCTACAAAGTCTTTTCTCATATTTTCTAATTTTACAAGCTCTGTTATGTCTTCTATATTTATAATAGATCCAATTATTGCATGTTTTGAATCTTGCAAATAAACGGGGTCTATTTTTATTCTATAAACTAAATTATCTTTTAAATTTAATTCAATTACCTCATTCTGAGTACTTCCTACATACTTTTGAAAAGTTTCTAATATTTTTTTATCTCCTACAACAAATTTAAAATTTATACCTTCTAAATTTGTTTCTATATCACATTTTAACATTTCCTTAGCTATATCATTTATAAGAAGAATTTTTCCTTTGATATCTATTGCTAAAATTCCATGAGATACACTTTTTACAATAGATGTCAACTGAAGATGTTTATATTCTACTTCTTCAATTGTACTGTCCATTATTTGAATCATATAATTGAAGTTTTTTGATAACTCTCCCAACTCTCCTTTTACATATGTATTAAATCTTGTATGAAATTCTTTATTACTAACTTTTTTAGATACTCTAGTAAATTCTTTTAGATATCTACGTAAAGTTACAGTATATCTTATAAGTAATATTGCTAAACCTAATGTAATAAGCATTACAAAGAAGTACACACTACTTACTTGCTGTAAATTCGGGTTCATATATATTACCTCAACTTTTAACTAATTTTATATCCTATTCCCCTAATAGTTTCTATATATTTTTCTCCGTCATTTTCAATTTTTTTTCTTAAATATCTAATATGTACATCGACAGTTCTTGTCTCCCCAAAATACTCATATCCCCAAACTTTATCTAGTAAAAAATTACGTGATAAAACTTTGCCTTTGTTTTGAAGAAGTAATTTAAGTAGGTCAAATTCTTTAATTGTTAAATCGATTTTTTTATCCTTTTTAGTTACTTCATGTTTTATTAAATCCATCCTAATATCTTTTACTGTTAAAACATCTTCTACTTTGTTTGTAGTCATGTTGTATCTTCTAAGAACAGAATTTATTCTAGCAAGTAATTCTTTAATTCCAAACGGTTTTGTTATGTAATCATCTGCCCCTTCTTCTAATCCCTTGACCTTATCTCTTTCCATATTTTTCGCTGTTAACATAATAACAGGTGTATCCTTTAAGTCTTCATCCTCTCTTATTTTTTTTAATACATCTATCCCACTTATATTTGGCAGCATCCAATCTAAAAGTATAAGATTTGGTTTTAATTCTTTTGCCTTATGGTATCCCTCAAAACTATCTAGTGAATAGTCGACAATATATCCGTTCACTTCTAAATTAAATTTTAAAAGCTCTACTATATGCATTTCATCATCTATAACTAGTATTTTTTCCTCCATAATATTACCCCCTTACTTTATTTCAATGAAGGTTCCTATTCTCTTTGGTGTTTTTTCATGTTTTCTATATGAGAAAAATCTATCACAATTACAACTTGTGCAAATATTCATATTTATTATATTCGACTTTAATACCCCAAATTCTTTTAATATTTGTGTATTTACTTCCCATAAATTAAGATAATATTTTTCATCTCTTATTTCATATATTTTTTCATCAGCATTTGGAAGAAGTTTTTCAAACTTATCAATTAAGTCGTAAGAAACTTCATAACAGCAGCTTCCTATAGATGGTCCTATAATTGCTATTACATTTTCAGGATTTGTATTATAATTTTCTTGCATAGATTTAAGAGTTTCTTCACATATCTTTCCATACGTTCCTCTCCAACCAGCATGTGCAAGACCTACAGCTTTATTTTCAGTATCCACTAATATAACTGGCACACAATCTGCTGTTAATATTACAAGTGGTACATTTTTTTCATTTGTTATTATTGCATCTCCATCAATTATTTGACCTATATTAGTTTTATCTATTTTATTTACTATATTTGAATGTATTTGCTTATTTTTACTTAAATTTTTTAATGTAAATTCATCTTTTAATACACGATTTATATCATCTAAATTTTTAGCGTCCATATTGGTAGTACTTATAGCTATTTTAACGAAGTCAAGTCCTTCTTTGTTTATTGTCAAGTAATCATTTTTATCTATTATAGCTTGTGTCATGTTAATCTCCTTTTTCCATTAAAATATTTTTTAATTCACTTACAAAAGTATTTATATCTTTAAATTGTCTGTATACGGATGCAAATCTTACATATGATACTTCATCTATATCTTTTAATTTATCCATTACCATTTCGCCAATTTTATCAGTATTTATTTCACTTATATAGTCTTTATTTATTTCATTTTCTATATAAGAAATTATACTTTCTATTTGTTCTATTGAAACAGGTCTCTTTTCACAAGATTTTATTATTCCTCTTTTTATTTTTTCCCTATCAAATACTTCCCTACTGTTGTCCTTTTTTACAACCATTATCGGCGTTGTTTCTATAATTTCATAAGTAGTAAATCTCTTCTTGCAAGATTCACACTCTCTTCTTCTTCTAATAGACTTGCTGTCTGTATGCCTAGAATCAACAACTTTAGATTCTTTATAATTACAATATGGACATTGCATTGTTTTCCTCCTTAGTTAATTAAGATTTTAAATTTAGACATCTATTTGATTTTGGTCAAAGTTTAAATTTGAACCTATACTCACAATAATAGTATCACAACCTATTCTTAAAATGTCTTTCCAATATACAGTATCGATTTCAGCCCCTCTATAAAAGAAGTTTCCACTTGAACCTGTTATTGAGAAAGATGATACTTTTCCATTTTCAACATCTAAATCTATATCTGTAATAAATCCTAATTTCTTGCCATTTTTTACGTTTATTATTTCTTTTTCCATAATATCTGATATTCTCATCATTGTAAATTCCTCCCTTTTAATAAGCTTGTTTATTAAAAAAATTTAACACATTATTTCTCGGTTTTGACCTAAAAAATAGCTGTGTTTGTTTAATAAGATTTAAGAAATGCAATTACTTAAAGTTTTTTCAAATAATTTTTTTCTTAATATAAGCTTATTATTTACACCTCGAAAAAATTCACTCTGATATAATTATATTCTTATTCTTTTAATTTTACACATTATTAAAAAATAATCAATTTTTTTCTTAAAAAAATAAAGCTACCGTATAGTAAATAATTAATTTACTTATACGACAGCTAAATTTTTTAAGCATGGTAGTTATTAGATGTATTTTCTCATATTTTTTAGGGCATTTTTTTCTATTCTAGAGACTTGTGCCTGAGAAATTCCAATTTCATCTGCTACCTCTATCTGAGTTCTTCCCTTATAAAATCTTAAATCAAGAACTAATTTTTCCCTTGAACTCAATTTTTTAATTGCTTCTTTTAAAGCTATCTCTTCTAACCAATTTTCGTCTGTATCTTTTTTATCTTGTACTTGATCCATTACAAATATTGCATCTCCATTATCTTGATATACTGGGTCGAATAATGATATTGGATCTTGTATTGCATCAAGTGCCATAACTACAGATTCTACTTCCATATCTAATTCTTTCGCTATTTCTGATATTGTAGGTTCTTTTGAATTTGTTCTTATTAACCTTTCTCTAACTTGTAAGGCTTTGTATGCAATATCTTTTAGAGAACGTGAAACCCTAATTGGATTATTATCCCTTAGATATCTTCTTATTTCACCTATAATCATAGGTACTGCGTAAGTAGAAAACCTTACATTTTGACTTAAATCAAAGTTATCAATAGCTTTTATAAGTCCAACACATCCTATTTGAAATAAGTCATCTACATTTTCTCCTCTGTTGTTAAACTTTTGTATAACGCTTAGAACTAATCTTAAATTACCTTTTACAAACTTCTGTCTTGCGTCCTCATCTCCTTGTTTTATTTTTACTAATAGCTCTCTCATTTGATCAGCTTTAAATACAGGGAGTTCGGATGTATTTACACCACAAATTTCAACCTTGTTTATAATCATAAATTTCAGTCCTCTCTTAAAAGATTCTATATATGAAATTATTTACACATCATATATTTTTATACTTTTAATGAGCACTTATTTCCCTGTTAAACAAATTTTTTCATTTCTTTTTTTAATCTAAAAATTATTTTCTTTTCCAGTCTAGAGATGTAGGATTGAGATATACCAAGGATGTTAGCAACTTCTTTTTGAGTTTTTTCTTTGCCTTTTGTACTTAAACCAAATCTTAATTCCATAATTTGCTTTTCTCTATATGACAATTTATCTAAAGCCATAAATAGTAAATTCTTATCAATTTCTTCTTCAATTATTTTATAAATTTCATCATTATCAGTTCCCAATACATCTGATAATAAAAGTTCATTTCCATCTAAATCTACATTTAACGGTTCATCAAAAGATACTTCGGATTTCTTTTTATTATTTTTTCTAAGACACATTAATATCTCATTTTCTATGCATCTAGATGCATAGGTTGCCAATTTTATATTTTTGTCCAAATTAAATGTGTTTACAGCTTTTATAAGCCCTATTGTACCTATAGAAATTAAATCCTCCATATCTATTCCTGTATTTTCAAACTTTCTAGAAATATAAACGACTAATCTTAAGTTTCTTTCTATTAATATTGTTTTTACATTTTCATCATATTCTAGTTTTTTAAGCAATTCTTTTTCTTCCTCTACTGTCAATGGCGGTGGGAGTACATTCACACCACCCATATAATAGCAACTATCTGGTTTGATCAAATTTAACTTATTGCCTATTTTAATAAATTTCATAAACAATAATCTCTTTAGTTTTTGTACTTGTAATATCAATTAAAAGCCCTCCTTTTTAGTATAATATTCTTGGATTCAAAATTGCACTGTATCCTTCGTCATTAAAATTAGATACACCAAGGATAATATTACTTATTTTTTTATTATCTACATCGAGATAATCTGCCTTTATTCCCAAAATCATACCTGCATTATTATCGCCTACATGTTTATAGGGAATTAGCCTAACCCTAGATGATATTCTTGGTTCTAAATTCTCGGTTATGCTCTGGATATTTAGGATATCCATTTTATCGAAGTCACAATTTTTTGGTAAAAAATTTTCTAAAAGACTTGCCTTGACTATTACAACATCATTTTTACTAATTGGATCTTGCAGAAGGTTACCACTATCTAATAAAGCAATACATTCTATATTTTTATCTAATATGCCTATACTTATTTTTTTAGTTATATCATCAATATGTTTTAATAATCTAAAGTTGTTAACTATTTTTTTAAGTAATTTGCAACTAATATAAGAGCATATTATAAAAAAAGATATCGTCATATGACTAATACCTGTAAAATAAATAATAAAATAAGTGCTTCCTGATATAAATATATTTACTAGATAAAAATTAAAAAGTATCTTTATAAATTCCTTTTTGCTATTTATGTTAAAACAAATTAGAACTATTAGTATGAAAAATATAAATTTAGCCGGCAATGTAAAAAATATTTCTAATTCTTTATATACATACATAACACTATAGATGGTTCCTATTACTGCTCCACATATTTGTCGTATTTTTTTTGTGTATATTTTTGCAATATAAGTAGTACAATTTATTATAATGTAGTTAATAAATAGGTTCTCCAAAATATAACAATCTAAATACATTATATCTTCTCCTCTTTTTAACTTAATAAGATAATGTATTAAAATTATGAATTGTTTTTTAAACTTTTTCTTAAATATATTATAAGATACTTGCCATAAATAGTTTGTCATTTTGAACAGTCGAATTAAAAATACTTTTTCTAAAAAAGAGCAAAAAAATAGAAAAACCTCCAATATTATTGGAAGTTTCTCTATATAATTCGAATTATCTTCTTTTATTTCTCAAAAAAGTTGGTATTTCCATTTCATCATCCCAGTCATCTTGTTGTCTAACTGGTTCTGGAGTTCTTTCAACTTTTGGTTCAATTCTTGGTTCTGGTTCTACAACTGTTTCTCTATGTATAACTGGCTTAGGTTCTACCTTAGCAACTGGTGGTATTTCAGTCTTTTTGATTGGTGTTGGCTCCACGAATCCACCTTGAGGAGCTTCATCAAAACCCGTAGCTATAACTGTTATCATTATTTCATCTTCTAAGTCTTCTCTTATAGATGCCCCGAATATTATGTTTGCATCAGGGTCACATGACTCAGTTATTAAGTTAGAAGCTGCATTTGCTTCAAATAATGATAAACTTGGTCCTCCTGTTACATTAAGTAACACACCTTTTGCACCTCTTATAGATGTTTCAAGAAGTGGCGATTGTATAGCTTCTTTAGCAGCTTCAATAGCTCTATTTTCTCCACTAGCGTTACCTATACCCATGTGAGCTAATCCTTTGTCTTTCATTATAGATGTAACATCGGCAAAGTCTAGGTTTATAAGTCCTGGAACTTTTATTAAGTCAGATATAGATTGTATCCCTTGTTTTAGCACATTATCAGCTATAGAGAATGCTTCTACTATAGATGTATTTTTTTGAACTACTTCAAGTAATCTATCATTTGGTATAGTTATTAATGTATCAACATTAGCTTTTAATTCTTCTATACCAGCTTCTGCATTTTTCATTCTTACCTTTCCTTCAAATCCAAAAGGCTTAGTAACAACACCTACTGTTAAGATGCCTTTTTGTTTTGCTAATTGAGCTACTACTGGAGCTGCTCCAGTACCTGTTCCACCACCCATTCCGGCAGTAACAAATACCATATCTGTATCTTGTAGTAATTCTTCTATTTGCTCTTTACTCTCTTCAGCTGCTTTTCTACCAACCTCTGGGTCAGCACCTGCACCTAATCCTCTTGTAAGTTTTTCTCCTATTTGTATTTGATTTTCTGCTTTCGAAGTCACTAACGCTTGTCTATCAGTATTAATTGATATGAATTCAATTCCTTTTATTTTTTCATCGATCATTCTATTAACAGCGTTGTTTCCACCGCCACCAACGCCAAATACTTTTATCTTAGCATTATTGTCAATTTCTAAATCAAAGCTTAGCATATCGAAACCTCCCTCTCTTGTAATTTATTTCTGTATATATATTAATTATATCATTTAATATTTAAATATTTAACGTATATTTACTAAAATAATATATATTTTATTGTATTTCCATGCTTTAGAAAAAACACTTTTAGGTATAACATCTATATTATAACATTTATTTTATTTAATTTGTTAAATTTTTTATAATATATCCCTCTTCCTCCTTAAAAATTTTAAATTTATATATATTTTTACTTTTTTCATGTCTTTTTTACATTATTTATAAGTATATAATGTATATTTAGAAAATGTCATATTAATTTTTCCATAGTTTATATTTTTACTTTTTAGATCAACTAAAATCTGAGTTAACTTTGCTATATCGTGTTTTATATCACTGTTACTATTGATTACAATTTCTATACCTTCTTTCGTTGTCATATTAACTTTATTTTCACTGTTAAAAGATATACTGCTTATTTTATTCTCAAGTCCATCTTTTTTTATATATTTTATTAAAGAAGTCAATTTCTCTTTGTCTTTATTATTTTCAAACTTAATTTGATTTTCTTTTATTGAAAAATCAGATTCTACGATAATGCAATTGCTTTTTATATTCTCACGCTCTACCTTGTCCATATAGCATAAATTTTCACTAACATAATAGTAATTATCACCCTTATCTTTTAAAACACACCCTATGGGTTTTTCTTTAACATCTATTATTATTGAATTTGGAATTCTTCGTTTCACTTTTACATATTCGATATACTTACTTTTATTTATATTTGTTTTAATTTTTTCTATATCATATGAAAATAAATTTTTACCAGTATTAATATTTGATAAATTCTTTACCTCTGTTTTTGTAAGAATATCATTATTAACTATCTTTATATTTTTTAAGCTAAAAAAATCGCTCCTTATAAAAAGTATCACTCCAAAGCAAATCATAAACACAAATAAAAGAAGTATAATAACTCTATTTATCCTTAACTTTCTTCTTTTCTTCTTCATAAAATCACCTCAAAAATATAAGTATAAATCAAAAATACTACATTTGAGGCTTTATTTCCTACATATAAATTTAATTTTTTATAGCAAATTAATACTAAAAATGAATATTTTCATGTCATTTCGATGTATATACAAAAAAAGATATAAAATAAATCATGTATATCTTGATTCACTTTATATCTTTTTATCCAAATCTATTTTATTTTTATAATTTATTTCTTTTTTATTCCTATAACTTTAGGTTCTTTAGAAACTTGCTCTTCTAAAATATTTTCTTTAGATTCAGCTTGTTTTTCTTTTTTATTTTTAGAACCTACTGCTTCGTTATAAGATTTCATTATTTCGTTGTATATTAAATCAATTGCTTCCGGCTTACCTATTTTTTTAGCATTGTTTGCCATATCGATTAATAACTCTTTATCTCCAAGTAATTTAAATACAGCGTCATTTAAAGATTGTGGTGTTAAATCTTTTTCTAAAATCGCAATTCCAGCACCTTGTGCTTCTATACTTTTTGCATTGTATTCTTGGTGATTTTCTGCTGTATAAGCTTTTGGAATTATTATTGAAGGTTTACCAAGGGCAGTTATTTCTGCTAAAGATATTGCTCCTGCACTACCTATTACTATATCGCTTGCAGCAAGACCATCAGCCATATTATCTAAATAAGGCATAACTCTTTGATAAGGTTTAAGTTCTATATCTTTTATACTTTCTATAAACTCTTCATAATAAACTTTTCCTGTTGCAAATATAAAGGCAACATCTTCTTTTACCATGTTTTCTATTACTAGTCTCATAGCGTCGTTTATTTCTTCTGAACCACCACTACCGCCGTAGCATAGTACCATTTTTTTATCTTCACTAATTCCTAAGTTTTTTCTTGATATATATTTTCTCGCTTGTAAAATTTCTTTTCTTACTGGATTACCTGTAAGAACTAATTTATCTTGGCTCTTTTCTGGAAATCTCTTATGAGAATCCTCAAAACTTGTAAGAACCTTTGTAGCAACTTTAGAAAGTATTTTATTTGTAACTCCTGGGAAAGAGTTTTGTTCATGGACTATAGTTACTTTTTTGCTCATAGCTGCATTAAACAGAACTGGTCCACTTACATATCCACCTGTCCCTATTACTATATCTGGTTTATATTTTTTAACAATTCTTCTCGATTGTTCTAAACCTTTACATAATTTGAATACTCTCTTGACATTATCAAAATCTATTTTTCTTTTAAAACCTTGAACTGTGACTGTTTTTAATTCAAAGCCTGCTTTTGGAACTATTTCTGATTCTATACCATTTTTAGTTCCAACAAATAAAATTTCACAATCTGGATTATGTTCTTTTATTTTATTTGCTATGGCTATTGCTGGGTATACATGTCCTCCCGTACCGCCACCGGCTAATAATACCTTCACTTCATCATCTCCTGTTAATTAAATTTTACTTTCTTTGAGATGTTTAACACAATTCCAATTTCACCCATCAGCACCGTCAGCGAGGTTCCTCCATAACTTATAAATGGAAGCGCCACCCCGGTTGCTGGCATAGAAGATGTTGCAACTGCTATATTAAAAGCTGCTTGTATCCCTATTTGGGCTCCAATTCCTATAACTACCATACATGCGAATATATCTTTTGATTTTAATGCTATTTTTACACATCTATAAACTAATATTACAAATAGCATTATAACTAAAATGCAACCTACAAGACCTAATTCTTCGCCTATTATTGCGAAAATAAAGTCATTTTGAGGTTCTGGTATGTAAAAATATTTCTGTCTACTTTTACCTAGTCCTAATCCGAAAAGTCCTCCTGACCCTATGGCATAAAGACTTTGGATAACTTGATACCCACTCCCAAGTGGATCTTGGAATGGATCTAGAAATGCTGTAAATCTTTTTAGTCTATATGGTTCTGCAATTACTAAAACTGCAAATAAACCAACTCCTGCTGCTAGCATACTAAGTACAAATTTCATATTCATTCCTGCAACAAATAGCATTATGAACACAACTATTATAAGTGTACCAGCTGTAGACATATTAGGTTGTAACATTATCAATATAAAAAATATTGATGGAATTATTAAAATTGGTATAACACCTTTTGTCAAAGATTTTATATTTTCATATCTCTTTTCAATAACTTTCGCTGTAATTACTATTGTTACAAACTTTGCTATATCCGATGGTTGAAATGTAGCTCCTCCTATTCCAAGCCATCTTTTTGCTCCGTTAGCCTCTATACCTAGAGGTGTTAAAACTAACGCTAAGCATATAACAGTAAATATACAAAGTGGCAATGAATTTTTCTTCCAAAAAGTATAGTCAATATTAGACATAAACATCATTCCCACAAACCCTAGTATCGCATAGATTATATCTCTTTTTAAAAAGAAATAGCCATCTTGGTGTTTAAATGAAGCTTGAACATAGCTTGCACTAAACACCATGACTATTCCAAATAATACTAAGGCTATTGTTGTATAAAAAATTACTAAATCAAACTCCGTCTTCATCCCCTTTGTAATTTGCTTTTTCATTTTCAAACTTTCATTAGGCATATGAATGACTACCACCTTCCTCATCGCTATTAGCTTTGAAGGAAGAGTCTTTATTATAAGTTATTTACATTATCTTTGAAGTCGCGTCCTCTTACCTCAAAGCTTGTGTACATATCCCAACTTGCACATGCTGGTGAAAGTAGTACTACATCTCCTTCATTTGCAAGTTCGGCAGAAGTTTCTACTGCTTCTTTCATATTTTGTACTCTTTTTATTATTTCAAATCCTTTAGTTTTTGCACAAGCCTCTATTTTTGATGCAGTTTCACCTAATAAAACTAAAGCTTTTACATTTTGTTTTGCAATATCTAAAAGTTCATCATAAGTACTATCCTTATCATATCCTCCAGCTATTAATATAATTGGCTTCTTATAAGAAGTTACTGCTTTTATAGTTGAATCTGGATTAGTACCTTTTGAGTCGTTTACATACATAACTCCATTTACAGTTTTTACATATTCTAATCTATGCTCTACTGCTTTAAAAGTTTTTAATACTTCTCTTATTACTTCTATATCTATACCTGAGACATATGCAGCTAAAGTTGCTGCCATACAGTTTTCTAGGTTATGTCCTCCTGGTAAGCTAAGTTCATCTTCGTGAAGAAGTACTATTTCTTTATCTATATTTATTACTATATTTCCTTCGTTATTTAGATATATTCCTCTTACACCTTGGTGTTTTCTAGAGAAATATAAAACTTGAGAGTTACATTTACTAGATAAAGCTCTAACTGCTTCATCGTCGTAATTTAGTATTGTAAAATCATTTTTATCTTGATTCTTAAATATATTAGCTTTTGCCATTATATAATTTTCCATAGTATGGTGTCTATTTAAATGGTCTGGTGAAAGATTAAGTATCATACTTACTCTTGGTTTAAAATCTACTATACTTTCAAGTTGGAAACTACTAAGCTCTGTAATTAAGAAAGATTTTTCGTCAGCTATTCCAACAGTTTCTATTACTGGTTTTCCTATATTTCCAACTACATAAGTATCACATTTAGCTGCTTTGAAGATTTCTCCAACTAAAGATGTAGTAGTTGTTTTTCCATTTGTACCTGTTATTCCTATGAAAGTAGGATTATTTGATAATTCATAAGCTAATTCTACTTCACCAATTACTTTTATATTATTAGAATATAATTTTTGTATAAATGGTAAATCAAGAGGTACTCCAGGAGATACAACTGCTAAATCAATATGATCTACTTCTTCTGGATGATATCCAAGTATATAAGTTGCATTTTTTATATCTTTTAATTCTTCTAATATATCTACTAGTTTTTCTTCAGTTTTTATATCATTAACTGTTATATTAGCTTCTAATTTATCTAGTAATTTGATAGTTGATATACCAGTCTTTGCTAAACCTATAAGTAAAACATTCTTTCCTTTTAAATCCATTTTAATTTACCCCCATCACTTAAAATACTGCTAAAACACCTATCCAACATAAAACTACAGTTACAATCCAAAATACAAATACAACTCTTGTTTCTGGCCATCCACATTGTTCAAAATGGTGGTGTAATGGCGCCATTTTAAATATTCTTTTTCCATTAGTTAATTTGAAATAAGTTACTTGTATCATAACAGATAAAGCTTCTGCTAAGTAGATAAATCCTACTATTATTATTATTAATGGAGAATTAGTAAGTGTTGCAAATGCAACTACTGCTCCACCTAATGCCATTGAACCTGTATCTCCCATAAATACTTTTGCAGGATATGAGTTAAATCCTAAGAATCCTAAACAAGCACCCGCTGTTGCTGCTGCAAGTATAGCTACATCAGAATTTGATATTGATACTGCAAATAGTACGAAGAAACATGATACTATTAAGGTAACACCTGATGCAAGCCCATCAAGTCCATCTGTTAAGTTTACTGCATTTACAGTTCCTATTATGAATATCATCATAAATGGTATATACCATATTCCTAAGTTGATTATATGGTTTGTAAATGGTATAACAAGTTGTGTTGCACTTGGTGATGCACTATATTGATAATATGCGATATATAAAGCAAGAGCAAATTGTAGTATTATTTTTTGATAAGCTTTAAGGCCTAATGATCTCTTCATTTTTATTTTTATAAAGTCATCTAAAAATCCTACAAATCCAAAGCCTACTATACAAATAAGCCCTACTATTAATCCTTTACTAATAGTAGCTCTTGTAAGCCCTGTTATTAATATAGCTACTATCATCATTACACCACCCATTGTTGGTGTTCCATTTTTTGCTAAGTGTGATTGAGGTCCCTCATCTCTAACCGTTTGACCAAATTTAAATCTAGCAAGCATTGGTATAAATATTGGTCCAAGTATTATTACTATTAAAAAACCAATCATTGCTGTAAACGTAAGTTCTCTAATTCCTAACATTAATTAAAACTCCTCTCCCTGTTGTTTCATTTTCTTATTATTATTTTTCATTTGCAATTATTAACTTTTTTTATGCTAAATATTCCTATTTATGCATTTTAATCTTAAAGTTTTTATACGATGACTAAAAAAATAATTTTTGCTGATTTGCATTCAAGTAAAAACTTATATTTAATACTATCTATATCTCCAATCTTATTAATTATATACCAAATTGATTTATTTTTGAAGATATTTATAATATAAGTCTAATTTGTAACAATTTGTTCACCATACTTTAATAATGTGAAACTAATATGTATAATGTCAGGAGATTTATAATGTTTTGTTTAATTATTGTTATAGTATAATATTATGCTAGAACCTTCATTTACTTTTACTCCTGGTTTAGGAAACATATCTGTTACAACTTTCTTTTCATCTACTTCTATATCTGTATCTAAGTTTGATTCTAGTTTCTTTTCTTCTAATATTTTAGTTGCTTCCTTTATTGTTAAGTTTCTTACATCTGGAATTTCTACTTGTTTCTTTTCATTTTCTTCTTTTTCTTCTTTTGTATATTCTTTTTTAACTCCTAGATACTCTAAACTTTGACTCATTACTTCTTTTATAATAGGACCTGCTGTAGTTGAACCGAAGGCTACAACATCTGTAGGTTCATCGACTATTGCTAATACTACTATTTGTGGATCATCAACAGGTGCTACACTTATAAATGAGCATATGTATTTTCCTTGGGCATAAACACCATCTATAACCTTTTGTGCTGTTCCTGTTTTTCCACCTAATCTATATCCTGGTAAATATGCTATTTTACCTCCACCATCTGTAACAACTGATTCCATAACACTTAACATTTTCTTTGATGTTTCTGTTGAAACCACTTGTCTAACAGTTTTAGGCTTAACTTCTTGTACTACATTTCCTTCATTATCTGTATACGCTTTTACAAGTCTTGGCTCCATAAGTTTTCCATCATTTGCAATAGCTGATACTGCTCTTATTAATTGAATAGGAGTTACTGATATAGATTGACCAAAAGAAATAGTTGCAAGTTCTACAGGACCTACATCCTTTTCTTTATATAGTATACTATTTGCCTCACCGACTAAATCTATATTAGTCTTACTTGTAAGTCCAAACCCTTCTATATAATCATATAATTTGCTAACTCCCAATCTTTTTCCTAATTCAACAAAAACTGGGTTACATGAATTTTGAACTGCTTGTTCAAATGTTTCGCTTCCATGAGGTCTATATGATCTCCAGCATTTTATTCGTTTACCTTCGACAGTTACACTACCTGTACATGTAAATTTTTCATTTGGTTTAATTACATTTTCTTCGACTGACGCTGTAGATGTTATTAATTTGAAAGTTGAACCTGGTTCATATGTATCACTTATAAGTGTATTTCTCCACATTTCATAATAAGCATTTATCTTTTTGTCGTCATCATAACTTTTTAGTAAATCTTCAAAATATGGATATATTGCTTTTGTCGGATTATTTGGGTCATAATCTGGTTTTGATGCCATAGCTAAAACATCACCTGTTTTAGGGTCCATTGCTATTATCTTAACCCTCTTTGCATTGTTTAATTCATATGCTCTTTGGGCTGCTTTCTCCGCATAACTTTGGATTACTTCATCTATCGTAAGCACAATTCCATTTCCTTGAGTTGCTTCATAATATTGTTCAACACCTTGATTAATCTCTCTTCCTGATGCATCTGTGCTTACAATTAATTTTCCGTCTTTTCCTTGCAAGTCTTTATTGTATTTAAGTTCAATTCCTGTTACACCTTCTCCATCTGATGATGTATGACCTAATACATAAGATGCAAAATTTCCATGCGGATAATATCTTTGTGGATCTTCTGATATCCATATTCCAGAAAGTGATGCATTTTGAATTTTATCAGCTACATCATCATCAACCCATCTTTGAATTCTAACAAGTGCTTGATTTGTCTTTGATAGCAATTTTAAAATTTCATCATAGTCTTTATCCTTGACTATTTCTGAAATTTTTTTAGCTGTTTTCTCCTTATCCTTTACTTCGACTGGCTTACACCAAATCGTATATTTTGTAACACTGACAGCTAATGATTTCATATTCCTATCGTATATAGTCCCCCTTTTTGATTCTATTGGGATTTCCCTAGTTTGTTGTTCTGATGCTTTAGTAGTCAGCCATTGTCCTTTTACAAGCTGCAAGTAGCAAGTTCTTACTATTAATACTAAAAATAATGCACATGCAGAAACAAGAACTAATACTAGCCTTTTTCTACTTTTTATTTTTATTTTTTTCATAATCATCCTCCTTTGATATTATTCATCCACAGATATATATATTTTTTGACTGTCTGTCGGATAAATCATATTTAGTTTTTCGATAGCATCTTCTTCTAATGTATTAGTGTTTTCTTTTCCCAGTTTTTCAACTTGTAATGTTTCTAATTTATTCTTTTGTTTTTTCAAATCTTTTTCTAGATAATATATTTGATATTTTAATTTAGAAGAAACTTGATAGATACATAAATTTCCTACTCCAATAGCTGCTATTAAAATAATTACTAATACGCCTGTCTTTCTCTTAAATATTCCTCTTTTATTCTTATTCTTTTTCTTCCTCTTATATGCTTTAAAACTCTTTACCTTTTCGTTTTCATTATGCATATCATCATCCCCTTGACTTAAAAATTTTTATATTTAAAACAGAAAAGTAAAACTTATTTACCAAATACATAACCCTATCATTAAAGAATTATTTATTTTAGATATATCTTCCTCTAAAAAACGTTCGATAAAAACACTCATATAAGTTCAAATTAAACTTTTTTTCAATATAATTCACCTATATCTTTTTTATTTAAACAAAAAATAAGGAAGTATTGAAAAATAAATTTCAAATCTATTTTCCAATACTTCCTTAACTATATCTTTAATATTTAATTTTTAATTTTATTCTAATTCAAAGGCACCAGTATATAATTGATAGTATTTTCCACGTCTTTCAATAAGTTCATCGTGATTACCACGTTCAATTATTCTACCTTGTTCTAAAACCATGATAACATCAGAGTTTTTGATTGTTGATAATCTATGTGCAATTACAAATACCGTTCTACCTTCCATCAGTTTATCCATACCATCTTGAACTATTTTTTCTGTTCTAGTATCTATACTTGATGTAGCTTCATCTAGTATTAAAACTGGTGGGTTTGCTATTGCTGTTCTAGCTATTGATAAAAGCTGTCTTTGACCTTGAGATAAGTTGCTTCCATCCCCTGTTAACACTGTATTATATCCATCTTTTAGATGTTTTATAAATCCGTGTGCATTTGCAAGTTTTGCAGCAGCAATTACTTCTTCATCAGTTGCATCTAATTTACCATATCTGATATTTTCCATAACTGTTCCTGTAAATAGATGAGTATCTTGAAGAACTATACCAAGTGATTTTCTTAAATCATCTTTTTTAATTTTAGTTATATTAATTCCATCATATCTTATTTTACCGTCTTGTATATCATAGAATCTATTTATTAAGTTTGTTATTGTAGTTTTACCAGCTCCTGTAGCACCAACGAAGGCTACTTTTTGTCCTGGCTTAGCATACATATTTATATCATGTAATACAATTTTGTCATCGTTATAACCAAAGTTTACACCTTCAAATACAACATCCCCAGTTAATTTAGTATATGTTACAGTTCCTTCCGCTTTATGAGGATGTCTCCAAGCCCAAGTTCCTGTACGTTCTTTTACTGGTTTTATTTCGCCATCTTCTTCTATAGCATTTTCTAATGTAACATATCCGTCGTCTACTTCTGGCTTTTCATCTATTAAGTTAAATATTCTCTCTGCACCAGCAAGAGCCATTATTATTGAGTTAAATTGTTGAGATACTTGGGCTACTGGCATATTAAAACTTCTTGTTAATTGTAAGAATGATGCTAATGCACCTAAAGTTAAATTTCCTACACCACTTATTGCAAGTACAGCTCCTATTGCAACTATTAAGACATAACTTATATTTCCTATATTGTTCATTATAGGCATAAGCATATTTGCAAAACTATTGGCATTGTCAGCACTATTAAATAATGAGTCATTTAATTCGTTAAATTTCTTTTTGGAATCTTCTTCATAACTAAATACTTTAACGACTTTTTGACCTTCCATCATTTCTTCAATATATCCATTAACTTTACCTATATCTCTTTGTTGGTTTCCAAAGAAGAAAGCACTTTTAGATCCTAATATTCTCATTACTTGATACATTACAAATACCATAAGAACTATTAATATTGTAAGTATTGGACTTAGTACTATCATAGAAACAAAAGTCCCTACTATAGTTATTATAGAAGATATAAGTTGAGGTATACTCTGACTTATCATCTGTCTTAATGTATCTGTATCATTTGTGTATATACTCATTATATCTCCGTGAGCATGTGTATCGAAATATTTGATTGGAAGCTTTTCCATATGCTCAAATAAATCATCACGGATATTTTTTAATGTTCCTTGAGATATATTAACCATAAGTCTACTATATACATACGTTGATATTACACCAGTATAGAAAATAGCAGCCATTATAGCTAAGGCTGTTAATAATGCTTTAAAACTTGGGTTATTGTGTCCTAATAAAGGAACTATATAATCATCTATTAATGTTTTTAAGAATAAGTTTGCTACAACTGAAACAATAGAACTAATAAATAATGTTATTAAAACTATAAAGAATAAGAATTTATAATCTCTAAATATATAGCTAATCATTCTTTTTAAAGTCTTCATTGGGTTATTTCCCTTAGGTCCTTTTTTACCTTTAGCGAATTCTTTACTCATTATCATCAGCTCCTTTCACTTGTGATTCGTAAACTTCTCTATATATAGCGTTGTTTACTTTTAATTCATCATGTGTTCCAATAGCATCTATTTTACCGTCATCTAAAACTATTATTTTATCACTAGCTTCTATTGATGATATACGTTGAGCTATTATTATTTTAGTTGTAGATGCTATGTCATTTTGTAGAGCCGCTCTAATTGTAGCATCTGTTTTTGTATCAACTGCACTTGTTGAATCGTCTAAAATTAATATTTTAGGTTTTTTAAGTAATGCTCTAGCGATACAAAGTCTTTGTTTTTGACCACCAGATACATTTGTACCACCTTGTTCTATATAAGTATCATATCCATCTGGGAATGTTTGAATGAATTCATCGGCACATGCTTTTTTACATGCATCTACTAATTCTTCATCTGTTGCATTTTTATCTCCCCATCTTAGATTTTCTTTTATAGTACCTGAAAATAATACATTCTTTTGTAAAACCATAGAAACTTCATTTCTAAGAGTATCTATATCGTAGTCTCTAACGTCTACTCCACCGACTTTTATGCTTCCTGAAGTAACGTCATAAAGTCTTGGTATTAATTGAACCAATGTAGATTTTGCACTACCTGTTCCACCTATAATTCCTATTGTTTCACCAGATTTTATCTCTAGGTTTACATTTTCTAAGTTTAATTTATTTTTATCATTAGCATAAGAGAAATCTACATTTTCAAATGATATAGATCCATCTTTTACTTCTTTTATTGGATTTTTAGGATTTTTTATAGTACTTTCTTCATCTAAAACTTCAAGTATTCTCTCTGCTGAAGATTTAGCCATAGTTATCATAACAAATACCATAGATAACATCATTAAACTCATAAGTATTTGTGTTGAGTATGTGAAGAAACTCATAAGTTGACCTGTTGTCATAGTATTTGAAACTATCATTTTAGCCCCTAACCATGATAAAAGTAATATACATGTATACATAGTAATTTGCATTACTGGAGCATTTAGTACTATTAATTTTTCAGCAAATATAAAACTATTTTTTACATCTCCTGAAGCTTTTTTAAATTTATTTATTTCGAACTCTTCTCTTACTGCTGATTTTACAGTTCTTATTCCTGTTAAGTTTTCTTGTACACTTGCATTTAATGCATCGTATTTTTTGAAAACAGCTGTGAATCTAGGGAATGCAACTTTTATTATAAGCGCTAATATTAACCCTAAGAATATTACTGCTCCAAAGAATACTAGTGATAAACTTGGATTAATTAAAACTGACATTACCATTGCAGATATAAGCATGATTGGTGCTCTAACAAGCATCCTTAAAATCATTTGATATGCATTTTGCACATTTGTTATATCTGTAGTAAGTCTTGTTACTAGACCTGCCGTTGAATATTTGTCAATGTTTTCAAATGAAAAATCTTGTATATTTTCAAACATCGCACGTCTTAAGTTTCTCGCATAACCTGCTGAAGCATTTGCTGCAAACTTTGCACCTAATGCACCACAAAGAAGTGATAACATAGCTACTACAAGCATAAGTATTCCTATTTTTGCTACATAGCCCATATCACTATTGTTCAGACCATTGTCTATGATCATCGCCATTAATAGTGGTATTATAACTTCACATATACACTCTAATACCATAAATATAGGCGTGATTATAGAATTCTTTTTGAATTCACCAATATATGATGATAATTTTCGTATCATTTCTTCCTCCTCAATATATAAATTTTATTTTAAATTAAATAAATTATTTAATTTTTGACATTATAAACTTCTCATTATAATATTTTAAGTGCAACTTAAAATTATTAAATGAGAACTACTTTAAATTATCTAGAATTTTATATATATGCTTAAATAACTGTTCCTGTTCCTCCTCTGAAATACCATTTAGCATTTTAGCATCTAATTCTTGGATATATAAATAAGCATCTTCTAACACTCTTTCAGATTTATCTGTCATCTTTATAAATTTAGATCTTTTATCATCTAGATTTTGTTCTCTCGTTATAAATCCTTTTTCTTCTAATCTATTTAATAACCCTGTAACTGTAGGATTTTTAAGTGTTAATCCTGTCTCTAAATCCCTTTGAGTAAGTTTATCTTCCTCATGTCTTTTTAAATATAAAAGCACATCCATTTGTGACGGAGTCAAGTTGTATCTTTGTAAGTTTTTATGACAACGTGTCTCAAATGCTATATGTATTTGTTTAATTAAAAAACCTATAAGTATTTTTTCTTCCATATTAATTCTCCTAAATATATAGCTTGCTATATATTTTATTTATTTTTTTATTAATTGTCAATATATTTAATTTTATTTGTAATAATTTTACATAAATGCTAAAATAATCTTCAACAGTTACATAAATCATATATTTAAAATTATAAGATTGGAAGTGATTTTCTTGAAAATAGCTTTAGTTGCACCTATAGAAATTATGGATAAAGCCGAAGAAATTTCTAAAGAATTTAATGATATAAAACTTATAAAACTTATTTATAATGATTATAAAGATAGTCTAAATTTAATAAAAAATATACCTGATAATTATGATGCTATTTTATTCGGCGGACTAAGTGCTTATTCTTATTGTCAACAATATTTAGAAAAGACATGTATTTGGGATTACTTTCCTAGACATGTTATGTCTTTTTGTAATGCATTATTAAGTGCTTCTCTATTGGGATATGATATCACTAATGTTAGTTGTGATACTTATTCTTATTCTTTAGTAAAAGAAGCCTATACAGATTTATCATTTGATTTTGACAACATAAAGCTTTCTTTAATAGAAGATAAGCCTCTTAGATTAGATGATGAAGAAGCAAAAATTAAATATAATCAAGAAGTTTTTGAGTTCCATAAAAATAGTTTTTTAAAAGATAATAGAACTTGTATTATTACAGCACTTCATACAGTATCTAAAATGTTAAAAAAAAATGGAATATATTGTTTCACTGCATATCCAAGCCGTGCTGTTATAAGGGAAACCTTATCTAAATTATATTTAAAACATCAAGCTATACAAAATCAAAAAAGTAAAATAGTTATATTGTCCATTGAAATAGATTTGCCAAGTGAATATTCAGTTATTAGCAAAGATGAATATTCATATATTCACGAAAAAATGGAACTGTTAGAAATGATTTACAAATTTGCTCAAGATATAAAAGCAGCTGTAGTAGAAGCTTCTTATAATACCTTTTTGCTGTTCTCGACTAAAAATGTTCTTGAGTTAGAAACAGATAATTTTAAAAATATTTCATTACTAAACGAAATAAGTAAAAATTCTCTACATACAGTTTCTATAGGTATTGGTTATGGTTCAACTGCCCAAGATGCAAAATACAATGCAAATTTAGGTGTAATTAAATCTAAACAATACAATAAAAATTCTGCTTACATAGTATATGAAAATAACAAAATTGAAGGTCCAATAATGGCAAACAATAAAAACTATGAAACTAAGAATAATTTAATTGATAAAAAACTTGCCCTAATTTCCGAAACATCTGGTGTTAGTATTAATACAGTATTTACAATTTATAATATTATCAGTAAATATAAAAAAACACACTTTACTTCTAAAGAATTATCAGAAGCCTGTAATCTATCAACTAGAAATATTAATAGAATTATAACTAAACTAGAGATAAATGGTTATTGCAGTATTGTTGGCAAAAAAATCGTAAACAATACTGGAAGACCTAGCAGAATTATTAAATTTAATTTTTAAATATTCAATTAATTAAATTCTTTTATTTATTTGAAATTTAAAAGGATATATAAAATTCACAAAATTTTATATATCCTTCTATACATATGATACAGTACTCATTATAAAAAACTATGTGCAGTCCAAATTTGTATGACTTTTTAACCAAGATAAAGTCCACAAATTCTAATTTTTGTTATTTTACATTATTTATTAATTGTGCATAAAGTGATGCATCTACATTTCCTCCTGTTATAACGATGCATATACGTCTTCCCTTACTTGTATCTATTTTATTTTCAAGAAGAGCGGCAATTCCTACACAAGCTGATGGTTCTGCTAAAATTTTTTCTTTTAAACCAACTAGTTTTGAAGCTTCTTCAATGCTTTTTTCATCAACTGCAACTACTTTATCTACATTATCTCGTATCATTTCAAAGTTAATTTCTTCTGCTTTGCTTATGCGAAGTCCATCTGCTATAGTTTGTCCCATTTTAACTGTAAGTGCTTTGTTTACCTTTAATGCCTCAGTAAATAATGGTACTTCTTTTGGTTCAACTGCTGTAACTTTTATATCAGGATTAACTCCTTTTATTGCAAATGAGGCTCCACTTGCCAAACTTCCAGCTCCACATGGCACTATTAACTCGTCCATATCTCCATCCATTTGTTCAAGTGATTCAATTGCAACAGTCCCATGACCAATTATTACTGCTGGATCCATATGTGAATGTACTAAGCAATATCCATGTTCTTTTATTAATTCAGCACATTTTTCATCTCTATCTTGTCCAGTAAATCCAGCAAAAACAACTTCTGCTCCATATCCTTTTGCACCTTTTATTTTTGCTTTTGGTGCATTTTCTGGCATAACTATTGTTGCTTTTACACCTAATTGTTGTGCCATATAGCTAACTGCCTGTGCATGATTTCCACTTGATGCAGCAGTTACACCCTTTTGTAATTCCTCTTTTTGTGTAGTTAGCATTTTATTGCTAACTCCGCGCAATTTAAATGCCCCTGTGTATTGCATGTTTTCTAATTTTAACCAAATTTCTGCTCCATCGAATAGTTTTTCAAGATTTTCTGCTCTAACTAATGGTGTCACTTTTACATAATCTTTTATTCTTTTCTTAGCTTGAAATACATCTGATACCTGTAATTTATCCTCCATAATTATCCTCCATATGTATTTATCTGCATAGTTTTTATTCAAAGTTTTAAGATATTCCTATCATAACTCCTATTGTAAGTGCTATCATTATTATTACTGACCATATAACAAATAAAGGTAGTATCCATTTTAACCATTTATCGTATTTTACACCTGCTAATGCTATGCAAGCCATCATTGTCCCATTTGTAGGGAATATACAATTTGATAATCCATCACCAAATTGATATGCACAAACTGCTAATTGTCTACTTACTCCAACTAGGTCTGATAATGGAGTCATTATAGGCATTACTACTACTGCTTGTCCTGAACCAGATGATACAAAAAAGTTAACAATTACATTTGCTACATACATAAGTGGTGCTGATATATATGAAGGGAAGTTTTGTAAGAATAATGCAAATGAATGAGTTATAGTATGTAATATGCTTCCTTCAGTTAATAATATTGATATTGCTGCTGCACATCCCATTAACATAGCTGAGAAACACATTTCTTTACATCCTTCTACGAAAGATTTTACTATTTGATCTCCATTTAATCCACCAACTATTCCACCAGACACACCTACTATAAAGAATATTGCCGCCATATAATCCATACCCCAGCTGTATTTTACTGCTCCATATGAATATATTCCAAATCCAACTAACATAATTAACATTATTATACCGTGTTTAGCTTCGAATTTAGTTATATGTTCTTCTTTTACTTCCATTAATTCATATTCACCATAAATAATACTATTTTGTGGATCTTTAGAAACCTTTTTAGCATAACGCATAGTGTAAACTGCTGTTACTATAAATATTATTGCCCATATTACAAATCTATATCCAAATCCTGATAGTATAGGTAATTCCGCTATAGCTTGAGCTGTTTGTAATGTTGGTCCACATATTTGTGTTGTAGAAAATCCTTGATATGCTGCTACAAATGTAACTGCGACTGCACATATTGGGTCCAACTTTAATCTATTTGCCAATAATATTCCTATTGGTATAAACGCAACAACAGGATTTATTAAAACTCCAGCATCCCCTAATAATGACATTACTAACATTAATATAGGTATAACTATTAATACTTTATTTCCTAATTTATCAATTAATAGTGATATAAAACCATCTACTGCTTTTGTATCTATTATTATTTTAAAATATCCACCTAATAAAAATAAGAAGAATATAATTGCTTGATTTTTTTGAAGTCCTTCATAAAATGAGGTGAAAAATTGCCATAATGTAATACCGTTTTGTTCTACATATTTAAAAGAATTTGGGTCTAATACTGTTGTTCCTGATGCAGTTGTTATTTCTGAATATTGTCCTGCTGGAATTATATAAGTTAATATTGATACAAATACCATAATTCCTATAACTATAATATAAGCATTTGGCACTTTAAAACCTTTTTTATTTTGTTTATTTAAATTTGTTTGTTTTGCTTCCAAGATAATACCTCCTTTGTTTACTACCTCTATAACTTTCTATAATTTTTAAATTTCTATATTTCATATTTTGAGATATTACTTCTACACATAAATATAATTTTCTATATTCTAAAAAATCTTATCGTAACTATAGTTTTAGATTTTAAAAATATAGTTACGATAAATTAAAATAAAATGTTAACTAGTTAATTATGGGATTTATATATTTTTATTTGTCAAATTTATCTATGTTTAATATTGCTGTAGCAAATAATTTTGCTCTTTCATACATAGTATCTACTATTGCATATTCACGCATAGTATGATTCCATTCACCGACAACACCACAAGAGCATAATGTTGGTATCCCTGCTATAGTTAAATAACTTGCATCTGAAGCTCCACCAACTTTTCTATAACCAAAATCTCTAAATCCAAATTCTTTGGCTGTATCTTTTATAAAGTTATATAGCTTCATTGTACCTTCTGTTATTTCAAATGGCATCATTTTACTTATATATCTTACTTCACAATAAGTTTGATCTATTACTTGTTCTTTTGCAATATCTTCTAATTTAGCTTTTATTTCGTCTAATTGAGATACCTTATCAAATCTTATATCTATATCTATTGTGCATTTTGATGGTATTGCATTGGCACTATGTCCCCCATTTATCATAGTTGTAGAACAAGAAATTCCAGCTTCTAAATCTGTTATATCTTGTACTTTCAATATTTTATTAGCCATCTCAGCTATTGCATTTCTTCCTGATGAAAAATCATTACCGGCATGTGAAGATACACCTGTAACTTCAAGTTGTACACCTATTCGACCTCTTCTACCAACGCATATCGCATTGTCTATCAAACCAGTTTCCATATTGAAGGCACAAAGTCCTCCTTTAGCTTCTGCCATCATTATTTCTGGAGCATTTGAACCTATATGATTTGCTTCTTCATCTCCTGCAAATATTACTTTTATAGGTCTTTCATTATATCCTATATAATTTAAAGCTTTTATTACATAAAGAGCTATTACTATGCCACCTTTCATATCAAGAACACCTATACCTTCAGCATTTCCATCAACAACTTTAAATGGTCTTTTTGCTAGAGTTCCTATTTCTAATGCTGTATCCATATGACCTGCAAATATAACAGGTTTACCTGGTCTATCTTTTCCTAATATACCAGATAAACAATATCCATTAGGTTCTGCTGGTATTAGTTTGCAACAAAGACCTTCTGCTTCAAATAATTCTTTAAATTTTATAGCAACTTTATTTACATCTTCTTTTGAATAACCGTAACTTTCTATATTTACTACTTCTCTTAAAGTTTCAACAATAGCTTCTTTTTGGCTATCTATATAATCATAAACTTGTTTTAAAATCTTTTCCATTTTGTATCCCCCTAAGTAACTTTCTCTATTTATTATTTACTTGCAAATGAATTTTTTAAGAATCTTCCTGGTAAAACTTCTAATTGTCTACCATCTTCAAATGCTACTACACCATTTACTATTACTGTGTCTATTCCAACTGGATATTGTTTAGGATTTTTATATGTAGCCATATCTTTTATAGTATCTGGATTAAAGATTACTATATCTGCAAAGTTTCCTTCTTTTAATAAACCTCTGCCTTCTATTTTTAATATTTTAGCTGGATTATAAGTTAATTTTTTAACTCCTTCTTCAAGTGAGAAACATTTTTTCTCTCTTACAAATTCACCTAAAACTTTCGCTTGTGTACCGAATGCTCTTGGATGAGTACTTGTTTTTGCTAATAATCCTTCTGTTGCCAAACTCATTGAATCAGATCCTACCATTGAGTCTGGATGTGATAATATAGTTTGAACATCATTTTCATCCATTAATACTATAGTTATTTGTACTCTACCATTTTCTTTATAAAGAATATCAAACATTGTATTATATACATCTTTATCCCATTTAGCTGCTATTTCAGTTAATTTCATACCTTCCATCCATGCATCTTCATCTTGTGTAACTGAAACTATTGTTACATCATCCCATGAACGTAAGCTTCCACCAAAGTTTTGCCATCCTGGTAATCCATTTTCTATGTCATGAACTATTTGTTTTCTATTTTTTTCATCAGTCAATCTTTCTACCATTTTATCTACTCCACCTTCAAACATCCAAGGTGGTAACATTGCGGATAAAGATGTCATTCCTGCATTATATGGATAAACATCAAATGATACTTTAAGACCTTCTTCTCTTGCTTTATTTATTTTTGCAAACAATTTATCAGTTTGACCAAAGTTTTTATGGCCTAAACATTTCAAGTGAGATATATGAAGTCTTACACCAGATTGTCTTGCTACATCTATAGCTTCATCCATTGCTTCAAATATTTCGTCACCTTCATTTCTCATATGAGTTGCATAAAATCCATCGTATTTAGCTACTTTTTTGCAAAGCTCTACTAATTCTTTTTGAGTTGTATATTCACCTGGTAAGTATACAAGTCCTGAAGTCATTCCTAAAGGTCCTTGTTTCATACAGTCGTCTGCTAATTCAACCATATTTTCTAATTCTTTATCCGTTGGTTCCTCTTTTGAAAATCCCATTTCGTATATTCTTATTGGGCCTTGTGCCAAAAGTGGAGCCACATTTACTGCTGGTGGTTTTTCTTCCATATATTCAATATAGCTTTCATAGCTATCCCATTTTAATTCAAGTTTTACTGGCATACTACCAACTATTCTTGTCCCTAAATAATCTAATAAAAGTTGTTTGTTTTCTTCTTTAACTGGTGCAACTCCTATACCACAGTTTCCTATAACGTCTGTTGTTACTCCTGTACGTATTCTACTACTTGCATTTCTATCGTATACTAGAGACATATCTGAATGAGTATGCATATCTATAAATCCCGGTGATACAACTTGACCTTTTGCATCTATTGTAGTTTTTGCATCTTCATTAGATAAATCTCCTATTTTTGTTATTTTATCTCCTGTTATTCCTAAATCAGCTTTATAAGCATCTTTTCCAGAACCATCTATAATAACGCCATTTATTATTTTTATGTCTAACATTTTAAAAGCCTCCATTTTTTATTTAAAACAATGGGGAACCACCAATATAGATAATTCCTCTTTTATGTATAATAGTCATATACTTAAAGGAAAAGGACTTTAAATTTATATATTTACTTATTTGTAAAAGTATTGACTATCGGTGTTTACTTTTTTATTTAATTAAAAATTATTGATTTTTTCTTGCATATTCATTTTTTAATAGTCTACCAGGTAATACATTAACTTGTTTTCCATTTTCTAAAGCAATAACACCATTTACAAGTACAGTTTCTATTCCTTCTGGATATTGTTTTGGGTTAGCATAAGTTGCTTTATCTTTTACTGTATCTGGATTGAATATTACTACATCTGCAAAGTTTCCTTCTTTTAAAGTTCCCCTTCTATCTAATTTCAACACTTCTGCTGGAAGACCAGTTAATTTTCTTACTGCTGCTTCAAGAGAGAAACATTTTCTATCTCTTACATATTCAGATAAAACTTTAGTTTGTGTGCCAAATGCTCTTGGATGAGTACTTGTTTTTGCTAATAATCCTTCTGTTGCTAAACTCATTGAGTCAGATCCTACCATTACATCTGGTTGAGAAAGTATCATTTCTACTTCTTTGTCATCCATAAAGTTAGTAGTTATTTGAACTCTACCATTTTCATTTATTAATGTTTCAAATATTGCTGTATATGGATCAGTTCCTTTTTGTTCAGCTACTTGAGTTATAGTTTTGCCTTCCATCCAAGTATCTTCTTCTTTAGTTACTGAAACAATTGTTATATCATCCCAAGTTTTACAACAACCAGCAAAGTTTTGCCATCCTGGTATACCTTCTTCTATATCTTTTATTATTTGTTTTCTATTTTCTTCATCTTTTATTCTTTCTAGCATATTTCCAACTCCACCTTCAAAAGTCCATGGTGGCATTAAAGCTGATAAAGAAGTCATTCCTGCTGTGTATGGATATACATCAAATGATACTTCCATACCTTCATCTTGAACATCTCTTATTTGTTTTATTAAATTAGTTGCTTTGCCAAAGTTTTTATATCCCATTGCTTTTAAGTGAGATACATGTAAATGCACTCCAGCTTCTTTTGCAACATCTATAGTTTCTTCTAATGCTTGTTCAACTTCATCTGATTCAGTTCTCATATGAGTTGCATAGAAACATCCGTATTTAGCAGCTATTTTGCATATTTCAAGTATTTCTTTTCTAGTTGTATATTCACCTGGTAAATATACAAGACCAGTTGTTACTCCTAATGCTCCTTGTTTAAAGCACTCTTCTACTTCTGCTAACATGTTTTGTAATTGTTCTTCCGTTGGTTCCTCTTTTGAAAAGCCCATTTCGTATATTCTTATTGGGCCTTGTGCCAAAAGTGGAGCCACATTTACTGCTGGTGGATTTTGTTCCATATATTCAAAATAACTTTTATATGTATCCCATTTTAACTCAAGTTCAACTGGCATACTACCAACTATCCTTGTTCCTAGATAGTCTAATAATAATTGTTTGTTTTCTAGTTTAACTGGTGCAACTCCTATACCACAGTTTCCTATAACATCTGTTGTTACTCCTGAGTATATTCTACTACTTGCATTTCTATCGTATACTAATGACATATCTGAATGAGTATGCATATCTATAAATCCTGGTGCAACTACATTCCCTTTTGCATCTATTACAGTTTTCGCATCTTCATTAGATAAATCTCCTATTTTTGTTATTTTATCTTCTACAATTCCAACTTCACCATCATATGCAGGTGAACCTGTACCATCTATTATTTTTGCATTTATTATTTTTATGTCTAGCATAAACTACCTCCCTTTTTATATATTATGATTATGCAGCAACTTGACCACTTTTATGTTCTATTTTGTATACTATTATGCAACATATAATACCACCTATAACACCACATAATATTGAAAGGCCTGAAGGAACTCCTGTTATTTTAACTAAATGATATGATACAAGTGCTACTATTATAGTTGCTATAGATCCTTTATAAGATTTTGGTAACATTTGTACATATATAGCCGCGAATAATGATACTAATGTGAAGTTTGTAAGTGCAAAAGTGACTACTTCTGGTAATAATGGTAAAACTGCACTTCCTATTACAACGAAAATTGTTACTATTGTAAATGAAGTAAATATTGAAGCAACTACTGCTATACTAGATATACAATCTCCTTCATCCGTACCTTGTCCATATCCTGATATTTTTTGTGCCATTGTTATAGAAGGCATTTTCATATCACCAACAGAACCTGAAATCCAACCTACATAAGAACCAGCTGCTCCTAATGCTGGATAGTAAGATATTGGTTGTATAATCCAACTTATCCCGTAAGTTGCTGCTGCAACACCCCATATTTGCATTACTTGTGAAAATGATGGACTTAATCCTTTAAATATAGCTAGATATGCAACAGGTAAAAAGTTACCAACTATAGCTACTAACATACCTATAATACCAATTCTATTTATTTTTCTTTCATATGACATTAGATTTTCCTCCTTATATTAACTATTATGCTGCTGGTATTGTTACTACTCCTGCATAGTATAATGCTGTTGCAACTACCATACCGACTACCATTGCTATACCAAGTGATAACTCTTGCAGTCTTTGATTTTTAACAAATTTACTTAATAAAAACATTGCTATTGCTGATGCTGCAGCTGCTGCATAGTAAGCACTACCTTTTCCATAAGCTGCATTTACTAATAAGTAACCAAATAGTCCAAATACAGCTCCTTGCATAGCCATATTAATTAATTTAGGATCAAATTTTGCATTTAATCCATCAACGATTTTACCCATTCTACTAGTTAATATCAAAGTTACAAACAACCAACCAAAGTTGTTTAATGCCATACCCCAAAGGCTGTATGTAAAACCTTGAGCATCAAATCCTGCTGCACCAGGAGTTTGTCCAACTAATCCTGCTGCTATTGCAGATACACCAAGTTCTGATCTTGCTGCACCAACGTCATTTAATCTCATCCAAGTTGTTGGAGCACCAAATATATTTAAAAATGATAATAATACAACAACACATGCTAAAGCTGGTCCAATAGTAGTTATTGATGCACTTCTTACACCAGCTACTATTTTACTTTTATCCATTTTTAATTCATCAGCTCTTTGCAAACCTGCTCTTAAAAAGAATACACAACTTCCTAACAAAGCAGCCATCATTACTGCTGCACCAAGCCATAACCCTGGGCTATTCATAATTTCTTTTAATTCCATTTTATAATTCCCCTTTCTTTTTTCTGAAAATTTATTTTATTTTATAAATTCTTTATAATTACATAATAGAACGCTATTCTTGTCTTTAATACGTCTTTAACTTGTCCAAAAGTTTTAAATTTTACTTTTTTTGTTTTATTTATACAATTTTCAAATTTTTTACAATATATCAAAAATATCAACTCCTTGATCAATTCATAGAAAACTTTTTATACTTATCTACAATGCTAAAATGAATATAATTTCCTATGTGTTAAAAAAAATAGACTTTGAATTAAATCAAAGCCTATTTTTATCAATATCATGTTATTTTTTTATATTATTTTCATAATAACTTTTAAGTTCTTCAAAAACTTGATTCACATTTTTATTACATCCACTTATTAAGATATGTTTTGTCCCCATATTATTTCCTTCCTTACTAAAATCAATATTAATTTTATTCTTCTTATTTTCTTTTAATTTAAAACATAAATAATTTCCAGTAACTATATCTGTCTTATTTAGCAGTTTCTTTTTATAAACATAAACTTCACTTATTTCTTTCCATTTTACAGTTTTAAAATCTATTGTAGTTGTATTGGTAATCCCCTCTTTATCAGCTTTTATCACTATTTTAGGACTCAGAAGCTTTCTAAATTCTAAAAATAAAAGTATTATAGCCAATACTATACTAATGATAACTCCCAGCTTTTTAACTGAACTATAATATAACATAGAAAACAAATAAGCCAATATTATTAAGACTACTACTACCCATACAAAAGTTCTTCCTCTACTTTCTTTAATCTCCATATACGTTTTCTCCTTTTGAATTTATAGATATATATTTATAAATTATATATCTTTTCCTATTTTTGTCAAAATAGTTAGTTTCATTGATTTTATTTTATCAATCTATATCAGTCTTTAAGTATGACTAAAACTCTTTATATTGTTAAACAAATTTCTATTTTAACGCATTCTCTTTTAATAATTTTACTTAATATATTTTTTTGTTTTAAGTTTTTTTATAAATTCAGTGTATAAAGAAATTTTTATTTCATTTTTTTCACAATTAATACAAAAAAGAGAGATTTATTTTTTATTTTAAACCTCTCTTTTTTGATATTAATTTCTTTTAATTGATATTAAGCTCTATTTTATTTCATCTTGTATTCCTGGTATTATAGGTAATTTATCAAATCCAACTTGTAAATCTTCATCTGTTGGAATATAATCTGTCATTGTTCCTTCTATATAAGCATTATATCCCTTCATATCGAAATATCCTGTTCCAGTTAATCCAAATAATATTGTTTTTTCTTCACCAGTTTCTTTACATTTTAAAGCTTCATCTATTGCAACTCTAATTGCATGTGATGATTCTGGAGCTGGAAGTATTGTTTCAACTTTAGCGAATAATGTTGCAGCTTCAAATACCTTAGTTTGTTCAACAGATATAGCTTCCATATATCCATCGTGATATAGTTTTGATAATATTGGACTCATTCCATGATATCTAAGACCTCCTGCATGGTTTTTAGATGGTGTAAACTCACAACCTAAAGTATACATTTTTGCCATAGGAGTTATTTTACCAGTATCGCAGAAATCATATGCATATTTACCTCTTGTTAAAGATGGGCAAGATGCTGGTTCTACTGCAACTATTCTTGGATTTGCTTTTCCTAATAATTTATCTTGCATGTATGGAGCTATAAGTCCACCTAAGTTAGAACCTCCACCTGCACAGCCGATTACTATATCAGGATATTCTTCTAATTTATCCATAGCTGCTTTTGCTTCTAGTCCTATTATTGATTGATGAAGTAATACTTGATTTAAAACAGAACCTAAGACATATCTATATCCGTCTGTACTTACTGCAACTTCAACAGCTTCTGATATTGCAGTTCCTAAAGAACCTGGATCATCTGGATTTTGTTCTAATATTTTTCTACCTGCATTAGTTGTATTACTTGGAGATGGAGTTACATCTGCTCCAAATACTTTCATTATATTTTTTCTATCTGGTTTTTGTTCATAAGATACCTTAACCATATATACATTAAGTGGAAGCCCAAAATAAGAACAAGCTTCTGATAAAGCAGTTCCCCATTGACCTGCTCCAGTTTCAGTAGTAACACCTTTTAAGCCTTCTTTTTTAGCATAATATGCTTGTGCTATTGCTGAATTTAGTTTATGACTTCCTGAAGTATTATTTCCTTCAAATTTATAATATATTTTAGCTGGTGTCCCCAAAGCTTTTTCTAGGTTATAAGCTCTACAAAGTGGTGATGGTCTATATATTTTATACATTTCTCTAACTTCATCTGGAATATCTACATATCTAGTTTTATCATCCATTTCTTGATGAGCTAATTCTTTACAAAATACTGGATATAAGTCTTCTTCAAGTGCTGGTTTCATAGTTGCTGGATTTATCATAGGTTCTGGCAACTCTTTCATATCAGCTCTTAGGTTATACCACTTCTTTGGTATTTCCTCTTCACTTAAATATAATCTGTATGGTGCTTTTTTCATATTCTTATACCTCCTAAATATTCTCTAAATTTGTTCCAAATAAAAAAGACTTTCATCCCTAATTGGGACAAAAGTCATATCTTCTGCTTCTGCGGTACCACCCTAATTGGTCATAAAGACCCACTCATCTCATATACTATCATATATGCTCCTGTGATAACGGATGGAGTTCCCGTCAGATACTACTAAGATACACCTTTCATTCTGCCCTCGTAAGTCCATTCAATACAAGTTATTTGTCATGATTCCACCATCCATAACTCTCTATAAAATAATTATTGTATCTACTTCTCTCACTCATCGGTTTGATTATTATATTTATGATTATATTTCCATTTTTTTCTTATGTCAACTATTTTCTTAATATTTATATTTTTGAGATTTTTCTATAAATACTTTTTTAAATTATATTTTAGAATATATAGTATTTCAAAATTCTTGATTAAACCTTCTTTAAATGATTTATAATTAATAAAGGGGTGTATTCAAATGGATATAGAAAAGTTATGTTCAGGTATGAACGATTGGCTCGTAAATGTCAGACGAGGTTTACATAAAACGCCTGAACTAGGTTTAAAGGAATTTGAAACTAAAGAAAAAATCAAAAAATATTTAGATGAAATAAGAATATCTTATACAGAATATAAAAACACTACAGCTATCGTAGCACAAATAAACGGAGGCTTTGAAAAGACAGTAGCCTTAAGGGCTGATATAGATGCATTGCCTATAGATGAGGAATTAGATTTAGATTATAAATCTCAAAATCCAGGCGTAATGCACGCTTGTGGTCATGATGCCCATACTGCAATCTTATTAGGTGCATGCAAAGTTTTATATGAAAATAGAGATTTATTAAAAGTAAACGTGAAATTCTTTTTCCAACCTGGCGAAGAAATTGGCGCCGGCAAATATATGATTGAAGAAGGTTGTCTCGAAAACCCAAAGGTCGATATGGTATTTGGACTTCATGTCGGCTCACATATAAAAACTGGATATATAGAAATTAAAAAAGGTACTGCAGCCGCTTCTACTGACAGACTTATATTAAAAGTATTAGGCAAAAACGGTCATGGTGCTTATCCACACGAAGGAGTTGATGCAATAGTTATCGCTTCATACTTAGTCACTGCTCTTCAAAGTATCGTTAGCCGAAATATAGACCCTACTGACTCTGCTGTAATTTCTTTTGGGAAAATTGAAGGTGGACATAAGGGCAATATTATATGTGATGAAGTTAAGTTAACTGGTACACTTAGAACACTAAATGAAGATACTCGCCATCTTATAAAAGAGAAAATTAAAGCAATGTGTGAAAATGTGAGCATAGGATTTGGTGGCAAGGTAGATCTTGAAATAATACCTGGAATTCCAACCTTGGTTAATACTTCAGAATTAGTAGATTTAGTTGTTAAAAATACTTCCGAATTGCTCGGATGTGATAAAGTGCTAAAAAAAGAAAAATCACCACTTGGTGCTGAAGATTTTGCATGGTTTCTACAAAAAGTGCCTGGAGTATTTTTTAACATAGGATGTGGAAATGAAGATAAAAATACAACTTATCCTATACATAATTCAAAATTTAATATAGATGAAGATTGTCTTTTGATTGGAACTATGATTCATGTAAAAAATATATTGTCTATAAGCTAAATAATTTAATTGCTATTTAATCTATTCAGTGTTATTATTATCAAAAATAGATATAACAAGGAGAAATATATGAAAAAATTTTCTATTATAGCATTAATATTAATGACTATATTTACTTTTGGATGTAGCAAAAAAGATACTTCTGATAATATGGTAAAATTAAATAAAGTAGATATTTCAGCTATTAGCAATCAACAGATTAAGAATTTTTTAACTGAAGCATCAGAACAAGAGGGAATTTATAAAATAGAAACAAAATCAAATACTTATATATATTTTAATGGAATAAAAAATGAATTTATCGATATAAATTGCAGTGTTGAAGATAATACTTTAAATATAGAATCAAATAAAAGCAAATTAGAAAGTAATGATTCACAATCACAAAAACTATATGTTATATATCAAAAGAACACTACTATCTCAAATAATAAAACAGTTTATTTTGATACTATAAAGTTAACTATAAATGGTAAAGAATCCAGCTTTAAAAATTCATTTGTAATCAAAGAATAATATAAAAATGAGCTTAAAAGTTTAATAAACTAATAAGCTCATTTTTTACTTTGATATGTTATTATAATTTATATAATTTTAATACCAATGTAATTTCCATTTTCCACTTAAATATCGCCATACAAAGAACACACTTCTAACAGCCCAGTCTATGGTCATCGCAACCCATACACCAAATACACCTAGTCCCATGTATTTTCCAACTATATAACTAAATCCTATTCTGAAAATCCACATTGAAAATATACATACTATCATACAGAATTTGACATCATTCGATGCTCTAAGCGTATTTGCTATCATAAATGATAATGGCCAAATTAGCATCGCCATAATTCCATGATAAATAATTATCTCACGTGTCATTTGTGCAGTTCCTTCAGATAAGTTATATATATCTAATATTAAATTTAAGCCTAAAAATATAATTACATTTGTAATTATTATTCCAATATAACTTAGTTTCATCATTTTCTTAGTATAATATCTTGTTTGGTATTCATCGTCTGCTCCGACACATTGTGACACTACGGCAAGATCTGCTTGACCTATAGCCATTCCAGGTACGATTTGGAATAATGCAAGGCAGTTACTAACAGCATTTGCAGCTATTGAAGCAGTTCCAAAGCTTGCAACTAAGTTTAAAACAACTATTTTCCCAAGTTGGAACATACTATTTTCAAGCCCATTTGGAATTCCTATATATAAAATTCTTTTTATCATACTTCCATCAAATTTGAAACACATTTTTTCTGATATATGAATTTGTAAATCTTGATTTTTGATAAGATAAAATGCTATTACTGCTGCTAAATATCTTGAGAATACTGTTGGAATTGCAGCACCTACAACCCCCATTTTTAATCCATATATTAAAATAGCATTTCCCACAAAGTTAACACTATTCATAAGAATTGATATTTTCATAGTTACTTTTGAATTTCCCATTGCTCTAAATAGAGCTGCTGCACCATTATAAATTGCTATTGCTGGAATTGATAAAAATACTATTAATAAATAAATATTTGCAAATCCCATAACATCAGCTTCCAATGTTCCAAATACCTTGTGTAGTATAAAGTATTTTAATAAATATCCTAAAACCATAACTCCGATTGAACTTACAAGTAAAAATAACATTAATTGATCTGATGCTTCACATGATTTCTTTTCGTTTTTTTGACCTAAGAATTGGCCTGCAACAACAGCTCCCCCAGTACCTAACGCTATAAAAACTTGTGTAACAAGTACCATAATTGTATCAACTAAAGATACTGCTGATACTGCTGATTCCCCGACGCTTGCGACCATAATTGAATCGACTAAGCCGACTACTATTAAAAGTAGCTGTTCTACTATTAATGGTCCAATTAATTTTCTTAAATCTGAGTTTGAGAATAAATAATTGATTTTTTTCTGATTTACTTCCACCTAAACCACTTCTTTCATACAAATTTTAAAAATTTAGAGATATTGAAATTAGAATATCTCTATACATCAATTTCTATTTTTTAAATAAATAAGTAGCTAATAATGCATAATACATTAATAGCTACTCAATTATCAATTATTTATTATATACCTATTGGTATTTTTTTACAACAATTTTATATAGTTGCTTTCAATGCTTGGTCTATATCCCAAAGTAAATCGTTTATATCTTCTATACCAACAGACATTCTTATCATATCTGGTCTAACTCCTGCTGCCGCTTGTTCTTCTTCATTAAGTTGAGCATGTGTAGTACTTGCTGGATGTATAACTAATGATTTTGCATCAGCTACATTTGCAAGATGAGAGAATATTTGAAGGCTTTCTATAAATTTCTTTCCAGCCTCAAGTCCTCCCTTTATACCAAATGTAAATATTGAACCTGCTCCTTTTGGTAAGTATTTTTGCCCTAATTCATAATATTTATTTTCTTTAAGTCCTGGATAGTTAACCCATGCAACTTGTGGATGATTATTTAAAAATTCAGTTATAGCTTTTGTATTGCTTATATGTCTTTCTATTCTAAGTGACATAGTTTCAAGTCCTTGTAATAACATAAATGCATTAAATGGACTTAAACAAGCTCCAGAATCTCTTAACCATTGAACTTTTAATTTAGTTGCATAAGCTGCAGCACCTACATCTTTCGCATAATTAAGTCCATTATAAGACATATCTGGTTCTGTTAAACAAGGGAATTTTCCACTTCCTAACCAGTCGAAGTTACCACTATCTACTACAACTCCACCTAAAGTAGTACCATGGCCTCCAATAAATTTAGTAGCTGAATGAACTACTATATCTACACCATGTTCAAATACTTTTATTAAGTAAGGAGTTCCAAAAGTATTATCTAGCATAAATGGTATTTTATTTTCATGAGCTATATCAGCTATAGCTTCTATATCTATTAAGTTTATTCCTGGATTTCCTATAGTTTCAGCATAAACAAGTCTAGTATTTTCATTTATTGCTGCTCTAAAGCTTTCTGGATCATCAGGATCAACAAAATGAACTTTTATACCGAATTTAGGAAGCATATTTGAAAGTAAGTTATAAGTTCCTCCATATAAAGTTGGTGCTGCTACTATTTCATCCCCTGCTTTCATTATATTAAGTATAGCTGCATTTATAGCACCCATTCCTGAAGAAAATGCTACTGCACCTACTCCACCTTCTAATAATGCCATTCTATCTTCAAAAACTTGAACTGTTGGATTTGATATTCTTGAATATATATGCCCTTCTTCTTTTAATGCAAATAAATCTGCTCCATATTGAACACTATCAAAACAGTATGATGTTGTTTGATATATTGGAACAGCTCTAGAACCTGTTGCTGAATCTGGTTCTTGCCCCCCATGAATTTGTAATGTACTGAATCCTAATTTTCTATCTGTCATATTATCCCTCCAAATTATTATTGTTAATACAAGCGTATCTAAACTAAATATTTTTTAAATCTTAAGTATATTTATATGTGTTTGCCCCAAATACATAACTTAAAATTTAAAAAGGCTCTTTTACCTAAGATAAAAGAGCCTTTATTATCATTCTCTCTTATCTTTCTTATGAAAACATAAGTAGGATTTAGCACCTATCTAATTATAGGTTGCTGGACTTCACTGGGCCTATTCCCTCCATCTCTCTTGATAAGAATTTATTTAGTTAATATTGATAGTTATAATTATATACCTAAAATTTGGTTAAAACAACAAAATTCTACATATATTTCATATTTATAATTATTTCTTTTCTGCAACTCTAAGTTTTGCACTTCTTGAACGAGGATTTGCCTCAACTTCTTCTTTACTTGGAAGTATTGGTTTTCTAGTTATAACTTTAACTTCAGAAACTTTATCACACCTACAAATTGGAAGTTCTGGTGGACAAACACAGCTAAGTGATAATTCTTTGAATTCATTTTTAACTATTCTATCTTCTAAAGAGTGGAATGTTATTATACATATTCTTCCGCCCTTATTCATCATAGAAACTGCGTCATCTATCATTTTATTTATAACCCCAAGTTCGTTGTTTACCTCTATACGTATAGCTTGGAATGTTCTTTTTGCTGGATGTGGTCCATCTATTCTAGCTTTTTTAGGTATAGCTTTTTTAATTATATCTACTAGCTCACCTGTTTTTTCTATTGGTTTTTCTTCACGAGCTTCAACTATAAATTTAGCTATTCTTTTAGCCCAATTGTCTTCTCCATAGTCTTTTATTATTTTTGCAAGTTGTTCTTCTGTATAAGTATTTACTACATCATAAGCTGAAAATGGCTTTCTAATATCCATTCTCATATCTAATGGTGCATCATGCATATATGAGAAACCTCTATCAGCTTCGTCTAATTGGTGAGAAGAAACACCTAAGTCAGCTAATACACCATCTATTTTATACACACCTATTTTTTCTAATTCTTCTTTTATATTTGAGAAATTGCTATGAACAAATCTAACCCTGTCTGAGTATTCAGCAAGTCTCTCTTTTGCTGTAGCTATTGCATTTTTATCTTGGTCAAAACCGATAAAAAGTCCGTCTTTTGAAAGTCTTTTTACGATTTCTTTTGAGTGTCCTGCACCACCCATAGTACAGTCTACATACACTCCATCTTCTTTTATATTTAAATTGTCTATACATTCATCTAAAAGTACAGATACGTGGTTAAATTCCATTTAAAATTTACTTCCTTTCTGTAAAGTATATTTTGTCAATTTTAATAGATTTATATATTATCTCTTATTTTTCTTAGATAATACGTAATTTAATATAACACCTATAAGAATAAATCCTAAACTTATAACTTGTGCCATTCTAAGAGGTCCTAGCATAAGTGAGTCCGTTCTAAGTCCTTCTATAAAAAATCTTCCTATAGAATATAAAGTTATATAGTAAACTAAAATTTGACCTTCATATTTTTGTTTTTTTCTAAATAGCATCAAAAATATAAATACACCTAAATCCCAAATAGATTCATATAAGAATGTTGGGTGTACTTTTACGCCATCGACCATTATCCCCCATGGTAAATCAGTTGGCCCTCCATGAGCTTCTTTATTTAAGTAATTTCCCCATCTCCCAATTGCTTGAGCTAGAGGTATACCTAATACTACACAGTCTGCCATTTTAAAGAAGTTTAATTTTTTTACTTTAGTGTATATATAACCTGCTAATACACCACCAAGTAAGCCTCCGTGAATTGCCATACCACCACCTCTGAAATTTAATATCTCAGAGATATTTCCTGAATAATAAGACCAATTAAAAATTACATAATAAAGTCTTGCCCCTATTAATCCACAAGGTATTGCTATTATAGCTAAATTTAGTATATCATCTTCTTTTATACCTAATCTTTTAGCCTCTCTTAAAGCAATAAAAACGCCTAAAACCATTCCAGTTGCCATTAATATACCATACCACATTATATCTATACCAAATAATGTAAATGCAACTCTATCCATATAAACACCTCTTATCTTCTAAATATTCTCTTTAAAAAACTTACCTTTTCCATAGATTTTTCAAATGGTTCTTCTATAATAATTTCTTTATTATCTAAGATACATTGAGCATTATTTATAAATAGATTATCTGCTATCTCTTTTGAGTATTTCTTTTCAATATATTGATATGCATCTTTCATCATAGGTCTTCTTCTTTGGGAACCATGAGCATCAGTTGCCACTAAGTGGACCATATTTCTTCCTATTAAAAGATTACAGAATCTTTGTATTTCTTTGCCTTGTTTTCCAATAAGACTTGAACTATTTATTTGAATAATTGCACCTGTTTTTATGCAATCATAAATAATTTCTGGGTCATCATGAATTTTTATATATCTTTCTACATGAGCCAAAACAGGAATAAATCCTTTTTGTTTTAATTCATATACAATATTGCATAAATTAAGTGGAAAATTAGTTGGTGGAAATTCAATTAATATGTATTTGCTTTTATTTAAACAATAAAAATCTAATTCTGAAATCTTTTCTATTAAATCATATGTAAAATAAATCTCATTTCCTAAATATATCTCAATATCTATATTATTTTCCTTTAATTGTTTTTTAAACTCTTCACAAACTTTATTTAATTCTTCTCCCTTTAAATATTTAAATTCGGGATGATAATGCGGAGTTGCAATAATCTTATCTATTCCTTGTTCTTTTGCTATCATAGCCATATTTATGGATTCTTGCATACATTCAGACCCGTCATCTACATCCGGCAATATATGACAATGAACATCTATCATAAAAAATCCCCCTTTTTCTTAAGTAAGTTATTCGAATACAAATGTTATTATATCAGTTTATAAGTTAAAAATAAATATTTCATTTAAAAACAAAAGTTGTAAGAACATCCCTCTCACAACTTTTGTTTTTAATATATTTTTCTTATATTTTAAGTAAACAACATTTTATATCTATTTATTAGATTCATCTAATGGTTCTACAATAGATATTACACAGTTATCTTCTCTGAAGTGATCTTCTAATCTTTGTTGAACTTCTTCAAATGTAACTTCTTTTATTACTTCTACATAATCTAATAAGTTTATATCTTTAAATTTGTAGAATATAAAGTTGTTAGCTATAAAAGTTAAAGAATCGAAGTATTTTATAAAGTTACCTATTGATGATTTTTTAACTCTTTCAAAAGTTTCTCTGTCTAACCCTTCTTTTTTATATTTATCTATATATTCAAATATTATCTTTTTAACTTCTTTAGGTTGTTTTGATTCTCCACCGATAGTTGTAAATGAATAATCTATTTGTGATGTAAATCCAGCACCAAAGCTTCTATTTATTAGACCCTTCATATATAAGTCTTCATATAATTCACTACCACGTCTAAATAACATATCGTTTAATATATCTGTTATAACTTCATATCTAAGAAGTTCTTTGCCTTTTATATTAACTTTATCGTCTTTAAATCCTATATTAAATATAGGCATTGAAATTGGAGCTTGTGTTATTATTTCTTTTTTATTTACAGTAGTTGGCTCTTCTGGATATATTCTAGTTATTTCATGGTCCATCTTAGCCATGTCGTATTTATTTGCTTTTTTTACATTATCAAAGAATTCCTCAGCTTCTAAATCTCCTATTACGAACAATGCCATATTTCCTGGATTATAGAATGTATTGTAGCATTTATAAAGTTCTTCTTTAGTTATTTTATAAACACTGTCTACAGTCCCAGCAATATCCACTCTAACTGGGTGATTTACATACATTGCTTTTATTGCGTTAAATGATACATTCCAACCTGGATCATCATCATACATTTTTATTTCTTGTGCTATTATTCCTTTTTCTTTTTCAACATTTTCATCTGTAAAATGTGGTGTTTGTACATAGTCGAATAAATGATCTAGACAATCATAGAAATTCTCTGTTGTTGTGAATAAGTACGCTGTTGTTGTAAAGTTTGTAAATGCATTTGCATTTGCTCCCCATTTAGAGAATTTTTCAAAAGCATCGCTTTCATCTGGTTGTTCAAACATTTTATGTTCTAAGAAATGGGCAATACCTTCGTTAACTCTTATAGGTTCAGTTTCTCCAATAGGTATAAATTCTAAATCATTTGAACCGTAATTCGTAGCTAAAACAGCATATTTTTTCGTAAATCCACGTTTAGGCATAAAATATACGTCTAATCCATTTTCTAATTTTTCATAATATAATTCTTCTTTTAATAATTCGTTGACTATCTTTTCCATTATGCCCTCCCTACTTACTTAAGAAGTATATAGTATCTAGCTCGATATTTTTTACAGCTTCTACTATATCTTCCTTTGTAGATTTATTTATCATATTTTTTATTTGGTCTAAATCACTTTTATTTTTTGATATCGATTGTGAGAAATAAAAATCTGATATTCTTCCTATTTCGTCATTTAGAGAATTTAAAGAATTTATAAATGCTATCTTAGCATTTGAAATTTCGCTTTCTGTTATATCTCCGTCTTTTAATTTTTGAACTTGTTCTTTTACTAAATTAACAGTTTTTTCATAGTTTTGAGCTTCTATTCCTGAACAAACCATCATTGTAGATTTACTTTTTTGTATTGTAGAGTAAATAGTGTAGCAAAGACTTTCTTTTTCTCTTACATTTATAAATAATTTACTGTCAGCTCCTCCACCTAGTATTCTAGATCCTAAAAGAAGACTGTAGTATTTTTCTTCGTCTAAATAATCTACATTACATCTATATCCCATAACAAGTTTACCTTGTGCTATATCCATAGTTTCTTTTACTTCTTTTACTTTATCTACTTCTTTATAGTATTCTTCTTTTGGTATATCTATTATGTTTCCTCTATCAAATTGGAATTTTTCTTTTATTAATTCAACAACTTCAGTTTCTTCAAATTCACCTTCTATCATTATTTCTATTGGTGAAGCTTTTAAAACTTCTTTATAATGTTCATATAAACTTACTCTGTCTATATTATCTAAATCTTCTATATATCCTTTTCCATTTATAGAGTATGGTTCACCTTCAAACATAATTTCATTAGTTCTTTTCATAGCATAATTGCCTTTATCGTTAATTATGCTCATTATAGAATCTTTAAGTATTTCTTTTTCGATATTTAGATATTCTTCATTAAATCCTCCGTCTATTACTAAAGGATTGTTTATTATTTCATTTAAAAACTCTATACATTGACCTAGTATTTTTTCATCTAAATACTTTTCATTTACAGATAATATACTAAATCCTAAAACTTGGCTTTCTCCTCGTTTTGATGCTCCTGCATGTAGATATGAGCCGTATAGTTCTTCTTCTCTATCTGTTAATTGACCAAGTGTTTTATATTTATTACAACCACTTTTTAAAATGCCTGGAAGTAGAGCATTTTTTGTAACTTCATTTCTATCTAATTTTCTTTGTATATATACACTTATTAAATTTGTCTTAAATTTACTTTCTGGAATTAATGTAAGCTTTACATTTTTTCCAATTTCTAATGTCTTTAAATTTTTCATTTACTAGCTCCTTTTCCCTAATTTTAACTATCTTATATAATAATACCTTATCTTCATGATATTTGCTATTTTATTTAATTATTCTTTTATATTATAACTTTATTTTTACTATTATATACAAAAGTCAAATTGTTTACATATATCGTGTTTATGATGTATAATACAATATGTATGTTTGAAATTATTGAGAAAAATAATTAAATTTTATATAAAAGAGAGGAAGATCATAATGAAATTAGGAATCGTAGGTTTACCAAATGTAGGTAAAAGTACATTATTTAATGCTATAACTCAAGCTGGAGCAGAATCAGCAAACTACCCATTCTGTACAATAGAGCCAAATGTTGGTGTTGTTGCAGTTCCAGATGAAAGATTAAATGTATTAAAAGAATTAAACAATGCTAAAAAAATAGTTCCAACTGCTATAGAATTCTGTGATATCGCAGGACTTGTTAGAGGAGCTTCAAAAGGTGAAGGTTTAGGAAATAAATTCTTATCTCACATAAGAGAAGTTGACGCTATAGTTCACGTTGTTAGATGTTTCGAAGATTCAAACGTTGTTCACGTTGACGGTTCAGTTGATCCAATAAGAGATATCGATACTATAAACTTAGAGTTAATATTATCTGATATAGAAATATTAGACAGAAGAATAGTTAAAACTACTAAAGCTTTAAAATCTGATAAATCACTTGCTGGTGAATTAGAAATGTTAAATGCTATAGCTGCTACTTTAGCAGAAAGTAAATCAGTAAGAACTATGGACTTTACTGAAGAAGAACAAGAATTTGTAAACAGCTTAAACTTATTAACTTCAAAACCTGTTATATATGCAGCTAACGTTTCAGAAGATGATTTAGCTGATGAAGGTGCTAACAACGAATACGTTGCTAGAGTTAGAGAATTTGCTGCTTCTGAAAATGCTGAAGTTGTAGTTGTTTGTGCTCAAATAGAAGCAGAAATATCTGAACTTGAATCTGATGAAGAGAAAAAAGAATTCTTAGAAACTCTTGGACTTGAACAATCAGGTCTTGATAAATTAATCCAATCATCTTACTCATTATTAGGACTTATGTCATTCTTAACTGCTGGTGAGCAAGAAGTTAGAGCTTGGACTATAAAAGTTGGAACAAAAGCTCCACAAGCTGCTGGTAAAATCCACAGTGATATAGAAAGAGGATTCATCAGAGCTGAAATAGTAAATTACGATGATTTAGTTGAATGTGGAAGTGTTGCAAACGCTAGAGAAAAAGGTCTTGTAAGACTTGAAGGTAAAGACTACGTAATGCAAAACGGAGATGTTGTTAACTTCAGATTCAACGTATAAGATAGATATATTGATTTAAAAGTAAAAAAGATGATATAGCTAAATTAGTTATATCGTCTTTTTTATTGAAATATTACTTAACTATTTACCAATTTTATTTTGTGGACTATTATCTCCATTTAGAGATTTTGAAAATTTAAAATGAAAATTATTCATACCTTCTCTTAAGTAAAAACGATGTGTATCTTTTCTCAAATTATTACAAGCAACTTCAATTTGAATGCAATTTCTATTTTTAGCTATTTTGCAAGCTTCTTCAAACATTTCTTTTCCAATACCCTTATTTCTATAAAGTGGATTGATTGAAAACTCCATAATTTCTGCAATACATTCTGAATGATGTAATTGTTGTTCAAAACGCAAATTTAATACTCCTATTACTTCATCATTATGCTCACATATAATGCAATAATAATTTATATTATCTATTTGCTGTTTATATATTTCATAAAATTTTTCATATGGAAGTTTTGTACACTCCATATCACAGATCAACTCATAAACCCATTTACAATCGTTTAAGCTTCCTTTTCGATACATAAAAATTCCCTCCCCATTTTGACCTAATTATAGCACAAACTTAAAATAATATACGAAAAAAAGCTTGTAATATGTTAAACATATTACAAGCTTAATTTTTAGTTAGCTATCATTATTTCATCTTTACGGCTTTCAAGGATTTTTCTCGCTTCTTCTTTTACGATTTCTCTTTCAGAGAATGGGACTTTTACACCTTTTATTAATTGGTATGTTTCATGTCCTTTTCCTGCAAGTACTATCATATCGCCTTCTCTAGCCATTCTAACAGCTAATTGAACTGCTTTCTTTCTATCTGGCTCAACGATATATTTACTTTTTGCTTTATCAAATGATTTTGCTATATCGTCTATTATTTCAAGAGGATCTTCAAAGTCTGGATTATCAGATGTTAATATACTTAAATCACATTCTCTTGAAGCTACATCTCCTAATTCTTTTCTACGTATTTTTGTTCTTCCACCAACTGAACCAAATAAGCAAATTAATCTCTTATGGTCGTAGTGTTCTAATGTTTTTAAGATATTTTCTAAACTAACACCATTGTGAGCGTAGTCTATTATTATAGTTGCATAAGGTAATACTGATAAAACTTCTACCCTACCACAAACTTTTGCTTCTGTTAGAGCTTCTCTTGTTATTTCTTTTTTAACCCCTAGGTATTTGCAAACCGCTATTACAGCTAGCGCATTATATATACTAAACATTCCCGGAGAACATATGTAGTAATTTCCTGCTGTATTTTTAGTTTCGCAAACAAATTTAACACCTAATGAATCTAAGTTCTTTGAGTATTCTATATTAGTTGCTCTTATATCTGCTTGTTTTTTTATACCGAAAGTTTCGATATCACAAGTTGCTATATCGATGATTTCTTGTGCATGTTCATCATCTATATTTATTATTCCGTGTTTAGCTAATGTAAATAATTTAGCCTTACATTCTAAATAATTTTGGAAAGTAGGGTGTTCTTTAGGTCCTATGTGGTCAGGAGATAAATTAGTAAATATCGCAACATCAAAATCGACATGCTCTACCCTATGTCTTTGAAGTCCACCTGAAGATACCTCCATAGAAACACATTCTACTCCGCTATCTAACATTTTTCTAAATATTCTATGAAGTTCATAACTTTCAGGAGTTGTATTTACTGTAGTTTCTGAAATATTGTTGTAGAAAGTTCCGTTAGTCCCTACTACACCAGTATTAATACCAGCTCTATTTAAAACTTCACTTATATAGTTAGTTATTGTAGTTTTACCTTTTGTTCCTGTAACACCTATTATTTTTAATGATTTTGATGGATTTCCAAAATAATTTGCAGATATTTTAGATAGAGCTATTCTACTATCTTCAACTATTATTTTTATGGCATCGTCCGCCATTTCAATATCATCTTGTAGTACAAATACTCTAGCTCCTCTTGAATATGCATCAAAAACATATTTATGTCCGTCTACTGTTTCACCTTTAAGGGCAACAAACATATATCCTTCTTGGCATTTTAGAGAACTATAAGCTATATCTACTATTTCAATATCATCAAAGCCTTTTGAATCGGTATTAGAGGTGAAAACAACATCTTCTAATACTTTAGTTAATTTAACCATATATCCTCCTATAGTTCATCGGTTTAATATTAAATTCACTTTAAACAAATATTTATTTTACTTTTCTATTTGATTTTATAATAGTTTGTCTTGCTAATACTTCTAATGAATCGATATATAAGTCATTACCTAAATTGTTGTCATTTTTTAATATAGATAGTTCTGTACAACCAAGTACTATCCCATCACATTCATTCTCTTTTAAATGATTGACCAATTTATTAAATTTATTCATATCAGCAGGTTTTCCACTTTTTATATCGTCGTAAATTATTTCCATGACTTGTTGTTGTCTTTCATCGTCTAAAACAAAATACTCCATATCAAACTTTTTACACATTGTTTGATATAATTCTGTTTTAATATTACCTGTTGTAGCCATAATTCCTAATTTTTTATGCCCACTTTCTTTAGCATATTTTATAGTTTCTTCAACAATACTAAGCACAGGTATATTTACGCTTTCGTTTATTTTGTCATAAAAATAATGTGCTGTATTACACGTTATTACTATAAAGTCTACACCGAATTGTTCTAATTTTTTTGCATCACTTACAAGTGCATAAACAGGATTTTCATCACTTTGTCCTAATATATATGCACTTCTATCTGGTGTAGTTGCTCTATTAGTGATAACCATATCTACGTGTTCTTGATCAGTTTTAGCATCAGTCATATCTACTACCATCTTGTAGAAATATACAGAAGCCATAGGACCTAGTCCACCCATTACTCCTACAGTTATATTTTCCATATTATCACCATTCTATTTGCAGTATTTATTGAATTTTCTAATTTGATTTATGCTGTATAAGAATATATACCAGCTTCTTTTTATATTTCCGCTTAAATCATATTTATATCCAAATGATGTAGCTTCTTTACCTTCTGAAGCTAATTTTTTACATTGATTTACTAAGTCTTGATTTTTAACAAATTTGTATACTACACTTCTCGGGATTACTCTCCAGAAGAAAGGTTCTTTTTGTATTTTTAATTCTAATTCTTTATTTTCAACTCTATCTTTAACTACATATTCAGCTATGTTGTTTCCAGAACCTGTTACATAGTAGTTACTTCTACCTTGTCTTAAGTTTATTTCGAACACTTTATAGCTGTTGTCTCTTGTATCATATTTTATATCGAAGTTAGAGAAACCAGTGTAGTTTATGCTTTCTAAGAAGTTTTTAAATTTAGTCATTACTTCTTCATCATATTCTGTTATTATAGCTGCGTGGTTTCCTATTCCTTTTGGAGTATGTTCTTCAAGTAAAACATGTCCTAAACACATCATTTTAACTTTTCCATTTTGATCTGAATAGCAAGTTAAAACTCTCATGTGTGAATCATCACCAGGTATAAAATCTTGAACTATTAGAGATTTTTCATATCCATGTGAATATATTTCATCAGTAATTTGTTTAAACTCAGCTGCATTTTGTACAACATAAGCTTTTTTCATTCCATCAAATTCATGTTGGAAGTAAGTTACACTGTCAGATGCTTTTAATATTACTGGATAATTAAATCCGAAGTCTACAACTTCATCACCTTTATTGAATACATGAGTTTTTGGGTAATTTAAATCATATTCTTCACATATTTGATAGAAAGATTCTTTTTCGATTAATTTATCTTTTAATTCTTTTCCTATATATGGAACTATATATTTTGTTGAAAGTATATCTCTGTGATCTATTATGAATTCAGCATATTCATCTTTACATCCATGAATTATGAATACTTTACCTTCTTCAGCTTCTTGATCTGGTAAAGCCAGTAATTTTTCTAAGAATGCTTCTTCATCTTCAATTGTTGTACCTTCTCTGTAATCGATTATCTTACTGTGATTAGTTGCTCCTATACGGATTTTTCCAAATGCTATTGATTTTACTCCATATGCTTCGTGGTAAGCTCTTGCAACAGAGTAGCAATTTATATCTCCACCAACCAATACTGGTTGAATTTTTACGTTCTTCACTTAGTCCACCTCTTATTTTCTATATTTAATTTGTTTTATTTCATTTTAATACAATGGTATTATACTTTATTTTAGTTTATATGTCAAAGATACGGCAACAGGGAAATCATTATCATTACACTCTTTAACATGTATTTTTTTAATACAATAAATATACTCTCTATATTTTATTTTTTAACTAAATTTCTTTTTCCTATACATAAAAACATGGTAAAATTTAGGTTTATACTTTCCTAATATTTTACCATGTAATTTCTACAATTTATATTGATGTTGATTTTGCATCTTTTTTAAAATTACTTATATCTAAATTTGATTTATTTAACACTTTATTTATTTTTGTTATATCACTTTCATTTGAATAAGCTATATTTATCAAATTTAAATCGTCATCATACTCTCTAACTGCACAATAAAACATTTTTTCTGAATTATTTTCTTTTAATACCTTATTAATTTGATAAACTAAATTTTCATCAAATATAGAGTCCCCGTCTTCAACTTCTATACTTGTCTCTTTTCCATTTATCTTCATAGTAATAGTTGTATTTATAATACCCGTTTCTTCATCGATATCAGTAATTTCAACTTCTCCTCCAGATATTCCTGATATATTATCTAATATATCTTCATAAGAATACGAATAATCAAGTATATCATAATCAAAAGACATTATATTTTCTTTTTTCAAAGCTATACTTTTATCATTTTTCTTTGCGCTTTCTATTAAATCTTCTAAATCTACATCTATTTGGAATGTATTATCAAATGCATAATATGTATCCCAATCACCTAAGATACAATAATTTATATTTAAAACTTTACCTTTTCTTTCAAATTCTCCAACTGCAGTTATTTCCGTACCTTGTTTATAATTTTTCAACTCATCATATACTTCATCATTATCTTCTTTATCAAAATAACAATAGACTTTATAATCATCTTTTTTATCTGTTTGTAATTGTATTTTTAATATTTTATCATTTTCTTCTATGCTTTGTATTTTACCCGTAATTTCTAAATATGTATAACTATATTTTGACTCTGATTCTTCAAAATCATCTTTATAACTTTGTATTATTTCTTCTGGTGTCGTACTTATATTATCCCAAAGTCCTCCCAAAAGACTGTCTAGTTTACTATATTCTGCTGAATCACTATTTTTATGTATAGAATTTATTCCATAAAATATTATTCCTATTGAAATACATATCAATAATACAACGCATACAACTGGAATAAATAATGGATGTTTTTTCAAAAAATCCCTTTGCTCTTTTCCACATTTTAAACACCTATTAGTATTTATATCTAACTTTCCTCCACAATGCCTACAAAATTTTTCTTCTTTCATATAAAAATTCCCCTTACAATTATTTTATTATATTAATATTATACAAAAGTTTATATATAACCCATAGAAACAATTTTGTCAATTTTAGCAAAAAAGCCAACCATATTAAATAATACGGTTAGCTTTTTATTACTAAATATCATAAGAATAATCTGCTATATTTTTAGAATGGTCTGATATTCTCTCTAAATTTGCTAATATATCGAAGTAAATAACACCAGAATCTACTGTACATCTACCTTCATTTAATCTTTGTAAGTGATGGTTTCTATATCCTATTTCTAATAGGTCGACTTGTTTTTCATTTTCATGAACTCTTTTTCTAAGTTCTAAATTTATCTCTTCTAAACATTTCATCGAATCTTTAAAGTTATTTATAGCTAAATTTGATATTTCTTTTATTTCATCCTGAGCATGTTCTGAAAAAGTTAGTTTTTCTTTTATTAAATTTTTACCTAATTCAGCTATATTTTCTCCATGGTCAGATATTCTTTCAATATCATTTACAGCATAAATTAAATTCGTTACTTTGTTACGTTCATCTTCACTCAATGGTTCTTTTGATAATTTTACTAAGAAATCTAAAAGTCGTCTTTGTATTTGATTGACCTTTTTCTCCATAGCAAAAGTTTTATCTATTTCTTCTTCGGAATAATTAAGTATACCTTCTGTAGCATATTTTACAGAATCAACAGCATAGTTGGCCATTTCTTTTATTTCTAAAAATGCATTTCCTACAGCTATACCAGGTGTTTGTATCATTCTGTCATCTATGTATTTTACATCTGAAGTTTCTTCTTTTTCATCTTCTGTAACTGGTATTAATCTTAATACTAATTTAACTATATATTTTGAAAATGGTAATAATACGATTACATTAACTACGTTAAATAATGTATGTGCATTTGCTATTTGTCTAGCTACATTATTTGGGTCTAGGTAAGTTACAACTTTACTTATTGGTATTGTAAATATAAATACAAATAATATTGTTCCTATTACATTAAAAGTTAAATGCATAGTAGCTGCTCTTTTTGCATTTTTTGATGCTCCTAAACTTGATAAAAGTGATGTAACACATGTCCCTATATTATCACCATATAATATTGGTAATGCCGCACTTAGTGGCAATATTCCCTGTGATGCAAGGGCTATAAGCATCCCCATAGATGCACTTGATGATTGAACTATACCAGTTATTGCAAAACCTGCAAGTATACCTAATAATGGATGTACACTTACAAAAATTAAAGCCTGTCTAAATTGTGGCAAATCTGCTAATGGATTTACTGCATCTTTCATAAATTCCATACCTGTAAATAACATACCAAATCCAAGTAAAATTTCAGCATATTGTTTATACTTTTGGTTTCTTGCTGCTAAGTATATAATTATACCAATACCTAATGCTATAGGTGCTATATTTTCTAATTTAAAAGATACTAACTGGGCTGTTACAGTCGTACCAATATTAGCACCCATAATTAATCCAATTGCTTGAGATAGTGACATTATCCCAGCATTTACAAAACCAACAACCATTACTGTTGTTGCACTGGAACTTTGGATTATTCCCGTTACAACTGCTCCTACTAAAACTCCCATTACTACATTACTTGTTAGGAATCCGATTATTTTTTTTAATTGTTCTCCGGCAGATTTTTGGAGTCCATCTCCCATCATATTCATGCCGTATAAAAATAATCCTAACCCTCCTAATAAACTAATTGCTATTTGCACGTTTGCTCCTCCTTAAGACTTATAAATTACTTCATCTTGATATTACATTAAATTTTAACTTTATTGGCTAAATAAAAGTTAATTTAATATTAAGATTATGTTAAATATTAAATAATCATTAATATTTGTTTAAATTCATATAAATATTTTTCCTAATTTGGTGCATTTTTATACTGTATAATATTTGCTATTTACTTTTCTTTAATTAAACCTTTCTTATAAGCTAGAAGTAACATTTTTAAATCGTTTATTTCTTCTTGCATTTTTTCACCATCAAGTGTATCTCTTACATACATTCTTCTAGCTATATCTTCTACTACTACTGATGTTGATAATATATCACTTTCTTTTTTAATCGCGTCCTCTGCAGATGAGAATGGCTCATGAGCTACAAGTTGAAGTGTATATGAGTTATAAATTAAAGTGTATCCAGCTATACCTGTTTTTCCTTGATATGCTCTAGAAAATCCACCATCTATAACTAATATTTTTCCTCCTGCTTTTATTGGACTTTCACCTTTTTTACTTTCAACAGGAACATGACCAGTTATAATATGTGATTGTTCATAATCAAGACCAAATTCATCGAAAATTTTATTACATATATTTTCATCTTCTCTTAATGTGTAGTATGGATTTTTATTTTCAACATGAGTTTTCTTATCTGCAATAAAATATCTTTCATAAGTTGTCATATCGTCTTTACCAAATAATGATGAGCATTTTCCAGTCCATAAATACCACATCATATCCATACCAAATTGTTTTTCTGGGCTTTTCTTATAGAAGAATCCCTTTCTAGCATAAGAGTCCATTTGGTCCATTAATTCTCTTCCCTTGTACTCTTTGCCATTTATCTTCATAGACATAAAATCTCCCTTTGAATCAAGAGGAATACATCCATGAACTAATAAGTTTTTATTTGCAATTAAATATATACTTCCTTTTGAGAATAAGAATGAAACATGTTTTTGTAGTTTTTCACTTCCTCTAAAAGAAGCCACTAATTTATCTACTAAATCCTCTTCTTCTTTTGTCAATTTATATGGTGATTTTGGATCTATAGTCGGGAAGTTAGTATCTTTTAATTTATAAACTTTACCTTTTAAATTTATAGTTCCAGCTTCATAATCCACCTTATCTAATAGCAATCTATGTTTCATATCAAATTCTGGATTATTATTAATAACCTCTGCTTCTAGCTTGAATTGTATAATACTTATAGCCTTATGCATTTTTGCTATTAATGATTTTTCTTTAGTTGAAACTTCTCCTTCTCCTACTTTAGGCATAAATTCAGTACATGGGTCATCTTTATATGCCTCTAATGCAAATGTAGCTAATGGAAGTAGATTAATTCCGTATATATCTTCAACTATATCTAAGTTTGCATATCTTGCAGATATTCTTACTGCATTTGCTATACAAACCTTTTGCCCTGATGCTGCACCCATCCATAAAATATCGTGATTACCCCATTGAATATCTACGTTATAGTGATTCATAAGTGTGTCCATTATAATATCTGGTCTAGGCCCTCTATCATATACATCCCCTACGATATGTAATCTATCTACAACTAATTTTTGTATGACTTTTGATAAAGCTATTATAAATTCTCTTGCTCTATCTATTTCTATAATTGTTTCTATTATACTTTTATAGTATCCATCCTTATGTGTACTACTTTCATCTGGATGCAAAAGTTCTTCTATTATATATTTAAAATCTTCTGGAAGGAATTTTCTTACTTTAGATCTTGTATATTTACTAGATGCATATCTACAAAGTTCTATAAGTCTGTGAATAGTTATTCTATAAAAATCTTCTAAATCTTCTTCCTCTTTAATAAGTAAATCTAGTTTTTGTTCTGGATAATAAACTATAGTAGCTAATTTTTTTCTTTCAGCTTCAGAAACTATATTTCCAAATAGCTCTTCTATTTTTCTTTTTATAACTCCTGAACCGTTTTTTAATACATGCACAAATGGTTCATATTCACCATGTAAATCAGATAAAAAATGTTCTGTTCCTTTTGGAAGACTAAGTACTGCTTCTAAATTTATTATCTCTGCACTAGCACTAGAGATACTTGGATATTGTTTAGATAATAATTTTAAATATTTAAGTTGGCTTTCCAGTTGTTCATCTGGTATATTATTTATCTTCATATAAAAATTCCTCCTACTCTTTTTCTAATTTAAATAAAATTTATTATGTCCTTATTCTTATATAAATTATAACATACTTTTTATACTTTTTCGGTTTATTAACGTACTATTTAAATCTATTTATGTTGTATTATTTCTGCATTTTCAATTCTTTTTTTAATTTTTATGAACATAATAAAACCTTTAAATTTTAATTAATTTTCTTATAAAAAAAATCCTTTCTTGTTGCTATATATATAAATTTACTATACAATATATTTATAAATTTAAAAATATTGTAAATATTTAGATAATTTAGCATTCCCTATAATTTTAAATATATAATTAAACAAACATTGTAATTAACATTGTGCATGCGAAATAGCCATAAGCTATAGATCCCCTTCTAATATTCTTATGGCTATTTTGTTGCTTATACTTATAATTTATATCGCTCTAGTGTATTTTTTTAACCACTCAATTTCTTCTTCATTTAGATAAGGTGATATTTTTTCAAATACTTGCTCGTGGTAATTATTTAACCATGCTATTTCTGATTTTTCCATATACTCTGGATTTACACCATCTAAATCTATTGGTGCAAACGTTATAGTTTCAAATTCCATAAATTGATCTACCCCAACTTTTGGACCTCTTTGACATATTAACTCATTTTCGATTCTTATACCGTGGCTGCCTTCTATATATACTCCAGGTTCATTAGTTGTAACCATACCTTCTTCAAGTATACAAGAGTCATTTCTCTCAGGAACTATCTTCCATCTAAATCCATTAGGACCTTCGTGAACGTTTGATACAAATCCTATTCCATGACCAGTACCACATTTATAATCTATTCCAATATCCCATAATGGACCTCTTGCTAATATATCTAAATTTAAACCTCTACACCCGTATAAGAATTTAGCTTTAGATAATCTTATCATACCTCTTAAAACAGAAGTATAGTGAAGTTTTTGTTCTTCTGTTATATCTCCTAATATGTACGTTCTTGTTATATCTGTTGTTCCTGTATAATATTGTCCACCAGAGTCTACAAGTAGCATTCCCTCTTGTTTTAATTCATAATCGCTTTCCTCTGTCGCACTGTAATGCATCATAGCTGCATGTTCTTTATATCCTGCAATTGTTGAGAAACTTAAATCGAAACATTCTTTATCATTTCTTCTAAGTTCTTCTAACTTGTCGGCAGCACTTATTTCTGTTATTTTCATTTTTCCTATATTAGTTTTTAACCAATACATAAATTTAGTCATTGCTACACCGTCTTTTATGTGGCAATCTCTAATATTTTGAAGTTCAACTTCATTTTTTATTGCTTTGAATATAAATGTAGGATTTGGTGCGTCTATTATAGTTACATTAGAAGGTATATTTTTATAAATAGTGTAATTTACTGTTGTCCCATCTAATAAGACTACTTCATCTTTATTTATATTTTTTACAAATTCATATATTTCAAAGTAATTTCTTATCTCTATTCCTATTTTATTGAACTCTTCTTTTATTTCATCATTTAATTTATTTTCATCTATAAAGAAGTATACTTTATCTAAAGTTATAACTGCACTAGATAAAATTACTGGTGTATTTTTTATATCATTTCCTCTTATATTAAATAACCATGCTATGTCATATAAAGAGTTTAGTATATGTATAGTTGAATTTTGTTTTTTCATTATAGCTCTTACTTTAGATAATTTGTCTTGTGCGCTTTCTCCAGCATATTTAACATCTAATAAAAATGCTTTTTCTTCTGACATAGATGGTCTATCTTCCCATATTGCATCTATTAAATCGTATTCATAAACTACATTAATATTTTTATTTGCATATTCTTTTTCATATCCATAACCTTCTTTTGCACTCATGACTCTTCCGTCAAATGCTAAAGTATCGCCATCTTTTAAAACAGAATTTAAATATTGTTCAATAGTTAGTACCCCTTCTTCACCCATTTTGAATAATTTTATTGTAGAACCTTTTAATTGCTCTTCTGCTTGTATAAAGTATCTACCATCTGTCCAAAGTCCAGCCTCATCTAATGTAACTACTACAGCCCCTGCTGAACCTGTAAAACCAGAAATAAACTGTCTACATTTAAAATACTCTCCTACATATTCACTTTGATGAAAATCTGCAGAAGGTATTACATAAGCAAAAATATTTTTTGCTTTCATATCTTCTCTTAATCTTTGTAATTTATCTTTTATCATTTTGTCTCCTTTTCCGTATTTAAATCTAAATACTCTTCTTTATCTTACTTATCTATTATATTATTACTATTTTTTTTATTATTCAATGAAAATATTTTAGTTAAAAATTAAAAACTCTAGTTAAATTGGGGGGACCAAAATACTAGAGTTTTTCATTTAGGTTACGTATTATTTTATTTTTTTTAAATCATCTACTACATGATCTATATCTGAATGGCATTTGTCAGCTGAAGAGCAGCTACTACAACCGCAACCACAACCACTTTTACCAGACTTTGACTTTTTAATAAAATTGCCAATTGTCGCTACTACTATTAATATAGCTACTATTGCAATTATCCAATTGATCATTTTAATTCATCTCCTATTTATACTTTATACACTTATTAAGTGAATTTTATCTAAAAGATAAACATACAAACATGGTATACGATGAATGCTACTATATATGCAGTTACCATTTGGAATGCTATTGTTATTCCAGTCCATTTCCAAGAACCCATTTCTTTCTTTATCGCACCTACTGCTGCAAAACAAGGCATGCAAAGTAAGTTAAATGCCATATATGCAAATGCTGATGCTTGAGTAAATACTGCAGAAAGTCCTGGAAGTGCTGCACTACCTTCAGCTGCTGCTTCAGCTACCGCATCTGCTGCACCAAATAATACACCGAATGTAGAAACTATATTTTCTTTAGCTATCCATCCAGTTACAACTGCAACTGATGCTCTCCATTCACCAAATCCAAGTGGAGCAAATATCCATTGTATTGATCTACCTATGCTAGCTAATATAGAATCTTCCATTTCACACATTCCACCGAAGTTGAAATTAGATAAGAACCATATAAGGATAGTTGATCCTAATATTATTGTTCCTGCTTTTATTGCGAATCCTTTAACTTTTTCCCATGCATGTATTAATACACTTTTTAAAGTTGGTATTCTATATTGAGGAAGCTCCATTATGAAGTTTGAAGTTTCACCTTTAAATAAAGTGTTACTTAATATTAAAGCTCCTATTACTGCTACTACTATACCTATCATATATACAGAGTAAATTATTAAAGTTTGATTATATCCTGCAAATAAAGTTGCAGCAAACATTAAGTATATTGGTAATTTAGCTCCACAAGACATGAAAGGAGTTATCATTATAGTTAATTTTCTATCTTTATCACTTTCAAGTGTTCTAGATGCCATAACTGCTGGTACTGAACAACCATATCCCATTAGAAGTGGTATGAAAGATTTTCCTGATAAACCAAATCTTCTAAATAATCTATCCATAACGAAAGCAACTCTTGCCATATAACCACTGTCTTCTAAGAATGACATTAATAAGAATAATACTAATATTTGTGGTAAGAATGATACAACTCCTCCTACCCCAGCAAGGATACCATCGCCAACAAGTCCTGATGCCCAATCAGCAGCACCCATACTTTCAATAGCACCCATTATAGTTTCTGTAAAAGGTCCATCCCAGAAATCAGTAACTATAGTTTGCAACCAAACACCTATACCTAAAGGACCTTCGCCAAATGTTATAGAGAATAATGCATACATAATTACTAAAAAGGCTGGTATAGCTACTATTCTGTTTGTAAGTACTTTATCTATTTTATCTGATGTTGTTTCTTTTCTTTGACCATTTGCTTTAAGTGGTTTACTAACTGTTTTATTTACTACATCTGATATGAATTTATATCTTTGGTCAGCTATTTCAGCTTCTGTATCACCATTAAAGTCATTATTTGCTTTATCTACTATTGAAGTTATCTTTGATTTTGTATTTCCAGCTAATTTTCCAATTACTATTTCATCTTCTTCAAGTATTTTAATTGCATGCCACATATCAGAAGAATTCGATTTTTGATTTTGATTATTATTATCACCAAGTGCTCCTACTATCTGCGTGATATAGTTATTAACTTGTGGTGAAAATACTTCTAAGTTATTATCTTCTACTTTTGATGAAGCTATCTTTTGTGCAGCTTCCATTAATTCATTTATACCTTTACCACTTCTTGCCACTATCGGAATTACTGGAACTCCTAGTATTTTTGAAAGCTTTTTAACATCTATTTTTGTTCCTGATGCTTCAACTTCATCCATCATATTTAAAGCTATTACAGTTGGTATTTTAGTTTCTAATACTTGTAATGTTAAATATAAATTTCTTTCTATATTAGTTCCATCTACTATATCTATTAAAACATCTGGATTTTCATCTACTATATAGTCTCTTGCTACAATTTCTTCTGCTGAATATGGAGATAAAGAATATATACCTGGTAAGTCTACTATCTCTATTTCCTTATTCTTTTTATACTTCCCTGTTTTTTGTTCTACTGTAACACCTGGCCAGTTACCAACATGTTGTTTTGAGCCGGTGATATCGTTGAATAATGTTGTTTTACCGCAGTTTGGATTACCTGCGAGCGCAATTCTTATACTCATCTCGTCTCTCCTCTAATATTATTACATTTTACCCCTATTATGTCATATTCTAAAATGTCTTTTAATTGAATTTTATAAGTCCTATATTATATATTTAGTTTGTATGATTTAGAACTATTTTAAATTTATATGTTCTGCTTCATCTTTTCTTAAACTTAATTCATATCCTCTTAAGTTTACTTCTATTGGATCTCCTAAAGGTGCTACCTTTACTACTTCTACATCTACACCAGGAGTTATTCCCATATCCATTAGTCTTTTTCTCACTGGTCCTTTTTTACCAAGATTTAATACTACACCTTTTTGTCCTGGTTTTAAGTCTTTTAACGTCTTACTCATAAATATATCCTCCCAACCAATTACTACTATTGAACTATTATTTTGTTTGCCATGCCTTTATTTAAAGCTATTTTAGACCCTTTTATCATTAATATTAATCCACTACTATTTTCAGATACAACTTCTATCTTTTCTCCAGTTATAAATCCTAAGTTTTGTAAGTGTCTTTTTACGCTTTCTTTAGCACGTATTTCTTTTATTATTTTTTCTTCCCCTATACTTACCATAGTTAATGACATAACATACACACCCTTTCTCTATTAGTTCTATTTTTAGTTTAAAGTGATGAGCATTGATATCTTATTATAATTATTATTTTTCGATATCAATTATCATTTATAGTTATATATTAGACCTTTTGGTTATGTTTGTCAACATTAAATGATAATAATTCTTATTTTAATTTCATTATTTTTTTGCTTTGAAAATTATAATTATAGAATAAAATTTCACTTTATTTTTGATACTATATATAGGAGGAAATTTCTATGTTTCAAAGCAAATTAATCAAATTCTGTGCTCCAACACTAGCTGGAATTAAATGCGGAAGTTTATTCAAATTCAAAACCCAATATACTTTATATGCTGATGAATTAATTAATAGATATAACACAATTTACAACAAAGATGGCATCTTCTTTTTCAATCTTTTTCAAAGGAATAATTATGTCTTAATTTATGTATATAGACCTAAATTTCTTATAAATCACCTATACTCGATAGAATCTCAAAATTTTCTCAGATTATATGGTTACAAATTGAATAATTTAGATGATATGCTAAACCACCTTAAATATAGATTTGAACTTTTAGGAAGAACTCCTCATGAGATAGGTTTATTTTTAGGATATCCTCTTTGTGATGTAAAAGGATTTATATATAATAAAGGGAAAAATTATAAATTTAGTGGTCCTTGGAAGGTCTATGATAATGAATATGAAACTATATTATATTTTGATAAATGCAAACAATGCACAAATTTATACTGCGATTTATTTGAATCTGGGGTTCCATTAAACAAACTAATTTCTTTAAGTATGAATTAAAAAACTCCAAGTATTTTAAATACTTGGAGACATTTAATTTTACCAATACCAATGAGGTACTAACATTGCATCTGGTCTTCTTCCGACTAATATATTAAATGGATATACTGCTCTATCTACTTTTTTCTTTGGAAGATATTTTCTCGGTATCATAACACTTGTGAAAAATACATCTCTTCCATTTGTCATATCATGTGGAAGTTTTATTCCAAATGCACGATCAACTTCTGTTTCTAATGCATAGACAATTTGTTTAAGGTTGTTATCTTCTTGTCTTCTTCCACTTAACTCACCTACTTGATAAGCTATGTTAACTAATTCTTGCATATTTTCTAAATCATTATAATATTCATCTAAACTATAAACTATAAATGCTGGTAAATCTAATATTCCCCACTTGTAAAGTTTCTCATTTGCCGCTACTATTGCACCTAATGCACGTTGACCATGTTCAAAAAATTCTGCTTGCATATTATAAAGATTTAATAATTCATCATTTTCATCATACCACATCTTTTTCAACTTAATATAATCTTTATCTTGCATAACAAAATTACTTTCATTTGCTTCTTTATTACTTTTATTGTCCCCTATATCGCTAGCTTGATTATTTTCTTCATTAGCCACGCTATTATTTTGATTTTTATGTTCTTTTTGAGTTTGTCCATATTCTGATATTTTTTGAATTTTTAATTCCTCTAAAAACTCGTTTACACTTCTCGCTATATCTACTATATCTGAACATTTATCAACTAAATATACACCTACATCCTCTATATTGATATCTCTAGGCTCTACATTTTTTAATAGGTTTATAATTTTTTTAGAATTGATTTTTCTATCATCGTATTTTACAAGCGTTTTATTTGAATTTATTTCAAATCCTAAAGTATATAATTTTTTATGACTTTTATATGTAAAATAAGGATATTCCCCTTCAAATCCACTTTGTTTTAATACAGGTATTACTTGACTATCTATATAATTTCTGATTGATATTGAGTAATCAGTTTCCAAAGTCTTAGTTGGATTTTTAAAATCTTTACATGCCTTTTTAACTTCTAAAGTAAAGTCTGCATATACCTTGTACAGTGGTTTATAATAATAACATTTTTCTTGGTATTTTTTTATCTTCTTTTGAAATTCATCAAAATTAAAATTCTTTGTATTTTTAGTATTTTTATCTAGCTCATGTTGAATTTCTATATATTCTTCTATTATATTTTTAATTTCATCTATTTCTTGAATTTTTCCAGCATATGATTCTGTTGCTTTTAAAGCTTGCTCTAAGAATTCTATTTTTTCATAATTATTATCGTATTTAAGGAATAAATCATAAATACTACAAATAGATTCCATATCATATGTTTCATCATCTTGTGCTGAGTTTAATATTGCAATTAACATAGCATATTTTATTAGTTCTTTTTCGATATCATTAAGATTTTCGTCTCCTAATAAAGCATGTTTTGATAAAAGATTCCTAACTTGTTTAACACCTAATCTAACCCTATAGTTGTCTATATTTTCATTTTCTGAAATATTTATTTTACTATAATCATAAAATTCAATATTAAAATCTATATCTTCACAAAATGCAGTTATTTTCTGACTTCCCTTTTTACTGCCTATAAATGAAGATATTAAATATCCATTCGGCACTTCCTTTATTTGTATAAATGATGATGTTGATAATTCATTTACAAATTCCTTTAAACTTTCATCTATATTTTGTGTTGCATTTTTTAATTTTAATTCAATATTTGCAAATTTATCTAATTTTAAATTCAATATTCCCACTTCATTATCTAAAGAAATATTTATATAGTTTTTATAAGTATTTCCTATTTTATTAATTATTTTTTTATGAGTTTTATTCATAATACCTCCCAATTATATGTTTATGTATATAAAATTATAATATATTTAAAAAAATTTATATATATTATTATGCAAAATATGTAAAGATTTTTCAAACTCACTTTCGATTTAAACTCTATTATTATATAATTATAATACAAAAGAAATATATTACAGGGGGAACATAAAATGGAAAACGGATTAATGAACAGCCACATGATGGGATTTACAGATGTTAGGGGGTTAAATATATTAGAAGATGCAATTGCTAAACATCCTAATGAAACTTATAAAAATATAGATATTCAAAAAAGTTTAGATCAATATGATTTATTTAGAAAAGAAGCTAATTTTGATGAAATATACGGTGATTCAGATAGAACAATGGATTTAGGAAATAATAAAATATTACATATATTTGAGGGGCGTAAATTCGAACTTGCTCTATTTGATAAAAACGATGTTGCAATAGCTGCTGCTACTATATTTGGCGGTGGTTTCAAGACTTATGTAGATGATAAACAAACAGAAGAAATATTTGTAGTTCAAGCAATAGAACTTAAATAGGTAATTTAAAATACAATTTTTTATATTGGGAGGATAATTCATGGAGAACAAAAACTTTAGAAAAAGATATTTCTTCTTTGATATCGATGGGACTCTTGCTGTTGGTAATCCTGGAAGATATATTCCAAAATCAGCTAAAGATGCAATTGAAAAACTTGAAAGTCAAGGTCATTTCTGCGCAATCGCTACTGGAAGAAGTCAAGCTATGGCATTTGATTATTGCCAAGAAATTGGATTTAAAAATATGGTCAGCGATGGTGGAAATGGCATAACTATAGATAACAAATTAATAAAAATAGATCCTCTAGAAAGAGAAAGTGTAGTTAAATTATTAGAAGAATGCGATGAAAAAGGATTTGCCTGGGCTATTTCATATGACAACTCAAAAGTTAGATATACTAAATCACCTAAATTTGTAGAAAATACAAAAGACACTTATATGAAGACAATTGTAGATGAAAATCTTGATTTAGATAAAATTGATATTATCTACAAGGCATATATAGCTTGTACAGTAGAAAATGAAGGGCAAATAGAAAATTTACAAAACGTTCCTTTCGCTCGCTATCAAGATGCTTATGTCTTTGTAGAACCTGATGATAAATCAGTAGGTATAAAAAGTATCTTAGACTATTACCACGCTCCATATGAAGATGCTGTTGTATTTGGCGACAATAAAAACGATTTAAAGATGTTTAGAGATGAGTGGACTTCTATAGCTATGGGAAATGCTATTGATGAATTAAAAGAAAGAGCAACATTTGTAACAAAAGATGCCGTAGATGATGGTATCGCTTATGCATGTAAGCATTTCAACTGGATATAAATTTAAGATTTATTTAAGATAAAAAGTCATCTAGAAATAGATGGCTTTTTTATCTCCCCTTCTCTGCCAAACTCCTAAACTTCATTTATCAAACTTTTATCTTATAATTTAATTAGTTACAATTTTGTATAATTAAATTAATTGCTATTTTAATATATATCAGCTATGTTTTTTATAAGATATAGTAAAATGGGGAGGAATTATAATGAAGGAATATAAAAGATGCAAATTTTGCAGTATGGAAATGGATAAATCATCAATCAAATGCCCTCATTGTAAAAAGGTTCAAACTACTAATTTATTTTCTAAAGTAAAGTCTGAAAATATAATAGTTATGGCATTAGTTATTGTTGGTATTTTAACGTGTTTTTATTATAATACTTTTAATTTAAAGAATTTAAATTTCAATTTAGACTCGTTGACAGATAAATTTAACAACTCTGAGTTTTTTCAAAATGCCTTTGATGGGTTAGAAAATATAGATGATTTTTTTAGCAGTGATGAAGATTCTGATTATGAAAGTGCCTATGACCCTTATTATGTTGAAGATATAATATCTGATTTTGAAGATGATTTTGATTCCGCATTAGACATTTATGACAATACAGATATAGACTTAACAGGAAATATTACTGATTTCTATGAAGACGATGATTCTAAATACATCTATCTTGATACTGGTTCTGATGAATATAGCCTTTATATATGCATACCAAAATCTGATTCAGAAGATATTGATTATATTGATTCTTATGATATAGGAGATGAAATATTTTATTCTGGTACTTTTTATTACGACGGTGATGATGATAGTAGCGGTACACATTATTTTTCTATAAGTGATGGATATCTAGAATAAATATATTATTTTTAATATCAAAATGGCGAACCAAAAGGTTCGCCATTTCTTTATTTAACAATCAACTATTTTAACAAACTAGTCAATTATAATTTTTAATTTATCTTAGACATAATCTTATTGATTAGCTAATCTCTTATAGCTTTCTAATCTATCTTTAGAAGATTGTTCAGCCATAGTGAATAATTCTTCAGCTTGTTCTGGGAATTGTTTAGCTATAGAAGCATATCTTACTTGTCCCATTATGAAATCTCTGAAGCTTTCAGTTGGTTCTTTAGAATCTAATGTGAATGGATTCTTACCTTCTGCTTTAAGTTCAGGATTATGTCTGTATAAATGCCAGTATCCAGATTTAACTGCATCTGCTTCGTTTTGTATAGTTTTACCCATACCACATTTTAATCCGTGGTTGATACATGGAGCGTAGCATATGATTAGAGATGGTCCATCATAAGCTTCTGCTTCAACTATAGCTTTAACGAATTGATTGTAGTCAGCACCGATAGCAACTTGAGCAACATATACGTTACCATAAGACATAGCCATCATACCTAAATCTTTCTTTCTAGATCTCTTACCAGCAGCAGCGAATTTAGCCATTGCAGCAAGTGGAGTAGCTTTTGAAGATTGACCACCAGTATTTGAGTAAACTTCTGTATCGAATACTAATACATTTACATCTTCACCAGAAGCTAATACATGGTCAACACCACCGTAACCGATGTCATAAGCCCAACCGTCACCACCAAGGATCCATTGAGATCTCTTAACTAGGTAGTCTTTTCTAGATTTTATACTTTCAACTAAAGCTTTAGCTTCATCACTTTCTGGTTTAGCAGTTTCTAATAATTCAAGAACTGCTTTAGAAGCTTCTACAGAAGCAGCACTATCTTCTTTAGCATCTATCCAAGCGTTTAATACTCTTGTACAGTCTTCACAGCCACAAGCATCTATTAAAGCTTTCATATCATCTTCTAATTTATTTCTCATTTGTTTAACTGCAAGTCTCATACCTAAACCATATTCAGCATTATCTTCGAATAAAGAGTTTGCCCAAGATGGACCTTTACCTTCATGGTTGCAAGTATATGGAGTTGAAGGAGCAGAACCACCCCAAATTGATGAACAACCAGTAGCATTAGCTATCATCATTCTATCTCCGAATAATTGAGTTACTAATTTGATGTATGGAGTTTCTCCACATCCTGCACAAGCACCAGAGAACTCGATAAGTGGTTGTCTAAATTGGCTACCTTTTACAGTTTTAACGTTCATTAAGTCACCTTTTGGTGCAACTTTCTTAGTATCAACTGCAAATGCCCAGTTTTCAACTTCTTTTTCTTGAGTTTCTAATGGTTCCATTACTAATGCTTTTTCTTTAGCTGGACAAACGTCAGCACAGTTTCCACATCCAGTACAGTCCATTGTACTAACTTGCATTCTGTATTTTAATCCTTTTACTTCTTTACCTTTAGCATCAACAGCTACGAATGCTTCTGGAGCTGCAGCTAATTCTTCTTCAGTTACAAGAACTGGTCTTATACATGCATGTGGACAAACAAATGAACATCTATTACATTGTATACAGTTTTCTGGTTTCCATTCTGGAACATTAACTGCTATACCACGTTTTTCATATGCTGCTGTACCACATGGGAATGTACCATCTTCGTATCCTAGGAATGTAGATACTGGAAGGTCATTACCTTTTTGAGCAACCATAGGTCTTAATATATCTTTTATGAATGCTGGTTCATCTACTTCTGGTTTTTCAGCTTCAACTGCTTCAGCCCAAGAAGCTGGAACATCAACTTTTACTAATGAATCTATACCTGCATCAACTGCTTTGTAGTTCATATTTACTATAGCTTCACCTTTTTTACCATAAGCTTTAACTATAGATTCTTTTAAGTATTTAACAGCATCTTCTACTGGTATTATGTCAGCTAGTTTGAAGAAAGCAGCTTGACATATCATGTTTATTCTGTTTCCTAAACCTATTTCTTGTCCTATTTTAACAGCGTTTAATGTATAGAATTGTATATCATTTTTAGCGATATATTGTTTCATTTCAGCTGGTAAATGTTCTTCTAATCCTTCAGCGTCCCATATAGTATTTAATACGAAAGTTCCGCCTTTTCTAAGTCCTTTTAATAAATCATATTTGTAAACATATGATTGGTTGTGACAAGCTATATAATCAGCTTCATCTAATAAGTAAGTTGATCTGATTGGAGTATCACCAAATCTTAAGTGAGACATAGTTATACCACCAGATTTTTTAGAGTCATAATCAAAGTATGCTTGAGCATATTTGTCAGTATGGTCACCTATAATTTTTATAGCTTGTTTATTAGCTCCAACAGTACCATCAGATCCTAATCCCCAGAATTTACATCTTACAGTACCTTTTGCAGATATTTTTATTGGTTCTGCAGCTGGAAGTGAAGTGTTAGTTACGTCATCAACTATACCTATAGTGAATCCGTTAGCTGGTTCTTCTAAGTTTAAGTTTTCAAATACTGCATTTAAATCAGTAGGTGTAGTATCTTTAGAACCTAATCCATATCTACCACCAACTATTACTGGAGCATTTTCGACACCTTTGTAGATATTGCATATATCTAAGTATAATGGTTCTCCTAATGAACCTGGTTCTTTAGTTCTATCTAAAACTGCTATTTTTTCTACAGTTTTTGGCATAGCAGCTAAGAAATGTTTTTTAGAGAATGGTCTGTAAAGGTGAACTTTAACAACCCCTAATTTTTCTCCTTTAGCATTTAAGTAGTCTATTGTTTCTTCTAAAGCTTCTGTAACAGAACCCATAGCAACTACTACGTGTTTAGCATCTTCTGCACCATAGTAATCAAATAAGCTATGTTTTCTTCCTGTTAATTCACTAACTTTAGCCATATTTCTTTCTACTATGTCTATCATATTGTCATAGTATTTATTTGAAACTTCTCTTGTTTGGAAGTAAATATCTGGGTTTTGAGCAGTACCACGAGTAACTGGGTGGTTTGGAGATAATGATTTATCTCTGAATGCTTGAACTGCATCCATGTCTAATAATTGTGCATATTCTTCATTTTCCATTAATTCAACTTTTTGTATTTCGTGTGAAGTTCTAAATCCATCGAAGAAATGTAAGAATGGTAAAGAACCTTCTATAGCAGACATATGAGCTACTGGAGCTATGTCAGCAACTTCTTGAACAGAACCTGAACATAGTAAACATGCACCAGTTTGTCTACATGCCATAACATCTTGATGGTCACCGAATATTGATAAAGCTTGAGATGCTATTGCACGAGCTGTAACGTGGAATACACCTGGTAATAATTCTCCTGCCACTTTATACATATTAGGTATCATTAATAATAGCCCTTGAGATGCAGTAAATGTTGAAGTTAAAGCACCTGCTTGTAATGATCCATGGAACGCACCAGCAGCACCTGCTTCTGATTGCATTTCAACAACGTTAACTTGTTGTCCAAATACATTTTCTCTTCCTTGTGAAGCCCATTCATCAACTAATTCAGCCATAGTTGAAGAAGGAGTTATTGGATATATAGCAGCAACATCAGTAAATGCATAAGCAACATGAGCAGCAGCTGTATTTCCATCTACAGTTTTCATAAATTTAGCCATTTTATTACTTCCTCCTTATAAATAAGTAAATATTATTAACTTAAGTTTGCTATTATAATACTGTCCATTTTTTAATAACGCATAGAAAATTATATACCTTTTAAATATTTTGTAAATATAATTTTAGTCTTTGCGTTTTTAGCACTTGACACAGTAAGTGCGATAATTTTCAAAGAAATCTACATCTATAGGTTATTTATAATAAAGATTTCTTTATAAATGTTTAAGAATTATAAACATTCAATTATTAAAATTCTACATCAATTGTCAAATTCCTTCTATTTTTTTTATAAAATTAAATATTAAAGTTTTATATAAAAATACTTGTTTTTCTATATCAATTTATATTTTTTTCTTATTTTTATCTAAAAAAATATAAGTTTAAATTATTTTTCTTTTCTATATCATATTTTTTATATAAATTAAATAATTCAAATATATTTTCTTTTAATGAAAATATAAACAGATGTTTTTTTTTATCATTTCACTAATTGACAATTTTTATAGTTTTTTATTTATAATTCATAAATATTTTTTCATTTTTAAGCTTTTTTATAATATGTATATTTTTATAATAAATAGTAAATCCTATTCACTTTATTGAAAAAATATAAAATAATTATAATTTTTATAATAATTTTAAACATTTTTTGGAAATATAAACCTAATCGCAATTATTATGTTAGCACATCTAGTAAAATTTTTAAAGCGTTATTGAATCTTTCTTATTTTTTTTAGTAAATTAAGGAAATTAACTAAAAAAATAAGAAGTGTATACTATATACATACACTTCTTATTACTTTTTTAATCATAAATTTTTAAAAAAATTAATTATTTTATTAATTCTACTAAGTCTCCGTTTTTAACGCCAGCTGCATTTCCTTCTTCTATATCAACATGCATTTCTAATGCAAATTTTTCACTAGCTCTAACTAATACATTATGGAAAGTTAATCCTCTTAATCCTTCAGTTTTAACGCTTACTACATCTTTATCTTTTACACCGAATTTTTCAGCATCTTCAAGACTCATATGTATATGTCTAGCTGCAACTATTATACCTTTTTGACATTCAACTTCACCTTTTGGTCCTACTAATTTGAATGCTGGAGTTCCTTCAACATCTCCTGATTGTCTAACTGGAACTGCTAAACCTAATCCTCTAGCGTCTGCTAAAGAAACTTCTACTTGAGATTCTGGTCTAACTGGTCCTAAAACTCTCATTGTTTGTTGACCTTTTGGTCCTACAACTGTAACTTTTTCTTCACATGCATATTGTCCTGGTTGAGATAATGGTTTGAAAGGAGTTAATTGATATCCTTCTCCGAATAAAGCGTCAACATCAGCTTGACTTAAATGTACGTGTTTATTTGATAATGCTATTGGTAATTTCATAATAAAAACCTCCTGAAATATAGTTTAATTTTAATAACCGCAATTAAATTATATCTAAAATTTATAATAAAATCAATTGTTATAATATATTAGGATATTTTATATTATAAATTATTCACTTTATTTATTAAAAAGCTTACTTTTTTTTTCAAAATTTTATTATGTATTTTCCTCTATTTAGTTAAATCTTTTAATAAATTGAAATATCCTGGGAAAGATATATTTATACAATTAGTATCATCAAGCATAACTCTAGAATCACTGATTAAATCTGCTATTGAAAAAGACATAGCTATTCTATGATCTTTAAATGTTTCTATTGTAGCACCATGAAGTTTAGTTTTTCCTTTTATAATCATTCCATCTTCTAGTTCTTCTATATCTGCTCCCATTTTCTTTAAGTTATCCACAACAGTTTTTATTCTATTGCTTTCTTTTACTTTTAATTCTTGAGCATCTTTTATTATAGTTGTTCCTTCAGCTTGTGTAGCTAAAACAGCTATTACTGGTATTTCATCTATTAATCTTGGAATTATTGTTTTATCGATTGTTGTAGCAGTTAAATCTTTAGAGTATCTTACAAGTAAATCACCTACTTTTTCTCCTCCTACTACTCTCTCATCAATTATTTCTATATTTCCATTCATATTTTTAATTACATCAATTATTCCAGTTCTTGTTTCATTTAATCCAACATTTTTAATTAAAACCTCAGAACCCTCGCTTATTAAAGCACCAACTATTATAAATGCCGCAGAAGATATATCTCCAGGAACATAAATATCTTGGTTAAATAATTCATTTACTGGGTTTACAATTATATCTAGACCGTTTTCTTTTATATCAGCCCCAAATGCTTTTAACATAATTTCTGTATGGTTTCTAGATTTAACTTTTTCACGTATTATACTTTGCCCATCAGCATATAAACTAGCAAGTATTATTGCTGACTTAACTTGAGCTGATGCTACTGGCATTTTATAGTCTATACTATGTAAATGACCACCTCTAACTGTTATAGGTGTAAAATTGGCATCATCTTTTCCTGTTATGTCGCACCCCATCATTCTAAGTGGGTCTGTAACTCTTTTCATAGGTCTTTTACCTATTGATTCATCTCCTATTAAAGTAGATTCAAAATCATTTCCTGCAAGTATACCCATAATTAATCTTATAGTTGTTCCTGAGTTTCCAACATCAAGTATATCAGTCGGTGGTTTTAACCCCCTAATTCCATTTCCTTTTATAAAAACATCCTTACCTGCTATTTCTATATCTACCCCCATTTTTCTAAAGCAAGAAACTGTACTTAGACAATCTTGTCCCATTAAGAAGTTACTTACTTTGTTGTTTCCTTTTGATATTGCAGAAAACATTATAGATCTATGTGATATTGATTTATCCCCTATTAATTCAAAAGTTCCTCTAAGCATTTTTGCACTCCTTTATTATTTCTAAAATTGTTTCGTCATCTATATCATTAAATAAACCTACTTTTCCATGTTCAGTTGGTAATATCATATTTATCTTTGAAAAACTATTTTTCTTGTCAGTTTTCATTATAGATAATACCTCTTCTTCACTTGGCCCCTCAAATTCTATAGGTAAATTGAACTTTTTACATATTTGTAAAAATTTATCATAGTATTCTTGATTTATTAAATTTCTTTTTAAAGAGAGTTTAAATGCCATATTCATTCCAATACTTACAGCCTCACCATGAGGTATATGACAAAGCTTCTCTACTCCATGTCCAAAAGTATGTCCAAAGTTTAGGATTTTTCTAAGTCCTCCTTCTTTTTCATCTACTTCTACAACATGTGCTTTTATTTCTGCACATTTTTTCACGATATATCTTAGCGCAGAATCTCTTTTATCTAATATATCTTCACTGTTTTCTAATAAATAATTTATAAATTCATAATCGTATATAAATCCGTATTTTACAACTTCACTCATGCCATTTCTAAATTCGCTATCTGGTAAAGTTCTAAGTGCAGATACATTTATAAATGTGAATTGTGGTTGATAAAATGCACCCACTACATTTTTATAAGTTCCTAGATTTATACCAGTTTTTCCTCCTATTGAAGAGTCAACTTGTGCTAAAAGTGTTGTTGGAACTTGAACAAAATCGATACCTCTCATATATGAAGCTGCAACATATCCTGATAAATCTCCTACTACCCCTCCACCAACGGCGATAATAAGGGATTTTCTTGTAAGTCCTGCTTTTAATCCATGTTCTAGTATTTTTTCAAAAGTATCTATGCATTTTGATTCTTCACCAGCTGGCACTATATATTCACTTACAAATTTAGCATTCAGTAAATCTATAAATTTATTCAATTGAGTTTTATATACATTTTCATCAGAAATAACTAAAACCCTATCATATATTTCATTTATATTTTTATCAGTAGTATTATTTATTAGATTTAAAGCTTTAGTAAAATTTCTATAACTTTCATCTATAAAAATACTACATACGTTATTTTCTATTTTTTCCATCCTCTTTCACCCAACCTTTGAACATATGAATTGTAATTTCTTTTTATGTCTTCTAAACTGCTTCCTCCTATAGTATCTAAGAAGAATTGACATATAACAAAAGCTACTACATTTTCACAAACAACACTACATGCAGGAACAGCACAAGTATCTGAACGTTCTACAGTAGCTTCATATTTTTCTAATGTATTTACATTTATTGAGTTAAGAGGTTTGTATAATGTTGGAATTGGCTTCATTGCACATCTAACTACAAGCTCTTCACCTGTTGTCATTCCACCTTCTATACCACCTAATCTATTTGTAACCCTTTTTATTCCATCTTCTTGGTTGTATACTATTTCATCCATAACTTTAGAACCTGGAAGTTTTGCAACATCAAATCCTATACCAAATTCTACGCCTTTGATAGCTTGTATTCCCATTAGATGCATAGCCATTACACCATCTATTTTTCTGTCAAATTGAGTATATGAGCCAAGCCCTGGAATTAGATTTTTAACCCTAACTTCCACAACTCCGCCTATTGTATCTCTTTCATTTTTTATTTCGTCTATTTGTGCAATCATTTTAGCTTCCATATCTTTATTTGCACATCTAACTTCTGAAGAGTCTACATTATTTTTTATATAATCAAAATCGTACACATTTTCATCCTTCACATTACCAATTTGTATAACATGAGAGACAAAATCTATATCGAAATTTTTTAATACTTGTTTGCAAATAGCTCCTACAGCTACCCTACTTGCCGTTTCTCTCGCTGATGACCTTTCTAATACATTTCTAGCATCAGTAAAATCGTATTTTAAACATCCAACTAAATCAGCATGACCAGGTCTTACATTGTCTACTTTTCTTGTTTCAAAGTCGACATCATCCATAGGTGCCATATATTCAGTCCAATTTTGGTAATCTCTATTTTTTACTTCAATTGAAACTGGTCCCCCTAATGTTTTTTTACCTCTAACACCACCAAGAATATTAACCTTATCACTTTCAATTTTCATTCTGCCTCCGCGGCCATAACCACATTGACGTTTTTTAAGCTCTGCATTAATCTCATCAAAGTTTAATTCTACATTTGATGGTAAACCATCAATTATAGATATTAAACTCTGTCCATGTGATTCACCACTTGTTAAATACCTTAACATATTCATCGCCCCTTACTTTAAAATATTAATTATTATTTTCTTTTATTTTTTTTATATATTCATCAACATCTCTGTTGAATTTAGCTTTAAAATCTTCATTTTCTTCAAATGGAACTTCATCTGAATTAGATAAATATAAATTGTATTCTAAATCTGTATTTATAGATTTATAGAATATATCCATCACTATTTGTCCACCTAAAAATTGATTTTCAAATTCTGGTTGACCTCCAATTGCTATATACATTCCTAATCTAAATTTATCTCTATCTATAGATGATTTTCCTAAGACATATTTACTAGAGAAAAATGCCTGTGTTCTATCTACTACTGTTTTTACTTTTGTAGATACACTTGAAAAATACATAGGACTTACTGTTATTGTTCCTGTACTTTTATTAAATTCTTCGTATATTGGTGTCATATCGTCTTTTATTCTACAATATCCAGTCTTTTCACATGCACCACATGCTGTACAATAATCTATATCCATTTTGTATATGTCTAACACTTTGTAGTTAATTTCATTTTCTTCAAATTTCTTTACAAGTTCTTTTACTACAGTGTGACAATTTTTACTTTTTCTAGGGCTTCCATTAATTATTAATACCTTGTCATTTCTCCCCATAAAATCCTCCTATTTAAACTTTAATGAATCTTTCTATTTTTACATCAATTATTTCATACTCTGCATAAATCATATTATTTTATTTATTACTTAAGCAGACTACTAATATATCATCATCAAAATTATGTTTAGCTGCAAATTCATTTAATTCTTTTTTTAATTCAGCTATAAAATCATCTTTTTTCAATTTATAATTTTTAAGTAAGAATTGTTCTAATCTTTCTATTCCAAATTCTTCTTTATGTTGATTTTTAAGTTCAATTATACCATCAGTATACATGCAAATCATTGCACTACTTTTAATAGATATTGTACTATGTTCGTATTTTGTGTCTTCTAATACACCTAGTGGTATATTCTTTTTACATAGGTTGTTTTCTGTTGAGATATTTCCAGTATCATCTATAATGATTGGGCAATAATGACCCGCATTAGAAATATCTAAAGTATTATTTTGGGTATCTACAATACTAACTATACATGTCGTAAATACATCCATTTTATCAAACTCATCATATAAGATTTGATTTAGTTTATTCATAATGTCAGCTGCTGTTTGATAGTTGTAACATAGAGTTTTAAAACATCCCTTTATCATAGCAACTATATAATTTGAAACTATACCATGTCCCATAACATCAGCAATTATATAAGCTACTTTATTTTCATCTATAGGTTGGGCATGATAGAAATCTCCACCTATAACAGTTGCACATCTATGATAGAAATAAAGGTCCTTATTATTTTCTAGATTCATTTCACTTTCATTCATAATTAGTTTTTGTTGCTTATTTAATATATTTAGCTCATTTGCAATTAATTTATGTTTTGTTTCTGACTGATTATATTTATATAGTTGCATTCCTAATACAATCTGTTTAGATATTAGTTCTAGTATGTTTAAATCATCTTGTGTATATCCTTCGCTATTGTTTGAACATATTATACATCCAAGCAATTTATTTCCTTCTTTTAATTTGTAGTATATGTAATTTTCCGCTTGAACTTCATTTATAATCATGTAGTTAGCATCATTTACATATCCACCATTTTGTTCATACTCATGTAACTTTAATAATATTTTTTGGAAATTTATTTTTTTACGTTTTTTATTTTCTATAGCACTAAAAATTTTATAATCATAATTTAAATCATCAATTACTATAAATCCCTCTTCACTTTTAGTTAACTTTTGTGCTTGAGTATTTAAGGAATTCATAAATTCATTTACATCATTGTTTAAATGTAATTTGGTTGTTACTTCATTTATATTACTTATTGACTCTCTAAGTTTATCTATTAATTCTTTTGTATGTTCATTTTCTAAAGTTATCTCGATAGACAAAGCTACTAATGATACGACAGAAGATATAAATGTGATTTCCTGTTCTTCTAGTGAATCTTCTTCTGTTAGAAAACATGTCATAAATCCTATAACATTATAGTTTAGAACTATTGGAAATACTATTCTTCCGCTGTATCCTTCCATTTTAGCAAGTTCTCTTTCATCGATTGCCTTTGGATCTTCAAATATATTTTCTACATATATTATTTTCTTGTCTCTCACTGCTTCATGTATATATTCTGGATAAGACTCATTAAAATCTAATTTTGTACCTATCCTAGAATTCTTTGGAAACATCTTTGGGATATAATCTAAAGTTGATGAGCATACTAAATAAGCATTTTTAAAATTGTTATCATAAAATAAATTTATACATGCTTTTGTAGGCTCAATTACCTCTAACATCTTGTCCACTATTTTATCTTTTATCTCAAAAAAGTTAGTAGATTGAGTTACCATAACAGATATATCAACCAAATTTTTCATTAGTTTTCTATTTTTCTCCATCAAGCATCCTCCTTGATTTCATAGTTAAAAGTACCTTTAATTGTAGATAAATTTTATCACAATAATTGACATAATCCAAGTAAACTTACTTAATCTTAAGGAGTTTTTGAATAAACAAATCTTTATATTATGGTAACTTCAGGCTATTTTATATAATTTATTCTTTATTTTTATAGTTTAAATATATGTCTTTTATTGTCATTCCAAAAACTAAACAAAAACTTATGATTATAACTATGTTAAAGTGAGTTATTAATCCTAATAATAATATTGAAATTAAACATGAAATATCTTTTTTGCCCTTTTCTTTTAAAAGTTGCTCTTGATTTTCTTGTATATTATTTTTTATATTTTCTATTTCAAATTCAACTTTTGTCTTTAAACTTTTTTTATAAAATAAATAAGATATCTCTACTAAACACATTCCTATTCCAAAATATATATTTATTTTATATGAAAACAATAATATAGCTACTGCTACTAGTATTTTCAAAGTATATAAAAGTATAGTGTCTATTTTAGCAGATATTTCTTGTACTTTTTTAAACTTAGAATTTATTTCATATTGCTCATTCGGTAATTTACTTATTTTGCTTTTTACAACTTCTGTATAAAATAATTTCATTATTCCATTTATCATTTTATTGCCTCCTTCTATACTTTCTATTATTCATATTTTTTCCTAAAAATGTATTTTTATACACCCATTCTTATTTACACAATTTTTAGAATTTTATGTTTATCTATATGTATATCCATATTTTTTTTGTTAAAAATAAAAATATAAATAAAACAATATTATGAAGAAGGAGGTTTTCTCAATATACCATGAGAATATAAAATACTATGCAAATAGAAGAACTTGACTTAAACACACGAAATCAAATTTATAACTCAACCAAAAAGGTTATTCGCAAATATCAAAAAGGTATTAGTTCAGGAAAATTAACAGCAGAAAAGTTTGCCGATAATATATTTACAAATAAAATATTATTAGATATTTTAGATGAATCTATTATCAATCAAGCAGATTTCCAAAATTCATATATTAACTATATAAATTCTCTAATGCAAAAACAAAATGAAAATTTTAAAAATTATATGGATTCCAGACATAATAAAACTATTATTAGGTCAACTGTTTCATTACAAATACTTTTAAAAAATATTTTAAAAAATAGTGACTACTCATTAAATATTCCTATCCAATATCTAAATAAAAAAGATATTGAAGCAATTATAAAATATATCCAAACCGGTGAAATAGACATTGGAAATGAAAAAATATATAAATATGTAAGTAGACCTAAAACAAATTAAATTAAAAGAGCTGTTTTATATTATATATTCATTTAGAGTTTAAACCCTTTTGAAATACTATATAAAACAGCTCTTTATTTTTATCCTAATGCTTTTTCTAATTTAGATAAATGTTTTATTGGATAATATTTTAATAATTCTCTAAACTGCTCTGTTGTAAGCCCTTGAGTTGTTGTATAAATACGAATTTTTTCATCTACATCCGCATTTATAAAATCATTTTTTATTTTTTCAAAATCTACTGTCATATTATCACTCCTATTTGTAATATTTAAATGATTATAATTTAATATATAAGTAAGTTGAAGCTATTAAAAATATCTCCATATTTATATTTACCCACATCAAAAAAAATATTAGTTTATTTTTAAATTAAGTAAATAAGTAAAGTGGTAAATATTCACTAAGTTGAATACTTACCACTTCTATTTAATAAAATGTTCTTATTTTAAATTATTTTCTTGTTTTGTTATTGTTGTCCTTTACCTGCCATTTGTTGTTCTGCCATTTCGACTAATTTTTTAGTCATGTATCCACCAACATAACCATTTTGTCTAGCTGTTAAGTTTCCTTTATCAACTTGTTGATAATCAGCCATACCTAGTTCATTAGCTATTTCTAATTTCATTTGATTTAATGCTTGTTTAGCTTGTGGAACTACTGTTTTGTTATTGTTGTTGTTATTTGACATATCTAATACCTCTTTTCTATGATTTTTGTTTCTTGGTAGTATTATATGAAATATTTGTTTTATAATACATACAATTTGTGACAAATTTCTTAATAGTTGGTATCAAATCAAACGCATTATACAGGCTCAAACAATAAAATAATTTTTTAACAGTTGATTGCAGCTAAATATGCTGTAGAAAATGCTATTTGAAGATTAAATCCTCCTGTATATGCGTCTACATCAATTACTTCACCTGCAAAATATAACCCAGAAACTAATTTAGATTCCATCGTGCTCGAATTTATTTCACTAGTTTTAACTCCACCTGAAGTTATTATAGCTTCTTCAATAGGTCTATAATTTTTAACTGTAAATGTTATATTTTTTATAAGATGTACTAAATTTTTTCTTTCTTCCTTAGCTATTTGATTTACCTTGATATATGGATCAATTTTACTTAATTTAACTATCATAGGTATTAATTGTTTAGGTAATAAATCATTTAAAGAGTTTTCAAAGTTTTTATTTGCGTATTTTTGAAAATCCTTTTGTACTCTTTTATCAAGTTTATCTTCATCTAAAGCTGGTTTTAAATCTAAGACAATCTTATAATTTTCTTTTGATAAATCACCCATACGACAACTAGCTGATTTTATAATCGGACCATCTAATCCGTATTTTGTAAACTCCATTTCCCCAAAATCGTCGTATATTTTTTTATTTTTGCTATTATATACATTGATACTTACATTTCTAAGCGATAACTTTGCTAAATCAGTTACATAGTCTTCCATAACTTCTAGGCCAATAAGTGATGCCTTTGGTTTTATTATAGTATGTCCTAAGTTTCTAGCAAATTTATATCCATCTCCACTAGAACCAGTTCTTGGGTAACTAACTCCTCCTGTAGCAACAATCACACTATCACATTCTATTTCTCTTTTATCAGAAAGAATGACTTTTTTAACTTTTCCATCTTGAGCTTCTATTTTATCTACTTTTGAATTAAGTAAAACTTCTACATTTTTATTACTTCTCATTTGTTTTTCTAATGCTCTTACTACATCTACTGCCTTATCACTAACTGGGAATACTCTCTTTCCTCTTTCAGTTTTAGTCTCAACACCCAAATCGTTAAACATATCGATTACTTGGTCATTTGTAAATGTATAAAAGGCACTATATAAAAATTTTCCATTTGTAGGTACATTCTCTATTAATTCTTCTATTTCACAATTATTTGTTATATTGCATCTTCCCTTACCTGTTATAAGTAATTTCTGACCACACCTTTTTTGTTTTTCTAATACTATAACTTTATATCCTCTATCTGAAGCAACCTTAGCAGCTAGCATGCCACTAGCACCGGCTCCTATAATTACTACTCTTTTCAAAAAATCATCCTTCCAATTAATTAATTTCATCTTTAATTTAATCCAAAATGCTCAAATAAGAATGGAGCTCCTGCTACACCCCATAATACAACTATTGTATATCTTATATACTCAATTATATACAATACATCTTGGCTTGCATCTGCAAATAATAATATTTGTAGTGATTTCCCCGCAGCATATATAATACCTAGAGTAACTATTCCAACTATAAATCTAAGTATTTTTGTGCTTAGTTTCGGTTTTGTTTTGTTATTTGTAAAAATATTAGCTTTTTTTCTACTTTCTTGTGTACTAAAACCTATAAATTTATCTTCTATTATGTAACCTAATACAAAACCTGTATATAGGCCAAAACTTTTTATTAATTCATCACCTCTAAAAAAGTATACAGGTATAGCAAATAAAACTAAAGTTAAAAGTAATATGTAATATCTTTTATTTTGATCTACATAATCAAATAATTTTATAAAAATGATACTAACAAGTATCCCAAGAATCCATCCTATAAATACATCTTCTGGCCAGTGTACTCCTAAATAAAGTCTTGAAATACCAGCACCTAGTATCATAATTATTCCAAGCAGTGTTATCCACCATTTTCTAAAATATTCTATTAAAGCTACCCAAACTGTAGTTGCTGTTTGAGTATGCCCACTTGGAAACGAATAACCTGTCGCCGTTTCAGTTCTAAGTGATTCTAAATTTTTACTTCCTATTGGTCTCGGAGCTTTAAAAAAGTTTTTTAATCCAGAATTTATAGTAATACTTCCTGTAACTGCAAATAATAATCTTTGTCCACACTTTTTATCAATACACCAATACATTATAGCCGCAATCAATACAACAGCTACTTGTTCTGTACATATTGTAAATGTTGTAAATATAGCAGTTAAAATATCACTTCTTATGCTTTGAAAAAATAAAAGTATATCCATGCTCTCACCTTCCTTTTTACTATCATCTATTTTACATAAAATTATTACATAAATATATATATCAGATTAAATTTATTTAAAATCTTTTAAATTATTTACATATTCTTATATATACATACATTTTTTTAACATTTTAAAATAAAGATTTCTTTATAAACTACCTCTATAGTAAAATAGACTGTAAAAATAAATCAAATTATCTCTACAGTCTTTTTTATGATATAAATTATTTTAGTTTAAATATATCTTAAACGTCTTCAACTATGCCTATATATGGTAAGTTTCTATATTTTTCTGCATAGTCTATTCCATATCCAACTATGAATTTGTCTTCTATAACAAATCCTACATAGTCAACTGGTATATCAGCCTTTCTTCTTTCTGGCTTGTCTAAAAGTGTACATATTTTTAAAGATTTTGGTTCTCTAGCACCTAATTCTTTTGTTAAGTTGCTTAAAGTTAATCCTGAATCTATTATGTCTTCAACTATTAAAACATTTTTTCCTTTTATATCTACATCTAAGTCTTTAAGTATTTTTACTGATCCTGAAGATTCCATTGCATTTCCATAACTAGATACACTCATGAAATCCATATTTACATCTAAATTTATATTTCTTATTAAATCAGCTACAAATACACTTGCTCCTTTAAGTATACCTACTACTAATAAGTCTTGTCCTTCAAAATCTTTTTCTATTTGTTTTCCTAATTCAGCTACTCTCGCTTTTATTTCTTCTTCAGTTAACATTGTTTTTGTAATCTTAAACATTTTTATCCTCCTAAAAAAACATATGATTCTATTATATATTTAAATTTCAATTGTATCAATACAAATATTTTTTTTGCTAAAACAAGTAATCTTCATAGATTCATATTTTATACCAATTTTCTTTATTAAAATTAGTATGTTTCAATATTTATTTCTTTTTTTAATATTTCTGTTTTTTTATTTAAAAAAACAAATTGGTTGCCTTTTTTAGTTGTACCATACGTAAAAATGTGTTTATATATATATTATTGATTATATTTATAGATATATTATAATTTTATTAAGAAAATATTTTCTTATATAAATTTCAAGGGAGGATTTAAGATGAGTGTAAATCATGGTGCTAATTTATATGATTTATCAAGTAAATATGGATTTTCAAAAGATGAATTTATGGATTTCAGTTCTAATATAAATCCTTTTGGTACTTCAAATAAAGCAAAAGAATATATAATTAACAATATAAATATGGTATCTATGTATCCAGATCCAGAGTATGTAAATTTAAAAAAATCTATATCTACATATTGTGGGTGTTTAAGCAAAAATATAGTTTTAGGAAGTGGAGCTACAGAATTAATTTCATCATTTATAAAAACTATAAACCCTAAAAAAGCTCTATTATTGTCACCAGCATACTCTGAATATGAAAATGAGTTAAATAAAATAAATTGTGAAATTGTAAAATATTTTTCTAAAGAAGAAAATAATTTTATTATAGATACAAAAGAATTGGTAAGCGCTATAAATAGTGGAAATTATGGATTAAGCATAATATGTAATCCAAATAATCCTACTGGTTTTGCTTTTTCTAGAGATGAAATTGAATATATTTTAAAAAACACAAATTGCTACGTTATGATTGATGAAACTTATATAGAATTTACAGATACAGCTATGTATTCATGTACTAGCTTAGTAGACAAGTACAATAAATTATTCGTAATTAGAGGAACATCAAAATTCTTTTCAACTCCTGGAATCAGACTTGGATATGGACTTATTGGAGACAAAAAGGTTAAAAATGAAATAAATAAAAATTTAGATTTATGGAATATAAACATAATAGCTGCTTCTATGGGTGAAATAATGTTCTTAGATGACAATTTTATATCAACTACTATAGATACAATGCTTAGAGAAAGAAATTATTTAACTAATTCTTTAAATACAATAGACGATTTAACAGTCTACCCTAGCCAAGGTAATTTTATCTTATGTAAAATAGCTTCTAAAAAATTTAGTGCTAAAGAATTAAGAGAAAAATTACTTCCTAAAAAGATAATTATAAGGGATTGTAATTCGTTTGACGGTCTTTCTGAATACTACTTTAGAGTATGTATTTTAAAACCCGAAGAAAATAAAACTCTTATTAAGAACTTAAAATCTATTTTTAAATAATAAAACAAAAAAACTGCCTACATTATAAATAGGCAGTTTTTTTATGGAATTATATTCATTGGGGATAGAAATATAACTCCTTTGCAATTTTAAAAGTTTTTAAAATTGACGTTTAAGTGGATATTTTAAATTTTAGTTGATATCATAATTAATATTAAGAAATTTTTCTAAGGTCTTCAATTTCTCGAAGCCATATTTGGAAAAATTCTTTTTCTTTTCTTTCATTGTAAATCTTTCTAAGAGATTTTACTGAAGCTTCTCTAACTTCTGGATTTGAATCTACTAATCCATCTTTCATTTTATATAGAACTTCATCTATATCTACAAAATTTCCAAGTGCTGTATATGCTGCAGCTCTTATCTTATAATTATCTGAATTTGTACAAGCTATCAAATTTTCCATTAAAGCATTTTTCTCTTCAAATTGATTATTCATTATAATCCTCCTTCATCGATTCAAAACTTATGCTCCCTAGATTTTTTATTAATAACCCTTAACTTCTTTTATTTTATTTATGTTTTAATTATAGATAAGAAATATGAACTTAATATAAATTAAGTCTGATATTTTTCTTAAGTGAATTTAATAATTTTTAATTTTTTGAATAGATTTTATTTTTTCGCCTCTTTTAGACAAATTTTGGTATATAATAACTAGTATAAGTATATAATTTCCTATGTGTTATTAAACTTTTTAATTTTAATTTGCATTTATAATAAGGGGGACATAAAATATGCAATACAATTTTTCAAACAGATTCAAAAATTTAAAGCCATCACCAGCTGGTGATATATTAGCAATGATGGGTGATCCTACTTTAATCAAGTTTTCAGGGGGAAATCCTGCAACAGATTCTTTTCCAATAGATAAAATAACAGAATTTTCAAATGAAGTTCTTACTACTAAACCTCTTTCTGTATTAGAATACGGTTTAACAGAAGGATATCATCCTTTATTACAAGAAGCAAAGAAATTCTTAAATAGAGATGGAAATGTTGTAAGAGATGACGATATGATGATATGTACATCTGGTAGCCAACAAATAGCTGATTGCTTAGCTAAAGTAGTATGCAATGAAGGTGATACTGTATTAACTGAAGACCCTTCTTTCCTTGGTGTTCTTGATTCAATAAGAAGTAATGGAGCTAACTTAGTTGGTGTAAAAATGGAAGATGACGGAATAGATTTATCTGATTTAGAAGAAAAGCTAAAAATAAAACCAACACCTAAATTTATATATGTTATACCTAACTTCCAAAATCCAACTGGTATAACTATGTCACTAGAAAAACGTAAAGCCGTTTATGAATTATGTAAAAAATACGGAGTATTAATACTTGAAGATAATCCTTATGGACAATTGAGATTTAGTGGCGAAGCTGTACCACCTATAAAATCATTTGATGAAGAAGGTATAGTAATATATGCTGCTAGTTTTTCTAAAATAATAGCACCTGGTATAAGGGTTGCTTGTGCAGTTGGTAAACCTGAAATTATAGGAGCAATAAAACAAGTTAAATTCTTAAACGATGTGCATAGTACTACTTGGAGTCAAGTAATATGTGAAAGAATTCTAGCTACTTGTGATATGGATGCTCAAATAGAAAAATTAAAAGAAATCTATGGAGCTAAAAACAAAGTTATGCAAGATGAAATGGCTAAAAACTTCCATCCAAGTGTAAAATATACTAAACCAGAAGGCGGAATGTTCGTTTGGGTTACATTACCTGATGGTGTTGATATGATGAAATTTGTAGGTGAAGCATTAGAAAATAAAGTTGCTTTAGTTCCTGGTACTGCCTTCTTAGCAGATACATCAATGCCTTGTCAAAGCTTCAGAATGAATTTCTCTACTCCATCTACTGAAAATATAATAAAAGGAATAGAAATCTTAGGAAAATTAACTTATAAATACTGTAAATAATAACCAATAAAAATATAAAAAGCGAAGAAAATAACTAAATCTTGTTATCAACTTCGCTTTTTATATTTAAATTTTATTTTTTTAAGTTCTAATCATTTTGTCTATATTGTTTTAAAACCTCACTATAATTTTCTCTAGTAAAATTAAATGTCTTTATATATGCTATTTTAGATCCTACTATTTTTTCACCTGGTTTAGTATAGTTATGATTTCCATAAGGCCACACGACTCCGACCTCTATACGTATTTTATTTACATTTTTATTTATATATAATTTATCAATCTTGCTAATAACTTCTTGTGTAACATCTTCTTGAACTTCATTATACATTTTCGCTAAAATATTTTCCTGATTTTGTTCTGACTTTTCTTTTTTAAGCTCATTTTTATAGTTTTCTAATGATGGAACTTTTACTAAATAATAAATATAAGTTCTGTCATTCTCATCTTCTTTTTCATTTATTTGGACTATTCCTGTGCCTTTTATAGATGTATATTCCCCAAAAATAGATATTATTGCATCTTTCTCGCTACTATTTTCAGAGAATCCTTTATTAGAATTTTGATTGCAGCCACATGCACAAATAGTAATTCCACAAATTATCAAAAATAATTTTATCCTTTTCATAAAATTCCCCCGTATAATAATTTAAATAACCTCTATTTAACTACTATTCATATTATATTATTGCAAAAAAATTATATATTGTATCTTACTTTTTTGTAAGATTTTAAAACAATATTTCTATTCTTTATCATCCCTTATTTCCCAATGTACATCTTCTATTATTTTTGATTTTAGACTATTTTCAAATTCAGTTTTGTAATTTGCAAGCTCTTCATTTATTAAGCCTATACCCCATGCTAATATTAAAAAATCATCTATAAATCCAAATCCACCAAAGAAAACTTCTGGCAGAAAATCAAAACTAGACATAAAATAAAATATTGTCACTAAAAAAGTAAGTACTACTTTTATTTTAGCAAAAATACTATATTCTCTATCAGAAAAAAACTCAGGAAGTATAAATAAATTTTTTATAAAAAATAATCCAAATCCTGCTTTTTTAAATCTAACTAAAATATTTTTTAACCAATCTAGCACCTTATTTACTATGCTAATTAATATGCTAAAAAAATTATTATTCATCTTATTCTCCTTACTAAAATTGTATATCTTAATCTTATTAAATTATATATTATTTTACAATACTATTATTTAATATTTAAGAAAATTGTATAAATTAAAAAATGTTATTTATAATTAAAAGCTATATTTATTACAATTTTATAAATAAGTTTATGTTTTAGTATATTATTTAGGAGGTTCTTCTGATTCAATATGCATAACTATAGCTAATGTCCCAACATTATGTTCTTGCGGTATTTTAGGCCAATTGAATTTTACATTATGGTACACAAAAAGAGATGCATAATCTGTATGCATCTCTTAAATATATTTTAATTATAAATATATTCATAGATAAAATTTTATAAAGCATCTGTTTCACTAGCTACCTTATTATCCTCAATCAAAAGATTTAATTTCTTTGCTACAAATTTTGTGCTTGCACCTTGTATAATCAATGTTATAAGTATTGTCATAAATACTACTGATGATATAACTTCTTTTCCAGGTATATTCATTGATGTTACTATACCACAAAGAGCTGCTGGGATAACACCAGTTTCTCTTACCCACATCATAAATAGTATTTCGTTTTTCTTCCATTTCGCCTGTCTATCAACTAATGTACATGCTAAAACACATATAGGTCTTACGATAAACATAAAACAAAGAACACTTATAATTGATGGTACAAAATATTTTCCTACTACTTGTAAATCAACTTGGCTACCCAAAATTATAAATATACACATTCTACAAATTGTCCCCAATGTTTCAACAACATGGCAATCTGCATCATATGATTTCTGGCTGAGCCATAATTTGAAGTTTTGTTTATTACCAGTAACTATACCTACTATGAAACATGACATATATCCACTACCACCAAGTGCTGTAGATAATTCATATGCTATTATTACAGATATTATAGATATTATAGGTGTATAGTCTTTGAATATACCTCTAGGGCTGTCATTTACTAAAGCTAGCAAAATAACTCCTGTTAGTAATCCAACTACTAAACCTATTATAATCATAATTACAAGTTGATATAAATTTTCTTCTAATGAAAACTTGCCTGATAGCATAATTGCCAATACAGCTGATGTTAAAATTGCGCCTGTTGCATCATTAAAAGCTGATTCGCTAATAACTGTTTGTGATACTCTTCTGTCTATTTTTATTTGATTAAAAATAGGAACTAATGTTGCAGGGTCTGTTGAAGCTATTATACTTCCTGCCAAAAGTGCTACCATTGCACTTGTACCAAATGAAAGTCCTATTACTTGTTGCATAAGAAATGCTGATATCAAAACACCTACACTTGAAAGTAATAGTACGCTGACTTTTACATTTTTTAATACTTTCAAACTTATTTCTTTACCACCCATATATAAAATAAAAGCTGATCCAAATGTAAGAATAAGTTGATTTTCAACTTGATATTGACTAATATCGATAAATTTCAACACTGATGGACCAATAAAAATACCTGCTATCAAAAACAATACAACATCTGGAATCTTTAAAATGTCACTTAGCTTACTACATATGATTCCTGTCATTGTTACTACCGCAAAAAGTATCAATAAGTTGTTGCATGCAATTGTGTGTATAGATGATTCCATAACATTCATCGCCTCCAAAATTATTTTTCATTATACTTTTATATTAAGCCTTTCATAACTTAAATGCACTAGCTTTAACATTCCTTTAACATTTTTAACCATTTTTTAAAATCAAATATAAAATTCTATTAGATATTTTTTTAACATTCTAAGGCATATAAAAAGAAGCTATGGTATAGAATTATTTAAATTCTATACCATAGCTTCTTTTTATATATATTTCAAATTATATTTCTATTCAATTATATATTAAACATTAGTTTGTTTATAAGAAAATTAACTTGCAAGTGTAATGTTTTCACTCGCTTTAGCTTTATCTTCTTTAAATGCTAGTTTTAATAATATAGGTGCAATAATAGTTGTTATTATTACTACTATTAATATAGGAGCAAAAATTACATTTGATATAATTCCTAATTTTACACCTTTATTTGCTACAATAAGAGCAACTTCTCCTCTTGAAACCATACCTGCTCCAATTTGAAGTGATTCCTTATTTGAAAACTTAAACATCTTAGCTCCTAATGCACATCCCCATAATTTTGAGATTATTGCTACTATAGATAATACAACAGCAAATGCTACTATTATCATGCTCATTTTAGGTAAAACTAATTTAAGTCCTATACTTGCGAAGAATATTGGTGATAAAAATGCATAAGATAAATCATCTACAGCAAACATGATTTTCTCTTTTTTAAGACCAACAGCTGATATAATAAGTCCTGTTACAAAAGCCCCTGTTATATCTGCAACACCGAAATACTCTTCAGATATGTATGCTAGTAATAAGCATAATCCTATTACTGCTATTACTTGTCTTTTGAAATTTTCTTTATCCATAAACCAATTTTTTAGTATTTTGTAAAGTACAAATGATACTACTGCCATAACTACGAAGTATAATACTATTTTTAATAATATAACACTAACTTTTACAGAAGTATCTGCAAAACTTGAAACTACAGATAATGCTATTATTCCTAATATATCATCAATTATAGCTGCACCTAATAATGCATTTCCTACGTTTGAATTTAATTTGCCCATTTCTCTAAGTGTTTCAACAGTTATACTAACTGATGTAGCTGTTAAAATTACACCTACGAATACACTTTCTAGGAATAAATTGCTATCTCCCATAACATCTTGCATTCCAAATTTACCAAATAAATAAGTTGTTCCTAAACCTAGTGCAAAAGGAATTAATACACCTAAAATAGCGATTGTAAAGCATGCTTTTCCTTGTTTTTTAAGTGCATCTATATCAGTCTCTAATCCTGCAATAAACATTAAGAATATTACACCGATTTCTGATAGCTGCATTATAAATTCACTTTCTACAACTAAGTTTAATACTCCTGGACCAATTATGATTCCCGCTAATAATGCACCCACTACTTGTGGTAATTTGATTCTTCTAGATATCAACCCTAATAATTTCGTTGAAAATAAAATTAATGATATCTCAAATAAAAAATAATACGAATTCATACAATGTGACCTCTACTTTCATAATGTTTTATTTTAAATGCTTTACTTAATGTACATGCTATTATACACCTATTAAAATGATATGATAAGTAAAATTTTAAATATTTTTACAAAAAATTTCAGGAAAACACTTTTTATGGTAATTAAGGAGGGATTTTTCCTATTTATATCACACAAAAAGGATAGATTTTTCAATCCATCCTTTTATATCTAATCAATATTCTATATATTATTTTTTGTGAGCTGCAACTATAGCACCGTATGCTATAGAATATAATTTTGATTCATGTGTATCTGCTCTTGATACAAGTACTATCGGAGCCTTTGCACCCATTATTATGCCAGCAGATTTTGCCCCTGCTGCATATGTAAATGCCTTTCCGATTCCATTTCCAACTTCTATTGTAGGCATAAGAATTATATCTACATCACCGCCTACTTCAGTTTTAAACCCTTTTACTTCGCAAGCTTCTTTTGATACTGCTAAGTCAAATGCCAAAGGCCCTTCAACGATTACATTTTCTCCAAATTCTCCATTTTTACAAGCATCTTCTAATTCTTTAGCATCTACTGTAGCTTGCATTTTAGGATTGACTTTTTCTTTTGCTGCTAATGCACAAACCTTAATAGTTTCAAGCCCCAGAGGTTCTGTAGCTTTTATAGCATTTTTTAATATTTTTACCTTTTGTTCATAATTAGGAGCTATATTCATTCCCCCATCTGTTGTAACTAATAATTTTGGATAAAAATCAGCTTCATAAACCATAACATGGCTAAGTAAACTATCTGTTCTAAGTCCCCATTCTTTATTTAAAACTGCTTTTAAGATTACAGATGTATCTAAAAGACCTTTCATAACAAAGTCTGCTTCTTTTGATGAAACTAATTTTACAGCAACTTCAGCACATTCTTCTATAGTCTCTTTATCTATTATTTTTATTCCATTTAAATCAAAATTTATTTCATCGCTTATTTTTCTTATTTTATCTTCTTGACCTACTAAAATAGGCGTTATTATATTCATTTCAGTAGCACTTTTTATAGCTAAAAGGACTTCTTCATCATGTGCTGCTGCAACAGATAATACTACTTTTTCGCTTCCTTTTAAAACATCTAACATTTGATCTAATTTCTTAATCATATAATCTTCTCCTTACTGGTATCTGGATTTCTGAGACCATCTCACTTTTACATGTTATTAAGCTCGGGTCTACTAATTGTATCTCAATTGAATCATCTATTATTTCATAATTATTTTCACTAATATACTTATCTAGTTTTTCATAATACTTTGGGGCATCTTTGTGATATCCATTATATCTAATAGATAAATACTTAGCCTTTGGAAATACCTTAATCAAATTCTTTTCATATTGCCCTTCTTCAACAATTGCAAAAGCGCTATTATACTGAGTATAAACCTTTTTTTCTAAATTATGTTTAAATATTGATATTCCAACATCTCCATAAGTTAAAGATACCTTATACTCTGATACTTGTGCCAATTTCCTAACTAGTAATTCCACACCTTTATATGATATATCTTCTTTATATTCAATCGCACATCTCTGCTCAAACTCTAATTCTCTTATTTGTTCTAAAAAATCAAGTTTTGTAGCATCTTGTATTTGAATTATTTTTTTATCTACTTTTTCTTTCATCTGTCTTAATTCACTTATTTTTTCATCTATGATATGCTTTTGATATTCCAAAGAATCTACTATGCTGCTCAAATTTAATGTATTTAGATGATACTTAATTTTATTTAAAGTAAGTCCTAATTCTTTTAAATATTGTATAGTTTCAAGACATTCAAACTGGTCTATTGAATAATATCTATATTTATTATGTTCATCAACATAACTAGGTTTAAATAAATCAATCTCATCATAATATCTAAGCGTTTTTTTATTTATATTGAATAATTTTGATATTTCCCCAATTGTAAAAAACTCTTTCATTTATTACACGCCCCTAAAATTTATAAATTAATCTTCTTTGTAAATTCTAGCTTCTTCTTCTCCTTTTAAGACTCTAAGTCCTCCAAATGCAAGAGCTTCTAATTCATTTTCCCCAGGTAGTATTTCTACATGAGCAATAAATTTAACTCTGTTTTTTATGCTCTCTGTCATATATTTAGAATAAGCTATTCCTCCTGTTATAATTATAGCATCAACATCACCGTTTACAACAGTTGCCAATTCTCCTATTGATTTTGCAATTTGAAGTGCCATAGCATCGTATATTAATTTTGCATATTCGTCTCCATTTTTTATTTTTTCTTCAACTTCTCTAGCATCGAAAGTATTCATATATGAATATAATCCGCCTTCTCCTCTAACTTTTTTCTTCATTTCCTTGTGAGTGTATTTTCCGCTATAACAAGCATCTATAACTCTTGTTACAGGAAGTCGTCCTGCACGGCTTGGTGAAAATGGACCATCTTCATCAGATACGAAATCCACCATACGACCTTTTTCATGCACGTTTAAACTAATTCCTCCACCTAAATGTGCAACTATTAAATTTAAATCTTTATATTCTTTATTGTTCATTTTTGCATATTTTATAGCCATTGCTCTAGTATTTAAAGCATGAGTCAAACAATGTCTATCCATCCCTTTAAGTCCTGAAGGACGAGCTATATCGATACATTCATCGACACAAACTGGGTCGTATATATATGAATTTACTCCAATTTCATTTGCTAGTGAATATGATATAACTGCACCTAAATTAGATGCGTGGTCTAAAGTTGGATTAGTTCTAAGTCTTTCTATCATAGCGTCATTTATCTTATATGCACCACTTTTTACCGGTGGAAGTCCTCCACATCTTCCGACTATTGTGTCCATAGTTTTTAAATCTATATTATTTTCATGTAGTACTTTTTGTATCTGCTCTTTTCTCATTTCATATTGATCTAGTATATTGTTGAATTTCGAAATTTCATCTGCATTATGCTCTATTCCTTTTACTAGTATTGGATTTTCATCTTCATACACAGCAAATTTTGTGGATGTAGATCCTGGATTTATTACTAAAACTCTATAAGACATATAAATTCCTCCTAAATATTATAGAGATAAAAAGCCATTACAAGAATTACTCATAACAGCTCTTTATCATAACTAAATTTTTATTTAATATACAAACTTTAATATTTACTTACACAATCAAATTAACTTACTAATGCCATACCTTCATGTAAAGCTCTTATATTTATATCAATAAATTTCTCTTTTACGTTATCTCTTATAATTTGTTCCCAATCTATATCTTCTAAATGCATACCTTTTATAACAGTTCCAAGTAAAATTATATTCATAACTTTTGCATTTCCAAGTTCAGTTGCTTTATCAGCTGCATTTATAACTTTTGCATTTAGTTCTTTTAGTTTTTTATCAACTTCTTCTACTTTGTATTCAGCTTTTCCTGTTATAGTTGCAACAGATTCCATTTTATAGTTGTTAGCTACTATTGTTCCACCTTCTTTAAGATATTTTAAATATCTAAGTGCTTCGACTTTTTCGAATGAAACTATCATATCTGCCCCACCGATTTCTATAACTGGAGAATAAACTTGGTCTTTTGAATATCTAACTTGAGATGAAACAGAGCCTCCTCTTTGACTCATTCCGTGTATTTCACTCATTTTCACATCATATCCTGCTTCCATTAAGCCTATTGTTAATAATTTACTAGCCAAGATAGTACCTTGACCACCTACACCTACTAACATTATACTTTTGGTCATTTTATTTTTCCTCCTTTACTATAGCGTTCTTTGGACAAACTTGTAAGCAAACTTCACAACCTAAACATTGGTTTCTATCTATTGAAGCCTTCTTAGCTTCTTTATCAACTGATATTGCTGGACATCCTGTTTTTGTACATTTTTTACATCCAACACATTTTTCTTCATCTACAACACATTTTTCTGTAAATACTCTACCGAATTCATCTATATCTGCTTGCGAGAATCTCTTAAGAGCACATGGCCATCTAGTTATAATAACTGATGCTTCATCTAAACCAATTGCCCAATCTAGAGCATCATTAACTTCGTCTAATTTATTTGGATTTATAACTCTTACATTTTTAGCTCCTAAAGCTTTTACAACTTGTTCAATATTTATTGATGTTGTATCTTCACCTTGTAGCGTAAATCCTGAACCTGGATTTTCTTGGTGTCCTGTCATTCCTGTAATTCTGTTGTCTAATATTATTGAAATTGAATTACCTTTATTGTATATAACATCGATTAAACTATTTATTCCTGTATGGAAGAAAGTTGAATCTCCAAGCACACCGACTACTCTCTTTTCATTTCCGTCAACCATATTAAGAACTTTTTGACATCCATGAGCTGAACTTAAACTTGCGCCCATGCAGACAACAAAGTCCATTGCATTATATGGTGGAGCAAATCCTAGTGTATAACATCCAATATCCCCTGCTACTACTATGTCTTTTCTCTTTCCTAATTCATAAAATAATCCTCTATGTGGACATCCTGCACAGAATGTAGGAGGTCTTGGTATAATTAATTCAGGTTCAACATCTTCATGTTTGAAATTGTCTTTGAATATGCTCTTTCTAATTACATCTGGTGTCATTTCTCCATATGCTGGAAGTACATCTTTTCCTATACAATCTACTCCTAATGATTTAACATGATCTTCTATAAATTTATCGTTTTCCTCTACTATATAGATTGTTTCTACTTTTGTAGCAAACTCTTTTATTTTTTCATCTGGCATTGGATTTGTAAATCCTAATTTTAGATATGAAGCATCTTTTCCAAACACTTCTTTTGCAAAGTTAAAGCACATTCCTGAAGATATAACCCCAACTTTTGCTCCTTCATTTATTTCCATGTAATTTAATTCTGTTTCATTAGAGAATTTGTATAATTTCTTTTCTCTTTCTTCAACATCTATTCTCAACAATCTAGCATTTGCTGGTACTGTAACTCTTTTAACTTCTTTTGTATAAGGTTTTATACCTACTTCATTTCTTTCTTTACATTCAACAAGTCCTTTTGAATGGCAAAGTCTTGTAGTAAGTCTCATCATCACTAAAGTGTTGTATTTTTCACTTATTTCATAAGCCATTTTCATCATATCTTTTGCTTCTTGGCTTGTTGCCGGTTCTAATAGTGGTACTTTTGCTGATTTTGCGTAATTTCTATTGTCTTGTTCATTTTGAGATGAGTGCATTCCTGGTTCGTCTGCAGTTATTACCACAAATCCTCCATTTATACCAGTGTATGCAACTGTAAATAATGGGTCTGCTGCTACATTAAGACCGACGTGTTTCATAGATGCTACGGTTCTAGCCCCTGCGAATGCGCCACCTGCTGCTGATTCTAAAGCAACCTTTTCATTTGGTGCCCATTCTGCTACGATATCGTTTTTATATAAAGCTATATTTTCTAGTATTTCCGTACTTGGTGTTCCAGGATATGCAGATGCATATTTAACACCTGCTTCATAAGCTCCACGAGCTATGGCTTCATTACCTGTCATTAATTGTTTCATAACTAAATCCCCCTTAAATCATATATTTTTAAATGTAGATATTTTAAAATAATATAATTAATCTAATTATGCTTCTCTTTAATAAAAGCATATAACATTCCAGTTATTGGAATGTCAACAGGATTTTAGTATTTTTTCTTATTATTTTATATAAATTTAATTATTTTCTTATATACAAAACTTTTTATATTGTAAATTTTTATTTAAAAATATATTTGCTCAGAAAAAAAAGATGCTATTATTTCGGAAATTTTATATAATTTCTCTCAATAATAACATCTTTGCATTTTTATATATTGTTTATTTTTAGATTCTATCTAATACTTCTTTTATTATAGCTGGAGCCTTTTTACATTTAGATTCTTCCACTGCACATACGGCAAATCTAAGTCCCATTTTTAGAGGTACTAGATACAGATTTTCTTTAGCCAATTCTTCACAAGCCTTCATCGGATTATCACATGGTATACTTGTAAAGAAACCATCTCTATATGGTAAAATTTCAAGACCACATTCTTTAGCACCTTCAACAAATGCGTTTGCTCTTACTAAAAGCATGTCTTTATATGAATTCTTTTCTTTTTCATACTCTTCATATTTTTTATCATCTGCAACAATTTCAGATAACACAGCCATAGCACCTCTGTTACAGTTTGACCAGTTTGCTCTGCATGAATGCATTAGAGAATAGTAAAATTCTTCTGCTATATCTTCATCAGATGATATTCCTATTGCAGCTCCCATTCTCATTCCATAAGCTGTAAATCCTTTTGACATACTAAATGCCACTATTGTAAGTATATTGCTTGGTAGATTTCCAAATTTCTTAAAGAATTTTCTGCTCGCATCATCATCTCTAACAAAATCTATATAAGCTACATCAACTAAAAATACTATTTTTTTATCTTTGTCTTTAGCCGCTTCTTTTGCCAAATCTAAAACTTTATCCCAATCTTCATCGCTTAAACTATATCCAGTTGGGTTATTCCCTGGTGAATTTATTATAGTAAATATTCTTCCCTGTCTATTTAATATTTCTGTAAATTTTTCGCTATATGAATCTATATTGAAATTACCAGATTCATCGAATAAAGCATAATTTTCTACTCCTCTTTTTGTTTCTTCTCCTATTATTCCATATGGAGACCAATACCAGTCAGAAACTAAAACAACGTCATTTTCATTAGTATAGTTGTACATTGCTAATTTTATAGCCCCACTTCCACCTGGTGAAGCCACAACTCTAATATATCCCTCTGGATCATTACCTTTAAAACAAACCTTTTTAACAGCTTCTTGATATGCTGGTTGACCACCAATTGATGCATATGCTGAAATTTCTTCATTTGGTAAGTTTTTAAGTTGATCATATACTGTCTTCATTGCAATTAATTTGCCATTATCGTCCATCAAAGCCCCAATAGTTGCATTAATAACTTTATCTTTCCCTAGTTCTTTTTCTGCTACTTGCGCTCTTTCAGACAAGCTAAATATTATGTCATTTTCCTTTGGCCATTTTGCATGTTCTGCCACCATACTCATATTAATCCCCCCTATTTTTATAATTTTAATATCTTACCTATATAATAATAAGTTCCAGCTATGGGAATGTCAACCACTAATATTTTATATTTTATGAAAATTGGCAAAATTAAAACTTCCATTTATTGTTTATTTCTGTGCAAAACTTATATATAATTTACTTATAAGTAATTAATTTTTAAGGGGTGATAAAAATGGGTGCAGGATGTTCAATGGAAAAAGGAATTCATGAAGATGTTCTTTACAAACAAATAAAAGAAGTGAATTATTCTGATAGCGATTTATTAAAATTAATATCTGATAGAGAAAAAAAAGGTGTCGTTAATGACTTTGTTTATAAAGCTTATGTTAAACTTGCTAAGGAAAGAGGACTAAGATAAACTTTTGAATGTAAAATGGATTCTATATAGTAGATACTAAAAAAGCATCTATCTCTAGAATCCATTTTTATTTTTCAACAACATGTTCATAAATATGTTATTAATGATTTAGGTTTAATATAATAAATTTTCTTGTCTAATTTCTACATCTAACTTAATTTCTTTTTCATAATTTTCACCTTTTATTTTTACAATATTCTTATCAATACTATATAATTTATTGTTAATAAAAATTTGATTTGTTGGGTTCATATTTATAGAAGTTATATCGTCGACTGCCTGTTCTGAAATAATACTATTTGTATCTATATCAATAACTTGTTCATAAATATTTTCAGCAGTCCTATAAGTACAAAAAACATGAAGTAATTTGTCTTTATCGACATAAAAATTATAAACTATTCCTTGCATTCCTATAGAACATATAAATTTACCATCTTTATCAAATACTTCTATCCACTTAAAATCATCTATACCAACATAAAAATTTTCATTGAAATCAACATAAAATCCCGAATTTCTATATATTGGTATTCTTCTATTTGTAACTAATTCAAAGTGCTTAACTTGTGTTTTTGAATCCCAATAAAATTCATATATCATTGGCATTACTATAATAATTATTATACAAAGTAAACATACAATTCTATAAAAAATTTTTTTCATATATTCCATTCTCCTATTTTTTATATATATAAACTTTCTTATTACTATATATTTTCCCATACATTTTATTTGAATTTAATTCAATAAATTTTTTATTTTTATTTTTTAATGTTATTTTTGAACCCCTAAATGAATATTGTTTTTTAGTATTTTTAGGTCTTTTTAAAAAACTATCTATAGAAAATGGAAATTGTAAAGTTTCTGTTTTTGAATGTGTAACATATACATTAATCGGAGTCGAAAACCTTACTACACCACCTACATTGCCAGAAACAGAAGGCGTTATTCCCTTATTTTTGTTCTCAAGTCCAATACTTACACCTCCACTAACATTAACTACAGTTGTATTTATAGTCGCCCCAGCATTAAAAGATTTTCCAGATAACGATTTTATAGTATTATTTGAAGGATATACATTTATTTGTACTGTTGCACCAAATGAAAATCCCCCAAACTCAAGGCCATCCACACGAGTATATTTATAGAAATCTGTATCTCCAATTTCTCTTGTTTCTCCAAAATCAGAATACTTATAACTTATTTTAGCATTTTTATTATTATCAATAATATTTGTTGTACTACCTTTTATACCTTTGTTGTAGACATAATATTCAAGTCCTGTTAAATCATATCTCATAGTAGAAATTGTATTTCCTTCAAGTCCTACAAAATTATGACTTGTTTTCTTTTCATCTTTATCTGTTGTGTATAAAACATTTCCATTTTGATAATAATAATTTATAGAATTATCTCCTTCAGTCTTTTGTATTCTTTGACCATCGCCATTATATAAATTACTTTGTGTTGTCGTTTTATCGTTTTCAGTCAGTGTATAAGTATCTAGTCTATTATCTACATCATAATTCATTTCTTTTGTAATATTTTTAATACTATCTACTTCCTTGATATTATTTCCATTTTCATCATAAGAATAAGTTTTCTTAGATGTAGTTTTTACAGTTGATAAATTTGATGTTTCTGAAGATTTTAACTTATATGTCACGTATGTCACGTAACTTATTTTATTGTTTTTTATCCATAGTAATTTTTATTCTTTCTTTATTTTTTTGTGGTGATTAAATAATAACACAGGATATCTTACTATGGATATTTTTTTAGTTCAATTTCATTTTACAATGAATCAAATTTTTTTATTTTAATATACCAAGAGCCCTTTTTGAGCTCCTCCATAAGGTTTTAAACACTCTATAATTACATCTTCAAATTTTATTTTAATAAATCCATCATCTACATTTAAAACTAATTCAAATAAATTTTCATTATTTAAATTTATATAAATATTTTGTATTTTATTATCGTGTCTTATTTCAAAAATATCAGTCACATCAAATTGAACACTTTGCAAATTTATAAATTTAATTTGAAGTATTTGATAGTTACCACCTTCTGGGCGAACACATATATAAAATTCACTTTCTTTATATGTTTTTCCAAAATCATAAATCAGAGAATACAAAAACAAATCTAATATTTTATTTAAAAATACTTTTTTATTTTGAGATAAATTTAATTCATTAATTTTTTTAAGATTTCCATCATAGATTATAGTCCCTAAACCATTTAATTTATATGAAGTATTATAAATTTCATAAGCTTTTTCATAGGAAGTATTAAAGTATTGTTTAAATTTATATATAAGATCATACATAACTTCTTGCTTTGTTAATTTTACAAGATTCAAAGGATATTTAGATTTAATTTCCAAAAATTCATTTTTATTTATATCTTTAATGATTAATTCTTTAGCTTCTATTTCAAGAAAATCACTTATCATACACTTTTTATTTTTTCTCTTATTAATAAAGTTTATTCTAAATCCTTCTTTTAATCTCTCAATATCGATTTTTTCACAATGATTAAAATTGCCTCCTATATCATAATACATTATTTTTTTAAATTCAAAATGTATATATTTCAATTGTTGATTTTCTTGATAACTTAAAATTAAATCTACTTCATTAAAAAACATATCACCCTCTAATAATTCCATATCCAATATTTTAATATTATTAAAATTTACTTTTGAATTATTCTTAATAGATGAATATTCTTGTATACATTGAAATAAATCATCCGATTTTGTATCTTTTTTATTTTTAATTAAATATTTTTCATAATTACTAATATTATAGTCATTCAATTTATGTTTCTCTCCTTTTTAATTTATAAAAAACTAGTTTACTTTTGATCCAAAAAAAGAATGAGTTTTATATGGAGTGCGTTGAATTTTTCAGATACACTTTTATTCTATCATACACATAAAAAACCTTCTACCTATACATATGGTAGATGTACCCACTCTAAAAAACTATGAGCATTCCATTGTTTATTGTCTTGCTTATAAGCTATATTTTTTAAAACATTTTACCCCATGCATAAGCATGAAGGTAAAATGTAGTATATAATCATTATTTGAGAAAAATAACAACTAGTATTCACATAATTTATATCATAATTAGAATTTTATTTATACTCCTCTATTTTAACTATTGCTATCTTAGTATCTTCATCAAATAATATTGATATTGGAGAAAGAAAGCCTGTTTCACCATTTTTAATATATTCGTCATAAGATTCATATTTATTACTTTTTCTCCCAAAATTTGGATCAAAATCATCTTCTAATAAATATGTTATTTTTATATTTTGACCATTACTTTTTATCAAACAATTAGCTGCACTCGTTTCATTATATCCAAAATTATATGTATTATTTAAATCAAATTTTATTCCATCTATTTCAAATTTTACATTTCTAAAATCAGTATCATTTTTACCTGTGTAATATACTTCATATTTTTCTACTTTTCCTTCTGCTACATGGAAATTACCTGATTTATATTGATTATAAACATAATCACGAACAGCTATATCTTCAGGTATTGAAGATATACAAAGTATTACAAAAATAGGTAATAAAACAATTGAAATATATTTTAATAATCTTATTTTTTTATAAATTTCATCTTCTTTTAATTCTTGAATTGGTATGTTTTCTTCTTTACAAAGTTTTTTTAAAGAATAGTTTAAATAAAATACAATACAAACAAATACTATAAAACCAATAAAAAATATTTTTTCTCCACTAATAAAAATATTTTTTAAATAACTATTTCTTGTTATCTCATACAATGTATTATACATTTTTTCTCCTTTTATTTATGCTTATTATAATATTTTTTCCATTGTTTTTCACTTTGTTTAGATATATAATTCATAATTGTTTTACCAATACTTCTCGCATTTCTAGTTAAACCCTCATGAAAAACAGATTTTGAAAAACTAAATGATAATCCAAATGTTGAAGTTGAAACTCCTATCCCTGCCGTTATTTGTCCATTTGCTATTGCCCCAAAAGCACTCGCATGTAAAAATGTAGCATTAACCGCCCCACCTAAACCTTGATAATCTTTATATGTCTTATAACTTTTATTTATTCCAAAATGAAAATAATACAATGAAATACCTACTCTACTAATTACCTTATTAATTTTAGGGAATTTCTTTAATAAATTTTTAACTGATGATGGTTTCATTAATGAGCTAGGATTTTTTATTATTTTTTCAAGTACATCATTTTTATTAATTCCTCCACCAGAAGCGCATATATAAGCATGTGCTTTATATGGTGAAGATGTATTAAATCCTTTCACATTCCTACTAAACCAAACAATATCTAATGCTAAATCAATAAATGGTATACTTATGGCAACTTGAATTCCATATCCACCATATCTCCATTTACTGTGTCCTGATGGATCTATATAATTTATAGGATCATTAGCACAATAAGCATATAAATGTAAACTAGTAGATTCATCACTTTGACCTCTATAAGTATCTTGCGTTATAAATCTTGCATCTTCTGGATTATAATATCTTGCATTTAGATAATATAATGATGTACTTTCATCATATATCCCACCAGTATAAGCTATTTCATTATAGAAATCTGTATCACCAATTTCTCTTGTTTCTCCAAAATCAGAATACTTATAACTTATTTTAGCATTTTTATTATTATCAACAATATTTGTTGTACTACCTTTTACATCTTTGTTGTAGACATAATATTCAAGTCCTGATATATTATATCTCATTGTAGAAATTGTATTTCCTTCAAGTCCTACAAAATTATGACTTGTTTTCTTTTCATCTTTATCTGTTGTGTATAAAACATTTCCATTTTGATAATAATAATTTATAGAATTATCTCCTTCAGTCTTTTGTATTCTTTGACCATCGCCATTATATAAATTACTTTGTGTTGTCGTTTTATTATTTTCAGTTTGTGTATAAGTATCCATTCTATTATCAACATCATAAGTCATTTCTTTGGTAATATTTTTAATACTATCTACTTCCTTGATATTGTTTCCATTTTCATCATAAGAGTAAGTTTTTTGCTTTTGTTAACAATTAATAATATTATTTTTGACTTATACAATGAACAAAACTCTTTTTAATATTTAGTACTATGTAAAAAATTTTTTTAGATTAGTTATCACTTTTTATAATGTACTCTATCATAATTTTATGAAGGTGTTTGTGGATATTCCTGCTCCACCAACAATAAAATAATATTTCGTTTTACAATATAGTATTATTTTCTTTTTCCTATTTTAGATAATATAAATTTAAAAAGTTTATATAATAAGAAAATAATTAAAAGAAATAATATCCACGATATTATATAACTTATAGATAAAATCATTTGAGAATTCATATATAAATTTCCTTTCTACTACTATTTAAATTTTTGCAGTTTTTACATTTGATGTAAAATTATAAACAGAAGTTAAACTTAATTTAATTGGATTATATTCATTATTTATTGCAAAATATCCAGTCATAACTCCTACAACTTTAATATATGCTGTTGTTTTATTTGAATTAAACTCATGACTAATATTCTTTTGTTTCCAAGAAAATGATACCGGAAAATACAATCCAGAAATCCAGCTTTTCTTATCTGTTATTTTTTTAAATTGATCTTTTTTATTTTTTTTAGTTACAGTAAATTTAAATTGAACATAAATTTTTACTGGTGGATCATAAGGAATTGCTCCTATCCATTTTGAATAACATTTACTTAAATATTTTTTCCCTTCAATATATGAATGTCCTGAAGGATCTATATAATTAATAGGATTATTTGCACAATAAGCATATAAATGTAAACTGCTTGGTTCATTAATTTCTCCTCTATAAGTATCTTGTGTAATAAATCTAGCATCCTCTGGATTATAATATCTTGCATTTAAATAATATAATGATGTACTTTGATCATAAATCCCGCCAGTATAAGCTATTTCATTATAGAAATCTATACCACCAAATTCTTCTGTTTCTCCAAAATCAGAATACTTATAACTTATTTTAGCATTTTTATTATTATCAATAATATTTGTTGTACTACCTTTTATATCTTTGTTGTAGACATAATATTCAAGTCCTGTTAAATCATATCTCATTGTAGAAATTGTATTTCCTTCAAGTCCTACAAAATTATGACTTGTTTTCTTTTCATCTTTATCTGTTGTGTATAAAACACTTCCATTTTGATAATAATAGTTTATAGAATTATCTCCTTCGCTCTTTTGAATTCTTTGACCATCGCCATTATATAAATTACTTTGTGTTGTTGTTTTATTATTTTCAGTTTGTGTATAAGTATCCAGTCTATTATCAACATCATAAGTCATTTCTTTTGTAATATTTTTAATACTATCTACTTCCTTGATATTGTTTCCGTTTTCATCATAAGAATAAGTTTTCTTAGAAGTAGTTTTTCCAGTTGATAAATTCGATGTTTCTGAAGATACTAATTGGTTTAAATCGTTATAAGTGTAATCTGTTATATTATTTGTATCACTCAATATATTTGATTTTGATATCATATTTCCAACTTTGTCGTATTCATAAGCATAGCTTTCAGTTTTATTAGTCTTATTATTAACTATATCAGAATTTATAAGTCTATTTAATTTATCGTATTCATATGATCTCTTTTCGTCTACTTTATCGCTATCTTTTGTTGGATAATTATTTACAATACTCTCTGATTTTATATTTGAATTTTTATCATAAGTATAAGTATATGATTCTTTTACAGTATCTGAATCACTATTATAGTACTTCATAGAACTTACTCTACCGAAATTGTCATAAGTATATTTTTTCAAAATATAACCATTTACATTGCTATTTGTATCGTGAGTATAATCTTTTATATTATTTATCGTTCCATCACTATTGTAAATATAATCTCTTAATTCTTTATATACGCTATTAATTTTTGCTTTAATTCCAGTAATCCAATTGTATTCATTATATTCA